>JAESGD010000001.1_pt1 | contig 1176931 bp, 1166 predicted proteins | sample 9269581 | NCBI WGS metagenome assembly JAESGD01 (sample SAMN14515903, study PRJNA621661) | algae metagenome | isolation source: Cyanomargarita calcarea GSE-NOS-MK-12-04C and co-occurring heterotrophs from... | place: USA: Grand Staircase Escalante National Monument, Utah | collected 2007-12-30 | reverse complement strand
GTTCGCGGATCGATGTCCGGATAGGAAAAGAACTCCAGCACCAGATCCCCGCGGGTCAGGATCATCCAGCCGTCGTCCCGCCACCCCTCGACGAACCCCAGGGCGACATAGAATGCCGACGTCCGGACAAAGTCGCTGGATGGCAGATTAGGTGTGGCATGATCGGTCATGGTCGTCTCCTCGAGCGGGAGACGACCCTATCGGCTCACGCAGCCCGTTTCATAGCCTGGGCCGCATGGATGCGCCCCTCGGCCACGGCGTCGGCAACCTGATGCGTCGGACGGCGCTCGCTCACCGAACGATCGAGGATTTCCTCGAAGGTGTCGATGAGACGGGCCAGCTTGGCCTCGACCCAGATAGGATCATAGGCCGTGCCCGTTTGGCGCGCCCGAAGCTCGGAGGCCACATTGATGATGCCGCCGCCGTTGACGACATAGTCGGGGGCATAGAGAACGCCGCGTTCGAACAGGGCTTGGCCGATTTCGGGGGTGGCCAACTGATTGTTGGCGGCACCGACCACGGCCTTGACCGAGAGACGGTCAAGCGTCGCTGCATTCAGCGTCGCGCCCAGGGCACAGGGCGCATAAATGTCCGCCTGCACGTCATAGATGGCGTGGGGTGCCACGATCTGCGCCCCCGTCCGTGATGCGACTTCGGCCAGCAGACCCGTGTTGACGTCCGTCATCACCAGCTTGGCCCCCGCCGCCGCCAGCTTTTCCGCCAGATAGCCGCCCACATGGCCGATGCCCTGTATTGCCACCGTCAGCCCGGTCAGATCGTCCTGTTTCCACAGGCGGCGTACGACGGCCAGGGTCGAGCGATAGACCCCCTCGGCGGTCACCGGGCTGGGATCGCCGGAGGCTTCGGGTCCGTCCTTCAGCCCCAGGACATAGGAGGTCTGGCCCCGCGCCACGGCCATGTCGGACACCGACACCCCGACGTCCTCGGCCGCGTAATAGACCCCGCCCAGGCTTTCCACCGCACGGCCAAAGGCCTGGAACAGCTCGGGCGTCTTCTGGGTGCGGGCATCGCCGATGATGACCGACTTGCCGCCGCCCATCGCCAGATCCGCCACCGCATTCTTGTAGCTCATGCCCTTGGACAGCCGCAGCACGTCCTCCAGCGCCTCGGCGGCGGACGCATAGTTCCACATGCGGGTGCCACCGCAGGCGGGACCGCGCGCGGTCGAGTGAACGGCGACGATCGCTTTCAGACCAGTCTTCTCATCGTAGAACGCGTGCACGCCCTCATGATTCGAAAAAGACGGTGAATCGAACAGCGTCATGCCCATAGCTGACGTCTCCCTTGGTATTTTCTTGTTGTGCCGGTGATTACGCCGGGGCGTTTATCACAGCAAGCGTGGCGGTTTCGCGTCAGCGCGACCGCAGGGCCTCAAGCACGGGCGGGGCACCGGACGGCAGCGACCCCGGCGCACCCCTGACAAAGGCCGCCACGTCGCGATAGACGACCTCCGCCTGCAGATCGCGGTTCAGGATGTGATAGCCGTCGGCATAATAGGCCGTGCGCAATGTCGGCGGCGATCCCGCCCGCTCCAGCGCGCGTTGCATGGGCACCGCCTGGATGATCTGGTCGTCGGCCCCGTACATCAGCAACGTCGGCACCTGGATCTGCCCCAGGCTGAGGCTGGCCGTTTCCATCAGGCCGACCAGTCCCGACAGGGTGTCGAAGCGGGTCGAAAACAGACTGTCGGGATCGCGTCCGTTGCGGATCAGTTCAACCGTATTGTCAGAGGACACGATCTGCCGGATCGCCCAGTCCGGGGCCTCGACCGCCCGGTCGCCCATGGCCCGAGCCGCGACCCACAGGCTGACGCGATTCAGCGGCGACTGACTGGACCAGCCCCAGACGGCCGGGGCCAGCAGCACCACCCGATCGGCATCCGGTGGCCGATCGGAGGCCATGGCAGCAATGGCCACCGCCCCGCCCATGCTTTCGCCGACGATCGCAACCGTCGCCCCGGGGTGGCGCGCCCGGACCAGGTCCACGATCGTGCGCAGGTCCTCCAGCAATAGCTCACCGCCCCACTCGCCACGCCCGGGTGCCTGACCGAACCCGCGCTGGTCATAGACATAGGTGGCAATGCCCTGTTCGGCCCACCAAGGCCCTGCCAGCCGATAGGAGGCCTTGTGGTCGTTCATCCCGTGCAGGGCCACGATCACCACGTTCGGCTCAGTCCCCTGTGGGCCCCAGTAAAGAAAGGGCAGCCGCGCGCCGTCCTGGACGACGAAGGCGTGGTCGGCGATCTGCGGGCCTGTGAAGCCGGGCGGCGGGGTCAGGGCGGTCTGGACATGCGGCGTGGCGCAACCGGCCAAGGCCAATGCCATCGCCACAACGGGGCCGATAAAGCGGGGCGCGGGTCTATGCATCGGCCGCCAGAATACCGCCGACCCTGCGCCGGAGATAGGGCAGGACCTCCTCCTCGAACCACGGATTTCGCCGCAGCCACGCCGTGTTGCGCCAAGACGGATGCGGCAGGGGCAGGATCGACGGACCATGGTCGCGCCAGGCCCGCACCGTGTCGGTCATGGTCTTTCCAGCCTTGTTTCCCAGCGCCCAGGCCTGGGCATAGCCCCCCACCAAAAGCGTCAACTCTATCCGCGGCAAGGCCTTCAGCAGGCGCGGCCGCCACAGTTCGGCACAGCGCCGCGGCGGCGGAAAGTCGCCGCCCTTCACCGCCGTGCCCGGATAGCAGAAGGCCTGGGCCGCCACGCCAATGCGCCGGTCGGCATAGAAGGTCGCATAGTCGACGCCCAGCCAGTCGCGCAGCCGATCTCCGGAAGGATCGGTGAACGGCAGGCCGCTTTCATGCACGCGCCGCCCTGGAGCTTGGCCGCAGATCAACAGCCGCGTCTCGGGAAAGACCCGGACCACAGGGCGCGGCACATGCGGCAACTCTCCGGCGCAGGCGCGGCAGGCGCGGATGTCGGCCAGGACGTCATCCAGATCCGATGACGGATCAGGCGAAGTCGTCATCGTCCTGAGAGACGGGCGGCAGGGCGGCCAGGGCCGCGGCCGTCTCGGCTTCGGTCGGCAGTCGCAGGCGGATCACCCCCTTGACGCTGGACGGATCGACCGCCTTGCCCTTTTTGGTGATGGTCAGTCGGCCCTGACGCATCAGGCCCAGCGCCACCGCCTTCACCTTTGGCAGCATACGCTGCCACTGTTCCGGTTGCAGGGCCTTGGCCACTTCGGCCGGCTCTATGCTCTTGCCGCCGATGCCTTTCGGATCGGCTGCGGACAATTTTTCGAAGATGGCTGTTTCGATGGGGTCGCTCATCGGCCCTATATGCTGCATTGCGAGACAGATAAGAAGTCCGCACGATTTAAGAGGCAGCAGGCGAAATGGTCGGCACGATCACGGTGACGGAGGGCGAGTTCGCCGGCTGGATGACCTGGGACCTGAAAGGAACGTTCGACCAGACCGTCGGGCCCTTCTATTTCCGTATCGAGGAAGACGGCCGGGCCAGATCCGCCTTCCGCGCCGAACCGCACCACATGAATGCGGGGGGCCGCATGCATGGCGGTGCCCTGATGACCTTTGCCGACATCGCCCTGTTCCAGACGGCCTATAACGAAATGGAGGGGCGCAAGGGCGTAACCATCCAGTTGGATTCCAACTTCATCGACGGGGCCTATGTCGGCGAACTGGTCGAGGCGACCGGCGAGGTCGTCCGCGCGGGCGGCAGCCTGGTCTTCGTCCGCGGACAGATCACCGCCTCCGGTCGCACCCTGATGACTTACTCCGGGATCATACGGCGGTTCACGGCGAAGGACTGACGCGTTTCGGGTTGGTTCTGTGGCGTATTGTAGTCGTGAGGGTTTCCCGCGCTCGCGAACGAAGCGCAGCACTGAAAGTGCCGTCGACGTGGGGCAGACCCCGGTCCAGCACGACCGGACCGGCGGCACCCTCGCTGTAAACGGCGGCGCCCCCAGCAGAGCGAAAACCGCATGCCGGTCGGGGATCGCCCTGTCGAGCCGGAGGCGGACAATCCGGTCGCCTGCGTCACCGCTCAAGGGTCGCCCGATCATTGCGGGCGTGACCGCCAGACGCTGGACATCGACACCTTGGGCGCGCTGGAATCTTGGTTCGCCGACCCTGCTCCCGGCGAGAGCGATCGCCCCGCCTGCGTCCTCATCATCTGAAGGAACACCCTATGGACTCCGTTGCCGCCCGCGACTTCTGGAACAGCCGCTATGACCGCCAGGATTATCTGTTCGGCGAGACGCCCAACGCCTTCCTGGCCGCTCAGATCGCGCGGCTCCGGCCCGGGATGACCGCTCTGGCGGTCGCCGACGGCGAGGGACGAAACGGCGTATGGCTGGCCGAACAGGGCCTGACCGTCACCACCACGGACATCGCTCCACGCGCGATCGAGAAGGCCCGGCTCCTGGCTGAACGGCGCGGCGTCGCGCTCGACGCTCAACTGGCGGACCTCGAGACCTGGTCCTGGCCGAAGGATGCTTTCGACATCGTGGTCGCAGTCTTCATTCAGTTCGCCCCGCCTGCCCAGCGCGATCGGATTTTCGAGCGGATGAAGGCGGCGGTGAAGCCGGACGGCTTGATCCTGCTGCAGGGCTATCGGCCGGAACAGATCGCCTATGGAACGGGCGGGCCGGGGCAGGTCGAGAACCTGTATACCGAGGCGATGCTCCGCGACGCCTTCAGCGATTTCGACATCCTGCATCTGAGAAGCCACGACAGCGACGTTTCGGAGGGGGTCGGCCACAGTGGCCGGTCTGCCTTGATCGACCTGATCGCCCGTCGTCCCTGACCCCTATCGCCCGCGCACCGGAGCTCGCCATGAAAACTCTCCTCCTCGCCCTGTCCCTGGCCGCCTCTCTGGCCGCCTCCCCCAGCTTCGCCCAGGCCGTTTCAGGCTTCGGCGGCTTCCAGCCCCTGCCCGAGGCTGGTGAACAGCCGGATCCGTCGCGCGTCTACCGGGTCATCTTCGACGTCTCCGAGGGCGGCCCGGACGACAGGCCGCTGAAGGGACTGGATCGTGTCGCTCGGCTGACAAATATGCTGGCGGCGGGCGGCGTGGACGCCGATCATCGTCAGATCGTCGTCGTCCTGCACGGTGCCGCAACGCCTGCTGTCCTGTCCGACGCCGCCTGGGCCGCGCGCGGCAAGGGCGAGACCAATCCCAATAGCGCCCTCGTCCGCGCCCTGATCGCCGCCGACGTCCAGGTTCGACTGTGCGGCCAGGCCATGGCGGGACATGGCATCGCTCCAGCGGACCTCGAACCCGGCGTGACCGTTGATCTCGCCGCCCTGATGACGGTCGTCCACCACCAGCAGGGCGGATATGCCCTGATCGTCGACTGACGGCTCGGCATAGGCGGAACCTTTCTCCGGCATAAAAACTATTAGTTTGTGTAAGTGTGTATGTAATTGTTGAATGGGTTGTCTGAAGGAGACATCGAAATGACCGGACTGCCCCGCCTCAACGAACCCGCCCCCGACTTTCACGCCCGCACCACCCACGGGGATCGCAGCCTGGCCGACTATCGCGGCAAATGGCTGATCCTCTTCTCGCACCCCTCTGACTTCACTCCGGTCTGCACGACCGAGTTCATCGGCTTCGCCGGGCACGCGGACGAGTTCGCTGCGATGAACTGCGAGCTTCTGGGACTTTCGATCGACAGCATATTTTCCCATCTGGCCTGGACCCGGAACATCAAGGAAAAGTTCGGCGTCGAAATCCCCTTCCCCATCATCGAGGACCTGAAGATGGAGGTGGCTCAGGCCTACGGGATGATCCATCCCGGAGCGGCTGACACCTCGGCTGTTCGCGCCACCTTCATGATCGATCCGGAAGGCAAGCTGCGCGCCATGGTCTATTATCCCATGAGCAATGGCCGCAGCATCGAGGAGTTTGTCCGCCTGCTGACCGCGCTGCAGGCGTCCGACGCTAACGGGGTCGCAACGCCTGAGAACTGGCGCCCTGGCCAACCGGCCATCGTCCCTCCTCCCAAGACCGCCGAGGCGGCCGAGGCTCGCGCCTCGGAAGGGTATGCCTATACCGATTGGTATTTCTCGACGCGGGACATCCCCGACGCTCCGAAGGCCGCCTGATCGGATCCCGGCCGGATCGCGCAAGCGGTCCGGCCCTTTTCTTCGCAAACCAAACGGAGCCTTCATGCAGATCATCGACCACGGCGGAGCGCGCATTGCGGCGCTCCACGACAAGAAGACCGGCAGTTGGCAATATGTCGTCTCCGATCCGGTCAGCCGCAAATGCGCGATCATCGATTCGGTCTGGGATTTCGACGAGAAGGCGGCGGCGACGTCGACCCGCAACGCCAACGCACTCCTGGACTACGTCCAGGCCGAAGGCCTGACGGTCGAATGGCTGCTGGACACCCATCCCCACGCCGACCATTTTTCTGCCGCGCCCTACCTCAAAGAGAAACTCGGCGCGCCAACCGCCATCGGCGAGAAGGTCATCGGCGTTCAAAAGCTGTGGAAGGACATTTACGGCCTTGACGATGAATTCCCGGCCGACGGGCGCCAGTGGGACCGTCTGTTCAACCCCGGGGACACGTTCACGGTCGGAGAACTGCCGGGGCGTGTGATCTTCTCCCCGGGCCACACCCTGGCGTCCATCACCTATGTGATCGGCGGCAACGCCTTCGTGCACGACACCCTGATGATGCCTTATGCTGGCACCTCTCGCGCTGACTTTCCGGGCGGCGACTCCAAGGCCCTCTACCGAAGCATCCAGGAAATCCTGGCCCTGCCGGAAGAAACCGGCGTGTTCGTCGGCCACGACTATGGCCCCGATGGCCGCGAGCCCGCCTGCTTCAGCACTGTGCGCGAGCAGAAGGCGGACAATATTCATGTCGGCGGCGGGCGAAGCGAGGCGGATTTTGTGCGACTTCGAGACGGGCGGGATGCCACCCTGCCCTTGCCGAACCTGATGCTATACGCGCTTCAGGTGAACATCCGAGGCGGGAAGCTGCCGCCGCCCGCGTCCGACGGGCGCGTCTATTTCAAGATCCCCGCCAATCGGTTTGCGCCGCCCCAGGGGAATGCCTGATGCGTCTGTCCTCGCTGGCCCTCGCCGCCCTCTTGAGCGCAACAGCCCTCGCCGCCCACGCCCAGACGTCCCGCGACCCCCTTCATGTCTACGGTCCGGGCGGCCCCGCCCCCGCTATGCGTGACGCGGCCAGGGCGTATGAGGCGCGTACCGGTCGCGCCGTCGTCGTCGTCGCCGGACCGACGCCCCAATGGCTGGACCAGGCCAAGGCGGATGGCGACCTGATCTTCTCCGGCTCGGAGACGATGATGAGCGACTTCGTCGTCGCCCTGGAGGGCCGCATCCGCGCCGAGGCGGTCGAGCCGCTTTATCTGCGCACCGCCTCCATCCTGGTTCGGCCGGGCAATCCGAACCGCATAGGCGGCCTGGAAGACCTCTTTCAGCCGGGTCACCGGGTCTTGGTCGTGAACGGCGCCGGGCAGAATGGGTTGTGGGAGGACATGGCCGGGCGCACCGGCGACATCGCCAAGGTGCGCGCCCTACGTCGAAACATCGTCGTCTACGCCCGCAACAGCGCCGAGGCTCGACAAGCTTGGATCGATGACCCGACGCTGGACGCCTGGATCATCTGGGGCATCTGGCAGGTCGCTAATCCGGAGCTCGCCGACGTCATCGAGGTCGAAGAGCCCTACCGCATCTACCGCGACGTCGGCGCCGTGATCACTGAAACCGGCCGCCAGGACGCCGACGCCCAACCATTCCTCGACTTTCTGAAGTCCGACGAGGGGGCCGCGATTTTTGCGCGCTGGGGGTGGCGAGCCGGCGAACCTTGAGTCTGCGTCAAGGTGAACCCCGCGGAGGGGGCCCCATGGCCGACCGTCGCTCCTTTTCGTTGAACCGCCGAGCCGTGCTGGCGGCTGCAACCGTGCCGCTGTGGGTTTCGACGCCGTCGTCAGCCGCTCCAGCATATGCGGCGTCGAACATCACCGCCCGGACCCCAGTCTTCTAAGCTGCGCGGGACGGACGCCCGGCCTGGTCGGCCCTTGACGGTTACTCGGTCGTGCGGCCGTCGAAATGCTCGTGGTCGGCGGAGGCCTCTTCCACCGTGGCGTGAACCGTCCCGTCGAGATGCTCCGGCGGCCCATAGAGGGTGTAGAGCCGAAGCGGCTCGGAACCCGTGCTGACCACATTGTGCCGGGCACCCTGGGGGACGATGACACCGTCGTCCGCCTTCACGGCCGTCAGCGTCGTGCGACGGCGGTGATGCGCGCGAACTGCGCCGTGTCGCCGCGCGCGGGGGTCGATGAGCGCAGCGCAGGGGCCGCGGCGCGCGCGCCAACCGTCTTCGCATCGCCGCAGAAGATTTCGTAGAGCATTCCCATGACCGCCTGCGCCCGCTCATCAGCGATCGAATAGAAGATCGAGCGCGACTGACGGCGCGTCTTGACCAGACCGTACTGGCGCAGTTCGGCCAGTTGCTGGGACAGGGCCGGCTGTTTGATGCCCAGGTCCGCCTCGAGCTGACCCACCGACCGTTCTTCCTCGGCGATATGGCAAAGGATCAGCAGCCGGTTGGCGTTGGCCAGCTGGCGCAGCAGTTCTGCGGCCTCGGGTGCCTTCTCCTTCAATCGCTCCATGGCGGCGGCCTGGTCGTCGGTCATGGGTGCCGCTCGCGATAGTACCAAGGCGCATCGCCATCACCGTCGGCGATGGCCGCATCGAGGGTGGTGGCGGCAGGCTCAAGCAGGGCATCGCCAGGCGCCCAACCCGCCGGCGTGGAGGCCGCCTCACGATCAGCCGTCTGCAGGGCGGTGACGAGCCGCAGCAGCTCCTCGACCGAGCGACCGACATTCATAGGGTACCAGCTGATCGCACGCACGACGCCTTCGGGATCGATCACGAAGGTGGCCCGCACCGTCGCGCTATCGCTCGAGCCGGCGTCCACCATGCCAAAGGCGTGGCCGATGGCCATGGAGGGGTCCTCGATGATCGGAAACGGCACCTTCACACCAAAGCGCCGGTAGATGTCCTTCAGCCAGGCCAGGTGCGAATAAAGACTATCCACCGACAGGGCCATCAGATCGCAGTCGATCGCCGCGAAGGCCTCGGCCTGCCGGGCCAGGGCCACGAACTCACTGGTGCAGACCGGCGTGAAGTCCGCCGGATGCGAGAACAGCACCAGCCAGCGGCCGCGATAGTCGCTGAGGCGCTTTTCGCCCTGGGTCGTGCGCGCGGTGAAGTCCGGGGCCGTGTCGTTGATGCGCAGGCCGCGCATCACGGCGGGATAGATGGCTGGCGCGGTGTCGGTCGGTTCCATGCCTGTAGGCTAAGCGCTTCTGTCCGAGTCCGCCACATTAAAATACATACTTGCACGAACTATGAATGGGTATATGTGTTGGGTCATCGAAACGGAGACACATCATGTCCTCGCCCACCCCCGATCCCGCCCGCGACCACGCCGTCGACATCGTCCGAGCCGCGCTGGGCGACCCGCGCCAGCGCCCTGTCGTCAAGTCGTTCTTCGACGAAGCCACCTTCACCGTCAGCCACGTCGTGCGCGATCCCGGCTCTGACGTCTGCGCCATTATCGACAGCGTGCTGGATTACGATCCGGCCTCGGGCCGTACGTCTCACACCTCGGCCGACGCCCTCATTGATTACGTGAAGTCTGAAGGTCTCATGGTCCAGTGGCTGCTGGAGACCCACGCCCATGCCGATCACCTGTCGGCGGCGCCCTATCTTCAGGAAAAGCTCGGCGGCCAGTTGGCCATCGGTCATGAAATCCTCACCGTGCAGGCCGTCTTCGGCAAGATCTTCAACGAGGGAACCGAGTTCCGCCGCGACGGAAGCCAGTTCGACCATCTGTTCAACGATGGCGACCGGTTCGAGATCGGCGGGCTGAAGGCCACGGTCCTGCATGTGCCCGGCCACACCCCGGCCTGTCTGGCCTATGTCATCGGCGATGCCGTCTTTCCGGGCGACACCATGTTCATGCCCGACTACGGCACGGCGCGCTGCGACTTCCCCGGCGGCGACGCCCGGACCCTGTATCACTCGATCCATCGCCTGACCTCCCTGCCGGACGAGGCCCGGGTCTTCCTGTGCCACGACTACAAGGCGCCGCCGGGCCGGACCGAGTTCGCTTGGGAGACCACCATCGGCGCCCAGCGCACGGGCAATATCCACATCCGCGACGGCGTCAGCGAGGACGAGTTCGTGGCCATGCGCACCCAGCGCGACGCCACCTTGCCCATGCCCAAACTGATCCTGCCGTCGGTCCAGATGAATATGAACGGCGGCCGCCCGCCCGAACCCGAGGACAATGGGGTGCGCTACCTCAAGGTCCCCCTGAACGCGCTGTGAGGCGAGCCCCCCATGCTTGAACCCCTTCCTTTCGTCTGGCCCCTCGCCGGCGGCCTGCTGGTCGGTCTATCCGCCGGTGCCTATCTGTTGCTGAACGGGCGCGTGGCAGGAATCTCGGGCCTCACTGCCGCAGCGACCGGTCTGTCGAATGGCGCGCCGCGCTCTCTGGGTCTCGGCTTCATCGCCGGCTTGCTGGGCGGCGCGGCTCTGGCCACGGCGCTGATCCGCAGACCCGAGGTGCAGATCACGTCGGACATCTGGCTGCTGGTGCTCGGCGGACTGATCGTCGGCTTTGGCACGCGCTGGGGCTCCGGCTGCACCAGCGGCCACGGCGTCTGCGGTCTCGCCCGCCTGTCCCCCCGCTCCATCGTCGCCACCGGCATCTTCATGGCGGTTGCGGCCCTGACGGTCTTCGTGACCCGCCACCTGTTGGGAGGCCTGGCATGAACCGGCTGATCGTCGCCGTTCTGTGCGGCCTGCTGTTCGGCGCGGGCATGGTGGTGTCCGACATGATCAACCCGGCCCGCGTCCTGGCCTTCCTGGACGTGACCGGGGCCTGGGACCCGTCGCTGGCGTTCGTCATGGGCGGGGCGCTGATCCCGTCCGCCATCGCCTATCTGATCCGCCGACGGTTGGATGCGCCGGTCACGGCCGAGACCTTCCATGTGCCCGAAGGCCGGACCATCGATACGCCGCTGGTCGGCGGGGCCGTCCTGTTCGGGCTAGGCTGGGGTCTGGTCGGCCTTTGCCCCGGCCCGGCGCTGGCGGCCCTGACAACCGGCGCCTGGCAGGCTTTCACCTTCGTCGGTGCCCTCCTGGCCGGCATGGCGCTGTTCCGCCTGACCCTCGACCGAAACGCCTGAACAAAAACACATAGGGAGACTAGGCCATGGATATCCGCCCCCTGGACGAGGCCCTGTCCGCCTCACCCCAGATCGCCCCGGAAGACCTGCCCGTCATCGCGGCCCAGGGTTTCCGGTCGGTGATCTCCAACCGACCCGACAGTGAGGAGCCCGGTCAGCCCAGTGCCGGCGCTCTACGCCAGGCCGCGGAGGCCGCTGGCCTCGCCTTTGCTCACATCCCCGTGGTCGGCGGCGCCATCTCCGACCAGGACGTGGCAGATTTCCGCAAGGCTCTGGCCGAACTGCCAAAACCGATCTTCGGCTTCTGCCGGACCGGGACCCGCACCACCAGCCTGTGGGCGCTGGCCAACGCCGCGTCCGAAACGCCTGACCAACTGATCGCCCACGCAAAGAGCGCCGGCTATGACATCGATGCCCTGCGTCCGCGTCTTGAAGGAGCCGCGTCATGAGCGCCCAATACACCCCCCTGGACTCCTGTGACGTTCTGATCGTCGGCGGCGGGGCCGCCGGCATCGCCACGGCCGCCAGCCTCCTGCGCCGTCGCCCCGACCTCGACGTCCGCATCGTAGAGCCTTCCGAGCACCACTTCTATCAACCCGGCTGGACCATGGTGGGCGCCGGCGTCTTCACCCCACAACGCACCCGGCGCCGCACAGAGGACCTAATTCCTCAGGGTGCCCAGTGGGTGCGAGGCGCGGTCGCCGCTTTCGATCCCAACCATGATCGCGTCGAACTGACCGACGGCCGCTGGATCGGCTATCGGATGCTGGTCGCGGCTCCGGGCCTGAAGCTGGACTGGGGCGCGATCCCCGGTTTGCCGGAAACCCTGGGACGCAACGGCGTCACGTCAAACTACGACTACGAGACCGCGCCCTACACCTGGAATCTGGTCCAGGCGATGCGCAGTGGGCGGGCGATCTTTACCCAGCCGCCCATGCCCATCAAATGCGCCGGTGCTCCGCAGAAGGCCATGTATCTGTCTGCCGACTACTGGCGTGATCACGGCCGCAACGACATCGGGATCGAGTTCCACAACGCCGGCCCGGTGCTGTTCGGGGTCAAGGACTACGTCCCGGCTCTGATGGAATACGTCGCCAAGTACCGCATTGACCTGAACTTCGGATCCAAGCTGATCGCGGTAGACGGTCCGGCGCGGGTCGCCACATTTGCCGTAGCGGGCGCGGACGGTGAGGTCAGCCATGTGCGCCGCGAGTTCGACTTTCTGCACGTTTGCCCGCCGCAGACCGCGCCCGACTTCATTCGCCAAAGCTCTCTGGCCGCCGAGAGCGGCTGGATCGAAGTGGACGACGCCACCCTGCGCCACAAGCGGTTCGAGAACGTCTTTGGCCTGGGCGACGCCTGTTCGGCGCCCAACGCCAAGACCGCGGCGGCCGCCCGCAAACAGGCACCTGTGGTGGCCGAGAACGTCCTGTCCCTGCTGGACGGCCGGCCGATGCGGGCGGTCTATGACGGTTACGGCTCCTGCCCGCTCACGGTCGAACGCGGCAAGATCGTGCTGGCCGAGTTTGGCTATGGCGGCAAGCTACTGCCCAGCTTCCCCAAGTGGCTGCTGGACGGCACCAAGCCGACCCGCCTGGCCTGGTTGCTCAAGTCCGAGGCGCTGCCGGAGATCTACTGGTCAGCGATGTTGAAGGGCCGGGAATGGATGGCGGCACCGCAGCACGTCGAGCCCGCCTCCCCGCTTCGCCCCGCCGTCGCCTGAGCCTGATGATGGACCTGTCTCCGCTGCAATACGGCCTCGGCGCCGGTGCCGGCTCGCTCGTCGGCTTCACCCTGGGCCTGGTCGGCGGGGGCGGGTCGATCCTCGCCGTACCGCTGATCGTCTATCTGGTGGGAGTCAAGGACCCGCATCTGGCGATCGGCACCAGCGCCTTCGCCGTAGCCGCCAACGCCTTTGCCAATGTGATCAATCATGCCCGCCACGGCACGGTGAAGTGGAAGATCGCCAGTCTGTTCGCGGTCGCCGGGGTGTTCGGCGCGTTTCTGGGTTCGACCCTGGGCAAGGCCGTGGATGGTCAGAAGCTGCTGGCCCTGTTCGCCGTGCTCATGCTGGTCGTGGGCGTGCTGATGTTGCGAGGACGCTCCGCTGGCGGCGACCCGAACGTCGAGCTTGATCGCCGCAATGGACCGAAGCTGGTCGGCACAGGCGTAGCCACGGGTGTGATGTCGGGCTTCTTCGGCATCGGCGGTGGTTTCCTCATCGTGCCCAGCCTGATGTTTTCGACCCGGATGCCGATCTACTACGCGGTCGGCTCATCTCTCGTCGGTGTTACCGCCTTTGGCCTCACCACAGCTTTCAACTACGCGCTGGATGGTTGGGTCGACTGGCCCCTGGCGGCCGTCTTCATCGGCGGCGGTGTTCTGGGCGGTCTGGTTGGTGCCCGGCTGGCCAAGGCCCTGTCAGGACAGAAGGGCGTCCTGAACACCGTCTTCGCCGGGCTTATCTTCGTCGTCGCAATTTACATGCTTTACCGCAGCGCCGATGCGCTCGGTCTGATCGGGTGAGACCCCAACATGGAACTTGACGCCCTGATCCTGGCGCGGATGCAGTTCGCCTTCACCGTCGCCTTCCACATCGTCTTCCCGGCCTTCTCGATTGGCCTGGCCAGCTATCTGGCCGTGCTGGAGGCCTTGTGGCTGAAGACGGGGCGGGAGCTCTATCTGAACCTGTTCAAATACTGGCTGAAGATCTTCGCCGTCGCCTTCGGCATGGGCGTCGTCTCGGGCCTGGTGATGTCATATCAGTTCGGGACCAACTGGTCAGTCTTCTCCGACAAGGCCGGACCGGTCATCGGTCCCCTGATGGCCTATGAGGTGCTCAGCGCCTTCTTCCTTGAGGCGGGCTTCCTCGGCGTCATGCTGTTCGGCCTGAACCGCGTCGGCAAGAAGCTGCACTTCCTGGCCACCCTGATGGTCGCAATCGGCACCTTCGCCTCGGCCTTCTGGATTCTGTCGGTCAACAGCTGGATGCAGACGCCGCAGGGCTACGCCATCAACGAGGTTGGGCAGTTCGTTCCCGCCGACTGGTTCAAGATCGTCTTCAACCCATCCTTCCCCTATCGCCTCGCCCACATGCTGCTGGCGGCCTATCTGACGACCGCTCTGGTGGTCGGCGCGGTCGGGGCTTGGCACTTGATGAAGGCGCGGACCAACAAGGGCGCGCGCAAGATGTTCGCCATGGCCATGGGCATGATCCTGGTCGCCGCCCCGGTCCAGATCTTCATCGGCGACATGCACGGCATCAATACGCTGGAGCACCAGCCCGCCAAGGTCATGGCGATGGAGGGCCATTTCGAAAGCCATCCCGACGGCGCGCCGCTGATCCTGTTCGGCCTGCCCGACCGCGAGGCCGCCACCGTCCACGGCGCGATCGAGATCCCCAAACTGTCGTCCCTGATCCTGAAGCACGATCCGAACGCGCCTCTGGCCGGTCTGGACACGATCGATCGCGCCGACTGGCCGCCGGTGGAGATTGTTTTCTGGTCGTTTCGCGTCATGGTCGGCCTGGGCATGGCCATGCTGCTGCTGGGGCTCTGGGGTCTGTATGCTCGCCTGCGCAAACGCCTCTACGACGCGCCTTGGCTTCACCGCTTCGCCCTGGTCATGGGGCCGATGGGCTTCGTCGCCGTCCTGGCGGGCTGGATCACCACGGAAGTCGGCCGTCAGCCCTGGACCGTCTATGGCCTGCTGCGCACCGCCGACAGCGCCGCTCCTCTGGCCGCGCCGGCCGTCGCAAGCTCCCTAGCCGCATTCGCCGTGGTCTATTTCGCGGTGTTTGGTGCCGGGGCCTTCTATATCCTGCGTCTGATGAGCCATGCGCCTCATCGCGGCGAGCCGGGCGTGGCGGAAATGCCAATCCGCACAGCGGGCATCACGCCTGCGCCTGCTATCGACCCCGACCGACCCATCCCGACCGGCGAGGAGACCGATCATGAGCGTTGATCTGACCCTGGTCTGGGCCGGTCTGCTGGCCTTCGCCGTCTTCGCCTATATCGTCATGGACGGGTTTGACCTGGGCGTAGGCATCTTGTTTCCGACGCTCAAGGCCGGCGATCAGCGCGACAAGGCGATGAACTCGATCGCCCCGGTGTGGGATGGCAACGAGACCTGGCTGATCCTGGGCGGCGGCGGCCTGTTCGCCGCCTTCCCTCTCGCCTATGCCGTGCTGATGCCGGCGGTCTATACGCCCATCATCGCCATGCTGCTGGGCCTGGTCTTCCGGGGCGTCGCCTTCGAATACCGCTGGCGCACGGTCCGGGCCAAGCCCGTCTGGGACGTCGCCTTCTTCGGCGGCTCCCTGCTGGCCGCCTTCTCCCAGGGCGTGACCTTGGGGGCCATTCTGCAAGGGGTAGAGGTCTCCGGTCGCGCCTACGGCGGCGGCTGGTGGGACTGGCTCAGCCCCTTCAGCCTGCTGACGGGCGCCGCCGTTGTCGTCGGCTACGCCCTTCTGGGTGCCACCTGGCTGAACATGAAGACCGAAGGCGCGCTCCAGGACCACGCCCGTTCCCAGGCCTGGAAGCTAGGTCCGGCGACCCTGCTGATGATCGGTGCCGTCAGCTTGGCCACGCCCTTTCTCGACGGCGAATACGCCCGACGCTGGTTCGACTGGCCCGGCGTGCTTCTGACGGCCCAGGTGCCGCTTCTCGTCCTGATTGTCGCCGGTGCCTTCTTCTGGACCATGCGTCAGAAGCGCGAAGTGTGGCCCTTCCTGCTCTCACTAGGCCTGTTCGCGGTCACCTTCGCGGGGCTGGGCGTCAGCGTCTTCCCCTACGCCGTGCCTGATGAAATCACCCTGTGGCAGGCCGCCGCTCCAGCCTCCAGCCAGCTGTTCATGCTGGTCGGGGCCCTGATCCTGATCCCGATCATCCTCGCCTACACCGCCTATGCCTACTGGGTGTTCCGCGGCAAGGTCGGCGACGACGGTTACCACTGATGCGTCGCAACTCAACAAACGGGCTCCGGCAAGGCCTCTGGTTCCTCGCTCTTTGGCTATTGGGCGTAGGCGTCCTGGGCGTGGTCGCCTACATCCTTCGCGGCGTCCTCAAACTGGCGGGCGGATGAAGCCGTAGGCGCCGAACCGCTGGCCCTGGCGGCCGCTCATTATGCGCGGTGCGATCCTGGTCTCAGTCTTAGCCGCGCGTCTATGGCCGCGTCCGGCGCTCTTTCCCGGCGCCCTTGCCGTTGGCGGCCTCCTCAGTGCGCTCGACGTCCGCCGGCACCTGCTGTCGCCCGAAGCGATCGCCAGCGCCGTCCACGAAGAGGAGTCGGCCCGGCGCCTGGAGGCCCTCACCGCGCGATCGCCGGCCGAGCGCGAACTGACCGAGATCGATCGCGAGCTGGAGCGGGCCCGGATTTATGGAGGAGGAGATCACCATGGACGAGCTCAAGGCCCGCGTGGCACCGTTGATGGCGCGCCGGACCGAGCTGGAAGCAATGATCGCCACCTCCCCTCGCCCGGTCGTCGTACAGCTTCATCCTGGCGCGGCGTACGGCTATCGCCGCTTTGCCGTGACCCTGTACTTGGCGATCAAGAACGACGCGGGCGAAGACCTGCGGCGCGAGTTGCGCAAGCTGATCGAGTTCGTGGAGTTCGTACTGCTGAAAGGCTTGCGCAGGTTCGAGCTGCGCGTCTGCGGCCAGCTCGCCGGCCCGCTGCGCTGGAATCCCAAGACGCAGAACGACAAAAACCCCGCCGTTTCGGGCGGGGTTTTCGAGGATCCTCACCGGTGTGAGGTATTCTTGGGTGCGGGAGCAGGATTTGAACCTGCGACCTTCAGGTTATGAGCCTGACGAGCTACCGGGCTGCTCCATCCCGCGGCAAACGGTAGTGTGAAGGAAGAGGGTTCGAGAGGGACATTCTTATGTATCTGGTAGACCCGGCGGCGACCTACTCTCCCGCGCCTTGAGACGAAGTACCATTGGCTCTGGAGGGCTTAACGACCGAGTTCGAAATGGGATCGGGTGGGGAACCTCCGACATAGCCACCAGGTCAACCGGATACATAAGAATGAGAAGACATCGTCGCGATATTCATCGGCAAGTAGAACCGAATGAGTTTTGCTGAGAAACGATCAAGCCGATCGGATTATTAGTACCAGTAAGCTTCACGCGTCACCGCGCTTCCACACCTGGCCTATCAACGTGGTAGTCTTCCACGATCCTCAGCGAAGCCTTGTTTTGAGGTTAGTTTCCCGCTTAGATGCTTTCAGCGGTTATCTATTCCATACATAGCTACCCTGCTGCGCGGCTGGCGCCACGACAGGTCCACCAGAGGTATGTCCATCCCGGTCCTCTCGTACTAGGGACAGATCCTCTCAAGCTTCGAACACCCACGGCAGATAGGGACCAAACTGTCTCACGACGTTCTGAACCCAGCTCACGTACCACTTTAAATGGCGAACAGCCATACCCTTGGGACCTGCTCCAGCCCCAGGATGTGATGAGCCGACATCGAGGTGCCAAACTTTGCCGTCGATATGGACTCTTGGGCAAAATCAGCCTGTTATCCCTAGAGTACCTTTTATCCGTTGAGCGATGGCCCTTCCACGCGGGACCACCGGATCACTATGGCCGACTTTCGTCTCTGCTCGACTTGTCAGTCTCGCAGTCAGGCGGGCTTATGCCATTGCACTCGACGACCGATTTCCGACCGGTCTGAGCCCACCATCGCGCGCCTCCGTTACACTTTAGGAGGCGACCGCCCCAGTCAAACTACCCACCACGCCATGTCCCGGGACCGGATAACGGCCCTCGGTTAGACGTCAACGACAGTAAGGGTGGTATTTCAAGGATGGCTCCACCAGAGCTGGCGCCCCGGTTTCATAGCCTCCCACCTATCCTACACATACGGTCGCTAACGCCAAGGCGAAGCTATAGTAAAGGTTCATAGGGTCTTTCCGTCTGACCGCGGGAACCCCGCATCTTCACGGGGAATTCAATTTCACTGAGCCTGTGCTGGAGACAGTGGGGAAGTCGTTACGCCATTCGTGCAGGTCGGAACTTACCCGACAAGGAATTTCGCTACCTTAGGACCGTTATAGTTACGGCCGCCGTTTACCTGGGCTTCAGTTCGAAGCTTGCACTTCTCCCTTTAACCTTCAGGCACCGGGCAGGCGTCAGACCCTATACGTCGCATTGCTGCTTCGCAGAGCCCTGTGTTTTTGCTAAACAGTCGCTACCCCCTGGCTTGTGCCACTCATTTCTGGTTGCCCAGAGTGAGTCACGCTTATTCCGAAGTTACGCGTGCAATTTGCCGAGTTCCTTCAGCACAGTTCTCTCAAGCGCCTTGGTATGCTCTACCTGACCACCTGTGTCGGTTTCGGGTACGGTCTCTGCTAGAGTTATTTCCAGGGACGACGCCACTGCCGGGAACAATCCAATAAGCCCCGACAACTTATGCCATCCGTCACTTCTAGCTGGTGCAGGAATATTTACCTGCTTCCCATCGACTACGCTTTTCAGCCTCGCCTTAGGGGCCGACTAACCCTGCGCAGATTAGCTTTACGCAGGAACCCTTGGTCTTTCGGCGACAGTGTTTCTCACACTGTTTATCGTTACTCATGTCAGCATTCTCACTTCCGATACCTCCAGCCAACCTCGCAGTTGACCTTCACCGGCTTACGGAACGCTCCGCTACCGCATGCACATAAGTGCACACCCATACCTTCGGCGAACGGCTTAAGCCCCGTTACATTTTCCGCGCAGGATCGCTTGATCAGTGAGCTGTTACGCTTTCTTTAAAGGATGGCTGCTTCTAAGCCAACCTCCTGATTGTCAAAGCAATCCCACATCGTTTCCCACTTAGCCGTTACTTGGGGGCCTTAGATGATGGTTAGGGTTGTTTCCCTTTTCACGACGGACGTTAGCACCCGCCGTGTGTCTGCCCGATAGTTCTCTTGGGTATTCGGAGTTTGGTTAGAATTGGTACCGCTCGCGCAGCCCGCATCCATCCAGTGCTCTACCCCCCAAGGAATACGTCGGACGCTCTACCTAAATAGATTTCGCGGAGAACCAGCTATGTCCAGGTTTGATTGGCCTTTCACCCCTATCCACAAGTCATCCCAGAATTTTTCAACATTCACGGGTTCGGACCTCCAGTAAGTGTTACCTTACCTTCATCCTGCTCATGGATAGATCACCTGGTTTCGGGTCGTCATACGTCGAACTTGTCGCCCTATTCAGACTCGCTTTCGCTACGCCTACACCTAACGGCTTAAGCTTGCTCGACACATGAAGTCGCTGACCCATTATACAAAAGGTACGCCGTCACCCCGCTTGGGGGCTCCGACTGCTTGTAGGCTTCCGATTTCAGGATCTGTTTCACTCCCCTTGTCGGGGTGCTTTTCACCTTTCCCTCACGGTACTTGTTCACTATCGGTCGCAGAGGAGTACTTAGGCTTGGAGGGTGGTCCCCCCATGTTCAGACAGGATTTCACGTGTCCCGCCCTACTCGAGTCTCTTGCTGTTTTACGGCTACGGGGCTGTCACCCACTATGGCCGACCTTTCCAGGTCGTTCGCCTTTATGTCACAAGAGCACTGGCCTGGTCCCGGTTCGCTCGCCACTACTACGGGAGTCTCGGTTGATGTCCTTTCCTCCGGGTACTGAGATGTTTCAGTTCCCCGGGTTCGCTTAATGAACCCTATGTATTCAGGTCATTATACCTTTAAGCAATCTTCCAATCCTCGCCACAGCCGAAGCTGAAGCAAAGTTGGAGGACTGCAAAGGTGGGTTTCCCCATTCGGAAATAGCCGGATCAAAGGGTGCTAGCGCCTCCCCGGCTCTTATCGCAGCTTGCCACGTCCTTCATCGCCTCTCTGCGCCAAGGCATCCGTCAGAAGCCCTTCAACGCTTGATCGTTTCTCAGCAAAACCCATGCATGGATGGCCCCGTGACTGGAAAGAAGTGCCACAGGATCCAATGCCTGGTTTTACTTGCCAGACGATGTCTTCTCGAACCTGACCTCAAAGCCTATGAACAGGCCGGTCAAATTCTTCCTTCACAATGTCAATGCAGCCAACCCATAGGCCAACTGCAAACTTGAACGCGATCAGCGGAACCTGGTGGAGCCAGACGGAGTCGAACCGACGACATCCTGCTTGCAAAGCAGGCGCTCTACCAACTGAGCTATGGCCCCTTAACCAGGGTTCAAGCCAGGAGAACTGTCGGCGATACTGTCAAAGGCTGAAGTCCAGCAGGGCTGGTAGGCCCGGGCAGACTCGAACTGCCGACCTTACGCTTATCAGGCGTACGCTCTAACCACCTGAGCTACGGGCCTATGGCAGCGACAGCCGGGACCTAAACCCCAGGCTCGCGATCGCACACCCCAGATCGCCGACCGTATGCCGGACGCTCCAGAGCGTGAATGAGGAAAGAGAAACGGAGACGGCGGCATCCCGCATCATGCTAACGCGCCAACGACCTTGCGGCCGACTTCAGCGCATTCGCTAAATCGGAGCGTCAATAATGCACCCTCGTGAGAGAGGCACTGGAGACGCATCCTTAGAAAGGAGGTGATCCAGCCGCAGGTTCCCCTACGGCTACCTTGTTACGACTTCACCCCAGTCGCTGACCCTACCGTGGTCGGCTGCCTCCATTGCTGGTTAGCGCACCGCCTTCGGGTAGAACCAACTCCCATGGTGTGACGGGCGGTGTGTACAAGGCCCGGGAACGTATTCACCGCGGCATGCTGATCCGCGATTACTAGCGATTCCAACTTCATGCCCTCGAGTTGCAGAGGACAATCCGAACTGAGACGACTTTTAAGGATTAACCCTCTGTAGTCGCCATTGTAGCACGTGTGTAGCCCACCCTGTAAGGGCCATGAGGACTTGACGTCATCCCCACCTTCCTCCGGCTTAGCACCGGCAGTCCCATTAGAGTTCCCAACTGAATGATGGCAACTAATGGCGAGGGTTGCGCTCGTTGCGGGACTTAACCCAACATCTCACGACACGAGCTGACGACAGCCATGCAGCACCTGTGTCCTGGTCTCCGAAGAGAAAACCACATCTCTGTGGCGATCCAGGCATGTCAAAAGGTGGTAAGGTTCTGCGCGTTGCTTCGAATTAAACCACATGCTCCACCGCTTGTGCGGGCCCCCGTCAATTCCTTTGAGTTTTAATCTTGCGACCGTACTCCCCAGGCGGATTGCTTAATGCGTTAGCTGCGTCACCGAAATGCATGCATCCCGACAACTAGCAATCATCGTTTACGGCGTGGACTACCAGGGTATCTAATCCTGTTTGCTCCCCACGCTTTCGAGCCTCAGCGTCAGTAATGAGCCAGTATGTCGCCTTCGCCACTGGTGTTCTTCCGAATATCTACGAATTTCACCTCTACACTCGGAGTTCCACATACCTCTCTCATACTCAAGACACCCAGTATCAAAGGCAGTTCCAGAGTTGAGCTCTGGGATTTCACCCCTGACTTAAATGTCCGCCTACGCTCCCTTTACGCCCAGTAATTCCGAGCAACGCTAGCCCCCTTCGTATTACCGCGGCTGCTGGCACGAAGTTAGCCGGGGCTTCTTCTCCGGCTACAGTCATTATCTTCACCGGTGAAAGTATTTTACAATCCTAAGACCTTCATCATACACGCGGCATGGCTGCGTCAGGCTTTCGCCCATTGCGCAAGATTCCCCACTGCTGCCTCCCGTAGGAGTTTGGGCCGTGTCTCAGTCCCAATGTGGCTGGTCATCCTCTCAGACCAGCTACTGATCGTCGCCTTGGTGAGCCTTTACCTCACCAACTAGCTAATCAGACGCGGGCCGCTCTAAAGGCGATAAATCTTTCCCCCGAAGGGCACATCCGGTATTAGCTCAAGTTTCCCTGAGTTGTTCCGAACCTAAAGGCACGTTCCCACGTGTTACTCACCCGTCCGCCACTAATCCCGAAGGATCCGTTCGACTTGCATGTGTTAGGCCTGCCGCCAGCGTTCGCTCTGAGCCAGGATCAAACTCTCAGGTTGAGTTGACTTCTGACCTAAGCTGACAGTCCAAAGACCGTCTGGCATTAGTTCTACGTATTTTTGACGAGAACCACTTCGATCGACCCTAAAGCCAACCGACATGGTTGTATCTTTTCAAAAAGACCGCAGCTGTCAGTGTCGATAAACAGTTCCGAAGAACCGTCGCTAGAACACCGCCGCCTGCGTTTCTCTTTCCAGATCAACGATTTCAAAGACCAAGACCAGAAAATCCAGCCCCACCGTTTAACGCCCGTGAACGGCGGAGGCGGCGATATATGCGCCCCAAGTTTCCATGTCAAGCAGTTCTTCGTAAAAGAAAAACTTCTTCTCATGAGACCGTCGGGAGAAACTCTCCTTTCGGCGGGAGTGGCGTCACTAAAGACGTCTACTCCGCCAGTCAATCGAAACCTTTCGGTTTCCACCACACCGAGCCCGAAGACTGCTGCGGCGATCTCGGCAACCCTGCGAAGACTGAAGCTTCTTTGGGGCGGCGCGGTTTTGATTCGACCAGAGCGCGGAGACTATGTGGAACCATTCGAAAGCGCAACTGGTTTTTAAACCCCTGCACCTCTCCGAAGTCCGGAGGCTTGACTGCCTTCAAGCCTCGGCGGCTCCGCCCGTCTCCGAACGAGGCGGCGAAATAGGCCTCGCCCTCCGGAACGGCAAGCACTCATTTCGTGAATTCGTCATTTTCTGACGAAGCGGCGTTCAGCCGGCGGCGATATATGTCCGCAGGCTCTCGGCCTCATGGGTGGCTTCGGCGATCTGGCATTTCACCACATCGCCGATGGACACCACTCCCGTCAGGCGGCCCGCCTTCAGCACAGGCAGATGTCGGATGCGGCGGTCCGTCATGCGGGTCATCAGGACAGCGACGGTCTCAGCGGGTTCGGCAAAGATCACGTCACGCGTCATATAGTCGGAGACCGGCCGCTCCAGACTGACCTCCCCGTCCCTGGCGATGGCCCGCACCACGTCTCGTTCCGACAACACCCCGACGACTCGGTCCTCGTCACAAACGATCAGTGCGCCCACGCGCCGGCCTTCAAGTTCGGCACAGGCCTGGGCGACGGTATTCTGGGGGGCGATCGAGAAGACCGCGCCTCCCTTGTCCTTGAGGATTTCGGCAACAAGCATCGGGCGGCTCCTGGTGATATTTCCCGGGGCGGCCGCGGATGGACCGCTTCTTATCCCACAGGATCACTCAGGTCGGGCCCGGACGCAAACATGTCCCGCGTGAACATCCGGCCCAGCGGCCCGATGACCAGAATCCCGGTAACGAAGCCAAAGGCATGGGCTTCCCATGCGATGGCGGCACCCCCCGCCCCCGGCGCAAAGCCGATGAGGCCAAATGCGGCATTCACCGCCATCCACGCTGCCGCCATGGTCAGAACCTGGCGGTCGAACAACGACCGGACCCAGCCACGCGTGCCGATCAACCGGGTCGAGGCTCCGATCAGGCCGAACACCGCCCCCGACGCGCCCACCATGCCGATATCCTCGCCCCGATGGACGAGGCCGAACCCCAGCGCCGCCATCACCCCGCACAACACATAGAGAAAGAGGAACGCCGCCACGCCCCGGCCACCCTGCATCAGCCGCGCGACCGGTGCAGCAAAGGTCAAGGCCCCCAGGGCATTCATGGCCACATGGGCCCAGCCCTGATGCAGAAGCATGGCGGTGAACAGACCCGTCCAGCGCCCCTCGTCCAGGTCGCGCGTATAGAAGGCCCCCTGACGTGCCAGATCGGGCATCCGCTCCTGCAAGATATAGAGCGCGGGCATAGACAGCGCCAAGACCACGGCCAGAGGCGGTGCATTCAGGATCGGCTGACGTTCGGGTTGGCCGATTCGGCCCGGTTGCGATGGCATGATCTTCAAATGCGCGGGCTTATCGGCGTCATCAAGCCGTTCTTAATAACCATGTCCCACCTTGGCACGCGGATTGCTTGCCGAACCGTGACCGTCAATCTGCGTGAGGACCGCCCGATGAGACTGAAACTGATCGCTGCGGCCGCCTTTTTCGCCGTCGTGTTGCCGGGCGCTGCGGCCCAGGCCCAATCGAACGGCTCTGCCGGTGCCGGACAACTGCAGGCTGGCTATGGCGGATCGCGTTATACCACTGCCCGGGCCCAGACCGGATCGACCCGTGACCAGAACGGCAATCGCCTGATCGTCGATGGCCTGATCCAGAGCGGGGCCAGCGCCTATTCGCGCTCCTCGGGTGGGGCCTCGTCCAGCTACAGCGGCGTGGGCGGATCCGGCGGCGGCACCGCGATCGGCGGATCGACCGCCATCGGCAACAATTTGAATGTGGTGGTTCAGGGCAACCACAACACCGTCATCGTCAACTCCAATCAGGTCAACAACGGCAATGTCACCGCCGGAACGACCCTGAACGGGACCCCGAACCGGCCATGAGCACCCGTCCGCGCCTGGCGCGCCTGAAGATTGCCGGCCTGGCCTGCTCGGCCGCCGCCCTGGTCTCGGCCTGCGTGGCACCGGTCGCGGGCAGCAATGGTCTATACGCCTCGCCCATCGGCAATGCGCCGGTGACCGCCAATCCGACGCCCTATTCCACAGCCCTGTTCTGTCTTGCCGACTATGCGCGTCGCTACAACCTGCCTTCGCCACGCATCGCGGTGGGCCGGATCAGCGACTATACCGGCACGGTCTCGGCCGATGGCGGCCGCCAGATCACCGGCGGCGCTTCGCTGATGGCCTATTCCGCCCTGGGCAAGGCGGGGGCGCGAATCGTGGAGCGCTACGACACCTCGGTGTCCGAGCTTGAGCTGCGCTATGCCAACAACCGCCTGATCGGCGACGAAGGCCCGACCGGTGGCCCCGAAGACGCCCAGTACCGCCGCATCATTGCGGGCCAGGTGCCGGGGTCGGACTTCTACATCGTCGGCGGCATCACCGAGGTGAACTACAACATCCGCTCGGGCGGCTTCGACATCGGCGCGGGAGAGGCCGACACCGATACCCCCCTGTCCGGCGTGTTCCAGGGCAAGGTCTATGTGATGAACGTCGCGATCGACCTGCGACTGGTCCAGACCACCACGCTCGAGGTCGTCGACATCGTTTCCTATCAGAAGCAGATCATCGGCCGCGAAGTCTCCGCCGGCGTGTTCGACTTCCTGAACGGCAATGTGTTCGACATCTCGGCGGGCGAAGGTGGTTTCGAACCGGTCCAGCTGGCCGTCCGCTCGGTGATCGAACGGGCCACGGTCGAGTTCATGGCCAATCTCTATGGCGCCCCCGGCCCCGAAATCTGCCTCGACACCAGCAACGAGCTGCTGCGCGATTCCACCACCGGCCCGACCGGCGGCTATTATCCCGCCTATCCCAACACGGACACGAACAATGGACAGACCCGCGCGGATCCGTCTCGCTGGCATGATCGCCGCGACGGTGACGTGCGCCGCAGTCGCTACTGAGGCCTCGGCCCAGGATGGCTCCATCGTCCTGAACGAGCAGTTGCAACTGGGCGACGTCATCGCCGGCCAGACCCTGAACGTCGAAGACGCCCAGGATCAGGTCACCGTCACCACCTATGCCCAGGGCACATATGCCACGGGCGCGGTTCAGAACGGCTCGGTGGCGGTCACCTCGACCCAGACCATGTCCGGTTCGGCACGCGCCTCTACGGTCATGAGCCTTGGCGGCGACACCCAGGGCATCGTCAACGCCACCACCCAGGCGGGCGGCAACTATCTGGCCGTCGGAGCCTATGACGCCGATCTCGACATCGAGGCCGTCCAGATCCTGAACGGCACCGAGGTCCGCGCCTCGTCCGCCATCAATGGCGGGACGGCCCGGCTGCTGTCCGGCGGATCGGTCGGGGTGTCGGCCATCGGCAATACGACCGCCCTGGGGGGCAGCGGGTCCGTCGTCACCGGCTCTGTGGACCAGTATGCCTCGGCGACAGTCCGGGCCTCGAACTACGCCGCGACCCAATACATTCCCGCAGAGGCCGGATTCACCAGCCAGGCCTTGGGCAATGCCGTGGCCGTAAACAGCGATGCCAACTCGGGCCAGAACCTGACGGTCGGCCAGATCACCACCTCGAACCTGATCGAGGCAGACACCAGCGCCAATGCCGGCAATGCCTGGAACCTGGCCGCCCGCGCCCATGCCGGGGCCAATCAGGCGGTCCTGGCCAACCAGGGCGGTTCCATGGTCGTGGCCACCGATCAGACCAACGGGGCCTATGTCCGCGCGGCCGCCGTGGCGACCGCCTATGACTACGGCTCGGCCACCGCCTATGCGCGCGGGGCAGGCAATGAGGTCTCGGCCGGCAACAACGACATCTATCTCGAGATCGACAACACCCAGTTCAATTCCGGCGGCGTCGATGTGTCGGCCAGTTTCGCAGGGACCAATGGCTATGACGCCTATGTCGGGGCCGATGCGGTGGGCAATTCGGTGACCGGTTATGCCTGTTCGGAATGCGCCGGCCAGATCGATGCCACTAACAACCAGACCAATCAGGGCCATGTCACCGCCACGGCCCAGACCACCGTCGCCGGATCTGGCCGGGCCGTCATCACCGGGGCCAATGCGGTGGGCAACAGCGCCAGCTTTTACGTCACCCGCCCGACCTGCGACACCGACTGTCACTGATTTAGCTTGAGCCCGGACGGTCCACACGTCAGGGTCGTGACGTGCTGGCTTTCGCTGTCGGCCGCCCTGTCATGACCAGTTTCAGCGTCCGGCCCGCCCTGGGGTGATCGTCCGACGCGACCCGGAGTCTCCCCGATGCGTTCTGCCCGCCGTCTGCTTCTTGTCGCCGCTTCGGGCGCGACCCTGATGTTCGCCGCTGCCCTGCCTGGCCTGGCGCTGGCCCAGGATGCGCCCGCCAACTCGGCTCAGGCGGCGGCCGTCGCCCCTTCCGACCCCTGGCCCCAGGCAACCAGCGACGTGCCGGCCGACCCTGCGGTGCGTTTCGGCCAGCTGCCGAACGGCCTGCGCTACGCCATCATGCACAATGCAACGCCGCCCGGTCAGGCATCCCTGCGCGTGCGGATCGACGCCGGGTCGCTAATGGAGCGCGAGGACCAGCGCGGCCTGGCCCATTTCATGGAGCATATGGCCTTCAACGGCTCGACCAATGTGCCCGAGGGTGAACTGACCCGCACCCTGGAGCGACTGGGCCTGGCCTTTGGGGCCGATACCAATGCCTATACCTCGTTCGGCGAGACCGTCTATCAGCTGGACCTGCCCCGCACCGACGACGAGACCATCGACACCTCCCTGATGATCCTGCGCGACATGATGGGTGAGGCAACCCTGGCCGCCGACGCGATCGACCGCGAACGCGGCATCGTCCTGTCCGAGGAACGTACGCGGGCCGGGCCGGGCCTGCGGTCGCTGATGGCCCGCCTGGACTTTCTGATGCCGGGCCAGCTGGTGCCGGACCGCCTGCCGATCGGCGACACCTCGGTGCTGGCCAATGCCCCGCGCGAACGCTTCGTCGAATTCTATTCGGCCTATTACCGCCCTTCGCGCGCCACCGTGGTGGCGGTGGGCGACTTCGACGTCGATGCGATGGAGGCCAAGATCGTCGCAGAGTTCGGCGATTGGGTCCCCGATGCGCCCGATGGAGCCGAGCCGGATCTGGGCACGCCCCAAGTCCGCAGCCTGGAGGCGGGCGTCTATTCCGAGCCGGGCAGCCCCGCCTCGGTCCAGATTGCCTGGATTTCGCCGCCTGATCTGCGGCCCGACACCCTGGCCAAACAGCGCGAGGAGGCCGTCCGCTATCTGGGCATCGCCATCCTGAACCGGCGACTGGCGACGCTGGCGCGCGGTGAAAATCCGCCCTTCGTCGGGGCCTCGGCCAGCCGGTCGACCGAGTTCCGCTCTCAGGACACGGCCAGCATCTTTGCCAGCTTCCAGTCCGGTGCCTGGCAACCGGCCCTGAACGCCATCGATCAGGAACAGCGCCGCATCGTCCAGTTCGGCGTGTCCCAGGCCGAACTGGATCGCGAGATCACCGAATGGCGTACGGGGCTGGCGAACGGAGTTGCCGGTGCCGCCACCCGTCGCACGCCCGCCCTGGCCGGGGCCCTGGTCGGCGCGGTTGACGGCGATTCGGTCTTCACCTCGCCTCAGACCGACCTTCAGATCTTCGAGTCGATCGTCGGCGGCCTGACACTGGACGAGGTCAATGCCGCCCTGAAGACCACCTTCACTGGTTCCGGCCCGGTCGTTTTCGTGACCACACCCGATCCCATCGAGGGCGGCGAGGCGACCGTGCTGGCCGCCCTGGCCGCGTCGCAAGCCGTTACCGTGATCGCGCCCGTCGCCGATGCGGCCCAGACCTGGCCTTACACGGACTTCGGCACCCCCAGCGGCGTGGCCGAGACCTCACGGGTCGAGGACCTGGACGTCACCTTCGTCACCTTCAACAACGGCGTGCGGCTGACGATCAAGCCGACCACCTTCCGCGACGATCAGGTCCTGGTCACCGTCTCGACGGCCGGGGGCTATCTGTCCCTGCCCACAGATCGGCTGACCCCGGTCTGGGCCGCCGGGTCCGCCGTGTCCGAAGGCGGCGTGTCGCGACTGACCGCCAATCAGCTGGAACAGGCCCTCACCGGCCGGACCTATGGCATCAGCTTCCAGGTCACTGAGGACACCTTCTCCTTCAACGGCGCGACCAAGCCCGAGGATTTTGGCCTGCAGATGCAGGTCCTGACGGCCTATCTGACCGATCCTGCCTGGCGACCCGAACCGTTCGAACGGATCCGGGGTCAGTTCCGCCAGGCCCTGCCCCAGCTGGAAGCGGTTCCCGGCGGTGTGTTCGCGCGCGAAAGCGGCGGCCTGCTGCGTTCGGGCGATCCGCGCTGGACCTTCCCGACCATGGAACAGCTGGGCGAAGCCAGCCTGGACGACTTGCGCCAGGCCATCACCGCAGGCGTCACCACCGGGCCGATCGAGATCGTCGTCGTCGGCGATGTGGATGTGAACCAGGTCATCGAACAGGTCGGCTCGACCCTGGGGGCCCTGCCCGCCCGCGCAGCCTCCGCCCCTGTCGCCGCCGACGCTCGCACCGTCCGCTTCCCTGCTGGCACGCCCGACCCGGTCCAGCTGACCCACGCCGGTCGACCCGATCAGGCCCTGGGCTTCATCGCCTGGCCGACCGTCGACAACTTCTCGGATCCGAAGGAGGCGCGTCTGGTCCGACTGCTGGGCGACATCCTGCGGCTGCGTCTGATCGACGAACTGCGCGAAGGCCAGGCCGTGACCTATTCGCCGTCGGTCTCGGCCAGCGCCTCGGGCGTCTTTACCGGCTATGGCTATCTGTCCGCCGCGATCGAGGCCCCGCCGGAAAAGATGGCCGGCTTCTTTGCCGACGCCGACCGGATTGCCGCCTCCCTGGCCACCGGACCGATCACCGCCGATGAACTGGACCGCGCCCGCAACCCGCGCGTCGAATCGCTGCGTCGCAGCCAGGCGACCAACGAGTTCTGGCTGTCCGAGCTTCAGGACGCCCAGACCGATCCGGCGCGCCTGCCCACCCTGCGCACCGTGATCTCGGACGTGGAGGCTGCCACGGTGGAGGAGGTTCAGGCCGTCGCCGCCCGCTACCTCAGCCCTGATCGCGCCTATCGCGTTCAGGTCGTACCAACGGCCACTGCGCCCGCCGAATAAGAAGAAGGCCCCGGTCGCATCAGCGGCCGGGGCCAGTTTGCTCACTCAGGATCGTCGATGGAGTCGACGATCCGATCTTGTCTCGATCCAGCTGACCCCAGGCTGAACGGCACCGGGGTCGCCGGTTCAGAACACCCGGCCGCCGACGCCGCCGTCCAGGGTGATGCTGGCCCCGTGGACCGATCCCACCACCTCTTCGACCAGCTCCTCGCGATAGTCCGTATAGGTTTCCTCGCGATAGACGGTCAGGATCTTCACTCCGGCACCGTACCGGCGCAGCAGCGACCGCTCGTTGCAGTCCCGCTCCTGGCGCTGGGTCCGGCATTCGACGAAGCCTTCCCGCCCGCCGTGCCACAGGGCCTCGCCCTTGCGGCAGGTCAGGGTCTCGCCATGCTCGAAACTGATGCGTCCGTCATAGTCGGCGATCGTCACCTGTAGCGAGGTGCCCGCGATGCAGCGGTATAGTTCGCCCTCATAATCCTCATAGACGTCGCGATCCGGTCGGACCTGCGAGGCCGGATGCGGCACGCCGCGATCGTCGATGCAGAAAGCCTGGATCACCACCCGCTTCGACACCCGGCGGGTCGCCGTATAGGCCGTGCGGCCCATGCGCTGCACGACATGGCCGTCGACGTTCAGGCCGCTGATCGTGGTCGGATAGGGCTGCTCGACATTGATGTAGGCACCGCCACCGCCCGCGACGATGACGGTCGAGCCACCGCGCGCCGAAGCCCGCGCCGAGGCATTGGCATTGGCGTTCGAGTTGGCGTTCACATTGACGTTGACGTTGATATTGCCGCCACCGCCACAGCAGGGCGGCGGCGGGGGTTGGGTGCAGCAGGGCGGCGGAGGGGGCGGCGGCGGCGGAGGGGGCGGCGGCGGATTGCAGCACGGCGGCGGCGGCGGATTGCATCCCGAGCCACACTGCGCTGCGGCCTTGTCGGCAAAGGCGGTCAGCGCCACGAAACCGGCGGCGGCCGTCAGCCATGTCATCGTCCGAACCCGCATAGCGAGGCTCCCAATCTAGGTCGTTACGCGCCGGTCTGAGCAAGAAACGGGCCGGTCCAGCCTCCCACAGAAGCCCAAAGGCGTTGCGATTCCGTTTCGACGGGGCGGCCTTGGTGCCCTTAGGTGATCCTGGCCGGTGTCTTGCGTCGCGGGCGATCGACAGGATCGCCATGTTTCATTCCGACACAAATGCCCTGATTGAGATCTGGACCTCGCTGAGCGGCGGCCCTGATGCGCGCGCTGGCCTGCCCTCGCGCGCCTCGTTTCGACCGGATGCCCTGGGGCCGCGGCTGACGCGGGTGTTTCTGGCCGATCGAACCCTGAGCGAGGCCGACGCGCGCCTGAGATTGGCCGGAGACTGGCTGGAGTCCTTTCACGACAGGCCGCTGACCGGCACGGCCCTCTCGTCCTTGTGGCGATCCCGGTCTCATCCGATGATCGCTGCTGCCCTGCGCCAGACCGTGCGAGAGGCGCGTCCCGTCGTGATCGTGGCCTCGGTCGGCGCTGCCAATGCCCCGGTCGAGGTGACCTTGACCCCGTTCCAGGGTGAAGCACCCGGGCGCGAACTTATCCTGGGCCTCTACGCACCGACGGCGACCCTGACCCTGCCGACCGGCGTGCCTCATCAGCTGACGGCCCGTGTCTTCACCGGTGTGGGCGAATCCGGCCGACCCCACCTGGCCCTGGCTGCCCTGGACGGTCGCCGCATCGCCTAGGTGGGGCGGAGATCCCGTACATACCGCTGCCAGTTCTGCACATAGTGCTCAGCCGACGCCTCCAGTGCTGCGATCTGCCCCGGCTCCAGCGCCCGCACCACCCGTCCTGGCTGGCCGACCACCAGTGAACCGTCGGGGATCACCTTGCCTTCCGGAATCAGCGCACCGGCCCCGATGATGCAGTCGCGGCCGATCACGGCCCGGCCCAGAATAACCGCACCGATCCCGATCAGGCTGTTATCGCCCACAGTGCAGCCGTGCAGCATGGCCAGGTGGCCGACCGTCACGCCCCGCCCCAGCGTCAGCGGTTCTCCGGCATCGGTATGCAGCACGCTGCCGTCCTGGACATTGCTGTTCTCGCCGATGGTGATCGGGTCGTTGTCGCCTCTCAGAACGGCCCCGAACCAGACGCTGGCACCGGGCTTGAGAATCACGTCTCCTAGGACGGTCGCGTTTGGCGCTATCCAGTATTCGCCTTCGGGTGGAAGCTGCGGTTTCTTGTCGCCCAGAGCATAGACATTCATCCGAACACAGCCTTATCTAAAGAAAATGAAGGCTTTAAGCCTTCGTAAACCACGCTAGCATCACAGTGTAGATGTGATTCGAACCGGTGTTCAGGGTTCGGATCCGAAGCCGGATCAAGCCCGGTCCGGTCAGTATAAGGGGAACGCGCGTGGCGTGTTCGGTTCGGCGGCCTGGTTCGCTGATTTTCGGTCCTCCCACCGATCCGGGCGGCTCTGTCGCATCCCTGTCCCTTCTCCTCCCCACCAACGTCCAAGGCGGCACCCTGTCGGGTCCGCCTTTTTTCATGCCCTGGAGGCGTCCATGACCAAACGTGCGGCACTGAAGCGTCAAACCCGTGAACTTGGCCGCGAGCCGGGGGTCTTCGATTCCCAGGAATTCGCGCACGAGGCCAAGGTCCGGCGCCTTCCGACCCATACCGGCTGGTCGCCGACGCCCTCCAATGACGAGCGCGATCAGGCCTATATGAAGACGCTCAAGCCCAAATCTGACGGCCAAGCCGAACTGCTGACGGCCATCGATCACCACAACCTGGTCCTGGCCCTGGGTCCGGCAGGCACCGGCAAGACCTATCTGGCCGTGGCCAAGGCGGTCGAGGCGCTGGAAGCGGGCCGGATCGGCCGGATCGTCCTGTCTCGCCCGGCGGTCGAGGCTGGCGAGTCGATCGGCTTCCTGCCCGGCGACATGGAGGACAAGCTGGCCCCCTATCTGCGGCCGCTCTACGATGCCCTGTCCGATCGCCTCAGCATGAAGCGGGTCAAGGCTTTGATGGCCGAGGGCCTGATCGAGATTGCCCCGATCGGCTATATGCGCGGCCGCACCCTCAACAACGCCTTCATCGTCGTCGATGAGGCCCAGAACTGCACCTATGTGCAGCTCAAGATGCTGCTGACCCGCCTCGGCTGGCACTCCACCATGGTCGTCACCGGCGACCCGCAGCAGTCCGACCTCTTGCCCGGCATCTCGGGCCTAGCCGATGTGGCCGAGCGCCTGGCCCCCGTCCCCGACATCGCCGTCGTCCGCCTGGCCGAACGCGACATAGTCCGCCACCCCCTGGTCGCCAGCATGATCGGGGTTCTGTAACGATCGCCGATGGCCTGTCCCCGCTCCGCCGACGGGGCAGGGACAGGCCGGTCGTTATCCCGTCGCCGGATTGACGGCGGCCGCCTCTTCCTTGGCCAGGGCAATACCCTCCACCGAGCCCTTGGCCGGAGGCTTGGGCCGCGCGCCCATCCGGTCCACCAGGGCAAAGACGAACGGGTTCAGCGAGATCGACAGCAAGGCCGCCGCCAGGATCAGGTCATGGGTCTCGCGGCTCAGTGCGCCCAGGGACATACTCAGTGCCGCCAGGATGAAGCTGAACTCCCCGATCTGGGCCAGGCTGGCCGCCACTGTCAGGCCGGTCGCCCGGTCCAGCTTGAACCTGTGGGTGATGACCAGGGCCGCGACGGCTTTGCCGGCGATGACGATGCCCAACACGCCGAATACGGCCAGCGGCTCTCGCAGCAGGATCGACGGATCAAACAGCATGCCCACGGACACGAAGAACAGCACCGCGAAGGCATCCCTCAGCGGCAGCGACCGCTCCGCCGCATTGTGCCCCAGCGGCGAGGAGTTCAGCACCAGCCCAGCCAGGAAGGCCCCGAGGGCGAACGAGTGGAACATGGCATAGGCGACCCAGGCGATGCCCAGGGCGATGGCCAGCACACCCAGGGTAAACAGCTCGCGCGACCGCGTATGGGCGATCTTCACCAGCACCCATGGCAAAACCTTGGGCCCCACGACCAGCATGGCACCGACGAACAGGGCGACCTTGGCCAGGGTCCAGCCGATGGACGCCGCCAGTTCACCCCCGCTGAGGGTCTCGCCCGGCTGCACAATCAGCAGCGGCAGCATGACCAGGGCGATGACGATGACCAGGTCTTCGACGATCAGCCAGCCCACGGCGATGCGGCCGATCTCGCCCTTGACCTGCTTGCGTTCCTCCAGTGCCCGCAGCAGCACGACGGTCGAGGCGACCGACAGGGCAAATCCCATCAGAACCGCCTCTACATTGCCGAACCCCAACAGCCGACCCAGACCCCAGCCCAGGAATGTCGCGGCCGCGATCTGGAAAATGGCTCCCGGTATGGCGACCTTGCGGACCTTCATCAGGTCTTCGGGCGAGAAATGCAGCCCGACCCCGAACATCAGCAGAATGACCCCGATCTCTGCCAGTTGCGGGGCCAGGGTCGTGTCGGCGACGAAACCGCCCGTATAGGGTCCCACCACGATGCCGGCGACCAAATACCCGACCAGCGGCGACAGCTTCAGCCGATGGGCGATCATGCCGAACACAAATGCCAACACGAAGCCACCGACCAGGGTGAGGATCAAGCTGTCGGCATGCGGCATCGGCGCTCCTTGCGTAGGGCTGGTGTTCCTTGACGGTGAGAGTGCCACATCTGGGGGCAGGATACCGTAACGGCAAGGCTTTTGAGCGCAAAAGCCTTGTCCCTTTGGCCATTACGGCAACTCGTTACGCCCGGACGGCGCCCCGCACTGCACTGATCCCCAGAGCGGCCAGGGCCGTCGCCGCGATATGGTCTGCGTTCAGTCCGGCGGCGGCATACATGGCTTCGGGCTTGTCATGGTCCTGGAAGACGTCGGGCAGATGCAGATTGCGCACCTTCAGCCCGGCGTCGAGCGCGCCCTTCTCGGCCAGAAGCTGAAGCACAAAGGCTCCAAACCCCCCCATCGCCCCTTCTTCCACCGTGATCAGGCATTCGTGCTCGCGCGCCAGCCTCAGGATCATCTCGGCGTCCAGCGGCTTGGCGAAACGCGCATCGGCCACAGTCGCCGACACGCCACGCGCGCTCAGCAGATCCGCCGCCTTCAGCGATTCCTGAAGCCGCGTGCCGAGGCTCAGAATGGCAACCGCCGTCCCCTCGCGCACGATGCGGCCCCGGCCGATTTCAAGCGGCGCAGCCAGTTCGGGGATCTCAACACCCACGCCGTCTCCGCGCGGATAGCGGAAGGCACTGGGCCGGTCGTCGATCTCGCAGGCCGTGGCGATCATGGCGGCCAGGTCCGCCTCGTCGGCGGCCGCCATCAGCACCATGCCAGGCAAGGCGCCCATGAAGCCGATGTCGAACGATCCGGCGTGGGTCGCCCCATCCGCTCCGACCAGTCCGGCCCGATCCATGGCGAACCGCACCGGTAGGCCCTGGATCGCCACGTCATGGACGACCTGATCGTAACCGCGTTGCAGGAAGGTGGAATAGATGGCGCAGAACGGCTTCATTCCGTCCGCTGCCAGACCGGCCGCAAACGTTACCGCATGCTGTTCGGCTATGCCGACGTCGTAGGTGCGCTCCGGAAAGGCCTGTCCGAACAGGTCCAGCCCGGTTCCCCCCGGCATGGCGGCCGTAATGGCCACGATCGACGGATCGCGCTCGGCCCGCTTGATCAACTCGGTGCCGAACACCTTGGTATAGCTGGGGGCATTCGAAATGGTCTTGGCCTGCTTGCCAGACACCACGTCGAACTTGACCACGCCATGATATTTGTCGGCGCTGTTTTCGGCAGGGGCGTATCCCTTGCCCTTCTGGGTCACGACATGGACCAGGACGGGTCGGTCCGTAATCGCGGCCGCATTCTTCAGGACCGGGACAAGGGCCTCCATGTCGTGCCCGTCGATCGGCCCGACATAATAGAACCCCAGCTCCTCGAAGAAGGTGCCGCCGGTCACCATCCCCCGGGCATATTCCTCGGCCTTCTTGGCCGCATCGCGGAAGGGCCGCGGCAGGTGCTGGGCCATCGAGCGGCCCAGGCGGCGGAAGCTGCGATAGGTGCCGCCCGACACCAGCTTGGCCAGATAGGCGCTCATGCCCCCCACCGGCGGGGCGATCGACATGTCGTTGTCGTTCAGCACGACGGTCAGCTGTCCGCTGGTCGCCTCGACGGCGTTGTTCATCGCCTCATAAGCCATGCCGGCCGACATCGAGCCGTCGCCGATCACGGCCACGACACGGTTGCTGCCGCCCTTCTGATCGCGCGCGGCGGCGAACCCCAGGGCGGCACTGATCGAGGTCGAGGCATGGGCCGCGCCGAACGGGTCGTATTCGCTCTCGCTGCGCTTGGTGAAGCCGGACAGGCCCCCGCCTTGGCGCAGGGTGCGGATCCGGTCGCGCCGCCCCGTCAGGATCTTGTGCGGATAGCACTGATGCCCGACGTCCCAGATCAGGATGTCGTCCGGCGTCTCGAACACATGGTGCAGCGCCACGGTCAGCTCGACCACGCCCAGAGCCGAACCCAGATGACCACCGGTCACCGACACAGCGTCGATCGTCTCAGCCCGGACCTCATCGGCCAGCTGACGCAACTGGCCAGCGTCGAAACCGCGCGTATCGGCGGGAAAGATGACAGTGTCCAGAAGCGGGGTATCGGGCATGAGAACTCTGCAGAAAATAGAAGCCTTCTCCCCCATGGGGAAAAGGTTGGCGGCGGAGCCGTTCGGATCGGGGCGCTCCGTACGCGACTGTAATGCATGATCGCGGATCGCGCTCAGCAAGTCATCGGGATTTTCAACAAAGGCCGCCTTGCCGCATGTGCGAATGGATGGGACGACCCGACATCCGCCTAATTCTCGCGGGCAATCTCATCTGATGCCACGGGGGACAGAGACGAGGCCCCCGAAACGAAACACGGCCCCGACGCTTTCGCATCCGGGCCGTGTCCAAGGCGTCTGGGGTTATGAACCCCTAGCGGCGGTTGCGGTCGTTGCCGCCGCCGAACAGGCCTCGGCGTTCCGACTGCCATCGTTCGTCACCGCGATATCGGTCGTCGCGGATGTAGCGGCCATCGCGGTCGTAATACCCGTAACCGGACTGGAAATAGTCATATCCGTCAAGGGTATAGCCGTCGTCATAATACTCCAGGCCCAGCAGACCGTCCTCATCGGCCCAGCGGTCGCGGGGATAGGAGCCGTACACGCACTCCCAGCCCTGGCCCGGCGACCAGTAGGGCTCATAGCGGCCGCGCGAACGCTCGCGGAACCGGGCCCGGCACAGGGTGCGCGACCAGACCTTGTTGCCCCGCGCTTCGATGTTAGAGCGGTCTTCGCTGTAATAGACCTCCCGGACGCCCGAGAAACTGTTGTTCAGGATCACGGCCCGGCCGGATGCGGCGGCCACGCCGACGCTGGCCGCGCGGACCCGGCTGTCGGCCAGCCGCAGTTCGCCGTTATACAGCACGACGCCCTTTTCGGACTTGCAGATCCGGCTGCCCGTGATCGCCACCGAGGCACCCTCGATCGCCACGCCCTCGACATAGCCGCAAATGGCGGTGTTCTCGATCTCGACCCGGCCATAGTCGCGGCCCGAGCGGATGATCACGCCGATCGAGCGCGGGCCGAAATTGTTCGGGGCCTCGACGCCCAACAGGGTGCTGGTCGAGATGGTTGCCGTCTGGCCTGCGCCCGGCGTCAGCTCCAGCCCGACCTGCGCGCCGCCGATCACCATCTCATAGGCGGTCAGGGTCGCTCCATCGGCCACGATGGCCGGGGCCACGGTCTGGGCCTCGATCACCACATTGCGGATATCCAGCAGACCGCCGTCGGCATAGATGGCGGCTTCATCCCCGACATAACGCATGCCAGCACGGTTCAGGATAATCTCGGCACCATAGCCGACGATACAGGCCGCATCTCCGGCGCGCGGCGAGGCGAACAGCATGTCGCGCACCTCGACCCGCACACCCTGCGCCACCGTCATGCACGGCAGGCCATCGGGGGCCTGAAGCGTCGGCGTGGGATGCCGGGCCCAGTCGCGGGGGTCAAAGCCGCTCTCGCCGATGATGGTCATCGGCTTGTCGATGTTCAGCCAGCCGACGCAGGGACCGCCCCGCGCCCGGATGATCAGGGTGCCGCCCGGCCGCACCCGGCGCACGGCATCCTCGACGGCACCGGTGCCCGGATTGCCACCGCAGTCGATCAGGACGATCTCCTCGCCCCCCGCACGCGGCGGAGCCGGGCGGTAGTCGGGACGGTGGTCGTTATAGCGCCAGCGGCGGGCTGACCCCCGGCTGCGGCTGCCGCGCGTCGGCGGATCGATCAGCACGCCGAAATTGGGCCGGGTCTGGCTTTCGACCCGCGCGGCGCTCTGGGCCTGGGCAGTGTCGGGCAGCGACAGAGCCAGGCCCGACGCGGCGACCACCAAGGCGGCCACCGCTGCCAGCGGGGTCTTCAACAGGGAGGCGTTACGACGACTGTACATGACCTCACGCCCTCCTATCGGCGCTGTGATCGAGAAACCTGGGACAGGACCGCCTGCAGGCGGGCGGCGGACGGACCAAAGCCCGACAACGCCGATTCGATTCGAAGGACCACGGCCTCGGCCTTGTCCTGGTCCGCGACCCCGGCAACGCCGAGGGCGAAATAGGACGACAGGGCGAATTTCGCCTCAGGGCTGCCCTGTTTGGCGGCCTGCTCGAACCAGTGGAAGGCACGGGCATAGTCGGGCGGCACGCCGATGCCCTCGGCATACATGACGGCCAGGACCAGCTGAGCCTCGGACGATCCGTTGACGGCGGCCAGCTGGATGGCGCGCACCCGCTCCTGATAGGACAGCCGGCCTTCCATCGGATGGCCCAGCATGGCCTCCAGGGTCTCGATCTGGCGCTTCGACAGGTCTTCTGGCCTCAACGGCACGGTCTCGACCACGCCAAGATATCTCAGCGCCCGGCCCACATGGATGAAGGGCAGTTCGCCAGCCATCCGCGAGAGGGCGTATTCATAGGCGTCACCGCGCGGGCGGCTCTCGTCCGAGAAGGGCACGCCCGAAGCCGGAGCAGTGTTGGGATAGAATTCGAACGGCGGCACCCACTGGCGCGCCTTGGCCTCGACAAAGGCCCCGTATCGGCTGCGATGGGGCGAAGACCGCTCGAAATCCTTCAGCAGGACATAGGCCCCGACGTCGCCCGTCTGAACCGCCAGATAGTTGTAGAGATAGGCATCGACGTCGTTGCGCTGGAACAGATTGACCGCCGCCCAGGCCCCGCCGCGCCGGTTGCGGTCATTGCCGCCGCCGGGGCGTCCCTGGGCCTCGCGCGCCTGCCGGTTGTCTTCGGGCTCACCATAGGGGCCATAGAGGCCGTCATGCAGCCGCGCCAGGGTGCGGAACCCCTGCGCGTCCTGGGTCGACAGCACATAGATGACGCGGTCCCGGACGGCTTCCTGCTCCTCGCGGGTCATCTGCGACAGCTGGTTGTTCAGGCGTTGATAGGCTGTGTCCCGCTCCCAGGCGCGGCAGTCGTCGTATTTGGACAGGGGCCGGAACCCACCGAACACGCCGCGCTCCACGCGGTTGATCGGGGCGAACCCTTCCTCATTGGCCAGGGCCATGGCCAGCCAGACCGAGCTTTCGATCGGGTCTTCGATGTTCTTGTCGGTGGCGCGCACCGCTGCGTAGCGGCTGCCCAGTTCCAGCTGGGCAAAGAAATCGCCCCGGAACGCGGCGCGCCGCAGAGCCCGCAGGCCGGTTTCCTGAGCGTTGAACTCCGACCCCGTCAGGGCCGCCGGACGGGGACAGGCGTTGGTCGCGGCCGAATCGCCTTTGCGCCAGAAGGTCTGGTTCCCCTCGCCGCACGCGGCCATGGACAGGGTCGCCACCACCAGCAGGGCAGCGACGCCCGCAATGGCCACGGGTGCACGGCTGCGCACGGTTGAGCCGTGCCCGTCATTATTGCCGTCGGCCTGGCTCATCTGCCCCTCACCCCAACCGTTCGTGACGATGCCGCAAGGACATCGTTCATCGACCGTCACTCCACCCCGGATCGTCATGCGCCATTAACCTTCTGTCAAGGTTAACGCGAGCCGTCTCGAAAGCGGCTCCGCACTGCGGCCCATTTGTGACTCCAACGATATCTGTCCGCCAATCATATGGTTAAGGTTTCACCTGCCCGGCGAATCCGGTCGCAGCCAGCCCCTCGCGCGCCGCCTCAACCGGCCCTATATCCGCCGCCCAGACTGACGGAGACCACCGTGGCCTATATCGCTCGATCCGACCGCCCCGACGACAAGACCGCCCGGTATGAGGAGGTCGAGGCCGAGATTCTGGCTGTGCTGGACGGCGAGGCAAACCGCACGGCCCGGATGGCGACCGTCGCCTCCATGCTGAACGACGCCTTCGATCATTTCTTCTGGACCGGGTTTTATGTGGTCGATCCGAAAAAGTCGGACGAACTGGTGGTCGGCCCCTATCAGGGCACCTTGGGCTGCCTGCGGATCGCCTTCGGGCGAGGCGTCTGCGGCGCGGCGGCGGCCCAGCGCCAGACTCAAGTGGTTGACGACGTCCATGCCTTCCCCGGCCACATCGCCTGCGACAGCCGCTCCGAGAGCGAGATCGTGGTGCCGGTGTTCGATGCTGCCGGCGACCTGATCGCCGTCCTGGACGTGGACGCCACAGAAAAATCCGCCTTCGACCAGGTCGATGCCCTGGCCCTTGAGCGGCTGATGCGGGCCGTTTTCGCAGCGGGCTGACAAAAATCGCGGCGCAGGGTCTGCCCCACTGTTAGGGTCCGGCCTGGAACCTCATTCCGCACGATCTGAAACCCGTTCTCTGGTGGCCTCGCCGATGACCGACCTGTGGCGCAGCGTCCTCTTCCTTCCCGCCTCCAACGCTCGCGCCGTGGAAAAGGCCAGGGGCCTGGAATGCGACGTTGCTGTGCTGGACCTGGAAGACGCCGTCGCGCCCGAAATGAAGGCTCAGGCCCGCGAGGCTGCGGTGGCGGCCATCCGCAGCGGCGGCTTTCGCCCCCGTCTGGCGGTGCGCATCAATGGGCTGGACACGCCCTGGGGATCCGATGACCTCGCTGCCCTGGCCGGGACCGGCATCGCGCTGATCATCGCGCCAAAGGTCGAAAGCGCCGACGCCGTCCACGCCCTGTCGGCCGCCCTACCGCCAGGGGCCCGGCTGATCGTCATGATCGAGACGCCTGCCGCTGTTTTGCGTCTGGACGCCATTGCCGGATCGGGTGGTTCCCTGGCCGGGCTGATGCTGGGCGTCAACGACCTGGCCACGGGCCTGGGCACAGGTGCCTGCCCGGATCGTGAGCCGCTGAAGCCCTGGCTGGCCCTGACCGTCGCCGCCGCCCGGACCCATGGCCTGATTGCCCTGGACGGCGTCTTCAACCGCATCGACGATGCCGAAGGCTTCGCGGTCGAATGCCGACAGGGTCGGCTCTATGGCTTCGATGGCAAGAGCCTGATCCATCCCGGCCAGATCGCCGCAGCCCATGCCGCCTTTGGCCCGTCCCAGGCCGAGGTCGCCGCCGCCCTTGCGGTCGTTCAGGCCTTTTCTGCCCCGGATGCCGTCGGCAAGGGGGCGATCCGGCTGGACGGCCGCATGGTCGAGCGCCTGCATCTGGAGGCGGCCCAGGCCCTTCTGGCCCGCCACGCCGCCACCACCGGTCAGGGATGACCCAGGCGGCCATCCCCGCCTGGGCCTGTGCGCCCGGTGTCCTTTCCCTGCCTTTCCGACAGGCCCTGCTGCCCGACTACAATCTGCGTGCCCTGCCCGGTCCCGATGTTCGGGCTGTCATCGGCTGGGGGCTGAAGGGCTCCACCACCGTGGGCCGCTGGACAGCGCGCGCGCGCCGTCTGCCCTATATCGCCATCGAGGACGGCTTCCTGCGCTCGGTGGGATTGGGCGAGACCGGCGCGGTCAGCCACAGCCTGATCGTCGACGACCTGGGCATCTACTACGACGCCACCCGTCCCTCTGCGCTGGAACGGCTGATCGAGACGGCACCGGACTGGTGCGATGCATCCATGCAGGCCCGCAGCCGGGCCCTGATCGACCGGATCGTGGCGGCGGGCCTGTCGCGAACCAACATGGGTCAGCCGGTCGACCGATCCCGGCTGGAGCCGCGCCGCCGCGTCCTGATCGTGGACCAGACGGCGGGCGACGCCTCGATCCGGCTGGGACTTGGCGGCCCCGAGGCCTTCGCGTCCATGGTCGCCGCCGCGCTCGCGGAGGAGCCAGACGCCCAGCTGATCATCAAGCGCCACCCCGCCGCCACCGCCGGGGTCAAGCGGGGCTGCATCGCCGATGCCGACCTGGCTGGCCTCACCGTCATGGACGACGTCGCCGCCGCCGACCTGCTGGGCCATGTTCATGCCGTCTATGTCGTGACCAGCGGACTGGGGTTCGAGGCCCTGCTGCGCGGCCTGCCGGTGCGGTGTTTCGGGGCTCCCTTCTATTCGGGCTGGGGCCTGACCCGCGATACGATCCAGACGGGTCGCCGGGGCCTGAACCGCAGTCTAGAGGCCGTCGCTGCCGCCGCCCTGATCCGCTACAGCCGCTATGTCGACCCTGTCACCGGCCGTGCCTGCCAGGCCGAGGACACAGTGGATCGCCTGGCCGCCCTGACCCACCGCGCCCGTCGCCTGGCCGGACACAGCGCCGCCATCGACTTCACCCCGGCCAAGCACGCCGCCGTCCGCCGGCTGATGAACAGCCCTCTGGGCAGCCTGCGCTTCCATGGCTCGACCGCAGCCGCCGTCGCCGATGCGGGGTCCAGCGGGGGCCGCCTGATATGCTGGGGTGGTCAGGAGCAGGCCGGTACGGCACCTGCCGCAGCCACTGCGGGTCTGCCGCTGTGGAGGTTGGAAGACGGCTTCGTCCGCTCGCGCGGTCTCGGCTCAGATTTCATCCCGGCCCTGTCCATCGCCCTGGATGCGACCGGCGCATACTATGACGGCACCCGTCCTTCCGACCTTGAAACCCGGCTTCAGACACAGACGTTTCCCCCAGACCTTCTGGCCCGCGCCGACAGCCTGCGTAAGGCCATCGTTGCGGCGGGCCTCAGCAAATACAATCTGGCCGGCACAGTCCCGCCTGGCTGGACGACCGATCGCCGCCGCATCCTGATCGTCGGCCAGGTCGAGAACGACCGCTCCATCCTGCTGGGCTGCGAGGATATTCGCACCAATGCGGCCCTGGTCGCCGCCGTGCGCGCCGCTGATCCAGGGGCCTTCCTGATCTATCGCGACCACCCCGATGTCCGGGCCGGAAACCGTCCCGGAGCCCTGCCACCCGAAACATCCGGCCTGCTGGATGCCCGCGCCGATGACATGGACATCCTGGCCTGTATCGATGCGGTGGACGCCGTCGCCACCCTGACCTCCCTGACCGGGTTCGAGGCCCTGCTGAGGGGCAAGTCGGTCCTGACCTGGGGGCGGCCCTTCTATGCCGGCTGGGGATTGACGGAGGACGCACTCACATTTCCTCGCCGGTCCCGACGTCTGACCCTGGACCAGCTGGTGGCCGCCAGCCTGATCGAATACCCGCTCTATGTCACCCAGGACGGCTGGCCCTGCGAGGTTGAGGACCTGATCCGGTCGCTCGGTGACACCCCGGAGCGCACTGGCCCCGCGAGGGGTCCAGTGCGCCGCTGGCTTCGCGGTCTGACGGCCAGTCTCGACCGCGGGCTTCCACCGGCCTACTAAGGCGTCTTCAACGACAACGGACCCTCCGAGTGACCGTGCAAGCCCCTTCCGCCGTGATTGCCGCCACCGGCCTGTTCACGCCCGATCAATCCATCTCCAATGCCGAATTGGTCGCCGCCTACAATGCCTATGCCGAGGGCTTCAACGCCCAGCATGCGGCCCAGATCGCCGAGGGCGACGTCGAGGCTCTGACCCCCTCGTCGGTGGAGTTCATCGAAAAGGCTTCGGGCATCAAGAGCCGTTTCGTGCTGGACAAGGCGGGTGTCCTCGACCCTGGCCGCATGACGCCCAACATCCCCGAGCGCGGCAATGACGAGCTGTCGATCATGGCCGAGATGGCGGTCAAGGCAGCCCAGCAGGCCATCGCCGCCTGGGGCAAGCCGGTCAGCGAGATCGGAGCCGTCCTCTGTGCCGCCTCCAACATGCCCCGCCCCTATCCGGCCCTGGCGGTCGAGGTGCAGCAGGCCCTGGGCATCGATGGCTTTGCCTTCGACATGAACGTGGCCTGTTCCTCGGCCACCTTCGGCATCAAGACCGCCGCCGACTTCATCGCCTCCGGCTCGGTCAAGGCCGTGCTGATGGTCAACCCCGAGGTCTGTTCCGCCCACCTGAATTTCCGCGACCGCGACAGTCACTTCATCTTCGGCGACGTGGCCACCGCCGTCATCGTCGAGGCGTCGGATCAGGCCGGTCCGGGGGGCTGGGACATTCTCGGCACCCGGCTGAAGACGGTCTTTTCCAACAACATCCGCAACAATTTCGGCTTCCTGAACAACGCCGCGCCCGAGGGGATCGGCGCGCCCGACAAGCTGTTCGTCCAGCAGGGTCGCAAGGTCTTCAAGGACGTCGTGCCCATGGTCTCGGACATGATCGTCGACCACGCCGTCGACCTGGGGATCGAGGCCCCAGCCCTGTCGCGGCTGTGGCTGCACCAGGCCAACATCAACATGAACGCCATGATCGGACGCAAGGTACTCGGCCGTGATCCCACCCCGGCAGAGAACGTCATCATCCTGGACGACTACGCCAACACATCCTCGGCCGGATCGATCATCGCCTTCCATCTGCACCAGGAGGGCCTCGAACCCGGCGACACCGGCCTGATCTGCTCGTTCGGCGCGGGTTATTCGGCCGGTACGGTGTTTGTGCGAAAGCGCGGCTGACGCGGATGCTGTTCACGATTTTGCGCTGACGCTTGCGCTTTCCGCTCGGGTTTGCGAGGCGTGGCTCGTCGAGAACAGGGGAGACCCGCATGGCTCAGACCGAGGTCAAGGGCATGACACCGAAGAAGGATCCGCTGGCGTGGGATATCGCCACGGTGCTGCAAAGCCTGGGGGGTTCGGCCCACCAGACCGTGGTCATCGACTGCGTCACCGCGCTTCAGCGACAGCGCGGGCTCGAAGTGCGCCGTCAGGATCTGGCGACACGCATCGTCGAGGTGTTTGAACACTACCGCGACATGTTCTTCCGCCCGTTTGGCGAAGGTTCGATGCGCTGGGCCCTGGCCCCCGACTTCGTCGCCGCCTGATACGAAAAGGGCGCGTCCCTTTCGGAACGCGCCCTCGGATCGATTGATCGCCGACCGTCTTAGAAGCGACGGACGTAGTTCAGCGAATAGGTGTCGACCTCGCCACCGTCATCGGTGAAGTCGCGACGCGTCCAGTCACCCCGAACGCCGTTCTGGCCATCGAAGAAATACTGGGCGCCCGCGCCATAGTTCCAGCTTTCACCGTCCTCGGTCAGGGACACGCCCGGAGCCGAAGCCTTGATCTCGGTGGTGCCGTAACCCAGGCGACCGAACAGCTCGAACTGGTCGCTGATCGGCAGATAGGCGACGCCGTAAGCGGCGGCGTCATATTCCAGCTCCACCTTAGTATCGACGCCGGCAAAGCTGCTCTCGTCGTCATCGACGCCGAAGGAGACTTCGCCTTCCAAGCCGAAGTTCGGGGTCAGCTTGGTGCCCAGGCGACCCGTGATCGCGCCGAGATCACCATCGCTGCCGTCAAGTTGAGTATAGCCAATCGTGCCGTAACTGTTGGCAAACGGCGAGTTCTGAGCCATCGCCGGAACGGCGAACAGAGAAATGGCGGTTGCAGCGAGCAGAATGTTACGCATTGTTTCTTATCTCCAGGATGCGATGACTTCATCAGTCACCGGCCCCATCCAGCGAGAGGTGAAATGGGCAGCGTTCGGGGCCGTTCCAAGGCCCGAACATTACGATCTTGAAACTGTGCGCGCAAAGGCACACACGCCGTTACTTCGAGCGTGGCAATAAAATGGCTGCACTAACCGTCTTGCGAAAGACGCTGCCGGCTCAGCGGTCCTTTTCGCGCTCGGTCCCGCTGCGGGCATTCAGTGCGGCCTGGGCGGCGGCCAGCCGGGCGATCGGCACGCGATAGGGCGAGCAGCTGACATAGTTCAGGCCCACCTCCTCGCAGAAGGCGATCGAGGCGGGATCGCCGCCATGCTCGCCGCAGATGCCCATCTTGATGTCGGGCCGTGCCTTGCCGCCACGTTCCGCCGCGATACGGATCAGATCGCCGACGCCTTCCTGATCCAGACGCACGAAGGGATCGGTCTCGAAGATGCCCTTGTCCATATAGGCCTGCAGGAACCGGCCCGAGTCGTCGCGGCTGATGCCGAAGGTGGTCTGGGTCAGGTCGTTGGTACCGAACGAGAAGAACTCGGCGTGTTCGGCCAGGTCCCCGGCCCTCAGGGCAGCGCGCGGCAGTTCGATCATGGTCCCGACCAGGTAGTCGACCCGGTCGCCCGCGTCGGCGAACACCGCCTCGGCCGTACGGTCCGTCAGTTCGCGCAGATATTTCATCTCCAGGCCCAGCGCGACCAGCGGATGCATGATCTCTGGGATGGGAGCCTCGGAGGCCGTCTTCTTGACCTCCAGTGCAGCCTCCAGAATGGCGCGCACCTGCATCTCGTAGATCTCCGGATAGGCCACGCCCAGACGGCACCCCCGGTGGCCCAGCATGGGATTGGTCTCATGCAGTTCGCGCGCCCGGCGCTTCAGCTTGTCGGCATCCAGACCAGAGGCGGCGGCCAAGGCGTCGATGTCCTCGTCCGTATGCGGGATGAACTCGTGCAGCGGCGGATCCAGGAGGCGGATCGTGACCGGCAGGCCCGCCATGATGGTGAACAGCTCGACGAAGTCGGCCTTCTGGAACGGCGCGATCTTGGCCAAGGCCGTGCGCCGGCCCTTCTCGTCGTCGGCCAGGATCATCTCGCGCACGGCGGCGATGCGGGCCTCGTCGAAGAACATGTGCTCGGTCCGGCACAGGCCGATCCCCTCGGCCCCGAAACCGCGTGCTGTCTTGGCGTCCAGCGGCGTCTCGGCATTCGCACGGACCTTCAGCCGCCGCGCGGCGTCGGCCCAGGCCATCAGGGTCTGGAAGTCCCCGGTCAGCTCCGGCTCGATCATCGGCACAGCCCCGTCCAGGACCTCGCCCTTCGACCCGTCGATGGTGATGATCTCGCCGGCCCGGAAGGTCCGGCCCCGCGCGGTGAAGGTGCCCGCCTTGTCGTCGATATGAACCTCGCCCGCGCCGGAGACGCAGGGGCGCCCCATGCCGCGCGCCACGACCGCCGCATGGCTGGTCATGCCACCGCGCGCCGTCACGATGCCGCGGGCCGCATGCATGCCGTGGATGTCTTCCGGCGAAGTCTCCTCGCGCACCAGAATAACGGCATCGCCCAGCTGGCTCAGCCGCTCGGCCTCATCGGCGTCGAAGACGATCTTGCCGGTCGCCGCGCCGGGGCTGGCGGGCAGGCCCGTCGCCACCACCGTGCGCGCCGCGTCCGGGTCCAGCGTCGGGTGCAGCAATTGGTCCAGCGCTGACGGCTCGACCCGACCGATGGCCTCGTCCTGGCTGATTACGCCCTCGGCGGCCAGATCGACGGCGATCTTCAGCGCAGACTTGGCCGTGCGCTTGCCGTTGCGGGTCTGCAGCATCCACAGCCGGCCCTGTTCGACCGTGAACTCGATGTCCTGCATGTCGCGATAGTGGGTCTCCAGCCGCCCGACCACCTCGACGAACTGGCCGAACACCTCGGGCATGGCCTCTTCCATGGAGGGGGCCGTCTCGCCCATTTCCTCGCGCCCGGCCTTGGTCAGCGACTGGGGCGTGCGGATGCCCGCCACCACGTCCTCACCCTGGGCATTGATCAGGAACTCGCCGTACAGGCGCGCTTCTCCGGTTGAGGGGTTGCGGGTAAAAGCCACGCCCGTCGCCGAGGTCTGGCCCATATTGCCGAACACCATCGACTGGACATTGACCGCCGTGCCCCAGCTTTCGGGGATGTCGTGCATCCGGCGATAGAATTTGGCCCGGTCGTTCATCCAGCTGGCGAACACGGCCGAGATGGCGCCCCACAGCTGTTCGTGCGGGTCCTGCGGGAAGGGGCTGCCCAGCTCGCGCTCGACGACCTGCTTGTATTCCGCGACCACCTTTTCCCAGTCGCCCGCCGACAGGTCGGTGTCGACCGTGACGCCCAGCCGGTCCTTGTGGTCGTCCAGAACCTCCTCGAAATCGTCGTGGCTCAGGCCCAGCACGACGTTGGAATACATGGTGATGAAGCGGCGATAGCTGTCGAAGGCAAACCGGCGATCACCGGACAGGGCGGCCAGCCCCTCGACCGTCTGGTCGTTGAGGCCAAGGTTCAGGACGGTGTCCATCATGCCGGGCATGGAGGCCCGCGCACCCGATCGCACGCTGACCAGCAGCGGATTGGTGGCATCGCCGAACGTCTTGCCGACGATCCCCTCGACGGTCTTCAAACCCGCCGCCACCTGATCGACCAGGGCCGCCGGATAGGTCTGTCCGTTGGAATAATAGTGGACGCAGGCCTCAGTCGTGACGGTGAAGCCGGGCGGGACGGGCAGGCCCAGAGACGACATTTCGGCCAGGTTCGCGCCCTTGCCGCCGAGAAGGTTCTTCATCGACGCATCGCCGTCGGCGGACCCACCGCCGAAGCCGTACACCCACTTGGTCATCTGTAGCCCCTGAAGTTGTCTGTCGGTCGCGGCGGGTTGGCCCCACTCGTCTGGTCCTGACTAACGTGCTGCGCGCGCGAAGGCGAGACCGAGATGTAACAAAGCGTGAGGAGGCGCCGCACCTTCTCCTGTGCCGTGTAAGCCGATAGACACGGCGGCATGAGCGACGCGACCATCACTGACCCGCTGGACCTCAAGAAGGTCGAGGCCCGCGCCTGGTTCGAGACCCTGCGCGATCGGATCCACGCCGGGTTCGAGGCGCTGGAGGACCGGGCCCCGGCCGATCTCTTCCCGGGTGAGCCGGGCCGCTTCGTACGCACCCCCTGGAGCCGCGAACAGGGGGGCGGCGGCGTCATGGGCATGATGCACGGCCGGCTGTTCGAGAAAGTCGGGGTGCACGTCTCGACCGTGCACGGCACCTTTCCCGCCGACTACGCCAAGTCGGTGCCCGGTGCCGCCCAGGATCCCCGCTTCTTTGCCACCGGCATCAGCCTGATCGCCCATCCGGTCAGCCCGCGCGTGCCCGCCGTGCACATGAACACCCGCTTCATCGCCACGACCCAAAGCTGGTTCGGTGGCGGGGCCGACCTGACGCCGGTGCTGGACGTCGAACGCCACCAGGACGCGCCCGACGCAATGGCCTTCCACTCGGCCATGAAGGCGGTCTGCGATGCCCACGACCCGACCTATCATCCCCGCTTCAAGGCCTGGTGCGACGAGTATTTCTGGCTACCGCACCGAAACGAACCGCGCGGGATCGGCGGCATCTTCTATGACCACCACGACACCGGCGACCACGATGCCGACTTCGCCTTCACCCGCGACGTGGGCACGGCCTTCCTGGACGTCTATTCGGCCATCGTCGCCCACCGCATGACCGAGTCCTGGACGGCCGAGGAACGCGAGGAACAGCTGATCCGGCGCGGACGCTATGTCGAGTTCAACCTGCTCTACGACCGCGGCACGATGTTCGGGCTGAAGACCGGCGGCAACGTCGAGTCGATTCTCAGTTCCATGCCCCCGGTCGTGAAGTGGCCCTGATCTTCGGATCCGGTCACTGACGACCTAGATTCCGCTGCCCTCCGCCTCCACCGGCGGCGGCGTCAGCAGCAGGAACGCCCGGATCCAGGCGGTCAGAATGGCGCGGTCGTTTGGCCTGGCCAGGGACGCGACGGCCTCGTCTGCCAGCGCCTCTTGGATACGGCCCCGCCGACTTTCGACCAGGGCTGCGGCATAGGCGGGGTGGAATTCCGGATGGCATTGGAACGACATGGCGTCGTCACCGAACGCCAGCCCGGCATAGGGTGTGAAGTCGCTGGCGGCGATCACCCTGGCATCGGCTGGCGGCACCAGTACCTGATCCTGATGCGACACGGGTATGGCGATGGCCCGGGCGCGCGGGAACATCCACGGCTCCTCGGCCACGATCCGGTAGCGGTGCAGGCCGACGCCCCAGCCGCGATCGGACTTGGAAACCTGGCCGCCAAACGCCTGCGCCATGGCCTGATGCCCGAAACAGATGCCGACCAGCCGGGTCCGCCCGCGCGCCGATCTCAGCCAGTCCAGTAGCGGCGCGATCCAGGGCAGGTCGTCATAGACCCCCGCCGCCGAGCCGGTGACGATGGCCCCGGCATAGTCTGATGGGTTCTGGGGCAACCGCCCCGCCTGGACGTCGAACCGCGCCGTCGCCACGCCCTCACCCAGCAGGGCCCGGAACCGGGCGGGGTAGTCGTCGAAGGCATCGCGCAGGCGCTCCGGCGGCTTTCCGGTTTCCAGGATGGCGATGGGCTTGGTGGGCGGCGTCATGCCGCCATCCTATGCAATGATCATGCACGACACGGAAACATCCTCGGCGCTACAAGGTCCACCTGTTCGATCGAGAGGCCGCCTCCATGGATGACGACATCGCGCCCGTGGTGCTGATCAATGTCTACAAATGCGATCCCGCGCGTCAGGACGATCTGGTCGAATACCTGACCCAGATGGCTCAGGCGCAGCGCGGCCTCGACGGCTTCATCTCGGCCACCCTGCACCGGGGCCTGAACGGCAAGGTCGTCGCCAATCACGCCGTCTGGCGCTCTCGCGAGGATTGGAAGGCCATGACCCGCGACCCGGCCGTCGTCGCCGCCATGGACCCCATCATGGCCATCGCCACCTTCGAACCTAACCTGTACGAGCCGGGCGAAGTCATCGAATAGGGCGCACCCTGCGGCGACGCTTTCGGATTGATCGCCGCCGCTCTTACTGTGTGCGGACTAACCGGCCAGCGCCCTCGCACGCTCGACCGCCGCCTGAACCGCCGCCGCCGCAACGGCGTCCAGTCCCGCCGCAGCCTGGGCCTTCAGCCCCGCCTCCGTGGTGCCGCCGGGCGAGGCGATGCGAGCGATCAGATCGGACAGGGGCGCACCTGTTTCCGCTCCGGCTCCGGCTGAGCGCAGGGCACCGCGCGCCAGACGCCCGGCGGCCCCGGCATCCAGGCCCGCCGCCTCTCCCGCCCGTGTCAGAGCCTCGACATAGGCATGGATGAAGGCCGGTGCCGATCCGGCGACTGCCGTGGCCGCGTCGATCAGGCTTTCCTGCGCCAGGTCGACCGTCTCGGCGACCGGGTCGAACAGGGCATGGGCGACGGTGCGAGCGCCCTCGTCATCCGACCAGATCGCGGCCACGCCACGCCCCTGAGCCACGGCGGTCGTCGGCATGACACGGGCGATGGCGCGGGTGCCGAACGCAGCCGACAGGCTGTGTGCCCTCACCCCTGCCATCAGCGACACAATGGTCGTATCGGCCGCCAGGGCGGACACGACCGGGTCCGACGCCTCACGCCACAGGCCCGGCTTGACCGCCAGGACAACGGTCGCCGCCTCGCTCAGGATCTCTGTCGACGGATTGATCCGAGCCCCTTGCTCTCGCGCGGTCTCGGCGACGGGCTTGGCGGAGGGCGTCAGCACGATCAGCCGGGCCGGATCGACAGCCCCGGTCGCGAGCCAGCCCTCCAGCAAGGCGGACCCCAGGCGGCCGCAGCCGAGCAGGATGATGGGGCGATCGGATGTGAGCATGGCGACAGACTTGCCCGTCGCCTGCGGCTTCGCAAGCCTCAGGCGGTGCCGACGGTCTCGAACAGGCAGGCGTCGATGGCTTCCTGGGGCTTCTTGCCGCCGCGGATCAGGAAGTCGAAAGCCGGGAAGTAACGGTCCGAAGCCTCGACCGCCGCATCGATCATCGAGGCAGCCTGGGCCAGAGTGGGCCGCTCGCCGTGCGGCAGCGCCAGGGAGTGGCGGAAGACGATTTCGCCGTCCTCGGCCCAGACCTCGAAATGCCCCATCCAGGTGCGCTGGTTGATCAGTCCGATCAGTTCATAGGTCGCAGCGCGGCGGCTCTTGGCCATGCGCAGGTCCAGGGCGCAGCACAGCTGAAGGCAGTCACCCTCGGGCCGCCACGCGAACCACAGCTCATAGTCCTTCCAGTCCCCGGCCAGGGCAAAGGCCAGATCGCCCTCATCCGTGCGGTCGAACGGCAGGTTCTCGGCCGTCAGGACATGCTCGACCACGTCCAGAGGATCGTAGGGCATGTCGATCTCTTCGGGCCGTGCAGCGTCCATCAAGGAGTCCCATTCAGGCAGGATGCGGATCGCGACTCACGATCGACAGTCAGACGGTAGGCGGGATCACAGATTCGGCTCAACCGACTGCGTCCTCAGGGGGAACCTCGCCTGTGGACGTTCCCGCCACAGGCTTCTTGCGGGCGGCGGCAGGGCTTGCCTTCAAGGTGGCGATCTCTGCGCGCAGGCCGGCGATCTCGGCCTTCAGGGCATCGAACTCGTCGCGGCGCACCAGATCCATTTCGGCCACCAGGCGGTCGCCCTGGGCACGCATGGCGGTCTTGGCCTCTTCGCCCGCAGCCTGGGCCAGGCCCATGGCACCGGTCGTCAGCTTGGCGAATTCGTCGAGGAAGGGATTGCGGGTCTGCATGGCGTCGGCTCCGGACGTCGTTAAGGATTGTTTGCCCGATACGGTGAACGAATCCTTTACACCGTGTCGATCTAGCGGCGCGATGCGGCGGAACGACGGCAGGGATCAAAACCGCGCGACGGCGACGGCGGCGCTTGCTAAAGGGCCGGACGTCAAACGGTCCGAGGAGTCCCCGTGCCCTTTCCCGAGTTCGACCCGATCTGGTTCAGCATCGGCCCTCTGCCGATCCGCTGGTATGCCCTGGCCTATGTGGCCGGCATCGTCCTGGGCTGGTGGTATGCGGCGCGGCTGGCCCGCAACGCGGCGGTCTGGGAACCGAATCAGGCCCCGGTGACCTCGGTTCAGCTGGATGACCTGGTGCTGTGGGTCACGGTCGGCATCATCCTCGGCGGCCGGTTTGGCTATGTCCTCTTTTATCGACCTGACCTGCTCGGTCAGGTCTTTACCGGAGACAGCCTGGGCGAACGTCTGGAACTGCTTCAGCTGTGGACGGGTGGCATGTCGTTCCACGGCGGGTTCCTGGGTGTCGCCATCGCCATCACCTGGTTCGCGCGCAAGCACTCGATCAACATGCTCAGCCTGGGCGACCTCGTCGCGCCGGTCGCGCCCATCGGCCTTTTCTTCGGGCGTCTGGCCAATTTCATCAATGGCGAGCTGTGGGGCCGCACGACCGAGGTGCCGTGGGGTGTTCGTTTCTGCAACGACACCATCCTGAACGCCTACGGCCGCTGCCCGGCCGGTGATCTGCCGCGCCACCCCAGCCAGCTGTATGAGGCCGGCTTGGAAGGATTGCTGCTGTTCCTGATCCTGCTGCTGGCGGTGTGGAAGCTGCGCCTGTTGTCCAAGCCGGGCTATGTCACCGGCATCTTCCTGCTGGGCTATGGCCTCAGCCGGGCCGTGCTTGAAACGGTGCGCGAACCGGATGCTCATATGCCCGAGGCGCTGCAGGGCGTGGTCACCATGGGCATGCTGCTGTCCATTCCGATGATCCTGGCCGGGGTCTGGCTGATCTGGCGCGCGCGCAGCCGTCCGCCCGTCGTCGCCTGAGCCCGTGTCGCTGCGGGACCGTCTGGCGCGCGAGATCGCCCTGACCGGGCCGATGACGATCGCCGACTATGTGACCCGCTGCCTGCATGATCCGCAGGACGGCTATTATGCGACGCGGCCAGCCCTGGGAGAAGGCGGAGACTTCATCACCGCCCCCCTGGTCAGCCAGATGTTCGGCGAACTGATCGGCCTGTGGGCGGTCGAGACCTGGCACCGCTTGGGCGCGCCCGAGCGGGTCCGGCTGGTCGAGGTCGGACCGGGCGACGGCACCCTGATGGCCGATGCCCTGCGCGCAGCGCGGCTGGTGCCTGGGTTTCTGGAAGCCTGCGACCTGATCCTGATCGAGCCCAGCGCACCGCTGCGGACGATGCAGGCGCGGGCCCTGGGCCAGGCGGATGTCAGCCCGCGCTGGGTGCGGTCACTGGATGCCGTTGATACCGATGCCCCCGTCATCCTGATCGCCAATGAGGTGCTGGACTGCATGCCCGCCCGCCAGTTCGTGCGGACCGCGCAGGACGCGACGGGGTCCGGCTGGGCCGAGCGCCGGGTGGGTATCGACGAGGTCGGCGGACTGATCTTTGGCCTGGTGGGCATCAGCGGCGGCTTCGTCCGCCCGTCCTTTGCGGTCGAACTCGGCCAGACGATCGAGATTTCGGAGCAGCAGTCGGCCTTTGGACGGGATCTGGGCACGCTGATCGCCGCCGCCGGCGGGGCGGCCCTGCTGATCGACTATGGGCGGGCCGTTCCAGAGGCTGGCGACACGCTTCAGGCCCTGCGCCGCCATGCCAGGGTCGATCCCCTGGCCACGCCCGGCGAGGCGGACCTGACGCAATGGGCCGATTTTCCCGGCGTGCTGGAGGCGGCCGTGCGCGCGGGCGCCGATGTGACCGGCTGCATCGGCCAGGGCGACTTCCTGCGCCGCCTGGGGATCGAGGCGCGGGCCGCGCGGCTGAAACAGGGACGGCCCGATGCCGCGCCCGTCATTGACCGGCAATTGGCTCGTCTGACCGCCGACGACCAGATGGGCACCCTGTTCAAGGCCGCCTGCGTCTTTGGCCCTCGCGCCCTGGTGGTTCCCGGCTTCGAGGTGACGTCATGACGCCCATCACCCATCCGCTGCTGACCGGGGCCGGCGTCCGCCATGGCTTCTTCACCCGTCAAGGCGGGGTGTCACAGGGGCTGTATGCCAGCCTGAACACGGGCGTCGGATCCAGCGACGACCCCGCCGCCGTCACCGAGAACCGCCGCCGCATCGCCGCCCACATGGGTGGCGGGCCGGACGATCTGGCCGCCTGCTATCAGATCCATTCCGCCCTGGCCCGCGTGGCCGATGGCCCCTGGAATGGCGAGCGGCCCGAGGGTGACGCCACCGTCACCGCGACACCCGGCGTGATCTGCGCCGTCCTGACCGCCGACTGCGCCCCCGTGCTGCTGGCCGATCCCGACGCAAGCGTGGTCGCTGCGGCCCATGCGGGATGGAAGGGGGCCCTCGGCGGCATCATCCATTCGACCGTCGCGGCCATGCAGGCCCTGGGGGCCGATCCCCGCCGCACCGTCGCCGTCGTCGGCCCCTGTATCGCCCAGGTCAGCTATGAGGTCGGAGCGGACTTTCAGGAACGGTTCGAGCATCACGATCCGGGCAGTGACCGCTTCTTCATCGCGGGCGACACCTCGGGCAAACGCCGCTTCGACCTGCCCGGCTTCGTGCTGTGGCGGCTGGAGCAGGCGGGCATCGGTCAGGCGGCCTGGACAGGCCACGACACGGCGGCGGACACGGACCAGTTCTTCTCGAACCGCCGGGCCCATCTCAACGGGGAACCGGACTTCGGGCGGCTGATGAGCGCGATCGGGTTGTGATCCTCACCCTCCCCTTGATGGGGAGGGATACGGGCGTCCTAACCCACCATCGCCATGTCCGGCACGCGGACCGTCTCGCGCCAGCTTTGCGGATGGGCCAGCAGGGCACGGACCAGCAGGTTGTTGACCGCATGGCCCGCCTTGACGCCCTCATAACGGCCCAGCAGGGGCGCACCCAGGACGTAAAGATCGCCGATGGCGTCCAGCGCCTTGTGCTTGACGAACTCGCGTTCCATCCGCAGGCCGCCGGGGTTCAGGATCTGGTCGCCGTCGATGACGACCGCGTTCTCCAGGCTGCCGCCGCGCGCCAGACCCGCCTGGCGCAGGGCCTCGACCTCATGGGCGAAACCGAAGGTGCGGGCGGCCATGATCTCGGACCGGAAGGTCGCCTCGTCCACCACGAAATCGACGACCTGATTGCCGATGATCGGGGTCGGGAAGTCGATCTCGAACCGCATCTCATAGCGGTCACAGGGCAGAAGGGCCGCCGACTTGTCGCCGTCGGTGACGCGGATCGGCTCCAGGATCTCGATATAGCGCACCGGTGCCTGCTGACGGCGGAAACCCGCACGGTCCAGCAGCTGCACGAACTGCAGCGCCGAACCGTCCAGGATCGGCAGTTCCGGCCCGTCCACCTCGACCACGGCATTGGAAATGCCCAGGGCGCAGAAGGCGGCCATCAGGTGTTCGATCGTCGACAGGCGGGTGCCGGCCGCGTTCTGGATCATGGTGTTCAGGCGGGCATCGACCACGGCCTCGCCCGAGACGGGGATACGGTTGTCACGATCGGTGATGTCGGTGCGGACGAAGACGATGCCGGTGCCGGGCGCGGCTGGGCGCACGGCCAGGCGAACGCGCTGGCCCGTGTGGACGCCCACACCGGCAATGATGGCCGGCGCGACGATCGTCCGTTCGTGATGGTCGTGTTGGACCGACACCAGAAAAACTCACACTCACTTTGCGCGAACTACGCCCCAAAGACGGTCTAGCGCGCGTATCGCAAGTGCGAAATGAAAGTCAGGTTTCGGATTGTTTCGGTTTCGGTAACCGTGGCGACGCCCCCCTCTCCGGCGGGAGAGGGAGGCACCTTGGTCAGTTGGCCAGACGGCGCAGGAACGCGGGAATTTCCATGTCGTCCGCCGGTTCCGGCTGTTCCGCCTGCGGTGCTGCCTGGGTCATCGGCCGCATCTGGGCCGAGGGTCGAGACGCCTGGGGCGTCGTGGGTGTATAGCTCGGCTGGGTCTGACGCTTCTTGCCGAACAGGCTCCAGCCGCTCTTGCGATGGTGATCGCGGTCGTAATCCTCGTCATAGGCTTCTGGTTCGGGACGACCCCGCGACGGCGACGGCTCCAGATACAGGTCGCCTTGCGACGCGGCGGTGGCCACTGGGCGGGCAACCGTGCCGTGATCGGCCTCGAACGCCTCGACCCAGGGATCCACGATGGGCTCCAGGACACGCTCTTCGGCAACGTGGATCACCGGCTCGGGCGCGGGCACCCGGCTGGCATAGACGGGCTGCGTGGCCGCAGGGGCCGGGGCGGACTGAAAGGTCGGGACGACCGGGGCCGCTTCGGTACGGGCGGGTTCTGCGCGCGCGGGTTCGGCGCGGGCCGCGTCGAACCGGCTCGGCTGACGCACAGGCTCGCGGGCCGGCTCGGGCGCGCGGGCAAAGGTGCCAGTCCGGCGGGCGTCCTGGTTCGGCTCGATCTTGGAGATCACCGCCTCGTCCATGCCCGTCGCCACGACGGACACGCGGATCTTGCCGTCCAGCGACGGGTCGAAGGCCGCGCCGAAGATGATGTTGGCATCGGCGTCCACCTCGCCCGAGATGGCGTTGGCGGCCTCATCGACTTCCAGCAGCGTCATGTCCATGCCGCCGGTGATGTTCACCAGCACGGCCTTGGCCCCCTTCAGGCTGGTTTCGTCCAGCAGCGGGTTGGCGATCGCGTTCTGGGCGGCCATCAGGGCGCGGTCGTCGCCTGCGGCTTCGCCGGTGCCCATCATGGCCTTGCCCATTTCGGACATCACGGCGCGGACGTCGGCAAAATCCAGATTGATCAGACCGGGCAGGATCATCAGGTCAGTGATCGAGCGCACGCCCGAATGCAGCACCTGGTCGGCCATGGCAAAGGCGTCGGCAAAGGTGGTGCGCTCGTTGGCGACACGGAACAGGTTCTGGTTCGGGATGACGATCAGGGTGTCGACATAGCGTTGCAACTCGGCAATGCCGCTGTCGGCCAGACGCATGCGGTGGCGACCTTCGAAGGTGAAGGGCTTGGTCACCACGCCCACCGTCAGAATGCCGCGATCGCGCGCGCATTTGGCGATGACCGGGGCCGCACCCGTGCCGGTCCCGCCGCCCATGCCCGCAGTGATGAAGACCATATGGGCTCCATCCAGATGACCGTAGATTTCCTCGGCGCTTTCCTCGGCGGCATTCATGCCGACTTCGGGATGGGCACCGGCACCCAGGCCCTGAGTGATCGTCTCGCCCAGCTGGATGCGGCGGTCGGTCTTGGCAAACGACAGATGCTGGGCATCAGTATTGGCCACGACGAACTCGACCCCTTCGAGGCCGGCATCGATCATGTTGTTGACGGCATTGCCGCCGGCTCCACCCACGCCGAACACGACGATCCGGGGCTTCAGTTCCGTGGACTGCGGACGCACTAGTGACAAAGACATTTCGTTTCCGACCTCAACCGACCCTGCCCTTCTCCACCGCTGCGAACGCCCCGCCGAATCGCAATGGTTATGAGCGCGTTAAGGAAACACCCCAACGCCTTAAGGGAAGGTTACCGATTAGGGCGAGTCGGCGCGGATGCCACCGATTTCGTTAAGATTCCTGTTCGACGGCGAGGATCGACGCGATCGTTCACCTTCCCGATCGCCTGCCGGGTGTCGCTCAAGAAAAAAGCGGCAGGGTCTCCCCTGCCGCTTTCAGTTCTAATCGTCTTCCTAGGCTTAGAAGCTCTTGTTCACAGCCACGAAGAAGTAGCGGCCGATGAAGTCGTGCACGGCCGGGGCCAGGTTGTTGCCCGAGTTGAAGGCGTACGGGGGATCTTCGTCCAGCACATTGTTCACGCCGACCGTCACGCCCAGGGTATCCCAGTCGTAGCGGAAGCGAGCGCTGTGCAGGAAGTAATCCGGCGTGCCCGTGTAGCCCAGGGTGTTGTTGACGAAGCCGGCCAGGCCAGCATCGACACGCAGGTCGGTCAGCTCGGACTTGTATTCCGTCGTCCACTGGAAGGACCAGTTGTCGCGGAAATACTCCAGATCCAGAACCGAACGCCATTCGGGCGAGGTCACGCCACCGTCGAAGATGAAGCCGACGTCTTCGCCGAACTGGGTGTCTTCCATGACGTGGGTGTTCGACCAGCGAACGTCCACACGGCCACCGAGCACATCACCGATCGAGTAGCGCGCGATCCAGTCGATGCCCTTGGCAGTGGCTTCCGCCGGATCGTTGACCAGGCCGTTCTGCAGAACTTCCAGGTTGAACGAAGAGGTCCGGCGGTTCAGGCCGAAGCACTCGCTGGTGGGATCAGCAACCAGGGCGAAGAAGTTCACGTCGCCGTAGCAGTCCGCCAGGCGGGTGCCCAGAGTTCCGCCCTGAATCGCGTTCGTCAGGGTGATCTCGTAGTAGTCCAGCGTCAGCGAGAAGTTGGGAATGAAACGCGGCGTGGCGACGAAGCCAACCGTGAAGCTTTCACCCTCTTCCGGCGTCAGCAGGACGCTGCCGCCCGAGTTGACGCGGATCTGCGGAGCCGCCTGCTGATAGCCAGCCGGAGCACCCAGGGCCGCGCAGTTGGCGGCGACGGTGGGATCGACGCCCGGAGCGTCGAAGTTGGTGCAGGGATCGGTCAGGAAGGCGAAGGATTCCACGCCGCCGCCGAACAGTTCCAGCACGTTCGGCGCACGGAACGAGGTTCCGTAGGTCGAGCGCAGACGGAAGTCGTCGCTGATGGCCCAGTTCAGACCGACCTTATAGGTGTCGGTTTCGCCGAAGTTCGAGAAGTCCGAGTAGCGACCCTGAACGTTCAGGGTCAGTTCCTGGACGAACGGAAGGTCAGCCAACAGCGGGATTTCCAGTTCTCCGTACAGTTCCTTGACGGTGAACGAGCCCTCGGTCGGGTTGGTGGCGTTGGCGATGGACTCGCCCGAGGCCGCAACCGGGTCCGGCGTGGCGGTGCCGGTTTCTTCGCGATACTCGTAACCGACGGCGAAGGCCACGGTGCCAGCCGGCAGGTCGAACGCTTCACCCGAGAAGTTCAGCTGGGTTTGACGCGATTCGAACTGGGTGCTCGCGACCGAGGTGTAGAAGGCGTATTCTTCTTGTTCCTGGGTCAAGGGCACACGACCGGAGAACAGGTCGTCGATGTTGGTCACAGGACCGCTGGCCAGACGCGAGCAGACCGGGTCGATGGCGCACTGTTCCGGCACCAGCAGACGCTGCAGGTGGGTCGCCCACGGCACGCCGTCGGTGAAGTTGGAGGCCGTGGTCTTCGAATAGGTGTGGCTCAGGTTCCAGAAGATGCCGCGACCGAAGTCGATGCGGCCGTCAGCACCCACGTCCGTCCACAGCTGGTTGGCCGAAACAGAGTTGGCGCGGATGGCATAGTCGACCGGACGCCAACCGACGCTGACGCTGGTGCCGAAGGGGTTGCTGGCGCTGGTGCCCGGAACCACGATACCGCCGGTGTAAGGACCGACCGGCTGGTTGGCACCGAACGGGTTGGCGGACAGATCATACTGCGACTCACGGTCGCCGTAGATGAACGAGGCCGTCAGGTTCAGCCAGGGGTTCACCTCGTATTCGGCGTGACCCGAAACGTTGACCAGGGTCTGTTCGCCGATCAGCGACTGGTCCAGGCCGTAGTCATAGCGCGGGCAGGCACCGAAGGCATCGCCGCCGTCATTATTGTAGCAACGGACGAGGGTGTTGTTCGAGGTGCGACGCAGCTGCGCGCCCGGAGCAAAGCCCGAACCGATAACGGGCGTGCCGTTACCGAGAAATCCGACGACCGGATTCAGGGCGAAGTCACGCTCGCGCTGCTGCAGCTTGTCGCGGTGACCGTATTCGATGCCCACCAGGACCGAACCGCGGTCGTTCGACGAACCGATGACACCGTTGATGCGGTGCTGGGCGGCGTCGCCCTGCTCCGAGATGCCGTAGAAGCCGCCGATCTCGGCGCCATTGAAGTTTTCGCGCAGGATGAAGTTCACCACGCCGGCAACCGCGTCGGCACCGTAGGTCGGGCCAGCGCCGTCGCGCAGGATTTCGACCTGCTGCAGCATGCCGGTCGGGACGAAGCCCAGGTCGTTCGATTCGTTCTGCAGGCTGTCGGTGAACAGCGAGAAACGCTTGCCGTTGATCAGGATCAGCGAGCGGTTGGCACCGAGGTTACGCAGGTCGATCGAGGAGGCACCGCCGCCGCTCAGGACGTTCGACTGGTTGAAGCCGCCGTCGCCGATCGCCGGATCCTTGCGGAGCGCTTCACCCAGGCTGATCACGCCGGTCTGACGCAGCTCTTCACCCGAGGTGATGGTGACCGGGTTGGCCGTGTTCACCTCGGTGCGCACGATGCGCGAGCCGGTGACGACGATTTCGTCGACTTCGGTAGCTTCTTGATCCTGCGCCATGGACGGCGTGGCCGAGAAGAAGGCCAGGGCTGCACCGACGAATACCGTCGAAGCAAGAAGCCGTTGCCTATGGGTTTGGGTTTTCAAAGCTTAGTCCCTCCAAGTTCGAAGCACCGGAAACGTCCGAAACGCTTGCGTGCCACTAAACAGCGTGTCGATTGCCCACCACGCGCAAATCGTGGCAGATCGAAGGTAATTCTTACGGGGCGGACCGTCCGCCAGCAATGGAATTACAGACCCGTAATTGTTTCGTTGCACCACTGTCGCAATGATGCCACAGCGCCGCCGCTATGCTGTCGTCGAAGGGAACCATTCTGATTTTCGCGCAACATCGATCCGCGTCGCTCCCCTGTCAGACCGTCGTCAACGGCCTGTCGCCCACCTGCAGTTTCGAGCAAAGACATTGAAAATCGGTATCGTTCTCGCGGTCCTGGCGGCCACCGGTCTTATCCAGGCGGCGACCTCCGCCCAGGCGCAAGACGCGGCACCCGCCCGCTCCAGCACCCTGGAAACTCTGGTCGGATGCCGATCGATCGCTGACGCGTCCGCTCGACTCGCCTGCTATGACGCCGCCGCATCGGCTTTGGACGCGGCCGAACAGTCGGGGGATGTGATCGTCGTCGATCGTGTAGAGGTGCGTGAAACCCAGCAACGGCTGTTCGGGTTCGAGATTCCCGCCTTGCCGATTCTGTCTCGCGGCGACCGTCCCGAGACTGTGGACAGCGTGACCTCAACTTTGACCCAGGCCAGCCAGCGCGGCACCGGAACCTGGGTCTTCACCTTGGAAGACGGATCCGTCTGGCGCCAGACGGATGCACAGAGCGTTCGCATCACGCCACGCGTCGGCGATACGGCCACGGTTCGCCGTGCCGCGATGGGCAGCTTCATGCTCAGCCTCGGCCGGGGCCGGTCGATCCGCGTCGCGCGCGTCCAGTAGCCGGCCGAGATGTCGTCGGATCTGTGCGAGTGCCTACAGGTTTTCGCGCAGCCATCCGGACAGGCGCACGATCATGTTGCCGCCGTGGACGCGCGGCGCGTCGGCGGCGGTGATCTGACGGGCCATCAGTTTGCGGGCCGAGACCGCCTCGCGCGGGCCATAGGCAGCGCGCAACAGAATGCCCGCTGCGGAGCAGAAGGCCGGGCCTGACGCTGCGTCGGCCAGATGCGGGGCACGCTGCGGGCGCCCCAGCCGCACCGGCCGGTCAAACACCCGCACGGCCAGTTCGCGCACGCCGTTCAACTGGCTGGCCCCGCCCGTCAGGACCAGGCCCGTCCCCGGCTCCAGCCCCACGCCCGCGCGGCGCAGCCGGTCCCGCAGCATCTCCAACGTCTCTTCGACGCGCGGCGCGATGACCGTCTTCAGCATGGCGCGAGGAAAGACCACGGCCCCGGCGGCTGCATCCTCGCCACGCGGCGGCGCCTCGACCATCTCGCGGTCCTCGTTAGGCGAGGCCATGGCCGATCCATGAAGGGTCTTCAGGCGCTCGGCCCCCGCCCGCGACGTCGACAGGCCCCGCGCGATGTCGGAGGTGACATGGTCGCCGCCGAAGCCGACGCTTTCGACATGCAGCAGCGACCGCCCACCCCAGACGGCGGCCGAGGTCGACCCGCCGCCCATGTCCAGGCAGACGCAGCCCAGGTCCATCTCGTCGTCTTCCAGCGCGGCCAGGGACGACACCACCGGGGCCGCGACCACGCCCTGAAGGTCCAGGTGCGCCAGAGCCAGGCAATGCCCCAGGGCGCTGAACGCCCCCTCGGCCATCGACACGACCAAGAGGTCGAGACTCAGCTTGCTGCCCCGCATGGCGCGGGGATCGTGGACGCCGCGCGCGCCATCGACCGACCAGCCGATCGGCAGGACGTGGATCGGCCGGCGATCCGGCAGCTTGATCTGGGCCAGGGCGATGCCGATGGCGCGGGCCAGGTCGGCATCGCCGACCGGCGTGGTGCCCAGCGAGACCTCGGCCTGGACCCTGTGGCTGGCCATCTGGCCGATGGCGGTCGACACGATGACGCCCGAGACCGGGGCCCCGGCGGCGCGCTCGGCCCGCTCGACGGCCTGGCCGATGGCCTGGGCCGCTTCATCCATATTGACGATGGCTCCGCCGCGCACGCCGCGCGACTGCACATGGCCGGCCCCGGCGACGCGGATGGTGGAGTCGGCATGGCGAACCCCGTCCGGCTTCATGATGAAGCAGGCGACCTTGGACTGGCCCAGGTCCAGCGCGACCGTCGGCAGCCGCCCGGCCCCACGCGCCTGATCCAGCGTCAGCTCACCCTTGTGTCCGGCCATGCGTCGCAATCCTCAACTCAAGCTCAGGCGTCGTCGGCGGTCAGCCGAACGGTAATGGCTTCGGGCACCCGAAGGTCGATGCGGGTGAAACCCAGGTCCAGCAACCGCTGCCTCTGGTCCAGGGCGTCCAGCTGGATCAGCGCCGCCTCGGGGTCCTGGGCGGGCAACAGGATGACGCTGCCGTCTTTCAAGCGCAGGTCCCAGCGCCGCCCATCGACACGCACCAGGGCATCCATGCGCGACATCAGGCGCGGTCGCTGGGCGATCAGGGGAACGATCTCGCCCGCTGCCTCGTCCGCGCCGCGCCCCACCACCAGCGGCAGGCTGGCATAGCGGCCGGGGTCCGCGCCCGTGATCACCTGTCCCTGGGTGTCGATTACTGCGGTCTGCCCGGCGGACTGCCATACGGCGAGGCGGTCATGCTCGACCACCTGGATCACCAGGGTGTCGGGCAGCAGGCGAACGATCCGCGCCTCCTTGACCCAACCGACGGCCTGGACCCGGTCGCGCAGGGCGTCCAGATCGATCGAGGTGATGGCCTGTCCGGCCGACAACTGCACCGCCTGCTGGATCGCCAGGGTCGCCTCGGGCGATTCCCCTTCGATGCTTACCTTCTGAAGCTTCAGACCCATGCCGGCGGTGACGCCATCTCTGCCCTGGCTGAAGGCCGCACCGATGCGCTCGGCCCGCGAACCCGTGGCCAGCACGCCGACCAGCAGCAGGGTTCCGGCGGCGATCGAGATAAGAACGGCACGAGGCGACAGATCCAGACGGCCGATCGCCGCCAGCTTGCCCGGAACGCCAGAGGCGGATGGGGGCCTGCGCTGGGGCCCGCGTCCGCGCGTCGGCCCCTTCGGAGCCGCTGCACGCTTGGGAGCCTGACTTGAACTCTGTCGCCGACCGCCACGCACTACCGCGGGCATGAGGCGTCCTCCACCATCCACCGGACCAGATCACGATATCCCATCCCGACATGGGCGGCCTGCTCTGGAACCAGAGAGGTCGGCGTCATGCCCGGCTGGGTGTTGACCTCCAGAAGAACGAGAACGTCCTTAACATCGTCATAACGGAAGTCGGCTCGCGAAACGCCTCGGCAACCCATTGCGGCATGCGCCCGCTCGGATTGGCGCAGCGCCGCCTCGAAAACATGGGGCGGCAGATCGGCCGGAAGTCTGTGGACAGAACCGCCCGGCGCATATTTCGCTTCGTAGTCGTAGAAGCCCTTGGTCGGGGTGATGTCGGTCACGGTCAGCGCGCGCGGGCCACCGGCCTCGCCCAGGACGGCGACGGCCAGTTCCTTGCCCGGGATATAGGGCTCGACCATCACCTGCTCGCCATAGGTCCAGTCGTCGGCCCCCACGGCGGCCTGGGTCGGATCGCCCTCTGCCACCAGATAGACGCCGACGGACGAACCCTCGGCATTGGGCTTGATGATATAGGGCGGGTCGATGACGTGGCGGCGCGCGACCTCCTGCCGGTCGAACAGGCCCCCGCCGGGCACCTCGACCCCCGCCTGGCGCAGCACGGCCTTGGTCCGATCCTTGTCCATCGTCAGGGCCGAGGCCAGGACGCCGGAGTGGGAATAGGGGATCTGCAGCGTCTCCAGAATGCCCTGGACGCAGCCATCCTCGCCCCAGGCCCCGTGAAGGGCGTTCAGGACGACGTCGGGTTTCAGATCGGTCAGCACCTGGGCCAGGTCGCGCCCGGCATCGACACGGCTGACCCGTGCCACCTGCCCCTCCAGCGCCAGGGCGCATTGCTCGCCCGAACTCAGCGACACCGCCCGCTCGGACGACAGCCCGCCCAGCAGGACGGCGACATGCAGGTCTGACAGGGGACGTTTCATGAGAGGAGCGAGCTCAGAGAGGGCGGCCGATCCTCTTGATCTCCCATTCCAGGTTTACGTTCAGTTTACTTTGAACGTCGGCGCGCACCGCCTCGCCCAGACCCTCGATGTCCGCGGCGGTCGCCTCTCCCGGATTGATCATGAAATTGCTGTGCAGCTCGCTGAACATCGCCCCGCCGCCGGTCACCCGATGCAGCTTGCCGCGCCAACCGGCCTGGTCCACCAGCTTCCAGGACGAATGGCCCGGCGGGTTCTTGAAGGTGGAACCGCCGGTCTTTTCGCGGATCGGCTGGGTCGTCTCGCGCCGGGCGGTGATCTCGGCAATCCGGGCGGCGACTGCCGCGGGATCGTCGGGCGTGCCCCGGAACGTCGCCTCCGTCCACAGGATGTCTTCGTCGTATCCGTTGTGGCGATAGGAATAGCCGAAATCGTCGACCGAATAGTCTCTCAATTCCCCACCGCGCGTCACGCCTCTGGCGGACACCAGCACGTCCTTGGTCTCCGACCCATAACAGCCCGCATTCATGACCAGCGCCCCGCCGATCGTGCCCGGAATGCCGGCATAGAACTCCAGCCCCGCCAGACCGGCCTTTGCCGACGCCTTGGCGACCATGGCGTCCAGGGCCCCTGCCCCCGCCGTGATCGTGTCGCCCTCGGTCGCGATGCCGGCAAAGGCCCGACCCGCCAGACGGATCACAACCCCCTCGACCCCGCCGTCGCGCACGATGACGTTCGATCCGACGCCCAGGACGGTCACGGGCACGGCCGCATCCAGCGCCTTCAGGAAATCGGCCAGGTCATCGGCATCGGCCGGAATGAACAGGGCATCGGCGCTTCCGCCCACCCGGAACCAGGTGAAGGGGGCCAGCGGCTCGTCGCGCAGCAATTTGCCTCGGACGGTGGGAAGGGTGTCGAGCCGGATCAATTGCCGTTGTCCTCAGCAGTCTTGGATCGGAAGGTCACTTCGCACCCGGACTCATCACAGATGATCGAGGTGCGGATAGCGACGCCGTAACGATCTCGCGCCCAGTTTTTCCAGCCATAGGCCAGCATCTCACAAATGGCCCGCGCTTCTTCGGGGGACACGGGCTTGGACTGACCGAACAACATCTCGTCGATGTGAAGGTGGTTCACGACGTATTCGACCGACGCGAGATTGCCTCCCGTCTGTTCAAAGAACCCGTCAGCGTATTCGGCCTTGAAGCTGTCCGCGCGAAACCACCCGCCCCGGTAGTTCACGAGCGCCGGAAACATCAGGCTGAGTGTTTCAACGGCAGCGCGCGGGGTCGAGTGAGCAGCCGCCTCGCAACCTTTTGGCCACGCCGCGTCGTAAAGAACGCCCGCGATCGCCGCTTCAGTTTCTTCCGCTCCACCGGCCTCCGGCTGAGTGTCGCCGCTCACCCCAGCGCCTCCAGCTTCCCTGGCAGGGCATAGGCCCAGGTGGTGATGTCGCCGGCGCCCAGCAGCACGACCAGGTCGCCGTCCTTCGCCTCGGCCGCGATGACGGCGGGCAGGGCGTCGACGCCCTCCAGCGGCTGGACCGAGCGATGGCCGAAGCGGCGGATGCCGTCGACCAGGGCCTGTTTGTCCACGCCCTCGATCGGGGCCTCGCCCGCCGGATAGACGTCGGCCACGATGACGGCGTCGGCGTCCGAGAAACAGGTGGAGAACTCTTCCATCAGGTCGCGCAGCCGGGTGAACCGGTGCGGCTGGACCACGGCGATGACCCGTCCGGACTCCTCGCCCTTCTGGGCCACCTGACGCGCGGCCTTCAGGACCGCGGCGATCTCGACCGGGTGATGGCCATAGTCGTCCACGATGCGGATGCCGCCGACCACGCCGGTGGTGGTGAACCGCCGCTTGACCCCGCCGAACCCGGCCAAGCCCGACTTGATCGCCTCGTCCGAGACGTCCAGTTCGCGCGCCACGGCGATGGCGGCCAGGGCGTTGGCGACATTGTGCCAGCCCGCCATGGGCAGGTGCAGACCCTCGATCCGCGTCGGCTCGCCCCCCGGCGTCCGCGACTGGATCACCACATCGAAGCGGCAGCCGTCGGCGGCCATGTCGCAATGCTCGGCCCGGACCATGGCCTGCGGATTGACCCCATAGGTGACCAGCCGCCGGTTATCGATCGAGGCCACCAACCGCTGCACCTCCGGATGATCCAGGCAGACGGCAGCAAAGCCGTAGAAGGGAATGTTCTCGACGAAGTCCACGAACGCCTTACGCACCGCGTCGAAATCACCATAGTGATCAAGGTGTTCGGGATCGATATTGGTGACGATCGCCACCGTGGACTTCAGCCGCAGGAAGCTGCCGTCGCTCTCGTCGGCCTCCACCACGATCCAGTCGCCGTCCCCGACCTTGGCGTTGGTGCCGTAAGCATTGATGATGCCGCCATTGACCACCGTGGGGTCCAGGCCCGCCGCATCCAGCAGGGCCGCCACCATCGAGGTCGTCGTGGTCTTGCCGTGGGTGCCCCCGACCGCGATCGAGAATTGCAGCCGCATCAGCTCGGCCAGCATCTCGGCCCGGCGGACCAGGGGAATGCGGCGCTCGCGGGCCGCGACCATCTCGGGATTGGTCGCCTTGACCGCCGTCGAATAGACGATGGCCGAAACGCCGTCGGTCACATGCTCGGCGTCATGACCGATGAAGATCCGCGCGCCCAGTCGCTCCAGCCGCTCGGTATTGGCGCTGGCCTTGGCGTCAGAGCCCTGAACCGAATAGCCGATCTTCAGCATGATCTCGGCGATGCCGCTCATGCCGATGCCGCCGATGCCGACGAAATGAACAGGACCGAGGTCGAAGGGGACGGGGCGAAGGCGTGCGATCATGCCAAGCGTCTTAGCGAGGCTCGCCCCCGATTGCACCCTCCCCTTTTCGTCTGGTGGTTCAAGGGTGGGGAGACCTCGAAAGGCCTACCCTGCCACCTGACCGAAGTCGGCGACGCGGCCCATGACGTCGCGGACCTGTCCCAGCAGTTTCAGGCGGTTTTCGCGCTCCGCCGGAACGTCCGAGTTCACCATCACCTCGGTAAAGAACGCATCGACCGGACCCCGCAGGGCCGCCAGCGCCGTCATGGCCGCGGCGAAATCCTCGGTCTCCAGCGCGGCATCGACGGCGGTGCGGGCGGCAGCCGTGGCCATGGCCAGGACGGTTTCCGCCTCGGGCTGGTTCGGCAGGCCGGTCTCGACCATGCCGCTCGGCAGCTCACCCTTCTTGGCCTCGGCCCGCAGGATGTTCGACGCCCGCTTGTACCCCGCCAGCAGGTTCGCCCCGTCATCGGTCGCCAGAAACGCATCCAGCGCCTCGACCCGCCGCACGATGCGGACCAGATCGTCGCCACCGAGGGCGAAGACGGCATCGACGAGGTCGTGACGCTTGCCCTGGTCACGGAGAAGAACTTTTAGGCGGTCGGCGAAGAAGGCGACCAATCCCAGGTCAAGAATCGCGTCTTGATCATCCCAATAAGATTGCCCGACGAACTCCGAGGTATCATGGACAACGGCACATGCCAGACCAACGATGCGACGAAGGGACAGCCTTACCCCATTGTCGAGCACCAGCCGGATCACCCCCAGCGCCGCCCGCCTCAGGGCGAACGGGTCTTTAGATCCCGTCGGCTTTTCTTCGATTTCAAAAAAGCCAACCAGGGTGTCCAGCTTGTCGGCGAGGGCGACGGCGACCGTCACGGGGGCCGTCGGGACGGAGTCCGCCGGACCCTGAGGCTTGTAGTGGTCGCGGATGGCGTCGGCGATGGCGTTTCGCTCGACACTTCCCCACCCTGGCTGCTTCGCAGCCTGTCCCTCCCCATAAAGGGGAGGGAGAAGGGCGGGCGTGCTCTCTCCCTCCCCTTCATGGGGAGGGACGGCGGAGCGGAGCGGAGCCCGGGTGGGGAAGTCCACAACAGACCGCGCATAATACCCGCCCATCACCCCCTGCAATTCCGGGAACTCCCCCACCATGCCGCTGGCCAGATCGGCCTTGGCCAGGCGGGCGGCGGTTTCGGCCTCAAGGGGGTCGGCGCCGACAAGAGGGGCGATCTCGCGGGCCAGGGCGGCGATACGGTCGACGCGTTCGGCCATCGTGCCCAGCTTGGCGTGGAAGGTGACGCCCTCCAGCTTCTTCAGCCAGGTCTCGAAGCCGACCTTGCGATCCTCGTCCCAGAAGAAGCGGGCGTCGTTCAGCCGGGCCGACAGCACGCGCGAATTGCCCGCCGCCAGCGCCTTGCCGCCGTCCGACGCCTCGACATTGGCGACGACGATGAAGTTCGGGGCCAGGGCACGCGTGGCGGACACGCCCCCCTCCCCCGCTTCGCGGGTACTCGCCCCAGAAGGGGGGAGAGAAACGGCGAAATACTTCTGGTGCACCTTCATCGACAGGCGGACCACCTCGGGCGGCAGGTCCAGAAACTGGGGATCCATCTCGCCCAGGATCGGCGTCGGCCATTCGGCCAGGCCCGCCACCTCGTCCAGCAGGCCGTCGTCATCGACCAGTTCCAGCCCCCGCGCATGACAGGCGGCGCGGGCAGCCTCCAGGATCCGCACCTTGCGGTCGGCGGCGTCCAGCAGGACGTAATGCTGTTCCAGCTTTTTCCGGTAATCGGCGAAGTCGTGGACGGTGAAGGGCCGCGCCTTGCCCAGGAAGCGATGCCCCTCGGTGACGTTTTCGGCGACGATGCCGTCGATCTCGAACCGCACGACATGGCCGTCGAACAGGCACAGGATCCGCTTCAGCGGCCGCACCCAGCGCAGGGTGCCCTCGCCCCACCGCATCGACTTGGGCCAGGGGAAGGTCCGCACCATCCCCTCGACCATGTCGGCGATCAGGTCGGTCGTCTTCTGACCCGACTGGCGCACCACCGCGATCCAGACGCCGTCCCGCTCGGTCAGCTGGTCGCGGGTCAGGCCGGTCTTGCGCAGGAAGCCGTCCAGCGCCTGATCCGGCGCGGAGGTGCGTGGCCCCTTCAGCTCTTCCTCGCGATCGGGCGTGGATGCGGGCAGGCCCTCGACCACCAGGGTCAGGCGGCGCGGACCGGCAAAGGTGGTCAGGGCCTCATGGTCCAGACCCGCCGCCTTCAGCCGCTCGGTCGCCATCCGCGCCAGATCGCGCGCAGCCCCGGCCTGCATGCGGGCGGGGATTTCTTCGGAAAACAGTTCGAGAAGAAGCTGGGGCATCAGGCGGACGCCCTTTCCTGTTCGACATAGGCCACGGCGCAGGCCTTACACAGGTCGCGGATGCGGCCGATGTAGCTCTGGCGTTCAGCGACGGCGATGGCGCCGCGCGCGTCCATCAGGTTGAACAGGTGGGACGCCTTCAGCACCTGATCATAGGCAGGCAGGACCAGGGGCTGGCCCTGGGGTCCGGTCATGGCCAGCAGGCGGCGCGACTCGGCCTCCATGTCCTCGAACCGCCGCTTCAGGCCGTCGACGTCATAGCCGTGGAAATTCGCCTGCGACTGCTGGCGCTCGTTCTCCAGGAAGACCTCGCCATAGGTCAGGCCCTCCTTGGTGAATTTCAGGTCGTAGACGTTGTCCACGCCCTGGACATACATGGCCAGCCGCTCGAGCCCATAGGTCAGCTCGCCCGAGACGACATCGACCTCCAGCCCGCCGACGCCCTGGAAGTAGGTGAACTGCGTCACCTCCATGCCGTCGCACCAGACCTCCCAGCCCAGCCCCCAGGCCCCGACCGTAGGGTTTTCCCAGTCGTCCTCGACGAAGCGGATGTCATGCAGCTTGGGATCGATCCCGATCGCCGCCAGCGAGCCGAGATAGAGTTCCTGAAGGTCGTCCGGATTGGGCTTCAGAATGACTTGATATTGGTAATAGTGTTGTAATCTATTGGGATTTTCGCCGTAGCGCCCGTCCCCGGGACGGCGACTGGGCTGGACGTAGGCGGCTTTCCACGGGCGGGGCCCGAGTGCGCGCAGGACCGTGGCAGGGTGCAGGGTCCCGGCCCCAACCTCGACGTCATAGGGCTGCAGGATGGCGCAACCCTGGTCGCCCCAATAGCGGTGCAGGGTCAGGATCAGGTCCTGGAAGGCAAGCGGTCGGGTCTTATCAGCCACGGGAATCTTCAGGCAAAAGGAAAGGCGGCGGACCCTAGGGCCCGCCGCCTCTGACTTCAACCGGAGCCCGCGATTACTGCGGGTCGGCCGGGGTCTCCTGGTCCACCGGGGGCGTTTCGGTGGCGGGGTCTTCGGTCGGCATCGGAGTCGCTTCCTCGCTCGGCACCGGGGCCGGCGCGGCCTCGGCCGGCATGGCCTCACTTACCGGGGCGGTCTCCTCCACATCGGCGGGCGCGGTGGCTTCGGCAGCCGGAGCCGTTTCCTCATCGCCCATGGCGGCCTGGGAGTTGGCAGGGTTCAGGACCGTGTCAATGGCGAAGACGGCGCCGTTGCCCGCGTCAATGTCAGCCTGGACCACGGTGGCGGCATCGATCTTGATCGCGTCACCCGTGCCGTCCAGCTGGACGCGACTGCCTGCGGCGGTCTCGACGGGGCCCAGCGCGCCATTGATCTGGCTCGAGTTCACGTCGGCCACGATGACATGATACAGCAGCAGCTCGCGCAGCTCTTCGGCATTGGCCGGATCCATCAGGCGGGCACGATCCGCCTCGGGCAGGGCAGCAAAGGCCTCATCCGTCGGCGCGAAGATCGAGATTGCCGGGGTGGTCGACAGCACATTGGTCAGCTGCGCCTGCTCGATCGCGGACAGCAGGGTGGTGAAACGCCCATCGGCCTTCAGCACATCGATCAGATTGTTGGCGATGGCGGGCGTGGCCGAAGGCTGGGCCTGCGGCGTGGCAGGAGCAGGCTGCGCCGTGGCGGTGGCCGGTTGCGCGGGGGCCGGGTCCTGCGGCGTCGGGCTCATCGCATCCTGGGCGAAGGCGGCGGGAGCAGCGAACAGGGCGGCGGCCGCGGCGGCGGTCATCAGACGGGTACGAAACATGACAGTATCCTTCTCGTTTGGACGACCGCGGGAGGGGGAGGCGATGCGGTCGCTTCAGTCAAAGACTGCGATGAACAAGTCCTGAATGGTCTTGCCAGTTCCATATCGGCCACATCTGACGAAAAAGAATAGCTTGCCAAAGGTGATATCTGGACCATTTCAGGCCCGCTGCCGCTCGATAGTCTTAAAGTTGCCAATAACAAGCGAATTGCGGCGTCAATCGCCCAGGATACAGGCAGAAATCCAACCTTTATACTCAGACAATTTGAGAACTTCCGCTGCGCGCTCGGCATCGGCTTGACTGCGGCACAGACCGAAGACAGTGGCCCCCGACCCCGACATCCGCGCCAGGGCCACACCGGGAAGGGCGGCGACCCTGGCCAGGGCCTGACCGATCTGTGGCGTCATAGATACCGCCGGACCCTGCAGATCGTTCCTCTGGGCCCCCAGCCAGGCGATGACTTCGCCCGCATCCCATGACGGTGGAGGCGTAGGCCGATCGGCTGTTCGAAGCGGCCCGTCGTCATAGGCGCGATAGACGGCTCCGGTCGGGGACGGCACGCCCGGATTGACCAGGATGGCGAACAGGGGCGGCAACGACGGCTCCGGCGTCAGGGCGTCACCGCGACCTTCGGCCCAGGCCGACCGGGGAAACAGACACATCGGTCCGTCCGCCCCCACCGTCGCCGCAACCCGCGAAAGGGCCGCATCATCGATCGGCAGGGCCAGCACCTGCCGTGTCAGGCGCAGGGCGGTCCCGGCATCGGACGAGCCGCCGCCCAGGCCAGCCGCGATCGGCAACCGCTTGTCCAGCGTCACCGCGACCGGTGGATCGCCGATACCGGCTGCCTGCCCCATTGCCCGCAGCGCCGTCAGGATCAGGTTCTCGCCCGGCCCCTCCAGCCCTGGCGCAAACGGCCCTGTGACCGTCAGGGACAGGCGATCGGCCGGCGCGACGGTGATCCGGTCGCCGATGTCGGCAAAGGCGACCAGACTGGCCAGCGGATGATAGCCCTGAGCATCGACCGGGCCGACATGCAGGAACAGATTGACCTTGGCCCGCGCCAGGTCCGAAGCGACGGTCACCACAGTCAGCCGGCGATCAGGGCCGAGCGCCGTCCGAAACCGGCGTCGGCGGTGCCAGTCCTTCGGCCAGCTTCTTCTCGACTTCCGAGCGGCGCTGAGCATCGGGATCCAGCGTCAGGACGCGGTTCCACTGGAATGTCGCCTCGCGTCGGCGCCCGACCTGCCAATAGGCATCGCCCAGATGATCGTTGATCTCGGCATTGGCCGGTTCCTTGTCGACCGCCTGCTCCAGCGTTTCGACGGCGATGTCATATTGACCCTGGCGATACTGGGCCCAGCCGAGCGAGTCCTGGATATTGCCGCTCTGCGGATCGGCAGCATGGGCCCGGGCGATCATTTCGGCCCCCTGATCCACCCGCCGCCCACTGTCGACCCACAGATAGCCAAGATAGTTCAACGCAGAGGGGTCATCGGGCCGCATCTGCAACGCCGCCCACAAGGCGTTTTCTGCCAGCACCACGTCACCGCGCGATTCATAGGCGGCCCCGCGCAGAAAATAGACCTCGAACCCTTGGTCCGCGGTGTTCAGCAGCGGACCGTTGAGGATATCCAACGCCTCGTCATAGCGCTCGGCGGTAAAGAGCTGCGCCGCCAGAAGATAGGCAATCTCGGGCTGGTCCGGCGTCGCCTGGGCGGCGCGCTGAAACTCGGTCAGGGCCGCCTCGGCATTGTCTTCCTGTTGCCAGCTCAGCCCGATCTGCGTTCGCGCGGCGGAATACAGGACCGGATCGGCGGGCGACACTGTCTCGAAGACCGCGCGGGCGGCAGACTGCAGGCTCGCCTCGCTCAGGGCCGCACCGAGAGCCAGCCGCAGGCCGTCATCCGGATCGACGCTCAACGCCAGACGCAGATAGACGGCCGCGAACTCATGCGCGCCTTCGGACGTGGACAGCGCCGCGGCCGACGACAGGGCCTGAGCCGCGCCCTCTTTCAGCGTCGGCGCTGGCGGCGGGCGACGACGGGCCGCCGCGCGCTCGCGGGCCTGCGTTAGGCGGCGATCCCCGGGCGAGGTCGCCAGGGCCTCGTCATAGAGGGTGATGGCATCGGCCCGGCGACCCCGGCGCTCCAGGAACTCGCCGTAGGACAGGGTGAAATTGGCTCGTCCCAGGGGTTGGGCAATCAGCAGGACGTAGTCGGCGTCCGCCTCGTCGTAACGACGCAAATGTTCGAGAACCAGCGCCCTGTTGTGGCGCGAGATGAGGGTCGCGGGATCACGGGCCGTTCGCGAGGGTGCGCGCGTTGCCAGCTCTAAATCCCCCGCCGCCGCCGCGACGAAGGGCAGAATGAACTGTCCGGCGCGGTTGTGGGGGCGACCGATCGGACGATCGGCGATTACGGCCAAGGCTGCATCGGGATCGTCCTCGACGAAGGCCTGAACCACACTGACCAGTCGCCCGGCCTCGCTCAGCACGGGCGACACTTCGTCCCCCGTCGGCGTGGCCAGGGCCGCGAAGTCCAGATCGCCGCTGAGCAGATTGGCCAGAAAGGCCTGGTCGCGGACCAGGACCTGTTCCGGCGTCAGGCCATAGGCCTGCCGAAGATAGGCCGCCCCGACCGCGCCCTCGCCCCGGCTGTTGGCCAGCCGTCCGGCCAGGAACAGACCATAGGCCGTGGTCCCGTCCGCCGTGGTCGGCACGGGCGACCATTCGGCCGGAACCGCGACGATGGCGTCAGGCTCGGGTGCTTCCACAGCCGGCCCCGGGATGACCACCGCCGGCGGCATGGCCTCGACCGGGATCGGCTCGGCCGTCGCCGGTTCGGTGACGGTGGGCTTGGCTACGGGCTCCTGAAGCTCAGGCTCCTGGGCCAAGACAGGAACAGCCACCACCAGGGCGGCGGACAACATCAGGGAGAAGCGAAGACCATGCATGAGCGACAAGGTCATCGCTTTGTATGTCCGCCGCAAGGCCTCTCGCCGCCGGGATGTAGGATTCCTCGCCATTGCGGCGAGGGGCGATCACATATTCGGATAGTTCGGCCCGCCGCCACCCTCTGGCGTGGTCCAGACGATGTTCTGCGACGGATCCTTGATGTCGCAGGTTTTGCAGTGGACGCAGTTCTGGGCGTTGATCTGGAAGCGGGGGTTGGACTTGCCGTCCTCGTCGTAGAGCACCTCATAGACCCCGGCGGGGCAGTACAGCCGCGCGGGCTCGCCGTATTTGGGCAGGTTGATCCGGATCGGCACGCTGGGGTCCAGCAGCTTCAGATGCGCGGGCTGTTCCTCGGCATGGTTGGTGTTCGAGATGAAGACCGACGACAGCTTGTCGAACGACAGCTTTCCGTCCGGCTTGGCATAGACGATCGGCTTGTGCTTGGCCGCAAGCTCGGTGGAGGCGGCGTCCGTCTTGGCGTGTTTCTGGGTGCCGAACAGCGACAGGCCGCCGAACAGGGTGCCGAACCACATGTCGAACAGGCCCAGCGCCCCGCCCAGGGTGGTGCCGAACTTGGTCAGCAGCGGCTTGGCGTTCCGGACGCGCTTCAGCTCCTGATAGACCCAGCTCTTTTCATAGGCCGTCTGATACTCGACCAACTGATCGCCGGACCGACCAGCCATGACCGCGTCATAGGCGGCGTCGGCGGCCAGCATGCCGGTCTTCATCGCATTGTGGCTGCCCTTGATGCGGGGCACGTTCACGAAACCGGCCGAACAGCCGATCAGGACCCCACCGGGGAACGACAGCTTGGGCACCGACTGGAAGCCACCCTCGGTGATCGCCCGCGCGCCATAGGAGATGCGGGTGCCGCCCTCCAGGTGTTCGCTGATCGCCGGGTGATGCTTGAACCGCTGGAATTCGTCGAAGGGCGACAGATAGGGGTTCTTGTAGTTCAGGTGCACGACATAGCCGATCGCCACATAGCGATCGCCGAAATGGTACATGAAGCTGCCACCACCGGTGAACTCGTCCAGGGGCCAGCCGGTGGTGTGCTGGGCCAGGCCGGGCTGATGCTTCTCGGCCGGAACCTGCCACAGCTCCTTGAGGCCGATGCCGAACTTCTGGGGCTGAGCTTCGTCGCACAGGTTGTGGCGCGCCATGATGGTCTTGGCGAGGGAGCCGCGCACGCCCTCGGCGATGAAGACGTATTTGCCGTGCAGTTCGATACCGGGCTGGAAGTCGCCCGTCGGCTGGCCGTGTTTGTCGATGCCGAAGACACCGGCGACCACGCCCTTGACCCGTCCCGTTTCCTCTTCCCAGACCACATGGCTGGCGGCCATGCCGGGATAGACCTCGACGCCCAGGGCTTCGGCCTGTTCGCCCAGCCAGCGCGCGACATTGCCCAGGGAAGCGATGTAGCAGCCGTCGTTGTGCATCATCGGCGGCAGCAGGGCCATCGGCAGCGACACCTGTCCCATGGGGCCCAGGATCATGAACCGGTCCTTGGTGACGGGCGTCTCCAGCGGAGCGCCCCGTTCCTTCCAGTCCGGAAACAGTTCCGACAGGGCCCGAGGGTCGATCACCGCGCCGGACAGTATGTGGCCGCCCACCTCGGCGCTCTTTTCCAGCACGGCGACCGAGATTTCCTTGCCGTCCTTCTCCGCCCGCTGCTTCAGGCGGATAGCTGCGGCCAGGCCAGCGGGGCCGCCGCCTACGATGACGACGTCATACTCCATGACCTCGCGCTCGACGCCGCTCAGGGCTTCCAGAGCGGGCAGTTTGTCGATCACCGCGTCCTGCCAGGCGTTCTTTGCGCCGCCTTCGATGGCTTCATCGGCCATGGATTGCATTTCCTCGTCTAGAATAGGGTCATTGCCTTATCGGAAGGTGACGCACGGGCGGTCAAGGCTTATCCCTGTCCGAACTCATGAACGCATCAACGATCGAAATGGCCGCGACCGAGGCCCTGCTGGCCTTCTGGCGCGATGCGGGCGTCGACGCCTGCTATGCCGACGCGCCTATTGATCGCACCCACATTGCTCCGCCACCGGCGGCCAAGGCCGTGGCGCGGGCCACCGCCACGGTGACCCCCCTGCCGCTGAGCGGCGCTGGGCTGAACGACTCCGTGTCGGAAGCGCGCCGCCTGGCCGCCGGGGCTGACAGCCTTGAAGCCCTCGCCAGCGCCGTGGCGGATTTCGAGGGTTGCCCCCTGCGCGGCATGGGAGCCCGGCAGTCGGTCTTCGGTCGGGGCGATCCGGCAGCCCCTGTGCTGGTCATCGGCGAGGGGCCGGGGGCCGAGGAAGACGAGCGCGGCCAGCCCTTTGTCGGCAAGGCGGGGCGTCTGCTGGACCGCATGCTGGCGGCAGCGGGACTGGAGGGAAAGGTGTTCATCACGAACACCGTCTTCTGGCGACCGCCCGGCAACCGCACCCCCAGCCCGGCGGAACAGGCGGTCTGTGCGCCCTTCGTCGAGCGCGCCTTCGCCCTGATTCAGCCCCGGGCCGTCCTGCTGCTGGGCGCGGCGGCGTCCAAGTCGGTCCTGCAGACGGATGAAGGCATCATGCGACTGCGCGGCCAATGGCGGGAGTGGCGTCTGGCCGAGGGGAATGTGTCCGCCCCTGTGATGCCGACGCTGCACCCGGCCTTCCTGCTGCGTCAGCCCCAGGCCAAGAAGCAGGTCTGGGCGGACGTTCTGGCCTTGGCGGTTCGGCTGGATCAGGCCGACTGACTCAATATCGCCCCATTGGGACGCGAGTTTCCGCCTCGCCGGGGGGCGTGGCACCGTTTCTGCCTGCCGACGGTAGATGAGACGTGCGCGGCCCGATTCGAGACGGGCCAATATGCCGCCAGAGGGGCCGCCATTGATGATGACGACACTGCGCGCCCTGGCCGCGACCGGCACCGCCGTTTCCCTGGCAATGGTGCTGGGACTGGCATCGCCCGCCATGGCCCAGACGGCAGCGCGCAGCGTACCCCGCGCCCTCAGCAGCGCGGACCGTCTCAGCTATACCACCGCCTTCGACGCGATCCGGCGCGGCGACCTGGATGCAGCGCGCGAGGCAGCCCGGCAGGCCCAGGACCGCGTCCTGCTGGGGCAGGTCGAGTTCGAGCGCCTGTTCCATAACGACCATGTCGCCACCTATGAGGAACTGGTCGCCTGGCTGGAGGAGTATTCCGACCTGCCGGATGCGCCGCGCGTCTATCAACTGGCCATGCGGCGACGTCCCGACGGGGCGGCCGAGCCGCGCAGGCCGTCCGGAGCCAACGGCCGCGTCTGGAACCGGCGGCCCTCGCCCGGCGGCGGAGCCATGCCGGACGATCCGACCAAAGCCGCCCGGATCGCCTACAATGCCGATGACCTGACCGGCGCCTATGCCATGGGGGTCGAGACCGGCGACTGGTGGACGGCGGGGCTGGCGGCTTGGCGGCTGTCGTCCTGGGATGACGCCTTCCGCGCCTTCCAGCGCGTGGCCGAGGACCCGACCGAGGATCCCTGGGTCCGCTCTGCCGGGGCCTTTTGGACAGCGCGCGCCGCAGGACGCTCCGGGCGACAGGATCAGGTCCAGCCCTTCCTGCGGCTGGCCGCTCGGTGGCCTGCCACCTTCTATGGCCAGATCGCCATGCGCCAGCTGGGCGAGGAGCCGGTGATCGAGAACGCCGGGCCGGTCCCCTATCGGGCCACACGAGCGGCCGCCTATCGCCCGGAAGCCGAGGAGGACATCGGCCAGGACGAACTGGAAGCCTTCGTCCGCAACGATCCCCGCGCCCGCCGCGCCGTCGCCTATTATGAGGTCGGCCGACGCGACGAGGCCGAGACCGAATTGCGAACCGGATTCCGTACGGCGGTCGACGATGGTGCAAGGCGGCTTTGGCGTGGCCTGACCGGCGCCTTGGGTCTGAGGCGGACCAATGCCCACCGTCAGGCAGAACGCATAGACGCCGAACACTATCCCATGCCTGACCTGCAACCCGAGGGCGGCTTCGTGATCGAGCGGGCACTGGTCTATGCGATCGCCCGCAAGGAAACCAACTTCAACGCCGGAGCCCGGTCGGGTGCCGGTGCCTATGGCATGATGCAGGTGATGCCGGCCACCGCCGCCGAGATGACCGGGGACCGGAGCTTCGTCACCGATCCCGACCGACTGTTGCAGCCGGCTGTCAATTTGAGATTGGGACAGGGCTATGTTTCGCGGGTCCTGGCCATGCCGGTGATGGAGGGCGATCTGCTGCGGGCTGCGGCGTCCTATAACGCCGGCCCCGGCCCGATGATCGGTGCCATCCGCAAGCTAGGCCCCGATGCGGACCCCTTGTTATTGATCGAGACCATCGATGTGCCCCAGGCGCGCGACTATGTCGAAAAGGTCGTCGCCGCCTACTGGATCTATCAGCGGATGATGGGCGGGCCCCTGCATACCCTGGATGCGGTGGCGTCCGGGGCGACGGAGATCCCCATCAGCCTGGACTATGTCCCGCCGCCCCCGGCCCCCTTGTCGCTGCCGACGATCATCGCCACGGCCGCCGAACCGGAGGACTGATCGTCAGATCAGGCTGGACAGCAGCAGGGCCGACAGACAGCAGGACACCAGAATGCCCACCGCCACCGACATCACCGACGGCTGGGGCGCAGCAGCCTGATCCTGGGCGTTGTCGAGCGAGCGGTTCATGGCGGGCATCCGGGAAGGGTCTGAACCCTCAATCCGTCTACCCTAGACGCGTTCCCTTAAAACGGCGTTCTGCGATTGAGTTAACGCCGGTGTGGCTCAGGCGTCACGGCCCCATTCCAGAAAGTCCGGCTGTTCCAGCAGGGTCGCCACATAGGCCGCCGCAACGCCATCGCTGTCGCCGTGCTCGGCCAGATCGATGTCATAGTGGCGGATGCGCGCGGCTACGGGGGTGAAGAAGGCGTCGGGCACTGACCATGCCCCGAACAGATACGGACCGCCCTGACCGAAGCGGGCTCGCATGGTGCGGAAGATCTCGACCAGCCGCATCACTTCCCGCCGCACCGCAGCGTCTGTCGGGGGATCGGCCCGGTCTGGCCCCACCATGGTATGCTCAGGCCCCATGGCGCACACGGTCCGCAGCGCCGCAAAGCCCGAATGCATCTCGCAGGCCACCGATCGGGCCAGCCACCGGGCATGGGCATCGGCGGGCCATAGGGATACATCGGGGAACCGCTCGGCGCACCATACGGCGATGGCCATGGAATCCCAGATGGTTTCGCCGTCGACCTTCAGCACCGGCACCTTGCCGGTAGGAGAGTGTCCGGCGATCCGCGCCGCCGTGTCCGGCTGGTTCAGGGCGATGACGACCTCGTCGAAGGACGCCCCGCAACGCTTCAGCACAAGCCAGGGTCGAAGGGACCAGGTCGAATAGGCCTTGTCGCCGATCACCAATTCCATCGCGCCCTCCTGAAATGCCGACACGGCATTCCTTGACAGATTCGGCGGCGAAAGCCTTTAGGAGCCCCATGATCAACCGCTATGCCCGCCCCGACGCCGTCGCCCTGTGGTCGCAGGAGACCAAATACTCGATCTGGTTCGAGATCGAGGCCCATGCCGCGACCAAGATGGCCGATTTGGGCGTCATCCCGACCGAAGCCGCCGAGGCCATCTGGGCCAAGGGCAAGGACGTCGTCTGGAACGCCGATCGCATCGACGAGATCGAGCGCACCACAAAACATGACGTCATCGCCTTCCTGACCCATGTGTCCGAGACGGTCGGCGAAGAAGCGCGCTTCCTGCACCAGGGCATGACGTCCTCGGACGTGCTGGACACCTGTTTCTCAGTTCAACTGGCCCGCGCGTCGGACATGCTGGTGGTCGGTATCGACCGCGTCCTGGCCGCGCTGGAGAAGCGGGCGACGGAGCACAAATTCACGCCCTGCGTCGGCCGCAGCCACGGCATCCATGCCGAGCCGGTCACCTTCGGCCTCAAGCTGGCGGGCTATCATGCCGAGTTCCAGCGCGCCCGCCGCCGCATCCTGACCGCGCGGGAAGAGATCGCCACCTGTGCCATCTCCGGCGCTGTCGGGACCTTCGCCAACGTCGATCCGGCGGTGGAGGCCTATGTCGCCGAAAAGATGGGCCTGACGGTCGAGCCCGTTTCCACCCAGGTGATCCCGCGCGACCGGCACGCCGCCTTTTTTGCCGCCCTGGGCGTGGTCGCCTCTTCGGTGGAGCGGCTCGCCGTCGAGATCCGCCACCTGCAGCGCACCGAGGTGCTGGAGGCCGAGGAGCCCTTCGATCCCGGCCAGAAGGGGTCGTCAGCCATGCCGCACAAGCGCAACCCCATCCTGACCGAGAACCTGACCGGCCTGGCGCGACTAGTCCGCTCCGCCGTCGTCCCGGCCATGGAGAATGTCGCCCTGTGGCATGAGCGGGACATCAGCCATTCCTCGGTCGAGCGCGGCATCGGCCCCGATGCCACCATCCACCTGGACTTCGCCCTGCACCGCCTCGCCGGGGTCGTAGAGCGGTTGCAGGTCTATCCGGCCAACATGGAAAAGAACCTGAACCTGCTGGGCGGTCTGGTTCACTCGCAGCGTGTGATGCTTGCCCTGACCCAGGCAGGCGTATTGCGCGAAGACGCCTATGCCGCGGTGCAGGAGAACGCCATGAAGGTCTGGCGCGGCGAGGGCCGGTTCCTGGACTTCCTGAAGGCGGACGCACGCGTCACCCTGCCTCACGACCAGCTCGAGGCCCTGTTCGACCTCGGCTATCACACCAAACATGTGGACACCGTGTTTGCCCGGGTCTTCGGTCACGGCTGATGACCCAACGATCCGGTTTCCCGGCGATCGCTGGGCCGGGAACGCGGGTCCTGATCCTGGGCAGCCTGCCCGGCGAGGCATCGTTGGCCGCCGGACAGTATTACGGCCATCCGCGCAACGATTTCTGGCGGCTGATTGGTCCGGTCATCGGGCAGAATCTCGTGCCCATGGCCTATGCGGACCGCCTCCAGGCGCTGGCCCAATCTCAAGTCGGACTGTGGGACGTGATCGCCTCAGCGGAGCGGCGCGGCAGCCTGGATAGCGCGATCCGCCTGCCCCAGGCCGCCGACCTGCGTGGGCTGGTCGATGGATTGCCCGCCCTGCGCGCCATAGCCTTCAACGGAGCCAAGGCCTCGACCCTTGGCCGCCGAACATTGCATCCGGTGTCGCCGGCCATCGTCCTGCTGACCCTGCCCTCGTCCAGTCCGGCCCATGCCAGACCCCTGGCTGAGAAGGCCCGGCGCTGGTGTGCCTTGAACGCCTTTCTGTCCGACTGAAACTCACGCCGCCGTCACCTGCGGTCACATGTCGCGCCGGTTTTCGTGATCGCCAACGCATCCATTTCGGTCCTGAGCAGTAGTTGCACCATGCCGCGCGTTTAAGCGGTCAAGCTCAGGAAACGCTTCCATGTCCATTCTCCGTACCCTCGGCCTCGCCTCCGTATCCGCTGCCGCGATGATCGCCGTCGCCGCCTGCACCCCCGCCGCCGACGAAACCGCAACGACCGACGCCGCGTCCACGGAAGGTGCCATGGCCCCGGCCGCCACGACCACCGACCCCGTCGTCGGCGGTGCCGCCATGAGCCCGAACGACACCATCGTCACCAACGCCTCCAAGGCCTCCAACCTGACCACCCTGGTCAGCGCCGTGACTGCGGCCGAACTGGTCGAGACCTTGAGCGGACCCGGTCCCTTCACCGTCTTCGCCCCGGATAACGCCGCGTTCGAAAAGATTCCCGCGGCGACGCGTGAAGGTCTGCTGGCCCCTGCTGGCAAGGCTGACCTGACCAAGATCCTGACCTATCACGTCGTGCCCGGCCGCATCACCGCCGCCGACCTGACGGCTCAGATCACGGCGGGCGGCGGCACGGCCCGACTGACCACCGTCGAGGGCGGCACTCTGACGGCGACGGCCGGTGCCAACGGTTCGGTCATCCTGACCGACGAAGCGGGCGGCACCTCCACGGTGACCCAGGCCGACGTGCTGCAGTCGAACGGCGTGGTCCACGTCATCGACACCGTCGTGATGCCCAACTGATCGATCGACCGGCATCGGCCAGACGTTAGGCCGACGCCTTAGACCCGACTGACGAATAGCCGCCGCCCGTGAGGACGGCGGCTATTTTTCTTTATCAAACTATTGAATATGAATGATATTTAATCGAACGCCGATCATCTGGCCGGCCACTAAGGCGTAGCTTGTTTGCGTCACCGATCCCGGCGGCGCAGTCCCGAACAGGAGCGCCCCATGTCCCTCTCGACCATCCTCAAGACCACGGCCCTGGCCGCCATCGCCACCGTATCTCTCGGTGGTGCGTTCGCCCAGGCAAAGCCATCTCCGATCACCGACAAAGCCGGTCACGCTCGTCATGAGCGAACCATCGTCGCCGTCGCAGCGGGCGATAGCCGGTTTTCCACCCTTGTCGCTGCCGTTCAGGCTGCTGGTCTGGTGAACACCCTGAATGGAAGCGGTCCCTTCACCGTCTTCGCCCCTGTCAATGACGCCTTCGATGCGCTGCCGCAGGGCGCGGTCGAGCGACTGCTGCAGCCGCGTCAGCGTGATCGGCTGGTCCAGATCCTGACCTATCACGTCGTCGCTGGTCGGATCAGCGCGGCAGATCTGGCGACTGCCGTGCGCGTCGGCAACGGCCGCGCAACCCTGACGACAGTCGAGGGTGGGGGGCTGGTGGTAACCGCCGCTGGCCGTGGGCGGCTACGCCTGACCGATGCGGCAGGCGATCATTTCGACATCGTCGTGGCGGATGTGGCGGCATCCAACGGAATCATCCACGCGATCGACGGCGTTCTGATGCCGCACTGAGGCTAACAGCGGGGGTCGCGGAAACCTGCGGCCCCCATCGGCTGGACCGATCTATTCGCCGGCGCGAACCTGATCGCGGGCGATCGAGCCGAACTCGTCCATCTTGCGACGGATTTCGCTCTCGCGAATCTCCAGGCCCGAACCCTCGAAGTCGCCGGCGACCTTGCGGAAGACGTCCTCGTCGCCCGGCTGCTCGAAGTCGGCGCGCACGACGGCCGAGGCATACTGCTCGGCGCTTTCGGCGTTCAGGCCCATCTTCTCGGCCGCCCACAGGCCCAGCAGCTTGTTGCGCCGGGCCATGGCCTTGAACTCTTGCTCCTGATCGAGGGCAAATTTGGCCTCATAGGCCTGTTCCCGATCATCGAAGGTGGTCATGGACGGTCTTCAGCTCCCATCACGGTTCGCGCGCCGCGCGACCCAAGGGCTCCGTCTATAGCCGGGATGCGGACGAACGCAACATGACTTCGCCTGACACTGGCGGCGCGGGGCGTTTGTGTCGCGGGCCCGCTTCGGCTAGGGTGAAAGCGACCCTATTCCACCGACCGCCGATTCCGGATCGCGCCGCCAGCACACCACCGGCCGCGCGATTTTCGTTTCTGGCAAAGCTGAATTTTCCTCTCTGGGACCCGACCCGGAAACGACCAGAAGACCATGAACGTCAAGCGCAAGAAGCTCTACGAAGGCAAGGCCAAGATCCTGTACGAAGGACCCGAGCCCGGCACCCTGATCCAGTATTTCAAGGACGACGCCACCGCCTTCAACGGCGAGAAGAAGGCTCAGCTGGAAGGCAAGGGCGTCATCAACAACCGTATCAGCGAGTTCGTGATGAGCCGCCTGAACGGCATCGGTGTCACCAATCACTTCATCAAGCGGCTGAACCTGCGCGAGCAGCTGATCCGCGAGGTCGAGATCATCCCGCTGGAAGTGGTGTGCCGCAACGTCGTCGCCGGTTCGCTGGCCACGCGTCTGGGCCAGGAAGAGGGCACGCCCCTGCCCCGTTCGATCATCGAATTCTATTACAAGAAGGATGAGTTGAACGATCCGATGGTGACCGAAGAGCACATCACCGCCTTCAACTGGGCCTCGACCCAGGAGATCGACGACATTCTGGCCATGACCGTGCGGGTCAACGACTATCTGTCGGGCATGTTCGGCGCGGTCGGCATCACTTTGGTGGACTTCAAGATCGAATTCGGTCGGGTGTGGGAGAACGACTTCTCACGCGTCATCCTGGCCGACGAGATCAGCCCCGATTCCTGCCGCCTGTGGGACACCACCACGGGCGAGAAGATGGACAAGGACCGGTTCCGCCGCGACTTGGGCAATGTGATCGAAAGCTATGCCGAGGTGGCGCGCCGCCTGGGCATCATGAAGGATATGCCGACGGTGATTCAGGGCGGATTGCACTGACGATGACGCAGAAGGTCAAGGTTCACATTTTCCTGAAACCCGGCGTCCTGGACGTGCAGGGGAAGGCGGTCGAGGGCGCGCTCAACGGCCTGGGCTGGCCCGGCGTCGCCAATGCGCGAGTCGGCAAGCTGATCGAGTTCGAGTTCGACGGCGAAGGCGACCCTCAGGCCGAGGTCAAACGCATGTGCGAGACGCTGCTGGCCAATACGGTGATTGAATCCTATCGGATCGAGATCGGCTGAAGGCCGTTAGCCTTCTGATCTCGACGCGGAGCGCTTCATGACCTTTACCCTCACGTCCAACGACATCACCGATGGCGGCGTCCTGCCGGATGCCCAGGTCCAGGCCAAGGGCGATACCTCGCCCCATCTGGCATGGTCGGGCGCGCCCGAGGGCACCAAGAGCTTCGCCATCACCTGCTATGACCCGGACGCGCCGACGGGGTCCGGCTTCTGGCACTGGACCGTGGCCAATATCCCGGCAGACGTCAGCGAAATCCCGACGGGGGGACCTGTTCCTGCGGGGGCGGTCGAAGGTCGGACCGACTATGGCACACCCGGGTTCGGCGGGGCAGCACCGCCGCCGGGACATGGCCCGCACCGCTACATCTTCACCGTTTTTGCTGTGGACGTGGAACAGCTGGAGGTGACGCCGGACAATTCGGGTGCCGTGTTCGGGTTCAACCTGTTCTTCCACACCTTGGCCAAGGCCACGATCACCGCGACCTATGAGAACAAGGGCTGAGGTCAGCCTCGCCCCTGACATCGGCCGCGAACCCTGCTAAACGCCCGCGCCATGAGCGCAGCCGTCATCGTCTTTCCCGGATCCAACTGTGATCGCGACTGCAAGGTCGCGGTCGAACGCTCCACTGGCGAGCGGGTCGAAATGGTCTGGCATCAGGAGACGGCCTTGCCGTCCGGGCTGGACCTGATCGTTCTGCCGGGCGGCTTCTCCTATGGCGACTATCTTCGCTGTGGTGCCATGGCGGCTCAGTCGCCGGTGATGCAGGCGGTCAAGAAGGCCGCAGACGACGGCGTCGCTGTCCTGGGGATCTGCAACGGCTTCCAGATCCTGTGCGAGGCGGGAATGCTGCCCGGGGCTCTGCTGCGCAATGCGGGCCTGAAATACGTCTGCAAGCCGATCAGCCTGACCATCGCCAATGCCAACACCCGCTTCACCGCGGGCTATCAGGGCCAGGACGAGGTGGTGATGACCCAGGGCAATGGCGACGGCAACTATTTCGCCGATCCCGAGACCTTGGCCCGCATCGAGGGCGAGGGACAGGTGGTCTTCCGGTATGTCGACAACCCCAACGGCTCGGTGGCCGACATTGCTGGTCTTCAGAACGCGCGTGGAAATGTTCTGGGCATGATGCCCCACCCCGACCGGGCCTTCGAGGCCGAACTGGGATCGGCCGACGGTGCCGTCCTGTTCCGGTCGATCTACGCGGCCGCCTGAATTTCCTGACTTTATGACAGTGCACGCGATTGACAGGCGCGAAGAGCCGGGTTCAATCCTCTCAAATCCTATGGGGGGAAATCAGTGTTCAAGAAGCTTGTCGGGGCGCTCGCGCTCCTGTCCGTTGCCGCCTGCGCGTCGCCCTATGTCGCCACGCCCTATGACCGCGCTGCGGCAAACATCCGAACCATCACCATCATCGACGATGCCGGTGCGCCCGAGGCGATCGCCTATGAGGTGGCTTCGATGGGCTCCAACTTCGGTCTGATCGGTGCCCTCGTCGATGCCGGCATCCAGGCCGAGCGCCAAGGGGCCGTGAACCGTGCTCTGGACAGCGTCACCTTCGACGGCGAGGCAGTGTTCGAGCGCCGCCTGTCCGAGCGCCTTACCAGCACCGGTTACGCCGTAACGATGCAGCCGGATGCCGCGCGGCCCAAGCGCGCCTTCCTGGTCAGCTATCCGACCGCCAATGGCACGACCGACGCCTATATGGACGTGGTGATCGATCATTACGGCTATCTGTCCGCCGGGGCGTTCCAGCCCTTCCGTCCGTCGGTGGTGGCGCAGGTTCGGTTGGTCAGCGCCGCCGATCCGTCGGTGATCCTGATGGACAACCGCATTGTCTATAACGGCATGACCGCCGCCGACGCGGGCGTGATCACCCTGTCGCCGAACCCGGCCTATGTCTTCCAGAACCGTGAGGAACTGCTGGCGGACCCGGCGCGCATGGCGGCGGGTATCGAGGACGCCCTGAAGCAGGTGGCCGACACGGCTGCCCAACTGCTGCGCTAGTCCGATGCGCGCGATCCTGCCGATCACCGCTGCCCTGTCCCTGGCGGCCTGCGTCACCGTCGAGCCGCCGGCCTTGCCGGTGCTGGAGTATTCGGCCGCGGACTGCACCGATGCGCCCGATCTGGCGCAGGCCATCAGCCTTACGCCGAAAAAGGAGACCGCCTTGCACGTGGTCGCCGTACCGATTGGCTCGGCCTCGGCCTGCCTGGCACGGCCGGAGCAGCGGACAGCCTATGTTCTGTTCGAGATCCCCGCAGACCATGCTGACAAGACACTGACTGTCGGCGGCCAGTTGGAGGCTTTGCGCGTCCTGTCACCGCACGTCGAGACCCTGGACGCCCAAGGTCAGACCGTGCGGCGCTTCGCCGACGACGAGTACATGTATCGCGGCCCGAATTTTTCGGTCCTGTTCCGTCCCCGCGAGACCGAGCGGTACGTCCTTGTCGGCCAGAATCCTGCTCGGGTCGGCCAGACCTACGACTCCATCGCCATCGGCGTGTCCACCACGACGGTTTACACCGGCTATGGGACGTCGAACTGGAACAGCGGCATCGACATGGCTCAGTCGCGCACCTTCTCCTATGAAGGCATCGCGATGGTCAGCGTCAACGACTCCGACACGGACGAAGAACAGTAGGTTCGGCCGGTTCAGGCCTCGCTGGCGGGCGAAAGCTGTTCGTCCGTCGGTTCTACCTTGGCGTCTTCGTCGTCGCGTGACTTGACGTCACCCGGGTCGCGCTGGGCGGCCATCTCGCGCGCGCCAATACCCAGGCCCTGTTCACGTCCGCGGGTGGCTTCGATCTCGTCGGTCTCGAAAGTGGGGGTGTCGGCCATGAGGGTCTCCTGTCGGAAGTGTCCCGACAGAACCGATACCCCTTGTCGCGGTTCCACGATGCCGCACAGATGAACCTTTGCCGTCGCCAAACGTATCTGCCGCCAAGATCGTTTTTGGCAAGGAACCTCCATGTCCTCCATCCTTCGGCCCACGGCCGCCCAGAAGACCCGCAGACTGGTGGTGCTGGCCACCGTCGCCTTCGCGATCGTGGCGGCCTATGGCCAGATGGGCCTGGGACTGGGGCAGACGGCTGCCGAGTTCTCGTCGGACAGTGACGCCACGCTCAAGGTAGCGAGCTGGGCCTTCTCGATCTGGGGCATCATCTATCTGGGCCTCCTGGCCTATTCGGTACGTCAGGTGTTGCCGCAAACGGGGGAAAGCCCGCTGATCAACCGGCTTGGCTGGCCGTCCGCCGCCGCAATGCTGGGCATCGGCTGGTGGATCATTGCCGCAGCGATCGACTGGGAGATCGGCACCATTCTGCTGATCTTCGGCTCGGCCATCGTGCTGATGGTACCCCTGCTGCTCAATGCCGCGACGGTGCGTGCCCTGCCGCGCTGGGACCGGGATCGCTGGCTGGTGGTGTGGCCGCTCAGCCTGCTGGCGGGGTGGCTGACGATCGCCGCCCCCGTCAATCTGCTGACCGTGCTGACCGGCAACGGCGACCTGCCCGCCGCGCTTTCGCCGACGCTCTGGGCGATCCTGGCCGTAGTCGTCGTGTCGGTTCTGGCCCTGGCGATCACGGCAAAGCTGCGGATTCCCGCCTATGCCCTGCCCATCGCCTGGGGTCTGATCGGTGCCTTCGCCGCCGAACAGACGCGCAACCCGACACTGGCGTTTGCGGCGCTGGCGGCGGCCATCGCGGTCATCGTGGGGACGGTGGTGCTGGTGCTGCGTCTGCGCGCGGGCGTAGAGAAAGCCCGACCCTCGGAAACCTGAGGCCGAGGAATCCGGCGGTCGGTATTACGTTTCGAGCCGAGTCCCGCTAGAACCCGCGCCCATGAGCGCCACACAGAAGACCATCGCCGAACTGGCCGCCGAATACGGCCTGAGCCCCAGTGAATATCAGGTCGTCCTCGACCGGCTGGGGCGTGAGCCGAACCAGCTGGAACTGGGCGTCTTCTCGGTGATGTGGTCCGAGCATTGCTCCTATAAGTCGTCCAAGATTCACCTGGGCAAATTCCCGACCAAGGGCCCGCGCGTCATCTGCGGACCCGGCGAGAATGCCGGCGTCATCGACATCGATGACGGCGACGCCTGCATCTTCAAGATGGAAAGCCACAACCACCCCAGCTTCATCGAACCCTATCAGGGTGCGGCAACGGGCGTGGGCGGCATCATGCGCGACGTCTTCACCATGGGGGCTCGTCCCGTGGCCCTGCTGAACGCTCTGCGTTTCGGCGACCCGTCGCACGAAAAGACCAAACGTCTGGTCAAGGGCGTGGTCAGCGGCATCGGCGGCTACGGAAACTGCGTCGGCGTGCCGACCGTGGCGGGCGAGACCAATTTCCACAGGGGTTACAACGGCAACATCCTGGTCAACGCCATGTGCGTGGGCCTGGCCAAGGCCGACAGCATCTTCTATTCGGCCGCCCCGGGACCGGGCATGTCCGTGGTCTATTTCGGCTCGAAAACGGGCCGGGACGGTATCCACGGCGCGACGATGTCCTCGACCGAGTTCGACGACGAATCCGAGTCCAAGCGCCCCACCGTCCAGGTCGGCGATCCCTTTGCCGAAAAGCTACTGATCGAAGCCACGCTGGAGCTGATGGCCTCGGGGGCCGTGGCCGCGATCCAGGACATGGGCGCGGCAGGCCTGACCTCGTCGTCGGTTGAAATGGCCGGCAAGGGTGGCGTCGGCATCGAGCTGAACATGGACGCCGTGCCCCAGCGCGAAACGGGCATGAGCGCCTATGAGATGATGCTGTCGGAAAGCCAGGAGCGGATGCTGGCGGTTCTGAAGCCCGGGCGCGAGGCCGATGGCCATCGCATCTTCCAGAAATGGGGCCTGGACGCTGCCGTCATCGGCATGACCACGGAAACCGGCCGGCTGGTCCTGAACCATCACGGTCAGGTCGTCTGCGACGTGCCCCTGGCTCCCCTTTTCGACGATGCGCCGCTGTATGATCGGCCCTGGGTCCAGCCGGAGCTGCACCCCCGTTTGGCCCCCGCTGAGGTTCCCGCGCCGGAAAACTGGGCCGATGCGGTGATGAAGGTCGTCGCCTGTCCCGACATGGCCTCCAAGCGCTGGATCTGGGAACAGTACGACCGCCACGTCATGGCCGACACCCTTCAGGATTCGGCCACCGGTGCCGATGCCGGCGTCGTGCGGGTTCATGGCACCGACAAGGGTCTGGCCGTCACCAGCGACTGCACCCCACGCTATGTCCAGAACGACCCCTATGAGGGCGGCAAGCAGTGCGTGGCCGAGGCGTGGCGCAACCTGACAGCCGTCGGCTCGCGCCCCATCGCCATCACCGACAACCTGAATTTCGGCAATCCGCAGCGGCCCGAGATCATGGGCCAGATCGTGCGCGCCATCGACGGCATGGCCGAGGCCTGCCGTGTGCTGGACTTCCCGGTCGTGAGCGGAAACGTCAGCCTCTATAACGAGACCAACGGCGTCGCCATTCCGCCGACGCCCACTGTCGGGGGCGTCGGCCTGCTGCCCAACTATGACGTGGTCGCGGGCTTTTCGACCATGGTCGAGGGCGACCACCTCGTCCTGATCGGCGAGACCCACGGCGAACTGGGTGCCTCCATCTATCTGCGCGAAGTGCTGGGTCGCGAGGACGGTGCCCCGCCGCCGGTCGATCTGACGCTGGAGCGCAAGACCGGCGATTTCGTGCGCGGGCTGATCGAGGCGGGCGAGTTGACGTGCGTCCACGACCTGTCCGATGGCGGCCTGATCGGCGCGGCCGCCGACCTGGCCCTGGCCTCCGATGTCGGTATCGAGCTGGACGCCAAGAGCGAGACCCATGCCCACATCTTCCTGTTTGCGGAGGATCAGGCGCGCTATCTGGTGGCCGTGCCGGAGGCCGGGCCGATCCTGGATGCGGCGCGCGAGGCTGGCCTGCATGCCTCGGTCGTTGGCCGGGCGGTCGGGCGCGACTTCGGATCACGCGACCTGTTCCATATTCCGCTGGAGCACCTGCGCGAGTGGCACGAAGGCTGGATGCCAGGATGGATCGACGCGTGAGCCGGCTGTGGCTGGTCATCCTGGGTTTGACCACCGCGGCCTGCGCCACGGTGCCGACCGGCCCATCGACCGGGACCACCGGCTGTGACGTCGAGGTTCGCTTCGGCAGCTATGCCATGGGTGTGGATACGGAGCTGACGCGTCGCATTCTGTCGCTCGTCCAGAACGACCCTGGCGTCGAGACCTCCACCGAAACGCCATGGGGACGCGAGGGCGAGTCCACCCTATGCGTCGATCTGGACAGCGCCGCAGGCACTGATCGGCTGTATGGCAGGATCGCGGCGCTGATCCCGCCTTACAGCGACCGCGCGCCGACCACGGTCATCCACCGCGATGGTCGTAGCCATTCAGCCGTCATGCCCGGCAGGAGCCAGCCTTGAGATCGTCGATCAGCCTCGCTTTTGCGATGTCCGTCCTGCTTCTCGGGGGCTGTGAGGGCGGTGGCGATCCCGTCGAACAGGCTGTGCGCGAAGCCTCTGCCGCCCGCCATGCCGAGACCGTTCGCGATGGCGAGGTGTCCGGCCCGGTCGCCCCCGCCGCGCCCCGATCGTCGTCAGACGAGGCCTATATCGCGCAGATGACGGCCCACCACGAGACCGCCATCGCCCAGTCCCGCGAAATCCTGGCCAGTTCGAACGACCCCCAGGTCCGCCGCCTCGCCCAGACCACCATCGAAGCCAGCACTATTCAGCTCAATCAGATGCGGGCCCTGCAGGCGGTGGCGGCCAACTGACGCGGCGTCTTCCGGTCGTCACTGGACGGGCCTAGGCTTGCCCTATGGCTGACGGATCTCCGACCTTTCGCCCTTGGACGCCGGCCCGGCGCACCAAACCCCTGGGCCTGTTGCCGTTCCTATGGGTCAGTTGGCGCGACCCCCTTGGCATGTGGTCGGAGCGGCATTTCAAGGAGGCGCAACTTCACGGCAACTCAGCGCTCGGCGAAATCTTGGTGGTCAGCCATCCGGAAGGCGTACGCCATGTCGTGTCCACCAATGCCGCCAACTATGAGAAGGGCGCGTTGCAGCGCCGGGTCCTGGGACCGATGCTGGCCGAGGGTCTGCTGCTGACCGAGGGCGAGACCTGGCGACGCGTTCGCCGCATCCTGGCCCCGCTGTTCACCCCTGCCCGCACGGCCACGATGAACGACCGCATGGCCGACCGATCGCGGGCCCGCGTTGCCGCTTGGCGGCTGGACACCGGTGCCAAGGTCCTGAACCTGGACACCGAAATGTCGGGCCTGACGTTCGACATCCTGTCGGCCACCCTGTTCTCGGACCAGCTGGACGGCGATGCCAAGGGTTTCGAGGACGCGCTGAACAGCTATCTGTCCCTGGCCGCCCGGATCGACCCTCTGGACGTGCTGGCGGCCCCCGACTGGATTCCTCGGCTGGGACGGATCACGGGTGCCGGAGCGGGCCGGTTCTTCGAGAGCCGCGTCTCCGCCCTGGTGTCGCAGCGCCGGATACAGATCGAGCAGGGCGAGCCGGTGGCCCAGGACCTGCTGACCGCCCTTCTCACTGCACGCGACGAGGAGGGCGGCGACGACCTGTCCGACCGCGAGGTGGCTGCCAACGTTCTGACCTTCATCCTGGCGGGTCATGAAACGACGGCCCGGACCCTGGGATGGACGCTGCACCTGATCTCTCGATCTCCGGACATCGCCGAGCGTCTGGCCGCCGAGGCGCAGGCTTTTGACGTCACGGACCCTGACTGGGCCGACCATCTGCCCTGGACCCGCGCCGTTCTGGAGGAGGCGATGCGCCTGTTTCCGCCCGCCCCAACCCTGGCCCGCCGCGCCCTTGGGCCCGATGTGGTTGGTGGCCAGGCCATAGCGGCGGGAGCCACCGTCCTGATCTCGCCCTGGGTCCTGCATCGGCACGAGTTGCTCTGGGATTCGCCCGACGCGTTCCGACCTGAGCGCTTCCTGCCCGAAAACCGCAAAGCCGTGGACCGGTTCGCCTATATTCCGTTCAGCGCCGGGCCGCGCGTCTGCATCGGTGCCGCCTTTGCCATGCAGGAAGCGATGATCGCCCTGGCCACCATTTTGAAATCGGCGACCGTCGAAGCCATCAGTCCGATCGAACCCCGCCCGGTGCATCAGATTACCCTGCGCAGTCGCGTGCCGATCCGGCTGCGGCTGAGGGCGCGGACGCGCTGACGCGTGACGGCTGTCACATTTGCAGGCTAGGTCAGGCATTCAGTCACAGGAGATCTGCATGAGCCCGTTCAACGCCCTTTCCCGTCGCGGTCTCCTGCTGGGCGTGGGCGCCGGCGGGGCTGTCCTGGGTGCCGGCCGCCAGGCCCTGGCCGACCCGATCTTTGCAGACTACCCGTTCCAGCTGGGCGTGGCGGCCGGTGATCCCCTGCCCGACGGCTTCGTGATCTGGACGCGATTGGCGCCCAAGCCGCTGGAAATCGGCAACGGTATGCCGTCGGCCCCCGTGCCGGTGAAATGGGAGGTCGCGACCGATGCCGGCTTCGGCACGGTGGTCCGCAGCGGCGAGGCCATCGCCCGCCCCGAACTGGCCCACGCCGTCCATGTCGAGGTCGAGGGACTGGAGCCCGGCCGTCCCTATTTCTATCGCTTCAGTGCGGGGCGGGAACGCAGTGCGACCGGCCGCGCCAAGACGGCCCCGGCTCTGGGGGCGGCGGTCGCTTCCGCCCGCTTCGGCGTGCTGGGCTGCCAGGCCTATGAACAGGGCTTTTATACCGCCCATCGCAAGGCGGCCGAAGAGGATTTCGACTTCATCTACTGCTACGGCGACTACATCTACGAAGGCCGCGGCAGCCGGGTCTACAATGGCTCGGGCGGTACGTCGGAGAACCCGCGCCAGCATTTCGGCGGCGAGATCTACAGCCTGGACGACTATCGTCGCCGCTACGCCCAGTACAAGATGGACACGGACCTGCAGGCCAGCCACGCCTCGGCCGCCTGGTTCGTCACCTGGGACGATCACGAGATCGACAACAATTGGGTCTCTGCCCTCGACCAGGACGGCGTGCCGCCGGAGATCTTTGCCCTGCGCCAGCAGGCGGCGATGCAGGCCTTCTACGAGCATATGCCGCTGCGCCGCTCGGCCTTCCCGCGCGGCTCGGCGCTTCAGCTGTATCGCAAGGCGTCGTGGGGCAGTCTGCTGGACCTGAACCTGCTGGATACTCGCCAGTATCGGACGGACCAGCCCTGCAACGACCGCTGGGCCTCGACCTGCGAGGGTGTGGATGCCGACACCGCCCAGGTCTTGGGTCAGGCCCAAGAGGCCTGGCTGTTCGAAAGCCTGAACCGATCCCAGGCAAACTGGAACGTCCTGGCGCAGCAGATCATGGTCATGGACCTGGACCGCAAGGAAGGGCCGGAACCGGGCTACAACCTTGACACCTGGGCCGGATACCGGACTCCCCGCCAGCGGCTGCTGCGCCACCTGCGCGACAGGCGGATCGGCAACACGGTCGTCCTGACCGGCGACGAGCATCAGAACTATGCCGGAGAGCTGTTTCTGGACGGGCGCGAGCCCGAGGGGGCACCGATCGCGTCGGAATTCGTCACCACCTCGATCAGTTCCTCCGGCGACGGTCAGGATCAGCGCGCGGACGGCCGTCGCTATCTGGCCGACAACCCGTTCCTGAAGTTCAACAATGCCCAGCGCGGCTATGTCGTCTGCGACGTGACGACTGAGCGCTGGCAAACGGAGTTCAAGGTGCTGGACAAGGTCTCGGACCGAGGCGGCACCCTGACCACGCGGGCGAAATTCGCTGTGGCCAGCGGCGACGCGAGCGTCGTTTCCGCCTGATTGACAGCGGCGATGTCGGAACCGGGCATCGCCGTTCGTCCTTGGTTTGGAACCAACCAAGGGAGATCCATCATGGCCTATGTCGACGGCTTCGTTCTGGCGGTGAAGAAGGACCGGCTGGACGAGTACAGGCAGATCGCGTCCGATGCGGCTGCCGTCTGGAAAGAATATGGAGCCCTGCGCACCGTCGAGGCGGTCGCCGAGGACGTGCCCTATGGCGAAGTCACCTCATTCCCCCGTGCCGTTCAGTGCCAGGACGATGAGGTCGTGATCTTTTCCTGGATCGAATACCCGGACAAGGAAACGCGCGACGCCTGCAATGCCAAGGTCATGCAGGATCCCCGCATGAAGATGGACATGGTCAACGGTCCGATGAACGGAAAGACGATGATCTACGGCGGGTTCACGCCCATCGTGGACAACGCCGGCGACTGACCGCCTGGTTCAGGCGGCCACCGGCACGCTCTGGCTCAATCGACCCCCCACCCGGATCGGCTCGATCCGGGTGGCCAGGCCGGTCTTGTCGTCGGTCTCGACATAGACGCCGCAAACGGTCGCGGGACCGTGGGCAGGCGAATAGCGCCCACCCGACAAACGCGTGGTGAACCGCCGCAGCGGCTCCTCCTTCTCGTTGCCGATGACGCTGTCATAGTCGCAGCACCCGCCAGCATCGGTCTGATAGGCCGTGCCGCCGGGCAGGATCTGGGCGTCGGCGGTGGGGACATGGGTGTGGGTGCCCACGACCAGACTGGCCCGCCCGTCGCAGAAATGACCCATGGCCATCTTCTCGCTGGTCGCCTCGGCGTGCATGTCGACGATGACGGCATCGGCGGCGATCCCCATGGGACAGGCGGCCAGTTCGCGCTCCACCGCGCCGAAAGGGTCGTCGACCGCATCCATGTGAACGCGCCCCAGCACGTTCATGACCAGCACCATCTTGCCGCTCTGCGTCTCGAACAGATTGGCCCCGGCCCCCGGCGCGTCCATCAGCCGGGGATAGTTGGCCGGGCGGATCAGACGCGGCTCGCGCACGATATAGGTGAGGGCCTCGCGCTGATCCCAGCTGTGGTTGCCCAGGGTCAGGCAGTCCGCCCCGGCCATGAAGAGCTCCTTGGCCGTATTCTCGGTGATGCCGAACCCCCCGGCCGCGTTCTCGGCATTGACCACCACGAAATCCAGGCCCAGCTCACGCCGCAGACGCGGCAGATGATCGCTGATGCCGTCGCGGCCCGACTTGCCGATCACATCTCCAAAGAACGCTAGTCGCATGGCACCTCAGACTTTCCGTGCCGGGATATAGCCGCTCTCGGTCAGAATGCCATCCAGAGCCTGATCGTGAGCTTCGATCGGCAGGCGGTCGAGGCGCTGCCCGGCATAGGCCAGGCCGATGGCCACGACCGCTGTGTTGCGACGAAGTTGAGCCAGCGTCCGGTCATAGTGGCCGCCGCCCTGCCCCAGCCTCGCCCCCGTCTCGTCGAAGGCCAGCAGCGGCACGATGACAAGGTTCGGCACCACGGTATCGGCCAACGGCAAAGGCGCAGGGCAGCCTGCCATGTCGGGCTCAAGCGGGTCGCCCGGCGTCCAGCGGCGAAAGATCATCGCCTCGTCTCGCCGAATGACGACAGGCAGACTGAGCCGGCGTCCCTGTCGAAGCATCATGGCGGCGAGAGGTTCGGCTTCGATTTCCGATCCCATGGCGCGATAGAGAGCGACCTCGGCTCCGGCGGGCAGTGCGGCGGAATGATCTGCGAGGGACCGCGCTGCGTCAGGTGTGGCTTCGGAAAGGCTGCGGCGCAGAGCCCGCATCTGTGCGCGGAGAACCGTCTTGTCGGAGGTCATCGCGCGCTCGTCATCCGCCATATGGCGCTGGATCGGGTTGGCGGGTGCCGCGAGAGCCGTGAAGGTCGGTTTGATCCTCTCGAGCCTGGATAACCAGGTGGGCGCCATATACCCGGGCCCTCGAGCCCAGACAGGGACAGCTCCCTTCGAGTGAATTAAGGCCGCGAGGATATGTTGCCTTCGACGAGAGCCGCAGCGACCCGCCGCCGATCAAGATAGGCGCTCCGGTGACGACCGACAATGCCACCCGTCTCCTGCCGATCGCTAAGGCAACGGGGAGGACATCACAACGACAGCGCAATCTTCTCCAGGCGGGCGGCGACAGCGTTCAAAGCCTCGGCCACCCCAGCTTCCGCCCCGGCTCCATTGATGACCACGGGCGCAGCCGCCGGGCGCGCAGATACCGCCTGCTTCGCCTCATGCAGTTCGTCGGCCAGCAGCAGGCCCGCCATCAGAAACAGTCGCAGGTCGCCGACATGACCGACCTCGCCCGCCACCTGACGGACGTGGCCGTCGAATTGTGCCGCCAAGCTGCGGACGCGGTCTTCCTGACCGTCAGCGCAGCCGACAGCATAGGGGCGTCCATTGACCTCGACCGTCACCGTGGCCATCAGGCGCGCTCGCTCAGAATGTCGCGAATCTGTTTGGCGGCATGGGCCAGGGCCTGCGACGCCTCACGCCCGGCCGCCTCCAGCTCGGCCACTCGGCCGTCGTCCGAAGCCATCGTGCGGAGGGGTGCGAACAGATCGTCGTCGCCCACGGACGCGGCCCCGGCCGCACGCGCCTTCAGCTCCAGCATCTTGCGCTCGAGCGTGCTCAGGGCCTTGTCGATACGGTCTTTGGCAGCACTGACAGCGTCCATCGGGCTCGCATCCTCCTTGAATCCGTATAGAACCCGCCCACGCGCTGCGGTAAAGCGCCGCCGCACCCCTTTTTCCGATGACCGACGAAAGAACTCCCGTGTCAGACGCCAAGTCCGCTCCCCACAAAGTCACGTCCAGGCAGATGGCCGACGCCATTCGGGTTCTGGCCATGGACGGCGTCGAAAAGGCCAACAGCGGCCACCCCGGCATGCCCATGGGCATGGCCGATGTCGCCACAGTGCTGTTCTCGAAATATCTGAAGTTCGACGCCTCGCGACCCGACTGGGCGGACCGTGACCGGTTCATCCTGTCAGCCGGGCATGGCTCCATGCTGATCTACGCCCTGCTGCATCTGACCGGCTACAAGGCCGCCACCCGCGAAGAACTGTCGAACTTCCGTCAGTGGGGATCGAAGACCGCCGGTCACCCGGAGTACGGCCATATGCCGGGCGTCGAGACCACGACCGGCCCGCTGGGTCAGGGCCTGGCCAATGCCGTCGGCTTCGCCATGGCCGAGCGTCACCTGGCCTCGCGCTTCGGCGACGACCTGGTCGACCACCGGACCTGGGTCATCGCCGGTGACGGCTGCCTGATGGAAGGGATTTCCCAGGAGGCGATTGCCCTGGCCGGCCGCTATCAGCTGAACAAGCTGACGGTGCTGTGGGATGACAATGCCATCACCATCGACGGTGCGGTATCATTGTCCGATGCCACGGATCAACTGGCGCGGTTCAAGGCGGCGGGCTGGGCGGTAAAAGCCGTCGACGGCCACGACACCTCGGCCATCAAGAAGGCCCTGGCCTGGGCGACGAAACAGTCCAAGCCCTCGCTGGTCGCCTGCAAGACCAAGATCGGCAAGGGTGCCGCCACCCTGGAGGGCAGCCACAAGACCCATGGTGCCGCCCTGGGAGCCGCCGAGATCGCCGCAAGCCGCCTGGGCATGGGGTGGGAGCATGAGCCCTTCGACCTGCCCGAGGCCATCGAAAAGGCCTGGAAGAAGGTCGGCAAACAGGGAGCCAAGGCGCGCAAGGCCTGGGAGGCCCGCCTGGCCGACAGCGCCCACGCCGACGAATTCACCCGCGCCATGGCCGGCGACCTGCCTGCCGATGCTTTTGAACCGCTGAAAGCCGCCATCACACAGCTGGTCGAGACCAAGCCCGCCCAGGCCACCCGCCAGGCCTCCGGTGCCGCCCTGGACCAGCTTTTCGGCGCGGTTCCGGAAATGATCGGCGGCTCGGCCGACCTGACCGGGTCGAACAACACCCTGGTCAAGGGTACCCGCACCTATGACGCACCCGATTACGAAGGGCGCTACGTCAACTGGGGTATTCGCGAACACGGCATGGCGGCGGCCATGAACGGCATGGCGCTGCATGGCGGCGTCATCCCCTATGGCGGCACCTTCATGGTGTTCTCGGACTACAGCCGCCCGTCGATCCGCCTGGCCGCCCTGATGGGCATCCGGGTCGTTCATGTCCTGACCCACGATTCCATCGGCCTGGGCGAGGACGGCCCGACGCACCAGCCGGTCGAGCATCTGGCCGCCCTGCGCGCCATCCCCAACCTGCTGGTCTTCCGCCCCGCCGACACGATCGAGGCCATGGAGTGCTGGCAGGCGGCGCTGCAGAACCGCACCGGTCCCTCGGCCCTGGCCCTGTCGCGCCAGAAGACCGCCGCCGTGCGACTGTCGGCCTCCGACACCAACCTGTCGGCCAAGGGGGCCTATGAGCTGAAGGCCGCATCGGGCGAGGCCAAGGTCACCCTGTTCGCCACGGGCACCGAAGTTCCCCTGGCTCTGAAAGCCGCCGAGACCCTGGAAGGCGAGGGCACCCCCACCCGCGTCGTCTCGGTCCCCTGTTTCGAGCTGTTCGAACAGCAGGACGCCGCCTATCAGGCCTCGGTCATCGGCCGCGGCACGGTCCGGGTCGCGATCGAGGCCGCGATCAAACAGGGCTGGGAGCGTTTCATCGGCGAAGACGGCGCCTTTGTCGGCATGTCATCCTTCGGAGCCAGCGCCCCGGCCGAAGTCCTGTATCGCGAGTTCGGCATCACAGCCGATGCCGTGGTCGCGGCGGTCAAGGCGCGCCTCTGATGAAGCTCGGCACCCCGCTTTCCGACACCGCCGTTCGCGTCATGCTTCTTGGCGCGGGCGAGCTGGGCAAGGAGGTTGCGATCGAACTGCAGCGGCTGGGTGCCGAGGTCATCGCCGTCGATCGCTATGCCAATGCCCCGGCCATGCAGGTGGCCCACCGCAGTCACGTCATCCCGATGACGGACCCCCAGGTGCTGAACGGGGTGATCCTGGCCGAGGCCCCGCACATCATCGTTCCCGAGATCGAGGCCATCGCCACCGATGTCCTGGCCGATATTGAGGCGGCCGGTCTGGCCCGGGTGGTTCCCACCGCGCGTGCGGTCCAGCTGACCATGAACCGCGAGGGCATCCGCCGTCTGGCGGCCGAGGACCTGGGCCTTCCGACCAGCCCCTATGCCTTCGCCTCGACGGCGGCCGAACTGGCCGAAGCCGCCCACCGCATTGGCCTGCCCTGTTTCGTCAAGCCGGTGATGTCATCCTCGGGCAAGGGACAGTCGGTGATCGAGGCCGTCGAGGATGCGGGCAATGCCTTCGCCTATGCCCAGTCGGCAGGGCGCGTCGATGCCGCCCGTGTCATCGTCGAAGGCCGGATCGATTTCGACTATGAGATCACCCTGCTGACCGTCCGATCGCTGGATGCGGACGGCCAGACCCGCACCGACTTCTGTGCCCCCATCGGCCATCGCCAGGTCCAGGGCGACTATGTCGAAAGCTGGCAGCCCCAGGCCATGAGCCCAGCCGCCCTTTCGGCCTCTCAGGATATCGCGGCCCGCGCGACGGCGGCGCTGGGCGGCCTGGGCGTATTCGGCGTGGAACTGTTCGTGAAGGGCGACCAGGTCTGGTTCTCCGAGGTTTCGCCCCGCCCCCACGACACCGGCCTCGTCACCCTGGCGACCCAGGTCCAGTCCGAGTTCGCGCTGCACGCGCGGGCCATACTGGGTCTGCCGGTGGACGTCAGCCTCCGCGAGACCGGTGCCAGCGCCGTCATCTATGGCGGCATAGAGGCTCACGGCGTCGCCTTTGAGGGCGTGGCCGAGGCCCTGCATGTCCCCACCGCTGACCTGCGCCTGTTCGGAAAGCCCGAGAGTTTTGCGCGCCGTCGCATGGGCGTCGCCCTGGCGCGCGGCGAGAACGTCGATCAGGCCCGTGAGCGTGCGCGCGAAGCGGCGGGTCGGGTCAAGGTCGTCCCGGCCTGATCACAGGTCCCCGTCCAGCAGGGCCACCGCCCGGTCTAGCGCCGGATCGCGCCCCGCCAGCCGGTCTTCCACCGTCGTCGGCACGATCAGGTCCGGCTCGACGCCCGTCTTTTCCAGCCGAACCCCGGACCCGGTGATGAAATCGGACCGGCTCAGCGTCAGCCGCCCTCCGTCGGGCAGGGCCGTGTCCTGCGAGATCAGCACCGAGCCTGCCGTGCGCTCGCCGATCACCACCGCCCGCCCGGCTTCCTGCAGGGCCGCGGGCGTCAGTTCCGCCGCGCTCCGGCTGGTCGGTCCCACCAGGATGGCGACGTCATTGGCCACCGGCTGCCCCAGCGCGCCACACGGCGCTTCGGTCCTCAGGATCGCTCTCCGTCCGCCCCGCGATATGCGATAGGCCCAGGTCTGACCGCCCGGCAGGAAACAGCTCAGCACCGCTTCCGCCTCGATCAGCAGCCCTCCGGAATTGCCGCGCAGGTCCACCACCACATCCGTCTCGGGCGGCAGATCGGTCAGCTGCTCGCCCATCCAGCGTCCCAGCCCCGCCTCGAAACCCTCGATCCGCAACACCACCACACCGGACCGCGACCGATCCGCGACGAAGGCAGGCGTCGGCTCCATGACAGTCGGGATCAGGGTCAGAGTCCGCTCAGCCCCCTTATCGTCGATCACCGACACAGAGATCGGCTGCCCTTCGACGATGTCTTGCTCGGGGGTCCAGCCCCCGTCATCGATCCGGATGCGCCAGCCCAGCCGAATGCCGGCCGCCTCGGCGGGAGACCCCGCCCTGACCCGTTCGACGTCATAGATGCCGTCATCGCCGCGCGTCATGGTCATGCCGACCACAGCCCGGCGCGTCCGCAGGCCATCCTGACGCCGGGCAACGGCCGGGGGCGACGCACTGGCATGGGCATCGTCCAGCAGGTCCAGCATCCGGTTCAGTACGTCATACAGTTCGCGGTCGTTCGTCGCCGCCAGCGCCTGCGGACGATAGGTGTCCCTGGCCGCGTCCCAGTCCACTCCATGCAGGGTCGGGTCGTAATAGGCGCGCCGTACCTCGCTCCAGACCTTGTCGAAGACCCGCTGGTTCGTCCGCGCTCTCTCCCGGTCCGGCTCGGCCTGACCCGTGGATACGCCCACCGCCAACGGCACCCAGGCCCCGGACGGTGCGGCCACAGAAGTCCCGAAGGTCAGGGCGAGGAAGGCGAGCAGGCAGGGGCGTAAACGCATGGCCGCGACGATAGGTCGTGGGACCATACCCGCTCAAGCCACGATCACGCCAGAATGTAACACATCATCACGCCTTGTTACGCTTGCGGGCTTGATCCTCGAGCCTCGCGGTTCCATTGAAGCGCCTAACGGGGCCTGACGCAGCGCCACAGCGCGACAGGCCAAAAAGAACGCAAAACATCGCTTCAGGAGCATCGCCCATGACCGTCCGCGTCGCCATCAATGGTTTCGGCCGCATCGGCCGCCTCGTCCTGCGCTCGATCGTCGAGCATGGCCGTCGCGACATCGAGGTGGTGGCGATCAACGACCTGGGCCCGGTGGCCACCAATGCCCACCTGCTGAAGTACGACAGCGTCCACGGCCGCTTCCCCGGCACCATCACCTCGGGCGAGGACTGGATCGACGTCGGCCTGGGCAAGATCAAGGTCACGGCAGAGCGCGACCCTGCCAAGCTGCCGCACGCCGAGCTGAACGTCGACATCGCCTTTGAATGTACGGGCATCTTCACGACCAAGGAAAAGGCCAGCGCCCACCTGACCGCCGGGGCCAAGCGCGTCCTCGTCTCGGCCCCCTGCGACGGTGCCGACAAGACCATAGTCTATAAGGTCAACCACGACACCCTGACCGCCGAGGACATCGTCGTCTCCAACGGCTCGTGCACCACCAACGCCCTGGCCCCCGTCGCCAAGGTCCTGCACGACCTGTTCGGGATCGAGCGCGGATATATGACCACCATCCATTCCTACACCGGCGACCAGCCGACCCTGGATACGATGCACAAGGACCTGTACCGGGGCCGCGCCGCCGCCCTGTCGATGATCCCGACCTCGACCGGTGCCGCCAAGGCCCTGGGTCTGGTCCTGCCGGAACTGAAGGGCAAGCTGGACGGCTCGTCCATTCGCGTCCCGACCCCGAACGTCTCGGTCGTGGACCTGAAGGTCGTCGCGGGTCGCGAAGTCACGGTCGAGGAAATCAACGCCGCCATCCAGGCCGCCGCCGACGGCCCGATGAAGGGCGTGCTGGCTACGACGGACGAGGCCCTGGTCTCCACCGACCTGAACCACATCGCCGCCTCCTCCACCGCCGCCCTGCCCCAGACGCAAGTCGTGGACGGCAAGCTGGCCCGCGTGCTCAGCTGGTACGACAACGAATGGGGCTTCGCGACGCGCATGAGCGACACCGCGCTGGCGATGGCGAAGTTCTTCTGAGTGACCAACAGCGAGCGCCGAAAGTTTAACGGTCGCACCAAAGCCATCGTCGCGCTTGGTGTGCTCGGCATTTTGGCGCTCGCTCTATGGCGGCCTTCGGTGACTTTTTGGCGAGACATCACTCTTGCCTCAACGCCAGAGGGCCTGTTCAGCATGGCTCTGGACCTCCACCAGCCCAATCCACAATTGGACGTCTTCCGCACGACCTCCGGCGGGCGGCTGATGTCTTCGCGCTTGTCCGGGCTGACCAACAGCGAGGCATATGCGGCTCTAAACAACTGCCCGCTGGCGCTCTGGCGGAAGGTCGATGTGGTTCCCCCTCATTACTCCGAGGACCCCACCTATCATATTTGGGAGTGCGACTCTGCTAGAGTGACGCTTCGAGGCAGAGTCACGTGGGCTCCATCTTGGGGGTTGGACGGAGTGGAATTTTCAGCGTGTCGCCGGCCTCAATGCTTACCTCCCCGCCTTTCGTTCGAAGGCACGCCGAACGAAAATCCAACCCCGCCTTCGGAGCCTACATGACCTTCCGCACCCTTGACGACGCCGGCTCCCTCGCCGGCCAGACCGCCCTGGTCCGCGTCGACTTCAATGTCCCGATGGAGGACGGCAAGGTCACCGACGACACCCGCCTGCGGGTCGCCCTGCCGACCATCCAGCGTCTGCGCGACGCCGGGGCCAAGGTCGCCCTGCTGGCCCATTTCGACCGGCCCAAGGGCAAGGTCGTGCCGTCCATGAGCCTGAAGCCGGTCGTCGATGATCTGGAGCGCCTGCTCGGGGCCCCCGTCCGCTTTGCCGACGACTGCGTGGGTGACGAGGCCAAGGCCGCCCTCGCCGACCTCGACGCCGGCGGTGTCATCCTGCTGGAAAACGTCCGCTTCCATGCGGGCGAGGAAGCCAATGACCCGGCCTTCGCGCAACTGCTGGCCGATCTCGGCGACCTTTACGTCAACGACGCCTTCTCCGCCGCCCACCGCGCCCATGCCTCGACCGAAGGGTTGGCGCGCCTTCTGCCCGCCTATGCCGGTGAATCCATGCGGCGAGAGCTGGATGCCCTGGATGCCGCCCTCGGCAATCCGCAGAAGCCCGTCCTGGGCATCGTCGGCGGGTCCAAGGTCTCGACCAAGCTGGACCTGCTGAAAAACCTGGTCGGGAAGCTGGACCGCCTGGCCATCGGCGGCGGCATGGCCAATACCTTCCTGCATGCCCAGGGCGTCGATATCGGTGGCTCCCTCTGCGAAAAGGACCTCGCTGACACCGCCCTGGAGATCATCGAGGAAGCCCGCCGTCAGGGCTGCGAACTTCTGCTGCCCGTCGATGTCGTGGTGGCCAAGGAGATCAAGCCGGGGGCAGAGGCCGGGATCCGCGCCCTGGACCGCATCGCCGCCGACGACAAGATCCTGGACGCCGGGCCCGAAACCGTCGCGCGTCTGAAGCGCGCCATGGACCTGTCCAAAACCCTGATCTGGAACGGCCCGCTGGGTGTGTTCGAAATCCCGCCTTTCGACAAGGCGACGGTCGAAGCCGCCCGCCATGCCGCCGATCTGACCAAGGCCGGAAAGCTGATCGCCGTCGCGGGCGGGGGCGACACCGTCTCGGCTCTGAACCACGCCGGGGTCATCGACGACATGACCTTCGTCTCCACCGCTGGCGGGGCCTTCCTGGAGTGGATGGAGGGCAAGCCCCTGCCCGGCGTCGAGGCCCTGCGCGCCTGAACCGGCCTACCGCGTCGGTGCAACACCCGGCCGATAATCCATCGGCCCGGCCTGTAACAATGCGTGACTTCGGCCGTGCGCGGCGCTAAACCGCGACCATAAAAAAACAAAAGTTCAGGAGCAGATACCCCATGGCGCGCATCACGCTGCGACAGCTTCTCGACCATGCGGCCGAGAACGACTACGGCCTTCCGGCCTACAATATCAACAACATGGAACAGGGCCTGGCCATCATGGAGGCGGCCGAGGCGGTCAACGCCCCCGTCATCATCCAGGCCAGCCGCGGCGCCCGATCCTATGCCAATGACGTCGTCCTGGCCCGGCTGATCGATGCCCTGTGCGAGCTCTATCCGCACATCCCGGTCTGCATGCATCAGGACCACGGCAATGGCCCTGCCACCTGCGCCACCGCCATCCAGTACGGCTTCACCTCGGTGATGATGGACGGCAGCCTGAAGGAAGACGGCAAGACACCCGCCGACTACGACTACAATGTCGACGTTACCCGCCGCGTCACCGAAATGGCCCATGCCTGCGGCGTCTCGGTCGAGGGCGAGCTGGGCGTGCTGGGCAGTCTGGAAACCGGCATGGGCGAGGCCGAGGACGGCCACGGCTTCGAGGGCGTGCTGGACCACGCCGCCCTGCTGACCGATCCGGACCAGGCCGTGGACTTCGTGGCCCAGACCAAGGTCGACGCCCTGGCCATCGCCATGGGCACCAGCCACGGGGCCTATAAGTTCACTCGCAAGCCGGACGGCGACGTCCTGGCCATGCATGTGATCGAGGAAATCCACCGCCGCCTGCCCGACACCCATCTGGTCATGCACGGCTCTTCGTCCGTGCCGCAGGACCTTCAGGACATCATCAACCAGTACGGCGGCGAAATGCCCCAGACCTGGGGCGTGCCGGTGGAGGAGATCCAGCGCGGCATCAAGCACGGCGTCCGCAAGATCAACATCGACACCGACAACCGCATGGCCATCACGGGCGCGATCCGGAAAGTACTGGCCGAAAAGCCGGGCGAGTTCGATCCGCGCGCCTATCTAAAGCCGGCCAAGGAGGCCATGCGCAAGGTCTGCATGCAGCGCTTCCAGGAGTTCGGCTGCGAGGGTCAGGCGTCGTATATCAAGCCAATGTCCACCGCCCACATGGCCAAACGCTATGCCTCCGGCGACCTGGACCCGGTCTTCGGCCGCCAGTTGAAAGCTGCGTCCTAGGATCAATCCGCTGCGGCCTGTCACCTCGGCGCGAACCACCGTATCCTCGGGCCGATGACACTGGCTCAACAGGATGACGACGCCACCGACGACGACCTGACCGTGCTCGAAGCCCGGATCGAGGCGACGGGTCGCCGTCTCGACCGGGCATTGGCCGAGGCCTTTCCGGACCTGTCGCGTGCGCGCCTGCAGGCCCTACTCGCCCTGGGTGCCGTGACCGTGGATGGCGAACCCGTCACGACCGCCTCGGCCAAGGCGCGGACCGGCCTCTATGCCGTCACCGTGCCGGCCCTGATCTCGGCCACGCCCCTGCCGCAGGCCATTCCTCTGACCGTCCTTTATGAGGACGAGGATCTGATCGTGATCGACAAGGCGGCGGGCATGGCCGCCCACCCGGCACCGGGAACGCCGGACGGCACCCTGGTCAACGCCCTCCTGGCCCATTGCGGCGACAGCCTCAGCGGCATCGGCGGTGTCGCGCGCCCCGGCATCGTGCACCGCCTGGACAAGGACACTTCCGGCGTCATGGTTGCGGCCAAGACCGACCGCGCCCACGCCGGGCTGTCGGCCCTGTTCGCTACCCACGACATCGAACGCACCTACATCGCCCTGACGCGTGGTGCCCCCCACCCAGCGAAGGGCCGCATCGAAAGCCGCCTGGGCCGCTCGAACACCGACCGCAAGAAGATGGCCGTCCTGCGCACCGGCGGCCGCGAGGCCATCACCGACTATTCCATTCAGACCGTGTACGGCACCCCGGCCAAGCCCGGCGCCTCACCCATGGCCGCCCGCATCGCCTGCACCCTGCACACCGGCCGCACCCACCAGATCCGCGTCCATATGGCGTCCAAAGGCGCGCCTATCCTGGGTGACGCCACCTATGGCTCTGGCAGTCCGGCCGTCCCCGTCCGCGCCGCGATCGCCGAGGCCGGCCTGACGCGCCAGGCGCTCCACGCGGCCGTCCTGGGCCTCGTCCATCCGATCACCCAGGCAGCGATGCGGTTCGAGACGCCACTCCCACCGGACATGGCTGCGCTGGACGCCCTGCTGGCCGATCTTTGACCTCGCCGTTGACCCTGCACCGCGCTTGACGACTAATCCGGACGATGTTGCGCCCTCTCCTCTGCCTCATCGCCCTCACGGCCCTGACCGCCTGCGCGGGCGGCGATCTGCCCTCCCAGACCGTGACGCCGCTTCGCGTCCTCTATCTCTCCCAGGCTGTGGGCTGGGTGCATGAAACGGTGCGGCGTCCCGATGATGGCAACTCCACCGGCGGCCTCGCGCCTTCCGAAATCGCCATGCAGCAGATGGCATCCGACAGGGGCCTGATACTGTTCCTGACCCAGGACGCGCGCGACATCACGCCCGAGCGGCTGGCCCAGACCGATGTCCTGGTCTTCAACACGACCGGCCCCCTGCCGATTGACCGCGCCACATGGGCCGCCATTACCGCCTGGATCGAAAGCGGCCGCGGCGGCTTCGTCGGCATTCACAGCGCCACCGACACCTCACTCGATTTCGAAGGTGGCCAGGACGCCTACACCGCCTTCATCGGCGGTCGTTTCGACGGTCACCCGTGGACGGAGGGAACGCCCATCCGCCTCGCCAACCTCGACCCCGATCATTCTCTGGCCCGGATGTGGCCCGACGGCACCGACTACGCCGAGGAAATCTATCAATATGTCGGCTTCCAGCCTGATCAGGTTCGCGTGATTCAGGCTCTGGACATGCGCCATGGCCCGCTGCGCCGCCCCTATCCGGTGCCCGTTACATGGGTCCGGTCCATGGGCCAGGGCCGCATCTTCTACACTAACCTCGGCCATACGCCCTCGACCTGGGATGACCCTCGCTTTCGAGATCAGATCAAGGCCGCCATTCTCTGGGCCGGGCATCGGATGGACGCCCCGTCCACACCGAACCCACAGGTTCAAGATCGCCATGCCGTCGATGGCTTTCTGGCGGCCCAGCGGCTTTCCTACGACCGCCAGCTTCCCCTCGGCCTCGCCCCGGCCATCCGCGAGCTTCAGGGCTTGCATCCCGAGAAACAGGACGGCGACGACACTCTGTGGAAGCAGGCTATCGACCTGCTGACGAAGCACGAAGCGAGTCCGTATTGATTAAGGACTGACTGTTTGGTATAAGCGCGCTCATCGACACACGTGGCGAATGGGTCACGGTCACGCTTTCGTGTGACAATCCGCCCCTCAAAATCGGGGCAACCCATCTCTAAGTGTCCGGTTGAGGGGTGAGGCGTCGGTGCACATTGGGTGGCCGTCTCCGCAGAGCCCGCTCGTTCAAACGGTCGGAGGGACCAAATGGCTGTCGCTAAATCGCTCGCGGTAATGTCGCCTGAACAGGGGCTGTCGCGCTACCTGTCCGAAATCCGCAAATTCCCGATGCTGGCCAAGGACGAGGAGTTCATGCTCGCCAAGCGCTGGACCGAGCATCAGGACCCCGAGGCCGCCCACCGCCTCGTCACATCGCACCTGCGCCTCGTGGCCAAGATCGCCATGGGTTATCGCGGCTACGGCCTGCCGATCGGCGAGGTGATTTCCGAGGGCAACGTCGGCCTGATGCAGGCCGTCAAGAAATTCGATCCGGACAAGGGCTTCCGCCTGGCGACCTACGCCATGTGGTGGATCCGCGCCTCGATCCAGGAATACATCCTGCGGTCCTGGTCCCTCGTGAAGATGGGCACCACCGCCGCTCAGAAGAAGCTGTTCTTCAACCTTCGCAAGGCCAAGAGCCAGATCTCGGCCTTCGAGGAAGGCGACCTGCGCCCCGAGCACCTCGCCGCCATCGCCACCAAACTGGGCGTGTCGGAAGAAGAGGTCACCAATATGAACCGCCGCCTCGGCGGCGATGCCTCTCTAAATGCGCCGCTACGGGCCGATGGCGAGAGCGAATGGCAGGACTGGCTGGCCGACGACACCGCCGTGTCCCAGGAAACGGCCCTCGCCGACTCCGAAGAAAAGTCCATCCGCATGAGCCTGCTCGAAGAGGCGATGCAGGAACTGACGGATCGCGAAAAACACATCCTGACAGAGCGTCGTCTCAAGGACGACCCCGTCACGCTTGAGGAACTCGCGGGTCAGTACGGCGTCAGCCGCGAGCGCGTCCGGCAGATCGAGGTGCGCGCGTTCGAAAAGCTGCAAAAGGCCATGCGGGCTGCCGCCGAAGAACGAAATCTCGTGGACGCTTAAGCCGTTCGCGCCAGCGGCGCATCGGCCAGGGCCAGCAGAACCCCGATGGGGCGTGTCAGGCTGGCCCGCGTCGGGGGCCCTGACGCCAGGCACGCCTCAAGCCCCGACGCCGCCAGCACCAGCGACGTATCCGTACGCTTCATGCCCAATGCCTTCAGCGTCTCGGCCTGCTGCCTGACGGCGCGGACGGCCTGCATGGGGTCGGAATCGAACTGATCCAGCGCCGACGCCAGAATGCGTAGCGCCTGATCCTTGATCATCGCCGCCTCGGCTTCCCGAGAGGCCGGCTTGTCGGAGTTGCGCTTCTGCGGCCCGGTGTACTCGGCCGAGTTGAACCGACGGCGATCCGGACCGACGTAGCCGACGCCTTCGATCCAGTCGCGGGGCTTCAGCGCGACGTTTTCCACGCGCTTGAACAGATCCGCGCTGGTGAAAGGCTTCCTCAGGAATTCATGCACGCCCACGTCCCGCGCGCCCTTGATCGAACTGGCCGTGGCGTCAGCCGTCACCATGATGACGGGGGCCCGGCGACAGGCGAATACCGAGCGCCGAAGCTGACGGGTAAAGGCTTCGCCATCCACGGCCGCACCGCTACGCTCGGTGAAAATCAGACCCGGTTCCATCTCGCGGGCGGCCATCAGGGCCCGCTTCTCGTCGGTTTCGACCGCAACGTCCCGCGCGCCCAGACCCTTCATGATGTCGACCAGAAGGCGGGCGGCATGCAGGTTCGGATCGACGATCAGGGTGCGCCGAACGACCGGCTCCATGCGGGCCAGAACACGACTATCGGGTGCAAACACGAGCCAACTCCGGATACAGGCCTCGTGTATAGCCCGCACCCGTTAAGGTCCGGTTGCATGGCGCTTTCCTGCCTTAACCCTGGAACGGGTCTCTCATCATGATGGTGTCATCCCGCTCCGGGCTGGTCGACAACAGCGCCACCGGCGCCCCGATCAGTTCCTCGATCCGGCGGACGTATTTGATGGCATTGGCGTTCAGATCCTTGAAGCTGCGCGCCCCGGCGGTGGTCTCGCTCCACCCCTCCAGTTCCTCGAACACCGGCTCGGCCGATCCCTGTGCATTCAGGCTCGAGGGCAGATAGTCCAGCACCTGCCCGTCGACCCGATAGCCGACGCAGATCTTCAGCGTCTTGAGCCCGTCCAGCACGTCCAGCTTGGTCAGGGCAATGCCGTCGATACCGTTGATCGCCACCGACTGGCGCACCAGCACCGCATCGAACCATCCGCAACGACGGGGACGTCCGGTATTGACCCCCACCTCGCGGCCGACCGTCGCCAGGTGATGGCCGACTTCGTCATTCAGTTCACAGGCGAAAGGCCCCTCGCCGACCCGGGTCGTATATGCCTTGACGATCCCCAGCACATAGCCGACGCCCCGCGGCCCGATCCCGGCCCCCGCCGCCGCCTGACCCGCCACAGTGTTGGATGAGGTCACATAGGGATAGGTGCCGTGGTCCACGTCCAGGAACGCCCCCTGGGCCCCCTCGAACAGCACCCGCTTCCCGTCCCGCCGGGCCTGATCCAGCACGCGCCACGCCGGCTGCACATAGGGCAGGATCTTCGGCGCGATCTCCAGCAGTTGCGCCAGCAGCGCGTCCGGGTCGATCGGCTCCAGCCCCAGCCCGACGCGCAGCGGATCATGGTGCGCCCGCAACCGGTCGATCTTGACCTTCAGGTCTTCGGCACGGGCCAGATCACAGACCCGGATCGCCCGCCGCCCGACCTTGTCCTCATACGCCGGTCCGATGCCGCGCCCCGTCGTGCCGATCCGCGCGCCCGGCGCACTGGCCGCAGCCTCGCGCGCCACGTCCAGCGCCGGATGGATAGGCAGGATCAGACAGGCATTGTCCGCCACGATCAGGACGTCGGGACTGATCCGGACGCCTTGCGCCTCAATCTTCTCGATCTCCCCGACCAGATGCCAGGGATCGACCACTACGCCATTGCCGATGATCGACGGCTTGCCCTGCACCACCCCGCTGGGCAGCAGCGCCAGCTTATAGACCTTGCCGTCCACGACCAGCGTATGGCCGGCGTTATGACCGCCCTGGAACCGCACGACCATATCGGCCCGGTTCGACAGCCAGTCGACGATCTTGCCCTTGCCCTCGTCGCCCCACTGGGCTCCGACCACTGCCACGTTCGCCAAGGTTCGTCTCCGCTGTCCGGGATTTCGGATTGCGGGCGCAGCCTATAGCCGGGGAATCGGTCGATGTCGTCCCGGCAAGGAGGAAAAGCGATCAGACCTCGGCGACCGCCACCGCAAACGCCCAATCCAGCCAGGGTCCGAGTGCCCGAACGTCTTCGGCCTCGACCGTGCAGCCGCACCAGACCCGCAACCCCGCTGGCGCATTGCGGTGCCCCTCGATGTCGAATGCCGCACCCTCGCCTTCGACCAGGGCCTTCATCCGCTGCACGAAGCCGTACCGTCCTGCCTGGTCCAGCTCCGTCACGCGTGGGTCGGTGATCTTCAGACAGACCGAGGTCGTCGATCGCGTCGCCGGGTCCACCGCCAGATAGTCGATCCAGTCCGTCCGCTGCACCCATTCGTCCAGCTCTGCTGCATTGGCGTCGGTCCGCGCGATCAGCGTCTCCAGCCCCCCGGCCCGCGCCGCCCACTCCAGGGCGTCTATCCAGTCCTCCAGCGTCCAGATGGAGAAGGTGTTGATCATGGTCCCGGTCGCCAGGGCCCGGTTGAAACGACCCTTGTCGGTCAGTCGTAGAACCTTGGGTACGGGCCAGGGCGGCGTGTGGGTGTCCAGCCGCTCGACCGCGCGCGGCGACAGGGCGGCGATCCCGATCCCGGCCTCGCCCCCCAGTGCCTTCTGGAAGGAAAAGGTCACGACATCCAGCTTGCGCCAGTCCAGGTTCATTGCGAACGCGGCCGAGGTCGCGTCGCAGATCACCAGTCCGGTGCGATCATCCGCGATGAAGTCGGCGTTCGGCACCCGCACGCCCGACGTCGTCCCGTTCCAGGGAAAGACCAGATCCTTGTCCGGATCGACCGCGCCCATGTCCGGCAGTTCGCCCCAGGGCGCTTCCAGGATTTCCGGCTCGATCTTCAGATGATCGCGCACGTCCTGGGCCCAAGTCTGGCCGAAATTCTCGAACGCCACCACCTGCACGGGCCGCGCGCCCAACAGGCCCCACAGCGCCGCCTCCACCGCCCCGGTATCCGATCCGGGCAGATAGGCCAGAACATAGTCGTCCGGCACCTTCAGCACGTCGCGGGTCAGCTTCAGCCCATGGGCGAACCGCTCCACCACCTCGGGTGCACGGATGCCTCGGCCCAGCAGGGCATGGGGCAGGGCCTGCGACGCCCATCCCGGTCGCTTGGCCGTTGGTCCGGCCGAGAACCAGGGCCGGGCCGGTTTGATCTCAGGCTTGGTGATCACGGCGGGTCAGCCCCCGGGCTTGTACGGGCGCTGCGCGCGCCAGGATTCGGCAAACTTCACCAAAGCCTCGTCCGGCGATTCCGGCAAGGTGACGACCAGTCGCGCCTTCAGGTCGCCGCGTCGCCCCTCGGCGAACGCCCCACGACCCTTCAGCCTCAGAACCTTGCCCGAATTCGATCCGGCCGGAACGGTCATGACCACCACCCCCTCGGGCGTCGGCACCTGCACCTTGCCACCCAAAACCGCATCGGGCACCGAGATCGGCAGATCCATGGTCAGGTCGGCCCCGTCGCGCGTGAACACCGGATGGGTGCCCAGCTTCAGTTCGATCAGGGCATCGCCGGATTCGCCGCCGTTGCGGCTGGGTGATCCCTGGCCCCGCAGCCGGATGGTCTGGCCGTCGTTTGCTCCCTTGGGGATGACCACATCTAGCGTCCGGCCGTCCGAGAACTGGATGCGCCGCGTCGCCCCCGCGATCGCGTCTTCCAGGCTGATTTCCAGCGTCGCGCGAACGTCCTGCCCACGCATCGGCCCGGCCCGACCCGCGCCGCCTCGCCCAGCCGCGCCACCGCCGAACATGCCGAAGATCTCGTCCAGGTCGATGTTGTCGAACGCCGCCTTGCCGCCCTGGAAACCGCCCGGCCCGCCCCGCGCACCGGCAAATCCGCCGCCGCCCCGAAACTGTTCGCGGCCATCGGCATCGATCTCGCCGCGATCATATTTCGCCCGCTTCTCCGGATCACCGATCAGGTCGAAGGCCGCCGTGATCCGTTTGAACCGTTCGTCGGCGACATGATTGCCGGGGTTCTTGTCGGGATGCAGTTCCTTGGCCAGCTTGCGGAACGCCTTCTTGACCTCGTCCTGGCTCGCGCTGCGGCTCACGCCCAGTTCCTTGTAGGGATCGCCTGCCACGTCGAATGCCGCTCCTATTTTCCGTGCCCGTGCGTCAGTTAGGGCATGAGGACCGCCACGCAAAGGGGGCAGCGGGTCAGGACAGGCTCGCCCTTGCCTCCGTGCCCCAGCCGAAGCCTTCACCCCATTGCGACACCCTTGCCACGGCGTCGGCCAGCCCCGCCGGGAAATCCGCCGCGACATCTTCCGCCGCATACAGCGCCTGGGTCGCCTCCACCTCGAACACCCTGCGCTCCACCGGACCGTCCAGCACCCGAACCCGGAACCGCATCGCATCGCCCGTGGCCTCGGCCTCCCAGCTGTCTCCGAACACTCGGGCACGCGGCCGCCAGCTCACGCGCAAACCCTCCTCCTGCTCTACGACCGTGAGGTGAGCGGGACTCCACGGCCGGTCATGCAGACCCAGGATCGTCGCCTCGACCTCGCCGAAGCCCACCCCGCCGGGTGGTGCTCCTGCGGGCCCCGCGCGCCACAGACGCGGCAATCCTCGCTCCCCGCGCGAACTGTCCAGCCGTCCCAACGCCTCGTTCAGAAAGACCACTACGGCACCGGCCACTGCGCCAGCTGCCATCTCCGAGTCCGTTCCCTGCTGGGCGCGCAACAATGCGCTCAGCCGCCAGACACCCGCCCCCACCAGGGTCGCCGTTCGGTACTGCACGATCTCCCAGCCGATCGCCGTCTGCACGGCCAGGGCATTGGCCCCGCCCAGAACCGCCTCGTCCGACTGGCTTTCCGGGGGCCGGCCCTCGACCCGCACGATCATCGTGTTGGCCCGGTCCCAACGATGACGCACGCCCGGTTCCAGCGCCGCGACCAGCGTCCCGACCGTCGCCGGTTGCGGCACCTTTGCGCGCAAACTCAGCGACGCCGCCGAGGCTCCACCATGCACCCCCATGGGTCGCCAGGGCTCACCCGCCAGCGCGACCAGAGGCCGCCAATCCTCCTCCCGTCCCGGCAGTGGCGGCAGGTCCAGGACCGCCACGAACGGCGCTCCCACCGCGCCCCCCGCCTCGCCCGGCCGCCAGTCCAGTGCATCCTCGTTCACCGACACCTTCGTGACCGGCTCCAGCGTGGCGCTCGGCGTCTCGTCCAGGTCGATCCGCATCACCCGCCAGTCGCCCGCGCGCGTCTCCAGCGTCACCACGTCTGCCGGTTCCAGCCGAAGCGTTGACAGCGGGTCGAGTGCGACGGTCAGGCGCTCTCCGCCGCCCCCGTTGGCCAGAAGCCGCCGCGCCGCTGCCGTCGCCAGTCCCCGCCCACAGACGGCCGGAAGGTCGGCATCGATGCCCCCCGCCTCGCCATCAGACCGCACCACCACCGATCCGGTCTGATAGTCCGCCGTCTCGTCGATAAACCTCATCCGCGCGGCACCGGGGCGGGGCTCCAGCGACCGCGTCGCCGTCACCGACCCGCCTTCCTCCGGCATGGCCAGGCCCTCCAGCATCAGCGCGGCCACCGCCGGCCGGTCCTCGACCAGGGCCAGTCGCCCCTGCCGTTCGGCAATGTACAGACCTAGGGCCGCCGTCAGCGGCGCGATCACATCACGCGTCCGCATCGGGCGATCGATGACATAGCCCGCGATCTCGCCCTGTACCGCCCCAATCTCGAACGCGTCCGCGTCCAGACCGCCGCGCATCAGGATCGCCGCCAGCAGATCCCGCGTCTCGCCGCCCAGCCGCCCGTTCAGCCAATGCCCGGTCGCCCAGGTCCCGGCATCGGCCCAGACGTCGGCCTTGGCGGGAAACGCGGGATAGGGCCGCGCGTCCCAGCACCAGGCGTCTGCTGCCTCCAGCATCGGCCCGCCATAAATGGCCGAGATGGGATTGTTAGCACCCACCTCGAAATGGCTCAGCACCGCCTCCAGCAGTCGCCTCTGCATCCGGTCATCCCGCGCGCCGCTCGAGAAGGGTGGCAGACCGCTTTCGCTGCTCTTGGGATCGACGAAGACATTGGGCGCGTTCGCCCCCCGGTCCACGGCGGCGCATCCGAACTCGGTCAACCGGATCGGCTTCATCCCCGGCACCCAGGGGGTGGGCGTGGCGCTTCTGATCCCGCCGGGTCGATCATGGTGGGCGTTGGACCACCAGCCGACCAGATCCTTGACCCGGAACACCCAGTCCTCGCCATGCGCCGTATCGTCGATGGGTGTCCGCACCTGCGCCGCACGATCGCCTTCGCTGGCATAGAACCAGTCGAATCCCTCCCCGCCCGCAATCTGGGTCGCCAGATAGGCCGGGTCCGACGCCCCCTCGAACAGTTCGAAATCGATTCCGCCGTCGCCGTCCCGCCGGTCGCCCATGGGCGGGTACCAGTCAATGCCGACATGTTCGATGTTCGCATCGGCCCACAGTGGGTCCAGGTGAAACAGCACCTCCCCGCCGCTGCGTACCCCCGCATATTCCGACCAGTCGGCGGCATAGGACAGGGCCACGCCCGGCCCCGCCACCGCCCGGCAGTCAGCCGCCAGAGCGCGGAACGCCGCGACCGCAGGAAAGCCGCCGTCCGTCCCCCGCGTGGTCGTCAGCCCGCGCATCTCCGACCCGATCAGCAGGCCATCCGCCCCCGTCTCCGCCGCCAGCTCGGCATAGTGCAACGCCAGCCGCCTCAGCCCCCAGCCGTCTGTTGTACCAAACAGGGCTGCGACATCGCCCGCGGCTTCCGCTCCATTGCGACCCGCGACCCGACCGCGCCACGGATAACCGGCCGTGTCCATGAAGACGAACGGATACAGTGTCACCGCCCAGCCCCGCGCCTTCAGTTCCGCCACGGCCTGCCGCACGCTGTCGTCCGACGGCGTGCCGCCGTAGGCCGGTCCATCCCCGACCTGCGAGATCAGATGGGCCTGCGACCGATCCAGCCCCGCCACGGACCAGGTCAAGGGCTCGGTCGCCTTCTCCCGCCGCTCGACCCCTGGCCGGATCGTGCATTCCACGGCCCTCAGATCGTCCCCGAACCAGCCGATCACCAGGCTGACCCGCTTCAGGTTCGGACACTGCGCTTGCAGCTGATCCAGCGACACCAACAGGTCCGCACGTCCCTCGGCATTGTTCACATTCTCGGCCGTTGTCCGTGTCAGGCCGTCGCGCCGCAGGATCGGTTGCGTTGCCAGCACAAACTCTCCGGCCCCGGGTATCAGGCACACGCCCTCCAGCTGATCCTCCAGCGCCAGGGCCAGCCCGCGCGGTCGCCGGAACACCTCGAACGCCAGCTGCGGTGCCCGATTGCCGAACGCCCCCAGCGGCAGGTCCTCGAACACCACATAGGCCGTGCCCCGAAAGGCACTCGCCTCGCCTTCCACGGCCTCGATCAGCGGGTCCGGCATCTGGTTCGATGTCCCTCGATGCAGCCGCATCGTCACGCCCGACATGTCCAGCGGCTGCCCATCCGCCCAGACCCGCCCGACCCCGTCGATCGGCCCCTCGCACAGCGCCACCGCAAAACTCAGCGAATAGGCATGCTCCACGGTGCGTGGCCCGCCCTTGCCCGCCGACTGTTCGTTACGCCGCTCCAGGAACCGCGCCGCCCAGATGACCTGCCCGGTCACCCGCGCCCGCCCGAACACCGCCGCCATCGGCGCCCCGTCCGCCGAGGACTGGACCTTCAGCCCCTCCAACCGCGGTCCCCGCTGCCGCGCCGGCTCCAGGCCCGCGACCACCGACTGGTCGATCGAGCGCCCCACGATCCCGCCCAGGGTCCGTCCCGCCGGCCCGCCGATCGCCCCGCCGATGCCACTCAGAACGACTTGAGCCATTCAACCGACCTCCTTTGCTGCCGGAAACCGAAAGGCCGCCACCAGCCGCCTGCGCCACCACGGCCCCATCCAGCTTTCCACCACCGCCCGCCCCCAATAGGCGTGGATCAGGCGTGCCTCCGCCCCTCCCACTTCGGTCAGAATCCCGCAGTGCTTGACCGCGCACCCTGGCGACATCCGGAAAAGCAGCACATCGCCCGGACGCATGGCTGACAGCGGAACCGGATCCATCCACCGCCGCGCCGCATCCAGCAGGGACTCTGCCGCCCCCACCTCAGCCCAGTCCGGGCAGTAGGGCGGCACATCCTCCGGCTCGGCACCGAACCGTTCGCGCCACACCCCCCGCACCAGCCCCAGGCAATCGGCACCCTCGCCCGTCACACTGGCCTGATGCCGATACGGCGTCCCCAGCCACGCCCGCGCCGCCTGGACAATCTGCTCTCCCTCCCCCTCCGGGGGAGGGTCGTCGGCGCGCAGCGACGACGGGGTGGGGGCGGCTCCGCACCCCACCCTCACCGCCTTCCCCCGTCATGCCGCCCGCCCTCGACCGGATAGGCGGTCAGGAAGTCGTCGCCGGGAATGCCGGGAAAGCCCTGGAAATTGATCCCATTGCCGAACACCCCGACACAGGTGCTCCAGCGCCTGTCGCAACCCTGGCCGGGAAAGGTGCCGACATCGACGCCGCATCGCCCATCACCCAGAACCGCATCGCAGTCCCGGCCATAGGTCCGTCCCACCACCCTATCCAGAGCCGCCGCCGGTCCCTCCAGATCGGCGAGGAAGCCCGCCCCGTCGCGCCGCACGCGCGCCAGCGTTCCCGACCATAGCCGCACCGCCAGCGCCGGTTCGCTCCAGTCCACGCGCCACAGTGTCACTGCCGCCCCGTCGTACAACCCCTCCGCCAGGTCGGCCTCAGTGATGGCCTCGTCATCCAGCACCCCGGACGCCGCGAACCCACCTGGCGCGGTCCCCACCGCCGCCTCTCCGGCCCCCAGGGTCCAGCCGCTGGCCGCCCGGCAGCGCACACCCTCGACCACCAAGTCGCGGTCGTGATCGGTGAACCCGGCCACCGTCCCGTCCCGCCGCATCACGATCCAGACATGGCAAAGCCTCGCCGCCCCGCTGTCGATGCGGGCGGCCATTTCGATTGGTATGTCTCGCATGTCTCCCTTTCTCCCTCCCCTTCATGGGGAGGGACGACCGGCGTCAGCCGGTCCGGGTGGGGAAGTTCAACGCCATCCTGGTTCAGCGATGGATCGGACATCCCCACCCTGGTGCCGCTCGCGCGTCACCGTCCCTCCCCACTCCGGGGGAGGGAGAGCTCAAACCCGCACTTCGACCAGCGGTACCGCGGCCATCCGGCCTGCGCCGAAACTCTCCAGAGTGACCTCGATCCGGTCGGTGTCGAACCGCACCGGCGTGTCGAAGACAAAGCCCGCCGTCACCGCCACACCCGGTGCAGGGGCAGCGGTCAGCGTCACCGCCCCCGTCGCCGCATCAACCACAACGCCTCCGCCCGCCAGCGTCACCCCACCGACCGCCACCCGCACTGATCCCACCACCGGCTTGGTGATGGTTCGCGCAACTTCGCCGTAAGCCTTGGTCAGCTGAAACACCGTCCGGCTGCCGTCCCCGGTGCCGATCGCCTGGTCCATTGGCCCAGGCGTCCCGCCCGGCGCGCAGGATTTGAAATCGGCAAAGTCGCGAAACCGGAACCCGTAAAGCCGCCCCAGACGGGCTTCGAAGAAGGCGGTCAGCTCGGCCATGTCGTCCAGCGAGCGCAGGTTCGCGCCGATCAGATAACGCCTGCGTCCCATGGCCCAGGGCGTCGACCGCCGCTCGAACCCGGACCCCAGGGTCACCACCTCCGTCCGCCGCTCGACCCCACCCGTCGATCCGAACGCCAGCCGCGCCGGCAGGCTCACTTCGTGAAAGCTCATAGTCTGCGTCCTCCCAGCGCGGTGGCTCTGGCCAGCATCTGGGCGATCTGGGCTTCGGAGCGCAGCAGGGCCTGAGCTCCGCCGTCCACCCGCACATTGACGACGACACCGCCGCCACCGCCGACGGGTCCGATCTCGCCCGCGCCGCCAGGACGGAACACTTCCGGCCCGCGCTCGCCAACCAGATAGGCCCCGCCCGGCAGCACTGGGCCGCCCTCGGCACGACTGCCGCCGAACGCCCCCTGCACCGCCTGGGCGATGGCTTCTCCCAAGCCGCCGCCGCGTCCCGATCCCGCTGCCGCCTTGACGGCGTTCAGCACCGCCCGCGCCAGTTCGGCCAGGGTCACCTCCCCGTCCGCCGCCGCCCGCGCCAGGGACCGGACCAGGCTGTCGCCGGCCCGCCCGAACGCGTCCTCGATCGCACTCGCCGCCGCCTCTGCCGGCACCTTCAGGGCCTCCAGCGCCGCCGCTGCCTCGGCTGCCTTCTGCGGCACAGTGTCCAGGTGGGTGTCCGTCATGTCATCATCCTCTCTCCCTCCCCCTTGGAGGAGGGTGCTCGCGCAGCGACCGGGTGGGGGCGGCTCGGCAATGCTTCGACGGGATCACGCAGCCCTTCCCACCCCGTCGTCGCTTGGCATCGACGCCCCTCCCCCAGCGGGGAAGGGAAAGACGCCCCATCAATCCGGCCACCGCCGGCGCATCGCTTCCAGCTGCCCGCGTCCCAGCGGCACCACCCCGTCCGGTCGCTGCGTCAGCATCCGCCATTCCTTCAGCGACAGCCGCCAGAAGGCCTCCGGCCCCACCCCCAGCATCGCGGCCGTCCGCAGCATCTCGCCCCAGGGGGTCAATGACGGGCCGATCACGTGCTGGCGGCCTCGAAAGCCTTCGCCACCGCTGCGGCCGCCTCGCGCAGATCGATCGGCGCGGTCGCCAGCGTCGCCGCCAGTTCCCCCTCGCCGCCCCCTCTCAAGACCGCCGCCAGCACCACCATCAGATCGCCCGCCGACAGCCTCCGCATCCGCTCGATCAGTCCGCCCAGTCCCGTCACCCCCAGTCCCGCCTCGATCTCAGCAAGGGCACCAAGAGTCATGCAAACCTTACACCGTTTACCGCCCAACATTACGCGCGCTTCACCCCGCGCGGCATTGACCGCCATCAGCTGATCACCGCGAACGTCACCTCGCCCGCGCTGGCCAGGCTCATCGCGAAGCTGGCTTCGCCCTCATGCTCGCCGGCATATTCCAGCGCCGCGATCAGAAACGGCCCCTGCAAGGTGCCGAAGTCCGGCACGATCAACCGCCAGGTCCGGGCCTCCTGCGAAAAGAAGGCTTCGCGGATCAAGGCGTCGGACGCCGCATCGCGGAAGATCCCCTGCCCCGACACCGCCGCCGACTTGACCCCCGCCCCAGCCAGCAGTTCGCGCCAGCGTCCGGCCGAGTCCCCATCGGTCGCATCGACCGTTCGCGCATTCAGCGCAATGGTCCGCGCCCGCAATCCGGCCACCGTCGTGAACACGCCCGGCGCGCCCTCGATCTTCAGCAGCATGTCCTTCCCGCGTTGAGCGGCCATTTGAAATCTCCCAGACAGAATTCTCCCTCCCCTTCATGGGGAGGGACGATCGCGCAGCGATCCGGGTGGGGAAGTCCTGGCCCACGCAGACCTTGCCTGTTTCTGACATCCCCACCCGGGCTGCGCTTCGCTTCGCCCTCCCTCCCCATGAAGGGGAGGGAGAACCGCCACTAGCCACTCTCTTCGGTCACCGCCCGCACCCGCATCACCGCAAAGGCGCGCTTGAAATCTCCCGGTCGGAACACGTCGGTAAAGGTCACCCGCACCGACACCGTCCGCACGCCATCGGCGCTCAGAACCGCATCCTGCAGCCGGGCCCGCAGTGCCGCCGCGACCGCGCGCGCCTCCTCTGCCCCGGCAAAGGTCGAGGCGCAGGTCAGGGTCAGGACATGCTCCATCCCGCCGCAGTCCGCCGGCACAGGCCGGCTCTCGGCCCGGCCGATCGTCAGGTTGGGAAACACCGCCCCCTTGGGCGGCTGGTCCCAGATTCGTGCCGGATCACCCAGCAGCGCCTTCAGGGCCGCATCCCCCGCCAGATGCGCGATCATCGCCTTGATCAGCGCGCTCTCATGATCCCTCATCGAGCCCGCTCCAGGTTCAACGTGACCCGCCCCGATCCTGCGTCCTGCACTTCGGCGATGCGCCAGTCCCCGCCCCCAAACCTCAGGACCCGATCCTCGATCAGGCGCGGATCGGTCCGCGTCTCGGCTGCCACGACCTCGATCGACCGCGTCAGCCCGGCCTCGGTTCGCTCGCGTCGCCGCCGCGACCCCAGGGCCAGCCAGGCCACGCCCAGGGCCTCATAGGTCGTGCTGATCCCGCCATAGGGCGTCGTGCTCTCGACCGTCTGAAACAGACTGGCCAACACCCGCATCCCCCCTCTCACAGCCGCACCACGCGATAGGGCGACAGCCAGGCCTCGACCGGTCCGATCGCCATCTCCGCCTCGCCCCGCTCATAGGCTCTCAGCGTCAGCATCAGGATCGCCAGTCTCAGCGGCGCCGGACTGGTCGAGGTCAGGCTCAACCCCACCTCCCCCTCGACCCTTGCTCGGGCCGCATCGATCAACGTCTGGATCAGCATGTCCTCCGCCTCGTGCTCGACGCGCAGGAACAGCTTCGCCTCCGTCACGGTGACGGGTGCGGTCATGAAAACCTCGCTTTGCTCGGTAGTGGCGAGTGGCGAGTGGCGAGCGATCGCCAGACCCACATCTCGACTCGCCATTTTCACATTGGGTCAGCGACGAGCGACCTTCACTCGCCACTCGCCACTAACCACTCATCACTGCGCGACTAGCTCGCGCTGAACTTCATCACCTTGATGGCGTCGAAATCCTGCACCCCGCCGCCGACCCGCTTGGTGGTGTAGAACAGCACATAGGGCTTGGCCGAATACGGATCCCTCAGCACCCGCACACCGGCCCGGTCGACGATCAGGTATCCGCGCGAAAAGTCACCAAAGGCGATGGCCGCGCTGTTGGCGGCGATGTCCGGCATGGTCTCGATCTCGGTCACGGCATAGCCCAGCAGGGACGCCGTCTCGCCCGGCCTGTTCGCCGGCTGCCAGATATAGTTGCCGTCCGCGTCCTTGAACTTGCGCACGGCCGAGACGGTCTTGCGGTTCATGACGAACCGCCCGTTCGGCCGATACTGGGCCTTGGGCGCATAGACCAGATCGATCAGCCGGTCCGCCGGATTGGTCCCGGCAAAGGCCCCCGCCGCGCCCGAGGCGACATGACCGATACTGCCCCAGGCATGGCCCGTCTCCGCCACGATCGGATAGTTCAGGAAACCGCGTGGCTTGTTCGTCCCGTCGCCGGTGACGAAGGCCGCCGTCTCCTGGGCGGCAAAGGCATCCTCGACCTCGCTGGCCAGCCACTCGTCCAGATCGACCAGCGCATCGTCCAGCAGGGACTGCGTCGCCGCCGGACAGGCATAGAGATCGGCCGAGGCGAACTCCAGCAGGGCCAGGGTCGCCGGATCGGTCTCGGGCCGCGGCGCGGTCTCGGCGACCCAGCCGGACGTCACTCCGGCGATGGACACCGGCTTTCTGAACACCCCGGTTCCGACCGTCCGCACCGTGGCGATCTCGCGCATCGGGCTGGTGGCCATCAGCCGCCGCTCGATCGCCCGCTCCGTCTCCGGCGGCACGACATAGCCGCCCGAGGTCGACCCGGTGGACAGCCCCGCCTTCACCTCCAGCCCGAACCCGGTCCGCACATAGCCGTCGAACGCCGACTTCTCCTCCCCATGAAATGGGGAGGTGGATCGGCCAAAGGTCGAGACGGAGGGGGTGCCGGACCCGGACTCGCTCCCGCCCCCCAGTCCCGGCCGCCGCCCCTCGCTCACCACCCGGTCCAGCCGCGCCTGGGCGCTGGCCACCGCCTGGTCGATGCGCGCCACCTTCTGTTCCAGCAGGACATCGGCCGAGGCTTTCTTCTCGATCTCGTCCAGCCGGGCGTCATTGGCCCCTTTGAACGCCTCGAATGCCGCCATCATCTCATGCAGGGCGGCGCGCGCCTCCGGCGAACCGGATGCGGTCTTGGTCTCTTTCATGCTGTTTCCTTTTGCGGTTCTCCCTCCCCTTCATGGGGAGGGAGGGCGAGGCGGAGCCGAGCCCGGGTGGGGCTGTCCGATACCGCCTCGATTTTTCCTGGTTTCGCTCTGCCCCACCCGGATCGGCTGTCGCCGATCATCCCTTCCCACGAGGGGGAGGGAGAAAGTCTTTCCAACGCCGCCCCTTCGCGGCAGTCTCCCGGTCGAAACCTCGGAGATGTCCTGATGCGTCCGACGATCCTTGCCGCCGCCCCGATCCTGGCCCTGGCCCTGGGCACCGTCGCCCCGGCCGTCGCTCAGACCCCGCCGCCCGCACCCACGGTCGTGGTGGCCGCGAATGCCGCCGACACTGCCTCGCCCCAGGCCATCGTCGCGGCCCTCTATGACGTCATTTCAGGCGATGCCGGCGTCCCTCGCGACTGGGACCGCTTCCGCTCCCTGTTCCATCCGACGGCGCGGCTGATCCCGACCGGTACCAATCCGCAAGGGCTCGGCGTCCTGCGCGCCCTGACGCCCGAAGACTACATCACCCTGGCCGGGCCCAGCCTGCTACGCGACGGCTTCCACGAGCGCGAGATCGCCTCCCGCACCGAGCAATACGGTGCCATCGTCCACGTCTTCTCGACCTATGAGAGCCTGCGCACCCTGTCCGATCCCGCCCCCTTCGCGCGCGGCATCAACTCGATCCAGCTCTTCCACGACGGCACCCGCTGGTGGGTCCTCAGCGTCTACTGGCAGTCCGAAACCCCCGACCTGCCCCTGCCGACGCAGTATCTGCCAACGGCGGACTGACCCCCGCGATGTCCCTGTTCGAGTTCACCTTCGGTCTCAGCGCCGTCATCCTCGGTCTGGCGCTCACGCACATGGCCAGCAGCGTCAACCGGCTCGTCCTTGCGGGGCGGCGGGTCTGTTGGGCCCCCGAGCCGATCCTGCTGACGATCCTGGTCGGCCTTGTCATCGTTAGCGTCTGGCTCGGTTCGTGGGCTCAAAGAGCGCAGACTGCGACGACCATGGGGCTCATGCTGGTCCAGGTCGTCAAACTGCTCTTTCCGTATATGGCCGCCGCTTTCGTGTTGCCGGAAACGCCGCCAGAGCAGGGACGTGTCGATCTCTACACACACTACGACCAGACCCGCCATTTCACCTTTGGCGTCCTGATCGGAGGACTGTTGCTGTTCTGGGTCCACCGCGAGATCGTGATGGGAGGCGAGATCGACTGGATACAGGCCACCATGGACGGTCCCTGGCTCTACGTCCTTGTCTATGGGCTCCTGATGGTGGTGCGCAACCGCTGGGCAAACCGCATCCTGCTGATCGGCGCTCTGGCCGTCTATGCCTGGACCGTCATCAAGATCCCGCTCACCGAGTGAATCGGGCAGGGCGCAAGATCCCGAACCGCGCCCCCGGCGGCGCAGTGCTCGCGACCGACCTCAGAACGCGACCTGTTTCATCAGCCGATCGAAGGCGCCGCGATCGACGCACGTGCCATAGTTCGCCTCCACATAGTCCACACCCTCCTCGAAGTCGGATCGAGACGCGAGGATATGGGGGCGAATGTCGGCATCGCCCGTGAGGGACAAGGCCTGCTCGATGAACTGGTTGGCCTGGATCAGGGCCAGCGCCCGATGCCGATCCGCCAGTGCCAGGTTCTGAAGCATGCCGGTGCGCACCTCAGCGTCGACATTGGCCTGGGAGAAAGCCAGCGGCGTAAGGCTTGAGATCGCGAAATACTCGGCGGAGTTGGCCTCGCGGCGAGTCCCGATCCCGGCAAACAAGACGGAATAGGTCTCGGCGCGCTCGCGGGGGATGCGTTTGAAGGCCTCGCTGCCGAGGGCGCGATCGAAGCTGGCCGTGGTCCAGATGCGGCTCGCCGCCCGATAGGGTGCGGGCAAGGCAAGCGCCACGGTTCCGGCCGAGACGGTCGGCGCGGCCTGCCAACCGCCGTCACTGGCGACGACGCGCTCCGTCAGGGCCATCAAGGTCTGTATCTGGCAAGGCGCGGTCATCTGCCGCTCCAGGCTGTTTCGAACAGCGCTGACGATGTCGGTTTGGAAGTCTTGTTCCAGTCTGCGGGCGTCGCCACGCAGTCGGATTTCCTCGACCAGGTTCTCCAGTCCCAGAGCAATCAGAACGCCGAAGATGACCACTGTCATCTCGACCAGACGCTGGCGGCTCAGTTGCCACCCGACGCGCCGCTCCGGACGGTCCTCTACCTCTGGCTCTGACATGGTGTTCTCCCCGGACCGAGATTATGCATCGCCTTGATGAAAAACCAGCGCGATCTGGTGCCTTACGACCCCACAATCCCGAACCTTGCCCCCGGCAACATGGGAAACGTCACCAGCGATACCTCCCACAGATCGACCTGGGTCAGCACCCTCAGCCGCCCATCGCGGCGCGCCTTCACCGCCCTGAAGCCGATCGACAGACCGTCCAGAGCCCCGGCTCGGGCCAGGGCGGCGGCATAGCGGGCGTCGGGGGACCAGTCTTCGATCCAGCCACGGACGAACAGGCCGCAGTCGTCCTCGACCACCTCGTCCCACACGCCCACGACCGCCCGGCTCTCGTGCTGGTGCAGCATCCGCACCCCGCCCGGCCCGCGCCTCGCCAGACTGTCCCCGAACGCCCCCCTGGCCACCACATCCCCGTTCAGATCGGCCACGTTCCACAGCGAGGCATGGCCCTGGATCAGGACGGTCCCGGCCTTGTCCCTCCCCCGCCGGGGGAGGGGGGTCGCGCAGCGACCGGGTGGGAGCGACTCGGCAAGGCCCCCCAGACCGGCGTCCGCATCGCCCGGCCCTCCCCACCCCGTCGCTGCGCGACGATCCTCCCCCAGTGGGGGGGGGAAAGCTGCCGTCACAGCCTTCAGCATCACTTCTCCTCCAGCCGCCGCTCGATCCGGTCCACCGCCGATCGCGTGGCCAGGCTCTGCTCCTCCAGCCGCGCCAGCCGCTCGGCCACCAGCCTCTGCTCGGTCACCCGCTCCTCCAGCGTGGCAATCCGCGCCGCCGCCCCGCCGGCCCAGACCAGGCCCCCGATCGTCTGCACGGTCAGCGCCACGATCAGGGCGACCGGAATGCGTTTCAGCTCGTCCATGCCGTTCTCCAAGGGGAGGTGAGTGGGGCCGTCACCACTAAACACTCGCCACTATTCACCCACGCCCGCCATCCGCCGCCGTTCGTCGTCGTTCAGGAAGGTCGCCGCATCCAGCCGGGCCCACAGGGCGTCGCGCTCGGGCTGCAGGGCCGGCACGGCGTCCAGGTCCGGCTCGATCCGCACATCGGTGAATCGGCTGCCCAGCCATCCGCTCAGCGCCCCGGCCGTCTTGCGGACCAGCGGCACCACCGTCCCGCGCCAGAAGGCGGCATTGGCCTCGCGATAGTTGGCATAGGTGGCATCGCCGGGAATCCCCAGCAACTGCGGCGGCACGCCAAAGGCCAGGGCGATCTCCCTGGCCGCCGCATGCTTGCCGGCGATGAAGTCCATCTCCGCCGGGGTCCAGCTCATCGGCTTCCAGTCCAGCCCGCCGTCCAGCAGCAACGGCCGCCCGGCATTGGCCGCCCCCGAATGCCCGTCGGCCAGCTCGGCCTTCAGCAGATCGAACTGTTCGGCGGTCAGACGCTCGCCGTCCCGCCCGCCATAGACCAGCGCCCCGCTGGGCCGCGCCGCATGGTCCAGCAGCGCCTTGTTCCAGGCCCCGGAGGCGTTGTGCACATCGATGGCAAAGGCCGCCGCCTCCAGGGGCGAAAACCCGTAATGATCGTCGACCGGGTGAAACAGTTTCAGATGCATCACCGGCATCCAGCCGTCAGTCTGTCGCCCGATCCGCACCGATCGTCCGTCTACGGAGTACTCATAGGCCTCGGGCCAGCCGTGGCGTCCCGGCACGATCTTCACCCGGTCGGGACGCAGCGACCACAGCTCGCCACCCTCGACCTCACCCACCGCCTCGACATAGGCATTGCCCGCCGTCTGCAGCGCGCCATACAGGCTCTCCAGCCATTCGGCCCCGGACTGTTCCGGGTTCGGCTTGGCCAGTCGCCGGGCCAGCGGATGATCGTCCATCCGCACCCCACCCTCGAACACCACCAGCGGCACCGACGCCGCGCCTTCGGCAATCATCCGCACACAGCGATAGGCCACCGGATTCTTGCCGAACCCCTCGGCCGCCAGATGGGCATAGTCTCGGGGCGTCCAGCGCGCACGTCCCACCCCCGTCAGGGCGATCAACGGCCCCGCACGACTGTCCTTCATCTCCGGTGCCGCCCGTCTCGATCTCAACCGGTCAAGCCAGTCCATGCTCTCTCCTGTTTTCACTGGCCGCCCTGATCCGGGCCCAGGCCCAGGCCCAGGCTCGCCGCCTCGTCCGCATCCGCAAACCTCAGCGCCACGGTCATCTGCGGATTCAGCGGGTCGTCTCCCGCCCAGACACGCCGCATCCGTGTGGGCATGATGCGGAACGGCTGCCAATCGGGATGCGCGGCCATCTGCTCGACCGAGACATTCACATGCCATCCATCCAGCGGCATCGGGACGCCGTCCAAGGCCTCCGGCGGTACTTCCGCGATCGTCCCGATCACATCGATCCCATCCTGCATGGTGGCTCTCCTTTATTGGGTAAGGGCGATCAGTTCGGCATCGCTCGCGGCACCAGGCCGGATCGTCACTTCATTGACGCTCCCGCACAGGGCATTGCCCCCGTTGAGCGCCCGGCATCCCACCCCCAGCAGGCTGACAGCCTCTGGCGATCCTGCGGTGTCGTGGGACCCGAGCACGCCGTTGATGGCGCTGCGCATGTCGTCGACCGCCACGCGCACAGCGATCCGGTTCACCTGTCCCGGCACCACCGTGTGGGTGACCAGACAGATGCGTCCTCCCGCATTGTAGACTTCCAGGTTCACCGTGGTTGCCGAGGCTCTCAGCATGATGACCCGCGACACGTCCCCGCTATCTGACAGCGACAGCACATATTGTCCCGTTCCTGCGACCCAGGCGGCCGCATCCGGCTCGAATGCACAGATGACCGTATAGGGCGGGCCCAAGGCCAGTTCGCTCAGAACCGCGACATCGCTTCCTCGGGTCGCCGCTGCGCCTGCGGTCACGATCGGACTGCTGACCGATGCTCCCGTTTCCAGCTGCGGCAGGATGAAGACAAAGGTCGAGGGACCACCCTGTGACCCGACCCGCATCCGTGTGCTGGCTCCCGGCACCACGCCGTTTGCACTGACCCGCGTCAGGGCTGCGGAAGACGTCGCCGCGACGGGCCCGTACCCCTCCAGACAGACCCCGGCAGCGGACCCGCTCTCGACCGCGACCCAGGCGCTGGCGCTGGTTGTCATCGTACCGGTCGTCGCCGTCCCGATGCTGACACCCTGGTCGTTGCCGGTCGTCACCACGCGGAACACCCGCCCGGCTGGGCACACCTGCGCCAGGCCGGCGGCTGCGATCAGCGCGCTGCGATCCACCACCGACACCGTCGCCCCGCCATAGGGTACCAGGCCCGCTGCATCTACCGGATCGGCATTGATCAGACTGAGCTGATTGGTCCTGGCCCCTTCGATCAACAGGCCACGGTCCGTAATCCGCGGCAGGCCCGTCGCAAACGGCACCAGCGTCCCCGCAGACGTCCATGACGTGCCCGCTCCGGTTCGGCCAAAACTGCCGCCTGGCATGGCCGCCAGACTCGCATGGCGCTGGCGATCGCGTTCATATCGCGCCGCTTGCGGCACGATCCTGACCCCCGGCTCGACCCCACCGCGCAGGACCAGTTCGCCCAGGTCCAGACCCAGGGCCACGCTCATTCGGACAGGGCCACGATGTGCTGGGCGGTCGTGCCCGTCGCCAGCACGCGCCGCGCCTGCACGGCCACATAGCCCCCGGCGTGGTTCTTCAGCGTGACCGCCGCCGACGCCCCGGCCGGGATCAGGGTGACGTCACCCCCAACCCCCAGATACAGCGCCTTGGCATAGGTCGTCAGATCAACTGTATCGCTGGGCACCACGGCCTCGGCCCGCCGCGCCGGCGCTCCGGGTGATCGGGCATGGCTCTGATAGACGTCGTTCGACGGCATGGGTCTCTCCTTGAATGTGGGGTCGGCAGTGCGACGGTCGATCTGCGGCCTGCGCCTACAGCCGCCTGATCCGCGGTCCTTCGCGGCCGTTCAGCATCAGTCCGCTGATCGCCCAGACCAGGGCGTCGGCTCGGTCCGGACTGGGCCCGCCGGCATCGCTGCCCAGGGCCATCATCTCTTCTTCCAGGGCCGGAAAGTCGCCGCAGTGGACGACCCGTCCCTGTTCGTACAGCGCGGCCACCGGCTCGGCCCGGACCCGCTTGCCGTGCCGGGCATGCACCAGCTTGACCGCTGCACCGCACCCGGCCTGGGCCAGCAGGGTCCGCACCATTTCGCCGCCCTGGTTGGCCTCGGCCATGACCTGCGCGGCCTTGAACTCCTGGGCCACCGCGGCCACCACACGGGCCCAGCCGTCGGGTGATCGCCCCCGCACCGTCCGGTCGGCCAGCACATAGGCCCGGCCGTCCTTGCGCCCCACCACCACGATACCGCAGGCATCGCCATGCGCCGAGGCCGGCGGATCGACCGCCACCACGATCCGGTCCAGCGACGCCGGGCGGGCCCCGCGCGCCTGGGCAAGGTCCTGCGCACGGAACAGCGCGCCGTCTGTCTCGACGATCAGCCCCATCAACTCCTGCGCCGCCAGCCGCGTCCCGCCATAAAGATCGTTCAGATGGGCCAGAAAGCCCGGCGACAGATGGCTGGCATTCGTCTGTGTCGCTCCACTGCTGATCACCGTCCCGCCCTGGGCCAGCAACCGCCTGAGGGCCGGCATGGGCCGGGGCGTCGTCGTCACCATCAGCCGGGGCAGAGCCCCCAGCCGCAGTCCGAACCTCAGGTTCGACAGCACCGTTTCGGGATTGCGCCACGCACAGAATTCGTCGGCCCACCCGGCATGGAACTGCGGCCCACGCAGGCTGTCCGGATCCTCGGCGGAAAAGGCATAGGCGACTGTGCCATTGCTCCAGACCAGTCGCTTGCGGCCGGCTTCCCATCGCGGCCTGTCGGGTCCGGCCAGGGCCTTGATCCCCGAAGGCCCTTCGACCATCACCTCACGCACATCATGCAGGGCGGGTCCGACCAGGGCCAGCGTCCGTCCGCTCTCACGCGCCAGCGTATTGATCCATCGCGCTCCCGCGAACGTCTTGCCCGAGCCACGGCCGCCCAGAAGAACCCAGGTCCGCCAGTTCACCTCCGGGATCACCTGATGCGACAGCGGGACCATCGTCGCATTGTCGGTCTCCAGCTGGCGGCACGAACGTCCAGCCCGCCATGCGTTTCGCCTCGATAACGGTATGGAGTTCAGCCAGTCGCCGCTCATGCTCGGCAGACAGTCGCTCTCGCTCGGCTGGGTCTTCGTCACGATGTTCTTCGCTCATTCCATCCTCGGGGTCGGCCGCACTGGGGGCGGGCTTGGCGACCATGCCATCGACGGCCTTCATCGCCCTGGCCATGTTGACGATGGCGCGCGCATGCCTATCGGCGGCCGCGACGTCGCCGTCTTCCAGCGGGGCCGTCTGGAGCACCGCCACAGCCCGCAGGGTTTGGGTTTGCAGAGTGATCAGGCCCCCGGCCTTCCAGTCCGCCGCGCCCGTCGTCATGTCCGCTTTTCCCGCCATGCCCAAACCATAGGGGATCGGCGTCCTCAGGCGGGCCGAAGGCGTCGAGAAAAGTCTTAGTTGTTGGAAATCAGCGGCCTGACCTCGGCTGCGCGCCTATGAGGGCCGTCCGACCCCGCATCGCCACGCCCTTCTTGGCGGCGGGTTCAGATTTCGACCACATCCACGGCCTTGGCCGACATGGCACGGGCCGCCCGAACAGGCTCTGCCGACTTCAGCGCCCGCTGCACCCGCGACATCAGACCTTCTGGCGAGAACGGCTTGGCCACATAGCCGACGCAGCCCAGCCGCATCGCCTCCTGCACGGTGTCGGCGCTGCAGTTTGCCGTGACCATCAGCACCGGCGGCATGACCGTTCCCATCCGGCGCATCGCGGCCAGGACGTCCAGCCCACTCATCTCGGGCATGTGCACATCCAGCAGCACCAGATCGACCCGCAGTCGGCGCAGCACGTCCAGCGCGCTGGGCCCCGAGCCCGCCGTGACGATGCCATAGCCCGCCTGGCTCAGGGTGATGTCCATCATCTCGCGGATCAGAAAGTCGTCCTCGACGATCAGAAGGGTCGTCATGCGCCGTGTCTCACGCCAAACTCCACATCATTGACCGGGCTCAACTGCCGCCCGATGGCTGCCGCCAGGTCCGCGACCTGGATCGGCTTGGCAACATGGTCGTCCATCCCCGCCTCCAGACAGGTGCGGACATGCTCGGCCTGCACATTGGCCGTCAGGGCCACGATCGGCACCCGCCCGACCGCCCCGCCCATTGCCCGGATCGCCCGCGTCGCTGTCAATCCGTCCATCACCGGCATGTGCACGTCCATCAGCACCAGGTCATAATCCCCGCACCGGACCGCCTCGACCGCCTCGGCCCCGTCACAGGCCGTCTCCACCGTCAGGCCCAGTCCCGTCAGGATGACCCCGACCAGTTCTCGGTTTGCGGCCGTGTCATCCACCATCAGCACCCGCCCGCCTTGCAGCATGGCCTCGGCCTCGACCTGCGCCAGGCCTCTCACGTCCGAATCCGCCAGGGGCAGGGTCGTCTCGAACCAGAAGGTCGAACCTTCGCCTGCCTGGCTCTCGGCGCCGATCTCGCCGTCCATCATCTCGATAAGCCGACGCGAAATCGACAGTCCCAGACCCGTTCCGCCATAGGTCCGCGTGGTCGAGGCGTCGGCCTGGGCAAAGCGCTCGAACAGGGCCTCGATCTTGTCGGCGGGAATGCCGATGCCGCTGTCGCGCACCTGGGCCTTCAGCCGCCACCCCTCCGGTGTCGCCTCCCCTCCGACCATCAGGGTGATCTGGCCCTTCGCCGTGAATTTCACCGCGTTCGACAGGAAATTCAGCAGAACCTGCCGCAACCGGTTCGCGTCGCCCATCAGGCCTTCCGGCAGGTCGTCGGCCAACACCACGACAAGATCCAGCCCCTTCTTGGCGCACTGATCCTCCACGATCGAGGCGGCACCTTGTGCCAACTCGCGTGGGTCGAAGGCTTGCGGGTCCAGTTCGACCGCGTCTGCCTCCAGCTTGGAATAGTCCAGGATGTCGTTGATCACGCTCAACAGCGCCTCGCTGGCGGTGGCGATACGGTCGGCATACAGCCGCTCAGCCTGCGGCAGCGCCTTGCTGGCTTGCAACAGCCCGGAAAACCCGATGACGCTGGTCAACGGCGTCCTCAACTCGTGGCTCATATTGGCCAGGAATTCCGACTTGGCCCGCGCCCCTGCCTCTGCCGTATCGCGTGCCTCGATCAGCTGGTCTTCAAGCGCCTTGCGGTCGGTGATGTCGCGGATGACCACGACCAGTTCACGCGCCCCGCCCGCCTCGTCCGACACAGCCTGGAAATGGCTCTCGACCCACACCGTCCGACCGTCCTTGTGCACCGCCCGGTGTTGCACACGCTGGCTTCGCTCGCCGGCCATGCCCCGGATAATGACCGCCAGAACCTTGGCCCGGTCATCGGGGTGCACGAAATCCTGCGCTGTCCGCGTGGCCATGTCCTTGGCCGTGTAGCCCAACAGGCTCTCGATCGCTGGCGAGATATAGTTGCTGTATCCCCCAGGCTGGATGCGAGCGATCACATCGCCCATGTTCTCCGCTAGCAGCTTGTAATTGCTTTCACTTCTTCGAACCCACTGAAGCGTGCGCTGTTGCTCCGTCACGTCCTGGAAAACGCCGAACAGCGCCTTGACCTGTCCGGCTTGCGTCCGCTCGCATTCCGCCTTGGCCCGCACGATCCGTTCGGTTCCGTCGATTCGGATGATGCGGAACTGGCCCTCATAGCCTTGGCCCGTCGCCAGGGCGTTGCCGATCATGGCCTGCAGCCGGATCTGGTCTTCGGGGTGATAGGCACCCACCGCGTTGTCCAGCGATGGGTTGAAGGTTTCAGGCGTCACGCCGTGGATGCGGTAGACCTCGTGCGACCAGGTGACCACATTGGCCTCGACATCCCAGTGCCAGTTGCCGACACCGGCCATGCTTTCGGCCAGCTTCAGCATCTGCAACTGCTCGGCCTGCGTCCGCTCGACCATCATCTGGTCCACCAGATCGCCGCTCAGTGCCGCCAGCCGTTTCAGCGTCGTCATCTGGTCGGGGCTCAGCCCATCGCGCGGAACGCGATCCATGACCCCGATCGATCCGACCGCTACGCCATCGCGCCGACAGACCGTGGCCCCGGCATAGAAGCGGATCGCTTCGGGTCCGGTCACCATGGGATGATGCCGAAACTGCGGGTGCTCCAGGGCGTCACCGACCACCAGCACGGCATCGCAGCCCTGGTCGACCAACGCCCGGGTCACGCTGACCTCGGTCGGTACCTCCTGAATGTCAGTCCCGACCACGGAGCAGAAAGCCGTGGTCTGTTCCCCCAGGATTGAGACCAATCCCATGGGGGTTCCCAATGCGGTACAGGCCAGATGGACCAGCCGGTCCAGTGCACTTTCCGCCGCCTCGCCAGCTTTTGCCGGTCTTGTCGTCACGACACACTCCCAAACTAATGCTGGGACGATGCATGCCAATCGACAAATAAACGTTAGCGCTCAATCTATTCCGCGTTCGGCGACCCAGTCGGGTGCCTCGAAGTCCAGCGCATCCTCGGGCGTTGCCAGCGCCAGTTCGGAAATCGTTTGCCCCCGCACCGAAACCCCGGCCGAATGCACCGTCTCGGGCGACCCCGAAATCAGTGGATGCCAGTCCGCAAGACCCCGCCCCTCATGGACCCGGCGATACCCGCACGACTTGGGCATCCACTCCAGCGCCTCGATGTTCCAGGGCGTCAGCTTGATGCAGTCCGGCACATGCTCGCGCCGGTTGGCATAGTCGGAACAGGCGCAGCTGTTCGGATCGAACAGTTTGCAGTGCACCCGCGTCGGGATCACCTCGCCGGTATCCTCGTCCTCGAACCGGATCACGCAGCACAGCCCGCACCCGTCGCACAAACTCTCCCACTCTTCCCGGGTCATCTCGGTCAGGGATTTGGTTTGCCAGAAGGTCATCCCATCCTCCCCCGTGAAACGGGGGAGGGGGACCACGAAGTGGTGGAGGGGGCGACCCCAGACCCGGTGCCAGCCTTGGCCCCCACCAACCTGCATCGCACATGCCCCGTCCCCCGCTGAAGCAGGTAGGGATTGCCGATGGGCGAGCAATGATTTGATATCTGAACCATGAGAGCGCCCGTCCTTACCCAGAAGCGCGCCAAAAGTCTCCGTCGGACCATGACCCCGCCTGAGACCGCCCTATGGATTCGATTGCGTCAGCGCCAACCGGGCCGCCCGGCCTTTCGCCGACAGCATCCGATCGGCCCATACATCCTCGACTTCTATTGCTCGAATCACCGCACTGCGATCGAGATCGACGGAATCGCTCATAACGAGAGGGCGGGTCACGACACTCGGCGCGACACTTGGCTCCGCGAGCAGGGCATCAAGGTCATCCGCATCCCTGCGGTCGATGTCCTGCGTGACGCCGATGCTGCGGCTGCCTTCGTATGGTCGCTCGTGTCACCTCGATAATCCCCCCCCCGTTCTTCACGGGGAAAAGGGACCGCTTGCGGTGGAGGGGGCGGACCCAGATTCGCTGACACCTATGGAAACATGGTGCCAAACCCCCTAGATCAGCCCCGCTTCTGCCCCCTCCACCCCGTCGGCCAAGCGGCCTCCGCGGTCCCCCTCCCCCGCTTTGCGGTGGAGGATTTAGGTTTCCCATGGCTCCCCGCTCCTCTCCCCGCCCGCCCCTCGTCGCCCTCAAGGATGTCCGTCTCCAGGACGGCCCCCGCCCCCTGTTCGACGGCGTCGATCTGGCGCTGGAGCCGCGCACCCGCTCCTGCCTCGTCGGCCGCAACGGCGCGGGCAAGTCCACCTTGATGAAGGTGGTCATGGGTCTGATCGAGCCCGACAGCGGCACCCGCTCCATGCAGGCCGGCGTCCGCTTCGCCTATGTGCCCCAGGAGCCGCTGATCGCCGGCGACACCCTGCTGGACTACGCCACTTCGGGCGAGGCCGAGCCCTGGACCGCCGAGGCCTGGCTGACCACCTTCGGCATGGATCCGCAGAAATCGACCAAGGGCCTCAGCGGGGGCGAGATCCGCCGTGCCGCCCTGGCCAAGGCCTTCGCCGAAGAGCCCGACCTGCTGCTGCTGGACGAGCCGACCAACCACATGGACATCCTGGCGATCGAGCTGCTGGAAAAAGAGATCATCGACGCCCGCTGCGCCACCCTGATCGTCTCCCACGACCGTGCCTTCCTGAACCGCGTCACCCAGTCCTGCCACTGGCTGGAAGGCCGCCGGGTCCGCACCCTGAACAAAGGCTTCGACGCCTTCGACGAATGGGCCGCCAAGACGATGGAAGAAGAGGCCCTGGCCTTCCAGAAACTGACCAAGACGATCGAGCGCGAGACCGCGACCTTCTACAGCTCCATCACCGCCCGCCGCAGCCGCAACGAGGGCCGCGCCCGCTCTCTGGACGCCCTGCGCGCCGAACGCGCCGAACAGGCCCAGGACCGTCCGCGCGAAATGTATATGGGCGTCGATTCCGGCGGCACCTCGGGCAAGCTGGTCGCCGACCTTAAGGGGGTCACCAAATCCTTCGGGGACCGTGTCGTCATCAAGCCCTTCACCAGCCGGATCGTCCGCGGGGCCCGTCTGGCCATCGTCGGTCCCAACGGCGCGGGCAAGACGACCCTGGTCAAGATCATGCTGGGCGAACTGGCCCCGACCGAGGGCACGGTCAAACTGGGGGCCAGTCTGGAGACCGTCTATCTGGACCAGTCGCGCGACGGCCTGCGCTCCGACATGACCCTGTGGGACGTCCTGACCCCCGGGGGCGGAGACAGCATCATCGTGCGCGGCATCTCCAAGCATGTCGCGGCCTATGCCAAGGACTTCCTGTTTACGGATGCCCAGCTGCGCCAGCCGATCTCGACCCTGTCGGGCGGCGAGCGCAACCGCTTGCTGCTGGCCCTGGCCCTGGCCAAGCCCGCCAACATGCTGGTCCTGGACGAGCCGACCAACGACCTGGACATGGACACGCTCGACAAGCTCCAGGAGCTGCTGGAGCAATATGACGGCACCCTGATCCTGGTCAGCCACGACCGCGATTTCGTCGACCGCCTGGCCACCTCGACCATCGGCATGAACGGCCGGGGCGACATCGTCGAGACCCCCGGCGGCTGGACCGACTTCATCGGCCAGAACCCGGGCTTCCTTCTACCTCAGGCAGCGGGCGCGCAGGTTTCGACGCCCGCGAAAGCCCCCGAGCCGGCTCCCAGCGTCGCCCCCCCACCTGCGACCGCCAAGGCCAAGCTCTCCTTCAAGGACACCCACCGCCTCAAGGAACTCGACGCCCTGATCCACGAGATGCCAGACACGATCAAGGCCCATCAGTCCCGCCTGGACGACGTCAACTTCTACAGCCGCGACCCCGCCGGCTTCGCCTCCACCATGAAGGCCCTCGAAGCCGCCCAGGCCAAACTCTCCGCCGCCGAAGAGGAATGGCTGGAGCTGGAGGCCAAACGGGAAGCTCTGGCGGGCTAGCGCCGCCTTTCTGTGGACAACACAATCCGCTGAACACCCTGACGAATTATCGTCCGCCCACAGATGTACACAGGCTTGTGCACCGGCCCGGCGGCAGTGGTGCACAGCGGGGCAAATTCAGGCGCTTGCCGTCTACCGCATTCGGCGCGAACGTCAACAGGCCGAGGGACACGGCGGCGCGGAAATCCGGTGAGAACCGGGACTTCAAGCGAGCCGGTCCGGCGCTCTGACCCAAGGATCCCAGCCTCTTTCGAGAGGGGACGGAAGACCTGAGCAGGACCCAGGCTCCCGAACGAACGGCCTCGGCCACACGTTCACGGAGAACCAGGTCGGGATCGATGGACGACGACGGGGTCACACCCGCCGAAACGCCAGCGACCAGGTGCCGACAGGATACAGCCGAACGCTTCCGGGGCTTGCCCCGCAGGCCGAACGCCAGGGCCCTGAACCTCATGGCCAAGTCCCAACCCGGACTTGGTGAGGGGACGACTGCAACGGTTCGACCGGGCAGCCGTCCCCTCGCTCAATTCTGGGGGGCGCTACGCTCGCCACGCAGTGGCTCGCCACTTGAGCGCAAAGTTCTGATGGGCGCTAACGCCCGCGACGCGGTCGCGGCCTGCTTGAGCGGGAAAGGAGCACCCTCGCCTCTCCCTCCCCTTTATGGGGAGGGAAGATCGCGAAGCGATCCGGGTGGGGATGTCCGAAACTGCCCCGCCCTGGCTGCGCTTCGCTTCGCCGTCCCTCCCCATGAAGGGGTGGGAGAACCCCGCCTTTCCTTCGCCCGCTGGTCGGCTTAGGTTCCGGCCATGCCGCCATTCCCGACTCGTCCCGTTTCCGGCCCTGCGATCACCAGTCGACGTCTGGTCCTGGCGGGCGGCATCGCCACCACCGTGACCGCCCTGGCCGGTTGCGACCGGACCGAGGCTCCCATCGACGAACAGGGGCGGGTGCGGCTGCGGTTCGCCACCGACTGGCGGGCCCAGGCCGAGCATGGCGGCTTCTATCAGGCCCTGGCCACCGGGGCCTATGAGAAGCGCGGCCTGAACGTCCAGATCGTCCAGGGCGGACCCGGCGTGAACGTGCCGCAACTGCTGGCCACCGGCAGCGTCGAACTAGGCATGGGGTCCAACAGCTTCATTCCCCTGAACCTGGTCGCCGAGGGGGCCCCGGTGAAGGCCGTCGCCGCCTTCTTCCAGAAGGACCCGCAGGTCCTGATCGCCCATCCGGACGAGACCCTGACCGGCATCGCCGACCTGGCCGGGCGGCCCTTCCTGCTTGCCGACGCCTCGATCACCGCCTTCTGGGTCTGGCTGAAGGCGAAATACGGCTTCACCGACGATCAGGTCCGCAAATACACCTTCAACCCCGCCCCCTTCATCGCCGACGAACGCGCGGTCCAGCAGGGCTATCTGACCAGCGAGCCCTATTCGATCCAGCAGGCGGCCGGGTTCGAGCCCCGCGTCTTCCTGTTGGCTGATGAGGGCTACCCCTCCTATGCGACCATGGTCCTGGCCCCCAATGCCTTTGCCCGCGACAATGCCGCCGCCCTGCGGTCCTTCATTGCCGCCTCGGCCGAGGGGTGGCGCGATTATATCCACGGCGATGCCAGCGCCGCAGACGCCCTGATCCGCCGCGACAATCCCGACATGACCCAGGACGTCCTGACCCAGGCCCGCGACAAGCTGCGCGTCAACGGCATTGTCGATGGCGGCGATGCCGCCCTTTACGGCCTGGGTGCCATGACCAACGACCGCTGGCAGGCCTTCTTCGACGTGACCTCCCAGGCCGGCGTCTATCCCCCCAACCTGAATTGGCGCGACGCCTTCACGACCCAGTACCTGCCGGGCCGTGGCTGACACCGCCGCCGCCCTCTCCCACGTCTGCGTTCACTTCCCCGGCAAGGCCCTGGGGCCGATCGACCTCGCCATCGCGGCCGGAGAGCTAGTGGCCCTGGTCGGGGCGTCGGGGGCGGGGAAGTCGACGACCTTGCGTTTGCTGGCGGGGCTGGAGCGGCCTTCTCAAGGGACGGTGACCCGCGCCGCCGGACCCTGGCGGACCGGTTTCGTGTTCCAGAGCCCCACCCTGATGCCTTGGGGCGATGCGGCCGCCAACGTCGCCCTGCCGCTGGAACTGTCGGGCCTGCCCCGTGACGCCGCGCGTCAACAAGCGCTCCAGGCCCTTGCCGATGTCGGTCTGGGTGATCGCAGCAACGCCCGCCCCAATCAGCTGTCCGGCGGCATGGCCATGCGGGTCTCCCTGGCCCGGGCCCTGGTCACCGACCCCGACCTGCTGCTGCTGGACGAGCCGTTTGCCGCCCTGGACTCGGTCACCCGTCGCCGCCTGATCGAGGACATCCATCGCCTGTGGGCCGCCCGCCCCGCGCCGCCCGCGATCGTCTTTGTCACCCATGATGTGGAAGAGGCCGTCTATCTGGCCCATCGCGTCGTGGTGCTGTCTTCCACGAGCGGCCGCGTGACCGCCGAACTGCCCTGTCCCGGCCCCCTGCCCCGATCGGGGAACTGGCGCGCGGACGCCGACTATCGCGTTGCGGTCGAGGCCGTGGCCGATGCCCTGGAAGCAGCAATGGGTGAGGCGCGATGACCCGCGCCCTGCCCCCTCTCCTGCTCACCGCCGTGTTGCTGATCGTGTGGGAAATCGCCTGCCGCACCCTGGCCGTGCCCTCCTATTTCCTGCCGCCGCCCAGCGCCGTCGCCGTCGCCCTGGTCGAGCGGGCACCCGTCCTGGCGGCTTCGGCGGCCCAGACCTTCCGCATGGCGTTCCAGGCCCTGCTGCTCGCCGGATCGCTGGGCGGGGGGCTGGCCGTTCTGGTGTCGCTCAGCCGCCGGGCGGAGCGTGCCGTCGCCCCGCTGGCCGTGACGCTTCAGGTCACGCCGGTGGTGGCCATCGCCCCCCTGGTGCTGATCTGGGTCGGCCTGGACAATGCCGATCTGGCGGTGGTCATCCTGGCTGCCGCCGTCGCCTTCTTTCCTCTGTTCTCGGGGGTCCTGACCGGACTGAAATCGGCGGACCCGGACCTGGAGCGGTTGTTCGACCTCTATGGAGCCACGCCGCTGCAACGGCTCTGGCGGCTGCGGATCCCCTCTGCCCTGCCCTTCGTCCTGGAAGGGTTGCGCGTGGCCGTCGGGCTGGCGGTCATCGGGGCGGTGGTGGCCGAGTTCGTCTCCGGCTCCGGGGCGACCCAGGGGCTGGCCTGGCGTTTGCTGGAGGCAGGCAACCGACTGCGCACCGCCGAACTGCTCGCCGCCCTGGTCTGGCTGGCGGTCATGGGCCTGGTGCTCAATGGGGCGGTCGCGTGGCTGGAAGCCCGGGTGCGGCACCGCTCCGGCCTCGCTGCGCGTTAGCGGCAGGTTAAGCCCGCCCTGCCTAGGTTATCGCTCCCATGCCGTCACAGCGGGAGCTGTCCTTGCGTCGCGCCCATATCATCGTTTCCACCCTGGCCCTCAGCATGGGTCTGGGGATCGGCGCACCCGCTCTGGCCCAGCAGGCCCCGGCCCGTGACGGCCAGGGGGCTGGGCTGCGTTATCTGTCGTGGTCGGGCCGCCCGGCACCCGTGGTCGCCGCCAGCCAGCCTCAGCGTAGCGACACCCGCGCGCAGCCCACCGCCAGTGACCGTGACGACCTGCGCCGCCCCTCGCCCATCATTCCCCATGCCGGCAGCGACGCAGGAACAGGATCGGCGACACTCGTTGCCCGCAGCCCCTATCGCCCCGCCACGGGCACGGCCCCGCGCACCGGCCTGACGCCTGCCGGCGCCTGGATGGGCGGCCCCCGCGCCAGCCAGCCCACAGCGCCGGGCAGTCCCACCGCGGCCATAGACCCACCGCCACCCGCGCCTGCCCCCACCCCCGCACCCGTGCGTCAGGCCCCCGTCCCTGCCCCGGCACCCCGCTTCACCTCGGCAGAGGTGGAGGCGGCTTCGCGTCCGGTCGTACAGCCCCCCGCACCTGCACCCGCCCCTGCACCGGCCGCCCCGGAACAGCCGGTCGACGATCCCATGGCTCCCCGCCGGGACGCCCCCATCTTCCGCATGCAGCGTGACGCCCCGCCGGTCGATGCCGTCGCCGGGAACGGCATTGCGCCCGTGGCTTCTGTGCCCATGATCGCCACCTCGGCCAGTCCCGATGCCCCACGCCAGGGCTCGCGCTACTACTCCGTCCACCGTCAGGCGGGTCGCCAGCCCGACCAGATCGCCATGCCGGAACAGATCTATCTGGACGCCGTGCCCATCGAACTGGGCGAGGCCCCTGCCGGTGAGGATCTGGCCGAGCCGCCCGCCGCGCCGCAGATGGCGCGCAACGCTCAGGGCCGGCTGGTTCCCGTCCCGGCCGCCACGGACTCCGACCTGCCATGAGCCAACCGTCCGCCGCGCCGGGCTCGCGCCTGCCCGACCTGATCGCCATGGCCCAGGATCCGTCCAGCGAGAACCGCCGGGCCCTGCTGCGCGAACTGACCGATCATTTCTTCGGTCACGCCACCCAGACCCCCGCCGAACAGGGGCTCTATGGCGTCGTCCTGGCCGAGCTGTCAGCCGATATGGAGGTGGCGGTCCGGCGCGAGATGGCCGCCCGCTTTGCCCCCATCGCCGATGCTCCCGCCGTCCTGATCCGCCGTCTCGCCCTGGACACGGCCGAAGTCGCCGAGCCTGTTCTGCGCCAATCGCCGGTCCTGACCGACGACGACCTGCTGGGCGTGGTTCGCACCCGGGGCCAGGACCACATGCGCGCCGTTTCGGCCCGCGCCTCGGTGTCCGAGGTGGTATCCGACGCCATCGTCGAACGCGGCGACGACCAGACCCTGAACACCCTGCTGCGCAATGACGGTGCCCGCCTGTCGCGCGCCGCGTCCGAGGCGGCGGTCGAACGGGCCAAGACCAGCCCCGCCCTGCATTCCGCCACGGTCGAGCGGGCCAGCTTGCCGCCCGATCTGCTGAACGACATGTATTTCGTGGTCGAGGCCCGGCTGCGTCAGCAGATCCTGGAACAGAATGCCCGCCTGGATCCGGCCTTGCTGGAAAGCGCTCTGGCGGCCGGTCGCGCCAAGGTGGCGGCCCAGGATGGGGCTCTGCCGGCCGACTATGCTGACTGTCTGGCCTATGTCGAAGAGCTGAAGGCCGCAGGTCAGTTGACGCCCCAGATGCTGGCCCGCTTCCTGCGCTCGGGCGGAAAGACGTCCTTCCTCATCGCCCTGGCCCAGTTGTCGGACATCGATTTCCACACCGCCAGCCGCATCGTGGAGCGGCGCGAGCTGGATGCCCTGGCCGTAGTCTGCCGCGCTGCCGATCTGGATCGGGCCCTGTTCCTGACCTATGCGGTCGTGCTGCTCAACGACGACGGCGACGCCATGGGCAAGGCTCATGCCTATGCCCGCATGTATGCCGAACTGACCCGCGAAGCGGCCCTGCGCACCCTGCGCTTCTGGCGGATGCGGCGCGGCGCGGCGGCGGCCTGAACGAAAAACGCCCGCCCCTGTCACCAGGAGCGGGCGTCTCTGTCGATCCCTTGAACCGAGTTACTTCTTGGCGCGGCCCGTGGCTGCGGGTTTACGACCGCCCTGACCCAGGCCCATCTGCTTGGCCAGGTCGGAACGCGCCTTGGCATAGTTGGGCGCGACCATCGGATAGTCCTTCGGCAGGTTCCACTTGGCGCGATAATCTTCCGGGCTCATGTTGTATTTGGTGCGCAGGTGCCGCTTCAGCGACTTGAACTTGCGACCGTCTTCCAGGCAGATCAGATAGTCGGGCGCGATCGACTTGCGGATCGGCACAGCCGGCTCCTTGACCTCGGGCTCCGGCTCGGGCGCGCCTGTCGAAACTTGCGACAGGGCTGCGTGAATATTGGCAATCAGCCCAGGCAGGGCATCGGCAGAGACACTGTTGTTGCCGACATAGGCGGAAACGATGTCTGCCGTCATTTCCAGCAGTTCGGACTTGTCTTCCATGGTGGGGCCTTCGTTTCCTGATAGCGGTTTTATTGATCGAGAATCACGATCTCTGTAGCCGCTCCATAGAAGCCATTGCCTGCAAAAGCAATGTAGGGACGCTCCACAGATTGTTGCGGCAGCTATTCAGAATAAACGATAACAGCTTGGCCTTTGGCGGTCAGCGGCCGAAGTCTTGGGCCAAGGCCATCATGGCCGCCCGCTCCGGAGCCGAATAGTCGTCGATGGCGTCGTCCTCGCCGTCCCTTATGGCCTTCATCAGAGCAGGCGTCAGCGCCGAAGACAAAGACCAGTTCCAGTAACGCAGCACGGTCTGGGCCCGGTCTACCGCAAGCATTTCATATGTGATCTGGACCCGTTCCCAGTCCGGATGGGGCGAGCCGTCCGCTGCCGTCTCGGGCCGCCGCACAGAGCGCCACAGAGCCAGCAGGTCAGAGCGCCCCATGCCCGTGGCCTTGCACAGGATGGCCAGGGGCTCGCCACCGATATCGCCCATGATCTTGGCCCCCGTCAGCGGCTTGACCCCTGCCAGGAAGGCGATCTCGGCTGCCACCTCTCGCGTCAGGCCATCGCGGGCGGCCGTGGCGACCGCCTGCTCCAGACTGTCGAACGGACTTTTGGCAATGGCACCCCGGTTCCGCTGGCGACGCTCGATGAACTGCAGGGCCTTGCGGGCCACCGGATCGCTCCAGTTCTCGGCGGCCATCATCGGAAAGACGTCCTCGGACACCTCCTGCATGACCTCGCGCGACACGGCGAAGCGCTGCAGGATGGTGCGGCGGTCCTCGGCTCCGCACCACCAGAACATCACATAGGCCCCGGACGGGCGTAGTTCCGGCCGGCGCAACAGCCACATGCACAGATTGGTCGACTTGCGGCTGAGACTGACCACCGTCTCGATCCCCACCTGCGACAGCCGGGCCGAACCGTTGCGCAAGACCGCCTCGATCACCTCGGGTTCGTTGAACCCAAGCAGGGTTTCGGTCACCACTTCCGACAGCCCCCGGCGACTGGCCATCAGGAACCTGTGCTGCGTCGTCGTATCGCGCGCGCAAGCCACCAGGTCGGCGTCGTTCAGCGAGGCGCATTGCTCCAGCAACAGGCCCGCGATCTCGGGATCGTCTCTCAGCAGCATCCGCGCCAGGCTGTTGGGCAGTTCGGCCAGGGGGGCGATCCGCATTGCCACCCGCTTGCGCTCCCGCGGCTCGGCCAGACGCAGCATCTCGACCAGCAGGTCACCGGTCACCGCCCGCTCGAAGGCATTGATGCGGCTGGCGGGCAGGGAGACGACATCGGCCAGGCGCTTCAACAGCGCATGGCGCGCCCGCAGCCCCGGCAGGGGCTCAGGCGAGGCGGGAATGGCCGCGGGCTCTGACATGTCGCTATCAGATTAGCCTCGCGCCGGTTAACCGGGCGTGAGGGCCGGGCACCGCGCAATCGAGCTTGACCGTTCGCCTCCTTTATCGGCTATCTGATTGAGTTCGATATCGCGGAAATTGCCCTGATGACCGATGCCAAGGACCCCCCGTCGCCTCGTCAGTCGGCCAGGGACGGTGGCCTTCACGATCTAGCCGAGGACGCCATGGGCTTCGGCCTGCTGGAGGTCCGAACCGCCTGGGCCATGCTGGTTCGCCCCCGCCGCAGCCTCGAGCTCTATATGACCCTGGGTCCGACGGCCGACGGGACGCTGGCGCGTCCCTTGCGGCTGTATCTGGCGCTGAACGCCATCATGATGCTGATGATGTTCCTGTTCGGGGGCATGGAGGGGATGTTCCAGGGCCTGCCGCCTGGAGCCATGCAGGCGATGGCCGACAATGCAGCGAAAACGCCTGAGGAATTCCTCGCCGATGCGGACGGGTGGATGAGCCTGGCGATCGTGCCTCTCGGCTCGGCCATCTATGCTCTGATGCTGACGCCCTTTCTGCGCTGGTGGGACCCGGACAACCTGGGCTGGCGCAAGGGTTTCCGGGCCACCTTCGTCTTCCTGAATGTCCTGACGGTCCCCTTCCTGCCCCTGACGCTGATGATGTTCGACCCCCGCCTCATCGCCTGGTCGATGCCCATATTTGTCGGCCTGACGATATACGGCTTCCTGCGGACAGGCCGTGGGCGATGGTTCTCGAACTGGGTGGTCGGCGCGCTCAAGGCCGTCGCCCTCGGCCTTGTCATCATAGTCGCCCAGTTCATCACCTCCGTCCCCCTGTTGCTGATCGGGTTTGCGGGCGGCACCTACGGGGCGTGAGGGATCGTCAAAGCCCCTCGAACAAGGCCGTCGACAGATAGCGTTCGGCAAAGCTGGGGATGATGGCGACGATGGTCTTGCCCGCGTTCTCGTCCAGAGCCGCCAGACGGAAGGCGGCGGTGAGGGCCGCGCCCGAGCTGATGCCCACAGGAATGCCCTCCACCCGTGCGGCGCGGCGCGCCATGGCGAAGCTGTCGTCGTTCGAGACCCGCTCCACGCCATCGATCACCGCGCGATCCACGATGGAAGGGACAAATCCCGCACCGATGCCCTGAATCTTGTGCGGACCTGGCTCCCCGCCCGACAGGACCGGACTGTCGGTGGGCTCCACCGCGATCATGCGGATGGACGGCTTGCGGGCCTTCAGGGCCTGCCCCACTCCGGTGATGGTGCCGCCGGTGCCCACGCCGGCCACGACGAGGTCCACGGCTCCGGCCGTGTCGGTCCAGATTTCCTCGGCCGTGGTCACCCGATGGATGGCGGGATTGGCCAGGTTGTCGAATTGCGATGGGCTCACCGCTCCGGGCGTGCGTTCCTTCAGTTCCTGGGCCATGGCGATGGCGCCCTTCATCCCCTTCTCGGCCGGCGTCAGCACCAGTTCGGCCCCCAGCAGGGCCAGCATCTTGCGCCGTTCGATCGACATGGATTCCGGCATCACCAGGATCAGGCGATAGCCCTTGGCCGCCGCCACAAAGGCCAGGGCAATGCCGGTGTTGCCGCTGGTCGGCTCGATCAGCACCGTGTCCGGTCCGATGTGACCGGCCTGTTCCAGCGCCTCGACCATGGCCACACCGATCCGGTCCTTGACCGAGGCAATGGGATTGAAGAACTCCAGCTTGGCCAGCACCGTCGCCTTCGGCTCCAGCTCGGCCGACAGGCGCGGCAGGCGCACCAGCGGCGTGTCCCCGATCGTATCCACGATGGAGTCATAGACCTTGCCCCGCCCCGCCTTGGCATGGCGCGAGGGATCATAGGCGGCAATGGACATGGGGGGCTCCACGAAATCTGGGGTGGCCCACAAGATAAGCCCTCCGTCACCGATGCAAGGGGCGCGGCAGCCATTTCTCCTGCCAGCGCCTGCCAGCGCAGGTCGCAGCCGTCCTGTTCGCCATGTTCCCACGCCAGGACGAAGGCTCGATTGCGATCATGGCAAAAGGCCAGCTGATCGAGGCACCGCCGCATCACGGTAACGCTTCGTCGCCTTCACGCCACATTTGCTCTTGCAATTCGTTCTCAATGCAAGAATGAGAGGCGCTCGCAAGTTGATGAGGCCTATCGATGTCGTTCCGCTCCACCTCCCTCGGCGCTGCCCTGATGCTCGGCGCGTCTGCCCTGGCCCTGTCGGCCCACGCTCAGGAGGCGACCCGCGTCGACGATCTGGTGGTCACCGCCTCGGGTTTCGAACAGCGCATTGAACAGGCGCCGGCCTCTATCACCCTGATCTCGGGCCAGGAGATCCGCAGCCAGCGCGCCGGATCGATCGCCGAAATCCTGGCCGATGTCCCCGGCGTCGACATCGGGGGCGCGGTGGGCAAGACCGGCGGCCTGAACATCAACATCCGGGGCCTGGGGTCCGACTACACCCTGATCCTGATCGACGGCCGCCGCCAGAACACGGCCGGCAGCGTCACCCCAAACGGCTTTGGCGAAACCTCCACCAGCTTCCTGCCGCCCGTCTCGGCCATCGAGCGGATCGAGGTGGTGCGCGGCCCGGTCTCGACCCTCTACGGGTCCGACGCCATCGGCGGGGTGGTCAACATCATCACGAAAAAGGTCGGCGACAGCTGGCAGGGCACCGTCTCGGCCAATGCCACCCTGCAGTCGGACGACGAGTTCGGGAATCTGTATGGAGGGGACGCCTATGCCAACGGTCCCTTGGTCGCCGGCCTGTTGGGCTTGGCCGTGCGAGGCAGCTACCTGACCCGCGAACAGTCCTCGCTGACCTATGAGAACGTCGGGGGTGTTCAGACGCCCGTTACCGGCTTTGGCCGCAGTTCGACCGAAAGCGAAATCTGGACTCTGGGGGCCCGGCTCAGCCTGACGCCCCACGCCGACCACGACCTGTGGCTGGACCTCGATGTGGCGCGCCAGTGGTACGATAACGTCAACAGCCAGCTGGGTACCTCAACCACGGCCGGTGGATACGGCGATGCGCTGGAATTCAACCGCGACCAGGCGGTCCTGGCCCACGACTGGCGGCTGGGCTTCGGTGAGCTTCAGAACACCCTGTCCTGGGGCCGAACCGAGACGATCGGCCGGATCATTCCCAATGGTGTGCCGGGTGCAGGTGGTCCGCGCGACCTGGAGACGGAAAGCGTCATCCTGGACACCAAATTCTCGTCGCAGTTCGACAACCACACCTACACTCTTGGCGGCCAGTACTGGGACGCCTCCATGACCGACGGCGTGGCCCCGGCCGCGTTCGAGTTCACTCAGTGGGCCCTGTTCGCCGAGGACGAGTGGCGCCTGTCCGACACCCTGGCCCTGACGCTGGGCGGGCGATACGACGACCACTCCACCTTTGGCGATCACTTCAGCCCGCGCGCTTATCTGGTGTGGAACGCCACCCCCAACTGGACCATCAAGGGCGGCGTCAGCCAGGGGTTCAAGACCCCGCGTCTGGAACAGCTGGCCCCCGGCATCAACGGCTTCGGCCAGCAGGGGCGGCTTCCCCTGCTGGGCTCGCCCGGCCTGCAGCCCGAGACCAGCACCGCGACCGAAGTGGCCTTCTTCTATGACAATCGCGACGACTTCCGCGCCAGCCTGACCCTGTTCGACAACCAATTCGAGGACAAAATTGCCGCCGGCCCCCCGGTCGTGAACTGCGCCTTCGGCGTGTCGGCGGCCAACTATGCGGCGGGCAACTACAACCAGACCGGCTGCACCGACGTCGGATTCTTCCCCAATGCCGCCACCTTCGGGCAGAGCGTCAACATCGACGAGGCCGTGACGCGTGGCGTCGAGGTCAACGCCCGCTGGGCCTTTGCCGACGCCTGGTCCGTCAGCGGCAACTACACCTATACCGACAGCGAGCAGAAGTCGGGGGCCTCTGCCGGCCTGCCTCTGACGGATACGCCGGAACACATGGTCAATGCGGCCGTGAACTGGCAGGCGACCGACCGGCTGTCGGCCTGGGTGCGGGGCGAATACCGGTCCGAACGCTATCGCGGCGAGGGCGCGGCCCGCGCTGCCCTGGGCGATTACAAGGCCTATGAGGTCTTCCACCTGGGCGGGGCCTATGACCTGACCGACCGGGTTACGCTGAACGCCGTCGTCTATAACGTCTTCGACAAGGATTTCGTCAGCCTGCTGCCCTATGGCAATCCGGTCCTCTATGCGCCCGAATACACCAACAATCAGGAGCCGCGCCGTCTGTGGGTCTCTGTGCGCGTGGATTTCTGAAACCCGCCGGGGTTAACCACGACACCGTCCGCGCCAGGCGAAATCGGCGGGAAATCAACGGATAACTCCCTATTTTGGCGCAAGCGTTGGCGTGGTGCTCCTCCAGGTCCGATACAGAGATCGCTTCTCGACACGGCCTGGTGGCGGAGTGGCTACGCGACGGGTGTGCAAGCCCGCAAACCCTCCGTTCGACTCGGAGGCTAGGCCTCCAGTCTTTGCGCGGCGACAGCACCACTGTCGCCGCCACTGACATTCGAACACCGTCGTGGTCTAAGCGCGGGCATCCCCATGACCGCCGGTGATTCGCCCCATGACTGTTCTGCCGCAGACCGACACCGCCCCCACCGCCGACAAGGCGGCCTGGGTCGCCCCCGTGCTGGACGTCATGCGGGCGACCGAGGCTGAAGCCAAGACCTTCGATCCTTCGGATCCGCTGTTCGCTTCCTGAACCCCGCCCATGAGGGTCAGGCCGGGACAGGGCATCACACCCCGGCCAGCGACCGAAGCATGTTCAGCGCCGCAACCCGCAGCCGCGGGTCGGTGATCCGCAGATAGGCAAACACCGCGTCCTGCACGTCCGGACAGGCGACAGCGTCGATCAGGACCGGCGGCACGGGCAGCCGCTCTGTCACCCTGGTCGTCGCAAACTGACCCACCTGGCCGTCGGCACCCATCGTCACCGTCCCGAATTGACCCGGCGCACGACGGATCCGTGCCAATCCGGGCGCGACTGAGGTCGCATCCGGTCTGGCTGCATCATGCGGGCCAAGGATTTTTACGGATCGTTAGTCGTGGCCACCGCTTTTCTCTCTGTTACCCATGGCCCCCGCGCTATTGCCGAGCTATCATTGATCTCTCAAACAGACCCTCAGCGAACGGAAAACGACCATGAATACGCCAGCAAACACTCCCCCGGTCGCCGAAGAGACCAAACTGGCCTGGATCGCTCCGACGCTGGAACTCTGCGCTATGAGCGAAGCGGAGAATAGAACTGCTGTCGGTACGGACGTCACTTTAGGCTCCTGAACCAGGCAGCCTGGCAATGGGCCTTCACGGCTCGCTAACCACGATCTCCCATCCCTGATCCCAGGTTTCGGGATACGGCGTGCACAGTCTGGTCAAGGCTCTTGAGGCGATCGACCCCCGGGTGGTGACCGGCAAAATCACTCCACCAGGCCCATCCGATCGGGTTGCATCCAGCGGGCGCGACTGAGATCGCATCCGTTCCGGCTGCATCATGCGGGCCATGGATCGTACCGACGGGCAAAGGGCTGGATCCGCCCCTTGCCGTTGGCCAGGATCGTGGGCATAGCCTAGCCGCTAGGGGCTGGGTTCGGGCAACGTCGCCCGACGGTTCAGGTCCATGCCGCAAAACCGACCAAGGACAGGAACGACGATGACCGACATTCACTCTGTAAATCAAGCCGCCGGCATCGACGCTCGCCTTCCTTGGGCCGCTCCGCAGGTCGACGTCCAGGTCACCGAAGACGCAGAGGTTGGCATCGGTACCCAAACGGACGACACCAACTTCTCCTGAGCCTCGAGCGGACGGCTGCGCTTAACCTATCGTCGCCGTCCCGGGTGAAGTCGGGTCGAAGATTTAGGCAATCCAGCCCTTGATGGGGATCGCCAGCTCCAACGGCGTAAGGCGGCCGCGTTCGGAAGCCTGTGGCAAGTTTTATATCACCGTGTTACGCAGACAGCGCCGTAAGGTCAGTCTCGGACCCATTTCCGCTTCTGCCTCAGGTTTGAAAATCGCAGCAATCTAGAGGCCCCCACAATGATTTCAGTGGCTGAAACGCACGCCGACGATGCGGCCGGCGACGCCGGTGTTCGTCGGCCTTGGGTCGCCCCGAAGGTCGACATCCAGCCCGTCGAGGACGCAGAGGGTAGCTTCGCTGTCGACCTTGACTCGTCAACCGTGTCCTGAACCTCTGCCGGGGGGCGGCGATTCACGCGTCGCCAATCGCGATCGTCCATTGATAATCCCAGGTTTGCTGGGGTTGCTCGAGACACAACCCTACTCCTGAAGCTCAACCGGCCCGCTGCGCTTCATCCATCGTTAACCACGATCGCCCATCCCTGATCCCAGGTTTCGGGGATGCGGCGTGCACAGTCTGGTCAAGGCCATTGAGGCGATCGACCCCCTGGTGGTTACCGGCAAGGTCGCGGGGGTCAGTGGCCTGTTGATCGAATCCCGAGGCGGGCTGTCGCGTCTGGCCGTCGGTGCCCGGGCCGAGATCGGGCGGCGCGGCATGGCCCCCCTGCCCGCAGAGGTCGTGGGCTTTCGCGATGCCAAGGCCCTGTTGATGCCGTTCGGCCCGGTCGAGGGCGTGGCCCCCGGTGCCGACATCCGGATCATCGATCAGGCCGCCGCGGTGCGCCCGACCACAGCCTGGATGGGCCGCATCATCGACGCCTTCGGCACCCCCATCGACGGCAAGGGGCCCCTGCCGACCGGCCCGGCCGCCTATCCTCTGCGGGCCCCGCCGCCCCCGGCCCATTCGCGTGGCCGGGTGGGCGAGAGGCTGGACCTGGGCGTCCGGTCCATGGACGTCTTCACCACCACCTGCCGGGGCCAGCGCCTGGGCATCTTCGCCGGATCGGGTGTCGGCAAGTCGGTGCTGCTGTCCATGCTGGCGCGTCAGGCGACCTGCGACGTCGTCGTGGTCGGCCTGATCGGCGAACGGGGCCGGGAGGTGCGCGAGTTTGTCGAGGAAACCCTGGGCGAAGAAGGCCTGCGCCGCGCCGTCGTCATCGTGGCCACCAGTGACGAACCGGCCCTGAAACGCCGCCAGGCGGCATATATGACCATGGCCGTTGCGGAATATATGCGGGATCAGGATCTGGAGGTCCTGTGCCTGATGGACTCGGTCACCCGCTTCGCCATGGCGCAGCGCGAGATCGGCCTGGCCGCCGGGGAACCCCCGACGACCAAGGGATACACCCCCACCGTCTTCACCGAACTGCCCAAGCTCTTGGAGCGGGCCGGACCTGGACCCGTGCGCCCCGATGGCACCACCGCCGGGCCGATCACCGCCCTGTTCACCGTCCTGGTCGACGGCGGCGATCATGACGAGCCTATCGCCGATGCCGTGCGCGGCATCCTGGACGGCCACATCGTCATGGATCGCAAGATCGCCGAGCGTGGCCGCTTTCCGGCCATCGACGTGCTGAAATCGGTCAGCCGCACCCTGCCCGGCTGTCAGACCCCGCCCGAGCGCGAACTGAATCGCCGCGCGCGCCAGTGCCTGAGCGCCTATGCCAATATGGAAGAGCTGATCCGTATCGGAGCCTACCGGACCGGGGCCGACCCGATCGTGGACCGCGCCATCGCCCTGAACCCCGCCCTCGAAGATTTCCTGGGCCAGGACAAGGACGATCACACGCCTCTTTCCGATTCCTTTACCCGCCTGGAAGCAATCCTGAACCAGGGCATGATCCAGTGACCGGAGTTTCCTGACTATGACCGCCTGGGCACAATCGCTGATCCGCATCTCCAACTATGAGGTCGAAACGCTGCAAAAGCGTCTGGCCGAAATCACGGCGCGTCGGGCCAGCACCGAGATGCGGCTGGCGGTGCTGGATGCCGAGGTCGAGATCGAGCGCGAGCGCGCCCGCGCCGACGCCGAGGCCGCCATGCTGCTGCAAGGCTATCTGCACGGCTGGAAGCTGCGCAAAGGGGCCGCCGAGGCCGACCTGACGGTTCTGGACCACGAAGAAGAAGGCGCGCGTGACGCCCTGACCAGCGCTTTCGAGGAGCTGAAGAAGTTCGAGCACGTCGCCGAACTGACCCGGCTCAACGCCGTCATCGCCGCCGGCAAGCGCGAAACCGCCGCCTTCGACGAACTGGGTCTGCGCCGACGCGCAGGGTGAGATTCTCCCTCCCCTTCATGGGGAGGGACGGCGGCGCGCCAGCGACGCCAGGGTGGGGAAATATCGTAAACTCCTCTGACCGGCTCGCGCCGGTCGTCCCTTCCCTCGAAAAGGAGGGCGTTGGATGAAGACAGAGACTGAGCGCGCTCGCGCGATGCGCAAGGCACTGACCCCGCCTGATGCTCGTATGTGGGCCGCGTTGAAAACCCTTGGCAGCCAAGGCTATCACTTTCGTCGACAGGTTCCGTTTCGGGGCTACGTTCTGGATTTCGCCTGCCATGGCCATCGCCTTGTCATTGAGGTCGACGGCAGTTCTCACGCAGAGCGTGGTGATCATGATGCGCGGCGGGACCGCATTCTGGCGAAAGAGGGCTATCGAACACTTCGGTTTACCAATCAGGCCGTACGAGATGATTTCCACCATGTGTTCGAGGCCATAATGACCGTGCTCGCGTCATCCATCCCCACCCGGCCTGCGCTTCGCTTCGGCGTCCCTCCCCATAAAGGGGAGGGAGAAAGATCATGACCACCCGCCGTTCCCTGCTGGCCACGCCATTCGCCCTTGCCGCCTGCGAGCGGTTCGCCACGGCGGCGCCGGTTCCGGCCGCCATTCCGCCGCTGAAGTCGGCCCCCTTTCCGGTCGGTACGGCGTTCAAGACCGATCACATCGCCGACCCGGCCTGGGTCGGCCTGGCCCGAACCCACATCTCCCAGCTGACGCCGGAATGGGAGATGAAGATGGAATACATCCTGGCGAACGGGCTGGACCGCCCCCGCTTCGACGGTCCCGACCGTCTGGCCGCCTGGGCCAAGGCGGAAGGCCTGCCCATGCATGGCCACACCCTGATCTGGTATGCCCAGGGTGAGGAGGCCTTCACCGGCCTGGACAACGCCGCCTTCGACCGGGCCTTCGACGGCTATATCGCCACCGTGGCCGGTCGCTATCGCGGCATTGCGCGCAGCTGGGACGTGGTCAATGAGCCGATCCTGGACGACGGCTCGGGCCTGCGCGACTGTCACTGGTCGCGGCGCTATGGCCAGGACGGCTATATCCTGCGGGCCTTTGAAAAGGCCCAGGACGCCGATCCCGATGCGGTCCTGTTCCTGAACGACTACAATCTGGAAGGCATCCCGGCCAAGGGGACGCAGTATCTGAAACTGGTTGAGCGGCTGCTGAAGGCCGGATGCCCGCTGCAGGGCCTGGGCACCCAGTCGCACCTGTGGATCGACATGCCCGACGGCGTCATCGCCGCCTTCATCCAGGAACTGGCCCAGTTCGGCCTGCCCATCCATGTGTCGGAGCTGGACGTCACCCTGCGCACCGACAATCCGCTGGACCTGCGCTCGATCGCCGAGCGGATGGCGCGCCAGGTCGATCGCGTCACCGAACTGGCCGAAGCCTTTGTCGGCCTGCCGCCCGCCCAGAGGTTCGCATTCACCGTCTGGGGCCTGCGCGACACCGACAGCTGGTATCGTCAGGGCGAAAAGGACGACGGCAAGGACCGCCCCCTGCCCTTCGACAGCGCGGGCAATGCCAACCCGATGGCGGTGGTCCTGTCGCGGGCGTTTAGGGCGGCTTGAAGACTCGCCAGGCGTCGCGCGAGGACGCCTATGGACGTCCCGGCCAAGGGTCTCATCAAAAGACCTGGATCGCTTCTCGCTCTATGTCGGCTCTCAGAAGGGGATGCAGCGATCCACGCGTCGTGAAGTCGATCTTTCGGTCCAGTTCGCGGCTCAACAGTTCTGGCGCACCAGCGAAGTCCCAACCGATGGCAGCTCCCGGCGCGAACTCCACAAACACGTCGATATCACTTTCGGCATTCGCTTCGTCACGCGCCGTCGATCCGAACAGGTGCAGCGATCGCAACCCCCGAGCCCGCAGCTGCGGCTCCAGCGCGCGCAGGCGTGCGAGGACTTCCGCTCGATCGATTGCTCTGTGTCTTACAGCGCTCATGCTTCACCCCTAGCGTATTTCAGGCGCTCGGTCATGGCTTGCCACGCAGCGTCGTCCATCGGTTGCATGCCTCAGAGGCACAAACCAAATCGCCCGCCGGTTTCCCGGCGGGCGTTGGGTCGTTTCTTCCCTGAAGTCTTGTCTTAGGCGGCAGCGCTCTGAGCGGCACCTTCCGACGGATCGCGAAGGACATAGCCGCGGCCCCAGACCGTCTCGATGTAGTGTTTGCCGCCGGCGGCCGTGGCCAGCTTCTTGCGCAGCTTGCAGATGAAGACGTCGATGATCTTCAGCTCGGGCTCGTCCATGCCGCCATACAGGTGGTTCAGGAACATTTCCTTGGTCAGGGTGGTGCCCTTGCGGAGCGAGAGCAGCTCCAGCATCTGATATTCCTTGCCGGTCAGGTGGACGCGGTGACCGTTCACCTCGACCGTCTTGCCGTCCAGGTTCACCGCGATTTCGCCGGTGGTGATGATGGCCTGGGCATGGCCCTTGGAGCGACGGACCACGGCGTGGGTGCGCGCGATCAGTTCGTCCTTGTGGAAGGGCTTGGTCATATAGTCGTCGGCACCGCCGCCGAAGGTCTTGACCTTGGTTTCGATCTCGCTGGATCCCGAAAGGATCATGACCGGCGTATTGACCTTGCCCACGCGCAGTTGGCGCAGCACTTCCAGACCGTTCATATCGGGCAGGTTCAGGTCAAGCAGGATCAGATCGTAATCATAGATCTTGCCCAGATCGATGCCTTCTTCACCCAGATCCGTCGTATAGACGTTGAAGCCTTCAGACTTGAGCATAAGCTCAATGCTCTGGGCGGTCGCGTGATCGTCTTCAATCAACAGAACGCGCATCAACGCCCCTCCAAGGCAAAGCTTAATCTGATGGCTCCGCACGGCACGCGGGTAACCTTGTTCGGACGTTAACCGCGCAAAACCTTAAGAACGGTTAACGCCAACCCTCGATGCGAATCGTAGGCTGATTTGCGAATCGCCGTCGAGACTCCACGAGTCAAGCGAGGCGGTTTTTTTCGGCATCCCCGGGTGGCTGACGGTCGTCAGCTGGGCGGCAGCTGATAGGGGTTTTCGACCGACACCGCCTGGCCCGGCTTCAAGCCCAGTTCGTCGAACGTCCAGACCAGCTCGACGCCCCCGATCTGAGGCGAGGTGCAGTCGTCGGGCTTGACCCGGCGCAGGGTGATGACCGCGCGGCCCACGCGCTGTTGGACCACCGGGATCAGATCGTCCTTCACGGTGCAGCCATTGGAGCTGACCCAGAACACCGCCTGGCCATTGGCGACGGCGGCTGCATGTAGGGGCTCGACCTGTCCAGGCAGGGCCGCGACCTGTGACGAGCGTCCCGTCAAGGCGTCGGGCAACAGGCTGCATCCCGACAGCAAGGCACCCGCCGTGGCGACGATGGCAAAGGCATGGCGACCGGTGCGCACAGGCGTCCCTCCAGATGAACCGGGCACAGTGTCGCCCAATTCGGCCGAAACCGCACCTGTTTCCTCAGGGGAAGGCTTGGCTCGATCAGGCCTGGGCTGCGACCCAGTCATTGATGACGCCTTCCAGCACCTTCAGCGGGACGCCGCCGGCGGCCAGGCCGACGTCATGGAAGCCCTTGATGTCGAACCGGTCGCCCAAGGTCGCCTTGGCCTGTTCGCGCAGACGCACCCATTCCGAATGGCCGACCTTGTAGCTGGAGGCCTGGCCCGGCCAGACGGCATAGCGCTCGACCTCGGTGGTGACGGCGCTTTCCTGGTCGCCCAGGGTTTCGACCATATAGCGGATGCCCTGTTCGCGGCTCCAGCGCTTGTAGTGCAGGCCGGAATCGACGACCAGGCGCGCGGCGCGGAACATCAGCGACTGGATGGCCCCGATCTGGCCCCAGGGGTCGTTGGCATACATGCCGATCTCGTCGGCCAGCTGCTCGGAATACAGGCCCCAGCCCTCGGTATAGGCCGAGAAGCCCAGCACCTTCATCAGGATCGGCGCGTCTGGATTTTCCTGCTGCAGGGCGATCTGGAAGTGATGGCCGGGCACCGCCTCGTGATAGGTCAGGGTCGGCAGGGTGAATTTCGGCCATTCGGCCGTGTCGCGCAGGTTGATGTAATAGGCACCGGGCCGCGAGCCATCCAGCGCCGGTCCCTGATAATAGCCGCCAGGCGCACCCGCCTCGATATCCTTGGGCACCCGCCGGATGTCGCAGGGCGAGTTGGGCAGGCGGCCGAAATACTCCGGCATCCGGGCCATACAGGCGTCCATCTGCACGTTCAGATCGGCGATGAGCTGTTCCTTGGCCTCGTCCGTATTGGCATAGACCTGACCCGGCAGCTGGCCGATGGAGGCGATACGCTGGCCCACCGTACCCTCGGTCAGGCCCTGGGCCCGCAGCAGGACATCGGCGCGCGCCGACAGTTCGGCCACCTGCTCCAGGCCCATCTGGTGGACCTGTTCACCGGTCATGTCGGTGGTGGTGAAGAATTTCAGCCCATAGCCGTAATAGCGGTCGCCGCCCTCCAGACGCCACACCCCGGCGTCGTGGGTGGCATTGGGACGCTGGGCCGCCAGCGTATCGCGCTGACGCTTCAGCGCCGGCAGCACGGTGTCGTTGACGATGGCCAGGGCGCGCCCGGCCCAGTCGCCGTCCAGCCCCTTGTCCGCCGCCCGGCGCGCGACCGAGGTCACCAGCGTCATACCGGCGGGATCGGCATTCAGCATGGCGTCCATCAAGGACGTCGTCTTGTCGATGACGAAGTCCGGCGGCACGGCCCCGACCGCGAAGTCGGCCAGCATGCGCTCGGTCTCCTGATCGAAGGCGGTACCCATGGCCGACAGACGCGACAGATAGGCCTCGGCGTCCTCGGCGGTCTCGATGGTGTGCTGGCTGTCCAGGAAATCGGGCAGGGATTGATAGGCCCCGCTCAGCTGGCTGACCGTATAGGGCGAGGGGAACAGGCCGCCGCCATAGGGGAAGGCCTGCCCTTCCTGGGCGGTATCACCGAAGAATTTGACCGAGTCATAGTGGATCTTCGACGCGCTGGAGAGGGTCGAGCGATCGATGGCGTTCAGCTCGGCCATCAGAGCGTTGAACTCGATCTTGTCGGCCTCGATCTTGGCCAGCGACCGATCGTCCAGCCGCGACTTCATCACCGCGCCCGGCCCCTTGTCGAGGCCGAGGCTGGTCAGAGTCTCGGGCGAGGTCATCAGCATCTGCCGTACGATCTTGTCCATCACCGCCGTCAGAGCCGCATCTCCGCTCGAGGCAGCGGGGGCGGTCGCCACCTGTGCCAGAGCCTGCCCCGAGGCGGCAAAGCTGGACGCGGCAATCGAGACGGCGAGGAAGCGGCGGCGGTCGAACATGAATTAGGACTCCTGATCAGCCGTCATCGAAGCGCGGCTGGCGTTCAATGGCAAGTTAAGGTTGGTTCACGGCCCGACGTGATGGGGGGAGAGCGACCCGACATCACCGACGAGACGCGCCGTGCCCTCCCCATGCCAGGACACGAGGGAAGATCGGGCTCAGCTCTCCTCCCCACAGCGTGGGGAGGTGGCGCGGCGGCCACTGGGCCGACGTGACGGAGGGGGCGACCCCAGCTGAAGACGCTCCAGCGCCGTCCTGCCTATGAAATCGAGGACATGGGGAAATTCATCCCTGACATCTCGCGCCGCGATGCGGATCACGCGGATGTTTCGTGTGGCCAGCCAAGCCGATCGCCGCCGATCCATTTCGGCCCGCTCCGGGTCTTGGTGGCTGGCTCCGTCCACCTCGACCGCGAGCATCGCCTCGGCGCAGAAGAAGTCCAGAATGAAGGGGCCGATGGGATGCTGCCGTCGAAAACGCAGGCCCTCCAGACCTCGTCTTCTCAGCGCCGCCCACAGACGGGCTTCGGGTGGGGTCGGGGCTTTGCGGAAGGTCTTGGCGCGTTCATAGCTCTTGCCGTCAGCCACCGTCTCGCCCCCTCCGTCACGGCGCGAAGATGCGCCGTGCCACCTCCCCATGCCAAGTCATGGGGAGGAGAAATCAGGCCGCGCGCAGTTGCTGCTTCACCCGCTCGGCCAGGGTCTTGATGTCCAGCGGCTTGGGCAGGAAGGACACGCCCGCCTCGTCCTGCAGCAGGTCCGAGAAGTCGCTCTCGGCGTATCCGGAGATGAACATGACCGGGGCATCGCCCAGGAACTGGCGCGCCTTCTTCAGCAGCGACGGGCCGTCCAGTCCCGGCATGATGACGTCCGAGATCAGCATGTCGATCTGGCCGGCCCACTCCTCGGCCAGGGCCAGGGCCTCCTCGCCGTCACCGGCCTCGATCACTTCATAGCCGCGCTGACGCAGCAGGCGGGCGGCGATCTTGCGCACAGCCGGTTCGTCCTCGACGAACAGGATGCGACCGGCCCCGGACAGGTCGCGCGGGGCCTTGATCTTGACCTCGACGGGGGCGACCTCGGCCAGTTCGGCCTCTCCGGCGGCGGGCAGGAAGATGCGGAACACCGCCCCGCCCGTCTCGGCATTGGTCACGCCGATATGGCCGCCCGCCTGCTGGACGATGCCATAGACGGTGGCCAGGCCCATGCCGGTGCCCTCGTTCACCGCCTTGGTCGTGAAGAAGGGCTCGAAGATCTTGTCCAGCAGTTCGGGCGGCACGCCGGGGCCGGTGTCGGTCACCTCGATCAGGGCGACCTCGGTGTCGGCCGGTGCATCCAGCCAGCCCTGGCTGCGGGCATCAGCCGGCGATAGGCGGCGCGTGCGGATGGTGACGACCCCGGCCCCGGGTTCGACCACGCCGCGCATCGCATCGCGGGCGTTGACGGCCAGGTTCATCACCGCCGTTTCCAGCTGGCTCTTGTCGGCCAGGACCACGGGAAGGTCGCGGCCATAGTCGGTCTCCAGCCGGACGTCCTCGCGCAGCAGTCGGCGCAGCAGCACGGCGAACTCGCCCACCAGCTCGCCGAGATCCAGCCGCTCGCGCCGAACGGTCGATTTGCGCGAAAAGGCCAGAAGCTTGCGCACAAGGTCGGCCGCGCGAATGGCTGTCTGACGAATTTCGTTAAGGCCGTCATAGGAGGGATCACCCACCGGGTGCCGCTCCAGAAGGTCCGACAGCTGCAGCTGGATAGTGGTCAGAAGGTTGTTGAAGTCGTGCGCCACCCCGCCCGCCAGCTGGCCCACGGCCTGCATCTTCTGGGCCTGGAACAACTGCACTTCCATCGACTTCTGCGACGAGACGTCGAACAGCCAGACGCGGCGGGCCTCGCCCTCCGGCGCGACATACAGGTGCAGCATCCGGTCGGGATGAGCGCGGGCCACCAGCTCGATCGGCCCGGACGACCCGGCCGCCAGCTTGGTGCGCGCCTCGGCCACGCCGCCCGGCTCGAACAGATGGCCAAAGGCCGCGTCGCGCGAATGGGCCGGTCCGGTCAGGGCCCCCAGGGCCGTATTGGCGGCCTCCACTCGCCCGGCGAACAGATCGGCATGTGCAATCACGCACGATCCGAAGGGGGCTCCCGCCGCCATGGCCCGGCCGTCGGCTCCCGACGACGCGCTTACCGCCGGGACGGCCGGGACCACCGCCACCTCGACTTCCGGCGCAGCACGGACCAGGAACCGGCCCTCGCCCGCCTGTCCGATCAGGACCTCGATCTCGCGCTCGCCCACGGTGACGATGGCCCGCCCCTGCTGGCCCTGCCGCGCCTGGGCAAAGGCCATGTAGAGCGCCTGGCCCGACCGTCCGGCCGAGGCGGATTTCGGCAGAGCCACGGTCGCCCCGTTCTGCTCGGCCCAGGCCGCATTGAAGGCCAGCACCTGGCCCGAGGCCCAGACCAGGGCCGCCGGTTCGGACAGGGCGTCCAGCATCTCGACCGCCGTGTCCCCGCTGGGCGCGCGGGCCGTCTCGTTCCGGTTGAAGGCAAACAGGCCGATCAGGGCCACGGCCCCGGCAGCGAAGATCAGGATGAAGCCCGGCGCACTGAACGGATCAGACCGAAACGCCGGATAGGCCATGGCCGCCACCACCGCCATCATGCCGCACACCATGGCGACCAGTAGCGGGTCGATGAACAGCCGGGTCGTCGGCGAAGGACGGGGCACCTGCGAAACCGGCGCCTCAGCAGTCGTTGGGGCCAGGGCCATGGGACCTCACGCGCGAATCAGAGTTCGGATGATACGCCACATTTCGCACAGGCGCGCGGAGCGGGCTCACGCGTGAAGAGTGCTCGTGAGCAAGGTCCACGCGGCAGGCCCAGTCTTGCTCACTACCGCTCTTCACTCAGAATCTCAGCGCCGTTTCCGCTTCTGCATGACGAAGCCGATCACCTTGGCGGCGGCGTCGAAATGTTCGCGCGGGATGGTCTCGTCGATGTCGACGGCGGCATAGAGGGCGCGGGCCAGGGGGACGTTCTCGACCACCGGCACATCGTGCTCGCGCGCGACTTCTCGGATACGCAGCGCCAGGGCGTCCACCCCCTTGGCCACGCAGACGGGGGCGGCGTCGCCCTGATCCGGCTCATAGCGCAAGGCCACCGAATAGTGGGTCGGGTTGGTCACGATCACCGTGGCCGTGGGCACGTTCTGCATCATCCGCTGGCGGCTGCGCTGCATGCGGATCTGCTTCAGCTTGGCCTTGATGTGCGGATCGCCCTCGGACTGCTTGTAGTCTTCCTTGACCTCTTCCTTGGTCATCTTCATCCGCTCGTTGAAGCGGTATTTCTGCCAGAGGAAATCGCCCGCCGCCGTCAGCCCCAGGAACACTAGGGCAGAGGCCATCAGCGCCACGACCAGGTCGCGCGCGAACGGCAGAATGGACGCCGGGCTCATGGCCGCCAGATTCTCCAACTCGCGCGCATGGGGGCTGAGCACACCCCAGCAGATGGCGCAGACGGCGATCAGCTTCAGCAGCGTCTTCAGGAACTGGAACAGGCCGTCGGGCCCGAAGATGCGCTTGAACCCGGCGGCGGGACTGATCTTTTCCCAGCTCGGCTTCATCTTCTCGCCCGAGAAGATCAGACCCGACTGCGCCAGATGCCCGCCCGCCCCGCCGACGATCACCGCCGCCATCAGGGCCGCCATGAAGGGGGCGACGGCCCACAGGGCCTGGGCCCCGATCTCGACCCCGGCCCCCGCGTCCAGCCCGCCCATCATGGCGTGGGGCGCGGCGATGAACGGCAGAAGCGCCTCGGCCATCGACCCGGCGAACCAGCCGCCCATCATCAGCAGTACCGCCGCCGCCCCCATCAGCGACAGGGCAGAGCCGACGTCCGCCGACTTGGCAACGTCGCCCTTCTTTCGCGCCTCCTCGAGTTTTCGGGGGGTTGCCTCTTCTGTCTTGGAGTCGGGATCGGGCTTGTCAGCCACCCGCGCCTCCCACGAAGATGCGGGCCAGGGCGCGATAGCGGTCGATGAAGACCGTGCCCAGAACCCCCAGCGACAGAGCAAAGACCGACAGGCCCAGGATAACGCTGAGCGGCGCGGCGGCGAAGAAGACCTGAAACGACGGCATCACCCGTCCGACCAGTCCGGACGCCAGGTTGAAGATGATGGCGAACACGATGACCGGCGCCGACAGCTGGACCCCCAGCATGAAGCTGTCGCCCAGGGTGCGGATGGCCAGGCTGGCGAAATCCCCGGTGATCAAGGGCCGCGCGGGGGCGATCAGGTCATAGGACCCCACCAGCCCCGCGATGAACAGGTGATGGGTGTCGGTGGCGAACACCAGTGTCGTGCCCAAAAGCATCAGAAACGCCGCGATGGTCGTGCCGGGCTGGGCCTGCAGCGGATTGGCGGTCTGGGCGAAGCTCAGCGTGGTCTGCAACGAGACAATCTCACCGGCCGTGGCCAGGGCCGTGGTGAAGGATCGCAGCACCGCCCCGATGGCCAGGCCCACGATCACCTCGCGCAGGACCCACCCCACCATCCCGCCGACCGTGGCGGGCAGGGCCGGCAGCGCGCCCTGCACCACCGGCCAAAGGGCGAGGGACACCACCAGGGCCAGCGACAGGCGGATGCGGGGCGGCACATAGCTTTCGCCGACACCGGGGATCAGCATCAGGATGGCCCCGATCCGGGCGAAGATCAGCCCCCCCGCCCAGACCTGTTCGGCGGTGGCGTAGCCGTCCACCTACATGCCCGCTATTCGGGCCGCGATCTCGCGCATGAAACCGCCCAGCAAGGCCCCCATCAGCGGCAGGAACAGCAGCAGCGAAACAAAGATGGCGATGATCTTTGGCGCATAGACCAGGGTCTGTTCCTGGATCTGGGTCAGGGCCTGGAACAGGCCGATGCCGACCCCGACCACCAACCCGACCACCAGCACCGGCAGGCACAGCTGGATCGTCAGCCAGACGGCGTCGCGCCCCACATCCAGAACTTCCGCGCCGTTCATGAACACTCCTTTTGGCCTGCCGGCCCCCGATCGGGGTCGAGGGCCTGCTTGAGGCCGGGCCGAGACGCCGAAACTGGGCAGAAAATGCCGGGAGCGTGGTTAACGAGGGGTTAGGACGCCAGGATTCTCCCTCCCCTTCATGGGGAGGGACGGCGGCGCGCTAAGCGGCGCCAGGGTGGGGCAGTTTCGGACATCCCCACCCGGATCGCTGCGCGATCTTCCCTCCCCATGAAGGGGAGGGAGAGGCTCTTACCGGCCTCCGACTTGCAGGAAACCTCGCAAAGGAGGCCACAGCCATGGTCTGGAGCGCGATTTCGACCCGAAATGAGACATCCCCGATCGCCCGTGGCGGTTGGCTGGACGCCCTGCGTTTCATTGTGGCCGCCATGATCATCCTGCATCACTTCCAGGCGGCGGGCCCCGTGCCCCTGGCCGAGGCCTGGCATCCGGTGTTCGAGCGGGGCGGCTTCCTGCTGACCAACTTCTTCATCATCGACAGCGGCTATGTGCTGATGCGGGTCTATGCCGCCTCCCTGCAGAAGGGGACGATATCGCCCGTCGATTTCGTGCTGAAGCGGGTGCTGCGCGTCTATCCGGCCCATCTGATCATGGGTCTGTCGCTGGTGGCTCTGGTTCTGGTCAGTTCGGCCCTGGGCGTTGCGCCGCGCAATCCCGAATGGTTCGCCTGGGATCAGCTGCCCGCGCAGCTGGCGCTGGTGCAGTCGTTCGGCATCTATGGCGGACTGGGCTGGAACGCACCCGCCTGGTCGATCTCGGCCCTGATCGGCTGCTACCTGGCCTTCCCGTGGATCCTGCGCGGCCTGGTCCGCGTCGGGCCCTGGACAGTGCTGGCCCTGGGGGTCGGCCTCTATCTGGTCGCCAATGAGTTGACCTGGGCCCTTCTGGACCTGCCCGTCTATCAGATGCCGATGAAGTACGGCTTCATCCGCGCCCTGCCGCTGTTCTTCCTGGGCATGGCCCTGGCCGGGTTCGCGCAAAAGGTCTGGATCAATCCGAAACTGGCCGGCTGGGCCTTCGTCGCCGCCACGATCGGCCTGGGCGTCGCCCAGTGGTTCGACAAGAATGCGCTGATCTCGCTGGCCTGTATCTCGGTCATCATCCTGGCCGCGGGGGCCATTCCTGTGCTGCGCCCGTCCAAGCTGGTCGAGAAGATCGCCCTGGTGTCCTTTTCGATGTTCATCACCAATGAGGTGGTCCGCATCGCCTGGTTCGGCGTGGCCAACGTCGCCATCGCCCGGCTGAACCTGAGCGAGCCGGTGCAGTGGGCCCTGTGGGGTGCGGGCGTCGCGGCGGCTTTCGTCTTCGCCTTTGCCTTTCACTTCCTGATCGACAACCCGATCCAGAACCGCATCAAGGCCTGGATGAAGTCCCGCCGCAAAGGCCGCCCGGCCCCGGCGATCGGACCGGTGGTGTCGCTGGAGGGGTGAAGCGCAGAATAGCCGATCAGATCGGCATCCGCATGATCTCCTGATAGGCCTGGATCACCTGATCCCGCACGGCGATGACGGTTTCCAGCGAAGCCTCCGCGGAGCTGACCGCGGTGACCACGTCGATCAGACTGCCCTGCCCCTGGACCGCCATGTTCATCTGGGTTTCGGCCGCGCGGGTCTGCTGGGTCGTGTCGTTCATGACCGACTGCAGCAGCTCGCCGAAGCCCGGCCCCTGGGCCCCCTCCACGCCGCCGGCCGGCCCGGCCGCGCCTGCACCCTGTATCGCCTGATAGGCCTTGACCGCCGCCATCGGATTCATGGTTCAGACCTTCAGCGTTTCAGGATGTCGAGGGTGCGCTGTTCCATCGCGCGCGCCGTCTCGATCACGTTCAGGTTCGCCTCATAGGCCCGCTGCGCCTCGCGCATGTCCATGGCCTCGATCAGGGTGTCGACATTGGGCCGCATCACATAGCCCTCGGCATTGGCCGCCGGGTGCGAGGGATCGTACTCCATGCGGAAATCCTTCTGGTCCGGGCGGACCTCGGCCAGCACCACCCCGGTCGCGCCGTCGACATTGGCCGACTGGAACACCGGCACCTGCCGACGATAGGGAGTGCCGCCCGCCGTCTGGGCGGTGGATTCGGCATTGGCGATATTCTCGGCGATCACGCGCATGCGCGACTGCTGCGCCTTCAGGCCCGATGCCGCGACGGCCATGGCGCTGTTTCTGGGGGTGACGGGATCGCTCATCGGTTCAGCCTTCTATCGGTCATCGGCCGGGTGGCTTTGCGGCCATCCGCAGCATGGCCAGCGACTTCTGATACAGGCCGATGGCCGCGTCATAGGCCATGCGGCTCTCGGCCATCTTCAGCATCTGTTCCTCGACCACCACGGCATTGCCATCCAGGGTCGTCTCGGAATCAGGCGAGGCTTCAGACGTATAGCGGGTCGCCGCCGGCCCCACCGACGACAGGTGGCGGCCGGATGTCCGGGCCATGGTCACCCCGCCAGCGTTCAGGGTGGACGCGAAATCACCAGGGGCCTTCAGGTCGCGGGCGACATAGCCGGGCGTGTCCGCATTGGCCACGTTCTGGGCGATCACCCGCTGGCGCTCGTCCAGCCAGGTCAGGCGGCCGGTGATGGATTTCAGCAGAGGCAGGTCGGCGACGCCCATGGCGGGGTCCTTCCCTAGGATGGCGGTAGGCTGAATTTGCCGCCTGCATGGTTAACAGCCGGTTATTTCAACGACCCGTTAACCACGATGGTTAAGGCTCCCCGCTCGAAGCTTCCGGAATGCCCGCATGAATCTGCTCGATCTCGCCCGCGCGATCTTCGCCCTGGCCTTTACGCTGGGCATCATCGGCCTGGCCGCCTGGGCCGCGCGCCGCTATGCGCCCCAGTTGCTGGCCAAGCTGAGCGCCGAGCGGGGCGAGCGCCGCCTGACCGTGGTCGAGACCCTGGTCCTGGATCCCGCCCGCCGCCTGGTCCTGGTCCGTGTCGATGACGAAGAGCGGTTGATCCTGCTGGGCGAGGGCCGCGAACTGATCGAACCGCGCGGACCGGGGGTCCGCAAGTGACGGGGCGGAATGCTCTCCCTCCCCCTCCGGGGGAGGGTGGCGCGCAGCGCCGGGTGGGGGGGGCTACGCAAAGAACCCACAGATTTGCCGCCACGTCGCCGATCCCCCCCCACCCCGCCACCGCTTCGCGGAGGCGACCCTCCCCCGGGGGGGGAGGGAGAGGCTCCATCTTCACCCTGCCGAACCGCGCGGAACTGATCCGCGCGCTCAAGCTCTCGGCCCTGACCACCTTGCTCTGCCTGATCTGGCCTCTGGCTGCCCTGGCCCAGGACGTCGCCCAGACAGCCCAGCAGGGGGCCGCCATCAATGTCGACCTGGGCGACGGGGCGGGCCTGACCCAGCGGGTGGTGCAACTGGTCGGTCTGATGACTGTGCTGTCGCTGGCCCCGTCCATCGTGATCATGACCACCAGCTTCGTGCGGATCGTGGTGGTGCTCAGCCTGCTGCGGACAGCGCTGGGCATGCAGCAGTCGCCGCCGAATGCGGTCCTGGTGTCCCTGGCCCTGTTCCTGTCGGCCATCGTCATGGCTCCGACCTGGCAGGACGCCTATGATTCGGGCATCCGGCCGCTGATGGATCAGCAGATGGAACTGCCCCAGGCGTTCGATGCCGCGGCCGATCCGGTGAAAACCTTCATGCTGGCCCAGGTGGACCCCGGCGACCTGGCCCTGTTCACCCGGCTGTCCGAGATCGAGGCCCCCACGGCGGCGGCCGACCTGCCCCTGCGGGTCATCACCCCGGCCTTCATGATCAGCGAGCTGAAGACCGCGTTCGAAATCGGATTTCTCCTTTTCGTTCCGTTCCTTGTCATCGATCTGGTGGTGGCCAGCGTGCTGATGTCCATGGGCATGATGATGCTGCCGCCGGTGGTCATCTCCCTGCCGTTCAAGCTGATCTTCTTCGTGCTGGTCGACGGGTGGAGACTGGTGGCCGGCAGCCTGGTCGAGAGCTTCCAGAGGGCATCCGGCGGGGGATAAATCCCCGCCCTCACTGCGATTCAGCATGGGTGACGCTTGCCAAGCCCCCCGAAAAGCGTGTTGATCCCTCGGTCTTCGCCCTGAATCGGGCGAGTTACCATCGGGAAACGACCCATAATGACCACTCAAGCTGAACTCATCGCCGCTGTCGCCAAGGACGCCGGTGTTTCGCAGGCCGACGCCGGCAAGGTGCTGACCGCGATCGTCGAAAACATCCACGCCAGCCTGAAGTCGGGCGGCGACGTGCGTATCTCGAACCTGGGCGTGTTCGACACGGCCGACCGCGCTGCCCGCGAAGGCCGCAACCCGGCCACCGGCGAGACCATCAAGATCGCCGCCTCCAAGGCCGTCCGCTTCCGGGTTTCCAAGCCCCTGAAGGACGCCGTGAACGGCTAAGGATCCCTCGCCGGTCCATCGGATCGCGAATGATCGAAAGACGGGCGGGAATCGCGATGCGGTTCCCGCCCTTTTTCATTTCCCCTCCCCACACCGTGGGGAGGTGGCGCGGCGGCATCTCGGCCGCCGTGACGGAGGGGCGACTTCAACGGCAGACGCTCAGATGCTGGCTTTGGCCTTCTGGCGGAAGGCATGCAGCAGGGGCTCGGTATAGCCGTTCGGCTGCTCCACCCCCTGCAACACCAGGGCGCGCGCGGCCTGGAAGGCCAGGCTGGCCTCGGGGTTCGGGGCCATGGGCCGATAGAGGGGATCGCCCGCGTTCTGGCCGTCGACCTTGGCCGCCATCCTCAGCAGGGCGGCCTCGACCTGTTCGGGGGTGCAGACCCCGTGCAGCAGCCAGTTGGCCATGTGCTGCGATGAAATCCGCAGCGTGGCCCGGTCTTCCATCAGACCGACGTCGTGGATATCCGGCACCTTGGAACAGCCGACGCCCTGATCGATCCAGCGCACGACATAGCCGAGGATGCCCTGGGCATTGTTGTCCAGTTCGTCGGACACATCCTGCTCGGACCAGTTGGCTCCGGCGGCCAGGGGCGGGGTCAGCAGGTCGGTCAGACCGGGCACGGGCTGTTTCGCCACCGTCTCGCGCACGGCGAACACATCGACGGCGTGATAGTGCAGGGCATGCAGGGTCGCTGCCGTCGGCGACGGCGTCCAGGCGGTGTTGGCCCCCGTTTTCGGATGGGCCAGCTTCTGCTCCAGCATGTCGGCCATGCGGTCCGGGGCTGCCCACATGCCCTTGCCGATCTGCGCCTTGCCCGACAATCCGCACGCCAGGCCGATGGCCACGTTGCGGGCCTCATAGGCGGCAATCCAGGCGCAGCCCTTGACCTCGGCCTTGCGGATCATCGGACCGGCCTGCATGGCCGTGTGGATCTCGTCGCCCGTCCGGTCCAGGAAGCCGGTGTTGATGAAGACGATCCGGTCGCGCACCGCGTGGATACAGGCGGCCAGATTGGCGCTGGTCCGGCGCTCTTCGTCCATCACCCCGACCTTGATCGTGTGGCGGTCCAACCCCAGCAGGTCCTCGACCGCATCGAACAGGGCATTGGTCAGGGCCGCCTCGTCCGGTCCGTGCATCTTGGGCTTGACGATATAGATGGAGCCGGCACGGCTGTTCTTGAACCGGCCCAGCCCCTTCAGATCGTGCAGGCCGATCAGGCTGGTGACGACGGCGTCCAGAATCCCCTCCGGCACCTCGCCGCCGTCCGGCAGCAGGATGGCCGGATTGGTCATCAGATGGCCGACGTTGCGCACGAACAGCAGCGACCGCCCGGACAGGGTCACCGTCGATCCATCCGGCGCGGTGAAGACGCGATCTTCCTCCAGCGTGCGGGTCTGGGTCTTGCCGCCCTTGGCAAAGGCCGCCGACAGGTCGCCCTTCATCAGGCCCAGCCAGTTGCGATAGGCCGCCACCTTGTCCTGGGCATCCACCGCCGCGATGGAGTCTTCAAGGTCGACGATGGTGGTCAGGGCCGATTCCAGAACGACGTCGGCGATGCCCACCGGATCGCTCGCCCCGATCGGATGGTCGCTATCGAACACGACCTCGATATGCAGGCCGTTGTGCCGGAACAGGCGAGAGCGCTCGCCCTGGCCGACGTACTGTTCCGGGTGCCGCAGGGCGATGCCCTGGCTGACGTCCGACAGATCGGCCCAGGACCCGGTCGCCAGAGGAACCGACTGATCCAGGAAGGCCTTGGCCCGCGCCACCACGCGCTGGCCCCGCGCCGCGTCATAGGGCCCGCCCGGCGGCAGATCCCCCAGGGCGTCGGTGCCATACAGGGCGTCGTACAGACTGCCCCAGCGAGCATTGGCGGCGTTCAGCACGAAACGGGCGTTCAGCACCGGCACGACCAGCTGCGGCCCAGCCAGACGGGCGATCTCGTCGTCCACGCCCTCTGTGCCGATCGAGAAGGCCTGCGGTTCGGGCACCAGATAGCCGATGTCCGTCAGGAAAGCCTCGGTCGCCGACGGATCATGCGGCTGGCCCCGCCGAGCGCGGTGCCATTCGTCGATCCGGCCCTGAAGATCGTCACGCACCGCCAGCAGCCGCCGGTTCTCGGGCACGAACCGGTCCAGGATCGCGGCGAACCCGTCCCAGAAGGCCGCCATCTCGATGCCCAGCCCCGGCAGGGCCTCATCCTCGATGAAGGCGGCCAGTTCCTGTTCGACCTGCAACCCGGCCCGCGTCGTCATCATGGCTCATCTCTCCCCAAGCCAGCCCAGAAGCCGACCCCAGGCCGACCCTGTAACATTCCGTGATGACCCGAGGGAAGTCGAGAGCGATTGCGCTTACGTCTGCTGTCTTTGGTCGAAGGCCAGGCGCGCGGCCTCGATCCGCTCCAGATGGGTCGCGGCCCAGGTCCAGACGCCGCAGAAGGCCTCCGCCAGTGTCAGGCCCAGGTCGGTCAGGTGGTAGTCGACCCGGGGCGGGATCACCGGATGGACGGTCCGGATCACCAGGCCATCGCGCTCCATCTGGCGCAGGGTCTGGGTCAGCATCTTCTGGCTGATCCCCCCGACCTCCTTGCCCAGCCGCGTGAACCGCAGCGACCCGTGCTCGGTCAGGGACTCCAGGATCAGCATCGTCCATTTGTCGGCCACCCGGCCAATGACCTGATTGACCAGGGCCTCCACGCGCGGATCGGCCGGCAGACCGGTATCGGGATGTGCAATTCGTGCGGGCGGAACAGCGGTCATATCAATATCTCACCAAGAGGTAAGTATGGCAGTTTCCGGTGCCTACTTCCCATAAAAGAGCGATCCTCATACCTGGCTTTCGGCACCGATGCACGTGCCACGGACCAAGGAGCCCCTCATGAACATTACCGGCAACACCATACTGATCACTGGCGGCGGCACCGGCATCGGCCGGGCCTTGGCCGAGGCCCTGCATGATCGCGGCAATCGGGTCATCATCACCGGCCGGCGCGAAGGGCCGCTGCGAGAGGTGGTCGCCGCCCGCCCCGGCATGGCTTGGGCCATCCTGGATGTGGCAGACCCGCAGGCCATCAAGGATTTCGCCGCACAGGTCGTTCGCGACCATCCCGCCCTGAACGTCGTCATCAACAATGCCGGCATCATGCTGGCCGAGGACCTGAAGGGCGAACCCTTTGACCTCGATGTGGTCGAGGCGACGATCACCACCAACCTGCTGGGCCCGATCCGGCTGACGGCGGCCCTGCTGCCGCATCTGCGCGCCCAGCCCACGGCGACGGTCATGACCGTGACCTCGGGCCTGGCTTTCATCCCGCTGACGGTCACGCCGACCTATAATGCGACAAAGGCGGCGATCCATTCCTGGACCCAGTCGCTGCGTCACCAGATGCAGAGCACCTCGGTCGAGGTGCTGGAGCTGGCCCCGCCGGCGGTGGCCACCGACCTGATGCCGGGTCATGCGCAGAACCCCAACTCCATGCCCCTGGCCGCCTACACCCAGGAGGTCATCGGCCTGATCGAGCGGGGCGAGACTCCGCGCGGTGAGATCCTGGTCGAACGGGTCAAGCCGCTGCGCTTTGCCGAAGTCGAGGGCTACGAGGCGATGTTCGACCGCCTGAACGGGACGCACTAGATACTATCTACATTCTATCCGTCATTCCGGGGCTTGGCGTAGCCAAGAACCCGGAACCCAGGTGTCGGTCACAGACCGCTGAAGGTGCTCAGGACGTTCGCTGTGTCCTCCTGGGTTCCGGGTTCGCTCTGCGAGCGCCCCGCAATGACGGGATCTGAGAAGAGGGAACGCCCAAGGCACTGCATGTCGATTGAGGCCGAACGAGCGGCGGAATTCACGCGGCGGCGGGCGATCGGCCTGCCGCCGTGCCCCTCCGCCTTGACTTTACCGCATTCGACGCCCATTTGCGCTGCGTCGCACAATTGCGGTCCCCGGTGCGCTCCAGCGCGTGTGGGTCTTCCCCTCCCCAGGACGAAGACCTGACTGTAGCAGCGGCCGGCCCTCAAAATCATTACGCTGCCCGGACACGCGGGGTGGCGCCCGATCAAGCCCGCGACCGCCACTCCGGCGATCCGTCGGGATTGGCGGCGCTGCATCCTTGTGGTCGCGCGGTCAAAAGGCCTTCGCCTTTTCGATCCGACGCGCGACGAGGGTTCGGTGTTCCGCCGCCACGCGAAAGAACACTCCGAGTGAGCAACAAGACATTTGAATCCATGGGCCTGAACAAGGCCCTGCTGCAGGCCCTCACCACCGAGGGCTATACCGTTCCCACCCCGATCCAGGCCCAGGCCATCCCCTCGGTCATGACCGGCAAGGACCTGCTGGGCATCGCCCAGACCGGCACCGGCAAGACGGCGGCCTTCGCCCTGCCGATCCTGCATCGCCTGGCCGAGAACCGCACGGTTCCCGCCCCGCGCACCACCCGCTGCCTGATCCTGTCGCCGACGCGCGAACTGGCCAGCCAGATCGCCGACAGCTTCAAGGCCTATGGCCGTCACCTCGGCTTCAAGGTCGCGGTGGTGTTCGGCGGCGTGAAATACGGCCCCCAGGAACGCGCCCTGCAAGGCGGGCTGGACGTGCTGGTGGCCACCCCCGGCCGTCTGCTGGACCATCTGCAGCAGAAGACCCTGGACCTGTCCTCGACCGAGATCTTCGTTCTCGATGAGGCGGACCAGATGCTGGACCTGGGCTTCGTCAAGCCGATCCGCCAGATCGTCAGCCGCATCCCGGCCAAGCGTCAGAACCTGTTCTTCTCGGCCACCATGCCGACCGAGATCGGCAAGCTGGCGGGCGAGCTGCTGAAGGATCCGGTCAAGGTCCAGGTCACGCCGCAGTCGACCACGGTCGAGCGCATCAACCAGTCGGTGATCTGGGTCGAACAGGGGCGCAAGCGCGCCCTGCTGACCGAACTGTTCAGCGACCCGACCTTCACCCGCTGTCTGGTGTTCACCAAGACCAAGCACGGGGCCGACAAGGTCGCGGCCTATCTGGAGGCCGGCGGCGTCGAGGCCGGGGCCATCCACGGCAACAAGAGCCAGTCCCAGCGTGAACGCGCCCTGGACGCCTTCAAGAAGGGCAAGCTGCGCGTGCTGGTTGCCACGGATATCGCGGCGCGCGGCATCGACGTGGACGGCGTTTCGCACGTCGTCAATTTCGAACTGCCCTTCGTGCCCGAGGCCTATGTCCACCGCATCGGCCGGACGGCCCGTGCCGGGGCCGACGGCTCGGCCATCAGCTTTGTCGCCGGCGACGAGATGAAGCTGCTGCGCGACATCGAAAAGGTCACCCGCCAGAAGATTCCGGCGATCGACCGCCGCAACGACAAGGCCCTGGGCCTGCTGGATCAGTCGATCATGGCCTCTGGCGTCGCGTCCAAGGCCACCCTGCCCGAGCGTGAGGGCCGGTCTGGAAAAGAGGGCGGACGCGGCGGACGCCGCAACCCGCATCGCGATGGCGTCCGTCCGGAAGGCGGCGGCCAGCCGCATCGCCAGCGCAAGGCCGTCCCCGGCCGCGACGTCCGCCCGGCTCCGGAACGGTCCTATGACCCGATGGCCGGTGAGCGTCCGCGCAACCCCGCCCCGGCCCGCGCCACCAACAACGACCCCCGCACGGCAGAAGCCAAGCCCGAGGGCCAGATCGCCCGCCGCCGTCGCCGCCCCTCCAATGGTGGCAAGGGCTTCGTCGCCAAGGGCTAACCGCAGCGATCGCTGAAAACCATGAAGGCGGGCTCCATCGGGGCCCGCCTTTTTTGCGGTCAATCGATCAGAGCCGCCGCGATTCCTGCCGCCTTCAAGGCCGCCATCAGCTCGGCCACCGCGCCGTCCAGCAGTGCCACGTCCTGGCCGCGCACCACCAGGTTCGTGCCGATCTCTCCGCTGGTGCCTGCGCCGAACGGATAGCTGCCGAAACTCAGAGCCCGGTTCGCGTCGGCTGCAGCCCGCAGGATGTCGGCCACCGTCCCCTCGCCCACCCCGGTCACCCGGATCGTGCGGGCATGGACCACCGCCCCGGTGCGCAGGCGCGGGGCCACGTCCTCCAGCATGGCGGTCATGATCTTGGGCACGCCGGCCATGACGAAGACATTGCCGATCTGGAATCCCGGCGCATCGGTCACCGGATTGGCGATCAGGATGCCGCCTTCGGGGATCCGCGCCATGCGCCGCCGCGCCGCGTTCAGTTCATCGCTATAGCGCCGCTCGAGGATGGCCAGGGCCTGCGGATGTTCCAGCAGAGGGACCCCCATCGCCTCGGCCACGCAGTCGGCGGTGATGTCGTCATGCGTGGGGCCGATGCCGCCCGTGGTGAAGACATAATCATGGCATGACCGCAGGGCATTCAGGGCCTCCATGATCTGTCCCGGACGATCGCCCACCGTCCGCGCCTCCTCCAGGACGATCCCCAGCGCGCCCAGAAATCGGGCGATGGTGTTCAGATTGGTGTCCTGCGTCCGCCCCGACAGGATTTCATCCCCGATGATCAGGACGGCGGCGGTCGGAGAGGTCTGGGTCATGACCCGCTCCTACCTCGGTCCCAAGCCTCAGGCGAGAGCGGCATGTCGTAGCGGCGCGGACCCGGTATCTGTCAGTCGGTCGCGCCGCGCTCCCGCAGGACAGCGCCCAGGCTCCTCAGTCGAGCGTTGAGATCGGAGAGCCCGGCAGAGTCCAGGCCGACGGCATCGCGGATCTGGTCAGGTATGCAGGCGTGCGCCTCGGTCGCCAGGCTGCGGCCGGTGTCTGTCAGAGCCAGCCGAACCACACGCTCGTCACGCTGATCGCGCGTCCGTGAGACCAGTCCCCCGCTCTCCAGGCGCTTGATCAGCGGCGTCACCGTGCTGGACTCCAGAAACAGCGTCTCGCTCAGTTCGCCCACCGTCTGGCCGTCTCGCGCCATAAGGGCCGTCAGGGCCAGATACTGAGGATAGGTGATCCCGAACCGATCAAGGATCGGCTTGTAGACCCGATTGAAGGCCAGACCCGCCGCATAAATCGAAAAGCAGAGCAGGTCATCCAGCGGTGCGGCTGGAGACGAAGAGGATGATTGAGCCATGGCACATATGTAAATCGCACACGATTTAATCGCAAGCACTTGACACCAGCCCCGCCTCAATACAGATAGGTCGCACGCGATTAGATCGCGTCACATCTTTTATCAAAGGACAGACCCATGATCGCCTCCTCCATCGCCGCCCTCGCCGCCGCCACCGTCCTGGCTTCGGGCCCCCTTCCTGCCGACCCGACGCTCGAACCGGCCGCGCAGGCCTTTGCCGACGCCGCCGCGGCGGGACGCCCCCTGTATGAAATGAGCTATGTTGAGGCCCGCTCCGTTCTGGCGGCAGTCCAGGCCGACACCGTCCCCGCCTCGGGCGAAACCACCACACAGGATCTGGTCTGGAACATCGGGCCCACCGGCGCGGTGCGCATCCGCATCGTCCGGCCTGCGGCCCTGGAAGGTCCTCTTCCCGCCGTGCTCTACTATCATGGCGGTGGCTGGGTGATGGGTGACCGCAACACCCACGATCACCTGATCCGCGAGCTGGCGGTGCAGACAGGCGCGGCCGTTGTCTTTGTCGAGTACGACAATGCCCCCGAGGTCCGGTATCCGGTGAACAATGAGCAGGCCTATGCCGCTCTGGAACATGTCGCGGCCCAGGGCGCGGCGTTCGGCATCGACGGCTCGCGCATCGCCGTGGCCGGAGACAGCGCCGGCGGCAACATGGCGATCGCGGTGACCCTGATGGCCAAGGCGCGTGGCGGCCCCCGCATCGCCCATCAACTGCTCTTCTATCCGGTGACCGACGACGTCTCGGACAATGCCTCATACCAGGCGTTCGGCCAGGGACCGTTCCTGACCCGCAAGGCGATGGACTATTTCCTGGAAGCCAACTACCCGGCCGACCGGCGCGATGATGTCCTGGCCTTCCCGCTGCGGGCCACGGTCGAACAGCTGACCGGCCTGCCGCCCGCCACGGTGATCGTCGCAGAGAACGACCTGCTTCGGGACGAGGGCGAGGCCTATGGCCGCAAACTGCTTCAGGCTGGCGTCCCTGTGACCTCGACCCGCTACAATGGCACGATCCACGACTTCGTCATGCTGAATGCCCTGGCCGACAGCGACCCCGCGCGCGCTGCCATCGCCCAGGGTGCCAGCGAAATCCGCAAGGCGTTCGCCCACTGAGCCGGAGATGGGTCGATGCTTTCGAGCATCGACCCATAGGCCTGAGATCAGCCCCGCTGCTAAGCGGGGCTGATCGCATCGACGGTTCAGGCCGAAATGTCGGAGGCCCAGACCTTGGCCCCCGTCGCGCCATCTTGAGGTTTCATGCTAGGCTCGCCATTTGACGCCAAAGGCTGATCCGCCTGCACCTTGAGCCTGTGATGTACGAAACGCCCGACCTTCAGACCGATACCCTGGTCCGCACCAGCGAAATCCGCGTGCATGCAGCCGAGGATTTCGACGGCATGCGCGCCGCAGGGCGGCTGGTGGCCGAGGCGCTGGACATGATCGGCGAGTTTGTCGTGCCGGGCGTCACGACCGGCGAGCTGGACGACCGCATCCGCCAGTTCACCCTGGACCGCGGGGCCCTGCCGGCCTGCCTGGGGTATAAGGGCTATGCCAGGACTATCTGCACCTCGATCAATCATGTCGTCTGCCACGGCATTCCCGGCGACCGGGTGCTGAAGGACGGCGATATCGTCAACATCGACCACACCGTGATCGTCGACGGCTGGCATGGTGATTCCAGCCGCATGTATGCGGTCGGCAACATCAATGCCCGCGCCCGCAAGCTGATCGAGGTCACCTACGACGGGCTGGAGGCGGGCCTGGCGCAGATCAGGCCCGGCAATACCTTTGGCGACATCGGCTATGCCATCCAGCGCGTGGTCGAAGAGGCGCGGATGAGCGTGGTGCGCGACTTCTGCGGTCACGGCATCGGCCGCATCTTCCACGACAGTCCCAACGTCCTGCACTATGGTCGCCGGAGCGAGGGCGCGGTGCTGAAACCGGGCATGTTCTTCACCGTCGAGCCGATGGTGAACCTGGGCAAGCCGCATGTGAAGGTCCTGTCCGACGGCTGGACGGCCGTGACCCGCGACAAGTCCCTGTCGGCCCAGTGCGAGCACTCCGTCGGCGTCACCGAGGACGGCGTCGAACTGTTCACGGCCAGCCCGCGCGGCCTGTTCCGCCCCAACTTCTGACCGGTTGAGCGACGCGCCCGGCTGAGCCACAGTGACGGTCGGGAGACCGTCCATGACCATCGCCGACACACCGTCCGTCACGACCGAAACCTGGAAATGGTGGGAAAGTCGGCGCCTGCGTTACAATCTCGGTCTAGCGGTCGCGGGCTGGGTCGCCTGGGGCATGACCGAGCTGACCTTGCGGTCCCTGACGCCTTACACACAGACGATCACCGGCACCGCCGAAGCCAACTGGGTGTCGAGAATGCTGTATCAGGGCGTCGCCTATCTGATCTTCATGGCGGTCGCGAACCTCTTTTATCTGTCCGGGCCGGTAGCGGAAAAGTTGATGCAGCCTGCGGACATTACGGGCTTTCGCCGCCGGATGTTCGGCCTGGGCTTCTGGTTCTCGGTGGCCCTGCCATTCTTTTTGCCGGTGCTGACCGCGCTTGCCCTCGTCAACATCACCACGACGGGCTCTGCGGCATGAGCGACGCCCCCGCCGCGCCGCCCGCGCCGAAGCCCCACCACGCCGGTCATCGCGAACGCCTGCGCGAACGGGCACGCGGGGCGGGCATCCATCACCTGCCGGATTATGAACTGCTGGAGCTATTCCTGTTTCGCAGCCAGCCGCAGGGCGACGTCAAACCCATCGCCAAGGCCCTGCTGGCCCGGTTCGGCTCGCTGGCCGCCGTCCTGGCCGCCTCGGTCGAGGATCTGATGACGGTGAAGGCCGAGGACAGCCGGGGCCGGGCCAAGGGCATCGGCGCGGAGACCGCCCTGGACATCGCCGCCCTGCACGAGGTCGCTCGCCGGGTGGCCAAGGAAGAGGCCAACAAACGCACCGTCATCTCGTCCTGGACGGCCCTGCTGGCCTATGTCCGGCTGTCCCTGCAGCATGAGCCGCGCGAGCAGTTTCGCGTGCTGTATCTGGACAAGAAGAACCAGCTGATCCTGGACGAGGTTCAGAACCGGGGCACGGTCGATCACGCCCCCGTCTATCCGCGCGAGGTCGTGCGCCGGGCGCTGGAGCTGTCGGCCAGCGCCATGATCATCGTCCACAACCACCCGTCCGGCGACCCGACACCCTCGCGCGCCGACATCGAGATGACGAAACAGGTCGTCCAGGCCGCGCGGTCGCTGAGCCTGGAGGTCCACGACCACCTGATCGTGGGGCGCGAGGGCGTGGCCAGCTTCAAGCAACTGGGCCTGATGTGACCCTGCTGACGACCGACCGGCTGACCCTGTCGCCTGTGTCACCGGCCGATTTCGAGGATCTGTGCGCCCTGTTCGGCGATCTGGATTTCACGCGCCACATCATGGGCCGGGCGCTGAATGACGAGGAGGTCTGGTCCCGGCTGCTGCGCGACCTGGGCCACTGGCAGGTGTTGGGCTATGGCAACTGGTCGATCCGTTCCCGGACGGACGGCACCTATGTCGGTCAGGTCGGGGTGCTGGACTATCGCCGCCATATCGACCCGCCGCTGGATGCGCCCGAACTGGGTTGGGGCCTGGCTACTGCCCATCAAGGACAAGGCTATGGGCTTGAGGCCGTCTCGGCAGTGCTGGCCTGGACCGATGCCCGCCTGACCGCGCCCCGCACTGTCTGCATGATCGCGCCAGACAATGTACGCTCGCAGGCTCTGGCTGAGCGGGCCGGCTACCGACCCTTTGCCCAAACCGACTATGCCGGTCGTCCGGTCGTCTTGATGGAACGGCTCCGGCGAGCCCCGCCCGGGCCGTAGCCAGCCATTAAGGTTTACGCGCCACACTGTCCGGCGAAGAAGCCGGAGACTCAACGCCGCCATGCCGATGCCCGCCGATGCCCTGCATGCCTGCCTGGCCGAGGCCTTTCCGGACGCCGAGATCGTGATCGACGATCTGGCCGGCGACGGCGACCACTATCGCGCACGCATCGTCTCGACCGCCTTCGTCGGCCTGAACCGGGTGAAACAGCATCAGCTGGTCTATGCCGCGCTCAAGGGGCGGATGGGCGGCGAACTGCACGCCCTAGCCCTGGAAACCTCCGTTCCTGAGACGGGAGGCTGATCCCATGCGCTATCGCCCCTTTGGACGCAGCGGTGCGGCCGTCTCGGCGGTGACGCTCAGCCTGGACCTGCACGCCCTTGCGCGGGGTCCCGATTTCGCACGCGAGCTGATCTATTCGGCCCTGGAAGCGGGCATCAACAGCTATCACCTGGAAACCGCCGATCCGGTTCTGGCCGAGATCGTCGGTGGCGCGCTCAGCCATATCGACCGCAAGCTGGTCTATGTCACCCTGGCCCTGGGGGCCGGCGACGGTCGGCGAGGATCGCAGCGCGACTTCTCGGCCGAGGGCATGACCGGGGCGATCGACCGGGCACTGCATGTGTCGGGCCTGCGCTGGATTGACGTCGCCCTGCTGGACGAGCCGGGCGAGCACGAACTGCCGCAATCCTCGTTGACCGCCTTGAAGGCCCTGCGCGCGACCGAGCGTGTCCGCCTGCTGGGCATCCAGGGCGACAGTGACGTCATGGACGCCTATGTCTCGACCGGCGCCTTCGATGTCCTGGCCACCAGTTTTCACGTCAATTCGCCCTGGCAGGTCCGTTCGCGAATCCGCACGGCGCGCGAACAGGACATGGCCATCTTTGCGGGCGGCTATTTCCCGGCGTCGCTGGATTCCGAGCGCAAGGCCGCCGTCGCCCATGTCGAGCCGAAGAAGAAGGGGTTGTTTGGCTTCGTCCGCGATCCCAAGGCCCGGCCCGCATCCGATCCGCTCAGCGGTGCGGGCACCTTTGCCTTCCTGCACCGCACGGCCAACTGGACGGCCGAGCAGATCTGCCTGGCCTACACCCTGACCGACCCGTCGGTATCCAGCGTGCTGATCCAGGCCAACGACCCCGAACGTCTGAACCTCCTGGCAATGGTGCCCGAGCGCGACATGCCGCCCGGCGTCTCGGCCCAGCTTGAAATGGCCCGCGTGGCCACCGCTGCGGCCTGAAGCCCAACCGCCACGGCTTACCGCTACCCTTGACCGGGGCCCTCCCCGTCCCTAGCTGACGGCCTGAACGAAAGGCCTCCCCATGACCGACACCGCCGCCGATCCCGTCCAGGCATTCATCGCCGACACCGTGTCCCAGCATGACGTTGTGCTGTTCATGAAGGGCACGCCCGATGCGCCGCGCTGCGGTTTCTCGTCTTTGGCGGTCCAGATCCTGGACCATGTCGGGGCGTCGTTCGTCGGCGTGGACGTGCTGCAGGACGAGGCCCTGCGCGAAGGCGTCAAGCAGTTCACCGACTGGCCGACCATCCCTCAGCTGTATGTGAAGGGCGAGTTCGTCGGCGGATCCGACATCGTGCGCGAGATGTTCAACGCCGGAGAGCTCCAGGCCCTGATGGCCGAGAAGGGCGTTGCCCTGGGCCAAGTCGACGCCTGATGGCCCGGGCCCAGCTTCAGCCGCGCGAGGATCGCGAGATCTTCGTCCTGCCGCTGGACATCCGGCCCGAGCACATCGACGCCAACGGCCACGTCAACAACGTTGTCTATGTCGGCTGGCTGCAAGATGCCGGCACCGCCCACTGGAACGCGCGCTTCGATGAGGCCACGCGCACCAAATGGTCCTGGGTCGGGGTGCGGCACGAGATCGACTATCTGCGCCCGCTGATGCCGGATGCGACGGGCGTCGTGGCCCGCACCTGGGTCGGCGATCCCCAGGGGCCGCGTTTCAACCGCTATGTCCGCATCGAGGACGGCGAGGGTCGCCTTTGCGCTCAGGGCGTGACCGAATGGGTCCTGGTCGATGCCCAGACCATGCGCCCCCACCGCATCCCCGCCGACATGCTGCCGACCTTCGCCCGGCGTTGAGCCGGGGCCGGGATGGCCGGGGTCGAGCGCTCGCAAAGCGCGCGTCGAACGCTTCAGCCATCATAACCGCCTCCCATCGGAGCGTCCTCCAGACTAGCGCTACGACCGATTCCGACGTGCAATAGGATATATTTCCTATCACAGCCGTCAGCCCGACACAGGATGACGGCTTGGATCGATTGAGGGAGCATTCTGACGATGACTGAAGCCTATGTCGTGCCGGTAATGGAGGCCGACCGGATACGGGCCGGACTGGCTCTGCAATTGGTGGCGGCTTCCACCGGTATTGCGGCCGAGACGATGACGGGGCGAGAGCGGCTGTCCCCCATCGCCTGCCGCGCCCGCTGGCTGGCCATGTATCTGTCGCACATCACCTTCGGCTGGCCGCTGGAGCGGGTCGCCCATGCCTTTGGCGTCAACCGGGCCACCGCCGGCACCGCGTGCCGATGGGTCGAGGACGAGCGCGATCGTCCCGTGCTGGACGCGCTTCTGGACCGGCTGGAGGACTGCGTCCGCCTGATCGTCGAGGCGGGCAGGCTGGACCTGAGCCAGGCCCTGGGCAACCGGCCGGCTGCAAGGGGGATCGGAGGGCCGGCATGACCGGTCGCCTGCAACGGGCCCGCGCCCTGCTGGCCAGGCCGGGGGCCTGGATGGGAGCCGAAGCCGATGGGGGCTATGCCATCCGTCTGGCCCCGACGCGCCGAGCGCGGGTCAATCTGACAATCGACGAGGCCATCTTCCTCGCTCTGGTGGAGCTGCCCGGCCTGCGTGTTCGGTCGAAGGGCGGCTGGACCCTGCGTGCCGAAGTCGAGGCGGGCGAGGCCCCCGCGCCGGGTCGGCCCGGCATCATCGACGGTACCCGGACGATCATGCAGGCCGACGGCCGCCCAGTCGCCCATGCCGCCAATCTGGGCGAGACGCCGATCGCCTGGCTGGCGCGCCGCCGTGATTCCGAGGGCCGTCCCTGGCTGACCCCGGCCCAGGTCGCGGCGGGCGAACGTCTGACGCGCGAGGCCGAGGCCGCCCTGTCCGGCCCGTCCCTGACCATGCGGTGGGACGCCTTGCCCCGATCGGGCGGCGGGTCGTCGGCCCGGATGGAACCCGGCGACCGCGCCCTGTCCGCCGGCCGCCGCGTGGCCCTGGCCCTGGACGCCTGCGGTCCCCGGCTGCGCGGTATCGTCCAGCAGGTCTGCATCCAGGGTTCAGCTCTCAGCCTGGCCGAGCGTGAACTGGGCCTGGGTCGTCGCCGGGGCAAGATCCTGTTGCAACAAGGGCTCCAGGCCCTGGCCGATCATTACCGGATCGGGTGAGCGGGCTCAGCTGGCCGCCAGAGCCGCCTCGCGGATACGGCCGACCATGGCGTTCAGCCCATTGGCCCTCTGCCGGGTCAGGGCCTGGGGCAAGCCCAGCCGGTCCAGGGCGGCGCGCGCATCGAAGGACAGGATTTCCGCTGGCGTCCGCCCCGAATACAGCATCAGCAGCAGCGCGACATTGCCCTTTGAAATCGCGCTGTCGCTGTCGGCGGTGAACCACAGCCGGTCGCCGGACGGGTGCACGGCCAACCAGACCTGGGCCGCGCAGCCGGGCACCTTGTTCGCCTCGGTGCGGTCCGCGTCGGACAGCGGCGAAAGGCTCTTGCCCAGATCGATGACGTATTCGATCCGCCCTTCCCAGTCGCCCAGCAGGTCGAACTCCTCCTCCAGCTGCGACAGGGTATCTTCAAGGCTCAGGGGCGGCGGCGTCATGAGCGGGGGATAGGCCGCGCCACGCCAGGCAGCAAGTCGGTCGTTTGCCACAGTCGCCTCGCGCGGGAGCGCCCTCGCCCCCTTTCCCCTGCGGCGCTAGGCTGAAAGGCTCCTCTCGAATCTCCCCTGCGAGAGGCGCTGTCAGGATTTCGAGCCACGTGACCACGCCTGTGCGTCCAGACCCCATGCCGGAGGCCCGCGATCTGCCGGGCATCGCGGCCTGGCACGCCGGATGGGCCGTGGCCGCGGCCCTGGCGGCGCTGTGCGGGCGCTGGCTGGGTCAGGGGGTCGACGGACCGGTCTTCTTCGGGATCCTGACCATGGCCGTGCCGGGCCTGGGCGGTCTGACCCTGCTTTGGCGTGACGGCATGGCGCAGCGGACCCTGGTTCTGGGCCTTTGGGGACTGGCCGCCGTCGTCTGCGCCATGCTGGCGGGCGGCATGACCGGATCCCTCGCCGGGTTCGCCTTCCTGCCGATGGCGGCGGGCCTGGCGTTCGGCACCCATCGACTGATCCAGGGCGGTGTCCTGATGAGCGGCCTGGCCGTTCTCGCCGGTCTGATCGCGGTCTGGGTCGCGGGGCCCAGCGAGGGGCATTCCGATCTCGCGGCCCTGTCCGCCCTGATGACCCTCGCAGCCTTTGCCGTCGCGCTTCGCCTGTCGTGGCGTGCCCGCGAAAGAACCCTGTCAGAGGCGCAGGGCGCGATGCAGCGGGTCGAAGCCATCCTGTCGTCCCAACCGGGGCTGACCCTGACCATGGACCCGTCGGGGCGCCCTCTGTCCGCCTATGGCACCCCGCCCGCTGCCCTGCCGGTTGATCCGCTGTTCGCCCAGGGTCTGATCGCCGCCGTCCATGCGCCGGACCGCCCGGCCGTCCTGTCGGCGATCGAGCGGGCGCTTTCCGGCACGGACACCCAGGTCCGCTTCGCCCCCCGCACGGCCCTGGATCGCCGGGTGACCCTGATCCTTCGCCGTCTGGACGAGCCACAGGGCCTGCGCCTGATCGTTCAGGCCTTCGACGCCACGGCGCAGTATGCCCGCGAGGTCGCGCTGGACACGGCCCGCGCCGATGCCGTGGCGCGCGAGGCGGGCAAGACCCGCTTCCTGGCCAATATGAGCCATGAGCTGCGCACTCCGCTGAACGCCGTCCTCGGCTTTGCCGACATCATGCGCCAGCAACTGTTCGGTCCCCTGCCCGACCGCTATGGCGACTATGCCACTTCGATCCATGAAGCGGGCGGCCATCTGCTGAACCTGATCAACGACGTGCTCGACGTATCCAAGATCGAGGCCGACCGCTACGACCTGACGTTGGAGCCCTTTGACGCGCGTGAGGTCATTTCGGCGGCTGTGACCCTGGTTCGCCTGTCGGCCGAGGACAAGGGCCTGGCCCTGGCCGGGGTCCTGCCGGCCGAGCCGCTGTCCGTCGTCGCCGACCGCCGCGCCCTGAAGCAGATCGCGCTGAACCTGTTGTCCAATGCCGTGAAATTCACCCCGGCGGGCGGCTCGGTCACCGTCACGGCCGAGGCCATCGGCCCCTATCTGGAGATCGTCGTGGCCGATACCGGCGTCGGCGTGGCGCCCGAGGACCTGAAGCGTCTGGGCCGTCCGTTCGAACAGGCCGGCGGCGCCGATCAGCGGGCCATGGGCACCGGCCTGGGTCTGTCGCTGGTCCGGGCTCTTGCCGAACTGCATGGCGGACGGATGTCTCTGGACAGTACCTTGGGTGAGGGCACCGCCGTCACCGTACGCCTGCCTGTTGCCCAGGTCGCCCGTCCCGCCCTGCCCGAAGGTGGTGCCCAGGTCATCGCCCTGCGCGACCCCGCAGGCTAGATCGGCCCCATCGCCAGGAAGGCGCGGGCGGCGGCGAAATCGCCGACCTCGAACACCGCGCGGGCCACGCTGTCATCGCGAAACACGAACTCCACGACAAAGGTCTCGCGCGGGTCCAGAGGCTCCAGCGCCTGAGCCAGGGCGGCAGGAAATCGCCAGGTCTCGCCGGCCTTGGCTCCCGGCCGCAGCAGGGCCGGATCGGCCGGTGCCTGCCCGCTGGACCAGATGGCCCGGCGGAGTCCGGCAGGCGGAAGACTACCGTCCCGACCCACCCAGGCGCGAGGGCTCAGGGCCGGGTCACGCATCACGACGCGCACGGCGCGGGGCCGCGGACGACCCACGAAGCTGACGGTGACGCTCGGTCCCGCCTGCCGGCCCGTGGGATAGCCGAAGGTGACGGGCGACGCCCCGGTGATGCCGTCCTGCTTCAGCGCCCATGTGGGGGTGTCATAGACGTTACGGCTGGCCAGCCAGTCGCCGCGCGCCCCTGGAAAGGTCATGCGCGGCATGCGTGACCACCCGGCAAAGGCGTGATCCACCCGCCCGCGCACGACGGCCAGATCGGGATCGGTGCAGGACACGGACGCAGCCCGGCTGCGCGCGCGGGCAGCCGCCGCCGACAGATCGCGATCGGACCCTCCGCCTCGCAAGGCTGCACCCCGCGCCTGCCGCGTCGCCGCCGTCAGGGCTGCCGCGACCCCCGGCGTGAACAGCCGGCATTTCTGGTGCGCCGCCAGCACGAAGCTGCGCTCGTAGAAGGTCTGGGATGCATCGGCCCAGGCATTGAGCGGCGTCATGGCCAGGGCCAGCGCCGCGACGCAGGCTTTGGCGGTTTTCGAGTTCGGGCCTATCCTCATGAGGCCGACCCTAGAGCCTTCGCCTTGTGGTCCGGTTTCCGAGCAGGGTTACCCATTTGCTTCTGTCGACCGACCTGTGGGTCTCCGCCCTGATCCGCCGTGCCGAACTGGCGGGAGCCTATGCGACTGTCGTACGGCGGGGCGATGCCCGCGCAGGCAGTGTGATCGTCAAGGCGTTCGACACCGCCAGCCGCCGCGCCCGCCTCTATGTCGAGGCCACGGGCCCGGATGGCGATCGCCTGTGGATGCAGCCGGTCGAGAGCGAGGCCGAACACGAGCTGGACGCCTATGTCGCCCGCCAGCACGGCTATGATCCCGATCTATGGGTCGTCGAGATCGAAGACCGCCAGGGCCGCCACTTCCTGACCGAGACGGTAGCGGGGGAGTGAGAGTTTGGGTGGCCTCGGCGTCATCGTCGCCGCCCAACTCTGACTCTGTCGTCAGCGATTCCTGACCGGCCAGGCGACGCGCCCTGCCATTCGTTTGGGAGCGCATCGTCTGACATCGCGCCAAGCGATGGTATCGCATCCGCGCCCGGTCACGATCACTTAACCCCGTTCGTGAACGCCACTGAAAACCCACCGCGCTACGGTCCATGAACGGACGAGATCGCGTCCGGGTTTGGTGAGTGCGTCTCGATGCTGTTTCTTCTCAACGACGTGGTGTTCGATCTGGACGAGACCTGCCCGGTCACGCCCGGCGACGCGCGCCGGTTCGAGAAGCTGGGCTTCGACTATGTGCTGGAACTGGGTTGCGAACTGTTTGCCGAGGACCCGCTGCTGCACCGCACCGATCCCGACCGCGCGCGCCGCCTGGCCTGGCTGATCCACGACCGGGACGGCGACATCAACGCCGCCCTGTTTGCCGCCCCGGCCCAGGATTGTGCGCCCGAGTTGGTCGAGCCGCGCTTCTGTGCCCTGCCCCCCGCCGTGATCCGCCAGCTGAACGCCAAGGCCAGCAAGGGCCGCCTGGACGCCGTCACGGCCGACCGCGCCGTCTGGAACCGAATGGCGGCCTGAGGCCCCTCACTTTCGTCCTGCCTCCGATTCCCGTATGACGGGTCGATGTCACCGCGGAGGTCGTCCTTGTTCAACCTGTGCTTACGCCTGCCCCTTGGCATGGTCAGCTCGCTGGTCCTGGTGGCACTGGCGGTCCTGGGATCGGCAGGCCCGGCGCGCGCCGATTGGTTGAAAGCGGAAAGCCGCAACTTTGTCGTCTACTCCAGCGGCACCGAGTCTGCCCTTCGAGAGTATGTCGAAGACCTTGAGACCTACGACTGGGTGTTGCGGATTTGGACAGGACGACCGGTCGGACAGACACCGCCGCGCAAACTGCCCATCTATCTCCTGACCGGCGTCCCGGCCTTGCGCCAGGTCGTGCCTGAGGCGGATCAACTGATCGGCGGGGTGTATTTTGGCACGACGGAGGACGTATTTGCGGTCGCGCTTCGCAACACGGACAACGACTTCCTGTTCCACGAATACGCCCATCACTTCTTCCAGCAGAACTTCCCCAACGTGGCCTTCCCGGGCTGGCTGAGCGAAGGACTGGCTGAGTACTATATGACCGTAGAGGTCTCGCGCGGGACGGTGGAACTGGGCAACTATAGCCCGATGCGTGGGGCAGCCCTGACCAATGCCGTTTGGCCGCCGCTCGAGGACCTCCTGTCCAAGCGTTATGGCCAGATCGAACGGGACGATCACAGGGCCAGCTACTATCCGCTCTCCTGGCTTCTGACGCACTGGTTCATGAGCGACGAGACCCGCAAGCCGTGGCTGGACCTGTATCTTGCCGACATCCGCGCTGGCGGCGACCCCGTCGGGGCGATGGAGCGGGTGACCGGCCAGTCCATGGTCGAACTGACCCAGACCTTGCGGGCCTATTTGCGCGGCGGCATCCGGTACGCGCGTTTCGCCGATGCGTCGCCCCCCGCCGAGATCACCATCAGCCGCATGCCGCAGTCTGCGGACGACGTCCTGCTCCTTGGCCAGAGAATAAAGCTCGGCGTTCCAGAAGAGATGGAGGCCGAAACCCTGACACTCGTCCGCCGTGCTGCTGCGAAGCATCCGGACGATCCCCTAGCCCTGCTGGTACTGGGTCACGCCGAGCTGCACATGGGCGATGCGGTCGAGGGAGAGCGGGTCCTTCAACGGCTGCTGGAGATCGACCCCGATAACGTGGAAGGTCTGCAGTTGATGGCCAGTGCGCGCCTAAAGCAGGCTGAGGATCACCCGGAGGAGGCCCGCACCCTGCTAAATCAGGCACGCGGCTTTCTGGCCCGCGCCTACGCGGTGCGGCCAGACGACTATGTGACCCTGTACTATAACGCGCTCTCTCGGGAGGGCGCTGAGACCTACCCCAATGAGAACGACATGCGGACCTGGGAACAGGCCTTTATCCTGGTCCCGCAACTGGCTCCTGTGCGGTTGGGATTTGCCAGCGCTCTGATCTATCGAGGCGAACGTGATCTGGCGATCCATCTGCTGACGCCGCTCGCGAATGCGCCCCATGGCGGACCCGCCGCCGAAGCCGCGCAGGCACTGATCGAAACCGCGCGCTCGGGTGGCACTCCACCGTCTCTGGAAGACCTGGAGGACGATTCAGCGTCTGACACTCCCGCCGAGCCGCAAGCAGACGCAGAGGCGCAGGGCCCACAGGCAGACTGAGCCCCGGCTTTTTCTTCCCTCGCCCGTCGGCCCCGGCCATCATCAGGCGTCGTGCCGATGAACCGGAGAGATGCCGATGCAGTATGCCGTGCTTTGCTATGACCGAGAGGACGTGGTCAGCGCCTGGTCCAAAGCCGAGGACGAAGCCGTCATGGCGCGCCTCGGCGTCGTTCAGGAAAGGCTGGCGGCCCAGGGACGGATCGGGCCGGTCGCGCGGCTTTTGCCTACCACCGCCGCCACCACGGTGCGAAAGGGCGCCGAGCCGCTGATCCTGGACGGACCGTTCGCCGAAACCAAGGAACAGCTGCTGGGCTTCTACATCATCGACTGCGAGGACCTGGAGGCCGCGATCGCGGTGGCCAGGGATTTGGCCCAGGCCAGTGGGTCGCCCGGCGCCTATGAGTTGCGGCCCATCGGCTATTTCAGGGACTGGAAGGCGGCGGAGTGACCGATCCGGCCTGGATCGACGCCGCCCTGGTCGCGGCACGGCCCAGGGCGGTCGGGGCCCTGTTGCGCTATTTCCGCGAGCTGGACCTGGCGGAAGAAGCCTTTCAGGACGCCTGTCTGAAGGCGTTGCAGAGCTGGCCGGTCAAGGGTCCGCCCCGCGATCCGGCCGCCTGGCTGATCTTCGTTGGCCGCAATGCCGGGGTCGATGGGCTGCGGCGACGCGGCAGGCAGACGCCCCTGCCGGATGAAGCGGTCCTGTCCGATCTGGACGATGTCGAGACACCTCTGGCCGAGCGGCTGGACGGGGCCGACTATCGCGACGACGTGCTGCGGCTGATGTTCGTCTGCTGCCATCCCGACCTGCCGGCCACCCAGCAGATCGCCCTGGCGCTGCGGATCGTGTCGGGGCTGTCGGTACGGCGGATCGCCAGGGCGTTTCTGGTGGGAGAGGCGGCGATGGAACAGCGGATCACCCGCGCCAAGGCCCGCATCGCCGCCGCCGGACTGCCGTTCGATACCCCGGGCCCCCTCGAGCGGGCTGAGCGGCTGGGGGTCGTCATGGCCATGGTCTATCTGGTGTTCAACGAGGGATATTCGGCTCCTGGCGGTCCCGCTGCGGACCGCGACGACCGGGCGGGCCTGGCGGGCGAGGCCATCCGCCTGGGCCGGTTGCTGCTGCGCCTGTTCCCGTCAGAGCCGGAGGTCATGGGGCTGACGTCGCTGATGTTGTTGCAGCATGCGCGGGCCGGGGCGCGGTTCGCGGACGACGGTGCCGTCATCCTGCTGGACGATCAGGACCGGTCGCGCTGGGACCGCACGGCCATCGCCGAGGGACTGGCCCTGATGGACAAGGCGCTGCGTCACCTGCGGCCCGGCCCCTATCAGGTTCAGGCCGCCATCGCGGCCCTGCATGCCCGCGCGCTCTCGGCCGAGGCCACCGACTGGACCGGGATCGAGCGGCTGTATGAGACGCTGGAAATCATGCAACCCTCCCCCGTCGTCACCCTGAACCGCGCCGTGGCGGTGATGAAGGCGCGCGGGCCGGAACAGGCCCTGGCCATGATCGAGCCGCTGGCTGAGCGCCTCAGCGGCTATTTCTATTTCTTCGGCCTGAAGGGGACGCTGCTGGCACAGCTGGGCCGCGCCAGGGAGGCGTGCGCCGCTTTCGACCAGGCCATCGCCCTGGCCGACACGCCTGCCCAGGCCGCCCACATCCGCGACCAGATCGACGGACTGCGGGCCGTGGAGCCCTAGATCACCGCATTGAAGATGATGTGGACGGCATAGGCAGTGCCGAAGATGAAGGCGAAGCCGGCCGCCAGATAGACGGCAGGATGCAGTTTCCCGCCGCGGCGGGTCGGGGCATGGGGCAGGTGGTGCAGCATGGCCATGGGTTTGTTCCTTGTCGTTTCCTCGTGGCGGCCGGCTCGTGTCCGGACGTCTCACACCATCAGACTGTACCCATAACCCTGTGCTGTGAAGGGGTATTCACCAAAGGGTGAGACCGTGACTTTCGACGCCCCGCGCGCTACCTCCCGCCGCCATGTCCAAGCTCACCCTGAACGAGGAGGCCCTGCGCCGCAGGACCTTCGCCATCATCGCCCACCCCGATGCGGGCAAGACGACCCTGACCGAGCATATCCTGCTGGCGGGCGGTGCCATCCGCGCGGCCGGGGCCGTGCGGGCGCGGGGCGAGAACCGGCGCACCCAGTCCGACTGGATGAAGATCGAAAAGGAGCGCGGCATCTCGGTCAGCGCCTCGGTCATGACGTTCGAACACGCCGGGGCCGACGGCGTCGCCAAGATGTTCAACCTTCTGGACACGCCGGGGCACGAGGACTTCTCTGAGGACACCTATCGCACCCTGACGGCCGCCGACTGCGCCATCATGGTGCTGGATGCCGCCAAGGGGATCGAGCCGCAGACGCTGAAGCTGTTCGAGGTCTGCCGCCTGCGCGACATCCCGATCATCACCTTCATCAACAAGCTGGACCGCGAGGCCCAGGATCCGATGGCCCTGCTGGACGAGATCGCGTCCAAGCTGCAGCTGGACCCTGCCCCGATCTGGTGGCCAGCCCAGAGCGGAAACCGCCTGCGCGGCATGGTCCAGATGGGCACCGGCCTGTTCCAGCCCTATGCCCGCAAGCCCGCCGGGTCGGCAGAGGACGTGCCCCACCCCGACGCCCTGCCCCTAACCGAGGCCCAGAGCTATTTCGAGGAAGGCGAACACGCCGAACTGATGGAGGCGGCCGAACTGGTCGAGGGCGGCTATCCGGCTTTTGATCGCCAGGCTTTCCTGGAGGGGCATATGACGCCGGTGCTGTGGGGCTCGGCCCTGCGCCATTTCGGCATCGACGAACTGCTGGCCGCCATCGGCGAATGGGCCCCGCCGCCCAAGACCATGAAGGCGGTGAAGGCCGCCCCCGCCGGCACCCGCAACGCCGCCGAACCCGTGCCCACGACCATCGCCCCCGGCACGGACGAGGTCACCGGCTTCGTCTTCAAGGTCCAGGCCAATATGGACCCCAATCACCGCGACCGGATCGCCATGTTCCGCATGGCCTCGGGCAGCTTCAAGCGCGGCATGAAGCTGAAGGTCCAGAACACGGGCAAGCAGCTGAGCGTCAACGCCCCGATCATGTTCTTCGCCAGCGATCGCGAACTGGCCGAGGATGCCTATGCCGGCGACGTCATCGGCATTCCCAACCATGGCGTGCTGCGCGTCGGCGACAGCCTGTCCGAAAGCGGCATGATCCGCTTCGCTGGCCTGCCGAACTTTGCGCCGGAGATCCTGCAGCGCGTGCGGGTCAAGGATCCGCTGAAGGCCAAGCATCTGAAAAAGGCCCTGGACGGCCTGGCCGAGGAAGGCGTGACCCAGCTGTTCCGCCCCGAACTGGGCAGCGATTTCATCGTCGGCGCCGTAGGTCAGCTGCAGTTCGAGGTCATGGCCGACCGCCTGGGCGAGGAATACGGCCTTGAGGTGATCTTCGAGCCCAGCCCCTTCGCCGAGGCCCGCTGGATCGCCCCCGCCCCCGACGCCACCAAGGCCGACGTCGAGGACTTCATGTCCAAATATCGCGGCCAGATGGCCACCGACATCGACGACGACCCCGTCTTCCTGGCCAAGTCGAGTTGGGAAACGGGCTATGTCGGCGAACGCTTCCCGAAGGTGGCGTTCACGAAGACGAAGGAGCGGGGGTAGCGGTTAGCGGCGAGCACGGAGGCCATCGACGGTCAGCTTGCACCCACACGCAGTACAGAAAATCGAAAAGGCACCGAGCCAGAATTTAAACTGGTCACGCAGCGCAGTCGTGCAGGTCAAGGGGTCGCCGCGATGTTCCTCGGGGACGAGGAAGACAACCCCAGTTGCGGCCGCGAGGAGAAGGGTGAAGCCGAAGGCCCGCCTACGCCATACAGGAGCGATCTGGTATCCGTCAGGTCTGTTGCGCATCGGAATTTTGGCCGTGTAGAGCGCAGCAGTTCCAAGCGCCCCGAACGCTATCAGCATCCGCGACGCCATCATCCCCGCCTGCTCCGCATCTGGAGTGCAGGCCTCCAGAAACCGGGCGTATAGCAGGGTCGAACCCGGAAGCCGCAGCTCGGGAATGGCAAACAGCTGAAAGGCTACAACTGCAACCGCCAAGGCCGCTGCGGTCAACAGGAAGACCGACCAAGTGGGGTCGACCAGGAGGACGCCTGGAAGCCGCCACCCCTCTGCGAATGATCTTCCGTCAGACACGCCACGCTCCTTGAACGGACGCCATTCTGGAGGCGACAGCCTTAAGGGCGTGTTTGCGTACCAGCAGCTTCATCCATAGCGGCGGTGAATAGGCGAACTCTTCTATCGGGGAATATCGATCACCGCTTCTTTCCGCTCATCTCCGCTTTCGCGGGGATGAGCGGATCGAGTAGGGGACCTACGCCCCCATCACCGGATAGTCCGTGTAGCCCTTGGCGCCGCCGCCGTAGAAGGTGTCCTTGTCCGGGGCGTTCAGCTCGGCACCGGTGCGCCAGCGTTCGACCAGGTCGGGGTTGGCCAGGACCGGGACGCCGATGCTGACCAGGTCCGCGCGGCCTTCGTTCATCGCCTTTTCGGCCAGTTCGCGGGTCAGGCCGCCATTCAGCATCAGGGGGCCATCGAAGGCATCGCGCATCTGAGCGGCCAGTTGCGGGGCGTCGCCCTTGATCGACATGGGCGTGCCGGGCTCGCCCTCGATCAGGTGTAGATATGCCAGTCCGAACCGCTTCAGCGCCGCCGCGACGTGCAGGAAGATGGGCGCGGGGTCGGAGTCCATCGTGTCATTGGCCCCGTTCGAGGGCGACAGGCGGATGCCCACCCGGTCGGCACCCCAGACGGCCACGACCGCGGTGACCACCTCCAGCAGGAAGCGGGCCCGGTTCTCGACCGAACCGCCATAGCGATCGTCGCGCTGGTTGGAGCCGTCCTTCAGGAACTGGTCGATCAGATAGCCATTGGCGGCGTGGACTTCGACCCCGTCGAAGCCGGCCTTCTTGGCCATTTCGGCCGCGTGGACATAGTCGGCGACGATGCCCTGGATTTCATCGACAGTCAGGGCGCGGGGCGTCTCGAACGGGACCATGCTGAAGTCGGGCTTCATCGCCTCGCCCTTGGCCGCGATGGGCGACGGAGCGACACCGGGACCGCCGTCGGGTTGATAGGCGGACACCGACACGCGGCCGACGTGCCACAGCTGGGCCACGATCAGACCGCCCTTGGCGTGGACCGCCTCGGTAATCGGCTTCCAGCCCTCGACCTGGGCGTCGGTGAAGATGCCGGGGGTGTTGGGATAGCCCTGGCCCTGACGGCTGATCTGGGTCGCTTCGGAGATGATCAGGCCGGTGGAGGCGCGCTGGCTGTAATACTCGATGGCCAGAGGCGTCGGCACCTCGCCCTCGACCGCGCGGCTGCGGGTCAGGGGGGCCATGACGATCCGGTTCTTGAGCTTGAGGGCACCCAGATCGATGGGCGTGAACAGGGGGGAGGATGTGGTCATGCGTAACACTCGCTGTGGCGGGTCGAGGCCGACAGATGGGGACCGATTGAGCATTCGCTAGCCCCCTGCTGTGCTGCACTCGCTCTGGCGAGAAGAAACCGCACCCGCTAGACAGGGGCATCAGGGGCCGGGGGGTATTCCATGCGTTGTTCGATCATTGCCGCCATCGGCCTGATGCTGACCGCGATGGCCGGACCGGCCCTGGCCCAGAGCGCCGGGTCGATCCCGCCGCGCACCGGCACCGCCCCGATCCAGCGCTCGATCAATGCGAGTGAGGTGGAACGGCTGCTGCGGGCGCAGGGCTATGCCGCCGTGGACAAGATATCGGATACCGAATTCGTCGTCCTGACCGAGGATGAACTGAAGTTCTCGGTCGGCCTGACCGCCTGCGACGTCCAGGGACAGCCGCCGGGCTGCCTGGGCCTGAGCATCCTGGCCTCCTGGGGCATGGAGCCTGGCGACCGGGCCAAGCTGGTGCCGGTGGTCGAGACGATCAACAGCCAATACCGGATCGCCAAGGTCATGATGATCGATCAGGCCATCTTCATGGAACGCTATGTCATCACTGATGGCGGCGTCACCCTGGATCACATCGCCGAGGAATTGGGCCAGTTCGAGATCAGCGCCGGTCTGCTGCTCGACGCCATGATCAAGGCCCTTGGCTTGTGACCAAAAGACCGCAGTCTTTCCGGCGAACCCCCGGCGCGGCGTCGCGTTTGCTTTGACAGGCTCGGGATCGCACTGGCGGTCCCGAAGCGGGACGACCGGAGCGCAGCCGCATGTTCGAGTTCGGCAAGGATCTGAGGAAACTGTTCGCCCAGGCGCGCGAAAGCGACGACCTGGGCTGGCTGGAGCTGATCGGAGCCGATTTGGTCCGGGCCGAGGCGCGGGGCCAGGCGATCGATGCCGGGCGCGTCTCCTGTGCCCGACCGTTCGAGGCGGCGCTGCGGACCTGTGCCCTGTGGCGCGAGCACGCCCGGCGCACCGGTACCGAGACCAGTCTGGATCAGGCCGACACCGCCGCCCTGGATGCCACCCGCCGCGCCGCCACCCTCGAGCAGCGCGCCCGCGCCGCAGCCGAGACGGTCGAAATCCTGCTGCTCCGTTATGACCTTTCGGGCGGTCTGATGCCGTTGGAAAAGGCCGAGAGCCTGCTGAACGGGCCCGATGCCCGTGCGGCGTCGCGGTCGGGTGCGGCGGCCCAGGCCCTCGCTGCCGCCCATGCCCGGCTGAAGGCCCGGCAGGCGCGACTGGGCGGAGCGACCACCGATCTTCTGGATGCCGCCGCCCTGCTGGATGCGGCTCTGCACGGCCTGGGCGATACGGCCTCGTCATTGCGCGACGAACTGCGGCTGGAACGCGCGGCCCTGGCGCTGGAGGCGGGCGTGATGCAGCGCGATCCGCGTCTGCTGGATCAGGCCGGTCGCGATCTGAAGCTTCTGGTCCAGAACGCCTCACCCGACTATCGCCCGGTCACCCGTGCGCGAGCACTGGCGCTGTGCGGTGCCGGGATGCGGGCCCTGGCAGCCCTGGCGGGCGACGAGGCGGCGATGGCTCAGGGGGCCGAGATGTTCGACGCCGCCGCCGACCAGTTCACCCCCGATCACAGCCCCCTGGACTGGGTCGCGGTCCAGTTGGCAGCCGCCGACGAGACCACCCCCCTGGCGGTGCTGATCCAGGCCGAGCGGCTGTGCGGCGATGCCGCCGTCATCCTGGCCACCCTGGCGCGCGAGGCCCGTGTGGCCCAGGAAGTGCGCGAGGCCGAGGCGCGCGGCGACGTGGCGGCCCTGGACCTGCTGGCCTCCTCGCCGCGCCGTCGGCTGGCGCGCGGGGTGACGCGGCCGCTGGACTGGGCCTCGGACCAGATCGCCCTGGCCCATGTCGGCCTGGCCAAGGATCGGCTCACAGGCGGGGCGCGCGCCGGGATCGGCATGATTCTGGTCGAAGCCGCCGCCGTCGCCGCCGAGGAAGGGGCACCCGCCCTGGCCGAGCGGGCGCGATGGCTGATGCGCAGCCTGGTTTGAACTAGCCGCCCAGCGCCACGAAAGGGCCGTTCCGGAATCCCGGCTTGCCATAGGTCATGGGCTGTCCGTCCTCGGCCAGGACCCGGCCGCCTGCGGCCTCCAGCACGGCATGTCCGGCGGCAGTGTCCCATTCGTGGGTCGGGCCGGTGCGGGGATAGGCGTCGAAACGCCCCTCGGCGATAAGGCAGAATTTCAGAGAGGAATCGGTGCCCTGCCATTGGACGCAGCCGTGGCGGGCGGCCAGCCGCGTAGCCTCCTCGTCGGTCATGGTGTGGCTGACCACGGCCTGGGGGGCGTCGGGCCGGGGGCGCACACGGACGACCTGCCAGCCCTCACCGAAGCGGCGGCGCAGCGCCACGGGCGATCCGTCGCGCAAGCCAGAAACCCAGGTCGTCGCCGTCGCCGGGGCCGCCACCACGCCCGCCACGACCCGCCCGGCCTGCACGAGGGCAATATTGACGGTATAGGCCTCTCCGCCCCGAATGAAGCCGCGCGTGCCGTCCAGCGGATCGATCAGCCAGAACAGGTCCTGGGTCGCCGTCGGCGCGCCGTGTTGGGCCACCGCCTCCTCGGCCACGGTCTGAACGCCGGGATAGCGCGCCTCCAGCCGGGACAGGATCAGGGCCTCGGCCGCGCGATCCGCCTGGGTCACCGGACTGTCGTCAGCCTTGGTGATGACCTCCGCATCCGCCCGCCAATAGGGCAGGATCACCCGCGCGGCCTCCTCGGCCAGATCGGCCAGAACGTCGGCAAGGGCGCCGGAAGCGAGGTCGTCGGTCAGCGAATGTGTCATTGCGCGCCCCAATAGCCGATCGCGGCGGTTTCCCGAACCGGCAAATCACGTCAGCCTCCGCCCATCCCCGATTCCGACCGAGTGCGCGAGCGATGACTTCTGCCCCTGCCATGTCCGACCTGCCCGTAGATGGCGGAGAACTGGCCACCTATGTCGCGGCCAAGCTGTGCCACGACTTCATCAGCCCGGCGGGCGCGATCGTGTCGGGCCTCGATCTGCTGAAGGATCCAACCGCCCAGGACATGCGCGACGACGCCATGAGCCTGATCACCGACAGTGCGGAAAAACTGGTTGCCATCGTCCATTTCGCCCGCGTGGCCTTCGGTGCCGCCACCTCCAGCGAGCGCTTCTCGGGCGAGGAGCTGCGCGGTCTGGTCGCTGGCCTGGTCGAGGGCGGCCGTGCCAGCATGGACTGGCAGGTGCAGACGGAGGTGTTCGAAAAACCCGCCGCCCGCGCTCTGGTCAATCTGGCCTATCTGACGATGGCCGCCCTGCCGACTGGTGGCACCGCCACCATCACCACCCGCCAGGAAGACGGTTTCGTCGTGCTGGACGGCCTGGCCGAAGGGGCTCGCGCCCGCCTCAAGCCCGAGGCCGTCACCGGCCTGTCCGGACAGCGCCTGACCGAGGGCCTGGCAGGCCAGTGGATCCAGCCCTACTGGCTGTGGCTGACCGTCACCGACGCGGGCGGCACACTGGACGTCACGGCCACGGAGGGCCAGGTGCGGTTCCTGGCCCGGATGCCGCTTTAGAACGTGGTGAATGACGGTTTAACGGGCTTTCCCAACCCCTCGTTAACCGCTGCGCGGCGATCATGGGCCCAGAGCCAACGTGCGGGCATCGCGCGGATGGGGCACGGGACATTCCATTGAGCACGCGTACCTGTCTGATCGTCGATGACAGTCGGATCATCCGCAAGGTCGCGCGGCGCATCGTCGAGGCTTTCGGCATGGAGGTCGACGAGGCCGCCGACGGGGCCGAGGCTCTGACCCTGTGCACAGGCGCCATGCCTCATACCATCCTGCTGGATTGGAACATGCCGGTGATGGACGGCCTGACCTTCCTCCGCCGTCTGCGTGCCTTACCCGGTGGAATGTCGCCCAAGGTGCTGTTCTGCACCATAGAAACGCGCGCCGAGCGGATCGCCGAGGCGCTGTCCGCCGGGGCCGACGACTATGTGATGAAGCCCTTCGACGGCGTCATCCTTCAGGCCAAGTTGTCCGGGGTGGGGGCAGTCTGAACGTCATGACGCCCGAGGATTTCGATCGTCTGCAGTCGCTGCTGGCCACTCGGGCCGGCTATCGGCTGACGCGCGAGCGGATTCATCTGGCCGAACACCGCCTGGGGCCCGTGGCCCGGCGCGAGGGTTTCGACAGTGTCGATGAGCTTCTGAGGACCCTTTGGTCTCAACCTGTGGCTTCTTTGGGCTGGGCGGTCATCGAGGCCCTCCTGAACCCCGAGACCTGGTTCCGCCGCGACGCCGCCGCCTTCGACGTTTTCGGCAGGGAGCTTCTGCCGGCACTGTCGCGCGCGCGGCCCGGTGGCCGGGTGCGCGTCTGGTCGGCCGGATGTTCCACCGGCCAGGAAGCCTATAGTCTGGCCATGGCTGCGCTGGAGGCAGATGTCTCTGTTGCCATCACCGCCACGGACCTGAACCAGCGCGCACTGGAAAAAGCCCGGTCCGGTGCCTATTCGGGTTTCGAGATTCAGCGCGGCCTGACCGCCCATACCATGCTGCGCTGGTTCGATCAGGCCGAGGATGCCTGGGTCGCCCGCCCCGAACTGGGGGCCGTCATCCGCTTTGCCCGTGCCAATCTGATGGACGTGCCGCCCGCCGTGGTGGAAGGCGAGGCCCGGTTCGACGTCATCTTCTGTCGCCATGTCATCGCAGACATGGACCCGGCCCGCCGGGGCGCAGTACTGGACGGTCTGGAGCGACGACTGGTCGACGACGGCTGCCTGTTCCTGGGCCCCGACGAGCGACTGGAAGCCGATACGATCGCCTTCCGCCCCGTCAGCGGCCGCAAGGGTCTGTATGTTAAGGCCCCGGCTGCGCTGCGCCGCGCGGCCTGATATCGGCCTAGAGGTTTCCCCTCTGCCGCCGAAGGCTCTAGGATCATCTCACGGCATCGGGGGGGATCGTCATGCGGCTGCTGTGGTTGTTCGGGTCGCTGGCGCTGGCACTGTGTCTGGCGGTCTGGACCAGTCAGTCGCCGAGACCTGTCGGTGCCGATGCCCCGGCCACTTCCTTTTCCTCTGCCCGGGCCATGGTCGATGTGCGCGATCTGGCCCGCGCCCCTCATCCGCTGGGCTCGGCGGAGCATGCCCGTGTCCGTGCGCGGCTGATTCAGCGATTGGGTACCGATCTGGGCCTGTCTGTCTCAACTCAGACCGGGCCGCTGTCGCCCGGATCGATCCGGCGGCTGGAAGCCTGGGACATCGATCCGGCCACGGCGAATTTCCAGGTCATCAATGTCGTCGGCGTTCTGCCCGGGACCGACCCGTCCCTGCCCGCCGTCATGCTGATGGCCCATTACGACACCGTGCCGGGCTCGCCCGGCGCGGCAGACGATACCACGGGCGTTGCGGCCATTCTGGAGACGGTGCGGGCCATCCGCGCGCGAGGCCCGGCCCCGCGCACCCTGGTCGTGCTGCTGACCGATGCCGAGGAACTGGGCCTGGACGGGGCACGCGTCTTCTTCGGGGGGCATCCGCTGCGTGACCGGATCGGGGCGGTAATCAATCTGGAGGCTCGCGGTGGCGGCGGCCGGGCCATGATGTTCGAGACGGGCCGCGACAGTGCCGGCACCGTCGATCTGTTCGCCGACACCGTGCCCCGCGTGCCGGGCGGGGTCACGTCCAATTCCCTGGCGGCCCTGGTCTATGAATCCATGCCCAACGGCACCGACTTCACCATCCCCAAGGATCGCGGCATCGCCGGGCTGAACTTCGCCTTCATCGGCCGGGCAGACCAGTATCACGACCCCGCCTCCACCCCCGCCAGCCTGGACCAGGGCAGTGTTCAGCATATCGGGACCCAGGCCCTCGAGACGGCGGATGCCCTGGTTCGCGCGCGTGTCCTGCCCGCCCCCGGACCCAGCCGGGCCTATGCCGATGTCTTCGGCCGGGCGGTCTTTCAGCATCCGGTGGCGATCGGCTGGATATTGCTGGGCCTGACGGGGCTGGGCTTTGCCATCGCCGGGCTGAAGACCCGCGTCCCGGCGGTCGAGGTGGGGCGCGGCGTGCTGGACGGTCTGTGGCTGGTTTCGACTGGCCTGGTCCTGACACAGGCGGTACGGCTGCTGGCCGGGCCAATGGCGGCGCGGGCCGAGACGGCTGAGACCTACTACACCCTGCTGCGCCGCCTGCCGTGGATGCAGACGGGGGCCGCCCTGACCGTGCTGGCCGTGGCCCTCGTGGTTCTGGCCGGTCGTGGCCGAATGGACCGGCGTGTGCTGGCTGGCCTTGTCCTTCTGGCCACGACGGCAGTTCAGGTCTTCGGCGGCATCAATCCGCTGATCCTGGGGGCGGGGGTGGTCTCGGTACTGCTGTCCCTGCTGCCGGCCACGGCTTCGCGCACAGTCTGGGGCGGATGGCTGGGCCTGATCGCCCTGACCGGCGGCCTGGGCCTGGCGGCACAGATCCTGGCCCCCACGGCGGCCTATCTTTTCGTCTGGGTCGGCTTGCTGGCTGCCGTGGCCGCCGCCGTGACCGCCCTGGCCGACCCCGGCCTGACGCGGTCGCGCATCGCCCTGCCCGCCGCCCTGGTGACGGTCGTGGGGGGAGGTTGGTTGATGGCCATGGCCCATCCGGTCTTTTTGGGTATCGGCATGGACATGCCCGGCGTGCTGGCCCTGATTGGCCTGCTGATCCTGACCCTGGCCCGACCCATGGGCCCGCAAGGCGCAGGCCAGCGCGGCGGTCAGGCGGCTCTGGGCATGGCGGCCGCGGTGTTGATCCTGGCCTGCGTGGCGTCGCTGGTCGCCGTCCACCGCGCGCCGGAGCCGACGGCCGTGGTCACGACGTAACGATCCGCCGCGCGGCATCGAACATCCCTGGGATCGTCTCACGGGAAGTCCGCCATGTCCGTCGCTCGTCTGGGTCTGCTGCTGTTCATCGTCCTTGGCATGGGGGCGGCCGTGGCGGCGTTTGTCGCGCGCGGCACCATGACCTCGGCCCCCGGCCCGGTGCCCCGCCTTGCCGACGACCTGATCGTGGTGGAGCTGTTCACCAGCCAGGGATGCAGTTCCTGTCCACCGGCCAATGAGAACCTGGCCGCCCTGACGCGCCGATCCGACATTCTGGCCCTCAGCTGGGGCGTTACCTATTGGGATCAGCTCGGCTGGCCCGACACCTTTGCCGATCCGACCTATACCCAGCGCCAGCGCGACTATCAGCGCGGCCTGGGCACGGACAATGTCTGGACGCCCCAGATCGTGGTCGATGGGCGGAACCATGTCGTGGGCCAGCGAATGGCCGAGATCGAACGCTTGCTGCGAGCCCACCGGACGGGGACCGGGCCGGTGATCCGCTTCGGTGCCAACAGCCAAGGCGTGGGTCTGGCGGGGGGCTCAGCGCCTGGACAACCGGCCGACGTCTGGCTGGTGCGCTATGACCCGCGCATCGTCGAGGTGCCGGTGCGACGCGGCGAGAATGGAGGTCGGACCCTGCCCCATGCCCATGTGGTTCGCCAGTTGGTGCGACTGGGGCCCTGGACCGGTCAGACCGTCGGCTATCGCCTGCCGCCCGCAGCCCTGGGCCTGCGCACGGCGATCCTGGTGCAGGTGCCGGACGGCGGCCCCATCCTGTCAGCGGCCAAGGGTTAGGCGACCCGCCGCACCGCCCGGATGCTGACCGCGCCATAGACGGCGAACACGGCGGCCGCAGCGAACACCAGCCGCAGGTCACCGCCCGCCACCGCCAGGGTGGCCAGCCCGACGAGGGGTGCCACTACCTGGGCCGAGGTGATGGCGATGTTCATGACCCCCAGATCGCGTCCCGCATTACCCCGGCTGGGCAAAACTTCGGCGATCAGGGCGTTGTCGACGATGCCATAGAGGCCCGCCCCCATGCCGAACAGAATCTGCCCGACCAGCGGTCCCGGCCAGGACGGAAAGACCGCCAATGTCAGGGCCCCCGCCGCAACGGTCAGGCCTCCGATCAGCACGAAGATGCGCCGCCGTGCGATCCGGTCCGACAGATAGCCGCCGATCAACCCCGTCACGATGGAGGCACCGGTCGATGCCGCGATCAGCCAGCCCAGTACCGCCTCGGGTCTCTGGTCGGGCCAGACGGTAGCTATCGCCGTCTCCTGTTGCAGGAAAAACAAGAGATACAGCACATTCATCGCCACCGCCGTCTGGACCGCGAACCGGGACAGGAAGGCGACCAGGAAATCGCGGTCCCTCAGAGCCACCATGGACCAGATCCGCTCGGCCGGCGGCAGAGGCGCAGCATTGCGTCGCCCTCGCCCGACCATGACGATGAAGGGGGTGATCAGCAGGCTGATGCCTGCGACCACGGCCCAAAGCCGGCTCTCCTCGGTCTGCAGCCAGACCCCCAGGATCAGGGCACCGAACAATGTGGCCAGCGGATAGGCCAGACCGGTGAAACCCGACACCATTCCCTTCTGGCTGGACGGAATATGGTCGGCCAGCACGGCCATCAGCGGATTGATCATCAGGTTCAGGCTGAGCTGGAGCAGGATGACCGCCACCAAGAGGCTGGTCGGGCTGTCGGCACGATAGATCAGGCCATAGCAGACCAGGGTTGCGATAAGCCCGGCCAGGATCCAGGGCCATCGCCCCCCGAGCCGACGCCGTGTCACATCGGATGCTGCCCCGACGACGATGTTGGAAAGCCCAGCCGCGACCGAGCCCCATAGCGCCACCTGGCCCAGCAAGGCGGCCTTGCCCACCGGATCGATGGCTTCGGCCTTGAGCGGCAGCAACAGGGTCAAGAGTGGAATGAAGGCGATAAAGGCCCCGATCTGGGCGCCTGTGTAACCCAGGATGAAGGGCGCAGTAGCCCGCGCCAGGCCTTGGTCGTCAGAAACGGTCGGGGGGGCGCTGGACATCGGCATGACACTGGCGCCTCGGCGGCGTCCTGTCATCGACAGAAAAAGAAACGCCGCCCGGTCAGAGGCGGCTCGTCATCGGCAGAAAAAGAAGCGCCGCCCCGGTCAGGGGCGGCGCAAGGGGGGTCTTCTATAGGGAAGTGAGGATCAGAACTGGTAACGCACGCGCGCGCCAAAGGTTCTGGGGCGGGTGAAGAAGCGCGTGTTGTCGAACTGGGTAATGATGATCGCAGCCTCGTGAACCTCGTCGGTGACGTTGTTCACATAGGCCTCGAACCGCAGTCGGTCGTTGGTCGGCGGGGTCCATCCTGCACCCGCGTCGAAGGTCCAATAGCCGCCCACCTCGTCGTCCAGGCGCAGGCGGGGGTTGTCCGGCTGCTGATAGTCCTGGCCGTTGAAGATGGTCATGTACTGCGACGATCGGTAGCCGGCGGAGATGACATAGTCGAACAGCCCATAACGCTCGGTGGGGACTGCCTGGCTGAAGTTGACGTTGAACTGCCACTCCGGCGAACGCGGCAGGGTCTTGCCGTCGATCGACTGGAACACTGCCTCGGTGGGGGCCACGTCGGCCTGGAAGCGGAAGTCCTGAATCTCTTGGGCGTCGACGACCTCGGCCTTCAGATACAGCAGGCTGAAATCCAGACCGATGTTGTACGGCAGGTCGAACCCGCCATCCAGCTGCGCGCCATAGATGCGCGAGTCAGCGGCGTTATAGGAATAGGAGATGACGAGGGCCAGCGAGGTGTCGGTAGGCACCGGCACCGATCCGGGTCCGCCCAGGAAGTCCACGATCTGGGCCACCGACAGCAGTGACGTCAGGACCTGGTCCTTGTAGTCGTTGTAGAAGATCGAGCCGTTGAGGCGGGTCTTGATCCCGCCCCACCAGAACTCGTTCTTGGACCCAACCTCGTACAGGGTCACCGTCTCCGGGTCATAGGTCGGGGCGATGCCGGCATTGCCGATGTTGTCATTGAACCCGCCCGACTTGTTGCCGGTCGCGATCAGGCCATAGATCAGGTTGTCGGGCGTTACGTCGTATTCGGCCCGGATACGCCAGTCGACGAAGTCGGCCTGCATATCCCCGACCTGCTGGAAGATCTGACCGGTGAAGGGCACGGCATAGGTCAGGCGACCATCCGGCGGGCAGTTCCAGAAGTCGCCGGTGACGGTGTCCAGACAGGCTGGCGGGTTGGCGGCACCACCGGGAACGGGCCCATTGGCGAAGATGTCGTCGATGTTGTCGCGCGCCCCGAACTGCGACACGCCGTTGAAGTAGAAGGTGACGATCTCGGATTCGCTGATGCTGCCGTCGCCATTGGTATCGGGGTTGATGATGGTGCGGTCGCGCCCGGCGAACTCAAAGCCCTCGGTTCCGACGCGCACCCCGCCGCAGCAGGCAAAGCCGTCGCCGCCGATAGCGAACCCATAACGCGCTGCCACGCCCCGGCGGCTCTTTTCGTCCTCGGTGTAGCGAGCGCCGACGGTCATCCGGAACCGGTCGGTGAAGTCATAGGTGGCGTCGGCATACAGCGCCCAGGACTCGGTATCCACGTCGGGCATGTTGAACTCGACGCCCTGGAAGAACAGGCCCCGGTCCCCGGTCGAGCCGAGGAAGGAGTACTGGTCTTCCTTCATGTAAAAGGCGCCCGCGCTCCAGATCAGCGGCCCTTCGTTGTCATAGAAGCGCAGCTCGTGGGTGCGCGACTGGCTGTCGGTGATCGACTGAAAGCGCGAAAAATTGTCCAGCGTCTCGTTCAGGCCACCCGGCCCGGTCAGATTGTCCAGCACCCCTTCATAGAAGGGCGAAAGCGGGGTCGCCGCCTGATAGTTGTAGACCAGGTCGCGATAGCTGGCCGTGTATTCGATGTCGAACAGGTCGCCGTCATAATTGACCGTCGCCTTGGCACCCCAGTGGCGGGTGTCCAGGTCCGGCGTGAAGGCGCGGCCGATCACCCGGCGCGGGTCGCGGATGTCGTCGGGATTGATGCCCTCACCCAGCGGGTTGGCATAGTTGGTGCCGGTGTAGCCGGTGCCGGTCTCGTTGATCCAGTCGGCGGCCAGCAGGACGCTCAGCCGCTCGGTCGGCTGATACAGCAGCTGCACGCGCGCGGCATTGTTGTCTTCGGCTTCGGCGCCACCGACGCCCGCCGGACCGACGTCCTCGTAATAGGCGTCGTGCTCCAGGTGATAGCCGGCGATGCGGATCGCGGCCTTGTCGCCGATCGGCAGGTTGACCATCCCCTGGATCATCCGCTGGTCATAGTTGCCGACCTCGGCCTCGACCGAGCTGTCGACGATGCCCAGGCCCGGACGCCAAGGCACGATGTTCACCGTGCCCGCCGTGGCGTTGCGGCCGCGCAGGGTGCCCTGGGGGCCGATGTTCACCTCGACACGCTGGATGTCGAAGAAGGCCGAGCCGATGCCCGCCGGACGCGGCAGATAGACGCCGTCGAAATGGGTTGCCGCGGCCGGATCGCCCAGTTCGGTGTTGTTGGAGGAGCCGACGCCGCGGATCCAGACCTCGATATTGCCGCCGTTGTTGGCGACCGACAGGCCGGGCACGCGGCCTTCCAGATCGGTCAGGTCCTGAACGCCAACGGCGCTGAGATCCAGGCCACTGAGCACCACCGCCGTGCCGGCATAATCCTGCAGGTCCTGCTCGCGGCGTTCGGCGGTGACGATGACCACATCGACGTCGGTGGCCTCGGGCTCATTGGCCGGGTCCTGACTGGTGGCATTCGCATTCTGGGCCAGAACGGGCGTTGCCATGGCCATGGTAACGCCGCACAGCAGTGCGGTTCTCAGCTTTCTCATCCTGATGATCCTTCCCTATGCGGCTGCTTGTGGGGTTACCGCTTGCCTCACATCCGCCACCGTTTGACAACGTTGTCAAGACCGGTTGAAACTGTGGTCAATCACAGCGGATTGCAGGCAACACCATCGCCTGACTTTCCGAGGGACGGGAATCGCCGACAAGGGCAGGCATGACAAAGGTCACCATCCGGCATGTCGCCGCCGAGGCCGGTGTGGCGGTCAAGACGGTCTCGCGCGTCGTCAATGGCGAGCCGAACGTCACGAAGGACCTGCGCGACCGCGTCGGCCAGGCGGTCGAGAAGCTGGGCTATGTCCCCAGCATGGCGGCGCGGCGCATGGGCGGATCACGGTCCTATATGCTGGTGGCGCTGAACGACCGGCGCAACACCATCAACAACTGGCAGAGCGGGCGCGGCAACGACTGGATCGACCAGATGCTGCACGGGGCCATGCTGATGTGCGAAAGCCACGGCTATCGCATGTTGTTCGAGCTGGTGGATGCCGCGTCACAGGACCTGGAGCGGCGGGTCGTCGCCATCCTGTCGGCGCTGCAGCCCGACGGCCTGATCCTGACCCCGCCCCATTCCCAGAACGAGGCCCTGGTGCAGATGCTGCTGCGCCGCAATGTGCCGGTCGTGCGGATGGGCGTGCCCGGCCATGGCCTGGGGATCGGCGTCCACATGGACGACCGGGCCGCCGCCTTCGAGGCGACGCGCCACCTGATCGAACTGGGCCACCGCCGCATCGGCTTCATCGCGGGCAGCGAGCGGTTCGCCGCCAGCGAGGCCCGGCGGCAGGGCTATCTGGACGCCCTGGCCGAGGGCGGACTGGCGCGGGACGAGGGGCTGGAGGCCCCCGGCGACTTCACCTTCGAAAGCGGGCTGGAGGCAGCATCGGCCCTGCTGGCCAGCGCCGCGCCGCCCTCGGCCATCCTGGCCAGTAACGACGAAATGGCCCTGGCCGTATTGCATGCCGCGCCGCGCTTCGGCCGGACCGTGCCGGGCGACCTGTCTGTGATCAGCTTCGACGACACCCCCGGCATCCGGCTCAGCGTTCCGGCCCTGACCAGCATCCGTCAGCCGATCTCGGAAATGGCCTCCCGCGCGGCCGAACTGCTGATCGCCGCCAGCCGCGAAGGGCCGGTCGAGGCCAAGGATCACATCCTGCCCTTTGGCCTGATCGTGCGGGGTTCGACCGCCCCGCCCGCACCGTGAGACCGCTGCCTTTCACCGCAGCTACGCCCCGGCCCCGGATATTGACAGCATTGTCCAACGGGGATTGGCTCGCTGCTCGACCAGGGTTCAGACCGACGCTGGCACCGTCCGCCCGGGCGACAGCCACCGCACCGAGGAAACACGCATGATGATCCGAACGCTTGCCGTCGCCGCCCTGTCGGCCCTCAGCCTTGCCGTCCCCGTGTCCGCCCTGGCCCAGGCCGCCGACGACGGTCTGTCCGGCTATCGCCTGGTCTGGTCCGACGAGTTCAACACCGACGGTCTGCCCGACCCGGCCAAATGGACCTACGACACCGATCGAAATGCGGCCGGCTGGTACAACAACGAGCGCCAGTATTATGCCGCCAACCGTCCCGAGAACGCCCGCGTCGAGAACGGCGTCCTGATCATCGAGGCGCGGCGCGAGCGTCTGGACCGAGCCACCTTCCCCGACTGGGGCAATCAGGAATACACATCCGCTCGCCTTGTCACGCGGGGCCTGGGCGAATGGACCTATGGCTTCTACGAGGTCCGGGCCAAGGTGCCGTGCGGGCGCGGCACCTGGCCGGCGGCCTGGCTGCTGCCCACCGGAAACTTCACCTGGCCGGCAGGCGGCGAGATCGACATTCTGGAGCACGTCGGCCACGATCCGGGCCAGGTTCACGGCACCGTCCACACCACCCGCTACAACCACACCCGCGGCACCGAGCGCGGGGGTCAGACACGGGTGCGCGACGCCTGCGACGCCTTCCACCGCTATCAGGTGCTGTGGACGCCCGAGGCCATCAATTTCGGCGTCGACGATGTGGGCTTCTATTCGTTCCGCAACGATGGGCGCGGCAATCCCGAGACCTGGCCGTTCGACCACCCCTTCTACATGATCCTGAACATCGCGGTCGGCGGCGTCTGGGGCGGGGCCGAAGGGATCGACAACAATGCCTTTCCGCAGCGGATGGAGGTCGACTACGTCCGCGTGTTCCAGCGCCCGGCGACCTGACACACGTCAGAAACGGACGTAGCGCCGAACTGCAAAGCCGGACCACAAAAGAGAACATATTGCGAACCAGAACAAACCATGCACATAGTCAGTCTCACTGAGGGAGCGGGTCCATGGCGGGTCTCTCCCGTAACCAGATGGGAATCATGGCAAGGGAGAGTGGCAAGGTGGCATCGCAGGCGGCATTGAAATTGGTAGGCAAGGAAGACGGCGACAAGCAGCGCGCGCTGGAGGCGGCGATCGCGCAGATCGACCGGGCCTTCGGCAAGGGCTCGGTCATGAAGCTGGGCAAGAACGGCGTGACGGAGGCCATTCCTTCGGTCTCGACCGGCTCGCTGGGCCTGGACATGGCGCTCGGCATCGGCGGCCTGCCGCGCGGACGGGTGATCGAAGTGTTCGGTCCCGAAAGCTCGGGCAAGACCACCCTGGCCCTACACACCGTGGCCGAGATTCAGAAGTCGGGCGGTGTGGCGGCCTTCGTCGACGCCGAACACGCCCTGGACCCCGGCTATGCCCAGAAGCTGGGCGTCAATCTGGACGACCTCTTGGTCAGCCAGCCGGACACGGGTGAACAGGCCCTTGAGATCGTCGACACCCTCGTGCGGTCCGGTGCCGTGGACATCGTGGTGGTCGATTCCGTCGCCGCCCTGACGCCGCGCGCCGAAATCGAGGGCGAGATGGGCGACAGCCTCCCCGGCCTTCAGGCCCGCCTGATGAGCCAGGCCCTGCGCAAGCTGACCGCCTCGATCAATAAGAGCCAGTGCATCGTCCTGTTCATCAACCAGATCCGGCACAAGATCGGCGTCATGTATGGATCGCCCGAGACCACCACGGGCGGCAATGCGCTGAAATTCTATGCCTCGGTCCGTCTGGACATCCGCCGCACCGGCGCGATCAAGAACCGGGACGAGGTCGTGGGCAACACGACCCGGGTCAAGGTGGTCAAGAACAAGGTCGCCCCGCCGTTCCGCGAGGTCATCTTCGACATCATGTATGGCGAGGGCATCTCTAAACTGGGCGAGATCATCGACCTGGGCGTCAAGGCCGGCATCATCGAGAAATCGGGCAGCTGGTTCAGCTATGACTCCACCCGGATCGGTCAGGGCCGCGAGAATGTGCGCGAATTCCTGAAGACCAATCCCGACATCGCCGCCTCGATCGAAAAGGCCGTGCGCGCCTCGACCAACAAGATTGCCGAGGAACTCCTGGGCACCCCTGAACCCGACGAGGGCCAGGACCTGGAGGGCTAGTCCCGCCGGCAGCCCCACGCCTCAACGACCTTCTCCGGCCGGGTCCCCGACCCGCCACCGACCCCGTGGGGCCGGGCCGGACGAAGCGGGCCGTCCGGTGAAAGCCGGACGGCCTTTTTGCGTTCAGCCGAACCAGCCCCGGCGCACAGGCTTCACGTTGCGCACGCGTCGCCCGATCTCGGCGATCGCCTCCCGTCCCGCCGCGATCTGGCCAGCGAACAGCATGAAGCCATGGACCGTCCCCTCGACGCGGGTCAGGTCACAGGCCACGCCCGCAGCCCGCAGCGCCCCGGCATAGGCTTCACCCTCATCGCGCAGAGGATCCAGCCCCGCCGTGATGACCCAGGTCGGGGGCTGACGGCGCAGGACAGATCGGGGAGCCAGCGCTGGCGAGGCCGGTGCCGTCTCACGATCGTCTCCGGGGGCGAAATACTCCGTCTCGGCCCGCAGGATGTCGCTTTCGCGCAGGAAATACCGCCCGTCCCCCAGCGCCTTGCGCGATCCATAGTCGGCCTGGCGGCTGGCGCTCATGACCGGATAGATCAGGATCTGCATCGCCACGGGTACCCGGCTGGTCTGACAGACCCCGGCCGCCAGATGGCCACCCGCGCTGTCGCCGACGACCACGATGCGCGCCGCATCGGCCCCCAGACGCCGCGCATTGTCCCGCGCCCAGTCCAGGGCCCGGCGACAGTCGTCCAAGGCGACCGGATAGCGATGCTCGGGCGCGCGGTGATAATCGACGTCCACCACCACACAGTCCCCAGCCGCGCACAGGCCGCTGACCACCGGGGCATAGCCGTGCGGGTCCCCCAGGGCCCAGCCGCCGCCGTGGATGTGCAGCATCAGCGGCCGCCGCTCCCGGTCGCCCCTGGCCCGCACCGGTTGATAGATGCGCAGCGTCAGCGGCCCGTGCGGCCCCGGCACGGTGACATCCTCGATCGAGCCGACCTCTGCCGGTTCGGGTCCGTAAACCTGGACGGCGATGGTCAGGCCCGCCCGGCGCTGCTCCAGCGTCGGCTCGGCCGGTGCGCCCGCCGAATCGCGCGACAGTCTCTCCAGGAACGCGGCGGTATCGGCATCGACGAAGGGCGCGGCAACCGCTCCGCCCTCGTCCGGCCCGGTGGCGTCGGCCACCTTCAGAACCGCGCGCCGAGGGTGAACCGCACCGTGGATGGCGCTCCGTAATAGGCCAGCTCATATCCCGGCGAGGCCGACAGGTCGAAGGCGTGGTCGATATAGCGCTCGTCCGTCAGGTTCTTTGCGCCCAGCTCGGCGAACACCACCCCGTCGGCCCGCTCCCACCGCACGAAGGCGTCCACCAGCGTATAGGCATCCTGCGCCACCACCTCACTGGACGACACGGTCGGATAGGTCTTGGAGCGATAGGAGGCATCGGCGCCCAGGGTCACCCGGCCGTTGGCCCCCAGTTCGAACGCATAGACGGCACCCAGCCGCCCCGACCATTCCGGGGCATTGACCAGCTCGCGCTGATCGCTGATATCCAGGCCGCCTGGGCCGATATACTCGTCATACTGGCCGTCCAGATAGGCCAGGGTGCCGTTCAAGGTCAGGGCTGATGTGGGCCGAGCCACGACCTCGACCTCCACGCCGCGAATGGTGGCCGCGCCGGCATTGGTGAACAGGGCCCCGAACCCGCCCACCCCGCCCGGATCGGCGACGAAGCTGGACAGCTGGAGGTCTGTGTAGTCGTTCCAGAAGGCAGCGACATTGGCCGTCAGCCGCCGGTCGAACAGGGACGACTTGATCCCCGCCTCATAGGCCCACAGGGTTTCCGGATCGTAGGGGGCGGCCGCCCCCTGCGTCGCGGCTCGCCCGTCGAACCCGCCCGACTTGAAGCCCCGGCTGGCCGAGGCATAGATCAGCAGATCGGGCGAGGCGCGATAGTCCAGCCCGATCTTGGGCGACAGCGAGGACCAGTCGCTGGACGTGTCGATCTGCACCAGCTGAAAGCCGGTATCCCCCCGTTCCGGCACGGTCGTCGCGCCGATGATCAGGTCCTGGGTCCGGAAGAAGTCCTTTTCCTCATAGGTATAGCGCAGCCCCGCCGTCAGGCTGAGCCGCTCGGTCAGGTCATAGGATCCCTGGCCATAGGCGGCAAAACTGCGGTTCTCGTATTCGTTCAGTTCGGCCGTCACCACGGTGATGGCTGGGCCGAACAGGCCGGCGAAGGTGGAATCCTCCTCGGCGAAATAGAACAGCCCCCCGACCCAGTTCAGCCGCCCGCCGCCGTCATAGGCCAGCTGAATCTCCTGGCTGACCTGGCTCTGGGTCTCGTCGTCATAAATGCCGAAAAAGGGCAGCGGCGTCGCGTCCAGGTCCAGGTGCGAGCTGTAGTCGATCGACCGATAGGCGGTGATCGACTTGACCGTCAGGCTGTCGGACATCGCCCATTCCCCCGTCAGGGAGACGCCGAAGGTATCCAGGTCGGCCAGGTCGTTGAAATCCGCATCGACCGCGAACGGATCGCTGGTCGTCGCCGGATACAGGCCAAACACCGACGTGGCCCGCGCCGGGGTCCGCGAGGTGTCCGGCCGATCGCGCGAAGCGTCGATGTTCAGCCGCAGGCTGAAGGTGTCGCTGGGCCGGTATTCGAACGCCAGCCGCCCGGCCAGCTGATCCTTGTCCCCGTCCGAGCGCCCGTCGAAGGCGTTCTGGCCATAGCCCTCGCGCGAGGCATAGGAGATCGCCGCCTTGGCCAGCAGGCCCTCCCCGATCGCGCCGCCCACGGCCCCGCGCACCTCGCGCAGGTCATAGTCGCCGACCGAGGCCTCGATCCGCCCGTTCAGCTCGGGGCGCAGCGGCGTAGAGACGAATTTGATCGCGCCACCGATGGTGTTGCGTCCGTACAGCGTCCCTTGGGGGCCACGCAGCACCTCGATCCGGTCGACGTCATAGACCGACAGGAAGGCCCCCTGCGCCCGGCCCAGATAGACGTCGTCGACATAGATGCCCACGCCGGGATCGGCAAAGGCCAGGCTGTCCACCTGCCCCACGCCGCGGATATAGACCACCGCATTGGAGGCATCCCCGGTATGCAGCGTCAGGTTCGGCACCGCGCCCTGGATGTCGCCGATATCGGTGGCCTGGAGCGTCTCCAGGCTTTCGGACGTCAGGGCGGTCACCGCCACCGGCACGTCCTGCAACCGCTCGGTGCGGCGACGCGCCGTCACCACGATCTCGTCCACGGCGGTCGCTTCCGGTTCAGCATCCTGGGCCAGTGTTGGCTTGGCCATCAGGCCCGTCATCGCGGTCATCAGAGCAGCGGCGCACACACCGGCCCGGCGCGCCGTGGCGCGTTCGATCATCTTGGTCATGTCTAAAACCCTCCACGCCGTTCTTTGCGAACGGTCTCGGTTGGCATCAGAGGATCACGCAGCGGGCCCGGCGGATAGCGAAGAGATTGTTGGCGAAATACACGCAGTTTCTGCGGATATCTCAGGGCTTCAGCAGCACCGCCTTCACCGCCGTCAGGGTGCGGTCCAGGTGGCCGTGGATCAGCGCCTCCAACCGCGCGGTCGGCAGGACCAGCGCGTTGCGGCCATCCTCGTCGTCGCGCATCTTGACCAGATAGCCGTCATCCACTGCCCGCTTGATCCGCTCCTCGCGCGTGCGGTTCGATCCGCTCTTCATGGCGTGACAGGCCTGGCTCATGGTCATGGGCCGATCGCGCCAGTGGGCGATGGTGGCCAGGATCAGCAGATACCAGAACTCCTGGGTGAAATAGCCCGGCCGGTTGTCGAACGTCTCGTCCCAGTCCCGGCCATAGGCCTCCATCACCAGGGCCCAGTCGATGATCTCTTGCGGGGGACGTGATGCCATGACCGATCATCGCGCGCAATCACCCCGCGAATCCAGCCGTCATGTCGCCTCGCCCTCCCAGCGCACCAGCGCGCGCTGCAGGCGGGGCCGCACTTTCAGGAAGACCAGGTACAGCCGCTCCAGAACGCCCAGGATCACCCGGTTGCGCGCCATCATGCCCAGCGGCCGCAGCAGGGGGATGGCCCGCCACATGGCCGCAAAGGCCGCCGCCCCCGACAGCATCCGCCCGTCCTCCTGCGCATGAAACCGGGCCAGCAGGGTGGCCGGGTCGATCGGACACAATATGGCTGCTCCCGAACCATCGACGCCCGCCACATCGACGCCCCCCACATCGACAAAGGCGATCGCCCCGCGCCGGTCCAGACGCCGCATCACCGCGATTTCGCGGCGACACAGCGGGCATTGCCCATCGAACCAGACGGTGACCTGTGGCATTCCCTGTCCTTAGGCCCGCGCTGGCCTGTTCGTCACTCCCTTTGGAACGCCCATGACCGACGCCGTCGAAACCCTGTCCCTGTTCAACCTGGCCGAGACCGACGACGGCTATCTGCTGGAAATGGGCGGCAGCGGCGGCAGTACCCTGACCGTGGCCGCCAGCCCCGAACAGATCGACGCCATCATCGAAGCCCTCGACGCCCTCCTCTCAGACGACGACGACGCCATCGAGGACTGATGGGACACCTCTCCTCCCTATTGCTGCTTGGCGATGGGGAGGTGGCGCGGCGCTTGCGCCGTGACGGAGGGGTTTCTTGAAACCCGGCCAAAGGCCCCCTCACCGCTCCGCAGTCCCCCTCCCCGTCGCCAAACGGCGACAGGGAGGAGAAGCGGCATCGCAACGCGGTGATGCGTCCGGCGGCAAAGCCCTATATGACGCCCTTCCCTGTTCCGATCGCCCGAACCGAAGCCGAAGACCACAGCCGCCATGTCCAGCCTGAACCAGATCCGCTCGACCTATCTCGACTTCTTCGCGGCCGATGGTCACCAGAAGATCCACTCGGCCCCCCTGGTGCCGCAGAACGATCCGACGCTGCTGTTCGTCAATGCGGGTATGGTGCCGTTCAAGGACTATTTCACCGGCGCGGCCAAGCCGCCGACCCTGCGGGCCACCAGCAGCCAGAAATGCGTCCGCGCGGGCGGCAAGCACAATGACCTGGACAATGTCGGCTATACGGCCCGGCACCTGACCTTCTTTGAAATGCTGGGCAACTTCAGCTTCGGCGACTATTTCAAGGATCACGCGATCGAGCGCGCCTGGACCCTGGTCACCCAGGATTTCGGCCTGGATCCCAAACGCCTGCTGGTCACCGTCTATATCGACGATGACGAGGCCGCCGCCATCTGGAAGAAGGTCACCGGTTTCGGCGACGACAAGATCATCCGCATCGCCGGCTCTGACAATTTCTGGGCCATGGGCGACAGTGGCCCCTGCGGTCCCTGCACCGAAATCTTCTGGGATTACGGCGACCACGTTCCCGGCGGTCCTCCCGGCAGTCCGGACGAGGACGGCGACCGCTATGTGGAGATCTGGAACAACGTCTTCATGCAGTTCGAGAAGGAGAACGACCAGATCGTTCGCGACCTGCCCAAGCCCTCGGTCGACACCGGCATGGGGCTGGAGCGGATCGCCTCGGTTCTGCAGGGCAAGAATTCGGTCTTCGACACCGACCTGTTCCAGAACCTGATCGCCGCCAGCGCCGAGGCCACCTCCACCCATGCGAACGGCGACATGGCGCCCAGCCACCGGGTCATCGCCGACCATCTGCGCTCGTCCTCCTTCCTGATCGCGGACGGGGTGACGCCGTCGAACGAGGGACGCGGCTATGTGCTGCGTCGGATCATGCGCCGGGCCATGCGCCACGCCCACCTGCTGGGGGCCGCCGATCCCCTGATGCACCGTCTGGTCCCGGCCCTGGTCGAGCAGATGGGCGAGGCCTATCCGGAGCTGAAGCGCGCCCAGGCCAGTATCGAGGACACGCTGAAGCAGGAGGAAATCCGCTTCCGCACCACGCTGGGTCGTGGCATGGGCCTGCTGGAAGACGCCACGGCCGATCTGGCCGAGGGCGGCGTCATCGCCGGCCGCACCGCCTTCACCCTGTATGACACCTATGGCTTCCCGCTGGACCTGACCCAGGACGAGGCGCGCCGTCGTGGCTTTACCGTCGATACCGACGCCTTCGACGCGGCCATGGAAGAACAGAAGACGCGCGGCAAGGCCAACTGGAAGGGCTCGGGCCAGGCGGCCTCGACCAACGAATGGCTGGCGCTGAAGGACCGCCTGGGTCCGACCGTCTTCACCGGCTATGACGCCGTCGACGGCTCAGGCGAGGTGCTGGCCATCCTCAAGGACGGCACCGCCGCCGACACGGTCCAGGCGGGCGAGACCGCCGAGGTCCTGTTCGACCAGACCCCTTTCTATGGCGAGGGCGGTGGCCAGGCCGGCGATCGCGGCGAGATCGAGTGGGCCAATCCTGATGGAACGGGCGGCAGCGCCCGCGTGCTCGACGTGCAGAAGCCCACGGGCGACCTCTATGCCCATACGATCGAGGTGACGTCCGGCACCCTGGCCATCGGCACCCGCGCCCAGCTGCGCGCCGGGGCCGACGCCCGCCTGACCACCCGCGCCAACCATTCGGCGGCCCACCTGCTGCATGCGGCGCTGAAGAATGTGCTGGGCCCCCATGTCGCCCAGAAGGGCCAGATGGTCGATGCCGCGCGGCTGCGCTTCGACTTCAGCCATAATGCCCCGGTCACCGAGGACGAACTGGCCCGGATGGAGGATGAGGTGAACGCCGTCATCCGCCAGAACCTGCCCGCCGAGACCAAGCTCATGGCCCCTCAGGCGGCGATCGAGGCCGGGGCCGTGGCCCTGTTCGGAGAGAAATACGGCGAGGAGGTTCGCGTCCTGACGCTGGGCCGCAGCCTGACCGAGGACAAGCCGTATTCGGTCGAGCTGTGCGGCGGCACCCATGTGGCCCGCACCGGCGACATCGCCCTGTTCAAGATCGTGTCCGAGACGGGCGTCGCTGCCGGCATCCGCCGGATCGAGGCCCTGACCGGCGAGGCAGCCCGCCAGTATCTGCTGTCCCAGGCCGGGGTGGCCAAGGCGCTGGCCCAGACCTTCAAGGTCCAGCCCCTGGACGTCCCCGCCCGCGTCGAGGCCCTGTCGGTCGAGCGCAAGGCGCTGGAGAAACAGGTCGCCGAGTTGAAGAAGCAGCTTGCCCTGGGCGGCGGCGGTTCCGCCTCGGCCGCGCCGGAACAGGTCAACGGCATCGCCCTGATGGCCCGCGTTCTGGACGGCGTGGACGGCAAGGGTCTGCGCGGCGTGGCCGAGGACTTCCGCAAACAGCTGGGCTCCGGCGTCGTTGCCCTGATCGGGGTGACCGACGGCAAGGCCGCGGTCACCGTGGCCGTGACCAGCGACCTCACCGGCTCGATCAACGCCGCCGAACTGGCCCGAGGTGCCGTCATCGCCATGGGCGGCCAGGGCGCGGGCGGCAAGCCCGACTTCGCCCAGGGCGGTGCCCCCGACGGGACAAAGGCCGAGGCCGGTCTGGCCGCCATCCGGACGGCCCTGGGGGGCTAGGCGCAGGCTACTTTCTCCTCCCCATCGCTGCGCGACAGGGAGGAGACAGGGCGTGGTGGAGGGGTTGCTTACGTCCCACCGCCATTGACGACCTGCCCTGATTGCCCCCGAATGGCTTGCTCACAGGGACCGTTTCATGAATCGCATCGCCACCGCCGGGCTTGCCGCCCTTCTGCTCGCCACCACGGCCTTCTCCGGCCCCGTCCCGGGCGCGACCCAGGTGGTGACGCCGGCCCCTGACCCGGCCCTGGCCAGTTTGCTGACCGACTATGAGGCCTTCCTGAAGGCCAACGACCCGATCAGCGCCGGCTTTGAGGGCGATGCGGCGGCCAAGCGGCGCCTGCCCGACGTATCCCGCGCCGGTGAGCTGGCCCGCCAGGCACCGCTGGAGGCCTTCCTAGCCCGCGCCCGTGCCATCCCGATTGAAGGTCTGTCGTCCGAAGATCGGCTGAACCGCGACTTCCTGATCTGGGTGCTGGAACGCTCCATCCAGGCCATCGCCTTCGACAGCAGTCGCCTGGCCTTCGACTCCGAAGGCGGCGTCGGCCAGTTGGCCAGCTATCTGGCCAGCAGCACCCGGATCAGCAATCGCGACGACGCCGAGGCCTGGCTGACGCGATTGGCGGCCCTGCCCCAGGTCTATCGCGACAGCCTCGACAATGCCCGGCGTGGTCTGGCCACAGGCTTCACCCAGCCCCGGTCGGTGGTCGAGAGCGCGCTGGTCACCTTGGGCAATGAGGTCGCTTTTACCCCCGAAACCGACCCGCTTCTGAAGCCCCTGGCCAACCTGCCCGCAAGCATTCCGGCAGCGGATCAGGCCGAGATGCGCGCCCGCGCCGCCGACATCGTTGCCGACCAGATCGTGCCGCTTCGCCAGACCTGGCTGGCCTTCGTGCGAGACGAATACCTGCCCGCCGCCGACCCCCGGGTCGGCATCGGCCTGCGACCCGGCGGGCGCGAATACTACGCCTTCCAGGCTCGCAGCTATACGACCACCGACCTGACCCCGGACCAGATCCACCAGATCGGCCTGGACGAAGTCGCCCGTATCCGGGCCCGGATGGAGGTCGAGATGCGGGCCTCGGGCTGGACGGGCGATTTCGCCGGCTTCCTGGCCTTCCTGCGCACCGATCCGCAGTTCTATGCCACCTCTCGGGAAGACCTGCTGGAAAAGGCCTCTGAGATGGCCAAGCGGGCGGACGGCGGCCTGCCCGCCCTGTTCCGCACCCTGCCGCGCCTGACCTACAATGTCCGGCCCGTGCCGCTGGAGATCGAGGCCAACTATACGACCGGGCGCTACAACGGCGGGTCGCTGAGCGAGGGCGTGCCCGGCGGCTATATCGTCAATACCGGCCAGCTGGACCAGCGTCCTCTCTACGAACTACCCGCCCTGACCCTGCATGAGGCTGTCCCCGGTCATCACCTGCAGCTCGCCCTGCAACAGGAGGCGGCCGAAGGCCCCTATTTCCGGCGTCAGGTGGACGTCACCGCCTTCACCGAGGGCTGGGGCCTGTATGCCGAGTTCCTGGGCGAGGAGATGGGCTTTTATCGCACGCCTTATGAGCGGTTCGGGCGGCTGTCCTATGAGATGTGGCGCGCCTGCCGCCTAGTGGCCGACACCGGCATGCACTGGATGGGATGGACCATCGATGAGGCCCGCGTCTGCTTCACCGAGAACTCCGCCCTGTCACCGCACAATATCGAGACGGAGCTACAGCGCTATATCGGCTGGCCGGGCCAGGCCCTGGCCTACAAGATCGGCGAGATCCGGCTGCGCGACATCCGCACACGGGCCGAGGCCGCGCTGGGGGACCGGTTCAACGTCCGGGATTTCCACGACGCTCTGCTGACCGACGGCGCCCTGCCGCTGGCCCTGCTGGACCAGCGCATGGACGCCTGGATCGCGGCACAATAGGCCGGATCAGTTGTCGGGCGTCAGATCGATGCCCGACAGCTTCCAGTCGAACAGGCCGCGGCGATCCAGGATCAGGACGAGGGGCTGATCCGGGCGCTCCGGGTCGGTCAGGGTCAAGGCAAAGGTGTTGAGGTCGCGATAGGCGAAGGACTGGCGGATGTCGTCCTGCGCGGCCGCCTTGACCTCAGGCGTCGTCTCCTCGGTTTCGCGCACGCGATCGGCGGGGTTGGGAGTCTTGGCATTGCGGACCATGCTGCCCACCGCCTCGGGCGTAACCAGCACGTCGATCAGGCCGGATGCCAGGGCGGGGGCCAGCACCATACCGAGGCCAGAAAGGGCCGCATCAGCCATGGCTCCATCGACGCGCATCTCGGCGATCATGCGGGCGCGCAGCTCCTCCTTGGCGCTGGCGCGCAGGGCCGGAAAGTCAACGAGCCGGGTCAGTTCCGCCTCGTCGCCCGTCTTGGCCGCCTTGGTCAGAGCATTCACTGCCAGCAGCGGCGAGGCGAAATAGGCAATCAGGAATGCGGCGACGGCAGCGATGATGATGCCGGTCAGTGTCTTGCGGTTCATGGGTCCTCCAGCCCGTTCAACGCACCGGTACGGTCACGGTTGCCCCGCGATCCGCCGGCCTTGGTCTCGCTTTCAGCCGCCCTTGCGGCCGCTTTGCCCCACCACCGGGGCCGGGGCGGTGCCTTCGGGCAGGCCGATGTGAACCAGCTTCCACTCGAACGGACCCTTGCGCTCAAAGGTGAAGACCGTCTGCGAACCGCCTTCGTCGCTGACGGACATCCGGGCCCGATTGATGCCCCAGAAGACCGGTCGAGGCAGGGGTCCACCCGTCTGGGCCGGCTGAACCGTCGCCGATCGCTGGGCCGCATAGCGCCCTTCGCCGCGCGTCAGGGCTGCCAGGGCCGCGGGCGTCAAATAGGCGTCCACGTCCGGCCCGCCGATCGGGGCCTGTTCGAACTGACGTCGTACCGCGCCGATCGGATCTTCCAGGAACGACGGCGCCGGGGCCATGGCTTCGGGGCGACCGTTCAGCTGGGGCCGCAGCGACTGGCGCACGGCATTGAAGTCGATCAGCCGCGACAGCCCGGCCACGTCATTGGCCTCTGCCGCCGAGCGGATGCCGAAAAAGCCCACGGCCGGGGCTGCAAAAAAGGCGATCACAGCCACCAGGACGGCCAGCCCCAATAGATTGGCAAACGCCCCGCCCGCGCCCTGACCCTTGCGCTTGCGGGCCCAGACAGGCTGGCCGGCGGTGTCGGACGAACTCATGACGGTGTTCCTCTGGGCGGCGACGGAAGAAGCCGCAGCAATGCACGCCGTGGCGCGCGGCTCAAGAGAAAGCCCGCCGGAGGCGATCCGGCGGGCTCTGTCAGGCACTAAGGTATCGCCTGAAATCAGGCGGCGATTTCCGGCAGGGCCTTGGTCAGGTTCTCGGCGACCTTGTCCAGGAAGCCTTCGGTAGTCAGCCAGCCCTGCTGATCGCCGACCAGCAGCGCCAGATCCTTGGTCATGAAACCGGCCTCGACCGTCTGGACCACGACCTCTTCCAGGGTCGTGGCGAACTTTGCCAGTTCGGCATTGCCGTCCAGCTTGGCCCGGTGCGAGAAGCCGCGCGTCCAGGCGTAGATGGAGGCGATGGAGTTGGTCGAGGTCGCCTCGCCCTTCTGGTGCTGGCGATAGTGGCGGGTCACGGTGCCGTGCGCGGCCTCGCTCTCCAGCACCTTGCCGTCCGGCGTCATCAGGACCGAGGTCATCAGGCCCAACGAGCCGAAGCCCTGGGCCACTACGTCCGACTGCACGTCGCCATCATAGTTTTTGCACGCCCAGACGAAGCCGCCCGACCACTTGATGGCCGCCGCCACCATGTCGTCGATCAGACGATGCTCATAGGTCAGGCCCGCGGCCTTGAACTGGTCGGCATATTCCTCGTCGAACACCTTCTGGAAGATGTCCTTGAAGCGCCCGTCATAGGCTTTGAGGATGGTGTTCTTGGTCGACAGATAGACCGGGAAACCCCGACCCAGACCGAAGGCGAAGCTGGCGCGCGCGAACTCGGTGATCGAATCATCCAGGTTGTACATGCCCATGGCGACACCCGACGACGGGAAGTCGAACACTTCGTAATTCTGTTCCTCGCCATTGGCCCCGACCCATTTCATGGTCAGTTTGCCGGGACCGGGCACCAGGAAGTCGGTGGCCTTGTACTGATCGCCAAAGGCGTGGCGGCCGACCACGATCGGCTGGGTCCAGCCGGGCACCAGGCGCGGCACGTTGGAGCAGATGATCGGCTCGCGGAAGACGACGCCGCCCAGGATGTTGCGGATGGTGCCGTTCGGCGACTTCCACATCTTCTTCAGACCGAATTCGGCCACGCGGGCCTCGTCCGGGGTAATGGTGGCGCATTTCACGCCGACGCCGTGCTTCTGGATGGCGTGGGCCGCATCGATCGTCACCTGGTCGTCGGTGGCGTCGCGGTTCTCCATCGACAGGTCGTAATAGTCGAGCTCAAGGTCCAGGAACGGAAAGACCAGCTTGTCCTTGATCATCTGCCAGATGATGCGGGTCATTTCGTCGCCGTCGATGTCCACAATGGGATGGGCGACCTTGATCTTGGCCATGAGTGCTCTCGTGCTGGGAGGGGGACAGTGGGGTTGGCGGCGGTATAGCCGGGCCGGGCTTGCGGCGCAAAGGGCGACCTTCGGCGCGTTAACCCTGCCTCGAAAATACCATCTGCGGTGAAGCTGAACTCTGTGTCCGGACCTGCATTTGGTCTGCTCGAAACAAGCAGGACGGCATGGACGACGAAACGAAGGACCTGGTGGATCGCTGGATCATGGCCTTTTGCGAGGCCCCTGTTCTGCTCGATGCGGAACTGATGCGGCGCGTGCTCGCTGATTGGGAAAGCAGCCAGGATCAAACGCGATGACGGCAAAACCCCTCAAGCCCGGCGACACCGTCAGTTGGTCGCACAGCCAGGGCGAATCTACCGGCAAGGTCGTGCGTAAGCTGACCCGCCCGACCCATATCAAGGGACATGAGGTTGCAGCATCACCCGATAATCCCGAGTATGTGGTCAAGAGCAGCAAGACGGGGGCCGAGGCGGCGCACAAGCCCTCTGCCCTGACCAAGCGCTGAGGATTTGAGGGGCCGCCTGATGTCCAGCCGAAAGATATCTGCGGCCGCACTCGCCGCGGGCCTATTGGCGGTCGGCTGTGGTGAAACCGCAAACGAAGACACAGCGACGATGCAGGCACCAGCCGCTGCCGGTGCCGCGCCCTCGACCAGAACAGACCCCGCCCCGGCTGCCGCTACCGCTCGGTCCGAGACCCGCCGTTTCAGGGACTGGATCGTCACCTGCGATAACGGCAACGACTGCGTGGCCTTCTCCCAGGCCGGAAATGGTCAGGGCTGGTTGCGGATCGCCATGCCGGCGGGTCCCGACGCTCGGCCCGATCTGAGCGGCGGCCTGCTGTCAGACGGTGGCACGGCGACACCGGGCCTGATGATGACCGTCGATGGCACGCGCTACGCCCTCTCTGGACCTGGGCGAGCGGCCCTGCCCCGCGACTCTCGGGTGGCCCTGACCGCCATGGCGACGGGCACCGACGCCAGTCTGGCCACCCGCTCGCAAAGCCAGACCCTGTCCCTTTCAGGCGTCTCAGCCGCCCTGCTCTGGATCGACGAGCGGCAAGGACGGCTGGATACGATCACCGCCCTGTTGCGGCGGGGTGGGGCCCCCGCATCGCGCGTCCCGGCCCCGCCTTCGCTGCCACAGGTCCGGGCAGCCCCTGCGGTCGATCAGGCCGGGTTCGGCGGGGAGAATGCCGCCCTTCCAACATCGATCGAGGCCCTGCCCGAGATTCAGGCCTGCCGCGCCGATACTGATTTCAGCCCCGAGTTCCAGAGGGCGGTCCAATCCGCGCGCCTGAACGCCACGACCGAGCTTTGGGGCGTGCCCTGTTTCTCTGGGGCCTACAATGTCGGCTATCGCTATGTGATCAGCGGGCCGGGCGGTCAGTCGCCGCGCGCCATCACCCTGCCCACCACCGCCGAGCCTGCCCAGACTCCCATCAACGCCGAATACGATCCGGTAACCCGGACCTTGACCGCCTTTGCCAAGGGTCGGGGCATCGGTGATTGCGGGTTCACCAATGTCTGGACCTGGACCGGTCGCGAGTTCGCCCTGACGTCCGAGACGCGGATGGAAGACTGCTGGAGCGTACCCGCCGATCTGTGGCCCGTCACCTGGCGCAGCCGATGAGCGACGCCGCGCCCGAAGTCCTGATCGTCGGTGCCGGGCCCGCAGGCCTGACGGCGGCGACCTACCTGGGCCGGTTTCGACGCCGGGTGCTGGTGGCGGATGGTGGACCGCCGCGCGCCTGCTGGATTCCCGTCAGCCACAATATGCCGGGCTTCCCCAAGGGGATCACCGGCGATGCCATACTGGCCCGCATGCGGGACCAGGCTCTGGAATATGGTGCGGTCATCGAACCGGGTCGTGTCGAGGCACTTGCGCGCGACGGCGACGGCTTCGTCGCACGGCTTAACGGCCGCGAGGTCCGCGTCCGCGCCGTCCTGCTGGCGACGGGTGTCGTCGATCACCACCCGGACCTGCCGGGCGTCCAGGATGCCGTGAAGCGATCCCTGGTCCGCATCTGTCCGATCTGCGACGCCTATGAGGCGATCGACAAGCGCGTGGCCATAATCGGCAAGGACGATCTGGGCGTGCGCGAGGCGGCCTTCATGCGCACCTATACCGATCGCGTCACCCTGATCCACATCGGCCCGGCCGAAGCCCTGACCGAGCGCGCAGCGCTGGACCGACTGGGCGTGACCCTGGTCGAGGGATCGATCGACGATGTGGAGTTGCAGGACGACCACGTGCGCGCCCTGTGCTGGGGCGGACAGGTTCATGCCTTCGACATGATCTATTCTGCCCTCGGCACCACGCCCAATATTGAGCTGGCCGACGCCCTTCGCGCCGAGACGACCGACGACGACCTGATGACCACCGATGCCCATCAGGCGACGCGCATTCCCGGCCTCTATGCTGCCGGAGACGTTGTGTTGGGCCTGAACCAGATCGCTGTCGCCACCGCCGAAGCGGCCCTGGCCGCCACCGCCATCCACAACCGGCTGCGCGAACAGGACGGCTGGACCGTCTGAAAAGAAAAAGGCCCCGGATCGCTCCGGGGCCTTTCTTGTTGGTGCGCTGTCAGAAGGCTCCGCCTTCTCGACCCGACGCGCACCTGATCCGAGTATCGGCTCAAGTAGCGCGAAGCGCGGTAGCCGAATCAGGACGAATAATATTCGACGACGAGGTTCGGCTCCATCTTCACCGGGAACGGCACATCGGCCAGTTCCGGCACGCGGACGAAGCGGACCGAGAAGCCGCGGTCACCCAGTTCCAGATAGTCGGGCACATCGCGTTCGCCGGACTGCTGGGCTTCCAGGACCAGGGCCATCGAGCGGCTCTTTTCCTTGATCTCGACGACGTCACCGACCTTCACGCGGTAAGAGGCGATGTTCACCTTCTTGCCGTTGACGGTCACATGGCCGTGGTTGACGAACTGACGGGCGGCCCAGACGGTCGGGACGAACTTGCCGCGATAGACCACGGCGTCCAGACGCTGCTCCAGCAGACCGATCAGGGCCTCGGCGGTGTTGCCCTTCTTGCGGGCAGCCTCGTCATAGGTGCGGGCGAATTGCTTCTCGGTGATGTTGCCGTAGTAGCCCTTCAGCTTCTGCTTGGCCTTCAGCTGCAGGCCGAAGTCGGAAACCTTGGACTTGCGGCGCTGGCCGTGCTGGCCGGGGCCGTACTGACGCTTGTTGACCGGGGACTTGGAACGGCCCCACAGGTTTTCACCCATGGCGCGGTCGATCTTGTACTTGGCGCTGTGGCGCTTGGACATTCGTATCTCGTCATCTGGATGCGGCCCGGCCCCCCCCCGAATGGAGGGACGATCTCAACGGCGGTCCACGCATCGTCCGTAATGGTCTTCGCGCCTTCGACCGAAGCCGAATGCGAGAAGGCCGGGCTTATGGCGGTGTCAGGCCGATGAGTCAATCGCACGCGGGGCAGGAACACGGCACCGCCCAGACCGCGCCCGGTGCCGGGCCCTATTGTGCCGGCACCCAGACGAAACCTTCGCCCCGGCGCTGGATGCGGCCGACCCCCGGATAGGGGAAGTGCACGGCGTAGAGTTTCAGGTTTTCCGAAGCTGCCCGTTCCAGGATCGCCTCGCGGCTGGCCGTCGCGGCGGGCACGTCACCGTCGAAGGCAATGCGCCATTGCGGGCGCTGAACTGAAATCACCGAATGGTGCATGGTGTCGCCGATGTAGAACAGTCGGTCCGACCCGGAGGCGATCTGATATCCGACGCTGCCCGGCGTATGACCCTGGATGGCGACGGCGGTGATGGAGGGCGAAACGGCCGATCCATATTCAAAGGTCTGAACCTTGGGCCGGATCGCATCGACCAGGGCCTTCATCTCAGCCTGTCCCTGCAGATAGGCCCACTCGGGCGCGCTCATGCGGATGGTGGCATTGGCGAATGTCAGGGTGCCCGAGGCATCGACCAGACCGGCGACATGGTCGCCATGGCTGTGCGAGATCAGGACGTCCGTTACCGCCGACGGCTCCACGCCCGCCGCCCTCAACGATGCGGGCAAGCGACCGGCACCGGGGCCCATGCTGGCACCGGCCCCCGCGTCGATCAGAACCAGCCGGGTACCGTCGCGTACCAGCAGCGGCTGGATGCTCAGGTCGAAGCTGTCACCGGGCAGTCCGTTGGCGGTCAGCACCGCCGCGACCTCGGCCGGGGTGCGGCCGACACCCAGGATCGTATTGTCGTTCGGCAGGCCGGACAGACCGCCATCGCGCAGGGCGATGACCTCCAGCGTCCCCACCTTGAACGGCGTCACATCGGCGCTGGCGACAGTGGCGATGGCGTCTGAGGGCTGGGCCGTCTCTGCGGTCGGCATGCAGGCCGCGGTCGCCAGCAGGGCGGCAACGACCAGACTGGCTTTAGACAGGGTCATAGGCGATTTCATCGGCGGTCCTCCCAGAGTGCGACATCGGCATGCATCAGCTACGCTGAGATAGGTCGATGGATTACAGGCGCCAGTCCGCCGCGTCAGACTTCACGAACCCGTCACGTTCACCTCGATCAGCACCACGTCATAGGTGTTCATCGGCAGGACCAGTCGGGCGCGCCCGTCGCGATCCGCGACCACGTCGACCATGACCGGCTCGTCGCGCGTCAGGCCTTGCAGCGTCGCCAACTGGTCGGGCGTCAGGTCCTCCGGACGGCCCATCTCCAGATAGGCGGTATAGGCGTCGTTGTTGCGGAATCCCGTGCGGCGCACGCTGACCTGGTGGCGGCCCGGTGTCAGGCCCGACAGGTTGATGACCAGCGGCTCCATCGGTCGCGACGGCTGGACTGCCCGAAAAAAGGGCCGGTTGCTGACCGGCTGGTCCGGCGTCTCGTAATGCCAGGCCAGGATCTGCAGCCGCCCCTCGTCCAGGGTGGCGATGGACTGGGCATCGCCCGTCGCCAGCTCATTGTCGCCCAGCCCGTTCAGATAGCGATAGGCGAACCAGGTCGGCTTGCGGATCCCGTCCGGCGTCATCAGGCCGAACCCGCCGTCGAAGGGCCGCGTCTGCACGCCCGGCTCCTCGAACAGGTCGCTGAAGGTCCAGTAGCTCATGGCCTGCACATGGCCTTCGCTTTGACGCAGCTTGGTCAGGACGAAGGGCGCATTGATGTGACTGTCGTGAACGGGGTCACGCGGATTGTAACTGCTGCTCCATTCCGTGAAGAAGATCGGAAGGCCGGGCAGGTGAGATGCCCTGACCTGCTGATGCACCCGGCGGACGTCGCCGACGACGGAATCGGGACTAGGCGACAGCTTGTTGTCCCCCTCGCCCTTCTCGTCCAGGAAGCCGCCGTCGACGCCGTATGTGTGGGTCGTGATGAAGTCGACCGGCACGTCGTTCACGCGCGCATACTCGAGGAACTCGGGGATCCAGGCCGCCCCCGCCGTCGCCGGTCCCCCGACGCGCAGGGCTGGATCGATGGCCTTGATGACCCGAGCGGTGCGGGCATAGTAGGCGAAATAGGCTGCCTGATCGGCCCGCTCCCAGAAGCCGTCCAGGTTCGGCTCGTTCCAGAACTCGAAATACCAGGTCCGCACCTCCTCCGCGCCATAGCGAGCGATCAGATGGCGCACGAAGGCGTCGATCAACCCGTCCCACTTCTCGGGCTGAGGATGAGAGGTATTGCCCTGCCAGTAGAAGATCGTCTGGTCCGAGGTCTTCATCGCATCGGGCGTGAAGCCCAGTTCGATGAACGGCTTGATCCCCAGGCTCAGGAACCGGTCGTACATCGCGTCGATCCGGCTGAAGTCATAGACGGGCTGGCCGTCCACTTCGCGATAGACGCCCAAGTCGTCGTGGAAGATGTCGTGAAAGCGGATGTAGCGGAAACCCAACTCGTCCTGGACCGTCGCCAGTTGCGCCAGGGTGTCCTCGCGCGACGTCGTCCCTGGATAATCGGCCCCAACGGAATACTCCGCCATCCGGTCGCGGGGCGTGGTCGGCCCGTTCAGATCCAGGACGATCTCGCGGCCTTCCACCGGCTCGGTCATGGGCTCCGTGCCGGCGCAGGCCCCCAGGCCCAGGGCCAGGCCCGCCAGCAGGGCCAGACCCAGCCCCCGTCCCGCTGAACGTTTGCCATCCTTGCGCATCGCACCCTCCCCGAGTGTCAGTGTTTGGGAGAATGTTAGCGCTACCAATGCTTATGGCAAGCCCTGTCGGGACGGGGTTCGGTCTTAGGCAGTGGCCTCCGCGAACAGGGCGTTGGCCTTGTTCCAGTTCACCACCGACCAGAAGGCCTTCAGATAGTCGGCGCGGCGGTTCTGATACTTCAGATAATAGGCGTGCTCCCACACATCGGCCCCCAGAACGACGGCACCCTTTTCGTCCGCGACGTCCATCAGCGGATTGTCCTGGTTGGGGGTCGAGGTGACCTTCAGCTTGCCGTCCTGAACGATCAGCCAGGCCCAGCCCGAACCGAACTGGGCGGCACCGGCGGCGTTGAACGCCTGCTTGAACTTGTCCAGGCCACCCAGGTCGCGGTCGATGGCGGCCGCCAGTTCCGGCGACGGTTCGCCCGCCTGATCGGCCGGGGCCAGCAGTTCCCAGAACAGGCTGTGGTTCCAGTGGCCGCCGCCGTTGTTGCGCACCGCCTTGGGCAGTTTCGACATGCCGGCAAAGAGCTCTTCCAGCGACTTGCCTTCCAGGCTGGCGTCGGCGGCCACGGCCTCGTTCAGCTTGTCGACATAGGCCTGATGATGCTTGTCGTGATGGAATTCCATCGTCGCCTTGTCGATGGCGGGCTCCAGCGCGTCATAGGCATAGGGCAGCGGCGGCAGGGTAAAGGCCATGGGGAGGCTCCTGGTCTTTCAGGGTTTGCGATGCCCTTCAGATAGGCATCCGGATGCCCAACCCAAGCCATTCCCGACCGATTTCGTTCCGGATTCAGCCGGGACAGGCCGCCGCAGCCTCGTCAGCGATGCGATCCGCTATGCCTTCGTCGATCGGCCCCATGATGACGCCCTCGCCCAGGGTGTGGCCCCGCCCGGCATGACTGACGAAGGTGACCTGACCCGGGTTCAGCACCCCCTCGCCCGCCGCGCTTTGCCGGGCCTCGCGCACCTGGGAGTCGATCTCGCCATAGTGCAGGATCATCGGCGCACCCCAGGCGGCATAGGCCTCAGCCAAGGGCCGATCGTCGGTAAACCAGGTCTTCCACCAGCCCTGGGAGAAAGCCGGTGCCTGGGCATTGGGATAGGGGGCGTCGTCCGGTTGGGCCAGGGCCGCAGCCTTGGTCTGGTCATAGAGGCCGGCCTGCACCGTCTCGACCATGGCGATGTCCTCTGGCGTCCAGACGCCGTCCGGCTGGATGAAGGGCACCATGGTCCCTAACACCGCAGAGGGGGTCTGCATCCAGTTGGCCTCGACCTCGGCATTGGTCACCGATCCATCGCCGTCCGCATCCATCAGCTGCAGGGATTCGGCGTCGCGCCCTGACAGCTGCCAGCGCACGGCCGCAGCCTTGCTCTCCAGCGGCGCGCCCATGCCGATGATCAAGGCCGGCGGTGGCGCATCCGTCCGCGCCACGCCCGCCAGATGCACCCCGCCTTCGGAATGGACGAAGAAGACGACGCACTGCGCGCCCAAGCCGTCCGGCGACCGCGTCCAGTCATAAAGGGCGCCGACGTCGCGGCTGAGGTTCTCGGCCGTCACGCCGGTGGTGGCGGCCGGGTCGATCGCCTGGGTCGGGGCGACATTGTGCCGGACGCCGCGGCGATCGTACCGCACGGCGTCCAGGCCCCGCGCTGCGAACCGCTGGCCCAGGTCGGCGAAGATCAGGTCGCGAGGGGTGCCGCTGGTTCCGAACCGGACATCGCGGTCGAAGGCTCCGGTTCCGGCCACCAGGATCACCGCCCCGCGCGACGGCCCCACCGGTCGGTCCACCTGGCCGTTCAGCACATAGCCGTCGACCGATGGCACGGCGAACGTCTGCGGCCCCGAGGGATCCTGAAGTCCCACCACCGCCGCCAGAACCAGACCCAACATCGGCGTATCCTCCAGACCCAGGTTCCAGCCTGACAAGGGCCAGGGCCGTCCGTCAAGCCGACGCTCAGCCTTTGGGCAGATTGGCCTTCAGACAGTCGCGCACGGCCCGGCGCTGATCGCCCGGCGCATTCAGCAGGTCGACGCCGCCCGCCTCGAACACCGCCTTGACCGCTGCATCCAGACCCAGCGGCAGGGCCGCCACGACCCGCTTTTGGCCCTTGTCATGCAGGCAGAAGCCCAGTTCGGTGCACAGGGCGGCAAACATCGGCTCATGCTCGGGGCGGATGGGGTCCAGTTGTTTGGTCATTCGAGATCAGCCCTTCAGCCGCGCCGCGTGAAAACCGACATGGTCCGCGATGAAACTGGCCATGAAGAAGTAGGAGTGGTCGTATCCCGGCTGCATCCGGATGGTGATCCGCTGTCCGACCGCATCGGCCGCAGCCTGCAGCAGTTCGGGCTTCAACTGGTCGACCAGGAACGGATCGGCGTCGCCCTGGTCGATCAGGATGTCGTCGAAACATCCCTGGCCCGTGCCGCCTTCGATCAGCAGGGCCGCGTCGTGATCGGCCCATGCAGTCCGGTCCGGACCCAGATAGGCACCCAGCGCCTTCTCGCCCCAGGCACAGCGCGTCGGCGAGGCGATCGGCGCAAAGGCCGAGACCGAGCGGAACAGGTGCGGATGCCGCAGCGCCAGGGTCAGCGCCCCGTGTCCACCCATCGAATGGCCGCTGATCGAGCGCTCCCTGGTCGTCGGAAACTCCGCATCGATCAGGCCGATCAGCTCGTCCGTGACATAGGTCTCCATGCGGAAATGCGGGGCCCACGGACCTTGCGTCGCGTCGACATAGAAGCCCGCCCCCTGCCCCAGGTCATAGGCCGCATCGTCCGCCACCCCTTCGCCCCGCGGCGAGGTGTCGGGGGCCACAACGATGATCCCGTGCTCGGCCGCAGCGGTATAGGCCCCGGCCTTGGTGGTGAAATTGTCCTCTGTACAGGTCAAGCCCGACAGCCAGATCAGCACCGGAAACGGCCCCTCGCCCGGCGGCACGAACGCCGACAGGGTCATGGGCGTGCCCGTCGCCGCACTGTTGTGCTTCAGATACCGCAGGGTGCCGCCCTGGACGGCGTGGGTCTTGGTCGTCATCAGTGTCATGACCGTCGGTGTGGCGGATGCCGCTGCCGGGAACAAGCCCTCCGGCCCGCGGATTGCATCAGGCAGGAGGCCCGCCATGATCACCGTCACAGCCCTGAAATGGGTGCCCGCCCTGCCGCGCGGACAGGTTCGGGATTATCGCGCGCGCTGGATCCTGAAGGAGGCGGGCTGGGACTATCGCGTTCGGCTGGTCGGGGGGCGCGACGATGCGGCGGGGTTTCAGGCACGCCATCAGCCGTTCGGCCAGGTTCCGGCCATGGAGGAGGACGGCCGCCCCACCCTGTTCGAAACCGGGGCCATCGTCTGGACGGTGGCCGAGCGGGCCGGGGTCCTGATCCCCGGTGATCCCGGCCTGCGAAACCTGGCCCTGGCCTGGGTGTTCGGCGCGCTGAACTCGGTCGAACCCTATGTCTCCAATCTGGTCGAAGCGCGGTACTTCATCCCCGATGCGGAGGCTCGCAAGCGGCGCGAGGCCGAGGCCATGCCGATGTTTGGCCAACGGCTGGACCAGTTGCAGGATGCGATCGGCCAGCGCGACTGGCTGGTCGGCGACACCTTCACGGTCGCCGACCTGATGATGGCCGGGGTGCTGATCATCGTCGACCGCATGGACATGCTGGGCGGATGGCCGATCCTGAAGGCCTATCTGGACCGCGCCATCGACCGCCCTGCCTATCGCCAGGCCGTCGCCGACCAACTGGCCGATTTCGAAGGCCATGGCCCCCGCGACATGGGCTGGGACCCCAAGGATTTCGAGGACGCCGACGTGAAACGCTGACCCTCTCAGCCTGGCCGGTGCATGGCACAGATCTTGTTGCCCGACGGATCGCGCAGATAGGCCAGGAGCAGCTTTCCGAAGGGGCCGTCGCGCTCGCCCGGCGGATCCTCGATCGCCGTTCCACCCGCCGCGACGCCGGCGTCGTGGAAGGCCTGGACCATATCGGGCGTCCTGGCATGAAAGCCGATCGTGCCGCCGTTGGCATGGCAGGCGGGCTCGCCGTCGATGGGCTTGCCGAGGGCAAAGGCCCCCATGCGGGTCCGCCACCAATAGCGGCCCTTGGCGTCCGGCCCACTGGCCGGATCGATGCCGAGCGCGCCGAGGGCGGCATCATAGAATTTCCGCGACGCCTCGATGTCGTTCGCGCCGACGGTGACGTGTGTGAACATGGCCAGCCCTCCCTTAGTTTCTTTTCAAGACTAACTCCAAACGCGTCGCCTTGTCATCCCGGAAGCCGCGCCAGCGGCTATCCGGGACGCGACCATGCAGACACCGTCCTCCCGGTCGGCCGGAGGCTGAACCGGGAGAAGGCCTGATGCCTCGACCGTGTTCGACCAGCCAGTGGTCCGGTTCGCGACGCGACCGGACCTTCAATCCTGCCACTCGCCGTCCCGGATAGCCGCTGCGCGACTTCCGGGATGACAAGACCTGTGTCTTCAGAACACCACCACCGACCGAATGCTCTCACCCGCATGCATCAGGTCGAAGGCTTCGTTGATGCGCTCCAGCGGCAGGGTGTGGGTGATCATCGGATCGATCTCGATCTTGCCGTCCATGTACCAGTCGACGATGCGCGGCGTGTCCGTCCGCCCGCGCGCGCCACCGAAGGCCGAGCCGCGCCAGACGCGGCCGGTGACCAGCTGGAACGGCCGGGTCGAAATCTCCTTGCCGGCCTCGGCCACGCCGATGACGATGCTCTCACCCCAGCCCCGGTGGCAGGCCTCCAGCGCTTGGCGCATCACGGTGGTGTTGCCGGTGCAGTCGAAGGTGTAGTCGGCCCCGCCGCCGGTCAGTTCGACCAGATGGGCCACGACGTCGGGCACCTCCTTCGGATTGACGAAATGGGTCATGCCGAAGCGGCGGCCCCATTCTTCCTTGGCCGGGTTCAGGTCGACGCCGACGATCATGTCGGCCCCGACCATCTTCAGCCCCTGGATGACGTTCAGCCCGATGCCGCCCAGGCCGAAGACCACGGCGTTGGCCCCCGGCTCGACCTTGGCGGTGTTCACCACCGCGCCCACGCCCGTGGTCACGCCGCAGCCGACGTAGCAGGCGCTCTCGAAAGGCGCGTCCTTGCGGATCTTCGCCAGCGCGATCTCGGGCAGGACGGTGAAGTTCGAAAAGGTCGAACAGCCCATATAGTGGGCGATGGCCTGACCCTTGTAGCTGAAGCGGCTGGTGCCGTCGGGCATCATCCCCTTGCCCTGGGTCGCCCGGATGGCGGTGCACAGATTGGTCTTGCGGCTGAGGCAGGATTTACACTGGCGGCATTCCGGTGTGTACAGCGGGATCACGTGATCGCCGACCGCGACGCTGGTCACGCCCGGCCCGACCTCGACCACCACGCCCGCGCCCTCATGCCCCAGGATCGACGGAAAGATGCCCTCCGAGTCCAGCCCGTCCAGCGTATAGGCATCGGTGTGGCAGATGCCCGTGGCCTTGATCTCGACCAGCACCTCCCCGGCGCGTGGCCCCTCCAGATCGACCTCGACGATCTCCAGCGGACGTTTGGCCTCAAAGGCGACGGCGGCGCGGGTCTTCATGGGGAGATCTCCAGTGAGCAGGGTGGTGTTCTAGGCGATGGGGTCGATGTTAGGGAACCGCATGAACCACAGAAATCTCGTCATCCTGACCGGGGCCGGCATCTCGGCCGAGTCCGGTGTGCCGACGTTTCGCGCCGATGACGGATTGTGGATGGGGCACCGGATTGAAGATGTGGCGACGCCGCAGGCCTTCGCCCGTGATCCGGCCCTGGTGCAGGACTTCTACAACCGGCGGCGTCGGCAACTGGCGACCGTCCAGCCCAATGCGGCCCACCATGCCCTCGCCGCCCTGGCTGCCCGCTGGACCGGCAAGCTGTTGCTGGTGACCCAGAATGTCGACGACCTGCACGACCGAGCCCATGCCGCCCAGCCGCCCGGTGCCGGTTTCCAGCTGATCCACATGCATGGCGAACTGCTGAAGGCGCACTGCACCGCCACCGGCCGGGTGCAGGACTGCCCCGGTGACCTCGACGCCGACCACCCCTCGCCCCATCACCCGGCCGGGCGGATGCGGCCGCACATCGTCTGGTTCGGCGAGATGCCCCTGCATATGGAGCGGATCGAGGCGGCGCTGGAGGCTTGCGACCTGTTCGTCTCCATTGGCACCTCCGGCGCGGTCTATCCGGCGGCGGGCTTTGTGCAACAGGCCCGGCTGGCCGGGGCGCGGACGGTCGAGATCAACCTGGAACCCACCCAGGCGGCCCGCCTGTTCGACGAGGGACTCTATGGCCCGGCGACGGAGGCGGTGCCGCGCTTCTTCGATCAGTTGTAGGGCCTATCCCCTCGGCGCGAACAGGATGATCGCCGCCCCGATCAGGCAGACGGCACCGCCCAGAAGGTCCCAGCGATCCGGTGCCGACCTCTCCACCAGTCCCATCCAGATCAGGGACGCACAGATATAGACCCCGCCATAGGCCGCGAACGCCCGCCCCGCCGCCTCGGTCGGCACCAGGGTCAGCAGCCAGGCAAAGGCCACCAGCGCCGCCACCCCCGGCACCAACCACAAAGGCGACCGATCCAGTTTCAGCCAGGCCCAGAAGGCGAAACACCCCGCGATCTCCGCCAGCGCCGCCAGAGGATAGACCAGCAGGGCCTTCATTCCTCCCCCGTCGGGGGAGGTGGCGCGGCGCGCGCTGGCGCCGTGACGGAGGGGGCCTCGTCCGCGCCCAGTGTCTGGGGCTGGCCCCCTCCACCGCTCCGCGGTCCCCCTCCCCCGATGGGGGAGGAATGCTGACCTTTCGCCGCGGCCAGCTTGGCCAGCACCCGGCCCCGCCCTCTCGACAGGGCGGTGATCACGCCGCGGAAGGTGGCCACCTCCTGCTCGGTGAACCCGGCCCGGCCCAGCATGACGCGAAGGTTCTGGACCATCGAGGGCCGTTTCTCGGGCGGATGGAAGAAGCCGCCTGCGTCCAGTTCCGACTCCAGGTGTTCGTACATGCCCAGCAAGAGCTGACCCGGCGCGGGCGGTTCGGCCTCTCGGAACCGGGGCGGGGGCGCGTCCAGGATCAGGGTGCGCCACTCATAGGCATTGATCGCCACCGCCTGGGCCAGGTTCAGGCTCTGGTGACGCGGATCGATCGGGATGGTCACGATCCCCTGGGTCAGGGCGATGTCGCTGGTTTCCAGCCCGGCCCGCTCGCCCCCGAACAGCAGCCCGACCCCCAGGCCCGAGGCCCGGTCGTCATACAGGAGCCGGGCCGCCTCGCGCGGGGTCCGCACCGGCTGGCGCGTTTCGCGGCTGCGGGCGGTGGTGGCGAAGACGGTCTGCAGGTCGGCGACCGCCTCGGCCACGCTGTCGAAAACCCGCACCCCGTCCAGCACCCAGTCGGCACCCGAGGCCGTGGCCCAGGCCCGTTCCTGCGGCCAGCCGTCGCGCGGGCTGACCAGCCGCAGTTCCGACAGGCCGAAATTGGCCATCACCCGCGCCACCGCGCCGATGTTCTCGGCCATCTGCGACTTGTCCAGGATGACGACGGGTGGAGTCATGGTCATGAAGTCAGTGAGCGAGAGGTGAAAAGTGAGCCGAGAGGTGAGCGCGCCCGCCGCAGCATCGTCCGCTCACCTCTTGCTCACTAGCACTGTTCACCCAGTCAGGGCTCACTCCGCCCCAACCATCGCCACCCAGGGGTCGGCGGCTCCGGCCTCCACCTCGGCCACACTGACCGCAGGCCAGCCGATCGAGACGTCGGCCGAGGCCCGCCAGGCCAGGATGAACAGGTCACGCAGTTCCCCCGCCCCTGCCGCCAGACGTTCGGTCGTGAAGGCAATGCCCCGCGTGTCGCCGTCGACAAAGGCACCCGCCTTTTCCAGACGATAGAAGGGGATGACCTGGCCAAGCGTGGTCCGCAAATAGGCGGCGGTGCGACCCCGCATGTCATAGGGGCCCAACTGCGCCGCCGGCATGGCCGCCTCGACCGCATCGAAGCGGACGTTACGGCGCACGAACCCGCCCTCGAACGTGCCATGCACGCGCGCGGTGGTGTAGCCATCCGGATTGGGCGTGTTCCGGTCCCAGCCGTTGTAGTGGATGCTGGTATGCAGCGGCTGCGAGGCGTCGCCGACATAGTGGCCCAGCACCCCCATGTCGCGCAGGATCAGGGCCTCGCGCCGGATGCGGTCGGCCCGGTACCAGGCCTGTTTGGCCGGATCCGTCTCGCGGGCCTCGGCCGCATTCAGCACCCGCCAATAGGCGAAGTCGCGCACCAGCTGCTGGTACCCGTCCATGATGGCATAGGGCAGATATCCAGCGTCATTGACGTCGATCCCAGCGGCCAGCAGGGCGGCGTCATATTCGGACTTCAGCTCCGGCAGTGCGTCGATCGACATGCCCTGTTCGGTCATCACGCGGCCGTCTTCGATCATGTCGACGAAATGGGCCGTGTCGCGCTCGCGGTCGTGCGGCTGACCAGCCCCCTTCCAGCGATCCGGTTCGCGCGTCAGTTCGGCGACATCGGCCACGGCCGAGGGCGTGCGCAGAAAGGCGGGCATGTCGTCCGGCAGGGCCCGCATCGCGGCCATCCCGACCATGCGATGCCCCGTCTCGCCCCAGGCAGAGACAGAGGCGGGCGCGGCCAGCACCACCATGGCCAGGGCCGCTATGGCGAGACGCTTCATCAGGAACACCTTGGGACAGTCGACGGGGGGAATGTGCGCCCCGTTTAAATCCACCGCGCGGCGGGGACCAGTCCCATCTGTCCTGACAGACGATCCGCGAGCACTGACAATGACGACGCATCAATCGCTCAGTAACCTTGAACGCAAGATATTAAGAGCACGAATATCGTCATCGCGACCAAGCATCGCCTCACAGAAAATAATCAATCACCTACCAATACTGCTCAGGACTGATTGCAAGGCCGCCCGCTGTTGCTATCCGTGATGTGGACAAACGGTCGCGCGAGCCAGCATTGCCTGCAAATTGCCTTATTTCGCCCCGACAGGGAGCGCGCCGGACATGTCGGGACCGGTGCGACCCCATTGATGCACAATGTCGAACGCCGCCGCCTTGCTGGCCCTCGTCCTGAGCCTGGCCTTTTCCCCGGTGGAAGAGCCCGTCTCCTATGACAGCGTGATTGCGGCCGAGGCCGCCGTCGCAGAGGCCACCGTCGGCGGCACGGCAAACATCGCCCTTACGCCCGAGCAGCAGGCCCTGATGCAGGGCGAACCCGACTGGCGTCTGTCGGCGCGGCTCTATCACGCCGGTGGTGGCGGGGCGACCGGCAACGATTCCCTGGGCTGCCGTCCCGTACCGATGCGCACCGTGGCCACCGACCCGCGGGTGGTCCCCCGCCGCACCCGCCTGTTCATCCGCGAGACGGTCGGCCTGGTCCTGCCGGACGGCACAGTTCACGACGGTTACTGGTATGCCTCCGACACCGGCGGCGCGATCCGGGGCAACAAGATTGACCTCTACACCGGCCATGGCCGCGGCTCGATGCGCCCCGCCATGCCGCTGAACATGAGCACCCTGACCGTCGAACAGGCCGGCCGTTTCGACGGCTGTCCCCCGGCCTGGGAAAACGCGTCGAACTGACCCCTGCGGTCGGCGACCACCCGATCACCAGGCTCGACCCTCAAGATCAGCGCGCTTCACGTCGGCGGCTCATGAGCTGGCAGATCGCTGCACGCCCTCTGGCTGGCCATGCGGGAGCCCACGGTCTAGCTTGAGCGCGATCGGTCATGCTTGCCCGGTCAATCATTCGCCTCAGATCATGATTTTTGGCGGGCACCGGCGGTTCTACGGCGCCCCGACGCCTCCGCCTGCCCCAGGGTCCGGGTCTTCCTCGAAGCCGCCTATGGGATCGCCGATGTCCGCCATGCACCGCCGCCGCCTCTTCCAGTTGACCGGCAGCCTTGCCCTGGCCGGTGCCGCACCCGCCTGGAGCGCCCCATCGGACGAGGACTGGAGCGGAGACGTCGACATCCTGCGCCAGGCCTGGAACGCCCTGCATCCCGGCCTGTATCGCTATACGACCCCACCGGCGCTTGATGCCGCGCTGGACGCCTTGGCCGTCAGCTGGCGCAGTCCGCTAGGCTTCCGCGAGCGCTTCCTGGCCCTGACCCGCGTCACCGCCTCCATCCAGTGTGGCCACACCTATCCCAGCCCTTACAACGGCCGGGACGCCGTGGTCTCTCGCCTCTACCCCGACCGGGCCCTGGTCCCGTTTCAGTTCCGCTGGCTGGACCGCCGCATGGTCGTCACCCACGACCGGTCGACGCAGGGGGTCTTTGCCCCCGGCACCGTGGTCACCGCCATCGACGGGGTTCCCTCGACGGAGCTTCTGAACCGGTTGATCCCCCTGGCCCGCGCGGACGGGGCCAATGACGACAAGCGGATCAGCCTGATGGAGATGCGCGGCGACGATCGGCTGGAAACCTTCGACATCCATCTGCCGCTGATCCTGCCGCTGAAGGACAGGGCCGCTTTCACACTGGAGGATGGCCGCACCGTGGATGCGGCCCTGCTGACCCTGGCCGAGCGTCAGGCCGCCATGACGGCAGGCGCTGCCCGCGCTCCGGACGCCAATCCCTGGACACTCCACAAGGGGGCGGACGGCATCCACCGCCTGACCATGCCCGGCTGGGGCCTGTACGACAGCGCCTTCGACTGGCGGGCCTGGCTGGGCCAGACGATGGACGACCTGACCGGCGATGGGGCGCGGGGGCTGATCGTCGACCTTCGGGGCAATGAAGGCGGGCTGGACTGCGGCCACCTGATCCTCAGTCGCCTGATCGACAGGGATCTGCCGCTGTCGGCGGACCAGCGATGGGTTCGCTATCGTCGCGCGCCCGAGGCCTTGCACCCCTATCTGGACACCTGGGACCGCAGCTTCCTGGACTGGGGCGACAGCGCCGTCGCCTCGGATCAGCGTCCAGGATTCTATCGTCTGAACCGCTCTGACGACGGCACCGGGACGACGGTCATCACGCCGCTCGGCCGCCGCTTTTCCGGCCCGGTGGCGGTCATCTGTGACGCCTCGAACAGCTCTGCCACCTTCGCCTTTGCCCGCGACGTGAAGGACAACGGCCTGGCCACCCTGGTCGGTCAGTCGACCGGTGGAAACCGGCGCGGCATCAATGGCGGAGCCTTCTTCTTCCTTCGCCTGCCAGCCTCGCGGATAGCGGTCGATCTGCCGCTCATCGCCGGATTTCCCACCACGCCCCAGCCGGACGAGGGCATTGTTCCGGATCTGGCGGTCGCGACCACCCCCGCCGATATCGCCGCAGGCCGGGACCCACAGATGGCCGCCGCGACCCGCGTGATCCTTAATGCCTGACGGAACTGCCGTCAGAATTTCCGACGGCCAGCAAGGGTCTCGTAGAACAGGCGGAAGTCGCCCATCAGGCTCCACAGCGGGTATTTGAACGTCGCCGGGCGGTTCTTCTCGAACGCGAAATGCCCGACCCAGGCGAAGCCATAGCCGATCAGCGGCATGGCCAGGAACCACCACGGATTCAGCGTCGCCACACCGATCACAAAGGCGACGATCACCAGCCCCGTCCCCACGACATGGATCCGCCGGCACGTCCGGTTGGAGTGCTCATGGATGTAATAGGGATAGAAGGCCTGGAACGAGGTAAAGCGTTCGGTCGGGGCAGCGTCGGTCATGGCCGCGAGACTGAACCCGGAATACGGCGTTTGGCAAGGTGGCCGTATCCCTCCCCCTGAGGGGAGGGATGGGCTCGATCAGTGAACGGTCGGGACGCTGGTCACCGCTTCTGGCACCGGGGTCACGGGGACGGAGACGGACGGTCCGGCGTTGGGGAAGTTGTTCTCGTCGCGGTTCGGCGCAACGCCCTTCTCCAGCAGGTCCTTGATCTCCTGGCCGGAGAGGGTTTCGTACTCCAGCAGGGCCTGGGCCAGTTTCTCCAGGTCGTCGGCCTTGTCGGTCAGGATCTGGCGTGCCTCGTCCCAACCGGAGGTGACCAGCTTCTTGACCTCGGCATCGATGATCCGGGCCGTCTCTTCCGAGACGTTCTGGCTGCGCGCGACCGAGTGACCCAGGAAGACCTCCTGCTCGTTCTCGCCATAGGCCACCGTGCCCAGCACGTCAGAGAAGCCCCACTGGGTCACCATGCGCCGGGCCAGCTTGGTCGCCTGCTGGATGTCGGACGAGGCACCGGACGTGATGTTCTCCTTGCCGAAGATCAGCTCTTCGGCCACGCGTCCGCCAGCCATGATGGCAATGCGGTCGACCATCTGCTGATACTTCATCGAATAGCGGTCGCCCTCCGGCAACTGCATGACCATACCCAGGGCCTGGCCACGGGGAACGATGGTCGCCTTGTGCACCGGGTCGGCCATCTTGACGTTCATGGCGACGATGGCGTGACCCCCTTCATGATAGGCGGTCAGGCGCTTTTCTTCCTCGTTCATGGCCATGGAGCGGCGCTCGGCCCCCATCATGACCTTGTCCTTGGCGTCCTCGAAATCGCGGTGGGTGACCATGCGGCGGTCCTTGCGCGCGGCCATCAGGGCGGCTTCGTTGACCAGATTGGCCAGGTCGGCGCCCGAGAAGCCGGGCGTGCCGCGCGCGATCGTCTTGGTGTTGACGTCGGCAGCCAGGGGCACGTCCTTCATGTGGACACGCAGGATGCGCTCGCGGCCCGAGACGTCCGGGTTCGGCACCACCACCTGACGGTCGAAACGGCCCGGACGCAGCAAGGCGGGGTCCAGAACGTCGGGACGGTTGGTGGCCGCGATCAGTATGATGTTCTCCGACGCCTCGAAGCCGTCCATCTCGACCAGCAGCTGGTTCAGCGTCTGCTCGCGCTCGTCATTGCCGCCGCCCAGGCCTGCGCCCCGGTGACGACCGACGGCGTCGATCTCGTCGATGAAGATGATGCAGGGGGCATTCTTCTTGGCCTGTTCGAACATGTCGCGCACGCGGCTAGCACCGACGCCCACGAACATTTCGACAAAGTCCGAGCCCGAGATGGAGAAGAAGGGCACGCCCGCCTCGCCCGCGACGGCGCGGGCCAGCAGAGTCTTGCCGGTGCCGGGAGGGCCCACCAGCAGAGCCCCCTTCGGGATTTTGCCACCCAGACGCTGGAACTTGCCCGGATCCTTCAGGAAGTCGACGACCTCCTGCAGTTCTTCCTTGGCCTCATCCACGCCCGCAACGTCCTCGAAGGTCTTGCGTCCCTTGTGCTCGGTCAGCAGCTTGGCCTTGGACTTGCCGAAGCCCATGGCCCCGCGGGCTCCCCCTTGCATCTGGCGCATGACCAGCATCCACAGACCGATGATCAGGATGAAGGGCAGAAGGGCGAACAGAACCGACATCCACCAAGGCTGGCGCGACGACACGGTGTCCACCTCGGCACCCGAGGCGTCGATGCTCTGGATCAGGTCCCCGTTGGGCAAGGGGGTCACGACCGTGAAACGGCTGTCGTCCTTCATGACGCCCGTCAGGGTTTCGCCCCGCACCTGCACCGACTTGATCTGAGCGGCTTCGACCGCATTCAGCAGTTGGGAATAGGAGATCGGCTCGGGTCGACCGTTCGCGGTCCCGGCCGCGCCCCCGGCCGCCCCGGTCAGCCCTCCGCCCTGGCTCATGGCCCCATAGACAGCAAGTATGCCCAGGATGATCACACCCCAGATGGCGAAATTCCGCAGGTTCATTCGGTCCTCGGTCGTGGAACCGGCGTCTCAAGCGACGTCGGTCATGAAGGCTTCACACGAAAATAGGGCGTTCATCCGGTTTGCGCCATGGACGGTGTGTCCGAGGTCGCGCTCGTGCGTCGTTTGGTCCAGTGCCAGCGCCAGTCTTTCCTCGACCAGCGATCGCACCCTGGCGTGTCGCTGTGCAAGAACCGGGGCAATGTCGTCATCCCGAAACAGCACAGGCCAGGCCGCGCGCGCAGCCGGGGGCAAAGGTGCCAGCTCCGCCCTGTCGGCGGGCGACAGCCGCGTCATCCGTCCCACGACGGGACCGACGCGCCAGCCCTGCTCGGCAGTTTCCATCTCGAACCGGCCGTCCCAGACGAGGGCCTGACCCGGCCTCAGCGCCACAGGCGGCGTCGGGCGACGGCCGAATTCGCCCGGCTCCCTGGCCACGATCACTTTGTCGCCATCGGCCATGATCCGCGCCCCGCACAGGGTGGACGTAAAGACGTGGCCGGCTCTCAGCCGATCGGTAACCGACTGCAGGCGGTCGCTGCGCGGCAGCCTGTCGCCGCCGCCGGCGCAAACCAGTGCCGCCGAAACGACACGGCCCGGGGCGTTGCGTGCGACATGGACAACTCCGTCCGACGACGACCAGTCCTCACAGGGCCCGAGGCCCCGCCCCGTCCCCCTGATGTCGGAACCGCCGCTCGAAAGGGGGCCCAACGCCAGGCGTGCCCGCGAACGCGCGAACCGCAGATCGCTGTTGGCAGGGTCCTCGATCCAATCCAGTCCTCGGGCGGTCAGCATCGCGCGCAGCTCGGCGCGAGCCACATCGAGCAGAGGACGAAACAGCATCAGGCCCCGTCCCTCCGGCCAGGCCGGCGAGGGCGACCACTCGGACAGGCGGCCCAGGGTTGATCCGTTCTGCCGCATCCACTGGCCTTCCCGCTCGTCGTCGGCGGTGTGCGCAAAAAGGACCACACGGGCGCCCGCCTGCCGCGCTGCCTCGGCGATCAGGGCGTGCCGCGCCGCACGCGCGGCAGCAGGCAGACCAGATACGGGCTTCTTCCCGCTCCAGGACAGGGCCCGCCAGTCCGCCCCCATCTGGCGCGCCATCTGCCCGGCCCGGACCGTCCAGTCCACGCTGTCGGAATTCAGCCCATGATCGACGGTGAGCGCCAGCAGACGACGCCCCCGCGACCGGGCCCAGTCGGCAGCCAGTGCCAGCAGCGCCATCGAGTCCCCGCCACCTGAAAGAGCCAGGACGACAGGCGTTTCGATATGAGCGCAAAGCCGGGCATCCAGGCGCGCGAACAGCCGTTCGGTCAGATCAGGCGCAAAGGCCGTCAGCGACGGCACCCGAGCCGGGTCTTGGTCTCCGTCACGCGGGTCTTCAAGGCCGGCGAGGCAGAGGCGGCATAGCGCGCGTCGAACTCATACAAGGCCCGGCAGGCGTCATCGCCCTTGGCGTCCGCTTCCAGTGCCGTCGCCAGCTTGACCGTCGCCTCTCCGGCCCAGGGGGCGGTGGGCCAGCCGCGCAGGGCCGCCGCATAGGCCGAGATGGCCGACGCGGTGTCTTCGCGGTCGAAGAAGATGTCGCCCAGGCGATAGTTGGCCACGCGCGCCTCCGCCGCATCCGGCCAGGTCACGATGACCGTTTCCAGGGCGCGCTCGCCCCGCGCCGGGTCGCTGGACAGCATCCGCTGCGCTGCCGCCAGATCGCCTGCGGCCGAACCGGTCGGAGAGTTGGCCACGATCGGCCCGGTCATCTCGGCCGCTTCCTTCGCTGCGGTTTCCAGCGCTTCGACGCGGCTTTCCGCGTCGGTCAGCCGGTTGCGCAGGGCCGCGTTGTCGCGCTGGCTCTCATCCAGCTGAAAGCCCGCCCGCTCCAGGTCGCCATTGACCCGGCGCAGGGTCGCCTCGACATCGGCCAGTCGTCGATCCATCGACGCCACCCGGCCTTGCAGGGCGACGAACTCCGGGTCGGGCTGGGTCAGGCTGACGACCTGTTCGCCATTCAGCCGCGCGATGCGGCTTTCCAGGCGGCGCACACTGTCGGTGAGGCGATTCAGGGCGCGCGTGTCCCAGACGATCGCCTCTTGCGGCACGGTCTGAGCCACGACCGTTCCACCGACCAGGGTCAGGCCGATGGCGACAACGGCAGCGGAGCGGGTGCGGAGAAAAGAAGGCAGCTTGATCATGACGTCTGTCGTTCCACCGATTTGCGGCCTCTGCAAGGCATCAGGCCCCAAGTCCCAGCAGGATGACGGCGACGACGAACAGGGTGATGGCGAACAGGCTGAAGAACAGCAGCAACAGCGTCCGCCACAGGGCCGAAAAGATCGACAACCCATAGGTGCCCTTCAACTGGGCAAACATATGCACCGGTGGGCTCAGGGCCAGGATCATCGCGATGATGCCGACAGGAATCGCCAGCCAGCCCGGCGACGCGTCCGCGATCGCGCCTAGCACAGCCATTCCCATGCCCAGGATGGCCATAAAGGTCAGGGAATACAGGACGAAGACCCCGTGGTCGTACCAGGTGAACCCCCGCTTCCACGCGAATAGCAGCCAGACGAAAGGGATCGACAGGGGCACCAGGAGGAAGGCGAATTTGTAGAGGGTCTGCTGCACCTTGTAGATAGCGAAGTCGGGGTTGGCGAGTTTGTGAAGGATCTTCTCCTTCGTCTTCTTGTCTCCGATGCCGATTTTTACGCGGCCATCATGGACGGCATCGGCGATCTGCGCCTGCCAACTGCCTGGTGACAGGCCGTCAGAGCGAGGACCGGACGCCTTGGCTTCCTCGAAGAACTTCAGCGAGCTTCTCGCGTCTTCCAGGGCGGCTTCGGCTCCGATGATGACGCCGTCAGTGCCGGGGTCATCGACCTGGCTTTCTGATCGAGCCGCAGCCAGCGCTGTCTCCGCTTCGATCACCGCCTCGCGCGCCGTAGCGATCCGCTGGTCCAGCGGTTCCTGCTGAACGATCTCTCCGCCGAAGCTCATGATGAAGAACATCAGAAAGACGGTGAACAGGAACAGCGCCAGGGGCGAGACATAGCGGGTGCGCTTGCCGGCGATCCATTCGCGCGTCAGTCGGCCGGGATTGAGCAGCAGCAGCGGCAGGGTGCGCCAGATGCGGGCGTCGAAATGCATGACGCCGTGCAGCACCTCTTCCACCAAATGCAGCAGCGAGCGATGGACATGGGTCGGCTGACCGCAGTTGGCGCAGAACTTCCCGCTGACCGGCTCGCCGCAATCGGTGCACTGCCCGTGGGCGTCGCCGGCATGGCCGGTCGGGCGCTCGATCGCCCCCGCCAGCAGACCGCCAGTGGCCGCTCCGCCCGCTGCTTCGATATCCATCATGATCCCCCAACCCGACACTCGGATTGTGCCGGTCGGGGCAGAGTCAGGCAAGCGGCACCAACCAGGGTTTGACCGCTTCGACCAGGGCCGGGGTGGGGCGACGGGGGCGCCCGTCCATATGGATGCAGACCACCTCCACCTGTGCCCGGCACAGCACGTCCCCACCCCGCATCACGGCCTGTGAAATCATGAGGCGCGGCCCCTTTACGCTGTCGTAGGAGGTCCGCACCGTCAGGGCATCGTCGATCCTGGCGGGTTTCAGGAAACTCAGGCTCATCTGCGACACGACGAAGGCCGTCGGCTGATCGCCGTCCAGCAGCTCGGCATGGCCGATCCCCATCGACCGCAGGCAGTCGGACCGCCCCCGCTCGAAATAGCGGACATAGTTGGCGTGATAGACAAGGCCGGTGAAATCGGTGTCCTCGTAATAGACCCGCACCGGCAGGACATGGACACGGCCGTCGAATCGCCCGGCGGTGGGGGTGTCGGTCATGCTGCTTCAGCCTCTGTTGCGGTCGATCGATCCAACAGGGCGACGGACACCGCCCAGCCTATCACCATCGACGCCCCATACCCCAGGACAGGGGCAGGGTAGTTGCCGACCAGATTGGCCATGACCCAGCCGGTCCACAGGCCGGTGAGGGCGATGGCGGTTCCGCCTGCACTCCGCTGTCGCACCGCGGCGATCATGAACGTCAGCGGCAGGCTGAAGAGACCCAACCGGACCGCCAACCCCAAGGCCGGCAGCTGCGCCATGACGGTCTGGGCGATCCGCTCCACATGCGGCACGACCGGCAGGGCATCGGGATGGGCTAGAATCCAGATCGCGAGCGCCCCGGACACCACCGCCGCAACGCCTGCCGCCAGGTCCCTGCGCTGCGCGGCAAGGGCGGAAAGACCGAACGCCAGTGCCGACAGTCCCGCGCCGTCCGGCTGGAAAGCCAGAACCCCTGCTGCAGCCAGGGCCAGAGGCACGCGAGTGACGCCCCGCCCTGTCATGCACAGCGACACGATAAACACAGGCAGGACCAGGGCGGCTGGCTGTATCAGCAAAGGCCCCAGGCTCAGCCAACGTCGTGCCCCCTCGACTTCCGGACCGACCAGGAGGGGGGCCGCCATGGCGGCAAGGCACAAGGCTGCGACGACGTCGGCAGGCATCCGGAGGCCCCGACCGGGCAGCCTCAAGCACAGGATCAGGCCGCCGATCACGAAGGCTCCGGCCTGGATCGCGACAGCGCTGCCGGGAGCCGACACGATCGTCAGCCCCGCCAGCGAAAGCCCCGCCAGCCCCAGAAGGTGCGCCACCTGAACCCCGCGATGGCCGGCAATCTCCAGCACCGCTTTCATGGAACCGCTATCGCCGCCGGTGGCCGCGGAAGGGTCGGGCAGTCGGCAGCCACCATAGTTCGAAACTCGGCGCTCAATGGGTCCTCGCTCAACAGGAAGCGATAGGGCCGCGAGATGAAGGCCATGGCCGGACCGCCCCATGTCGCCGCGACATATCCGCAGACCACGCTGCCCCTGCCCTGCTCGATCAGTTGCACTTCAGCACCCGGCCCCAGCCGCTCCTTGGCCTGACGAAGCACGCGCTCGGACACGGGTTCCTCCCTCCAGATCGGGTGCAACCCGCGACTGGTGATCCAGACGGCCACGGCCCCCAGCAGCAGCACGGCCAGGCCCAGCGCCGCGATCAGCCGAGTTGTAGACCTGTGACGTCCCATCCGGGCAGCATGCCGCCGTTCACCCATGCGGTGAAGGGGCAGGTCGATAAACGCCCACAACCGGCCTACTCGAACAGGCCCGCCTGCCCGGTCACGGTTGGCATGGGCGGCTCAGCCAGACCCAGGTGGGCATAGGCCCGGGCACAGGCCATGCGGCCGCGCGGCGTCCGCTGGATGAAGCCCTGCTGCAGCAGATAGGGCTCGATCACGTCCTCGACCGCGTCGCGAGCCTCGGCGATGGCGGCGGCCAGGGTGTCCATCCCGACCGGCCCGCCGCCATAGTTCTCGATCAGAGCCTTCAGGAAGCGGCGGTCGTTGGCGTCCAGCCCGGCTTCGTCGATCTCCAGGCGGCTGAGGGCGCGGGCCGCGACGATCCGGTCGATGACGCCCGCCCCTTCCGCCTGGGCGAAGTCGCGCACCCGCCGCAGCAGCCGCCCGGCCACGCGCGGCGTGCCCCGCGACCGACTGGCGATCTCGCGCGCGCCCTCGTCATTGATCGGTGCGCCCAGCTTTCGCGCCGCCCCGGTGATGACCCGCACCAGTTCGTCGGGCGTATAGAACTCCAGCCTCAGCGGAATGCCGAACCGGTCCCGCAGCGGCGTGGCCAACAGCCCCGCGCGCGTCGTCGCCCCCACCAGCGTAAAGGGTGCCAGATCGATCCGCACCGACCGGGCCGATGGCCCCTCGCCGATGATCAGGTCCAGCACATGGTCTTCCATCGCCGGATACAGAATCTCCTCCACCGTCGGGGCCAGGCGGTGGATCTCGTCGATGAACAGGACGTCGCGCGGTTCCAGATTGGTCAGGATCGCCGCCAGATCGCCCGCCTTGGCCAGGATCGGGCCGCTGGTCGCGCGAAACCCCACGCCCAGCTCGCGCGCCACGATCTGGGCCAGAGTCGTCTTGCCCAGGCCCGGCGGTCCGAACAGCAGTACATGGTCCAGCGATTCCCCACGCGCCCGGGCCGCGTCGATGAAGACCTTCAGGTTTCCCTTGGCCGCCTCCTGACCCACGAACTCCGACAGCGTCTGCGGTCGCAGTGCGCGGTCATACTGCTCGCCGGGGGCGGCATCGGGCGAGATGATGCGGTCGTCGGTCACCGCCCCAACTCCTGCAGGGCCGCGCGGATCACGGCCGACAGCTCGGCGTCATCGCTCAGGCGCAACAGGGCCTGATCCACGGCCCGGCGCGCATTCACCTCCGCCACGCCCAGGCCCAGCAGGGCGGACACCGCCTCGCCGGTCACGCTGGCCACCGGCGGCGCAATCTCCGCATGGACACCCGGTGCGCTGGGAGTGAAGGACAGGTCGCCCAGGGGCTTGCCCTTCAGCTCGGTCACGATCCGCAGGGCCAGCTTGGGCCCGACCCCATTGGCCCGGCCGATGGCCGCCTTGTCCTCGCGCGCCACGGCCCCGGCCAACTCGGCAGGCGGCAGCACATCCAGTACCGACAGCGCCGCCTTGGGCCCCACGCCCTGGATGCCGGTCAGGGTGGTGAAGGCGCGGCGCTCGTCGCGGCTCAGAAAGCCATAGAGACGTGGTCCATTCTCGGCCGACCAGCTGGACTCGATATGGAGCACGGCCTCGTCGCCCGGCGCGGGCAGCCGCCCCAGCGTCCGCGCGCCACAGCTGACGACATAGCCGACACCGCCGCAGTCGATCAGGCAATGCGCCTCCTCGACCTCGGCCAGAACCCCCCGCAACCGCCCGATCATGCCGCGCTCCACGCCAGCAGTGCCCGCTTGCGCATCTGGGCATGGGTGATGGCCACGGCCAGGGCGTCGGCAGCGTCGGCGGTCACGTCGCCCGCCGCCGGCAGCAGCCGCTGCACCATGAAGGCGATCTGGGTCTTGTCGGCATGTCCGGCCCCAACCACCGCCTTCTTGATCAGGTTCGGCGAATACTCCGCGACCGACAGCCCCGCCCGCGCCGGGGCCAGCATCACCGCCGCCCGCGCATGACCCAGCTTCAGGGTCGAGGACGGATTGACGTTCACGAACACCTCCTCGATCGCGGCCTCGTCGCAGCCATGGGCCGCACAGACATCGCCCACCTTGTCCAGCAGCCACAGCAGCCGCTCACTGAGGGGTGCAGACTCGGGCGGGGTCACGACGCCATGGGCGACCCATCGCAGTCGCGCGCCCTCAGAGACCACCACACCCCAGCCGGTGCGTCGCAGTCCGGGGTCCAGGCCCAGAATCCGCGTTCCGCCATGAATCGCTGCGTTCGTCATTCGTTCCAGCATGAACGAAAGACGGTTAGCGAACAATGACCGAAGCGGGTCCGGATCAGCGACCGGCCCGCAGCAGGGCCAGATTGGCCTGGCCCGGAGCACCGCGCGTCACGGTCAGCATGAAGATGGGCCGCTGCGCCGCCGCTTCGAACATGGCATTGCCGCCGCTCATCACCAGGTCCAGCTCGCTGACATAAGGACCGGTCCCCGAATAGACCCAGACCGGCTGGGGCGCGCGCCCCGGCTCGACACCGATGCGGGCAGTGGCCAGTTCAACCAGGCTTGAAACGTCGATCCGGGCGTCCGGCTCAGCCACGACGGCGCAGGCTCGCACCACCACCCCGTCCGCATCTTCCATGGGCGGAGAAACCGACAGCATCAGTTGCGCCTGCGGCTGGTCGGGTCCGGTCGTCGGCGACAGGCGCATCGCAATCTGGGGCGCATCCGGATTGACCAAGGCCGCGACCACAGCCGCGGGTGCGGGGGTCCAGCCTGCGGCCTCGGCGGCAGCCAGCGCCAGGTCCCAATCCCCGCCCGTCGCCACACAGAACCGCTCGACATCCGCGAAGTACAGGTCCGTGGCGGAGGGAGCCCCCGCGTCCTGGGCCATCACCGGGCAGGCGACAGCCAACGCCATCACACCCGCAACACAAGACAAACGCCGCATCCCGAACCCTCCGCTCATGGGATAGCCTTCGCCCGCGACGCGCCGCCCGTCAATCGCGCCGAGATGTGCGTCAGAAGGCGACCTTACCCGCCCAGCTTGGCCAGGTCCTCGTCCGAGATGTCCTCGTTGGAATAGACGGCCGAGACGTCGTCTTCGGCGTCCAGGGCGTCCAGCAGCTTCATCAGGGTGGCGACATGGTCACCGGTGACGGGGACTTCGTTCTGGGGCTTCCAGACGATAGCGGTGGATTTGGGGTCGCCCAGGACCTTGGACATGGCCTCGGCCACCTCGTTCAGGTCCTCGAAGGCGGTCCAGATGGTATGGCCTGGCGCGTCCTCATAGATGTCGGGCTTGACCAGGTCGCTCTCGACGTCCTGGGCGCCCGCCTCGATGGCCGCTTCCATGACCGCATCCTCGGTGCCCGCCTCGGCAGGATAGTGGATCTTGCCGACCCGGTCCCACATGAAGGCCACCGAGTTCATCTCGCCCAGGGCCCCGCCGTTCTTGGTGAAGGCGGCGCGGATGTTCGAACCGGCACGGTTGCGGTTGTCGGTCAGGGCCTCGACGATGATGCCGACGCCGCCGGGGCCGCGGCCCTCATAGCGGATCTCCTCCATCGTATCGACATCGCCGCCCGAGGCCTTGTTGATGGCCCGCTGGATCACATCCTTGGGCAGGCTTTCGGCCTTGGCGTTATTGACGGCCAGACGCAGGCGCGGGTTCAGGGCCGGGTCGGGCATGCCCGACTTGGCCGCCACGGTGATGTCGCGCGACAGCTTCGAGAACAGCTTGGATCGCACCGCATCGGCGCGCCCCTTGCGGTGCATGATGTTCTTGAATTTTGAATGGCCGGCCATGGGGGTCTCTTGGTAGGGCGCTCTCGCTCCGCCCGCCCCATGTCTGGGTTCGGGGCTCGCGGCTTGAGCGCGTCTGGAATCGGTTTGCGCGTCTAGCTCAATCGATTGAAGCTGTCACGGCACCTGCCCGTCAGGAACCGCCACCGTCCATGCGGATTATTTCGCCGAACCCACGACGGAGACGCCCGATGACCGCCGAAGACCTGATCTATGACGATGACGACCTGGACGAAGCCGACATCGTGGAATGGTACGAGGCCCGCCCCGTGACCGTCTCGACCGCCGTGGCCACAGGATCGATCGTGGCGGCCTTCGCTCTGGGCGTGCTGACGGCGGTCGGGGCGCTGGCGCTGATGGGTCATCTGGACGACTGATGCGTCTCGCCTGCTGGCGCGATCGGGCCTAAGGCTGACGGTCATCGCATCGCCGGAGCCGCCCCATGCATCTCGCCCGCTTTCCCCGTGTCCGGCTGGCGCATCTGCCGACGCCGCTGGAGCCCCTGCCGCGCCTGTCCGAAGCCCTGGGCATCGACCTGTGGATCAAGCGGGACGACTGCACCGGGCTGGCGGGCGGCGGCAACAAGACGCGCAAGCTGGAATTCCTGCTGGGCGACGCCCTCGAACAGGGTGCCGACACCCTGGTCACCCAGGGCGCCGTCCAGTCCAACCATGTGCGCCAGACGGCGGCCGCCGCTGCGGCGCACGGGCTGCATTGCGACATCATCCTGGAGGCGCGCACGGGATCGAAGGCGAACGATTACCTGAACAACGGCAATGTCCTGCTGGATCGGATGTTCGGGGCCACCCTGCGGACGGTTCCGCGCGACACCGACATGGTGGCCGAACTGGAGACGACGGCCGAGGCCGTTCGCGCGCGCGGCGGGCGTCCCTATGTCATCCCCGGTGGCGGGTCCAATGCCATCGGCGCGTTGGGATATGTCGACTGCGCACGCGAGATCGTGGTCCAGGCCGATGAGCTGGACCTGCCCGTCGATCACATCGTGACCGCGACCGGCAGTGCGGGCACCCATGCGGGTCTGGTCGCGGGCCTGGCCGTCATGGGGGCGGACATTCCCGTTCTGGGCATCGGCGTGCGGGCTCCCAAGGTCCGGCAGGAAGCCAATGTCCTGAAGCTGGCGCAACAGACGGCGGCCCTGCTGGGCCGGCCCGATGCGGTCACGCCGGACATGGTGGTCGCCGACTGCGACTATGTGGGCGAGGGCTATGGCCTGGTCGACGAGGCGGTGATCGAGGCCCTGAAACTGGCGGCGCGGACGGACGCGATCCTGCTGGACCCCGTCTATACCGGCAAGGCGATGAAGGGCCTGATCGCCCTGGCCAGGAGCGGCCGATTCCAGGGCGAGACGGTCGTCTTCCTGCACACCGGCGGGGCCCAGGGTCTGTTCGGCTATCAGGGCGAACTCGAGGGCGCGCTCTAGTCATGGCACGGATCCTGGGCGTCCTGGGCGGCATGGGACCGGCGGCGACGGTGGCCTTTCTGGACCGTCTGGTCACCCTGACGCCTGCCGAACATGACGAGGATCACATCCGCGTCGTGATGGACATGAACCCCCAGGTGCCGAACCGCCATCGCAACCCGCCGGGCGCGGCAGAGGCGCTGGGCCAGATGGCGGCCTCCCTGCGCGACATGGGCGCCCAGGTGCTGGCCATGCCCTGCAACACCGCCCACGCCCATGCCGCAGCCATCCGGGCGGCCGGCATCCCCTTCATCGACATGATCGAGCGGACGACCACCGCAGCGGTGCAGACGGGTGCCCAGCGGGTCGGCATCCTGGCCACGCCCGGCGGCCAGGACCTCTATGTCGCGGAGCTGGAGCGGCAGGAGCGAACCGCCGTGGTGCTGGACACCAGCAACCGGCGCGCCTTTCTGGACACCGTCTTTGCGGTCAAGCGCGGAGATGTGGGCCCGGGTCCGCGCGCCGAGATGCGCCGCCTCGCCGCTGCCCTGGTGTCGGAGGGGGCCCAGGTCGTGATCGCAGGCTGCACCGAGGTGCCGCTACTCCTGACCGCCGAGGACGTGACCGTGCCGCTGGTCGATTCTGCCGAGGTGCTGGCCATGGCTTGTGTGCAGGAGACGAGAGGATGATTGGCTTCTTGGCGGCCCTATCGCTGAGCGTCGCGGCGCAAGACCCGATCCCCATGGCTTTGACACTGGCGGAAGTGGAGGCTCTGGAACAGTGCATCGGCGCAGCCCGGGATCCGATTGACTGCGGCATCCGGGACGATGTCGCCGAGAGGGTCGCCTGCGTCGAGGCTCTGCCTGCACTGGAACCGACCAACACAGAGAAATGGGTCGACGGCTGGCGGGCTTGCGAGGATGACTTGGCCTGTCGCTGGTGGGAGCCGGCGTCTGGGACCGACACCGTGCTCCTGCTCAGGGCGTGTTCGGCGCGTGAATGGGGCATACTGAAATCAGTGACCGCAGAGTGGCTCGCGCGGATCGATCCTTACATCACTCCGGACCAACGCTCGGAACTAGCCAATCTCGAGAGAGCGATGGTGGATTCGCTGGAGGCGCAAGGGTCGGCACCGCTCACGCTTGACGCGGGAAGTTGGGGCGCTTTCACAGGTGCTCGGGTCGGAGCCTGGGGCAGTTACTATCAAGGCTTGGTGATTTCGCTGCAAACCGTCTCGAAAGGCAGGTAGGCAGAGCCCCCAGGCTGCACCGAGGTGCCGTTGCTACTGACCGCCGAGGACGTGACCGTGCCGCTGGTCGATTCGGCCGAGGTGCTGGCCATCGCCTGCATCGCCGCTTGCATATCGACGTCATCTTATGACCAATACCGCGCTGATTGAGCCATTTGAGTGCGTTGATTGCCGCCCCAGCCCCTCGTCACCTTGCGTCCGGGCACCTTGATCCTGTTGGCGGCCTGTCATTTCGCGGCCTTCGTCGATCGGTCTTTGCCCGCCGTGTTCGCGCCCTCGCTGAAACAGGCGTTCGGTCTCAGTGACACCCAGATCGGTGCCTTGCAGGGTCCGGCCTTCGTCGCAGTGTTCGCGATTGCCACACTGCTGGCCGGGACCCGGCACAACAGGCTGGGCGTGCGTTTGCTGCTGGTCGGATGCCTTCTGCTGTGGACCCTGGCCAGCCTGGCCTTCGCCCTGTCGGCCTCGTACGAGACCCTGCTGGCCTCGCGGCTGCTGCTGGGCCTGGGACAGGCGGCGTTCGCGCCGACCGCGCTTCGTTTGCTGACCCAGGGCGTGCCGGCGCCGCAACTCGGCCGGGCCACCTCGGTCTTCACCGCCGGGTCCGCGACCGGCCGCAGCGGTGCTCTGCTGATCGGGGGTTTGATCCTGGCCGTCCTGACCCAGTTTCCCACCACGGGCGTGTATGAGCCCTGGCGCGTCGCCATCTTCGCCATGGTGGTGCCCAATCTGATCCTTGTCGCCCTGCTGCTGCGCCAGATCCGGAGCTCGGACGTCCCGCCCCAGCCCCAGGCCGGGCTGGGACAGTCCCTGATCCGCATCGCGCGGCACCCCATGGGGCTGGGCCTGCACATCCTCGCCGCATCCGGCATCATCCTGATGGTTCAGGCTGCGGCCGGCTGGGTGCCTTCCATCTTCAACCGGTCCATCGGCCTCAGCCCGGCCAACAGCGCCCTGCTGGCCGGAGCGGTGGTGCTGGTGGCAGCTCCCATCGGCCATCTGGGCGGGGGCTGGCTTCTGGACCGCCGGCTCGCGCGCGGCGGCGGGCCAGGGTCGCTGATGGCGGGCGGAGCGGCCGTGGCCGTGACCGGAGCGGCCATCCTGGCCCTGGCGGATCAGCCGATCGGTGCCGTGATGGGCCTGATCCTGATCACCGCGGGCGGGGGCGGGGCCGCCCTGGTCGCCCTGGCCGCCATCCATCCGCTCAGTCCGCCCGCCTTGAAGGGCTCCATGGCCAGCCTGTATCTGGCGATCGTCGCCGTCCTGGGGTCCGCTCTTGGCCCTCTGCTGACCGGCGTCGTCAGCGACCGGCTGTTTCCCCAGGAAACGGGGCTTGGTCTGGCCCTGGTCACGGTCATGGGAATGGCGGGCGCGATCGTCGCAGCCTGCGCCCTCGCCGGGCGTTCGGCCTGGATCCGACTGGCCCGTGCCGACGACAGCGAGGCCACCTCCGGATGATCGAGCAGTTCCGGTTTTCCGGTGACGACCTGCCCGAGGACGAGGCCTTCGCCCGCTATCGCGACCTCTATGCCTCGGGCTCCGACGTCACGCGCGGTGAGGGTCCGTTCCGGGCCCAGGTCAGCGCCACGCGGCTGGATCGGATCATCCTGTTTCACCGCCAGCTGTCCGGCGTCGTCCATGCCCGCCAGGCGCGTGTGGCGGCGGACGGCTTCGATCATTTCGTGGTCACCCTGGTCGTTTCGGGCAGCCAGATCGTCGACATGGCCGATACCGGCCCCGTCGTTGCCCATGCGGGGGACGTCATCCTGACCGACATGCAGAAGCCCAGCCGCACCGAGATCCGCGACGCCGTCCTGGTCACGGCCAGCGTGGCGCGGGACCTGATGGAGGCCGCCCTGGGCAGCCAGCTGGCCACCGCCCACGGCCATATCGTGACGTCTCCGCGCAGCGACGTCCTGGCCGACTTCATGGCCTCGCTCGCCCACCGTGCCCCGACCCTGGACCCCGCAGCGGTGCCTGGCCTGTGCCGCGCCTTCATCCAGATCCTGGGTGCGGCCTGGCATTCGGCCCGGCCCAGCCCCCGCAGCCAGGCCCTGCAACAGGACCTGGCCCAGCGCGACGCCGTCGACCGCTATCTGGCCCTGCACCTGTCGGATCGCAGCCTCTCGGCCGAAAGCCTGGGGGCGGCGGTCGGCCTGTCGCGATCGGCCCTCTATCGCCTGTTCGAGCGTCAGGGCGGGGTGTCGCGCTATATCCAGGCGGTGCGTCTGGATGCCCTGCGCGCCGCGCTGGACGACGGCGTTGCCCTGCCGCTCTCCACCCTGGCGACCGCCCATGGGTTCGCGACCGAGAGCCACATGAGCCGGGCCTTCAGCGCCACCTACGGCACCTCGCCCGGGGCCTATCGCATGGCCGCCCTGGCCGGGGCCGAGGGGCGCCGTATCGAGCTGGCGCGTCGGCGCTGGAACGGCTGGATGATGAAGCTGGACTGACGGCGCAAATCCCAAATGCGGGATGGCCGGGCATTCGGCGATGTGTGGTCAGGCTCTAAACCTCGAGCTTTGGGTACTTCGCCCGACCCGCCGCCAACACCAAGACCGCCCATGCTACCGACCGTTCTGTTGATCGCCATCGTCATCGGGGTGATCGCCCTGTTCATGGCCCCTCAGATTCTGACTGCCTTGCGCCGTCTGCGGCGCAGGCGTCGGCGCGGCAGCGATCTATAGGCCTTCAAAGCTGACGATCTGGCGCACCACCTTACCCTCGGCCAGCCGGTCGAAGGCGGTGTTGATCTGATCCAGCGGCACCGAACCGCTCATCAGACGATCGACCGGCAACCGCCCTTGGCGAAACAGGGCGATATAGCGGGGGATGTCCCGGCTGGGCACGCAGGTGCCGATATAGCTGCCCTTCAGCGTCCGCTCCTCGCCGACCAGCGACACCACATTGACCGCCAGGGTCGCATCGGGCGGCGGCAGACCCGCGGTCACCGTCAACCCGCCGCGCCGCGTCATGCGCCAGGCGGCGTCCAGGGCCCGAACCGACCCCGCCATTTCGATCGCCACATCGGCCCCGCCGCCGGTCAGGGCCCGGACCTGCTCGACCGCATCGGCATCGCCGGCATTCACCGTCACCACCGGTCCCAGAGTGCGCGCCAGCGCCAGCTTGTCCTCGTCCAGATCGACGGCCACGACGGGCGTGGCCCCGCAGGCCAGCGCCCCCAGCACACTGGCCAGGCCCACGCCGCCCAGGCCGATCACCACCACCGACTGGCCCGCCCGAACGCCCGCCGTGTTCACCACGGCCCCTACACCGGTCAGGACAGCACAACCGAACAGCGCCGCCTGGTCGAACGGCAGGTCGTCGTCCACCCGCACCAGCGAACGCCGCGACACCACCGCATGCTCGGCAAAGGCGGAACAGCCCAGATGGTGATGGATCGGCTCTGACCCCGCATGGACGCGTCGTCCCCCGGCCAGCAGCTCGCCCCGCCCATTGGCCGCAGCCCCCGGTTCGCACAGGGCCGGGCGTCCCTCGGCACAGGGACTGCAGTGGCCGCAGGACGGCATGAAGACCATCACGACCCGGTCGCCGGGCTTCAGGTCCGTCACCCCCTCACCCAAGGCCTCAACCACCCCGGCCGCCTCGTGCCCCAGGGCTATGGGCAGGGGGCGAGGGCGGTCGCCATTGATGACCGACAGGTCCGAATGGCACAGGCCCGCCGCCCTGATCGCGACCAGGACCTCGCCGGGCCCCGGCGGGTCCAGGTCGACGGTCTCGATCGACAGCGGCCGACTGTCGGCATAGGGCCGGGCCAGGCCGGTCGCCCTCAAAATGGCAGCGCGGGTTTTCATGCCAGAGTTTCCATTCGCCACACGCTAGGCGCTTGACGCGGCGCAAGCCAAGCCCGAGCCTCATGCGCGAACAATGCTCATCTGGTTGATCAACGCTTCGACTGCGTGAGCTCTCAAAGAAGGAAGGTTTCTCATGCCCGCCAGAGACGATGGCCCGCTGGCCGAACGCGCGACCTACAAGGCCTTCCACATGGTCTCGACCCGCTGGGCCGACAACGACCAGTACGGCCACATCAACAATGCCAAATTCTATGAGTTCGTCGACTCGGCGGTGAACGCCCACCTTCTGGTCGCCGGGGCGCTGGATGAATCGATCGGCCTGGTCGTGGATTCCGGGTGTCGCTACACCTCGTCCCTGGCCTTTCCCGATGTCATCGAGGTCGGGATCAAGGTCGACCGCATCGGCAATTCCAGCGTCACCTACGGCTTTGCCGTCTTCCGCCGGGGCACGGCCGTGCCCGCCGCCATCGGCCATTTCGTGCATGTCTATGTCGATGCCGAAACCCGCCGCCCCAAACCCCTTCCGCCCAAGCTGCGCGGCGTGGTCGAGAACCTGAAGGCGGACTGACGTCCAATTCGAGCTTGATTCCTGTTCCGTCATTCCGGGGCTTGGCATAGCCAAGAACCCGGAACCCAGGAGATTGGCTCAGGCGGCAGGGTTAAGCCGGACGTTCGAGGTGCACTCCTGGGTTCCGGGTTGGCTCTGCGAGCCCCCCGGAATGACGGCAATAAACAGCCGGACTTCGATCAGGCCTAATCCGCGTCCGCCTGCACCGCTCCTGCCGCCACCGGTGCGGGCTCGCCGTCCAGGGCGCGATGCAGGGCCTGGATGTCCAGTCCCTTGTCCCAGCGGGCCACCACGATGGTCGCCACCGCATTGCCGATGAAGTTGGTCAGGGCGCGGCACTCGCTCATGAACCGGTCGACGCCCAGGATCAGGGCGATGCCCGCCACCGGCACCGAGGGCACCACTGCCAGGGTCGCGGCCAGGGTGATGAACCCGGCCCCCGTCACCCCCGCCGCCCCCTTGGACGACAGCATGGCGACGCCCAGCAGCAACAGCTGCTCGCCGATCGACAGCTCGATGCCGCAGGCCTGGGCGATGAACAGGGCCGCCAGCGTCATATAGATGTTGGTGCCGTCCAGATTGAACGAATAGCCCAGCGGAACGACCAGCCCGACCACCGGCCGGTCGCATCCGGCCCGCTCCAGCTTGGCGATCAGACTGGGCAGGGCCGCCTCCGAGGAGGAGGTGCCCAGCACCAGCAGCAGCTCCTCCTTCAGATATTTCATCAGCTTGAAGATCGAGAAGCCGTTGACCCGCGCCACCGCGCCCAGCACCACCACCACGAACAGGGCCGAGGTCAGGTAGAAGGTCGCCACCAGGGCGGCCAGGCTGATGACGGACTCGATCCCATACCGTCCGATGGTGAAGGCAAAGGCCCCGAACGCCCCGATGGGCGCGGCCTTCATCAATATGGCCACCAGTTTGAAGAAGGCCTCGGACGCGCTTTCCAGCACCGTCATCACCGGCTTGGCCTTGTCGCCGATCGCAGCCAGCGAGATCCCGAACAGGATGGCGAAGAACAGCACCTGCAGCACCGCCCCGCCGGTAAAGGCACCGACGACAGTCTCGGGGATGACGTCCATCAGGAAGCCGACAATGGTGCTGTCGTGGGCCTTGGACGTGTAGCCGCTGACCAGACCGGCATCCAGGGTCGAGGGATCGACGTTCATGCCGCTGCCGGGCCGCACGACATTGGCCACGATCAGGCCGACGACCAGCGCCAGGGTCGAGAAGGTCAGGAAATAGGCAAAGGCCTTGCCCGCCACCCCGCCGACCTTCTTCAGATCGCTCAGATGCGCGATACCCAGCGACACGGTCAGGAAGATGACCGGCGCGATGATCATCTTCACCAGCTTGATGAAGGCATCGCCCAGCGGCTTCAGGCTCTCGCCGAAGGTCGGGAAGAAATGCCCGGTCAGGGCCCCTACGGCGATGGCGACCAGCACCTGAAAATACAGATGCGTCCAGATCGGGGCCTTGTGCGGAACGGTCGGCGGCTGTCCTGGCGGAGCCGTGGCGGGCGAAACGCCAGGGGCGACGGTTGCCTCGGTCGCGGGCTTGTTTTTCGGCTTTCCAGGCCTCGCCGTTTTGGCAGGCGGTCGGTTCGCGGGCGGGCGTGTCACTGGGTCGATCTCCGGCACATTGGGCCATTCGCGCGATATTCGGAACCGAACGCAAGGGGCACGGGAACCCAAGGCGCGGTCGCCGGTTTCCCCTTCGTCCCGATGTCGAGTTCTTCCGTCGGGCCATTACGGCGCCCGGCCTGGTTACGCCCCCCGACACCAGGCCGGGCCGCCTCTCTCAGACTCTGGCTAGCCGCGCCGTCTTGCCGATCGGGCCCAGATGGGTGTGATCGAAGCTGGTTGAATACTTCAGTCCATAGCCCAGCATCCGGTCCCAGCCGACGTGCGCGCCCCAGATCAGGGCGATGGGCAAGAGCACCGGCATGACCGTCAGCCCCGCCGCCGCCAGGATGACCGGCCCGACTTCGCTGTGGCTCATATTATAGGCCACCGTCCCCGCCCCGCGCCCGATCGCATAGGCCAGGAAGGACAGGTCCGGCACCAGGAACAGGCCGGCAAACAGCCACCAGGACGCCCCGGTCCGCTGATACAGGAACACGGTCAGCGCCAGGATCGCCAGCCCCTCCACCCGCAGCAGGATCAAGGGCCAGCCTCTTACGCCGCCACCACCCTGTCTGATCGGTCCGGTCATCGGTTGTCTCCTGTGGTGACCAGCCATGTCGCCCCGATGGCCAGCAGCCAGGCTAGCCAGGCGGTGAAAACCCATTGGGTGATCTGAAAATCGGGAAAGGCAGGATCGGCCGTCGCCAGCAGCTCGGTCTGGCCCAGGATCCACAGGGGGGCCAGCACGACCCCGGCCCAGCCCAGCAGGCGGGGCCCCGGTCGGCCGCCGATCATCGCCAGCCCCAGAGCCAGGGTCCAGGCGGCCAGCAGGGTCTGGCCCAGCCATTCGCCGATCGCCACGCCCGCGAACTGATGCAGGGCCGAAAAGACGCTCAGGGCCGCCGCCTGTCGCCGCATCCCCGGTCGCCACCTGATCGGCCAGTCCTGGCACGGCAAAGGGCCAGCGCGACAGGCCAACCGCCTGGGCCACCGCCGATGCCGCGCCAGCCGCGCCCGCCCAGGCCGGCCATCGACCGCCCGCCGCCTTCACCGCCTCTCCAACCCAGGCCGAGACCCACAGAAAGCTCAGGGCGCAGGCGGCGAAGGCCAGCCAGATCAGGATCAGCTCGGGCCCGCCCGCCTGAAAGGCCGCCAGGACCACCCGCGGCGATTCGCGCAGGATGTCGTCATAGCCGAACCGGTCGACCAGCAGCAGATAGGGCCCGTTCACCGCCATGGCGAAGGCCACCATCGCCACGCCCGCTTTTCGTCGTTGGGAGAAGGTCATCGGTAGCAAGTCTCAGTTGTGAGACTTCTCTATATGTCCCAACATCGGGACATGTCAACCGAATCGCTTCCCCGCCCCCGTGGTCGTTCCGGCACCGAGGCCGCCATCGTGGCCGCTGCCGAGCGGTTGTTGCTGGCCCAGGGCTGGACCGGCCTGAACGTCCAGACCCTGGCGGCCGAGGCGGGCGTCGATCGCAAGCTGATCTATCGCTATTTCGACGGGGTCGAGGGCGTGGTGGTCCGGCTGGCCCAACGCCTGGACCTGTGGCTGGGTCAGACCCTGGCCCAGGAGGGCCCATCGACCGCTGCCGACTATCCGGCCTTTGTGCGTGAGACCCTGATCGCCTATCTGCGCGCCCTGCGAGCCAATCCGCTGATCCTGCGCCTGCTGGCCTGGGAGATGGCCCAGGACACGCCCCTGCTGCGGCGGATGGAGGCGACGCGGTCCGACGTCATGCAGGCCTGGGTCCGCGCCCGGCGGCCCAAACTGCGCCTCCCGCCAGAGGGCGACGTCTTTGCCCTGAATGCCGTGCTGCTGGCGGCGATCCAGCACCTGGCCCTGGCCGCCCAGGCCCGCGGCCGCTTCGCCGGACTGGACCTGGACGACGCCGGCTGGGCCCGCATCGAGGCGGCGGTCGAGCGGCTGATTTCTGCCTGGCCGATTGAACCCGCCGCCGTCTCGGCCTAGGGTCGTGCCGTTCTCCGGGGGGTCGCGCTCGAGCGGCTGAGATTGGCGTAGTCGCCTGACCCGTCGAACCTGATCCGGGTCATGCCGGCGAAGGGATGAGTACGCGTCATCCCCGCGAAAGCGGGGACGGTCCTCGCTACAGGACCCTCGCGCCCGACGTCGGCGGACCTCTTGAACACAGAGGCCGCCATGAACATCCAAGTCACCCCGCCCGTCCTGCCCGAAGAGCCGAACGTCGAGCTCGCCCTGAAGGACGCCCGTGAGCAGGTGATGAAGGAGACTGGCACCATCCCGACCGGCGAGCGGGCGGGGTCGCGCAAGGTCTATGTGGCCGGCGAGCTCTACCCCGACATCCGCGTCCCCTTCCGCGAGGTCGCCGTCCACCCCAGCGCCAATGAGCCGCCGGTCACGATCTATGACTCCTCCGGCCCCTACACCGACCCGACCGTCACCATCGACATCAAGCGCGGCCTGCCCCTGGTCAAATCCAGCTGGCAACTGGATCGCGGCGACATCGCGCCCGTCGCCAACCCGCGCGAGGTCAAGCCCGAGGACAACGGCCACGCGTCGGGCCGCCACCTGGCCCCCCGCTTCGACGTCTCGAACCACAAGGTGTTCAAGGGTGTCCACGGCCGCCCGACGACGCAGTACGAATATGCCCAGGCCGGCATCATCACGCCCGAGATGGAATATGTCGCCATCCGCGAGAACCTGCGACGCGAGCAGAACGCGCCTTGCATCCGCGACGGCGAGGATTTCGGCGCCAGCATCCCCGACTTCGTGACCCCGGAGTTCGTGCGTCAGGAGATCGCCCGCGGCCGGGCCATCATCCCGCATAACATCAACCACCCCGAGGTCGAGCCGATGATCATCGGCCGCAACTTCCTGGTGAAGATCAACGCCAACATCGGCAACTCGGCGGTCCTGTCCTCCGTGGACGACGAGGTCGACAAACTGGTCTGGGCCACCCGCTGGGGCGCCGACAACGTCATGGACCTGTCGACGGGTCGCAACATCCACAACATCCGCGACTGGATCATCCGCAACTCCAGCGTCCCCATCGGCACCGTCCCCATCTATCAGGCGCTGGAAAAGGTGAACGGCGTCGCCGAGGACCTTTCCTGGGAGGTTTACCGCGACACCCTGATCGAACAGGCCGAACAGGGCGTGGACTATTTCACCATCCACGCGGGCGTCCGCCTGCCCTTCATCCCCATGACGGCCAAGCGCGTCACCGGCATCGTCTCACGCGGCGGCTCCATCATGGCCAAATGGTGCCTGTCCCATCACCGCGAGAGCTTCCTGTATGAGCATTTCGAAGAGATCTGCGACATCATGCGGGCCTATGATGTCAGCTTCAGCCTCGGCGACGGCCTGCGCCCCGGCTCCATCGCCGATGCCAATGACGAGGCCCAGTTCGCCGAGCTGCGCACCCTGGGCGAACTGACCAAGATCGCCTGGGCCAAGGGCTGCCAGGTCATGATCGAGGGCCCCGGCCATGTGCCGATGCACAAGATCAAGGCCAATATGGATGAGCAGCTGAAACACTGCCACGAGGCGCCCTTCTATACCTTGGGCCCGCTCACCACCGACATCGCCCCGGGCTACGACCACATCACCAGCGCCATCGGCGCGGCCATGATCGGCTGGTTCGGCACGGCCATGCTCTGCTACGTCACGCCGAAGGAGCACCTGGGCCTGCCCGACCGTCAGGACGTCAAGGACGGCGTCATCACCTACAAGATCGCCGCCCACGCCGCCGACCTGGCCAAGGGCCACCCCGCCGCCCGCCTGCACGACGACGCCCTGTCGCGCGCCCGGTTCGAGTTCCGCTGGGAAGACCAGTTCAACCTCGGCCTCGACCCCGAAACCGCCCGCAAATACCACGACGAGACCCTGCCGAAAGAGGCCCACAAGACCGCCCACTTCTGCTCCATGTGCGGCCCGAAATTCTGCTCCATGAAGATCAGCCAGGACATCCGCCGCGACGCGGCGGCCCAGAACGATGCGGGCGGTTCGCTGGAGGCAGCCGAGGCCGGGATGGCGGAGATGTCGGCGAAGTTCCGGGCGGGGGGCGGGGTGGTGGAGGTGAAGGTTTAGGGCCATCATCGCAGCCTTCTGACGCTTCAGCGAAAGGCAAACGTCGCGTGTCCATCGTTTCCCTGATCGCCGCCGAGCAAGCACGCTATGTCGACTTTTTCGAGCGGGCCGTGGCTGATGCAAGACGCGCACGGACTCACGCTGCTCGCGAGTTATTGATCTCGATCAACAACGAAGCACTGGCCTACCCTTACCGCTACCTTCGGATCGACCTGATCACGAAGGAGTCGCAGGGACCCAACGAATTTCTACAGCTTCTGGACGGCCCCGATCCCGGCTTTGAAGGCAGGAGTTTTGATCTGGGTGGAGCAATCATCGAACTCCACCCTTTCGCGTGGTGCGAAACGCAAATCGCCTTTGACGCCCCACCCGCTGACCTTCATTCCATAGAGACCTATCTTACCGACTGGCTCGATCTCGAGGATCGTAAGCGGACGGGAGATGCAGGCCCCCCTAATGCAATCCACTCGGCGACGCCGATCGAGACAAACGGCCAGTTATGGTTCCTGACCATCGATTTCGGCACCGCGCCGCCTGACGCTCTGATCGATTTGATCGACCTCCTGCTAAACCAGGGCATGAACCGGATCATCATCCTTTCACCGCCACCTGAATAAACAGCCGAGACCGGGCGCGAGGGAGGCTGGCCGGAGTCATTTGGTTAACAGGCCCCGAGCCAAAGTTGCGATTCAATCCCCAATCGTTCATGGTTTGTTCTCATGGCCCAAGCATCGACTATCGAGTGGACCGACGTCACCTGGAATCCGGTCGCGGGGTGTCTGGTGATCACGCCCGGCTGCACCAACTGCTACGCGATGCGCATGGCCGCCCGTCTGGAAGCGATGGGCGTCGCCAAGTATAAGGGCCTCACTCGGAAGAGCGGCAATCGACACGTCTGGACCGGCAAGGTTCGGCTGGACGAAGCCTCGCTGGGTGCGCCTCTGAAATGGCGGAAGCCGCGCAAGGTCTTCGTCAACTCCATGTCGGACCTTTTCCATCCCGACGTGCCAGCCGATTTCGTGGCCAAGGTCTGGAACGTCATGGAGCGGACGCCGCAACACACCTACCAAATCCTGACTAAGCGGCCTGAGCGGATGCGCAAAGTTTTGATTGCCTTAGAGCTCCCCCCACTGAGTCATGTGTGGCTTGGAACTAGCGTCGAGGACGGAAATGTTTTGTCGCGTCTCGACGAGTTGAGGGCGACCCCGGCTGTAGTTCGTTTTGTCTCGTTCGAGCCGCTGATCGGGTCGGTGGCGAATGCTGACCTGACTAACATTCATTGGGCGATCATCGGCGGCGAATCTGGCCCTCGATCGCGCCCTATGGCTGCGGAATGGGTCGATGAAATCAAGCTAAATTGCCTAACTTCTGGCACTGCATTCTTCTTCAAGCAGTGGGGCGGAAGAAATAAGAAGGCCGCCGGTCGAACTTACTTGGATCGAACCTGGGACGAACTTCCTGCCTTGAGCAGGTGATTTGCGATTTTGGTTGCCAAACCTATCGCCTTTGGCTCCGGGTTTGAGACGGCAAAAAACAGCGAAAACATGGGGACATTCTGGCTGTTCCGCAGCGTAAGCGGGGCCGACACGCTGGGAAATATGGTTCTCAATCTCTTTCGGACGTAGGCCTCGATCTGGCCAACGGAAACTACGCGGAACCTTTCGGGCTCGATGTCCCCAAATAGGGATACTTGCCTGGATTCACCGTACCACTCTTCTTCCCACTCGGTTGTTCCAAGCATCCGGCAAATCGCATTTCTTTTTTGCTCGCTAAGAGCCCGACCATCTTTTGTGGCTTGGCGAAATAGCCCCGACAGAGACACCAAATACCAAACATCGATTGCTTTAGTGGACGCGATGCCCTGCAAAGTCGTCCAATCGACGTGCATGCCGTAAGGGTCCAAAAACATCACGGCTCGGACGCCGGACCAATCCTTCCGGGCAATCTCGGCCATGACGGCTTCGTTTGCCTTGGCTCGCACTACTTCGACGTCTTTCCCAAGCCTGTCGCCCGCGAGTTGCTCAAGCGCAGCGACATGGCGCTTGTTCGCGTCGATGAATACGATCCTGTCGAATGACGGCCGAGTATCCAAGGCAATGCGAGCAGAGCCCTTAAGCCGCTCGACGCGCGCCTCGACTGGCTCGAGTCCGATCCCACCATCATGTCCGGCGTGTTTCACCGTTCGCTCACCGGTTCCTGCGAACGCATCAATGTACCAAAGCTCGAAACGACCCTTCAGAGCCGTCGTAAAGAAGCGCAAATAGCCTTCTACCAGAGACAGCTTGAGGTCCGTGGAAATGCCACCGAACTCGTGTTCGCCAAGTTCTTTCTTCAAGACTCACTCCAGCATCGCGAGAACGTATTGACGCTGACAACGAAAGGATGCGCAAGACGGCGAACATGGTTCACTCCTCCTCGCAAGTGCCCACCTTCGTCCTCCTCGCCGGTCCGAACGGGGCCGGGAAGACCACCTTCATCAACGGGTTTCTGCGCGAGCGGGCCGAGGCGTTCCAGTTCGTCAATCCGGACGAGGTGGCGCGCGGTCTGATCGGCGGGGGCGCTGCGCGCGATCTGGCGGCGGGGCGGCGGGTGCTGGAGCGTCTGGACGAACTGGTCGCGGCGCGGGCCGACTTCGTGCTGGAGACGACCCTGGCCAGCCGCTCGCACGCCGTGCGTATCCGCGACTGGAAGGCGGCGGGCTATCGGTTCGAACTGGTCTATCTGCACTTGCCCAGCGCGGATCAATCCGTCGCCCGGGTCGCGCACCGCGTCTCGCAAGGCGGCCATGGCATTCCGGAAGAGACGCTGCGACGCCGGTTCGTGCTCAGCGGCGAATATCTGGAGAGCACTTACAAACCGCTCGCCGATCACTGGCAAATCTATGCGAGTGGCGGTCCGATGCCCGAACTGCTAGATTGGGGACCGAGATGAGCAAGTCGATCTTCGATCACGAAACCGTCCTGAAGGGCCTTCGGCGCGCCGCCGAGATGGCCAAGCACGGCACGCGCGAGGAAAAGTCCGGCAAGTTCCTGCCGCCCCCCGGCTGGAAGGGTCACCTGGTCACCGCCGCCGACGCCCCACCGAAGAAGCCCGGAAAGACGGCGTAGGCTTTCCTTCTCTCGGTGGGTGGAGGAGGATCGCATGCGATCTGACGACGGGTGGCGGGGCGGAGCCCCGTGGGATGAGGGTCGGCTGTTTCCTTCGGCGCAAGCCGTCGCACCGACGCAGACACGGCTTACGCCGACTTTGACCGTAACCCCTCACCCTTTGGCTGCTACGCGCCGCCCTTCGGGTCGCGCAAGGACGACGGCTGCGCCGCCGTGCGCTCAAGCCCTCTCCCGCCGGGAGAGGGATGCTCACTGCACCCCCTACGACCCATCCTGACGTAGCCCCATGCTAGCCCTGCCGCCGTTCGCAAACGGGGAGGCAGACGGATGGCAGACGGATCACCCACGCTGTACGGCAAGGCGCGCAGTGCGCCCGATGAGGTCTGGGCGCGGGTGCGGGAGGATTATCTGTCGGGCCTGCCGGGGGGCGAGGTCTGTCGGCGGCATGGGGTAGGGCTGACGGCCATGCGCAACCGGGCGGCGCGCGAGGGCTGGCGGCGCACGGATCAGCCCTGGACTCCGCCCAATACCCTGGACCCCGATGACGAGGGGCTGTTGCTGGAAAATGAGGTCGACGGCGACCTGGACCAGGTCGAGCTGCGCCAGCTGTCCTTCGTCGCCTCGCGCCGGATGCAGCGCGCCGTGCTGCGGGGCCAGGCGGCGGAGGCCCTGCGCTGGCGCCGCGTCCGCATCATGCTCGACGCCGAGGCGATCGAGGAGGAGCAGGCGATAGAGCAGGAAGAGCGCCTCTGGCACTACCTCCACGTCGCGTCCAAAGGCCCGGACCCGGACAACCGGGTGGACTGAGTGGACCGAGTGGACTCTGTTTTCCCGATCGCATGCCAAAGGGGGCGAAAGGCGTCAGGACGCCGCCATCTGCCGCAGCGCCTCCTCGAAGACCGCCGCCGGCTGCCCGCCCGAGATCAGATACTTCCCCTCCACCACCACGGCGGGCACGCCGGTGATCCCGCGCGAGACCCACAGCTGTTCCTCGGCCCGCACCTCGGCGGCATACCGGTCGTCGGCCAGCACCTCGACGGCCTCCGCCCGGTCCAGACCGGCGGCCTGGGCCGCGTCGGCCAGGACTTCGGGGTCGGTCATGGTGCGGCCCTCGGTGAAATGGGCGGTGAACAGGGCCGCCTTCAGCGCCGCCTGTTCGTCCCGTCCGATCGTCCCGGCCCAGTGCAGCAGCCGGTGGGCGTCGAAGGTGTTCCAGATCCGGCTGACCGGCCCCATCCGCATCTCGAACCCCGGCCAGGCCTCGGCCGCGCGTTCGGTGATCATGGTCCGGTTGGCCGCCGACTGTTCGGGAGTCGAGCCGTATTTGCGGGCGATGTGTTCGCCGATGTTCTCCCCCTCCGGCGCCATGCCGGGGTTCAGCTCGAACGGCCGGAAGGTGATCTCCGCCTCCACCCCCTCGCCCTTCAACACATCCAGCGCGGCCCTCAACCCGCCCAGCCCCACCACGCACCAGGGGCAGACGATGTCGGACACGAAGTCGATGTGCAGGGTGCGGGTCGGGGTCTGGGGTGCGGTGTTGGTCATGCCCTCCACATAGGGACCGCGGGGGGCGACCGGAACCTGCGACCGTGTCCGACGCCGCAGGGAACCTTGCCCGCCCGCATCCGCTGTGCCGGTCACACCCGATCAGGAGCGACAGATGAGCATTCTCGGCAAGATTCTCGGCGGCATCTTCAAGCGCAAGCCCGAGGCTCCCGCGCCCAAGGCGGCTCCCGCCCCCACGGCTCCGGCACCTCAACCCGCCCCGCCCGTCACCGCCGGAGCCGCCACCTCGCCCCAGCCCGAGCCGGTGGATGTCGCCGGCATCCTGGACTTCATGAACGAGCAGCGGGACCAGAAGCTGAACTGGCGCACCTCCATCGTCGACCTGATGAAGCTGATCGGTCTGGAAAGCTCGCTGGCTGAGCGCAAGGAACTGGCGCAGGAGCTGAACTATCCGGGCGATACCTCCGACAGCGCGGCGATGAACATCTGGCTGCACAAGCAGGTGCTGCAGAAGATCGTGGACAACGGTGGCCAACTGCCGCGCGACATGACGCCCTGATCCAAGGAGGGTCGCTATCGCTCGCCGCGCGGCGGCTCCCTGCTTGAGCACGTTCTTGGGCGCTACCGCTCGCCGCGCGGCGGCTCGCTGCTTGAGCGGGACCTGTGCACAGGGCCCCGCCTTGGGAGTCGCCACTGGTCCCGTCCTCGCGCTATGACGGGACCATGAGCGACGCCGACCCGAATCTCGACGGCCCTCCGTGGGAGGAAGACGAACCTGCCGAGATCCTCGAGCGGGACGAGAACACCGACGACATGTTCGGCGCGCCCGCCCCCTCGGTGCCCGAGCCTGCCGCCGCCCCGGTTGTGGCTGAGGCCGCTCCCGCCGCCGAGACCGACGGGGCCGCCTATACCGTTCTGGCGCGCAAATACCGCCCCCGGACCTTCGAGGACCTGATCGGCCAGGAGGCGATGGTTCGCACCCTGACCAATGCCTTTGCCAGCGGCCGGATCGCCCATGCCTTCATGCTGACCGGCGTGCGGGGGGTGGGCAAGACGACCACGGCCCGCCTCTTGGCCCGGGCGCTGAACAACGAGACGGACACCGTCGACCGGCCATCCCTGGCCCTGACGCTGGATGGACGGCACGACGCCGCCATCATGGCGGGCCAGCATATGGACGTCATGGAAATGGACGCCGCCTCCCACACCGGGGTCGGCGACATCCGGGACATCCTGGAAAGCGTCCGCTATGCCCCGGTCGAGGCGCGCTACAAGGTCTATGTGCTGGACGAGGTCCACATGCTGTCGACGCAGGCGTTCAACGCCCTGCTGAAAACGCTGGAAGAGCCCCCGCCCCACGCCAAATTCATCTTTGCCACCACCGAGATCCGCAAGGTGCCGGTGACCATCCTGAGCCGCTGCCAGCGGTTCGACCTGCGCCGGGTGGAGCCCGAAATCCTGGTCGAGCACCTGTCGCGCATCGCCGACAAGGAGGGGATGAAGGTCGAGGCCGACGCCCTGGCCCTCATCGCGCGCGCGGCCGAGGGCTCGGTCCGGGACGGCCTGTCACTGCTGGATCAGGCCCTAGTCCAGGCCGAACAGGGCCAGACCGTGCAGACGACCGTGGTCCGCGACATGCTGGGCCTGGCCGACCGCAGCCAGACCATCGCCCTGTTCGAACGCATCATGGCCGGCCGCACGCCCGAGGCGCTGGAGATTTTCCGGACCCTGTATGGCTATGGTGCCGATCCGGTTCAGGTCACCAACGACCTGCTGGAACACTGCCACGCGGCCTCGGTGGCCAAGATGCTGGGCCCCAATGCCACCCGCCTGCCGAACGATCAGGCCCAGGCCCTGGCGGCCCTGGGGGCGGCGATCTCGGCCGGGACCCTGTCTCGCACCTGGCAGATGCTGCTGAAGGCGCTGGACGAGGTGCGGCGCGCGCCCAATCCAGCCGATGCCGTGGAAATGGCGATTGTCCGCCTGGCCTATGCCGCCGACCTGCCGGGACCGGAGGAGGCACTGAAGGCATTGCAGTCGGGCGAGATGCCGGGCGGCGGGGCTGGACCGCGCGGTTCGGGCGGCGGCGCAGGCGGCGGAGGCGGCGGTGCCTCGGCCCAGGCTGTGGCGCGGCCCATGGCGGCCCCCTCGCTGCCAGACCCGCAGACCTTCGAACAGATGGTCGCCCTGCTGGGGGAAAAGCGCGAGATCGGCCTGCAGATCGATGTGAAATCCTATATCCGGCCGGTGTCGTTCAAGCCGGGCGTCCTGACCTATGAGCCGGTGGCGGGGGCACCTGTCGACCTGTCGCGGCGGCTGATCGCACGGCTGAACGAATGGACCGGCCGCACCTGGCTGATCGCCGCCAACGGCCAGGGCGGGGCGGCGACCCTGCTGGATCAGGAAAAGTCGGCTCGCGCCGCAGAGCGGGCCCGCATCGAGGCCGACCCCTTCGTGCAGTCGGTGCTGGCCGCGTTTCCGGGTGCCACGATCGGCGAGATCAAGATGCCGCCCCGCGCCCCGGACCTGCCCGAAATCCCGGACGAACCGATCGAGGAAGACTGACCATGAAAGACCTCAACGCCCTGATGCAGCAGGCCCAGGCCATGCAGCAGAAACTGCAGGACGCCCAGGCGAAGATGGCCGAGACGACCGCCTCGGGCACCTCCGGCGGCGGCCTGGTCACCGTGGCCCTGAAGGGACCGGGCGAGATCACCGCCGTGACCATCGACGACAGCCTGATGGTGCCGGGCGAGACCGAAATCCTGGCCGACCTGATCGTGGCCGCCCATGCTGATGCCAAGCGCCGCCTGGACGAGGTCAACGGGGCCCTGATGCGCGAGGCTGCCGGTCCCATGGCCGGGATGAACATCCCCGGCATGCCCAAGCTGTTCTGACCCTATCCCCTGACATGGCCGCCTTCGCCGGACCCGAGATCGAACGCCTGATCGCTCTCTTGGCCAAGCTGCCAGGGATGGGCCCCCGCTCGGCCCGGCGGGCGGCGCTGGCCTTGCTGAAGCGGCGCGAGGCCCTGCTGATTCCGCTGGCCGCGGCTCTGGCCGAAACGGCGGACAAGGTCCGGTCCTGTTCGGTCTGCGGCACGCCCGACACCCGCGATCCCTGCTCCATCTGTTCGGACCCCGCGCGGGACAACAGCCTGATCTGCGTTGTTGAGGAAGCCGGAGCCCTTTGGGCCATGGAACGGTCAGGCGCGTTTCGCGGCAAATATCACGTGCTGGGCGGCCTGCTGTCGGCGCTCGACGGCGTGGGGCCCGACGCCCTGCGCGTCACCGAACTGGTCGGACGCACGCGCGGCGGAGAGGCCAGCGAGGTGATCCTGGCCCTGCCCGCCACGGTCGATGGTCAGACGACCGCCCACTATATCGCCGAGCGTCTGGCGGGGTCGGGCGTTTCGATCACCTCCCTGGCGCGGGGCGTACCGGTCGGTGGCGAACTGGACTGGCTGGACGACGGCACGATCGTCCAGGCTCTTCGCGCCCGCAGACCGGCATAGGAGCTGTCCCTGCGCGCGGGCTTTCGCGGCGCGCTCAACATCGCTAGGAACAGAGAGTGAACTTTTTGTCCGGAGCCGCCCTGTCGTGACCGCCCTTTCGACCGTCCTGCCCATCATCGCCGCTCTCTTCTCTCTGCTGGCCATGGTCTTTGCCTGGATGGCCTGGTCGGCGGCCAAGGGCGGCGGGGCGGCGGCATCGGCCATGGACCGGTTGCCGGACCTCCTGCGCGGCGAGATGTCATCGTTTCGCCAGGGCACCGACCAGCTGGCCTCCACCCAGCGGCTGGAGCTGAACAGCGTGCTCAAGGGGATGGCCGACAGCCTGAACGCGCGCATCGCCGCCCTGAACCAGGACGTGAACCTGCGGCTGCAGGCCCTGGCCGAGGTCCAGCAGAAGACTGGCGAGAACCTAGCCGAGAACCAGCGGCTGCGGCTGAACGAGACCAATGCCGCCGTCCTGAAACTGACCGAAACCCTGACCGCGCAGCAGATCGAAGGCCGCAAGGCCATGCACGAAGAGCTGGAAAAGGTCCGCCAGACCCTGTCCGGCAATCTGGAAAGCCTGCGCAAGGAGAATGAGGCCAAGCTGGAGCAGATGCGTCTGACGGTGGACGAAAAGCTGCAGGCCACCCTGGACCAGCGCCTGGACGCCAGCTTCAAACAGGTCAGCGACCGGCTGGAGTCGGTCCAGAAGGGGTTGGGGGAAATGCAGTCCCTGGCCACGGGCGTGGGCGACCTGAAGCGGGTCCTGACCAATGTGAAGTCCCGCGGCACCTGGGGCGAGGTCCAGCTGGGAGCCTTGCTGGAAGATACCCTGACGACCGAACAATATGCCGAACAGGTTCAGGTCAGGCCGCGCAGCAACGAGCGGGTGGATTTCGCGGTGCGTCTGCCCGGACAGGACGAGAATGGCCAGGTCTGGCTGCCGATCGACTGCAAATTTCCGCATGAGGACTATGCGCGTCTGGTCGCCGCACAGGAGGCCGCCGATCCGGTGGAGGCCGCCACCGCGGGCAAGGCGCTGGAACGGGCCATCGCGGCGCAGGCCCGGTCCGTGGCCGATAAATACATCAGCCCGCCTCACACCACCGACTTCGCCTATCTGTATCTGCCGACCGAGGGCCTGTTCGCCGAGATCGTTCGGCGCGAGGGGTTCGCCGCCGAACTTCGGGCCAAGCACCGGGTCGAACTGGCCGGACCCAGCACCCTGACAGCCCTGCTGAACAGCCTTCGCGTCGGGTTCCGGTCCCTGCAGATCCAGAAGAAATCCAGCGAGGTCTGGACCGAGCTGGGCAAGGTGAAGACCGCGTTCGAGAAATACGGCGATGCCCTGGAAGCGGTCGATGTCTCGCTGGAGCGGGCGCGATCCAAGGTGTCGGACGTCGGCAAGCGCCACAGGGCCGTGGTGCACAGCCTGCGCAACGTCGAGAACGTCGCCCTGCCCGAGCCGGCTACACAGCCTGCGGCCTTGCTCTCCGAAATGCCCGAAGCGGACTGATCCGCAAGCGAGGTTGTCATTTTGACAAGGGCGCTTGACACTCTCGCCGCTTACTGTAAAACACCCTTGTCAATAGGACAGGGGCTTCACCATGGATAGACCGACAGCCAGAATGTTGCGTAATCCGGCGGTGCGCTATGCGCTGGTGTTCGGCTTGATGGTGGTCGCTGGCATGGTCGCCGGTGGCCTGGCCGTCGCCGTAGGGGCTTCCAACCCCTTGCGTCTGACCCTGACGGTCATCGGACTTTCAGCCATCATGGCGTTCACGATCGCGGCTTGCGCCTGGTGGTGGAAGGCCTTGGATGAGGCGGCGCGCGAGGCCCACAAATGGGCCTGGTGGTGGGGCTCCACCATCAGCCTGGCCATTGGCGGCGTCCTCCTGATTACCCTGACCATGGCCGTGAACCCGGCTCAGATAGACCAGACGCTGCGCGACACGACGGCCATGAACCTGGTGGCCGGCGGGGCCATGGGCGCCCTGCTGTTGCAATGCGCGGGCTATTTCATCGCCTGGGCGGTGTGGTGGCTGCGGCGGCGATAGGAGCACCGGATGAACAACCGCCTCAAGGTGCTGCGTGCCGAACGCAACTGGAGCCAGGCCGAACTGGCCGACCGTCTCGGCGTCTCGCGTCAGACCGTCAATGCACTGGAAACCGGCCGCTACGACCCCTCCCTGCCCCTGGCCTTCAAGATTGCCCGCGTCTTCGAACAACCCATCGAATCCATCTTCAACGACTGAGGAGCCTGTCATGACCGCGTCGCTTGACCAAAAGCCCTCCCTGGCCCTTCGCCTGTTGGGCATTGCCGCCCTGGCGGCTGCGGGCGGTGCCACCGGCTATGCCCTGGCCGGCGTAACCGCGCTGGAGACCCTGCCCTGGGACGACAGCCTGAACCTTTTGATGGCGGCCCTGCTGATCGTCTCGGCCCTGGCCAGCGTGGTAGTGATGTTCACCCGCCCGTCGTCCATGCCCAAGGGCTGCGGCATCCTGCAGATCGTGGTGCTGTTGCTGGCTGGAACCATGCTGCTGCTGCCGGTCTTCGGCCCGGCCTATGCCTCGCCGGACATGATCTTTGGGGCGGTGATCGTGCTGCTGATCGGCCAGAGCGTCGCCAATCTGATGCTGTGGAAGGCCGCCGACGAGCTGTTCCGCCGCGTCATGGCCGAGACCAGCGCCCTGGCCTTCTGGGCCGTACAGCTGGCCCTGTTCGTCTATGCGGCGGCCGAGCGTCTGGGCCTGATCCAGAGCATCTCGGCCTGGGGCATGATGGGCATACTGATGGGCATCTATCTGGCCTGTTCCGTCATCGCCTCGGCCCGGCGCGGCCTGGCGACCTGACCCCTTCCCTGCCTTTTTCCCTAGACTTCAAACCAACCTAAAGGACTGAAACCATGACCCTCATCGCTCGTCTCAAGACCACCGCCTCGACCCTCGGCCGCACCACCTTGGGCGCTGCCCTTGGCCTGGGCCTGTTCGCCTCTGTCGCCGGCGGCCTGCCCACGGCCGCCTTCGCCCAGGATGCCGCCGCGCCCGCAGCCGCAGCCACCGCGCGCACCGTCGTGCCCGCGACGGGGCAGGGTCCGGCCCTGTGGGTCGTCCGCGACGCCGACTCGACCATCTATCTGTTCGGCACGGTGCATGTGCTGCGTCCCGACACCGCCTGGGGCTCGCCCGTCGTCGATGCCGCCTTCGACGCGAGCTCGGAAATCTGGTTCGAGATCACCAACCCCGACGATCAGGCCGCAGCCATGCCCTTGATCCAGCAGTACGGCATCTCGCCGAACCGGCCCCTGTCCAGCATCCTGACGGCCGATGATCTGGCCAAGCTGGACGTCGCCGCCCAAAGCATCGGTGCCAGCGCCGCCCAGCTGGATCCGCTGCGACCCTGGCTGGTCGCCCTGACCCTGTCCGTCGCGCCGCTGGCCAAGGCCGGATATGACGCGAACTCGGGCGTTGAAATCATGTTGCGCGAACGCGCCGTAGCCGCCGGCAAGCCGATCCGAGGCCTGGAGACGATGGAAGGCCAGCTCGGCGTCCTGGCGGGCCTGTCGGAAGAGACCCAGATCGCCTTCCTGCGGTCCACGCTTGAGGATTTCGAACAGGCGACGGTCGAGCTGGACCGCCTGGTGGCCGCCTGGGCCACGGGCGATGTCGAAGCGGTCGAAAGCATCGGGGTCACGCCGATGATGGAGGCCAGCACCGAGGTCTATGACGCCCTGCTGACCAAGCGTAACGCCGACTGGACCGGCCAGATCGAAAACATGCTGGCCGGATCGGGCACCATCTTCATCGCCGTGGGTGCCGCCCACCTGGCCGGTGACGACAGCGTTCAGGAAATGCTGGAAGACCGCGGCGTGACCGTGGAACGCGTGCAGCCGTGACGGACCCTTCAGCGGACACCGGCGTGCCGTCACAAGCCGCAGCCCCGACCAACCCACGCTGGGTCAAGGTCGGGGTGATCGGTCTGATCGGCCTGGTCTGGATCGCCACCCTGGTGTCGATCGCCCTAGGGGATGACTGGCGCGAAGGACTGTTCTGGGCGGTGATCGCCACACTATGCCTGTCCGCCGTCGACCTGGGCATCGATCTAAGCCGCAAGGGCCGTTCCCAAGTCTGACTGTTCGATCGAGCTTCGCCCGGCCTTGTCCCGCGCCCCGGGACACGGCCGGGCTTTTCTTTTGCCAGAGCGCCGCTATGGTCCGCGCCCGTTCATGCGACGCCAACAAGCGACGTCCGGCGCGGCCGTAGTTCAGAGGTAGAACGTCAGCTTCCCAAGCTGAATGTCGTGGGTTCGATTCCCACCGGCCGCTCCAATCCGCTCACAGCTGGTCCATGTTGTTGTCGTGGTGCACGGCCTCGCGCTTCAGCCAGGCAATGAAGGCGGCGGCGCCCGGAGAAGGCGGCCGGTCGCGCGGCAAGACGATGTGATAGGCAAAGCCGACGGCCTCGGACCCATCGGGGAAGGGGGCGACCAGCCGGCCCGAGGCCAGATCGGCCTGGGCCAGGGTGCGCTTGGCCAGGGCCACGCCCCGGCCCGCCACCGCCGCCTCGATCAGCATGCCCGACTGGTTGAAGCGCGAGCCGCGCCGGGGATCGGGATGCCGTACGCCCCGCGCCTTCAGCCACATGGGCCAGTCCGGTCGGCTGGGATCGCCATCCTCGGACATGTCATGCAGCAGGATGTGATGCGCTAGGTCGGCAGGACGCCGGATCGGATGGTCCGACCGCATCAGCGCGGGCGAACACACCGGCAGGACCGTCTCGGTCAGCAGTCGTTCAGTCACCGATCCGGGATAGTCTCCGGGCCCATAGCGCAGGGCCAGATCGACCTTCCCCTCCCCCACCGCCACCGGCTCCATATCGGCCGAGATCCAGACTTCGACGTCCGGATGTGCGGCATGGAAGTCGTCCATCCGCGGCATCAGCCATTTGGAGGCGAACGATGGGGCGACGCTGAGCGAGACCTGCGGCCGACGGACCGGTTCACGCAGCATGGACGACGCATCCATCAGCCGCTCGATCCCCTCGGTCAGCAAGGGCACGGCAGCCCTGCCCCGATCGGTCAGCTGCAGCCCGCGCGGCTCGCGCTTGAACAGCGGCCCGCCGATGATGTCCTCCAGCAAGCGAATCTGCTGGCTGACCGCACCTGGGGTGACGGACAGCTCCTCGGCCGCGCGTGAGAAATTCAGATGACGCGCCGCGCTCTCGAAGGCGCGAAGGGCATTGAGGGGAAGTAGGGGCCGGACCATGGCCCTTAGAAATCCTATCAGCCAGGCGAAGACAATCTGGTTTGTGCGAAGGCGGAACCGGGTCGATGACATTCGTCGTCCCGACCTGCGGCCATTCCGGCCCCGGAACGGGCGTGGAGCGAGCAGATGCGCCTGTTTCTGGCGTCCATTCCCCTGGAAGACACCCGCGTCGTCGTGGTCGGCGGGGGCGAACCCGCGCTGGCCAAGCTGCGACTGTTCCTGGGGTCGCCGGCGCGCCTGACCTGGTTCGCGCCGGAACTGGACGCCAGCGCCCTGGAGATTCCCCGCACTGCGCCGGAACCGCAACGGCGCGAGCCGTCGGCCGCCGACCTCGACGCGGCGCAGCTGGTCTTCATCGCCCTGCCCGACCTGGATCAGGTCCGGCGTATTGCCGCCCTGGCCCGCGCGGCGGGAGCCCAGGTCAATGTGGTTGACCAACCGGCGCTGAGCGACTTCCAGACCCCCGCCCTGATCGACCGGGATGAGGTGGTGGTGGGCATCGCCACCGGCGGATCGGCCCCCATCCTGGCCCGCGATATCCGCTCGCGGATCGAGGCGGTCCTGCCAGAAGGTCTGGCCGAGGTCGCGCGGATGGCGCGCGAACTGCGCGACACCGTCAAATCCAGCGTGCCCGATTTCCTGGCGCGGCGACGGTTCTGGGAACGGGCGTTCCGCGGGCCCGCCGCAGACCTGGCTGCCGCCGGTCGCACCGCCGAGGCGCGCCGCGAGATGCTGCGCCTGCTGAACCAGGCGGCTCCGGAGGCAGGCGTGGTCCATATCGTGGGGGCCGGGCCGGGCGATCCGGAGCTGCTGACGCTCAAGGCCCTTCGCGCCTTGCAGGACGCGGATGTCATCATTCACGACCGGCTGGTGCCTGATGCCGTGCTGGACCGGGCTCGCCGGGACGCGCGCCGCCTGTATGTCGGCAAGACGCGCGGCGACCATTCGGTGCCGCAGGACCAGATCGAACAGCTGATGATCGAGGAGGCCCGCGCCGGTCATCGCGTGGTCAGGCTGAAGGGCGGCGATCCGTTCGTCTTCGGCCGGGGCGGCGAAGAGCTGGCGGCGGTGCGGGCGGCGGGCATCCCCGTCTTCGTCGTGCCGGGCGTGACGGCGGCTCTGGCCTGCGCGGCCTCGGCCGGCATTCCGCTGACCCACCGCGATCATGCCCAGGCCGTGACCTTTGTGACAGCCCAGGCCAAGCCGGGCGGCACCGACGCCGACTGGGCGCGACTGGCGGGCCCCAATCACACCCTGGCCATCTATATGGGCACGGACCGGGCAGCGGAGACGGCCGCTGCATTGATGGCCGCCGGACGAACCGGATCGACCCCGGTCGCCGTGGTCGAGAACGGCAGCCGACCGGACGAGCGCATCCTGCACGGGCGACTGGACGGACTGGCTGCCCTGGTGCGCGGCGCGAACCTGACGGGCCCCGCCCTGCTGTTCGTGGGCGAGACGGCCGCGTTTTCACTGCCTCAGGACGCGGTCGAGGTGGCGGCGTGAGCATCCTGACCGCCAACCGGCTGGACGACGGCCGGGTCATCTATCTGGGCGAGGACGATCGGGTCGTCGAGGCGATCAGCAAAGCCCGCGTGCTGGACGAGGCGACCGCGGAGGCCGCCCTGGCCTATGCCGCCGCCCGGCCCGGCATCTTCGTCAATCCCTATCTGGTCGAGACCGACGGGCATCGGCCCTCGGGCCGCGATCGGCTGAAGGAAACAATCCGATCGGCCGGTCCGACCGTCGGCAACAGCCTGCGCCGAGAGACCCTCTAATGTACCGCTATGACGAGTTCGATACCGCCCTGGTCCGCGAGCGGGTTGCGGAGTTTTCCGACCAGGTTGCCCGCCGGGCCTCCGGCGCGCTGAGCGAGGACGAGTTCAAGCCGCTGCGGCTGATGAACGGCGTCTACCTGCAACTGCATGCCTATATGCTGCGGGTCGCGGTCCCCTACGGCACGATGAGCAGCGCCCAGATGCGGCGGCTGGCCCACATCGCCCGGACCTATGACAAGGGCTATGGCCATTTCACCACGCGGACCAACATCCAGTACAACTGGCCGGCCCTGACCGATCTGCCGGCGATCCTGACGGAGCTGGCCGAGGTCGAGATGCATGCCCTCCAGACCAGCGGCAACTGCATCCGCAACGTGACCACCGACGTCTTCGCTGGGGCCGCTGACGACGAGATCGAGGATCCGCGTCCGTGGTGCGAAATCCTGCGACAGTGGTCGACGATCCATCCGGAGTTCTCGTTCCTGCCGCGCAAGTTCAAGATCGCGGTCATCGCATCCGAGACGGATCGAGCCGCCATCCGCACCCACGACGTCGGCCTTCAGATCGTGCGGGGTGAAGACGGCGGCACGGCCTTCCGCGTCTTCGTCGGCGGGGGCCAGGGTCGCCTGCCCCATATCGCCGAGGAGATCGCGACTGTCCCGGCGGCGGACCTCCTGGCCTATCTGACGGCCATCATCCGGGCCTGGAACCTGGAAGGCCGCCGCGACAACATCCACAAGGCGCGGATCAAGATCCTGGTCGCCAGCCTGGGCATCGAAGCGTTCCGCGAGAAGGTGGACGCTCATTTCGCCACCCTGCGCCGCGAGGACCTGCGCATCCCCGATGCCGAGCGCGACCGGATCATGGCCTATTTCGCGCCTCCGCCGTTCGCCGATCTGGATCGCAAGTCCGCCGCCTTCGACCGTGCGGTGCTGGGCGATCCGGACTTTGCGCGGTTCGCCCGCAACAATGTCCGGCGTCACCGGTCGCCCGGCTATGCCAGCATTGTCATCTCGCTGAAGCCCATCGACGGGGTGCCGGGCGACATCACCGATGCCCAGATGGAGGTCGTCGCCGACCTGGCCGAGCGGTTCTCGTTCGACGAGGTCCGGGCCGCCTATGAGCAGAACCTGGTGCTGCCCCATGTCCGGCTGGACGATGTGCCGACGGTGTGGCGCGCCCTGCTGGACGCCGGCCTGGCCACCGCCAATGCCGATCTGGTCACTGACATCATCGCCTGCCCGGGCCTGGATTACTGCAGCCTGGCCAATGCCCGCTCCATTCCCGTGGCCCAGGCCCTGTCGCGGCAGCTGGCCGACATGGACTGGCAGGAAAGGGTCGGGCCGGTGCGGATCAATATGAGCGGCTGCATCAATGCCTGCGGCCACCACCACGTCGGCCATATCGGCGTCCTGGGCGTCGATCGAAAGGGCGAGGAATATTACCAGATCACCGTCGGCGGCTCGCCCGACGAACAGGCGGCCCTGGGCGAGATCGTGGGCAAGAGCCTGCCCTCGACCGAGGTCGCGCCCGCCATTGCCCGCGCCCTGGATCGCTACCTGGACATCCGCCAGGGCGACGAACGCTTCATCGACACCGTCCGCCGGGTCGGAGCCGATCCCTTCCGTGACGCCATCTATGAGACCGCCGATGCTGTTGCTTGATACCGTCCAGAACGGACCCCGGCTGAAGGTTTCGACCCCGCTGGACGAAGTGGAAGCCGCAGCGGCCGACACCGATGCTTTGGTTCTGGAGTTCGATGCCTTTCGCGACGGGCGCGGCTTTTCCCTGGCCACCATCCTGCGCGAGCGTGGCTACACGGGTCGGCTGATCGCGGCGGGCAAGGTCCTGCCCGATCAGGTGCGGCACCTGCGCCGCTCGGGCTTCGATGCGGTCGAACTGACCGAAGGTGCCGACCAGGCACCCTGGCAGGCAATGGACCACGCGTTCAGTGCCGCCTATCAGCCTGCGATCGATCCGGAGCCGACGATCTGGCAGCGGCGCCTGGCCCTGGTCCCCAAGCCCCCGCAACCAGAGGCGGCGGATGATCTTGCGGCGCATGATCTTGGAGGGCTGGCCGAGCGGCTGAATGCACGGGTCGGCAACGGCGATGCGACCGCTATTCTGAAGGCCGCGCTGGATCCGGCCCTGGGGCTGAACGTCGCCGCCATATCGTCCTTTGGAGCGGAATCGGCGGTGCTGCTGCACCTGATCAGCCGTGAGCGGTCCGACCTGCCGGTGATCTTTCTGGAGACCGGCCAGCATTTCATGCAGACCCTGTCCTATCGCGCCGAACTGACCCGGACCCTGGGCCTGACCGACGTGCGCCTGATCACGCCGCAGCCCGAGGAGAAGGCGGCTCTGGACCCGCGTGACGACCTGTGGCGCACCGACGCCGATGCCTGCTGCGACCTGCGCAAGGTTCGGCCGCTGGCGCGCGCTTCGGCGGGGTTCACCGGCATCATTACGGGTCGCAAGCGGTTCCAGACCTCGGGCCGGGCGACGCTGAAGCCATTCGAGGTGCTGGACGGCGTGCTGAGGATCAATCCGCTGGCCAACTGGACCGCGGACAGCATCGAAACCTGGCTGGACGCGAACGCCCTGCCGCGTCACCCCCTGGTCGAGCAGGGGTTCCTGTCGATCGGTTGTTGGCCCTGCACCAAGGCCGTCGAACCGGGCCAGGATGCCCGCGACGGCCGCTGGTCAGGTCTCGACAAGACCGAATGCGGCATCCACATGGGACGACGGCGCACCGATATCGCAGCCTGAGCCACGCCACCCTCTCTCCCTGAAAGACGCCCTGTGCCTATCACCCGATCCGTCATCGAACTCATCGGCGGGACGCCGCTGATCCGACTGAACCGTCTGTCGGAGGAGACCGGCTGCGAAATCCTAGGCAAGGCCGAGTTCATGAACCCCGGCCAGTCGATCAAGGACCGCGCCGCCCTGTCGATCGTCCAACAGGCCAAAGCTTCCGGTCGCCTGCGTCCGGGCGGCACGATCGTGGAGGGCACGGCGGGCAACACCGGCATCGGCCTGGCCCTCGTCGGGGCGGCTCTGGGTCATCCGGTGGTGATCGTCATGCCCCGGACCCAGTCCGAGGAAAAGAAACAGGCCATCCGCGCTCTGGGGGCCCGGCTGATCGAGGTCGACGCCGCACCCTTTTCCAGCCCCAACCACTTCGTGCACCACTCCGGTCGCCTCGCCAGGGAACTGGACGAGACCCTTCCCAATGGGGCGATCTGGTCCGATCAGTTCGACAATGTCGCCAATCGCCTTGCCCACTATGCCGGGACCGGCCCCGAAATCTGGGAACAGACGGAGGGAAAGATCGACGCCTTCGTCAGCGCGGTCGGGTCTGGCGGTACCATCAGCGGTGTCGGGGCCTTTCTGAAGGAGCGTGATCCGGACATCCGCATCGCCCTGGCTGACCCGGCGGGCGCGGCCATGTTCAACTGGTTCACCAAGGGCGAAATGACCTCGGAAGGCTCGTCGATCACCGAGGGCATCGGCGTGGCGCGGATTACCGGCAATCTGCAGGGCTTCACGCCCGACCATGCCTATCGCATCGAGGACGCCGAGTTCCTGCCGCTGCTGTTCGATCTGGTGCGCGAGGAGGGGCTGTCGCTCGGCGGGTCGGCGGGCGTCAATATCGCCGGGGCCGTCCGGTTGGCGCGTGAGCTGGGGCCTGGAAAAACGATCGTCACGCCCCTGTGCGATCCCGGCTCCCGCTATGCCACCAAACTGTTCAATCCGGCCTTCCTGAAGTCCAAGGGACTGCCGGTTCCGGACTGGACCGACGAAACGCGCGCATAGGCCGTCTTCGGAGTAAATTTCACGCAATCGCCGCCGCAACGTCACGAAGCCATGTGCGCCGGGGGCGGAGCGTTCGGCTAGGAACGCCCCGGGCCTGAAAGGGCCGTCGCAGCCTGTAAAGGGCATTGGGGCGTATCGGTGGTCGGCACAATCGGCTGGAACAGGGCCCGCAGCTGGAGCAGGGCGGCGCGCGAGGCGGCGGGAACGCTGTCGGGGCGCCCGGACGCCTTGCGCCTGATGACCGAAGGCTTTCTGGTCATGCTGCTGGTCGCGCAGGTCGTCTGGCTGGTGTGGGCCCTGGCCATGCCCGGATCACGCGCTCTCAATCCCGGCACCGAGCCGAAGGCCGACCTATCGGTACTGGGCCGGTTCGATGCCTTTTTCCGCACCGGTGGCCGCAGCAGTCTGGCCGAGGTGACGGCGGCGGGGTCCGAGCAGTTGCGCCTGTTCGGGGTTCGAGCGGGCGGTCCGGGTGCGGGCTCGGCCATCATCGGACTGGCCGACGGACGCCAGGTCTCGGTCGGGGTGGGCGAGACGATCGAGCCGGGCCTGGTCCTCGCCGAGGTCGGTGCCGACTACGTCACCGTGGCGCGCGGAGCCTCCATCAGCCGCATCGACTTCGGCGAAGCCCCGACCGGGGCTGCCGCTCCACCACCGCCGCCGACCACGCCCCAGATCGTCGGCCCGACACCCGCACCGGTCGCAGCGCCGGCTGGCGGACCCCCGACCGGACCCGTCGTCGATCCCCGGCGGCTGATGGCCCAGGCCTCGCTGCGCCCCCGGATGAAGGGACTGTCGATCAACGGCTTTACCGTCAGCGCTGGCGGCGACGGCTCGGCCCTGCGGGCCGCCGGTCTGCAGTCGGGCGACGTGATCCTCGCCGTCAACGGCACCGAACTGAACAGCCTGGGGGCCGTCAACGCCCTGCGGACCCAGCTGCCCCAGGCGACCTCGGCCGAGATCCGCTATGAGCGGAACGGCCAGGTCCGGACCACCACCATAAGGACCGGCTCTTGACCCACCCGAACCGAAACCGTTCCGGCCTGGCCGCCGTTCTGGCCGTCATCCTGGCCGCGTTCGTGCCCGTCGTCGTCGCCGCCCCGGCCATGGCCCAGTCGAATGGCCGCCAGACGCTGAACGTCCAGGGGGCCGACATCCGCGCCTTCATCCAGGACATCGCGCGGCTGACCGGCCGCACCTTCATTGTCGATCCGGCGGTGACCGGCACGGTGACGGTGACCAGCGACCGCCCCCTGACGCGGGGCGAGATCTATGAGGTCTTCCTGTCCACCCTGCGGGCAAACGGCCTGGTGGTGATCCCGACCTCGTCGGGGGCCTACCGGATCGCCCCGGCCCAGGGCGCAGCTCAGGGCCCCTCGACCGCAGGGACCGAGCGGTTCGTGACCGAGGTCTTCACCCTCAGGAACATCGACGCCGCCTCGGCCGCCGAGACCATCCGCCCTCTGGTCGGGCCCCAAGGTCAGGTGCTGGCCAATCCCACCGGCAACACTGTGGTCGTGGCCGATTTCGCCGACAATATCGTGCGTATCCGGGGCCTGATCAGCCGGATCGACGTGGACCGGGCGGCCTATGAGGTCATCACCCTGGAAAACTCATCGGCCCAGGAGATGGCGGCGGTTCTGGACGAGGTTCTGGCCCCGGTCGGCGGCCAGCCGGGTCAGGGCATGGTGTCGGTGACGCCGGTGCTCAGTTCCAACTCCCTGGTCCTGCGCGGCGATCCGGCGGCGGTGGCGCGGGTGGTCAATCTGGTCACCGACCTGGACGGCCGGGCCCAGACCTCGGCCGATGTGAAGGTCGTCTTCCTGCAGCACGCCGATGCCGAGCAACTGCTGCCCGTGCTGCAACAGATGGTGGGCCAGCCGGTGACGGCGGCCAGCGCCAATGCCGTGCCGACGACCGAGGGCAGTGCCACGGCTCCTGCCGCCAGCGCCGCTGTCGCCCCGGTGCCCGGCCAGCGTGCGGTGATCGCCCGCTTCCCCGGTGCCAATGCCCTGGTCATCTCCGCCCCGCCCGAGACCCAGCGGATGCTGGCCGACGTCATCGGCCAGCTGGATACCCGGCGCCAGCAGGTGCTGATCGAGGCCGTGGTGGTCGAGCTGTCCGACAACGCCGTGCGCCAGCTGGGCGTGCAGTGGGCGGTAGCGGGCGAGGACGGCAATCCGCTGGGCTTCACCAACTATTCGGACTCGGCGGTGCCGCTGCTGCCCATCGCTGGGGCCATCGCCAGCGACGATCTGGATGCGGACGATCCCGCGCGCGACACCATCCGCGATGCAGCGGTCAACAGCCTTTTGACCCTGAACGGCTTCGTCGGCGGAGGCGGGCTGCAGATCGGCGACGTTCTGCTGGGGGCCATCGTCAATGCGGTGAAGTCCGACAGCGGGTCCAACCTGTTGTCCACGCCCTCGGTCATGACCCTGGACAACCAGCCCGCCACCTTCCTGGCCGGACAGGAAATCCCGGTGACCACCGGCGAGGTTCTGGCCGACAACAACGCCAACCCCTTCCGCACCACCGAGCGCCAGGACATCGGCGTCAAGCTGGAAGTCCGACCCCAGATCAATGCCGGGGGGTCCATCACACTGCATATCCGCCAGGAGGTGTCGGCGATCGACACCCGTCTGTCGCTGAGCTCCACGGACCTGGTCCTGAGCAAGCGCGAGATCGAGACGACCCTGGTGGTCGATGATGGCGACATCGCCGTGGCCGGAGGACTGCTGTCCCAGGACGAGCGGCTGACCGCGACGCGCGTGCCGGTGCTGGGCGACATTCCGGGCATCGGGGCCCTGTTCCGCTCAACTTCGCGCCAGTCGGAGCGGACCAATCTGGTGATCTTCATCCGTCCGACGATCGTGCGGTCGCGCGCGGACCAGCAGCGTCTGAGCGCCCAGCGTTACGACTATGTCCGGGCCCAGGAACTGGCCATCGATCCGGCCGCCGAGCCGAATATCGACGTGCTGTTGCGCGACTATATGCGGACCCAGCCGCCGGTCGCCCCGTCGGCTGTGGACTATCCGGTCCAGGGCGCGCCCCTGGCCCCGACCGAATAGCCCCCCCGCCATGATCACCCTGGTCAATCCGACCCTGCCCTATGGTTTCGCCAAGCGTCATGGCGTGATCCTGCTGGATGCGGGCGACATCGCCCTGATCGGGCTGCGCGAGGGGGCCGATCCGGCTGGGCTGATCGAGACACGCCGCGCCCTGGGCCGCCCCATCCGCGTGCAAACCCTGACCCAGGCAGCGTTCGATCGCGAACTGTCGCAGGTCTATGCCGGCGACCACCTGAATGCGACCAACGGCGGCGAGGACCTGGACATGCCGTCCGGCCTGGACAGCCTGATCGATGATATCCCCGCGACGGCAGACCTGCTGGACACCGCCGACGACGCCCCGGTCATCCGCCTGATCAATGGCGTGATCGCCGAGGCGGTGCGCGCCGGGGCCTCGGATATCCATCTGGAGCCCTTCGAACACGCCTTGGTCGTCCGCATGCGGATCGATGGGGTGCTGCGCGAAACCCTGAGCCTGAACCCCCGGATCACGCCGCTGCTGGTGTCGCGGGTCAAGGTGATGGCGCGGCTGGACATCGCCGAGAAGCGCATCCCCCAGGATGGTCGCATTCCTCTGGCTCTGGGCGGCAAGACGCTGGACGTGCGCGTTTCGACCCTGCCCTCGCGCGCGGGCGAGCGTGTGGTGCTGCGTATCCTGGACAAGGATCAGGCGGATCTGAAAATGGAGGACCTGGGCATGGGTCCGGGTGCCTTGGCTGCTTTCAAGAGCGCCCTGGCCGAGCCGAACGGCATCATCCTGGTCACCGGGCCGACCGGCTCGGGCAAGACCACCAGCCTGTATGCCGGCCTGACCCTGCTGAATGACGCCAGCCGCAACATCCTGACGGTCGAGGACCCGGTCGAATATGCCATCGATGGCGTCGGCCAGACCCAGGTCAACGTCAAGGTCGGCATGACCTTCGCCGCCGGTCTGCGCGCCATCCTGCGCCAGGACCCGGATGTCGTGATGGTCGGCGAGATCCGCGACGTGGAGACGGCCGGGATCGCTGTCCAGGCCTCGCTGACCGGCCATCTGGTGTTGTCGACCGTCCACACCAACGACGCCGCAGGCGCAGTGACCCGTCTGCGCGACATGGGGATCGAGCCCTTCCTGCTGGCCTCCACCCTGCGGCTGATCGTGGCCCAGCGGCTGGTGCGGCGGCTGTGCGGCCAATGCCGTCGCGAGGAGGACGCCGATCCCGCGACGACCAAGCTGCTGGGGGTCAAGACCGGTAAGCGGGTCTGGCGGCCCCAAGGCTGCGCCCACTGCAACAACACCGGCTACACCGGTCGGGTCGGTCTGTATGAGACGATCCGCATCGACGACCGCATCCGTCGCCTGATCGCGGCCGAGGCGGGCGAGGAGGCGATCAATGCCGCCGCCTTCAAACAGGGCGGCACCCTGACCGAGGCGGCCCGGCGACTGGTCCTGGACGGCGTCACATCGGTCGAGGAAGCGGTGCGTGTGACCCGCCAAGATAACGCGGCCGATGAATCGGCGCGTGAGGTCGCGGCCTGATGGCGGCCTTCGACTATGTCGCGGTGGACGCCGGCGGACGCACGGTCTCGGGCGCGCTGGACGCCGCGGACGAGGCTGCGGCGCGGGCAGTGCTGGGACGGCGCAAGCTGGTGCCGCTTCAGATCGCGCCGACGCGGGGGGTCACCCAGAAGGCGGAACGCAGCCTGCCGTCGCGCGGCAAGCTCGATTCCAAGACCCTGGCTCTGACCACCCGGCAACTGGCCACCCTGATCTCGGTCGCGCCGATCGAGGAGGCGATCCGCACCCTGATGCTGCAGGCCGATCGCCCGCATGTGCGCCGTGTCCTGACCGGGGTGCACGCCGGGGTGATGGAGGGCCGTCGTCTGTCCGAGGCGATGGGATTGCAGGGGCAGGCCTTCCCTCCACTGTATCGCGCCATGGTGGCGGCGGGGGAAAGCTCGGGTGCGCTGCAGCCGATCCTGGAGCGTCTGGCCGACGGGCTGGAGCGCGACCAGATGGTGCGGGGAAAGGTGATTACCGCCCTGGTCTATCCGGCGGTGCTGGCGGTCGTGGCGCTGGGGGTGATCGTCGCCCTGATGACCTTTGTCGTGCCCAAGGTCGTCGAGCAGTTCGAAAGCATGAACCAGGCGTTGCCCCTGCTGACGCGGATCGTCATCGGGGTGTCGGACCTGATGCGGAACTGGGGCTGGATCCTGGTGCTGGTGGGCGTCTGCGGCGCGGCAGGCCTGGGTCTGGCCCTGCGGAACCCGGCGTTGAGGCTGAAGGTCGACGGGGGCCTGCTGCGGCTGCCGGTGATCGGGCGGTTGACCCGCGACCTGCATGGGGCGCGGATGGCGCGGACCTTGTCCACCATGATCGCCTCGGGCCTTCCTGTGCTGGAGGGGTTGACGACGACGGCGCGGACGGTCTCGAACCGGCGACTGCGGCTGGCGACCGAGGCCATGGCAGAAGCCGTGCGCGAAGGTGGCGGCCTGTCGGCGGCCATGCGCCGCGCCGACGTCTTCCCGCCCCTGCTCGTTTACATGACGGCCTCGGGCGAGAGCAGCGGTCGGCTGGAGCCGATGCTGGAACGGGCCGCGGACTATCTGGAACGCGAGTTTTCGAACTTTACCGCCGTGATGCTCAGCCTGCTGGAGCCGGCGATCATCGTTTTCATGGGCGGTGTGGTGGCGCTGATCGTGCTGTCGATCCTGCTGCCCATCCTTCAGATCAATACCCTGGCCATGGGGTGATGGAGTGCATCATGCTTGTTCGTCCTAACACTCGCCGCGCGGCGGCTCGTTCCTTGAGGAATGCTTCTGGTCCTAACGCGCGCCGCGCGGCGGCGCGCTTCTTGAGGACAGCCTTCGCTCGCGCTCAAGCCGCGAGCGACCGCGTCGCGAGCAATAGCGCCCCAAACCGGGCCGGCTTCACCCTGGTCGAGTTGATGGTCGTCATCGTCATCATCGGCCTGCTGGCTACGGTCGTGGCGATCAATGTTCTGCCCAGCCAGGATCGGGCCATGGTGGGCAAGGCGCGAGCCGACATCTCGGTGCTGGAGCAGGCGATCGAGACCTATCGGCTCGACAACCTGACCTTCCCGACGTCGCAGCAAGGCTTGCAGGCCCTCGTAGCACCGCCCGCCGATCTGGCCCGGCCCGAGCGCTATCGCCAGGGCGGATATGTCCGTCGCCTGCCCGAGGACCCCTGGGGCAACCCCTATCAGTTCCGCCGTCCCAGCGCGCACGGACAACAGTTCGACGTCTACTCCTATGGGGCGGACGGCAAGGAGGGCGGCGAGGGCGACGACGCCGACCTGGGCAACTGGCAGGGATGACTGGCAAGGGCGCCATCGCTCGCGACGCGGTCATTCGCTGTCTGAGCGCGACCCTGCGGCACCTCGCTCAAGCAGCGAGCCGCCGCAGGGTGAGCGATAGCGCCCTAAAGAATGATGGTTTCACCCTGGTCGAACTCCTGATGACCATGGCGATCCTGGGGCTGGCGGCGACGGCGGTCGTGATCGCCGCCCCGGACCCTCGGCCCAGCCTGGGCCAGGAGGCCGACACCTTTGCCGCACGGCTGGTCAAGGCGCGCGAGGAATCCCTGCTGACCAATCGTCCGGTCGCCATGGAGGCGACGGCCGAAGGCTATGGCGTCTCGACCTTCGACGGTCGGGACTGGTCGCCGCTGACCGAGGGACCTTTCCAACCTGGACGCTGGGAAGAGACGACGAGGATCGAAGCCGCCGAGGACGGGGCCCGCGTCGTTTTCGACCCCACGGGCGTGGCCGAGCCCGCGACCGTCACCCTGTTCCGGGACGACACCCGCATCGCCGTGACCGTCGACGCGGCCGGCGAGGTCCGGATCGATGACTAGTCGAGCCGGCTTCACCTTGATCGAGATGCTGGTGGCGCTGGCCGTGTTCGGGCTGGCGGCTCTGGCCCTGCTGAATCTGGCGGGCGAGAATACCCGGTCGGCGGCACGGGTGGAGACGCGGACGGTCGCCGGCATCGTGGCCGAGAATCTGGCCGTCCAGACCCTGGTCGATGTCGACCCCCCGGCGATAGGGGAAACGCGCGGCGAGACGGCGATGGCGGGCCGCATCTGGACCTGGACCCGCGTCGTAAATGGTACCGATGATCCCGACATACTCAGCATACGGATCACCGTCTCCGAGGGCGGCGAACAGGTTTCGGACGTCACCCTGTTCCGGGCCAATGCGTCATGACCGGGCCTGGAAAGAACTGCGCTCAAGCAGCAAGCGACCGCGTCGCGAGCGGTAGCGCCCTAAGGGAAAATGCCGCTCAAGCAGCAAGCGCCCGTGGCGCGCGCGGTAGCGCCAAAAGAGCAGGCTTTACGCTGGTCGAGGTGCTGATCGCGCTGATGATCTTTGCCTTGATCGCGGCGGCGGGAACTGGCGTGATTGCCGTCTCGATCGACAACCGGTTTGCGGTCAAGGAATCGACCGATCAGACCGCAGAACTGCAGCGCACCAGGGCGCTGCTGAAGGCAGACATCGGCCAGGTGGTGACCCGGCGCTCGCGGGGGCCAACGGGACAGACCGAACCCTCGTCCCTGCGCGGCGGATCGGGACCGGGCGAGCCGCTGCTGGTGTTGAACCGGTCGGGGTGGAGCAATCCCGGCGAACGCGATCGCGCCTCCCTGCAACGCGTGGAATACAGGCTGGTAGAAGATCGGCTGGAGCGCCGCGTCTTTACCCATCTGGATGGTGCCCGCCCCGGTCCGGCCCAGGTCCTGATCCGCAAGATCGAGACGGCGACCGTCGCCTTTGTCAGTGGGGGACAGGAAACCCCGACCTTTACCCCGGCCCAGAACCGGCCCCTGCCCGATGCCGTTCGCGTGCGCCTGGTCGTTCGGGGCTATGGCGAGATCGAACAGCTGTTCCTGGTGGGGAGCGGTCGATGACCGGATCGCGCGGCGATCGTGAGGGGATGGCCCTGCTGACCGTGCTGCTGATGGTCGCGGTGATGGCGGCGATCGCTGTGCTGGTCCTGGATGACGTGCGGTTCTCGGTGCGGCGTGCGACCAATGCCGCGACCATGAGCCAGGCCCAGTGGTATGCTTTGGGGGCCGAGGCCCTGGCCCGGCGGCAGATCGGCCGATTGAACCGCGCAGACCCGATCCGCACGCCCCTGACACCGGACTGGAACGGACGCCCGCTGGCCTTTCCGATCGAGGAGGGCGAACTGCGCGCTGTGGTCACCGATGGCCAGGCCTGTTTCAACCTGAACAGCGTGGTCCAGGGGGCGGGAGAGGCCCTGACGGCGCGACCGCGCGGGGCCCTCCAACTGATCGCTCTCGGCCGGGCTGTGGGCGTGGACGAGGGACGGATGCGCGGCATCGCCGATGCCCTAACCGACTGGATCGACAGCGACCAGATCCCTCTGCCCCGCGGAGGCGAGGACGGCAGCTATGCGGGCGGTGCCGCACCCTATCGCACTGCCGGGACACTGGTGGCCGAGGTCAGCGAGCTGCGGGCCGTCAAGGGCGTGGATGCCGACGCCTATCGCCGCCTGCGACCCTATCTGTGCGCCCTGCCCTATAGCGAGCTGTCGCCGATCAATCCCAATACCCTGCGGCCGGAGCAGGCTCCCCTGCTGGTCATGCTGTCCGAAGGAAGCCTGAGCGCCCAGGCGGCGCGGTCGGCGATCGCGGCGCGGCCCGGTGCTGGCTGGACCGACGTCGGGGCCTTCTGGAACCAGCCGGCGATGTCGAGCGTGGAGCCGGCATCGGACGTCTATGACCAGATCACCTTGAGGACGCGGTTCTTCGCCCTGAGGGTCGACGTCGACTATGGGGGCGCGCGCGCCGTCCGCACTACCCTTTTGCAGATCACCTCCGACGGGTCCGTCAGGCCCGTCATCAGTCGCTGGACACCCGACGAATGAGCCGAACCCGACTTGTCCTCATGCCGGCCGTGGCCAGTGAGCCCGCACCCTGGCTGATCGTCGATGCGGCGGGCACCGTGCTGGAGCGCGGCCTGCTGTCGCTGGAAAGCCCCGCCGGGGGTCCGGCCATCCGCACGGTGGCGGTCGTGCCGGGGGCCGATGTGCTGATCCGCTGGCTGGACCTGCCGTCTGGCAATCCTGCGCAGCAGCGAGCGGCGGCCCTGTGGGCGCTAAAGGATGATCTGGCGGCGACGCCCGATCGCGTTCGGTTGTCGCTGGGCCGGGCCGTGGCGGGCGAGCCGCGCCTGGCGGCCGTGGTGTCCGATCCCCTGGTCCAGGCCTGGACCGACTATCTGACCACCCTGGGTGTTCGCGCCGATGCCCTGGTCCCCGACTGCCTGACCGTCCCGGAGCCGGTGGATCCGGCCATTTTGGCGGCGGTCGGATTTGGTCCCAGCCTGGCCCTGCGCGGGCATCGGTTCGCCGCCAGCGTGGAGCCGGACCTGGCCGAGCTGATCGCCGGGGATCGCACGATCGTGGCGGTCGAGGATCGACTGCAGGTCGAGCGGATGCTGGTCCAGGCCGCCCTGAACCCGCCCATCGACCTGCTATCGTCGGGCGGTCGAGCAACCGGCGAGGGCCTGAGGCCCTGGCGACGCGCGATGGTGCTGGCCGCGGCGGTGGTGATCGCCCCCCTGCTCATCACCCTGGCCTTGGCAGCACGGGACGATCTGGCAGCGCGCAATGACCGGCAGGCGGCGGAGGCGGTGGCCCGGCAAGCCTTTCCCGACATGGCACCCGGCGTTGATCCGGTGGCCGAGGCCGAACGGCGGCTGGCCACGGCTGCACCCCCTGGCGGGGTCGCGGTGGCGGCCGCCGTCCTGTTCGCGGCGCTGGAAGGCGTCGAGGGGGCCGAGCTGGACAGCCTGAACGCCGACCCGGCTGGAGGCGTCCGCGCCACAGTCAGCTATCCGGCCTATCAGGACCTGGAGGCGATGCAGGCTGCGGTCGCGGCGGCGGGGCTGATGCTGACCGATACCTCCACCATCGACGACAATGGGCGGGTGGTCAGCGATGTGGTGATCGGAGCGGGTGCATGAAGGCCATGATCGAACAGGCCCGGGCCTGGTGGACCGGACGATCGCCGCGCGAGCGGGCGATGCTGAGCGTGATGGGCGGACTGATCGCGGCCGTGGCCCTGTGGTTCCTGGTGGTGTCGCCGACGCTGACCTGGCGCACCGAGGCCACCGAGCGCCGGGCCGAGGCGGCCGCCCAGCGGGCTCGCATCGAAGCCGGCGTCGCGCGCATGCAGGGCTCATCCGGCACCGCCATGGCCGTGAGCGACATGGAGCAGGTGGCCAACCAGACGGCGACAGCGGCATCCCTGAATGTTGCCTTCGCCCCGGAGGACGGTGGGCTGGGCTTTACCGTCACTCAGGCCACCACCGGGGCTCTTTTCGGGTGGCTGGCCCAGTTGCAGGCCGAGCACGGCATGGCCCCGCGCACCTTGGTCGTCAGCGAAAACGCTGACGCCACCCTGTCAGCGCAGGGCGTGTTCGCGGGCCGCTGATCGTCCGCCAACGCGTCGGCGAACCGCTGCGGGTTGAGAATTTCTGCGGTCGTCGCTCAAGACATCTCACTTGCTGATGCGTCATGACGCGAGCATGGGCTTCGTCCTGCAGAGGTCCCAGGCCGGGCTCATTCACCAGAGAGAGCGCTTGGCCCTATCCTCTAGGGACAATTGGATGGCTGAAGGTTCTGTCGGCCAGGGCGACGAGGCGAAGATGCTGGACCGATTGGTAGCCATGGCGAGCGAGGCCGGGACCGTGATCCTGGGCATCTACGACCGTGCGGACGTGGGCGCCACGGACAAGAGCGACGGATCACCTGTGACTCTGGCCGACGAGGCAGCGGAAGCCGTCATCCTGGCCGCCCTGGCGCGGGACTTTCCGGATATCCCCGTGGTGGCCGAGGAGGCCGTGGCTGTTGGCCAGTGCCCGGACGTCGGCCATCGCTTCTTCCTGGTCGACCCACTGGACGGCACCAAGGAATTCATCAGTCGCAACGGCGAGTTCACCGTCAATATCGCCCTGGTCGAGAACGGCCTGCCCGTCGTGGGGGTCGTCTATGCCCCGGCGCTGGGCCTGATGTATGCGGGCGATGCGGACGGCGCGCGCATCAGCCGGTCGGACGACGGCGTGTTCCGGGACTGGACGCCACTGGTCGCAGGCCCAGCGCCGATCGCGGGCCTGAAGGTCGTGGCCAGCCGCAGTCACATGGGGTCCGAGACCAGCGACTATCTGGCCGGGTTCGAGGTCGCCGACCTGGTCTCGGCCGGGTCGTCGTTGAAGCTGTGCAAGGTGGCGGGCGGCGAAGCCGACCTGTATCCGCGCCTGGGCCGGACCATGGCCTGGGACATCGCGGCGGGCGACGCCGTCTTGCGCGCCGCCGGAGGCATGGTCCGTTGTATGGAAGGCCGTCCGTTCAGCTATCATCTGTCGCGCGTGCCCGGTGACACCGCATTCGCCAATCCCTGGTTCGTCGCGTCCGGCGCGTTCGATCCCGCCGACCTGAAGAAGCCGACCGCATGACCGCTGCCCCCCTGATCCAGCCTGCGCCGCCACCGCTCAGCCGCGAGCGACTGACCCACCTGCAACAGCTGGAGGCCGAGAGCATCCACATCATGCGCGAGGTCGTGTCCGAAACCGAGCGGCCGGTGATGCTGTATTCGATCGGCAAGGACTCTGCGGTGATGCTGCATCTGGCGGCCAAGGCCTTCTATCCCTCGCCGCCGCCCTTTCCCCTGATGCACGTCGATACGACCTGGAAATTCCGGGCGATGTACGACCTGCGCGAGCGTATGGCGCAGCAGCTGGGCATGGAGCTTCTGGTCTGGACCAATCCGGAGGCTGTGGCGCGCGGCATCAATCCGTTCGATCACGGATCGGCGGTCCACACCGACATGTGGAAGACCGACGGCCTGAAACAGGCGCTGGACCACCATGGCTTTACCGCCGCCTTTGGCGGTGCGCGCCGCGACGAGGAGAAGTCGCGGGCCAAGGAGCGCATTTTCTCGTTCCGGTCGGCCGGTCACCGCTGGGACCCCAAGAACCAGCGGCCCGAGCTGTGGAACCTCTATAACACCCGCACCGCAGCGTCTGAGACCATCCGGGTCTTCCCGATCTCCAACTGGACCGAGCTGGACATCTGGCAATACATCCACCTGGAGAACATCCCGATCGTGCCGCTTTATTTCGCGGCTCCGCGCCCAGTGGTCGAACGGGACGGCACGCTGATCATGGTCGATGACGACCGCATGCCCCTGCGGGGTGGCGAGGTGCCTCAGATCCGGTCGGTGCGGTTCCGCACCCTGGGCTGCTATCCCCTGACCGGGGCGGTCGAAAGCACGGCCGACACCCTGCCTGCCATCATCCAGGAAATGCTGCTGACCACCACCTCGGAGCGTCAGGGCCGGATGATCGACCACGATCAGTCCGCCTCGATGGAGAAGAAGAAGCAGGAGGGCTATTTCTGATGGCGCATCAATCCGAACTGATCGCCACAGACATCGAGGCCTATCTGGAAGCGCACCAAACCAAGTCGCTGCTGCGGTTCATCACCTGCGGCTCGGTCGACGACGGCAAGTCCACCCTGATCGGACGGCTGCTGTACGATTCCAAGATGGTCTTCGAGGACCAGATGGCGCAGCTGGAAGCCGACTCGCGCCGCATCGGCACGCAAGGGGGAGAGATCGACTTTGCCCTGCTGGTCGATGGGCTGGCGGCCGAGCGCGAACAGGGCATCACCATCGATGTGGCCTATCGGTTCTTCTCGACCGAGACGCGGAAATTCATCGTCGCCGACACGCCCGGCCATGAGCAGTACACCCGCAACATGGTCACCGGCGCCTCGACCGCCGAGGCCGCCGTCATCCTGATCGATGCGCGCAAGGGGGTGCTGACCCAGACGCGTCGGCACAGCTATCTGGTGTCGCTGCTGGGCATCCGGCACGTCGTGCTGGCGGTCAACAAGATGGACCTGATCGGCTGGGATCAGGCAGCCTTCGACGCCAGCGTCGCCGAATACAGGACCTTTGCAGCCTCGGTCGGGCTGAACGCCGTCACGGCCATCCCGATGTCGGGGTTGAAGGGCGACAACATCGCCGCGCGCAGCGACGCCACCCCCTGGCACGACGGCCCGACCCTGATGGAATGGCTGGAGGCGGTGGATGTGGGCCAGGACGGCCGCGCCCAGCCGTTCCGCATGCCGGTGCAATGGGTCAATCGTCCGAACCTGGACTTTCGCGGCTTCTCCGGCCTGATCGCGGCCGGCACTGTCAAGCCCGGCGACCGGGTCAAGGTCCTGCCCTCCGGCCGTCAGAGCACGGTGTCGCGCATCGTCGTGATGCCGGGAGACCTGGATCAGGCCGTGGTTGGACAGTCGATCACCCTGACCCTGGCCGATGAGGTCGATGTCTCGCGCGGCGACCTGCTGGTGGCCGCCGACAGTCCCTGCGAGGTGGCCGATCAGTTCGAGACCACCATCGTCTGGATGGACGACGAACCGATGCCGCCGGGCCGACCCTATCTGCTGAAGATCGGGGCCCGCACCGTCACGGCCCAGCTGACCGAGATCAAGCACAAGGTCAACGTCAACACGCTGGAGAAGCTGGCCGCCAAGCGGCTGGAACTGAACGAGATCGCGGTCTGCAACCTGTCGCTGGACCGGGCTATCCCGTTCGAGCCCTATGCTGACAATCGCGCCCTGGGCGGCTTCATCCTGATCGACAAGCTGTCGAACCGCACGGTAGCGGCCGGTCTGATCCATTTCCATCTGCGCCGCGCCGACAACATCCACTGGCAGGCGGTGGACGTGGACAGGACGGCGCGGGCCGCGATCAAGGGCCAGAAGGGCCGGGTCGTCTGGCTGACCGGCCTGTCCGGTGCGGGCAAGTCGACCATCGCCAATCTGGTGGACAAGAAGCTGCACGCCCTGGGTCGCCACTCCTATCTGCTGGACGGAGACAATGTCCGCCACGGCCTGAACCGGGACCTGGGCTTCACCGAAGAAGACCGGGTCGAGAACATCCGCCGCGTCGCCGAGGTGGCGCGTCTGATGGCCGATGCCGGTCTGATCGTGGTGACCGCCTTCATCTCGCCCTTCCAGGCCGAGCGACAAATGGCGCGCAACCTGATGGAGCCCGGCGAGTTCATCGAGGTCTTCGTCGACACGCCCTTGTCCGTGGCCGAGCAGCGGGACGTTAAGGGGCTGTATCAGAAGGCCCGCGCCGGTCAGCTGAAGAATTTCACCGGCATCGACAGTCCCTATCAGGCCCCCGAGAATCCCGAACTGCGGATCGACACCACAGCCATGACCGCCGTGGATGCCGCAGAGGCGATCGTGGGTCTTTTGATGGGAGACCGAGAGAGGTAGCGCCATGGATTCTGTCGGTCTGCTGGCCGATATGGGTCCGTTCCAGCCCCGGTAGCCCGATACGGACTTGCATGGCGGCGCGGCGGCGACGAAATGAAGCCGTCGCTTCTTCTGAGTGCTGAATGACCAAGGTCCTCATCATCGGTGCCGGCCATGCCGGTGGCTCCGTCGCCGCCCTGCTGCGCCAGTATGGGCATGAAGGCCCGGTCACTCTGGCAGGCGAAGAGACCGCACCCCCCTATCAGCGCCCGCCCCTGTCCAAGGCCTGGCTGAAAGGCGAGGCAGATCTGGACGCCCTGATGCTGCGGCCGCTCAGCTTCTATGCCGAGCACGACATCGCGCTGCGTACGGGCGTCACGGCTGTGGCGATCGACGCGGCGGCCCGCACGGTCGCCTTCGCCGATGGATCGACCGAGACCTATGACAAGCTGATCCTGGCCACCGGATCGACCGCGCGCAAACTGGCCATTCCAGGGGCCGATCGGCCCGATCTGATCGAGCTGCGCACCCTGCACGATGCCGAGCGGCTGAAGGCGGCCCTGGGGCCCGGCCGTCGGCTGGCCGTGGTCGGCGGCGGCTATGTGGGGCTGGAGGCGGCGGCCTCGGCCCGCGCCCTGGGAGCCGAGGTGGTGGTGATCGAGCGGATGGACCGGGTTCTGGCGCGGGTCGCCTCCGCCCCCCTGTCGGCCTTTTTCACCGCCCGGCACAAGGCCGAGGGCGTCACCATACTGACAGACGCCGAGGTGGCCGGGTTCGAGGACGGGGCCGTGCGTCTGGCGACCGGCGAAGCGATCGCCGCCGATGCCATACTGGTCGGGGTCGGGGCCCTGGCCTGCGATGCCCTGGCCCGGTCCGCCGGACTGGTGTGCGAAACCGGGGTGGTGGTGGACGAGGCGGCCCGGACGTCGGACCCCGACATCTTCGCCATCGGCGACATGGCCTGGCGGCCCAGTCCGGTTCACGGCGGGCGGATGCTTCGGCTGGAAAGCGTGCCCAATGCCCTGGAACAGGCCAAACAGGCCGCCTGCGCCATCACCGGCCGACCCGCGCCCACGCCCGAAGTGCCATGGTTCTGGTCCGATCAGTACGACATCAAGCTGCAGATCGCGGGCCTGCCGTTCGATGCCGATCGTCAGCTGGTGCGGGGCGACCCGGCCAGCGGCAGTTTTGCCGTCTTCCACCTGAGCGGCGACCGCATCGTCAGCGTGGAGGCCGTCAATGCCGGGCCGGAGTTCATGGCGGGCCGCCAGCTGATCGCCAAGGGGACGCCCATCGACCCCGACCGCCTGACCGACCCGTCAGTTTCGATGAAGGCGGTAGCTGCGGTGTAGGCGTCTCCTCCCCATCGCAGATGGGGAGGGGGACCGCGGAGCGGTGGAGGGGCTGCGTGCGAAGATTCCCCCCCGTCACGGCGCGAAGCCGCGCCGCGCCACCTCCCCATCCGCTGCGCGGACAGGGAGGAGACAGCACGCGCCGAATCTTAAGCCGAGCGCTAAGCCCCTTCGCTCAAGCAGCGAGGCTCCGCGAGCCGAGCGGTAGCGCCCTCCTAAATATGTATCGCGTGGCCCAGGGCGCGCAGGGACGCCTCGTGGAAGGCTTCGCCGAGTGTGGGATGCACGTGGATGACCCCGGCGACGTCCTCCAGAACCGCGCCCATTTCCAGCATCTGGGCAAAGCTGTTGGACAGTTCGGCGACGTGCTGGCCGACCGCCTGGACGCCCAGGATTCGGTGATCCGTCTTTGACGCCAGCACCCGCACGAAACCGCCGTCCTCGCCCGCCTCGATGGCCAGGGCGCGGCCGATGGCGGCCAGGGGGAAGACGGCGGTGACGACGTCGTCCCGGCCCTCGACATCCAGCGGACCCAGACCCGCCGAAACGATTTCCGGCTCGGTGAAACAGACAGCGGCGATCGTCACAGGATCAAACCGGCGGTCATGGCCGGCGATGATCTCGGCGACTACCTCGCCCTGGGCCGAGCCCTTGTGGGCCAGCATGGGTTCGCCGGTCAGGTCGCCGACCGCCCAGACATTCCGCATGCTGGTGGCGCAGCGGTCGTCGATCTTCACGAAGGGCCCGGCCATGGCCACGCCCATGTTCTCCAGGCCCCAGCCCTGGGTGCGCGGACGGCGGCCGACAGTGACCAGCACCTTGTCGGCGGCCAGTTGCAGCGGCTCGCCGTCCTTGGTCGTGACGTTCAGCTTGCCGTCCCCGAAGCCGCCCGCCCGCGCGCCGAGATGCAGTTCGACGCCGTGCTTTTCCAGCCATTTGGCGACCGGATCGGTCAGGGCCTTGTCATAGAGCGGCAGGATGCGGTCGGCCATTTCGACGATGGCGACCTGGGCTCCCAGCTTGCGGAAGGCGATGCCCAGTTCCAGCCCGATATAGCCGCCGCCGACCACGACCAGCCTGTCCGGCACGACGTCCAGCGACAGGGCTTCTGTGGATGAGATGACGTCGCCCCCGAACGGCAGGAAGGGCAGTTCGACCGGCTCGGAGCCGGTGGCCAGAATGACGTGTTCGGCGGTGATGGTGATCGGGCCGTCTTCGGTCTCGACGCGGCAGGTCTTGGCGTCGGAAAACTGGGCCCAGCCCTTGATGACCCGGACTTTGGCCTTTTTCAGCAGGGCGGCGACCCCGGCGTTCAGCTTACGGACGATCCCGTCCTTCCAGGCCACGGTCTGCGACAGGTCGATGGCCGGTGCACTGGCCGTGATGCCCAACGTCCCGCCACCCGCCGCCTTGGCCACCGTCTCGAATTTCGAGGCCGCATGGATGATGGCCTTGGAGGGGATGCAGCCGACGTTCAGGCACGTCCCGCCTAGCCCGTCGCCGCCATCGACCAGGACGGTGTCCAGACCCAGCTGGCCGCAGCGAATGCCGGCGACATAGCCGCCGGTCCCGGCACCGATGATCAGGACTTTGGTCTTAATGCTCTGGGTCATGGGCGGCCTCGACGCGTACGCGCAGGAAATCGGGAACTTGGTGAGGCTCGACAACGCGTAGCGTCCCGTTGGGTCGCTCGTAACCGAGAACGATGTCACCGGGGACCAGGGTCATGCGGTCGGCGCAGAACGTCGGCCCATCCCTCAATCGAGTAAAATCACCGACGGCGGTCACGGCATAGGTCGCGGCTGGCTCGCCCCGAACGGCGTCGATCGAATGGATCGTGGCGGTATCGTCCCACATCTCGAAAGAGCCATTGCTGCGGGGTTCCGGGGCGCGACGGACTTCCACTACACGGCCAATAACAACGGCGGGGCCACCGTTGGCTAGAAGCTGCTCCCACGGCGGCGGCGCTTCGGCGATGCAGGCGAGCGTGGGCGTCGACAGCAGCCAGATAGCCGGAGCAATTATCGTGATCAGAAAACCGCGCATATGTCCGCCCTCACCCCATCCACAAGGTCGCGGGATGCTCCAGCAGGCCCTTGATGCGCTGCACGAACACCGCCGCGTCGTGGCCGTCGACGATGCGGTGATCGAAGGACGACGACAGGTTCATCATCTTGCGGACCACCATCTGGCCGTCCCGCACCACCACTCGTTCGGCGATCTTGTTGGGGCCGACGATGGCGACCTCGGGGTGGTTGATGATCGGGGTGTGCACCACCCCGCCCAGTGTCCCCAGCGAGGTGATGGTGATGGTCGAGCCGGACAGTTCCTCGCGCTTGGCCGAGCCGTCCTTGGCGGCACCCGAGACACGGGCGATCTCGGCGGCGGTGTCATAGGGGTCGCGCGCCTCGGCATGACGCACCACCGGCACCATCAGCCCGTTCGGCGTCTGGGCGGCGATGCCCAGATGCACCGCCGCGTGCTGGGTCAGGACCCCCGCCTCGTCGTCATAGGTGGCGTTGATCTGCGGCTGGTCGCGCAGGGCCACCACGATGGCGCGGGCAATGAAGGGCAGGACGTTCAGTTTCGCTTTGCCCGTCTGCTTCGCCTGGGCGTTCAGATGGGCCCGCAGCTCTTCCAGCGCCGTGACGTCGATCTCTTCCACATAGGTGATGTGCGGGATGCGCCGGACGCTCTCGGCCATCCTTTCCGCGATCTTGCGGCGCAGGCCGATGATGCGGACCTCGGTCGTGCCTTCGGCCTTCGTATAGGCGGAAGCCGCCGATGATCCGGAGGCAGACGATTGGACCTGGCCACCGGAGAGGAAGGCATCCAGATCGGCGTGATCGATCCGGCCGGCAGGGCCTGACCCCGGCACGGCCTGCAAGGGAATACCCAGATCGCGGGCCCGGTTGCGCACGGCGGGCGAGGCCAGGGGCCGGACGCCGAGGACCTGTGCGGTGCGTGCGACGGGCTTGCCCCCCTCTGGCGGCTGCGCCGCCTGTCTCCCCCCAAGGGGGGGAGATTGGGCGACCTTCGTCTCCGCCCTGTCGCGTAGCGATGGGGAGGGGGACCGCGAAGCGGTGGAGGGGGCCGGGGCGGACTCGGTCCTGACCGGGGCGGACACATTCCCCGCACCCTCGACATCGAAACTGACCAGGGGACCGCCGACCGGCACCTGCTGGCCCGCGTCGCCATGCAGGGCGGCCACGACGCCTGCGACCGGCGAGGTCAGCTCGACCGTCGCCTTGTCGGTCATGACCTCGGCCAGCAGCTGGTCTTCCTCGACCGCATCGCCGACCGCGACATGCCAGGCGACCAGTTCGGCCTCGGCCGTCCCCTCGCCCACGTCGGGCAGTTTGAAGACGTAGTTTCCGGCGGACGGCGGAGTCGCCCCCTCCGTCACGTCGCTACCGCTCCGCGCCACCTCCCCACTGACGTGGGGAGGAGAAGTCTCCTCCCTGTCGCGCAGCGATGGGGAGGTGGCATCGCGCGCTGGCGCGATGACGGAGGGGGCGACACCGGCGTCAGACGCAGAGGCATTCCCCGCCCCCTCGACCTCAAATTCCACAAGGGCCGAGCCGACCGGCGACATCACGCCGGGCTCTCCGTGCAGGGCCGTGACCCGACCGGAGACGGGCGATGTCAGTTCGACCGTCGCCTTGTCCGTCATGATCTCGGCCAGCAACTGGTCTTCCTCGACCGCATCGCCGATCGCGACGTGCCAGGCGACCAGTTCGGCCTCGGCCGTGCCCTCGCCCACGTCGGGCAGTTTGAAGACGAAACGCCCCATGTCAGCGCCCCCCCGTCATGACGGATTTCAAAGCCTCGGCCACCCGCTCGGGGCCGGGGAAATATTCCCACTCGAAGGCATGCGGATAAGGGGTGTCCCAACCCGTCACCCGCGCGATCGGCGCCTCCAGATGATAGAAGCAGCGTTCCTGGACCAGGGCCGACAGCTCGCCGCCGAAGCCCGAGGTTTTCGGCGCCTCGTGCACGATGACGCAGCGGCCGGTCTTCTTCACGCTGGCCTCGATCGTCTCGATATCCAGAGGCACCAGGGTGCGCAGGTCGATGACCTCGGCGTCCACGCCCGCGTGCTCGGCCCCCGCGAGCGACACCCAAACCATGGTGCCATAGCAGAGGATGGTCACGTCCGAACCCTCGCGCATGATCCGCGCCTTGCCGATGGGCAGGGCGTATTTGCCGGTCGGGACCTGGGCCAGGTCCTGGGCCTTCCACGGGCTGACCGGGTTCTTGTGCCAGCCGTCGAACGGGCCGTTGTACAGCCGCTTGGGCTCAAAGAAGATGACCGGGTCATCGTCCTCGATCGCCGCGGTCAGCAGTCCCTTGGCGTCATAGGGGTTGGACGGAATGACGACCTTCAGGCCCGCGATATGGGTGAACAGGCTCTCGGGGCTCTGGCTGTGCGTCTGGCCGCCGAAGATGCCGCCGCCATAGGGGCTGCGAACCGTGATCGGGGCGGTGAACATGCCCGCCGACCGGTAGCGCAGCTTGGCCGCTTCGGAGACGATCTGGTCATAGGCCGGATAGATGTAGTCCGCGAACTGGATCTCGACCACAGGACGAAGGCCATAGGCCCCCATGCCGATGGCGGCGGCGACAATGCCGCATTCGCTGATCGGGGCGTCGAAGCTGCGGGTCAGGCCATGCTTCTGCTGCAGCTGGTCGGTGACGCGGAACACGCCGCCGAAGAAGCCCGCATCCTCGCCGAAGCTGAGGACGTTCGGGTCCTCGGCCATTTTGACGTGCAGGGCCGAGTTCAGCGCCTGGATCATGTTCATCGACTGGGTGCCGGACGTCGGCGCTTCGGATGGCGGCGCATTATCGGCGGTGACCATGTCGGGCTCGAGGCCGTCGTTGCGGTCGGATTCGGTGAAGGTCTGTTCGGTCATGCTCAAACTCCGACCTCGCGGCGCTGTTCGATCAGGCGCCAGTCCTCGGTGGCATAGACCTCCTCGAACATAGTCTTCACCGAAGGGCGCGACTGACCCAGGGTGCCGATGGTCTCGGACTCCTTGCCCGCCGCTCGGACCTGGGCGACCGCCTCGGCCTCGGCTTCGGTATGCTGATCATCCGACCATTCGCCGAGCGCGATCAGATGCTGCTTCAGCCGCGCGACCGGATCGCCCAGCGGCCATTTCTCATGCTCGTCGCCGGGGCGATAGCGGCTGGGGTCGTCCGAAGTCGAATGCGGGGCCCCGCGATAGGTGAACAGCTCGATCACCGTCGCGCCCTGGTTCGACCGGGCCCGCTCCTCGGCCCACTGGGTCGCGGCCCAGACCGCCAGGAAGTCGTTGCCGTCGACACGAAGGGCCGGCAGGCCATAGCCGATCGCCTTGGACGCAAAGGTCGTCTCCAGCCCGCCCGCGATGCCCTGAAAGCTTGAGATGGCCCACTGGTTGTTGACGATGTTCAGGATGACCGGCGCGCGATAGACGGAGGCGAAGGTCAGGGCGTTGTGGAAGTCGCCTTCGGCCGTCGCGCCGTCGCCGATCCAGCTGATGGCGATCTTGTCGTCGCCCTTGTAGGCACTGGCCATGGCCCAGCCCACGGCCTGGGGCACCTGGGTCCCCAGATTGCCGCTGATGGTGAAGAAGCCATAGTCGCGGCTGGAGTACATGATCGGCAGCTGGCGCCCTTTGATCGGGTCTTCCGCATTCGAATAGATCTGGTTCATCATATCGACCAGCGGATAGCCGCGCGCGATCAGCAGCCCCTGCTGGCGATAGGTCGGAAAGCCCATGTCTTCGCGGCTGAGGATCATGCCCTGGGCGACCGCGATCGCCTCTTCGCCCGTGCATTTCATATAGAAGCTGGTCTTGCCCTGGCGGTGGGCGCGGTGCATCCGGTCGTCGAAGGCGCGGGTCAGGATCATGGCCTTCAGACCCTTGCGCAGGATCTCAGCGTCCAGCCGCGGATTCCACGGCCCGACCGCCACGCCGTCATCGTCCAGCACCCGGATCAGACGGAAGGCATGGTCGCGCATGTCATAAGGCGTGCTAGCCACAGGTGGTCGATCGACGGCACCGGGCGCATCCAGCTTCAGATGGCTGAAGTCCGGGGCGTCGCCTGGGCGGCCCGACGGTTCGGGCACGCGCAACGACAGGGGCTGGGCATTCTTGTGCTGGGTCATGGATGGTCCGGTCGTTCCGTCCGATTATCGTCTTTTCAATGCTGGATAGCATGGCCTGTTTGAACAGGCTTGCGCGAATCCGACCTTGCGCTGTGCCGATGAGCGGTATTTTATTGCGCCATAACTATAAACGGAGAAACGCATTGGCTGACGAACTCGATCCCATCGACGCTCGCATTCTGGACATCCTGCAACAGGACGCTGGCCTGTCGGTCGCCGAGGTCGCAGACAGGGTCGGATTGTCGGCTTCGCCCTGCTGGCGCCGGATCAAGCGGCTGGAGGATTCGGGCTTCATCAGAAAGCGCGTCACCTTGCTGGACGCGGCGAAACTGGGCCTGGATTTCGAGGTCTATGCCATCGTCAAGCTGAGCCTGCCGTCCAGCGAGAACCTGGACCGGTTCGAGACCGCCATCGCCGACTGGCCCGAGGTGGTGCAGTGCTCGACCATCACCGGGCGCGAGGACTATGTTCTGCGTGTCATCACCTCGGACATGCACGCCTTCGACAAATTCCTGCGCGGGAAGCTGTTGACGCTTGGTATCGTCTCGGACTGCGAGAGCCATATCGTGACGCGGGGCGTCAAGAACGTGACCTCCCTGCCGTTGGGCATCATCACCCCCCACGTCAAATAGGGGCCAGGGCCCCGACTTTTCCCAACCGATGACGTTTCGTCCGATCGGGGCCATGACTGTCGCCAGCTTGTTACTTGACGTTGACGTAAACGTAGGGTTTCTGTCGGCGAGTTTTGAATTCGCACCCTCTGCGCGGCCTCATACGCCCCGCTCAGGACCACAGACCGTCCCTCATGCAGCGCGCCACCGCGTGCCGCGCGATAGGGACAAACACAGTTCCTAATGTAGCGAGGCACCGCGTGCCGAGCGCTAGGAACAAAAAGGGAGAGTCCGATGGCCGAAGCCTATATCTACGACGCCGTGCGCACGCCGCGCGGCAAGGGCAAGAAGGACGGATCCCTGCATGAGATCACGGGCCTGAGCCTGGCCAGCCAGGTGCTGGAAGCCCTGCGTGATCGCAACAACCTGGATACGTCAAAGGTCGACGACGTCATCCTGGGCTGCGTCTCGCCCGTCGGCGAACAGGGGGCCGACATCGCCCGCACCGCCGTGCTGTCGGCCGGCTGGGCCCAGACGGTAGCCGGTGTTCAGGTCAACCGCTTCTGCGCCTCAGGCCTTGAGGCCGTGAACATGGCGGCGGCCAAGGTGAAGTCCGGCGAGGCCGACTTTGCCGTCGGCGGCGGCGTCGAGGCCATGAGCCGCGTGCCCATGGGCAGCGACGGCGGGGCTTGGCCGGTCGATCCGTCGTCCGCCTTCCCGACCTATTTCGTGCCGCAGGGCGTCTCGGCCGACATGATCGCCTCGAAATACGGATTCAGCCGCGACGACGTCGATGCCTATTCGGTCGAAAGCCACAAGCGGTCGGCCAAGAGCTGGGCCGAAGGCCGGTTCAAGGGATCGGTCGTACCGGTCAAGGATCAGCTGGGCCTGATCCGGCTGGACCACGACGAAACCATTCGTCCGAACACGGACATGCAGACCCTGGGCTCGCTGAACCCGTCTTTCGCCATGATGGGCGAGATGGCCTTCGACAGCGTGATCAACCAGCGCTACCCCGAGGTCGAGCGGGTCAACCACGTCCACACGCCGGGCAATTCGTCCGGTATCGTCGACGGCTCGGCCGGCGTGCTGATCGGCAGCCTGGAAGCCGGTCAGGCCGCAGGCCTGAAGCCCCGCGCCCGCATCCTGGGCGCCGCCTCGATCGGGTCGGAACCGTCCATCATGCTGACGGGTCCCGAGTTCGTGGCCAACAAGCTGCTGGCCAAGCTGGGCATGCAGTCCACCGACATCGACCTGTATGAACTGAACGAGGCCTTCGCCGCCGTCGTGCTGCGCTTCATGCAGGCGCTGGACATCGACCACGGCAAGATGAACGTCTGCGGCGGCGCCATCGCCATGGGTCACCCCCTGGGTGCCACCGGGGCCATGATCACCGGCACCGTGCTGGACGAGCTGGAACGGTCGGGCAAGTCCACCGCCCTGATCACCCTGTGCATCGGCGGCGGCATGGGCACCGCCACGGTGATCGAGCGCGTTTGATTTCTCATTGCTCCCCCGCTGGGGGAGCTGTCAGCGAAGCTGACTGAGGGGGCTGGCCCCGAACGCCAGTGTCTGCGGTGGGCCCCCTCCACCGCTTCGCGGTCCCCCTCCCCCGGTGGGGGAGGAATAAGGAAGAGAGACCATGGAAAACTTCAAGATCGACGTCGATGCCGACGGCATCGCCCTGATCACCTTCGACGTCCCCGGACGGTCGATGAACACCCTGACCAGCGGCGTAATGGCCGAGATTCCGCAGGTGGTCGAACGCATCAAGACCGATGACGCCATCAAGGGCGCGGTCCTGACCTCGGGCAAGGCCTCCGGCTTCTGCGCCGGGGCGGACCTGGGCGACATGGCCGGCGGCATGCTGGCCGGTGGCTCGCTGCAGGAGGCCTATGACGCCGGCTGGAAGCTGAACGGGGCTCTGCGCGCGCTGGAAACCTGCGGCAAGCCGGTGGCCGCGGCCATCAACGGTCTGGCCCTGGGCGGCGGTCTGGAACTGACCCTGGCCTGTCATCATCGCGTCGTTGGGGACAGCGCGAAGATTCAGCTGGGCCTGCCCGAGATCAAGGTCGGCCTCTTCCCCGGCGGTGGCGGCACCCAGCGGCTAACGCGCCTGATCGGCGTGCAGGCGGCGATGACGGCGATGACGGCCGGCTCCTCCTGGCGTCCGAACGACGCCAAAGGCGCGGGGGTGGTGCACGAGGTCGTGGCCGCAGGCACCGAGGTCGAGGCCGCCAAGGCCTGGATCAAGGGCGGTGGCAAGGCCGTCCAGCCCTGGGACGACAAGGGCTTCAAACAGCCCGGCGGTGGCCCCTATCACCCCGTCGGCATCCAGAATTTCCTGGTCGGCAATGCGATGATCCGCAAGCAGACCTATGGCAACTATCCGGCCGCGACCAATCTGATGAAGGCCGTCTATGAGGGCATCCAGGTGCCCATGGACGCCGCCCTGCGTATCGAGACCCGCTATTTCATCAAGACCCTGATGACGCCCCAGGCCCAGGCCATGATCCGGTCCCTGTTCCTGTCGAAACAGGAGCTGGACAAGGGCGCAGTGCGTCCCGCTGGCATCCCCCAGTCCGATCCGAAGAAGGTCACCGTCATCGGCGCTGGCATGATGGGCGCGGGCATTGCCTATGTTCAGGCGCTGGCCGGGATCGAGACCATCCTGATCGACCGCAGCCAGGAAGACGCCGACAAGGGCAAGGCCCACGTCGAGGCTCTGTTGAAGAAGCGCCTGTCGCGCGGTCAGCTGACGCAGGACAAGTATGATGCCCTGCTGGCCTCCGTGACCGCCACCACCGACTATGACCTGATCAAGGGCTCGGATCTGGTGATCGAGGCGGTGTTCGAGAACCGCGAGATCAAGGCCGACGTGACCAAGCGCGCCGAGGCCCAGCTGGAAACCGGAGCCGTGTTCGGCTCCAACACCTCGACCCTGCCGATCACCGGCCTGGCCGAGGCCAGCGTGCGGCCCGAGGACTTCATCGGCATCCACTTCTTCTCGCCCGTCGACAAGATGATGCTGGTCGAGATCATCCTGGGCGAAAAGACCGGCGAGGCGGCGATCGCCAAGTCGCTGGACTACGTCATGAAGATCAAGAAGACGCCGATCGTCGTCAACGACGGGCGCGGCTTCTACACCTCGCGCTGCTTCGGCACCTATGTGGCCGAGGGTCTGGCCATGCTGGAGGAGGGCTATGCCCCCGCCCTGATCGACAATCTGGGCCGTGCCACCGGCATGCCGCGCGGCCCGCTGGAGATGCACGACGACGTCGCCCTGGACCTGTCGGTCAAGATCGCCAAACAGACGGCGGCGGACCTGGGCGACAAATACGTGCCGATCGAGGGCCACGAGATCGTCCGCAAGATGGTCGAGGACCTGGGCCGTTACGGACGCAAGAACGGCAAGGGCTTCTACGACTATGACACCAAGCCCAAGACCCTGTGGTCAGGCCTGGCCGACCTGGCCCCCGTCCGCATCAACGATTCGACGCCCGAACTGATCGCCGACCAGAAGCAGCGCCTGCTGTTCCGCCAGGCGGTCGAGGTTGCACGCTGCTGGGAAGAAGGCGTCATCGACGACGTGCGCGAGGCGGACGTCGGGGCCATCCTGGCCTGGGGTTTCGCGCCCTGGACCGGCGGCCCAATCACCCTGATCGACCAGACCGGCGTGGCCGAGTTCGTGCGTATCTGTGACGACTATGCCGAACGCTATGGCGACCGCTTCAAGGTGCCCCAGCTGCTGCGCGACATGGCCGCCCGCGGCGAGACCTTCTACGGCAAGTTCGCCGGTCAGAAAGCGGCGGCGTAAGCCTTCTCCTCCCCACGCCAGTGGGGAGGAGACCGCGAAGCGCTTCACGAACCTGCTTTCAGGGGAGCATGGCCGCCATGAAAACAGTCACAGCCATTATCGCGGTGTCGATCACCGGTCTGGTATCTTCGGGATGTTCGCAACCCACGCCCATTCCGTCGGGTGCAGACACCAAATTCTACGGCAACATTTCGGAGGGCGGCAAGTTCGGCGTTTCCATCGGCACCACTCGCAAAGTCTCGCGCGCTGCCATGGAGGCCAAGGCCTTCGAGTTCTCTGGAACGACCACCTGTGGTGAAAGCGGCTTACGGGAGGAAATTGCCTGCGATCCCGATGACGTGTTCGATTTCTATCACAAGCATCGGACTCTGGGTCACGATACGGTTTTCATCCGAGTCTACGACGACCGCGTCATGACCATCGGCTGGTCCTTCAATCTTCTCCACGTGGATTTCTGATCGCGCCAAGAAGCGCCCGTCTTGGCCTTGTCGGGGATAAGAGCTCGCATGCAGACCCGCCTCATCAAGACCGACAGCCTGACACAGCAGGTGCTGGAGGCCGGTTCCGGCCCTCTGGTCCTGCTGATCCACGGCTTCCCGGAGCTGGGCATCAGCTGGCGGGCGCAGGTTCAGGCGCTGGCCGCCGCTGGCTATCACGCCGTCGCGCCTGATATGCGCGGCTATGGCGGGACCGACCAACCGGAGGAAACCAGCGCCTATTCGATCCTGAACCTTGTCGGCGACATGGTCGATCTGGTGCGAGCGCTGGGGGAAACTCAGTGCATCGTCGTCGGCCATGATTGGGGTGCGCCGGTCGCCTGGCACTGCGCCCTGCTGCGGCCCGACATCTTCAGAGCGGTATTCGGCCTGTCGGTCCCCTTCCAGCCGCGCCGCGCCGCCGGTCCTCCGACGCCCGCCATGGCCGCGATCGCCAAGCGGCTGGGTCGGGGCGAACTCTATATGAGCCAGTTCCAGGCCCCCGATGCCCATCTGGCGTTCGAACGGGACGTCCCGACCGGCCTGCGCAAGGGTTTCTACGCCTATGACGGCGCGACACCGGATGCGCGGCAATCGACCGGCTTCATCGCCCCGGGCCATGACTTCGTTTCCGAGGTTTCGGACGACGCCACCCTGCCGCCCTGGATGACACCGGAGCATATGGACGAATACGTCCAGGCCTTTACCCGCAGCGGGTTCAAGGGGCCGATGGACTGGTATCGCTGCCTGGACCTGAACTGGTCCCTGACCAGCTTTCTCCAGGGACAGAAAATCCATCAGCCCAGCTTCTTCATGGTCGGCGAGCGCGACCCCGTCCGCCACTATGCCGGTCAGCATGAGGCGGGGCTGAGGGACTGGCTGACCGATCTGCGAGGTCAGGTGGTGGTGCCGGGCGCAGGACACTGGATCCAGCAGGAACGTCCCGCGCAGGTGAACGCCGCCCTGCTGGGCTTTCTGGACCAGGTCCGGGGCCAAAAGGCCGCATAGCCACAACCACTATTGAAAATCGTTCGCAACTTGGGCACAAGCCGGACGTGACCGACGCCGCTGCGCCCGCCCCCAATCCGACACCCCGGCCCAAGGCCGCGATGAATGGCGCGCGTTCGTTCTGGCTGAAGCAGTTGCACCAATGGCACTGGATCTCGGCGGCCATCAGCCTGGTCGGGCTGGTGCTGTTCGCGGCAACCGGCATCACCCTGAACCACGCCGCCCAGATACCGGCCGAGCCCGTGACGGTCGAACAGACCGCCACCCTGCCCGCCCCCCTGCTGGCCCGTCTGGAGGAAATGGCCGAGGAGACGACCGACCCGGTCCCCGACTCCGTCGCCCGCTGGGCTGCCACAGAGATGGACGCGCCGATCGCAGGCCGCCCGACCGAGACCACGGTGGACGAAATCTACGTCGCCCTGCCCACCCCCGGCGGCGACGGCTGGCTGACGATCGACCGGGCAAGCGGCGAGGCACTGCGCGAGACCACGACGCGCGGCTGGATCGCCTACCTCAACGACCTGCACAAGGGTCGGAACACCGGGCCGGTCTGGTACTGGTTCATCGACGTCTTCGCCCTGGCCTGCGTGGTCTTCGCCCTGACGGGGCTAGCCCTGTTGTGGCTGCACGCCCGCAACCGGGCTTCGACCTGGCCCCTGGTCGCGGCCGGTCTTCTGATTCCTGCCGTCATCGCCCTGATCTTCATTCACTGAGAGTTGCCATGCGTTCGCTGCCGCTGATCCTGACCGCTGCTGGCCTGGGCCTCACGGCCACGCCCGCCCTGGCCCAGAGCCTGAGTGTGGCGGTCGAGATTCCCCGCATCGCCAGCGCCTCCTATCACCGACCCTATGTCGCGATCTGGATCGAGCGCCCGGACCAGACGGCAGTCCAGACCCTGGCTGTCTGGTATGACATCGCTCTGCCGGCCGGTGAGGGCAAGGACTGGCTGAAGGACATGCGGACCTGGTGGCGGCGCGGTGGCCGGGCCATGACCATGCCGGCCGACGGCATTTCGGGGGCCACCCGCGCGCCCGGCCGCCACACTGTCAGCATCCCCGCCGCCCGCCTGCGCAACCTGCCCGCCGGTCAGTATGTGATGGTGGTCGAAGCCGCCCGCGAACTGGGCGGACGCGAGGCCGTTCGCGTGCCCTTCCGCTGGGGTGGAGCCAATACGGCCAATGCCACCGGCTCGACCGAACTGGGTGCCGTCCGCGTCACCGTCGCCCGCTGATCTGAACTCTGAACAAGACCAAATTCTAACTAAGGAATGTCCGTCATGAAGAAGCGTTTTGCCCTGGTCGCCCTGGCCGCCGCCGCCCTGGCCCTGCCCTTCGCGGCCCAGGCCCACCGGGCCTGGCTGGCGCCCAGCTCCACCGTCCTGTCCGGGGCGGAAGCCTGGGTGACGTTCGACGCGGGCATGTCCAACGGCGTCTTCATCGCCGACCATGCGGCCATGCGGCTGGACGGCCTGACCATCACGGCACCGGACGGCTCGGCTCTGGAGGCGCAGAACATGATGCGCGGGCGCTATCGCTCGACCTTCGACCTGCACCTGACGCAGCAGGGCACCTATCGCATCGCCAATCTGAGCAGCGGCATCAGCGCCACCTACAAGCTGAATGGCGAGGATCAGCGCTGGCGCGGTTCGGCGGCTGAATTCCCCGCCGCCATTCCAGCCGGAGCCACGGATGTGGTCGCCACCCGCAATGCCAACCGGATCGAGACCTATGTCACCCTGGGGGCACCGACCGACAGCGTGTTCACGATCCAGGGCGACGGCATCGAACTGGTCCCCGTGACCCACCCGAACGACCTGGTCGCCGGCGAGGCCGCCACCTTCAAGCTGACCGTCGACGGCCTGCCGGCCCAGGGCCTGGAGGTGACAGTCGCTCGCGGTGGCTCGCGCTATCGCGACAATCCCGAGGAAATGACCGTGACGACCGGGGCGGACGGGGCCTTCTCGGTCACCTGGCCCGAGGCCGGAATGTATTGGGTGAACGCCCAGGTCCGCAAACCTGCTCAAGGCGCTGACGTTGCCACCAGCGCCCAGTACAACGGCTCGCTGGAAGTGCTCCCCTGACGGACGCCGCTCCCCCTGTTCAGGATCGGACCAACCGCGTCCTGATTCCGCCGATGCGGGCCGCGCCCCAACGGCCGCCCAGCGACCTGATCTGGTCGCTGAGTGGCCAGACCATGGGCACGACATGGTCGGCACGCGTCGTGCCTGCGCCCGGTTCCGATCAGGCCGCGCTTCAAGCTGCCATCGAGGCCGAGCTTACGACGGTGGTCAATCTGTTCAGCCATTGGGAGCCGCGCAGCGAGCTGTCGCGGTTCAACAATGCGCCTGCCGGGGTCTGGGCCGTGTCGCAGGGCTTCTGGGACCTGTTGACCGCATCTCTGGACATCGCCGACGATACGGATGGTGCCGTCGATCCGACTCTGGGGGCCGTGGTCGATCTGTGGGGGTTCGGCCCGCCCGGCCCGCGTCCCGCCGATGATCCCGTGCCGAGCGACGAGGCCATAGCGGCGGCCCTGTCGGTCAGCGGTTTCCAGGCCCTGCGGCTGAATCGGGACGCCCGCGGCGTGATGCAGCCCGGCGGCATGCGGCTGGACCTGTCGGCCATCGCCAAGGGCCACGCCGTGGATCGTGTTTCCGATCGGCTGATCGCCGAGGGTGCCACCTCGCACCTGATCGAGATCGGCGGCGAGCTGAAGGGAAGGGGCGTCAAGCCGGATGGCCAGCCTTGGTGGGTCGAGATCGAGGCCCCGCCCGGTTCGACGGCACCGCGCACCGTCGCGGCCCTGTTCGACCTGGCCGTGGCGACGTCCGGCGACTATCGCCGCGCCTTCCGGCATCGGGGACGCGTCTATCCGCACACGATCTCGGGCCGCACGGGTCGGCCCGTGGACCATGGCCTGGTGTCGGTGACCGTCTTTCACGAACGGGCCATGATGGCCGATGCCTGGTCCACGGCCCTGACGGTCATGGGCCCGGTCGAGGGGCCGCCGTTCGCCGATGCCATGGGCCTGGCCGCCTGTTTCACGACGCGCGACGACCAGGGTCTGATCGAGACCGTCACCCCCGCATGGCACGCCATGATGGAAGAGGACGAGACGGACGCGTGACCACCGATCCGATCCGCTGGGCCTGGGCGGCAGCACTGCTGCTCGCATGGCTGGGGCTGATCGCCCTGATCGTCGTGCTGAAGCGGCGCGCGCGCCGCCCGGTCCAGACGCCGACGGCGGACGGCTGGACCGTCGTGTTCGCCAGCCAGACCGGCTTTGCCGAGGAACTGGCGGTCATGACCGCCGAAACCCTGCGCCACGCGGGCAAGGTCGCGCGGCTGGTCTCAATCGCCGATCTGGATCTGGATGACCTGAAACAGGCTCGCCACCTGCTGTGGATCGTCAGCACGACGGGCGAGGGTGATGCCCCCGACAGCGCCGCGCGCTTTGTGCGCCGGGCGATGGCGACACCGGCAGAACTGGACGGCGTGTCCTTTGGCCTGCTGTCTCTGGGGGATCGCACCTATCGCCAGTACTGCGGATTTGGCCGGGCCCTGGACGGCTGGCTTCGCCGATCCGGGGCCAGCGTCCTGTTCAATCCGGTCGAGGTGGACAACGGCGATGCCGGAGCCATCCGGCACTGGCAGCATCAGGTGGGCCTTTTGACCGGCAGCACGGCCCGACCCGACTGGGTGCCGGCTGCGCTGGATCGCTGGACCCTGATCGAACGGCGCCTGCTCAATCCCGGCAGTCCGGGGGGCCAGGCCTGGCACCTGGCGTTCCAGCCTCTGGACAGCACGGCCCCCTGGCAGGCCGGCGACATCGCCGAGATCGGTGTTCCCGTCGCCGCAGGCCATGACCAGACCACGATCGCCACGCGCGAATATTCCGTGGCCTCCCTGCCGTCGGACGGACGGATCGAGCTCTTGGTCCGGTTGATGATGCGGCCCGACGGGACGCCGGGCCTGGCCTCCGGCTGGCTGACGCAGGAAGCGGCGATCGGTGACGAGGTGGCATTGCGGGTTCGTACCAATCGCGGATTCCATGGCCCGTCGGCCGATGTGCCGCTGATCCTGATCGGCAACGGAACGGGCCTGGCGGGACTTCGGGCCCATCTGAAAGCCAGAGCCCTGTCTCCGAACCGCGCCGAGACCTGGCTGTTGTTCGGAGAGCGGACGTCGGCCCATGACGCCTTCTACGACGAAGACCTCACAGTCTGGCGGGCATCGGGCGTCCTGACCCGGCTGGACCGGGCGTTTTCGCGTGATCCGAGCGATGGTCGCTATGTCCAGCACCTGGTCGCCGAACAGGCCACCGAGATCGCCGCCTGGGTCGAGCGAGGGGCGGTCATCCTGGTCTGCGGCAGCCTCGAAGGCATGGCCCCCGGCGTCCATGCCGCGCTGGAGGCTGCCCTGGGCGCTGAGCGCCTGATCGAAATGACCGAAACCGGCCGCTATCGCCGCGACGTCTATTAAGGGTTCAGCCCACCAGCACCGGCGCATACGCACGTTCGGGACAGGTCGCACCGTGAACCGTGACGTCTGCCTCGCCGAAGCGCAGACCCAGGACGTCCAGGACAGAATGGACCACCCCATCCAGAACCGGTCCCAGCGGTCGCAGAAGCGCGCCCAGCGCCGGGGTCAGATTGCCCAGACCCAGACCCAGTCCGATGACCTCGACGTCGACATTCAGTTGGCTGATCAGGCTGGCGACCATCCCGTCGACGAAGCCGCGGGATGCGGTGGTACGCACCCTTTGGGTCTGTATATCGGTCGGGCCGAAGCTCAGGGCGGTAAAGCCTGCATCGGCTGCCTCGATATCAGCGAAGGCCTTGATCCGCACCAAGCCCAGCACCGACAGCAGGGTCGCCTGCGACGGGACGATGGGCTGCTGAAAATCAGCCAGCCTTGATCGGTCGACGGCCCCGATCCAGGCGCGGGCAACGCCGGGCCGGACGCCGACCGTCACGGTGGCGAGCCCGTCGGCACAGGCGATCCGCTCCAGACGAGCCTCAGATGCCGCCAGTTCGATCAGAACCGGCAGGCGGACGTGCGCTAGCCCCGACAGTGTCTGAGCCGTGACGGCCTCGAGATACAGGCGCGCCTGGGCGGTGCGGATGATCGGTTCATTACCGTCGCTGACGGTCAGCCAGGGCGAGCGGTTGGGCCGCTCGCCGATCGCCAGCCAGACGTCGAGCGACGCCAGACCAGCGCCGGCCCCCATGTCCAGCTGAACCTGGCGATCGCCAGCCGCCACTTCCAGCAGGGCACTGGCCAAGTCCAGGGCCGCGACCTCTGCGTCCAGCGCGCCCGACAGGGACTGGGGAGCCTGTGTTTCCAGTCCGATCAGCTCCCCTAGTCGGACCTCCAACCCAGTTGCGGCCTGACCCAGCCGATCGAGCGCCGAGCCCGCCTGCCCTCCGACCAAAGTCCCCAGGACGCCCAGAGCTCGGCCCGCGTCGACCGAGCGGGTCAGCAGAGCCCGATAATCCCCCGCCGCCAGACCCATCTCGGTCGCCAGGGCGTCAGTGAAGGCCAGCAGGCTGACGTCTGCATCGGCCAGGGCTTGATAGTCCATGACCGTCAACGAGACCCGACTGCCTGTCAGGCCACCGAGCAGCTGGTTCGCCACGCCGCCGTCCAACCGGGCCAGACGAGAGCCTATGGAGATCATGGCCAGCGGCTCGCCCGCCGCCGTCGCCGCCGTCGCCGTTCGCGTGACCTCGACCGTGTCGCGTCGCAGAATCCAGCGCCCGAAATACAGGGTCGCCGTACTGGTCAACGTCACACGCGCTGCATTTGCCGGTCCGTCACCGGGCGTGAAGCGGATATGGGGTGACAGGCTGCGATCGGCCCTATGCAGACTCGTGACGACGGAGGTCCGCACGCCCAGTCCCAGATTGGCCTCGGCTGTCGCTTCGGCCCCCGCCTGGGCCTGCGTCAGGTCCGACACCGCCGACAGGGCTGCCAGGTCGGCAGCCCCCTGGACCTGACGGGCGTGCAGGGCTACCGAACCCAGGTCGATCACGACGGCGGCCATCAGGCAGACCAAAGCCCCCGCGATCACCGCCATCACGGCGACCCCGCCTCGCCGGTCGGCCACCCAGGCGAAGCGGTGGCCCATCAGCCACCTCCGATCCGCACGATGGCCGAGCGGGTAATCCTTCGCGGCGGCGAAGGCACGATCCCGGACAAAGCCATCAGGGGATGATCGGTCGCATCATAGGTGACATCGACCCGAATGGTGCCCTCTTCGCCGCCGACCCTGACGATCAGATCGGCGGGCTGAAATCCCGAGCCGCCGACCACCACCCCGGACACGGCTGCCCGAGCCAGATCGCTACGCTCGTCGTCGTCCAAACCCGCGACGGCCGCGCGCGCCCCCTCCGACGCAAAATGCTGGACGCTCTGGGCGAGCCAGAACCAGCCGCCATACACGACCAGGCCTATCAGCAGCAGGACCAGTAGAGGCCCAACCAGAGCGAACTCCACCGCCGCGGCACCTTCGCGGTTTGCTACCTTTGACTGACACCTCGAGCGAACACGCATGCCGGCTATCCAATACCGGCAATCACTTTAGGGTTGCATTGCTGAAGCAACCGTAAATGCGTCAGGACGTCTCGTTTGACCGCTCGAGGGCCTGAAGCAGGCTGGTGCCGTAGCGTTCCAGCTTGCCCGCACCGACGCCGGCAACATGGGCCAGCGCCGCCATGTCGCGTGGGCGGCGGATCGCGATTTCCAACAGGGTCTTGTCCTGAAAGATCACATAGGGCGGCACATGCTGTTCGGTGGCCCGGTCGCGCCGCCAGGCCCGCAGAGCCTCGAACACGGCGCGGGCATCGGCGTCCATGGCCTCCAGCGCCACATTGCGCCCGTCCCGCGAACGCTGGCGGGGGTTGCCCGAGCGGGTGGAGGCATCGAAGGCACGCGGGGCCCGGCGAGTGTGGATCGTCCGCTCGCCCCGATAGACGGCCCGCACGGCCTCGGGTTCCCCCAGGCACAGCAGGGGTTTGCCCTCATTGGCATCCTCGACCAGCAGACCCTCGAACAGCAGATGGTCGATGATCTCGCGCCAGCCATCGGGCGAGATGTCCCGGCCGATGGCCCAGGTGGTCAGGGCGGCCTCTTCGGCGCGAACGTCCTTGGTCTTGCCCAGCAGATGATCGATTACCCGAGTGCGGCCAAAGCGTTCGCCCAGACGCTGCACGGCCGCCAGAGCCTTTTGCGCCGCGACGGTCGTATCGCTGAGGCCGGGGGGGTCCAGGCACAGGTCACAGACCCCGCACACATCGGCGGTCGCCTCGCCGAAATAGCGGCGTACGGCCTGGGGCCGACAGGTCGCCCCATCCAGCATGGCGAACAGCTGGCGCGCCTTGCCCACCTGTACCGCCTTGACCTCCTCGGCCATCGGGCGACTGTCCAGCCGCTTCAGGCTCCAGGCGATGTCGGAGGGGCCGTAGAGGGTAATGCCATCCGCGGGCTCGCCGTCACGCCCCGCCCGGCCGATTTCCTGCCAATAGGCCTCGATCGAGGCCGGGGGGTCGGCATGGATGACGAAACGCACGTCTGGCTTGTCCACCCCCATGCCAAAGGCGATGGTCGCCACCATCACGGCCCCGTCCTCGGCCAGGAACCGCTCCAGCCGCCTGTCACGCGCGCGGGCGTCGAAGCCAGCATGATAGGCGATGGCATTGACACCAGCAGCCACCAGAGTGTCGGCCACCCGCTCGCAGCCGTCGCGCGAACCGCAATAGACGACGCCGGAACGGCCTCGGCGTTCCAGCACCAGTTCGGTGACCCGGGCATCGGTGCGGGCCCGCGAGCCGTTGACCTTGCGCTCGGCACTCAGCTGCAGATTAGGCCGGGCGAAACTGTCGACGAAGACCTTTGCACCCTCCAGTCGCAGTGAGGCCAGGATGTCGTCACGCGTACGAGCATCGGCGGTTGCCGTGACTGCGATGCGGGGCACGCCGGGAAACAGATCGCGAAGGCGGCCCAGCGCCCGATAGTCGGGCCGGAAGTCATGACCCCACTGACTGACGCAGTGCGCCTCGTCGATGGCGATCAGCGACAGCGGCAGGTTCGCCAGCCGGTCGATCAGATGCGGCTGTGCGAGACCTTCGGGCGAGACATACAACAGGTCCAGTTCGCCCGCCGCCGCCTGACGCCAGATGGCCGATCGGTCGTCCATCGACAGGCTGGAGTCCAGGCGCGCCGCCGACACACCCTGCTGCCTCAACGCCTCGACCTGATCGGTCATCAGCGCGATCAGCGGCGAGACCACCAGGCCCAGGCCGGGCCGAAGCATCGCGGGGATCTGATAGCAGACGCTCTTGCCACCTCCGGTGGGCAGCACCGCCAGGGCATCGCGCCCCGCCATGACCTCCGCAATGACCTCGGCCTGCAGTCCGCGAAAGTCGGAATGGCCCCAGACCCGCTCCAGCGTCGCCCGCGCCTGTGACAGCGGATCCGGGGCGAGCGGATCGATGGAAACTGAGTCGGTCGGCATGGACGGCTTTTGCCTGAATCCCGCCCGGGTGGCGAGGGGCCAGCCCCGACCGATCATCCACCCGCGTGCGTCAGTTGCCCCGGCCCGACGTCACGAAAGCCTGCAGGCTGGGCCAGGTCTGGGATTGCGGGGCCCGATCCCCTCCGCAGGCGACGGCCTGCATATAGTCGTAGAAGCCGGCACGACCGATGTCATCCCAGGGAGCCTCCGGCTCTTCGAACTGATCGATCAGGGCCCCGTCCGGGCCAAACTCTTTGGCACCCAGGAAGCGCACCTGGCGGGCGCTGCACCGGAAGGCATAGTCATCGACCACATGGCTCAGGTCGTCCGGATTGGCGGGAGCTTTCCGGACCCGCGCAATCCGCATGGTCGTCAGGCCATCCACGACGGCGATACTGTCGACATCGGCCAGGTAAGCAGTCGTGCTGTTGCTGGAAAACAGGTGCCAATCCTCAGCCAGAGCGGTTGTGGCGGTGGCGGACAGAATAGCCAGAGCAGCCAGCAGGGTCTTCATCGCAAGTCTCCTCCCCCAGAAGCGACAAGCCTGCATGATCCTCCGCTCACGGCGTTTTGCAAGAGGGTCATGGTCGCGACATAGCCGCGATCGACACTTAGTCTGGCAGCATGATCGCTCGTCTTCTTCTGACTCTTTTCGTTCTGTTCGCGGCCGGGACCGCACAGGCCCAGGTCGCGCCCTTCCGGTCGGACCGGATCGTGGTGGAGGTGCGGGGACGGGGGCCGGACGTCATCCTGATCCCCGGCCTGGCCTCGACGGCCGAGGTCTGGAGGCGGACGGCGGACCGGCTGGACGATCGCTACCGCGTGCACCTGGTCTCCATCCGAGGCTTTGGCGACCTGCCGGTCGGCGCCAACCAGTCAGGTGCGCTGAGTGGACCCGTCGCGGGCGAGGTCCGTCGCTATATCGCCAGCCAGGGCCTGACCCGCCCCGCCCTGATCGGTCATTCCATGGGCGGTCAGATCGCCCTGCGGGTCGCCGCCGATGCACGCGACAGCGTCGGCCGGGTGATGGTGGTGGATGCCTCGCCCTTCTTTCCGGCCCTGGTCAATCCGGGTGCCACGGTCGGCGACATCGAACCGATCGCCCAGATCGCCTATCAGGCGCTGATCTTCTTCGGCGATCAGGCCCTGGCCGATCGCGGCCGGTCTCTGGGGCTGGAACTGGGAGGCGCATCCGATGCCCTGTTCAACGGCATGGGATGGCAGGGCGGCGACCGCCGGGTGCTGGCGCGGGGCCTCTATGAGGTCATGACCCTGGACCTGCGTCACCGCCTGCCCGACATCACAGCCCCCGTTACCGTCGTCTATGGCTGGAGCCGGGACGACCGCTCGCCGCGCCGCGACATCGACCGGCTGCTGCGGGCCGCCTATTCCACCCTGCGCCGCCCGGCCCGGTTCGAGCCCATCGAGGGGGCCGAGCATATGGTGATGATCGACCAGCCCACCCGCTTCTTTGCCGCCGTCGAACGCTTTCTGGCCTAGAGCCAATAGGCCTTGAGCTCGCGCGACAGCATCTCCTCATACGACGGACGGCGGCGCGTAATGGCGTAGCGGTCGTCCTGGACCAGAACCTCGGGCACCAGGGGGCGGCTGTTGTATTCGCCGGCCATCACGGCTCCATAGGCCCCGGCTCCGCGGAAGACGACCAGGTCACCGGCCTGCAAGGGCGGCAAGGCGCGGTCACGGGCAAAGGTGTCGCCCGTCTCGCAGACCGGGCCCACGACGTCATGATCCAGGGCCTGCCCCGCGCGCGGCCGGACGGGTTCGATCTCGTGGAAGGCGTCGTACAGGGCCGGGCGCATCAGGTCGTTCATCGCCGCATCCAGCACCAAGAACCGCCGCCCGTCGGAGCGTTCATTGACCTGGATCACCCGGCTCAACAACAGACCGGCATTGGCGGCCAGCAGGCGGCCGGGCTCGAAGGCCGCCTCGACACCCAGGCCGTCCAGGACCTCTGCTGCCATGGCGACATAGTCGGCCGGCGACGGTGTCTCGGCCATGCCGTGATAGGGCACCCCCAGCCCGCCCCCCAGGTCCAGCCGTTCGACCGACAGGCCCTGAGCTCGCAGTGTCAGGGTCATGTCGCGCAGCACGCCAAAGGCCGACCGCAGGGGGTCCAGCGTGGTGATCTGACTGCCGATGTGACATGCCAGACCGACCGGGCGGACATGAGGCGATGCGGCGGCGCGGGCATAGAGCTCCAGCGCCTCCGCCACGGGGACACCGAATTTGTCGCCCGACCCGCCGGTGGTGATCTTGGCATGCCCGCCCGCACCGACGTTCGGATTGACCCGGATGGCGACGTCCGGACGCGCGCCAAGGCCCGCCGCCACGACGATCAGCCGCTCCAGCTCGATCGCGGATTCCGCGTTGATCTGGCGGACGCCGGTCTGGATGGCAAAGGCCAGTTCGGCATCGGTCTTGCCCACACCGGACAGGATGATGCGATCGGCGGGCACTCCGGCGGCCAGGGCCCGGCGCATCTCCCCCTCTGACACCGTATCGGCGCCGCAGCCCATCCGGGCCAGGGTGGCCAAGACCGACAGATTGCTGTTGGCCTTGACCGCAAAGGCAATCAGGGCCTCCCCCAGCGCCGCGCGTTGTGCGGCCACGGCATCCCGCATCAGGCCGTAATGCCGCTCCAGCGTGGCGGTCGAATAGACATAGACCGGCGTGCCGACGTCATCGGCGATTGTTTCCAGCGAGACGGCCTCGGCATGGAGAGCCCCGTCACGAACGTCGAAATGGTTCATTCCTGGCCGGGCGTCGCGCCTGAGCCGCCATAGGGGCTGGACGGTCCCCCATCGATCGGCACCTGGCTGTTGGGCCGGTTCTGGGTCGCCGGTTCGGGCAGGTCCTCGGCATTGCTGCTGCGCATGCCGCGCTCGGTGCGGCGCTCGGGCGCTTCCAGATCGGCCATGCGACCGCAGGCGGCGGTTCCGGCCAGGATCAGGACAACGGCGCTGAGGGGGAGGAGCTTGCTCATGACAGACGCGACTTCCATTCGGCGATACGCGCGCGGACCTGCTCCGGCGCCGTGCCGCCGAAACTCTGGCGACTGGCGCAGGAAGCCTCAGGGGTCAGCACCTTGTAAACCTCTGACGTGATGCCTGGCTCCAAAGCCTGCAGTTCGGACAGGGGCAGTTGCGACAGGTCCACACCCAGGCCCTCGGCCCGCTTCACCGCATGGCCGGTCACATGGTGCGCCTTGCGGAACGGCAGGTTCAGTTCGCGCACCAGCCAGTCGGCCAGATCCGTGGCGGTGGAAAAGCCCGATCCGGCCGCCGCCCGCATCCGTTCCGTGTTCGGAATCAGGGCCGCGACCATGGCCGTCATGGCCCCGGTCGCCAGGTCCAGAGCATCGAAGGCCTGGAACACCGGCGGCTTGTCCTCCTGCATGTCCTTGGAATAGGCCAGCGGCAGGCCCTTCATCACCGTGGACAGGGCCACGAAGGCCCCCATGACCCGTCCCGTTTTGGCCCGCACCAGTTCGGCGGCATCCGGATTGCGCTTCTGCGGCATGATCGACGATCCCGTCGTCAGGTCGTCAGGCAGGGTGACGAAGCCGAACTGCGGCGTCATCCAGATCACGATCTCTTCGGCCAGGCGCGACAGATGCCCGGCGCAGATCGAGGCGGCGGCCAGGGTTTCCAGCGCGAAATCGCGATCCGACACTGCGTCCAGGCTGTTGCCCATGGGCCGGTCGAACCCCAGCTCGGCCGCCGTGGCGTGGCGATCGATCGGAAACGGCGACCCGGCCAGGGCGGCAGCGCCCAGCGGGTTCTCGTTCATCCGCGCCCGGGCGTCGGCAAAGCGCGACACGTCACGGCCGATCATCTCGACATAGGCCATCAGGTGATGCCCCAGGGTCACCGGCTGGGCTGGCTGCAGATGGGTGAAGCCAGGCATCAGGTCCGCCGCATGCTCGGCTGCCCGGGCCAGCAGGGCGCGTTGCAGACCCTGCAACTGGTCGATGGTGCGATCGCAGGCATCGCGGACCCACAGGCGGAAGTCGGTGGCCACCTGGTCGTTGCGGCTGCGGGCCGTGTGCAGCCGCCCGGACGGTTCGCCGATCAGTTCGGACAGCCGGGCCTCCACATTCATATGGATGTCCTCGAAGGCGTCGCGGAAGGGAAAGCAGCCCCCCCGGATCTCGGCCTCGATTGTGTCCAGTCCCGACAAAATGGCGTCAGCATCCGATCCCGTCAGAATGCCCGTGACGGCCAGCATGCGGCAATGGGCCCGCGAGCCCCGCAGGTCCTGTTCCCACAGGCGTTGATCGACGCCGATGGAGACGTTGATCGCCTGCATAATTTCACTGGGCTTGGCGTTGAAGCGTCCACCCCATAGTGTCTGTCCCTTGGGACCGTCCGTTTCGGGCGACGCAGGATCGGATGTCTGGGGCATGGGGGGCTCGAAACGAGGCGGCTGGATGGTGGCGGCGGGGCTGGCGTTGATCGTGGTGATCGGGGCCGGGGCCGGGTCGCTATACGCCATGAAGGCCGGGCCGTTCAAAGACTCCGCGCCCCCGGTGGCCGAAAAGAGCGCACTGTCACGCTATGCCGTCGGCCCGCTGGCCCGTCTGGAGACGCCGGCGGACCTGGCCGTGGCCCCGGAGCATGGATTCAAGGATCGCGAAGGCGGCGATGTCCGCTTCTCGGATTTCCGCGGCAAGGTGGTCGTGGTCAATCTGTGGGCCATGTGGTGCGCGCCGTGCCGCACGGAAATGCCCACCCTGGCGCGCCTGGCCCAGGTCTATGAGGGGACCGACCTGATCGTCCTGCCGGTCAATGTCGATGCCACGCCCGACGCCATCGCCGACGCCCGCAGCTTCATCGACGTTCACGAACCCCTGCCGATGTACAGCGACCCGGCCTTCCAACTGCCCTTCCTGTTTCCGGGCGCAGGCAAAATGCCCCAGACTATCCTGCTGGACCGTCAGGGGCGGATTCGCGCATCGTTTTCAGGGGAAGCCGACTGGGCCAGCGCCGAAGCGCGGGCCCTGGTCGATGCCGTGCTGGCCGAGGGTGGCTAAAGCCTACTGGCGGGTGTCGGTCGCAGGATCGACAGCCCCGGGACGACCTTGCGCAGCGGCTTCGGCCTGATTGGTTTCCAGACGGTCCGCCAAGTCCCCAGCGCCCTCTTCGACGGCCTGAGCCGCCTTCATGGCACCGGATTCAATCACTTCGCCCGCCTGGGCCGCACCGGCCTGCAGATCGTCGCCGACCTCTGACGCAACCATGCCGGTTTCAGCCGCCGCCTCATTGGTCTCGGCCTGGGCTTCGTCCTGTTCGGCCTCGGTGCAGGCCACCAGGCCCAGCGACATGGCCACGGCAACGGCCATCAGGGTGCGGGGACGAAAGGTCATGAGGCGATCTCGCTGAAGGTTCGGAGTTAACCACGGAACGCGAAACCGATCGCAGGGTTGCAATGCGCGGAGCCCGGGAGTGGAGAGAGGGTGGTCAGCAGGGTCAGCCTTTGACTCCCAGATGCCGATTATCTATCGAATAGCAAAGCTATTTGCTTCCGCACGTAGCGGGAGTGAGGGAGCCGACACGATGGCTATCGAATCGCAAATCGACGTAACGCCGACACCCAATACGCCGGTCGACGATCGTGCTGTATGGACCGCCCCAACACTGCAGTTTTTCGAGGCTGTGTCCGCGGAAAATGGTAATTACGTCGGTCAGGACATCTACGACTTGTCCTGACTCGGTTTGACTGATTTTCGTGCCTGAGCGGTCTGATTTGCGCCGGGCATGCGTCAGCGGCTTTCGACGAAACTACTGCCCGCCGTCCCCAAAGGGCGGCGAGGCTCGGGGTCGCCCCTGAATGGTCGCCAGCGCGCCATCCGGCAGTATCGTCTGAAACACTGATGTATCAGGCGCCCTAAAGGTACCGGGCAACCTGGTCCGCCACACACGCGCAGCCTGCGTTGTTTTCACGATGGAAAAATGGTGGCTGGAGGCGGGCTCGAACCGCCACGGGCGGTCGCCGCCAGACGAAGACGGGCTTCCGCCCCCCTCTGCCCCGTTCTTCATGCAAGGAAAGCGCGTCAGCCACGATTCCTGACTAATTACCGTCATGTCAGGATTCGTCATGGGCCAGCGACCCTCCGACCCACTAGCCTCGCAGCTAACCTGGAGGGATCCCCATGACCGCACGACTGTTTGCAACCACAGTCCTCACCGCCGCCCTGGCCGCTGCCGCCCTGCCGGCCGCCGCCCAGACCCGTATCGCTGTCGGCGAACGATCGGGCGCGACACTGAATGCCCAATCCCCCAAGCTCGATGACGGCAGCTATTATGGCTGCTGGGTTGTCGAGCCCGGCTCCGGGCCTATCACCATCGACATGATGACCGGCCACTTCGATGCCTTCATGGTCGTCGGAACCGGCTCGGACTGCGGTGAATCCATGGTTCCTCTGGCCGCCGACGATGACAGCGGCAACAACACCAATGCCCAGATCAGCGGCACCTTTACGGAGCGACGCCTGTTGATCCGCGCCAATGCCTTCAATCCGGGCGAAGCGGGCAACTACTGGATTGAGGTCAAGTCCGGCCTGCCCGAGGTCGAGGACCGTCAGGGGAGCATGCAGGCTTTACCCGAAGTGGCCAGCGAATGGGGCACGGACGCCTATGTTTGCGCGGGCGTCTATCGCGCCATGGGCGATGTGCTGCCGAACGTGCGCGGCTATGGCAATGTTGGCACTATCGACTATGCCGCCCGCGACCGTCAGGTCACCGCCCGAATGGCAGCCAATGAGCGGAGCATGATCGATCTTACCTCCAGCAATTTCGTCATGATCGCATTGGGCGGGTTTATCGACGACAAGCCGCAACAGGTGTCGGAATATCTGACGGCGGTGGCCGACTGCGACCGGGCCAATGGCTTTACCCCGGTGACTCGCTTCCGTTGATCCGTCTCGACCTTTCACCGGTAGCTTCAGGCCTCCGACAGGAGTTGATTCCATGTCACTGAACATTTTTGCGCGAAATGGAGCAGTTGCTGCCACGGCCCTGATGGCGACACTGGCCGTCACCACCGCAGCTTCGGCCCAGAGTTCGATCCGCGTTGGCCAGCCCGTCAACGGCACCCTAACCGCCAGCGATCCCGTCATGGCGGTCGATGGCAGCAGCTATGACTGCTATATCGTCTCGACCCGGGCGGCCCAGACCTACACCATCGACCTTGAGTCCGATGACTTCGACACCTTCATCGGCATGGGCGCGGGCCGAGGCTGCCAGCCGCCGGTCGACCAGTTCAATGACGATCGCGGCGATGGCGACAGCAACTCCCGCCTGACCTTCACTTCGGCGGGCGGCGACTACTTTATCTTCGCCAACAGCTATGAGGCGGGAGCCACCGGAAGCTACCGGCTGACCGTGTCGGAGGGCGGCAGCAGGCCAGGCACGAAGTCGCGATAACGGTTGGTCTTCACCTCGTCGATTGCGCGCGCAATGTCCGGCGCGAATCAACGGCCGCTCCTTGCCCGTCCAGCAAGGCCCGCTTTCCGGTCTGATGGTGGGGCTCGACTCCGACCCATTGGACAGACCGAGCACGGCGGCGATCGTTTGATCGCGGGGTGCACGATTCTCAGGTTTCAGCCTGGCTCTAAGGCACTTGCGGCACGCGTGCCCGCCGTCTTCGACACGTGGTCGGGCTAACCGCGGCTCTCCCGCGCGAACGAGACGATCCGGTCGCGCGTAATCGCCGTCCCTCTCAGCTCTTTCCCACGGCATCGCACTTCTGCAGCCAATCCGATGGATGACCCGGCGGTAATGGCGCGCGCCGGCTGGACCGTTCGATCCGCTTCCAGAGGGGCTCCGTCCAGACCGAAGAATTCGACGGACGACACGCTCATCGTCCACGCGGTGCAATCGAGGGAACCCGAAACCACGAAATAGGCGATCTCCCTACCGCCAGACGTTCGCCCAGGAGCGGGGACAGTGGCCACGGCCAATTCCTGCACCCCCGAGCGGACTTCAGAGCCACCCTGAACCAAGTAAAAGTTGCCGTCGCCGAAGAAATACGGCGTCCACGGCGCCTCTTGGGCGGCTACGGGGGCGGCGATCGACAGGGTCGCGAGCAAGGCGAGAGTGAGGCGCATGAAGTTCTCCTTGATCTCGGCCGTATGTGCCCCCCCCGCAGGACGTATCCACACCTGACAAAACGTGACGACGTATTCGTGTCTACGTCTGCGTCGCGGCATTTCTTTCAGGCAGCAGCGCCGCGATCACGTTACACGTTGGTGCCGACTTGATCGTGGGACGATGGAACAAGCGCCGAACGCCGTCCGGCACTCTTCCGGAATTTTAGTCCCAGACGGTCCCTCCAGAGTCCATTTGCTGCAGAATCGTGGGCCGGAAGGACGAAGCGCCATCAAGAAGGGCTTTGTTTTGATGGGGAAAATGGTGGCTGGAGGCGGGCTCGAACCGCCGACCTGTGGGTTATGAATCCACCGCTCTAACCAGCTGAGCTACCCAGCCCCAAATCGACAGTGTGTCGCTTGAGTCCCGGCGGGAACTGGTCTGTCCGCCGGAAGAGGCGTGCCTATATAGGCGCAAGCGTTCCCGTTCAAGTGCAGGCTGCCCCGGATCAATCGGTCGCATGCGCGGATGGGAACATCCAGGGACACAGTCCCGTTCCGCGCGTCACATATCCATGAGGTTTTCCATGCGCCTGATCGCTCTCGCCGCTTCCGTTTCGGCCCTGACCCTGGCTGCGGCCTGCGGGGCTAATGGGCAGTCCGCTGCGCAGGACCCCGGCGTCCCTCTGGAGACCCGCCCCGCCAATGCGCCCGATCAGCGCCCGGCTTTCGAGGGGCAGACGCGCGCACCCGGCGTGACGACCGAAGCCACCCTAACCCACGCGGTGGTCGCCACGGGGCTGGAACATCCCTGGGGCCTGGCCCTGCTGCCCGATGGTCGCTGGCTGGTGACGGAAAAGCCGGGTCGCCTGCGCATCGTCACGGCAGACGGACAGGTGGGCGAGCCGATCGCTGGCCTGCCCGCGGTGGATGCCCGCGGCCAGGGCGGCCTGCTGGACGTCATCGTGGGCCCCGGCTTTGCCCAGGACCGGATGATCTACTGGAGCTATTCCGAGGCACGCGAGGGTGGCAACGCCACCTCGGTCGCGCGTGGTGCCCTGTCGGCGGACGGCAGCCGGGTGGATAATGTCCAGGTCATCTTCCGCGCCCTGCCGGTCTATGACGGGGACAAGCATTTCGGGTCGTCCCTGGCCTTTGCGCCCGATGGAAAACTGTTCGTCACCCTGGGCGAGCGCTCTGACGCACCGATACGGCCCCAGGCCCAGGATCTGGACTCGCACATGGGCAAGACCATCCGCATCAATGCCGACGGCACCGTGCCCCAGGACAACCCCTTCGTCGGACGCGACGGGGCCCTGCCTGAAATCTGGTCGCTGGGTCACCGCAATGTGCAGGGGGTGGCCGTACAGCCGGGCACGGGCGCGATCTGGACCATCGAACACGGCACGCGCGGTGGCGACGAGATCAATCTGGAAAAAGCCGGTGCAAACTACGGCTGGCCCGACGTGGCCTACGGTGTCGAATACCGCGGCGGGGCGATCAATGGCGGCATCACAGCCCGCGAGGGCACCGAACAGCCCGTCTATTACTGGGACCCTGTGATCGCGCCCGGTGGCATGACCTTCTATGAGGGGACCATGTTCCCCGGCTGGCGCGGCAACCTGCTGGTCGCGGGTCTGAAGGACAAGCAACTGGCCCGGCTGGTGATCGAGAACGACCGCGTCGTCGGCGAGGAGCGGTTGCTGACCGACCTTGGCCAACGCATCCGGGACGTCGCCGTTGGCCCGGACGGAGCCGTCTGGGTCATCACCGATCAGGCGAACGGTGCCTTGGTCCGCCTATCGACGGCTAACTGAGCCCACCAACGTCTTGCGTCCACGCGTGCGTCCCCGCACACTTGCACCGGCCGTGGGGATGCGGGCTGGACGGGATAAACGACAATGATCGAAATGGTGATCGAGGCGCGGCGCAAGGACCTCGGCGGGTTCGAGGTTGGGCGGATTCTGCCCTTCCATTCACGGCGCATGGTCGGGCCGTTCATCTTCCTGGATCAGATGGGGCCGGCGGAGTTCGCACCGGGCGCTGAGGCGATCAGCGTGCGGCCTCACCCTCACATCGGCCTGTCGACCCTCACCTATCTGTTCGAAGGCGAGATCATGCACCGGGACAATACCGGTGCGACCCAGGCCATCCGTCCGGGCGAGGTCAACTGGATGACGGCCGGCAAGGGCATCGTCCATTCCGAACGCACCGATCCGCTGAAGCGCAGCCAGGGCGGCCCGATGCATGGGATGCAGGCCTGGATCGCCCTGCCGACCGAGGTCGAGGACACCGATCCGTCTTTCCATCACCACGGCGAACAGGATCAGCCCGCCTATGACAACGCCGGGCTGTTCGCGCGGCTGGTGGCAGGCGAGGCTTATGGTGCCAAGGCGGCGGTCAAGACATCCTCGCCCCTGTTCTATGTCCATTGGGAGCTGGCCCAGGGCGTGCGCACCGCCCCCCCGCCCGGCAAGGGTGCCGGCGGCTATTCGGAACGGGCGCTCTATGTGGTCAAGGGCGAGATCGAGGTGGGCGACCGCGCCTTTCACGCCGGCCAGATGATCGTGCTGGAACCGACCGCCGAGCCGACCATCAAGGCGGTGACAGCAGCCTCCGTCATGGTCCTGGGCGGCGAGCCGGTCGGGCCTCGCGTCATCTGGTGGAACTTCGTCTCTTCGTCACAGGCCAAGATCGATGCGGCCAAGGCCGACTGGAAGGCCGGTCGCATGACCCTGCCGACCGAGGACAGCCTGGAGTTCATCCCCCTGCCCGACGTGCCGTCCACGCCCGAGCCCGCGCCCGTAGCGGTCAAGCCCGAGCCGACGCACCCGGTCTGAGATCAGGCTTCGCCTTCAGGGGCCGGGCGGTGTCGTCGTCCATCGCCATCCCAGGGCATGGACCACGATGTGATAGATCAGGTTCTGCTCGATTGTGCCCTGGAACAGGTGCGCCCAGGGACCGACGGCGCGTGCTGCAACGTCCTCCCCGCCGTGGGATGCCGAATAGGCCGGGGCAAGAGCAGGCTGCACATAGGTCAGGGCCGTGGTCTCCTCGTCGGCGGGATTGCGGCGAGGCTGGTTCACTGCGCCGCCCGGGCCATTCGCATAGCTGAGAGTCGTATAGGGTTGACCGTCGGTGGCCAGAGCCTGGCGTCCGTCCACGCCGACGACACGCCCAAGGATCGGCTCGCCGCGCCGGGGATAGCCCGCAATGGTTAGGTTGTGACTGTGGTCTGCGGTCACGATCACCAGGGTGTCTTGCAGATCGACCATGGCCAGGGCAGCGGCCACCGCCCTGTCCAGCTCGACCGTCTCGTCCAGAGCCAAGCCCGCCATGCCGAAATGGTGGGCATGATCGATCCGTCCGGCCTCGACCATCAGAACATATCCGCCCTCGTGGGTTTCCAGCATCTGGATGGCCTTGACCGTCATCTCGGTCAGGCTCGGCTCGCCCGCGGTATCGTCGGCGCGCTGTGCCTCGAAGGTCATGTGATCGCGCTCGAACAAACCCAGCAGGCGCGGCGTGGTCTCCGGGTCGATCGCCTGAAACTGCTCGCGGTTCCAGACATAGGCCCCATCCGGATGCCGGATCGACCACTCTGCGGTCAGGTCGCGACCATCGCCGCGCAGGCCGTTTGAACCCGCATCCTCCGGATCGGACTGGCTGCGGGAGAGGAACTGCGCGCGCCCGCCCCCCAGAACCACCTCGAAACCATTCCCTGCGGGCCATTCGATCAACTGTCGCGCGATGTCGACACACCCGGCCGCGTGGGCCGCCGCGGGCAGTTCGGTATCATTCTCCCAGTCGCGGTTCGCCACATGGGCATAGGCGGCTGCGGGGGTCGCATGGGTGATGCGCGCTGTCGAAACGATACCTGTGGCCATACCCGCCGCTTCCGCCTGTTCGAACAGGGTCGTGACCTCCCGCCCGCGCGAGCCGGTACAATCGTCGAGCGTCGCAGTATGATCCAGGCCGATGATGTCGTTGCGTGTCTTGACCCCAGTGGTCAGCGCCGTGGCCGTAGGTGCCGAATCCGACACTTGAGCGTCATGGGCATAGGTCTTCACCAGCGCAGAGAACGGCATCCGATCCATGGTCGTCCAGGTGGATTCCCCGTCGCTGCCGGCTTGCTGGCCCTGGTAGATTCGCGCGGCGGTGAGGGTGCTGACGCCCATGCCGTCGCCGACGAACAGGATCACATTGCGAGCCCTGCGCGTATTGGGCCTGACGGCCAGCCGAACATCCAGATCCTGCCGGGCTGCCACGAAGTAGCTGTCGGCCGCCTGTACCGGAACCGGCGTTGCGACGCCGTTTCCAGCCGGGTTCAACCCGAACGTCGGGATCGATTGACAGGCAGGCAGCAACGCGGCGGTCATCGTCAGGGCTAAAGGCGGCAGCAGACGTTTCAGCATGAGGTCCTCGTGCGTACGGGCCACAACTAGCGGCCTGTTGTGACAGGCGTTACCGGGACAGCTTTTCGCGCCACCGGATTCTCCTTGAAGCGGCTTACCCCGCTCACGTCGTGTTGCATTGCAGCATTTTTTCGTTGGGCCAAGGTTGCGCTGCGACGCTTGGACGCGCATCTGCCCCCGATGACCGCGACCCTTTCCGACCGTTCCGCCAAGACCGAAGGGCCCGGCTTTGCCGAGTTCGTCTGCCTGATCGCTCTGATGATGGCGCTGAACGCCTTGGCCATCGACGCGATGCTGCCGGCTCTGCCCGCGATCGGCGATTCGCTGGGCGTAGTCACCGACAACAGCCGTCAGTGGATCATCACCGCCTATCTGCTGGGCTTTGGCGTCGCCCAGATTGTCTATGGTCCGCTGGCCGACCGCTATGGCCGCAAGCCGATCCTGATCATCGGCATCAGCATCTATGTGGTCTTCAGCCTGCTGGCCGCCATCGCCCCGACGTTCGAGACCCTGATCCTGGCCCGGATCGGCACGGGCATAGGCGCGGCGGCAACGCGCGTTCTGGCAGTGTCCATCGTGCGTGATCGCTATTCCGGCCGGATGATGGCGCGTGTGATGTCGCTGAGCTTTCTGGTCTTCCTGGGCGTGCCGATCCTGGCCCCGACGATCGGCCAGCTGATCCTGCTGGTCGCGCCCTGGCGCTGGATCTTTGGCGTGCTGGCGCTGGGCGGAGCAGCCATCCTGATATGGTCCATCATTCGACTGCCCGAGACGTTGAAGCCCGAGGATCGCCTGCCGATCCAGGCAGCTCGCATCGCCAGTGCTTTCCGCCAGGCCCTGACCGAGCGGCTGTCCATCGGCTACACCCTGGCCTCCACGGCGGTGCTGGGATCGCTGTTTGGCTTCATCAACTCGTCGCAGCAGATCTTCTTCGACGTCTTCGAGGCACCGGGCCTGTTCACCACCATCTTTGCCGTGGTGGCGGGCGGGATCGCCATCGCCTCGCTTCTGAACGCGCGGCTGGTCGAGCGTCTGGGTTCGCGGCTGATCTCACATACGGCGCTGATGGGATTCATTGCGTTCGGCATCCTCCACACGGCCGTCTCGATGGCCGGGCTGGAGACGATCTGGACCTTTGCGGTGCTGCAATCGCTGACCATGTTCTGCTTCGGCCTGATGGCCGGCAATTTCGGCTCCATGGCCATGGAGCGGATGGGCCATATCGCGGGCACGGCCTCTTCCGCTCAGGGCTTCATCTCCACCGTCATCGGGGCTCTGTCCGGCTTCCTCATCGGCCAGCAGTTCAACGGGTCGGCGACCCCCATGGCCATGGGCGTGGCGATCTCGGGGATCATCGCCCTTGGCTTCGTGCTGTTTGCTGAAAAGGGCCGGTTGTTCAGGGCCCATCAAGGTGAGGTGCCCGCCGTCACGGTATCGCGCTGAACCAATCCGGGCACGGATCGCGCTCAAGCAGGCCAAAGGCCGTTGCCGACTCTATGTCCTGCCTCTTGATCTTTCGGGCCCGTCCGGGCGTTGTCCCTTCAAATGTCGCATGAAGGACACCCCCTGATGATCCGTACCCTGCCAGGCCTCGTCTCCGCCCTTGCCCTGACTGTCGCCCTGGGAGGGTGTTCGATGCTGACCCCGGCCGCGCCGACGACGCCGGCGGCGACCCTGCCGACCCAGGTCACCTATGTCCGCGACATCCATTCCCACGCCCGGCCCGAGATCGCGCGGGTCGTCCATGTCGATCTGGACCTGAATGCAGACTTCCAGGCCAAGACCCTGGCCGGGACCGCGACCTTGGACATCACTGGACAGGTCGGGGCGGCAGGCGTGATCCTGGACGTCCGCAATCTTGACATTCGCTCCGTCCGGGACGCCGCAGGCACCGCCCTTCCCTTCCGCCTCGGCGCGTCCGATCCGATCCTGGGTCAGTCGCTGAGCATCGACTTCCCGCCCCTGACCGAGCGCGAGACGCGTCGCATCGTCATCGAATACGCCACCCGGCCCGATGCGGCGGCCCTGCAATGGCTGACGCCTGAACAGACGGCTGGCGGCGAGCAGCCCTATCTGTTCAGCCAGGGCCAGGCGATCCTGACCCGCACCTGGGTGCCGACCCAGGACAGCCCGGGCATCCGTCAGACCTATGCCGCCCGCATCACCGCGCCCGCCGATATGACCGTGGTCATGAGCGCCGATATGCTGACGCCCCAGGGCGAGGCCGTTCCGGGTCGGCGAAACATGAAGGCCTGGCGGTTCGCCATGACCAATCCGGTCCCCCCCTATCTGATCGCCATCGGCGTCGGCGATCTGGCCTTTGCTCCCATCGACGAGCGGACCGGGGTCTGGACCGAGCCCAGCCGCCTGGCGGCCGCCAGTGCCGAAATGGCCCCGACCGCCGCCATGGTCGATGCGGCGGAGGCGCTGTACGGCGAGTATCGCTGGGGTCGCTACGACCTGCTGATCCTGCCGCCCTCCTTCCCGTTCGGCGGGATGGAGAACCCCCGGCTGACGTTTGCCACCCCGACCATCATCGCGGGGGACCAGTCGCTGGTCAGCTTGGTCGCGCACGAACTGGCACACAGCTGGTCCGGCAATCTGGTGACCAATGCCACCTGGGCCGACTTCTGGCTGAACGAGGGTTTCACCGTCTATTTCGAGAACCGCATCATGGAAGCGGTCTATGGCCGCGACCGCGCGATGCAGGAACAGGTCCTGGGCTGGCAGAGCCTGAACGAAACCATCGCCGATCTGCCGCCCGCCGACACGCGGCTGAAGCTGGACCTGGCCGGGCGCGACCCGGACGAGGGCCTGACCGACGTCGCCTACGAAAAAGGGGCCTTCTTCCTACGGACCATCGAGCGGATCGTCGGCCGCGAGGCCTTCGATGCCTGGCTGCGCGGCTATTTCGAGAGGAATGCCTTCCGGCCGATGACGACCGAACTCTTCCTGGAAGACATCCGCACCCACCTGGTCACGACCAAGGCGCTGGAAGACGCCCTGATGATGGATGCCTGGATCTATCAGCCTGGCCTGCCCTCCAATGCCCAGGCTCCGGTCTCGGATGCCTTCGCGCCCGTCGATGCGGCGGCGCTGGCGGTGTTTGCCAATGGTGCCGACCCCCGCACTGTGCCCTGGGGCGACTGGAACACCCAGCAGCGCCAGCGTTTCCTGGCCTGGCGTCCCGAGAATCTGGCGGCGGGCAGCGACTGGCTGACGACCGATCAGCTGGCCAGGCTGGACACAACCTTGAGCCTGTCCGGCGAGGGCAATGCCGAGGTCCGGTTCGCCTGGCTGCAGATCGCCATGGCTCACCGGTTCGAACCGGCGGTGCCCAGCGCGGAGGCCTTCCTGCTGGGCATGGGACGCCGCAAATTCGTCCTGCCCCTGTTCCAGACCCTGTGGAATGAGGGCGACTGGGGCCGGCCGATCGCGACCCGCATCTATGCCAAGGCGCGGCCACTGTATCACCCGGTCACCACCGGCTCGGTCGATGCGGTGGTCGGGCGTCCCTGAACCGCCCCGAGGATTGCGGAAATTTAAGGGGTTAAGCCGCGGCATAGCGGCTAGAGGAACGCTCGGGGTGCCAGACGGCCGGCACCCGTTTCCCTTTGCCCAGGTGAGTTCCCATGGCGTACCGCAGCCTTCTGACGACGACGGCGCTCGCCCTCATGGCGGCATCTCTGACCAGCGTCGCGGTTGCCCAGGACCGGCCCCAGACCCCGCCTGCGCAGGCCGCCGACACCGCCGAGGACGAAGAGGCGACCGACGTCGAGGCCCTTGTGGTCACTGCCACCCCGCGCGACGTCGTCACCAGCGCCGACCGCGTCAGCTATAACGTCGCCAATGACCTGCAGCGCCAGAGCGGATCGGTCGCCGATGTCCTGCGCAATGTGCCCGGCGTCGAGGTCGATCTTCAGGGCAATGTCAGCCTGCGCGGCGATTCCAACGTCACCATCCTGATCGACGGCCGGCCTTCGGGCATGCTGCGCGGCGAGGGCCGGGGCGACGCCTTGCAGGCCATGTCCGCCGGACAGGTCGAGCGCGTGGAGGTCATCACCAACCCGTCCGCCGCCTTCAGTCCCGAGGGCAGTGGCGGCATCATCAATCTGATTTCCAAGCCCACCCGCGCCGCCACCAGCACCGCCACTGTGCGCGGGTCCTGGAACGGCGACGACCAAGGCAATCTGTCGATCAGCGGCAGCCGCGCGCAAGGGGCCCTGACCCTGGCCGGGGACCTGGGGGTTCGCCGCCAGACCAGCGAAATCCTGGTCGAGACCAGCCGTGTGCGCGACGGGGCGACGCCAGCCACGACGGTGATCGAGGACAGCGGCTTCGACGGCACCAATGTGTTCGACATGGCCAATGCCCGCCTGTCCGCCGACTATGACCTGAACCCCACCGACCGCATCAGCGGCGAGGTCAACTGGCGCGAGTTTTCGGGCGAGTCGACCGGCGCAGGCATGTTTCAGCGGGCCGACGGCAATGGCGTGGTCAGCGATCGCTATCAGCGCCTGTCCGACAACGCCTTTGGCAGCAACGGCGTCTCCGCCCGCACCTCGTGGCGGCGCAAGCTGTCGGGCGAACAGCACGAACTGGTGGCGGACTTCGAGTACGATTCCACGGAGTCCAACCGCGATCAGGATGCGGTCCAGACCACCTCGGTCGGGACCATCCCGGACTATGTCGAGCAGATCCGCACCACCAACGGCCGCGACGCCTATGGTTTCAAGGTCGACTACACCCGGCCGATGGGCGAGCGCCAGACGCTGAAGCTGGGCTATGAGGGCGACCTGACGCAGGACAGCTTCGACTTCTTCGGCGCTCGGGGTGCCGATGCCGGCACCCTCCTCCCGGTCCCGGCCCTGACCAACCAGTTCGAATACGAACAGACGATCCACGCGGCCTATGTCACCTATGACCGGCCCTTCGGCGAGCTGGACGTCCAGGCCGGTCTTCGCGTCGAGCAGGTCGACTTTACCCTGAACCAGATCACCGATGCCGTTGAGGTCGAGCGGGACTATCTGCGGGCCTATCCGACCATCCACATGGGCTATCAGCTGACGGACACCCAGCGCCTGCGCGGCAGTTACAGCCGCCGGATCGCGCGCCCGTCACCCCAGGACCTGAATCCCTATACGATCTATCAGGACCCCCAGAACCTGCGGCGCGGCAACCCGGACCTGGAGCCGGAGATCACCGATTCCTTTGAGCTGTCCTGGCAGATGCGTGCGGGCCAGAGCTACTATTCCCTGACCGGCTTCTATCGGGACAGCGCCGGCGGGGTGACCGACGTGGCTCAGGACCTGGGCAATGGCGTCGTTCTGACGACGCGTGAGAACCTGGGTCAGAGCGAACGGGTCGGGGTGGAGTTCATCGCCAACGGCAAGGTCGGCACCCAGATCACCTACAATGCGTCCGGCTCGGTCTATCGCAACGAGATCGTCACCCCCGGCATCGGCGACCGCAGCGGCACCACCGGCATGGCGCGGGCTTCGATCAACTGGCAGCCGACGCCCAACGACTTCTTTCAGCTGAACGGCTTCTATATAGGCGAACAGGTCCAGGCCCAGGGTGCGCGCGAGCCCTTCGGCCTGCTGAACATCGGCTATCGCCGCAAGATCACCGACGACTTCAGCCTGGTGCTGACCGGGACCAACATCCTGGATACGGCCGAACAGCGGGTGGCGATCGATACCCCGACCTTCCGCGACGAGACCTATGTGCGGTTCAGCGAGCCGACCTATTTCATCGGCTTCACCTATCTGTTCGGGGGCAGCCAGGGCCGCCGTCCCGAACCTGCCTTCGACTTCGGCCAGCCCCAGGGCCCGGGCTGACCCAAACAGAAGTGCGGACCATCAAGGTCCGCCCTTCCATTTACGCGCTCAAGTAGGCCAGAGGCCGACAGCCTCAACACGATGTCCGATCAGGCGGCCTCGCCGAACTGGTTCATCGTATTGTGGACCCCGCCCGCCTTCAGGGCGGCTTCACCGGCGAAATACTCCTTGTGGTCGTCGCCGATGTCCGAGCCGGACATGTTCTGGTGCTTCACGCAGGCGATGCCCTGGCGGATCTCCTGGCGCTGCACGTTCAGCACATAGCCCAGCATGCCCTGACGGCCGAAATACTCGCGGGCCAGGTTGTCGGTCGACAGGGCGGCCGTGTGATAGGTCGGCAGGGTGATCAGATGGTGGAAGATGCCCGCCCGGCGCGCGCCGTCCGTCTGGAAGGTGCGGATACGCTCGTCCGCCTCGTCGGCCAGATCGGTGCCGTCGTAATCCACGCTCATCAACCGGGCGCGGTCATAGTTGGACACGTCGCGTCCCTCGGCCGACCAGGCATCGAACACCTGCTGGCGGAAGTTCAGCGTCCAGTTGAACGAGGGCGAGTTGTTGTAGACCAGCTTGGCGTTCGGCACGACCGCGCGGATGCGGTCCATCATACCGGCGATCTGCTCGACGTGGGGTTTCTCCGTCTCGATCCACAACAGGTCAGCCCCGTTCTGCAACGATGTGATGCTGTCCAGGACGCAGCGATCCTCACCGGTGCCCGCGCGGAACTGGAACAGGTTGGACGGCAGACGCTTGGGCCGCAGCAGCTTGCCGCCGCGGTTGATGACGACGTCGCCATTGGCCAGCTGGTCGGTCGAGATTTCCTCGCAGTCCAGGAAGCTGTTGTACTGGTCGCCCAGATCGCCCGGCTCGTTCGAGACGGCAATCTGCTTGGTCAGGCCGGCCCCCAGGCTGTCGGTGCGGGTGACGATGATCCCATCCTCGACCCCCAGCTCCAGGAAGGCGTAGCGGCAGGCGCGGACCTTGGCCAGGAAGTCCTCGTGCGGGACCGTAACCTTGCCGTCTTGGTGGCCGCACTGCTTCTCGTCCGAGACCTGGTTCTCGATCTGCAGGGCGCAGGCCCCGGCCTCGATCATCTTCTTGGCCAGCAGATAGGTGGCCTCGGCATTGCCGAACCCGGCGTCGATGTCGGCGATGATCGGCACGACGTGCGTCTGATAGGTGTCGACCTGATCCAGCAGCTTTTGCTCGGTGACCTGATCGCCCGCCTCGCGCGCGGCATCGATCTGGCGGTATAGACCGCCCAGCTCGCGCGCATCCGCCTGACGCAGGAAGGTGTACAGCTCCTCGATCAGGGCGGGGACCGACGTCTTTTCGTGCATCGACTGGTCCGGCAGCGGCCCGAACTCCGAGCGCAGGGCCGCGATCATCCAGCCCGACAGATACAGATAGCGGCCCTTGGTCGTGCCGAAATGCTTCTTGACCGCGATCATCTTCTGCTGGCCGATGAAGCCGTGCCAGCAGCCCAGCGACTGGGTGTACTGCGACGGATCGGCGTCATAGGCGGCCATGTCGCGGCGCATGATGGCAGCGGTGTAGCGGGCGATGTCCAGGCCGGTCTGGAACCGGTTCTGCAACCGCATGCGGGCCACCGCCTCGGCGCTGATGCCGCTCCACGGCCCCGCCTTGGCCTCGATCAGGGCCCCGACCTGGCGAATGTGATCTTGATAGGACATCGGACGTCTTCCCGCATTGGCAACAGAGGTGTGCTGAACGCCGGATAGGCGCGTCCGAACCCGGCGCGAAGGCGCTGCGGGGTCGAGTTGTCAATCCTTACCGAATTTGCTTGTAATAATGTAAGGACGCTTGGTCCGTAGTCAGAGCCCGCCATGCAACCGCCTCGCCGCCTTTTCGTCGGCCCCTCCCTGCGCCGTATCCGCCGTGATCTGGGCCTGACGCAGGCCGACATGGCGGCGGACCTGGAGGTCTCGGCCTCCTACATCGCCCTCCTCGAGCGCAATCATCGCCCGCTGACCGCGGACGTCCTGCTGCGGCTGGCCCAGACCTACAAGATAGACATGGCAGCGCTTGCCCGCTCCGACGGCTCGGAGATCACGGCTCGCCTGCATGGCGTGTTGAAGGATCCGATGTTCGCCGATATCGACCTGCCGCCGCTGGAGAATGCCGACCTCGCCGCCAATTTCCCCGGCGTGACCCAGGCGCTTCTACGGCTCTACACCGCCTATCAGGAAGAACATCTGGCCCTGGCTGATCGCGGAGCGGAAGCGCTGGACGGCGACGAGGCGGCCCCCGATCCGGTCGCCGAGTCCCGACGGTTCCTGGCCGCGCGCCGAAACAGCTTTCCGGTCCTGGACGATGCCGCCGAACGCCTGGCCCAGACGGTGGCCGACGCGGGCGGGCTGGATCGACACCTGTTGGCGCGTCACAGCCTGACGGTCCGCTACCTGCCCAGCGATGTCATGGTCGGTTCGGTCCGGCGGCTGGATCTTCATCGGCGCCAGCTGCTGCTGGACGATGCCATGGATGCCGCAAGCCGCCGGTTTCAGATGGCGCAGCAGATCGCCCATCTGGAGATGCAGGCCGAACTGGACGCTGCCCTGTCGGGGGCCGGCTTTGCCACCGAAAGCGGCGAGCGCCTGACCCGGCGCGCCCTCGCCAGCTATGCCGCCGCCGCCATCGTCATGCCCTATGGTGCCTTCGCCCGGGCGGTTGAGGCGCGCCATTATGACATCGAGGCCCTGGCCCGCCAGTTCGGCACCAGTTTCGAACAGACGGCGCACCGGCTGACGACCCTGCAGAAGCCGGGACAGGAGCGGGCCCCCTTCTTCTTCATCCGTGTCGATCCAGCGGGCAATGTGTCAAAGCGGCTGGACGGGGCCGGATTTCCGTTCGCCCGCCACGGCGGCGGCTGCCCCCTGTGGTCCCTGCACCAGGCCTTTCGCACCCCGCGCGAGATCGTCACCCAGTGGCTGGAGCTGCCGGACGGCCAGCGGTTCTTCTCCATCGCCCGCACAGTGACAGCGGGCGGCGGGGGGTTCGGCACCGCCCGGGTGGAGCGGGCCATCGCCCTGGGATGCGCGGCCGAGCACGCCGAGCGGCTGATCTATGTGCGGGGGCGCCAGGACGCGGGGTCGGGCCCCGAGGCTGCGACCCCGATCGGGGTCACCTGCCGGCTGTGCCACCGCACCGAATGTGCCGCCCGCTCCGCCCCACCGATCGGGCGGCAGATCCTGCCCGACGACATCCGCAAGACATCGGCCCCCTTCGGCTTCGCCAATGCCTGAGAAGGGTGCTTAGACGTCCACCTCGGCATCCAGGGCGTTTTCCTGGATGAACTCGCGGCGCGGCTCGACCACATCCCCCATCAGCTTGGCGAACAGGTCGTCGGCGTCGTCGGCATGGTTGACCTGTACCTTCAGCAGGGTGCGGGCGTTGACGTCCAGCGTCGTCTCCCACAGCTGCTCGGGGTTCATCTCGCCCAGACCCTTGTAGCGCTGGATCTTCAGGTTCTTCTTGCCGGCGTCCAGCACCGCGTTCAGCAGGTCGATGGGACCGCGCACCGTGGTCGAGACGTCCTTGCGACGGAAGATGGCCGGCGCGTCGAACAGGCCCTCGAACGCGGCCTTGCGTTCGGCCAGGCGCCGCGCGTCCAGCGACCGGATCAGGGCCTCTTCCAGCACGATGGTCTCGGACACGGCCCGGCGGGTCCGGCGGAACACCACCGCTCCGGCCGCGCCCGGCTCGCCCGACCAGGGACCGTCACCCTCTTCGGCATACAGGTTCAGACGGGCCGCAGCGGCATTGACATCGCGGCCCGCTTCGTCGAACAGCCCGCCCAGGGCCGACTGCTCGACCGCAAAGGCCGGAGCCCGCTGGCTGAGCCGATCGACCAGACCCTTGAAGCCCCGTGCTTCGCGGACCAGGGCCTGAAGGTCCAGACCGGTGCGGCGTTCGCCATTGGGCAGGTCCAAGGTCGCCTCCGAGGATCCCTCGTCGATCAGATAGGCGTCCATCTCGGCCTGATCCTTCAGATACCGGGACTGCTTGCCCTTGGTCACCTGATACAGGGGCGGCTGGGCGATATAGACGTGCCCGCGCGTGATCAGCTCGGGCATCTGACGATAGAAGAAGGTCAGCAGCAGCGTCCGGATGTGCGCCCCGTCGACGTCGGCGTCGGCCATCAGGATGATCTTGTGATAGCGCAGCTTGTCGGCGTTGAAGTCGTCACGCCCGATGCCGGTGCCCAGGGCAAGGATCAGCGTCCCGATCAGTTCGGACGACAGCATCCGGTCGAACCGGGCCCGCTCCACGTTCAGGATCTTGCCGCGCAGGGGCAGGACGGCCTGGTTCTCGCGATTGCGGGCCTGTTTGGCGGAGCCGCCGGCGGAATCACCCTCGACGATGAACAGTTCGGACTTGGCCGGATCGCGCTCCTGGCAGTCCGCCAGCTTGCCCGGCAGAGACGAGATATCCAGCGCCGATTTGCGCCGGGTCAGGTCGCGCGCCTTGCGGGCCGCCTCGCGGGCTGAGGCCGCCTCGATGATCTTGGCGACCACCTGCTTGGCCTCGATCGGATGCTCCTCGAACCACTGCGACAGGCCTTCGGTGCACAGGCCCTCCACAGCGGGTCGCACCTCGGACGAGACCAGCTTGTCCTTGGTCTGGGAGCTGAACTTCGGATCCGGCACCTTGACCGACAGGACGCAGGTCAGGCCCTCGCGGGCATCCTCGCCGGTGACGGAGACCTTCTCCTTCTTCCCGGCTCCGGAGCTTTCGATATAGGCCCCCATCACGCGGGTCAGGGACGCGCGGAAGGCCGACAGGTGTGTGCCTCCATCCCGCTGAGGGATGTTGTTGGTGAAGCACAGCATCGTCTCGTGGTAGCTGTCGTTCCACCACAGGGCCAGATCGATCTCGATGTTTTCCTTCTTGCCTCGGATGACGATGACGTCCTTCAGGATCGGCGACTTGGACTTGTCCAGGTGGCGCACGAAGGCCTCGACGCCGCCCTCATAGTGCAGGATTTCCTCGAACGGCTCGGCCCCGCGATGGTCGGCCAGCTTGATCACCACCCCGGAGTTGAGGAACGCCAGTTCGCGCAGGCGGTGCTCCAGCGTCTTCAGATCGAAGTCGATATGGCTGAAGGTCGTGACCGAGGGGTAGAAGGTCACCTGGGTACCGGACAGGACCTTTCCATTCTCGCGCACGGGGGCGTCGCCGGTGACCTTCAGGCTTTCCACGGTATCGCCGCGCTCGAAGCGCATCTCATGCCGCTTGCCATTGCGGAAGATGACCAGCTTCAGCCAGTCCGAAAGGGCGTTCACGACCGAGACGCCGACGCCATGCAGGCCGCCTGAGACCTTGTAGGAATTCTGGTCGAATTTTCCCCCGGCGTGCAGTTGGGTCATGATGACCTCGGCGGCCGAGACGCCTTCGCCCTCATGGATATCGACGGGGATTCCGCGCCCATTGTCGGTCACCGTCACCGATCCGTCGGCGTTCAGGATCACCTCGACCAGATCGGCATGACCGGCCAGGGCCTCGTCGATCGCATTGTCGACGACCTCATAGACCATGTGGTGCAGGCCCGACCCATCGTCGGTGTCGCCAATATACATGCCGGGCCGCTTGCGCACGGCATCCAGCCCCTTGAGAACCTTGATGGATTCCGCGCCGTATGCGGCTTCTGCCGCCGTGTCTTCGTTGCGGGCGGTGTCGTTGGGATCGGTCATTCAATCGTCCGGAGACGCGGGCGACGGGGGTCCGATGCAACAGACCCGGCCCGCAGAGGGAAACGCGCCGAAACCTCCGCTTTCGCGACGGATTCGGCAGCCCCTTTATATAGGAATCACGACGCTGAAAGCGAGCGCCGATCCGGCCTGCGCCTGAGCCCCTGCCCCCGGTTCAGACCGCCGCGTCGAACAGGGCGTCACGGGCCAGATCAGCCCGCAGCATGGGGAAGAAATGCGTGCCGCCCGGCACGATGTCCACGCTGACGTCGGGCCGACGCCCATCGGGGTTTACCTTGCAGGTCGAGCCGGTCTCGGCCTTCAGGATGCGTACAGGCCGGCCGACCCGCGCCAGTGCCCGCCATGGGTCATGCCCCTGGGCCGCATAGTTCGACGCCTCCCAGTCCGGCGCGCAGGACAGGGTCAAGCCGTCGCCGACCTCAACCAGGCCGTCTCCGAGGTAGTCGGCCAGCATCATGTCGGGCCATCCCTTGAAAGCCCCACGTCCTCGATAGGCCGCCATGGCCGCCTCCCGACTGTCGAACCGGGCGCGGCGCTTCAGGGCATTGCGATACAGGGGAATGCGCCGGGGCAATTGATCGAAGAACGGCAGGTGAAAAGCCAGGTGCGCCGCGCGGTTCCAGATTACCGGATCCATCAGCACAAGCCGGGAGACCCGCTCCGGTCGCTCCGCCGCTGCCAGCAGGCTGCTGGTGCCGCCCATCGAATGACCGGCCAGGACAACGGGCGGTCCGTCCAGCGCGTCCAGCATGGCGACCAGATCGTCCCGGTGGTCCGCCCAGCCCGTGCGCCGTCCGCGATCGGTCGGCAGACGCGTCAGCCCATGGCCACGCAGATCCGGTGCCCAGATGCGCAGGGTTCCCGACAACGGGGCCAGCAGGCTGCGATAGGTCATGGCGTTGAAGCCATTGGCGTGGACGAAGACCAGATCCACCGGGCGTTTGGGATCGCCGAAGTCGAGGACCGCCATCTCGCCGGCCCCGAAACGGCCGGACACGGGCACGGTCAGTCGACGGGGGGGCGTGATGCGGGCGGCGTCCATCACCGCAATCTAGGCGCTGGCGGCCTTGGGCACCACTGCGGCGACGCCGCGGCAGTTGCGGCATCGGCCATGTGCTTCCAGTGTGGTGCGCTCGATGTCGTATCCCGCTTGGACGGCAGCCTGCGCCAGGCCAAGAGCGACCTCGCCCGCCACCTCCTGGGTCGCACCGCAACAGTCGCAGATGAGGAAAGCCGCCGCATGGCCCGCGCCCTGTCCGGTACAGGCGACATAGGCGGTGATGGAGGCGATGCGATGCGCCAGGCCGCGCTTCTCCAGAAAGTCGAGCGCGCGATAGACGGTCGGCGGCTTGGCCGTCTGTCCGTCCGTGCCGAAGCGGGCGATCAGGTCATAAGCCTTTACAGGCTCCGCCGCCTCCAGCAGCAGTTGTAGCACCCGCCGTCGCGGGGCAGTCAGCCGTTCGCCATCGGCAGCGCAGCGAGCCTCGGCCTCGGCCAGGGCGCTCAAGACGGCCCCGGCGCTGGGACGGGCATCGTGGTGTTGATGATCGCAGGCTGTGCCCATGACCAACAGCTAGTCTCTGGGGTCGATCGCCGCAACCGGCGCAAGCCGCCGAATTCCCCCCTGGCAAGGCCTAGATTGCCGCACGCACGGCCATGGGCTAGAAGGCCCGCCTTCCTTCATTGCAACAGCCTTTGGCCTTCATGACCGATCCCACGACCGCACATCTGGACAGCCCCCTGGCCGGTACCGTCCTCTTCTACGGCAAGCCCGAGCCGCTTTCGCTGGAGGCGCATGGCAAGCTGGGCGTCAATCCGGTGGACAAGCCCTATGCCTTCGTGGCCACGACGCATCTGGTCCCGCTGACGGTGACCGAGTTCTCGCCCGCGGCTCTGTCGTACCCGGTCATCTTTGCAGGAGACGCACGTCAGCCCGTGGCCGTTATGGGTCTGCGGCCGACCGAAAACCTGTTTGTAGAGGCGGACGGCAGCTTCCGGCCGGAAGCCTATATTCCGGCCTATGTGCGTCGTTACCCCTTCGTGTTCGCCAATGACGACGTGAACAAGCGGATGATCCTGTGCATCGACCGCAACGCGCCCTTCCTCGTCGAAGGGGGCCAGGCTCCGCTGTTCAACGGCAACGAGCCGAGCGACTACACCAAGCAGGCCATGGAATTCTGCAACAATTTCGAACAGGAGCGCGCCCGCACGGACGCCTTCGTTCAACTGCTCAAGGACCTGGACCTGCTGACGGTGCGCGAGGCCGTGTTCACGCCGCGAAACGCCGATGGCCAGCCGGGCGAGCCGCAGAAGATCGCTGAATATTTCGCGGTGTCCGAAGATCGCCTGCGCGCTCTGCCGGCCGAGAAGCTGGTCGAACTGCGGGACAACGGCGCCCTGGGCCAGATCTATGCGCACCTGGTTTCGCTGCTCGGCTGGGATCGCCTCATTGCGATGGCCTTCCAACGGGCCGCACAGCAGCCAGTCGCCGCCAACGCTTGATCGTTTCTCCCTCCCCTTCATGGGGAGGGTTGATCGCGCAGCGATCCGGGTGGGGCTGTTCAAAACTGCCCCACCCTGGCTCGCCAAAGCTCGCCGTCCCTCCCCATGAAGGGGAGGGAGAGCCATTATCGCCGCGCGAACACCGCGCGGGTCAGGCATGAGAAGATCAGCCGCCCGCCTTCGTCCAGCAGGTCGTGCTGGGCGATCATTATGCCCTTTTCGTCGCCCACCGGATCCTTGCCCATCACGGTCAGTCGGCCGCGCACCAGCTCCCCTGCCGGTGGGTTGCGCATGAACCGCAGGCCATCGACGGCCAGCACCTTGGTCTGAGCCCAACCGGCGGACTTCTCGGCGGCCAGACGGCTCCACAAGGCGTAGATCATGGCATCGGGCGCGCCATAGGCGGCGTCCCATCCCGGTGCGAACCGCTCGATGAACAGGTCCATGGCCGCCTGATCGACGGCCACAGCCCCCAGCGAGATCACCTGGCCCACGTCCAGATCCTCATAGTGAACGTGCAGAGGATCACTCATGGGCCAGGCCTTGGGTCAGGGTTCTTCGGACACGCGAACCAGCAGCTTGCCGTCATGGTCGCCGGTGAACAAGCGATTCAGCGAATCGACCGCCCCTTCCAGCCCCTGATCGACGTGAACCTTCCAGTTCACTTTGCCGTCCAGCACCCACGGGCCCAGCTCGGCGACCATTTCGCGGGCGCGAGGGGCGTAATCCAGCACCAGGAAGCCCTGGACGTTCAGCCGGTGGGTGATGATGCGGGCGAAGTTCGGCGAGGGCGGCATCTTGGTGGCATTGTAAGCCGAGATCAGGCCGCAGACTGCCATTCGCCCATGGGCCTTCAACCGGTTGTAGACGGCGATCATGATGTCGCCGCCGACGTTTTCGAAATTCATCTCGACGCCATCGGGGGCCAGGCGATCCAGTGCCGCGCCGACGTCCTCGTTCTTGTAGTCGATGGCGGCGTCGAACCCGAGTTCGTCGGTCAGCCAGGCGCATTTGGCCGCGCCGCCTGCGATGCCGATGACCCGCGCGCCGCGCTGCTTGGCGATCTGGCCGGCAATCGAGCCGACCGCTCCTGCAGCCGCCGAAATCACCAGGGTTTCACCCGGTTGCGGTTTCAGCACGTCGGTGACGCCGAAATAGGCCGTCATGCCGGTCATGCCCAGCACGCTGAGATTGGCGGTCAGCGGCAGGCCGGACGCCCTGTGGACAGGACGCAGGCCGGTCTCGTGAACGGCCGCATAGTCGGCCCAGCCGCCGGACATGGGGGTGACGATGTCGCCCACCTTGAACCGGTCCGAGCGCGACTGTTCGACCACGCCCAGCGTCAGCCCCCGCATGACCTCGCCCAGGCCTACTGGCGGCAGATAGCCTTCCGCATCGTTCATCCAGGTGCGATTTGTCGGATCCAGCGACAGATAGACGGTGCGGACCAGCACCTCGGATTCCTTCAGCGCCGGAATCGGGCTTTCGATCAGTTCCAGATCCCCTGGCTGGATCAGGCCCTTCGGCCGCTGGCGCAATACCCACTGACGATTGACGGTGGCCATGAGGCGTCTCCGGTCGCTGGGCCCGTTGCCGGGCGTTTTCTTTGAGGACGCGCATCATGGCGATGTCGCGCCCCATGTCGAGGCCGAAAAGAAAACGGCGGACCGGTGAAGGTCCGCCGCAAGTGGCATCATCGAGAATGAGGAGCGGAGGCGACAGACCGGCTTTCGCCAGTCCTGAGTCGGGGGGCGTCGTCGCCTCCGCACGGTGACAATCCGCCAGTCGCCAACCCGTTCCAGTCCGCCAAACTTTTTTCGCCGCAGACGCGAACCGGAACAGCAAGGCTGGCCACGGCGTTCACCCGGCCTGACACATCCTGCACGACGGAGCCGACCGATGAGCCACAACGACCCCCATTCCAAAGTGGCCGACGCCGTCCACGAAGGCCGCCCGGCCGAGGCGCAGTATGTGCGTCAGGGCCGCTCGGGTCGCCGTATCCTGCTGCTGCTGGTCGTGTCTGCCAGCGCAGCCGCCGTCCTCCTGCTCGGGATCTGGCTGATCTCCAACGGCGGATTCCAGGCCCAGAACACCGACGACGGGGGCGTGGCGGCCGACGCCCGTCCATTCGATGACACGGATGGCGTTACCCCTCCGCCGACCGCCGATGCTCCGACGACCGAGACCGGCGAGCCGACCTCTCCCCCGACCGGCACGGCACCGAACGTCAATGCCCCGACGGTGTCGGCCGACCCCACGCCCTAGAGGAGGTCGGTGATGGCCTGGCGCGCAGCCTCCCCCAGCTTGGCGTGCGCCAGGGCATAGGCGACATTGGCCCGTAGCAAGCCCACAGGATCGCCGCAGTCGTAGGTCGCGCCCTCGTATTCGAGAGCATGGAAGTCCTGGACCTTCATCAGCCGGGCCATGGCGTCGGTCAGCTGGATTTCGCCGCCCGCCCCGGTCTGCTGGTCTGCCAGTAGCGGGAAGATGTCGGGCGTCAGCACGTAGCGGCCCGAGATGAACAGGTTCGACGGCTCGGTCCCCAGCGGCGGCTTCTCGACCATGCCGGTCATGCGGTTCAGGCGGCCGTCCTGACCCTCCAGCGCCACGATACCGTATTTGTGCGTTTCGCCTTCCGGGGCCGGCTCGACGACGATGATGTTGCCGCCGGTCTGTTCATGGGCGGCGATCGCCTGACCCAGGGCCGGGGTGTCCGCCATCATCAGCATGTCCGGCAGCATGACGGCAAAGGGCTCGTCGCCGATCAGGTCGCGTGCGCAGAAGACGGCGTGACCCAGGCCCAGCGGGGCCATCTGGCGCACGAAGCTCATCTCACCCGGACGGGGCAGGTCCGCGACCACCGAGGCCAGAATGTCATCCTTGCCCTTGGCCTTCAGGATCGCCTCCAGTTCATAACCGTGGTCGAAATAGTCTTCGATCGAGGTCTGGCCCCGGCCCACCACGAAGATGATGTGCTCGATCCCGGCGTCGCGCGCCTCGGCCACGATGTGCGACAGGATCGGCCGGTCGAACACGTTCAGCATGTTCTTGGGCGTCACCTTGGCGGCGGGCAGCACGCGGGTGCCCAGTCCGGCGACGGGCAGAACGGCCTTGCGAACGCGGGCGTGGGTTCGGGTCATGGATCGGTCCTGATGCAATGCGGCGACCCTGATAGACCGATCTCGACCTGTCGCGAAACCACCGCGATGTGAAATCAGCGTTCGTCAGGCCCGCCTGGCGTCATTCAACCGTCACGGATTTGGCCAGGTTCCGCGGCTGGTCGACGTCCGCCCCCTTCACCACGGCCACGTGATAGGCCAGCAGCTGGATCGGTGCCGACATGACCAGGGCCGAGATCAGGGGATCGCACCCCGGCGCCGTCACCACAACCTTGGCCCCTGCGGGGGCATGCTTGGCCCCTTCCGGATCGGTGATGAAGACCACCTGCCCGCCGCGCGCCATGACCTCGCTCATGTTCGAGGCCGACTTTTCGAACCAGGAGTCGTAGGGGGCCAGGATGATGATCGGCGTCGCTTCGTCCACCAGGGCGATGGGGCCGTGCTTCAACTCTCCGGCAGCATAGCCTTCGGCGTGAATATAGCTGATTTCCTTCAGCTTCAGCGCGCCTTCCAGGGCCAGGGCCGACATGGGTCCGCGTCCCAGGTATAGGACGTCCCGTGCCTTGGCGATCTCGGCGGCGATGTCCTTGATCGCCCCTTCCAGGCCGATCGCCTCGGCGATCAGACGCGGCGCGCCCAGCAGCACGCGAACCAGCCGCTGCTCTTCCGCATCGTCGATCCGGCCCCGCGCCTTGGCAGCGGCGATGGCGATGGCGATCATCACACTGACCTGGGCGGTAAAGGCCTTGGTCGAGGCGACGCCGATCTCGGGTCCGCAATGGATGGGCCAGACCACATCGGCCTCGCGCGCGATGGTGCTCTCGGTGGCATTGACGATGGCGGCAGTCTTCATCCCCGCCTGGCCGCAGTGGCGAAAAGCAGCCAGAGTATCGGCCGTCTCGCCGGACTGGGACATGGCGATGGCCAGGGCATTGGCCCGCAGCGACGGATTGCGATAGCGGAACTCGGATGCGATCTCGACGTCCACGGGCAGGTCGGCCAGGGACTCGATCAGATATCGCCCGATCATCCCGGCGATGTAGGACGTGCCGCAGGCCACGATCTGGATCCGCTCAAGCCCCGCGAAATCGACGCCCTCGACCCGCGTCCGGTCGGTCAGGGTGTCGACATAGGCGGCGATGGTGTGCTGGCAGCCTTCAGGCTGATCATGGATTTCCTTCTCCATGAAGTGGCGATAGTTGCCCTTTTCCATCAGCACGGCAGAGGCGGGCACCGTCTTGACCGCCCGCGCGACTTCGCTGCCGCTGGAATCGAAGATGCGCGCCCCGGCATGGGTGGCCAGCACATAGTCGCCGTCTTCCAGATAGGTGATTTTGTTGGTGAAGGGGCCCAGCGCCAGCCCGTCCGAGCCGATGAACATCTCCCCGTCGCCGTGCCCAACCGCCAGCGGCGGGCCGTTCCGCGCCGCCAGGATGACCTCGTCCTCGCCCGAGATCAGCACGCACAGGGCAAAGGCCCCGGTCAGCCGGTCCAGCGTCGCCTTGAACGCCTCCAGCGGCGCCAGCCCTGTGGCCAGTTCGCTGTCCAGCAGATGGGCGACCACCTCGGTGTCGGTGTCGGAGGAGAAGGTCCGGCCCGCCGCGATCAGCTCGGCCTTCAGTTCGGCGAAGTTCTCGATGATGCCATTGTGAACCACCGCCACCCGGCCCGCGATATGGGGGTGAGCATTGCGCTCGGTCGGGGCACCATGGGTGGCCCAGCGGGTGTGGCCGATGCCGGTGGTGGCGACCAGGGGCTGGGCCGCCAGGACCTTTTCCAGTTCCTTCAGCTTGCCCGGCGCCCGGCGGCGCTCCAGCACCCCATCGACCTGGGCTGCAATACCGGCCGAATCATAGCCTCGGTACTCCAGCCGCTTCAGGCTTTCGATCAGCCGATCCGCCACGGGTTGGGTTCCGACGATGCCGATGATGCCGCACATTCCGTTCGGACTCCCTGTTCTGTCCGAAGGCTGCCCTGACCCCGCCCTGCCCGTCATCCTCGGGCTGGACCCGAGGATCGGATGAGGACTTACGCATCCCTCGAACGGAATGCGGGGTCGCGCGGCCAGCCTTGGACGATTGTCGTGCTGAACGTCCGGTCCTCGGGCCAAGCCCGAGGATGACGGTCGTGGTGGTGTGGTCTAGGACGTCTTTAGATTGTCGGCACCTAATAAGCGGTTTCGGAAGGTTTCGACCCTTAGAGAGAGGCCGACGGGCGCGAGCGAGGAGACCATCATGGGCGACAGGAAATATTTCGGCACCGACGGCATTCGCGGCCGGGCCAACACCCTGCCCATGACGGCCGAGGTGGCACTGCGGGTTGGATTGGCCGCCGGGCGGCTGTTCATGTCCCAGGACGATCGTCGCCACCTGGTGGTGATCGGCAAGGACACGCGGCTGTCGGGATACATGATCGAACCGGCCCTGGTCGCCGGTTTCGCCTCGGTCGGCATGGACGTTCGCACCTTCGGCCCCATTCCCACGCCGGGCGTGGCCATGATGACCCGGTCGATGCGTGCCGACCTGGGGGTGATGATCTCGGCCTCGCACAACGACTATGCCGACAACGGCATCAAGCTGTTCGGCCCGGACGGCTACAAGCTGTCGGACGAGACCGAGCTGACCATCGAGGCCATGATGGATCAGCCGCTGGACCAAGGCCTGGCCCCCTCGGCGCGTCTGGGACGGGTCAAGCGGATCGACGAGGCCCCCGCCCGCTATATCGAGATCGCCAAGGCCGCCTTCCCCAAGAGCCTCAGCCTGCAGGGCCTTCGGATCGCGGTCGATTGCGCACACGGGGCCGCCTATCGTGTGGCCCCGACCACCCTGTTCGAACTGGGGGCCGAGGTCTGCGCCGTCGGCGTCTCGCCCAACGGCACCAACATCAATGCCGACTGCGGCTCGACCCATCCCCACACCCTGGCGGCAGCGGTCAAGGAATACCGCGCCGACATCGGCATCGCCCTGGACGGGGACGCCGACCGGCTGATCGTCTGCGACGAGAAGGGCCAGATCGTTGACGGGGACCAGATCATGGCCATGATCGGCCTGGACTGGGCCCGGCGCGGGCGGCTGACCGGCGGGGGCGTCGTCGCGACCGTCATGTCCAATCTGGGGCTGGAGCGCGCGCTGAAGGCCCAGGGCCTGACGCTGGAGCGGACCTCGGTGGGCGATCGCTATGTCATGGAGCGGATGCGCGGCGGCGGCTTCAACCTGGGCGGCGAACAGTCGGGCCACCTCATCCTGCACGACTATGCCACCACCGGCGACGGCCTGATGGCGGCGCTTCAGGTCCTGGCCGTCATGGTCGAGAGCGGACGGCCCATGAGCGAGCTGGCCCGCCAGTTCGAGCCGGTGCCGCAACTGCTGAAGAACGTCCGCTATACAGCCGGAAAGCCGCTGGAGGCCGCCACCGTCCAGGCGGCGATCGCCGACGGTGAGGCCCGCCTGAACGGTACCGGCCGCCTGCTGGTCCGCCCCTCCGGCACCGAAAAGCTGATCCGCGTCATGGCCGAGGGCGATGACGAGAGCCTGGTCAAGGCGGTAGTTGCCGATGTGGCCGCCGCCGTCCAGGCGGCGGGCTGATGTTCGGCCTGGGCGGACCGCCCAAGGTCGCGTTGAAGCTGGAGCGGGACGAGGCGCTGGTCCTGTTCGAGCTGTTGGCGCGCTGGATCGACGACGCCCCGCGCCCGACGCCCTCGGCCGAATGTTTCGAAAGCCCGTCTGAAATCCATGTTCTGCGAGAGGTCATGGAGCGGCTGAAGGCGGACCTGTCCGAGCCGTTTCGCGCCGACTACCTCGACATTCTGGCCACTGCCCGCGATCGCCTGTCCCAGGACGTAATCGGCGAGACCCTGCAGGACTGAGCTCATGACGGCGGGGCGAGCGCCTCAACGATCGTCTCGATCCGCTGGCGGATGTCCGGCACGGCGATGGATTCCCAGAAGGCAGCGCGCGACGGTGGGCCCAGGACGAACAGCGCGGGATCGGCGCGGCCCTGTGCGTTCAGTGCCCGCCCCTGATCGTCCAGGTCCAGCCCCAGCTCCAGTGCGTCCAACCGCACACGCCCCGCAGCGATCAGAGGGCTGGTCAGGGCATCGCCTGCCGGGTCATGGCCGGGCCCGGTGCAGTCGATGGCCCAGGACGCGACCTTCGGCGGCTGAGGCGGACCGTGCCGCGGCGTCCAGTGCAGGACCACGTCCCGCTCGTCGCTCGCCACCTTTCCGATCCGGCCGGCCGCCAGGGTCAGGCGCTGATCGGACAGCAGCCGGTACATGACGGCGGCGACTTCCGGCGCGATGCGGTGACGGTGAACATCCCACCAGGGGCGCAGGTGACGCACGATCCGGCTTCGGGTCGGCACGTCCGCATCCCGCCACAGGGCCGAGGTCACCGGTCGCAGCCCCTCCATCATCGTGCGCCAGCCGACCGCCCGGGCTCGCCTTCGGGCCGCGGCCACGCGGCGCGACAGCGGCCCGGCCGTCATTTGCTCGTCGGGCGGCGCGATCGCATCGGCGGTCAGATGATGGGCGCGCGGCATCAGGCCCCGGCGCGACACCGCCGTCGCCCGCCCCCGCCATCCGCGCCCCTCCAGCACCAGCACCATGTCGACCATGGTAAGACCAGTGCCCAGAATCAGGATGTCGTCATACTGCCTGATGACATTCAGCGCCCCCGGTGCCCACGGGTCCGAGACGATGCGATGGTCAGACGTCCCGGCATCCCTGCGTGTCGTCTTGGGGGCCGGATTGCCGGTGGCCAGGATGACCGCGCGCGCCGCCAGCCGCCGACCGTCGCGCAAGGTCACGCCCTCCCTCTCGATAGAAACGACCTCGGCCACGACCCGCTCGATCCGTCCGGGAAAGGCGGTCGCCGCCCGCTCCAGCCGGTCCTGGACGTACAGGCCGAACAGGCGACGTGGCGCAAACCCGTCCGGTTCGGCCCATTCGGGATGATGGACCTCAAGCCAGCGGACGAATTCGCCGGGGTCGTCGGCAACGGCGCTCATCCGGGCCGAGCGGACGTTCAGCCGGTGGCCGTCGAACGGCGTCGAATAGGCCACGCCCAGGCCGAAATCCGGAGTCCGGTTGATCAGGATCGACTGCTGTCCCCGCTCGGCCAACCGCACCGCCAGCATGGTTCCGGAATAGCCACCACCGACGATGGCGACGGGCCGGGTCTCCACGCTGTGCGGCCCGGCCGTCAGGCGCGCAGGTCCGGAGGCGTCGCCTCGTCAGTCAGGATGCGGATGGCGTCGTCGATGGAGACCACTGTCTGGGCCTGGCTGCCCAGGCGGCGGATCGCGACCTGGCCCTCGGCCGCCTCGTTGCGGCCGACCACGGCGATGACCGGCACCTTGCCGACCGAATGCTCGCGCACCTTGTAGCCGACCTTTTCGTTTCTCAGGTCGGTCTCGACCCGCAGGCCCGCCGCCTTGAACCGGGCGGCGACATCACGGGCATAGTCGTCGGCGTCCGAGGTGATGGTCGCGACCACCGCCTGGACCGGCGCCAGCCACAGGGGGAAGGCCCCGGCATAGTTCTCGATCATGATGCCGATGAACCGCTCGAACGATCCCAGGATCGCCCGGTGCAGCATGACCGGCCGGTGCTTCTGGCCGTCCTCGCCCACATATTCGGCGTTCAGACGCTCGGGCAGGACATAGTCCAGCTGCAGCGTGCCGCAGGTCCAGGTCCGGCCGATGGCGTCCTTGACGATGAAGTCCAGCTTTGGCGCATAGAAGGCCCCGTCGCCCTCGGCGATGACCGGTTCGACCCCGGCCAGGCGCGCGGCCTCGCCCAGCATCGATTCCGCCTTGTCCCAGAACGCGTCCGTTCCGGCCCGGACCTCGGGCCGCGTGGCCAGGGCGATCTCGTGGGTCTGCATGCCCAGGTCGGCATGGATCAGCCGGGTCAATTCGATGAAGGCGCGCGTCTCCTCCACGATCTGGTCTTCGCGGCAGAAGATGTGAGCGTCGTCCTGGGTGAAGCCGCGCACCCGCATCAGGCCGTGCAGGGCCCCGGACGGCTCATAGCGGTGACAGGCCCCGAACTCGGCCATCCGCAGCGGCAGTTCGCGGTACGACCGCTGGCCGATGCCGAAGATCTGGACGTGGCCGGGGCAGTTCATCGGCTTCAGGCTGAGGGTCTCGCCCTCCACCGTCTCGCAAACGAACATATTGGGCCGATACTTGTCCCAGTGGCCCGAGGCCTCCCAGAATTTGCGGTCCAGCACCTGGGGCGTCTTGACCTCGACATAGCCGGCCTTGTCCAGCCGGCGGCGCATATAGGCCTCGATCACCTGCCACAGCACCCAGCCCTTGGGGTGCCAGAAGACCATGCCCCGACCCTCTTCCTGCATGTGGAACAGTTCCATGGCCCGGCCGATGCGGCGGTGGTCGCGCTTCTCGGCTTCCTCGACGCGCAGCAGATAGGCGTCCAGGTCCGCCTGGTTGGCCCAGGCCGTGGCATAGATGCGCTGCAGCTGCGGATTGCGGTGATCCCCGCGCCAGTAGGCCCCGGCAAGCTTGGTCAGCTTGAACGCCTTGCCGACGAATTTCGTCGAGGGGAAATGCGGCCCCCGGCACAGGTCCAGCCAGCCACCCGAGCGATAGACGGTGATCTCCTCGGTGCCCGGCAGGTCGCGGATCAGCTCGGCCTTGAAGGTCTCCCCGACCGATTCGAAATGGGCGATGGCGGCGTCGCGCTCCCACACCTCGCGCACCAGTTTCTCGTCGCGATCGACGATCTCGGCCATCCGCTTCTCGATCGCGGCAAAATCGTCGGTCGAGAAGGGCTCCTCCCGGTGAAAGTCGTAATAGAATCCGTCCTCGATGGCCGGGCCGATCGTCACCTGGGTGCCGGGGAACAGCTCCTGCACCGCCTGGGCCAGGACGTGGGCCGCGTCATGCCGGATGGTCTCCAGCGCATCGGCGTCGTCGCGCATGATCAGCTTGAAGTCGCCGCCGGTCTCCAGCGGGCGGTCCAGGTCGCGCTGAACGCCATTGACGGACACCAGGGCCGCCCGCTTGGCCAGCGACGGCGAGATGGAGGCGGCCACGTCGCGGCCGGTCGCGGTGGGCTCCACCTGTCGAACGGCACCGTCGGGAAATTTCAGATCGATCATGGCGTCAGTCTTTAGAAACGGGAGGCACCGGGTCATAGCCCGAACTGCCGAATGGGTGGCATTTACAGAGACGACGCAGCGTCAGCCATCCCCCCCGCACCGGTCCGTGCTGGATCAGGGCATCGCGGCCATAGTCGGAACAGGTGGGCAGGAACCGGCAGGACTGTCCGATCAGCGGGCTGAGCGTCAGCTTGTACCCGCGATGGGCAACGCGGACCCCACGTTCGTACAGGGTCTGGGGTGGACGCTCGCTCATAGGCGCTCGCCGGCCCCAGCCACCGTCACGGCCTCCAGCAGGGCATCCAGCGCCACAAGGGTTGAGGCGTGGCGGGCCGGATAGTCGGCCACCTGCCGCAGGGCCCTCAGGCCCTCGAACCGTCCGACCGGTCCCTCGCCCCCGGATTTCAGCATGGCGACAGTGGCCGATTGCGCTTCGGTGATCTCGGCCAGGCTGGCCCCGATCGCGACCTGCCCCACCACTCCGGCGGCGGCCTGACCCAGGGCACAGGCCTTCACGTCCTGGGCGAACTCCCGGACCCGGCCCGCCTCGTCCAGAGTGACATCGACCGTGGCGCGCGACCCGCACAGCCGGGCGACCCGCTCGCCCGTCCCCTCCGGCGCGGCCAGCCGCCCGGCATGCGGCAGCTCCGCTGCCAGTCGCAGGATCTTGGCGCTGTAGAGATCGTCGATCATGCCGGACAGATAGGCCTTCGATCCTCCCCCGTGAAGCGCAGCGAAAACGGGGGAGGGGGACCGCGAAGCGGTGGAGGGGGCTGACGCCAGCACCGTGTCTGAGGTTAGCCCCCTCCACCCCGCTGCGCGCGGTCCCCCTCCCCCGCTGCGCGAGGGAGGATGGCGCTATTGCAGAGAATCCCACGTCCGGCCGCCGACCGAGGCCCGGTCGCCGCCGTTCTGTTCGCGGATCCAGTCCAGGTTCTTGCGGGCGACCTCGGGCGGCAGGTCGCGGCGCAGGATCTGCTCCGCCTCCGCCGTCTTGCCTTGCAGGCCCAACACCATCGCCAGGTTCTGGCGTACCTGCAGCGTCGCACCCGGCTGGGCGGCGGCCCGGCGCAGCAACACCTCGGCCGAGGCCGGATCGCCTGCCGTCAGATAGGTCATGGCCACATTGGCCAGCACCGCCGGATTGTCCGGCGACAGAACCAGGGCCGCGTTCCAGGCCGCGCGGGCATCGTCCTTGCGGTCCACCTGCTGATAGGCGACGCCCAGCAGCGACAGCGGCCGCCAGTCGCGTGGGGCCAGGTCGCGGGCCCGTTCCAGCGCAGCGACGCCGTAGAAGGCCTGCCCCCGCGCGATATGGGCGCGCCCGACTTCCAGCATGGCCTCGATATTGTCGGGCTGGCTCAGCAGCACTTCCTGGGCGGCCGAGGCGGCCTGCTCATGCCGCCCCATCTCGCGCAGGGCCTGGGCCAGGTTCACGCCCGCGACCGGATCGGCCGGATTGGCCTGGGCCTCGCCGGCCCAGAAGACCGAGCGCGACAGGGGATCGGTGCGGGCAATGGCGGCCCGCGTCTCGGCATTGGTCGGGGCCTGCGGCGTCTGGGCCAGGACCTGACCCGCCCCGGCCAGCAGGACTGCGGCGGCCAGACCGGTTGCGAAGCGAAGGGGGGTGCGCGACATGGGAGGAGTCCAGACGGTTCCGTTGCGATCGCCAAGAGTCGCCCCAGGCCGTCAACCTTTGGTTAACAGGCTGCCCATGTCCGCCCTCCCTCCCGATATTCTGACCACCGACACGACCGACGCCCGACCATTGCGGATCGTGACGGCGGGCCAGCCCCTGAATGGAAGCGAAGCCGCCTGGGCCAGCGCCAATGACTTCACGGGCAAGGCGGGTCAGTTGCTGCTTCTGCCCGGCACGGACGGCGCGGTCGCCGGGGCCCTGTTCGGCGCGGGTGAGCGGCTGGATCCCATGAGCCTGCGCGGCCTGTCGCCCCGACTGCCCGGCGGCCTCTGGCGGCTGGAGGGCGTGCCGGGTGATCAGACAGCCACCGCCGCCCTGGCCTTTGCCCTGGGGGCCTATGTCTTCGACCGTTACAAGTCGCGACCGGCGCGCGAACAGGCCCGGCTGGCCGTGCCTGACGGCCTTCATCTGCCCGAGACCCTGCGCGTTGTGGCCGCCTGCGCCCTGGCGCGCGAAATGGTGGACACCCCCGCCGCCGACATGGGCCCGCTGCAGATCGAGACCATCGCCCGCGAGATCGCAGAGGTGTCTGGGGCCACACTGTCGGTGACAACGGGCGAGGCCCTGCTGGAGGCAAACTATCCCGCCGTCTACGCCGTGGGCCGGGCCGCGACGATGGAGCGCGCGCCCCGCGTCATCGAGATCGGCTGGAACCTGGACCGCGCCGACCTGCCGCTGGTCGCGCTGGTGGGCAAGGGGGTGGTGTTCGACACCGGGGGCCTGGACATCAAGGGCGCCGCCGGCATGCGGAACATGAAGAAGGACATGGGCGGGGCGGCCCATGCCCTGGCCCTCGGCCGACTGGTCATGCAGGCCAAACTGCCCGTCCGCCTGGTCGTCCTGGTCGCGGCGGTCGAGAACGCCATCTCCGCCGACGCCTTCCGCCCAGGCGATGTCCTGAACAGCCGCCGGGGCCTGACGATCGAGATCGGCAACACCGATGCGGAGGGGCGGCTGATCCTGGCCGATGTCCTGACCCGCGCAGGCGAGCACGCCCCGGACGTGACGCTGGACTTCGCCACGCTGACGGGGGCTGCTCGGATCGCGCTCGGCCCCGAACTGCCGCCCCTCTATACCGATGACGAGGACCTGGCCTCGGGACTTCTGGCGGCGGCGGCGGCGGTGCGCGATCCTCTGTGGCGGATGCCGCTGTGGCCGGGCTATCGCGCCGCGATCGACAGCGAGATCGCCGATGTCAGGAACGATTCCGCCGCCTGGGCCCAGGGGGGCTCCATCACCGCTGCCCTGTTCCTGCAACGCTTTGCGCCCACGACGGGGACCTGGGCTCATATGGACATCTTCGCCTGGAACAGCCGGGGCCGCCCCGGCTGGCCCGAGGGGGGCGAAGCCCAAAGCCTTCGGGCCTGCTATCGTTACCTCTGTGATCGTTTCCCGACGGCCCGTTAACGCGGCCTTCGCCTTCGTGTGACACAACCGCCGCTCAATCGTTCGAGCCCTGGTTTGACCGTCACCGCCGCCCTGTCCGACGCCCTCGACCCGCGCACCGCCCTGGCCCGGCCCGACCTGGCCGAGCGGGCGCTGGAAGGGCTGCTGCGCGCCTCGGCCTATGGCGACGTCACCCCGATGCAGTGCACGGCCTCGGTCGCCCCCCTGCGTCCCCAGCCCGGTGGCCGGCAGGAAGACCAGCTGATCTTCGGCGAAATCTTTGACGTGCTGGAAGAGGCCGACGGCCTGGCCTGGGGCCGGTCACGCCGCGACGGCTATGTTGGCCACGTCGATATGGAGGCCCTGTCGGCCCCGGTCGTGATGCCGACCCACCGCGTCGGGGCCATCCGCACCTATGCCTATTCCGAGCCCGATTTCCGCAGTGGCCCGGTCATGCTGCTCAGCCTCAATGCCTTGGTGACGGCCGGCGAGCGGCAGGGTCGATTTGTGCGCGCGGATCGGGCGGGATGGATCGCCCTGGACCACCTGGCCGCCTTCAACGTCTTCGACGACGATCCCGCCGCCGTCGCCGAACGGTTCGTCGGTGCCCCCTATCAATGGGGTGGCCGCGAAAGCCTGGGCCTGGACTGCTCAGGCCTCGTGCAACAGGCGCTCTATGCCTGCGGACTTGGCTGCCCGCGCGATGCGGACCAGCAGGCGGATCTGGGCCGGCCGGTCGAGGCGACCGATCTTAGTCGAGGCGACCTGGCCTTCTGGACCGGTCACGTCGGCGTCATGGTCGATGCGGCCCACCTGCTGCACGCCAATGCCCACCACATGGCTGTGGCGATCGAGCCCCTGGCCGACGCCGACGCCCGCCAGCGCGCCGCCGGGGCCCCACCCCCAACCTTTCGCCGCCTTTAGGCCTACAGCCCGGCGAAGGTATCGCAGGTCGCCGGATCACCCGACTGATAGCCGCGCCGCAGCCATTCGACCCGCTGCTCGGACGATCCGTGGGTAAAGCTGTCGGGCGAGACCCGACCCCCGCCCCGGCTCTGGATCGCATCGTCACCGATGGCCGAGGCGGTCCGCAGGCCTTCCTCCAGATCGCCGGGTTCCAGCGCCACCTGACCGTTGGAAACGGTGGCGGCATTCCGCGCCCAGACCCCGGCATAGCAGTCGGCCTGAAGCTCCAGCGCCACCGAATAGCGGTTGCCTTCCGCCTCGCTGGACGCCCTTTGCTGGGCCGAGCGGACCTGGTCCGAAGTGCCCATCAGGGTCTGGACGTGGTGGCCGTACTCATGGGCGATGACATAGGCCTTGGCGAAATCCGCGCCCGAGGCCCCCAGCTGGGTCTGCATCTGCTGCCAGAAGCCCAGGTCCAGATAGACGGTCCTGTCTGACGGACAATAGAAGGGCCCCATCGCCGCCTGGCCAAAGCCACAGCCGGTATTGGTGCCGCTTTCGTACAGCACCACGGTCGGGGGCTGATACCCCATCAACTGGGCCGTCCAGACGTCGTTGACGTTGCCGCCGATCACATCGACGAACTGCCCGGCCTGATCCTGGGGCGTGCCCTCGACCCCCGCCTCGCTGCTGCCGACGCCGCCGAACTGGCTGGCCAGCTGGGTCGTGGTCGCCGGATCGATCCCGAAGAAGACATAGCCGAGGATGGCCAGCACACCGACGCCCAGGCCACCGCCCGCCAATGCCCCGCCGCCCATTCCGCGTCGGTCGGAAATCCCGCCCCCGCCGCGACGTCCACCCTGCCATTTCATTTCGCTGCCTCCCCGTCCCTGATCCTCAGGCTAGGCCGAAACGCAGCGGTTGGGGAAGGGATGCAGACGTCCCGAAAACAGGATCAGGGACGCCGGTCCAGCCAGTCGTCGATCTGGGTCGTCTCGCGGGTGACGGTCCGGCGCCGCTCAGTAGCCGCCTCACGCTCACGCCGCGCCTGTTCGGGTGAACCAGACGGCGCCACGGTATAGCCGGAATACAGGGGCGGTCGCCGGGCCGCCTGGATCTCCAGCACCGTCAATCGGGCCTCGGGCTGATACGCCCGTGCCTCCGCTGCCCGCTGGTCGGACAGGGCCCGCTGGCGATCCATTTCATAGCGATGGCTGTCGCCGACCGTCGCACCCGGCCACGGATGACCATGGGGACGCGACTGCGCCATGGCCGACCCTGCGGCGGCCGATACGATCAGGACGGTAAGAAGGACCACTCCGCGCATGCTTTCAGAACGGTCCCGGCGGGGGCCATCAGCAAGCGGAGCGGTTCGTTCAGGCCTTGGCCTTCACCTTGGCGGCCAGCTGCGCCTGGTGGGCGCGCATACCTTCGGCGATCAGCTCGGCGGCCTCGCCGGCATCGCCCCAGCGCTTCACCTTGACCGACTTGTTCTTCTCCAGGTCCTTGTACCGGGTGAAGAAGTGCTCGATCTGCTCGACCAGAATCGCCGGTAGCTGACGATAGCTGGCGATGTCGGTGTAATAGGGGTTCAGCTTGTCGACCGGCACGGCCAGGATCTTGTCGTCGCCCCCGGCCTCGTCTTCCATCATCAACACGCCAATGGGGCGCGAGCGGATGACGCAGCCCGGAACCACCGGGGACGGGTTCAGCACGATCACGTCGCAGGGATCACCGTCATCGGCCAGGGTATGGGGCACAAAGCCGTAGTTGCCCGGATAGTACATGGCCGTGTGCAGGAAGCGGTCGACGAACAGGGCACCCGAATCCTTGTCCATCTCGTACTTCACCGGCAGGCCGCCCTGCGGGATCTCGATCACGACGTTCAGGTCCCAGGGCGGGTTCGGGCCGACGGGAATGGCGTCGAGGTTCATGGCGGGCTCTTGTGCACTGCGAGATTAGGTGACCGGCGTGATAGGCGCAGCGCTCGCCGGGAGCAAGGCCTACACAGGTCGAGGGGTCTTGCCTTGGGCCGTCTCGTGACGGCATCTCCTGCCTATGACCGCTTTTGACTGGACAGCCCTGGTCCTCTTCTTCGTGTGCTGGCTGGGCTACGACCCGCTAATGCGGCTGCTGGCCAGCAAGAGCGGATCGCTGAACGACGACATGACCGTGGTCCGGCGGGTCTGGATGACGGCCATGACTCATCGCGAGATCAAGCTGGTCGACAGCCAGCTGATGGGCCACAGCATCAACTCCGCCTCTTTCTTCGCCTCGACCAATTTGCTGCTGGTGGCGGCGGTGGCCAGCGTGCTGTTCGGGGGCGAAGGCGTTCTGATGGGGTTCGCGGCGGTCGGGGCCGAGAACACGCCACTGAAGCTGCTGGAGATCAAGCTGGCCCTGGTCATGCTGTGCCTGATCCGAGGTCTGCTCGATTTCATCTGGGCCCTGCGCCAGATGAACTACACCCTGGCCCTGATTGGTGCGGCCCCCGAAATCGAGTCCGAGACCGACCGCATCGCCTTTGGTCAGGCCGCGTCGGACCTGCTGAACCCGGCGCTCGCCGCCTTCAGCCAGGGCGTCCGGGCCTATTATTTCGCCCTGGCGGCCGCCGCCTGGCTGTTCGGTCCGCTGTGGCTGGCGGTCGGGGTGCTGTCGGCCTTTTCGCTGCTGGTCTATCGCCAGGCCGCATCGCCCGCCGCGCGGGCAATCCGCCAGGCGCGCAGGCTGCTGGGACCCTAGTAGCTTCGCACTGCAACATTTCGCAGCCGCGATCATGGCACGATTTAGGCCATGAAACCGGTTACCGACGGGCAAACCGCTGCAAAAACCGTAACGCGGCGTGATCGGAGGGACAGAATTACCCCTTGACGGATTGTGCGCTGCAACCTAACTTCATCTTCGACGCTTCGGCGTTTTGCCCTTCCTGGGCGTTTCCTCCCTATAGACTTCAAACCGCGGTTTCGGCCGCGGTTTTTTTTGCCTTCAGCGCACCAGACCGTCGATCTCGGTGCCTAGGCTCGCGATCACGCGCTCGAGGCCCTTCAGACACCGCGACCAGCCCAGGCCGGGCTCCATGGTCGTCTCGTCCAGATAAAGCGCGCGGTTCAGTTCGATCTGGATCGCCCAGAAACCTTCCGGTGGTCGGCCCCATGTCTGGGTCGCATATCCCCCGGCATAGGGTCGGTTCAGCGCCACGCGCCAGCCCAGTTCCTCGAAACATACGCGCAGCCGCCGGGTCAGCCGCGCCGGGCATGACACCCCATGGCGATCCCCCAGGACGACGTCCGCGCCGCCGCCTCCGGTCGCCCGGGAGGGCATCGAATGCCAGTCGATCAGGACGGCCACACCGTGGCGTGCCTGCGCCGCCTGCATCAGTTCGGCCAGTGCGTGATGATAGGGCGCGTGCACACGCTCCACGCGGCCCCGCGCTTCGTCCTGCGACAATCGGCGGTCATAGAGGGTATGGCCATTGCCCGTCAGGCGCGGCACCACGCCATAGCCGGCCTGCGCTCGCGTCGAGATGGGCCCTGGCGGGCAATCCTCGATCAGCACCGGATCCCACTCGTCCGCCTCTCGGTTCAGGTCGACATAGGCGCGCGCGATCCGGCCGGCCAGCAGGGTCGCTCCATGCTGTGGCCCCGATCCCACCAGCCGATCGACAAGGGCGTCCTCGGCACTGCGCAGCGTTGCAACCGGCAGATCGGCCGGGCGTAGATCGGCCGGATAGACCGATCCGGAATGCGGCGAGGCGAAAACCAGCGGTGTCTCCCGCCGGGCCGCGATCACGTCGAAAGCGGCGTGCCCTCCCGTCTCCAGACCTGTGTTCGCGCCTGCGTCCATCCTCCCGCCATAGCGCGTTTCGCGGTCCAAGCGAGGGGGGTTGCATCCGCGAAGCGGTGGATGGATGGTCCGCACCGGTCGGTGTTTTCACGCGCGGTTTACCGTTCCGCGTCTAGCGTCCGGCATCGAGGACGGGGTTTTCAAGGCATGGCGCGTATCCTTCTGGCGGAAGACGATGGGTCGCTGCGCGGCTTCCTGACCCGCGCGCTCGAACGCGCCGGACACCAGGTGGTGGATTGCGAGAACGGCGACGATGCGATCGATGCCCTGGAAGACGGTCCCTATGATCTGCTGCTGACCGACATTGTCATGCCGGGGGCCGACGGGATCGAGGTGGCGCGGGTCGCGGCCGCCCGCCAACCCGGCCTGCGGATCATGTTTATCACCGGATTTGCCGCCGTCGCCCTGACCGCGGCCCAGGCCAGTCCCCAGGCCAAGGTCCTGTCCAAGCCTGTCCACCTGCGTGATCTGGTGGGTGAGGTGGAGCGGATGATCGCCGCCTGATCCTGCGTCCCACCCCCGCCGCGCTTGGCGTGCTACCCCCCCAAGGCTAGGCTGCCTCCATCGTTCGCCGGATGGACCCGATGATAAGCCTGATCCTGAGCCTGATGATCGCCCTGCCCCAGGACGCACCCGAAGATGTGGGTCGCGTCACCTTCACCGCCGGGGTCTGCGGGGCTCTTGGTTGGATCGTCGATCCGGCGGAAAGCGAACGGATGGGCGAGGCTGCGGCCTTGGCCAATCTTGGCCGGACGACGGGCGACCCGGTGGCGGAGGCGAGGGCTGCCGCCGAGGCGGTGGAGGCCCAGTTCACGGCCGAGTTCGAGGCCGTCACCAATCAGGCCGCCTTCCGCACCTGGGCCGCAATGATCGAAGCCCGGTGTGATGCGACGGCCGAGGCCTATCCGGTCCTGCTTCGCCGGGGACCCGATACCGCCGCCGAGTGGGCCGTCTTGCAGGAACGCGCCCTTTCGCGCCTTCAGCCCTGAGCCGCAGCCTTGCGATCTGAAGACGACACGATTGGCGTCGCCCTGGTCGGTTACGGCTACGCCGGACGGACCTTCCACGCCCCGCTGATTCAGGCCTCGCCAGGCATGGAGCTCAAGGCCGTCGTGTCGTCGCAGGACAACCTCGACCTCCGCCCCGACATCACGGTCGCCCGCAGTCTGGACCAAGCCCTGTCCGATCCCGCGATCCGCCTGGTGGTCCTGGCGACGCCCAACGCCGTTCATGCGCCTCAAGCCCTTCAGGCCCTGGAAGCGGGACGGGACGTGGTCGTGGACAAGCCGTTCGCCTTGACTCTGAGCGAAGCGCAGGCCGTGGTCGACCGGGCGACGGAGCGCGGCAGGATGGTGTCGGTATTCCACAACCGACGCTGGGATGCCGACTTCCTGACCTTGCACCGCCTGATCAATACAGGCAATTTAGGCCCGGTCACCCGCCTGGACTCCAGCTTCAATCGCTATCGACCCCAGGTCCGCGATCGCTGGCGTGAGCGGGACGAGCCGGGCGCGGGGATCTGGTTCGACCTGGGCCCGCATCTGATCGATCAGGCCCTGATGCTGTTCGGTCCCCCCATCGGCATCACCGCCGACATCGCGATCCAGCGAACGGGCGGACAGGCAGCCGACTATGCCCATGCGACCCTTCGCTATGACCGGCTGCGCGTCGTTCTGCATACCGACATGATGAGCGCGGCCCCCGTGCCTCGCTTTGCCGTCCAGGGCGAAAAAGCCGGCTTCATCTGCTGGGGCCTGGACGTGCAGGAGGACCAGCTGAAGGCCGGACAGGTCCCCGGATCGCCGGGCTGGGGTCTGCCCGCCGATCCAGGCATTCTGACCGATGGCGAGACCGGCGCCAGCACGGCCGTGACCGGTCCGGCCGGCGACTATCGCCACTTCTATGACGGGGTGGCCCAGGCCCTGTTGCAGGGGAGCGAACCGCCGGTCACCGCACAGCAGGCCCTGTCGGTCATGCAGGTGCTGGAAGCGGGAGCCCTCAGCAGCGAACGCCGTGCCGAGGTGCTTCTGCCGCTTTAGAGCACCAGAAGCTCCGAACTTACGCCCGCCTCAGACCGTCTGGTTGTAGTCGCCGATTTCCGGATAGGCGGCCAGGCGCGGCTTGACCTCCTGGTGGAACAGGTCGCGCATGTCGTCCTCGGAGCGCATGCTCTCTACCACAACGACCAGTTCGGGCTTATTCGACGAGGCCCGGACCAGCACCCATGAGCCGTCGTCCAGGTGGACGCGCACACCGTTGACGGTGATGGCCTCGACGATCTTGCGGCCCAGGATCGATCCGCCCGAGGCGGCAAGGGCTTCGTATTCCGCCACGATGCGCGACAGGACTTCGTACTTCAGCTCGTCGTCGCAATGCGGCGACATCGTCATGGAGGTCCAGGCATCCGGCAGGGCGGCCTTCAGCTCACTGAGCTTCTTGCCGGGGTTGCGGTCCAGCATGGCCAGGACGGCACCAGCCGCCACGATGCCGTCATCGTAGCCGCGGCCGATCGGGTCGTTGAAAAAGAAGTGGCCCGACTTCTCGAACCCGGCCAAGGCCCCCAGTTCGGCGGTCTTGCGCTTGATATAGCTGTGACCCGTCTTCCAGTAGACGGTGTCGGCGCCATTGGCCTTCAGCACCTCGTCGGTCTTGTACAGGCCGGTCGATTTCACATCGACGACGAAGGTGGCGTCGGGATGCAGGGCCGACAGGTCGCGGGCCAGCATCAGGCCGATCTTGTCGGCGAAGATCTCTTCGCCCGTATCGTCCACCACACCGCAGCGGTCGCCGTCGCCGTCGAAGCCGAGGGCCAGGTCGGCCCCCGTCTCGCGCACGCGGGCTGCCATCTGCATCAGCATATGGTGGTCTTCAGGGTTCGGATTGTATTTGGGGAAGGTGTAGTCGAGGTCGGTGTCCATCTCGATCACCTCGACGCCCATGCGGCGCAGGGCCTCGGGCGCGAAGGCACCAGCCGTGCCGTTGCCGCAGGCGGCCACGACCTTGATCGGACGGCTGACCTTCACCTTGGCCGTGACCTCGTCCAGATACTTCTCGCGGAAGTCCTCGACCCGCTCCAGTCGGCCGCCCGCGCGGGCGACGCCTTCGCCGTTCAGGACGATGTCCTTCAGGCGTCCGATCTCGTCCGGGCCGAAGGTCAGCGGGGCCTTGGCCCCCATCTTGACGCCGGTCCAGCCGTTCTCGTTGTGGCTGGCGGTTACCATGGCCACGCAAGGGGCCTGGAGCGCGAACTGAGCGAAATAGGCCGTCGGCGACAGCGCCAGCCCGATGTCCAGCACCTCCATGCCGCCTTCCAGCAGGCCCAGCGTCAGGGCCTGTTTCACGCTGAGCGAATAGGAGCGGAAGTCGTGGCCGACCACGATGCGCGGTTGAACCCCGATTTCATGGACATAGGTTGCCAGACCCAGGCCCAGGGCCTGGATGCCCAGCAGGTTGATTTCCTTTTCAAGGATCCAGCGGGCGTCGTATTCGCGAAAGCCGGTCGGCTTGACCAGGGGGATGGTCTCGTATTCGGCCGTATTGGGCCGGAGGTCCTGGCGCGGCTTGATCATGGATTTGTCCTTGGACGGAAGAGTGTGCGGTCGTCACGAGGCGGAGCCCCGTGGCCCCGTCGCCCCTGACCCCCGCCGTGCAACGAGCGTCGGTATAGCGAACGGTCTGTGGGCCGACAACAAGGCCGCGACGTCCTGAAAGTTCCATTTTCGGGACGGTTATGCACCCACCGGGGACCCATTCCCGGGATACAGCGCGCTTGACCCCTTGCCGGGTGCGGCATAGGCCGGAGCGTTGATTTTCGGAGCCGCCCATGCCTCGTCTGATCCTGCTGCGCCACGGCCAGAGCCAGTGGAACCTGGAAAACCGTTTTACCGGCTGGGTCGACGTCGACCTGACCGCCGAGGGCGAGGCCCAGGCCCGGCGCGGGGGTGAACTGATCGCGGCAACGGGCTTTCATCCGGCGGTGATGTTCACCTCGGTCCTGACGCGGGCCAAACGCACCGGGGCTCTGGCCCTGCAGAGCGCGGGCCTGACCGATGTGCCGGTGATCGAGGACTGGCGTCTGAACGAGCGTCACTATGGCGGCCTGACCGGGCTGGACAAGGCCGAGACGGCGAGGAAGCACGGCGAGGATCAGGTCAAGATCTGGCGGCGCAGCTATGACATTCCGCCGCCGCCGCTGGAGGCCGGCAGCGAATGGGATTTCGCCGCCGACGCCCGCTACGCTGGCCACGCCATTCCCGACACCGAAAGCCTGAAGACCACCCTGGACCGGGTCCTTCCCTATTGGAACGAGGCGATCGCGCCGCGCCTCAAGGCCGGTGAGGACGTGCTGATCGCGGCCCACGGCAACTCGCTGCGGGCCATCGTCAAACACCTGTTCGCGGTGCCCGACGATCAGATCGTCGGTGTGGAGATTCCGACCGGCAATCCGCTGGAGATCGACCTGGACGCCGCGCTGGCGCCGGTCGCCGCCCGCTATCTGGATCAGGAACGCGCGACGCCGCTGCCGGCGGTGGCGGGATGAGCGACACCGACGAAGGCTTCATGCGCCAGGCCATCGATCTGGCGCTGGCGCAGATGGGACAGACCTGGCCCAATCCGGCCGTGGGCTGCGTCATCGTCAAGGACGGGGTCGTCATCTCGCAGGCGGCGACCGCGCCCGGTGGCCGCCCCCATGCCGAGGAACAAGCCGCTCCGGCGGCGGGCGAGGCCGCACGCGGGGCCACCGCCTATGTGACCATGGAGCCGTGCGGTGCCCGGTCGTCGGGCCGGATTTCCTGTTCGCAGTATCTGGTCGAGGCGGGCGTTTCGCGGGTGGTGGTCGCCGCCGTCGATCCCTCGCCCTTCGCCTCCGGCCGGGGGGTCGAGAGGCTACGTCAGGCGGGGTTGGAGGTGCTGACCGGCGTCCTTAGCGCCGATGCCGCCGTGCTTTATGAAGGTTATCTGCACCGGCTGGAAACCGGGAGGCCGATGGTCCGCATCAGCGAGGACGGCGCCGGATACGACGCCCGGTTCGCCGCCTCGGCCCGCGCCGATCTGGTCACCGAACTGAATCGTCTGGGAGAGGCCGGCTACACCCGGTTGTGGACCACGCCCGGCGATCTGGCCGACGCCCTGGCCGCCAAGGGGTTGCTGACGGCTTAGTGGCGCCTACCGCGCGTTGCGCTGCTTGAGGCCGTGGCAGACCCTCAAACCTTCCTTAAGCGGGTCCGTGTCAGGATGGGCCCATGTCGGGATTGGCCGAGCCCGTCGCCAGAAGGCGACTTAGTCAGCAGGAGCTGGACGCGATCTGCGCCCGCCATGATCGCCTGTGGGCGGCGCGGCCCGGCGGCGCGAGGGCGGTCTTTGCCTGGATGGACCTGTCCGGCCTGAACCTGCGCGGTCGCAATCTGGCCGATGCCGATTTCGCCGCCGCCTGTCTGATCGGGGCCGATCTGACCGGGACGCGGCTGGACAATGCCACCTTCTTCGGGGCCGACATGCAGGACGCCATCCTGGTCGACGCCCAACTGCGCCGGGCCGATCTGCGCGGGGCCTGTCTGCGCGGGGCGGACCTGTCGGGGGCCGACCTGTTCGAGGCAGACCTGCGCGAAGGCACCATCGCCGCCGCCGACGCCCGGCTGGGTTTCCGCGTCGTCGAGGCGCGCGCCCGCAACGAAACCCAGGCCCAGGGCGCGTGTCTGGCCGGGGCCAATCTGCAGCGCTCCAAGATGACGGGCGTCGTCGCCGTGGCCGCAGACTTCACCGACGCGGTGATGAAGGACTGCAAACTGGTGCGGGCCAATCTGAAACAGGCGACGTTCAAGGGCGCGGATCTGGCCGGAGCCGATCTGTCGGGAGCCGATCTGTCGGGGGCGGACATGCGTGATGCGGTCCTGGTCGGTGCCAACTGCACCCTGTGGCGCGCCGACGGGGCCAATATGGACGGAGCCCTGACTGACGATCGGTCTGCGGGATCGCCACTGGGTCGTCTGCCCGCCGCCGACATGCTGAGAGACCATGCCACCTGGTGCGAGACCGGCGGTGCCGAAGGGCAACCGTCCGTGTTCGACGGGGTCGATCTGAGGGCGCTGAAATCCATTCGGGGGTTCAATCTGACCGCCCTGTCCGCGCGGGGCGGCGTCTTCTATGGCCTCGACATGGAGGGGGTTCAGCTTCAGGGCGCCCATCTGGAGGGAGCGGACCTGCGGGCCTGCAACCTGCGCCGGGCCGATCTGCGGGGCGCGCGCCTCGCCGGAGCTCGGCTGAACGGTGCGGACCTGCGCCAGGCCCAACTGGGCCCCCTGATGCTGTCAGCCGAGCGCCTGTTGCCAGCCGACCTGACCGGGGCCTGTCTGCGCGCTGCCGATCTGTCGGGGGCGGATCTGCGGCAGGCCAATCTGAGCCTTTCCGACCTGAGCAAGGCCGTCCTGCACGGCGCATCCATCCGACACACCGACCTGACCGGCGCGATCGTGACCGGAACCCAGGGTCTGCATCCTTCCGAGGCCAGCCGATGAGTTTCCAGCGCCGCCCCCTCAGCCAGGGTGACCTGAACCTGTTCATCCTGGCCCATGAACGGTTCGCCGAAGGGCGACCGGGCGGACGGCGGCTGTCGTTGAAGTTCGTCGATCTGCGTGGCCTGGACCTGTCGGGACGCAATCTGGAAGAAGCCGATTTCAGCGGCTGTTCGCTGGAGAACGCGCGTCTGGCCGGGGCGCGGATGGCGCGGGCGGTTCTGTTCTGTTGCGACCTGAAGGCGGCTGATTTCACCGGGGCCGATCTGCGCCGTGCCGATCTGCGCGGGGCCTGCCTGCGCGGAGCCGACCTGCAGGACGCGGACCTGACCGGTGCCGACTTTCGCGAAGGCGTTATCGCCATTCCCCATGCTCAGAGAGGTCTGCAATCGGTCAAGCACGAGACCCGCCAGGGTGTCGCCGACGGCGCGCGCTTTGCCGGGGCGCGGCTGGATGAGGTCTCGTTCGACGGCTTCAGTGCCCAGAAGGCGGATTTCACCGACTGTTCGATGCGCGGCGCGCGCCTGACCGGAGCCAATCTGAAAGATGCAGACCTGTCGGGCGCCATGATGCAGGGAGCGGCGGTGGACGGCGCCAATCTGTCGGGCGCGCGGATGGTCGGGGCCGTGTTGACCGATGTGGCCATGGAGACGGCCCGCGTCGAACGCACCGACATGACCGGCAGCCTGCGCAACCCCGCTCCCGACGCGATCCAGAAGGCCAAGGCCCTGTTCGAACTGGCGCTGGACGCCAATGCCTGGGCCGAGAGCGGCGGGGTGCTCGGCCAACCCGCCGTATTCGACGGCGAGGACCTGCGCCCCCTGGCCGGGAAGCTGGCCGGGTTGAAGCTGTCGGCCATGAGCGCCAAGGGAGCCTGTATGGTGGGGCTGGACCTGCGGGGCCTCGCCTTGCAGGGGACCAATTTCGAAGGGGCGGACCTGCGCGGAGCCGATTTGCGGGGGGCGGATCTGCGCGGGGCGCGGATGGGCGGGGCCCTGCTGAACATGGCCGATCTGCGCGGGGCGATGATGAGCCCACTGCCCCTGGGTCCAGCGCGATCCATGGCCGTCGTGCTGACGGGTGCAATCCTGCGCTATGCCCGGCTGGACGACGCCGACCTGACGCAGGCACGGCTGGACGAGGCCGATCTCACAGGGGCCTCGATCAACCTGGCCCGCCTGGACGATGGGCAGCGAGCGGCCCTGGGGCTGGCCCCCATGGCGGCGCAAGCCGCCTGAACCCGTCGCTGGGCGCGTTAACCTCATGTGATCCCGGCCGGCATGGCCGTGCTTGCCCGAGGCGCGCCGCGACGCCTAAGTGCGGCACAAGGCTCGGAAAACGGGCATCTCCTTGGTGGGAGACACCATGACGCCGGCCGAACTGAGCATCGCCTTCTTTCTGCAGATGGCGGTCATCATCGCCACCTGCCGCCTGGTCGGTTGGGCCGCGCATCGCTGGCTGGGTCAGCCCCAGGTGGTCGGGGAAATGATCGCGGGCGTGATCCTGGGCCCGTCGCTGTTCGGCCTGCTGGCCCCGCAGATCCAGGGCTTCATCTTTCCACCGGAATCCAAGGCCGTGCTGTTCGTCGGGGCCCAGCTGGGTGTCGGCCTTTATATGTTCATGGTCGGCCTGGGATTCCGCAGCGATCACTTCAAACAGAATGCCAAGAGTGCCTTTGCCGTTTCGCTGGCCGGCATGGCGGCCCCCTTCCTGGTGGCGGTGGCGCTGGGTCCTTGGCTGCTGAGCCAGGGACTTTTCGGACAGGGGATCAACCCCACCCAGGCCATCCTGTTCACCGGGGCCTGTATCGCCATTACCGCCTTCCCCATGCTGGCGCGGATCATCCATGAGCGGGGCCTGAGCGCCTCGCCGCTGGGAGCCCTGTCGTTGTCGGCGGGGGCGATCGACGATGCCGCCGCCTGGTGCGTGCTCGCGGTCGTGCTGGCCACTTTCGGCGATGGAGCGCCGGTTGCGATCAAGGCGATCCTGGGCGGCATCGCCTTCGTCGTCTTCATGTTGACGGTCGCGCCGCGGCTGCTGGCCCCGCTGGGCCGCAGGGTCGAGCGCGAGGGCAAAATGTCCATGGGGACCCTGGGGATCGTACTGATCCTGTTCATGCTCAGCGCCTTTGCCATGGACTGGGTCGGCATTCATGCGGTGTTCGGCGGCTTCATCCTGGGCTGCGTCATGCCGCGCGGTGTGCTGAGCACCGAGGTCAAGAAGCAGCTGGAGCCGTTCGCGGTGGTCGTGCTGCTGCCGATGTTCTTTACCTTCTCGGGACTGAACACCCAGCTGACCCTGGTCAACAGCTTCGGTCTGCTGGGGGTGACGGCCGTGGTGCTGATCGCCTCCATCGCGGCCAAGGGCCTGGCCTGCTATGGCGCGGCGCGTCTGACCGGCCAGGACAATGCCACGGCCATGGGGATCGGCGCCTTGATGAACGCGCGGGGCCTGATGGAGCTGATCATCATCAACATCGGCCTGCAACGCGGCATCATCGGACCGGCGCTATTCTCGATGCTGGTGCTGATGGCCATCATCACCACCCTGATGGCCTCGCCGCTGTTCGAGTTCGTCTATGGCAGGAAGGCCCGCGAGCGCGGTGATCTGGGCACATTGAGCGACGATCCGGACGATGCAGCCGCCTCGCCCAAGGCCGCGCTCTGAGGACAGGAAAAAGGGGCGACGCCTGCGCGCCGCCCCTCGTCCGTCAGTCTGTCGCCGTGTCGATCAGGCGGCCTTGTCGGCCTTGCCCTCGATCAGCGGCGCGGTGGCTGTGCCGATCTCGATGCGGCGCGGTTTCAGCGCTTCGGGCAATTCACGCTTCAACGAGATGGAAAGCAGGCCGTTGACCAGATTGGCCTCGGTCACGACGACATAGTCGGCCAGCTGGAACCGGCGCTCGAAGTCGCGCTCGGCCAGACCGCGATGCAGATAGTTCCGCTCGGTCCCATCGTCGTTGGCGGTCTTGCGTCCGGTGACGGCCAGCAGGTTTTCCTTGACCTCGAGGTTCAGTTCCTCGGGCTTGAAGCCGGCGACCGCGATCTCGATCCGATAGGCGTTCTCGCCCGTCGTCTCGATGTTGTAGGGTGGCCAACCGTTTTCCTGGCTGGTGCGCGCGGCGCTTTCCAGCAATCCGGCCAGACGGTCGAAGCCGACGGCGGAACGGTACAGCGGGGTGAAATCATAGGTACGCATGGTCATCCTCCTGAGGGATCAGCAAGGTTGAGCCGCCCGGCGTTTTCGCCCCGGACGGCGGTGGGACATCAGCCCGGCGGCCCGTCAAGCGGCCCCGTCGGTCTGCAAGGGCCCGACATCGGCACCCTCGAGCGCTGATTTGGGAAGCCGTCTTGCGACGTCAAGAGGGGCGCGTCGGTAACGTCACTTGCCCTCTGCGCGAACCCGACTAGGGTCGCGGCCTCAATCGATCGACCTTCGGAGACACCCATGCGCCGGATCGCCCTCGCCACCGTCCTCGCCCTTTGTGGAGCCGTTGCCGCCCCGGCCGCCCTGGCCCAGGATCCGCACGCAGGCCACGGAGCCCGGGAAGGCCTGGCCATGCAGCCGCCCAGCCCGTCCGAAGATGCGGCCCTGGCCGCCGCCATCGCCTCGACCACCCGGCCCGAGGCCGACCGCGCCCGCGACGTCTATCGCCACCCCTATGAGAGCCTGACCTTCTGGGGCCTGCGCCCCGGCCTGACGGTCATCGAGATCGAGCCCGGCCGTGCGGGCTGGTGGACGGGTATCCTGCAGCCCTATGCCGCCGCGACGGGGGGCACCTATGTCGCCGTCAACCGCCCGCTGGAGAGCATGGGCGTCGAGCCGGGCACGGCGGACATGATCCTGACGGCGCGCGGGTTCCACAACTGGGCGCGCGGAGGGCGGACCGAGGCCTATCTGGCGGCCTTCTTTGCGGCGCTGAAGCCCGGCGGCATTCTGGCAGTCGAGCAGCATCGTTCCGTGGACGGACTGAACGTCGCCGACACGGCCCCGACTGGCTATGTGCCCGAAAGCTACGTCATCAAGGCGGCCCAGGCGGCGGGCTTCGTGCTGGACGGTCGCAGCGAACTGAACGCCAACCCGGCCGACGACCGGGATCATCCGTTCGGCGTGTGGACCCTGCCGCCCGTGCGCCGCGATTCCCAGGACGGCCGGACCCTGACGCCTGAGGAACGCGCCACCTATGATGCCATCGGCGAGAGCGACCGGATGACCCTGCGGTTCCGCAAGCCGGAGTAAAGCCGTGGTTCGGCCCCGGGTTTTGACGAGGCACGTGAACGTGGTTAAGCCAACCCTCGTCCGGTGCGGTCCGGTCGGCGCGGGTCACGGTATGAGGAATGGGCATGGGTGATCCATCGGCGACCACGTCTCGCATGGGCACTGCGGTTCGGCTTGACCGGCGATCGGTGCTGTTGGGCGTGGCGGCGGCGGCATTGACCGGCCTGGCCGCGTGCAATCGCGATGCGGCCGAGCCGGTGGATCCCGATGCTCCGGTCGGCCCGCCCAAGGGATCTCTGGAATGGGCCGTGCAGGGCCCGTGGCGAGCTCAGGACCGCATCCGCGACGCGGCTCGCCATCCGATGGAAACCCTTCGCTTCTTCGGCCTGCAGCCCCGGATGACCGTCGTCGATTTCTGGCCCGGCAGCGGCTGGTATACCGAAATCCTGGCCCCCTATCTGCACGAGGGCGAAGGCAAATATTACGCGGCAGGCTTCGAGACGGGCCCGGGTTCCGATCCCGCCCAGACCGCACTTATGAACGCCTTCCAACAGCGGTTCGACGCGGACCGGCGCCTGTATGGCGAGATCGAGTTCACTGCCTTTGGTCCGACCAGCGGCCCGGTGGCCCCGCCAGGGACGGCTGACCTGGTGCTGTTTATGCGCAATATCCACGCCTGGATGGCCGCCGGGATCGCCGAAAAGGCCTTCGCCGATGCCTATGGGGCCCTGCGGCCCGGCGGTGTTCTGGGAATCGAACAGCACCGCCTGTCGCCCGAGGCGGACCAGGATCCGGCCGCCGCCAACGGCTATGTGCAAGAGGCCTTCGTCAAACAGCTGGCCGCCGAAGCCGGCTTCATTTTCGTGTCCGCGTCGGAAATCAACGCGAATGAAACGGATACCCGCGATCATCCGTTCGGCGTGGACTCCCTGCCGCCTACCCGTCGGTCGCAGGGGCCGGACCGCGTCTTGACGCCTGAAGAACGGGCCAAGCTGGATGCGATCGGCGAAAGTGACCGTATGACGTTGAAGTTCAGGAAACCCGAGTGACACGAGCCGCCGCCTATGCCGCCAATGCGCCCCTGATGGGCGTTCCTGGTGCCGCTGCGCCTCCCGGAGGCCAGGGCGAATGGTTCCGTGGCGCAGGGGGCCTTCGCCTGCGCGCTGCCTTCTGGACCCCATCGGCCCTGGTTGCCGCCAAGCCGCGCGGCACCGTCATCGTCAGCCCCGGTCGCACCGAGCCGATCGAGAAATATTTCGAGGTGATCGGCAATTTTCTGGCGCGTGGCTTTTGCGTCCTGGCCCACGACTGGCGGGGTCAGGGTCTGTCGGCGCGGCTGCTGCCCGACCGGCTGAAGGGTCATGCCCGGGCGGTCGAGGAATTTCTCGACGACCACGCTCGCCTGCTGGACGCGTTTGAATCGCGGGCACCCAAGCCGTGGATTTCGGTCGGTCACTCGATGGGTAGCGTACTGAACCTGCTGTCGCTCGAAGCCGGCGAGAGCCGGATCGCAGGGGCCCTGCTGTCCAGCCCGATGCTGAGGGTCAAGACGGGCAAACGGTCGATGTGGTCGGTCAAGCTGGCCGTCCGCTGGAATCTACGTCACGGCAAGGGCGGCGACTATGTGCTGGACGATGCAGACGATCCGTTCGACCACACCTTCGAAAAGGACGCCCTGACGTCGGACGAGACCCGCTATGAGCTGTGGAGACAGCAGCTTTACGCCTGTCCGCACCTTGCGGTCGGTGGGCCGACCTGGGGTTGGCTGGCCTTTGCCATCGACGCCGGCGAACGGGCGCTGAAGCCGAAGGCCCTGAAATCCGTGCGGATTCCGGTGTCGATCGTGCAGTCGGGCGAGGACGACCGGGTCTGGAAGCAATCGGCCAAATGGGCGGCCCGCCGCCTGGGGCGCGGCCGCTATGTCGAGGTGGCCGGTGCCCGACACGAAGTCATCATGGAGGGCGACGACATGCGCGCCGTCTTCCTGGAAGAGTTCGACGCCATGGCCGACTACATCTCGCCGCAACAGGATCTGTCGCCGGTAGCCGCTTCCGTTTCCGAAGTCGCCTGAGGACACCGCAGACGGTTGCACCTGCGAAGAGGGCGCGCCTATAAGCCACCCACGATTTTTCACTCGTAGCGGCGGGCCCTTCCCATGAATATCCACGAATACCAGGCCAAGCAGGTTCTGAAGAGCTTCGGCGCGCCGGTTGCCGAGGGGGTCGCCATCACATCGGTCGATCAGGCAGAGGCTGCGGCCCGCCAACTGCCCGGACCGCTGTATGTCGTGAAGTCCCAGATCCACGCGGGCGGCCGAGGCAAGGGCTTCTTCAAGGAGCTGACGCCCGAGGCCAAGGGCGGCGTGCGCCTGGCCTTCTCGATCGAGGACGTGGTCAAGCACGCCAAGGAAATGCTGGGCAACACCCTGGTCACCGCCCAGACGGGCGAACAGGGCAAGCAGGTCAACCGCCTGTACATCGAGGACGGGGCCGACATCGATCGCGAACTGTACTGCTCGCTGCTGGTCGACCGCGCCCATGGCCGCATCGCCTATGTGATCTCGACCGAAGGCGGCATGGATATCGAGGCCGTCGCCCACGACACGCCCGAGAAGATCCAGACCATCGTCATCGACCCGGAAACGGGCGTGACCGACGCCGATGTCGCCGCCATCAACGCCGCCTATGGCCTGACCGGCGCGGCGGCCGAGGACGGCAAGTCGCTGTTCCCCATCCTGTACAAAGCCTTTGTCGAGAAGGACATGGCGATGCTGGAGGTGAACCCCCTGATCGTCATGAAGAACGGCCACCTGCGCGTGCTGGACGCCAAGGTCAGCTTCGACGGCAATGCCCTGTTCCGCCACGAGGACATGAAGGCGCTGCGCGACGAGACCGAGGAAGACGCCAAGGAGATCGAAGCGTCCGAGTGGGACCTGGCCTATGTCGCCCTGGACGGCAACATCGGCTGCATGGTCAACGGCGCCGGCCTGGCCATGGCGACGATGGACATCATCAAGCTGTACGGCAAGGAGCCCGCCAACTTCTGTGACGTCGGCGGCGGGGCCGGCAAGGAAAAGGTCGCGGCGGCCTTCAAGATCATCACGGCCGACCCGAACGTCCAGGGCATCCTGGTCAACATCTTCGGCGGCATCATGAAGTGCGACGTCATCGCCGAGGGCGTGGTCGCGGCCGTGAAGGAAGTGGGCCTGAAGGTGCCGCTGGTCGTGCGCCTGGAAGGCACCAATGTCGAACTGGGCAAGAAGATCCTGAACGAGAGCGGCCTGGCCATCACCTCCGCCGACGACCTGGACGACGCCGCCCAGAAGATCGTGGCGGCGGTGGGGTGATGCTGCTGTTCGCGATGCTCCTCGCTGCTCCGCTTGCGGGAAGCTCGTCCCAAGACGCGCAAGAGCCACCGCCAGCCAAGTGCGATGTCGGACCTGTAAAGCGTGATTATGGCGGGTCGCCTTGGCTGGTCTATAGCTGCGATAACGGGGGCGTCGTTTTCGTATCTGAGCCCGGCTCTGTCACAAGCCCAAGCTATTTTGTGTTGGCACCGACCGCCAACGGTCTGCAATTGGCCGGAGAAACCAACTCACCAGACCGCGCAGCAACAGATGCCGCCCATGCCGATCTTCAGCGCCTTACGCCGGTTGATCTAGAAGCTTTGATAGCAGAAACACGCGCCGTTGCTACGCCTTCCACTCGGTGACCCGGCGCATCATTTCTTACGTCCGTCCTAGTCAATAGTGGCACCAAGATCATCTTCCAGGGTTAGCCATCACGGCTGCCGACGATTTGGACGATGCAGCCCAGAAGATCGCGGGGCCGGCGGAGCAGATCCGATCGACGCGTACACTCGACCGGTCATTCCGGGGCTTGGCGCAGCCAAGAACTCGACCCTGCGGGTCGGGTTCGATCTGCGAGTGCCACGGAATGACGGGTTGGGATTAGCTTTAGACTCGCAGTCCTGACGGTAGCGAGGTCCGGGAACGCCTGATAGAACAGTTGCATGGTCGACATGTCCGTCGACAATGGGGTGTAGCATGTTCAAATTCCTGGCGATCCCGGCGGTCGCGGTCTCCCTGCTGGCGGTTCCGGCGCAGGCGCAGGAGACGTCCGTCCTGTTCGGGCACTTCAAGATGCTGTGCGGCGACGGTGCCGGCGACAGCCAGCGCGCGCTTGTCCAGGCCGAGGCCGCAGGCTGGGCCAAGGTTCCGTCCGAACTGTTCACCGGCGACCCGGAGAACCCGTTCGAAGACGTCACCGCCATGATGAATGCCGAGGACAACGGCGACCTCAGCATCCTGATGGTCGGCTCCATGTCCGAAAGCGTCGGCGTCGGCGAGATGGACATGGCGGTCTGTGCCGTCATGGGCGGCAATTTCGAGACCAATACGGCGGTGAAGCCGGACCCGCGCCCGTTCGTGCAGCGCTGGCTGAACATGGACACGCATCCGTCGCTGAACGAACAGGGCATGATGGGCTATGCCTTCAACCGCGAGGGCACCAGCGTCACCGCCATTCGCCCGACCGACGCGGCCATGACCCAGGCGGCGCTGAACGGTGACCTGCATATCGTCATGATGAACGACGAGAGCCTGCTCGAAGGGGCCACCATGATCATGTACCTGCGCCCGGCCTTCTGAACCTGCGCATTGCCGCCGGACGTCACACGGGTTATGTGTTCCACGTAACCCGTGGACACCGGCCATGACCCGCAACCTGACCCTGGCGATCGACGACGACCTGCTCGACAAGGTGCGCGTCCTGGCGGCCATGAAGCGGACCAGCGTCAACGAAATGGTCCGGGGCTTCCTGACACGACTGGTCGAGCAGGAAAGCGAACACGATGAGGCGACCGAGGCGTTGCTGAAACTGGCCCGCGAGAGCAAGGGCCGGATGGGCGACTGGCGTCCGGGCACCCGTGACGAAATCTACAGCGGGGAACCTCGGTTTGATCGCGAGTACTGAAGTCTTCCTTGACACCAATGTTCTGATCTATGCCGCTCTCGGCTCTGTCGATGAACCGATCAAATATGAGCGCGCGGTCGGGCTTCTTACGACTAGGTTTGGCACCTCCGGGCAGGTGCTGGCTGAGTTCTACGTCAATGCTCAGCGCAAGGGTTCCGTCCCCCTGACAGCCGACGAGGCGAAGGAATGGATCATGCGCCTGTCCAAGAAGGCGTTCCAGCCGGTGGACTTCAATGTCATTCGCGCGGGGATCGAGATCTCGCGCCGCTATCAGCTGTCCTACTGGGACGGTGCCATCATCGCGGCGGCCGAGCGGCTGGGTGCCAAGATCCTTTATTCCGAAGACCTGAACCACGGGCAGACCTATGGGTCGGTCCGCGTCGAAAACCCCTTCCTTCCCGCCTAGCCAAAGAAGCGAACCCTGATGTCCATCCTCGTCGACCGCAATACCAAGATCATCGTCCAGGGCCTGACCGGCAAGACCGGCGGCTTCCACACCGAACAGGCCCTCGCCTATCACGGCACCCAGATGGTCGGCGGCGTCCACCCGGCCAAGGGCGGCCAGACCTGGACCGGATCGCACGGTGAAACCCTGCCCATTTATGCTTCGGTGGCCGAAGCCAAGGACGCGACCGGCGCCGACGCCTCGGTCATCTATGTGCCGCCGGCCGGCGCGGCCGATGCCATCATCGAGGCGATCGAAGCAGAAATCCCCTTCATCACCTGCATCACCGAGGGCATTCCGGTGCTGGACATGGTGCGTGTCAAGCGCCGTCTGGAAGGCTCCAAGTCCCGCCTGCTGGGGCCCAACTGCCCCGGCATCATGACGCCGGACGAGTGCAAGATCGGCATCATGCCCGGCTCCATCTTCAAGAAGGGCAATGTCGGCATCGTCTCGCGCTCGGGCACCCTGACCTATGAGGCGGTGTTCCAGACCACGAACGAGGGCCTGGGCCAGACCACGGCGGTTGGCATCGGCGGCGACCCGGTCAAGGGCACCGAGTTCATCGACGTGCTGGAACTGTTCCTGGCCGACCCGGAAACCCACTCCATCATCATGATCGGCGAGATCGGCGGCGGGGCCGAGGAAGACGCCGCCCAGTTCCTGATCGACGAAGCCAAGAAGGGCCGCAAGAAGCCGATGGCCGGCTTCATCGCGGGTCGCACGGCACCCAAGGGCCGCACCATGGGGCACGCCGGTGCTGTGGTCAGCGGCGGCAAGGGCGATGCGGAATCCAAGATCGCGGCCATGGAAGCGGCGGGCATCGCCGTCTCCCCCTCGCCCGCCCGCCTCGGCAAGACCCTGGTCGAAGTTCTCAAGGGCTGAGGGCCACGGTCGCGCGGTCCGCTCATCGGCATCGATCGTGCGGCGATTTGACATCGGAGATGCCCCTGGCCTGTGCCGGGGGCATTTTTCTTTTCGGACTCGACCAATTTCTCGCCCATTCGCCCCCATTCGGTCATGACCGATAAGGAAACACCGCCTATATGAAGCCCGCAGGCTTCACGCGGTTGTGACCGTGGAGTCTAAAAGGACGGAACCATGGCGGACGATGCCGGTCGGCTGAACCAGGTCTTTGCCGAGACCAGTTTTCTGTACGGGGCGAATGCCGCCTACATCGAGGGGCTGCACGAAGCCTGGGCTGCCGATCCTGGCTCGGTCCCCGCCGAATGGCGCGCCTTCTTCGACCAGCTGCGTGACAATGCCGCGACGGTGAAGGCTTCGGCCGGCGCCGGGGCCTGGGGCCGGTCGCGCGTCACCGAACCGACCGAGGAAACCGGCGTGTTCGACGGTCGCTGGCCCGAAGCCAAGCCCAAGCCGGGCAGCAAGCCTGCGCCGGTCGCGGCGGCGGCGGCCGCTCCCGCTCCTGCCCCCGATGCCGCGCCCGTCAGTGCCGAAGCCATTCGCGCGGCCGCACACGATTCCATCCGCGCCCTGATGCTGATCCGCACCTATCGGGTGCGCGGTCACCTGCACGCCAAGCTGGATCCGCTGGGCATCGAAAAGCCGGTCGAGAATGCCGAGCTGACTCCCGAATTCTATGGCTTCGGCCCGCAGGACCTGGATCGTCCGATCTTCCTGGATGGGGTTCTGGGCCTGGAATACGGCACGATCCGCGAGGTCCTGGCCCTTCTCGAGCGGACCTACTGCGGCAACATCGGCGTGCAGTACATGCATATCGCCGAACCGGAAGAGAAGGCCTGGCTTCAGGCCCGGATCGAGGGACCGGACAAGTTCGCCCAGAACGCCTTCACGAAGGAAGGCAAGATCGCCATCCTCAACAAGCTGATCGAGGCCGAGGGCTTCGAGCGGTTCCTGCATAAGCGTTTCCCCGGCACCAAGCGGTTCGGTCTGGACGGGGGCGAAGCCATGGTCCCGGCCATGGAGCAGATCATCAAGCGCGGCGGCAATCTGGGCGTCGACGAAATGGTCTTCGGCATGGCGCACCGCGGCCGCCTCAACATGCTGGCAGCCGTGATGGGCAAGCCCTATCGCGCCATCTTCCACGAGTTCCAGGGCGGCTCGACGGTGCCCAGCGACATCGAGGGATCGGGCGACGTCAAATACCATATGGGGGCCAGTTCTGACCGGCAATTCGACGGCAACACCGTCCACCTGTCGCTGACCGCCAATCCGTCGCACCTGGAAATCGTCAATCCGGTCGTGCTGGGCAAGGCGCGCGCCAAACAGGCGTTCGACATCCGCGAGGCGAACGCCGGCAAGCCCGAGGCCGAATGGGCGCTGGACCGGTCAAAGGTCATGCCCGTGCTGATCCACGGCGATGCCGCCTTTGCTGGCCAGGGCGTCGTGGCCGAATGCTTCGCCCTGATGGGTCTGAAGGGATACCGCACCGGCGGCACGATGCATTTCGTGATCAACAACCAGATCGGTTTCACCACCAGTCCACGCAACAGCCGGTCCAGCCCCTATCCGTCGGACGTGGCCCTGATGGTCCAGGCCCCGATCTTCCACGTCAATGGCGACGATCCGGAAGCCGTCGTCTTTGCCGCCAAGGTGGCCACCGAATACCGCCAGAAATTCAACAAGGACGTGGTGGTGGACATGTTCTGCTACCGCCGCTTCGGCCACAACGAGGGCGACGACCCGACCTTCACCCAGCCGCTGATGTACGCCAAGATCAAGGCGCAGCCGTCCACGCGCGAAATCTATTCGCGGCGTCTGATCGAAGAGGGCGTGATCGATCAGGCCACGGTCGATGCCGAGATCTCGCGGTTCGAGCAGTTTCTGGATGAACAGTTCGAGGCCGGGAAGACTTTCGTCGCCGACAAGGCCGACTGGCTGGACGGTCAATGGCAGGGCATCGGCCTGCCCGAGGGCGACGAGCGCCGCGGTTCGACCGCCGTCGCGCGCGAAAAGCTGCACGACCTGGGCCGCCGCCTGACCACTATTCCGAACCAGGTGGACATCCACAAGACGCTCAAGCGCGTCATGGAGGCCCGCCGCGAAACCATCGACACCGGCGCCAATATCGACTGGGCCACGGCCGAGAGCCTGGCCTTTGCCAGCCTGCTGGACGAAGGCTTCCCGGTGCGCCTGTCCGGTCAGGATTCGGTGCGCGGTACCTTCAGCCAGCGCCATTCCGGCATCGTCGATCAGACGAGCGAAGACCGCTACGTCCCGCTGAACAATCTGGGCGAAGGGCAGTCGCAGTTCGAGGTCATCGATTCGGCCCTGTCCGAGGAGGCCGTACTGGGCTTCGAATACGGCTATGCCCTGGCGGATCCGAACAGCCTGGTGCTGTGGGAGGCGCAGTTCGGCGACTTCGTGAACGGGGCCCAGGTCGTCATCGACCAGTTCATCACCTCGGGCGAGCGCAAATGGCTGCGGATGTGCGGCCTGACGATGCTGTTGCCACACGGCTATGAAGGACAGGGGCCGGAACATTCTTCGGCCCGGCTGGAGCGGTTCCTGCAACAGTGCGCCGAGGACAATATCCAGGTCGCCAACTGCACCACCCCGGCGAACTATTTCCACATCCTGCGCCGCCAGATGCACCGGCCCTTCCGCAAGCCGCTGATCATCATGACGCCCAAGTCGCTGCTGCGGCACAAGAAGGCGGTGTCCACCCTTGCCGACATGGCCGAGGGCAGCTCCTTCCACCGCGTGCTGCACGACGACGCCCAGACGCGGCCCGAGGTGTCGGGCATCACCATCGCCGCCGACAAGGCGATCCGCCGCGTGATCCTGTGCTCGGGCAAGGTCTATTACGACCTGCTCGACGCGCGCGAGAAGGCCGGGGTGACGGACGTCTATCTGCTGCGGCTGGAACAATTCTATCCGTGGCCGATCAAGTCCCTGTCCACTGAACTGGCCCGTTTCCCGAACGCGGAACTGGTCTGGTGTCAGGAAGAGCCCAAGAACATGGGCGGCTGGACCTTTGTCGAACCGTGGCTGGAGCTGACCCTGGACAAGCTGAACGTCAAGGCGAAACGGCCCCGCTATGTCGGACGGCCAGCCTCCGCCTCGACCGCCGCCGGCCAGATGAGCCGCCACCTCAAAGAACTCGAAGCCTTTACCGCCGAAGCCCTCGCCTAACCGCCACAGATCAAAGACCGGAACCGACCCATGGCCGACATCCTTACCCCTACCCTGGGTGAATCCGTCACCGAGGCGACCATTGCCAAATGGAGCAAGAAGGTCGGCGACGCCGTGAGGAAGGACGAGATCCTGGTCGAGCTGGAAACGGACAAGGTCTCGCTGGAAGTCGTCGCTCCGGCCGACGGTGTGCTGAGCGACATCAAGGCCGCCGACGGCGAGACCGTCACCCCCGGCACTGTTCTGGGCGTCGTGACCGAGGGGGCCAGCGCCGCAGCTCCGGCCGCCAAGGCTGCGGCCCCCGCTGCGGCCCCGGCAGCTGCAGAAACCCCGAAGGCGGCTGCCCCCGCCGCGTCCGCCCCGGCGGCCGGTGCCATCGACATCTCGGTGCCGACCATGGGCGAGAGCGTGGCCGAGGGCGCCATCGGCACATGGCTGAAGAAGGCCGGCGATGCGGTGAAGAAAGACGAGCTGCTGGTCGAGATCGAGACCGACAAGGTGGCCGTGGAGGTATCCTCGCCCGCCGACGGCGTGCTGAGCGAGATCGTCGCCGCCGACGGTGCGACTGTCACGCCCGGCCAGGTGATCGGCCGCGTTTCGGCCTCCGGCACCGCCTCGGCCCCCGCCCCCTCCGCCCCCTCCGCCAACAGCGGGTCGGCCAACTCGGGCTCGGCGCAGTATTCGGCCCCGGCTGCGGACACGCCCCTTTCGCCGTCGGTGAAGCGGATCGTGACCGAGAATAATCTGGATCCCAAGGCCATCCAGGGCTCGGGCAAGGACGGCCGCATCCTGAAGGGTGACGCCCTGTCGGCCATCGGCACGGCGGCGCCTGCGCCCGCTGCTGCCGCCCCGGCCCCGGCTCCCGCCGCAGCTGCTCCGGTGGCACCGCCCCGTGCGGACCAGCCGCGTGAGGAGCGGGTCAAGATGACCCGCCTGCGCCAGACGATCGCGCGTCGCCTGAAGGAATCCCAGAATACCGCCGCCCAGCTGACCACCTTCAACGAGGTGGACATGACCAATGTCATGGCCCTGCGGACCCAGTACAAGGACGTGTTCGAAAAGCGCCACGGCGTGAAGCTGGGCTTCATGTCCTTCTTCACCAAGGCGGTCGTGGCGGCCCTGAAGGAGATCCCGGCGGTCAATGCCGAGATCGACGGCACCGACATCATCTACAAGAACCACTATGACATCGGCGTCGCCGTCGGCACCGAAAAGGGCCTGGTCGTGCCGGTCCTGCGCGATGCCGACACCCTGTCCCTGGCCGGGATCGAAAAGGGCATCGGCGAACTGGGCAAGGCCGCTCGCGACGGCAATCTGACGCTGGACCAGCTTCAGGGCGGAACCTTCACCATCACCAACGGCGGCACCTATGGCTCGCTGATGTCGACGCCGATCCTGAATGCGCCGCAGTCGGGCATCCTGGGCATGCACAACATCGTCCAGCGCCCGATGGCCATCAACGGCGAGGTCAAGATACGCCCGATGATGTACGTGGCCCTCAGCTATGACCACCGCCTGGTCGACGGCAAGGAAGCGGTCACCTTCCTGGTCCGGGTCAAGGAACTGCTGGAAGACCCGGCGCGGGCGCTGCTGGACCTGTAGAGAGACGGCGCGCGGCGACAGGTTTCGTCAGACGCGCAGGGTCCCCAACGCCGGTAAGCCAACCGCATGGACTGGGCGGCGCGGCTCCTGGGGGCCTTCTATATTTTTGCGGGGCTGATGGCCCTGAAGCAGGCCGTCTTCAACTGGCGGCTGGAGCGGACCTTTGGTGCGCTGTTTCCGCCGCCGCCCGCCGAACGCGCCGCAGATGCCATTCTGGCGATCGGGGCCGTGACGGTGCTGGTGTCGGGGGTGGCGCTGGCGTCGCTCAGCCACTGGTCGGTGCCGGCCTTCATGACCGCATGGATCGTCCAGGCCGGATATCTGACCTGGGCCCAGCGCTGGTATCGACCGCAGACCGAGGACGCCGCCCAGGGTCGTCGCCAGACCCTGCATGCGTTCGGCCTCTACACCCTTGCGGTCGCAGCGGTAATGGCCTGGGAGCACACCGGAGTGCCGGGCTAGGTCAATCGACATTTACCCCTGATCCGTCATTCCGGGGCTTGGCGTAGCCAAGAACCCGGAACCCAGGGGTTTGTCACAGACTTCGGATGCACTTGCCATTGGAGATGTCCTCCTGGGTTCCGGGTTCGCTCTGCGAGCGCCCCGGAATGACGGAGAATTTCGATTGACGCTGGGTCAGTCCTGGCGCTTCAGGCCAGCCAGCACCGCCTCGGTATCCGCCCCCAGCGCCGGTGGCGGCAGGTCATAGGTCACAGGCGTCTTCGACATGCGGATGGGACTGGCAACGGTGCGGACGGGGGCCGACAGGTCGGGGCGGTGCTGGGTCACCTCCAGCCCGCGATGCAGGGCCTGTGGCTCGGCAAAGACCTGATCCACCGTATTGACCGGGCCGCAGGGCACGCCCGCCGTCTCCAGCAGGGCCATCAGCGCCGTCATGGAGTGTCCCGTCGTCAGGGCGGATAGCGCGGCCGTCAGCTCACCCCGATGGGCAATCCGCAGGGCATTGGTCGCGAAGCGGGCGTCGATGCCCAGGTCTACGGCCCCAAGGGCGCGCGCCAGGGCGCGGAACTGTCCGTCATTGCCGACCGCGATCACCACCATACCGTCTGTGCACGGAAAGGGTTGATAGGGAGCCAGATTGGGGTGGGCATTGCCCATGCGGCTGGGAGCCGTGCCCGAGACGAAATAGTTGGTCGCCTGATTGGCGAGCATCGCCGCCTGGACATCGAACAAGGCGATATCGATGTGCTGGCCCTCACCCGTCGCACGGGCATGCAGCAGCCCCGCCAAGATGGCGTTGGAGGCATAGAGGCCGGTGAACAGATCCACCACCGCGACCCCGACCTTCATTGGCTCGGCCCCGGGGGTGCCGTCCGGCTGGCCGGTGATCGACATCAGCCCACCCATCGCCTGGATCATATAGTCGTATCCAGCCCGTTGCGCGTCTGGCCCGTCCTGACCGAAGCCGGTGATGGAGCAATAGACAAGGCGCGGGTTGATCGCCGACAGGGCCGCAAAATCCAGCCCGTACTTCGCCAGGCCCCCTGTCTTGAAGTTTTCGACCAGGACATCGCAGTCGACGATCAGTTTACGGATGATATCAGCACCTTCGGCCGTCGCGATGTCCAGTTCGACCGATTTCTTGCCGCGATTGGCACACAGGAAGTAGGCGGCATCGCCGGGCGAGCCATCGGCACGGGTGGTGAAGGGCGGGCCCCAGGCGCGGGTGTCGTCACCGGTTCCGGGTCGCTCGATCTTGATGACCTCGGCCCCCAGGTCGGCCAGGGCCTGGGTCGCCCATGGCCCGGCCAGCACGCGCGACAGGTCGAGAACGCGCACACCGATCAGAGGCCCCTGGGTCATGGCCCTGCCTAACCCGTCCGGGCGCAGGGGAAAAGCCATGCCGGGCCCGATGGGGTAAACAGGCCCTTAACCCTCCTGCAGTCAAAACGGGCGGTCCCCTCGTTCGCAGGGCCGCAAAGGACGCCGAGCGTCCGGCAGGGGCGGTCCCGCTAGGAATGCGCCCATGTCCGCCGCCCTCGCCATCGGTCACCGCGTCTGGTCCAGCGCCCGCATCGTGTGGTCCGCCCCGATCGTCGTCCGCTTTCGCGGCATGTTTCAGGCCCTGCTGGCCGCCCTGCTGCTCGTGGCCCTGCTCTCGTGGAACCCGGCGGATCCCAGCCTGAACGCCGTGTCGGGCGCGGCCCCGACCAACTGGCTGGGCCTGAATGGTGCCCTGTTTGCCGACCTGTTCATGCAGTCGCTGGGCCTGGCGGCCTGGCCCGCAGCATTGCTGATCCTGGCCTTTGGCCTGGCTACGGCGATCGGCGATGCCCTGCAACACCGGCTGAAGCCGACGCCGCTGAAGACCCTGGCTGCGACCGGGGGCGTCCTGGCCCTGTCGGCGGCGCTTTCGGCGGCCCCCCATCCGGCGGAATGGCCCCTGGCCTCGGGTCTGGGCGGGCTGTGGGGCACGGGCGTCACCGGCCTGATCGTGATGGGCTGCAAAGCCCTGGGCATTCCGGGTGGAGCCCTGCTGTCGGCACTCATCTTCCTGCCGCTGGGGCTGTGGGGCATCGGCTATGCCATCGGGCTGAGGGTGTCGGACATCCAGGAGGGTCTGGCCTGGGGCCGGTCCCTGCGTGCCCCGCCCGTGCCGACCCCGGCCCCGCGCGCACCGCGCCCTCGTCCCCGCCCGGCCCCCGAGCCGGAACCGATGCCCGAGGCCTTTGCCGAGGACGATCAGACCCCGCCCTGGAGCCCGCCGCCGGCCCCGGTCGCGCCGCCGCCGATGGCCACGCGCCCCTCGGCCCAGGCCGCGCCGGAGCCGCGCGTGGCCGCCGCCAAGGCCCCACGCCCGGCCAAGCGCGACGTGGACGTCAGCCAGCAGGCGTTCGACTTCGGCGGCGATCGCAGCGGCTTCTCCCTGCCGCCCCTGGGCATGCTGGCCAAGCCCGGCCAGCGCGTGGCCTCGGTCGACGAGGAGGCGCTGAAACAGAATGCCAAGCTGCTGGAGGGCGTGCTTCAGGAGTTCGGCGTGCGCGGCGTGATCGACCAGATCCGCCCCGGCCCCGTGGTCACCCTCTATGAACTGGCCCCGGCCCCTGGCGTGAAGCACGGGCGCGTCGTGGCCCTGTCCGACGACATCGCGCGATCCATGAGCGCCCGCGCCTGCCGCATCAGCGTGGTCCAGGGCCGCAATGCCATCGGCATCGAACTGCCCAATCTGAAGCGCGAGACCGTCTATCTGCGCGATCTGCTGGCCTCGACCGAATACGATAAGCCCGCCCATCTGCTGCCCCTGGCGCTGGGCGAGACCATCGGCGGCGAGCCCTATGTCGCCGACTTGGCGCGGATGCCGCACCTACTGATCGCGGGCACGACCGGCTCGGGCAAGTCCGTCGGGGTCAATGCCATGATCCTGTCGATCCTGTACCGGCTGAGCCCGGCCGAGTGCCGCTTCATCATGATCGACCCCAAGATGCTGGAACTGTCGGTCTATGACGGCATCCCGCACCTGCTGAGCCCGGTCGTCACCGATCCCAAGAAGGCGGTCGTCGCGCTGAAGTGGACGGTGCGCGAGATGGAGGACCGCTATCGCCGGATGTCCAAACTGGGGGTCCGCAACATCGCCAGCTATAACGAGCGCGCCCGCGCCGCCCAGGAAAAGGGCGAGCATTTCGAACGCACGGTCCAGACCGGCTTCGACGACCAGGGCCGCCCCATCTATGAGAGCGAGAAAATCCGCCCCGAGGCCATGCCCTATCTGGTCGTGGTGATGGACGAGATGGCCGATCTGATGCTGGTCGCCGGCAAGGACGTCGAGGGCGCGGTCCAGCGTCTGGCCCAGATGGCGCGCGCCGCCGGTATCCACCTGATCATGGCGACCCAGCGCCCGTCCGTCGACGTCATCACCGGCACCATCAAGGCAAACTTCCCGACGCGGATCAGCTTCCAGGTCACGTCAAAAATCGATAGCCGCACCATCCTGGGCGAGCAGGGCGGCGAGCAGCTGCTGGGCCAGGGCGACATGCTGTATATGGCCGGCGGTGGGCGGATCACCCGCCTGCACGGTCCGTTCGTGACGGATCAGGAGGTCGAGACCGTCTGCGCCCATCTGCGTAGCCAGGCCGAGCCGGACTATATCGATCTGATCACCGATGACCCGGACGGCGACGGCGACGCGGCCTTTGGCGACGAGGGCGGCGGCTCGGGCGATGACCTCTATGACCGGGCCGTGGCCGTGGTCACTCGCGATCGCAAGGCCTCAACCAGCTATATCCAGCGCCGTCTGCAGATCGGCTACAACCGTGCTGCCTCCCTGATCGAGCGGATGGAACAGGAGGGCGTCGTCAGCCCCGCCAACCATGCCGGCAAGCGTGACATCCTGGCCGGCCCGCCGCCGCTCTAATCAAGCGGCGCTATGCTCGTGACGCGGTCGCTCTCGGCTTGAGCGCCACTGTCTCTCCCTCCCCTTCATGGGGAGGGACGGCGAGCTTCAAGCGAGCCAGGGTGGGGCAGTTTCGGACATCCCCTCCCGGATCGCTGCGCGATCATCCCTCCCCATGAAGGGGAGGGAGAGGCATTTGGGAACCCTCTGGCTGAACAAGCCTTCATTCCACCGCCGGAATATGGTCAGGCTTGCGTCATGCCCTTGCCGCGCCGGACCATCACAACCGCATTCTCGATAATCGTCCCGCATGGGAGAAGACTGAAATGACCGTTTCACGCCGCGCCTTTGGTTTCGGAGCCGCCGCCCTGGCCAGCCTGGCCGCCCTGCCCGTTTCGGCCCAGGCCAATCTGTCGGCCGAGGATCGTGCCGTCCTGGCCCGCGCCCAGACCTATCTGCAGGGGCTGACCTCGGCCCAGGGCAATTTCGTCGAGACCGGGCCCGGTGGCCAACGCCGCGAGGGCCGCTTCTATCTGCAGCGCCCCGGCCGGATGCGGTTCGAATATACCAACCCGGCCGGCCTGCTGGTCGTGTCGGACGGTTCGAACGTCAAACGCTATGATCCGCGCCTGAACGTCTTCCGTCAGGTGCCGCTGTCGGCCACGCCCCTGTCTACCTTCCTGGCGCGCAACGTTAGGCTGGACCAGGGTGTGCGTATCGACCGGGTCACCCGCATGCAGTCGGGCGCCTTTGCCATCACGGCACGCGACGATCGTCGTCCCAATGACGGCTCGGTCATCCTGGCCTTTGCCGGCAGTCCGCTGCGACTGCAGGAATGGACCATCACCGATGCCCAGGGGGCCCGGACGCGCACCCAGCTGACCACCCTGACACCGGCGTCCAATCTGGCGTCCAGCTTGTTCCGGCTGTCCGATCCGACCCGTCGCCCGGGCCGGAACTAAGCGAATCTTATTCGCAGGCCCGTGTTCGCTGAGGCACAGGCAATATCCGAATGTGACGGTTTGACCTTTTTGGCCAGTCGTGACACTTTAGGCACAGGACAGCCAAGGGCTGGACCGACCGCGACGGACTTCATCCCCCTCCCCGCGGCGAGACAGACGACCTTCAAACGCCCGGCACATCCCCGCCGGGCGTTTTTTTGTGCGGAATCACGCGATCAGAGCGCCGCGCGGCGCAGGGTGATCAGGGCCTGATCCCGGATGCGAACGTCGCCGACGGCCAGGATCTGCCCATTGCCGTCCGGAATGCCGCCGCGCCAGTCGGTGACCTCGCCACCCGCCGCCTCGATCACCGGCACCAGGGCGGACCAGTCCCACAGCTTGAGCCCACTTTCGGCCACCAGGTCGATCCGGCCCGCCGCCAGCATGGCATAGGCATAGGCGTCACACCCCAGCCGTGCCAGTTTCGCCGCCGCCCGCACCTGGGTCCAGGCGCCGAGCTCCGAGCCGGTGAAGATGTCGGGATCGGTCGTGGCGATCACCGCCTGGTTCAGGCTGTCGATCGCGCGCGTTTTCAGCGCGGTCTCGCCCCCATTGCGGATCAAGCGCGCCCCGGACGGCCCGCCCAGGAAGATTTCATCCAGATAGGGCTGGGCGATCACGCCGACCGTCGGGCGTTCGGCGACGCGCAGTCCGATCAGACTGGTCCACAGGGGCAGGCCGGCGATGAAGGCCCGGGTACCGTCGATCGGGTCCAGGACCCAGACGTGCTCGGCCTCCGGTCGATCCTCGCCATACTCTTCGCCGATGACGCCGTGGTCCGGATAGCGTTCGGTGATCCGACGGCGGATAGCGACCTCAGCCGCCCGGTCCGCCTCGGTAACCGGATCGAAGCCTGCGGCACCGCCCTTGTCCTCCTGCGCATAGTCACCGCGAAAGAAGGGCAAGGTCACCTGCGCGGCCTCGCGGGCCAGTTCGACGGCAAAAGCTTCGTATTCGGTCATGCAGGGGGCCGGGAAACTGGTGATTAGTGGATAGTGGTTAGTGGCTGGAAGTGTATCGAAATCGGGCGAACGACAGCGCCCCCACACTCACTAACCACTAACCACCAACCACTCCAGCCAACACGGTTTCACTGCCTCGCCCACAGCGATCAAGCGACCGGGTCGCCCTCGGCGTGCAGGGATTTGGCCAGGTCCAGCAGGCGGCGGCGCGGGCGCTCGCCCAGTTGATAATAGGCCTGGATCAGGTCGAGGGTTTCCTTCCTGGAAAACATCTCCCCGCCGTGGCCGCCCCCGGCTTCCTTGCGCTCCAGCGCCTCGGTCAGGCCGTCGTAGAAGTAGCTGACGGGCGATTCCAGCGCCTCGGAAAGCTGCCACAGCCGGGCGGCCGAGATGCGGTTGGCACCGCATTCGTATTTCTGAATCTGTTGAAAGCGAATGCCGACCTGTTGCGCCAACTGCTGTTGCGTCAGGCCCAGCAGACGCCGGCGACGCCGCAGGCGGCGGCCCAGGTGAAGATCGATGTCGGTGGCCATGGCCCCATTCCCCTTGATGGTCGACCGTCCCGAAACGAAACGGCTCGCCCTGCAAGCGGCAAGCACCGTGCCGGTCTCGCGTCACAAGGGAATGACAGTGTTCCACGAGCGTGGGCCGCCGATCAGCGTGTCGTGGCGGTACGACTCAGCGGCGGCGGGGCCCGGCGGGAAGTGCCGCATCGCAAAGTGACGCGGTCTGGGTGCCAAAGACACTTTCGGCCTGGACCCAGCCCTTGATCTTGCCGGCGCGGACCCGGCACCAGCCCTCGCGGCAGTCATCCAGCGAGACCAGGCTGCGGGGCGAAAGCCGGGCTCGCAGGGGAGCGTCGGCATCCCGCCCGGTGCGGATCGGAACCTCGGTCGCCGATCCGTTGAAGACGCTGCGGCTGCCCTTGGCGACCGAACGGTGGATCCAGACGATGGAGCCTTCCGGATCGCAGACCTTTCGCCACTCGCGCGTCTCGGCGATCACCTGCACCGGCAGGTTGGCGACCTGGTATCGCCACAGGATGCGATAGTCCTTTCCGGGACCGGCGCGGGCACTGACTTCGTCGGACTTCAGGCTGATCCAGCGGGGCACGTCCAGCTCGGTCGGGGTGGGGCGACCATCGGGCATGGTGCCCGCCGCACCGGCCATAAGGCCGGCACCGATGACCATGACGGCCACGCCGATACGCCTGAGGCTTTGGCGAGAGGGTTCAGCCTTGCTAGACACGGATTTCGTCGCTCAACCCCGGTTGATCGTCCCGCCGCGGCGGGGCGGTCACTGACAGCCCAAGGCATCGAATGTCGGCCCGCAGACTTAAGGTCGTCTTAACCCGCCGCCTTCCCGATGCGGTCGAGACCCGCATGCGCGAGCTGTTCGACGCGGAACTGAACCTGACCGATCGGCCGATGGACCGCGCGGCGCTGGAAGCGGCGGTGGCCAGGGCCGAGGTCCTGGTGCCGACCATCACCGACACCATCGACGCCGCCCTGATCGCAAAGGCGGGGGACCAGCTGAAGCTGATCGCCAATTTCGGCGCGGGCGTCGACCATATCGACATCGATGCGGCCGTGGCGCGCGGCATTCTGGTCACCAATACGCCGGGCGTTCTGACGGAGGACACGGCCGACCTGGCCATGAGTCTGATCCTGGCGGTGTCCCGGCGTATCGTCGAAGGGGCCCAGGTCATTGCGGAGGGCCGGTTCGAGGGTTGGACCCCGACCTGGATGTGCGGGCGAAAGCTATGGGGCAAGCGACTGGGCATCGTCGGCATGGGCCGGATCGGCCAGGCCTTGGCGCGCCGGGCCCGCGCCTTTGGCATGCAGGTCCACTATCACAACCGCAAACCCGTTCCGGATCTGGTGGCTGAGGAACTGGGTGCCACCTGGTGGGACGATCTGGATCAGATGCTGGCCCGGATGGACCTGATCTCGCTCAACTGCCCGGCGACGAAGGACACCCACCATCTGTTGTCGGCGGAACGGCTGGCGCGATTGCAGCCGCATGCGATCCTGATCAATACCGCGCGCGGCGAACTGATCGACGAGGCAGCCCTGGCCCTGGCGGTGCAGCGCCGCGCCATCGCGGGCGTCGGCCTGGATGTCTATGAGAACGAGCCGGTCATCCATCCCGGACTGCTGGGGCAGGCCAATGTCGTGCTGCTGCCGCATCTGGGCTCGGCGACGCTGGAAGCGCGTCAGGACATGGGCGACCGCGTCATCGCCAACATCATGACGGTCCAGAACGGCCACCGCCCGCCGGACCGCGTCATCCCGGCCATGCTTTAAGCGGAACAGGCCGGACAGTGCGGGTCCGCCGCGATGGCGATCACCCGGCTGGTTCCTGCCAGACCATCGTACAGCATCAGCCGGCCGGTCAGGGCCTGGCCCGCCCCGGTGATGACCTTGATCGCCTCCAAGGCCGTCATGGCACCGACCACTCCGGCCAGGGCCCCCACCACGCCGACGCGGGCACAGGTCTCGGCCTCAGGCGGGGCCTCAGGCACCAGACAGCGATAGCAGGGCTGACCCTGGAAAACGGCGACCTGTCCGCTCCATCGGCCCAGCGCCCCTGAGACCAGAACGGCCCCGCCGGCCAGGCAGGCCGCGTTGACCGCGAACCGGGTCGCGAAGTCATCGGTGCCGTCGATGACGACGTCGCAACCAGCCAGGGTCTCGGCCGCATTCTCGGGTGACAGCCGAAGGGGCACAGGTCGCACCTCGACATGAGGGTTCAAGGCCGACAGGTGTTCACGCCCCGCCCCGACCTTGGCCTTTCCGACATCTCCGGTTTGAAACAGAATCTGGCGCTGCAGATTGGAGACCGCAACCGTGTCGTCATCGATCAGAACCAGGGTGCCGACCCCCGCCGCGGCCAGATAAAGCGCAGCCGGACTACCGACCCCGCCCAGCCCGACAATGCCGACGCGGGCGCGCTTCAGCGCCTGCTGACCAGGGCCGCCGATTTCGGCCAGCACCAGTTGGCGCGCGTAGCGGTCGATCTCGTCGTCAGCAAAGGTGACAGGGTCCGGGAAGGTCACAAGGCGGGTCTATCCCGTCCGCTGTCGGACGTCACCGGCCTTCAGTGCTGCTCGCGCGATCCTGCCGCCGATCGGATCAGACGTTCGACGTGATCGGCATCGCGCGGAGTGAGGTTGGCGGCCAGAATTTCGACGATGGGGGGATCGGCCTCCAACTGGGCCATGGTCCAGTCTGGAAAGGTTCGCGCGGTGACCGGAATATCGGACAACACCGTCAGGCGCTCGTGCCGGGGGTCCGTGGCGATACGGGCCATCAGACGGTCCAGATCGACGCGCGCGCCCTCGACCCACTGCAGGAACCTGCCACCATGGCGGATCAGGACGCCGGTGATATGGTCACGGCGGTTGTTCCGGTCAGAAGCACCCAGGATATCAACCAGCGCCAATAGGGAGTCGGCTGCCGCCCCCGCCGCGTCGCTGACATAGATGACGCGGTGCAAGGACATGAAAAACTCTACGCGACGCCAGAAACGGCGATTACTGACAACGATGTCAGCGGTAAACTCAGTGGGTTAACGAAGTGCGACCAGCGTTCAAGCCACCGCGCTGAGGGCTTCGCTCGCCTCGCCCAGCAGCCCTTCTGCCTCCGAAGGTGTCAGTTCCCAAAGCGCTCGACCGCCCAGGACCGCCTCGGCCCCGCTAGCCGAGATCTGGCGCAGGCCCATCGTCTCGGTGAAGGCGCGGCTGCTGATCGGTCGATCGGACAGAATTCGAACTTCGCCAAGACGCGGATCACTCATCAGCCGCTTCTGGAGCCGATCCAGATCCCCCCGGCGACCCTCTGCCGCCTGCAGCACCTGGCCCGCATGAAACAGCATCCGGCTGGTAATCTCGTCACGCGAATTGTTGCGTTCCGAAACACCCAGAATCTGGGCGAGCGAGAGGTTAGACCTGCCGGTCGCGCCCAGCGCATTGGCTGTGTAGATGACGCGATAGAGCAACGATCGCCTCCAGATTCATTCATACCGAGAAATTCAATTCTAATGTAACGCGTTACATTGGCCACATTATGGCTACGCCTGTTGGTTGAAATTGCTCAGCTACCGCTTGCGCCGCCCCATTTCGGTCGCCATTTGCGAACGCTATCTGGAACAGCGACATCCCTGGACCCTCTATGCAGACCCCGACATCGAGCTTTCCCGACTGGCATGGCACCACCATCCTGGCGGTCCGTAAGAATGGCCGGACGGTCATCGCAGGGGATGGTCAGGTCTCGATGGGACCGACCATCGTAAAGGGGGCTGCGCGAAAGGTTCGGACCCTTGCGGGCGGACGTGTACTGGCCGGGTTCGCCGGTGCCACGGCCGACGCCTTCACCCTGATCGAACGGCTGGAGGCCAAGCTGGAACAGTATCCGGACCAGTTGGCCCGCGCCTGCGTTGATCTGGCCAAGGATTGGCGGACGGATCGCTACCTTCGGCGACTGGAGGCCATGCTGCTGGTCGCCGACAAGGGGTCCATCTTCACCGTGACCGGGGTCGGCGACGTGCTGGAGCCGGAACACGGCGTGGCCGCCGTCGGGTCGGGCGGCAACTTTGCCCTGTCCGCTGCGCGCGCCCTGATCGATCACACCGAGCTGGATGCCGAACAGGTGGCCCGCAAGGCCATGGCGATCGCAGCCGACATCTGCGTCTACACCAACGGCAATCTGACGGTGGAGACGCTGGGCTAGTCTGGCGGCATCCGTTGTGCCGGTCTCGATGCATCCTATCTGCCTGTCATGACCGACCTCTCCCCCCGCGAAATCGTCTCCGAACTCGACCGGTTCATCGTCGGCCAGCACGACGCCAAGCGCGCCGTGGCCGTGGCCCTGCGCAATCGCTGGCGTCGTCGGCGCGTGCCGGAGGGGTTGCGCGACGAGGTCACGCCCAAGAATATCCTGATGATCGGCCCCACCGGCGTCGGCAAGACCGAGATCGCAAGGCGGCTGGCCAAGCTGTCCGGCTCACCTTTTCTGAAGGTCGAGGCGACCAAATTCACCGAGGTCGGCTATGTCGGCCGGGACGTCGATCAGATCCTGCGCGACCTTGTCGAGGCGGCCCTGGTCATGGTGCGCGACAAACGCCGCAGCGGGGTCAAGGCCAAGGCTGAGGCGGCAGCCGAAGAGCGGATCCTGGACGCCCTCGTCGGACCCGGTTCTCAGCCCGCGACCCGCGACAGCTTCCGCAAGAAGCTGCGGGCCGGAGAGATGGACGACAAGGAGATCGAGATCGCCTTGTCCGACACTACCTCTCCCCTGCAGGGGCTGGACATGCCCGGCGGTGGCAATGTCGGGCTGCTGAATCTGTCGGAGATGTTCGGCAAGATGGCGGGCGGGCGCACCAAGACGGTCCGCATGACCGTCAAAGACGCCGTCGCGCCCCTGGTCACCGAAGAAAGCGACAAGCTGCTGGATCAGGACAGCCTGACCCAGGAAGCCGTGCGCCTGGCCGAGAACGAAGGCATCGTGTTTCTCGATGAGATCGACAAGGTGGCCGGCCGCCAGGATCGCGGTGGGGCCGACGTCAGCCGCGAAGGGGTTCAGCGCGACCTGCTGCCCCTGATCGAGGGCACGACCGTTTCCACCAAATACGGGCCGGTGAAGTCGGACCATGTCCTGTTCATCGCCTCGGGCGCCTTTCATGTGGCCAAGCCCAGCGACCTGTTGCCCGAGCTGCAGGGGCGCCTGCCCATCCGGGTCGAGCTGAAGGCCCTGACCCGAGACGACTTCCGCCGGATCCTGACCGAACCCGAGGCCAATCTGATCCGTCAGAACCAGGCCCTGATGGCGACCGAGGATGTGACCCTGGTCTTTACCGACGATGCGATCGAGGCCCTGGCCGATGCCGCCGTGGCTGCCAATGGCGCGGTCGAGAACATCGGGGCCCGGCGCCTCGTCACCGTGATCGAGCGGGTTCTGGAAGACACCAGCTTCCGGGCGTCTGACCTGTCGGGCCAGACCGTCACTTTCGACGGCGATGCCGTTCGTGAAAAGATCGGCGACCTGGCCCGCAACGCCGACCTCAGCCGGTTCATTCTCTAGGCGTCGGACGGTCCGTCCAGCTGCATCGCCGCTGCCAGCAGTCTCGCCTCGCCGGCGCGGCTGGAACCGGTGCGCCAGGCGACGACGATCTCGCGGCGCGGCGCAATGGCCGAGATCGGGCGGATGACCACGCCCGGGTCGTCCGCCAGGCCCGCGCGCACGGCCATCTGCGGCAGGAAGCTGATGCCCAGGCCGGAGGACACCATCTGCACCAGGGTATGCAGGCTGGTGGCGGCAAAGACGTCGTCTCCCTTCGGTGCCTCGATGTCGAACGCGGCCAGGGCCTGGTCACGCAGGCAGTGGCCGTCTTCCAGCAGGATCAGGTCCTCGGACTTCAGACTCCCCGGCTGGATTGCGCCGGGCACCGCCAGCCGATGGCCGATGGGCGCGGCAGCCAGGATTTCATCGTCGCCGATCCGGGCATGGTCGATCCCCGAGGCCGCATACGGCAGAGCGATAACGGCGGCATCCAGTTGTCCCGCCTTGAGAGCCGCGATCAGCCGGGGCGTCAGATCCTCGCGGATGAACAGCTTCAGCGCCGGATAGGCGGCCTTCACCCCTGGCAGCTTGGCGGGCAGCAGGAAGGGGGCGATGGTCGGGATGACGCCCAGTCGAAACCGCCCTGACAGGGGTTTGCCGGCATTGCGCGCCGCCTCCACCAGATCCTCGGTCCGGGCCAGAATGTCCTCGGCCCGCTTGACCGCCTCGGCCCCCACGGCGGTTAGTTGAACATTGCCGCGCGTGCGTTCGACGACGGGCGCGCCCAGCACCCGCTCCAGTTCCTGCACGCCGGACGACAGTGCGGGCTGGCTGACATGGGCCGCCTCGGCCGCACGGCTGAACGAGCCATGCTCGGCAAGCAGTTTCAGATACTGGAGCTGTCGAAGGGAGGGGAGCATGCCCATTAAATAGACGAGCCCTATCGTCGAAGCAAAAACAATCGATCCGATTTATTCATCCCATCGAAGTGGCGACTCCGCTTGCCTAGCAGGGGCCTTTCCCGTAGAAGCCGCGCCTTCGCGTAAGAACCGTCGGGCGACAGGCATTGCCTTGGCGGTTCGTTTTCAAGGGTCGATCAGGGGCGGGAACGCCCGTAAAACGACCCGCAAAGGGCGACCAATCCAACGGGCTCAAGCGGTCCGAAGGGCGGTAGCCCCCAATATATGGGACCCAAAAATGCCGAAACTGAAGACGAAGTCGGGCGCCAAGAAGCGCTTCAAATTCACGGCCACTGGCAAGGTCAAGGCCGGCGTGGCAGGCAAGCGGCACCGCTTGATCAGCCACAACAGCAAATACATCCGCCAGAACCGCGGCACCTCGGTCATGGCCGACGCCGACGCCAAGAAGATCAAGTCCTACATGCCCTACGCCTAAGGCGCAGAGCAGACCCACATCTTCACCGCATTGAATTTGAACAAAGGTTCCTCAACCAGTGAGCGCCCGCGGCGCGAACGATAGGAACCCTCCCGAAGGGAAATAATCATGGCTCGCGTCACTCGGGGCGTTACGTCCCACGCCAAGCACAAGAAGGTCTTGAAACAGGCCAAGGGCTTCTACGGCCGCCGCAAGAATACCATCCGTACGGCCAAGGCCGCCGTGGACCGCGCCGGGCAATATGCCTATCGCGACCGCCGCACCAAGAAGCGCAACTTCCGCGCCCTGTGGATCCAGCGCATCAACGCTGCCGCCCGCATCGAAGGCATGACCTATTCGCAGTTCATGGGCGGTCTGGCCAAGGCCGGCATCGAACTGGACCGCAAGGTCCTGGCCGCCATGGCCGCCGACGAGGGTGCCTTCAAGGCCGTCGCCGACAAGGTCCGCGACGCCCTGAAAGCGGCCTGAGCCCTTTCAGAACCGAAGAATGAAATACGCCCGTCCCGGTCCGCCGGGGCGGGCGTTTTCGTTTGAGCCAGAGGTCGGATAGACAGGGCGACATGATCCGTCGCGCCCTCCTGATCGCCCTCACCGCCTGCCTGATCGGCGGACCCGTCCTGGCTCAGACACGCACGGTTGCCGTCACCTTCGACGATCTGCCTTATCAGGCGACGGGGCCGGAACTCTGCGACCCAGAGACGGCCCTGCGGCTGACGCGCGATTTCGTGGACATGCTGAGGCCGCTCGACACCCGGGCGACCGGCTTCGTCAACGAGGGCCAGGTCTGCGATGCGAACCGCGCCGACCTCCTGCCCGCCCTGCTGACGGTCTGGCTGGACGCGGGCCTGGACCTGGGCAATCACAGCTTCAGCCACCCCAGCCTGCACGGGACGACGGCCGAGGCGTGGCTGGCCGATGTCGATCGCGGCGCGGAAATCACGCGGCCTCTACTGGCCTCGCGCGGCATGAACCTGCGCTGGTTTCGTCATCCGTTCCTGAACGCCGGCGAAACGCCTGAGAAAAAGGCCGCCGCCGATGCGGGGCTGGCGCAGCGTGGCTATGTGATAGCCCCAGTCACGTTGAACAATGACGACTGGATGTTCGCTGCCCTCTATCGCCAGGCCGAGCGTGACGGTGACACGGTAGAGATGCAGCGGGTGGGCGAAGCCTACGTCGCCTATATGGCTACGGCCCTGGATCACTGGGAGCCCTATAGCGCGGCGCTGGCCGGGGGGCGTGAGCCAGCCCAGGTCCTGTTGCTGCATGCCAATACCCTGAACCGGGACTGGTATCCGGCGATCCATGCCCTGTTCCTGGCACGAGGCTATCGCTTTGTGTCGCTGGAGACGGCCCTGGCTGATCCGATCTATGCCCTGCCCGACACCTATGCCCGGCCGAACGGGGTGTCCTGGCTGCATCGGTGGATGGCGAGTTCAGGTGGCCGGATCCAGTGGGAGCCCGAGCCGCCGCAGTGGATTCGCGATGCCTATGCCGGACTGAACTGATCCTGGCGCAAGGCCGGGCGTGACGAACCGCGCGCGGCCCGCTAGACGACGGCTCATCATGACCGATCTCGCCCAACTCGAACTCGACCTGATCAACGCTATCGGCTCCGCCGAGACCGCCGCGGCGGTAGAGGAACTGCGCGTCGCCGCCCTGGGCAAGACCGGTACGATCTCGGGCCTGCTGAAGGGTATGGGCGCGCTCACTCCCGATCAGCGACGCGAACAGGGGCCCATCGTCAACGGCCTGCGTGACCGGGTGCAGTCGGCCCTGGCCGCTCGCAAGGCCGAACTGGAAGCGGCCGAACTGGACGCCCGCCTTCTGGCCGAGCGGATCGACCTGACCCTGCCGCCGCGCCCGCGTCGCCGGGGCGGCGTCCATCCGACCATGCAGGTGATGGACGAAATGGTCGCCCTGTTCGCCGAGATGGGCTTTGCCGTCGCCGAAGGGCCCGACGTCGAGGACGACTTCCACAATTTTACCGCCCTGAACTTCCCGCCCAAACACCCGGCGCGGGAGATGCACGACACCTTCTTCCTGACCCCTGATCCGGAGACCGGCGAGCGCAAGGTGCTGCGCACCCACACCAGCCCAGTGCAGGTCCGCACCATGATGACCCAGACGCCGCCGATCCGCATCATCGCGCCGGGCCGTACCTTCCGGAAGGATTCGGACGCCACCCACACGCCGATGTTCCACCAGGTCGAGGGCCTGGTGATCGACCGGAACATCCACATGGGCCACCTGAAGTGGACGCTGGAGACCTTCATCGCCCGGTTCTTCGAGCTGGACGGAATCGATGCCCGCTTCCGCCCTCATCATTTTCCCTTCACCGAGCCGTCGGCGGAAATGGACATCCGCTGCGACCGCTCGGGCGGCGAGCTGAAACTGAACCAGGGCGACAGCTGGATGGAGATCCTGGGCTGCGGCATGGTCCATCCCAATGTGCTGAAGAACTGCGGCATCGATCCGGACGAGTTCCAGGGCTTCGCCTTCGGCATGGGCGTCGATCGGCTCGCCATGCTGAAGTACGGCATTTCCGATCTTCGCCCGATGTTCGAGGCCGACAGCCGCTGGCTGGCCCATTACGGCTTTTCCCCCTTTGCCGCGCCCAATCCGGCGTCCGGCCTGAGCTAGGAGTTCATCCATGACCGACACGACACAGACTGCCCACACGCTGCCGTTCATCGGCGCGGGCCCGTCCTTCGAGGGTCAGCGCATCTGGTTGCCCCAACTGGTGATCGAAGCGTCGCAGCGGGGCTCATCGATCATCGACGGCATGACCTTCTCCAAATGCCGACTGGAGGGTCCGGCCGTGCTGCTCGCCCTGGAAGGGTGCAATTTCGACGGCTGCAACATGGGCTATACCGGCGGCGACATCCGCAATCTGCTCATGAAGCCGATCGCGCCGGAGCGTGTGATCGGGGCCATTCCGTTCCAGAACTGCAACTTTATCGGCTGTGACTTCTTTGCGGTCGGCTTCACCGGCAATGACCGCTTCCTCGAGGCCTTCATCACTGTCCTTGGCAATACCTCGCCGGATTCACCGGCGGGAGGCAGGACCCAAGCCTCGTGAAGTTCACGCTTTCCTGGCTGAAGAACCACCTGGACACGACGGCCGATGCGGCTGCCGTGGCCGATGCCATGACCATGGCCGGGCTGGAGGTCGAACACGTCGCCGACCCCACTGTGGCCCTGGCCCCGTTTTCGGTCGCTCGCATTGTCGAGGCGGTCCAGCATCCCAACGCCGACCGCCTGCGCGTCTGTCAGGTCGAGACCGTCGACGGGTTGAAGGAGATCGTTTGCGGCGCGCCCAATGCCCGCGCCGGTCTGGTCACCATCTATGCCCCCATCGGAGCTTATGTGCCGGGCCTGGGCGTGACCCTGGTCGAGAAACCCGTTCGCGGCGTGGTGTCCAACGGCATGCTGTGCTCGGCCTCGGAGCTGGAACTGCCCGGCGACAGCGACGGCATCCTGGACCTGCCGGCCGCGGTTCCGGTCGGCACGCCAGCGGCTCAGGTCTTTGGGGCCGATCCGGTCATCGATTTCGAGGTGACGCCGAACCGGCCGGACTGGCTGGGTGTCACAGGCATCGCCCGCGACCTGGCCGCGGCGGGTCTGGGAACCTTCAAGGACTACGAGATCGCGACGGTACACGGGGCGTTCGACTGTCCGATCCAGGTGCGGATCGATGCGCCGGACCTGTGCCCGATCTTTGCCGGTCGCCTGATCCGCGGCGTCAGCAATGGGCCGTCGCCCGCATGGCTGCAGACGCGACTGGCCTCCATCGGCCTGCGCTCGATCAACCGGCTGGTCGATGTGACCAATCTGATCGCCTATGACCGCGCGCGCCCGCTGCACGTCTATGACGCCAACACCCTGGTCGGGACCGAGATCGTGGTGCGCGGCGGGCAGGCTTCTGCCGAGACGGGCGAGCCCGAACACCTGATCGCCCTGGACGGCAAGACCTATGCGGTCGGTGCCGAGATGGCGGTCATCGCCGATGCGGGCGGCGAGCGCCCCATCGGCCTGGGCGGCGTCATGGGGGGCGACAGCACGGGCTGTTCCGACGCCACCACCGATGTGTTTCTGGAAAGCGCCTGGTTCGATCCGATCGCCACGGCCCAGACCGGCCGAACCCTGACCATCAGTTCGGACGCTCAGTACCGGTTCGCGCGCGGCGTGGACACGGCCTCGGTCGTGCCCGGCCTGGAACTGGCCACGCGGCTGATCCTGGACCTGTGCGGTGGTCAGCCGTCCGAGATCGTCGTGGCCGGTCAGGCCCCGGCCTTGCCCGAAGCTCTCGCCTTCGACCCCGCGCAGGTAGCCCGCCTGACAGGTCTGAACCTGACCGAGGACCGGATCACCGACATCCTGACGGCCTTGGGTTTCAAAATCGAACGCAGCACTCCCTGGAGCATCACCCCGCCGTCTTGGCGCCGCGACGTCGAGGGGGCCGCCGATCTGGTCGAGGAAGTGGCGCGGATCGAGGGCTTCGACGCCCTGCCGACCACCCCCCTGCCCGATCTGGGGGCTCCGTCGCGGGGCGTGCTGAACCCCCGCCAGTCCCGCGTCCGGACGGCACGGCGGGCCCTGGCCGCCCTGGGCTATGCCGAGGCCGTCACCTGGTCCTTCACGCGTCAGTCGACCGCCGCCCTGTTCGGTGGCGGGGACCAACGTCTGGTGCTGCAGAACCCGATTGCCTCGGATCTGGACTGCATGCGGCCCTCGGTCCTGCCCAATCTGATTGAGGCGGCAGCCCGCAATGCCGCGCGCGGCCACCCGGACGTCGCCCTGTTCGAGATCGGGCCGATCTATCTGGGAGACGGACCGGGCGACCAGCGCACCGTCATCGCGGGCCTGATCGCCCCCCATGCCGCGCGTCACTGGAGCGGCAAGGCCGAGGATACCCTTTCGGGTCTGAAATCGGACCTGATGGCCCTGCTGACCGAAATCGGTGCACCGGTCGCGTCCCTGCAGCTGGTCCAGGGATCCAATCGCGACTGGTGGCACCCCGGCCGCTCCGCCCGGCTGCAGCTGGGGCCCAAGACCGTGGTGGCAGAGTTCGGCACCCTGCATCCCCGCGTGCTGAAGGCGCTGGACGCCGACGGGCCCATGCTGGCCTTCGAGATCGTCTTGGAGGCCGTGCCCGAACCGCGTGGCCAGAAGACCAAGACCCGGGGTCCGGCGATATTGCCCAATCTGATGCCGCTGACGCGCGACTTCGCCTTTGTGGTGGAGGAAGGCCGGGCGGCGGGCGATCTGGTCAAGGCCGTCGCCGGGGCGGACAAGGGCCTGATTGCCGATGTCCGCGTGTTCGACGTCTATCGCGGCACGGGCGTGGCCGAAGGGTTCAAGTCGGTCGCTCTGGAAGTCGTCATCCAGCCGCGCGAGGCCACCCTGACCGAAGCGGAGATCGAGGCCCTGTCGGCTCGCATCGTCGCGGCGGCCTCCAAGGTCGGCGGCCAGCTTCGCGCCTGACCGGAACTGATATCGCCGTTCCACGACTTGACGGCCATGCTTTCGGATGGGACGCCTTCCTTCGGCTTGCGGAGGGAGACGATGATGCGTGTTCGGGGACTGGTCGGTCTGGCGCTGCTGCCGACACTGTGCGGCTGTGCAGAGCTGGCGACCGGGCTGATGATGGTCGCCGACGGGATGGAGGCCGAGAACGGCACCTGGTACCAAAACGAGAGCCACACCGACCGGATCGGCACGGACTACTGCCCCGGAACGGCGGACTATGGACGGGTCAACAACCAGACCTATGCCCGCGTGACCAACTACGCCCAGACCACCATGTATGCGACGATCCACTGGAACACCGGGCTGCAATCCGACTTTGCCCTCTCGCCCGGTGAATCCAGCCCGTACATCTATTTCTCGCCCTCGATCTGGCCGTCGTCCACGACGACCCAGTGTGACTGACCCCCAGGGCGTTGCGCGGTAATCTGCGGTTAACCTTGCCGCCCCAAGGCTGACGCAAAGCCCGGCGACGGTGCGCGTGTCCGCCCGCATCCGCCGGGCGACCGACTGACCGTCCGCACCGGAGCCTTTTCATGCATCGCCGCCAACTCATCCTGTCCGGCATTGCCGCCACGACGGCGGGCTCGGCCCTGACCGCCTGCGCCAGCGGGCCGCGCGCCTCGGCCGATCCCAACTATCCCATCTCGTCCGACAACTCGGCCCCGGCCTATACTTCGGACGAACTGATCGCGGCCGGGTCGCGCGAACTGGGCATTGCGGCCGAGGCGCTGGGCGGCGCGATCGAGCGCATCTTCGCCGACAATGGCGACCGTCCCACGGCCTATATCGCCGGCGAGGAAGCCTCGGGGGCCATCGGCGTCGGCCTGCGTTACGGCGTGGGTGCCCTGCACATGAAGGATTTCTCGGCCTCCAAGGAAGTCTTCTGGCAGGGCATTTCGATCGGCTGGGACGTCGGCGGCAACGGCAGCCGGGTCTTCACCCTGGTCTATGGGCTGAACCATCCCGACATGATCTATCGCCGCTTCCCGGGGGTCGAAGGCACGGCCTATTTCGTCGGCGGCGTGGGCGTGAACTACCAGCAGGCGGACGGCATCATCCTGGCCCCGATCCGCACTGGCGTCGGCCTTCGCCTGGGGGCCAATGTCGGCACCATGAGCTATAGCCGCCAGCGGAACTATCTGCCGCTCTGATCGCCGCTTCTCGCCAGCCCCAAGACCGGATATCGAGGGGCCATGTCCGCCCCTGAAACTCCTGCCGACGTCTTCAAGCGCGCGCTGTCGCATGCCGCCCGTGCCCTGGCCGAGCAGTCGGAGCTGGAGGTGGTGTTCGCCGCCGACGGGCCAAAGCTGACCAATGGCGTCCTGACCCTGCCCCACCCGCTGCGCAATGCGACGGGAGCCGACCATGCGACCCTGCGCGGACAGGCCGACCGGCTGGCCCTGCGTCTGGCCAACCACGACACGGCGGTCCATGCCCGGCTTCGGCCCATCGACACCCGCGCCGCCGAGGTGTTTGAGGCCGTCGAACAGGCCCGGATCGAGGCGGTCGGCTCGGCCTCCCTGGCGGGCGTTCGCGCCAATATGAACGCGGCCCTGGTCACCCGGTTGGAGCGGTCCGGGGCCCTGCGCAATCAGGAACCCGACCGCGTGCCCGTGGCCGAGGCGGTGGCCCTGCTGCTGGCCGAGCGTGTGACGGGTGAGCCGGTGCCCGAGGCGGCACGGCCCATGGTCGATCTGGTCCGCGCCGGGATCGAGGGCAAGGCCGGGGCCCGACTGGACGCCCTGGCCGAGGTGGCGGGGGATCAGGCCCTGTTCGCCGATCGCCTGCGCGAGGTGCTGCGTGCCCTGGACCTGGATCCCGGTGACGGACGCGGTGACGACACCTCCGACGACGAGGGGCAGGACGAACCCGATCCCCAGGAGCCCGAACCCAGCGAGGACCAAGACGATCAAGAGGATGACGGCGGCGGCGAAGGCGGCCAGTCCATGGACGGCTCGTCAGAAGACCCCACCGCCGAACAGGAACGCGAGAGCCGCCCCGACGGCCAGGCCGCCGAGCGCGACGGCGAAGCCGCCGACGACGGTCCCGATCTGAATGAAGGGGCCCTGCCCAACCGTCAGACGACCCAGGACGACGGCCGTGCGGTCGACGCCTATCGCGTGTTCACCACCGCCTTCGACGAGGTCGTGGATGCAGCCGACCTGTGCGACCCGATGGAGCTGGATCGCCTGCGCGCCCTGCTGGACCAGCAGCTCAACCTATTGTCATCCGTCGTCGCGCGTCTGGCCAACAAGCTGCAACGCCGGCTGATGGCCCAGCAGAACCGCTCCTGGCATTTCGACCTGGAAGAGGGTGTCCTGGACACCGCCCGCTTGACCCGGATCATCACCGATCCGACCAGCCCCCTGTCGTTCAAGGCCGAGAGCGAGAGCCCTTTCCGCGACACGGTCGTGACCCTGTTGCTGGACAATTCAGGCTCCATGCGCGGGCGACCGATCATGGTCGCCGCCGTCTGTGCCGACATCCTGGCGCGCACGCTAGAGAGGTGCGGGGTCAAGGTCGAGATTTTGGGCTTCACCACCCGTGCCTGGAAGGGCGGACAGGCGCGCGAGGCGTGGATCACCGCCGGCAAGCCCGCCATGCCCGGCCGCCTGAACGACCTGCGGCACATCATCTACAAGTCCGCCGACGCCCCGTGGCGCCGGGCCAAGAAGAACCTGGGCCTGATGATGCGCGAGGGCCTGCTGAAGGAAAACATCGACGGCGAGGCCCTGACCTGGGCCCACGAGCGGCTGCGGGCCCGGCCCGAGGCGAGGCAGATCCTGATGGTGATTTCCGACGGCTCGCCGGTCGACGATTCGACACAGTCGGCCAATGCGGCCCTGTATCTGGACAAGCACCTGCGCCAGGTCATCGCCGAGATCGAGGATCGGTCTCCGGTGGAGCTGATCGCCATCGGCATCGGCCACGACGTGACCCGCTGGTACCGCCGCGCCGTCACCCTGGTCGACGTCGAGCAGCTGGCCGGAGCGATGATCGAAAACCTCGCCGACCTCTTCGACGCCGCCCCCAAGAAGGTCGAAGGCCGACGCCGCCGGGCGGCTTGATCCTGCCTCCTCCCTGTCGGCAACGCCGATGGGGAGGTGGATCGGCGGCGATCAGCCGCCGAGACGCAAGGGGCGACCGGGTCTCTTGAGTAGACGCTCACCTTTAAAGCCGTCTCTCCCCCTTCCGCGACGGCGCGCAGCCGCGCCGCGCCACCTCCCCACTCGCTTCGCGAGCGGGGAGGAGAAGGTTTAAACCCGCTCGCTGACCTTGATGGCCGCCTTGCAGCCCGCCTTGATCACCGCGCTCAGCAGGCGATAGCCGGGGGCCTCCCGGCTGCCGTGGTCGATGGCGTGGTCGTGGTGAGCCAGTTCCTCGTCGCGGAACTGCTTCAGCTCGGCCGCCAGTTCCGGGTCGCGCTCGGCCAGTTCGGCGATCTGGTCGGCATAGTGTTTCTCGATCACGCTCTCGACGGCCTCGGTACAGGCATGTGCGGCCTTTTCGCCCATCAGGGCCGTACCGGCCCCCAGGGCCTGGGCCGCCAGTCGCCAGGCAGGCAGAAGCAGCGTCGGCCGCACGCGATGCCGGTTCAGCAAGGCTTCGAACCGCGCCAGGTGAACCGCCTCCTGGCCCTGCATCTCGGTCAGGTCGGCGGCGATCGTCTCGCGGCCCTTGCGAGCGTTGAAGACAGCGGCCTGGGCGCGATAGATCTGGACCGCGCCATATTCCCCCGCATGATCGACGCGCAGAATCTCGGCCAGCCGCGCACGCCCGGAACCGCGTCCGGGACGCGGCAGGGGAATGTGACGGTCGTAAGTCTCAGCTTCGGGGGGCACGGGCATCCTTGGGGCGTTTGGCGGCGAGCAGGCTGAACACGGCCAGTGCGGCCGAGGTCAGCGCATTCCATCCTGCCATGGACAGCCCCAGGAATTGCCATGTCACCGCGTCGCACATGACCGGCTTGGCCGCCGGGGTGGTGCCGAACGCTAGGGCGGTCAGGCTTTCCAGGCTGACATCGCCGCCGCCCATGCAGGTCGCGGGCAGCTCCCACCACTTCATCTCTCCGCCCATGTGGAAGACGGCGGTGATCGTCCCGGTCGTGAAGACGGCCGCCAACAGGAAGGCAGCGATGCGCGGGGTCCCCCGGCTGGCCCGGCTCAGCAGGGCCCACAAAGTGGCAGCCAGGGCGATGGCCACGGCGCCCCAGTAAACCTCGCGCTGCTTCAGACACAGATTGCAGGGGGCCAGGTCGCCGAACCGCTCGAACGCATGGGCCGCGCCCAGCATGGCCAGCGATATCGCCAGGGCGAAGGCGGTCCACCAGCGGGTCAGGAGGCGATAGGTCTGTTTCATCGGACGACGTTCATAGCCGCCGCAGCGATCGACGTCGATGCGTCTCAACCGGTGACGTGTGCCAGCAGTCCAGCAGCCCATCCCGCCCCCAGGAAAACCCCGATCGCTACCGTCGCCAGAGCCGTGGCCCAGCCGACCGCCACCGCCGCCCCACCCGCCACGAACAGGCCGTCGCGCTGGATCAGCCCGACCGACAGCAGGGTCAGGGCCACCGACGGCACCGTATTGGTCATCGGCAGGACGATGGTCACAGTGGCCAGGATCATGAAGGCCGCCGCCGCCCGCTCGGCCCAGCCTTGGGCGAAGAAGGCCAGTCGGGGCCGCGACAGCCGCTCGAACCAGCCCATCCGCTTGACGGCGAAATCGGCCATCCGGTCCAACCAGGCCTTGGACACACTGCGCTTCAGCACCGCCTCGGGCAGCCAGGGCTCCTCGCGGCCGACCAGCATCTGTCCCGCCAGCAACAGGATGGGGATGCCCACGATCTGGGGCACGCCGTACAGGGCTGGCACCAGGCAGGGGATGGCCAGGATCAGGATCATCAGGCCGAAAGCCCGCTCGTCCAGCCGGTCGCGGATTTCGCGCAGCGTCATGCCATCCGGCCCCGCCGCCTCGGCCAGGCTGACCACCAGGGCGATAAATCCCTGGCGATGGTCGTCAGTGTGCAGGTCGGTGGTCATGGATCATCTCGTCGGGAGGGCCCACCGCCGTTAGCCAAATCCAGCCGTCTTGGCGAGGCCTTCCATCGCCAGCCCATGCACGTTCCCGTGCCACGACTTGGCGAAAGCGGGCCGTCCGACTAGGTAAAGGGCCACAGCGCGGCGTCAGGCCGCCACCCACGTTCCAGGAGACGCGACCATGGATGACGCGACCCACCCCACAGCCGCCCAGCAGCTGGACCGAGACAATCCCCTCGGCGTCGACGGCTTCGAATTCGTCGAATTCACCGGCCCCGATCCCGTCGCCATGGTGACCCGACTGGAGCTGATGGGCTTCACCCAGACCCATGTGCATCCCACCACCGGTGCCGTCCGCCTGAAGCAGGGGGACATCAGCCTGCTGGTCAACCGCACACCGCAAGGCCAGGCCGCAGATTTCGCGCGCGACCACGGTCCGTCGGCCAATGGCATGGCCTTCCGCGTCTCTGATGCCAAGGCCGCCTATGAGGGGGCGGTAGCGCGCGGTGCCCGTCCCGCAAGTGATGCCAACGGCGGGGCCCTGGGCGACCATCCCTATATCCTGCAAGGGATCGGCGGCTCGCTGCTGTATCTGGTCGATCGCTATGGCGAGGCCGGGTCGCTGTACGAAGCCTGGGACGAGATCGAGGGCTGGGAAGAGGCCGAGCGCACCAATGCCGTCGGCCTGTATTGCCTGGATCACCTGACCCACAACGTGCGCCGGGGCCAGATGCGGACCTGGTCGGGCTTCTATGGCGATGTCTTCGCCTTCGAAGAACAGAAGTATTTCGACATCAAGGGCAAGGCCACCGGTCTGTTCAGCCAGGCCATGATCGCCCCCGACCGCGCCATCCGCATCCCGCTGAACGAAAGCCAGGACGAGAATTCCCAGATCGAGGAGTTCCTGAAGCGGTACAACGGCGAGGGCATCCAGCATATCGCCCTGGCCACCGACGACATCTTCGAGACGGTGGAAGAGCTGCGTCGGCGCGGCATTCCGTTCCAGGATACGATCGAGACCTATTTCGAACTGATCGACAAGCGCCTGCCCGGCCATGGCCACGACGTGGAGCGGATGCGCAAGAACCGCATCCTTATCGATGGGTCCGATGCCGACGGCCTGCTGCTGCAGATCTTCACCCAGGACACCTTTGGGCCGATCTTCTTCGAGATCATTCAGCGCAAGGGCAACCAGGCGTTCGGCGAAGGCAATTTCCAGGCCCTGTTCGATTCCATCGAGCTGGACCAGATCCGTCGCGGCGTGATCACGGTCGATGCCTGAGGCACCGGATCGACAGCCCCGGCGGCCTCCCCCCGCCTGGTTGCCTTGGCTGGGCCCGCCGCTGGCGGGCGTGGCCGCAGGTCTGGCGGGACGATATCTGCTCGGCGGCGGCTTCTGGCCGTCGCTGATCGCCGCCCTGGTGATCGGTTTCACCCCGATCATCGTCTATCGCCTGTGGAAGCGGGCGCATCACCGGTGATGTTGCGCCCGCCGCAGGATCGGACCGCACGTCTTCTTTCGCGATCGGCCTCATGACCCAGACCAAGGACATCCCCGGCGTCATCGCCCCGCCTCCCCTGATCTATCTTGGCTTCCTGCTGCTCGGCTGGGGGCTGGGACAGGTGCTGCCTGATCCCGGTCTGGGGCTTGAGACGCTGTGGCGGAGAGGGGTGGCGGTGGTGCTGATCGTGGCCGGCCTGGTCATCGACGGTGCAGCGGCCGGGCATTTCCGGCGGCTGGGCACGCGGGTCGAGCCGTGGCATCCGTCGACCGTGCTGGCGACAGACGGGCTTTACCGGTTCAGCCGCAATCCGATCTATCTGGGGTTTGCCATGGCCTATGTCGGGTTCGCCGTCGCCATGGACAGCCTGTTCGCCCTGGCCCTGCTGATCCCCTGTCTGATCGTGGTCGACCGGCTGGTGATCGCGCGCGAAGAGCGATATCTGGCCGCCCGCTTCGGGGCCGCCTATGCCGATTACCGCCAGAGGGTACGCCGGTGGCTGTGACACCCGACCCAATGCCTCAGCCCGAATCCCTGCGCGATGAGCTGTCGTCCCTCGCGATCGAAGAACTGGACGCCGCCTGCGCCCTGACCTGGGTCGAGATGAAGCGGATCACCCCCTGGGGCGATACCTTCGAAGGCTTCGCCCCCTCGGGTCGCCAGGTCGAGATCGAGCGCCGCTATCTGTGGGCGCACGAACCGGCGGGCGGCATCCTGGTGGAGATCGAGGTCCGCGATCCGGCGGCGCGCGAAGGTGCCGAGGCCCGCGCCGTGCTCTGTGCGCCGCTGTAGCGCCCCGTTCGACGAGCGACGTTAACCTTTTGATTGGCCCCGGCCTCTGGCTGGGCCATCATGGGGCCCTGTCATTCGGGGGGAACCGGGCGTGGCCAACTATCCATCGGACTTTCAGGCCCCAGAGGCCGCCTATGAAATGGTCGAACCGCCCGTCTTCCTGGGCGTCGAGCCCCTGCTGATCGGCCTGTTCCTGCTGGCCCTGCTGGTGGTGGCGGCCCTGGCCTATATGCAGGGTCGCCGCGCGGGACAGTCCAGCAACGGCGACGATGCGCCCGCCGCCATCCACAAGGCCTTGCTGGCCGCCTCACAGGCCGCCATGAGCGCCGACAGCAACAGCCTGAAATCCAAGGCGGTCGCCTTGCTGAACCGGATCGAGGACCTTCTGGGTCCAGTCCTGATCGTCGGTACTGGCCTGGGCGGATCGGTCAAGGGCCTGAAGGAAGCGATCAAGGGCGAGGTCAAGGAGGAGGCCAAACCCACCCCCGCCAAGCCGGCTCCTGCACCGGTCCCGGTACCAGCAGCCTGCGTCTGCGGCCATGACGCCCGTCCGGGCGAATGCAGCTGTGGTGCCGCCGTCGGTCACGCCACCGCCAACGCCCTTGCCTTCAATCATGTCACGGTGATCGGCCTGTCGCCCGCTCCGCAGCCGGTGCCGGCACCGCTCGCCCCTCCGCCACCGCCCGAGGCCCCCAAGACGCGCAAGATGGACGCCGACGAACAGACCCAGGCCCTGGCCAAGGCTGTCCGCGCCTTCCACGACCACTGGGCCCCGGAACCCAAGAAGCGGATCGAGGAGCTAAAGGCGGCCCGCGCCGCCCTGTCCCGCGTTCCTTCGGGCACCAAGGGACACGGCGCGCCCGATCTGAGCCACGGCGGCGGGGCTCACCACTGATGGTGTCGAGGCCGACCCGGCGCACCCTGATCGGAGGCGGGACGGCCCTGGGGCTGGTGGGACTCGGCAGTGCCGCCGTCGCCGAGGTTCCCGCTCACGCCCGCTATGTGATCGAACAGGAGGCGCTGGTCTTCCTGCGCAATACCGGCGCGCCTGGCGTGTCGGTGGCGATCGCCCGCAACGGTCGGCTGGAATATGCCGAAGCCTTCGGGATCTCTGATCTGACCGGACAGCGGATGACGACCGATCATCAGTTCCGCATCGCCAGCCTGTCCAAGCCGATCACCGCCACCGCCATCATGCGACTGGTCGAGCGGGGCGAACTGTCCGTCAGCGATCGTCTGTTCGGCCCCAGCGGCCTGCTGGAAGGTCGCTATGGTCCGACCTACCCCGCCCTGCACGGCATCACCGTCGCCCATCTGATGAGCCATACCGGCGGCGGCTGGACCAACGACGGTAACGATCCGACCATGACCAATCCGGGTGTCAGTCAGGACGAGATGATCGCCCGCACCCTGGCCTATGCCCCCCTGGACGCTGCGCCGGGCAGTCGGCAGATGTATTCGAACTTCGGCTATTGCCTGCTGGGTCGGGTGATCGAGCGGGTGACGGGCGAAAACTACGAAAGCTGGGTCCGGCGCGAGGTGCTGCGTCCCTGCGGGTCCCAGGCCATGCGGATTGGCTCGAACCAGCGCGGGGACCGAGAGGTCGCCTATGTCGCGGCTAGTGGCGGTGACCCGTACGGCGTCGACATGGCCATGCTGGACGCCAACGGCGGCTGGGTTGCCAGCCCGACGGAACTGGTGCGCTTCCTGATCAAGGTCGACGGTTATCAATCGACGGCCGACATTCTGCGGTTCGACAGCAGCCGCTACATGGCCACCCGCCCCTTCGCCGGTGCGGACTTCGGTCACGGCTGGACCGTCAACGACCGCGACAACTGGTGGCACACCGGCATCCTGCCCGGCGCCTCGGCCTTCATGTGCCGCACACGCAGCGGCTTCTGCTTTGCCGCCCTGGCCAATACAGGCGGACCGGGCTCGGACCTGCCGCTGCTGCTGGACCAGATGATGTTCCGCATGGCCAGCTATGTCCCCGGCTGGAACCCCTGAACCCCGACACCCTGTTGCACCGGCCCGCGAAAGGGCTAGCCTAGCGGCATGAAACTCGCCTCATTGAAACATGGCCGTGACGGTCGCCTGGTCGTCGTATCGGCCGATCTGCACTGGTTCACCGACGCCTTCCTGATCGCCCCGACGCTGCAGGCTGCGCTCGACGACTGGGAGCGGTGCGAGCCCCATCTGCGGGCCCTTTCCGAAAGCCTCGAGCATGAGGCGGTCCCCCGTGGCCGCTTTCACGAGCGGGAGGCCGCCAGCCCCCTGCCCCGCGCCTATCAGTGGGCAGATGGTTCGGCCTATGTGAACCACGTCGAACTGGTGCGTAAGGCGCGCGGGGCCGAGATGCCCGCCAGTTTCTGGACCGATCCCCTGATGTATCAGGGCGGCTCCGACAGCTTCCTGGCTCCGCGCGACCCCATCCCCCTGGCTGACGAGGCCTGGGGCTGTGATCTGGAGGCCGAGGTGGTGGTCGTGACCGGGGACGTACCCCAGGGCGTGTCGGCGACCGAGGCGCTGGATCACATCCGCCTGGTCGGCCTGGTCAATGACGTCTCCCTGCGCAACCTGATCCCCGCCGAACTGGCCAAGGGCTTCGGCTTCGTCCAATCCAAGCCGTCCAGCGCCCTGTCCCCCGTCTTCGTGACGCCTCGCGCTCTGGGCGACCGGTTCAAGGACGGCAAGCTGAGCGGCACATTGTCGGTACAGTTGAACGGGGCCGAGTTCGGCCGCGCCGATGCCGGCGTCGACATGACCTTCGACTTCGGCACCCTGATCGCCCACCTCGCCAAAACCCGGCCGCTGGGGGCCGGCACCATCATCGGCTCGGGCACGGTGTCCAACCGCGACGCCGACGGCGGACCGGGCAAGCCCGTGGCCGACGGCGGCCTGGGCTATTCCTGCATTGCCGAGGTCCGCACTGTCGAGACAATCCTGGGCGGGGCCGCCAAGACCCCCTTCCTGAAGCACGGCGACACCGTCCGTATCGAGATGCTGGACGACAAACACCACTCCATCTTCGGGGCCATCGAGCAGACGGTGGCGGCGGTCTGAGCCGAGCGCCTCAACTCGGCCGGATCACCTGGGCCGAGAACCGCTCCATCTCCTCCTCCTGAGGGGACATCTGCAGCAGGAGCAGGTTCAGGCCCGCAGCCTCGAATTCCTCGATCCGTTCACGGACGATCTCAGGCGTGCCGACGAAGCCGGGGCGCAGGCCGCGGTTGGAGACGCTGTATTCGCGGATCTTCAGTTCCCGCTCCAGCTGCGTGCCCGACAGCCACTGGTCGAAATTGGCAAACCCCGCAGGCGGCTTGCCGTCCGCCAGGCCAGGGATGGTGGTGATCCGCTCCAGCTCGGCCTTCGCCTCGTTCTCGGTGTCGCGCACGATGGCATAGCCCGCCATGCCGTACTGCATGGGCGGCAGGCCAAAGGCCTCGCGCCGGGCCTTCATGTCCGCGACCTTGGCGGCGATGTGCTCGGGTTCGTCGCCATGCATGACATAGGCGTCGCAGTGCCGGGCGATCAGGGTCTTGGCCGCCTCCGATTCGCCCCCGGCATAGATCACCGGCCGCGGGCGCTGGGGCGTCGACGTCGGCTTGGGTTCGACGATGGCGTCCTTCAGCGAATAGAACCGCCCCTCGAAATCGACCCGCGGCTCGGTCCACAGGCGCGACAGGACCTGCAGCCATTCCTGCGTCCGGCCATAGCGGTCGTCGTGCTGATCGAACTGCAGGCCATAGCTTTCGGCCTCCTTGGCCCACCAGGACGAGACGACGTTCAGGGCCAGCCGCCCGTTCGAAATCCGGTCGATATTGGCCGCCGCCTTGGCGAACAGGGCGGGCTGGTGAAAGTTTGGCCGCACCGCCGTCATCAGTTCGATCCGCTCGGTCACCGCCGCCAGCGCCGCCGTGGTGGACCAAGCGTCCAGGGCCGGAGCCTCAATGCCCTTGATGTCGTTCAGGTTCAGCTCGGCGATCAGGGTCAGGTCATAGCCGATCTGCTCTGACCGGCGGACCAGGCGCGACATGTTTTCCCAAGACGCCTCGCGTTCGTCCGGCACATTGCGCAGCCAGCCGCCGAAGACCGGGGCCCAGTATCCGTATCTCATGCCGGTTTCGCCTTCTCTTGCGCCACTATGGCCTTCAGCCATTCGACCAGGTTGTCGTGCGGATCAAAGCCCAAGACCGCCACCGGATTGGCCACGAAATTCGACAGGCCATTGATGTCATAGAACAGGACCGAGCCATCCCGGTCGTCGATCAGATATTCGACCCCTCCGACCTCGATCTGGGCCGCCACGGCCAGACGCTCGACCGCGGCAATGATCTCATCGGACGGCGTGGCCCGGGTCATCGTCAGGGTTGGCGCACCGGGCCGCACCAGACAGGCATCGGCCGGGCACAGGTCGAAGGCGTCGCCGGGGCTCTCGATATCGATGGCGTACAGGTATCGGCCGTTCAGCGTCTCGACCCGGGTGATCTTTCCATCCCTGCGAGGAGCGTATTCCTGGATCAGCGAGATGCCGTTGACCCCGACCGGGCACCATTTCTCGCCCGCCGCCTCGACCAGGCGCTCGAGCGTCTCATAGCGGGTGATGCCCGCCCCGGCCCCGCCGATATCGGCCTTGACCAGAACCGGAAAACGCAGGCCCTCGGCCGCCGCTGGAATGTCGGCCTGGCGGTGAGCGACCCGCGTCGCCGGTCCCTTCAGACCCAGGCGCGCGATCAACGACATCTGCCGCGCCTTCGACGTGTCGATGTTCAGGGCCGAGGCATTGACCACCCGCGTCCCCTGCCCCTGCCAGTGCTCGAACAGGCTCTGGGCATAGAAGATCGGGTGTTCAGGATCGCGCAGGAAGGACGACATCGCCACTCGGCTGAACACCACCCGCGCCGGGGCCGGGCTGGCCGCCGGATCAAAGCCGTGCCCGGCCAGCGGCACCTTCACATAGGACACCCCATGCCGGTCCAGCGCCGCGAACAGCGGCTCGAACCACTCCGGGTGTTCATAGACGATGGCGAGGTTGGGCAGTGTCTGGTCAGTCATGCCGCTGGCAGATGCGTTACACCGCGATGAAACGCAAGGGGGTACGGCCGGACAATCCGCATTGACCTGCCCTCAACGCCCACGCTACCTAGCGCCCCTGCCGACAGGCCTGTGCGGGCGTGGTGGAACTGGTAGACGCGCCGGACTCAAAATCCGGTTCCGAAAGGAGTGTCGGTTCGATTCCGACCGCCCGCACCATCGTCACCCCCTCACAGTTCAGGCCCGTGGCTGCGATTTCGTCTCGCGCAGGATCAGGCGGTCCCGCACCTCGTCAGGTGCAGCTTCCGCCCAACTCAGAAGCTGGTCCAGCACAGGACAGAGTGACTGACCCCATTCCGTCAGGCGGTATTCCACCTTGGGCGGTACCTGCGGATAGACGATGCGGCTGACGACCCCGTCGCTTTCAAGCTGACGCAACTGCTGGATCAGCATCTTCTGCGAGACGCCGGGGATGGCCCGCTCCAGCTCCGAAAACCGGCGGACGTTCGCCCCGAACAGCTGAAACAGGATCACCAGCTTCCAGCGGCCCTCCAGGACCCGGATGACGTTCTGCGTGCTCTGGGCCGCAGTCTGGGGCGTATAGGCCTCGCGCTCACCACCCGGTGGGTCACTTACTTTTTTGTCAGTACTTGCCATTCCTGATGCTTATTTCCAGTTTGGGTCGAACGCAACGCCCTGACTGGAGTGCCCCATGATCGCCGACCTTCCCAAGCCAATTGCGGACTATGTCGCCGCCAATGCCCGGCTGGATCTGGAAGGGATGGTGCAGCCGTTCGCATCCGACGCCGTCGTCGAGGACGACGGTGGACGCCATAAGGGGCGCGAGGCCGTGCGCCGGTGGATTCAGGACGCCACACTGGCCAGCGCGGCCATCTTCACGCCCGACACCATGCGCCATGAAGACGGCAAGGTCGTCCTTGAGGGGCTAACACACGGCAACTTCAAAGGCAGTCCCTTGAGGTTCACGCTGCGGTTTACGCTGGCAGGCGATGCGATCCGCTGGCTGGAGATATCGCTGTGAGCGTGCGCGCCGATCCCTCCGAGTTTGCCGGTCAACGCGTGCTTGTGACCGCCGGCACCAAGGGCGCTGGCCGGGCGACTGTTGAGCGCTTTCTGGCCGGCGGTGCCAAGGTCCTGACGACCGCTCGCGCGGCCCCTGAAGCCGAGAGCGCGGCCCGTTTCGTGAAGGCGGATCTGACGACCCTTGAGGGGTGCGAGACCGTTGCCCGGGCCATGGACGACCAGTTTGGCGGGGTGGACACCCTTGTGCATGTGCTGGGCGGATCATCGGCACCGTCCGGAGGGTTCGCAGCCCTGACGGACGATCATTGGCGAGCCGAGCTGGACCTGAACCTGATGCCCGCCGTCCGTCTGGACCGTCTGCTGGCACCGCGCATGATGGACCAGGGGCGGGGGAGCATCATCCATGTCTCTTCGATCCAGCGCACCCTGCCGCTGCCGGAATCCACGACCGCCTATGCTGCGGCGAAGGCCGCCCTGTCGACCTACAGCAAGGCCCTGTCCAAGGAGCTGGGCCCCAGGGGTGTGCGGGTCAATGTCGTCTCTCCAGGCTGGATCGCCACTGAGGCCTCTGTGGCCTTGCTCCAGAGGATTGCCGACGGGACTGGCGGATCGGTGGAGGAGGCTCGGCAGAGCGTCCTGACGGCATTGGGCGGCATCCCCCTGGGCCGCGCGGCTGAGCCGCGCGAGGTGGCCGAGTTGATTGCCTTTCTCGCCTCGGACCGGGCGGCGGCCATTCACGGCAGCGAACACATCATCGACGGCGGCACGATCCCGACCGCCTGAGGACACGCAGAAACGCAACCGCCCGACGAGGGAGACCAACCAGCCGTCCTCAGTCTGCCCGACTGGCAACAGCGCGCGAGAACGGATCAGCCGGTTTTGAGAGAAGAAGAATGGCGCGCCCGGAACGACGCGAGCGTCCGACCCTCAGATTCGTAGCCTGGCGAACGTTGTCGTAAATTTAATGGCTTACGTAGCTGTCGCTGTAGCAAACGATGCCAGGGCAACGCTGCAGCTTCTCCCGGTTACTAGCACCGAGCGTCTGCGCAGCGCCAGAAGCGGGAGTTTGGACCATGCCGCCCATCGGACATTCAGCCCCCTTAGGCGGCGAGTTCACCAGCCTCCCCTCCGATCAACCAGACCATCTCGTCGAGGCATCAACCAGAGGCGGCGCCGGCCGACAAAGTCTCAGACGCCTCGCGATCAGAGGGCCGAACTTGATGATCCAAAACCGATCCGGCTCGTAGCTCGCATCGATCCCCCCGCCGCGCCAACGCTTCCTCGATGATCGACCGTCTTCCTGTTCGCCGTCGCTCTCGCCGCCACGGCGCTATTCCGGGCTGAGTCCTGAGCCTAGAGGCCGTGGTTCGATGTCCTTGGCAGACGCTGACGGCGGCTGATCCGCTCACCCAGATGCGAGAGCACCACAAAGAAGGCGGGGACGAACACCAAGGCCAAAAGGGTGGACGCGATCATGCCAGAGAAGACGGCGACGCCGATCGACTTGCGCGCCGCCGCGCCTGGACCGTCCGAAAGGATCAAGGGCACGACACCCAGAATGAACGACAGCGAGGTCATCAGGATCGGTCGAAACCGCTCGCGGCAGGCGTGGATCACCGCGGCTTCGATTCTTTCGCCCGCGACCCTGAGTTCGCGCGCGACCTCCACGATCAGGATGCCATTCTTCGCCGATAGCGCGATGAGCAGGACCAGCCCGATCTGCGTGTAGATCGTGTTGGGCAATCCCAGCGCGAGCAGGACGGCCACCGTTCCGAGGAGCGCCAGCGGCACGGCCCCAATCACGCTGAGTGGCAGCAACCAGCTCTCGTACTGCCCCGCCAACACGAGGTAGACGAGCAGAATCGACAGGGCGAAGATGATCAGGGCCGCGCTCCCCGCCAGCTTTTCCTGATACGACAGGCCGGTCCAGGCGTACGACATTCCGCTGGGGAGGGTTTCTTCCGCCAACCCTTCCAGGACCGTCAGCGCCTGTCCCGAGCTGTAGCCCGGCGCGGCCGATCCGTTGATGGCGGCCGTCGGATAGAGGTTGTAGAGGCTGATCAGCGCCGGACCCGTCGTCCTCTCCACGCTGGCGAAGGCCGACAGCGGCACCATGGCCCCCGACCGGCTGCGAACGGAGAGCTTGGTGATGTCCTCCACGTCCATCCGGTGTTCGGCGTCGGCCTGGACGAAGACGGTGTAGGTTTGCCCGAACCGGGTGAACTGATTGGCGAACGACGAACCCAGATAGGTCGTCAGGGCGTCGAACGCGACATCGGGGGCCACGCCGAGCGCCTGGGCGCGCTCCCGATCAATGCGGACCGAGAGTTGAGGCGCATCGGCGCGGAAAGGTGAAAACGCCTGCTGGATCGCGGGATCGTCCACGGCCGTGCTGGCGATCGCGTTCGTCGCCTCGGACAGACGCCCGTAGTCGACGGATCCATCGACCAGCTGGGCCTGCATCTGGAAGCCCCCTGACAGGCCAAGGCCGGGGATGGACGGTGGAACGGTCAGAAGGATGCTGGCGTCCTGGACCGATCGAAGATTTTCATTCAATGCCGCGAAGACTGCGGGCAGATCGCCGCCATCGATCTTGTCGCGCTCATCCCAGGACTTGAGCACGATGTAGAGCAGGCCCGCGCTGGCGAGCGACGCATTGTTGTCGAGCGCGGAAACGCCGTCGATGGCGATGACGTGCTCGACGGCCGGGTGAGCCCGCACGATCCGCGTCATCTCGGCCGTCGCCCTCTCGGTGCGCTCGAGCGTGGCTCCGCTCGGCAACCGCGCGATGGCCAGCATGTATCCCTGGTCCTCGGTCGGGATGAAGCCCGTCGGCGTCCGGACCAGACCGACGACCGCCAGACCGCACAGGGCGATCCCGATGATGACGGCGATGCCGCTGCGGCGGACGATCCGCTCGACGAGCGCGAGATACCGTCGCTCGAGCCAGCCATATCCCCTTTCAAAGCCGCGCCGGAACCGGGCCAGGGGATGTTTGGATGGGGCGGCGCCCTCGGCGTCCTGTTTTCTGGCGCGAAGCCACTGGGCGCTCTGGGTGGGCTTGAGCGTTATCGCGTTGATCGCGCTGAGGAAGGCTGTGGCGGCGATCACCAGGGCGAACTGGCGGTACATCTCACCCGTCACGCCGGGCATGAAGGCCGCGGGCAGGAAGACGGCCATCAGCACCAGGGTGATGCCGAGGATCGGCCCGAGCAGTTGGCGCATCGCAGCCGCCGCCGCTTCGCGTGGCTCCATGCCCTGTTCGAGCCGCTGGGTGACCCCCTCAACGACGATGATGGCGTCATCGACCACGATCCCGATCGAAAGGACGATGGCGAACAGCGTCAGCAGATTGATCGAGAAGCCCAAGGCCGCCATGGCCGCAAAGGCACCAATGATCGTGACCGGGACGGTCGTGGCCGGGATCAGGGTGGCGCGCCAATCCTGAAGGAACAGCAGGATGACCAGCAGTACCAGCAGACCGGCTTCGATGAGGGTCTTGTAGACCTCGTGGATCGACTTCTCGACGAACTCGGTGGTGTCGAGCGGGACCGTGTATTCCAGCCCTGGTGGAAACTGCGCGGACAGCCTCTCCAGGGTCTCCTCGACCCGTTCCGCCGTTTCGAGGGCGTTCGCATCGGGCAACTGATAGATGGCCAGACCCGCGGCCGGCTGGCCGTCGTAACGAAAGTTCTGCCCGTAGTTGTTGCTGCCCAGCTCGACCCGGGCGACGTCGCCCAGTCGCGTCAGGGGCGCGGACGGTTCATTGCCCGATTTGACGATGATGTTGGCGAAGTCTTCCGGCGTTTCGAAACTGCTGTCGACGTCGACGGACAGCTGCAGAAGCTCGCCGGGACGCGCCGGCGTAGACCCGATGCTGCCGGCGCTCACGCGCTGGCTCTGTCGGGCGATCGCCGAGAGGACGTCGTTGGGCTGGAGCCCCCGCACGCTCATCAGTTCGGGATCCAGCCAGACCCGCATGCTGTATGCGCCGACGCCGAAGACGGTGACGTCGCCTACCCCCGGCAACCGCACCAGCTCGTCGCGAATCCGCGCGCCCGCGAAGTTGGCGAGCTCCAGCCCGTCATAGTCCCCGTTCTTGGAGATCAGCGTCACCATCTGCAGGATCGCGGTCGACCGTTGCCGGGTTACGACGCCCTGCTGCTGTGCCGAATCCGGCAACTGGGGCAAGGCGATCGCGACGCGGTTCTGAACCAGCACCTGGGCGGCGTCGAGGTCCGTTCCCGGTTCGAAGGTGACGAGAAGCGAGTATCGACCATCGTTGGACGAGGTCGACTGCATGTAGAGCATGCCCTCCACGCCGTTGACCTGTCGCTCGATCGGCCGGGCCACCGTCTCCAGAACGGTCTGGGCATTGGCGCCAGGCGCGCTCGCCGTGACCGAGATCGTCGGGGGCGCCAGCGGCGGGTACTGCGCGACCGGCAAGGCGAAGATCGCGATCCCGCCGATCACCATCATCAGGATGGCGATGACATTGGCCAGGACCGGCCGGTCGATGAAGTAACGGGCGATCACGGCGAGGTCTTCGCAGCCGGAGCCGATACGCTGGCGACCTTTGCCGGCTGGCCGAGCCGGACATTCGCCAGACCGTTGATGATGATACGATCCTGGGCGCTCAGCCCGCTGGTGACGATGCGGTTGCGACCGGAATCGGCTCCGACCTCGATGTCGCGACGACGCACCGTGTTTTCGGCATCCAGCACCAGAACGTAGTCGCCCAGGGGATCACTCTGGATCGCGGAGGCGGGCACCTCCATTCGCGGCTCGTTCGCTCCGAGCTCGATCCGCACGCGGGCGAACATGCCCGGAAGAAGGTCGGTCTGACCGGTGTTCGGCACGATCGCACGCGCCTGCAGCGCCCCGGTGGATGGGTCAATCCGCCGGTCGGCGAAGTCGAGAGCGCCGACGTAGGGAAAATCCGTCTGATCGAGAAGCCCGACCGCGACGGGATATCCGCGCCCTGAGCGCGTCACTGTCTCGCCCCGGGCGCGCAAGACTTCCAGGATGCGCAGAACCTGCCGCTCGCCCAGACTGAACTCGACATGGATGGGATCCAGCCGCTGGATCGTGGCCAGCCTCGCTGTCCCGGCGGAGACGAAATCGCCGACATCGACGGTCGTCGCCCCGATCCAGCCGCTGAACGGAGCCCTGACGACCGTGTAGGACAGATTGATCCGCGCCAGCCGCGCGTTAGCCTCGGCTTGAGCCAGGGCATGGCCCGCATTGTCCAGGTTGTTGCGCGAAGTGGCGTCGTCCGCCCACAGGCGCTGCTGCAGATCGTACTGATCGCGCGCCTGGGCTTCCGCTGCCGTGGCGAGGGCCAGTTGCGCCTCATAGGGTTCGGGCGAGATCCGGAACAGGGGTTGCCCCCGACGCACGAATGATCCGTCGGTGAAGGTCTTGGCCGTTATGGTGCCCGAGGCCTGTGGGATGAGCTCTACCGAGGTCGAAGCTGAAACGGCCCCCGTCAGCTCGAGCACGGTCGTGCTCGCCGTCATTATCGGACGAGCCACGGTCACCTGCGGCGGCTGCCCTCCAGCCGCTCCGCCGTCAGAGCGGCCGCACGACAGCAGAACAAGCGTCCCCGCCACAACGGCCGCCGCGGTCAGATATCGCGCCATCATCGTTCGCCCTCGTTCTGACTGACCGAGCCGTCGAGCTCGTCGAGACGGTCTCCCCATCGCGTGCGGGCTCTCATGCGCTGGCTGGTTTCGGCGGACAATCGCGCCGGCATTCCGGGTGCGCGGGCGCCCAGACCCAGCGACCGGTTAAGGGCGACGTAGGCCATGGCGACGTTGCCCTGGGCCTGCAGGAAGGCGTCCTGAACGGCGCTGTGGTTCAGCTGTGCCGTGAGGATGTCCTGGCGGGCGGCACCGCCCTGAGCGTAGCGGTCTGAGGCAAGCTGAACCAGTCGACTGCTTTCCATCGTCGAGGCGGCCAGCGCCTCCATCGTGTCACGGGCGGCCGCGTACTGCGCGAGGGCGTCGGCAACATCGCGCTGCGCGGCGAGGACGGCCTGCGAATAGGCCTGGATCGCCTGCTCCAGACCCGCGTCCTGCACGAGGACCTGTCCCATGATCCGGTCCCGCTGAAAGAGGGGCAGAACGATCGACAGGCCGCCTCTGACGCTTCGTTCGTCCCAGCTGAAGATGTCGAGCAGGGACGAGTCGCCAATGGTATTGGAACTCAGCCCGATCGATCCCGACAGCGAGAAGGAGGGATACAGATTGGCCTTGGCGCTGTTCGACCTAGCGTATTGCGCGCGGGCCGCGAGTTCCGCCTGCAGCACATCGGGTCGAGCACGCAGCAGATCGTGAGGCACGCCCGGATCCGGCGGGGGTGGCGCGTCCGGAATGGGAGTGGGCTCAAACAGAATGTCGGCGATCTCGCGGTCGGTCGCGCCGGTCAGCAGAGCGATCGCGTGGCGGCCCATCTCCACATCCAGCACCAGCGCCGCGACTGTCGCCTCCTGCTGCTGCAACGCCATCCTCGCCTGAGCGGGATCGCTCGGGTCGGTCAATCCGTGGCGATAACGCGCCTCGGCTAGGGCCAGGCCTTGTGTTCGAAGCGCCGCGTTGTCACGGGCCAACGCCAGTCGCGCCTGACTGGTGCGAAAGTCGATGTAGGCGCTGGCGAGTTGACCGATAAGCGACACGAGCGCGGCATCGTAAGCCTGCTGGGCGCTGAGATAGGCGTAGGTGTCACCGAGGGCGGCGTTGCGCGCACCGCCCCAGAAATCCAGCTCCCAGCTGCTTTGGATCCCGAGGTTGGCGGAGTAGATCGTCGGGTCGATCCGGTCGATCCGTTCGGCAAGGCCGGGGGGAATGCGCACCACATTCGACCCGGCGGCACCGGCGAACTGTGGCCCGAGGGACGCCCCGCTGGACATCATCTGTCCCTGGGCCTGAGCGATCTTGGCAGCGGCGCTTTGAAGGTTCGGACTGTGCTCGATCGCGCGAACGACGAGAGCGTCGAGCGTCGGATCCTCGAAGGCGCGCCACCAGTCGGGCTGCTGCGGAGCGACGTCCGGTCCGGCCTCTGTTGCCCAGCCCGCATCGACCGGCTCAGGCAAGGTCGCCATGGGCATCGTCGTCCCGCACGCTGACAGCATGACAAGGAGGAGCAACGACCCTGCAGCAGGGCGACCGCGGCGTCCGCGTGCGCCACCTCCGAGCCGAGGCCGCCCGCTACGGCTATCGCCGACGCCTGACAGGCTCATCGACCGTACTGATCGGCCAGTCTGGCTTCGAGTTGCGCCAGGGTGACGAACCCGTCGCGGTCGGTGTCGACCCGACGAAAGTTCGAAGCGAGACGGCTCATGCCCGCGTTGCTGGCCTCCGGCTGGCTCAGCTTGCCGTCGCCGTTGACGTCGGCGCGCCGAAACTGGGTCCTCAGCTCCGCCAGGGCCTCTTCATAGGTCTGGTCTTGCGCGAAGGCCGTGGCTGCGAAGGCCAAACCGAGCGCGGCCAGAAGGACGCGTTTCCGAAAATCAGGCATGTTCGATGCTCCTGAAGCGTTCGTGATCGCCGTCGAGGCCCGCGCATCTGGCGAGCGGACGACCGCTGAATACCGCGTAAGGCAAAGCTGGGTTTGCCGTCGGTGTGGCGGATTGTGGCGAAATATTGCCAAGCAGGCCGGCCGCCGGTCGTAGCGGTGGCGACCGGCCCAGGTTGCGCTTGCCCCTCGCGCCGACGGTGTCAGTCGTCGCTATCGGGAAGAGTGACGGTCGTGGTCTGCGGAATGTCGCCTCGAAGGCTCAGTTCTGACGAAGATCGGCCTGATGGGCGAAGGCGCGCCCGTCGGTGACGACGATCCGCGCGAAGCCAAGCACCGCGGCCATGTTGTAGGCATCGAAATCGCTGCTGAGCCCCATCGCCTGAATCGCCGGGGCGGAACGGGTGATGGCGGTCAGACGCGCGAGAACGCCGCGGGCGAGATAGGGCGTCATCGCACCCTCGCCACCGACATAGAGGACAACGAGAGTTTCACGGTTCGCGCCTACTGCTTGCGCGACGATGGGAAGCGATCGCCCGGGTATGCCGACGGCGAGGTTCACCTGATCGACGAAAGACTGTCGCTGCTGTGGACCGACACCAAGCATCTGCTGGAATCTGATGTTTGGCGTCTCCAGACTTGAAGCCGGGGGATAGTAGAGGCCTGCGCCTGTGGTTTCGTCTGAACCGGCGTCGACGGATCCAGCGACGCCATCGTGCAGGGTGACGGGCACGGCGCACGCGCCGAGCGCGCCGCACGACGCGATCATCGCGATCATCGCGATCGTGGTGAGGGCGGTATGTTTGCGGGAGCTCATGAGATGATGCCTCTTGACGGGCTGGCGCGCCTACCGGCGCAAATCAGCCAGTTCCCTCGCGCTGAGGACCCGGTCGCCGTCGGTATCGCCATTCACGAACAGCGGCGCGGGGGCGTTCAGCAGTTCGCTCCGCGTGATCCGTCCATCGCGGTTGGCATCGGCCACCCTCAGACTGCTGAAAGCCTGCTCGAAGCGGCTCCGTCCAGGACCGAAGGCCGGGCTGTCGCCGCTTTCGACGACTCCATTGTCGTTGCGGTCCAGGCGCTCGAAGCCGCTGACGCGCATGTCCATCATTTCTTGCCAGGTGACGCTTCCATCGCCATTGGCGTCCGCCTCTCGCAGTTGCTCCAGCGACTGGGCCAAGGCGGTGTCCGCAAAGGCCAGGGACATGACCCCTGCGATCACGGCGCACAGGCTCGACTGCCATTCAATCTTCTTGATCATGATCGGTCTCCTTCAAATCCGTCGGTGATGGAGACAGGCTAGGCGCGATGTCGTGCAGCGGTTTGGCGCGGCTGAAACCGTTTGTCGCTGGATGTTGCAGAACACCCTTGCGGCTAGGTCAGCAGGTCCTGTGGAACGCGGACGACGGCCGCAAGACCGCCTTCGGGTCGGTTCTCCAGATACAGACTCGCGCCGTGCGCCTTGGCGATGGCGCGAGCGATGCCGAGGCCCAGGCCTGTTCCACCCGTGGCCCGATTGCGCGAGTTTTCCCCGCGCTGGAAAGGCTGGAAGAGCGTCTCGAGTTGGTCCTCGGGCAGCCCGGGGCCATCGTCCTCGATGCGGACGTCACGACCGCCTTCGGTCGCGACCACCCTAACGGTGATCTTCCCGCCGCCGTAACGCCGGGCGTTCTCCAGCAGGTTTTCGAACAGCCGCCGCAGCGCGACCGGATCGCCCACGATAACGAAATCCTCGTCCGGCGGCGGCTCGAGGCGAACCGGGTAGGGCGCGGCCTTCGCCATGTCCGCGACCAATCGGTCGATGCGAACGAGCTCCTGGTGTCCCGACGGGCTTTGCGCCCGCGCATAGGCGAGCATGTCGGTGATGAGCGCCTCCATCTGAATGATGTCTCCCTCGATCTCATGAGCGTCAACCACTCCGCGCTCGTCCATCCGCAGGCGGATTCTCGTGATCCCGGTTCTGACATCATGGGCGATAGCGGCCACCATCTGCTCTCGCTCTCGAATGAGACCGGTGAGACGGTCTCGCATCCGATTGAGCGCCGCCGACACCCGCCGAAGCTCCGCCGGCCCTGTCTCCGAAACACCGGAACCGGCATCGCCCAACTCCACCAGGGCAGCGTCCTGTTCGAGACGGCGGATCGGCCGCAACGTGACCGCGGCGATCGCCAGACCGAGCGCGATCGCGAACAGCACGAGGACGAGACCCGAGGTGACCAGCGCCGCCGACGGCCGGCTGAGCCGCAGGGCGGGGACGAGCCAGACGTTCACGATCCGGCCGTCCCGGAGCTGGATCGCGACCTGCAGCGCAGCGGTCCCGACCAGAGGACCGGCCCCCTGTTGCCTGAGCCGAGATTGTAGGCCCAGTACGCCGATAGCCTGAAAGCGAATCTCCCGGCCTTCGAGGAGCGCGGCAACGTCGCTCCCGCCTGTCGTCAGTCTCGTTCGCATCCCGTCTCGGGGTTGAAGCCCGGGCGCGAAGTCGTCGGTAATCGCCGCCGCGCGATAGCCTCCCCCATAGGCTGAGAGGATGAAGGGCTGGATTTCTGGCGGCGAGGTCTCCACCAGCCAGACCAGTTCCGCGATGCTCTCCTCATTGTCGGACAAGGCCCGAGGATAAAGCGCCTCGGCCGCGAGGGGCGTCTGCAGCAGCAGGACGACGACGGCGAACATCGCCAAGAGCGCGGCGACGGTCAGGGCGGTGATCCTGACGACCAAGGAGGAAACCGCCCGCTGGAGCCAGACCATCAGGCCGGAACCCGAGCCACTTTCGCCGCGAAAGCATAACCAAGATTGCGAACAGTCTTGATGTAGTCAGGGTAGCGGGGATGGGCCTCGATCTTGTTGCGGATACGGCTGATCTGGCTGTCGATACTGCGGTCGAAGGGATTGGACACGGCCCCGCGGGAAAGGTCCAGCAACTGGTCCCGCGAGAGGACTCGAGGGGCGCGCTCGACCAAGGCGAGCAATAGTGCAAACTCACCCGAGGTGAGGTGGACGGGGCGCCCATCCTCATGGAAGAGCGCCATCAGCTCTGGAGAAAGACGGAACGGACCGAAGGCGAAGACGGAGCTGTCACCTTTTCCTTGCCTGGTATTGGCGTCCCGCGTTCGCCGCAGGACGGATTTGATTCGCGCCACGAGCTCGCGGGGATTGAACGGCTTGGCCAGGTAGTCATCGGCCCCGATCTCCAGCCCAATGATGCGGTCCACATCCTCGGCGAGCGCCGTCAGCATGATGATCGGCACGTTCGAGCGGGTTCGCAAACGACGGCAGAAAGACAGGCCGTCTTCCCCCTCCATCATCAGGTCGAGCACGATCAGATCAGCCGCGAAGCTCTCAAGCACCGCGTCGGCCTCGGCCGCATTTCGCGCCGTTCTGGCGGACATACCGTTACGCCCCAGTACGCCCTCAAGCAGCGACAGGATATCGGCGTCGTCATCAACGACCAGAATGCGAGAGGCTGCGCTCATGACCAAGACGCTAGCCGGATGGGCGCTGCCCCGCCACGGCGATTTTGTGTCCGTTGTTTGCCGCCTCGGGCACCTTGGTGACATTTCGCAATATTCGGGGTCGGCGTCAGCACATCGCGGCCATGGACGCGGCGTAGACGGACATCATCGAAACCTCATCAACAGTCGTCGTCGCCAGCCTCTCAAGAACGCGGACATGTACAATCCCCAGCCCTCAATCATCTTCCTTGTCGCCGTGGTCGTCTTGTCCGCGATTGAGTATCGTTGGCGCGTTCGCGCCGACCGAGGCTACGATCTCGGCGCGCTGGGCGGCACAGTAGGGACGGCGATCGGGCAGTTCCTGTTCAAGAGCCTGCTTAACGGCACCATCGGGGTCGCCATGCTCGGCGTGTTCGCACTGGCACCCGTACACTGGCCCCTTGACGACTGGCGGACCTGGCTCGTCGGCTTCTTCGTGTTGGAGTTCTTCTACTACTGGCAGCATCGCCTCAGCCACACCATTCGATGGTTCTGGGCGTCCCACGCCGTGCATCATTCTGCGAATGAGTTGACGCTGCCGGCCGCGGCCCGGCTGAGCTGGACGAGCGGGATCTCTGGTCTGTGGGCCTTCTTCCTGCCGATGACGCTGCTCGGCTTCCACCCGCTTCTGGTGGCCACCCTGCTGACGCTAAACCTTCAGTATCAGTACTTCATACATACCGAGGCCATCCCGCGTCTGGGACCGCTCGAATGGATACTCAACACGCCGGCTCATCACCGCGTCCACCACGGTTCAAACCTCGAATACCTCGACAAGAATTTCGGCGGTGTCCTGATCGTCTTTGACCGGCTCTTCGGCACCTTCCAGAGCGAACGCGCCGATACGCCCATTGTCTACGGACTGACCAAGCCGCTGACGTCGAACAACCCCTTCGTCATAGCTCTCCATGAATGGGGCAACCTGATCGGCGACGTCCGCAGAGCCGATTCCATCAGCGGCGTGTGTCGCGCCCTGTTCGGCCGCCCCGGTGACGCATCCCCCCGGAATGAGACGCTCGATCATCGCTCCTCCCCCGAGGCGGCGATCGACCAAGGAGGCTCAGGCGAGGTCGTCCCCACCACGTCCGTCGCCTGAAGCCGTGGTGCCCGCGCGGACACCCCCGGCCGCGCGGGCGCCCTTCCTGCCTGTCGTTCAAACCCGTCCGATCGATTGATCGGCTGAGGAGAAAACGTGACCCGCAAGATTCTTTCGCGTCTGGCGCCTGACCCTGTCGGTGTGCACCAGTCAGCCTGAGCCGCCTGCACCCCTGTTTTCGTCCCAGGGTTCGACACGGACGCTGCAGGACCTGAACGGACCCCGGATCGCCAAGCCCGTGGGACTTTTCCTCACCAGCCTGGACCTCGACCGAGACACGCGCGTCAGTCGCACCGAAGTCAGCGGCGGCGCTGCCGAAAGCTTCGACGCCAGCGATGCGAATGCCGACAGCTATCTCAGACCCATCGAATTCGAGGCCTGGTCGCGGACCCGTCTGGGTTCGGAGTACAGCACACCCGGCCGGTTGCAGTTCGATCATGATCAGGATGGTCGCGTCTCCCGGAGAGAGTTCGCAGCCACCTTCATGAAATTCAACGACGGCTGGATGACGCTCGGGATGGTGCGCCGACTCGCGTTGAACTGCTGGTCGAGGTTAGCGGTGCAAGCATGGATCCGGCAGCCATCAGGGCCCAGATCGAAGCCGAGTTGCGTTGAAACATGCAAGCCAGGGTCCGCGAGATGTGCCAGCGTGGCAGGCGGGGCATGTAGCGCGGCGTGGGTTGAGGCGGCCCCGTGCGACTCGGCAAATTCTTCGCTGTGTTCGGAAGCAACGGTGCATCAGACGCCGCTCGAAAAGATCATGGCGGTCATGTCGTCATGATGAATCAGAGCACCGATGCGCTGAAATCCCGTTCATGGGTTCACGGCCGACGATCCCGGACGCGTATGTTCGGAAGGTCGGCACTGAGCCAGAGCCGGCCATCGCCCGGGTAGAGAGCCTCAGACCTTTCCGCCAGCATTTGTGAAGCGATTTCAGAGGCTGGATATGAAAGAATCTCGGATGTCACAGCCAGCCAAGGCCCTGCAGGCTATTGCTGATTTCTCTGAGTCTCTAAGGAAATTCAGAAAATGGCGCGCCCGGAACGATTCGAACGTCCGACCCTCAGATTCGTAGTCTGATGCTCTATCCAGCTGAGCTACGGGCGCGCACTTGCCTTGCGGCGAGGGCGGGTCTTTAGCGGGTCGGGCGGGGGCGTGCAAGCTGTTGTGCGAACATTTGGGCTGATCACGGCCACGCCGGGATCGGAGGGGCCGAGCCTTGGCGAAAGCGGCTGTGGGGCCTAGGTCAGGGTTTCCGCGCGGAGATACTCATGACCTCGACCCTTTCGACGCCCAGACTCCTGCTGGCCGGGTTTGCCATGGCCGCCCTGGTCGGCCTTTGCGGATGCCAGGCCCTGGGCGAGGGATCCGGTGCGGCGACTTCGGCACCCGCGACGGTGCCGACCGTGCCCCGGGCCGTGGGGCCCTTCGTGTCCGCCGCCAATCCGCTGGCGGTCGAGGCCGGGATGCAGGTGTTGCGGCGCGGGGGTTCGGCGGTCGATGCGGCCGTGGCGATTCAGGCGGTGCTGGGACTGGTGGAGCCGCAGTCGTCCGGCCTGGGCGGCGGGGCCTTCATGATGGTGTTTGATGCCGCCACGGGCGAGATCACGGCCTATGACGGGCGCGAGACCGCCCCGGCCGCCGCCACGACCGAACTGTTTTACGAAGACGGCCAGCCGCTGGGCTTCATGGACGCGGTGCTGTCGGGGCGATCAACGGGCGTGCCGGGCGTGGTGGCCATGCTGGGGATGGCGCACGGGGCCCATGGCAAACTGGCCTGGGGTGATCTGTTCGGGGAGGCCGAACGCCTGGGCCGGGAGGGCTTTGTCGTCAGCCCCCGCCTGGCCGGGATGATTGCCCTGGAACGGGGTCAGGCCCGCACCCGCTGGGCCGAGGCCTATTTCACCAGGCCGGACGGTCGCCGCTATGTCGCCGGGGACGTGCTGCGGAACCCGGCCTATGCCGATACGGTGGCCGCAATCGCTGAGGGTGGGCCGCAGGCCTTCTATGCGGGGCCGATCGCCGAAGGGATCGTGAGCACCGTGGGCGAGGCCCCGAGGCCGGGCAGCCTGACCACGGCGGACATGGCCGCCTATCGCCCGATCGAGCGGGGGGCCCTGTGCCGGCCCTATCGGATTCACGTCATCTGCGTGCCGCCGCCGCCGTCGAGCGGGGTGGCGATCCTGCAGCTGCTGGCGATGGCGGAACATACGCCAGCCATTCTGGGCGGAGCGGAGGACGTCGCCGCCTGGACCAGTTTCGCCCAGTTGCAGCGGCTGATGTATGCCGACCGCGATCGCTATGTCGGCGACCCCGCCTTTGTCGGGGTTCCGGTCCAGGGTTTGCTGGACGAGGACTATGTCGCCGGGCGCGCAGCCCTGGCTCCCGGTCTCACCGGCGCAGCCGAAGCGGGCACGCCGCCGGGGGGCGTATTCCGTGCGCCGGACGCAACCACCGAACCGGCCGGGACATCACATTTTGTGGTGGTGGATGCCCAGGGAAATGCGGTCAGCATGACCACCACGGTGGAGAGCGTGTTCGGCTCGGGGCGGATGACCGGAGGGTTCTTCCTGAACAACCAGCTGACCGACTTCTCCTTCCAGCCGCTGAGGGCGGACGGCGGCGCGGCAGCCAATGCGGTGGCGGCCGGCAAACGACCGCGGTCGTCCATGGCGCCGGTCATCATCCTGGACCAGGACGGTCATCTGGTCGGGGCGCTGGGCTCGCCGGGCGGGACGTCCATCCTGGCCTATAATGCCAAGGCGATCATCGCGGCCCTGGACTGGGGCCTGCCGCTGCAGGCGGCGTTCGACCTGCCCAATCTGGTGGCCCGAGGCAGTGGTTTTGGTGCCGACACGGAACGGTTCAGCCCGGCCGTTCGCGAGGGGCTGGACGCGGAGGGGATCACCCTGCGCCCCAATGCCTCGGAGAACTCGGGTCTGCACGGCGGCCTGTGGCGGCACGGCCCGGACGGCTGGGCGTGGGACGGGGCGGCGGACGACCGGCGCGAAGGCGTGGCAAGGACATTCTAGGGCGCTACCGGCCGGAGGCCTGCTTGAGCGCGGCCTGGACTGCCTAATCGGGCTTGATGGACAGCTGGAAGGCAATCAGGCCTTCGCTGACGTCGGTGTCGATGCCGCTGCGGCTGCCGACACGCAGGCCTTCGGGCTCGATCTCGCGATAGATGACGCCGAACGAGCTTTGCATATCGCCGCGCCGCCAGGCCACGCCCAGTTGGGCATCGCCCAGGAAGACGCCGCTGTCGTGGCTGTAGCCCGAGCGGGCATAGTCGCCATCGCGGTTGCGCGCGAAATTATAGCCGACGGCCCGGCCTGACCCAGCGGCGTAGATGTACCAGCGGCCCCGCTCGCCGAAGGCGTCCTGCCCTTCGGGCACCAGCTTGTCCAGGTCGCGACCGATGCGCACCGTGGCACCGGCCTCGGCCGATCCGCCCCGACTTCCGACGCCGACCCCGGCGTGGGGCGTTACGCTGACTTCCAGACCCGAAGGCGTATAGCCCACCACGGTCGGCCACCCGCGCACGAAGGAGATATCGTAGTCTTCAGCCTGGACTCCCAGGCTGTCGCGCGGACCGGTCGGCACGGGGGCCCCGTCCAGGCGGCGCAAGGGGCCGGCGGAGCGCACACGGACGCGGTCGGAATGGGTGTCAGAAGACGTCCAGACGTCTCGTGACGTTGCCACCCACGGCGAAAGGGCATCGTCGGCGGAGGCAAAGGTCTGAGCCTCAGTGCGAGCCGGACCCGCAGGGCCATAGGCGCGATCGGTGGCGGGGACGAAGCTGGCCTGACTGTTCAGACGTGCCGTGATCGGACTGGCGGAGTCAGTCCAGCCGAGGCCGCTGCCAGCCCCAAACGAGGTCTGTGCAGCCGCCGATCCGGCGCACACTGTCATCACACCGATACTGGCGGCGAGAGCCGACAAACGCATCAACGGTCCCTTCCCAGTCCGTTAACTGTCGCGAGTGTGCACGAGATGGGGCCTCTCGCCAACTGACTCTTTTGCGACACAATCCTGATGCCGCTCCAACGCGATCCCGTGGATCACAGTTCCCGCCCGGGCGGAGCCATTTCCACAAACCGGCGTTAACCCTGTCGTGGCGGCCACGCTTGGGGGCTGCAGATCACGGAGAGATGGCATGGAGACCCTGATCGATCAGATCGGCACTTTCCTGATGGGGCTGTTCGCCCTGGCCCAGGGTGGCTTCGACGGCGTGAACCAGGTGGTGGGGCTGATCATCGCCCTGATCGCGGCCCTTTTGATGCCGGCATGGCGGTCGCTGTTGGGCACTGCGGCTGGCGCGACAGTGGCCCATATCGTCGTCGGAGTGATGCGGCCCGTGCTGGATGGCAAGGCCTTTGTCCTGCCCGACATCATGACGGGGCAGTTCTGGATGACGGCCCTGGCGCTGTTTCTGGGCTATGCCGTGGTGATCGCTGTCTTCTTCTTCATCAAGACCCTGCTGCCCGGTGTGTCGCCTCGCCGGACGCGCGCGGCCCACTGATCAGACCCGGCTTTGCAAACACCGTCATTCCGGGGCGCTCCCAGAGCGAACCCGGAACCCAGGAGAACATCTCGAACGCCAAAGTGCACCAGCAGGGCCTGCAACAGACTCTTGGGTTCCGGGTTCTTGGCTACGCCAAGCACCGGAATGACGGAGCAGTCGTAGAAGTCGCTTGAGCCTAGCCTCATACGATTGGCGTGATCCGAGGCAACCCGTCCTTAACGACAGGCGGATACAGAAGGAGTCATGGAGACCGTGACCCTTGCCCTGCTCGCCGTCCTGCCTGCCCTGGTCATCGTGGCCGGGCTGAAGGATCTGACCAGCATGACCATCCCGAACTGGATTTCGGGACTGGTGGTTCTGGGATTCTTCCCGGCCGCCTTTGCCGCCGGATTGCCGCTGGGCGAGGTGGCCGTGCACCTGGGCGTCTGCGTCGCCGCGCTGGCGGTCGGGATTGGCCTGTTCGGCTTGCGGCTGATCGGCGGGGGCGATGCCAAGCTGATGGCGGCTGCCTGTCTGTGGCTGGGCCTGTCTGGCTCGGGGATGTTCATCCTGTGGACCGGCCTGATGGGCGGGGTCTTCTGTGTTTTCCTGGTCATCGCCCGGTCGCGGGCCCAGCCCTATGTCGCCGGGGCCCCCGGCTGGGTCGCCCATCTGCTGGAGCCGAAGGGCGACATTCCCTATGGCGTCGCGATCGCGGCGGGCGTGCTGATGGCCTATCCGGCCTCTCCCCTGGTCATGCGGTTCGCGGCGGGAATCTGAGCGCCCGACACGGCCGAGAGTCCTGATCCGAGACGGATTTAGGAGCGCGTTAACCCGCACAGGCCATGGTCGTTAACGGCAGGCATACAAAGGACCGAATCCGAGTCCGGTCCAGCCCGCCGGAGACCGTCGATGAAGCCCGCCCGTATCGCCGTCATCTGTATTGCCGCCGTCTCGGCCATCGGCCTGGCCCTGGTTGTGCGCGCCATGGGGTCGTCGTCCGGTGAGCCCACGGCCATCGCGGCCGCCGCCCCTGCCCCCACCGTTCCCATGGCCAAGGTCCTGATCGCCGCGCGCGATCTGGAACCAGGCCAACGCCTGACCGATGCCGATATGGACTGGAAGGACTGGCCGGTGTCCGAGGTCAATCCCGCCTTCATCACCGACGGCTCGGTGCCCATCCCGGTCGAGGGCGGCGAGGACAAGCCTGCCGAAGAACCCAAGCCCAAGGGGGCCGTCGCCGGTGTGGCGCGCGCTGCCACCAATATGGCCACGGGCGGTGCAAAAGCTGACTACGTCGGATCGGTCGTGCGCGAGACCATCTTGGCCGGAGAGCCGATCGTGGGCCGCAAGATCGTGCGCGCTGGGGACAGCGGCTATATGGCCGCCTATCTGGAGCCGGGCATGCGGGCCATGGCCATTCGGGTCACGGTCGAGACCGCCGCCGGGGGTTTCATCCTGCCGGGCGACCGGGTCGATGTGCTGCTGACCCGCGAACTGCGGCTGGTCGATGCGGCCGGGCCCGATTCCAGCCGTGCGAAATTCTCGTCCAATACCGTCATGCAGAACGTCAAGGTCCTGGCCATCGATCAGTCGACCCGCGCGGGCGACGACGAACAGACCGTCATCGGCGCCACGGCCACTCTGGAGGTCAGCCCCGGCGATGCCGAGGCCCTGGCCCTGGCCAAGTCCGAGGGCGAACTGTCGCTGGTGCTGCGCTCCTATGCCGATACCGGCGGCCCGTCCGGCCGCGTCGCCCCGCAACGCCAGACCCAGACCACGGCCGTGCGCGTCTATCGCGGCGGGGAAGCCCAGACGGTGGTGGTGCAATGACCCGTTTCGCCCTTCTGTCCCTGGCCGCCCTCGCCGTCGCCACGGGCGCGATCGTCACGGCAGCACCCGCCCAGGCCCAGACCCGTGCCGCCGTCTCGGCAGGCGGCGAGGCGCGGTTGATCAATCTGCCGCGCGGATCCTCCTTTGCCGTCGACCTGCCGGCCGACGCCCGCGACGTGATCGTGTCCAATCCGGCGGTGGCCGAGGCCATGCTGCATTCGCCGCGCCGCATTACGATCATCGGCCTGGCGCCCGGCGAGACCGACGCGATCTTCCTGGATGCCTCAGGACGCACCATCCTGGCCCTGCGGGTCCGGGTCGATGCCGGTGTGTCGGCGCTTCAGGATACGCTCAGCCGCGTCATGCCGGACAGCAATGTCCGCGCCGAGGCCGTCAACGACAGCATCATCCTGACCGGCCAGGTGTCCAGCCCGGCCGAGGCCGACCGCGCCACCCAGGTGGCCCGCGCCTTCGTCTCCGCACCGGAAAAGGTGCTGAACATGATGACCATCTCCGGCTCCGACCAGGTCATGGTCCGGGCCCGGGTGATCGAGGTGCAGCGGACGGCGGTCAAGCAGCTGGGCTTCGACGTCAATGCCGTGCTGGATACGATCGGTGACGGGGTGCAGATCTCGACCGGGGCGACCTTTGCCGTTTCGGGCAGCCAGCTGGGCGGCGGCTTCCTGCAGTACACCGACAGCAACAACGACGGCGAAGGCGTCACCGGCACCCTACGCGCCTTTGAACGGGCGGGCCTGGTTCGTATCCTGGCTGAGCCCAACCAGACCGCCGTCAGCGGCGAAAGCGCCGAATTCCTGGCCGGGGGCGAGTTCCCGGTGCCGGTCGGCCGCGACGACCGGGGCAATATCCTGATCGAGTTCAAGCCCTACGGCGTGCGGCTGGCCTTCCGGCCGATCGTGCTGTCGCAGGGGCGGATCTCGCTGCAGCTGTCGACCGAGGTATCGGAGCTGACCACCAACGGGGCCTTCACCCTGGGCGGCACCAGCGATAACGCCCTGGTCATTCCCGCCCTGGCCGTGCGCCGGTCCTCGACTACGGTCGAACTGCCTTCGGGCGGATCGCTGATGATCGCGGGTATGCTGCGCGAGGATACCCGCCAGAACATCGACGAACTGCCGGGCATCGGCAGCCTGCCGGTGCTGGGGGCGCTGTTCCGGTCGCGCGACTTCCTGTCGGGCGAGACCGAACTGGTGATCATCGTCGAGGCCTATATCGTCTCGCCCACCTCGCCGGGTCAGATGCAGACACCGGCCGACGGCCTCCACATCGCCAACGACGCCCAGACCATGCTGTTCGGCCAGCTGACCCAGGCCTATGGCCAGCCCGTGCAACCGGGAGCCCCCGCCCCGTCCAGCCAGTGGCAGGGCCCGGTGGGATATGTGATCGAATGAGGACGCCCGTGCTTCACACCAACGCTCTCCACGCCGTCCTGGCCGCCGCATTTGCGGCCCTGGCCCTGTCGGCCTGCTCGACCTTTCAGGACCAGGCCCCGCGCCCTCTGACGCCCCTGTCGCGCTATTCGCTGCAGGTCGAGCCGGGCCTGGACCGCATCGCCCTGGCCGTCCACGACGGCGGGCTGTCGGGCAATCAGCAGTCGGCGGTCAACGATCTGGCCCGGCGGTATTTCGCGTCCGGTTCCGGGGTGGTGGTGGTTCAGGGTCCGTCCGGCGGCGACCCGGTCTCGGCCGAGCGGACCTGGGGCGTCAAGGCGGCGCTCGAGGCGGCGGGCGTGCCCGGAGACCGCATTCAGGTCGTGGCCTATGACGCGCCCGACCCGCGCGCGCCGATCCTGGTCGGGTTCGAGACCCTCAGCGCCTATATTCCCAACTGTGCGGCCCAGCGCGGCTCCATGTCCGGTGGCTTCACCAATGAGACGGCCCCGGGCTTCGGCTGTGCGGTGACCGCCAATATGGCCGCCCAGATCGACAATCCGCGCGACATCGTCCAGCCGCGCGCCATGACGCCCGCCGAGACCGGCCGGGCTGCCGTGGTGTTCGACAACTATCGGCGCGGACAACGCAGTTCCGGGGCCCAGGAACAACTCGTCGAGGGCCGCATCTCCAGGGCGGTGGAATAGCGTTTCATGAGCAGCGCCTTCGCCCAACGCCCCACTGACGGCTTCGAGGACGAGTTCGACCTCGACATGAGCTACGGTCAGGACCCTGTCGCCCCCTTCCCCGGGCAGGAGGCGGCTGCGGCCCCCATGCGGCCGCCGCTGCAGTTCACCGCCCCGGCCGGTGCTGGCCCGGTCCAGGCCCCGATGGCCGCGCCGCCGATGGCCGCACCCGCCCTGCCCCCCGCCTTCAATCCCGTGGGTGAGCTGGCCGCCGTGGCCACCGCCGCCTTCAATCCTCCGGCCCATGTCGGGGCGGGGATCGGCGAGGTGTCGGTGCCGCGCATCGCCATCCATGTCTTTGCCGAACGCCAGGACACCCTGGCCGCCGCCGAGCGTGCGGGCCAGGACCGCCGCCTGTCGCGCGCCACCACCCAGATCCGCGTCGGCGGGGTGGCTGCGGCCGTAGAGACCTACAGCCAAGAACCGACCCCCCCGCTGATCGTCGTCGAATGCCTGAAGGATCCCGAGACCCTGCTTTGGGAGGTCGATCAGCTGGCCGAGGTCTGCGACGCAGGCACCAAGGTCGTGGTGATCGGGGCCACCAACGACATCCTTCTGTTCCGCGAACTGATGCGGCGCGGCGTCAGCGAATACCTGGTCGCCCCCCTACAGCCGCTGCAACTGATCTCGGCCATCGGCGGCCTGTTCAACGACCCGGACCAGCCGTTCGTCGGTCGATCGATCGCCTTCGTCGGCGCGCGCGGCGGGGCGGGCGCCTCGGTCGTGGCCCACAACACTGCCTATGCCATGAGCGAGCGGATCGGGGCCAATACGGTCATCGTCGACTATGACCTGCCCTTCGGCACGGCGGGGCTGGACTTCAACCAGGACCCGCTGAACGGCGTGGCCGATGCCCTCAGCCAGCCCGACCGTCTGGACCCGGTGCTGCTGGACCGGATGATGGTCCGCTGTACCGACAAGCTGAGCCTGTTCGCCGCCCCGGCCACGCTGGACACCGATTGGGACGTCAGCCCCGAGGCGTTCGAGGAGGTCACGACCCGCATCCGCTCGACCGCGCCCTTCGTGGTGCTGGACCTGCCGCACCTGTGGTCCGGCTGGATGCGCCGCACCCTGATCGCGGCGGACGAGGTGGTGATCGTGGCCACCCCCGACCTGGCCAGCCTGCGCAATGCCAAGAACATGATCGACCTGATCCGCCAGGGCCGGCCCAATGACGCGCCGCCGCGTCTGGTGCTGAACCAGGTCGGCGTTCCGGGACGGCCCGAGATCCCGGCCAAGGACTTTGGCGCGGCCCTGGGCGTGCATCCCAGCCTGACCATTCCGTTCGATGCCAAGCTGTTCGGGGCGGCCGCCAACAACGGCCAGATGATCCTGGACATGGGCGGCAAGTCCAAAACGGGCGAGGCCTTCCAGACCCTGGCCCAGATCGTGTCGCGCCGCGAACTGCCCGCCGTCGCCGGTCCGAAGGGCAAGGCGGCCAAGACCTCGGGCAGCAAGGAGGGGGGCAGCTCGCTCTTCGGCTCGCTGTTCAAGAAGCGCTGAGCCGCGACGTGTTCGGAAAACGCACAGGCCAGCCCGGCAGTATTGCCACAGCCCCTCGCCCGCAGCCCGCCCCGGCTTCGGCGCCGCAGGTCGGCCATGGCGTGCAGGCTGAACCCTTTGCGTTCGGCATGGACGATCCGGTCGACGACTTCGGCAGCGTTGAATCCGCCCCCGCCGCCGCGCCGCGTCCGCAGACAGCACCGAGCGGGCCTGACCGGCTGGATGCCCTGGCCAATCGCCCGGCAAGGCCGACGCCCCGTCCCGCCGCCGCGCCCGCGGCCGCCGCCGGAACCGGAGCCGGACCGCGCGCGACCCCGGGCCTGGACCAGCTGAAGAAGGCCCAGGCGATCACCGAGATCGTCCGTGAACAGAGCGACTACTACCACGCCACGAAGACCACCATCTTCAACGCGCTGATGAACACCATCGACCTGGCCCAGCTGGCGCAGCTGGACACCAAGGCCGCGTCCGAGGAAATCCGCGACATCGTCGCCGAGCTGGTGGCGATCAAGAACGTCTCCATGTCGGTGGCCGAGCAGGAGCACCTGGTCCAGGACATCGTCAACGACGTGCTGGGCTATGGTCCGCTGGAGCCGCTGCTGGCACGCGACGACATCGCCGACATCATGGTCAATGGGGCCGGGCGAGTGTTCATCGAGGTCGGCGGCAAGGTCCAGCTGACCAATGTCCGGTTCCGCGACAACACCCAGCTGATGAACATCTGCCAGCGGATCGTGTCCCAGGTCGGCCGTCGCGTGGACGAGAGCAGCCCCATCTGCGACGCCCGCCTGCCGGACGGCAGCCGCGTCAACGTCATCGCCCCGCCCCTGGCCATCGACGGCGCGACCCTGACGATCCGGAAGTTCAAGCGCGACAAGCTGACGATGAAGAACCTAGTGGAGTATGCCTCCATCAGCCCGGAAGGGGCCCGTGTCCTGGGCGTCATCGGGGCCTGCCGCTGTAATGTCGTCATCTCGGGCGGTACGGGCTCGGGCAAGACGACCCTGCTGAACACCCTGACCGCCTTCATCGACCCGACCGAGCGCGTCATCACCTGCGAGGACGCGGCGGAACTGCAACTGCAACAGCCGCACGTGGTGCGCCTGGAAACCCGGCCGCCGAACCTGGAAGGCCAGGGCATGATCACCATGCGCGACCTGGTGAAGAACTGCCTGCGGATGCGCCCCGAGCGCATCATCGTCGGCGAGGTGCGCGGACCCGAGGCCTTCGACCTGCTCCAGGCGATGAACACCGGCCACGACGGCTCGATGGGCACGCTGCACGCCAACAGCCCGCGCGAGGCGATCAGCCGGATGGAGTCCATGATCACCATGGGCGGATACGGCCTGCCGTCAAAGACCATCCGCGAGATGATCACCGGCTCGGTCGACGTCATCATCCAGGCCGCCCGCCTGCGCGACGGCTCGCGCCGCATCACCCACATCACCGAGGTGGTCGGACTGGAGGGCGACGTGATCGTGACCCAGGACCTGTTCGTCTATGAGATCACGGGCGAGGACGAGAACGGCAAGATCATCGGCCGTCACCGTTCGACCGGCATCGCCCGTCCCCGATTCTGGGACCGCGCCCGCTATTACGGCCTGGAGCGCGAGCTGGCCGAAGCCCTCGACGCGGCGGAGTAGGGGTCATGCTGCCTATCCTCGCGGCCATCCTGGGCTTCGTCATCATCGCCAGCCTGGGCTGGGTCTTCGTCGGGGGCGATGATTCCTCCACCCAGGCTCTGAAACGGGCCCAGGGCTTTGGCGGAGCCAAGACCCCGACCGGATCGCGCAAGGCGGCCACTGCGACCAATACGCCTGAAGCTCGTCGCAAACAGATCATGCTGCAGCTGCAGGACGCCGAGCGGCGCGAGCGCAAGGCGCGCATGACCATGGCGGCCAAGCTGAAGCACGCGGGCCTCAGCCTGTCGGTCAAGACCTTCTACATCATCAGCGCGGGGGCCGGGATCACGGCCCTGCTGCTGGCCATGCTGTTCGGGCTGAACCTGTTCCTGGCCCTGGGGCTGGGGCTGGTGTTCGGCCTGGGGCTGCCGCGCTGGATCGTCGGCTTCATCGGCAAGAGCCGGATGAAGAAATTCTCGGCCGAGTTCGCCAACTCGGTCGACGTCATCGTGCGCGGGATCAAATCGGGCCTGCCGGTCCACGACTGTTTCAAGATCATCGCCCGAGAAAGCCCCGCTCCGCTGGGGCCGGAGTTCCAGCGCCTGGTCGAAGGGCTCGGCGTCGGCCTGACCCTGTCCCAGGCCCTGGACAAGATGTACGAGCGGATGCCGACGCCGGAACTGAAGTTCTTCACCATCGTCATCGCCATCCAGCAGAAGACCGGCGGCAACCTGGCCGAGGCCCTGGGCAACCTGACCACCGTGCTGCGGGCCCGCCGGATGATGGGCGAGAAAATCAAAGCCCTGGCCTCCGAAGCCACCGCCTCGGCCGGCATCATCGGCTCGCTTCCGCCTGTGGTCATGGGCCTCGTCTTCATCACGACCCCCGCCTACATGATGCTGCTGTTCACCGACATGCGCGGCCAGTTCATGCTGCTGGGCTCGGCCTGCTGGATGGCGGCCGGGATCTTCGTGATGAAGAAGATGATCTCCTTCAAATTCTGAGGACGCGGCCATGTCGGACATCATCCGTTTCTTCACCGATCCCCAGAACCTGCTGAGCGTGGGCGTGGCAATCGCCGTCTTCGCGACGGTCTTCACCCTGCTGCAGTCGATGCAGGGCGGCGCGGGCCTGGAACAGCGGATGAAGTCGGTGGCCACGCGCCGTGACGAGCTGAAGCGCCGCTCGCGCCAGGCCATGGCCAATCCCGGCGGCCTGCGGCACAGCGACGACGGCTTCAAAAAGCGGATCGTCGACCAGCTGAACCTTATGAAGATGCTGGAGGACCCCAAGGTCGCCGAAAAGATGGCCCAGGCCGGGTTCCGCGGGCCGCGACCGCTGACGACCTTCTACTTCTTCCGGTTCGCCTCGCCCTTCATCTTCATGGCGTTCGGCATCCTCTATCTGTTCGTGCTGAACGATTTCGGCCTGACGGTGATGATGCGGATCGCCGGCGTGATGGTGCTGGCCACCATCGGATTCTATGCGCCGAACATCTATCTGGCCAACCGGATTTCAAAGCGCCGCCAGTCGATCATGCAGGCGTTTCCGGATGCGCTGGATCTGCTGCTGATCTGCGTCGAGGCAGGCATGTCCATCGAGGCGGCCATCCAGAAGGTCAGCCAGGAGATCGGCGGGTCCTCCATCGACCTGGCCGAGGAACTGTCTCTGCTGTCCGCAGAGCTCAGCTATCTGCCCGACCGGCGCATGGCCTATGAGAACCTGGCCAAGCGAACCAACCATCCCGGGGTCAAGTCGGTGGCCACCGCCATGACCCAGGCCGAGACCTATGGCACGCCGCTGGGCACGGCCCTGCGCGTCATGGCCAAGGAAAACCGCGACATGCGCCTGTCGGCGGCCGAAAAGAAGGCCGCGGCGCTGCCCGCCAAGCTGACAGTGCCGATGATCGTCTTCTTTCTGCCGGTGCTGTTCGTCGTGATCCTGGGACCGGCGATCATCAACATTCAAGACACCCTGGCCAAGGGCGGCTGAACGCTCGGGGCCTAGCCTTCCGCCAGAAGGCGCAGGTTCTCGCCGATCTCGCCATAGGCGGCGCGGATGGCCTTGCGGTGCTTGTCGTGAAACAGCTCGCCGCGAAGACCCAGGAACGTCGCGCCATTGGCGACGATACAGCTGCCGGGCTCCAGCTCCTCGATCTCGACATAGCGGATCATGCTGAACAGGAAGCCCCGCTTCTCGGTCCAGACCAGCTGGGCGTAGGGCTGCCAGTCGCCGATGCGGCCCGCGACCCGGCGCTCCGGCAGGCCGGGCAGGGTCTCGGTCAGGGCGATCGTCCCGCCAAAGGCAATGGTCCCCTCGACCGCCGTCTCATAGGGGTTCCAGCGATCCCAGCCCGACAGATCGGAGATGATTTCCCAGATCCGGTCCGAAGTGGCCCGGATGCCGACACGCTTTTCTACACGAGCAGTTTGCATCGGTGCGATTTCGCACAGCCGCGGGCCCATGAAAAGCGCCGGGACCGGCTCAGCTGTTTCCCTCGGGTCCTGGCTGAGAGGCGGGCGGCGTGCTCTTGGAAGGCGTCTCATCGCGGTCGGGCAGGTCGGGCGGGCCTCTGCGTAGCGGCACGCTGAGAAAACAGACGGCTACCGCCACCGCCAAGAGCAGACTGTTGGCCACGAAGGGGGCCGGTTCGGACCATTCGTAGAGGGCAACGCCGATCACCGGCGGACCCAGAAAGCTGAGCCCGGCCAGGGACATCATCAGCCCTGCCACCGCGCCCTGCTCATGCGGACCGACGGCCAGGGACGAGCCGGCGGTAAAACCCGGCCGGGCGAAGCCCACACCCATGGACACCACCGCATAGCCGACGACGACGCCGAAATAGCCAGGGGCCACAATGCTCATGAGATTGCCCGCCAAGGCCAGGCCCGCACCCCAGCGCATCAGATCGGCGGGTTGCAGGCGCAGCAGGGGGATCAGCCCCCACTGCACCATGAGTGTCGCCGCCGCGCCCGCCAGCATGGCCACGCCGATGAAGGGCTGGGCCTGGCTGGCCGCCATGCCCCCGACCGCCATCTCGTCGATGATGTGGAAGCCCAGGACCGAGATGTTGATCGCCTGGGCCCCTGTGATCATCAGGCCATACAGCAGATAGTCGCGCACGCGTGGATCGCGCCACAGCCCCTTGCCGACCTCGGACGGTGCGCGCCCGCTGGGCGAGGGTGTGCGGACGACATCCCCGGACGGCAGACGCCGCCACACCACCCACAGGATCGCGGCACCGAAGGCGGCGAAGGCATACATGGGCCCGGCCAGGCCGACGATGGGCAGGACAAAGAAGGGAGCCAGGGCCGGACCGATGACCGTGCCCAGACCCTGGGCCGAGGCCAGCAGGGACATGGCCTGGGTCCGGTCCTCGCTGGAGGTCCGGTCGGCGACATAGGCCTGGGATGCGATCGGGGCGGCCGAGCCGAACAGGCCATACAGGGTTCGCGCCACGGCCATCAGGGCAAAGGCGACGGCGGCACCCAGCCACCCTTCCAGCCCGGCGGTGGCGGCCAGGCCGAACCCGGCCATCGATCCGACGAAGCCCCCCAGGCCGATCATCATGACCCGCTTGCGGCCCAGCCTGTCCGACATCCTTGCCCAGAAGGGCGAGGTCAGGGTCCACATCAGGGCCGAGATGGCGAAGGCCCCCGCCACCAGGGTGTCGGCCAGGCCGAACTCGCGGCCGATCGCCGGCAGCACCGACTGCAGGGCCATGTTTCCGCCGGCCGCGATCAGGCTGACGGAAAACAGGATGACGAAGGCGGGCGAGCGCAGGTTCACCCGGTCAGGGCATAGTCCCGGTGCGGCGCAAGGGCGAGCAAAAATCGATCAGGGCTGGGCCGGCTTCGTCTCCACGATCCTTCCGGTGTCCTGGCCTTCGTGCTCGGACATGGCCATGACGGAGGCGGCGCACCCCAGAAGGGTCTCTTCGCCCAGTCGCACGCGCGCCGTGACCGGATAGACCCGGTCGCTCATGCCGTCCGAACAGTCGGTAGCGGTCAGGGTGATCTCCAGCGCGTTCCCCTGATCCGTCGTCGCGGTATAGGTCGCGGTCGTGCCCTGGACGACGGCACCGGGATTGCGCGTTCGCTGCTGGGCCCGGTCGACGCCTTCATAGATGATGTTCTCGCGCGTCACCTGAATGCCCCAGAAGGGCTCGGTCCCCAGGGCGTGGAAGGGCTGATTCAGGTCCAGTTCGCCCAGCATCATGGGCGCAGGGCCGGCATCGGGGGCGGGCGGTGCTTCCTCGGCCGCTGAACAGGCGGACAGCAGGGCCAGGGTCGCGAATGCGGACAGGATCAGACGCATGGGGGGGCTCCATCGAGAGATGGCCGCTAAGGACCGCGAGCCGTCGTTCCGGTCAAGACGTCTCGCACCTGTCCGGCACGATCGCGGAACGGTGAGGCCCTATCGACCCTGATCGTCGCGGCCGGGGTCCAGCCGGTTGTCGACCCGGTCGTCCCATCCCTCGCGGTGCGAACGGAAGGCCAGGGCCATCAGGCCCCATGCCAGGCCGACGGTGCCGAGCACCCCAAGACCCATGGCGATCCAGCCATGCAGGGTCATCGCCCCGCCGCCGATCGCCACCCAGAACAGCGACAGGCCCCAGGTGCAGACCGCCGCAATCAGCGACGCCAGCAGGGCGGCCATCAGGAAACGGGCGAGGCGGTTGTCCATGGCCGCTTGTCTATCAGAAATGACGTCGATACCCCACGGCTTCCGACTGCCATCAGGGGTGAGGCGAATCCGCGCGGCCTTTCGCCCGATGCCGCGCGTCCCGATATGGGCCGGATGAGACAGGCCGCCGAGATGAACACGGGACTGGACGGGTTTCGGCTGTGGCCCGGCCTGCTGGACGCGGCTGCCCAGGCCGAGCTGGTCGCGGCGGTTCTGACCGCGATCGAGACGGCCCCCCTGTATGCGCCGACCACGCCGGGCGGGCGGCCGTTCTCGGTGCGGATGACCAATCTGGGGCCGCTGGGCTGGGTGTCGGACCGGGCGGGCTATCGCTATCAGCCGATCCATCCGGTGACGGGCCTGGCCTGGCCGCCGATACCGCCGCTTTTGCTGGATCTGTGGCGCGACCTGAGCGGCTGGGCCCAGCCGCCAGATGCCTGTCTGGTCAATCTGTACCGCGAGGGCGCGAAGATGGGCCTGCATCAGGATCGCGACGAGGCGGACCTGACCGCGCCTGTCCTGTCGGTCTCGCTGGGGGATGCGGCGATGTTTCGCATCGGCCCGGCGGGCGGGGGGCAGACGCGCGCGATCCGGCTGTCGTCGGGGGACGTCTGCGCCCTGACCGGCCCGGCCCGGCTGGCGCGGCACGGCATCGACCGGATCATCTGCGGCTCGTCCCGGCTGATCCCGCGCGGCGGGAGGATCAACCTGACCCTGCGGCGGGCGCGCTGACCCCCCGCAATCGGGACTCGACGGATACGGCCGCTTGAGGCCACTGTTCCCTACCCCCCTTTAAAGAAGCGAGGCTTTTGATGACCCGGCTGATCCGTCCCGAAGGCTCGACACCCGATGACTTCCACTTCAGCCGCCGGACCCTGGCCACGGCCGGACTGGGTGGCCTGTTCTTCATGGGCTATGCGCCTGCGGGCCTGGCTCAGGATGCCCGGCCCGTCGCCACGGACACCGAGGGCCTGGTCGTCGAGGACGTGACCCTGCCCGCGCCCGACGGGTTTGCCCTGCCGGCCTATGTCGCCCGGCCCGAGGGCGACGGCCCCTATCCCGTGGTGATCGTGGCGTCAGAGATCTTTGGCGTGCACGAATACATCCGCGACGTCTGCCGTCGCCTGGCCAAGGCGGGCTATGCCGCCATCGCCCCCGCCTTCTTCGTGCGGGTGGAGGATCCGGCCCCCCTGCCCTTTTCGGAGATGAGCCGTATCCAGGCGATCGTCGGGGCGGCCAGCTATGAGCAGGTGATGGGCGACATCTCGGCCGCCATGGACTGGACCTCGGGCCAGCTGTGGGCCAAGGGCGACCGGTTCGGCATCACCGGCTTCTGCTGGGGCGGCAAGGTGGTTTGGCAGGCGGCGGCCCGGTTCGCGGCCATCGACGCCGGGGTGGCCTGGTACGGCCGTCTGGCCCCCGCTGCGACTGCAACGCCAGCCCAGGTCTCGGCCGGTCAGCCCTGGCCTGTCGATCTGGCGGCCGATCTGAAATGCCCGGTGCTGGGCCTGTATGGCGAGGCCGATCAGGGCATTCCCCTTACCAGCGTCGAGGCCATGCGCGCGGCCCTGGCCCGTGCTGGCCGGACCGACAGCAGGATCGACGTCTATGACGACGCGCCCCACGGCTTTCACGCCGACTACCGCGACAGCTATCGGCCTGCCGATGCGGTCGACGGCTGGAACAAGCTGCTGGCCCTGTTTGAGTCTCGCCTGAAAAGCTGAGGTCGTGCTGAATTGAAAGAGCCGCCCCCGGGGAACCGAGGGCGGCTTTTCTGTATCCGATCGGTGGCGTTCGATCAGCGGCCGGGGTCGGCGGCGGCCTCGGCCTCGGCGGCCTGGGCGCGGGCCTCGGCCTGATTGGCGACGGCGCGGGCCCGTTCGGCCTTCTCCTTCTTGGAAGCCGAAGAGCGGCTGAGCATGTTCAGCGCCTCGACACCCGCCGAGAAGGCCATGGCGGCATAGATATAGCCCTTGGGCACATGGAAGCCGAACCCATCGGCGATCAGCACCAGGCCGATCATCAGCAGGAAGCCCAGGGCCAGCATGACCACGGTCGGGTTCTTGTTGATGAAGTTAGCCAAGGGATCGGCGGCCAGCAGCATGACGGCCACCGCCGCCAGAACCGCGACGACCATGATCGGCAGGTGCTCGGTCATGCCGACCGCCGTCAGGATCGAGTCAATCGAGAAGACCAGGTCCAGGATGATGATCTGGAAGATCGCCGCTCCGGCGTTCGAGATGACCACGTCCTTCTTGTCGAGGACGTCATGCGACGGGGTCGGGTCGACAGTGTGGTGGATTTCCTTAGTCGCCTTCCAGATCAGGAACAGGCCGCCCGCGATCAGGATCAGGTCCTTCCACGAGAACTCATTACCCATGACGGTGAACACCGGTTGGACCAGACCCACCAGCCAGGCGATGATCGACAGCAAGGCCAGGCGCATAACCAGGGCAAGGCCGATGCCGATGCGGCGCACGCGCTGACGCTGATGCTCGGGCAGTTTGTTCGACAGGATCGAGATGAAGATCAGATTGTCGATGCCCAGCACGACCTCCATGACCACCAGGGTCACCAGGGCCGCCCAGGCGGCGGGATCGGAAAGAAGAGGGGTGATGCTGTCGAGCATAGGGGGTGAGGTCCTGACGTCGGTTTGACTGTGTCCTCCCTTTACAGTCTCGCCGGGGCCTGCGGCAATGCGGTCCCGTGGCAGGCTTTCCATTGGTTGCGGGGGGGCGGACCCCGTGGTATCAGGCGCCCGGCTTTGCCAGAGGGCGCTTCGCAAGGAGCGTCCTTGGCGTGCTTTCTCGAAGCATATCAAGCCTTTGGATCGGCGCGAACCCGCGGCCGGTCTTGAACCCGAACGCTAACACGCGCGGACATGATACGTGGCTGACGATTACAGGACGACCGAAGTCGGTGGGCGCTATGCACAGGCGCTGTTCGACCTGGCCTTGGAAACGGGCAAGCTCGACGCCGTGCGCGCCGATCTGACCTCGCTTCGGACGGCCTGGCGAGAGAGCGCAGACCTGCGCCGCCTCGCCACCTCTCCGGTCATTTCGAACGAGGACAAGGGACGCGGGCTGCAGGCCATCGCCACCAAGGCCAAGTTCGCCGAGACCACCCGCAATGTGCTGGGCCTGCTGGCTCAGAACGGACGCGCGCGCGATCTGACGGCGGTGATCGCCGGGTTCGACGCCCTTTACGCCCGCCACACCGGCGTCGTCGCCGCCGAGGTGATCTCGGCCGCGCCGCTGGACGCCAAACAGACCGCCGCCATCAAGGCTGCCCTGACCCAGGCCCTGGGCAAGACGCCCGAGATGACCACCCGCGTGGACGCCGGACTGCTGGGCGGGCTGAAGGTGAAGGTGGGCTCGCGCCTGTTCGACGCCTCGCTGAAGACCAAGCTGGACCAGATGAAGTTCGCCCTGAAACGGGCTTCCTGAAACGGGCCTGACGCCTAACCGCATTAATCCGATTGACTGCCGGGCCCGATCGAAAGCCCGCACTGAAGACGAAAGCCAGAGAGCCAGACCATGGACATCCGCGCCGCCGAGATTTCGGCCATCCTCAAGTCGCAGATCGCCAATTTCGGCGTGGAAGCCGATGTCAGCGACGTCGGGCAGGTCCTGTCGGTCGGCGACGGCATCGCCCGCATCCACGGTCTGGACAATGTCCAGGCCGGCGAGATGATCGAATTCCCCAAGGCCGGGGTTAAGGGCATGGCCCTGAACCTGGAGCGCGACAACGTCGGTGCCGTGATCTTCGGCGAAGACCGTCAGATCGCCGAGGGCGACGAGGTCCGCCGTCTGGGCGAGATCGTGGACGTGCCGGTCGGCAAGGGTCTGCTGGGCCGCGTCGTCAACCCGCTGGGAGAGCCGATCGACGGCAAGGGCCCGATTCAATTCACCGAGCGCCGCCGCGTGGACGTCAAGGCCCCCGGCATCATCCCCCGCAAGTCGGTGCACGAGCCGATGCAGACGGGCCTGAAGGCCATCGACACCCTGATCCCCGTCGGCCGCGGCCAGCGCGAGCTGATCATCGGTGACCGTCAGGTCGGCAAGACCGCCGTCGCCATCGACACCATCCTGAACCAGAAGAGCACCAACGCCGCCGCGACCAGCGAAGGCGACAAGCTGTACTGCATCTATGTCGCGATCGGTCAGAAGCGCTCGACCGTGGCCCAGATCGTCAAGACGCTCGAAGAGCGCGGCGCCCTGGACTACACCATCGTGGTGGCCTCGACGGCGTCGGAGCCGGCCCCGCTGCAGTTCCTGGCCCCGTTCGCCGGTACCGCCATGGGCGAGTTCTTCCGCGACAACGGCATGCACGCCCTGATCGTCTATGACGACCTGTCCAAGCAGGCCGTGGCCTATCGTCAGATGTCCCTGCTGCTGCGCCGTCCGCCGGGCCGCGAAGCCTATCCGGGTGACGTCTTCTATCTGCACAGCCGCCTGCTGGAACGTTCGGCCAAGCTGAACGAGGACAATGGTTCGGGCTCGATGACCGCCCTGCCGCTGATCGAGACCCAGGCCAACGACGTGTCGGCCTATATTCCAACGAACGTGATCTCGATCACCGACGGCCAGATCTTCCTGGAATCGGACCTGTTCTATCAGGGCATCCGCCCGGCTGTGAACGTCGGTATCTCGGTGTCGCGCGTGGGCTCTTCGGCCCAGATCAAGGCGATGAAACAGGTCGCCGGTTCGATCAAGGGCGAGCTGGCCCAGTATCGGGAAATGGCCGCCTTCGCCAAGTTCGGCTCGGACCTGGACGTCTCGACCCAGAAGCTGCTGGCCCGGGGCGCGCGCCTGACCGAGCTGCTGAAGCAGCCGCAGTATTCGCCCCTGACCGTCGAAGAGCAGGTCGTGTCCATCTATGCCGGCACGCGCGGCTATCTGGACGCCATCGCCGTGTCGGACATCGGCCGCTTCGAAAGCGAACTGCTGGCCCGGATGCACTCCAACCACGCCGGCATCCTGGACGGTATCCGCACGCAGAAGGCTCTGTCCAAGGAGCTGGAAGCCGAACTGAAGGCCGCCATCGAAGCCTTCGCCAAGACCTTCGCCTGAGCCCCGGAAAGCTGAGAGAGTAACGCCGGATGGCCAGCCTCAAGGAAATGCGCAATCGGATCGGAAGCGTGAAATCCACGCAGAAGATCACGAAGGCCCTGAACATGGTCGCCGCGGCCAAGCTGAAGCGCGCCCAGGATCAGGCCGAGAGCGCCCGCCCCTATGCCCGCAAGATGGCCGCCGTCATCGCCAATCTGGCGGCGGGCGTGTCGGGCGACGGTGCGCCTCGCCTGCTGGCCGGGACCGGCTCGGACCAGAAGCACCTCGTCATCGTGGCGACGGGCGACAAGGGTCTGGCCGGCGGCTTCAACACCAACGTCATCCGCGCCGCCAAGGAACGGATCAACAGCCTGATCAACCAGGGCAAGGACGTCCGCATTGTCGCCGTCGGCCGCAAGGTCCGCGACGGCCTGGTCCGCATCTATGGCGACCGGATCATCCGCACCTTTGAGCTGAGCGACCACAAGGTCATCGGCATGGCCGCCGCCGAGCCGATCGCCGCCCTGGTGGCCGAGGAGTTCGAGGCCGGCAACGCCGACGTCGTGACCCTGTTCTACAGCCGCTTCCAGTCGGTGATCTCGCAGGTGCCGACGCCGCGCCAGCTGATCCCCGCCGTCGTCGATGGCGATGCCGCCCCGATCGACCTGAACGGCGCGGTCTATGAATACGAGCCCTCGGAAGAGGAAATCCTCGAGACCCTGCTGCCGCGCAACATCACGACCCAGATCCTGGCGGCCCTGTACGAGAACCAGGCCAGCTTCTTCGGGGCCCAGATGGGTGCCATGGACAACGCCACCCGCAACGCGGGCGACCTCATCAACAGCCTGACCCTGCAGTACAACCGCAAGCGCCAGGCCCAGATCACCACCGAACTGATCGAGATCATCGCCGGCGCGGAAGCGCTCTGATCCTCCGATTGCTGACAGACACACGATAAACGGACCGCACCCGATGACCGACACCGTCGCCAAGAAGCCCGCCGCCCGGAAGCCCAAGGCTCCCGCCGCTCCTGCCGCCGCCGCCACGGGCAACACCGCCATTGTGGCCGGAACCGGCGTGGGCAAGATCGCCCAGGTCATCGGCGCCGTCGTCGACGTGGAGTTCGAAGGCCAGCTGCCGGCCATCCTGAACGCCCTGCACACCCAGAACGTCGACCAGAAGACGGGCGAGCCCTTCACCCTGGTTCTGGAAGTCGCCCAGCACCTGGGTGAGAACATGGTCCGCACCATCGCCATGGACACGACCGAGGGCCTGACCCGCGGCCAGGCCGTGACGGACACCGGTGCCTCCATCCAGGCCCCCGTCGGCCCCGGCACCCTCGGCCGCATCATGAACGTCGTCGGCGCGCCGATCGACGAACAGGGCCCGATCAAGACCACGATGTACCGCCCGATCCACCGCGAGGCCCCCAGCTTCGAGGAACAGTCGACCTCGTCGGAAATCCTGGTCACCGGGATCAAGGTCATCGACCTGATGTGCCCCTATACCAAGGGCGGCAAGACCGGCCTGTTCGGCGGCGCCGGCGTCGGCAAGACCGTCACCATGCAGGAACTGATCAACAACATCGCCAAGGCCTACGGCGGTTATTCGGTTCTGGCCGGCGTGGGTGAGCGCACCCGCGAGGGCAACGACCTGTATCACGAGATGATCGAGTCCAACGTCAACGTTGACCCGACCAAGAACGGCGGCTCGACCGAGGGCTCGAAATGCGCTCTCGTTTACGGCCAGATGAACGAGCCTCCCGGTGCCCGCGCCCGCGTCGCCCTGACCGGCCTGGCCCAGGCCGAATATTTCCGTGACGAAGAGGGCAAGGACGTCCTGCTGTTCGTCGACAACATCTTCCGCTTCACCCAAGCCGGTTCGGAAATGTCGGCTCTGCTGGGCCGTATCCCGTCGGCGGTGGGCTATCAGCCGACCCTGGCGACCGAGATGGGCAACCTGCAGGAGCGGATCACCTCGACCAAGAAGGGCTCGATCACCTCGATCCAGGCCATCTACGTCCCCGCCGACGACTTGACCGACCCGGCCCCGGCCGCCTCCTTCGCCCACCTGGACGCCCGCACCGTTCTGAGCCGCGACATCGCCGCCCAGGCCATCTTCCCGGCCGTGGATCCGCTGGACTCCACCTCGCGGATCATGGACCCGCTGATCATCGGCGAAGAGCACTACAACGTCGCCCGCTCGGTCCAGGAAGTGCTGCAGTCTTACAAGGCGCTGAAGGACATCATCGCCATCCTGGGCATGGACGAGCTGTCGGAAGACGACAAGCTGGTCGTCAGCCGCGCCCGCAAGATCAGCCGCTTCCTGTCGCAGCCCTTCTTCGTGGCCGAGCAGTTCACCAACTCGCCGGGCAAGTTCGTCAGCCTGGAAGACACGATCCGCTCGTTCAAGGGCATCGTGGCCGGTGAATACGACCACCTGCCGGAAGCCGCCTTCTACATGGTCGGCGCCATCGAGGAAGCCGTCGAGAAGGCCCAGAAACTGGCTGCGGACGCGGCGTAATGCGGCAAGCGGTCGTCATCGCCACGATGGCGGCCGCCTCGCTGTGCGCCATGGCAGCACACGCTCAGGACGCTGATGTGATCCGCGAAGTCGGCCTGGAAGCCCGCAGCGTCATCTTGGCCAACATCTCGAACTTCCAGTGCGACGCCGTCCCTTGCGCGGCCGCAACAGCCGAAGATATGGCGAATCCGCCTGTGACGGACGATGAGGCGGCGGCGATCGCCGCCACCGCCATCATCAGCGCGATGGGCGAACACTGCGGCCTCGACTGGAATGGGCAAAGCTATCTGCCGATGATGCAGGACTGGATGTCCCGGCCGAGCATGGCCGTGCGAACCTCAGCCCTGGTCGGCGGCATGCACGGTTATGTGCAGGAACAGGCGCTTAGATCTTTTCGATCGCAAGGCGACTGTGACGACCAGACCCGAGCGGCGGTTCAGGCCGCCCTCGACCAGAACAGAGACTGACCCATGGCCGGAAAACTTCACTTCTCCCTCGTCTCGCCTGAGCGCGAGGTCTTCGCCGGCCTGGTGGACCAGGTCGATGCACCCGGCGTCGAGGGCGACTTCGGCGTCCTGGCGGCGCATGCGCCGTTCATGACTGCCCTGCGCGAAGGCGCGGTGACGGTCATCGACGGCGGATCGCGTCGCGTGTTCAGCGTGCGCGGCGGTTTCGCCGACGTCACCCCCGCCGGCCTGACTATCCTGGCCGAGGCCGCAAGCGAAGTCGCCGCCGCCTGATCGGCGACCGGTCGTCAGATACCGACGGCTTGCCAGCCCGTACGGTTCGCGTCAGCCTGACCGCGAACAAGGAGGGACCCGGCGATGCGAACCCTGATCCTGATGGCCGTCCTGGCGCTCGCCGCCTGTGCGACGCCGTCTGTGCCCTGTGCCTGCCAGCCCTTGCCGGCCCCGGCACCCTTGCCCGAACCCTGGCCGCAACCGGCGATGGACCCGGAAGGCGAGGCCGATCTGGTGATGCGCGCCATCGCCGGACTGTGCCCGCTGTCGCCCGATACGCCCTTGCGGGACCGGGCCGAGGTGGCGGGCCCCATGGGCATCGAAACCTCCACAGGCGAGCACCGCTATCCGGCGCAGGAGGCCTGGATGTTCCTGAGCCCGCCGACGGTTGATCGCCCAGAATGCCAGGTCATCGTCACGGGAGACCAGACACGACTGCTGGCCGTCGATCGGGCGCTCAAGGCCTCGGCCGAGACGCAGGGGCTGACGTGGAATGTCCGCGACCGGCCGTCCAGTCCGACGCCTGGCCTGAACGAACGGATTCGGGGCTTGGCCGACCGGGGCGAGGCAGTGATGCGCTGGCAGATCCTGCTAGATCAGGACCCGGCCAAGGTCACGGCCCTGCGTCTGACCTGGACCGCACCGGTCAGTCCGGCCGACTGAACCGGTCGAACGCCGCCACCACCTGTGCATAGGCCGCACGCTTGAACGGCACGATCAGGTCGCAGGCGTCCGACAGCGGGCCCCAGCGCCAGGCGTCGAACTCCACCTCCCCGTGGGCCGCCAGATCGATCTCGGCCTCGTCGCCCGTGAACCGCATGGCGAACCAGACCTGCTTCTGGCCCGCGAAGCCTCGCGCCGCCTTTGACCCGCCGTAGTCGGGCGGAAAGTCATAGGTGATCAACCCTTCGGTCCGGCCCAGGATTTCGACCGAGCGCACGCCGGTCTCCTCATGCAGTTCGCGACGGGCCGCGACCTCCAGATCCTCACCCTTGTCGACGCCGCCTTGCGGAAACTGCCAGTCGCCGGCCGTCCCGGCACGCAGGCCGTACCAGGCCTGGCCATGGGCATTGAACAGAACCACCCCGACATTGGGGCGATAGCGATCGAGATCAGTCTGGGTCATGCCCGGTCATAGCGCCGCCGCAGCCGGACGTCTCCCCGATCTGGAAAAGGGCTCGGCAGAGTGTTACATGTAACGCATGGCCAGTTCAGCAAAGCGTGTATCGGAACACCGGGCGTCGCTCAGGGCCCAGGGGCTGCGGCCCGTGCAGCTGTGGGTCCGCGACACGCGTTCGGACGCCTATGCTGTTCAAGTTCGCCAGCAGATCGCCGCGCTTCTCGGTGATCCGCATGAACAGGAGATCCTGGACGATCTCGAACGGCTGGCTGATCGGGACGGCTGGACTTGAGGCGCGGCGACGTGGTCGTCCTGGTCGTGCCCGGTGACTATGGCAAGCCCAGGCCGGGCGTCGTCGTCCAGGCAGACCTGTATGCCGACCATGCCTCCGTCACCATCCTGCCGATGAGCACCACCATCACGCGCCTGGATGATATCCGCATCACCATCCAGCCCGCGCCGCTGAACGGTCTTCGCGAACCCTCCCAGATTCTGGGAGACAAATTGCAGACGATTCCCCGTGACAAGGCGCGTCAGGTCATCGGGCGGTTGACCAACGAGGAAATGACCGCCGTCGATCGTGCGCTCGCCTTGTTCCTGGGCTTCGGCTAGGGCACACCCCGGCCATGCGCCTTGCCTTCATGGGAACTCCCGAATTCGCCGTGCCGTCGCTGGCCGAGCTGATCGCTGCCGGGCACGAGATCGTGGCCGTCTATTCCCAGCCGCCGCGTCCGCGTGGCCGGGGCCAGCAGCTGACGCCGTCGCCGGTGCAGGCCTTTGCCGAGGCCATGGGCCTGCCGGTCTTTACCCCCGACAGCATGAAGTCGGCCGAGGCCATCGCCACCTTCCAAAGCCTGGACCTGGATGCCGCCTGCGTCGTCGCCTATGGCCAGATCCTGAAGACCGAGGTGCTGGAGGCGCCGCGTCTGGGCTGTTTCAACCTGCATGGGTCGCTGTTGCCGCGCTGGCGTGGGGCGGCCCCCATACAGCGGGCCATCATGGCGGGCGATCCGCAGACCGGCGTCCAGATCATGCGGATGTCGCTGGGCCTGGACGAAGGGCCCATCCTGTTGTCGGAGGTTCTGGACATCCATCCCGGCGACACCGCCGCCAGCCTGTCAGACCGGATGGCGGTGACCGGGGCCAGCCTGTGGCCGCGCGCCCTGGCCGCCATCGAACGCGGCGGCGTGACAGAGACTGAACAGGTCGGCGAGCCCACCTATGCCAAGAAGATCACCCCGTCCGAGGCCCGTATCGACTGGTCCCGCCCGGCGGCCGAGGTCGATGCCCATATCCGGGGCCTGTCACCCTTTCCGGGGGCGTGGTTCGAAGTTGCGGGCCCCGATGGACCGGTGCGCATCAAGGCCCTGCTGTCCCAGGTCGCGGTATCGGACGGTCATGCCGCCGGTCAGGTAATCGATGGAGCCCTGACCGTGGGCTGCGGCCAAGGCGCGGTCCGCCTCCTCCGTGTTCAACGTCCCGGCAAGGCGGTGCAGGAGGCGAGAGACCTGCTGCGAGGGTTCCCCATCGCGCCGGGCACCGTTCTGTCCTGATGCCCCGTTATCGACTGACCCTTGAATACGATGGCGGGGCCTACAACGGGTTTCAGGTCCAGGCGGGCCAGCCGACGGTCCAGGGCGCGGTCGAGACGGCCATCACGGCCTTCTGCGGCCAGAACGTCCGGCTGGCTGCGGCTGGGCGCACCGACACCGGCGTCCATGCGACGGGACAGGTCGTTACCTTCGATCTGGACAAGGCCTGGCCCGCCGCCACGGTCATGAACGCCCTGAACGCCCATCTGGTGCAGGAGGCGGTGGCGGTACTGGACTGTGTCGAGGCCGACCCGGAGTTCCACGCCCGCTTCTCGGCCACCGGGCGGCGCTATCTGTATCGCATCCTCAATCGCCCCGGCCGTCCCGCCCTGGACCAGGGCCGAGTCTGGCACATCCGCCAGCCTCTGGACGAGGCCGCCATGCACCGGGCGGCGCAGGCCCTGGTGGGATTGCACGACTTCACCACCTTTCGGGATGTGAACTGCCAGTCCAAATCGCCGGTCAAGACGCTGGACGTCGCCAGCGTCACCCGCGTCGGCGAGGAGGTGCATCTGGTGTTCGCGGCGCGCAGCTTTCTGCACCGCCAGGTCCGCTCCATGACCGGCACCCTGGCCCAGGTCGGCCTGGGTCGGTGGCAGGCGGCGGATGTGGCGCGGGTGCTGGCGGCCAGGGATCGCGCGGCCTGCGGTCCCGTGGCCCCGTCAGACGGGCTTTACCTGACGAACGTGGACTACGACTGAGCCCTGTCGTCAGTCCGGCCGGGCCGCATCCGACACCACCGTGCCGACGGCCTCGACGTCGCGGCCGATCCCGGCCACCGTATTGCAGGCCGAGACAGCCAGGGCGGCCGCCAGCAGCGACAGCGTGATGATCTTGCGCATGGATAATCCCCGATCCGATTGAACCTTGGCCATAACGCCAAGCGTGGCTGTGGGTTGCAGGATTGGCCAAGCGCCCCCGCGATCTGCTAACCGGTGCCCATGACCCAAGCGCCCGATACCGCCGCCCGCCGCCTTGTCGAAACCCTGGTGATGAACGGCATCGACCGCGTCTTCTGCGTGCCGGGTGAAAGCTATCTGGCGGTGCTGGATGCCCTGGCCGACGTGCGCGACCGGATCCAGGTCATCGCCTGCCGGCACGAGGCGGGGGCCGCCAACATGGCCGAGGCCTATGGCAAGCTGACCGGAAAGCCCGGCGTCTGCATGGTCACGCGCGGGCCCGGTGCCACCCATGCCGCCATCGGGGTGCATACCGCCCATCAGGATTCCACGCCGATGATCCTGTTCGTCGGCCAGATCGCCCTGACCGACCGGGGACGTGGGGCGTTCCAGGAAGTCGACTACCGCGAGGTGTTCGGCGGCCTGGCCAAATGGGCGACCGAAATCGAGACCCCCGCCCGCACGGTCGAGGTGGTGGAGCGCGCCTTTGCCACCGCCCTGCAGGGCCGGATGGGGCCGGTGGTCATCGCCCTGCCCGAAGATATCTTGCACGAACACGGCGGCCCGGCTCCGGTCCGGCCCGTCGTCCCGGCCCGCGCGGCCCTGGACCCCGCCTTCGTTGCCGACCTGAGCGAGCGCCTGTCGCGCGCGGAGCGTCCCCTGCTGGTGCTGGGCGGATCGGGCTGGACCGAAGAGGCCGCCGCTGCGATCGGCGACTGGTCCGAGCGGCTGGGCCTGCCGGTCAGCCTGTCGTTCCGGCGCAAGGACATCCTGTCCAACGCCCGCAGCAACTATGCCGGTGACCTTGGCCTGGGCTGCAATCCCGAACTGATGAAGCGGGCGCGGGACGCCGATCTGGTCATCGCAATCGGCGCGCGCCTGGGGGAGAACCCGACCCAGGGCTATACCCTGTTCGACCGCGACCACACCGCGCAGGTGCTGGTCCACATCCATCCGGGGCCCGAGGAGCTGGGACGGGTCTGGCCGACGCTGAGCGCCGCCACCGCCGACAACTCCCTGGCGGCTATGGCCCTGGCCGCCATCGAGCCCGGCCGGACCTGGCACGATCAGGCCAAGGCCGCCCACGACCACTATCAGGCCTTCTCGACGCCTGTGCCGGTGACAGGCGCGGTGAACATGAGCGAATGCATGGCGCATCTGGGCCAAACCCTGCCCCCCACGGCCATCGTCACCAATGGCGCGGGAAATTTCGCCGCCTGGCTGCACCGTTTCTATCGCCACCGGGCCTGCCGCACCCAGCTGGCCCCGACGTCGGGGGCGATGGGCTATGGCTATCCGGCCGCCCTGGCCGCCAAGTCGATCCATCCCGACCGCGAAGTGATCTGCGTCGCGGGCGATGGCGACTATCTGATGACGGGTCAGGAGATCGCGACGGCGGTCCAGTACGGCATCAATGCCGTGGTCATCGTGGTCGACAACGGTACCTATGGCACGATCCGCATGCACCAGGAGGGCCACTATCCGGGGGCTGAACGCGTGATCGCCACCGACCTGAAGAACCCCGACTTCGTGGCCTATGCCCAGGCGTTCGGTGCGTTCGGTGTCCGCTGCGAACGGACCGAGGACTTTCCGGCCGCTCTCGACGCTGCCCGCAATGCCGGTCGCCCTGCCCTGCTGCACCTGATCACCTCGGCCGAGGACATCGCGCCCAATCGGACGATCACGGGCCTGCGAAAGGCCTGACGGGCCCGCGTTTCATCCGGAAGCCTGGGCCGCTGCCGCCTCGCGCGCCGTGCGGCGAGTGATGTGGGCCAGGGTAGCCCAGAAGACGGCAAACAGGATCCCGGCAAACACGACCGAACAGCCGAACTTCAGCCAGGTGGGATTGTTCAGGTTGAAATAGCCGAACTGCGCCAGGTTCAGCACCACGATGCCGCGCAGCATCCATTCGGTCTTCATCTGGCTCAGCACATAGACGCCGAACGGGGCCATGAAGAGGACGACCGGCGCGGCGCTGAGCCAGGTCTGGACCTGATAGTGGGTGATGTCGCCGTCCACCCCCGCGCGATAGGCGTAGCCCAGGACGCTGATGGCGGCCATCAGCATGATGCTCATATGGGTGGCGACCTTTTCGTCCATCCGGAAGCGGGTCACCAGCAGGGTGTAGAGCACGATGTCGGCCCCGGTCCCGAACAGGCTGGCGCAGGCCCCGCCGACCAGAAGGATGGCCACCAACATTACCGTGTCCGCCAGACCCCCCGCCTGCAGCCGCATCCGATGGCCGCGATGGGTACTGGCCACATAGGCGATGGTGAAGGTGGTGATCAGGCTCAGGAACAGCGCCTGGATCACCGCCACGGGAATGGCCTGCAGGGTCGCCATGCCGATGACGAAGCCGACGAAGGCCACTGGGATGAACCAGACCAGGGGTCGATACGCATTGAGGTCGTTAGCCCGGTTGGTCAGCACATAGATACTGGCGCTGGTCATGCCGACGCTCTGGATCATCAGGCTGAAGTCGCGCGCCATCTCGCGGTCGATCGACAGAAAGACGCTGAGCACGGGAAAGGCGACCGCGCCGCCGCCTTCCGGGGTCAGGCCCGCCACGAAGGCCCCCACCACCATAATCGCCGGATAATACCAGTTCTGGGCCAGGAAGCCCAGATCGCTGACCGTGAAGAACAGGGTCAGCAGCACGACCAGGGCCAGCGCGAACCAGGCGCGAAAGATCGGGCTGTTGAACAAGGCCAAGACGAAATCCCCCGCCCCGCGCCCGCCGACTCCACACCTGCTGGGGCCGAAACGATGGTCAGGACGATGGGATCAAGACGACAGCGAGGGCCCTTGTCAAACCTTGCCGGTTTTCGGGCGATGCGGACATCCGGGCCAGCAGCAGGGGCGGCGTTTTCCAGACTTCAGGTCGGAACTGGCTCGGTCAATGTGGCGGCTGCGCGTCTCGGCCTTTTTGACCGAGGTGACCCAGCAGATCCATTCGTTGCGCGCCAGGGGCGTGATGGCTTCCCAGGCCGACAACATTGCCGGGTCGCCCAGAAGCCTCCCCGCCAAGTCCTGTGGCAGGTCGTGAACCACCCCGGCGCTGGGACGCGTTTCGATCACGGCGAAATCCTCGTCGGCAACTAGTCCAGACTGCCACCGCCGGAGCTGGCGGTCATGCCAAACTTGCCTCGGTAGCGAATTTGCTGCACTTGCGAGTGGAACAGGGACCCGATCCGATCGGGTGGCTAGCCCGGGCGCCGATCCCTCGGGAAACCTGACGGACCTTGGCCTGCAGCGCCGCCCGTCTGATCGACAGACTGATCCGCATGACCCTCATCGCTTCGGTGCGCCAGCAATGGCTCGCCCAACCGCGCCGCGACCTGCTGGCCGGCACGGTCGTCGCCCTGGCCCTGATCCCGGAGGCGATCGCCTTTTCCATCATCGCCGGGGTTGATCCGGCGGTCGGCCTTTACGCCAGCTTCGTCATCGCCGTGACCATCGCCTTCGTCGGCGGACGACCGGCCATGATCTCGGCCGCGACCGGGGCCATGGCTCTGCTGATGGTCACCCTGGTACGCGATCACGGGCTGGAATACCTGTTCGCCGCATCGCTGCTGACAGGGGTGATCCAGATCGTCGTCGGCCTGTTCAAACTGGGGCGCTACATCAAATTCGTCAGCCGCAGCGTCATGACCGGCTTCGTCAACTCCCTGGCCATCCTGATCTTCCTGGCCCAGATGCCCGAGCTGATCGGGGCCAACTGGCAGACCTTTTCCCTGGTGGGGGCGGCGCTGGTCATCATCTATGGACTGCCGCGCCTGACCCGCGCCGTGCCATCGCCGCTGGTGGCCATCGTGCTGCTGAGCGGCTTTGTCATCTGGAGCGGGCTTGACGTTCGCACCGTTGGCGACATGGGCCAGATGCCCTCGACCCTGCCGATGTTCCACATCCCTGCCGTGCCCCTGACGTGGGAGACGCTGGTGATCATCGGCCCCATCTCGGCCACCCTGGCCTTTGTCGGCCTGCTGGAAAGCCTTTTGACCGCCAATCTGCTGGACGACATTACCGATACCCCCTCGGACAAGGATCGCGAGACGCGCGGCCAGGGTATCGCCAACATCGCCGCCTCCCTGTTCGGCGGCATGGCGGGCTGCGCCATGATCGGTCAGTCGATCATCAATGTGACCAGCGGGGCCAGGGGCCGGCTGTCGACCCTGTGGGCCGGTCTGTTTCTGCTGTTCCTGATCCTGGTGCTTCAGGACTGGGTGGCACAGATCCCGATGGCGGCCCTGGTGGCGGTGATGATCATGGTCTCGGTCGGCACCTTCGACTGGAAATCGGTGCTGAACCTGCCTTCGACGCCGATCCAGTCGTCCATCGTCATGATCGCGACGACCCTGACCGTGGTCGTCACCCACGACCTGTCCAAGGGGGTGGTCCTTGGCGTGATCCTGTCGGCCATTTTTTTCATGCGCAAGGTCGGCGAGACCGTGGGGGTCGAGGAGATTGCGACGCCGGAAGAGGGGGTGCTTCGCTATCGCGTCACCGGCCAGCTGTTCTTTGCCTCGGCCGATGTCTTCGCCGCCGCCTTCGAGCATCACGGCCATCCGCGCCGGGTCGAGATCGACATGACCGGGGCCCATCTGTGGGACCTGACCGGGGTCGCCGCCGTGGACAAGGTGGTTTTTCGCTATCGCCGCCAAGGGGCCGAGGTCACCGTCATCGGCATGAACGAGGCTGGACAGACCCTGATTGATCGCGTCGGACGCCACGACAAGGACCACCTGCCGGTAGGGCTGTCGCACTGATGTTCAGGCGTTTCGGTCTGGCCCTGCGACCCGGCCCGCTATAGTGGCGAGCCTGCCAACCTCACCGGATCGCCGGTTCCCGAGACCCCCATGCCCTTCACCGCCACCGTCCTGACCATGTTCCCCGACGCCTTTCCGGGGCCGCTCGGTGTGTCGCTGATCGGCACGGCCTGGCGTGAGAAGGGGCTGTGGTCGCTGGAAACGGTGGACATCCGCAACTTTTCCGAAGATAAGCGCGGCTTCCTGGACGACACCCCTGCGGGTGGCGGGCCGGGAGCCGTGCTGAAAGCGGACGTGGTGGCCAGGGCGCTCGATAGCGTATCCGGGTCAGGACGGCCGCTTTTGTACATGAGTGCCCGGGGTCGGCCCCTGACCCAGGCACGTGTAAAGGCCTGGTCGCAGGCGGACGGGATCACCGTCCTGTGCGGCCGGTTCGAGGGGGTGGATCAACGGGTGCTCGACGCCCGGACGTTCGAGGAAGTCGCCGTCGGCGACGCGGTCCTGGCCGGTGGCGAGGCGGCGGCGATGCTGGTGATCGAGGCGTGCGTGAGACTTCTGCCCGGTGTCCTTGGCCAGGCCGACAGTCTGAGTTCCGAAAGTTTCGAGGATGGCCTTCTGGAGCATCCGCAGTTCACGCGACCGCGGATTTTCGAGGGGCTGGAGATACCCGAGGTGCTGGTGTCGGGCGACCACAAGAAGGTGGCCCAGTGGCGTCAGGAACAGCGGGAACAGACCACGCGGGAACGGCGTCCGGACCTCTGGGCCGCCCACCTCGCCAAATCACAGCTAAAGGGCGCAAAAGCCCGAGGAGAATGACATGAACATCATCCAGCAGCTCGCTGCCGAAGAAAAAGCCCGCCTGACGGCCATCCGCGCCATCCCCGACTTCCAGGCCGGCGACACCCTGCGCGTCAACGTCAAGATCAAGGAAGGCGAGCGCGAGCGCGTCCAGGCCTTTGAAGGCGTTTGCATCGCGCGGGCCGGTGGCGGCATCAACGAGAATTTCACCGTGCGCAAGATCAGCTTCGGCGAGGGCGTCGAGCGCGTCTTTCCTCTGATGTCGCCGATGATCGAGTCCATCGAGGTCAAGCGTCGCGGCGTCGTGCGTCGCGCCAAGCTGTACTATCTGCGTGACCGTCGCGGTAAGTCGGCCCGGATCGCCGAGCGCCAGACCGTTCGCGCCGACAAGAAGGCGGCCGTCCAGGTTCCGGAAACCGGCAAGGCCGAAGCGCCCGAGGCCTGATATCTCCTGCCCGGCCTTCTCCCTTGCGAGGGAGGGGGCCGGTGCATGACCAAAACTGACGGGGGTCGCTCGCCCTCTTCCCGGCCCCCGGAACCTGACATAGGGTTTTGCGGCATTGGGAGGAAACGGATGCGTATTTCGATGATGGCGGCCGCCGGTGCCGCCCTGGCCATGACCGTCGCAGGTGCCGCTGCCGCCCAGACGCCGCCTGCCAACACCGGCCCTTACTACATCGCCGACGGCGGGGCCGAGAACGCCTTCCTGATCGCCGGCGGGACGCGCGGTCGTCGCGGCGACATCGGCACGGTCACCGCCGTTGTCCTGATTTCCGAAGCGGCCCAGCAGGAGAACATCGGCGTGGCCCGCCTGGATATGGCCTATGAGTTCCGCTGCGGCTCGAACCAGCTGCGCAATACCAGTTCGGGCTTCTATCGCACCGACGGCTCCCTGATCGAGGTTCTCGTCAATGAGGCCGAATGGGAAGCGGTCTCGTCGGGCGCGACCAGCGAGACCATGAAACGCTACGCCTGCGACGGCACCTTGCCGGACGACGCCGAGCCCTATGACGATCTGGGATACATCACCCAGATGTATCTGACCTGGGCCGCGCAACAATAGATCGACGATGAGGGCGGACCGGTTAGGTCTGCCCCTGTCGTGTGAGTTCCGGGATGCCGAACCCTGGCGCTTGCCAGAGCTCGGTCGAGGACATGACCAAAGCTCACAGAGATCACTCCCATCTTTCCGGCTCGTACCGCCTCGCTTGGAGTTTCTGGACGATGAGGAGAAAAAAGATGCGGATTCTGGCTATGGCCGCCACCATCGCCGCACTGGTTCTGGCAATGGGCGGCGCTGCAACGGCGCAGGCGGTTCCGAGCACTGGGCCTTATTATGTGATCGAGGGCGATCTCAACAAGGCATTCGTCATGGCGCTGGGCACACGCGATCATATGGGCGAAGGGGCCAACCTCACCATGGTCGTGCTGCTGTCTGACGCGGCTCAAGCTGACAGCAACGGGGTGGCACGCCTCGACATGGCCTATGAATTCAGGTGCGACGAGAACACGCTACGCAATACGCGCTCCGCTTTTTTCCGTCCCGACGGCTCATTGATCCAGACCCTGGTCAACGTGGCTGAATGGGAGGGTATTTCGGCCGGCGCGATGAGCGAGAAGATGAGAGGCTATGCCTGCGAAGGGACCCTGCCTGGCGACGAAACGCCGGTCGAAAATCTCGGCGTGTTGAACGACATCTACAGGACGTGGGTATCCGAGCAGTAGAATAGGGGCGGACCCATCGGGCCCGCCCTTTTTTCAGGTCAGTTCGGGAAGACCGAACTGTCGGCATCCTTCTGACCTTCCAGGCTATGCTTCAGGTCGCGCATCTGGTCGTGACCCGAGCGGACCGAGGCATAGGCCCGGCGGATGGCTTCACGCGTCGTGGCCGACACGTCCGAGTCCTCCAGAGCGGTCTCGAACTTGGCCTTGATGAAGTCCTCGCCGTTCTCGACCGAGTTGACCACCGCCTGTTCGTCACGAAGCAGGGCGTGTTTGATATCGAGGAAGGCCCGGTGTGCCTTGGCCAGGATGGAGCCGTCATCCTCCGGATCGCCGCCCAGGGTGCGGACCGTGGACTGCAGGTCGGTGGCCACCTGTTTGCGCTCGAAACTGCGCTGTTCGAACAGGGTGCGATAGCGCGGATTCTCGGTCTCGGTTGCCGCCTCGCGATAACCATCGGCGCTGTCGATCGTGGTTTCGATCAGGCCGTTCAGAACCTTGATGTCGTGGGTGTTGGCGGTCATGGGCTGTCTCCTTGAGTGCCTTCCGGGGGGCCTCTCAGAACCCACTGAAGCGCATCGGGTTTCAGCTTGACCTTACTGGGCCCGGATCACAGCCGCGTGCGCAGGGACCAGAGCTCGGGGAAACAGCGTCTTTGCAGGGTGGACGTCAGATAGCCGACGCCGTCCGTCCCGCCCGTCCCCATCTTGCGCCCGATGATCCGTTCGACGGTGACGACGTGCTTGTGCCGCCACGTCAGGAGGGCATCGTCCAGATCGACCAGCTTTTCCGCCAGCTGATAGAAGGGCCACCAGCGCTCGGTGTCGCGGTAAACCTCCAGCCAGGCCGTCTCGACGCCGGCAGAGGCCTCATAGGGGGCACTGACATCGCGGCTCAGAACCTCCCGGGGCACGGGCAGTCCCGCCGCCGCCAGCTGAGCCAGGGCGTCGTCATACAGGCTGGGCGTGTCGATGGCGGCCTGCAAGGCCGCTCGGGCCTCGGGCCGGTCGTCGTGAAACTTAAGAAAACTGGCGTCCTTCAACCCCAGCATGGCCTCGAACCGCCGGAACTGGTCGCTCTGGAAGCCCGAACTGGTCCCCAGCACATGGCGAAAACGCAGATAGTCGGCCGGGGTCATGGTGGCCAGGATATCCCAGCTCTGGGTCATCACGGCCTGGATGCGGCTGACGCGCGCCAGGCTCTTGTAGGCCGGGACCAGATCGCCGGCCCGGATCATCCCCTGCGCCAGGGCGACCTCGTGCAGGATCTGCTTCAGCCACAGTTCCTTGGTCTGATGGATCACGACGAACAGCATCTCGTCGTGCTGGTCCGACAAAGGGTGCTGAGCGGTCAGAAGATCGTCCAGCGCCAGATATCCGGCATAGGTGATGGGAGCAGTCGCTGGATCGATCATGGCGGACTGTATCGCCCCTGGCAGCGCCGCGCTCAAGTTTAGCGCGTGAAGTAGTAGTCCGCGATCCGGCAAACATTGACGCCGACGCGCTCCAGCGCCTGGCCATTGCTGAACTCGGCGCGCAGCACATAGACGCAGGCCCCCGCCCCGTCGTCGACGTTGATCAGCACGCTGTCCCCGTTCGCCAGGGCAGCGCCCGTCATCAGATCTCCGCGCCAGTCGGCCCGGCGGGGGTCGGTGGCATACAGGGCGGTGATGGTCCAGCCGGTCTGGTTGTGCACGCGGATGCGGCGGTTCTGGCCGTCCCGCGACTGGCCCGCGCTCTTGGCACCACCTGCGGGATCCGCCAGCACCGGGCTGGACGGCACCATGCCAGCCGCAGCCGTCACCGTCAGGGCGAGGGCGACGAGAGCGGCACGAAGCGGGGCAAGCGGCATGGAAGGTCCTGGAACGGGCGGGCCGGTGTCCGACCCCATGATTGATCCTATCATGGCGTAAAGCCTCATGCGGCGCATCTGACGACCTCTGACGCCGGAATCATGACCCGCTTTCGATTGAGGCCTTGCAGGCAGGGGGGACTTTCCCATATCCGCAGCAACCCGGAGAAACCCCGCACATCGTGGGGATTTCGCCCGGAACCGTACATTAACCCCGACCGGCGTGCAGCCTGTGCGTCGGAAAGACCAAACCCCCGGGGACGGTCACGCGCGGCGCTTGCTTTAAAAGGCCGCCGCACCGTCCGCCGAACTGGAGCGAGAAGAACAGTCCATGGCCAAGATCATCGGTATCGACCTCGGCACCACCAACTCCTGCGTCGCAGTGATGGAAGGTGGCAGCCCCAAGGTCATCGAGAACGCCGAAGGCAACCGCACCACCCCGTCCGTCGTCGCCATCCAGGATGGTGCCGAGGTTCTGGTCGGCCAGCCAGCCCGCCGCCAGGCGGTCACCAACCCCACCAACACCTTCTTTGCGATCAAGCGCCTGATCGGCCGCAACTTCAATGATCCGGTGGTGGCCAAGGACAAGGGCATGGTGCCCTATGAGATCGTCAAGGGCCCGACCGGCGACGCCTGGGTGCGCGCCAACGGCAAGGATTATTCGCCCCAGCAGATCAGTGCCTTCACCCTGACCAAGATGAAGGAAGCGGCCGAATCCTATCTGGGCGAAACCGTCACCCAGGCCGTGATCACCGTGCCGGCCTATTTCAACGACGCCCAGCGCCAGGCCACCAAGGACGCGGGCAAGATCGCGGGCCTGGAAGTCCTGCGCATCATCAACGAGCCCACGGCGGCGGCCCTGGCTTATGGCCTGGAAAAGGCCGAGGGCCAGAAGATCGCGGTCTATGACCTGGGCGGCGGCACCTTCGATGTCTCGATCCTGGAGATCGGCGACGGCGTGTTCGAGGTGAAATCCACCAACGGCGACACCTTCCTGGGCGGCGAGGACTTCGACCTGCGCCTGGTCGACTATCTGGCCGACGAGTTCAAAAAGGAGCAGGGCGTCGACCTGCGTTCCGACAAGCTGGCCCTGCAGCGCCTCAAGGAAGAGGCCGAAAAGGCCAAGAAGGAACTGTCCTCGACCGCCCAGTACGAGGTCAACCTGCCCTTCATCACCATGAACGCCTCGGGCCCGCTGCACCTGAACATCAAGCTGTCGCGCGCCAAGCTGGAGGCCCTGGTCGAGGACCTGGTCGCCCGCACCATCGGCCCGTGCGAACAGGCCCTGAAGGATGCGGGCCTCAAGGCCTCGGACATCGACGAAGTCGTCCTGGTCGGCGGCATGACCCGCATGCCCAAGGTCGTCGAGGCGGTGAAGGCCTTCTTCGGCAAGGAGCCGCACAAGGGTGTGAACCCCGATGAGGTCGTGGCTCTGGGTGCTGCGGTTCAGGCCGGCGTGCTGCAAGGCGACGTCAAGGACGTGCTGTTGCTGGACGTCACCCCCCTGACCCTGGGCATCGAGACCCTGGGCGGCGTCTTCACCCCGCTGATCGAGCGCAACACCACCATCCCGACCAAGAAGAGCCAAACGTTCTCGACCGCCGACGACAACCAGTCGGCCGTGACCATCCGGGTCTTCCAGGGCGAGCGTCCGATGGCGGCCGACAACAAGGTGCTGGGTCAGTTCGACCTGATGGGCATTCCCCCCGCACCGCGTGGCATGCCCCAGATCGAGGTCACCTTCGACATCGACGCCAACGGCATCGTCCATGTGGCCGCCAAGGACAAGGCGACCAACAAGGAACAGTCGATCCGCATCCAGGCCAACGGCGGCCTGTCCGACGCCGACATCGACAAGATGGTCAAGGAAGCCGAGGCCAATGCCACGGCGGACAAGGCCCGCAAGGACCTGGTCGAGGCCCAGAACGGCGCCGACAGCCTGATCCACTCGACCGAAAAGGCCATGGCCGAACACGGCGACAAGATCGAAGGCCCCGACAAGACGGCCATCGAGACGGCCCTGGCCGAGCTGAAGACCGCCCGCGAAGGCACCGACGCCGAAGCCCTGCGTGAAAAGACCAACACCCTGGCCCAGGCCTCAATGAAGCTGGGCGAGGCCATGTATGCGACCCAGGCCGGCACCGCCGACGGCGACAGCCCGCCCGCCGACGACGGCGTGGTCGATGCCGAGTTCGAAGAAGTTTCGGACACGGACGAAAAGAAGAGCGCCTGATCGACGGGCCGAAACCGAAACGGCCCCGCTTGTCAGATGACGGGCGGGGCTTTTTCATGAAACTTGCATCGGTCGATCCGGACACCATGTCCGTCGGGTCGACGGCCGGTCCCGAAGGCGTCCATGAAGAGACGCCTCGATGATCGGCCAAGGGGTTGAGAGGACGAACGCCGAATGGCGACGCGTGATTATTATGAGATCCTGGGCGTCGAGCGGACGATCGACGCCGCTGGCCTTAAATCGGCCTATCGCAAGCTGGCGATGAAGCACCACCCGGACCGCAATGGCGGCTCCGAGGAATCCCTGGCGGTCTTCAAGGAAATCTCCGAGGCCTATACCGTCCTGTCGGACGATCAGAAGCGCGCGGCCTATGACCGCTTCGGCCATGCCGGCGTGAACGGTGGAGCGGGTCAGGGCTTTGGCGGCGGCCAGGGCTTTGCCGACGTCAACGACATCTTCTCCCAGGTCTTCGGCGACGCCTTCGGCGATGTGTTCGGCGGGCGCGGCGGTGGCCGGACGTCGGGCGGACCGCGCCGGGGCTCGGACCTGCGGTACGACCTCGAGATCACCCTGGAGCAGGCCTACAAGGGAGCCGACGTCGAGATCGCCGTCCCCTCCACCGCCACCTGCGAAACCTGTGAAGGATCGGGCGCGAAGGCGGGGACCAAGCCGGTCACCTGCACCACCTGCCAGGGTGCCGGGCGCGTGCGTCAGGCCAACGGCTTCTTCCAGGTGGAGCGGACCTGCCCGCGCTGCGGGGGGAACGGGCAGATGATCGCCGAACCCTGCGGCACCTGTCATGGCCACGGTCAGGTCCGCAAGACCCGCAAGATGAGCCTCAAAATCCCCGCCGGTGTCGACGAAGGCTCACGCATCCGTCTGTCGGGCGAAGGCGATTCGGGTCAGCGCGGCGGCCCGCGCGGCGACCTTTACGTCTTCATCTCGGTGACGCCGCACGAGCTGTTCGAGCGTGACAATCTGGATCTGCTGGTCACTGTCCCCGTGCCCATGACCACCGCCGCGCTCGGGGGGCAGATCGATGCGCCCTGCCTGGTTTCAGAGGCCTGCGACGGTCAGTGCCGTGCGCCCGTCAGCGTTCCAGCCGGTGCCCAGACCGGCAAGACGGTCCGGATCAAGGGCAAGGGCATGCCGCACCTGAACGGTCGCCAGCGCGGCGATCTGGTGGTCGAACTGTTCGTCGAGACCCCGACCGACCTGACCGCACGCCAGAAGGAGTTGATGCAGGAACTGGCCGCCTCCTTCGGGGACAGCCAGAACCCACGAAACTCCAGCTTCGCCGGCAAGGCCAAGCGGTTCTGGGCCGACATCGTCGGCAATGAGGCCGCGAATTGAGCGCCCTTTTCCACGCCGGCATCTCTGGCGCGCGGGGGCGTATGGGCCGCGCCGTGTCCCAGGTTCTGGACGCGCGTGACGATGTCGTCGTCGCCGCTCGGTTCGACTGGGGCGAGACGGCCGACCTGTCGCTGTGCGATGTCGTGATCGATTTCTCGACGCCCGAGGCTTCGGTCGCTCTGGCCAAGGCCTGTGTGGAACGCGGAGGGCCCGCCCTGGTCATCGGCTCGACCGGGTTCACGCCAGAGCAGGATGCCGAGATCGAAGCGGCGGCCCGCAGCCTGGCCATCGTCCGCAGCGGAAACTTCTCGCTGGGCGTCAACATCCTGATCGGTCTGGTCGAGCATGCGGCCCAGCGTCTGGACGCCCGCGACTGGGACATCGAGGTGCTGGAGGCCCATCATCGGCGCAAGGTCGATGCCCCCTCCGGCACGGCCCTGATGCTGGGCGAGGCGGCCGCCAATGGACGCGGCGTCGATCTGCCGAACGTGCGTTCGGGACCCTATGACGGAATCCATGGCGAGCGCGAGACCGGCCGCATCGGCTTTGCCTCCCTGCGGGCTGGCGGCATCGTCGGCGAACACACCGTGCTGTTCGCGTCCGAGGACGAGACCCTGACCCTCAGCCATTCGGCCATCGACCGGTCCCTGTTCGCCAAGGGGGCCGTCGCCGCCGCCGCCTGGGTCCGTACCCGCCGCCCCGGCCTCTATGACATGCAGGACGTCCTGGGCTTCCGCCAGGCCTAGGCGTCGTCTGTCATTCCGGGCTTGGCGAAGCCGAGAACCCGGAACCCAGGGGTCTGTCAGAGGTCTCCGAGAATGCACCTGGCGTTCGCTACATCCTCCTGGGTTCCGGGTTCGCTCTACGAGCGCCCCGGAATGACGCCTGGACAATGACCCATGACAAAGGGGCCGGAGCGTTTCCGCTCCGGCCCCCCGTCGGTTTCAAGACAGTCGCGTCAGTCTTAGACGCTGCCGCCCATGCCTTCGACGACTTCCGTGAACTTCTCGCTGATGGTCGTGCCCAGGGCGGTCACGGCGGCGATGATCACGACAGCGATCAGGGCGGCGATCAGGCCATACTCGATGGCGGTGGCGCCGGACTCGTCCTTGACGAAACGCGAAACGAACTTGGTCATTGGATATCCTCTTGATGATAGGTCTAGCGAGCAACTGCGAGGGAGGACGGTTGCCCGCTGGGCCCCCAAACGCCTGAGCAAGATGCGCCACGTCGGTTAAGGCCGGGTCGATGGGCGTGGTTACTTGCCTGTTTACCGCGAATATTTTCCGTGATGGGTTTCGCCTGGCCGCAACGGTTCTCCTCAAGCAGCCCAGTGCGCGAGAGGTCCGGAACCGATCCGGCCTCTAGTAGCGCGAAGCGCGGTAGGCCAACCAAAAGCAAAGGGCCGGGGTGTCGCCACCCCGGCCCTCCGTTACGCTTACTGTCTGGTCGGGCTGGCTTAGACGCTGCCGCCCATGCCTTCGACGACTTCCGTGAACTTCTCGCTGATGGTCGTGCCCAGGGCGGTCACGGCGGCGATGATCACGACGGCGATCAGGGCGGCGATCAGGCCATACTCGATGGCGGTGGCGCCGGACTCGTCCTTGACGAAACGCGAAACGAACTTGGTCATTTGAATATCCTCTTTCCTGAGCGGGCTGGAGACTTGAACCACTGAGGTCATCGGCTCCCCGCTTGACCCCCTACACAAGCGCAACATGCAACAGCTGTTTTAAGACAGGGTGAATCACACGACGACTGACAGCACTTTCGTAGTTACTGGAACATTTACTTGTTTCACGGCCCGACGGCTGCTCAATGCGTTTCAGACTTTCTTGAGGTTTCGGAGCGACCCTGCGCTTGCGCCTCGCGCGCGCCGCATCACTGAAAGCCGTCGCCATGATCCGCTCTCCCCGCCGCCCTGCCGTCGCCCGCCTCGCCGCCATTCTTTCGGCCACAGCCCTGCTGGCCGCGGCCGGTGTCGCCTGTGCCCAGTCCCGTCCCCTGTCGGTCCAGATCGACCAGTCGGCGCGGGTTCAGCTGCGCGCTCCGGCCGGCTCGGTGATCGTGGGCAACCCTCAGATCGCCGACGTCACCGTGGTGGATGCCAACACCCTGTTCATCACGGGCAAGGGCTATGGCGTGACCGAAATCGTCGCCGTCGACGCCCTGGGCCGCACGGTCTTCCAGAGCCAGGTGGTGGTCAGCGCAGGCGACACGGGCAATGTTCGCGTCTGGCGCGGAGCCCAGGCGACGGAAATGGCCTGCGGGGCTTCCTGCTCGCCGACCATCCGTTCCGCTGCCGACGCCCCGCCGGCCCCCTGATCCCATGACGTCGGCCACCGCCAGACTGTTGCATCGCCTGTCACGCCCCCGTCCCGATCGGCGGCGCGAGGGCTCGTCGGCGGTCGAGTTCGCCATGCTGGCCCTGCCCTTCTTCTTCATGATGATGTGCATCATCGAGATCGCCTTCGTCTTCGTTCTCGATTCCGTGCTGGAGAATGCCACGATCGAATCCGGCCGCCTGCTGCGCACGGGACAAGCAGACACCAGCGACTTCAGCGACACGCGGTTTCGCGACGAACTGTGCAGCCGGATGAGCATCTTCGAGGCCGACTGCGACGACCGCATTACGATTGACGTGCGGGTCATCCCCCAGTTTTCCAGCCCCAACCTGCCCGATCCGATGAGCGGCGGCACCTTCTCGGCGGGCGGCCTGGGCTATGACAACGGCAGTCCGGGCAGTCTGATGCTGGTGCGGGCCTGGTACCGGCACCGGTTGTTCACGCCCTTCCTGGAACAGGGACTGTCGCGGCTGGGCGACGGCTATGCCTATCTCAGCGCCACCACCGCCTTCAAGAACGAGCCCTATTGATGGTGCGCCCGATCTCTCTTCGTCGCTGGGGTCTGTTCGGACAGGTGGCGGGCGACCGGCGCGGCGTGTCGGCGGTCGAGTTCGCCATGCTGGCCCCGGTTATGATTGCCTTCTATTTCGGCCTGGCGGAGTTCTGCCAGGGCTATATGGCGCAGAAGCGGATGGGCCATTCCGCCGCCATGGTGGCCGATCTGGTGGCCCAGTCGTCCGCCGTCACCGGTCAGCAGATCGATGACATGTTCAACATCGGCGGCCTGATCATGAAGCCGTTCTCGGACGGGCCGCTGAAGCAGCGGGTCAGCAGCGTCACGCGCAACAACAGCGATCAGATCCGCGTGGTCTGGAGCCGGGGCGACGGCTGGGCCGCCCGCGCGGTCGGCAGCGCCATGACCCTTCCCGCAGGCCTGATCGAACGCGGCGAGACCATCATCGTGACCGAGGCCACCTATGACTACGACTCGCCGGTCGACTATCTCATGCCCGGCATCACCCGGTTCAGCCACATCTATTATCTGCGGCCCCGGATCGTCGAAAGCATCCCCTACACGCCGTAGCACCGTCATTCTGGGGCGCTCGCAGAGCGAACCCGGAACCCAGGAGCGCACGTAAACGCCAGGTGCGTCAGTGGCTCGTGAAAGACGCCTGGGTTCCGGGTTGTTGGCTTCGCCAAGCCCCGGAATGACGGGTTTGGGTGATGATCGAGACTCTTACCTGAACGGCGGTTCGTCGAAGGCGCGCAGTTTGCGCGAGTGCAGCCGTACGCCTTCCTCACGCAGCAGGTCCACCGCCTGGATGCCGATCTGCAGATGCTCCGAAATCGACCCCTCATAGAAGCGGTTGGCCTGTCCCGGCAGCTTGATCTCGCCATGCAGCGGCTTGTCGGACACGCACAGCAGGGTGCCGTAGGGGACGCGGAACCGGTATCCTTGCGCCGCGATGGTGGCGCTTTCCATGTCGATGGCGACGGCCCGGCTCTGGTTGAAGCGCAGGGCCGATTTGGAATAGCGCAGTTCCCAGTTCCGGTCGTCGGTGGTGACCACCGTGCCGGTCCGAAGGCGACGCTTGACCTCTTCGCCCGGTGCGCCCGACACCTGTTTGGCAGCGTCATAAAGCGCGCGCTGGACCTCGGCGATCGAGGGGATGGGAATGTCCGGCGGCAGGACTGCGTCCAGCACATGGTCGTCGCGTAGATAGGCGTGGGCCAGGACATAGTCGCCGATCGTCTGCGACGGCCGCAGCCCCCCGCAGTGACCGATCATCATCCAGGCGTGAGGCCGGGTGACGGCCAGGTGGTCGCAGATCGTCTTGGCGTTCGAGGGGCCGACCCCGATGTTGACCAGGGTGATGCCGACATGACCCGGCGCAGTCAGGTGATAGGCCGGCATCTGGTGCCGCCGCCAGGCCGTGTCCAGGATGGCCAGCTCCGGATCGGGATTGTCGCGGGTTATGACGACCCCACCAGCACAGGACAGGGTGTCATAGGCGCTGTTCGGATCGGCCAGCTGAGCACAGGCCCAACGCACGAACTCGTCGACGTAGCGGTGATAGTTGGTGAACAGGATATAGGACTGCACGTCCTCAACCGGGGTGCCGGTATAGTGTCGCAGCCGGGCCAGCGAGAAATCGGTCCTCAGGCCATCGAACTGGGCCAGTGGGAAATCCTGCGCCAGATCGAACATGCCGTCCGAGATCTCGTCGCCGATGTGGGCCAGATCCGTGGTCGGGAACCAGCGGGCGATCGCCGCCGTCTGACTGCGGTCCAGCACCACGTCCGAACCGTCGAGCACATAGGGGAAGGGGATTTCCTGGTCCGAGGGCACCACTTCGAAGGTGGCACCGTAATCCTGTTCCAGCAGGTGCAGCTGCTCGGCCAGATAGGGACGGAACAGATCGGGCCGGGTGATGGTGGTGGAATAGACCCCCTGGCGCGACATCCGCGCATAGGCACGGGGTTCCAGATCGGTCGGGCGGTCACCGAACCAGCTGATTTTCAGCATGGGATAGGTAAACAGGCCCGCAGCCCTGGCCTGGGGATCGGCACGTTCACCAGTCTGAATGAAGGTTCTGACCGCGGCCCGCAGATTGGCGACCGATTGGGTGTAGAGGGTTTCGAGGCGGTCCAGTGCCGCCGGGCCCGTCATGGGGGCGTTCTTCGTTTCTGTCATGGCCTCCTCTAACGGAAGATCGTGACCTTGGCGAGACGGTGACGCTTGCGGTTAGTTGTCAGGGGAGGACGTCGCTCTCGACATCGGTAACGACCAGGGCGTTGCCCCGAATCTCGAACCCGATGACGGCCTGCCCGCCGGTCGGACAGCAGTTGCCGTCCTGATCCCGCCACAGGGCCGTCTCTGCGCTCAGCGAGGGATAGTTGAACGCCACCCCCTTCCACACCGACAGGCCGGGCGGCAAATGCTGGTCCAGGGTGTCCAGCCAGGTCTCATTGTCGATCTGGACCAGGGGCTCGGGCGCATTTGGCACCCACCGGAACAGGCGATCGACGTTGAAACTGCCGGTGCCGACCGAGCGGCCCGCGACCGCGACATACAGGCTGTCGTCCTGACGAAAGACGACCGGCGGCTCATATAAGACACCTTCGAAATCCCAGGCCGCGGGGTTCAGATGCGCTTGGGTGCCAGCCAGTAACACAAACCCTGAGCCAACTCCGTCTTCCGGTGTCGAGCCTTCCTGAAGCTGCCAGAACAGCCGGTGTTCGCCCATGGGGACATAGCCCCCGGACGGAGAGGTGCAGCCGCCCAGCCGGATGTCGATACAGCCCTGTGCAAGGTCATCCGCCAGCACCACCATGCCCCGTGTCGTGATGTCCCGGTCGGCTGATGCGGCCCAGTGCGCCCGCCACTGTTCATCGGTGTCTGCCACGGCCGCGCTCTCGGCCCGCTCCATCAGCCAGGCCGCCCGCTCGCGATCGATGCTCAGGGGCGTCGGACTGACCGCCCGTGCCGTCACATAAGCGCGCTCCACCGCCTGGGGCGGCTGTGACTGCGCCAAGGCCGGCGTGGCCACGAGCATGACGATGATGGCGATCGTGGTGCGCATGAGACTCTCCTGACGTCACACCATGAGGCGGCACGGCCGATTGTCCACTGACGCGCCCTGATCAGCCCAGTTCGCGGTGGAAGAAGTCCGCGACGTCGTCCAGCACCGGGGCCTTCTTGCGGAACAGGGGCGAGAAGGTCGCGATCAGGTCCGCGTGGTTCAGGCCGGGATAAAGCTTCGCTTCGCTGCGCCCCCCGACCGTCCGCATCCGGTCGTTCAGGATGATGGTGTCCTCGTCATGCACGACGACATCCGCTGTCCCGTGCCCCAGCCATAGCGGCGGCGCGTCGGCTCGCGCGAAGGTCACAGGCTGGGTCTGCAACGGGTCCGGGGCCTGGCCGAAGGCATTGATCGACGAGGCCACATCGAAAGGCAGAAACTCGTATGGACCGGCCAGGCCCGCCGCCGCCCCGATCACGTCCGGTCGGCCCGTGGCGGCCATATAGCGCCGGTCCAGCGCGATCATCATGGCCAGATGCGCGCCTGCGGAATGACCGGACACCCCGAGACGTTCGGATCTGCCGCCATACTCGCCCGCCACCTCGGCCACGCGCGCCGTCGCGGCGGCGGCATCCTCGATGAAGGTCGGGAATCGCACCTCGGGCACCAGCCGATAATCCGGCAGGGCGACGAGGAAACCTCGGGCTGCCAGGGCCTGCGCCGCCCAGCCATACAGGGTGCGGTCGCCCGAATCCCAGCCCCCGCCGTAGAAGAAGACGACCGTCGGCACCGGCCCCTGGGCATGGGTGGGGCCATAAAGGTCGAACTTCTGGCGAGGGTCCGGGCCGTATTCCAGGTCGCGGGCCACACGCCCTGCAGTGCGGTCGCGCGGTCCAAGGCCGTTCAACAGGCCCAGCGGCGAACACGCCGCCGCCAGGGCCCCCAGGGCAGGGGCGATCAATCCACGTCGGGTCATGCGAGGAGGGGCTCGGGAGGGTCAGGGAAGGGGTTCACCCAGCAGATACGCGCGAAGCCGCCATTCGGCTCAAATTTCGCCCACGAGACTGGCACCCGCCCACAAAAAACGTCCTGTTTCGGAGGACTTGTAAGATTTTCGCCGCATCAGTGTCGCAAAACATTTACATAGCCGGAAAATGGCGCATTATCCCTCCGAGTCCTGACGTTTTCAGGCTCCTTTCTTCTGGAGCTATGCCCATGTCCCGCCTGACCGCCCCCTTGGCCGCCCTGGCCTTGGCCACCACCTTTGCCGCGCCGGCCATGGCGATTGAGCCGCAGGGTACGAGCGCTGCCCCGGCCCGCGCCGTGATGATCTGCGCTTCCGATTCCGCCACACGCCGCAGCTTCGAGCGCGAGCACGGGGCCGCCCCGATATTCGTCAGCGCCCGTGACGCCCTGGCCGCCGCCTCGGCTGGCGAGACCTGGTCCACCCCCCGCTGCATGACCGAGCGTGAACACGCCCGCCTGGTGCAGATGAACAGCGAGCGCGCCGCCGCCCGCTGAGGCCGGCCTTCGCGGCATAAGAAAAGGGGGCGGGTCCGCTGGGCCCGCCCCCTTTTTTATTGTGACGTCGACATTCAACCTCTTGCTCAGTCCGACCCTGTCAAAGCCCGTCATTCCGGGGCGCTCAAAGAGCGAACCCGACCCGAAGGGCGGCGCAGCCAAACCCAGAGCCCCATCGCAGGCCCTGATGACGAGGTCAGCGTTCGAAATGTCTTCCTGGGTTCCAGGTTCTTGGCGATGCCAAGCCCCGGAATGACGGAGAAAGAGAATGTCGACAGCGCCGGGCTACTCCGCCTCGTCGCCGATGTGCTTGTCCAGCCAGCCGAAGACCTCGTTGTGCCACTGCAGGCTGTTCTGCGGCTTCAGCACCCAGTGGTTCTCGTCCGGGAAGACCAGCAGACGGCTGTCGATCCCCTGGCGCTGAAGGGCCGTGAAGGTCGACAGGGCCTGGGTCGTGGGGACGCGGAAGTCGCGATCGCCCTGGATCACCAGCATCGGCGTACGCCATTTCTGGACGTGATTGGCCGGGTTGAAGCGCTGATACTCGCGGGGGTTTTCGTAAGGGGTGCCGCCGTTCTCCCACTCGGTGAACCACAGCTCCTCGGTCGAATAGCCCATGGCGAAGGTGTCGAAGACCCCGTCGTGGTTGACCAGGCATTTGAAACTGTCCTGCCAGTTTCCGGCGATCCAGTTGATCATATAGCCGCCGTAGGACGCCCCCAGGGCACAGGCCCGGTCGCCGTCCAGGAAGGGATAGGCCGCCTGAGCATGGGCCCAGCCCTTCTGCAGGTCTTCCAGCGGACGGTCGCCCCAGTGCTGGCTGATGGCGTCGGTGAATGCCTGGCCATATCCGACCGAGCCGTGGAAATCGATCATCACCACCGCATAGCCGGCCCCGGCATAGCTTTGCGGGTTCCAGCGGAAGGACCAGCTGTTGCCGAACGACCCCTGGGGTCCGCCGTGGATCAGGAAGGCCACCGGATAGGTCTGACCCTCCACATAGTTGGCCGGTTTGATGACATAGCCATGCACCGTCTCGCCGTTCCATCCGGCGAAGGTGAACTGCTCGGCCTCGCCAAAGGCGCGCTGGGCCAGTTCCGGGTTCACCTCGGTCAGGCGACGCGGCATCTCGCGCCCGCGATAGGTCTTGAAGAACAGGTCCGACGGCGCGGTCAGCGTGTCCTGGGCAAAGACGATGCCCGAGGGCGTCAGGTCAAAGGCCGAGACATGGCCAGGCCCGGTGATCGGCACCACCATGCCATTGCGCGTATCGATGGCGAAGATCCGCACCTGACCCACGTCCTGGGCCGTGGTGTACAGGGTGGTGCCGTCTTCGGACCACTGCAGGCTGTCGGCCGAACGGTCCCAGTTGCCCGCGATCTGGCGCACCTGGCCGGTCTCGACGTCCTTCAGGAAGATCTCGAACTTGTCGGCCTCGAACCCCGGGCGGGCCATGGCGCGGTAGGCCAGGGTCTTGCCGTCGGGCGAGAACACCGGCCCTGCATCCCAGGCGGGGTTTTCGGCGGTCAGGTTTTCGAACGTGCCGTCACCGCTCAGGCCATTGGTGCGCCACAGCTCGAAATTGGTGCTCCACGGCTCGCTCTGTCCGGCCTGGCGCGCCGAAAACACGATGGCCTGTCCGTCGGGCGTAAAGGTGAAGTCGCTCTCGTCGCCGAAGGGCTTGGACGGGGTGTCGCCGTCAAAACCCTTTGTGACCCAGACCGGATCGCCCTCGACCGCGCCATTGGCCCCGATCGACTGGACGAAAAGATGGTTCTGGGTGCCGTCGTTCCAGGTGTCCCAGTGCCGCACGAACATCCGGTCATAGACCAGTCCCGTCGACTTGCGATCCGCCGCCTCGGCCGCCCGCGCCACCGAACAGGCCAGATCCGCACAATCGGGATAGGCCGCCAGCGACATCGCCAGCCGGTCGCCCTGGGGGCTGAGGCGATAGGCGTTCACATCGGTCGGCAGCATGGTCACCTGGGTCGCGGCGACGCCCTGAACATCCGTCACCCAGACCTGGCTGGATCCCGAACGGCCCGACAGGAAGTACAGCTTGCCGTCCGACGACCAGCGCGCGGAGTTGGCCCCTTCGTCCGAGATGCCGAGGCGGCGGGGTGCCCCGTCGCTTTCCAGGTCCTTGATGTAGAGGCTGGTAACCCCACGGTTTGCAGCCATGTCGGTCGCGCGGACGGCATAGGCCACATACCGGCCGTCCGGAGACACCTGGGGGTCGGACAGGCGGTTCAGCCCGATCATCTCCTCATAGCCAAAAGGCCGGGCCGCCGCCTCATCCACCACCGGCGGGGCCCCGTTCGACTGGGCAGACGTCGATTGGGCCAGGGCCGGGGTCGCGGCGATCAGGGCCAGGGCGGCGCAGGCGGCGGTCAGCAAGGTGCGATGACGCATCGGGCAAAATCCTTATCAACGACCCCAGAGGCCTAGCATCGGCAGGGCGGGGACGAAAGCAGACGAACCGGGGCTCAGGGCGTGGGGGCCGTCCAGCGCGCGGTCCAGTCCAGAATTTCCTGCTGCCAGTCGACCCAGTTCTGCGGCTTCAGGATCCAGTGATTCTCGTCCGGGACATGGACGAAGCGACTGGGGATGCCCCTCCGCTGCAAGGCGGAAAAGGTAGCCAGCCCCTGCTCCATCGGCACCCGGAAATCGCGCGAGCCATGCAGGACCAGCATCGGCTTGGACCAGTCGGACACATGGTCGCCGGGGCTGAACTGGCGATACAGCGCCATCCGCTCCCAGCTGGGTCCGCCGAACTCCCAGATGAAATTGCCCAGATCCATGGCATTCATCAGCTGCGGCACGTCGAAGACGCCGGCATGGTTGACCAGACAATCGAACGGCGCGTTCCACTGGCTGGCGATCATATTGACCATATAGCCGCCGTAGGAGGCCCCCAGGGCACAGGCGCGGTCCCCGTCCATCCAGTCGTTGGCGGCCAGGGCGGCGGTCCAGCCCTTCTGCAGATCTTCCAGCGGCCGGTCGCCCCAGTGATCGTTGATCGAGTCGGTAAAGGCCTGGCCGTATCCTGGCGACCCGTGGAAATTGACCATGACCACGCCATAGCCCGCCGCAGCATAGACCTGGGGGTTCCAGCGATAGGACCAGCTGTTTGTCCAGGGCGACTTGGGGCCGCCGTGGATCAGATAGACCACCGGATAGCGCTCTCCCGCCACCTGACCGGCCGGGGGAAAGACCCAGCCGCTGACCGATTCATCATTCCACCCAGCAAAGGTGAAGGGCTGTGCCGCGGGCAGGTCCAGCCCAGCCAGAGCCGCAGCATTGTGCTGGGTGACCTGACGCGCCGCCGATCCTCCCTGACGCACCCAGACCTGGCCGGGCGTGTCGAAGGCGTCGCGGACATAGGCGATGCGTCCGGCCCGCGCCTCGACACCCGTGATGGCACCGTCCTCGACCAGCGGCCGGACGGCTCCGCTGCGGGCATCGATCTCGAACAGCTTCAGCTGGCCGTCGTCGGCCGCAGTGACCAGCAGGGCCTGCCCGTCCGAACGCCAGGTCAGGCTGCCCGCGCCCCGATCCCAGTCGGTCAGCTTACGCGGGTTCGAACCATCGGCCGCCGCGACCATCACCGCCGCCTGATCTCCGCCGACGTTCTCGCGCGGGGCCGCCAGCCAGGCCAGACGGCGACCGTCCGGCGACCAGCTTGGCGATCCGTCGGGGCCGGTGTTGCCCGCCGTGAGATTGACGGGCGTCCCGCCGGCGACCGGTACGCGATACAGGTCGCTGTTGTTGGTGAAGACCTCGCCTGCGCCTTGCGTCTGGGTCGAGTAGATCAGGACCGTGCCGTCCGGGCTGAGGGCATAGTCGCTCTCGTCGCCCTGGGGCTGGGACGGGACATCGGCATCCACACCCGCCATCAGCTCGCGCGGCGCGCTCTGGGCCAGGCCCGAACCGTTCAGCGGAAGGTGGAACAGATGATTGCGCCGCCCGTCGTTCCAGCGATCGAACTGGCGCAGCGGCAGCCGATCATAACCCTGAACCGTCGAGGGGGATTTGGCATCCGCATCCAGCCGGTCGCGCGTGCACTTCAGATCGGTGCAGTCGACGAAGACCGGCAGGACCAGGATCAGCGCCTGTCCATCCTGGGCGACGCGGAACCCCGAGACATCGACCGGCAGGGTGGTCACCTGGACGGCCGCCATTCCCTCGCGATCGGTCCGCCAGACCTGGCTTGAGCCGCCGCGCGACGACAGGAAATAGATCGCCTGTCCGTCGGCCGCCCAACGCCCGGTCCCGGCCCCGCCGTCCGAGATGGCCAGACGGCGCGGCGCCTGCCCCTCCGTCGCCAGCCACAGGGACGACACCCCGCGGTTGGCCTCCCATTCGGTGGTGCGCACCGAATACAGCACCGATCGACCGTCCGGCGAAAGACGCGGATCGGACACGCGCTCCATCATGGCCAGGGTACGCAGACCCAGCCGCGCCGGGTCCTCAGCAGTCGCTGCGGAGGCCTGGGCGAGCGACGGCCCTGCCAGCAGTAGCGCCAGGGCACACGCCGTCATGCCTGCTCTGAGATGTCCCATGGTCCGCCCCCGCCTGCTCAATCAGCATTAAGCCCTAACACAGCGACAGCGGACCCTGCGAGGCCCGGCATCGCGCTTGCCTCGCCCGGCGCGAGCGGCGACAACCCGAGTGCATGAATCCTTCCGTCCCCGCCCCGCTCCGATCGACCGGTCGCACGGCTCACATCTGCGATGTGCTGATCGCCGAGCGGGCCCCGCGCCTGACCCGCTCGATCGCCTGGCCGGTCGTGCGCCCCGTGCTGTACGGCCTGCTGGGCTATCGCCAGGCCCGGGCCATGGCCGATGCGGTCAAGCCTTTGTCCGGGGCCGAGGCGCTGGACTATATGTCCGATCTGCTGGACCTGAAGGTGTCGGTGATGAACCTGGACCGCTTGCCGGCCACTGGCCGCTGCATCGTCGTCGCCAATCACCCGACCGGCATCGCCGACGGGATCGCTGTCTATGACGCTGTGCGCAAACGCCGGTCCGATGCGATCTTCTTTGCCAATGCCGATGCCCTGCGCGTTTCGCCGCGCCTGGGCGAGGCGGTCATTCCTGTGGAATGGGTGGTCGACAAGCGCACACGCGACAAGACCCGCGCCACGCTTCAGGCCGCCAAGGAGGCGTTCGAGGCCGAGCGCTGTGTCGTCCTGTTTCCCGCCGGGCGCCTGGCGCGCACCGGGCCGGGCGGTCAGCTGACCGACCCCGAGTGGGCCCCGACCGCGGCCTCCATGGCCCGCAAATATGCCGCTCCCATCGTGCCGATCCACGTCACCGGACCCTATTCGCGGCTGTTCCACCTGTTCGATCGGTTTTCGCAGGAACTGCGGGACATCACCCTGTTTCACGAGTTGCTGAACAAGAAGCGCAAACCCTTCCGTCTCAGTGTCGGCAAGCCGATCCCGCCCCATCGCATCGACATCGATTCCGTGCGGGCTACCTATGCGCTGAAGGCATTTACCGAGCGGGTTCTGCCGAGCCAGCCGGACGCGGATTTCGCATGAGGATCGCATTGGCCGATGCCGAGGCCACGACCCGCCTGGGCGCGGCCATCGCCCCCCTGCTGGCCCCCGGCGAGGCCGTGCTGCTTTACGGCCCCCTGGGCATGGGCAAGTCGACCCTGGCCCGGGGCCTAATCCGCGCCCTGACCCGGCCGGACGAGGACGTCCCCTCGCCCACCTTTACCCTGGTGCAGTTCTATGAGGCCGATCCGCCTCTGGCCCATTTCGACCTCTATCGGCTGACCCGCCCCGACGAGGCCTATGAGATCGGTCTGGACGAAGCGCTGGAGGATGGCTGCGCCTTGATCGAATGGCCCGAGCGTCTGGGGCCGGACGGTGCCGCCGCCCTGACGCCGGACCGGCTGGAAATCACGCTGTCGCCCGACGGCGAAGGCCGCTATGCGACCGTTTCAGGCGTAGGCCTATGGGAGACGAAGATCACGCATGTCCGACCTTGATCGCGAAACCCTCCGCCTTGATTTCCTGAAGGCCGCCGGCCTGTCGGACGCCGCGCGCGCCCCCCTGCCCGGCGATGCCTCGACCCGGCGATACGAGCGGCTGACGACCCCCGCCGGATCCACCCTGATGCTGATGGACCAGACCCCCTCGGCCGAGAGCCAGCCGTGCGATCCGGCCTGGAACCCGCAGCAGCGCCACGCCAGTGGCTGGAACGCAGTGGCCCGCCTGTCCGCCGGGCGGATCGAGGCCTTCGCCGCCGTGGCCGCTCACCTGCGGAACGCTGGTCTGTCCGCCCCTGAGATCGTCGCCGTCGATGCCCCCCAGGGCCTGGCCGTGATCGAGGACTTCGGCGACGACCTGTTCGCTCACGCCATTCAGGCCGGTCAGGACGAACGCCCCCTGTATCTGGCCGCGATCGAGGCCCTGGCCCGGCTGCATGCCGCGCCGGTGCCGGAGACCCTGACCGGCCCGGCCGGAGACTGGCCGCTTCTGACCTATGACCAGACCGCGCTTCAGGGTGGGGCGGACCTGTTCGTGGAATGGATGCCCAGGCTGGTGCCGTCGCTGAACCTGGATGCCCCGGCGGTCGCCGACTGGCAGGCCGCCTGGGCTCCCATCGTTCGGGCGGGGGCCGAAGGGGCCAGCGTCATCGCCCACCGCGACTATCATGCCGAGAACCTGATCTGGCTGGCGGATCGCGACGGCCCGGCCCGTGTCGGCATGATCGACTTCCAGGACGCGGTACGGGCCCATCCTAGCTGGGACCTGCATTCTTTGCTTCAGGACGCCCGCCGCGACGTCCCGCCCGAGGTCGAGGCGATGGCGCTGGATCACTATTTCGCCCTGCGGCCCGAGGTCGAGCGCACCGCCTTCATGGCCCAGTACGCCGCCCTGGCGGCCCTGAACCAGGCGCGCATTCTGGGCATCTTCGCCCGCTTGATCGCCCGCGACGGCAAGCCGCGATATCGCGATTTCATGCCCCGGATGTGGGCCCATCTGGACAGCAATCTGAAAGCCCCCGGCCTGGAGGCGGTCGCCGACTGGTTCGCCCACCATGTTCCAGCGGAGGCTCGGCGATGAGGGCCCCTCAAACGGCCATGGTCCTGGCTGCCGGTCTGGGCACCCGGATGCGGCCCCTGACCGACGACCGCCCCAAGGCTCTGGTCGAGGTCGGCGGACGGGCCCTGATCGACCATGTCCTGGATCGTCTGGGAGAGGCGGGCGTCAGCCGCGCCGTCGTCAACGTCCACTGGTTCGCCGACCGGCTGGAGACGCATCTGGCCGGGCGGACATCTCCCGCTGTGGTCATTTCCGACGAGCGCGCGGAACTGCTGGAAACCGGCGGAGGCCTGAAGAAGGCCGCGCCCCTGCTGGGTCCGGAGCCGGTGTTCGTGGCCAATATCGACAGTGTCTGGATCGACCGGGGCGATGCCCTGGCCGACCTCTTGCGCCTGTGGGACCCCGCCCGTATGGACGCCGCCCTGCTGCTGGCCCGGCGCGAGGGATCGATCGGCTTCGAGGGCGACGGCGATTTCTTCCTGGAGCCTGACGGCATGCTCAGGTTCCGCGGCGACGCGGCCTCGGCCCCCTATGCCTATATGGGGGTCCACATCACCCGGCCCGATTATGCCGCGGCCGGTCCCGATGGCCCCTTCTCGCTCAGTCCCCTGTGGCGTGCCTCTGCGGCGGCGGGGCGGCTGTTCGGCTGCGTCATGGACGGCGACTGGATGCACGTCGGCGACCCCCTGGCCCGCGATCAGGCCGAAGCCCGGCTTAAGGGCGGATGACCATCCGCTTCGATCCCTTTTCCGTTGACGCGCCCCGCTGGTGGACGATCGCGGCGCATCGGCCCTTTCTGGCCGATCTGGCGGCGGGGGTCCTGGACTGGCTAGGGGACGACGCGCCCGAGACCCTGTCCGACGCGGTGATCCTTCTGCCCAACCGCCGCGCGGCGCGGGCCTTTACCGCCGCCCTGGCTCAGCAGGCGGGCGACCGCCCGGTCCTGTTGCCCCAGGTCCGGCCCCTGGGCGATCTGGAGGAGGACGAGCCGCCCTTCGCTCCCGGCGAACTGGGTCTGGACCTGCCACCCGCCATCGCGCCGCTGACCCGCCGGTTCGAGATGGCGCGGATGATCGTCGAGGATTTCGAGCCCGGCCTGAAGCCCCTGCGCGCACTGGAAATGGCTGACGCCCTGGGCGGATTTCTGGATTCCTGCCAACTGGAAGAGATCGAGGATCCAGGCCGTGTCGCCACCCTGGTCGAGGGTGACCTGGCCAAGCACTGGCAGGACTCGGCCCGGTTTCTGGGGCTGGCGATCGAGGCCTGGCCCCAGCGGCTGGCGGCGCTTGGCCTGGTCGATCCGGCGTGGCGCAAGGCTTCGCTGCTGCGGCTGCTGGCTACGCGCTGGGGCGAGGATCCGCCGACCGGCCCGGTCATCGCCGCCGGATCGACCGGCTCGGTCCCCGCCGCCGCCGATGTGCTGGGGGCCGTGGCCCGCGCACCCCAGGGGTGCGTCGTCCTGCCGGGTCTCGACCTGGGTCTGGATGCCCGCGTCTGGGCCGGGCTGAAGGAAGAGGATCAGCATCCGCAGAATGCCCTTTACCGCCTGCTGGACCGGCATGAGGTTCCGCGTGACGCCGTGCGGCCCTGGTTTGCCCCTGCCGTTCCCGGTGCGCGTGGTCTGGCCCGAGAACGCCTGATCAACGAGGCCCTGCGCCCAGCCCGCGCCACCAGCGACTGGCGCGCCGAGATCGCCCGCCTTCGCGCCGAGGCCGCCCCACACCAGGCCGCCGATCCCATCGCCCTGGGCCTGGAGGGGCTTTCGGTCCTGACTCTGCGCCATGAAGAGGACGCCGCCGCCACCTTGGCCCTGATGATGCGCGAGACGCTGGAGAGGGTTCAGCCGGACGGGCGGCCCAGCACCTGTGCCCTGGTCACGCCGGACCTGGCCCTGGGCCGCCGGGTGGCTGCGCGGCTGGAGCGGTGGGGCATCGTGGCCGATTCCTCGTCGGGCACACCGCTGTCGCGGATGCCTGCGGGCGTCTTTATCGACCTGGCCGCACGGTTCATGGCACCGCCGACCGGCCAGCGGTCGCTGAAGCCCCAGACGCTGCTGGCCCTTCTGAAGTCGCCTTTGATCCGGCTGGAGGGGTTGGACGCCGCCCCGGCGCTGGAGGCCCACGCCCTGCGCGGCCCGGCCCCGCGCGACTGGACCGAGATTCGCAAACGCCTGTTGAAAGCGACCCAGCCCAGGCGCGACGGCGAGACCGTCTCGGACGCCCGCAAGGCCCGGCTAGCCGAGGCCCAGATTCTGGCCGACCAGCTGGAAACCTTACTGGCCCAGGCCTGCCTGCCGTTCGACGACGACGGTGATGCGCCTCTGGATCAGGCTGCCCGCACCCTGACCGAACTGGTCGAGGCCCTGGCCGGTCAGGCCGTCTGGTCCGGCCCGGACGGAGAGGCGGCGTCCGGCCTGTTGTCCGCCTTGATCGAGGGCGGAGCGTCCCTGGGCGATATCCGGCGGGTCGATTTCGCCGAACTCATCCAGGGCTTGCTGTCGAACGAGACCGTCCGCACCGGCGGTGCCACCCATCCCTCGCTACGAATTCTGGGGGCGATCGAAGCCCGACTGGTTCGGGCCGACCGCATGATCCTGGCCGGACTGGAAGAAGGCGTCTGGCCCAATGCCGCCCCGGTCGATCCGTTTCTGTCGCGGCCGATGAGGACGGCCCTTGACCTGCCGCCGCCAGAGCGCCGCCTGGGGCAGACGGCCCAGGACTTCGTCCAGGCGGCCTGCGCGGAAGAGGCCATCCTGGTTCATTGCGAGCGCTGGGGCGGCCAGCCCGCCGTCAAGTCGCGCTGGCTGTGGCGGCTGGAGATGATGACGCGCGGGGCCGACAGCGCGGCGACCCCGGTCGTCCTGTCGCGTCCCGGCGAGGCGGTGGCATTGGCCCGGGCGCTGGATGCCCCGCCGCCGGGTCCGCCCCGCTATGCCTCGCGGCCCATGCCCCGACCGCCTGTCGATCGGCGCCCGCGCGAAATGCCGGTGACCGGGGTCGAGCGCTGGGTTCGCGACCCCTATGCTGTCTATGCCCAGCGCATCCTGGGCTTGCGGGTCATGGAGCGCCCCGGAGCCTCGGCCGAGGCCATGGCGCGCGGCAATGCCATCCATGCCGCTATCGAGCGGATCGTCACTACCTGGCCCGACACCCTGCCCGAGGACTGCGCACCTCAGATCGAGGATTTCATCCACCAGGCCCTGCGCGAGGCCGGGTTCGAGGACGCCGCCATGGCGCGGGAGGGACCGCTGGCCCGCAACTGCGCCCGCTGGCTGGAGCGGTTCGAGCGCGACCGCCGCGCCCGGGGGGCCACCCTGCTGATCGAACAGAGCGGCCGCATGACCTTCGACGCCCCCTTCGGCCCTTTCACTTTGACGGCCAAGGCCGACCGGATCGAGCTGGATGCGGAAGGAGCCGCCGTCATCGACTTCAAGACCGGCCAGACCCCGACGCAGAAAGCGGTCATGGCCGGATTTTCACCCCAGTTGACCCTGACAGCCGCCATCCTGGCCGCCGGCGGCTTTGCCCCCACCGCCCCGGCGACGCAGGCAACCGAGCTGCTCTATGTGAAGATCACCGGTCGCGGCCAGGTCGGCACCGTCACCGATGCGGCCAAGAAGACCGGCAAACAGACCCTGGACGCGGCCCAGCTGGCTGAGCGGGAGCTGAACCGGCTGCGTGATGGGGTCGCCGCCTTCGACGACGTCGCCACGCCCTATGCCTCCTGGGTCGCGCCGCAGTTCATGGGCAATTTCGGCGGCAACTACGACCATCTGGCGCGCGTCTGGGAATGGCATGTGGTGGGCGGCGAGGACGAGGCTCCCGAATGACCGCCCCCTCGCCCCTCGCACAGGCCCGCGCCCATCAGGTCACCGCCGCCGATCCCGCCCGCTCGGTCTTTGTCACCGCCAATGCCGGGTCGGGCAAGACCACCACCCTGGTCGACCGGGTGGCGCGCCTGCTGCTGGCCCGGGTCCGCCCCGGCGAGATCCTGTGCGTCACCTATACCAAGGCCGCCGCCGCCGAGATGCAGGCCCGGCTGTTCGACAAGCTGGGCCAGTGGGCCGTGGCCGACGACCGAACCCTGAGCGCCTCCCTGGCCCGGCTGGACGGCCGCGACCCCGCCGCCCTGTCCGCCGCCGACCTGTCCGAGGCCCGCCGCCTGTTCGCCGACGCCCTGGAGACGCCGGGCGGGCTGAAGATCCAGACGATCCATGCCTTCTGCGAGAAGCTGCTGCGCCGCTTCCCGATCGAGGCCGGGGTCTCGCCCCGGTTCACCGTTCTGGAAAACGAGGCCGCCACCGCCCTGTCGCACGGCGCACGCGAAAGCCTGGCTCAGGCCGCCTTTGCCGATCCCGAGGGGCCGCTGGGCCAGGCCTTTGCCCATTTCGCCGTCAGCCTGGCGTGGAAGGATTTCAACGACCTGCTCGGCACGCTGGAGGCCCGCCGCGACGCCCTGGCCGACTATGTCGCCCGCGTCGAAACGGGCCAGGCCCCCGATCCCCACGCCCTGGTCGGGGTCAGCCCGGACGATACGGCGCAAGGGATCGAGGCCGACTTCCTGGCCTGGCTGAACCCGGCCGAATGGTCCGCCGCCGCCGACGGCTTCGCCACCGGCTCGGCCAACGACGTCAAGATCGCCGGCCAGATGCGCGCCACCGTCCCGCCGCAGGGGTCGGTCGAGGCGATGATGCCGCTGTTCATCGACTCCAAGGGCATCGCGCGCGAGACGTTTGGCACGAAGAAGGCCCCGCCCGCCGCCGCCGACTATCTGGCGCGGATCCAGCTGAAATATCTCGCCGTCCTGGATCGTCTGCGGTCGCTGCGCGTGGCCGAGGACACTGTCAAAGTGCTGACCCTGGCCCGCGCCCACGCCGCGCTTTACGAGGCGGCCAAGGCGGCGCGCGGGGCGCTGGATTTCGGCGATCTGGTCCGCCACACGGTCGATCTTCTGACCCGGCACGCCACCGCCGCCTGGGTTCTGTACAAGCTGGACGGCGGCATCGAACACGTCCTGATCGACGAGGCTCAGGACACGGCACCCGAGCAGTGGGCCATCTTCCGCGCCCTGACCGAGGAGTTCTTCTCCGGGGCCGGAGCCGGTCGCCGGGGCACCGAGCCCCGCATTCCGCGCACCGTCTTCGCCGTGGGGGATGAGAAACAGTCGATCTATTCCTTCCAGGGAGCCCGGCCCGAACGCCTGCGCCAGGAGGCCCAGGTCTATGACACCTTGGTGCGCGGGGCCGGGGCCGTGTTCCAGCAGGTGCCCCTGGACACCTCCTTCCGCTCGACCGAGGACGTGCTGGCCTTTGTCGACGCCACCTTTGCCGGGCCAGAGCGCAGCCGGGCCCTGGTCGGAGAGACGGGCGACATCACCGCCCACCAGCCCGCCCGCATGGGCGAGCGCGGCACCGTCGACCTGTGGCCCCTGTTCGTCGATCCTGAGATTCCAGAGCGCGAGGCCTGGAACGCCCCCGTCGACAAGGAAGGCACCGGCAGCGCCCGCAAACAGCTGGCTCAGGCCCTGGCCCGCAGCATCCGGCGCGAGGTCGAGAGCGGCATCGCTATCCATGATCCGAAGTCGCGCGAGGGTGCGCTGCGCCCGGTCGGCTACGGCGACTATCTGGTCCTGGTCCGCCGCCGCGACGCCACCTTCGAGGAGATCATCCGTGCCCTGAAGGGCGAAGGCGTGCCCGTGGCCGGGGCCGACCGGCTGAAGCTGAACGCCCATATCGTGTTCGACGACCTGATGGCCCTGGCGCGCTTTGCCCTCTATCCGCAGGACGATCTCAGCTTGGCCGAGGTGCTGCGCAGCCCCCTGTGCGACGTTTCGGACTTCGGCGATGCCGACAGCCTGTATCCCCTGGCCGACAAGGTCGACCGAGGCGGACGCGGCCTGTGGCAGACGCTTCAGGCCCGCGCGGGCGAGCACCCCGCCTGGACCGAGGCGCGCGACCTGATGCAGGCCGCCATCGGTGCCCGCGACCGCGATCCCTTTGCCTTTTTCTCCGGCATCCTGAACCGGGTGGGGGCCGATGGTCGCTCGGGCCGGGCGCGTATCCTGGCCCGGCTGGGCCGCGAGGCGGAGGAAGCGATCGACGAGACCCTGGCCCAGGTCCTGGCCGCAGAGGGGCGCGGCAGCACCGATCTGGAAACCTGTCTGTCCCTGCTGGAGGCCGCCGACGTCGAGGTGAAGCGCGAGATGGAGGGCGCGCGTGGCGAGGTGCGCGTCATGACCGTGCATGGGGCCAAGGGACTGGAGGCCCCCATCGTCATCCTGCCGGATACCACCGCTCGCGCCAAGCCGATGGGCCCGACCCTGATGCCCGTGACCCTGGATGACGAGGGCGAGGCCTGGCTGATGTGCCCCGGATCCAAGGGCGACGACTGCACCCGCTCGGCCGAGACCCGCCAGGCCCGGATCGACCGCACTGACGCCGAATCCCTTCGGCTGCTCTATGTCGCCCTGACGCGGGCCCGCGATCGGATCGTCATCCTGGGCAAGGGCACCAAAAAGCCCAAGGAGGGCTTCGAGGAGCGCAGCTGGTGGTCGGTCCTGACCGAGACCTTCCAGCGACTGGGCGATGAACAACCCGGCACCGTCCGCGATCTGGGCGAGGGGCGTCTGCGCTATGGCGTCGATCCCGTCGTCATGGCGACGCGCCCGGACGAGGCTGCGGCCACGGCCATTGTGCCCGCCTGGGCCCGCCAACGCCCCGCCCCCGACCCCGCCGCCCGGTTCCTGTCCCCGTCGCAACTGGATGAGGCGATCCGCATCGCCGCCCCTTCGCCCCTGGCCACGGCGGCGGGCGGACTGGGCCGGTTCCGGCGCGGCGACCTGATCCACCGGCTGCTGGAACGCCTGCCCGACCTGCCCACGGCATCGCGGCACGACGCGGCGGTACGGATGCTGGCGCGCGAGCGCGGCCTGTCGGACGAACAGCGCGGCGAGATGATCGCGGCGGCCCTGGGCGTGCTGGACGATGTCCGCTTCGCCCCCGTCTTCGGGCCCGGCTCGCGGGCCGAGGTGGCGGTCACAGGATCGGCTCCCGGCCTGCCGCCCGGCGTCTCCATCTCGGGCCGGATGGACCGGCTGGTCGTGACGGCCGATCGGGTTCTGGTCGTGGACTACAAGACCAACCGCCCGGCCCCGGCCCGCATTGAGGATGCCGACCCGGCCTATGTCCGTCAGATGGCGGCCTATGTCGCGGTGCTGAAACGGCTCTATCCGGACCGGGCGGTCGAGGCGGCCCTGGTCTGGACCGACGGCCCCGACCTCATGCCCGTCCCGGCCGAACTGATGGAGCGCGCCCTCACCCCCCTCCGTTGATTTCCGGCGGAATCACCCCCACATCGAGCCTCGACACCGCGCGGGCCCGACGGCCCCCACAGACGAAAGAGAACCCCATGGCTACGCTGAAGGTCACCGATGACAGCTTTGAAACCGACGTCCTGAAATCATCCCAGCCCGTGCTGGTCGATTTCTGGGCCGAATGGTGCGGCCCCTGCAAGCAGATCGGCCCGGCCCTGGAACAGATCGCCGACGAACTGGCCGGTCAGGTGACGATCGCCAAGGTCAACATCGACGATTCGCCCATGGTCCCGTCCAAGCTGGGCGTGAAGGGCATCCCGACCCTGATGCTGTTCCGCGACGGGGCCATGGCCTCGATGAAGGTCGGTGCCATGCCCAAGGGCAAGATCGTCGAATGGCTGGCCGAACAGGGCGTCGGCCCTGCGGCCTGACCGGCTTCGATCCATCAGCTGAAATTGAAAACGCCCTGCCGTCCTCGGACCGCAGGGCGTTTTTGTTGTGCGCTGGATAGCCTCGGCCCTACGCAGCCAGGGCGGTTTCCGAAGCGATGATCCGGCTTGCGGCATGGACGACCGCGCCGATCCGCAGGGCGGCCTGGACCTGGGTGTTGGCGATGCCGTGCTTGCGCAGTTCGCCCTCGTGGGCGTCCAGGCAGGCACCGCAGCCGTTGATAGCGCTGACCGCCGTCGACCACAGTTCGAAATCCATCTTCTCCACGCCCGGATTGGCCAGGACGTTCATCCGCAGACGGGCCGGCAGGGTGGTGTATTCGTGGTTCTTCATCAGGTGCAGCGAACGATAGTAGATGTTGTTCATGCCCATGATGGCCGCCGCCGCCTTGGCCGCGTTCATGGCTTCCGGGCTGAGGACGGTCGCGGCCTGGGCCTCGATCGCGCGGACCACCGGGGCCACGCCGATGGCATGGGCCGAGGCCAGGAAGGTGCCCCACTTCTGCTGGTCGCTCAGGATGGTCTCCGAGGCCAGCGAGGACAGGTTCAGCGAAATGTCCTTGGCATAGGCCGGCAGCAGGTCGCGCAGGGTGTCGATCGACATTGTTGTTCTCCTTCGGAGAGGTCGGCTACCGCTCGACGCACGGCGTCTCGCTACTTGAGCCGAAGGGCATCACGGGGACCTGCACGCGTCGGCGCTCAAGCAGCGAGCGACCGCGTCGTGATCGACAGCGCCCCTAAATGAAACGAGCGAGCGGCGACAGCATCACTGCTGCCGCCCTCACATTCTGCCTTAAGCCGCGAGCGTCTCGCCGCCCAGGGGACGGTTGCAGGCGCACAGTTCGTCGGTCTGCAGGGCGTCGACGACGCGCAGGGTGTCGGCCGGGGCGCGGCCCACGTTCAGGTTGGTCACATAGACGTGCTGGACCACATTGTGCGGATCGACCACGAAGGTGGCGCGCAGGGCGACGCCCTCGGCTTCGTCCAGAACGCCCAGGGCGCGGGCGAATTTGCCGCCGTTGTCGGCGAACGACCAGATCGGCAGCTTGTCGAGATCGGCATGGTCGCGGCGCCAGGCCAGCTTGACGAATTCGTTGTCGGTCGAGCCACCCAGGACGACGGTGTCACGGTCGGCGAAGTCGCGGCCCAGCTTGGCGAACTCGGCGATTTCGGTCGGGCAGACGAAGGTGAAGTCCTTCGGATAGAAGAAGATGACCTTCCACTTGCCCTCGAACGATTCGTTCGTGATCGCCTCGAAGGCCGAGACGCCGTTTTCTTCGTGATTGTTGAAGCCCGGCTTCACGCCGACGACTTTGAACTCAGGCAGTGTCTGACCGACGCCCAGCATATGCGTATCTCCATTTTGCATTGGTTCGCGCGCCGGCAAGGGGGAGGCGGCGCGCTGCACCCGCGAAATGGGATGTTGCGCTGCACAAGTCAAGCAAGTTAAACCTGCAGCCTCGATAGATTTTTCCTATGCCGCCGCTGTCTTTCGCACGAAGGCGCGCCCGGCATTGATGGCCATCACGGCGGCTGGCACCGTCAGCATCGCGCCGATCAGGAAAGGCCAGTCGTGGCCGATGCCCGAGAAGATCGCCCCCGCCACGATCGGCCCAAAAATCCGCGCGATCGAGCTGGTCGCCATGTTCAGGCCCAGCATCGCCCCCTGCCGGTCCGGCTGGACCGAGCGCGAGATCAGGGCCGAGACATTGGGCATGGTCAGGGCCATCCCCAACGCCCCGAACGCCATGATGACGGGCACCCACTCCTGCGACGGCGACATCACCTGGCCGATCAGACCGGCCCCGAACAGCAGACAGCCGAAGGCCAGGACGCGCGCCTCTCCAAAGCGCCTGGCCAGCCGCCCGGCGATCAGTGCCTGGCCGATCACCGACACCACGCCCACCGCCATGAAGGCCAGACCCACCTCGCGCGCGCCCCAACCATAGCGGGACTCGGCCCACAGGCCGAAGGTGGACTCCATGCCCGAGAAACCGGCCATGTAAATCAGGGTCACCAGCAGGACCCGCGACACCACCGGATCGGCAAAGGCCTGATGCAGCCCGGCCAGGAACCGCTGCGGCGGCGGGGTCTCGGCCGTCGCCCGGACGCGGCTTTCCTTCAGGAAGACGACCACGCCGACGGCGGCCAGGGCCGCCAGGGCGGCAGCCACGAAGATCGGCAGCTGATAGCCTAGCCGACCCAGGTCCTCACGCACCAGAACCCCGCCCAGACCCGGCCCGACGATGAAGCCCAGGCCGAAGGCGGCCCCGATCAGGCCCATCCGCCCCGCCCGCTTGTCCGGCGGGGTAACGTCGGCGACATAGCCCTGGACCGTCGAGATATTGCCCGCGCCCAGGCCGGTAAACAGGCGGATGGCGATGGCCGCCCAGATGTTGGGCGCAAAGGCCAGCATCAGATAGCCGACCGCATTGGCCGCCACGGTGATCAGCAGGACCGGCCTGCGCCCGATCCGGTCCGACAACCGACCCCAGAAGGGCTCGGCGAAGAACTGGCCCAACGAATAGGCCGAGAACATCAGGGCGATCTGCCAGGCCTGGGCCTCCAGGCTCTGACCAAAGAAGGGCAGCAGCGGCACCACCAGCCCGAAGCCCACCAGATTGATGAAGACCACGGCGAACAACACGGCCAGTGCCGCCCTCTCATCGCGCGCGGGCGGAGTGGCAGAGGGCGTCGTGTCGGTTTGCGTCATGAGACGCGAGATAGCGCGGATCGACCGATCACGCGATGCGCATTTCGGCGCGCTGAGGACCGCTCTCCACGCCGCATGGCGCGGAGAGCGTCAGCCTCTATTTCGGTGCCAGGATCATGATCATCTGGCGGCCTTCCATGCGCGGTGCGAACTCGACCTTGGCGATTTCGTCGAAATCGGCCTGGACCTTGTTCAGCAGCTTCATGCCCAGTTCGGGGTGCGCCATTTCGCGGCCACGGAAACGCAGGGTCACCTTGACCTTGTCGCCCTCCTCGAAGAAGCGATGCATGGCCTTGGCCTTAACGTCATAGTCGTGGACGTCGATATTGGGCCGCAGCTTGATCTCTTTCAGCTCGACGACCTTCTGACGCTTGCGCGCCTCGGCCTTCTTCTTCTGCTCCTGGAAGCGGAATTTGCCGTAATCGAGGATCTTGCACACCGGCGGATCGGCCGTGGCGACGATCTCGACCAGATCCATTCCGGCCTCCTCTGCGGCTTCGAGCGCGGACGAGGTCGGCATGACGCCCTGCTTCTCGCCATTCTGATCGATGAGCAGAACGCGGGGGGCGCGGATTTCCTGGTTCATACGCGGCCCATCCTTGACGGGCGGCGTTTGCATGGGACGGCGAATGGGCGTCGTTTCCTTATGTGGGCGAAGAGTTCGTCAGGTCGCGAAAGGGCACGCGACCGCCGGTCGCGTTCACTTCCCATCCCTATATGACCGTGAAAGGCCCGTGGTTCAAGGCTCGGCAGCCGGGTGATAGGCGTCATACAGGTCCAGCACGGCCTGGAAGACACGATCAACGTCCAGCGCCTCGATCGGTGCAAACTGGCCATGGTTGGGGTTGGAGGCCACGGTGCGGGTGTGCGGACCCCATGCCCCATACAGCCACCACTCGGTCGGACCGAAAAGGCCCAGCGTCGGCCGCCCGACGGCAGCCGCCACATGCATGAGGCCGGAATCGTTGCCGACGAACAGCGCGGCCCGCTCCATCGCCGCCGCCGAGGCCAGGATGTCGCCCCGCCCTATGAAATCCATGCCCCGCGCCCCTGCCTCCGCCAGGGTTGGGGCTGCGAACGGCTCATCTCCCGGCCCGCCCATGGGCATGAACCGCCAGCCGTCGAAGCGCGGCTCGGCCAACAGGCGCGCCGTCAGTTCCCCCCACCGTTCGGGCGACCAGCTCTTGCCGGGCTGATTGGCGATCGGAGCCAGGGCCAGGATCGGTCCCGGCCCGGCCCCTGACGCCAGCTGCGGCGCGATCACGGCCTCGGCGTCGCGGCGCGCCTTGTCGTCCAAAAAGATTTCCGGCTCCAGATCGGCGAGGGCCCCCATCATCCGCGACACGGTCTGGACCTTGCGCCCGCCCTCATAGCTGCGGCTGTAGATCTTGCGGACCTTGGCCCTCAGCTGCCAGGCCAGCAGCGAGCCCCGGATATCGATCACCATGGCCCAGCGCGTGGCAAAGGTCTGTCGCCACAGGGCGATCCAGTGCCCGGCCATCTTCTTCTTGTGCAGGACGATGACCCGCACCACGCCCGGGGCCGATCGGAACAGGGCCGCTGCGGGCGGGCCGCAGGCGACGGTGATCGCCGCCCCTGGCACCTGGCGGTCGATCTCGCGGATCACGCCCGAGGCGATGACGCAGTCGCCGATCCGGTCGGGGGCCACGAACAGGACCTGGGGCCGTTCAGCGGTCATGCGCGGGGTGACCCGGCCGGATAGCGGGTCTGAAGCGCCAGCACCGCCTCCAGAACCTGATCCACGCTCAGGTCCTCGATCGGGGCGAACTGGCCCTGGACCGGATTGCTGGCCACCGTCGCCGTGCGCGGCCCGCGCGGGCCGTACAGCCACCACTGCGTCGGGCCGAACAGGCCCAGGGTCGGCGTTCCCGCCGCCGCCGCCGTGTGCATCAGGCCGGAATCATTGCCGACGAACAGATCCACCCGGGTCAGGGCCGCCGCCGAGGCCAGTATGTCCCCCTTGCCCACGAAATCGATGCCCCGCTCGCCCGCCGCCGCCAGCATGGGCACGGCAAAGGGCTGGTCGCCCGGCCCGCCGATGGCCATGAAGCGCCAGCCGTCGAACCGGGGCTCGGCCTTCAGACGCTCCACCAGCTGTCCCCAGCGCTCGGCGGGCCAGCTCTTGCCCGGCTGCACCGCAATGGGGGCCAGGGCGATGATCGGACCGGGTCCGGCCCCGCCCGCCAGCTGAGGCTCAAGCACGGTCCGGGCCCTTTCCCGCGCCGCATCGTCGATGAACAGCTCCGGCTCCAGCGGCCGGTCAAGCCCCATCAGGGCCCCGATCATCTCGACCTTGGGCTGGCCCTTTTCCAGCCGCCGGCCATAGACGTACCGCTCCCTGGCCCTCACCAGCCAGGCGGTGATCGAGCCGCGGGTGTCGATCACGACGTCCCAGCGCGAGCCCGCCACCTGTCGCCAAAGCGAGCGCCAGTGCCCGGCGCGCGGGGCCTTGTCGATGACGATGGTCCGCTCCACCCCCGGCGCCGACCGGAAAAAGGCCGAGGACGGACCGCTGGCCACCACGGTAATCGCCGCCCCCGGCCATCGCCGCCCGATCTCGCGCATGATGCCGGACGCGATCACATGCTCGCCGATCCGGTTGGGACTGACGAAAAGGACCTTGGGTCGGGCATCGGCTTGGGGCAAGGAAACCGCCTTGGGATCGTTTCAGGTCGGCTGGCTATCAGGCCTTGGCGATTTGGGCGAGAGGCAGCCCACGAAAGAGGGGCCATGAAAGAGAGGGCCATGACAGACAGCGATCAGATCCTCTACCGCCCCGATGGCGAGACCCTGGCCTGGCGGTCGGTGGCGGGCACCGGCCCCACCGTCCTGTGGATCGGCGGCTTCCGCTCGGACATGGAGGGGACCAAGGCCCTGGCCCTGGAGGCGGCGGCCCGCGAGCGGGGCTGGTCCTATGTCCGCTATGATCATTTCGCCCACGGCCGCTCGTCCGGCGACTGGCGCGCGGCCACCGTCGGGCGCTGGCGGGCCGATGCCATCGCCATGATCGACCATCTGGACGGGCCGGTGATCCCTGTCGGCTCCTCCATGGGCGGCTGGGTCGCGCTTCTGGCCGCCCTGGCCCGGCCCGAGCGGATGGCGGGACTGGTCCTGGTCAATCCCGCCCAGGACTTTACGGAGCGGCTGATGTGGCCCGGCCTGGACGATCACATCCGTCAGGCCATTGTGCGCGACGGCGAGGCGACGATCACCGAAGACGGCCTGGGATCCTATGTCCTGACCCGCGCCATGTTCGAGGAGGCGCGCGAGTGGCTGTTGCTGGACGCCGCCATTCCGGTGCCCGCGCCGGTGCATATTCTGCAGGGCCGGGCCGACGATGTCGTGCCCTGGACGCACCAGTCCGCCCTGCTGGATCGGCTGACCGGCGGCGATGTCCGGCTGGACCTGATCTCAGGCGGCGACCACCGCCTGTCGTCTCCTTCGGACCTCGCCCGGCTGGTCGCGGCGGTCGAGGGCTTACGAGAATAAGGTTCCGCTTGAGGAACCGGCCCGGACACGCCACCTTCCTCCATCATGTCCGACCGATCCGCAGGTCTGGCCCCCTCGCGTGTCGTCGCGGTCCTGGGGCCCACCAACACCGGCAAGACCCACCTGGCGGTCGAGCGGATGCTGGGCCACGCCTCGGGCATGATCGGTCTGCCGCTGCGGCTTCTGGCCCGCGAGATCTACGAGCGGATCGTCACCCGGCGCGGGGCCAATGCCGTCGCCCTGATCACGGGCGAGGAAAAGATCGTCCCCCCGCGCGCCCACTATTTCGTCTGCACGGTCGAGGCCATGCCGCTGGAGCGGTCGGTCGAGTTCCTGGCGGTGGACGAGATCCAGCTGGTCGCAGACCCCGCACGCGGCCATGTCTTCACCCAGCGGATGCTGCACGCCCGGGGCCGGTCCGAGACCATGTTCCTGGGCGCCGGGACCATGGCCCCGCTGATGCGGTCCCTGATCCCCGACCTGGAGATCGTCACGCGCGAGCGGCTGTCCACCCTGTCCTATGCCGGGTCCAAGAAGCTGACCCGCCTGCCCCGGCGCAGCGCCATCGTCGCCTTCAGCACCGACCAGGTCTATGCCATCGCCGAGCTGATCCGCCGTCAGAGGGGCGGGGCCGCCGTGGTCATGGGCAGCCTCTCGCCCCGCACCCGCAATGCCCAAGTGGCCCTGTTCCAGTCCGGCGAGGTCGATTTTCTGGTGGCCACCGACGCCATCGGCATGGGGCTGAACATGGACGTCGACCATGTCGCCTTCGCGGGCCTGCGAAAATTTGACGGCCGCCGCACCCGCTGGCTGCATGCCCATGAGATCGGCCAGATCGCTGGACGGGCGGGCCGCCACCTGCGCGACGGCACCTTCGGCGTCACCGGCGAGACCGAGGGTCTGGACGCCGACCTGGTCGAACAGGTGGTCGAGCATCGCTTCGATCCGGTCGAGGCGGCCGAATGGCGCAATGGCAAGCTGGATTTCGACAGCCTGCCCGACCTGCTTCGCTCCCTGGTCACCCTGCCCCAGCGACGCGGCCTCAGCCTGTCGGAACAGGCCCTGGACGAGACCCTGCTGCGCCGCCTGATGACCGACGAGGAGGTCCAGAAGATCGGCCGTTCGCGCGGGGGGCTGATGCGCCTGTGGGAGGCCTGCCAGCTGCCCGATTTCGAAAAGACCACGCTGGATGAGCACGCCCGCCTGGCCAAGTCGGTGTTCCAGGCCCTGACCGGCCCGACCGGCCGACTGGAGGAGGACTGGATCGCCCCCCGGTTCCAGGCCCTGGACCGCGAGGATGGCCAGATCGACCAGCTGTCGGCCCGGCTGTCGGGGGTCCGCACCCTGTCCTATGTCGCCAACCGCCCCGACTGGCTGCGCGGAGCCAAGGAGTGGCGTGAACGCACCCGCGCGCTGGAAGACCGCCTGTCCGATGTGCTGCACGAGCGGCTGACCGCCCGCTTCGTCGACCGGCGCACCACCGCCCTCCTGCGGTCGCTGAACGACAGTGTCGGGCCCTTGGCGGATGTGTCCGAGGATGGAGCCGTGCATGTGGATGGCGAGGCGGTGGGCCGTCTGGACGGCGTCCATTTCCGGCCCGAGACGGGCGGCAGCGCCTTGGCGGATCGCACCCTCAAGACCGCCGCCCTGCGTGCTGTGGGGCCCGAGATCACCCGCCGCCTGGGCCGCCTGGCCGCCGACGACGATAGTCAGTTTTCCGTCACCCCGACCGGCGACGTCCTGTGGCGCGGCGATCTGGCCGCCCGCATCGCCGGGCCAGAGCCCTTTGCCCCCCGCGTCCGACTGATCGGCGACCTCGGCCCACAGGCGGCGCGCGATCGGGCCCAGCGCCGGATCGAGGCCTGGCTGGCGGCCGAGGCGGGCCGGGCCCTGCGCGACCTGCGCCGTCTGAAACAGGCGGTCGAGACCGGCAGCCTGAAGGGCCTGCCGCGCGGCATCGCCTTTCGCCTGATCGAGGCGGGCGGGCTGATCGACCGGCGCGACGTGGCCCGCGACCTGGCCGCCCTCAGCCAGGTCGAGCGCCGCACCCTGCGCACCTTCGCCATCCGGGTCGGCACCCATTCGGTCTGGCTGCCGGGTTTGATGAAGCCCCGCGCCCGCGCTTTTGCCCTGGCCTTCACCGGCACCGCGCCGCTGGCCCAGCCTGCCCCCGCGACAGGAGGGCCGACGGCCCTGATCCCCACGCCCCCGGTCGTGCCGTCGGCGCGGGCCCTGTCGGCCATGGCGCTGCGTCACCTCGGCCCCTGGCTGGCTCCGGTCGAGGCGCTGGAGACCCTGGCCGATCGCCGCTCCGCCGCCGCCGCCGCCGAGCCCGGCCGCCCGCCACGCCTAACGCCCGAGGACCTCGCCGCCCTCGGCTGGACCGAGGCCCAGGCCCGCCAGATCACCCAGGCGCTGAAGACCGACCGCGCCCGCCAGCCCGACAAGCCCGGCACCCAGCCCCGCCCCGTAAAGGACAGCCCCTTCGCCGCCCTCGCCGCCTTAACGCCCGTGGCTCCCGCCCGAAAGGCCCGGCGGCGTCGGGCACGTTAGGGAACCGCAAGGTTCTTTAGGCGGTGTGGAAAAACCTCACTCTTGCCTACTGCAATTATTTCTGTTTTTCTAGAAATATGGAATCTGAGGCAGCGCTTCTGGCTTTTGGCGCGATGTCGCAGCCTACGCGGCTGGCGGCCCTGCGTGCGCTGATCGCGGCGGAGCCGGAGGGTTTGGCCGCCGGAGCATTGGCCAGGGACCTGGGTGTTCCGGACAATACCCTGTCCACCCATCTGGGCCTGCTGTCTCGGGCGGGCCTGGTCACGTCGGAACGACGGGGTCGGTCCGTGGTCTATCGCGCCAACATCGATCAGGTGCGCGCCCTGGTGCTGTTCCTCGTGGCCGACTGTTGCGGCGGTCGGGCCGACCGATGCGAGCCGATCCTGGCCGAACTTCTGCACTGCTGTCCCTGAGGTTCCGATGGACATCGTCATCTACCACAACCCCGCCTGCGGGACGTCGCGCAACACCCTGGCCCTGGTCCGCCACGTGGGCATCGAGCCGCACGTCGTCGAGTATCTGAAGACCCCGCCCTCGCGGGCCCTGGTCGCCGAACTGGCCGCCCGCACAGGCGCACCCTTGCGCGCCCTGCTGCGAGAGAAGGGCACGCCCTATGCCGAGCTCGGCCTGGACGACCCCGCCCTGACTGATGACCAGTTGCTGGACGCGATCGAGGCGCATCCAATCCTGCTGAACCGGCCCCTCGTGGTCTCGCCGCTAGGGGTGCGGCTTTGCCGTCCGTCCGAGGCCGTGCTGGACCTGTTGCCGACCGAAGGCCTCAAGCCCTTCGTCAAGGAAGATGGCGAGGTCGTGGTTGACGAGACCGGGAAAAGGGTCCGCTGATGGTCGACACGCCCGTCGCCCATGCTGGCCCCCCGCGGCGGCTGTCGTTTCTCGACCGCTGGCTGACGCTGTGGATTTTCGCCGCCATGGCGCTGGGGGTGCTGCTCGGCACGGTCGTCCCCGGCCTGCCCGCCTGGCTGGACAGTCTGTCGGTCGGCTCGACCAACATCCCGATCGCCATAGGCCTGATCCTGATGATGTATCCACCCTTGGCAAAGGTGGATTACGAGGCCCTGCCCCGCGTCTTCGCCGACAGGCGGGTGCTGGCCCTGTCGCTGTTTCAGAACTGGGTGCTGGGCCCGGTCCTGATGTTCGTCCTGGCCGTGATCTTCCTGCGTGATCAGCCGGAGTACATGACCGGCGTCATCCTGATCGGCCTGGCCCGCTGCATCGCCATGGTGCTGGTCTGGAACCAGCTGGCGCGCGGCGACAATCAGTATGTGGCCGGTCTTGTGGCCTTCAACTCGGTCTTTCAGATCGTCTTCTTCAGTGCCTACGCCTGGTTCTTCCTGTCCTTCCTGCCACCCCTGTTGGGGCTGGAGGGCAGCGTGGTCGACGTCGGCTTCTGGACCATCGCAGGCGCAGTCCTGATCTATCTCGGCCTGCCGTTCCTGGGCGGCTTCCTCACGCGCCGCACTCTGATCGCCCGCAAGGGTGCCGACTGGTACGCGCACTGTTTCCTGCCCCGCATCGGCCCGATCACCCTGATCGCCCTCTTGTTCACCATCCTGGCCATGTTCAGCCTGAAGGGCGCGGACGTCGTCGCCCTGCCGCTGGATGCGCTCCGCATCGCCATCCCCCTGACGATCTATTTTCTCGTCATGTTCGTGGTCAGCTTCCTGATGGGTCGGTTGATAGAGGCCGACTATCCGCGCACCACGGCCCTGGCCTTCACCGCAGCGTCCAACAACTTCGAGCTGGCGATCGCCGTCGCCATCGCCGCCTTCGGCCTGGCCAGCCCGGTCGCCTTCGCCGCCGTGATCGGGCCGCTGGTCGAGGTGCCGGTGCTGATCCTGCTGGTCTCGGTCGCGCTGTGGCTCGGACGCCGCTTTTTCCCTGCCACCGCGCCGGCCAAGGAGGCCTGCTGATGGAACGACTTCGCCCCCTGTCGGACCCCGATCATTTGCCGGCGCTGGCCCCCGCCTTCCTGTCCTCGAACCCTGCCGCCGGGCTCGGTCCCGCCGACCACCCGCCGCGCATTCTCCTGCTCTATGGATCGCTGCGGGAACGCTCATACTCGCGCCTGTGCGTGGAGGAGGCGGCGCGGCTGCTGCGCTTCATGGGCTGCGAAACGCGCATCTTCGACCCGTCCGACCTGCCCCTGACCGATCAGGTCGCCGGCGACGATCATCCCGCCGTCCACGAAATGCGCCAGCACGCGATGTGGTCCGAGGGCATGGTCTGGTGCAGCCCCGAGCGGCACGGCCAAGTCTCCGGCATCATGAAACTGCAGATCGACCACCTGCCGCTGAACATGGGCGGAATGCGACCGACCCAGGGCCGGACCCTGGCGGTCATGCAGGTGTCCGGCGGCTCCCAGAGCTTCAACGCCGTCAACACCCTGCGCCTGCTTGGCCGCTGGATGCGGATGATCACCATCCCCAACCAGTCCAGCGTCGCCAAGGCCTATCAGGAGTTTGACGACGAGGGCCGCATGAAGCCCTCGGCCTATTACGACCGGATCGTCGATGTGATGGAGGAACTGGTGCGTTTCACCCTCCTGACCCGGCCCCACGCCGCCCAACTGGTGGACCGGTATTCAGAGCGGAAGGAGGCCGGAAGGACGATCAACGCTGACCGTGATTTGTCGGCCATCGCTCTCCGGAGCTGAGGCCGGCGGTTGCAGTCTAAGGACGCTGCCGCCTGGCACCGCCCTGCTCAACGAGAGCACGTCGAACCATAGCGCACGAAAAAGGGGCCCGGCGCCTTCGCACCGAGCCCCCGTCTTCACGACTGGCCTGAAGGATCAGGCAGCCAGTTTCTGGGCCCGCAGACGCGCCTTGGGCAGGTCGTAGCGGTCATTCTCCATGACCTGGACCCAGGCCTTGACGAAGTCGCGCACGAATTTCTCGCCCGCATCGGCGCTGGCATAGACCTCGGCCAGGGCGCGCAGCTGCGAGTTGGCACCGAACACCAGGTCGGTGCGCGTCGCCGTCCAGCGGTGCTCGCCGGTGTCGCGATCGGTGCCGACGAAGGTTTCGTCCCCGCGTCCGTCGACCTGTTTCCAGGCCGTGCGCATGTCCAGCAGATTGACGAAGAAGTCGTTGGTCAGCTGGCCCGGACGATCGGTCAGGACGCCGTCCTTGGCGTCCTTGTGATTGATGCCCAGGACCCGCAGGCCGCCGACCAGAACCGTCATCTGCGGGGCGGTCAGGCCCAGCAGCTGCGACCGATCGACCAGCAGTTCCTCGGTCGGGACGTTGAACCGGACCTGCAGATAGTTGCGGAAGCCGTCGCAGCGGGGCTCCAGCACCTTGAAGCTGTCGGCATCGGTCTGTTCGGCGCTGGCGTCGGTCCGGCCGGGGGTGAAGGGCACTTCGATGTCGTGGCCGGCGGCCTTGATGGCCTGTTCGACCCCGACCGACCCGCCCAGCACGATCAGGTCGGCGATGGAGACGTTCAGGCCGCTGGCGGCCTGGATGCCTTCATAGACCTTGAGCACCCGGTCCAGCTTTTCAGGCTCGTTGACGTCCCAGCTGCGCTGCGGCTCCAGCCGAATGCGGGCACCGTTGGCCCCGCCCCGGTGGTCAGACCCGCGCCAGGTCGAGGCCGAGGCCCAGGCCGTACGCACCAGATCGGCGACCGATAGGCCCGAGGCGGCGATATGGCCCTTCAGCGCGGCCACATCGGCCTCGGTCAATTTGGGGCCGGTGTGGGCGGGGATTGGGTCCTGCCAGATCAAGTCCTCGGCCGGGACTTCCGGGCCGTGGTAACGGATCTTGGGTCCCATGTCGCGGTGGCACAGCTTGAACCAGGCCCGGGCGAAGGCGTCGCCGAAATAGGCCGGATCGGCGCGGAAGGCCTCCATGACCTTGCGGTATTCGGGATCGAATTTGAACGCCATGTCGGCGGTGGTCATCATGGTCGGAACCCGCTTGCCCGGCGTATGGGCGGCGGGGGCCAGGGTGTCGTCGGGATTGCCGACCGGCTGCCACTGCTTGGCTCCGGCCGGGCTGCGGACCAGCTCATAGTCGTGGTCCAGCAGCATGTCGAAATAGGTCATGTCCCAGGTGATCGGCGTCGGGGTCCAGGCCCCCTCGATCCCCGAGGTGATGGTGTGGTCGCCGATGCCGCTCTCGTGACCCGAGACCCAGCCCAGGCCCTGCTGGGCGATGTCCGCGCCCTCCGGGCTGACGCCGACCAGCTTGGCATCGCCCGCGCCGTGGGCCTTGCCGAAGGTATGCCCCCCGGCGGTCAGGGCGGCCGTCTCGACGTCGTCCATGCCCATCCGCTCGAATGTGATGCGGATGTCGCGTGCCGACTGCAGGGCATCGGCCACGCCGCCGGGGCCTTCCGGGTTCACATAGATGAGGCCCATCTGGATGGCGGCCAGCGGGTCTTCCAGCACCATTTCCTTGTCGGGCTGGATGCGGGTCTCATTGCCCTCTTCGCCGACCCATTTCTCTTCGGTGCCCCAATAGACGTCCTTTTCCGGTTCCCAGACGTCGGCCCGGCCTCCGCCGAAGCCGAAGACCGGCCCGCCCATCGACTCGATGGCGACATTGCCGGCCAGAATCATCAGGTCCGCCCAGGACAGGCTGGCCCCGTACTTCTGCTTGATCGGCCACAGCAGGCGACGCGCCTTGTCCAGGTTGCCGTTGTCCGGCCAGGAGTTCAGCGGCGCGAACCGCTGCTGGCCGGCCCCGCCGCCGCCGCGCCCATCGCCGGTGCGATAGGTGCCGGCCGAGTGCCAGGCCATACGAATGAAGAAAGGGCCATAGTGGCCATAGTCCGCCGGCCACCAGGGCTGGCTGTCGGTCATCAGAGCATGCAGGTCGCGCTTCAGGCCCTCGTAATCGATCTTTTTGAACGCCTCGACATAGTCGAAGTCGTCGCCCATCGGATCGCCGGTCTTGCCCTGCTGATGCAGGATGTCGACGGACAGGTGGTTCGGCCACCAGTCACGGTTGGTCCGGCCCAGCAGCGACCGCAGCGCGGCCGGCTCCTTCTTGGGATCGTGGAGAGGCGAGGGGCCGCCGGCGTTTCCGTCCATGATGAGCTGTCCTATCTTGGTTGTAGGTTGGGTCAGTGTCCCTATTCTACTCCAGCTTCGCCATCAACTTAAGTTTATTGTTTTGATGCTGTCGATAATATCGATCTATGCGTGAGGCTTGCCGGATCGACGTCTGGCTGTGGCGGGCGCGGTTCGCGCGCACCCGCTCCCTGGCCGCGAGCATGGTCGAAGCGGGGCGGATCAGGCTGACCCACAACGGAGCCCAGGTCCGACTGGACAAGGCCAGCCGCTCGATTCATCCGGGTGATGATCTGGTCTTTGCCCTGGGCGAGCGTATCATCGCCCTCCGTATCGTGTCGCTGGGCGAGCGGCGCGGACCCCCGGCGGAGGCCCGCGCCCTGTACGCGCCACTGGACGAGGCTTAACCCACGAGCATGGGGCTCAAGTAGCGAGCCGCCGCGCGGCGAGCGATAGCCCACTCTTGAACAACGGCCTCACGTAGCGAGCCACCGCGTGACGAGCGATAGCCCCCCTTCACCTACTGAACCGCGACGAACTCGCCCTCGATGTGCAGTTCGACCTCGTCGCCGATGGCGGGCAGGCCATAAGTCATGCCGAAATCGGAGCGCTTGATCGTGGTCTCGCCGTCGAAGCCGACCCGGTACTGGCCGCGCTGTTCACCCGCCTGGTTGAACTCGACCTCCAGGGTCACCGGACGGGTGACATCCTTGATGGTCAGGTTGCCGACCACATCGGCTTCGGTCGGATCGTCGCTGTCGACGGTGATCGAGGTTGCCACGAAGGTGATGGTCGGGAACTGGGCCGCGTCGAAGAAGTCGGCCGATTGCAGGTGGGTCTTCAGACCCTCGGACGTATTGTCATGGCCGGCGACCGGCACGGTGGCCGTCAGGGTCGAAGCCGAGGGATTGGCCGGATCGAGCGTCAGGTTCGCCTCGACACCCGCAAACTGGCCGATATACGTCGAAAAGCCCAGGTGGTTGATCTTGTAGGTGATCTTCCCGTGCGCGGAGTCGAGTGTGTAGCGGCCGGCACGGACCTCGGCGGGGTTCTGGGTGAAGGCAGACTGGGCGATGACGCCGCCGGCCACGAGCGACAGGGCAATACCCCCAAGAAGGGCGGATCGGGCGATGAGACGCATGGGAAAGCTCCGTATAAAGGCGTTCGGAATCGCGCGATCTGCAATCGCACGTGCGACAGATAGGGGCGCTTGGACGCCAGTCCAAGCCTGCAAAGCCCGATATCTGCGCCGTTTGGTTGACACCGGGGCGACGGAAGGCCATTTCCGCCACCCGTCCTCCCCAATGCGCGAAGCCCGCCCATGACCTACATCGTCACCGACGCCTGCGTGAAATGTAAGTTCATGGACTGCGTCGAGGTCTGCCCCGTCGACTGTTTCTATGAGGGCGAGAATTTCCTGGTCATCGCGCCGGACGAATGCATCGACTGCGGCGTGTGCGAGCCCGAGTGCCCGGTCGATGCGATCAAGCCTGATACCGAGGACGAGCCGGACGGCAAATGGCTTCAGGTCAATGCCGACTATGCCAAGGTGTGGCCCAACATCACCGTCAAGGGCACCCCGCCGGCCGACGCAGAGGCTTTCGAGCGTGAGACCGGAAAATTCGAGAAATACTTCTCGGAAAAGCCCGGCAAAGGTTCCTGACGCACCCGCCCCTGGCGGGCAGCCGTTCGCGCAGGACGGGCAGTCCGGCATCGGACGTTTTGAAATTCTGCGATTTTGTGATAGGTTCCTTGCATTGGGTCGGGCGGTCCGCGATTTCTTCGCGCCGCCCGCGTTTGCGACAGAACTCCGGCCACGAAGCCGGGGTCGGCCAGAGGTTCGGTGATCCGTTTCCGTTTCGACCTTTGATCTGACGCCAACCGACGCGACAGCGCCGGTGGGTTCAGCAATTGCGTCGGCCGGTCTCGCTCGCTCCCTTTCGCCGGGAAAAGGATGACACATGACGACGAAGACGGGTCTGGAATTCAAGGTCGGCGACGCGGTCGTCTATCCGGCGCACGGCGTCGGCAAGGTTGCTGCCGTTGAGACGCAGGAAGTCGCCGGCATGTCTCTGGAGGTCTATGTCGTGACCTTCGACCACGAGAAGATGACACTGCGCGTTCCCACGAAAAAGGCCAAGACCGCTGGCCTGCGTTCGCTGGCCGCCGATGATGTGGTGACCAAGGCCCTGACCACGCTGAAGGGACGCGCCCGCATCAAGCGCACCATGTGGTCGCGCCGCGCCCAGGAATATGAAGCCAAGATCAACTCCGGCGACCTGATCTCGATCGCCGAAGTGGTCCGCGACCTGCACCGCGCCGACAGCCAGCCGGAACAGTCCTATTCCGAGCGCCAGCTGTATGAATCGGCTCTGGACCGGATGGCCCGCGAGGTCGCCGCCGCCAACCGGATCGACAAGACCGCCGCCGTCGAGCTGCTGGCCAAGTCGCTCAGCGCCAAAAAGGCCTTGGCACCCGCTGCCCCGGAAGCCGAGGCTGAAGCCGAAGCGGCCTGAACCGCCGACACGGCGAAATGACAAAAGGCCCCGGAGCGATCCGGGGCCTTTTTCTTTATTCTTTCTGGGCGCAGGACGGCCTCAGAAATACTCGGCGTTGGCGGGACACACCGCGTTCAATCGCCGGGCCGTGATGCTGGCCGGCAGATAGGGCGTGCCGCGAGCGATCTGGGCCCCACCGGTGAAGCGGAAGCTCTCGGGTTGATAGGTGCCGTTCAGGCGGATGCGGACCTGCCGACCCCGGCGGTCGGTGCAGACGCCCTCGAACCGGGCATTGCCGCCGCCCACGACCCGCGTCGGATAGGTGCAGGACCACCGACGCGTCGACAGACCGCCAAAGAAGCGGTTGATCTCGCTGGGCCGGACGCATTTCTGTTCGGTATCGCGCACCCCGACCGCGCTGGTCGTATATTCCCAGTAACCGGGCAGGACCTCGGTGCGAGATGCCTGCGCCTGGGGCGATGCGGCGGGCGCGGCCAGCATCATGGCACCGGCCAGCAGCGGAGCACCGAACACCAGCAGACGTGGCAGGCGGTCAGGAATGGCAGAAGCAATCTTGGACATGGCAGCCCCTTTGTTTCGTCTCGTCGTCAAGGATACAGCCGATATATGGCGGCATTTGAACAGGGGCTGAACGGCGGCCCATCTGCCGGCAGCGGTCGACAGGGAAAGGATCGGCCTTGACGCCGGAACCTCGGTTCCTCTATACGGCCCCCTCTCGCGCGGGGCCCTGTCCTGCACGACCCCGTTTCATGCTTTCGCTGCACCATTTGCGCGGGGGCCAAAGACCTTAAGGATCTGACGATGTCGCGTCGCTGCGAACTCACCGGGATCGGCCCCATGGTCGGCCACAGCGTGAGCCACTCGAACATCAAGACCAAGCGCCGCTTCCTGCCGTCGCTGAAGACGGTCAAGCTGGCGTCCGAGTCCCTGGGCCAGAGCTATTCCCTGCGGATTTCCAACGCCGCCCTGCGCACCCTCGACTACAAGGGCGGTCTGGACGCCTTCATCGTCAAGGCCCGCGACGAGCAACTGTCGGTCGCCGCCCAGCGCATCAAGCGCCAGGTCAAGGCCAAGCTGGCTGAACAGGCCGCTGCCGCCTGATCGGCTGTCCCGACTGCTGAAAAGACATGAGGCCGGTGGCAACACCGGCCTTTTTCTTTGCCTGTTCGGTCTGTGTCTCTAGGGTCGGTGCGTAGTCCGTCTTTTCGAGGTTTCCGGCATGGCGTCCCCCCTTCGTCTCGTCCTGATGGCGGCGACCGCCATGACCGTCGCCCTGACGGTGGCCCCGTCGGTGCAGGCCCAGACGGCGGGCGCGCGGACCTCCACCGAATGGACGCTGGACACCGGCCATCCCCGCACGCCCGAACAGCTGGCCATGCGGTTCGATGTGGCGGACCTGTCGATCAAGGTCATGCCGCAGACCCGCACGATCGAGGGGGTGGCGACCCTGACCTTCACCGCCGAGGCCCCCCTGGACCGGCTGGTGGTCGAACTGGACACCGTCTTCGACGTGGCCTCCGTCTCGGTCGATGGCGTCGATGTCGCCGCCGGCACCTGGACCAATCCCGAGGGCCGGATGACCATCCCCCTGGCCCAGCCACTGGCAGCAGGCGAAACGGCCCGGCTGCGCATCGCCTATTCGGGGGCCCCGCGCGTCGCCGTGAACGCGCCGTGGGACGGCGGCTTCGTCTGGTCCCGCGCGCCAGGCGGAAAGCCCTGGATTGCCACGGCGGTCCAGGGTGACGGCTGCGACCTGTTCTGGCCCTGTATCGACCATCCCATGTCCGAGCCGGGCCGGGTCGACCTGCACATCACCGTACCCTCGGACCTTTCGGCACCGTCCAATGGCCGCTTCCTGGGCAAGCAGGATCATGGCGACGGCTGGACGACCTGGAACTGGACCGCGCGCGATCCAAACAACTATGCCATCGCCCTGACCGTCGGCCCCTATGTCGAGCTGACCGGCACCTATGAGAGCCGGTTCGGCAACACCATCCCCCTGCATTTCTGGCACTTGGACAGCGCTGACCCGACCCGGGCCGCCGGTCTGTTCGCCGAGTTCGGACAGCAGCTGGAATTCTATGAGCGGGTCATCGGCCCCTTCCCCTTTGCCGACGAGAAGATGGGGGTCGTCGAGACGCCGCACCTGGGCATGGAGCACCAGACGATCAACGCCTATGGCAACGGTTACAAGAAGGATGACACCGGCTACGACTGGCTGCTGCACCATGAACTGGCGCACGAATGGTTCGGCAACCAGATGACCAATGTCACCTGGGACGACATGTGGCTGCACGAAGGGTTCGGCACCTATATGCAGCCGCTCTATACGCGCTACCTGAACGGCGAGCGGAACTATCAGGCGACGATGAACGAACAGCGGACGGCCCTGGTCAACCGCTATCCCATCGTCTCCGGCCGCCCCCTGACCGAGGAACAGGTCTATGAAGGCGAGGTCGGGCCCGGCAACGACATCTACTACAAGGGCTCGCAGATCCTGCACACGCTGCGGCTGCTGATCGGGGACGCCGCCTTCTATGAGGCGACGCGGCGGCTGGTCTATGGGCGGCCCGACCCCCAGCCGGGCAATTTCGAGCCGCGCTTTGCCACCACCCAGGATTTCGTGACCATCGTGGAACAGGTGACGGGGCGGGAAATGAGCTGGTTCTTCGACGCCTATCTGTATCAGGCGACACTGCCGGACCTGAAGACGACGCGGCAGGGAGACTTGCTGTCACTGGAATGGGTCACCGGCGACGGCGGTCCCTTCCCCATGCCGATCGAAGTCGAGGTAGACGGCCAGGTCACAAGCCTGGCCATGACCGGCAATCGCGGCTCCCTGTCCGTTCCGGCGGATGCGCATGTCCTGATCGACCCGATGAACAAGGTGCTGCGTCGCCTGGACGCCGTCGATGCCTATAACGCCTGGGTCGAAGAACAGCGGGCACGCGTCCGGCGCTGAGGCCGACGCTAGACCTCGGCGACCGTCACCGACTGGCGCACCATCTGGCAGGTGCCGCCCGTGGACAGGAAGGCGATGTCGGCAGCGTCGCGTCCGCAGGCGATGCGGACCAACCCCTCGATCGCCGCCAGCCGGGTCGGATCGACCAGCCACCAGCCGTCGGACAGGAAGACCTCGAAGACCGCATGGAAGTCGGGTGGATTGAGGCCGAAGGAATAGGCACTGACCGCGCGGGCCGGGATGCCTGAGGCCCGGCAAAGGGTGACGCCCAGATGGGTGAAGTCGCGGCAGACCCCCGCCCGGTCGATGAAGGTATCGACCGCGGTCGTCCCGGCATTGGACACGCCGTGGGTATAGTCGATGTGCTCGCTGATCCAGTCCAGGATGGCCAGCACGCGCGCCCCGCCCCGGCTGGATCCGAATTGGCGCTCGACGAAGCGGCCGAACTGATCCGACGGGCAGTAGCGGCTGGGCCACAGGAAGGTCAGGGCCTCTGCCGGCAGGTCGGTCCAGTCATGCTGAGAAGCCCCCGGCGGCAGGCCGATCAGGGTGCCATTGTCGACCGTCGCCTCATAGGTCAGCGCTACCTCTCCGGTCAGACGGGCGCGCAAGGTGCGATAGCCGAACGGGCTGACATCCTCCTTGAACACCACCGGCGGGGCGGTGACGATCCGCTCGTCCAGCATCGACTGCCCCGGCCAGTGCGCAGCCTGAATCTGGAAGATGGCATCGGTCTCGGGACCGAATTGATAGACGAGGTCGCTGCGGACGCGGAGTTTCAATCGGCACCAGAGGGCGTGAGGAGCAGGGAGGAGATCAAGTCGGAATGCGGCAGACCGGACTGCGCGATGGGCAACGCCCCGCGACCTTTTCGGCTCCCGCCTTGCGCGCTTAGGGGAACGTCGCGTCCGAAATGAGACGCTGCAAGTCTGTTGCTATCCTGCGGGTGGCACCAGGAACCGGTCCGTTCTCCGAAAAATCGCCGGCGAAAGGCCGTGAAGTCTGGTGCCAAACAGGTCGACCAACTGGCGAAGTGCATCTTGGACTCGCTTCTCAGGAGCCAGGCAGATCGCAAAGGACAGAAGGGTGACACCGATCATCCCGGACACGAGCGCCAGAATGGGCAAGGGAGCGAGGGCCTGCATCAACACCGCCCCAACGACAGAATGCAGGAGATAGAGCGGATAGGTCGCCAGCCCCATGGCCCGGCTCAGGTGCGCACGCCGAGGCGTCCAGATCCGATCATTGTACCGCAGGGACGCGATCATCAGTGCGATCGAGACAAGCCAGACCGCCATGGCAACGAAGGGTGGCGAAGCCATTTCGTACACCTGACGCTCCAGCGCCACGCTGTAGATTTCGATCAGCCCTGCCAAGACGGCCGCAGCGAACATGGCCACATGAGCCAGGGTCAGGCCGCCGCGACGGATCCACATCCACATCATTCCGCCGATCGCGAAGAATACGCCATGCTCAAAGAGGCCCAGACGGCTGATCAGTGGGGGCAAGTCCTCGACGCCCTGCGGCCAGGTCAGCCACGCTATCCAGTATGCAGCGCTGATACCGGCAAGAGCATAGAACAGCCGGTGCGCCGATCGAAACCCGTTGGCACAGAGGGTCAGCAGGACCACGGCGTAAAACGCCATCTCAACACCGAGCGTCCAGTAGACGCCATCCACCCAAGGCCCCGTAGGTATCAGGACCATCGTGCGGACATAGCGGATAGCTAGGTCCGTGACGCCGTAAAGTCCCGCAAAAGCCAGGGCACAGGCACTGATCGACGCGCAGATCCAGGCCCCTGGATACAGACGCACCAACCGGGACTTCGCAAAGGAGAAGGGGCTCGACCCATCGGCCGAATAGGCGATGACCAAGCCGGAGAGCACAAAGAAAATTTCGACGCCAACCCATCCAAAGGCCGTCAGCGGCGCAGCGGCCTCGAACCTGAGCCCTTCGACCAAGAGGCCCGAAGTGGAATCAGGCTTGGCCCAGCTGAGGTAGGCCAGGTGATAGACCATGACCATGAAGGCCGCGGCAAAGCGGATAACGTCCAGGCCCACCACGCCTCTGCGATGGCTGCCGTCGGCATCCGCATTCGCACCCACCTGCGTCTCAGCCATGTCACTTGTCCCCCGTGCCCGCGATAGCGCCAAGGCTGGCCCAGGCGCAAGCGCCAACCCAGTGGTGCAATCAGGCGACCGCCGTCACCGGAGTACGGCCTTGCAGCCAGGGCGGGGGCGGCATGGCGCGATGGGCTTCGGCCAGGGCTTCGGACCAGCGCCGCCCCAGGTCGCGGAAATAGGGATCGTCGGCCTCGATCCGGCGCTGCTGGCCGCACAGGCCATCGCGCGGGATGACGATCATGTCGAAAGGCGGTCCGACGGCGATATTGGACCGGATGGTGGAATCGAAAGAGATCAGACCCAGCTTGACCGCCTCGGCCATGGGCGTCTCGGGGCGCAGGGCGCGGTCCAGGATCGGCTTGCCGTATTTCAGCTCCCCGATCTGCAGATACGGCGTATCCGCCCCGCATTCGATGAAATTGCCCTGGGCGTAAATCAGATACAGCCGCAGCTTGCCGCCCTGGACCTGTCCCCCCATCAGCATGCTGGCGCTGAGTTTCAGGCTGTCGGCCTCCAGCGAGGGCAACAGGTCGTGGCGCACCTGGGCCAGTGCATGGCCGACCAACTGCGCTGCGCGGAACATCGTCGGGGCGGTGTGCAGGGTCTCCACGGCGTCGCTGCCCGGCATCTGGATGCCCTTGGCGACCATCGAAAGCGCCATCTGTGTGACCGACAGATTGCCCGCCGTGGCAATGGTGATGACCCGCTCGCCCGGCACCTCGGTCACGTGCAGTTTCTTGTAGGACGAGATGTTGTCCACGCCCGCATTGGTGCGCGTGTCGGCGATCATCGCCAGACCGTCGTTCACCAGCATGCCTACGCAATAGGTCAAGTCACCCGACCTCCGTCCCCCGACGATATGTCACGCTAGCAGATTCGTGCGTCATGGCGATCAAGACCAGCCCATCCGCTGCTGTTGCTGCTGGGTCTGTTGCATTCGGCGCACGACCAGCCTGACCGAGAGCCTCTCGCGGCCCCCGCCGTAGCTGGTGCCGCGGATTGGTGCGGCCCCCAGATAGTCCGGGCCGGTGGCGATACGGACATAGGCCTCGGTCGGCGACACCCCATTGGCCGGATCGAAGCCCACCCAGCCCAGGTTCTCGACATAGGCCTCGGCCCAGGCATGACCGGCGTCCTGGTTTTCCTGGCCGTCCGATCGCCACAGGTGGCCCGAGACATAGCGCGCCGGAACGCCGATCAGACGCGCGCAGGCGATGAAGATCTGGGCATGGTCCTGGCAGACACCGCGCCCCAGGGCAAAGGCTCTGGCTGCCGTGTGGCTGGAATCGGTGGCACCGATCTCGAATACGACCCGCTCGGCGATCGCCCCCATCAACCGGTGCAGCCGGTCCAGGGACGAACCCTCACCGGCCGCTGTGGCCGCGAAGTCGCGCAGGGCCGCATCGGCCTGCGTCAAGGGCGTCTCGCGCAGGAAAACCAGGGGCGAAAGCCGCTCTCGAACCCCGCGCAGGACCCCGCCCGTGTCGGCGGTGACCACCTCTCCCGTCACCCGGATGGTCAGGGCGGCAGCAGGGGATTCGGTGTAGAGGCTATGGACGATGTTGCCGAAACCATCCTCGGAACGGCGCAGGCGCGCGTCGACATCGGTCTCGATACGCCAGTCGCGGACCTGTTGTCCGTCGGTCGAGCGGGGCGTCAGCCGCAGCGACTGAATGATGAACCGTGCCGGCTGGGCATAGTCGTATCGCGTGGCGTGATCGATCCGGATACGCACCCTCTACACCAGATACTGGTCATGGACGGCCGCAGCCAGGGCATTGTTTTCCTTCAGGAAGCGTTGAATGTATTCGTGCAGGCCCGACTGGAAGATGTCTTCGATCCGCGCTTCGTTGAACTCGGTCAGGCGGCTGGAGGCCAGCCGCTGGGCCGGTCCGCGCCGGTTGTAGTCGGCTGCCAGCCGCTCCAGATAGCTCACGATCATCCCCTGGCAGCTGGCCAGGGAGCGCGGCATCTGACGGTTCAGCACCAGCAGATCGGCCACCAGCCAGGGCCGCACAGACTCCCGGTAGACCCACCGATAGGCCGTCAGGGCCGACACCTCGCGCAGCAGGGTGGTCCACTGAAAATAGTCGAGCTGGCCGCCCACCCGTTCGCCGGGCGGCAGCAGCAGGTGATATTTCACGTCCAGCAGGCGCGCCGTATTGTCGGCCCGCTCGATCGCCGCCCCCAGGCGCAGGAACCAATAGGCGTCATTGCGCAGCATCGTCCGCGACGAGGCCCCCTCGACGGCCAGGGATACGCCTTTGACCCATTCCAAGAAGCGGACGAAGTCGTCCCGTTTACCCGGCTTGCCGAAGTCCGCCAGCCCGTTCCAGGCCCCGTTGATGGCTTCCCACAACTCGACCGTGAGAGCGGTACGGACAGACCGCGCATTGGTCCGCGCCTTGATCAGACAGGCCTGGATGGACGAACCGTTATCAGGCGAGAAGGCCAGGTAGTCGCGCACCGACGCCTCGGTCGGTCTCCCCCGCCCGGACGCGGCAAAGGCTTCGCCGGCCCCCGCAGACGCCAGGGCGCCGGCCCAGGCCGAAGCCGCAGCGTCCTCGCCTGCCGGCAAGGTTGCGAGACGCAGCGCCGCCTCCAGGATGCGCGCGACGAAGTCGGCCCGCTCCATATAGCGACCGGTCCAGTACAGGCTGTCGGCGGTACGCGAGAGCATCAGACAGCCACCTCAGTCATCCAGCACCCAGGTGTCCTTGGTGCCGCCGCCCTGGCTGGAGTTGACCACCAGGGACCCGGCCTTCAATGCGACGCGTGTCAGGCCGCCGGGCGTCACTCGCACGCCCGCCGGACTGGTCAGGACGAACGGGCGCAAATCGACATGCCGGGGCTGCAGGGCGCCGCCATCCAGCGTCGGGGCCGTCGACAGGCTGAGCGTGGGCTGGGCGATAAATTCCTCGGGGTGGGCGATCAGCTTGGCGCGGAAGGTCTCGATCTCGGCCTTGGTCGCGGCCGGTCCCACCAGCATGCCATAGCCGCCCGATCCCCCGACCTCCTTGACCACCAGTTGGTCCAGCTGCCCCAGAACCTCTTTCAGGGCCTCCGGTTCGCGGCAACGCCAGGTCGGGATGTTCTTCAGGATCGGCTCCTCGCCGGTGAAGAACCGCACGATCTCGGGCATGTAGGTATAGACGCATTTGTCGTCCGCCACCCCCGTGCCCACGGCATTGGCCAGGGTGACATTGCCCGCCAGATAGGCCGCCATCAGTCCAGGGACCCCCACCGCCGAATCCGGGCGAAAGGTCAGGGGATCGATGAAGTCGTCGTCGATGCGGCGATAGATGACATCGACCTTCTGAGGGCCTTCGGTCGTGCGCATGAAGACGGTGTCGTCATTGACGAACAGGTCCGTCCCCTCGACCAGCTCCACCCCCAGCTTGTCGGCCAGGAAGGAGTGTTCGTAATAGGCCGAGTTGAACGGTCCCGGCGTCAGGACCACGATCCGGGGATCGTCGCCCGCACTGCCCGGCGCACCCGATTGCAGCGTCCGCAGCAGCGTGTCCGTATAGGTATCGACCGGGTGGATGCGATGCTCGGCGAACAGGTCGGGGAACAGCCGCATCATCATCTCGCGGTTCTCCAGCATGTAGGAGACGCCGGAGGGCGTGCGAGCATTGTCTTCCAGGACCTGAAAACCATCCTCGCCCGTGCGGACCAGGTCGATGCCGGCGATGTGGCACCAGACATCTCCCGGGGGACGACGACCCTGCATCTCGGGTCGATATTGCGGATTGGTCAGGACGATGTCGGCCGGGATGACGCCGGCACGGATGCATTCCTGAGGTCCGTAGATATCCTTCAGAAAGGCGTTCAGCGCCCCGACCCGCTGTTTCAGGCCGCGTTCCAGCTGGGTCCACTCGCTGGCGGCGATGATGCGCGGCACGACGTCGAAGGGGATCAGCCGCTCGTTGGATTCCGCATCGCCATAGACGGCAAAGGTGACGCCCATCCGCCGGAAGAACAGCTCGGCCTGGCGAGAGCGCGATGACAGCAGATCCGCAGGCGCAGCCTTCAGCCACCGGTCCAGCGTCCGATAGCTTTCGCGGACCTCGCCCGCGTCCATTCCTGACATCTCGTCGAACGTGATTTGCAACCCCAGTCGTGCCATGTGTCGTTTGGGCAGCTTGAAACGACGGGTGACCGTCAGGCAACAGAAATGTTGCGGTGCCGAACGATCTCTTCGCTTGACCGTTCCAGCGTTACAGCATAGTGGAACGCCGCGATGATCGATCCCCTCCCCCGCCAGACGACCAGTCAGGTCTCCGACGACAGGCAAGCCCTGTACGAGGCCCTGCTATGCCTGGAGACACCGCAGGAGGCGGAGGCCTTTCTGGCCGATCTGTGCACCCCGGCCGAGCTGCGTGCTTTTGCCGAACGTTGGGCTGTGGCCCGACTGCTGGACCAGCGCCAGCATTCCTATCGCGAGATCGCTCTGGAGGCCGGGGCCAGCCCCACCACGGTCGTCCGCGTCGCCCGCTTCCTCAAGGACATGGACAACAATGGCTATCGCCTCGTCCTGGACCGCCTGAAAACGAAAGCCTGATTTCCATGAGTACCGTTCAGGGGCGACTGCGTATCGCCGTCCAGAAATCCGGCCGCCTGGCCGACCGCAGCCTGGACCTCGTCCGCGACGCAGGCCTGAGGGTCATCAAGGGCAACAACGACCTGCTGTACCGGGTCGAAAACTATCCGATCGACCTGCTGCGCGTGCGCGACGATGACATCCCGACCTTCGTGGCTGATGGCGTCTGCGACCTGGGCATCGTCGGCGAGAACGTGCTGGAAGAGGGCAAGAACGGCGGTACGAATGCCGAGGTGGTCATGCCGCTGGGCTTCGGACGCTGCACCCTGAAACTGGCCGTGCCGCCGACGCTGGACTATGCCGGACCGGCCTCGCTGGACGGTCGGCGGATCGCCACCTCCTATCCGCGGATCCTGCGCCGGTATCTGGACCAGCAGGGCGTCGCCGCCGACATCGTGGTCATGCGCGGCGCGGTCGAGGTGGCCCCCCGGCTCAAGCTAGCCTCCGCCATCTGCGACCTCGTCTCGACGGGGGCCACGCTGGAGGCCAATGGGCTGGATGCCAAGGAGACGGTGTTCGAGAGCCAGGCCGTCCTGATCCGCTCCCCCTCCGGACCCGAACCCGAGCTGGCGCATCTGCTGGAAAGCATCGTCGAGCGGATCAGCGGCGTGGTGTCTTCGCAAGGGGCCAAATACGTCATGCTGAATGCGCCACGCACCGCCCTGGACCAGATCACCGCCATCCTGCCGGGGGCCGGGTCGCCGACCGTTATGCCCCTGATGGGCCGCGACGATGCCGTGGCCGTCCATGCGGTCTGCCAGGAGGCGGTGTTCTGGGAGACCTTGGAGAAGCTCAAGGCGGCGGGGGCTTCGGCTATCCTGGTCCTGCCCATCGAGAAGATGATGTGATGGCCGAACTGAATTGGAACCGTATCGACTGGTCCGCCCTGGACGAGGCGGGACGCCGGACCGCCCTGGCCCGCCCGACCCGGCGCAGCGACGGCACCGTCAGCGACGTGGTGCGCAAGATTTTCGATGATGTCCGCGCGCGCGGCGGTGAGGCCGTCACCGACTGGGCCATCCGGTTGGACAAGGCCCCTCCCCGCCGCGTCGCCATCACCGAACAAGCGGTGGCAGAGGCCCGCGACGCTCTGGCTCCGGCAGACACCCGAGCCATCCGCATCGCCGCCGACAATGTGCGGGTCTTCCACCAGGCGACGCGCCCGGAAGACACGCCCTTCATCGAGACCACACCCGGCGTCCGCTCCCGTCTGGTCTGGCGTCCGATCGGAGCGGCCGGGCTTTATGTGCCGGGCGGGACCGCGCCGTTGTTCTCGTCCCTGCTGATGCTGGCCATCCCGGCCGGGGTCGCAGGCGTCGGCCGTCGGGTAGCTGTCACACCGCCCCGAGCCGATGGCAGCATCCACCCCGCCATGATCCTGGCGGCGGCCGAGGCCGAGCTGGACGACCTATGGCTGCTGGGCGGGGCCCAGGCCATCGCCGCCCTGACCTTCGGGGCCGTGCTGGACGACGGCGAGATTGCGCCATGTGACAAGCTGTTTGGCCCCGGCAATGCCTATGTCGCCGAGGCCAAGCGCCAGGCTTCGGCCCTGCCGGGCGGCCCGGCGCAGGACATGCCGGCGGGACCGTCCGAACTGCTGGTCCTCGCCGACCGCGACACCGATTTCGAGATCGCTGCCGCCGACCTGCTGAGCCAGGCCGAGCACGACGCCGATGCCCAGGTCATCCTGGTCAGCGAAAGCCGAACGGCTGTCGCCGGCATTCTGGAGGAGGTCGAGCGCCAGCTGCCCAGCCTGCCCCGCGCCGACGTTGCCCGCGCCTCCCTGTCCGAAGCGCGGATCTTACTGGTCCGCGACCGGGAGGAGGCCTGCGCCGTTTCCAATCTGTACGGGCCCGAACACCTGTCGATCCAGACCCGCGACCCCGAGGAGATGGTCGAGCAGATCACCGCCGCCGGGGCCGTCTTCGTCGGCGGCTGGGCGGCCGAGACCCTCGGCGACTATGCCGCCGGACCCAGCCACGTCCTGCCGACCGACGGCGGTGCCCGCACCCTGGGGGGCATCACCACTGCCAGTTTCATGACCTCCATGTCGGTCCAGACGGTGACCCAGGCCGGGGCCGCCGCCCTGGCCCCCGTCGCCGCCCGCCTGGCCCGGCTGGAAGGCCTGGAAGCCCACGCCCGGTCTGCGGATCTGAGGAGCGGATCGTGACCCTGCCCGCCCCCTTTGCGCCCCTGGTCTCGGGCGGTGACGGCCTGGATCGGTATCCCGTCGCCTCGACCGCGCTGGCGGCCCGAATGGCCGACATCTATGGCGTGGCGGCCGAGGCCATCCTGCCCATCCGCGGCCTGACCCATGGACTGGAGCTAGTCTGGCGCCTGGCCTCCCGCGACGGCGGCGCGGTCCAGGCCCCGGAGGCCGAACCCTATCTGGCCCTGGCGAACCTCTACCCCCGCGCGCCCAGGGGGACTGAACCGACCGCCGTCGTTGTCCGGGCCCTCGGTTCGGCCGAGGCCGTCGCCGAAATGGCAGAGCGGGTGGCCCCCGCCTTGCTGGTCGTAGACGAAGGCCTGATCGAATTCGCCGCCGGCACCTCCGCCGCCGCCCTGACGGCGACCCATGGCAATCTGGTCGTTCTGCGCAGCCTGTCCCTGGCCTATGGACTGGCCGGCGCCCGGGTCGGGGCAGCGATCGCTGCGCCCGCCACCCTGGCGCGACTGGCCTCCGTGCTCGAACCCTATGCCCTGCCCGAGCCCTCGGTGCGGCTGGCCTTGCAGGCCCTGGATCCCTCCCGGCTGATGGAGACGCGCACCCGGATCGCGGTCGTGTGCACCGAGCGCGAACGGGTGGCCAGCGCGCTGTCCCGGCGCATGATGGTCGAGGCCGGCGTCGGACCGATCCTGATCGCCCGTCCGCTGGACCTCGCGGCAGCCCTGACCGCCCTGCGTGCCCTGAGCGTTCCAGCCGATGCGTCCGGCGAGCGACTGCGCCTGCCGATCTCGGCCCGGCCGGAGGTCAACGACCGGCTGCTGACCGCCCTGGACGCCGCCCCCGCCCGCAGCCGCCCCTCGCGGCTGGGCCAGTCGGTTCGCGACACCAAGGAGACCCGCATCGTCTGCGCCGTCGATCTGGACGCCACGAGCCCCATCGCCATCCACACCGGCGTCGGCTTCTTCGACCACATGCTGGAACAGGTGGCGGCACACGGCGGCTTCTCCCTGCGGCTGTCGTGCGAAGGCGACCTGCACACCGATCCGCACCACACCATCGAGGACAGCGCCATCGCCCTGGGTCAGGCGCTGAAACAGGCGCTCGGCGAGCGGCGCGGCATCGCCCGCTATGGCTTCGTCCTGCCGATGGACGAGGCCAATGCCACCGTCTCGATCGACCTGTCCGGCCGGCCCTATCCGGTGTTCGCGGGCACCTTCGACACCCCCTATATCGGCGACTATCGCACCGATCTGACGGCCCACGTCTTCCGCTCTCTGGCCGAGCACCTGGGCGCCGCCATCCACATCTCGGTGACCGGCCAAGACGACCACCACAAGACCGAGGCCGTCTACAAGGCGTTCGGTCGGGCCCTGCGCCAGGCCATCTGCATCGAGGGCGAAGCGGTGCCCAGCACCAAGGGGGTCCTGTGAACGTCGCCGTCGTTCACCTGGGGGCAGGCAATACTGCCTCGGTCCAATTCGCCCTGGAGCGGTTGGGCGCCGATGTCCTCATCACGGCCGACCCGGCCGCCATCGCCGCGGCCGACCGGGTGATCCTGCCCGGCGTCGGGGCGGCAGCCTTTGCCATGGGCCGGATGAACGATCTGGGCCTGACCTCCGTGCTGCGTGACTTTTCCCGACCGCTGCTGGGTGTCTGCCTGGGCCAGCAGCTGCTGTTCGAGACCAGCGAGGAAGGCGATCCCGTCCCCCTGCTGGGCTTCATTCCCGGCACAGTGCGTCGCCTGGATGTCCGCCCGGACCTGCCTGTGCCCCACATGGGATGGTCGAGGCTGAACGTCACCCGGCCGGACCCACTGCTGGCCGGGATCGAGGACGGAGCCTATGCCTATTTCGTGCACAGCTACGTCTGTCCAGACACCGACGCCACCCTGGCCTGCGCCGACTATGGCACCGAGGTGCCGGCCGTGGTCCGCACCGGCAACCGGTGGGGCTGCCAGTTCCACCCCGAGCGCTCGGCCGAGGCCGGAGCCCGAATATTGAAGAATTTCCTGGAGCTGAGCCTAGCATGATCCTGTATCCCGCCATCGACCTTCGGGCCGGGGTCTGCGTGCGGCTGATGCATGGCCGCTTCGACCAGGTGACCGAGTATGACACCGATCCGATGGCCCGACTGGCGACGTTCGCCGAGGCCGGGGCCGACTGGGCCCATATCGTCGATCTGGACGGTGCCGAGGCCGGGCGGGCCGCCCAGCATGCCCTGATCGGAACCCTGGCGCGCGCAGGAACCGTCTCGATCCAGTCCGGCGGCGGCGTCCGTTCGGCCGAGGATGTCGCGGCCTTGCTGGTTGCCGGGGTCAGCCGCGTTGTGGTTGGTTCGCTGGCCGTGTCGCAGCCTGATACCGTTCTGGCCTGGCTCGACCGCTTCGGGGCCGACCGCATTACCTTGGCCATCGACGTCAAGGCCGACAGTGACCGCTATGTTCCGGCGTTGAAGGGTTGGACCGAGGCGGCGAGCGTGGACCTTTGGGCGGCGCTGGAGCGCTTTCCGGTAGGCAGCGCGCGTCACCTGCTGGTCACCGACGTCGGGCGTGACGGGGCCCTGACCGGGCCGAACGTGGAACTGCTGCGGTCCATCGTTCAGCGTCGGCCGGACCTGAAGGTCCAGGCCTCGGGCGGGGTATCCAGCGTGGCAGACCTGACGGCGGCCAAGGCCATCGGCTGCGACGGGGCCATCGTCGGGCGGGCCCTGTATGAGGGACGGTTCACCGTCGCCGAAGCCATCACGGCGGTGCAATGACGGCGCGGCGCATCATCCCCTGCCTGGACGTCAAGGACGGACGAGTCGTCAAGGGTGTGCGGTTCGAAGGGCACCGCGACATGGGCGACGCCGTCGAACTGGCCGCACGCTATCGCGATCAGGGCGCGGACGAGCTGGTCTTCTACGACATCACTGCCAGTCCGCAGGGGCGGACGCTGGACTATGGCTGGGTGCGCGACATTGCCCGGACACTGGACATCCCCTTCTGCGTCGCGGGCGGCATCCGCACGGTGGACCAGGCCGCGCGCTGCCTGGACAACGGGGCGGACAAGGTCTCGATCAACTCCCCGGCCCTGGAGCGCCCCGATCTGATCGGAGAAATGGCCGCGCGTCTGGGCAACCAGTGCGTGGTGGTCGGCGTGGATTCCAAGCGATCGGGCGACGACTGGGTGGTTCATCAGTATACGGGTGATCCGACCGCCAGCCGCGGCTCAGGCCGCCGGACCCTGGACTGGATCGTCGAGGTCCAGGCCCTCGGCGCGGGCGAGATCGTCCTGAATTGCATGGACGAGGATGGCGTCCGGCGCGGCTATGACATCGCCCAGCTGGCCGCCGCGCGGGGCCGCTTGACCATCCCCCTGGTCGCCTCGGGCGGCGCTGGCACGGCCTCCCACTTCCTCGACGTGTTCGAAAGCGCCAATGTCTCTGGGGCCCTGGCCGCCAGTGTCTTTCACACCGGCACCCTGGCGATCCCCGAGCTGAAGGCTTTCCTGGGCGGGGCCGGCGTGGAGGTACGACAGTGATCGATCCGAACACCCTCGACTTCGCCAAGGGCGACGGCCTGATCCCGGTCGTGGTCCAGGACGCGGCGACGCTTCAGGTCCTGACCCTGGCCTATATGGATCGCCCGGCGCTGGACGAGACCGTGGCCAGCGGCGAGGCGACCTTCTTCTCGCGCTCGCGGGGGGGCCGGTGGCGCAAGGGCGAGACCTCGGGCGATCGGCTGCATGTCGTCTCGATCACGCCGGACTGCGACGCGGACGCCCTGGTGCTCAAAGTCCGGCCCGTCGGCAATGCCTGCCACCTGAACCGCATCAGCTGTTTCGGCGAGGAAGACGCCCCCGGCATTGGCCGTATCGCCCGGCTGGAGGCCACGATCGCGGAACGCGCCGCCGCCGACCCGGCCCACAGCTGGACCGCCCGCCTGCTGGCCGAGGGGCCCAAGCGCGCAGCCCAGAAGGTCGGCGAGGAGGGCGTCGAGACCGCCCTGGCCGGTGCCGCCGGACCCGATACGGAACTGGCATCGGAGGCTGCGGATTTGATCTATCACCTGCTGGTGCTGCTGCGTTCGCGTCACATGGTGTTTCAAGATGTGCTGGATGTGTTGGCCAAGCGAGCGCAACCGGCCAAAGACGCAGGCTGAACCGGGACATTCAGTCCGGGCGACGGAAAGAGGGAGCGGGCATGGCGGCTCTGGTGCTGTTCGGCGGTGGTGGCGATCTGGCCATGCGCATGCTGCTGCCCTCGCTCTATTTCCTGGAGCATGACCGCCTTCTGCCCGACGACCTGAAGATCATCGGTGCCGCCCGGTCCGAAGAGACGCCGGCCGAATACATCGCCAAGGTCCGCGCCTCGGTCGAGGCCAAGGCCCGTGCCGACCAGGCCTGGGACGAGGCCGCCTGGTCACGGATGGAGGCCCGTCTCGACTATCTGGCCGTCGATGCGACCAGCGCCGAAAGTCTGCGCCCCCTGCGTGACAAGGTCGGCCAGGGGTCGGTGACCTCATTCCTGGCGGTGTCACCCTCGCTCTACGCCCGCATCGTGACGGCCATGCGGGCCGCAGGGCTGGCCGAGCCCGAGGATCGGGTGGTGCTGGAAAAGCCGGTGGGGCGCGATCTGGAAACCTTCTTGGCCATCGACGACGCCGTCGCCGACGCCTTCTCCGAACAGCAGGTGTTCCGCATCGATCACTATCTGGGTAAGGAGACGGTCCAGAACCTGATCGCCCTGCGCTTCGGCAACACCATCTTCGAGCCGCTGTGGAACAATCTGTCGATCGACCACGTCCAGATCACCATCGGCGAGACGGTCGGGGTCGGGGACCGCTGGCCCTATTACGACGAGTACGGAGCATTGCGCGACATGCTCCAGAACCACATGCTCCAGCTGCTCTGCCTGGTCGCCATGGAGCCGCCCAGCGACCTGGACCCGGATTCGGTCCGCAACGAAAAGGTCAAGGTCCTGCGGTCCCTGCGCGCCATTACACCTGAGGATGCCGAGCGCGTCACCGTGCGGGGCCAGTATGCGGCCGGAACCTCGGGCGGCAAGCCGGTCGCCAGCTATGACGAGGAGCGCGGCCTGGACTCGGACACCGAGACCTTCGTCGCCATCCGCGCCGACATCGACAACTGGCGCTGGGCCGGCGTGCCGTTCTTCATGCGTACGGGCAAGCGCCTGCCCGAGAAGCGCACCGAGATCGTGATCCAGTTCAAGCCGGTGCCCCACTCCATCTTCGACCGCGACGACCGGGGAGAGGTCCAGGCCAACCGCATGATCATCGAACTGCAGCCCGAAGAAGACATCAGCCTGACGGTCATGAACAAGCGGCCCGGACTGGACCAGCGGATGCAGCTGCAGCCGATCAAGATGAGCCTGTCCTGGGGTGTCGGCGGCACCGGCGATGCCCCACCCCGCCGCCGCATCGCCTATGAGCGGCTGCTTCTGGATGCGCTGAACGGCGACTCCACCCTGTTCGTGCGTCGCGACGAGGCGGAAAAGGCCTGGGAATGGGTCGACGGCGTCTCCCAGGCCTGGGCCGATGCGGGCACCAAGCCCCATGACTATGTCGCCGGCACCTGGGGGCCCGAGGCGGCGGATTATCTGCTGGACCGCACCGGCCGCGCCTGGAACACGACCGATGCCTGAGATCGAAACCTTCGCCACGACCGACGACTGGGCCGAGGCCTGTGCGTCCCGCCTTGCGTCGGACCTGTCCGCCGCCATTGCCGCCAACGGCCGCGCCCTGTTCGCCGGGCCGGGCGGATCGACCCCCGCCCCGATCTATGCCCGCCTGGCCGAGGCCCGGCTGGAATGGTCCAGCGTCGCCGTGACCCTGATCGACGAACGCTATGTCCCGGAGACTTCGCCGGAGTCGAACGCCCGCCTGATCCGCGACGTCCTGCTGACCGGCCCGGCCGCCGCCGCCCGCTTCGTGCCGCTGTACAGTCCCGCCGTGACGGTGGACCGGGCCGCCGCCGTGGCCGCCGCGGCTTTGCGCTCCGAGGGCGGACGGTTCGACGCGGTCCTTCTGGGCATGGGCGAGGATGGCCATATCTGCTCCATGTTCCCGGACAGCCCGACCCTGAAGACCCTGCTGACGCCGACCCTGGCCCCCACCGTCCTGGGCGTGCCGCCTGGCCGCGACGGAGCCGCCCCGACGATCGAGCGGCTCAGTGTCAACCTGGCCTATCTGGCCCAGGCCGGCCGGGTCATCCTGGCCCTGAAGGGCACCGCCAAGCGAACGGTCTATGAGCGCGAGGCCCTGGGCGATCCCAAGGTCCAGCCCATCGCCGCCCTGATCGCCGCCGGGGTCCCCCTCGAAGTCCTCTGGACGGAAGGCTCCTGATGTCGCTTCACCCCACGGTCGCCGCGGTCACCGCCCGCATCATCGAGCGCAGCGGCCCGACGCGCACCGACTATATCCGCCGCATGGACCATGCCCGCGACAGCGGCGTGGCGCGGGCCAAGCTGTCCTGCGCCAACTGGGCCCATGCCTTCGCCGGCCAGACCATCGCGGACAAGCTGACCATGATGGGCGGCCAGGCCCCCAACCTGGGCATCGTCACCGCCTATAACGACATGCTGTCGGCGCATCAGCCGTTCGAGCGCTTTCCCGAGATCCTGCGCGAGGCCGCGCGCGCCATGGGGGCCACGGCCCAGGTCGCGGGCGGTACCCCGGCCATGTGCGACGGTGTCACCCAGGGCCGCCCGGGCATGGAGCTGAGCCTGTTCAGCCGCGACCTGATCGCCATGTCGGCCGGCATCGCCCTGACGCACGACGCCTTCGATGCCGCCATCATGCTGGGCGTCTGCGACAAGATCGTGCCCGGCCTGTTCATGGGGGCCCTGGCCTTTGGCCACCTACCGGTCGTCTTCACCCCCGCCGGGCCGATGCCCAGCGGCATTCCTAATGCGGAGAAGGCCCGCGTCCGCGCCGAATATGCCCAGGGCAAGGTGGATCGCCAGACTCTGCTGGAGAGCGAGGTCGGCTCCTATCATTCGCCCGGCACCTGCACCTTCTATGGCACGGCCAACTCCAATCAGATGATGATGGAGCTGATGGGCCTGCACATGCCCTCGACCGCCTTCGTCCATCCCGAGACGGGGCTGCGTGATGCCCTCACCGCCGCGGCGGGACGGCGCGCGATCGAGCTGGCCGTGTCCGGCACCTGCCGCATGGCCGACGTCATCGACGAAAAGGCCATCGTCAACGGCATCGTCGCCCTTCTGGCCACCGGCGGATCGACCAACCATGCCATCCATCTGGTCGCCATGGCGCGGGCAGCGGGCGTCTTGATCGACTGGACCGACATGGACGAGCTGTCGGCGGTGACGCCGCTGCTGGCGCGGGTCTATCCCAATGGCTCGGCCGATGTGAACGCCTTCCAGGCGGCCGGCGGTGTCGCCTTCGTCGCGCGCGAACTGGCCCAGGCCGGGAATATCCACTCCGACGTCACCACCATCATGGGCAAGGGCATTGACGCCTATTTCCAGGAACCGTCGATGATCGACGGCCAACTCGTGTGGCGCGACGGCGTGGCCGAGAGCCTGGACACCGACATCCTTCGCCCGGCCTCGGACCCGTTCCAGAAGGACGGCGGCCTGCGCCTCGTGAAGGGCAATCTGGGCCGGGCCGTCATCAAGGTCTCGGCCGTCAAGCCCGAGCACCGCATCGTCGAGGCCCCCTGCGCCGTCTTCGAGACCCAGGAGGAGGTCCAGGCCGCCTTCAAGGCCGGGCAGTTGGACCGCGACGTCGTCATCGTGCTGCGCTTCCAGGGGCCCAAGGCCAATGGCATGCCCGAACTGCACTCCCTGTCGCCGCTGATGTCGGTCCTGCTGGATCGCGGCTTCAAGGTCGCCCTGGTCACCGACGGCCGCATGTCCGGTGCGTCCGGCAAGACGGCGGCGGCCATCCATGTCAGTCCCGAGGCCCTGGACGGCGGCCCCCTGGCCTATGTTCAGTCCGGCGACATCGTCCGCGTCGATGCCGAAACGGGCACGCTGGAAGCCGTCTCGATCGACCTGACCACCCGCGACCGCGCCCGTCGCGCACCCGCCCACGCCGCCTCGGATTCCTGGGGTTATGGCCGTGAACTGTTCTCGGCGTTCCGCCGGGTGGTGACCTCCGCAGAAGAGGGTGCCACCGTCTGTTTCTCCGGGGAGGAGACCTGAAGATGACCATCGCCTGGGACAAGACACTGCTGGTCGGCGACGTCGGCGGCACCAACGCCCGTTTTGCCATCGCCCACATGATCCAGGGCAAGCCGGTTCTGGAACATCACCAGAGCTTTCCGGCCTCGGAGCATCCGACCTTCTTGGGCGGGGTAAAGGCCTTCATCGACGGCTGTGACGTCAAGCCGACGGGCGGCGTGATCGCCGTGGCCGGACCGGTGACGGACGGCGAGATCGACCTGACCAACTCGCCCTGGCGAGTGTCGGAAGCCGAGCTGGAAACCCTGGGCATGAAGCCCGTGCGCCTGATCAATGATTTCGAGGCCTTGGCCTGGGGGGCACCCGTCGTTCCAGCCGATCAGCTCGCGTCGCTGGGCGGTCCCGAGGAAGGCGATCACGAATCGGCCATTGCGGTCCTTGGCCCCGGCACCGGCTTTGGCGTCTCGGCCCTCGTTCGCGACGGTCGCGGCGGGGAGATGGCCATGCCGTCAGAGGGCGGCCACGCCTGCTTTCCCCCGGGCGACGCGGTGGAAGACGAAATCCTGCGTATTCTGCGCCGCCGCTATGACCGGGTGTCGATCGAGCGGCTGATCTGCGGTCCCGGCCTGCTGAACATGCACCGGGCCCTGGCCGAGATCGACGGACGCGAGACCCATATCGAGGATCCGGCCGAGATCACCGAGACTGCCCTGGCCAATCCCAACAGCCCGTGCGGGGCGACCCTGGCCCGCTTCTGCGCCATCCTGGGGGCCGTGGCCGGGGACATCGCCCTGACCACCGGGGCTCGCGGCGGGGTCTATATCGCCGGGGGTATTGCGCCGCGCATCCTGCCCTTCCTGAAGGCCAGTCCCTTCCGCGAGCGGTTCGAGCGCAAGGGCCGGTTTGCCGACTATATGAAGGCGATCCCCACAAATGTGATCCTTCACAAACACGCGGCCCTGCTGGGCGCAGCGCGGGTGGCCTTCGCCCAGGCGGAATAAGGCGATCACGGAAATCTCACGCTGCCGTGAACCTTTCCGCCAGCACCGGGTTTTGGTCGTTCCAACAGTGGAAGGGACTAAATCATGCGTAAACTGATGATCGCCGCCGTCGCCACCTTCGCCGTCGCCGGCCTGGCCGCCTGCGGTGAAAGCGCCGCCGACAAGGCCGCCGAGCAGCAGGCCGACTCCATCGAGGCACAAGGCGAAATGCAGGCCGACGCCCTGGAGCGCCAGGCCGACGCCGCCCCGACCGACGCTCAGGAAGATGCCCTGAACGCCCAGGCCGACCGCGTCGAAGAGAACGCCGACCGCGCCGCCGACCGCGTCGAGCAGCAGGCTGGCAACGCCGACGGTGGTATGACCACCGCGAACACGCCGACCACCAACTAAGCCTTCGATCCCGATCGAGGTTCAGACCCCCGCCGGTTCGACCGGCGGGGGTTTTTCGTTGTCTGGATCAGGCCTTCCTGGGCGGCCAGGGGATGAAGGCGCTGGTGCGGGCGACATAGTCGGCATAGCCGGGCCGCGAGCTGTGAATGGCCTTTTCGGTGATGCCGATACCGGACCATTTGGTCAGGGTGAAGGTCAGGAAGATCGGCCCCAGGATGGACGCCGCCCCGACCCAGCCGCTCTCGGCCGCAATCAGATAAAGCCCCCACCAGACACAGGCGTCGCCGAAGTAGTTCGGATGGCGGGTATAGCGCCACAGGCCGGTATCCAGCACCTTGCCCTTATTGGCCGGGTCCTTGCGGAAGGCCGACAGCTGGGCGTCGCCGATGCTTTCGAAGGCGATGCCGACCACGGCCAGTCCGGCCCCGATCCAGCCGATCGAGCCGACCGTGGGGCTATAAGCCACCTGACCCAGCTGCACCGGCAGGGACGTCAGCCAGGCCAGCAGCCCCTGCGGCAGGAAGACGAACAGCAGGGCCGTCTTGCCGAAGCTCCAGCCCTTGTTCTTCTCCTGGCTTTCGACGATGGCGACATAGCGCCCATCCGCGCCATGCAGACGCCAGCGCCGCAGCAAGTGGATGCCCAGGCGTAACGCCCACACCCCGACCAACCACAGCAACAGCAGGGTCCGTGTCGGATCGCCCTCGGTCCGAGGCCATGTGATCAGGGCCAGCAGCAGCATACCCAGTGGCCAGACGCCGTCGATGAAGCTGACGTCCTTCAGCCGAAGGGCCACGAGCCAGAGGACCAGCATTACGCCGGTGATGACGGCCAAGTTCACAGCCAGCAGGGTCAGGATTTCAATCAGGGTCATGGCGCAGAAACGCTATGGCCAAGCTGAAGGATGCAGTGGCACGGCCAGCGTGCATCGAATTTCACGACGAGTGCGCCGATCCTAGTCGATGCAGAGGGTGGCTTCGGCCTTGCCGTCCTCGATCGTCGTAAAACAGCCAAAGCGGTTGCTGGTCGCCTGGCAGACGCCAGTGACGGCCCGGCCTTCCGGCGGCAGGACGCTGCCTTCCACGCGGCAGTCGCCCAGGCAATCGTCGCCGTCGCTGCAGCGCTGCCCAGCGTCGGCATAGCGGATCACGCATTGCAGGGACTGCAGCCGTCCGACCCGCTGCATGGTCCCGCCCTGGGCCGTGCAATCGGCGACGGCCATTTCCTCGGGTGTCAGGGCCTTTGGCGCGCAGGCTCCCAAGCACAGCATCGATATGAAGGCGACGGCGATGATCGGCAGTTTCATGGTCAGCTCTCCACCCGGCCCTTGGCAAAGCCGGACCAGCAGTCGTCATAGTCGAGTTGCATCAGGGGCGTCTCATGCGCCCATTTTGTGACGCGAATAGGCATGCGCGTCTCGAACATGAAGGCCAGGGTGTTCTCGATCCTGTGGGGTACCAGTTCGGCCTGGCTGGCGGCCTCCCACGTCGCCTGGTCCGGGCCATGGCCGCTCATGCGGTTGTGCAGCGAGGCTCCACCAGGCGCAAACCCACCCGCCTTGGCGTCATAGGCCCCGTGCACCAGGCCCATGAACTCGCTCATCACATTGCGATGGAACCACGGCGGCCGGAAGGTATCCTCGCCCACCATCCAGCGGGGTGGGAAGATGACGAAGTCCATGTTGGCCGTCCCGTGAACCTCCGACGGACTGGTCAGGACGGTGAAGATCGACGGATCCGGATGGTCATAGCTGACCGTGTTGATCGTGTTGAACCGGTGGGTGTCATAGCGATAGGGCGCGTGATTGCCGTGCCAGGCGACCACGTCCAGCGGGCTGTGATCAAACGTCGTGGCCCACAGCCGCCCGCCATACTTCTGGATGCACTGGACCGGCCGCGACACATCCTCAAAGGCGGCGACCGGGGTCTCGAAATCCCGCGCATTGGCCAGGCCGTTCGACCCGATGGGCCCCAGGTCCGGCAGTTGCAGCGGTGCCCCATAGTTCTCGCACACATAGCCGCGCGAGGGTCCAAACAGCTCGACCCGGAACCGCACGCCCCGGGGGATCACCACCACATGGCCGGGGACCGCCTCGATGATGCCCATCTCGGTCACGAAACGGTGCGCCCCCTCCTGGGGCACGATCAGCAGTTCGCCGTCCGCATCATAGAAGACGCGATCCACCATCGACCGGTCGGCGGCATACAGATGGATTCCGACGCCTGTTCCCGCATCGGCGTCGCCATTGCCGCCATAGGTGACCAGCCCCTCGACCCAGTCTGTCGGGACGGTCGGCAGGGGCAGTGGGTCCCAGCGCAGCCGGTTGGGGTTGGGCGGGGTCTCGTCGAACGGGCCCGACCGCAGCCGGCCCTGGTCGAACGGCTGATAGGCCGGATGCTGGGCGCTGGGCCGCAACCGATACAGCCAGCTGCGCCGGTTGTGGTGCCGGGGGGCGGTAAAGGCGGTGCCTGACAGCTGTTCGGCATATAGCCCCAGCGGCGGCCGCTGGGGCGAGTTCCGCCCGATCGGCAGGGCCCCCACCACCGCCTCGGTGGCGAAGCTGTTGCCGAAGCCGGTCATATAGGCGACCGTATCTGTGCCGGTGGTCATGGCGTTGTTCTCCCTGACCCCGATTTAGGCCGGAGCCCAGCCGAGGGCTAGGGCTTGGCAACGCCCGTCGTGCGGCACCGATCCGAACAGAAGCGGACCTGTTCCCAGTCCCGCGCCCATTTCCGTCGCCAGGCAAAGGGCCGACCACAGGCCACGCAGGTCTTCTGCGGCAGGTTTCCCTTGTCCGGAGCCGTGCCCTTGTTGACATGTTTGCGGCCCATGAGCGTTCATGGTCGTGAGGTCTGCCAAAGGCAAGGCGAAGGGTCGCACACAGGCCCGCACGAAAAACCTTCCCTTTACGCGCACGTCAAGTTATCACTTGCCCCATGGCCACCGCCGACGACCATCGTACCTATTCCATCCGCCAGTTGTGCCGGGAATTCGGCGCGACGGCCCGCGCCCTTCGATTCTATGAGGACAAGGGCCTTCTGACCCCCGCCCGCAAGGGCCAGACCCGCGTCTATGGCGCGCGCGACCGGGCCCGGCTGAAACTGATCCTGAGGGGCCGCCGTATCGGCTTCACCCTTCAGGAGATCCAGGAGATGCTGGATCTCTACGACCACGACGACCACAACGCCCATCAGATGGCGGTGGCCCTGCGCCGTCACCGCGCCCAGATCGCCGCCCTGAAACAGCAGCGCGAGGACCTGGACGCCGCCATCGAGACGGCCGAGGAAGCCTGTGCCGTCATGGAGCGCAAGCTGGGCGAACACCGCCCCGACCTGCTGCCCGGCGCAGAGGAATACGCGACCCTGCTGCGCGCCCGAATGAACCCCGACCACCCCGTCATCCAGCCCTTCAAAGCGAGAGCCTGAGCCCCCATGGCCTATAAAGCCCCCGTCCGCGACCTGACCTTCGTGCTGAATGAAGTGCTGGACATCGACCGCTATGCCAACCAGCCCGGTTTCCAGGACGTGTCCTCGGATCTGGTCGCCCAGATCCTAGAGGAAGGTGCCAAATTCGCCGAGGAAGTGATCGCGCCCCTGAACAAGGTCGGGGACACCGAAGGCTGCAAATGGGTGGACGGCCAGGTCACCGGCCCCACCGGCTGGAAGGAAGCCTATCAGGCCATGGTCGCCGCCGGATGGCCGGCCCTGTCGGCCCTGACCGAGCATGGTGGCCAGGGCATGCCCTCGGTCGTGGCCATGGCCTTCGGCCAGTTCACTGCCGCCGCCAGCCCGGCCTTCTCCATGTATCCGGGCCTGACCGCCGGGGCCTATTGGGGTCTGAACGCCAATGGCTCGGACGAGCAGAAGGCGATGTATCTGCCCAAGATGGCCACCGGCGAATGGGGCGGCACCATGAACCTGACCGAGCCGCAGTGCGGCACGGACCTGGGCCTGATCCGCACCAAGGCCGTCCCGAACGGCGACGGCAGCTATAACATCACCGGCCAGAAGATCTGGATCTCTTCGGGCGAGCACGACTTCACCGACAACATCATCCATCTGGTCCTGGCCCGGATCGAGGGGGCCCCGGCCGGCATCAAGGGCATCAGCCTCTTCGTCGTGCCCAAGGTCTTCGTCAACCAAGACGGCAGCCTGGGCGAGCGCAACGAGGGCGTCCAGTGCGCGGGCCTGGAGCACAAGATGGGCATCCACGGCAACGCCACCTGCGTCATGGCCTATGACAACGCCAAGGGCTGGCTGGTCGGCACCGAGAACAAGGGCATGGCCGCCATGTTCGTGATGATGAACGAGGCGCGCCTGGGCACCGGGCTGCAAGGTCTGGCCATCGGCACCGCCGCCTATCAGGCCGCGGTCGAGTTCGCCCACGACCGCCTGCAGGGCCGATCGCTGACCGGACCCAAGAACCCGGACGGTCCGGCCGATTCCATCATGGTCCATCCGGACGTGCGCCGCATGCTGCTGGAGGCCAAGGCCTTCGTTGAAGGCGGTCAGGCCTTCACCCTGTGGACCGCGCTCCAGGCTGATCTTCAGCATTCGGACGATGAGGCAACTGCCCAGAAGGCCAAGGACTACATGGGCCTGATCACGCCCGTGCTGAAAGCCTATCTGACCGACAAGGGTTTCCACGTCGCCAGTCTGGCCATGCAGGTTCACGGCGGCTCCGGCTACACCGAACACTATCCGGCCTCGCAGTATCTGCGCGACGCCCGCATCACCATGATCTATGAAGGGGCCAACGGCATTCAGGCCCTGGACCTGGTCGGGCGCAAGCTGCCCGCCAACGGTGGCCGCGCCATCATGAGCTGGTTCGCCGACATCGACGCCTTCGTCTCAGAGAACGGCGGCGACACCCCGATCAAGCCCTTCGTGGACGGCCTGGCCGACGCCAAGAAGAAGTTGCAGGAAGGCACCATGTGGCTGATGCAGAACGGCATGCAGAACCCGGACAATGCGGGCGCCGCCTCGACCGACTATCTGAACGTCTTCGGCCTGACGGCCCTGGCCTATCTCTGGGCCCAGATGGCCAAGGCGGCGCAGAAGCAGATCGATGCCGGATCGACCGATCCCTATTATGCCAACAAGCTGATCACCGGCCGCTATTTCGTCGAACGCATCCTGCCCGACGCCTCGGCTCACATGGCCAAGCTGAAGACCGGCGCCGGGGTTCTGATGACCCTGCCGGCTGAGGCGTTCTAATCCAAGGCAGAGTTCTCCCTCCCCCTCCGGGGGGAGGGTGGTCGTCGCGCAGCGACAACCGGGTGGGGACGGCTCGGCGACACCGTGCCGTTCTCGCCCGGCCCCTCACACCCGGCCGCTCCGCGGCCAACCTCCCTCGGAGAGGGAGGGAGAAGCTGAGCTAAACCATGCTGAACGTCCTTCAATCCCCCGACCCCGATTTCATGCAGGAAGAGGAAATCGCCCTCTTCTCCGACAGCGTCGGCAAATGGATCGACGAGCATGCGCCGCCTGAGGCCGTGCAATCTTGGATCGCCAACTCCTCGGTTCCGCGCGAGCTGTGGACCCAGGCGGGCGAAGCGGGCCTCTTGGGCCTGTCCATGCCCGAGGAAGACGGCGGCATGGGCGGCGACTATCGCCACGAGGTCGTGCTGATGCGCCAGCTGGGCTGGAAGGGGGCGGACCATTTCGGCATCTCGCTGCACAACGCGATCGTCGCCCCCTACATCTGGCATTACGGCACCGCCGAACAGAAGGCGCGCTGGCTGCCCCGACTGGCCTCGGGCGAACTGGTCGGTGCCATCGCCATGACCGAGCCGGGGGCCGGATCGGACCTGCAGGGGGTCAAGACCACCGCCATCAAACAGGGCAACCAGTATGTGGTGAACGGGTCCAAGACCTTCATCACCAACGGCCAGCTGGCCAATTTCATCATCGTGGTGGCCAAGACCGATCCGGCCGAGGGGGCCAAGGGCACCAGCCTGATCGTGGTCGAGACCGATGGCGCTGAAGGCTTCGAACGGGGCCGGAACCTGCACAAGATCGGCATGGAGGGGAACGACACCTCCGAACTGTTCTTCAACGACGTCAAGGTCCCCGGCGAGAACATCATCGGCGGCGGCGAGGGCCAGGGCTTCGTCCAGCTGATGCAGCAGCTGCCCCAGGAACGACTGAACATCGCCATCCAGGGCGTGGCTGCGGCCGAGCGCGGGCTGAAGGAAACCCTCGACTACGTCAAACAGCGCAAGGCCTTCGGCAAGCGGGTCGTCGACTTCCAGAACACCCAGTTCAAACTGGCCGAGGTGAAGACCAAGCTGACGGTCGCCAAGGTCTTCGTCGACCACTGCATGGGCCTGCACCTGAAGGGTCAGCTGGACGCCGCCACCGCCTCCATGGCCAAATACTGGGTCACCGACATCCAGGGCGAGGTGCTGGATGAGATGCTGCAGCTGCACGGCGGCTACGGCTATATGAACGAATATCCGATCGCCCAGCTGTACAAGGACGCCCGCGTCCAGCGCATCTATGGCGGCACCAACGAGATCATGAAGGTCCTGATCGCGCGGACCCTGTAGTGCCAGGCCCCGTGTAGTGCCCGGCCCGTCCCGGCTCACCGGGATGGGGCGTAGGCCGGGCCGGGTGAAAGCGTCACGACGCGGCGGTCATCGCCTGCCGATCCGGCCGTCCGCGGTCAGTAGGCGAAGTCGCGGTACATTCGGCTGACGTCACCCTCCCATTCGCCGTGATACAGGTCCAGCAGGCGCTCGGCCGGGGTCACGCCGCTGTCGGCAATGTCTTCCAGTTCCGACAGATAGCCGCGCTCGTCCACCATGCCGCCGCTGAACCGGGCCCGGTTCTTCAGCCCGCGCTGGGCGATGGTGACCATGTCGACGGCGATGTCACGCACCGACCGGCCGGCCACCTCGGCCCGCAGGCCCAGGCGGGTCACGTCGCGGCGCAGACGTTCGTGATCGGCGATGTCCCAGTCCTTGACCAGGTCCCAGGCGGCAGCCAGGGCGGCCCCGTCATACAGGACGCCCGCCCACAGCGCCTGGAGCGCACAGATCCGGCTCCACGGCCCGCCATCGGCCCCGCGCATTTCCAGATAGTTCTTCAGCCGGACCTCGGGGAACAGGGTCGTAAGGTGATCGGCCCAGTCCTTCTTGGTCGCCCGGTCGCCCGGCAGATCGGGCAGGCCCTCGGTCATGAAGGTGCGGAACGACTGGCCGGACAGGTCGACATAGCGCTCGCCCCGCTTGGCGAAATACATCGGGGTATCGAGCGCATAATCGGCATAGCGTTCAAAGCCGAAGCCGTCCTGGAACACGAAATCGAGCATGCCCGTGCGATCGGGGTCGGTGTCGGTCCAGACATTGGCCCGCGCCGACAGGAAGCCGTTGGGCCGACCCTCCGTGAACGGACTACAGGCAAACAGGGCGGTGGCGATGGGCTGAAGGGCCAAGGCAGTGCGGAATTTCAGCACCATGTCCGCCTCGGACTCGAAGTCCAGGTTCGACTGGATGGTGCAGGTGCGCAGCATCATGTCCAGGCCCAGACTGCCCTTCTTGGGCATATAGGCGCGCATGATGACATAGCGGCCCTTGGGCATGATCGGCACATCCTCGCGCCGCCACATCGGGTCGAAACCGGCTCCCAGAAAGCCCAGGTTCAGCTGGTCGGCGACCTGTTTGACCTCCATCAGGTGCTGGCCGGTCTCGGAACAGATGTCGTGCACGTCCTTCAGCGGCGCGCCGGACAGTTCGAACTGGCCGCCCGGCTCCAGGCTGATCGACGCGGTCATGCCCTCGCTGTTTTTGCGCTCCAGGGCGATGATGTGGCCCGCCTCCTCGACCGGCGACCAGCCAAAGCGTTGCAGGCCCGTCAGCATGGCCAAGATGCCGCTGGGACCGTCATAGGCCGGCCGCTTGAGTGTTGAGCGGTCGAAGCCGAATTTTTCGTGCTCTGCCCCGATGCGCCATTCGGCCCGGGGCTTGATGCCCTTCGACATCGCCCCGATCAGGTCTTCGCGAGAAAGCGGCGGCGTGTCGGTCATGTCTTCAGCCCTGTTGTGGCGGCTAGATGGGAGAGATTTCTCCCGCACTCAAGGGGGAGGCTTGCTCCCCTATCGCTCCCAGTCACCGACGGCGGCCTGCCACAGGGTCAGGGCGGCGATGGCGGCGGTGTCGGCCCGCAGAACGCGCGGCCCCAGAGAGACGGCGGTCGTATAGGGCAAGGCACGCAGCCGATCGCGTTCCTGCGGCGAAAACCCGCCCTCCGGTCCGATCAGTATGGCCCAGGGTCTGGCAGCGCCCTCTCCTGCCGAAAGCGCGGTCATCACCGGTGACCCGCCCGTCTCGTCACAGAACATCAGCCGTCGCCCGGGGTCCCATCCGTCCAGAACATCCGCCAGCCTGACCGGATCGTCGATTGCGGGCAGATCCAGACGCCCCGTCTGTTCGGCGGATTCGATCGCGATGGCGTCCAGTCGGTCAAGACGCAGATGGTGACCCTGGGTCCGGGCGGTCAGGATCGGTCGGATGTGCCGGACGCCAAGCTCGGTCGCCTTTTCGACCGCAAACTCCATCGCCGATTTCTTGACCACCGCCATCAACAGCTGGACATCCGGGCCTGTCGCCTGGGGCCGCAGCTGTTCCTGGGCCGTCAGCACGACGCCCTTCTTCAGGATGTCGGTGAGGACGCAGCGCCACTCTCCATCCTGGCCATTGAACACCGCCAGGGCATCGCCGAGCTTCAGCCGCATCACCTGGGTCAGATAGCGCGACTGGTCCAGCGTCGGAGCCAGGGCAGTACCTGCAGACAGGGGCTGGGGCAGGTGAAGGCGGATCATGGTCTGGGCCTTTACAGCGTGACGCGCAAACCCAGGCCGAGCGTGCGCGGCGTGCCCAGGCTTTCGACGCCGGTCGCCGTCTCGGCCACGGGGACATCCGCATCGAACAGATTGTCGACGGCCAGCCAAAGGCCGGTGCGGTCGTTCACCCGCCACTCGGCACGAACATCGAGCGTCAGGGCCGCCTCCAGAACCCGACTGTTGAGGTCGTCGTCGAAACGGCGGCTCTCATACCGGGCGGCAGTCGACAGGACCAGCCGGTCGCTGACCTGCCAGTCCGCACCGGCGGTCGCGCTCCAGACCGGGGCCTGGGCCGGGCGCAGTCCGGTCAGCTGCGAGGCGGCGACCCCGCCATCCAGCCGCGCATCGGTCGCCGACAGCGCGCCGCGCAGTGTCAGGCCGTCCTGGATCGTCCAGTCCCCGCTGAACTCCAACCCGACCGCCTCGATGGTCCCGGCGTTACGCCGCTGCCTCAGAACGCCGCCTGCCGGAACGAAGCCCGCGCGCGGAAAGGTGCCGGGTCCTTCGCCGATCGTGACATTCACCACCGCATCCTCGATCCGGTTGGCAAAGACCGTGGCTGTCACCGCGCCGCGCGTGCCGGTCCAGGCCAGGCTCGTCTCGATCCCCGTCAGCCGTTCAGGCTCCAGCGCCGCATTGGCCTCTGTCAGGTCGTTGCCGACGCGGAAGGGGCGATGCAGTTCGTTCAGCGTGGCGGGGCGAAAGGCCGAGTATGCAGCGGCCCGCAGGCTGATTTTCTCGGTCAGGTCGCGGCGCACAGCCAGCCGCGCGCTGGTGACCGTGCCCGAGCGTTCAGGATCGGCCTCGTCAAGGGTGGCGATCCCCGTGGCGCGGTCGGTTTCCAGGCGCCGGCCGCCCTGGTTGCGCCAGCCATCCAGGCGCAGTCCCCCGGCTACCAGCCAGGGGCCGCGGCTCCACGATCCGTCCGCATAGACCCCGGCCCCTTGCGTCGTCCCGCCGGCGATGCGGTCTCGTGTGAAGTTGCCCGCCATGAACCGAAACCGCTCGCGCGTCTCACCTTCGTTGATGCGGGCATCGGCCCCGACTTCCCATTCGATGCGTCCGTCGCGCACTGTATGGCTGCGGCGCAGAGCCGCGTTCAGGCCCCAGCCATCGGACGGCGTCTCGATCTGGTCGTTGGCGGGTGTGGTGGTGCTTCTGTCCGCTGCGACGGCGACCGAGGTGTTGGCCAGGTCGCTGCCGCGTCGCCACAACTGGACCCGCCATCCCGCCCGCTCCGGCGACGGGCGGGCGGCCAGGGTGGCGCTGATCACCGACCCCTTGGCAGTCGCGCGAGCACCAAGCAGGCCCGAGCCCCTGTCTTCCTCATAAATGCCCGCCCGCAGCGACAGAGCGGTCCGAACGCCCAGCGGGATGTCTGCCCGCACCGAAGCGGCGCTGGCCGTCAGGTCCAGCGGTGTGTCCGCCGCCCCGGCCGAGGGTCCCCGCACAGGCACATGGCCGTCCGTCGTCTCATGCCCCGCCGAAAGGACCAGTTGGATCGGCCCCAGAGCCATCGCCGTCGATCCCGCCGCGCGGAAGGTGCCACGCTCAGCGACCGACAGGTCCAGCACCCCGCCCCTTTCCCGCTCACGCAGGGCCACCGAGCCGGTCAGGGCCCCTGCGCCATAGGGGCCGGTCCCGCCCCCGCGGACCACATCGACGCCATCCAGCGATTCGGGCGGGACCTGGGACCAGATGACCCATCCGCCGAACGGATCGTTCAACGGCACGCCATCCAGGGTGATAAGGGCGCGCCCGGCCCCGGACGGGGCGATGGCGCGCAGGGACAGCCCCTGGGTCGTGGGATTGGCCGACAGGCTGGAAGTACGCCTGAACAGCGAGACGGCAGGCACGGCAGCCAGGGCCTCGTCCAGTCGGCGAGCCCGCGAGAGCGCTTCCGGATCCAGTCGGATCAGGGCAAACGCCCCCTGGCCTGCTGCATCGGGCAGGCGGGCCGCCGTGACGACGATTTCGGCGACGTCGGTGGCGGGATCCTGGATCAGGTGCCGGTCGGGGTGCTGGTCGCGGCAGGCGGCGCAGCGGGCGCCGCCTGGGTCGTCGCCTGGCCGGCAACACCATCGACGGGCGCCGCAGCCTCGGCTCCGGTGGCGTCCGTGCCCTCGGCAGCCGGCGCTTCACCCGCAGGGGCCGCAGCGGCACCCGGCTGGCGCGCCGGATCGGGCGCGGGAATGGCATAGCCGCCCGAGCCCTGGGCCCGCAGATAGGCGATCAGATTGACCCGTGTCGGGGTGTCCCGCAGGCCAGCGAAGGACATCTTGGTGCCTGCGACATAGCGTTGCGGTGCCGTGATGAACCGATCGAGCTCGTCATAGGTCCAGACCGGAGCCTCACCCTTGTGGGCCGCCATGGCGTCGGAATAGGCGAACCCGGCCGAATGCATGACGGGGCCACCGACCACGCCGTAAAGGTTCGGACCGATGCCGTTGGCACCGCCTGCATTGATGGTGTGACAGGCCACGCAGCGCGCGAAGGCCGCTTCACCAGCCGCCAGGTCGGCGACGGGCAGCAGCGTGCCCCAATCCGGCGGCAACTCGGCTTCGGCGGCACCCCCGGCGGCCTCTTCCGGCGCGTCGACGAAATAGCCCATCTTCTCAGGCGGATGAGGCGCAAAGATTGCGCTCGACACCTGCTGCACGACCAGGATGGCGAACGCCGTCCCCAGGCCCGCTCCGAAAATCTTGTTCCACTTCAGATCGCCGCTCATGCGCGTGGTCGCATCCCGTCTCTGGAGGCCACCTGCCAGGGTCGGCGGGCAGCATATTCTTGCGTGGGCGTCTCTTACACGCTAGCGCCGCCTTCGCAACCGGCCCATGGGCGCTTTCAACCGTTCTCGGCGTCGCAGGAAGACCGCACGGCATGACCCCCCTGATCCTGATCCCGGCGCGGATGGCCGCGACCCGCCTGCCCGGCAAGCCCTTGGCCGACATCGGGGGCAGACCGATGATCGTGCGCGCTTGGGAACAGGCTTGTGCCTCCGGACTGCCCGTCGCCGTGGCGGCAGGCGATGCCGAAATCGTGTCGGCGATCCAGGCCGCCGGCGGACAGGCCGTCCTGACCGACCCCGATCTGCCGTCCGGATCCGATCGGATTCGTGCCGCCGTCGAGGCCATCGATCCGGAGGGTCGCCACGACGCGATCATCAACCTGCAAGGCGACATGCCGTTCGCCGATCCCGGCCTGGCCCTGGCTTGCGCAGCCCTGCTGGAGGCCGAACCCTCTTGCGACATTGCCACCCTGGTCGCCACCGAGAGCGGGCCCTCCGACCGCGCCAATCCGGATGTGGTCAAGGCCATCCTGGCTTTGGACGAAGGCAAGTCGCGCGGCCGGGCGCTGTATTTCACCCGCTCGACCCTTTACGGCTACACCCCTGTCTGGCGGCACATCGGCCTTTATGGCTATCGGCGGGAGGCACTGATGCGGTTCTGCGCCGCGCCGCCGTCGCCGCTGGAGCGGCGCGAAAAGCTGGAACAGTTGCGCGCCCTAGAGATGGGACTGTTGATCTGGGCCGCTGTCATCGATCAGGCACCGTTGTCGGTCGACAACCCTGCCGACCTGGAGGCGGCGCGGGCTCTGGCGGCATCACGCGCCTGATCCCGTCAGGAACGATCATTTGCCGGTCACAGCGTTCGGTGAGATCGTGAGCTTCTCAACCAGGAGCCGACCCAATGCTGAAGTCTCTCGCCGTGGCCACTGCCATCGCCTTTTTCGCCGTTCCGGCCGTGGCTCAGGACGGTGACGCCCTGATCGCCGAACTATTCACGGCCTTCGAGGCCGAATTCCCCAATCTGTCGACGGTGCAACGGCACAATGCCGGACTGGCTGCGGGCGCGACGTCGCGCTTCACCTTCAACGCCCGCGCGGGTGTCGAATATACGGTCGTGGGCCTGTGCGACGAGAATTGCACCGACGTCGACTTGGAAGTCTTTTCCGGCTCCACCTCGGTCGGGTCCGACTTCCTGGAAGACGACGTGCCGATCGTGGTCTTCACCGCCGAACGCGCCGGCAGCTATACAGTCGAGATCACCATGGCCACCTGCAGCGCCCGGAACTGCCGTGCCGGAGCCAAGGCCTACGCGGGCTGATCCGAACCGGACACATCGAACCCGTCGACCCATGCCCTCAACAGGGTGTGGGCGATGGCGAAGGGGGGCGGGGATTTGATGGCAGGGTGCGTCCCCGCCAGCACATCGGCCGCCTCTTTTCGTGTGACCCAGGCGACGGCCTCCAGCTCGGTCTGGTCGGGCGTAGCGTCGTCGTCGGTGACCTCGGCGATCAGGCCGATCATAAGTTGTGACGGGAACGGCCAGGGCTGGCTGGAGTGATAGCGCACGGCGCTGACCGTCAGGCCCGCCTCCTCGGCAATCTCGCGAGCGCAGGCCTCCTCGATCGTCTCGCCCGGCTCCAGAAACCCCGCAAGGGCCGACATCCGCCCCTGAGGCCAACTGGCCTGACGTCCCAGCAGGCAGACGGGTTCGGGGCCGCCGCGATAAACCGGCAGCATGATGACCACCGGATCGACCCTGGGAAAATGCTCGGTGCCGCAGGCCGGACACAGCCGCTTCCACCCGCCGCAGCTGCTCTCGCTAGCCTGACCGCAGGCTGAACAGAACCCGTGCCGCCCGGCCCAGTCGAACAGGGATTTGGCCGTCCCGACCATGGCCGCATCCGCGCCGGGCAGCAGAGCCGCCGCCGTCCGCATGTCCTGGAAATGACCCAGGCCCTGGACGGGACCGCTGGCCGGATCGACCGAGCCGCCCACTTCCACCGCAAAGACGGGTGCCTCATTCCAAAGACCCAGAAACACCTCGCCACGGGGCGACAGGTCCCGCGCATGGGCCAGCGACAGCCAGGCCAGACGCGGCATCTGCTCCCCCTCGATCAGCGGCGCACCGTTCCAGAGCACCAGAGCCAGAGCGTCGGAATTAGCCTCCTGCTCGGCCAGCCACGCCGCATCGTTGCGCCGGTCCCCGGCGCGATCGAGCGGATTGCCCGCGAAGGTGTTGAGAGTGGGAAGGGGCATGACAGCCTCATACCGCTCCTGTCACGCCAGCGGGAGACTTGATCTCAACGGCCTCAGCCGCGATATAGGGGGTGGAGATCGGTGCGGGCGAAGGCTTCGCCAATCTGGTCAGGGCCGGAAGGCAGCAGCCACAACGAATTCCCCTTCGGGTCGTGCCGGTCTCCACCTTTCCCGACACTTCGCCTGACACCGCCGCCTGCGAGACCCCTGACACCGCCGCCTGCGAGACCACGGTTCGCGCGCTTAGACGGCGTTAACCGGTCGTCGGCATTCTGCCCCTCAGCAAGTTTCGGGCCATGCGCCCACGGGGGACGTCGGTGATCGGTCAGAGGCTGGAGGTCAGGCAGGGGCAGGGGCTGGTCATCACGCCCCAGCTGCAGCAAGCGATCAAGCTGCTCCAATTGTCCAACCTGGAGCTGGAAACCTTCATCGAGGGCGAGCTGGAGCGCAATCCGCTGCTTCAGCGCGACGACGACGCCCCGGCCGAGCCCGTCGATGCGGCACAGGCCAATGAAGACGCCGGCGAACTGCGGTTCGACACCCCCGCCACTGCCGATGCCGAACGAGCCTTGGATGCCCGTCCCGACGACCTCTATGGCGACCCAACGCCCGGCGAGGCCGCCAGCGACCGGGCCCATGACGGGTCCGGCGACGAGGCCCAGCCCGGCCTCAACGACTGGTCCAGCACCGGCAAGGGCGGCATGGTCCCCGAAGGCGACGGCGCAGAGCGGCCCGATCGGCGCGAGATCACCCTGTGGGAACATCTTCAGGGCCAGGCGTCGTCGGCGGCGATGTCGCCATCGGATCAGGCTATCGCCCTGGCTTTGATCGACGGTGTCGACGAAGGTGGTTACCTGCGCGGTGAATTGGCCGAGATCGCCGATCGGCTGGGCTGCGACCTGGCGCGCGTCGAGGCGGTGCTGGCGGTCTGCCACGGGTTTGAGCCCACCGGCATCATGGCGCGGTCGGTGCCGGAATGCCTGAAGCTGCAGCTGATTGAGCGCAACCGGTTCGATCCGGCCATGGCGGCCCTGCTGGACAACCTGAACCTTCTGGCCAAACGCGATCTGGCAGCCCTGCGAAAGGTCTGCGGCGTCGATGCCGAGGATCTGTCGGACATGATCGCCGAGTTGAAGGGCTTGACCCCTCGGCCCGGCGCAGGGTTCGGTGGCGAGCCGGCCCAGACGGTGATCCCCGACGTGATGGTGCGACCCGATCCGGCCGGGGGCTGGCGGGTCGAACTCAATGCCGAGACCCTGCCCCGTCTGCTTATCGACAAGCGCTATCACGGGGTGGTTCAGGCCGGAGCACGGACCGAGACCGAAAAGGCCTTCGTCGCCGAGTGCGCCTCCCAGGCCAGTTGGCTGGTCAAGTCGCTGGACCAGCGGGCCAAGACCATCCTGAAGGTCGCCTCCGAGATCGTCCGCCAGCAGGATGCCTTTCTGGCCTTTGGCGTTGAGTTCCTGCGCCCCCTGAACCTGAAGACGGTGGCCGATGCCATCGGCATGCACGAATCCACCGTCAGCCGCGTCACCTCGAACAAATATGTCGCCACGCCGCGCGGGGTATTCGAACTCAAATTCTTCTTCACCGCCGCCATCCAGTCCGTCGACGGACAGTCCAGTCATTCGGCCGAAGCCGTCCGTCACCGGATCAAGTCGATGATCGATGGCGAGGGCCGGGATGGGGATGTCCTGTCCGACGACCGTATCGTCGAGATCCTGAACGAGGCGGGCATCGACATCGCCCGTCGTACCGTCGCCAAATATCGGGAAGCCTTGAGGATTCCCTCCTCGGTCGAACGCAAGCGGATGCTGCGTACGGGGTGATCATCGGGCTCTGATCGCGCAAGCGTGACTGTCGATTTCACCGTTCGCCGTTGACACCAAATCAAAGCGGTCGCGTTCTGTGTGCATGCAAGTCCAAGTCAGCGGCAAGCACGTGGATGTCGGCGAAGCGTTAGGCTCGCGCATCTCCCAGGAACTCGAAGAAGGGATCGGCAAATACTTTGATCGCGGAGCCCAGGACGCCGAGGTTTCGGTGTCGAAGGATGGGCACGGGTTCAAAGTGGACTGCTGGGTTCGTCTCGCCTCCGGCCAGGTGATCGTCACCAGTGGTCTCGGCGGTGACGCCCATGCGGCCTTCTCGGAATCGCTCGACAAGCTCGAAAAGCGGGTCCGGCGCTACAAGCGCAGGCTGAAGAACCACCACGCCGGTCCCAAGGGCCTGTCACCCGAGAAGACGGAGATGGCCGCGGCGGCCGCCGGGATTGGTCGGATGACGATCCTGCGCGATCCGGATTCTGTCGAAGACGACGTTTTCGGAGATGCGGGAGCCCTGGACGAGCAGGCTCCTGCCGGCATGGTGATCGCAGAAACCGACGCCCGCGTTCTGACCATGACCGTGGGGCAGGCCGTGCTCGAGCTGGATCTGACCGGATATCCGGTCGTGGTGTTCAAGCACGCGGGCCATGGCGGCATTTCCGTGGTCTATCGCCGCCCGGATGGAAACATCGGCTGGATCGATCCAGAGCGAACCCTCCCGTCACACTGAAGCATGTGAACCGACACGGTTCCGTAAACCGTTGCGCTCATAGTCCTTCCCCTGGGTGGGCGTTGCGTTTAGACGACGCGCGCCCACCCGCGTCGTGTCTGTTCGTTTGTAGTCTTGAGTTCGGGGATACCCATGGACATCGCTGACCTGCTGGTTTCCGGCGGTATCGTTCTGCGCTCGGGTGCCTCATCGAAGCGACAGGCTATGCACGTTCTATCCGAGGCGGCTGCGCGATCCCTGAACCTCGACGAACAGGTGGTGTTCGATGCGCTGATGGAGCGTGAAGCTTTGGGATCAACGGGCCTGGGCAGCGGGGTCGCCGTGCCCCACGCCCGACTGGATGGCCTGGATCGCGTCTGTGCCGTGTTCGTGCGATTGGACACGCCGGTGGTCTTTGGGTCTGTCGATGACCGGCCGGTCGATATTCTGTTCGGCCTGTTCGCCCCGCCGCGCGATGGAGCAGAGCATCTGCGTGCCCTGGCCGCTGTGTCCCGCGCCTTGCGGTCTCCCGAACTGCGCGAAAAGCTGCGCCAGGCCCGGACCTTGGATGCAGTCAACGCCCTGTTCGTGCGTGAGGCACCGGCCACCGCAGCCTGAGCCGCTTCAGTCCGCCAGGAAGCGATCGACAAGCTCGGCAAGCCTCTGCGGCTGGTCAGCCATGATGAAATGGCGGCTGTCATCCACGCGGATCAAAGTGACGCCGGGCAGAGCGGCATATTCGCGCTGCCACATCGCGTCGGCCATGGTTGCGGGGGCGCCGCCATTGGCATCGGACGCATAGACGGCCCAGACCGGCGTCGTCATCGATGACAGGCCGGGGCGCAGGTCAGTCAGCATGATCTCGCCGATTGCCGTAGCCAGCGCCTGTCGATCAGACGCCATCGACCACTCGACCATTTCCTCACGCGTGGCAGGATCGATCGCCAGCCCGACCGCACCCTGAACCTGTCCGGCGCGGAACCCCGCATCGTCGGCCGCCCGCATTCCGGCTGCAGCCTGGGCGGCAAAGGGCCGGGCCGTTTCCACCGTGACCTGAGGCCCAAACAGGGCACTGAAGAAGGGCAGGCTGTCGACGCTCATCACACGGCCCACCAGGTCCGGACGCTGCTGAGCCAGCATCAGGCCGCTCATCCCGCCCATCGAATGGCCAATGACGGCCGGTCGCTGCAGCCCGGCCTGCTGGATATAAGCGGCCAGCGCGTCGATCACGGGCTGGACGAATGGGCCGTCGCCATGGATCCACGGCTCGCCCGCGAACCCAGCCAGCTGCACCATGTGCACGCGGTGGGTCGCCGACAGACGCGTGGCCTCCTTACGCCACACCTCTCGCGAGGAGGCGAAGCCGGGGATAAGGATGACGTCGGGCCCGGCCCCGATCACCTCGACCGACAGGCGGTCGGACACATAGGCCTGCGATGCGCCGTCTTGCGTGCGGGCGAGGTGTGCTGGTTCGGCCTGGGCAATGCCGGCCAACGCCCCCACAGCGAGAAGCAAGGCGGAGGCGACGAACAGCGCGCGCGCGGTCGAACGCCTGATATGGCGGGGATAGAGCATGATGATTTCCTGTTGGAGTTAGGGGGGATCAGCCGGTCGGCCGACCCTCTCAGGCGTGGGGATTGTCGAAGATGTCCTCGACCGGTCGTCCGAACAGCACGGCAATCCGGTAGGCCAGGTCTAGAGACGGATCGTGTTTCTCGGTCTCCAGGGCGTTGACGGCCTGGCGCGAGACGCCGAGGGCGTCACCCAGTTGCTGCTGGGTCCAGCCCTTCTCCGTACGGAGGAGTTTCAGCGTGTTCTTCATCAGCGTTCGTAACGCACGATCACCGACACCAGTCCGAACATGCCCCAGAACAGCGGGTAGATGATCCAGGCCGGGACATGAGGCGCGTCGGCAAAGCTTTCGCCAAAGCCCCAGGCCGTCGCGATGGCCATGGCCAGACCCGCCGCCAGGATGAATTGTTTGGCGAAGATGCCGCGAATGTATTCGTCGCTGTCACGCATCATGGCCAGGGTAGCCCAGAGTTGACCGGCGACCGGTGCGGAGACGGTCAGGGCCAGCAGCCAAGCGGCGGGCTTTCCGTGTATCTCGTCGAACGCGCCGAAGATTGCGGCGATGTTGACGGCCATATAGCCCGTCATGAAGGCTGTGGTTCGAATGACGTAGCGACGTCCGGCGGGGGTTGGGAGGTTTTGGGTAATGTGCATGGCTAAGCCCCTCTGTGTAAGGCCTACCTTACATCCGCAAAATGTCATGTCAACATGACTTTTTGTCAGCCCAGCCTGACGCGGTTCGACCAATGACTGTCACGGATCCTGCCGCCTTCATCCTGTCCAATACCCGCTTCCAGACCGTGCCTCATGCGCCGGAGATTTCTCTCTGGCTGGCCGATGAGGTGACCCCGCTTTGGCGACTGACAGAGGAGGCGCTGGGCGAGCTGGGCGTGGCACCGCCCTTCTGGGCCTTTGCCTGGGCGGGCGGCCAGGGGCTGGCGCGCTGGCTGCTGGACAACCGGGCGGAAGTGGCGGGACGGACCGTGCTGGATTTCGCGGCAGGCTCGGGCCTGGTCGGGATCGCGGCCATAAAGGCGGGGGCCCGGCGATGCCTGTGCACCGACGTTGACCCCTTTTGCGGTGCGGCGGTCGCACTGAATGCAAGGGACAATGGGGTGTCGCTGGACTTCACCAAGCATGATCTTTTGCAGGCACCACCACCGCAGGTGGACGTGATCTGCGCCGGGGATGTCTTTTACGAACAACCGATGTCGGGGCGCGTTCTGGACTGGCTGAAGCAGGCGGGGGATCAGGGCACACGGGTTCTGGTCGGAGACCCGATGCGGACCTATTTTCCCCGGACCGGCTTCGAGCTTCTGGCCGAGTACGCCGTGCCCACGACGCGAGAACTGGAAGACCTGGCGGTCAAGCGGACGCGGGTCTGGACTCTGGCAGGTGGCGACTGACGCCGATCAGGCGGCCTTGCGCCAGCGGAACCAGACCACAGGCGCGGTGATCGCCATCAGGATCGCATTGGTCACGGCCGGGCCGGTGTCCAGGCCGATCAGGTGAACGCCCAACATGACCGTTTCCAGTGCCAGAAGGCCGACAGCCGCCGTCACCAGCAAAGGCCGGCCGACCCGCCAGGACAACAGCGGACTCAATATCATCGTCGCCAGCACCACTTCAGCCAGACCCAGGCCCCGAACGAGGTTTTCGCTGACCAGAGCGGGCCAGATCATCAGCTCGACCAGCATCGGCATGGGTTCGGTCAGCTTGGCATAGCCAGCCCCGATAAAGAACATCGCCAGCCATCCCTGGAAGGTCCACAGCGTGAGGTTCAGACGGTCGCGGGACTGGCGGGCGCGGGCTGTCAGGGGCGCAGGCGCGGACGGAAAGGTGGTGGCCATGGGAGGGCTCGACGAACAGGTATGAAGGGGGAGGCGAACGCAACTGCAACAGTGTCGATATCGGTTTCATCCCCGGTCGACGCAAGGGGTATGGCACAGGTTATTCCAAATGTCATCAGCTGTAGACAACAACTGATGACTTAATTCTTTAGGCCACGATCCGAGCCACGCTCGCCGCAGCTTGACCATAGCGGCCACGAGTCTCGGTTCAGTTAATGGGACGCGCTCAGCGCTCAGGATGCGCCCGCAGGACGTTTCGCTTGGCCTCGATCCGACGCAGGGCATCTGAAAACTTCGACCAGTCGTCATCGCGATCGATCGCACTCCAGATCGCTTCGACATCGTCGGTCAGCAGTTCGACCGGCTCCGGCTCGGAAAAGACAGGATCGGCGAGCCGATCAGGACAGTCTGGCTCATGCTCGAACAGGGCGAAGCGGAAAGCGTCGAAGGCCTCGCCCTGATAGAGGCGGGCACGAGGCCCGGCCAGCGCACGGGCTGATGAGGCAAAGCCGCCGTACCAGTCGTGGAACAGCGGCTCCCACCGCAGGTCCGCACCGCCGTGACGCAGCAGGGCCAGCGTTGCGTCAAGGAGACGCTGATCGGCGGCCTCGCCCAAGCTGAGCACCCCCAGCCGATCAAGAAACGCAGCGCGCAGCTCGCCGATATAGGCGGGCCCAAAGCCGTTCAGCGCCGCCGTCAGGGGCTCGGCCTCCGCCACCAGTTTCAGCGCCCCGGCCAGCTGCGTCAGGTTCCAGAACACGGCCTCTGGCTGGCGGGAAAAGGCATAGAGGCCGAACTGGTCGAAATAGGCCGCCGTGAAGCCGGGATCGTAGAACGGCAGAAACCGCCACGGCCCATAGTCAAAACTCTCGCCCGTCACATTCAGATTGTCGGTGTTCAGAACCCCATGGACAAAGCCCGCCGCGATCCACCGGGCCGTCAGCCGGGCGGATGCCTGAACGATTGCCGCCAGCAGCCCGGGCACATCCCCGGCCGCGACCTGCGGATGATAGAGGCTGCGGACATGCTCGCTCAACACCTCGATCATGTCCGTGCGCTGGAAATAGGCAGCCCGTTGGAACGTCCCGAACCGGATATGGCTGTGCGACAGCCGCACCAGAACGGCGGACCGCGTCGGCGACGGCTCATCTCCACGCTCCAGCGACTCACCCGTCTCGATCAGGCTGAAGGCTCGGCTGGTTGGCACGCCCTGGGCTTCCAGCATGGCGGCCGCCAGGACCTCTCGCACGCCCCCCTTCAGCGTCAGGCGACCGTCGCCACCGCGCGACCAAGGCGTGGTCCCCGAGCCCTTGCTGCCCAGATCGAGCAGGCGGGGCTCCTTTCGGCCTGTTGGCTCGCCTGAGACCTCACGCATCTGCGCGGCCAGGAACCCGCGACCGTCGCCCAGATCGGCGTTGTAGTGGCGGAACTGATGTCCGTGATAGCGCATGGCGATTGGATCGGGCTGGCTGGCCAGAGGCGCGAACCGGCCGAAATGCGCGACCCATTCCGCGTCATTCAGGGCCTCCAATCCCACGCTGGCCGCCGCCCGGTCGTTGCGGAACCTCAAGGTGGCCTGCGGAAAGGCGGCCGCCTGAACCGGATCTCCGAAATCAGGACCCAGGGCGGCAAAGCAGGGATCGGGGCGGTACGCAGGTGACAAGGGCATGTCCGGCAGATGCGACCTGAGAGGCCCGGCCGCAACCGGTCATGCGGTGGTTGAACCTGCCGCGACGTCCCCTATGATCGGAAACAGACATCAGGTCGGGCCTCGCCCGATCAGGCTGGCGCGCCTTCATCAGGCCGAATCCAGTCCGGCGTCCGTCGATAACCTGACGCCACGACAGTCCTTTCAAGATTTCGGAGGCCGCCGTGGCTCGTAAATTGACGCTCGATTTCCTCAAGACCGAGGCGGCCTCAGGCGCTGTCCTGGGCCTGGCGGCCCTGTCGGCACTGATCGTCGCCAACTCACCTTTGGCCGAGACCTATTTCAGCTGGCTTAAGGGCGTGCACCCGCTTCAGGTCGGGCCCCTGTTCCTGTCCATGTCGATTTCCGACTGGATCAAGGAAGGGCTGATGGCGATCTTCTTCCTGGTCGTCGGGCTGGAGATCAAATACGAAATCCTGCAGGGCGAACTGAGCGATCCCCGAAAACTGATGACCCCGGTCCTGGCGGCGGTGGGCGGCATGGTGGCACCGGCGGCGGTCTATCTGCTGGTTGCGGGTGCGCTGGGCGGCCCGCAGAACGGCTGGCCGATCCCGCTGGCCACGGACATTGCCTTTGCCCTGGCCATATTCGCCATGGTCGGGCGCGGCCTGCCGCCGTCGCTCAGGGTGTTCCTGCTGACGCTGGCCATCGTCGATGACCTGGGGGCCATCGCCCTCATCGCCGTGCTGTTCAGCGAAGGCGTCGTCCTGGCTCCGCTTTTGTGGGTTGCCGGATTGCTGATCGTCGGGGCGGTGCTGTCGCGCCGCCGGATTCCGGCACCGTTCTGGGTGCTGGGGTTCGGGGCGGTCTGGTATCTGACGGTCCAGTCCGGACTCAGCACCTCCCTGACAGCCGTAGCCTTTGCCTTGATCGTGCCCGTCGGCCACCGGGCCGACGATCGCCAAAGCCCGTTGAAGGAGGCGATGCACGATCTGCATCCCTATGTCGCCTACCTCGTCCTGCCCCTGTTCGCCTTCGCCAAGGCTGGGGTTTCCTTTGCGGGCCTGGGCCTGGAGCAAGCGTTCGCACCCCTGGTCATTGGCATTGCCCTCGGCCTTTTCCTGGGCAAGCCTATCGGAGTCATAGGCGCAGCTTGGCTGGCCTCGGCCCTGAAGATCGGCAAGCGCCCCACCGATGCGACCTGGCTTCAACTCCTCGGCGTCAGCATGCTCTGCGGCGTGGGGTTCACCATGAGCCTGTTCATCGGCACCCTCGCCTTTCCCGGGGCGATCGATTCCGTTGTCCAGGTCGAGGTCAAGCTCGGCGTACTGGGCGGGTCGTTCCTGTCGGCGATCGGGGCTGCGGTGGTTCTCGCCGCTGCTGGCCGGATCAGGCGCAAGGATTTAGCCGAAGATGCACCGTCTACTGGCGTTCGCTAGCTGAATATTGACGTAAGGTCACCGATTTCTGTCGCTTTTGCGTCACAGTGAGGGCGGCGGGGGGGCATATAATCGGCATTCACCTTCGCGGCTTCTTGTCGCTGGTGACGGGTTAGACTACCCCAAAGGTTCGGATACCTGCCGCCCCTTCAAGAAGGGCGGGGGTCTGGGATCAGGAAACGCCACGGCCGTCTGACGACGGTCGGGCCATGCGCCGGGAGCCGTCATGCGCTTTACCAACCGTCTTCGTTATACTGCCTCGGCCCTTGTGGTCGGTGCCGTCGCCTTTGGTTTCGCCGGGGTCGCCTCGGCCCAGGACCAGGAGGCCACCACGGTCGACGATCTGATCGTCACCGCCCAGAAGCGTGAGCAGAACCTGCAGGACGTGCCGATCGTGGTCACGTCCCTGTCGCAGGAAACCCTGCAGGACGCCGGCGTCCGCGACATCAAGGACCTGCAGATCCTGACGCCCGGCATGACGGTCACCTCGACCTCGTCAGAAGCCTCGACGACCGCCCGCATCCGGGGCGTCGGCACCGTGGGTGACAACCCTGGCCTGGAAAGCTCGGTCGGCGTCGTGATCGACGGCGTCTATCGCTCGCGCAACTCGGTCGGCTTCGGCGACCTGGGCGAGATCGGCCGGATCGAAGTGCTGAAGGGCCCGCAAGGCACGCTGTTCGGCAAGAACACCTCGGCCGGCGTCATCAACATCATCACCGAGGCCCCGTCGTTCACGCCGGAATACAATTTCGAGGCCACCGCCTCCAACTACGGCGGCTACGGCGTTGCCGGATCTGTCAGCGGCCCGTTGACCGACACCCTGGCCTATCGCCTGTATGGCGCGCACCGCGCCCGCGACGGCTTCTATGATGTCGACACCGGTGACGGCCCGCGCGCTGAAACAGACGACCAGAACCAGGATTTCTACACGGTTCGCGGTCAACTGCTCTGGCTGCCGAGCGATACCGCTTCGGTTCGGGTGATCGCAGATTTCAGCGAGCGCAACGAGTACTGCTGCGTGGGCGTCCAGATCCGTACCGGACCGACCTATAACTTCATCGATCCGCTGTCGAACGGCACCGGCCAGCGTCCGCCGGCTCCGGGCTTTGGCGCCCTGCCGTTCTCGCGCACGGCCTTCGCCAACCGCTCGACGGGCCAGGACATTCAGGACATGGGCCTGTCGGTCGAGGCCAACATCGACATGCCGGGCATGTTCGGCGGCGCGACTCTGACGTCCGTCACATCGTGGCGTGACTGGTCGACCGAGCTCGGCCAGGACATCGACTACACCGGGGCCGACATCGCTTATCGCCTGCAGGACGATGAGAACGGCTACAGCGTTGCCAACCTGACCCAGGAGTTCCGCCTGGCCGGGCAGAACGAGCGCTTCGACTGGCTGGTCGGCCTGTTTGCAACCTCGGAAGACATCACCCGGAACGACAGCTGGTATTTCGGCGCGGATTACACGCCCTATATCTCGTTCCTGCTGACGGCCAGCCTGAATGCGGCGACCGCCGGCCTGCCGACGCCTCCGGGTCCGATCCCGATCAACCCGGGCCGGATCGGCTGCTTCACGGCCACGGGTCAGACCGCTCCCGGTCTGCAGGGCTGCCTCTACGGTGCGGTTCCGGCCACGGGTCAGGGCTTCACGGTCGGCCAGGGCTACGCCGATACCTATGACCAGGAATCGACCTCCTACGCCATTTTCACCAACAACACCTGGCACGTCACCGAACAGTTCGATCTGACCCTGGGCCTGCGTTACACCATGGACGACAAGTCCCTGGACGGGCTGCAGGATAACGTCGGCACCAATGGTGCGGCCTGTACGGCGGCTCAGCTGAACGCCGGTGCCATCGGTGGGGCGCTCGGACCGAGCCAGGTCGGCGGCATCCTGGGGGCGATCTGTCTGCCCTTCGCCAACAGCGCGTTCAACAACCGCGCTGTCAACGAAAGCTTCGACGACAGCGAGCTCAGCGGCACGATCAAGGCCTCCTATCGCCTGAACCCGTCGTTCCTGTTCTATGGATCGTTCGCGCGCGGCTATAAGAGCTTCGGCTACAACCTGGACCGCGTGCACCGCACCGGCACCATCACCCCCGTGTCCTCGCTGTTCTTCCCGTCCGAAACGGTCGACAGCTATGAAGCCGGCGTGAAGATGACGCTGCTGGACCGCACCCTGCTGCTGAACGCCACCTACTTCGACCAGACGTTCGAAAACTTCCAACTGAACACCTTCAACGGCGTGGGCTTCACCGTCGAGCCGATCCCGGAACTGACCTCGCGCGGCATCGATGCCGACATGGTCTGGTTCACCCCGGTCGAAGGCCTGAGCCTGCAGGGCGGCGTCACCTATACGGACGCCCAGTACGGAGAGTTCACGGCTGCCGATCTGGTGGATCCCAACAACTTCCCCGCCGCCTCGCTTCTGCCGGGCAGCCGTCCGTCGTTCGCGCCGGAATGGTCGGGGTCGCTGTCGATCAACTTCGATCGCAGCCTGGGCAACGGTCTGCGCGGCGGCTTCAGCCTGGCGGCCAAATACATGTCCGATTACAACACTGGCTCGGACCTGCTGCCCTTCAAGGAACAGGACGCCTTCACCACGGTGAACGGCCGCGTCGTCATCGGCACCGAGGATGAGCGCTGGACGCTGGAAGTCTGGGCCCAGAACCTGACCGACGAAGAGTATATCCAGGTCGGCTACAACGCCCCTCTGCAAGGCACCGCCTTCCAGTCGACGGTTCAGCCGGACGGAACCTTCTACAGCCCGGCCCGCGACACCCAGACCTACAATGCCTTCCTGGGTCAGCCGCGCACCTATGGCGCGACCCTGCGCTTCCGCTACTGATCGCAGGGCCCCGCGGGGTCAGGCCTTCAACAAAAAGCAGCCGGCCGGGGGAAACCTCGGCCGGTTTTGCTTTGGGTGGCCCGGTGATGGACGTTGGACGGGCGGGGGGGGACTGCTGTAGGGCGCGCACCGACCTCGAGAGGGATACCGCTTGCGGTCGGAAGGTTGCTTTCACGGAGCCGGACCGGGGCCTGAAACAGACCCTCTCAGAAGGCCGCAGCCCTTTCGAACGTCAACACAATGGGTTCGGCCTCTTCGAGAGAAGCACCATCATCGCGAACGCACGCACCACGCCCCCTTGGAGCGTGGTGCGGAGACTGGGGCAGCGAACGGGACGGGTACCTATTCGGCCGGGCCCGTTTCGCCGCGCTGGCCGTGGAAGCGGCGGGCCATCCGCTTTTCGATCCGGACCTTGAAGCCGTCGATCAGGCTGAACACCACCGGCACGAACAACAGGGACAGGGCCGTGGAGGTGATCAGGCCGCCGATCACCGCGATCGCCATGGGCGAGCGGAAGGCCGTCCCCTCCCCGATCGCCGCCGCAATGGGCAGCATGCCCAGGCCCATGGCCATGGTGGTCATGATAATCGGCCGCGCCCGCTTGTGCGCCGCATCGATCAGGGCCTCGCGACGCGCCATCCCCTGCTTCATGGCGATGATGGCATAGTCGACCAACAGGATGGAGTTCTTGGCCGCGATCCCGGTGAGCATGATGATACCGATCAGGGCCGGCATGGACATCGACTTGCCCGTGATCAGAAGGGCGAAGAAGGCCCCGCCGAACGAGACGGGAAGGGCCGCCAGAATGGTGATCGGATGCAGGAAGCTGCCGAACAGTAGCACCAGCACGACATACATCAGCAGGATGCCGGTCACGATGGCGAACATGAACCCGGTGCCCAGCTCCTGGAAGCTTTCCAACTGGCCGGAGGCGGCCTGGAACACGCCCTCGGGCAGTTCCTTCATGGCGGGCAGGTTGTTGATGGCGGTGGAAGCCTCGCCCAAGGTCGTGCCCGACAATTCCGCGGTGATATTGGCCACGCGACGGCGATCGTAGCGTTCGATCAGATTGGGCCCGGCACCAAAGCTGATGTCGGCAACGGCGGCCAGCGGAACAGCCGCGCCCGAGGCCGTGGGGACCTTGAGGTTCTCGATGACGCCCAGCTGGCTGCGAGCGTCCTCGTCCAGCATCACGCGGATCGGGATCTGGCGGTCGCCCAGGTTGAATTTGGGCAGCAGCTGATCGGCATCGCCCAGGGTGGCGACGCGCGCGACCTGGGAGATGTCCTGGGCCGAGACGCCTTGCAGGGCGGCGATGTCGGCCTTGGGCGTGATCAGGATTTCGGGACGGACCAGGGCCGAGCTGGAAATGACATTGGCCAGGCCGGGCATCTCGCGCATCTCGCGCTCCAGCCGGGCTGCCGCCGCGTCCAGGGTGCGGGCATCGTCACCGACCAGGGCGATGGTCATCAGATTGCCGCCGCCACCGTCGGCCGCGCCGAACTGGATCCGCGCACCGGGGATGACGCGCAGCGCCTGTCCCATTTCACGTTCGAATTCCTGCTGGTTCAGTTTGCGCTCGAACCGTCCGACCAGATTGACGGTCATGGAGGCCCGGCGGACCTCGCCCGCACTGCCGCCGCCGCCGGGACCGAAGCTGACGGTGGCCGAGCCGACGGACGAAAAGACCGATTCCACCTCTGGCCGCGCCATCAGGATGCGGGTGATGTCGCCCACGGTGCGGTCGGTCTGTTCCAGGGTCGTGCCGGGCGGCAGCTGGACGCTGAGGCTGGAGCGCGAGGTGTCCTCCACCGGGATGAACTCACCGGCCAACTGCGTCGCCAGACCGATGGACATGACGAAGAACAGGCCACCAAGACCGAAGACGATCCAGCGGTGGTTCAGCGACCAGCCCAGCCAGCGCAGGAAGGGCGCCATCCAGAAGGGGTCCGGGTGTTCCTTGCCCTGGTCCTGTTTCAGCAGATAGGCGCCCATCAGCGGCGTGATGGTCCGCGCGACCAAGAGGGAGAACAGAACGCTGACGCAGGTCGCAATGGCGAAGCTGACGAAGAACTGCCCGACCACGCCCGGCATGAAGCCGGTCGGGGCGAACACCGCCACAAGCGTCGCCGTGGTGGCCATGACGGCCAGACCGATCTCGTCCGCGGCCTCGATGGCGGCGGGATAGGGGGCCTTTCCGTCACGGATGTGCCGGACGATGTTCTCGATCTCGACGATGGCGTCGTCGACCAGGATGCCGATGGTCAGCGACAGGGCCAGCAGCGACACCACGTTCAGCGACTGATTGGCCAGGTCCATCACCCAGAAGGTGGGGATCAGCGACAGCGGCATGGCGATGGCCGCGATCAGGGTCGCACGCCAGTCGCGCAGGAAGACGAAGACCACCGCGATGGCCAGAAGAGCCCCCAGCAGCAGGGCCTCGACCGAGGCATGGAAATTGTTGATCACGTCCGACGTCGTGTCCGACACCATTTCGAAGGTGACGTCGTCACGTTCCGCGTCCAGGGCCTCGATGGCCTCGATCGAGCGGTGATAGACGTCAACCTCGGACGAACCGATCGAACGCACGACGCCGAAGCCGACCACTTCCTGGCCGTTGTAGCGGGCGCGGCCGCGCGGCTCGGACCATTCGTCGGTCACTTCGCCCAGGTCGCCCAGACGGATGAACCGGCCACCGACCGGGATCAGGGTCTCACGTAACGCCTCGACCGAGGTGGCCGAGCCGACGGTGCGGATGGCCTGTTCCTCGCCGCCGATCTCGCCCCGGCCGCCCGGCAGGTTGATGTTGGAGGCCCGCAGCTGGTTCGACACGGCTGCGGCCGTGACGCCGGCCGCCTCCAGCCGCGCGGGGTCCAGCTTGATGCGGATCTCGCGATCCACGCCGCCGTCGCGGTTGATCTGGCTGACGCCCGACACCGACAGCATCCGCTTGGACACGGTGTTGTCGACGAACCAGCTGATTTCTTCCGGGTTCATCGCCGGGGCGCGGACGACATAGTTGACGATGGGGATGCCGCTGAACTCGACCCGCTGAACGATCGGTTCCTGCACATCGGCAGGCAGGTTCTGGCGGATGGCGGACACGGCGTTGCGGACGTCGTTGGTCGCTTTTTCCAGATCGACGCCCAGCTGGAACTCGATCTGGGTGGTGGAGGCGCTGTCCGAGACGGTGGAGGTGATGTGCCGGACCTGGCCCAGGCCCGCGACCGAATCCTCGACCAGACGGGTGACCTGGGTCTCCAGCTCCGTCGGGGCGGCGCCGGGCTGCACCACGGTGACGACCACGATCGGCAGGTCGACGTCGGGGAAGTTGTTGGTCCGCAGGTTGAAATAGCTGACGATGCCCGCCAGCGTCAGAACGATGAACAGCAGGATGATCGGGATCGGGTTCCGGATCGACCAGGACGAGATGTTGTTGAAATTCATCGCTGGGCCGCCTGGGCGGTGGGCGTGGCACGCACTGTGCCAGCCGCGCGGACAGTCACCAGATCACCTTCGCCCAGGAAGCCTGCGCCCTGCACCACCACGCGCTGGCCCGCGCTGAGGCCGGTGGGAATGGACACCAGATTGCCCGACCGGGCACCGGTCGTGACCTCGACAAAGCGTACGGCGTCATTGGGCCCGATGACATAGACTCCGGCCTTGCCCTCGCGGAAGACGATGGCGTCGGACGGCACCGTCAGAACCGGCGCGGCCCCCACGGCAATGGTGGCACGGGCGAACATGCCGGGTCGCAGGCCGCTGCCGGCAGCGAGGGTGACACGGGCGACGCCCAGCCGGGTCTGGGGGTCGACTTCGGGCGTAACGATGCGGACGGTGCCGCTGGTCTGGCCTGCCTGGTCGGAGGTGATGGCCACAGCCATGCCAGGACGCACCATCGGCAGTTCGGTCTCGGGCACCTGGGCATCCAGTTCAAGCCGCCCGTCGCGCACCACGCGGAACAGTTCGGTGCCCGGCTGGACGATCTGGCCACGGGTCACGCTGCGGCTGATGATCAGGCCCGATACCGGAGCCCGCAGATTGGTCTGTTCCAGCCGGGTGGCCGTCTCGGAGCGCGAGGCGCGTGCCGCCGCGACATTGGCCTGGGCCGTGCGCTGGTTGGCGATGGCTGTATCCAGCGAGGCCTGGCTGAGGAAGCCGCGCTCGCGCAGTTCACCGGCACGGGCCAGGGCGGCTTCCTGCTGAGCCAGGGTCGCCTCGGCCGAGGCCAGGGCGGCGTCCTGCTGGCGCAGTTGGGCTCGCAGCAGGTCGTCGTTGAGTTTGACCAGCACCTGGCCCTGGCGAACATATTGTCCCTCGTCGACGAAGACCCCGGTGGCCACCAGGCCGCCGGTCTCGGCACCGACCGGCACCTCTTCCCAGGCCGAAACGCTGCCCGAGGCGGTGACGACCCGGTCCAGCGGGGTCAGGGTCACGGTCGCGGCGGTCACCGACTGACGCGACGGCGGCGGGGCCTGCGTCTCATCGCCGCCGCAGGCCGCCAGGCCGATCGTCGTCGCCGCCAGCAGCCCCAGCCAGGCTTGTCGCTTGGAAATCGTCACGTCGTGCTATCCCCGTTTCGACCCGGCCGACGGGCGGGGTCGGTGCGGCGGAAATCCAGGGCCTGGATCGTCGCCGTCTAACGTCGCTCCATAGCCGTTTCGGAGGCCGTTCTCAAACGCGTGCACGGGGCATTACGACAAAGTAATGCGACGCCCGGCCGCGTCGGACCACAGCAGCCGGATTGGCGTTCGGACACGGCCCATGCTAACCGCGCCCCAGCATGACGACACCCCCCTATTCCCTGGCGATCGACCGAATCCGCAACTTCTCCGTCGTCGCCCACATCGACCACGGCAAGTCCACCCTGTCCGACCGCCTGATTCAGGTGACCGGAGGCCTGACGGCGCGCGAAATGTCGGCGCAAGTCCTTGACTCGATGGAGATCGAAAAGGAACGGGGCATCACGATCAAGGCGCAGACGGTTCGGCTGAACTATCGGGCGCGGGACGGGCTGGACTATGTTCTGAACCTGATGGACACGCCGGGGCATGTGGACTTCGCCTATGAGGTCAGCCGCTCGCTGGCCGCGTGCGAGGGATCGCTGCTGGTCGTCGATGCGTCGCAGGGGGTCGAGGCCCAGACCCTGGCCAATGTCTATCAGGCCATCGACAACAACCACGAGATCGTGCCGGTCCTGAACAAGATCGATCTTCCCGCCGCCGAGCCCGAACGGGTGCGCCAGCAGATCGAGGACGTCATCGGCATCGACGCCTCCGACGCCGTCCTGTGCAGCGCCAAGTCCGGCATCGGCATCGAGGAGGTGCTGGAGGCCATCGTCACCCGCCTGCCCGCGCCCAAAGGCGACCCCAATGCCCCGCTGAAGGCCCTGCTGGTCGATGCCTGGTACGATCCCTATCTGGGCGTCGTCGTCCTGGTGCGGGTGTTCGACGGCATCCTGAAGGCCGGAATGCGCGTCAAGATGATGCAGAACGGCTCGACCCACCTGATCGACCGGGTCGGGGTCTTCCTGCCCAAGAACACGCCGGTCGAAAGCCTGGGCCCCGGCGAGGTCGGCTTCATCACCGCCCAGATCAAGGAAGTCGCCCACGCCGCCGTCGGCGACACCCTGACCGACGAGAAGAAGCCCACGGCCGAGCCGCTGAAGGGGTTCAAGGAAGTCCAGTCGGTGGTCTTCTGCGGCCTGTTCCCGGTCGATGCCGCCGATTTCGAGGACCTGCGCGCCGCCATCGGCCGGCTGCGCCTGAACGACGCCAGCTTCACCTATGAGATGGAATCCAGCGCGGCGCTCGGCTTCGGCTTCCGCTGCGGCTTCCTGGGCCTGCTGCACTTGGAGATCATCCAGGAGCGGCTTAGCCGCGAGTTCAACCTGGACCTGATCGCGACGGCGCCGTCGGTGGTCTACAAGATCGGCCTGCGCGACGGCACCGAGATGGAGCTGCACAATCCGGCCGACCTGCCGGACGTCATGCAGATCGAGACCATCGCCGAGCCCTGGATCAAGGCCACCATCCTGACGCCCGACGAATACCTGGGCGGGGTCATCAAGCTGTGCCAGGACCGGCGCGGCCAGCAGATCGAACTGTCCTATGTCGGGGCGCGGGCCCTGGTCGTCTATGAGCTGCCGCTGAACGAGGTGGTGTTCGACTTCTACGACCGGCTGAAGTCCATCTCGAAGGGCTATGCCAGCTTCGATTACGAACTGACCGAGTACAAGGTCGGCGACCTGGTCAAGATGAACATCCTGGTCAATGCCGAGCCGGTCGACGCCCTCAGCATGCTGGTCCACCGGGGCCGGGCCGAGATGCGCGGACGCAGCATGGTCGAAAAGATGAAGGAGCTGATCCCGCCCCATCTGTTCGTCATCCCGATCCAGGCGGCCATCGGCGGCAAGATCATCGCCCGCGAAACCGTCCGCGCCCTGCGCAAGGACGTGACCAGCAAATGCTACGGCGGCGACGCCACCCGCAAGAAGAAGCTGCTGGAGAAGCAGAAGGCCGGCAAAAAGCGCATGCGCCAGTTCGGCAAGGTCGAGATTCCGCAGGAAGCCTTCATCGCCGCCCTGAAGATGGACGAGGACTGAGACGAACCGCCCGTCGCCCCGGAGCTCACCCTCCGGGGCGCAAGCGAACTGGCTACATGAAACCGCCGTTGGCGAACACGAGCTGACCGTTGATCCATTCGCCGTCGCCCGAGCACAGCGCGGCGATGGCGTTGGCGATGTCCTCGGGTTCGCCGATGCGCCCGTAGGGCGTCATCTGGGCCGCTTGTTCGCGTAACGGCGGGGGCACGTCCAGCAACGCGGTATTGGTCGGTCCCGGTGCGATGGCATTGACCGAGATGCGGCGTCCGGCCAGTTCCTTGGACAGCACCCCGGCGAAGATTTCCTGGGCCGCCTTGGTGGCGGCATAGCCGCCGTGGGTTGCGCGCTTGGCCTTGATGGAGGTCGACGCAAGCGTGACGATCCGGCCGCCGTCGCGCACACGCCGCGCCGCCTCGCGCAGTACATTGAAGCTCCCCTTGATATTGGTGGCGATCATCCGGTCGAAAGCCGCATCCTCAAATCGCGCAAACGGGGCCACATTCATGATCGCCGCATTGCTGATGACCACGTCCACACCGCCGAAAGCGTCATCGTGGGCATCGAACAGAGCGCGGACCGCCGCCGGATCGGCGACGTCGGCCTGACGGGCGATGGCCCGACCGCCTGCCGCCTCGATGTCGCGCACGACCTGGGCGGCGAGGTCGGCGTTGGTCAGGTAGTTGACCGTGACCGCGAAGCCATCCCGGGCCAGGCGTTTGGCGGTAGCCGCGCCTATGCCGCGCGACGAACCGCTGACGATGGCGGCGCGGCCCGCGCTGGTCGATTGTGCGGGCAAGGTGGTGGCCTGCGCCGAAGCTCGCGCGGCGAGCGCAGCGGCGGGGGTAGCGGCGGCCAGAGCGAGAAGCGCGCGGCGAGAAGTGTCGGACATGGTCAATCTCCTTGAGTATGACAGGGGTCAGCGGGTCCGCAGCGTCGAGGCGATACGGTCGTTGGCGATCAGGGTGGCGATGCCCGTAAGGGCGCTGGCGATCGGAACGATCAGCAGGCCGAGCCCCATGGTGTTGCCCAGACCATCGGCGGCAGCGGCGTCGCTGACAGCGCCGACGATGACGGGACCGAGTGCGGGCCCGACAAGACCGGAGCCGATCATCATCAGGCTAGTGGCCATGGCCTGCTTGCCCGGGCCCGCGACCAGATGCGCCGCACCGAAGGCCCAAGGCAACAGGAGGGCAAAGGAGAACATCGTCGGCACAAACAGGACGATCGACATCCAACCGACCGGTGCAAAGAGGGCCGCGGCGGTCGTTATGGCCGAGATCAGAAACAGCCATCCTGGCAGGCCGATGATCCGGCCCCGGCCCGAGCGGACGGCCCGGTCGAAACCCCGCCCGCCCAGAAGGGCGCCGATCACGCCCAGGCCACCCTGGAGAAGTCCGAAGGACAGACCGACCTCGCCCGCCGTGAAGCCGTGGGTCCTTATCAGGAAGGGGGCCGAGAAGGCATAGAAGGGTGCCGAGGCGAACCCGATCATCAGCGCTGCGACGAACAGCCAGCGGAACCCCGGTGCCGACATCAGGCGCAGGGCCTCCCGGGCGAAGGGTGTCCGATCGGCCTCTGTGCGGGGCCGAGGCGGCGTCGGCCTGATGACCAACACCGCCAGCACGAAGACCAGGCTGCCGAGTGCACCCGCACCGAAGAGCGCCGTGCGCCAGCCCAAGGTGTCGGCCATGGCGCCCCCTGCGGCGAAGCCCACCATGGTGCCCAGCGGAATGCCCATGGAAAAGAGACCCAGCGCCAGACCCCGCCGCTCGGGCCGGACCTGCCGGGCAATCAGGGCGTGCCCCGCCGGCATGCCACCCGCCTCGCCGAGTGCCACGCCGAAGCGGGTCAGGGCCAGGACAACGAAGCTGGCAGCCAGACCACCCAGGGCCGTCATCGCGCTCCAGACCAGCAGGCAGCCCAGCAGCACCAGCCGGGGCGACCTCCGGTCCGCCATCCGCGCCAGCGGCAGCGACAGAAGCGTGTAGCATACGGCGAAGGCCGCGCCGGTCAGCAGGCCGATCTCCGTGTCGCTGAGCCCCAGGTCGGCCTTGATCGCCTCGGCCAGGATGAAGGGAAGGATTCGGTCGATCTGGCTGATGGCGCTGATCAGCAGCAGCGCCGCCAGCAGGGCCCACAGCCGCCACCCGCTGAGATAGGCGGGAGAGTCGGTTTCGGCAGCCGTCATCGTCCAGCCTCGAAATGCACGCCGGTCAGGGCCTCGGATATCTCCCACAGGCGGCGGCAGGCGGCCTCGTCGAGCGCCGGAGCCGGAACGCGCGCCTTGGCCGGAAAGCCGCTCAGTTCGGCCCGACCGTCGGGACCGTAGTAGACCCCGCCCTGCGCCTGCGCGGCCGTCGCGGCGAACAGGCTGGGCAGGGCCCCTTGCGGCACAGGCTGGAACAGGAACCACAGCATCGCGCGCATGAAGCGTCGTACGCCGCTGGCACCGCCTGGTGTGTTGTAAAGCAGGCCGGTGCGGGAGATGCCGGGATGAACGGGAATGCTGGTCAGACCCCAGCCCTCGGCCTCGCTGCGTCGCTGCAGTTCCAGCCCGAACATCAGACACGCCAGCTTGGACTGGGAATAGGCCGGCATGGGGCGATAGTTGGTCTGTTGCAGGTCGGCGAAATCGATCTTGCCGCCCCGCGCCGCGATACTGGAAAGGGTCACCACCCTCGCCTGTTCCGCATTCACCAGCAGCGGCAGCAGCAGGCCGGTCAGGGCGAAATGGGCCAGATGGTTGGTCCCGAACTGCAGCTCGAAACCGTCGGCCGTCACCATGCGGCGCGGCGGCGTCATCACCCCCGCATTGTTGATCAGCAGGTCCAGGACATCGGTCTGGCCGCGCAGGCGCGCGGCCAGCGCGGACACCGAGGCCAGGCTGCCAAGATCGACCGCCTCGAAACGGATGATGGCCGACGGAAGCTCCGCCTTGATCCTGGCGATGGCCTCGGCGCCCGTCTCGGGATTGCGGCTGGCGACGATGACCTGCGCCCCCGCTCTAGCCAGTTCACGGGCCGTCTCGAAGCCCAGGCCGGCCGAGCCGGTCACGAGGGCGGTCTTGCCGGTCTGGGACGGGATGTCAGCGGCGGTCCATCGGGTCATGTCGGGCTCCCGGGTCGAGGCGGTCGGTTGAGACCCGCAGCGTGACGGATGGAGCGGAAATGCGAATGTCGGATGCCCCGCGTTTCTTGCCCAAAACTCCAGGCCACCTTGTCGAGGCGCACGCGGGGGCGTAGCCCTTTACGCATGGAATGGAGGGTTTCATGACCAGCCGACTGACCGACGCCATCGCCGGGATTCTGGACCGACAAGGGGTAGAGAACGGCGGCATAGAGACCGCCGTGCCGGGCCTTCGACTGATCCGGACTTTTGGCTGCGTGCCGCCTCGGCACATGACCTATCGCCCGGCGTTGTGTCTGATCGCCCAGGCGGCCAAACGCGTGATGGTCGGCAACAGCACCCTGACCTACGGCCATATGCAGTCGATGGTGATAACGGTCGAAGTGCCGGTGCTGGCCGAGATCATCGATGTCACACCGGAAAAGCCCTTCATCGGCGCAACGCTGGCGCTCGATCCCGACATCATCCTCGACGTGGTCACCCGAATGGATAAGGACGCGCGCCCGAGCGGGCCGTCGGGCTTGGGGCTGGTGGTCGAGGAAGTCGACGAGCGGATCGCCGCCGCCATGATCCGCTTGATCGAATTGGTCGAACAGCCTCAGGCCGTCGAGATTCTCTACCCCGGGGTGATGCGCGAAATCACCTACTGGCTGATGACCGGTCGGGCCGCTGCCGGTGTCGCCCGCATGGTCCTGCCCGAAGGCCCGCCTCAGCGCATCGCCGTCGCCATTCACCACCTTCGCGAAAATTTCGACGACCCGCTGAGCGTCGCCGATCTCTCACGCATGGCAGGCATGAGCCCGTCCGCCTTCCATCATCATTTCAAGGCGCTCACCTCGATGTCGCCGCTGCAGTATCAGAAGCACCTGCGCCTGCTGGAAGCTCGCCGGCGCATGTTGACCGAGGGCGAGCGCGCCGGCTCAGCGGCTTTCTCGGTCGGATATGAAAGCGTATCCCAGTTCAGCCGCGAGTACGCCCGAATGTTCGGCAGCCCGCCCCGGCGAGAGACCCAGAACGCGAGGGTTAGCCTTTCCGGCAGTCTGACTGGATCTGCTGCCGTCGCAGAGGCGATCTGAACGTTCGAGTCCAGGGCAAGCCGTCGAACTTCAGAAGCGCAGCGGCATCGCTTCTGGTCGACCTCCCGAGCGGGATTGCGACCCGGATCCGGGCACCGTCTGTCACCCAGCCGGAACGGCGAGCGGATCAGGCCGAGCCGGCGCGGAAAGCCTGGATGGCCTGAACCGTGGTGCGGACCTGGACCTCGATACCCGACCAGTCGCCGGATTTGACGGCGGCGTCGGTGATCAGTTTCGAGCCCATGCCGGCCGCGACGATGCCGGTGCCGAACCATTTGGCGATGGAGGCCTCGTCCGGGTCGACGCCGCCGGTGGGCATGATCTTGGTCCAGGGCATGGGGCCCAGCACCGCCTTGACGAAGTCCGGCCCGCCGACGCTGGCCCCAGGGAACAGTTTGACGATCTCGCAGCCCAGTTCCTGGGCCTGACCGATCTCGGTGACGGAGCCACAGCCGGGGAAATAGGCGGTCATGCGGCGGTTGCAGACGCGGGCCACGTCGGGGACCAGGCAGGGGCTGACGATGAAACGCGCGCCCCGGTTCAGATACAGGCTGGCCGTGCCCGCATCGATGACCGAGCCGATGCCCAGGATGATGTCGGGGTCGGTGCGTTGCAGCTCGCGCGCAATGTCGCCGAACAGGTCGACGGCGAAGTCGCCCCGGTTGGTGAACTCGATCGCCTTGGCCCCGCCGCGCGAACAGGCCCGGATGACGTTCAGGCAGACCTCGGGGTCCGCGTGATAGAAGACGGGGGCCACGCCCTGAGCCTGAAGGGCAGTGAGAACGGCGAGGCGGTCGTGGCGCATGTTGAAACCTTATCCGCTCATCCCCGCGCAGGCGGGGATCCAGAGGTCGGGCGACGGGTGCCGCCGATGTCGGAACTCTGCTTATCCCATGGCACCGGACGGGTAAAACCGCTGGATCCCCGCTTGCGCGGGGATGAGCGGAACTTTGTGTTTCAGCCGGGCTGTTTCGCCAGCTCCACGATCCGCTCGACCAGGCCACTGTCCGCGTCGAACAGCGGGTCCAGGACGGTGAAATGGTTCAGGCCGGGCAGGGCCTGATAGCGGGTTTCGACGCCGTTGTTGGCCCAGTGGTCGGCCATCATGCGCGACTGGCGCAGGAACTCGGCGCTTTCGTCGCCGCCGACGAGGCAATCCAGCACCGTGCCGCCGGGCGTCGAGCCGTTGGGGATGGGCCAGAAGATCGGCGAAAGGGCCGCCGCCTCCTGGGCATCCAGGTCCAGCGCGGTGTTGAGCGAGGTCTCGATCAGCGGGCGCAGGTCGAAGACGCCGCTGATGGCGACGGCGGCCCCGGCCCGTGCCTCTGACAGCATGCAGGCGGCCATGTGCCCGCCGGCGGAATGGCCAAAGACGACCGGCCGGCGGCCGCCATTTCGGGCGCGGATATCGTCCACGGCGACGCGGACCTGTTTCAGTATGGTGCCCAGGCGGACAGTCGGAGCCAGGTCGTAGGAGGGGATGGCCAGGCTGACGCCGTGCCGGATGAAGGCGGGGGCGAGGCCGCTGAACCAGCCCTTGTCCAGGGCCTGCCAGTAGCCGCCGTGCAGGAAGACGGCGATGGGGGCGTGGGGCCCGGCATCGAAAATGTCCATCACCTCGCGCGGGCCGGGACCATAGGCCAGGGTTTCAGGCGGATGGGCGGCGCGTGCGGCCTCGGCCGACGCCTTCCACCGTGCCATGACGGCCGGATGGTCCGGGACGCGAGCGCGGTTGTTGTACTGGCTTTCCGCGTCGGGGGCTTGGAGGTCGATCTCGCCTGTCACGAATCCATCCGCTACACACCCTCCGAACCTCGGAAGGACCGCCGCCATGATGACCGCCATCTTCGTCTTCATCAAATGCGAGCTGGGGCACGCCAATGACGTGGCGGCGGACATGGTCGACAATGTCGAACACGTGTCCGAGGTCTATTCCACCTCGGGACAATATGACCTGCTGGCCAAATTCCAGCTGCCCAAGGACATGGACATCGGCACCTTCGTGACGCGGTCGGTGCAGACGCGCCCGCACATCCGCGACACCTTCACCGTCATCACTTTTTCGCCCTTCCTGCCGACAGCACGTTGATCATCTCCCTCCCCCTCGGGGGAGGGAGATGACGCTACGTCACCCGATTTTCTTTGCTAGCCTGCTCGCCTGAGACGCAGGTACAGGCGTCAGGGAGCGAACCGCATGACCGATCTGGACACCTTCCGCGCCGAGACGCGGGCCTGGCTGGAGGCAAACTGCCCGGCCGAGTGCCGCGGGCCGCTGGACAATGAGGAGGACCGCGTCTGGGGCGGTCGCAATCCCACCTTCAAGACCCCCGCCCACAAGGCGTGGATGGAGGTCATGGGCGCGCGCGGCTGGACCGCGCCGGAATGGCCGACCGAATACGGCGGCGGGGGCCTGAGCCGCGAGGAGGCCAAGGTGCTGGCCTCGGAAATGCGGCGCATCGACGCCCAGATGCCGCTGTCGTCCTTCGGCATCTGGATGCTGGGCCCGGCCCTGCTGCAGTTCGGCACCGAGGAACAGAAGAAGCGCTTCCTGCCCGAGATCGTGCGCGGCGAGATTCGCTGGTGCCAGGGCTATTCCGAGCCGGGTGCCGGGTCGGACCTGGCCGGTATCCAGACCCGGGCCGAGGATCGCGGCGACCACTGGATCGTCAACGGCCAGAAGGTCTGGACCAGCTATGCCGACAAGGCGGACTGGATCTTCTGCCTGGTGCGGACCGATCCCGAGGCGCCCAAACACCTGGGCATTTCCTTCGTGCTGTTCGACATGGCGACGCCGGGCGTGACCACGCGGCCCATCACCCTGATCAGCGGCAAGTCCCCCTTCTGCGAGACCTTCTTCGACGATGTGCGGGTGGAAAAGGCGAACCTGGTCGGGACGCTGAACCGCGGCTGGGACGTGGCCAAGGCGCTGCTGGCGCACGAGCGGACCATGATCGGCGGCATGGGGATGATCGGCGGGGGACGGCCCATGGGTCAGGTCGCCGCCGACAGCGTCGGCATCGATGACGACGGACGCCTGGACGACCCGATGCTGCGCGCCAGGATCGCCGAGCTGGAGGTCGATCTGGCAGCCTTCCAGCTGTCGATGGAGCGGGTGGGGGACCAGGTGAAGGCCCGGCAGGTCAGCCCGGCCATCGCCTCCATGCTGAAATACTATGGCTCGGAGCTGAACAAGCGCCGCCACGAACTGTCGATGGCGGCGGGCGGATCGGATGCCCTGGAGTGGGAAAGCGATCGCTCGCGCAAGGGCACCGCCGCGCGGGACTGGCTGCGGACCAAGGCCAATTCGATCGAGGGCGGGACCAGCGAGGTCCAGCTGAACATCATCGCCAAACACATCCTGCAACTGCCGGGGGCGTAAGGCCCGCTCCCTGTTCGCTTTGCGAAAAGGGAGGAGACAGAACGCATCGTCTCCTCCCCATCCTAGATGGGGAGGGGGACCACGAAGTGGTGGAGGGGCTGTGGCCAACCCACCGATCGGAGACCGAAATGCCCCTGATCCTGACTGAAGAACAGACCATGCTGAAGGAAGCCGCCGACGGTTTCCTGAACGAACATGCGCCCATTGCCCATTTGCGCCACCTGCGTGACAGCCGCGACGCCGACGGCGTCTCGCGCGACCTGTGGAAGGCGTTCGGCGAGATGGGGTTTGCCGGCGTCATCATTCCCGAAGCCCATGGCGGATCGGGCCTGGGGGCGGTCGAGGCGGGCGTGATGGCCGAGGCCCTGGGCCGGACCCTGACGCCCAGCCCCTTCATGGGATCGGGCGTGCTGTCGGCGCGGGTGCTGATCGATGCCGGTTCCGAGGATCAGCAGGCCGCCTGGCTCCCGCGCATCGCGGCGGGCGAGGCGATCCTTGCCCTGGCGGTCGATGAGGGGGCCAAACACGCCCCGTCCAAAATCACGACGACGGCCCAGCGATCGGGCAATGGCTTCGTTCTGAACGGGGCCAAGGGTTTCGTGCTGGACGGCCACGTCGCCGATGCCCTGATCGTCGTGGCGCTGACGGAAAACGGTCTGACCCTGTTCCTGGTCGATCCGAAGACGCCGGGCATCGAGATCGAGCGGACCGTCATGGTCGACGCCCACAATGCCGCGCGTGTCACCCTGACCGACGTTCAGGTCGATGCCGATGCGGTCATCGGTGCCGTGGACGGGGGCGAAGGCCCGCTGGACGCGGCGCTGAACCTGGGCCGGGCCTGCGCCGCAGCCTCCCTGACCGGGGCCGGCGATCAGGCGTTCCAGACCACGCTGGAATACCTGCGCACCCGCAAGCAGTTCGGCAAGCTGATCGGCGAGTTCCAGGCCCTGCAACACCGGGCGGCCCATCTGTTCACCGAGATCGAACTGGCGCGAGCGGCGGTGCTGGGCGCGCTGCAAAGACTGGATGCGGGCCATGAAACCGCGCCCCTGGCCGTCTCAATCGCCAAGGCCAAGGCCGGGCGGGTCGCCGAGCTGGCCGTGCAGGAGGCGGTGCAGATGCACGGCGGCGTGGGCATGACCGACGAATACGACGTCGGCCTGTTCATGAAGCGGGTGCGCGTGCTGAACGAGCTGCTGGGCGATGCCGGATTTCACACCGAACGCCTGGCCCGCACCCAGGGGTACTGACGTCCGACCTTATCGTCCGGTCGAGCCGAAACCGCCCGCGCCCCGCGCCGTATCGTCCAGGGACTCGACCTCGGTCACGGTGGCCTGCGCCACGGCGGCGACGACCATTTGGGCGATGCGTTCGCCGCGGCGGATCACGAAAGGCTCATCGCCGTGGTTGATCAGGATCACGCCGACCTCGCCGCGATAGTCGGCATCGATGGTGCCCGGGCTGTTCAGACAGGTGATGCCGTGCTTCAGAGCCAAGCCCGAGCGCGGTCGGACCTGGGCCTCATAACCCTGATCCAGGGCCATCTTCAGACCCGTGGGCACCAGGGCGCGCGCCCCCGGCTGCAGCGTCAGCGGCGCCTCGTCCGGCACGGCAGCCCGCAGGTCCATGCCCGCCGATCCCGCCGTCTCATAGGCCGGAAGCGGCAGGTCATGGGCATGGTCCAGGCGCAGGAAGCGGACGGTCGTCATGGGCTTTTGGTCTTTCAGGCGATGAAATGGTCGGCGATGCGGTCGGCCAGGGCCTGGGCCACCGCCGTCTTCGACTGACGCGCCCAGGTCTCGGTCGTGCCGTCTCGGCGGAAGAGGGTCACGGCATTGGCCTCGGCTCCGAAGACATCGGCCGAGACGTCGTTGCCGACGATCCAGTCGCAGCCCTTGCGCGACAGCTTGGCGCGTGCGTTGGCCTCCAGGTCCGTGGTTTCGGCAGCGAAACCGACCACGAGGGCCGGGCGAAGGGGACCGGGCGCAGAGACCCCGGCCAGGATGTCGGGGTTTTCGATCAGGCTGAAGGTCGGCGGGCCGCCGGGCACCTTCTTGATCTTGCCTCCCGCGACGGTGTCGATGCGCCAGTCGGCGACGGCAGCGCTCATCACCGCGATATCGGCGGGCCCGGCCGGATCGGACAGGGCAGCCTCGACCGCCGCCTGCATCTGGATCGCCGTCTCGGTGGACACCCGGGTCACGCCAGGCGGCACGGCCAGGGCGACCGGGCCCGAGACCAGGGTGACATCGGCTCCCCGCTCGGCCAGGGCAGCGGCGATGGCATAGCCCTGTTTGCCGCTAGACCGGTTGGTCAGACCGCGTACCGGGTCGATCGGCTCAAACGTGGGCCCGGCCGTGACCACGGCGCGGCGCCCGGCTAGGCGGCAACCGGCGGCACCGGCCAGCAGGCCCTGGATCGCGTCCAGTATGGCGGCAGGTTCGGCCATCCGGCCCGGCCCGAACTCGCCGCAGGCCATCTCTCCGTCGTCGGGGCCAACCACGGCCATGCCATGCAGGCCCTCGAAGCCGGTCAGGCGGGCCACATTGGCCTGGACCGCCGGATGCAGCCACATGCGGACATTCATGGCCGGGGCCAGCAGCACCCGCTTGTCCGTGGCCAGAAGGGTGGTGGAGGCCAGGTCGTCGGCCATGCCGTGGGCGGCCTTGGCGATCAGGCCGGCCGTGGCAGGAGCCACCACCACCAGATCGGCCCAGCGTGAAAGCTCGATATGGCCCATGGTGGTCTCGTCCTCGGGCGAGAACAGGGCCTGGTGCACCGGGTGCCCGGTCAGGGCCGCCATCGACAGGGGGGTGACGAACTGGCTGCCGCCGTGGGTCAGCACCGCCCGGACCTGGCCCCCCGCCTTGCGGATCAGGCGCACCAGCTCCAGCGCCTTGTAGGCGGCGATGCCACCCCCGACGACCAGCAGGATCTTGCGTGCGGACAGTGCGGACATGGCCGGTGTGTAGCGGAGCCGAGGGACAGGCGCAAAAAAGAACATTGCAAGAACGCGCGGGCTGTGCCTAACTTCGTTCGGCGGGTTTTTCACGGGAGGGTTGAATGCGTGGTGGAATGACGGCGGCGGCCTTTGGTCTGATCGCCCTGATGGTTACGGGCTGCGACAACGGCGGATCGGCGGTCGAGACGCGCGATCGCGCGGCAGAGGCGGCCGGTGACGTGGCCCTGACCTCGGGTCCGGCCCCCGAAGCGGCCGCATCGCTGGACACGGCCCCGGCGGCGCGTACCGTCGTCACGGGCAATCGCCGAGAGACCGTCGATGCCAAGGTGCAGCGCCTGTTCGATACCAACGGAGCCGATTTCGGGGCCCGGTCTGCCGAGGACTATCTGGCCAAGCTGACGGCCTTCACCGGCAATCCGCCCGCCGATGCCGAGGTGGTGGAACGGCCCAATGGCGACAAGCTCTACTATCAGGCCAGCACCAACACCTTTGCCGTGGTCGCCCGCAACGGCACGCCCCGCACCATGTTCAAACCGCGCGATGGGGCCGCCTATTGGGCCGAACAGAAGGCGGCGGCCCCGACCTTCGGCCAGCGCCGGGAACGCAGCGCCGAATAGGCAGCGCGCGTCTTCGGGTCACGATTTCACGATCCGATGATAATCCTTTTGCAGTGCGGGGCGTTCTATGTTGCCCTGCGGCAAAGGCTGCGGCCGTCAGACGGACATCCATGCTCTATTCGCTTCACGAGCTCGCCTATCATTCGGCGACGCCGTTCCGGTTCGGGGCCCAACTGGCCCGTGAGTTCTGGTCATCCCCTTTCAACCTGGCGTCCGACACGGCCATCGGCCGGACGGCCTATGCCTCGGCTGAAATGTTCGAAGGGCTGACCCGACGCTACGGCAAGCCGGCCTGGCGTCTGGATGTCGTCACCGTGGCCGACCGGCCCGTCCGCACGACCGAAGAGATCGTCTGGGCCTCGCCCTGGTGCCGACTGGTCCGCTTCGCCCGCAACGCCGAAGACCTGGCGCGCGCCGGAAAGCCGACTGAGGGACCCGCCGTCCTGATCGTGGCCCCGCTTTCCGGCCACTATGCCACATTGCTGCGCGGCACGGTCGAGACCTTCCTGGCCGACCACGACGTCTATGTGACCGATTGGGTCAATGCCCGCCAGGTGCCGATGCTGGAGGGGCGGTTCGACTTCTTCGACTATATCGACCATGTCCGCGACATGCTGTCGGCCATCGGCCCCGGCACCCATGTGGTCGGGGTCTGCCAGCCGGGCCCGCCGGTCCTGGCCGCTGCCGCCCTGATGGCCGAGGACCAGGACCCCTGTCGTCCGGCCTCGATGACCTTCATGGGCTCGCCCATCGACGCGCGCCTGTCGCCGACCGTGACCAACCAGCTGGCCGAAGCCAAGCCCTTCACCTGGTTCCGGTCCAACATGATCCACACCGTGCCCTGGCCCTATCCGGGGTTCGGACGGCGGGTCTATCCGGGCTTTGTGCAGCTCTACAGCTTCATGTCGATGAACGAGGAAAAGCACCTGGACGCCCATCGCCGCTATTTCCAGGACCTGGTCCAGGGCGACGGCAGCGCGACCGACAAGCATGAGGAATTCTACGACGAATATCTGTCGGTGCTGGATCTGAGCGAGGAGTTCTATCTTCAGACCATCGACATCGTCTTCCAGCGCCACCTGCTGGCGAAGGGCGAGCTGGAACACCGGGGTCGCCGGGTCGATCTGTCGGCCATCACGGACATCGCCCTGATGACCGTCGAAGGCGAAAAGGACGACATTTCGGGCGTGGGCCAGACCCAGGCCGCCCACGTCCTGACGCCCAACATCCCCGACGATCGCCGCGTGCTGTATGTCCAGCCCGCCGTCGGCCACTATGGCGTGTTCAACGGGCGGCGGTTCGAGACCGAAATCTATCCGCGCGTGCGCGACTTCATTGCCCGCAGCGGTGCGATCGGCGAGACTGGAGCCGATGTTCCAGCGGCCGGCGACAACACCCTATCGGAACGGCCAGCGACTGCCGCTTGACGGCAATCGCGTCCGGCTGTCGGTCAATCCGCGCGCCCGGCGCATCTCGATCCGCATCGATGCCCGCCAAAGCGAAGCCGTCTTGGTGGCACCCAGCGAGCGGCGGCTGGATCAAGCCGTCGCCTTTGCCCGCACCAAGTCCGCCTGGATCGCTGAGCGCCTGTCGCACCGGGCCGAAGGATCACCGCTGGAACCCGGTCAGGTGCTGGACCTGTTCGGGCGTCCGACACGGCTGGTCGCCGGGCCGGGCAACACGGCCGCCCGCCTGATCGTGGACGAACAGGGCCCGCTGATCGTCTCGGGCGGAACGGGCGAGGCTTATGCCCGGCGTGTCCTGACCCTGCTGAAACGCGAGGCCCGGCAGGTGCTGTCGGCCCGGACCCAGATCCATCTGGACGCCCTGGCCCAGCGGCCGGTCAAGGTCTCGATCGGCGATCCGAAATCGCGCTGGGGCTCGTGCAGCCCGCACAACCGGACCATCCGATACTCCTGGCGCGTGGTCATGGCCCCGCCGGAGATCATCGACTATCTGGCCGCGCACGAAGTGGCCCATCTGGTCCATGCCGACCACAGCCCGGCCTATTGGGCCGTGGTCCACCGGCTGGTCGGAGACCACCGCCCTTACCGCGCCTGGCTGCGCGAACACGGCCCCGCCCTGCATGCCGTCGGGGCCGCCTGATCGGCGTCAGAAGAACAGCGGGTCGGCCTTCTTCTCGGGCGGCAGGGCCGGTTCCGGACGCTGCGCCGGCTCATCACGCGGCGGAGCCTGAGGCCGGGGGGCCTGGGGTTGCGGCGTGGTCGGGCGGACGACGGGCAGTTCCGGATTGGGCCCCGGATTGTCGGGCGGCGTCTCCCCCTCGGGCACATCGCCGAACGGATCGCCGACCGAAGAAATCAGGTCCTCGACCGGATTGGGCGGCTGCCAGCCCTCGGGCATGGGCGGACCATCGGGGATAGGCTGAACGTTCAGGCGCGGCAGGGCCGAGGTCATGAAGCCGCGCCAGATGGCGGCGGGCGAGGAGCCGCCGGTGACGCCGCGCATGGCGGTATTGTCGTCCTTGCCCACCCAGACGGCCGTGACGAAGCCACCGGTGTAGCCGACGAACCAGGCGTCCTTGTAGTCGGAGGTGGTCCCCGTCTTGCCGGCAATATCGCGGCCCGAGATGGCCACGCCCGTGCCGGTGCCGCCGGTCACCACGCCCCGCAGCATCTGGTTCATGTAATAGAGCGGTGGATTGTTGATGACCTGGACCGAGCGGCCCTCGCGCGCCGAGCGCTGATAGATGACCCGGCCCTGGGGCGTGCGGATGCGGCTGATGCCATAGGCCTCGACCCGGCGTCCGCCGTTGGCGAAGGCGTCATAGGCCTGGGCCATTTCCAGGGGCGAGACCTCGACCGCGCCCAGGGCCATGGCCGGCTCCAGCCCGATCCGGCTGGAGATGCCCAGGCGCCGGGCCGCGCGCGAGACATTGTCCCGTCCGACCTCGTCGGCCAGACGCGCCGCGATCGTATTGGTCGACTGGGCCACGGCATTGGCCAGGCTCATTTCGCCGGCAAACCGGCCGGAATAGTTGCGCGGCGACCAGGAGCCGATGCGGAACGGCTCGTCCACCACACGGCTTTCGGGCGTATAGCCAGCCTCCAGCGCCGCGAGATAGACGAAGGGCTTGAACGCCGATCCGGCCTGACGCCGAGCGTCGACGGCGCGGTTGAACTGGCTGTCGGCATAGGAGGCGCCGCCGATCATGGCCCGGACCCGTCCCTCGCCATCCAGGGCGACCAAGGCTGCCTGTTCGACCCCCTTGGAGCCATCGCGTTCCAGGATGCGGCGCACCGACCGTTCGGCCTCGGTCTGAAGCGTCAGGTCGAGCGTCGTCTCGACGATCAGGTCCTCGGTCGGCTCCCCGACCAGACCCCGGATCTCCTGATCCAGCCAGTCGATGAAATAATGGGCATGCTGGCTGGCCAAGGTGCGCGACACGGTGACGGGACGCAGCACGGCCTCGGCCCGCTGTTCGGACGTGATGACGCCTGCCTCTTCCATCTCGTCCAGGACGACGGTCGCGCGGGCGGCAGCCCGTTCCCGCTCCGACACCGGTGAATAGCGGGACGGGGCCTTCAGAAGGCCGGCCAGCAGGGCCGCCTCGCCGACCGTCAGACGGGTCGCGGGCTTGTCGAAATACCGCTGGGACGCCGCCTCGATGCCGTAAGCCCCCGCGCCGAAATAGACCCGGTTCAGATAGAGGGCGAGAATCTCCTCCTTGGAGAATTTCAGCTCCAGCCAGACGGCCAGGATCAGCTCCTGCGCCTTGCGCCTCAGGTTCTGGTCGGGCGTCAGGAACAGGTTTTTGGCCAGCTGCTGGGTGATGGTCGAGCCGCCCTGGACCACCCGCCCGGCCCGCATATTGGCCGCAGCGGCACGGAACATGCCAACCGGATCGAAGCCGGGGTGGTGCCAGAAGCGGCGGTCCTCGATCGCCACAAAGGCGGCGGGCACATAGTCCGGCAGGGCCGCCAGGTCGGCGGGCGGGGCCTGCTGGGTGCCGCGCACCGCGATCAGGGCACCGTTGCGGTCCAGATAGGTGATCGAGGGTTGGCGGTCGATCTCATAAAGGGCCGAGGTGTCAGGCAGGTCGCGAGCGAAGACGGCGAACAGCACGACCAGAAAGATCAGCCCCCAGACCCCGACGACGGCGGTCCAGTACAGCAGGCGCTGCAACGGCGTGCGCGGCTGGGCCGGGCCACCCGCCGCACCGTTTCCCGTTCCGCGTCCGAAACCCGCCATGCTCGCCCTCTAATCACCCGTGCCAGCCTGTCTTAGCCTGCCGGGCACCGATCCGAAACGCCCCCACGCGTCTCACACGAACGTGAGCGGTGTTTCGGCCGAAAGAAAGGCGGCCCTATTCCGTTGCGAGGAAGGCCTCGACCTCGGCAGCAAACCGCTGAGGCTGATCCAGCATGATGAAATGGGCGCTATCGTCGATGCGGGTCAGGGTCGCCGTGGGCAGGTTCGCAAATGAGGCGCGATAGATGCCGTCGGTGATTTCAGGCGTCATGCGCGGGTCATTGAACTTCACATACAGGACGCGCGTCGGCGCGGTGATGCGCGGCAGTTCGGGGCGTAGGTCGGTGACGATCAGTTCGCGATAGGCAGCGGAGGACACGGCCTGGTCGCTGGTGGCGGCGTCCTGCAACGGACCGGCCCTGAGGGCCTCGGTGGCGATCATGCCGGTGACGGCCTGAGCGGCCTGGGCCTGATAGGCTTCGGGGGCGGCGCTGCTCATGCCGCGATAGACCATGTCGGCGGTCGGGGCGACGCTTTCAGCCGTCGTGCCGGGCGGTCCGAACATCGCGCCCATGAAGGGGACCATGTCCACGACCATCAGCTTGCCCACGCTATCGGGATGGCGGGCCGCCAGCATCATCGCCATGGTGCCGCCCATGGAGTGGCCGATGACGGCCGGCTTATCCAGCCCCTGCTCGGCGATGTAGCGGGCGATGTCCTCGGCCACCGGGGCGGCCACGGGGGTCGGTGTCTCACCCTGGGCATTGTCCATGGCCGGCGCACCGGCAAAGCCCTGGACGTGGATGCGGTGGATTCGATAGCGGCCCTTCAGCTGTTCGGTCAGGCCGTCCCAGACCTCGGGCGACGACGACAGGCCGGGGATCAGGATGATGTCGGGGCCATCCTCCACGCCGTCCACCCGGACATGGAACCGGCCCGACTGGAAGTCGGCGTGGGCATGACCGTGCGCAGAATCCGCGTGATGAGCGTGGTCCTGGGCCATAGCCGGGGCCCCGCAAACCAGGGTTAGGGCAGCGCAGGCACTGAGGGCCAGGGTCTGTGTCAGGATCTTCATGGTCGTCGTTCCCCTAAGCCGGGCTGTCTGGCCCGTTTGATGGTGAGTGGCCGCCGACGCCTTGATCGGATGCAGGCTGATCGCGGGTCAAGACGAAATCTCTCAGGCCCGCTATGATCCGGCTCATGAGCCCAGCCGACACCGTCCTTTCTCCGTCCCACAAAGCCACCGAGCCGCTTTCGGCCAAGGGGCCGCCCACGGCCTTTGGCAAGGGGTTCGTGATGGATAGCTGGTATTTCGTTGCCCTGTCGCGCGATGTGGCCAAGGGGTCGCTGAAGCGACATGAGGTGATGGGCGAGCCGGTTCTGATCGGACGCACCATGGGAGGTGCCGTCTTCGGCCTGCGCGACATCTGCCCTCACCGTGCCGCCCCGCTTTCGGCCGGGCGTGTCGTCGACAAGGCAGGCGAAGGCGAGACGGTCGAATGCCCCTATCATGGCTGGCGCTTCCGCACCGACGGGGTCTGCGCGGCCATTCCGTCCCTGGTCGAGGACCAGCCGTTCGAGGCCGATCGCATCCGGGTCCGCTCCTATCCAGTGCGGGAAAGCCAGGGCATGGTCTTCGTCTGGATGGCCGCCGACCCGCGTTCCGACGCGGCCCCCGACCATGAGCCGCCGGTATTTCCCGGTGTGGTGGGCGGCGATGCGCGCCTGATCGAGAGCATGGACTTCGAAAGCCATATCGACCATGCCGTCGTCGGGCTGATGGACCCGGCCCACGGCCCGTTCGTGCACCAGCAATGGTGGTGGCGGTCCGAGCATTCGATGCACGCAAAGGCCAAGGCGTTCGAGCCGCGCGACCTGGGCTTTGCCATGGTGCGGCATGCGCCGTCGTCCAACAGCCGGGCCTATCGCATCCTGGGCGGGGCTCCGGCGACCGAGATCACCTTCCGCCTGCCCGGCTATCGGTGGGAGCATATCCAGGTCGGGGAGCGCCAGGTTCTGGCCCTGACTTGTCTGACGCCGGTGACGGAAACGCGGACGCGGATCACCCAGATCTTCTGGTCGGACCACTGGGTCTTCGCCCTGGCGCGGCCCTTCCTGCGGCTGGGCGTACGGGCCTTCCTGAAGCAGGACGGCGGCATGGTGAACCTGCAGAACGAGGGCCTGCGCTATGACCCGGCCCTGCTGTGGATCGACGACGCCGACAAACAGGCGAAATGGTATCAGCAGCTGAAGCGCGAATGGGCCCGCAGCCGCGCTGAGGGCCGGGTTTTTGCCAACCCGGTCAAGGCGGCGGTGCTGAGGTGGAAGAGCTGAAAGGTCCCCTCCCCATCCGCAACGCGGACAGGGAGGAGAAGGGACATCCGGCCGCGTCGGGTCGAGAAGGCTTCGCCTTCTGACCGCGGCCTAGATCAAAGGCCGCGTCGGGTCGGGAGGTCCCGTAGGGCCGACGAGCGCGGCCCAGGATCACTGCCGCGAGAGGGCGCCAGCCAGGATGACGTCGATCTGTTTGGCCATATGGGCCGAAAGTTCCTCGACGCCCCAGTTGTCGTAGGCCGCGCGGCGGTAGTTGGACAGATAGGCGTCCCAGATCAGCTCGCCCAGCAGGCGGACGTCCGTGTCCTGGCGCAGTTCGCCGCTGCGGACTCCCGACTGCAGGATGTCGCCGACCACGACAATCAGGCCCTTGGTCAGAGCGCGGCTGCGCATCTCGGCAGCCAGCGGCTGGAACCAGGAGCGGGCGACCACGGCCTGAACCAGAGGCAGTTGCTCGATGGAGCCGTGATAGCCGGCGGTCAGCGCGCCGAGCAGGCGGTTGCGCAGGGCGGCGTCCTGGTCGGCACCGTTCTTCAGGACCTCGGCCATCTTGGCCATGTCCTCGGACAGCACGGCCTCGAACAGTTCGGCCTTGTCCTGGAAGTTTGCGAAGACGGCACCCGTCGACATGCCGGCACCCTTGGCAATGTCGCGGATGGTGGCCGGATCATAGCCGCGCTCGGCGAACAGAGCCCGAGCGGCATCCAGAACCTTCTGGCGAGTACGGACCTTGGCGGCCTGGCGGCGATTGAGGCGGGGCGCGGTCGCTTCGGACTCGGACGGGTCGACGGTGGTGATGACGGAATCTCGCATTGAAAACGGGTACTCGCACTGTGCGGAAGCAGGGCCGCCGCAAGGAACAGGGGGTGCCGTGTCTTTAGGGGTTTGGATCGCGCGGAACGGCGATCAACGGCCAAGGCTGGATCGGGGCTTTCACCACCGAACGATGACCAAAATGGGGTAGGCGTCTTAACAAGCCGTGGTCAGCGTGCGGCAATCTGTCCGAATCAGGACCGGCTTGGCTCGACCCGCGCTGCGCTGCGCAGCGCTCGATTGGGTCGGTTGCGCTGGGCTTCGGGCTGCGCGGCCTGGAAGACCGACCTGTAGCGATCGCGCCGCTCGTGGATCGAGGCCAGGACCAGTCCCATCGGTATGCCCAGATCGACCAGGGTGTTTTCGGCCAGTTGCAGACTGGCCTCGGTCGTCTCCGGCACGGCGTCGGTCACGCCCAAGGCGTACAGGCGGACGGCATGGCGGTCGTCGCGGGCACGGGCGATCAGGGTCACGTCGGAACGCAGTCGACGCACGACCTCGACCACCTGATCGACCTTGCCCGGCGCATCCATGGTCACGACCACGGCACGGGTATTAGCCAGTCCGCAGCGGGCCAGCATCTCGGCACGGCCCGCATCCCCATAGATGACGTCCAGCCCGTCGCACCGGGCCGCCTCGACCGTCGCGGGGTCAGCATCGACCGCCAGGAAGGCCTGGCCGTGCTCGGTCAGCATGTCGCCCACCAGTCGGCCCACCCGGCCAAACCCCACGATCAGCACCCGGCCTTCTCCCGCCTCGCCCAGAGGGGCGGCGTCCACTTCCGGCTGGGTCGAGACAGGATTGGTGATGGCAGCACGCTGGGCCAGACGATGACCGATCAGGGCCAGCAGCGGCACGGTGAACATGCTGATGGTGGCCGCCAGGATCACGGTGCGGGTGAAGGGGGGCGAGGCCACCCCCTCGACCATGCCGGCCGACAGGATGACGAAGGCGAACTCTCCCGCCGGGCCCAGCACCAGGGCCGTCTCCAACGCGACACGGACCGACATGCCCCAGGCGCGCGCCAGGGCGAAGATGATCCCCACCTTCACCGCCGTGATGACCAGGGCCAGGGCAAAGACCGCGACCGGGTCGGCGGCCACGGCATCCAGGTCCAGTCCGATGCCCACGCCCACGAAGAAGACGCCGAGCAGCAGTCCCTTGAAGGGCTCGATGGAGATCTCGACCTCGCGCCGGAACTCGGTTTCGGCCAGCAGCAAGCCCGCGACCAGGGCCCCGATGCTCATGGACAGGCCCGCGGCCTGGGCTGCCAGGCCGGCCCCCACGACCACCAGAAGCGAGGCCGCCACAAACAGTTCGTGCCCCTGCCCCTTCATCTGGGCGCGGGCGACAGATCGGAACATGGGGCGCAGCACGATCCGCCCCAGCAGGACCAACAGCGCCAGGCCCACCGCCGCCGGGGCCAGGGTGAGCAGGGCCGTCTTCAGCACCTGGGGGTCCAGCTCGCCCCCGCCCTGGGCCAGGCCGGCCAGCACAGTCACGGTGATCAGAATGGGGGCGACTGACAGGTCCTGGGCCAGCAGGATGGAAAAGGTCGATCGCCCGGTCGCGGTCTTCAACCGGCCCCGCTCGGCCAGGACCGGCATGACCACGGCGGTCGAGGACAGCGCCAGGCCCATGCCCAGAACCGCCGCCGAGACCAGCGACTGGCCCAGCATCATGAAGCCCGCGGACAGCACGACGGTGCAGGCCAGTACCTGGGTCAGGCCCAGGCCGAACACCAGCTTGCGCATGGCCTTCAGCCGCTCCCAGGACAGTTCCAGCCCGATCATGAACAGCATGAAGGCGACGCCCAGCTCGGCCAGCTGGCGTACCTGATCCTCGTCGCTGATGGTCAGCCAGGACAGCCAGCCCTGGTTGCCCGCGATCCGCCCCAGGCCGTCAGGGCCCAGCAGGACGCCTGCGGCGAGAAACCCCAGCACAGGGCTGATCTTCAGCCGGTTGAACAGGGGCACGACCACGCCCGCAGCGGCCAGGAAGACCACCAGATCCTTGTACTCGCCCGCGCCGTGCTCGACCGCCATCGATCCTCCCGATTTGTCACCGGCACTGTCGCCCAGATCGGGGGGGCGTGGCGAGCCGCCGCAGTGCATGCATGAACTTTTTTTAAGGCAGGACGGCCCGATCCGCGCCTAGAACGATCCGTAGGCCGCAGTGTGCGCGGCACAGTTCAGGACTTAAGCCTATGAAACGCCTGCTTATCGGTTCCGCCCTGGCCGCCCTGTGGCTGCCGTCCGCCGCCGTCGCACAGGTTGCGGCCGATCATGATCATGAGTGTCTGGACGAGGCCTGCGTTGTGCAGTCGCTGTTCGACGTCGGCTCGGGCGGTGGCAGCAGCGCTTTGATCGGTGTCGATGCGCCGCGCTATGGCACCTGGGGCTTTGATCTGGCGGGTCGCGATCTGAGCGTGGCACCCGGCGACGACTTCTTTCGCCATGCCAATGGAACGGCCGTCGATGCCCTGGTGATCCCGGGCGACCGGACCCGCTATGGCTCATTCGACGTGCTGCGGGAACTGAGCGACGCGCGGCTGATGGCCATCGTCCAGGGGCTGACCAGCCGCACCGACCTGGCCGCCGGTTCTGACGAGGCCAAGATCGCCGCCGTCTACACCAGCTATATGGACACCGCCCGGATCGAGGCTCTGGACGCCCAGCCGATCCAGCCCTACCTGGATGAAATCCGCGCCACCGGCGACCACGCCGCCTTTGCCGCCCTGATGGGCCGTAGCGAGGGGCGGCTGGGAGCCTCGATCTTCGGCATCGGCATCAGCGACGACGCCAAGGCCCCCGACGTCCACGTCACCTACGTCAGCCAGGGTGGCCTGGGCATGGCCAACCGCGACTATTATCTGGACGCCCGTTTCGCCGACAAGAAGGTGCTGTACGAGGCCTATATCGCCAACATGCTCGCGATGATCGGCTGGGATGACCCGGTCGGATCGGCGGCGGCCATCGTCGCCTTCGAGACCCGCATTGCCGAGGCCCACTGGTCGCCGGCCCAGAGCCGCAACCGGGAGCTGACCTACAACCCCGCCACCCCGGCCGAACTGGCCCAGCAGATGCCCGGCTTTGGCTGGACCGCCTATCTGGAAGCTGCCGATCTGGCCCAGGTGGACCGTCTGGTGGTGCGCCAGAATACCGCCCTGCCCAAGATCGTCACGGTGTTCGAAGAAACCCCCATCGCGACCCTGCAGGCCTGGCAAGCCTTCCGGGTGGTCGATCAGGCCGCACCGGTGCTGTCGCAGCGGTTCTCGGACGCCCGCTGGGCCTTCCGCGACCGCGACCTGTCGGGCACGCCCGAGCAGCGCAGCCGTGACAAGCGGGCTGTGAGCTTTGCCGAATCCGGCCTGGGGATGGCGCTGGGCCGGCTTTATGTCGCCGAGTATTTCCCGCCGGAATCGCGAGCCCAGATGGAGGCCCTGGTCGTCAATCTGAGGGTCGCCCTGGCGGGCCGGATCGCCGAGCTGGACTGGATGGGTCCGGAAACCCGAGAGCAGGCGCTGTACAAGCTCGACAATTTCTCGGTCAAGATCGGCTATCCGGACCAATGGCGCGACTACTCCGCACTTCAGGTCACGCCGGGCGACCTGTTCGGCAATCGCGAGGCCATCGCGGCCTTCAACTGGGCCTATCAGCGCGACCGCCTGAACCGGCCGGTGGACCCGAACGAATGGTTCATGACGCCCCAGACCGTCAACGCCACCTATAATTCGACCAAGAACGAGATCACCTTCCCGGCCGGCATCCTGCAGCCGCCCTTCTTCGATCCCCTCGCCGATCCGGCGGTCAACTATGGGGCCATCGGCGGCGTGATCGGACACGAGATCGGCCACGGCTTCGACGACCAGGGGCGCAAGTCCGACGGCGACGGCATCCTGCGCGACTGGTGGACGCCCCAGGACGCCGCCAATTTCGACGCCCGCGCCCAGGCTCTGGGGGCGCAATATGCCCAGTATGCCCCCCTGCCCGGCTTCAACATCCAGCCGGACCTGACCATGGGCGAGAACATCGGCGATCTGGCCGGGGTGACCCTGGGCTTGGCCGGCTATCACCTGTCGCTGGACGGGGCCGAGGCGCCGGTCCTGGACGGCATCACCGGCGACCAGCGGGTCTTCTATGGCTGGGCCCAGGTCTGGCGCAGCAAGGCGCGCGACGAGACGACCAAACAGCTGATCGCAACGGACAGCCATTCGCCGGCTCCGTTCCGGGTCATCGGCCCGCTGCGGAACCTGGATGCCTGGTACGACGCCTTCGACGTCGAGCCGGGCGATGCCTATTACCTGGCCCCGGCAGACCGGGTCCGCCTCTGGTAAGACCGGGGGCAGACCGCGCGATCACGGCAGGGAATGGGCAGGCTGCCCGCTCCCTGCCGAGAGGCACCGCTTCGCGCTCATTGCAGGATTCCAGGCACGAAAAAGCCCGTTGCGGGGGATACATCGCAACGGGCTTCTTTCGCTCTCTATGGAGCGGACGTTTCCTCCCCGAAACGCCTCCGAAACGCTGCGACGTCAAAGCCGCGCTTCTCGAGTGAGTTCAAGAGACGCGTTCGCCCGACCCAAGTCAATCAAAGGACACGCGAAAACCGCACTTTCCTCGACTGAACGTCGATAAGTCAGGCGATCGTCGGCCGATTTATCGACGAACCGTCGATAATATCCCTCAAGGTCGAAACAAGATCGGCGCGCGGCACGATCCGTTGCCCCGGACGCTCAGCCCTCCAGGCGGCATTGTCGGTCAGACCCGCCGCCAGGGCCCGGCCCGCATCCAGATCCTTGATCGTCACCTGGCCCGCCGCAATCTCGTCGCCGCCCAGGATGACCACGGCCGGAGCCCCGCGACGATCGGCATATTTCATCTGCGCCTTCATGCCCGCGCGGCCCAGATAAACCTCGGCCGCAATGCCCGCGGCCCGCAGTTCCGACCCCGCATCCAGATAGGTCTTCATGTCGTCGTCGGAGAAGACGATGACCACGACGGGACCGCGCACGTCGGTCTCGGCGCGGCCCGCTGCTTTCAGGGCCGCCGCCAGTCGCGACACCCCGAAGGAAAAGCCGGTGGCCGGCAAGCTGGCCCCGGTGAAGCGCGCCACCAGATCGTCGTAACGACCGCCGCCGCCAATCGAGCCGAACCGCACGGGCCGCCCCTTGTCGTCGGTGGTGGGCAGCAGCAACTCGGCCTCGAACACCGCGCCGGTATAGTATTCCAGGCCCCGGACGATGGTCGGATCGAAGCGGACCGCGTCCTGGCTCACACCCAAGGCAGACAGGGCACGATCAATGGCTGCCAGCTCGGCCAGGGCCTGGGCCCCCGCTGCGCCCAGATCGCCCGCCCCCGACACGGCATCCAGCACAGCCGCGCGATCGAGGCCCGGCTGCGTCGCCGACGACAGGAAGGCCTCCAATGTGGCGATGACGCGCGGCGTCAGCCCGGCCCCCTTGGTATAGTCGCCGGATTCATCGAGCCGCCCCTCGCCCAGCAGGGCGCTGACACCCTCCCAGCCCAGGCGGTCGAACTTGTCCACGGCGCGCAGGGCGGTCAGGCGCTGGACCGGATCGGTCACGCCACCGGCCTCGAACAGGCCGTCGAAGAGTTTGCGGTTGGAGACCCGGATGACCGCCTGATCCGGGGCCAGACCGGCGGCGATCAGCCCCTCGCCCGCCATGGCGATGATCTCGGCGTCGGTCTCGGGCCGATCGGACCCCACGGTATCGGCGTCACACTGCACGAACTCGCGGAACCGGCCGGGGCCGGGCTTTTCATTGCGCCAGACCGGGCCATAGGCATAGCGGCGGAAAGGCTTGGGCAGGGTTTCCCAGTTCTGGGCGGCATAGCGGGCCAGGGGCGCGGTGTGGTCGTAGCGCAAGGCCATCCATGACCCGACGCCCTCATCCTCCGGATCGTCCTGCAGGGCGAACACCCCGGCATTGGGGCGGTCGTCGTCCGGCAGAAATTTGCCCAGGGCGTCGGCGTATTCGAAAGCCGGCGTCTCCAGCGGCTCGAAACCCCAGCGCTCATAGACAGCCGAAACGCGCGCGATCAGGCGGCGCTCCGCGATCAGGTCGCGGCCTCGGCGATCGCCGAACCCCCTGGGATTGCGGGCTTCGGGACGGGGGGACGGGGGCTGGTCACTCATGCGCCGCTTTTAGAGCGGGTCGGGTGAAGAGGGCTAGTGAGCAAACGGCCACCCACACATCTGAACCCCCATTCGTGGCGGTTTACCCCTTTCGGATCGGCACCCACCGGCCATAGGTGGCCGATCGCCACAGCCATTCCAGCGGCCCCATCTGGAACCTCGACAGCCACAGCGGCGACCAGATCAGCTGGACCGCCCAAACGGCCGCGACCACGCCCCACAACGCCCCCGGCCCCATGGTGCCGTACCAGTGCGGGCCCCAGTTCAGATAGAAGAGGCTGGCCATGATGAAGGACTGGGTCAGATAGTTGGTGAAGGCCATCCGCCCGACCGGCACCAGGACCGATGTCATCGCCTTCAGCCCGAACCGGGTCATCAGGATCAGCAGGCTGGCATAGCCCAGGGTGATCAGGGGCGCGAAGCAGGCGGCGACCTCGTCGATCAGACCGGCCGGATCCTGGCCCTTGGGCGACCCCAGCGAGATCCATTCGGACCAGGCGAAGACCGCCAGATTGGCGACCGCGACCACCGAAAGCAGGCCATAGACCCAGACCGGAGCCCGGCCACTGAAGAAGCCGGTCTTGTACAGGCCCAGGCCCAGCATCATCAGCGACAGGGTCACCGGGCCGAAGATGATGATCATGAATGGGGCGGTGAACAGCCAGTTCCGGAAGTTCTGGATGCCAGCCTCGGGCCATCCGGCGCGCCCGGCCTCGATCTGGGCCTGAAACTCCTGGGCCGTCACGGCGAAGGGATTACCGGACTGGGCCGCCTCGGCCCCCTGCGCAGCCGCATAGGTCTCGCCCCAGGCCGTCAGATAGACCATGCCCACGGCCAGCACCGACCAGAAGACCAGCAGAAGTCCGCCAGTCCACACCAGCCGCCGTCCGGTCCAGGACCGAACGAGCAGCATGACGAAGCCCCAGACGGCGTAGTTCAGCAGGATGTCTCCGAACCACAGAACCGCACCGTGCAGAGCTCCGATCAGGGCCAGCAGCCACAGCCGCCGCCGCAGCAGGGCCCCGCGCGCCTCGTCCGACCGCTCGCCGCCGATCAGGAAGACCGACACCCCAAACAGCATCGAGAACAGGCTGCGGAATTTGTCGGTAAAGAAGACGTCCGTCGCCCAGGACCCCACCTTGTCGGCCCCCGCCATGGCGAAGGGCGTCAGATCGGGGCTCATCTCCAGGGCGAAAGGCCAGGCGAAGGTCATCGCATTGACCGCCAGTATCCCCAGGATGGCCCAGCCGCGCAGCATGTCCAGATTGAACTCTCGGTCCGCCGGGGCCACGGGCCCCAGGCGCGCCGGTGCAAGGCTGACGGATGTCGTTGGATCGATCGTGGTCATGGAGGCCCCCGCCGTTAAGACAAGGAACCTTGACACCAACCCCTTCGCCGGAAAACTAAATTCGCCGTAACCCGGACAGCCGCCCTCAGACGGCGTCGGTCTCGCCGATCACGCCCAGCCGATCTCGCACCGGCGCGGGCCGGGCCTCAAAGGCGATGAAGGCGGCGCACAGTCCGGCCCACAGGGCATAGCTGACGCCCACAATCATCGCGATCGGAAGCCCGCCGACGCCGAAGATCAGGAAGACGGTCTCGGCAAAGCCGGCCGCCTCGCCCACTCCGGCCGAGCCAATGCCCCCTGCGATTGCGGTGACCAGAGCCATCAGCACCTGCCCGGCTGCCGACAGCAGTCCGCCGAAGAACATGAAGCGCCAGACCACGCCCAGCCGCGTCGCCGGTCGGTTCGACCGCTCGCGTTCGCGCGACAGCAGCCAAAGGATGGCGGGCACCGCAATCAATCCCAGGGCGAATACCTGCAACCGCCAGTCCATCGACAAACCCGGTATCCAGCTGTTGGGCGGCCAAAGCGGCAGGGTCAGGATCAGGGGCGGCCAGGCGGCCCCCAGAATGGCGGCCAGTGCCACCATGACAGGCGACTTGCGCCAGATCACCGCGCGTTGGCCCGGCAGGTCGGAGGGGGTATCGAGCCGGAACTTCATCGTGTCGGCGCCGGCGGTTCGACGGAATAGTCATAGAAGCCGCGCCCGGACTTGCGCCCCAGCCACCCCGCCTCGACATATTTTACCAGCAGCGGACAGGGCCGATATTTGCTGTCGGCCAGGCCGTCGTAGAGCACGTTCATGATGGCGAGCACGACGTCCAGCCCCATGAAGTCCGCCAGCTCCAGCGGCCCCATCGGATGGTTGGCTCCCAGCTTCAGCGCCTTGTCGATGGAGGCGACATTCCCGACCCCCTCATACAGGGTATAGATCGCCTCATTGATCATCGGCACCAGGATGCGGTTGACGATGAAGGCAGGAAAGTCCTCGGCCTGGGTCGTGGTCTTGCCCAGGCTCTCGGCAAAGGCGACCGCCGCGTCATAGGTGGCAGCCGAGGTGGCGATGCCGCGCACGATCTCGACCAGCCGCATCACTGGCGCGGGCTTCATGAAATGCAGGCCAATGAATCGATCCGGCCGGTCCGTCGCCGAGGCCAGGCGGGTGATCGAGATCGAAGAGGTATTGGAGGCCAGCAGGGTATCGGGGCCCAGGTGCGGCGTCAGCTCGCTCAGCACCGACTTCTTGACCGCCTCGTCCTCGACCGCCGCCTCGATCACCAGATCGGCGGCACCGGCCTGGGCCAGGGAGGTAAGGGCCGCGACGCGCGCCAGGGCCGCATCGGCCACGCCCTGATCCAGCTGCCCGCGTCCGACCTGACGGGCCAGGCTGGCGGCGATCATGGCCCGCGCCAGCGGCACCCGTTCGGCATCGGCATCATAGAGCCGCACGTCATAGCCGCCCACGGCCACCGCCTGGGCGATGCCGGCGCCCATCTGGCCTGCGCCAATGACAGCCACTGTCCGGATCGAGGTCATGAAGGAACGGTCTGCTACGGCGATCTGCCCGGGAGGATCGGCACCTTAGGAGGGTGCTGTTCCGGGGGCAATCTATTGCAGTGCGAGAGCCCGCCGACTGTTGCTCAGTAGCCGACGACCAGGCTCAGCGCTGCCGCCTGCGAGGCCGGCAGCAGATAGATGCGGATGCCGTGGATGATCAGCAGGGCGACGATCGGGCTGACGTCCAGTCCGCCCAGCGACGGAATGATCGAGCGCAGGGGCGCCAGGATCGGGGCCGTGATCCGGTCGAGGGTCTCGGCCAGGCTGGCCACGAAGCGGTTGCGATAGTTGATGACATCGAAGGCGAACAGCCAGCTCAGGATCGCGCTGACGATAATGGCCAGCACCAGCAGACCCAGTATGGCGTCGATCAGGAAGAAGATGAACTGGATGACGGCCACGGCCATTCGGAATGCTCCATTGCGAGAGTGCGGCTTCTAGACCAGGCCGGGCCCCGCGCCAACATCGCCCGTGGTCGCGGCCTGCCGCGCGTTTGCCGTTGACACCTCGTCCCTGCCCCGCCTATGTCGCGCCTCGCCTGAACCCGGAAACTGTCCGGGTCGGGGGGCCGTAGCTCAGTTGGTAGAGCGCGTCGTTCGCAATGACGAGGTCAGGGGTTCGACTCCCCTCGGCTCCACCAGGCTTTACCAGACAACGACTTAGGTCGCGTCGAGCAGCTTTGTTACGCACAGCTGTTACGCAGGATCCAATGTCGCTGGTCACGAACGTCGTTCGACGTGGCGCTTCCTACTATTTCCGGTCGCGGGTTCCAGGCCGGTTCAAGCCTATTCTGGACAGGCTTGAAATCTGGCGGTCACTCCGAACGCAGGATCGATCCACAGCACGTCGACGGGCCGCGTGTGCCGCACACTTGACCGAGCGGCTCTGGCGAGATTTGGACCGGCTGATGTCCAGTAGCTTACCCGACCCCGCAACCGTCAAAGCGTTGATAGATCAGTGGCTCCGAGCGGAGTTGGAGGAAGACGCCTACATCCGGGCTATGCCGCTCTCGATGATCCACGCAGGGGTCATCCTGAAGCGCCGTCCGGAAGGATCCGAGGATTTCGTCGTCCGGTATCTCGACGATGAGGAGGCTGCGACGTTCGAGGCAATGGAGCCGGAGGCGCAAGCCCAGCAACTTGGCGGCGATCAATACTATCGCTCGAAAGTGACCGACCAGGAGCTACGCCAAGCCGCGCAGCGAAAGGTGTTTGTCGGCGCTGATCGTCGCCATCGAGAAGAGAACCCCGTCGTGGCCGCGCGGCACGTCGAGGATGTGTTCCGGCGGGCAGGGTTGGATGTCGATCCGTTCAGCGAGCTATTTGAACAGTCCACGGGCATCATGCTTCGAGCGCACCGCGACGCGCTTGACGCGATCACGGCTCGCGACGGTGCCAACTGGAGGCCCCGCTTGGACGCTGACCCGGCTGAAGCGCTCGTCGCCGGACTGACGCCGCCACCATCACCGCCTGTGGCTACCACCCCCGCGAAGGCTAAGACCCGGCGAGCATCCCTGAAGCTGAGCGAGGCCGCACGGGAAGCTATCCCGGAAATCAGTCGCAAGGAGAACTTCAAGCCCAAGCGGGTGCGGGATTATGAGAAAGCTGTCGCGACCTTCCTCGCCTGGCGCGAGCATGACCCCGAACTCGGGGATGTGACCCAGGAAGACGCCGGTGATTACAACGCCGCGCTTGGTCGATACCCCACGAACCCATCCAAGCGGCCACAGTATCGCGATCTTGCGACTTTCGCTGAGCGCCGCGCCCTTTCCGTCGAACATGACGACGAGGAGGTGTTGGGTGCCGAAACGATCAATACGAAATACCTGGCCCCGCTTCGCCAGATCTACAACTGGCATCGTCAAGCCGGGTCGGGTCTCGACAATCCCTTCGCGGGCATCGCGTCACGAAAGCCGCGCCGTCGAGACCCCGACGACGAACGCCGGGATTTCTCGATCACGGAGCTGCAGCGCCTGTTCGCCCTGCCCATGTTCGTGGGCGCGAAGGGGCCGAAATGGATGCCGCTCTACCAGCCCGGTCCCGTCCGGATTTCCGACCACCGCTTCTGGCTACCGCTGATCTGCCTGTTTTCCGGCCTTCGACTCAATGAGGCATGTGGTCTCGCCATCGCGGACGTGAAGAGCGAGGGCGGCATCCTCTACTTCCATGTTCGTGACGAGATGGAGGGCCAAAGCCTCAAGGGCTCGGCTTCCCGCCGCAAGGTGCCATTGCATCACCAGCTGATTGAGCTTGGCCTCCTTGATCATGTCGACCGCATGAAGGCTGCCGGAGCCGACCGGCTATTTCCGGAGCTGAAGCTGGACGCGAACGGCTACTACAGCGACGCGCCCTCCAAGTTCTTCGCCAACGTGATCGCCAGGATTGTCGACGAAGATCCGGACGAACCGGGTAAGCTGGTGTTCCATTCGACCCGCCACACGGCGACCTCCCGCCTTCGGGCCGCAGACGTCCGGAAAGACGTCGCGGAGGAGATCATCGGGCACGAGTCGATGGACACCCACTCAGGCTACGGGAAGGTCGACATTCCGACCTTGAAGGCTGCGGTGGACAAGATCGTCTATCCCGGCCTGGACCTGAGCGCCCTGCGATTTCCCGAAAGCGGATCGCGGTCGGAAGTGGCCTGATTAGTTGCCTCCCGTGCGTGCTTTGTGGGCCTTCTCGCTGGCGTTCCAAAGCGCCATCAGCGCGATGTAGTCTGAGGAGCCGGGCTTCTTGATCCGCCAGTAGCCCCACCCGTCCAACTTGGTTTTTCCGCCACTCTTGGTGACCGCGATCCCGCTCGCCGCGCCAGACGGCGACTTGTGGCGCTGACCGTCCTGAGTGATCCAGAAGCCGTCCTCAATGTGCGCTGTGTAGTCCACGCCGTTGTAGGTCATGATCGCTTCGGAGCCGTGCGGGATTTGCATGTGCTGGTAGGTGTAGGGCTTCCCGTTCTCGATAACCTTGAGGCTCGCCTTGACCTCGATCCCCAGCAGCCGGCGAAGCACATCGTTCGGGGTTTCGGTGAAGCTATTTCGGTTGGTTTCGATGGTCTTGTGAACGTCGAAATCGATCTCGATGGTGTTTGTCTGGGTCACTTCGCGTTCCTCCGATTTGATATGTTTCAGGAGATAATCGAAGAATGAAGTAGTAACAAGTCCTTTCTTCAGGAGACTGAAGGAGTGCCGGCCTGGGTGACGAGAACGCATCGCGGGACGGGGCGCGGCAGGTTGGTCAGGGGTAAGGCTGGCCCGTTTTCAGCCCGCTGTTGCACTGAACGAAGAGCTGTGAAAACGGCCAGAACGGGGACCGGGTGACAGCACTTACACCTCCAGTCCCGCCCAGCCACCGCCGCACTGGCGGCGGAACGAGCAATAGTATCTATCGGATATATAACGGAAAACTGTGCAGGCGGATTAAAATAGATGCCCTGCCGATGCTCTGGTCGTGCACGGTATAAGGCTTCCTAGAACCCGAGCGCCTGACATAGCGGACCCAGGTGCCAGTATGACTGTCAGCCCTTGGACTTCGTGATCTCAGCGCAATGGGACCGCATCCGGGTCGGCCAACAGACTTCCATATCAACGTGCTGCGATCACCCCGATACGACGCCGAAGGTCAGCTGTCAGGCGGACGAGGCCCTCCTCAGACTGAGCGTAGACGATATGTCGGTGGTGCCGGAGGTCGAACGGGACATGATCCATGTCCTGAACCAGTGGAATGACGTCACGTCCTAACGTGTGAGCGATACCGGCTTCGTAGAACACGTTCGCATTGCGCCCGCTGAAGTCGCAGATCACCGCCCGGGACCTGTAGAGCAGAGAGAAAACGTCCTGGATGATCTCTGGCTCGTCGAAAATATCGAGGGCTCGCTGACAACGGAGACCTTCGGCTTCAACCGCGCTCCGGATCGCGTCGTAGACGTGCGCGAAGGCATCATCGAAGGGCATCATCACTGCGACCAGGTCCGCTTCCGGCGCTTGCGGAGGGATCCGGAAGACCGAAGGCCGGATATGCGGATCAGTCCGCACCTCCTCGACTTCGTCTCCGGGTTCCAGTGGTTCTTCTCCGACTGCTTCGGCAGGCACGATCCCACGCTCGGTCAGGATGCGTAGAAGGTCGGCGTCCTTGACCGCCCAGTGGGTCCTGGACATCTCCCAACCACCGATTTCCAATTCCCAGCGCAGGTCCTCGAAAATCTGCGAGGGGATCGGCGGGACGTTCTCGTCAAAGCGATATTCGAGGCGGACCTGGCCGCCATTTAGCTGGACCCGCGTAACGCGACCGAGACGAGCGAAGCGGCCCCCTCTGACTCCTTCATAGGCGAACAAGGTCGGTAGTTCGGTCAACCGCTGCCGTGATCGTGCGTCCAGAGCGCCCAAGTCAGCAGCGATCTCCGGGGCCGTGTATTCGTGTTCCTTCACGACGCGGCCCGCGTCCAGGATATAGGGTTCACCCCGTTCCCACGCTTCGTCGTTCCCGGTCACGATCAGATTGAACACGGGAGTTACGCCTCCAGTTCGGGACGCGGAAGCGCGGCTGCAACGGCCCGGAACCGCTCCAGCGCCAGCTCCAGGTTCTCGACGATTTCAGCCGCGACCTCGTCTGGCGGCGGTAGGCTGTCGGGATCAACGTGCCCATCGTCCTTCAGCCAGAAGATGTCGAGGTTGAGCTTGTCCCGTGCGGCCAGCTCCTCGTAGCTGAACTTCTTGAACCGCTCTGACGGCTCCCGGAGGTGACGCTCTCCCTTGGCACGATAGCAGCTGACGAAGTCGTCGAGATGGGCGCGCTTTAGGGGGCGCTCGCGCAGGGTGAAGCGCTGGTTGGTGCGGAAATCGTAGACCCAAAGGGCGTCGGTCGCGATGCGGTCACCCCCGGCGACCTTGTCGAAGAACAGGACGTTCGCCTTGACGCCCTGTTTGTAGAAGATCCCGGTCGGCAGGCGCAGAAGCGTATGCAGGTTGAAGTCGCGCAGCAGCCGGCGACGAAGCGTTTCACCCGCTCCACCCTCGAACAGCACGTTGTCAGGCAGAACCACCGCAGCCGTGCCGCGTGGCTTCAGCACGGTCATGATGTGCTGGAGGAAGTTGAGCTGCTTGTTCCCGGTGGTGACCGTGAAGTCCTCGCGCACATAGTCCTGGCGCTCGGTTTCGATGTCGCCTTCCTTGTTCACGATCCGGAACGACTGGCGCTTTCCGAACGGCGGGTTCGCCAGCACCAGGTCGAAGCGCTCGCCCGTATCGGAGAGCAACGCATCGCGCTGTTCAACAGGTGACGTCGCTCCGCCAACGCCGTGCAGGTAGAGGTTCATGGCGCACATGCGGACGACGTCCGCCACGATGTCGTAGCCCCGGAAGCCTTCCTCGCGGAGCTTCGACGACACCTTCCGATCTTGGGCCGCCGGGTTGACCTTCATGTGTTCGTAGGCTGCCAACAGGAAGCCGCCGGTCCCACATGCCGGGTCGCACACCGTCTGTTTCGGCTCCGGATCGACCACTTCAACCATCGCCTGGATCAGCGGTCGCGGCGTGAAATACTGCCCCGCGCCGCTCTTCACTTCCCCAGCGTTTCGTTCGAGCAGACCCTCGTAGATGGCGCCCTTTACATCGACATTGACGCCCATCCAGGTTTCACCGTCGATCAGCGTTACGAGCCGTTGGAGGCGCGCCGGATCGTTGATCTTGCTCTCGGCCTTCAGGAACAGAGTGCCGACGAAATCGTCGCGCTTCGACAAGGCGACAAGCGCGGCCTTGTAATGCTCGTCAAGCGCCTCGCCTGACTTCGTGCGCAGCGCGGCCCACTGGTATTCGGGCGGGATCAGCGACGGTTCGCCAAGGTAGACGGTCCGCTCCTCGTCCATTTTCAGGAACAGCAGGAAGCTGATCTGGCCGACGTAGTCGCCATAGGACACCCCCTCGTCCCGCAGGACATGGGCGTAGTTCCAGACCTTCGAAATCAGAGTCTGCTCGTTCATGTCAGCCGCCAGAGCTTTTCGATGGCGGAGATCAGATCCGCTTGCCGCCGTTCAAGCACTGTCTCATCCCAGAGGGGTTCATTCAGCACTTGGCTGGTGAGCGCGAAGTTCGACACCCCGGCCTGCGTCGAGAAGTATTTCTGCTTCTTCTCGGCGAAATCGTAGTTGCTCGCTTGCGAGTTTTTCCGGCGGGTCAGCAGGACCAGGTTGGCGAGCTTATGAACCCATTTGCTACGGTCGTCGTAGGTCGGGAAGTTCGCGAGCCAGACACTGTCGTCGCGCGGGTTCTGGGGCAGGACATGCTCGACCGAATTGATCGCATGAGTGTAGGTCGCGCTGCCCTGCGACAGCAGCTCGTCCAGCCGCAGAAGGAGCGGCAGCCGGATGCGGGTAATCGTGTAGATGTCGCCCGCCAACGTCTTGCGGACCTCGTTCTTTTCATCGGTGTCGAGCTGGAGCGGTGAACCCTCGACGAACAGGTCATCGCCGGCCTGCATCGCCGTCAGAAGGCGGCCATAGCGCCGGATGCGCTCGGACGGATCCTTGCGCGCGAGAAACAACCCGTAGGCCAGCCGTTCGAGGTCTGAAAGGAACCTCAGCACGAACTCGGGGTCGTCTCCGTGTTTGGCGATGACTTCCAGGGCCGGTGGCTGCCAGTCAACGTTGTCGAGCCGCGACAGGTGGGTGAGCTGCCGATTTATCTCGCCCGCGTTGGTATAGCTTTGGAAGGTCTTGTCCGTGACCACCTGATAGGCGTCGGCGTAGGGCAGCAGTTCCTCGTCGATGAATGTGGCGGGCTGTTCTGCGGTCTTCACATATTCGCGGAACTCGGTGACCAGCGTCCCCTGCATCTTCTGCTTCCGGTGGATCATCCGGATGTGGCCGAACAGGTCGGAGAAGCGCTCGCGGCCCAGCTCGTCCTCGGCGGTCTCCCACTTGGCGGTGTATTGGTCCTGGATCTCAGCCGGCTGGAGCTTGCCGATGATGTCCGCCTTCAGAATGTCTGCGGCGGACAGGTCCAGACCGCGCGAGTTCAGGACCGAGAAGATCCGGAAGGCCGACTCCTGGTCGGAGGCAGCGACCACTACGAGGTAGCAGCGCTGGGCGATGTAGATTGTGAGCCGCTTCCGCTGTTCCGCAGACAGCGCCGAGAGTTTGTCTCGAAGGAAAGTCGCGTTTTCGACGATGCGCGCCTTTGCGTCCTGGAGCGGTCGGACGTCCGGAAGGTCTCGGGTCTTGCCCTCAGTCTGGATAGTGGTGCGAAAGAAGGCGGCGTCCCGTTCGCGTGGCGTCAGCCGGAAGACGTCGGGTGCGCCTGTGATCGGGTTGCCGTTCTGGCAGACGTAGGCGTGGACGTATCGTCCGATCTCGGCGTCCGCGAGGTCGCGCAAGACGCTCAGCAGGATCGTCAGGGTAGTCAGGCGCTGCTGCCCATCGACAACGTCGGCTTCAGGTCTCTGGGGGTCCTTAATGAGGACAACGCTGCCCAGGAAATAGGGGCTCTGGTCCTCGGGTTTGCCCGTGTCGCCACAGGCGGACTGGATGTCGGCCAGCAGCTCGCCGGTCTGCTCAGTCGTCCAGGCGTAGGGGCGCTGATAGCTCGGGATCCGGAAGACATACTTGTCGCAGAAGATGTCGAGGATCGGCTTCTCGCTGGCTTCGATGGTGTGGCGTGTCATTGGCAGGCTTTCAGTCACTGAACGTGTTTTGCGAGAGTTCCTCGGAAAGCAGCTGACAGGATGCTTTGTCGAAGGGTGGCAGGTGAAGATGCAAGTTCATTGATGGCTTCGGACAGCTCGTCCTGACGGTTCAGCGCGACCTCCAAGCGGGCGTTGATTTCGACAAGCTCAGCTCGTGGCGGCAGCGGCACAGGGAGATGTGAGAAGTCGCCCTTGTTGAGGATTGGCATGGTCGTTGACGAAGATGCCTCGATGACGCGGCTACGCCCGACGGGACCGGAGAAGTATGCAAACAGGTATGGAGCCAGGTCAGGGGTCCACGGCACAACGGAGTTGATCTGTTGGTTTGTCGCGCCCGCAACCAGCGTGTGACCTGTTTTGCCGATTGTGGCCCCGATGCACGTCACCATCACGGAGTTGGCGGCAATCGGTCTGATCGATGCCAATCCAGCTTCGGTGATAGTCCGGCGAGAGGCCGAAAGGCCAAAGCCATCGTTCAAATCGGTAGGCGTGAAGAAGGCGACGTCACCACCGTAGAAGTCCGCCCGCGATGTGGCCGGGGTCGCCCCGGTGACCACCGCGCCGAGTTGACCGACCGTGGCCCAGGTCCAACTGGATGGAAGTTCAGGCAGGTCGTCCTCATTGGTAGCAGGACGGTCGGTTCGGACGTTGCGGGCCTTTGAACCGACTGCCTTGTCTGTGAGATCGACGAGCAGATCCGCTCCCGTTCCGCAGTCCGGGTGACATTGACGCCAGTCCTCGGTCAGGTCACCACATACTGCAGCTTTCAGGACCGCCTCGCGGTATCCTGATGACGCTTCATCCGCCGCCTCCATCGCCTCTTCGCCGTCTTGGATCTGGTCGAAGAGGGCTTGGATGACTTCAACGACGCGCGCCTGTTCTTCGACAGAACAGATCGGCACCGGCCAAGCCATTAGCCGATCCGTGTCAATGCTATTGACCGTCGTTCCGTCCTTCGAGCAGCCATGCAGGACAGCTTGAGCGACGGCATTCAGGTAGAAGGCGAGAAACTCCGGCAACACGCCCTCGCGTGGATGGAGAGCCCGCAAGTCCTGGTTAAGCGTAACCTCTCGCCGGGTGACAGCCACAGGGAAGCTGTGCCGGAGTATGCCCGACCGCATAACACAGACCACTGAACCCGCAGGGACCATCTTGGTCGACGATCCCGCCACAGCTTCGACCGTGATGTGATCCTCAGAGTCCTCCAGGTAAGCGACCTTCATGTCCTTGGGAGATACCCAAGGAATGTCACCGTCAGTCCAGAACGCGTCATTGGCCTTGGAGGGCGTGCCTCCACCATACCAAGTGCCCAAGCTGCCCAACCGCTCCCATTTCCAACCGTGCGGAAGAGGCCAAAGGCCCTCGACCGGTCCGGCGTCGGTCGCCGCTGCCCGCTTTCCCCTCGCCAATAGATCGCCCCTTACGCCACCAGTGCTTCCGCCAGGTCCTCGATCAGCTGCGGTAGCCGCGCACCGAACGCTACACGCGCGGCGACAACGCCCCCACGTTCCGAGAACCGGGGCTGGTCCTGAAGGTCGCGAAGCTCCAGGTCAATGTTGGCAGCCAGATGATCCCGGATCGCTTCGAGCCAGGCGAGCTGCTCAGCGCTGTAGTTGCGCCCCGCCCGTTCTTCCCGACCCAGCCAGAGATTGAAGCGGCCCGCCACATCCGCAGAAAGCGGCGCGAGCGTATCGCGTTGTTCCAGGGCGAAGCGCACAAGAGCGACGACGTCGGTCAGGACCCGCGCGGGGTTCGACTTGATCGCGCCACCCGACAACCGTTTGTAGGCTCCCCAGAGCGCAATGGGTTCAAGAAGCCACGGCGGACGCGCGAGAGCAGACCGCAGATCCTCCAGCCCTGCGTAGGTCAGCCGCTGGTTCGCATAGGGCTTCCGATAGAGGATGCTGAGCGCGGTGATCTGGTCTTGGTTTTCGTCCAAGAACTGACGGAACCGGCCCACCATTTCCTTCGCCACCTTTTCATCGAAGCCCGTTGAGATGACGGCGTCGCGGCTGAACTCGTCGATCACAACCTCGCTCTGCGTCTTCAGCTCGATCAACAGTCGGCGGACCTCCGGAGCGTCCGTCAGAACGCGCAGCGCTTCCTCCCGAAGCCTCGCGGCGGTCTGATCCAGCACTTCATCCGTGATGGGCGGGGCTGCGTCCCGCTCGGCGATCTCGACCACCCGGTCGTTGTCGAGGCTGTCCAGCAGCCCGGAGGCGACGTCCTTCAGGCTCCGTCCCCCGGTGGCTGAAATGACCCGTTCCCGGTCCTCCTCGTTCAGCTTGCGGTCCAGCGAGGCCAGACGGGTCGCAAGAGAGGAGACCGCATCGGCGTCCGACCGCCCGCTTGCGACCTGTTCCAGCAGCTTCTCGAAGCCGATGGTCCGGTCCCGCTCCAATGGTGGAGCGATGGTCTTGGCGCTCTCGCTGACCCCGACCGCGTCGATCAGGACGAAGCGATCCTTGGTGGTCGCATCGGGCGTCACATTGACCAGGTCCGCTGGGTTGATAGTGCGGACGCCGCGCCCCTTCATCTGCTCGAAATAGAGGGCGGACTTCACGTCCCGCAGGAAGATCAACACCTCGACGGGTTTGATGTCCGTGCCCGTGGCGATCATGTCGACCGTCACCGCGATGCGCGGATTGTATTGGTTCCGGAAGGCCGAGATCAGCTCCTCCGGGGTCACGCCGGTGACGCGGTAGGTGATCTTCTTGGCGAAGTCGTTGCCCTTGCCGAACACCTCGCGAGCGATGTGAACGATCTCCTCCGCGTGGTGGTCGTCCTTCGCGAAAATCAGCGTCTTGGGGACTTCGGTCCGTCCGGGGAAGAGTTCGGTCTGTAGCGTGTCCCTGAAGGTCTCCAGGACCGTTCTGATCTGGTTCGGTGCGATGACCGAACGGTCTAGCTCGGTCGGTGCGTAGATCAGGTCGTCCGTCAGTTCCTCATAGCGCTGTCGGCGCGTGTGCCGGTCGCGGCGAGGCACGACGAAGCCTGCCGGAACCCGCCCACCCCGCTCGCCGATCTCGGTCCGGATCCGGAACACCTCGAACGGCACATTGACCTGATCGATGACCGAGCGCTCGTAGGGATATTCGGCGACCAGGTTCTTGTTGAAGTAGCCGAGGGTGTGGGCCGACGGCGTGGCGGTCAGACCGATCTGGAAAGCGTCAAAATACTCCAGCACCTGACGCCAACGCCCGTAGATCGAGCGGTGGCACTCGTCGATGACCACGACGTCGAACGTCTCCGGCGGGAGCGCAGGGCTGTAAACGACCTGCTCCGGTGTTCCGCTGGTCTCGCTTTCGTAGGCGCTGCCTTCCTCATCCTCCTCGTTCAGCTCCGTGCCGCACAGCTGGGCGTAGACGCGCTGGATTGTCGAGATCACGACCTTGGCGTCCGGGTCGAGGCCGGCGGGTCCGAGGCGCTGGACGTTGTAGAGTTCCGTGAAGAGCCTGCCGGTCCCCGGCGGACGATAGGCCTGGAACTCTTTGAGGGTTTGTCGACCCAAGTTGTTGCGGTCCACGAGGAACAGCACACGTTTGGCCCCGGCGTGCGCCAGCAGCCGATATGCTTGGGTGGCGGCGGTGAATGTCTTGCCCGCCCCCATCGTCATCTGCACCAGCGACCGGGGCTTGGCTTGAGCGAGGGACTCTTCAAGGCCGGTTATGGCCTCAATCTGGCAGTCACGAAGTCCTTCAGTCACCAGCGGCGGCAACGCCGTCAGCCTTGCGCGCAGCGAGGATCCGTCGACCAGCCACTCGAGCAGCGTTTCGGGACGGTGAAAGGCGAACAGGTATCGGGACCGCTGCTCGGGATCGACCCGGTCGCTGAAGAGGATTTCCGACCCGCTGGCCTCATAGTCGAACCGGAGCGGGTCGCCCCAGTTGGCGATATTGCCGGGTAGTTGCTGCTGGTAGGTGCTGGCCTGTTCGTGAACGCCGGAGAGCGTCTTGCCCTCCGGTTTGGCCTCGACCACCCCGCAGGCTTTGCGGTCGACGAACAGGAGGTAGTCGCAGGGTCCGGTGGCGAGCGGGTATTCGCGCACGACGACGCCAAGCCCGGCCCCGAGGTTCAACTCGTCCCGATCTTGGATCACCCAGCCCGCCGCCACCAGCTGGGCGTCGATCAACTGGCGAGCGCGTTCCTCCGGCTTTGCCATATCGGCACTATGATGAGAGAGACGCGACGCGGCAACCGCAGGTTAGCGGATGCCCCGTCTGCTGGATCGATTGCAGATCCGCTCTCAATCGGTCAGCCGAAGCCGCCCCATGTGGTCCGCTTCCACGGCATCGGTCAGCCGCTCTTCTATGGCAGAGCGGATAGCGACGTCGATGTCCTTGCCGACGCGAGCGAAGCCAAGCAGACGGGCCGTTTCCACGACCAGGTCGCCTTCGCTCAGTGCGAGGCTCTCGCGAAGCGCATGCAGGCAGGCGGCGGCAATCTCGATCGGGCTGATCAGCTCGATTTTTCTCACCCATTCGGTAGCGACGATGCCGGATCGGTCCCGTGGGACCACGTCCTGGTCATCGGCGACGAACCAGAAGTCGCCGTCCCGCACCACATCGCCTTTCCGCTTCGCGGCGAGCAGTCCAGCGTAGGCGCGCTCCTGTATGACCGAGCCAGCGCGCTGCCAGCCGCAACACGTGGCCAGTCGCCTGCCAACTTCTTCGGAGTGGATTGGCTGCTCGACCTCAACGATCTTCGTGACCCAATGGGCAAGTTGGCCTTCGGACAGCTCCTGGGGCTTGATCGGAGTCGCCCGCACGCTGAAGTCCGCGAACTCATAAGGAGCCAAGCCATGCGTCCTGGTTCCCAACTCCATTTCGGACTGGTCCGGCATGACCCAAGCGCTGGGTTCCTCAGCCACAGAGGAGGGAGGTTCGTATGACCGCGCATCCTCTGTGAGCGGACGACCGCTGATCGCCGCTTCTATGGACGCCCGGAGTTTTTCGATCTCGCGGTCCCGCCGATAGAACCAGTCGGTCGACCAGATGCGGTGGATTTTCCAGCCACGCTTTTCAAGGATCGCCTGACGGAGACGGTCCCGATCACGGGCATATTGCGACGAATGATAGGCCGCCCCGTCGCACTCGATGCCCAGGACGTAGCGATCAGGATCGCGCGGATCCAGCACGGCCAGATCAATGAAGAACCCCGCCATGCCGACCTGAGGACGGCAGTCGTAGCCAAGGTCACGGACCGCGAAGGCAACAGCCTCCTCGAAGTCACTGTCGAACCCTCTCGCTGTGTCCTCCGCATATGCCGCGTAGCCGTCCTTCGCGAGCTTGAGGAACTCCTTCAACGCCCGGACGCCGGGCTTGCCGATCCCCTCAAACTTGATGTCCTCGGCCACGAGCGACGAGAACACTTCGCAGCGCTTGCGGGAGCGCGTGATCAAGACGTTGAGGCGGCGCTCCCCGCCGTCTCGTCCGACGGGACCGAAGTTCTGCGTGAGCTTGCCGTTGGCATCGCGACCGTAGCCGATGGAGATGTAGATCACATCGCGCTCGTCGCCCTGGATGTTCTCCAGGTTCTTGACGAAAACGGGCTCCCGCCCCGCCCTCCCTTTCATGAACTCATCGAGTTCGGGGTGCTTGCGGGCGAGGTCATCGAGCCGGTCGCGGATGCAGTCCCGTTGGGCAACAGAGAACGTCCCGATGCCCAACGTCAGTTCGGGGCACTCCCGACTATGTTGGAGGACCGCATGGGCGACGTCCTCGGCCTCGCGCTCATTCCGGGCAGTTCGTCCGCGCTCGTAGTGGCCTTCGGCTGTTTGATGGAACAGCAACCCGGTCTTGCCGTCGTTGGCCTTCGCAACGACTGACGGCGGGAGCATCAGGTCGCCGTGGTAGAAGTTGCGGTTTGAAGTCGCGATCAGCGACGGGTGTTCGCTGCGATAGTGCCAGCGCAGCATCCGTTGTGGGAAGCGCGAGCAGAGGTTGAGGATGCTCTCGACATCCTTCACGGCTGCGCGCCGCCCCTCGCCTTCCTCCAGCTCATCGTCTTCATCCGGCCCGTCATCGTTGACCATTCGGTTGAAGAAGTTCGTCGGGGGCAGCTGCTTGTCGTCACCCACCACAACGAGCTGCTTGCACCTCGCGATCGCGCCCAGGGCGTCCTCCGGGCGCACCTGACTGGCCTCGTCGATCACCAGGAGATCGAACTCGATAAGTCCGGGCTTCAGATACTGAGCGACCGAAAGCGGACTCATCATGAAGACCGGCTTGAACCGCTGGATGGCCTCGCCGGCCTCGATCATGAGCTTTCGGACTGGCTTCAGGTTTCGAGATTTGCGGGTTTCATCCAGCAACACCCCGACCGCTCCTGAACTGCCGGTGGGGTGCCGATCAATATGGGCTCTCGCCACTTCATCCGATGCGACCCGGATCCGGTCAACGTCCGCGCGACGGAAGCGTGCCACCGCCCGATCAAGCTCATCGCCTTGGATGTTCTCGATACCCGGATCGTTCGAGCGTAGCTCCGTCCACATCGCTTCATATGTCGCGAGGAGGAGCATGGGCTGGACCTGAGACGCGGTGACCGAGCCGATGGAGATCTGCTGCGCGAGTTCCGGGCAGCCGACCGAGCGTAGCCATTCGAGGTCGTCTCGGATCGGGGGCCACTGCACGATGTCGGAGAACGCATCCGTCCAGCGCAGGGTCAATGCCACCAAGTCGTCAGGAGGAGTGGCTCCCAAGGACTTGCCATCCAGCGCCAGGGTTTCGTCCAGCTGAACTTCCTGGACGACAAGACCTATCGCGCTCACAGCCTCTTGGACGGAGCGCTCCAGTGCAGATGCAAGCTGCCCTGCTTCGTCCTGGTCGATCATGCTCGACGGCTTCCTGACGTCGATGTCGCCCGGCAGCCCCATCGCCCTTTCGATCCAGGCGACCAAGGTCGCCAGCATGTCCCAGTCGCTGTCCTCTCCCCGCCATAGAGGGGCCAGCACTTCATCCACGGCACGTCCGTGGACATCCAGCTGGCTGCTCAAGTTCTGAGCATCAATCAGGTCATCGAGCCTACCCAGGCGGACCTCGTGCGCCTTCACCAGGTCCCCGACCCAGACGCCCCGTAGCTGAGCTACAGCACCCCGATACTCACTCGAAAACATCCGGAAGAGTGAGCGACCGTGGCCGGCAATAGTCCGGCGAACACCCACCCAGTCTGAGTCCCAAGCGTCCATTCTGAACGTGGAGGACAGATCACGTCTTAGAACCGCAAGACGCCTGCCGCAGTCGATCGCCGCCTTGATCTGCGGGATCAACGTCTCGACAGCGCTGCTGATCAGGAGATCGTCGACACCTACCGGACGGCCTCCAATGTGCCTGAGGGCAACCACCCAGGTTGGCAACTGGTCCGTCCCACGCGGTCCGCTGTGAGCGAGCGTGGCGTTCGCCTTCTCAACCACGGCCTGAAGCGTGAGCGAAGCGGTGTGAGCTTCGTTGACCTTGGGCTTCAGCCGCTCTTGCTCAAGCATGTCGGGCGCGCTGGTGCCGACGCCCCGCCAGGGATGAGAGCAGGGTGTCCCGGCAAGAGCCAGGCGGTCGCCAAACTGACCAGCACGGCGCTCGGCAACCTCCAGGTCATTGGGAGACCACTTCGCCGCTTGCGGGAACCTGAAGGTCGGGGCGGCTGTCCCTTTGGCCTTGAGCAGGCTCATACGGCCCAGCAACTCGAAGGCAGACAGTCCACGGTCTGCGACATGCAGTCGATCGGCGTGGGTTCGCAGCGACGTCTGCGTCTCAACCAGTTGGTCGAATACCGATAGGGGCCAAGAGGGTGGCGAGGGCGCGTTGCGCCCCTGTTTGATCTGGTCGATGACCTGGGTTTTCGACGATTTCCGGCTATGGAGTTCGAGGCATATTGGAGCCAGCTTCCGCTCAACCAGGCGGTCATGGACGACCTCAAGCGCGGCCATTTTCTCTGCGATGAACAGCACCCGCTTTCCGGCGTGAACAGCGCCGGCGATGATGTTGGTGATCGTCTGTGACTTCCCGGTTCCGGGAGGCCCCTGGATCACGAGGTTCTTGCCGCTCATCGCCTCCTGGATCGCGATGGCTTGCGAACCGTCTGCGTCGGTGACGTGAACGAGCTGGGCAGGCGTGAAGACCTCATCTATGCGGTCGTCCGGTCCGACGAGCGGCGTGTCCTCCAGCGGTGCGCTGTCGTCGTCTCGAAGGAGGATCGTCTTCAGCAGATCGCTGCCGAGCAGGGTCTCGGGGTTCGGCCAGTTCTCCGGGTCCAGGTCGCGCCACAGCAGAAATTTCGCGAACGAGAAGAACCCGAGGACGATCTCGTTCGCGTGGACGTTCCAACCCTTGCGGTCGCCGATCGCCTCGCGCACGCGGGCTATGTATTCCGACGGTTTCCACTCGTCGGTTTCCGGAATGTTGGGAAGCTCGACGCCGAACTGCTCCTTCAGCCATGCCTGAAGGCTGACGTTTGTGATCAGGTCTTCGTCTCGGATCCGCAGCTTGAAGCGATCCTTCGCACCGTCGCGCTGAAGGTCGACCGGCAAGAGGATGAGCGGCGCAAAGCGCGCGACCTCGGATTGCTTGGCCTCTCGCCATTCGAGGAAGCCGACCGCAAGGAACAGGACGTTGACACCTTGCTCCTCCTCCAGCGTCTGCCCTTCGTAGAACAAACTCAACAGCCGCTTCTGAAGCCCCTCTGGAGTCAACTTCGTCTGGAGCTTCGTATCGGTGTGACGACCGACGGTCCCTGACGCTGCTTCCTCCTCGACCTCTGTCGGCACCCAGGTGTGGTCACCGCCGTCTTCGTCGGAAGCGGCGAGACCGGAAGCGGCGAAGGTCATGGCCTTGCCCGAACGGAGCATGGCGAACGCTTCATCCCCCAGCTCGTCAAACACCCTCACTTGTCGAGCGCGAGACGAAACGAGCGGCGTGCTGATCAGCTTGTTGCGCAAGGAGCGGTCCAGAAGTCGATCGCGTGCGGCAGCCAACGCCTTCATCAGCGATGTCGACTTAAGACTCGTCTGACCGTCATCGACCGTCGCAGCATCTTCGAGTGGCTCGGTCGGATCGATGGTATCGGTCATTCAGTCTCGTCCCCGATCCGCAGGCCCCATCCCCGCGTTTGGGAGAACCTATACGACAACCGACGATGACGAGTAGTCTCCCGTAGAATGTGTGTTTGCCGAAGGGGGCCTGCGCCTTGAACACCTCCACCATGACCAATGACCAACTGCGGAACATCATCGAAAATCATCAGAGGCAGCAGGCGTTTCATCTGCCGGCCTATGCCGCAGCGTTGGACGAGCTTCAGCGCCGAGAAGGCCCCTCGCTCAGCCTCGACGTCACAATCAAGCGGATCCTCCAGGCAGCCGCGTCCCGGTCCTTCCTCAGCTACGGTGACGTCGCCGAAGCGAACGGCTGCGCTTGGCAAGCGGTCCGACGCCAGATGCCCAAGCACCTCGACCGGGTTCTGGCGAAAGCGCACGCACGTCAAGCGCCGCTCATCACGTCCATTGTCGTCAACGCCACGAACCGAGCGACCGGCGATCTGGAGGCGGCCTCCCTAAGCGGGTTCATCGCCGGAGCAGAGCGGCTCGGACTTCGCGTCGCGGACCCGAACGAGTTCCTGCGCGAACAGCAGGAGGCGACTTTCAAGTATGCAGCAGACCACCGAGCACTTTAACCGAGACGACTACTGTTCGAGTTGACATTCACGGATTTTGTGTCATTCACCAGCGCGCCCAAGCGTCTCTAAATATACCAATATGATATATACTTTAGTTTTATATATTTAGAGATGCTTCGCGAAGAGCGAAGCGGCGATCAACAATCGCCGGGGCCGCGCAAGCGCGGCTGGAACCCGGCGATCATTGCTCGCTGAAAATCTGGTCCTCGGGTTGTTGACGGGCACGGGCCGTTTTTGGTAGATTCCAAATTGTTCCGGCGGGGGTCGGAACGTTCCGGTTCGTCCGGAACTGCTACCTCAAGGCATCGGCTTCATCCCGTGTCTAGAAGTCTTCCTTCCCCGGGAAGCACCCTCTACGGATCCCTACATTTTGTCCAAGAAAGCCACCCGGCTCGCAAAACTGCGAGCCAACCTCAACGTGCCCGCCGTTCTCCGGGCCATAGACGATCTCCACGACCTGGACTGGCAGATCGTCACCTCGAACCCCTCTACCGGACCCTTTGAACTTGATCCCGGCCACGACCTTCAAACGTGGATGCCGGACAAGGCTCCCCGACACTTCCGAGATGTGGCGAGGCAGCTCGCAGCGACCGCGCTTCAGCGCGTTGTTGGACGACTGAAACCCCTCTCCCTCCGCGCATCGCCGGAGGGGTCGCCGTGGGAGGCGTCCTCGCCGGAGGAGAACGAGGATCGCATGCTCCGTCTTCGCATCCGTATGGTGGGAAGGCTGACCAAGGCGGTCCGCGACCACTGCGTCCCTGGGCTTATCGCACTCGCCGATGACCGATCTGTCGAAGACGTCATCGGCAGTTCGGTTCAATCCCTACCTCCACTGTCGCACGATCAGATCGACGCTCTGCTTGCCGAGCTGGGCACGGAGGAGTTCGTCGAGAGCGATCCGTTCGCCAAGGGCATGGTTGGGCAGGAGATACCCTCCGCCAAGGCGCTGACCAAAGCCGCTGCAGCGGTCCGCACCCTCTCGTGGGGCGTAGCGCCCTCGCAAAAAGGGAACTGGATGGTTCGAGGAGGCCGGGCCTTCAACAGCCACCTCCGGGGTGAAGGCGACGACGAACGATCTGTCGCAAGGACGCTGGTCGCACGAGCGGTCCGCTATCTCGCTCCGAGGTCGGCGAGTGACATCAACGATGTTCGACGAGGGCTGGATCGCTTCGAGGCGGACCGAGCAGTTCAGCGACTCCTTTGTGACCGGATCGCAGACGCAGTTCGGGGCGACGGCTACCTGGGCTTGGGGAGGTTGATCGTTCAATAGCGAGAGGGAGGGAGGCCGTCCCCGGAGGGCCTCCCTCCCTCATAGCTCCAGAATGCTCCAGAACGACTCAGGACGGGCAGCTTGGGTCGATGCGGACCGGACGTTCCCGGGAGCAAAACAGAGCCTTCCTGGGGCGTTTAAATGCGCTTTGCTCAGATACCCTCAGCTCCGAAACCGAACAAGCAGCCGGGCAGCTAATAAACAGTCATAAGTGACTGTTTATGTGCGACAATTTGACAACCTCCGCCGGATTGACGAAATCTAACGTTATGGCCGTCAACTGTCCCTGCTTTCAGGAAATCCTGTCAGACGCTTTGAACCGCTCCGGCATGGGCGTCGATGAGCTGGCCCGTCGACTTGGTAGCCGTTCTGCCGTTCAGGCGACCGGATGGCTTCATGGCGCACGGTTGCCGAACGACCGGATGATAGCCGCCCTGTCCAATGCACTGGACATCAACCCCTTCTATCTCTGCCTTGTGTGCTGGATGGACGAACGACCTGCCTATCGGCCTGATCTTGCCCTGACGATGCAACAACGCGGTTGGCCCATTCCGACTGCCGCGCGAACGTCGCTACTGAAGCCAGGTCAGCACAAGCAGAAGAAGAAAAAGCCAAACAAAATCAGAGACAAGCCAGACCGCGCATGAGGATCCTCTGATACTGTTCCGTCGTGCAACACCGCACAGCGTCAACAAGGACAGAATATGAAAACCTACAATCTCACGACATGGGCCACTCATGGTCTGGTAGCATACGAACCCATCGTTGCTCCCTCCGCTGATGAGGCCGCTGCCTACGCCGCCGGCATGCTCAAGGAGCGGACGAAATACGACCTCGACACCTTGGGGCGGCTCGGCGTGAACTACCGGCTTGGCGAAGGGGAAATCGCGATGAACGACCTGGAGACGCTGGACAAAAACGCTCTCCGCGCCGTTCGCTCCTGGGCGATCAACCCGACCGCTTCGGGCATGGAGCTGGCGTCCCTCAGCTAACGCCCAGCTTGTTACGCACAACTGTTACGCATAGAGTCCAAACCCGCTGCTCACGCGCCTGTCGTCCTCTGATACCGCAAGGGCGTTTAGTTTCGTGGAGCCTCCCCTCGGCTCCACCAGGCGCCCATTCGGCAGTGAACGGGCCTTTTGGCCAGAGTGATCACACGGCATTACCGGCAGGCATAATGACAGACGATCACACCAAGGACTCCAACGGCAATATTCTGGCCGATGGCGACAGCGTTACCCTGATCAAGGATCTCAAGGTCAAGGGATCAGGCGGTGTGACGCTGAAGCGCGGGACGCTGGTCAAGAACATCCGCCTGACCGGCGACGCCGACGAGATCGAGGCCAATGTCGACAAGGTGCGCGGCCTGGTCCTGAGAACCGAGTTCGTCAAGAAGGCGTGATCGAAAGGCGCGACGCAGCGCGCCAGCGCTCAGGCCTCAAACGCCTTGTCGTGCCATCCAGGGACGCTGGTCCAGCGCCCCGCAATGACGCCGTTGTTTAGGCCAGGGCCTTCAGCTGATCGACCAGATCGGTCTTTTCCCAGCTGAAGCCGCCGTCCGCGTCGGGCGTGCGGCCGAAATGGCCATAGGCCGAGGTGCGGGCATAGATGGGCTTGTTCAGGCCCAGGTGCTCGCGGATCGCGCGCGGCGTCGCTCCGCCGATCAGGCCCAGGATGTTGGCCTCCAGCACGCCTTCCGTGATCGCGCCCTTGCCCGTGCCGTGCAGGTCGACGTGGATCGACTGGGGCTTGGCCACGCCAATGGCATAGGAGATCTGGATGGTGCAGCGGTCGGCCAGGCCGGCGGCGACGACGTTCTTGGCCAGGTAGCGACAGGCATAGGCAGCCGACCGGTCGACCTTGGTCGGATCCTTGCCGCTGAACGCGCCGCCGCCGTGCGGGGCCGCGCCGCCGTAGGTGTCGACGATGATCTTGCGGCCCGTCACGCCCGCGTCACCGTCGGGTCCGCCGATCTCGAAGATGCCGGTCGGATTGATGTGCCAGACGGTGTTCTCGTCGGTGAAGCCTTCCGGCAGAACAGCCAGGATATGCGGCTTGACGATGTCGGCGACTTCGGCCGAGGACAGGCCCGGCGCATGCTGGGTCGACAGCACGATGGAGGTGGCGCGCACCGGCTTGCCATCGACGTATTCGATGGTGACCTGGCTCTTGGCATCCGGCTCCAGGCGGGTGTCGCCGCCGTGGCGGACCTCGGCCAGGCGCTTCAGGATATTGTGGCTGTACTGCAGGGTGGCCGGCATGAGCTCGGGCGTCTCGTTCGAGGCATAGCCGAACATGATGCCCTGGTCGCCCGCGCCCTCGTCCTTGTCACCGGCGGCATCGACGCCCACGGCGATGTCGGCCGACTGGCCGTGCAGGCGGTTGATGAACTCGAACTTGTCCCAATGGAAGCCCGACTGTTCGTAGCCGATGTCCTTGACCGCAGCGCGCACGGCCGCCTCGATTTCGTCCTGGACGCCCGGCGCCCATTCGCCAGCCGTGTCCATGATGCCGTTGCCGCGAATTTCACCGGCCAGAACCACCAGATTGGTGGTCGTCAGGGTCTCGCATGCAACGCGGGCATAGGGATCCTTGGACAGGAACAGGTCCACGACCGTGTCGCTGATGCGATCGGCGACCTTGTCGGGATGGCCCTCGGACACGCTTTCCGAGGTGAAGAGGAAGGTCGAACGGGACAAGGCGGGCTCCTGGAGAGGATCGATGGCGTATGGCTCTGGCCGCAGACATATAAAGATATGTTTATATGTTCAAGGGCCGCGGGCGGGGTTGTGCCGCGCGCACCGACGCGCATGCCGCGAAGCCCTCGGCTTCGGAAGGACCAAAGGCTTGTTTCTGGAGAAAGAAGGAATGGTGCCGCTTAGGTGACTCGAACACCTGACCCCCGCATTACGAAGGCTACTCCACCCGCGCCTGGAAAGCCTTGCTGCCAATGGTTCTCGGCCAGATTTGACCGAGTTTCGATACCCCAACCCAGCCTCTTCCCAGATTGGTCTGAGAGGGCGGTCGGGGCGTTTCCTAAGTTACGCGACTTAACGTGGGAACTGCCGAAATTCGGACCTGCGCCATACCTGCAGTTTGCCCTCGAGCAAGGAATGACTCTCTTCCGATTTCCATACTCACCGTTGGGTCGGCTATCGACCCAAGGCGGACGTGCCCAAACGGATGACACTCGGATGTCCTCACATTAATCGGGCGTCGCAAACAAGTGTTCGATTAGGCCCGCTTGCTAGGGGCTCTGACCCGACCTTGAGACAGCGAGTTCCGCTAGCCTTCGTAATCATCACGGGGCCCGTCCTCCCGATCTTCCTCGAAGTTCGTCAGGGTGTCGCACTCGATGCAGTGGTACATCCACGACGCTTCCTGAAAGTGCATCCCGCCTAGCCAGCCGCAGAACGGGCACAGCTTCTCAAAGTCGAACTCCCCCCACTCCCACACCCCCGCGTATTCTGGAATGCCGTCGTTGTCGTAGCCGGTAATCTCGTAGGCATTGCCCGACACACCCACGAACGCGATTTGGCTATGGCGTTCCAGAACGGGCCACACGTCAGCCGGCTGTATGTAGAACCACTCCAGTTTCGGATCGACGCGCTGGGCCTTGAACTGCCGGTGCAGGGCCGCTTCCAGCTTCGAAGGCTCATCAGTCCTGATTTCGCCAACGAGCTTCAACGGGTCTGGATTGCCTGTCTGAAGCTGCTTCTGGCGAGCCCCGATATTCTTGGCTCGGCCGATCTTGATGCGCCACGGCCCCTCGCCATCGTTGAGCAGGAAATAGACGGGCATGGCTTCCAAACACTGGGTCGCGAGGTTCGCACATTGGCGATACGATTGGCCGATGACTACCGGTGCGCCTCTCAAAATCAGCGACATCACCGACAAGGTGCGGTGGAGCGATCAGGTCTATGGTCTGGGGAGCCGCGAGGCCCCAATGCTGACGTTCGCGCGGAAAAACCAAGGCACGCTCAAGCCCGGAAGACAGCCGACCACATATACGAAGACGGTGTTGTCTAAGGTCGATTGGAAGACCGACTACATCGTCCAGTACATACCTCTCTCCACGCCGGAACCGCGCCAGCCTGAACTCGTGGGCAAGCTGGTTCCAATGGTCTCGATCTATCCCGTGGAAGGCCCGTCACGCAGCTTCGTCGACCCCGATAAGGAGGTCGCGTGGGACATCGACCGATGGCCTGACGCCGTCATGATGCGGGAGGTCTTTTGGTTCGTGAACCCGCCCGTTCTCAAGAATATCATCACGCCCGAACTGTTTGGCTCGATGACTTCCAACTCTCGCAACCGGCTCGGTGAGCCAGGGCGTGAGCTCTACGAGGCCATCAAAGACATGGAAGTGGTGCCGGTTCTCGACCTCTATCGGTCCGAGACTGCGCTGAACTACCTGAACAGTGTGGTGGCTCAGAATCCGTCGATGCAGGTCGTCGCCAACCGACGCACGGACAAGGCTGGGTATGTCTATGCCCTGTCGCTCAAGGAGCATCCGGGCTTGCTCAAGATCGGGTCAGCGTTCGATCCTCAGGTTCGTGCTCTCAACATGAGCACGGGCATTCCGACCGACTTCGTGATTGAGGATGCGGTGCTGTTCGAGGACTGCCGCACTGCTGAGCGGGCGATCCACACCGTCCTAGTCGGGGACCGGCACAGACCCGACAGAGAGTGGTTTAGGTGTGATCCCAGTCGCTTTCGCGACATCGCGCTCAAAACACCGGGCGCAATCTAGAGCCGCGAATAACCGCCCTAGCAGCCGTCAGGAACGTACACCTTTCGGGCAGAGTGCCAACTTCGAAAATCCACCCCTGCGGACGTTGCGGTGGTCCGTTTCGTAGAATGTCCATTATGCGTGCAGGGACCGCATGGCTCAGCTCAACGGCCACGGTGACCGAAGGTCATTGACCGCCCGCGCGACATGCATGGCATAATGGGTCCATGAGGACAGTCGATAGATACCGAGCAGAAGCAACCAAAGCGCGGAAGCTAGCGAACGCAGAACTTGATCCGGATGCCAAGGCGGAGCTCTACAAGCAAGCACGGGCATGGCTCGACCTCACGCTGACCGCCGAAGTCCTCAGTCATCTGACAGCTGCTGCGAGGGAATTGCGGCGGGGTGAGATAGCGGCTCCTTCGCCGCCAGCCGAAGCATGTCTTAAAAAAAATAAGGGGGTCCCCGCCCCGCGAACCGGCCGAAGCCAGCGCGCGAGGCGGGTAAGGGGTTAGGCCGCAGCCTGTTTCGCCGCGCCGGCCTCGACGGCGGCCAGCAGGGTGTCGTTCGCGAGGTGCGCGTAACGCTGGGTCGATTGATAGCTGGCGTGACCCAACACCTTGCCGACCGCGAACAAGTCGACACCGCTGTTGACCATGAACGAGGCTGCCGAGTGCCGCAGATCGTGGATCCGCAGCCCCGGCAACTTCGCCACCTTAATCGCCCGCTGCCAGCTGTGCTTGATCGACACGAAGGGCTTCAGGGTGTCGGGGTTCGGTATCAAGAACGGGCAGTCCTTGAAGCGAGGAAGGGCTTCAATGATCGCCAGCGCCGGCGTCGAGAGCGGAACGTGGCGGGGCTTCCCTGTTTTCGATGTGGGTATCAGCCAAGATCGACGCCCGACGTCCACGTCTGACCATTTCGCGTCCAGGAGTTCGCGAACCCGGGCACCAGTCAGCAGAAGCAGGCCGACGACATGTTGCAGCTGAGTGTTCTGCGACTGCGCCACTGCCTCCCGAAGCCTGATCGATTCTTCCCGGCTGAGGTATTTTTCTCTCGCGTTCTGGAAGGGCTTCCTGGACACGGCCCTGACCGGATTCTTGTCAGTTCCCGGGACGCCCCATCTAGCACCGAGCTCGAACGAGCGGCCGAAGATCACCCTGATCTTCTCGACCGTCGCCGGTGCCAGTCCTTCGGCACGCTTCTCGCCGAGCCACTGGGAGATGGCCCGGCTGTCTATGTCTGTCAGCCGAACCTTGCCCCAGCGGGGAAGCACATGACGATTCATGTACATGGCCGTGGTGGAGTAGCTGCGCTGATACAGTTTCGCGTCAGCCAAATGCTGGGTGGCAAGGTCCCGGAACAACGGCACCGCTCTCGCCTCGGCCTTCTTGGCCCTCGGGTCACCGCCCATGACGACCTCGGACCTGAGTTGCACCGCTCGCTTCTTTGCGGCGGCGAAGGTGATGTCGCCTTCCCCGCCGATCTTGAACTGGGCCTGTCGGCCGGCCGCATCGGAGAAGCGGAAGTAGTAGGTGCCGCCGCCGCTGGAGCGACGCTCGAAGACGAAGCCGGTCACGCTGGTGCAATACAGATCCTGTTTGGCCTTGCCGGGAGGACACTGTGCGGCTGACACGACAGCGGCGCTGAGATGAGCCTTTGGCATCGGGGTTTCCTTTTGTTGTGAGTGATCGATGCAGGCCGCCGCACCGCCGCGCCGGATGAGAGCGGGTGGCGGCCGGGGCCGGCTGTTGGGATGGGAGGAGCGGTGCCTGGACGGCCCGCGAGAGTCCGCAAAGGCGCTCGCGGGGAGCAATCTTCGGTGCGGGGATTGGGGGTGCCGAAGGAAGGGCGTTGAGCGTGCCGAGACGGGCCGCCCTTGGAGCTTCCGCGACGGGTCCGGGGGGCGAAAGCCACCTGACTAGCGCGGCTCGTCAAGCCTCAGGCCGGTGACACCAACTGGTATCGAAGGAGGCCCGCGCCCACTCGGCGGACTTCCCAGTAGTGATCGCGTCGGGAGCCTGGTCCGGCGTGACAGTGAAGCAGCGACAACGCGAGGGTCGCCGGCACACCAGCATCCTCTGCTGCTGCCTTCGCCAAGGCCTGCTCTCCATCGGTGAAGCCGCCACCGATGAAGCTCAGCAAGGCAATCACTGTGCGGGTTTCATCGTCCGGCGCGTCGCGTTCCGGCAGAAAGGAATCGGCTAGGTCAGTATCTTGAGTGGGCATGTTTGTTCTCCAAACGGCTCGCCGCGTTTGCGCGCGGGCGACCGGCGGCCGCGACCGGCGCGGCGGGTGAAGTGGGATAGGCTGGAGCGGTGCCCAGCGGCCCGCGTTCGCCCCGGAGTCGGCCGCTGAGGGCGGGCGTCGGGGCCGGTGATCGCCGGGCCATCGGAGGCCCGGAGCGTGCCCAGCGGGCCGCGTTTGGGGGCACGTTGACCGCGCTCCACGGTGATCCCCAAATCCCCAGTTCCCCGGTCACTGCCCGAACCGAGCTGGCGACGGTCGGCTGGGAAACTGGGAATCTAGGGATTTGGGATGAGGCCTGAGATCAAGCCTCCGGTTCGGGGGCCGGACCCGGCTTGAGCAGGAAGTAGGTCCGCTTACCCCGGTCGCCCTTCTCGAAGTTCCAGAAATGCTTTTCAGGGTCGGCACCAGTGTACCGGTCCAGCACGCGGCGAGCCTGAGAGCGGGAAATATCTCCGTTCACAGCCATCGCTCGCACGATCTTGTCCTGGCCTACGTGACCATGACCAGACGACAAAAAGCATCGGATGGTGGCAATGACCCCTTGGTCATCAAGCTGGTCCATTTCCAAGGCGTGTCCGTCCAACTCCTCCGGATAGACAGGCCTCAGGGACGTAACCTTGTCGCCATAGCTAAGGCCAGCTTCGGTGGAGTAGGCATAGGCCACCACCTCCGGGCTCTCCGCGCGGGACTTCAATCGCGTAAAGCGGATGATACGTTCATCGCTCCCCGGCTTTGCGGCCATCGGTTCAGCGACATAGACCGCGTCGAAGTCCTCCAGGATATCGGTGGTGCCTTGATACCTAGGCGTTCCGTCCGGATTTGGGGTTTTGGCGGTGTGACCTAAGGCGAAGATCGTACCGCCCATCATGACGAACTCTCGACAGACCTGAGCGAACTCGCTGGATCGGCCCTTGTCCATCAGGTTGGTGAACTTCTTGAGAGTGTCGATGATCACCACCGAGCCTCTCGCTGTGCCGTTCGCCGTCGCTTCCTTGAGTTTGTCCACGAACTGGCTGGCTTTGAAGCCCCGGTGACCGGGGGCCAGCATGTGAGCGCCGTAGCCTTCCAGCAGTTCCACCTTTTCCGCTAGGCCTTTGCTGCTGTCGTCAGCGTTGACGTAGAGGATGTCACCGGCCTCGACGCGGCCCTGTTCGATCGCTTCGAGGAGCAAGGCGAGCGTTGTCAGGGTCTTTCCTGCGTTCGCCTGCGCGTAGATCATCGTGGCCTGACCAAGTTTCACGAAGTCCCCGAGCAGGGGTTTTGTATCAACGGCGCTGGCTTTGAGTCTGGCCGAGTGACCGTTCAGACTGTGCTGATGCAGTGGAGTGTCCCTTCTTATGGTTGCGGGAATGCCGGATTCCTCAGGGGCAATGGCTTTGCCTTCGGCATTCGGTGCGGGCGCGGCATCGGGCGGCTCTTTGGGAGGGCCGGCAAGCCGAGGAGTCGGCGATTTGGGCACAGGAATGCCCGGACGATCGGAATCGTCTTCCATGAAAATCCTTAGCAATGTCAAAGACCAGAGATTTGGGGGGATGATCCGCCTTGGCGGAACGCTTGCACTTCCCGTGAGAGGGAAAGCGAACCACTCGCGAGGTGGTCCGGTCGCTGGGGCTCGAGCAAGCCCGGCGGCGCTAAGGACACTGACTTCCGATTCGGAGCAGTGACGTTGATGGTCTTGAAAGCCAGAGAGCGTTCAGCCAGACATCGGCATACGCAGGAGCTCCGAGTGCCGTCAACGGGCTACCAACCTATTTGGTAGAAATTGACCAATGGCGGCGCGCGGCAATAGAGATGCCCGGAATAGAGCCTATCTTGCGCGATAGGTGGGGCCGTTACTTGTGGGGGTACGTTAGCCTTGGAGCGCAATACCTCCCAATCGAGGAGGTGCTTGGACTAGGGAAAGGGGAGGCGATCAGCCGGACAGCCTTCGAATGACCGCCTCCGTTATTTTCCTAGCTCTGGTTGTCCCCGCTACCGTGGGTCGGGAACTGGCATCATCGGAGCTTCGGCAGAGCGCCACCCCCCCCGCCATCGATTGCCGATGAGGTCGCAGGGTGGGCGTACTCAGCCTCAAGGGAGCCCACGGCCGAGATGCCGAGGGCCGATGAGTGTCTGGCTAGTACGAAACCTCAGACCGGTGTTTGAAGCCGAAGGCCTCGTCCGTTGCGGTGAAGTTGCAACTGGCCAGGCCTGCCAGTTTCATTCTGCTGAGTTTCAGATCGAAAATCGCCTCGTTCAGCTTCATTACCGCGTCCATCACGCCGCTCTCCACGATGTAACCTCTCGCGAGGCCCTCCTTCGCCAAGTCCAGTTCCTTTTCGCGAGCCGCGATCAGGTTCTCGCTTGCCAACGAAATGGCGTAGGTCTGACCAGCAATCTGCATCGCGTCGGCCTGCGCCGTCCGACGCGCTTCGTCGGTGATATTGGCAGAGGTGCCGTACTTTTCGATCATCTCGGCGATGCAGCTGTTAGGGATGGTGCCGTGGTGGTGCGCTAGCCACGCCACCGCCCCTTCGTTCTTTGAGAAGTCGGTTTCTTGAGCGCCGCAGCTCGCCAACCCTGCAGCCATTATCGCAATGATGAACCGCCTCGGCGCAACGGCTGTACTCGACCAAATTCGCACCATGTTACCGATCCTCAGGGGTCGTTTTGGCGACCATCACCCCGGCTAGGTGGTTGCCAACGAACAACACAGCCGCCGCGATCAGCATGGTCGAAGAGAACTGAGCCCAAAGCATTTGGACCTGCATCAAGCCGATGTTGTGCGTGCCCTCAGGGGCCGTGTCGAAGACGATGGTTCTTACTAAGCCCACAAGACCTAGGCTCGCCCCTGCAAATGAAACTGTCTTCAGATTGATATTTTTCATAGCTTCCTCTTGGTCCTGTATTTGGGTTTGAACTTGTATTCACTGTGTTCGGCCGACACGCACTTGCTTGAACCCGCTTTTTGCCCCAGCCCTCCCCCTTAGGTCCGCGCCCGACACGCAAAAGCGCATGGTTTCGGCATGGAGAAATTCCATATTGAAAAACGGAAAAACTGCCTACGGGAATTTTCCATATAGATGAGTCGCCGGTCCAGAATCGGCGGCTCACCGGATGCCCAAGACGATCTTCGGCGGCGATCACCGCCACCTCGTTGAGGTGCTCGTCCAGGCGCGTCAGAAGTCGGGCCTGACGCAGGCTCAGCTGGCTGACCGGGTCCAGAAGGATCAGACCTTCATCTCGATCATCGAACGTGGCCAACGCCGGGTGGACGTTCTGGAGTTCGTCGCACTGGCGAAGGCGATGGAGGCAGACCCGGCGCGACTGTTTGCTGAGGTGTTGAAGCGGCTGCCCGCTAAGCCCTCGATCTAGTTTTCGTGCTCGATCAGAGATCGTGCGGGCTGGCCTTGAGATGGACTGTCGGCCCCAGTCCCTCGTCGATTGCCGAAGATCACAGCCGTGATGCAGATGATTCCGACAGCCGCGATGAACGCCGCTGGCTGAGCGCCGGCGAGCCCGGTGACAGTGAGAACGCCAAGGAACAGAAGCGTGTCCCGTGGCTGTCTGGCGAAGGAGTAGATCAGCGCCAGAGCCAGCGTGATCACGAGGGCGATCACCACGGCCTTCAGAATCGCAAAAGCGACGATCAGCATGGCGAACGTGAGCACGTGCTTCATCGCCGGCTCCCCTCGCTGTCGAACCAGCAGTGCGACTGACACAGGTAGTGAATCCCAAGCTCGGTGCCGGGCCCGTTCTCCACGAAGATACGAGTGTGCGGATCGTCGTCGCGCGCATAGGCGAGTTCGAACCAGAGGCCGTGATCCTCGATGGTGAGGTATGCCGGGTCCTCGGGATGTTCCCCGGCGATAGGGAAGCCGAGCGCCTCGTTGATAGTCTCGGGGGTGTCGCCCCCTTGGACGACGAAGATCTGAACGTCGGTGCCGATCTGGCCCTCGTGCTCGACACACATGTGCCAAGCGCGGAACCCGATCAGGGCGCGAAGGTCGACGTCTAGGCCTGTGTCTCCAAGCGCGGCGGAGACTGAGAAGACATCATTCAGTGCAATCATCGTGTCACTCCTTGGGCATAAAAATGCCCTTGCGACGGGTGTCGAAGGGCTCGGGTCAGCTGGGTTGTGGGTGGTGGCTCAGTCGGTCATCGGGGACGGTTTGCGACGCCGAGGCAGTTGAAGCGGAGGGTGTGGTTGGTGTCGGGATGGTCCGGCACGAAGACCAGCATTCCGAAGTCGTCGGTTAGGACGTAGGCCAGCTCGAACCATGAGCTGTGGTCGTTCATCCACTCCCAGCCGGGCTGCTCCGCCTGATCCCAACAGATCGGGAAGCCGACGGCGTCGTGGATGACCTCGGGAGGATCGCCGGGATGAACGACGACGATCTGGAGGATTTCGCCGAGGGGCCGCCGGCGGTCGGTGTCCACCTGCCAGACGCGAAGACCGATCAGGGCGCGTAGGCCGGGGTCGAGAGTGGGGTCTGTGAGCGCGGCCGTGACCGCGTCGCGGTCGGTTAGCGACAGCATGGTTAGGGTCCTTTCTGGGCAAAGAAAAAGCCTCCGCGACGTTGGTCACGAGGGCTCGGGGTGAGGGTGCCAGTGGTCGGGCGGAAGGCGTTGGTTTTCTTGGGGGTCGGAGGTTGTTGGAGGCGGCCGGCGGCCTCGCCGGCTAGGTCAGCACGCTGTGGGCGGCCACAAGGTTGGTCGTTAGGGACAGGGCTGCCTATTCAAATAAGATGCTTGACTTTGCGCGGCGTGTGGGTCGGGCCTTATCGAGTCCGCCCGGCTGATTAGGCAATCCGACATTCATCTGCCCCTCGCCCGCCGAAACGTCATTATGGTCGATAAAAGGAGGCGCAGCGGACCGGTTTATTAACCACTTTGGCGGACGATTCCCTACAACTGTAGGGGCTCCGTCGGCGTGACAGCACAATCTAACGCTTACGTTTCCTTCCGCGATTGGACCAAGGATCGTGAGGTCGCCACGATCGGAACCAACACGGGTTCAACGACCTTGGCGTTTCAGGGGTGGCGCAAATTCAAAGAGGCGTTTGCGCCTGAAGTGGTGCAGCGCGCCGTCCTAGAGACGGGTGCCTCCCTTCGCCGTCCTGTAGAAACCTGCACGGATCCATTCGGCGGTTCCGGCACCACAGCGCTAGCCTGTCAGTTTCTCGGCGTCCTGCCGACCACGATCGAAGTGAATCCCTACTTAGCCGATCTAATCGAAGCCAAGCTTACGCTTGTTGATGTTCGATCGGCCGCCAGATCGTTTGCAAGGCTCTTGGATAGCGCTCCGGCGACAGACCTAACTTTGCATTTTGCCGGTGCCCCCCCGACATTTGTCGAACCGGGCTCAAATGGAAAGTTTCTCTTTACGTCGGATGTCGCCCAGCGAATTTCTGACCTCCTCGCTGGCATTTGCGACATGGCAGACGTTGCCCTGTCACGGCTGTGCCGCGTGCTGTTGGCATCCGCTGTCCTGGAGGTGTGCAACGCTACTGTTAGCGGAAAGGGACGACGCTACCGCCGGGGTTGGGAGCGGCGCCACTTCAAAGCCATCGACTTAGATCAAGCGCTTATCCGTCTCTTCAGCGCGGCGATATTCGACATCAATAGATATGACCGCCGAGCGACGCTGGATTTCAATATTCTTCGCGGTGACGCTAGGTCTCTCCTGCCTAAAGCAGGCCGGACAGATGTGATCATATTTAGCCCGCCATACCCGAACTCGTTTGACTATACAGACGTTTACAACATCGAACTATGGTGCGCTCGCTATCTTTCAACGGCAGCAGACAACTCGAGCTTAAGAAAGAGCACCATTCGCAGTCACGTTCAGATTAAGCGTGATTTCAGTTTTGGGGCAGTGGCTTCACCATCGCTTGCTCCGGTTCTGGAGGCGCTAGGTAGTGTCAAAAACGATCTCTGGAACAAAAATATTCCGGATATGGTCGGTGCGTACTGCGCCGATATGCAAGGGATTATCGAGGTGAGTGCCAATAACTTGGTCAGCGGAGGTCAGCTCTATATGATAGTCGGCGACAGCCAGTACGCCGGCGTTCAAGTTCCGGTTGGCGCTATACTATCCGAAATCGGCAGGTCACTTGATCTACAGGTCGTTAAAAGTGAGCCATTTCGGTCCATGCGAGCCTCTCCCCAGCAGGGTGGTCGCCCTGAGCTCGCTGAGACCTTGATAGTATTGAGAAAACCTCACCGCGCAATATAGTTTCCCGCCTGCCTCCACTCCTGCGGCGTCTTGTAGAGCGGAAAGCGCCGTACCCGCACCGCGTCAAGGAGGGAGCTCTCAACACCCGAGAGCAGAGCATCAGTCTCGTGAGTTTTATTTCTCCCGACGTCATAGAGAACCAGTGTCGCAAAGGGTAACTCTAGGTCGGTTCGATAGGCGTGACCTTGTTGCAAACCTTCGAGAGTGACGTCGCCATCCATAGACCCCCGAAGCACTTTAAGTTCCAGGACGCCGGCCATGACAGGCCCGCTTCCGTTTGCTGATCGCTGCAATAGGATAAGGTCTGTACGACCCGCCGAAGTCGTGGTTTGGGCGATGATCTTAACTTTATTAGCGCGTCCACTAAAGTGGGCTTGAACACTGCTCTTCAAGTGTCGTTCTATTTCATCTTCGAGGTTCGTGTTGACCGCTCCCGACACCCATATCTTCGCTGTATGCGCGCTCGGTGTTTTGAGGCCCTCATTGTAGAGTTCGTTGAGAACTCCACAGACTTCGTCTTGAGTGACGGTTGCCGATGAGAGCGGCACAGAGAGAATGACTAAGTCATCTGAATCAACGCCGCTTGGATAAAACGTGGCGCGCCGCGTGTGACCGTCCCAAACGACGGTGGGTCGGGAGCCAAACCCCGTCACTGAGAGGTGGTCAAATGTCGCCGCAAGTTGGCCAGGCGGCATCGCCAACGACCACCCGTTGTTTACGTCGCGGCCCGAGAAAACAATCCGGTCGCTCAGATCGTCGTGGCCATCAGCGATATGAGCGACGCGACAGGCACCAGTCCCGGCGTCAGTTCTCGCGTTCTCGCTATAAACTACGACGGTGAAATGAGAGGCCCTCGACGGATGAGCTGCGGCACGCACCGCCGAAGCATAGAAGCGTCGGTCATCAGGCAAATCGTCGGGGATGGTATCGACGTCGTTTGCTGCGACGAGCTGCATGATTTGCAGCCTCAGAGAATCCTGTGGCGAGCCCGGATCAGCCATTCACTGCCCGCCTGAGGTAGCTGACGTACAAGTGCAAGGACCCATCGGGGCGCACAAGCCCGTCAGGTAACCCCAAGCCGCTTTCCGCCAAGTCAGTAACTTTCTCTGCGGCGTTCACACTCAGGTTTTCGGATCGCCACTCAGCGAAGTCGATCAGGGTGCCGGAAATGTTCCCGCTCCAAGTGAGGTCACTACGAGTAGCCTCGTCAATCTCCTGATCGTCCACTCTGCCAACGGCTTCAGCGAGAGACCGGAAGAATTCCCGAAGTTTCAGGAGGTCCGCATCTGCATAGACGGCAGCAAGAAGGGGGGCCGCGCGGCCGATGTTGACGTCAAAATAGGCATCCAAGAATGTCCGATCGCCTTCTGCCTGAACGCTTAGATCAGAGACGTTGACTAGGCCTAGACCCACGAGACGATCTAGGTCCTCTTGCAGGTCGGGATAGTAGGGGCCTTTACGCCGCTTCAGGATCCGGCCCCTCGTTGGAGCAAGATCGAAGACCGGACTCAGCACGTCAGCTAAGTACGCCAGTCCATGAAAACGGTCGGTTCTTATCGGGCTTATACAGGCGTACTCCGCCGCATCGAGCAGCATCAACAGCCTAACGCGCCGGCGGGTCGCAGAACTCGCTCCCGGTCGCCCCGCTCCTGATGGATCAACAAGGCTCAAAGCCCTGGCTCCGTGGCACCATTAGGTGGAAACAAGGCCTTATCCAGCAGATCGCGGTATCGATCTCCGACGAGCGTAACAGCGCGCGTGGGCGCAGCTAACTCCAACAGATTGATCACTCTATTCGAGCGTTCTGATCGAGGGATTGGGGAAGGTATTGGATCGCCCTGCTCAGGCACGTAGGCACCGAACAAGGCTGGGATCATGTCAGCGTTCGTAAGGTTTGATGTGACGACGAGGCGGTTCTCAGGGTGACTCGCGCTGAACTGCGCCAGAAATGCTCCCGCCCGCCGCATGAACAGCGCATCAAGACTGGCCTCTGGAGCATCAAATATTAAGGTGGCAGGCCCAGAAGAAGCCGAAACCTCGGCAAGTGCAAGACGAAACGCAAGGTCAATAAACTCGCCTTGGGACATGGAGACTTCGCTAGCGTCTCGGCGAGCGGACGGGCTTTCAAACGCGCCGGAGGTCATGCTGAGCCGAAACACCGGCCACGGATAGGTTTGTCCGCTCTCCCCGAGAGGCGCTCGGATATACTCTAGAGTAATCTCAGCCTTCTCGACCAAGAAGTCGCCTATCCGACGCGCAAAGCTATCCCGAATGGCCTCTGCTTTGGTTTCGACAGCCTCTTTGAACGAGTCAAACACCGCAGAGAACTCTACTTCGGCCAGCTTCTGTGCTGACATCAAGCGCTCCAGCGTGCGCTCATTTGCGGCCACGTTGGTCTCTAACGCTTGGAGCTGCGGAGGGCTCGGAGGCAACTGGCCGCCGATTATTTGAAGTCGCGTTCGGCGCTCCACCTGCTCAGCTCTAATTTTGGCTATTTCCGCGCGCACCTGCGCGAAGCCGTCCAAGCTTTGAGCGGCTTCCGATTCAGCCGCTTCCCTTGCGTCCTTCGCCACGTGGAGGCGGTTCTGCGCCTTGCTAAGGCGAGCCTCATCGACCTCTGCAACCGACACGACGCTATCGTCCGGGGGCTCTGCGGCTCCGCATAGCGCGCAACAGCCGCGTTCGACAGCCTTCGACCACTTGTCAATCAGTGGGCCGCCGTTCTCGCCGCATACGAGGCAGGACGCATCTCCTAGAAGGCGGGCAATAATGTAGTGAGCCGAACCACCGGCCTCCGGAAATGCCTGCTGAATCCGAGCGATCTTCAAGGCCTCGATCTCTCCGAGTGCCTCATCATATGAGAACCGTGCTCGTTCCAGCGCCGCACGAGCGTCGTTGCGACGTTCATCGGCCTCAACCTGCTTCTGGTTCAGAACGTCGAGTTTCTCATCGTCGCCGGCGATGGCTTGGACAAGAGCACCATACTCTGCAGACGTCGAATCCGCGTTGGCCTGCGCGCGCCGAGCCCGGTCTAACGCGGCAATTTCTCGATTTGCGATGTACCTAAGGTTTCTGTACGCGCTGTTGGCTGCCGTCACCGCCTGCGCCTTATCGGACAAGTCACGAGCTTGGGCGGGGCCAAGGAAGAGCGCGCGCAGCACATTCCTTTGAACGTGCTGATCCCACATCAGACGCGGCTGATCTTCGAACATGAATATGATCATGTTCACAATGAGAAGGACGTCCGCGAACCCACCGAGGTTCATCGAAGAAGTGATCGCGTCCTGATAGATATCGTCGTCGAGCGCCTGATTTGCGCCGTTCAGAGTCCAGTTTGCGAGCCTGAGGGAAGAGAGATCGCGTTCCACGACGAACGCGTTGCCCCCGATACTAAAAGAGAGCGCTAGTGACCCGTTTTTAGCGCCATCCGCCACCCGCTTCTTGAACCGATCGGCAGTACGGCCACGAACCAGCTCAAGACGTGGCAAGGAGAAGTCATCATTCCTGACGGAGGTCGCGCCAACCACTCCGTGAAAAAGCAGAAGGAGTAGCGTCGTCTTGCCTAGTCCGTTGACGCCGGCAACCAAATGGAGCCCGGGGGTGAATGTGTGGTGCAAGCCCGGTCGCGTTGGTGTTCCTGGATATAGCTGGAAGCCGTCCACTGAGACCGCTTGTATGACCGGAAAATTAGCTGCCACGACGGTCCCGATTCACAACTCCTAGTACGTCGTAACGGGTAATCAGTGAACGTACTAGCGTCGAGCTGGTGAATGGCCTTCAGACTGGTTCGCCCTCCCGGCTGTGGCACCCAGTGCGATCCCACGCGGCAAGCGGCCGGAAGGGCCGCCCCACCCATTGCGAGATGCCTTCCGAGCTAGAGGTAGTCAGGAAAGGTGGTGCCGCTTAGGTGACTCGAACACCTGACCCCCGCATTACGAATGCGATGCTCTACCGGCTGAGCTAAAGCGGCCTTGCGCGTGGTTCGGACCGGGGTCCGACGCGAGGAGCGGTCTTTATACGGGACCGATCGCCTTGCCAAGCGCCGCGATGAGGGCAGGCTCATCCGGGGTGTCCGCGACATGGACACCGCCCAGGTCCAGGCCCGTCAGGGGACGGGCGGCGGCAGGCGAGATCGCGATGGCCAGGCGGCATCCCCAGCCGGACCCGGCCCGCGCCGCCAGCACCTGGGCCGCGCGCGGAGAATGGATCAAAACCACATCGAATTCCAACGGCGCGGGCTCCGGCGTCGGCACGGCGGCATAGACGGCCAGACCCCGGACCGGCGCGTGGTCGGCCAACAGCGCCGCCAGATTGCCCGCCGGTTCCAGGGCGCGAGGGTGAAGCAGGGGCTGACCTGCGGGGGCCTGCGCGCGGATCAGGCGGGACAGGGCCGACAGGTCTCCGTCCGCCGAGACGACCGGGGTGAAACCCGCCGCGCGCGCCGCCTGGGCGGTGGCAGCCCCCACGGCCCAGACCGGCAGGCTGCGGTCGGAGTTCAGGTCCGCAAAGGCGGCGACGCCGTTGAGGCTGGTGAAGACCAGGCCGGTCACGTCCGCCAGATCGATCGCAGGCTCCAGACGCTGGACCATCAGCAGCGGCTGGACCAGGACCGTCGCGCCCATGGCCCGGACACGCTCGGCCGTTCGGTCGGCCCCCGGCTGGGCGCGGGTGACCCAGACACAGGGCGCTCCCCGGTCCCACAGGCGGGCCATATCAGATCTCGATCCGCTGGTCGCCGGCGTCGGCATGGACCTCGGCCCCCAGGCGCTGGCCCAGGATCATGGCCTGCTCCGGGTCGGTGCCGTCCATGGTGCCGATGCGCCGCCAACGGGCCGCGCCGTCGGGGCTGAGCATTTCGGTGGTCAGGGTCAGGCGGTCGCCGGTGATGACGGCATGGGCCCCCACGGCCGTGCGGCAGGATCCTTCCAGTGCCGTCATGGCCCCGCGCTCGGCGGCGACGGCCAGGGCGGTGGGGGTGTGGTTCAGGGCGGCGACCCAGGCCGCGTCGATGTCCTCCACCCGTGTCTGCAGGGCCAGGGCCCCTTGGCCCGGGGCCGGCAGGAAGACGTCCGGCGACAGGCATTCACGGATGACCCCGGACAGGCCCAGCCGGTTCAGCCCCGCCGCCGCCAGTAGGATGGCCTCGAACTCGCCCTCCGCCAGCCGCCTCAGCCGGGTGTCGACATTGCCGCGCAGCATCTCGATCTTCAGGTCGGGGCGCAGGGCCAGGGCCTGGGCCTGACGGCGCAGGGAGGCGGTGCCCAGCCGCGCGCCATGCGGCAGGGCGGCGAAATCGGCATAGTCGGTGCTGACGAAGGCGTCGCGGGCGTCCTCCCGCTCCGGAATGGCGGCTACGGCCAGACCGGGCGGCTGTTCGGCCGGGACATCCTTCATCGAATGGACGGCGACGTCGATACGGCCCGCCAGCAGGGCCTCTTCGATTTCCTTGGTGAACATCGCCTTGCCGCCGATCTCCAGCAGGCGGCGGTCCTGGACCCGGTCACCGGTCGTGACGATCTCGACCAGGGGCACGTCGTGGTCCAGGTCGGCCTCAGCCACGCCCAGGGCCCGGCCAATGGCGCGCTGCATCATGCCTGACTGCGTCAGGGCCAGCTTCGAGCGGCGGGTGCCGATGCGGACGGGAAAGGTCATGCGAGAAAACACAGCAGCCGTTGCGCCGGGGGGGCGGGGTCGTTACCTCGACCCGATGCAGACGGAGACGAGCACAGGCGCGGACTATAGCAGGGGCGCGCAGGCGGCAACCGGCGGCACCGTGACGCTGCTGGGGATCGAGACCAGTTGCGACGAGACGGCCGCTGCGGTCGTGCGGCTGTCGCCCGATGGCCAGGCCACGGTCCTGTCCAGCGTGATCCACAGTCAGATCGACGATCATGCCGCATTCGGCGGCGTGGTGCCCGAGATTGCGGCCCGCAGTCATGTCGAAATGATCGACGGCGTCGTGCGACGGGCGATGACCGAGGCCGAGCTGGATTGGCCCGGCTTTGGCTGGTCTGCCCTGGACGGCGTTGCCGCCACGGCCGGGCCGGGACTGGTCGGCGGGGTGATGGTGGGCCTCAGCTATGGCAAGGCGGTGGCCCTGGCGCGGAATCTGCCACTGATCGCGGTCAATCATCTGGAGGGGCATGCCGTCTCGGCGCGGCTGGGGGCGGCGGTGGATTATCCCTTTCTGCTGCTGCTGGTGTCGGGCGGTCACTGCCAGTTGCTGGAGGTCGGCGGAATCGGCGACATGGCCCGCGTGGGCACCACCATCGACGATGCGGCGGGCGAGGCCTTCGACAAGATCGCCAAGGCCATGGGCCTGGGCTATCCGGGCGGACCGGCGCTGGAAAAGGCCGCCGAGACGGGCGACGGGTCGCGGTTCGACCTGCCCCGCGCCCTGCTGGGGCGCAAGGACTGCGACTTTTCCTTTTCCGGCCTGAAGACGGCGGCGGCGCGCCTGGCCCAGACCTGCCAGACCGATCAGGATCGCGCCGATCTGGCCGATGCGGTCCAAAGCGCCATCGCCCGGCAACTGTCCGAACGCTCCGAACGCGCCATGATCGACTACAAGGCCAAGCAGCGCGGGACCGCGTTCCAGGCGATGGCGTCCAACACTGAGAACGCGCTCAAGCAGCCGAGCGCCGCGCGCAAGACGATAGCGCCCTCATCCGAGAACGGGCTCAAGCAGGGCGGGACCACGTCCCGCGCGGTAGCGCCCCTGAAATTTGTCGTGGCGGGGGGCGTGGCGGCGAACCGGACGGTGCGGCGGGTGCTGGAGGCAACGGCGGCGCGGCACGGGTTCGACTTCCTGGCCCCACCCCTGGTGTACTGCACCGACAACGCCGCCATGATCGCCCTGGCCGGGGCAGAGCGTCTGAAGCTGGGGCTGGTGTCGGACATCGACACGGCGGCCCGGCCTCGATGGCCACTGGACGAAGCGCGCGCACTGGCCGATCCAGTGCATGCGCCCGGTCGCAAGGGCGCCAAGGCGTGACGGCCAGAAATCTGACGGGAGGGACGGCATGGAATTTCGCACCGCAGGCGTGATCGGAGCCGGGGCCTGGGGCACGGCCCTGGCCCAGGTTACGGCCTGGGCCGGACTGGACACCCTGTTGCAGGCGCGCGAGGCCGAGGTGGTCGAGAGCATCACCCAGCGCCGGGTGAACGAGGCCTTCCTGCCCGGCGTAACCCTGGACCCCGGCGTTCGTGTCACGGCCGACCTGGCCGACCTTGGCGACCGTGACATCATCCTGGCCGTGCCGCCCGCCCAGCACATGCGGGCGACGCTGGAGGCATTCCGGCCTCACTATCGGCCGGGCGTGCCGATCGTGCTGTGTTCCAAGGGGATCGAGCGTGGCTCGCTGAAGCTGATGACCGAGGTCATGGCCGAGACCCTGCCGGGTGCGCCCGCCGCCGTACTGTCAGGCCCCAGTTTCGCGGGTGAGGTGGCGCGCGGCCTGCCCAGCGCGGTGACCCTGGCCTGTGCCGACGAGGCCCTGGGCGAGGAACTGCTGTGGACGCTGTCGGCCCCCGGCTTCCGGCCCTATCTGGCGACCGACCTGATCGGGGCCGAGGCGGGCGGGGCGGTCAAGAACGTGCTGGCCATCGCCTGCGGCATCGTCGAGGGACGGGGTCTGGGACGCAGTGCCCATGCCGCCCTGATCACGCGGGGCTTTGCCGAAATGACCCGTCTGGCCGTCGCCCTGGGCGGCAAGGCCGAGACGGTGGCGGGTCTGTGCGGCCTGGGCGATCTGGTGCTGACCTGTTCCAGCCCGCAGTCGCGCAACATGAGCCTGGGCCTGGCCCTCGGCCAGGGATTGAGCGTCGAGGAGGCCCTGGCCGGCAAGCGTTCGGTGGCCGAGGGCTATCAGAGCGCGCCGGCCGTGCGGGACCTGGCGGCGGCCCTGAGCGTCGAAATGCCGATCTGCATGGCCCTGGCCGCCCTGCTGAACGGCGAGACCTCGGTCGATATGGTGATCGACAATCTGCTGTCGCGTCCGCTGCGGGCCGAAGGCGGATGACGGGCGAGGCTGCCCCCGCCGAACGGGCGCGGGTCTGGAAGACACCGCCGGGCGTGGCCCTGTGTGCCGAAGCCGATCTGGCCGATCCCGGATCGCGCGGCTTCGTCCTGAAGATCGGCGAGGCCTATTTCCATGGCTTTGTCGTACGCAAGGACGGACAGGTCGCGGGCTATGTCGACCGGTGCCCGCACGCGGGATTCCCGCTGGCCATCGAACTGGACCGCTATCTGACGCCGGACGGAGCCCTGATCCTGTGCGGCTGGCACGGCGCGGTGTTCCAGCCGCTGAGCGGAGCCTGTGTCGGAGGCCCCTGCGCGGGGGCCAAATTGACGCCCTGGCCGGTAGCCGTAACGGATGGCGTGGTCCGGACGGCCTGACGCTACTTCTTGAGGCAGCTCTATTTCTTGAGGCGACGGGCGTTGGCGACGGCGGCCTTGTGGATGGGCGCCAGGGCGTCGGCCTGAACCTTCAGCATCTGGGTGTTCAGGCTCAGCGCCTGACCGGCGGCGCGGCCCCACCATCCCATGGCATAGTTGAACTGGGCCGTGGCCAAGGCAGCGGGACTTTTGGCCCCGGCCATGGCGGTCGCAGCGCGCGAGGCGATGGCGGCTTCGTTCAGGGCGGTCTGGGTCAGGGTCTGGCCCATCTGGTTCAGGGTGCGCCCCGCGGCGACGGCCGAGGCGGACAGGGCGGCCACCTTTTCCGAGCCCATCAACGAGATTTCCGTCAGGTCGATCTTGCTGGGGTCAGCCAGGCCGGCGGCCATGATCTCCATCCGGGCGGCGATGACGTCACCGGATGCACGCATCAGTTCGCCCCCGTCCAGAGCGGTCTGTCCGGCGGAACGGGTGTTGGCGGCCACGCGGCGACCGGTACGCCGAATCTTGGTGATCTGGGCCTTGTCGATCTGGTTCATGCCCAAGCCTTGGGCCCTATTCAGACCCCCGGCAAGACCTCGCCGGCGAAGTCGGTGACGTCGCGGATCAAAGCGGGCACGGCGGCCGCGATGATGCGACGGCCCTTTTCCGGACTGGCCTGGGCCGGGTCCGAGCCGATCCGCCCGTCGGGGAAGCGGGCACGATAGTCCAGGGCATCGCGGATCGGCCCAACCGGAGCAATGCGCGGGCTGTAGTCGGCCGTCTTGATCCGGTCCGGATAGGCCGCCTGGGTCACCGCGATCTCGGACGGGGTGGCGTGCATGCCGTGGCCGGTCGGAAAGATCTGGTTGCACAGGGAGTTGACGCCCGGCAGGTCCCACCAGTTGCGCAGCTTCAGCACGAACGGGGGCTGTTCGTTGTTTGTCGCTACCGCGTCGCGCGCGGCGCTCGGCTGCTTGAGCGACGGCGTGGCGAAGGACCACTGCGCATAGATTTCGGCGAAGGTCGCCTCGATCGTGGCGACGTTTCCGCCATGGCCGTTGAGGAAATAGATCCGGTCGAACCCATGCCGCGCCAGGGACGAGACCCAGTCGGTGATCGCCGCCATGAAGGTCGAGGGGCGGAACGAGATGGTGCCGGCAAAGGCCAGGTGGTGCTGGGCCATGCCGATGTTGAAGGTCGGGGCCACGATCAGCGCCCCCTCACCGGCTTCCGCCTCATGGGCGATGATCTCGGGGCACAGCCAGTCGGTGCCCAGAAGGCCGGTGGGGCCATGTTGTTCGTTCGAGCCGATCGGCACCACCACCGTCCGCGACAGGGGCCCGCCGTCGTTCAACCGGGCATCGATCTCGGGCCAGGACGACAGATGGATCAGCATGGGAAACCTGTAGGAACTTTGTGACGGCGCAGGGGTGCACGGACGATCTACGCCGCCCGGCCATCCGGTGCCACCACCAGATTGCACTTGCGACCGGGTCCGGTGAGCGCATCTAGGGGCCATGACCTCATCCGCGCCCCTCCCCTCCGATCTCGACGTTCTGGTCATCGGGGCGGGTGCCGCCGGGATCGGCGCGGCACGGCGGCTGGCGCGGACCCGGACCCGCTTCGCCGTGATCGAGGCCCGCGACCGGATCGGCGGCCGGGCACACACGATCGAGGCACGGGGCCATGGCCTGGACATGGGGTGTGGCTGGCTGCATTCGGCGGACGAGAACCCGCTGGCCGAGCGGGTGGAGCCGCTGGGCCTGACGCTGGACAAGACCCCGCCGCCCTGGGGCACCGAGGCCTTCAACCTGACCCTGACGCCCGCAGAACAGGACGAGGCACGGGCCGCCTTTGCCGCCTTTGGCGAACGGGTGGACGAGGCCGCTCAGCGGGGCGAGGATCGCGCGGCTTCGGACCTGTTCGAGCCGGGCGGCCGCTGGAACGGGCGGATCGACGCCATATCGGGGGCGCTGAACGGTGCCCGGTTCGCCCAGGTCTCGACCGTGGACTATGCCGCCTATGGCGGAACCGAGGTAAACTGGCGGGTGGTGGAGGGCTATGGCCGGCTGATCCAGCGGCTGGGCGAGGGCCTGCCGATCCTGACCGGCTGTGCCGCGACACGCATTGACCGGTCGAGAACGCCCCTGATTATCGAGACGCCGCGCGGAACGGTGCAGGCCAGGGCGGTGATCCTGACCCTGCCCACGGCCCTTATCGCGTCCGAGACCGTCCGTATCGAGCCGCCGGTGCCCAGCCTGATCGAGGCGGCGTGGGGCCTGCCTATGGGGCTGGCGTCAAAGCTGCACCTGTCGCTGGAAGGGGCGCAGGAGTTTCCGTCGGACGGGCAGCTGTGGGGGCGCACCGACACGGCGGACACCGGCGGCTATCACCTCCGACCCTTCGGTCGGGCGATGATCGAGGCCTATTTCGGCGGGGATCTGGCCTGGGGGCTGGAGCGGGAGGGTCCCGAGGCCATGGCCGATTTCGCGACGGAGGAGCTGGTCGGACTGCTGGGTTCGGGGTTCAGGCGCCGGGTCGTGCCGGTCGCGACCTCGTCCTGGGGCGTCGATCCCTGGTCTCAGGGGGCCTATTCCCACGCCCTGCCCGGCCATGCCGCCGATCGCGCCCGGATGAAGGCTCCGGTGGAAGGCGGGATTTTCGTCGCGGGTGAAGCGACGGCCGACGCCCATTACGGCACAGCCCACGGGGCCTGGATGGAAGGCGAAAGGGCGGCCGAGCAGGCTCTGGCCGCCCTGGTCGTTTAACCCAAGCTGGAGCGCAGCATCCAGGCGTTTTCCTCGTGCACGCCGATGCGGGCCACCAGCATGTCGTGGGTGAAGGCGTCGCCGGCCTCGTCGGCCATTTCGGCGAACTCGGCCATGCGGCGGGCGACGGCCTCGTTGTCGGCGACCAGTTCCTTGATCATCTCGGGCGTCGGCTTGTGCGGGGCGTCGTTCTCGATGACCGTCAGCTCGCGGAAGGCGGCGGTGCCGGTCGGAGCCAGCTGGCCCAGGGCGCGGATGCGCTCGGCCATGGCGTCAGCGGCGGTGTGCAGTTCGTTGTACTGGGCGTCCGTCAGCTTGTGCAGGCCATAGAAGTTCGCGCCCTGCACGTTCCAGTGCACGCCCAGCGTCTTGGCATACAGGGTATAGCTGTCGGCCACTGCCTTGCTGAGGGCCTCGGCGACCTGGACGCGGGCCTTGGGGTCCACGCTGGTGTTGAGGCGTTTGCCGTCGCCCTGGGGCGAACCGGCGGATGCGGGGGACTTGGCCATGGGGTGTGTTCCTGACAGAGAGGGGAAGCTAGGCCATGCAAATGGCCGTCCCGCCCGGAGGTTCCCCCTGGCCCGCTCGCCAAAGCCGAAAGCCACCGGTCGCAGACGCAAGGCCGGGCCCGATCCGGGCCGGGTGGAGGCGATCTTTTCACGCCTGGCCGGGGTCATGCCCGAGCCGAAGACCGAACTGCGGTTCCAGGACCCCTATACGCTGGTGGTCGCCGTGGCCCTGTCAGCCCAGGCCACGGACGTCTCGGTCAACAAGGCCACCGACCGCCTGTTCGCCGTCGCCGCCACCCCCCAGGCCATGCTGGACCTGGGGGAGGAGGCGCTGATCCCCTATATCGCCTCGATCGGCCTTTATCGGACCAAGGCACGCAACGTCATCGCCGCCGCCCGGATGATCGTGGATCTGTACGGCGGGGTCGTACCGCTGAATCGCAAGGATCTTCAGGCCCTGCCCGGCGTCGGTCGAAAGACCGCCAGCGTCGTCCTGAACGAGCTGGGGATCGAGCCTGCCATCGCGGTGGACACCCATGTGTTCCGCGTCGCCCATCGCCTGGGCCTGGCCGACGCCCCGACCGCCGACAAGGTGGAGGACCAGCTGCACGCCGTGGTCCCCCCCGCCTATCTTGCCAAGGCGCATCACTGGCTGATCCTGCACGGCCGCTACACCTGCGTGGCGCGGCGGCCGAAATGCGAGACCTGCGTCATCGCCGATCTGTGTCCCGCGCGGGCGCTGTTCGTCGGGGTGTGACGATCAGCCGGCGTCCAGCCATCCCCTGACCGCCGCCGCAAAGGCGTCGCCGCCGGCCGGGGCGGTGCCGAGATAGAAGTCCGGCTCGATCAGCTCGGCCTCCATCAACAGCCAGCGGCCGTCGGCATCGGGGACCATGTCGATGCGGGCATACAGCAGCGGCTCCTCGATTGCGTCCAATACCGTCCGGGCCATGGCCAGGGCTGCGGGGGGCGGTTCGGCCACCGGAGTGTAGAGGCCGCCGAACTGGACCTGGATGCGGAAATCGTCGTCCACCGGGCGCTTCAGCACCGCATGGCTGAACCGGCCGCCAAAGAACAGCAGGCTGAGCTCGCCGTGGCTGGCAATAGTCGGCAGATAGGGCTGGATCATCGCCGCCCCGACCGGCGGATCGGTCAGGGCCTGGCCGGGCGACAGGCGCAGGGTGCGCCAGGCGCCGCCCGAGACGGTCGGCTTGACGATGACCTGGTCCGATCCGAAGGAATCGAAGGCGGCGTTCACCTGGGACTGGGTGATGCCCTGGCTCATCAGGGTCGGAGGAATGGCGACCCCCTTGTCGGCCAGCCGCCGCAGATAGGATTTGTCGGAATTCCAGGCCAGGACCGAGGCCGGATTGGCCAGGGGCACACCAGAGGCCGACCAGGTCGCGCAGGCCTGCATCCAGCGGGCGTGGTCGCGGTGATAGCCCCAGGCGATCACCGGCAGGACCAGGGGATAGGCCGCGAGGCCAGCGGCATCTTCGATATGGTCCGTCCAGGCGGTCGGTTCGGCGACGATCCCCGCGCGGGCCAGGGCCGCCGACAGCCGCTCCAGCACGCCTGGCCACTGACCGGCATAGGAGGGATCGGCGGGGTCGGGGGTCAGGACGGCGATACGGGTCATGGCCTCGGCTTAGCGCACCCGTCGCGGAGCTGCATCACATAAGGATGTCGTTATATGTTTTGCATGACAGGTCCGGCCACCTCGGCTAAGGGGCGGGCATGACCCAAGCCGCCCCCCAATACGACGTCTGTGCTGTTGGCAATGCGATCGTCGATGTCCTGGCCCCCAGCGAGCCCGCCTTCCTGGAGGCCCAGGGCCTGACGCCCGGCTCGATGCAGCTGGTGGACGAGGACCAGAGCGCGGCCCTGTATGACGCCATGGCGGCAGGCGTCGAGGCCTCAGGCGGCTCGGCCGGCAATACAGTGGCGGGCATCGGCAGCTTTGGCGGACGCGCCGCCTATATCGGCAAGGTCGCGCCCGACACCCTGGGCGAAGTCTTCACCCACGATATCCGCGCGGCGGGCGTGGCGTTCGACACCGCTCCGCTGACGGACGGTCCGGGGACGGGCCGCTGCCTGATCAACGTCACCCCCGATGGCCAGCGCACCATGTGCACCTTCCTAGGGGCCGCCAACCAGCTGGGCGTAGCGGACATTGACGCGGCCCTGATCGGCGACAGCGCCATCGTCTATCTGGAAGGCTATCTGTTCGATCCGGCCCCGGCGCGCGCAGCCTTTGAAGCGGCGGCGGCGGCGGCCCATGCGGCCGGTCGCAAGGTGGCGATCACCCTGTCGGACACCTTCGTCGTGGCACGCTGGCGCACCGAACTGCTGGCCTTCATCGAGGCGTCCACCGACATCGTCCTGGCCAATGAGGGCGAACTGACCGCCCTGTTCGAAACCGAAGATTTCGACGCCGCCGCCGATCGTCTGGCGAGCCTGGTCGAGATCGCCGCCGTGACGCGCGGGGCCGAGGGCTCGGTCGTGATCGCGGGAGAGCAGCGGGTCGTGGTTCCGGCCGTCCAGGGCGTGACCGTGGTCGATACGACCGGCGCGGGCGACCAGTATGCGGCGGGCTTCCTGCTGGGCCTGGCGCGCGGCCTGGATCATGCCCAGTCCGGCGCCCTGGGCTCGCTGGCCGCGGCCGAGGTCATCGCCCACTGGGGACCGCGCCCGATGGTGTCGCTGAAGACCCTTGCCGAACAGAACGGCCTGGCCCTGGCTTAAGGTCAGCCGAACAGGCTGAAGATCAGGGCGACGACCGTCACATCGACGGTCCGGGCGATCAGGCTGGTCAGGGTCGTCATGCAGGGCGTTCCGAAATGCGGCGTTCGAGCCCCTGCTCAGCAAGGGTCGTGCCGTGATCGGTGCCGCGATCAGACGTCGGTGCGTTTGTTGGTGCCCACCGGGGGGCGGCGCTCGGCCTCGCCCGAATATTCTGTGCCCAGATAGGTGGAGCGTGCGGCATCCAGCACGGGCGGCCCGCCACGAATCCCTTTTCGTTGACCCGTCTGCCCGATCATCTGGGCGGCGAAGATGGCCGCCGCTGCCGCAGGATCGACCGGGGCGGGGGCAGGCTTTGCCGGGTCGATTCGGTCCCCCGCCGGGTGGTCGATCCGCTCGCCCACAGGAACCAGGTCGCGGGATGAGGAGGTCGCCGCCCCCTGTCCTTCGCGGCGTTCGGCCTGGCGACGGGACCGCTCTCGCCGTTCATCCACCGGCCGAACGGAATCGACGGGGCCGACGCCCTTGGTCATTCGCTTGGCTTTCCACCTGCCAGACGGTCGATCTGGGCCCGCATCTGTTCCATCTGAGCGCGCATCTCGGCCAGGGGATCGGCGGCGGGAGGCGCGGACGGCGCGGAATCGGAGGCCTCGGTGCGGGGCGGCATGGCGAACCCGGGCCACATCTTCATCGCGTCAGCGAACATGGCCATGTTGCGCTTGACCGCCTCCTCCATCAGCCCGGCACCGGGGGTGGAGCCGAAGGCGCGGGTAAACTGGCCCCGCAGCTGTTCCTGCTGTTTCGAGAAGGATTCCAGCGACATCTCCAGATAGCTGGGCAGGACGCCCTGCATCTGGCCACCATAGAAACCGATCAGCTGACGCAGGAACTGCACCGGCAGCAGAGCCTCGCCCCGGCTTTCTTCCTCGAAGATGATCTGGGTCAGGATCTGACGGGTCAGGTCCTCATTGGTCTTGGCGTCATAGACGACGAACTCGACGCCCTCGCGCACCATCCGGGCCAGATCCTCCAGCGTCACATAGGCGGAGGTCGCCGTATTGTAGAGCCGCCGATTGGCGTATTTCTTGATGACGACGGTGTCGCCGTTCATGCCCTTGCCGTTCTCGGATTTCTTGTCGGCCACGCGCGTTCCCATCGTTGCACCGCAGCACTATCCCGCAGTGCGTTTGCGAGCGCAAACGCATTCCGTGAAGAGGGCGCTATGCTCGCGACGCGGTCGCTCGCGGCTTGAGCGCGCTTTTCCAGGCTTATCGATGGTCTGCGCCGCCTTTGCGCTCAAGTAGCGCGAAGCGCGGTAGCGCCCCAAAAGGAGGCGAGCTGCCGCGCGGCGAGCGGTAGCGCCCCCTTTTATAAGGTATTCGGCGCCAGGACGACGCCGACCAGGACCGCCGCCCAGTGGGTCATGGCACCGGTCACCACGAAGCCATGCCAGATGGCCCGGCGGAACTTCACCTTGGGGCTGATGAAGATCAGAACGCCGGTGGTGTAGATCAGCCCACCCGCGACCAGCAGGCCCAGGGCCACAGGGTGGACGGTGTCGATCATCGGCTTCAGTGCGATCACGGCCAGCCAGCCGAAGACGATATAGACCGCGCTCCAGATCGCATCGGACAGACGCGGCAGCACCAGCTTGGCCAACACACCGGCAAAGGCGAAGCCCCAGACCAGGACGGTAAAGCCCAGAGCCCAGCCGCCCTCGAACCGCTGGGTCGTAAAGGGGGTATAGCTGCCGGCGATCATCAGGAAGATGGCCGCTTCGTCCAGGCGCCGCAGCACAGGGCGCGCGGCGCAGGGATTGGTCCAGTTGTAGATGGTCGAGGCCGTCAGCATGGCGATCAGGCACAGGGCATAGATGGCCGTCGCCGCCGTCAGGCCGATGCCGCCATACAGGGCCGACAGCACGGCCAGGACGATGCCGCCGATCCCGGCCAGGACCAGGCCGACGATATGCACCCACAGGTCCGCCAACCGCTCGGCGCGCGTCTGATAGTGGTCGATCATGTCCAGGTGGTCGGGCGTCCAGAGGCGCGCCGCCAGGGATTTCAGTCGCGTGAGCATGGGCTGACAAGCCTCCGTCCGCTGCCTTCGTTCCCCAAGATTGCGGCAGGTCTGGTGAGCAGGGACTGAATCGAAGGGGTCCCGACGACGAAAGCCGGGCCGCTGCGGCATCGGGGCCACAGATTAGCCGCTTGGGCCTTGAGAGCGATCACGAGTGGGCCTATCCCATCTCGCAACTGCACAATCGCTTTCGGAGCCCCTCATGACCGAGGTCGTCATCGTGTCCGCCGCCCGCACGCCGGTCGGATCCTTCCTGGGGGCCCTGTCGTCCCTGCCTGCGTCCAAGCTGGGCGAGATCGCCATCAAGGCCGCGCTGGAACGGGCCGGGGTCGCGCCCGCCGACGTCGACGAGGTCATCCTGGGACAGGTCCTGCAGGCCGGGACAGGCCAGGGTCCGGCGCGCCAGGCGTCGATCGGGGCGGGCCTGCCGGTCGAGACCCCGGCCTGGAGCCTGAACCAGCTGTGCGGCTCGGGCCTGCGCGCCGTGGCCCTGGCCTATCAGCAGATCGTTCAGGGCGATGCCAGGATCGTGGTCGCGGGCGGCCAGGAAAGCATGAGCCAGTCGCCGCACGCCGCCCCGATGCGGACCGGCACCAAGATGGGCGACGTCGCCCTGGTCGACACCATGCTGAAGGACGGGCTGATCGACGCCTTCCACGGCTACCACATGGGCCAGACGGCCGAGAACATCGCCGAGCGCTGGGCCATCACGCGCGCGGCCCAGGACGCCTTTGCCGTCGCCAGCCAGAACAAGGCCGAGGCCGCCCAGGCCGCCGGTCATTTCGACGCCGAGATCGCCCCGGTCACCATTCCGGGCAAGAAGGGTGACGTCGTGGTCGACAAGGATGAATACATCCGCCACGGCGCGACGATCGAGGCGATGGAGAAACTGCGCCCCGCCTTTGCCAAGGAGGGCTCGGTGACGGCGGCCAATGCCTCGGGCCTGAACGACGGGGCGGCGGCCCTGGTGCTGATGACCGCAGAGGAAGCCGCATCGCGGGGGCTGGAGCCCCTGGCCGTGATCCGGTCCTGGGCGACGGCGGGCGTCGATCCCGCGATCATGGGCACCGGACCGATCCCGGCCTCGAAGAAGGCCCTGGAAAAGGCGGGATGGACGGTCGCCGATCTGGACCGCGTCGAATCCAACGAGGCCTTTGCCGCCCAGTCCCTGTGTGTGGTTCAGGAACTGGGGTTGGACCCGGCCAAGGTGAACGTCAACGGCGGCGCCATCGCCATCGGCCACCCGATCGGTGCCTCTGGCGCGCGCATCCTGACTACCTTGCTGCATGAGCTGAAGCGCTCGGGCACCCACAAGGGTCTGGCCACCTTGTGCATCGGTGGCGGCATGGGCGTGGCGATGTGCGTGGAACGGACCTGATCGTCGACTACAGCGCCGTGCGCTGGGTGATCGCGGCGATGGTTTCGGCCTTGGATGTCAGGTCGGTCGAAATGCGACCGGCCAGTTCGCGGGCACCGACCGGATAGGCGTCGCCGCCTTCGGCGATCTCCTTTGCCAGAGCCGCCGTGGCGTGCAGTGAGCGCTCAAAGGCTTCCAGCTGTTCGACAGCAAGGGCGCGAGCCTCTGCCTGCAGCCGTTTGACGCGGTCGGCTGTGGTCTGGGGCGCGCGCATCAGGTCGTAAACCTCGGCCTCGGCATTGACGAGGCGCAGGTCAGGCTTGCTCTGGGCGGTGTCGGTCGAACGCTTGGGCATCAGGGGTCTCCGTGTGCCGATAGAAAAGCCGGACCAGCTTGACCGTTCCGTGACTCGGGCTTGGCCATCACGATAGGATTCGGACTGTGGCAGCGCGGCATCAAGGCGTCAAAGGCCCTTACCGACGCCTGCCATCACAGCCCCGGATCCCAGACCCCCGCCTGTCGCATCCGAGTGTCTCGCGCTTCCTCGGCCCGGCCGCCCAGGTCTGCCGCCATGCGCCGGATTTCGTCCGAAACCGTCGTCTTGCAAACCCCGGGCACCAGGGCATGCAGGAAAGCAGCGGCCGACAGCCGCGCCAACCTGAACCCGAACCGGCCGGCAGCAAACAGATGATGGGTATAGGTTTCGCCCACCTCGCGGGGATGGTCGGCGAACAGGCGACGAAAGGTGCGGATCATGTTGGGTCCGGTCTGCGACGGGCGGCCCTCTACCCGACGCGGCCATTCTGGCCTAAACCGCGCGCCAGAACAGGGGGAGCCGCGTCACGATCGCTGACGTTCGCTTTAACCCCGCCCAGGACGATTTCAGGACTTATCCGCCATGGCCGACGGCTCCACCGCTCCGCAACAGACGTTTCGCTGGGACGATCCCTTCGACCTGACCGGTCGCCTGACCGACGATGAGCGCATGATTCAGGAAGCCGCGCGCGGCTATGCCCGCGACCGGCTGCTGCCACGCGTCGTGGCGGCATTCCGCGATGAAACCTTCGATCGCGCCATCATGACCGAGATGGGCGAGATGGGCTTTCTGGGGGCCATGCTGCCGGAACAGTACGGCGGCTCGAACGCCAGCCACGTCGCCTATGGCCTGATCGCGCGCGAGATCGAGGCGGTGGACAGCGGATACCGCAGCGCCATGAGCGTGCAGTCGTCCCTGGCCATGTACCCGATCTATGCCTTTGGTTCGGAGGAGCAGAAGATGCGCTTCCTGCCGCGCATGGCGGCGGGCGAGCTGATCGGCTGTTTCGGCCTGACCGAGGCGGACGGCGGGTCGGACCCGGCCTCGATGAAGACCCGCGCCGTGGCCGTGGACGGCGGCTATCGCCTGAACGGTGGCAAGTACTGGATCACCAACTCCCCGATCAGCGACCTGGCCGTGGTCTGGGCGAAACTGGACGACGTGATCCGGGGCTTCATCGTCGAGCGGGATTTCGATGGCTTCACCACCGGCAAGATCGGCGACAAGCTGTCGCTGCGGGCCTCCATCACCGGCGACATCGGCCTGAACGACGTCTTCGTGCCCGAGGCCAATTTGCTGCCGGGCGTGAAGGGCCTGCGCGGGCCGTTCAGCTGCCTGAACAAGGCCCGGTACGGCATCGCCTGGGGGGCCATGGGGGCGGCCGAATTCTGTTTCCACGCCACGCGCGACTATGTCGGCGAGCGGATGCTGTTCGGACGGCCCCTGTCCAGCCGCCAGCTGGTCCAGAAGAAGCTGGCCGACATGCAGACGGAAATCTTCCTGGGGCTGGAAGGGGCCTATGCCCTGGGGCGGCTGCTGGATACCGGCGCCTGGGTGCCCGAGGCGATCAGCCTGATGAAGCGCAACAACTGCGGCAAGGCCCTGGCCGTCGCGCGCGAGGCCCGCGACATGCACGGCGGGGCCGGCATCACCGGCGAGATGCACGTCATGCGCCATTCCATGAACCTGGAAACCGTCAACACCTATGAAGGCGCCCACGACGTCCACGCCCTGATCCTCGGCCGCGCCATCACGGGGCAGAGCGCCTTTTAGGCTCAATCCCCTTCGATTCCGACAAGTCCGTCATTCCGGGGCGCTCGCAGAGCGAACCCGGAACCCGGGACAACCCCTCGAATGTCAGATGAACCCAGGAGGCCCGCGACAGCCTCCTGGGTTCCGGGTTCTTGGCTTCGCCAAGCCCCGGAATGACGGCAGTGAATGGATTCAGGGGCCTGTCACTTGAGCGCCGGACCCTATTCGGTTTCGGGGTCGTCGCGGGCGCCGGTGTTGACCTCAGGCACATAGAGGCCGGTGACCAGGCGGGTGACGAAGCCGCCGGGCTGGGTGCGGGGGCCGTAGCGGGCGCAGGGGTCGGGGTCCGGGATCGGGCGGGCGTCTCGTCCGGTCGGTGCGATGGCGTCGCCCACGGCATCGCCGAACGGCTCGGCCATCTGCAGGGCATCGCCGACGCGCGACAGGGACGGTGTATCGGTGCCGACGACATTGGCGTTGCGCGCCCAGGCCAGGGCCGCGACCTGGGCTCCGCTGGGGGCCAGCAGTTCGGCTTCCGCTGCCAGACCGCCGGTGGTGCCGGGCACGCGGAAGGTGCCGGGGCCGGGGATCAGCACATTGGCCACCGCGGAGACGCCTGACCCCGCCTGGCCCGTCGGATTGATCTGGATGACGCCGGTGCGGACCCGAGCCGCACCGTCCGGCGTCTGGGCGATCGTGAACCGCTCGCTGACCTCGTAGCAGACCTGGCGGTCGACCTCGCGCAGGACCAGGGCGCGGTCGGCCTCCGACACCTGTGCCCCGGCATCACCGACCAGGACGGCCGGTTCGAGATAGACCCGCTCGATCGCCCCGGCCGCTGCATCGTCGCGACGCTGGCGGATCGAGGCGCGGACCGTGTCGTCGCGCGCGGCCAGGCCGTCATAGGCCGACAGGAAGCCAGCGTCGGCCAGGGGCGCGGTCTGGCAGGCGGTCATCAGGCCCCCGGTCAGGGCCAGCGGGATCAGGCGTTTCATCGACAGGCCTCGAACAGGGAATGGAGCAGACACCATAGCCGTCAGAAAGGATCATGTCGGCCTGGATTGTCATTGCCCGTCCGAGGCGTATCGTCTCCTCGAAGAGGGGGACGCAGTTTGGATCAGGATTCCACGACCATCGAAGCCGCCGATCCCTTTGCCCAGCTGGCCGAGGTCTTCGCCGGTCGCCAGGCCCTGGTGCTGGAGGACGAACCGGCCCTGGCCGAACACGTCGCCGGGCGGCTGCTGAAATCCGGCTTTGCCCAGGTCGATCGCTTCGACACCGGCGAGGGCGCGCTGGAGGCGGCCGGGCGGCACCCTTACGACATCCTGATCCTGGACCGGCTGACCGCCGGGATGGACGGGCTGGAAACGCTGAAGCGCATCCGGGCGGGTCACGGGCCGTCGTCAGATGCGCCGGTCCTGATGCTGACCGCCCTGGGCGGGGAACGGCAGAAGGTCGAAGGCCTGCTGGGCGGGGCCGACGACTATCTGGCCAAGCCGGTGGGGGACGAGGAACTGTTGGCCCGCATCGCCTCGCAGCTGCGCCGCGCCTCGCGCCGGGCCCGGCCCGCCGGGGCCGACATCGTCAATGGGCCGTTCCGCCTGTCGCCCGGCGCGCGGACCCTGCGGTTCGAGGCACCGGGGGCGGAGCCCTGTCTGGTCGACCTGTCGCCGCTGGAGTTCGCCATCGTCTGCGAACTGATGACGGCGCGGGGCCAGCCGGTGACCAAGACCATGCTGTGGGATCGGTGCTGGGTGGAGTGGAAATTCCTGCCCGACAACTACGTCAACATCATCGATGCCCGGATCAGCGCCCTGCGGCGCCGGTTGAAGGATCAGTGTCCGGGACTGGCGGACGCCCTGCATCCCCTGATCGTCTCTGCCCGCAGCCAGAGCCTGGTTTTCCGCGACCTGAGCGTTCCCCACGGTGACTGAGACGGCGCCCCCGGGACTCGGGCCGGGCGGGATTCGCGGCTGGCTGGCGCGGCGGACCACGACCCAGTTGTCCGCCGCCATTGCGGTGCTGGCGGCCCTGGCCCTGACCGGCTCGCTGCTGGCCATGGGCCGGGCTGTGCGGATGGACCAGCAGGAGCAGGCCGCCCTGGATGCCCTGGCCGACTATGGGGCCATGGTGTCCAAGCTGGGCGTCGAGGCCAGCCTGACGGCCGAGACCCTGACCGCTGCCGATGCCGCCTTCCTGTCCGCCTGGCTGGCGGCCTTCCAGAGCGGCCCGGCGCGTGACGCGACCAGCCTGGAGGAAACCTGCCGGACAGGGCGCGGCGGCGCAGGCGTCCGGTTCATCAAGGCCCCGGTGGGCAAGCCCGCCGGTCTGGCCGCGCTGGAAACGGTGCGGGCAGAGCCCCTGCCCCGGTTGGGACAGGACGTCTATGCCGTGCGGCTGGCCAAGGGTGTCCTGTGCCCGGGCCGGTCGGTCGATGTCGTCATGGTGCGCCGCCCCGCCGGGTCGCTGGACATCATCGTGGGGCGGGTCGTGGACCGGTCGGGCGCGGCCTGGGGCCGGGCCGTCCTGGCGGTCGGGCTGGCGGGCGGGCTGATCCTTCTGTCCGGACTGACGGCCTCGGTGTTCGCCCGGCGCAGGCTGACCACCGCCCTGGCGCAGGTCAGCCAGACCCTGGACCGGGCGGCGGTGGGCGACTTCTCGCGCCGGGCCCCCGAGGTCGGGGTGGCCCCCGAGCTGACGGAGCTGACCGCCCAGGTGAACCGGACCCTGGATCGGCTGGAGGAACTGCTGAGCTGGCTGCGCGATTCCTCGGACCAGCTGGCGCACGACTTCCGTACGCCCCTGGCCCGGGCCGCGACCCGTCTGGCGGCCCTGCGCGAAGCACCGGATGCGGCAGCCCGGCGCGACCTGACCGAGGCGGCGGAGCGCGATCTGGCCCAGCTGACCCGCGCCATGACCGAGACCATGGCCCTGCGCGACGGCGAGGCCTGGGCGTTCGAGACCGTTCGTCTGGACGAGCTGGCCCTGTCGGCGGTCGAACTCTATGAGCCCCTGGCCGAGGCGCGGGGCATCCAAATCCTGGCCGAGGTCGAACCGGTATCGGTGCTGGGCGTGCAGTCGCTGCTGCAGCGGGCCGTGGCCAATCTGGTGGACAATGCGGTGAAATTCTCGCCTGACGGCGGACGCGTGGTCCTGAAGGCCGGGCCGGACGGCAACGGGGGCATCCTGTCGGTCATCGACCAGGGACCGGGCATCGAGCCGGACGTTCCGGGCAAGTCACCGGCCCGTCCCAAACCGCCCGGCGACGGACCGGAAAGCCATGGCATGGGCCTGCCGTTCGTGCGGGCCATCGTGCGGCGACACGGCGGGCGCATGACGATCGCTGACGCCGCACCAGGGGCCATCGTCAGCCTGCATTTCTCGCGCTAGGGTGCGGGCAGGTTTTCCAGGGGACTATCGGATGCAAGGCTCTATCGGACGCAAGGCCATGCTGGTTTCGGTCGCGGCGGTGCTCGCCACGACAGGCCTTGCTGCAGGATCAGCCCAGGCCCAATCCGCCCAGGACCCGATCCCCTATGACCGAAGCCGTGGCGTCTTCAGCTTTGCCGCCGGGCTGGAACGGTCCCTGCCTGCCGTGGTCCAGGTCACGACCCTGGGCCGGTCCGAGGGGCCGTCTTCGGGTGAGGCCGAGCCCATGGCCATCGGGTCTGGCTCCGGCGTCATCATCGATGCGCGCGAAGGCATCGTGGTCACCAACCACCACGTCGTCGAGAACGGCCAGAAATTCACGGTCGACATGTCCGACGGCCGGCTGTTCGACGCGGTCCTGATCGGCGCGGACAAGGCAACCGACATCGCCGTGCTGCGCATCGAGGCCAGCGGCCTGTCGCAGGTCACCGTGGCCGATTCCGACACCCTGCGCACCGGCGACCTGGCCTTTGCCGTCGGCTATCCGCTCGGCCTGGACCAGACCCTGACCATGGGGGTGATCTCGGGCCTGGGCCGGTCGGGGCTGGGCGATGCAGTCGAGGACTATATCCAGACCGATGCGGCGGTGAATTCGGGCAATTCGGGCGGCCCGCTGCTGGACAGCCGGGGACGGCTGATCGGCATCAATACCTCGATCCTGTCGGGCGGCGGCGGCGGCAACGACGGCATCGCCTTTGCCGTGCCCACGCGCATCATGATGTATGTCGTCGACCAGCTGCGGACCTATGGCGAGGTTCGGCGCGGCGGGATCGGAGCGATCCTGGGCTCGCTGAATGCCGAGCGGGCGCGCGAACTGGGGCTGGGCATCGTCCGGGGGGCCATTGTCGATGATGTGGCCCCTGGCTCCCCTGCCGAGGCCGCCGGCCTGCGTCGCAACGACGTCATCACCCGCATCCAGAACCGACCCGTCGCCAATGCCGGATCGGTGCTGGCCAGTATCGGCATCGCCCAGCCGGGCACGCGGCTGGAAGTGGAGTATCTGCGCGACGGACGCGAGGGCCGCGCCAGCTTCCTGGTCGAGACACCGTCCACGCCCCGTCTGGTTGTCGGAACCTCTGCGGTGCAGGCGTTCGGCGCAGGCTTCCGCGATCAACCCCATTCGGATGGCATGGTCGCCGTCCTGGTCACAGCCGTCGAAGGCGGATCGGCGGCCGCAGCAGCGGGCTTGCGAGCAGGCGATGTTGTCACAGCGGTCGGCGGCATGGCCATCGCCGATCTTTCTGCGCTGAGCCGAGCCATTCCGGCCGAAGGACCGGTCACCTTCACCGTCGCGCGCGGCGAAGAGACGGTGGACATTACCCTCGGCGGCTAAGGCCAGCCTTGTTTGATGGGCCTTGACGGCGACCGATCAAACCCTTGGGACCGTCATTCCGGGGCGCTCGGAGAGCGAACCCGGAACCCAGGAGGGCGGGTAATCCTTGGGGGTCGCACGAGACGACAGCGATGAGCTCCTGGGTTGCGGGTTCTTGGCTGCGCCAAGCCCCGGAATGACGGAAGCGTGTTGCAATGCGGAAAGTCAGGCCGCCGGCAGGCTGATCGCCACCTCGGCCCCTTCGCCCGGCGCGCTGTCGATCGACAGCTTCCCGCCGGACTGACGGGCAAAGGCGTGCGCCTGGGACAGGCCAAGGCCCGCCTGACCGGGGCGGGTGGTGAAGAAGGGCTCCAGCGCGCGAGCAGCCAGATCGCGGTCGAGCCCCGGACCCGTGTCACGGACGCTGAGCCGCAGGCCGCCTTCCAGCTGGGACTCCAGCCGCACCGCGACCGAACCCTGGCCATCCACGGCCTCGACCGCATTCTGGACCAGCGCCCGGACGGCCCCCTCGAACGTCACCGGATCGATCCGGGCCAGAGCGGGCTCCGGCGGTGCGTCGATCAACAGATCGACACCGGACCCCGCCATGGCGCGCAGCCGCCCCTCCATGGCATTCAGCAGGGCCCCGGCGTCCAGTACCTGCACCGGCGCGCCGTCCTCGCCCTGGGAAAAGGCGGTCAGCCGCCGGGTCAGGGCCTCGCCCCTCTGGCCCGCAGCCAGGGCCGCCTCGCCCAGGCGGCGCACGCGCGACGGGTCGTCGACCTGTTTCAGCATCAGGTCCAGGGCGCTGGTCATGACGGTCAGCAGGGCGTTGAAATCCTGGGCCACCCCGCCGGTCAGGCGACCGACGCTCTCCATGCGGCGGGCACCATCGAGTTCGCGCCGGGCGTCGATCTCGGCCTGGGCCGCCCGGGCCCGAGCCGCCTCGGCATCCAGACGGGCCGTCTCGGCCTGAGCTTCTGCCTCGGCAAGGGCCAGCCGGAGGGTCTCGATCTCGGCATCGGATGCAGCGGGCTGCGGTGGCGCGGGCATTTCGGTGGCGTCGACGAATTCGACCGGAGCCTCGTGCTCCTGCGGCTGAGGCGCCGGCTCGGCATCGGCCCTCTCTCCCGCCAGCAGCAGAGCATCAGCCTGGCCCTCGGCATCGGCCAGCGGCAGGGCCCGCCAGACCAGGGCACCGGCGGGGCCACCAGTCGAGTGTATCGGTTCGGCCTCGCCGGCCGGTACCATGAAGGCGGCACGGACAGCCTGTCGCCCCTCGACGCGTTCGTCCTCTCCCAGGAACAGATCGGCGAAGTCAGCGCCGGCAACGCCATCGCTGCGGCCCAGGACCCCCATGGCGGCACCGTTCGCGGCGCGGATCAGGCCGTCGCTACCGACGACCACCAGGGCACTGGAGGCCAACTCGAACACGCGGCGGATCAGATCATCGGTCGGATCGGCCACGGCGGTGGGCGCGGGCTGAGGCTCGGGGGCGAAGACCGGGGCCGGGGCGATGGTTTCGGGCGTGGTCAGGCCTTCGGTCTCGACGATGGCGGCGATCGAGCCGATCACCTCGCCCCGATCCGTCTCGATCGGCATGGCGGTGACCGAGACCAGCATCTTGCGGCGGGTCGCTGGATTGGCCAGCAGATGCTGGAACCCCTTGACCGTCTGACCGCGCAGCGCGCGCGCGCTGGGCAGAAGGTCGGGCGGCACAGGCCGACCGTCCGGATAGGTGATGCCCCAGGTCGCCGAATGAAACCGCAGGCCCAGCAGTTCGGCGTCACGCCGCCCCAGAAGCTGATGCGCCGCGCGATTGGCGAAGGTGAACTTTCCCTGGCGATCCGTCTCGACCAGGGCGACAGGGATGGCGTTGAGCGTTTCGAACAACCGCTTGTCCGCGCTCTGGGCCGCCTTCTGCACCAGGTCCAGCTCACTGGTGGTGGAGACGTGACGTCCGCGGTTGGTGACGGCGAACCAGGTGGCGACGACGGCCGCGAGCGTGGTCAGGGTGGCAATCACGCCCAGCACCAGCACCCAGTCGATCTCGCCCTCCATGAACATCCGTCACCCTCGTCCCATTATGGCACCCCGCGGTACCGGCTCGTGCGCATGTTGCAAGGGGCGAACCGCACCTGGCGATACTCCCCCGACAGGCGACTAGACCGGCGGATGCCCGCGGTCCAGCAATGCGGTGTCACAAACGGGCGACACAGGCATGGCACTCCACATGAGACCGCCGCAATTGGAAAGGGCCGGACGTTCCCGCCCGGCCCCTGCCTCAGTTCATTTCGACCGCCTTAGAAGGCGACGCGCAGGACGAGTTGATAGATCGGCCCCTGGGCGTTTTCCGACTCGATCTCGTATTCGTCGTAGTCGCGGTCGATCTGCTCTTCCTCGTTGTCGAACTTGTCGAAGACCTCATCCTTGGAGGCGTTCAGCAGATTGGACCCGGTCAGGCGCAGCACGATGTTCTCGCCGAAGGTCTTTTCGATGAAGATCTCCAGGTCCTCGCCATAGGAGGTGGTGACCTCCTCGGCCAGGACGCGGTCGAAGGCGTCGCCCTGCTGGCGATAGCTGGACCCGAACGCCACGCCCCAGGCCGGGATGTCGTGGGTGAAGCCGGCGCTGAAGACAAAGTCGGACTGGCCGTTGAAGCGGCGCTCGCCGATGAAGTCCTCGATCTGGCTGTCCAGCCACGAGTAGTTCAGGAAGACGCCGGTGTTTTCCAGACCGACGAAGTCCAGCGGCGTCGAGAGGTCGAACTCGATCCCGTAAACCTGGCCGTCGCCGACGTTGTCGACGGTATAGATGAAGGTGCCGGGGCCTTCCGAGCCCTCGTCACCGGTGTTGGTGACTTCGATCAGATCGGTCACGTCACGATAGAAGACGTTGACGCCGACGACGCCGCGGGTACCCAGGCGACGTTCGAAGCCCAGGTCCACGCCGATGGCCGTTTCCGGCTCCAGGTTCGGATTGCCCAGGAAGTCGCTGTCGCCCACTTCTTCTTCCAGCAGGGCCGGAGAGAGGTAGTTGAAGTTGGGACGACGGACCGTCCGCGCGACCGAGAAGGTCAGGCGATCGGTGTCCGAAAGCGCATAGCGCAGGCTGGCCGAGGGCAGCAGGACGCCATAGTCGTTTTCGCTGACGCGATCGGCCGGGTCGGCAGTCTCGTCGGTCACGGTAACGTCGGTCGTCTCGTAGCGCAGACCGGCTTCCCACTTGGCCGCGCCCATTTCGCCCGACAGCATGACATAGGGGTCGAACCGGGTTTCCTCGATGGTGTTCAGGCCACCAGTGACGGCTTCATAGTCGGAGAAGTCCGCCTCGGCCGCCGGGAAGTCGGCCAGATCGCCGTCTGCCTCGGATTCGGTGACCGAGTTGTCGCGTGTCTTGTCGATATAGTCGAAGCCGAACTCCAGCTCCATGTCGCCGAACTCGCGCTCATGCGAGATGCGGGCCGCGAATTCTTCGTCCTGGATATCCAGCAGAACGCGGGCCTGTTCGAACTCGTCGTCTTCCAGGTTCTGCTCGTCCTCGAACTCGAACTGCTCGTCGTCGATGCCAGCATAGGTGACCTTGAACACCGTTTCGCCGCCGAACATGTCGCGCTCATAGCGGGCACCGAACGAATAGTTGTCGGTGACGATGTCGGTGTCGTTGGCGTTGATGGTCAGCAGATTGGCCGGGGTGACGATGCCGGCATCGTATTCCAGCGAGTCTTCTTCCTCGTAGCGGTCGGTGCGCACGAACAGGCCGCTGAGCTCCAGCTCGCCCCCGGCGACATCGACTTCATAGGCGGCATTGAAGGAATAGTCGGTGCCGTCGCGGGTGTCGGTCTGAAGTTCGCTGTTTTCCAGATCGCCGCCCGGCTCGTCGAAGCGCTGGCTGAATTTGATCTTGGGATTGTAGCGGTCCTGGATGTTGGCCCCTACCAGCAGGCGGCCGGGGCCGACCTCGCCGCCAAACACCGCACCATAGGTGCCGCGGAACTCGCCATCGTCGAAGCGCAGGGCACCGACACGCAGATAGCCGCCGTCCAGCGTATAGGCGTCACGCAGCACGATGTTGATCGCGCCCGCAACCGCATCGCCCGAACGGTTGGCCGAAGAGGAACGCACCACTTCGATCCGCTCGATCAGTTCGGCGGGAATGCGGTCCACGAAGAAGGAGCGGTCCACGCCCGCGCCGGTGACGCGCTCGCCGTTGATCAGGATCTGGGTATAGCCGGGATCCAGTCCGCGCAGGCGCACGCCGTCGGATTCGATCACGTCCGAAAGGAAGGTGACCGAGGGCACGCGCTTCAGCGCATCGCCGACGGTCAGCGGTTCGAACCGCTGGAAATATTCCAGGTCATAGGACAGGGTCGGAACGACGTCTTCGGTCCGGTTACGGAAGATCGGCTGACCGGTGACGATGATTTCCTCGACCGAGGTCGGCTGGTCGGCGTCCTGAGCGTGCACGACGCCCGCGAAGGCCAGCGGTGCCAGGGCGGCACTCGCAAACAGTTTGAACTTCATTCTCGTGATCCCCGCTGCCGATCATTGAGCGACCGACGTTTTAATGGCGAAGCTGCCATTAGGTCCGGGGATCAACCAGGACCAGTGATGTTTCGGCGACACGAATCCTGCAGTTTCTTGACAGCGCGCGCACGATTTGTGCACGGACATTTTCGCTACAGAACCGTCACGAAACGGCCGTGCAGTGGATCGGCTCAGAGCATCCCGTCGCGCTGACGCACACGACGCTTCATTCGTCGACGCCGCCGCATCAAATTGGGCCAGAAGGCAAACAGCAAGACACCCGCGAGCACCGCGGCAAGAATGACATAGGACGACATGGCTTCGTATCCCCACGAAGACCCTACCATACCACCGTTATGCCTGATGTTGCACTGCCGAAACCTGACGACACGCCCTCGTGAAGAGGACGGCAGCAGGCAGCGAAAAGGGCAGGACGGTCAACCGGCCTGCCCCTTGTTGACGTCACCGACGCGCTGACTACCAGCGACGGTCGTGGCGATAATCCCGATAATCGCGGCGGTCGTCACGGCGGTCCCGGCGATAGTCGCGCCGGTCATCGCGATAGTCACGCCGGTCATAGCCGTAGCCATAAGCGTCGCGGCCATAGCTGTAGTCCGACCGGTAGCAGCGGTTGCCGCGATAGTCGCAGCGGTCGCGGTCGTCGCGGCTGGCCGTAGCCCCCAGGGCCGCGCCGGCAATGGCACCGCCCACGACATATCGTCCGTCGCCGTCACCAATGAAGGCTCCGGCCAGGGCTCCGACCGCCGCGCCGATCAGAACGTCCTCGCCGCGGTCGTCATCGCGGTCGCGGTAGTCGCGATAGCTCTGGGCCGAAGCCGGAGCCGACGCCAGAAGGGCCAGGGCGAGGGCGGCAGGCGCACCGATGGCCAGGGTTTTCAGCGTGTGCATGGCAGGACTCCGGAATGAGAAGGCGCAATCCGCGCCAGATCGTGACGCCATCCTGAGCCGAGCGACCTGAACGCCATTGCCAGCGCCTGTTCATCCGCCGTTCATCGTCGGAAAACGTCAGTTGCGATCCGGGATTGCCGAAGGCAGGGTCTGGCCATGTCCATCGATCGCGCGCTGTTCACCGGTTTCGTCGCCCTGGCCGCCCTGGCCATGGCGACGAGCGCGAGCGGTCAGGACCGGCCGACACTACCCGCACCCCCGCCGCCTCCGCCTCCGGTGTCGCCGCCCCCACCTCCGCCCCCTGCGCCGGTGGACGCCGTCCGCATCGCCGAGGCGCGCGCGTTGAAGGCATCCGGCGACCTGGTCGGCGCGGAAGCCGCCTTCGTCCGCTCAGCCCAGGCGTTGGAGCCGCTGGATTCCATCGCCGCCTCTGCCGCCTGGGTGGAGGTGGCCAAACTGCGCCTGGCCCTGGGGTCAGAGGAGGGCGCCGACGAGGCCCTGGCTCGCGCCGTCTCGGTGGTCGAAGCCAGCCTCGGCCCCACCGATCCCGCCCTGGCCACCCCGGTCGGGGTCCAGGCGCGGCTTCGCTATATCGAGGGACGTTATGACGAGGCGCTGGTCCTGATCGCGCGGGCATCCAGCCTGTTGCCCGCCGACGCCCCGGTCGAGCGGGCCGCCCTGCTGTTCGAACAGGGCAAGAATCTGGATGCCCTGGGCCGTTTCGTCGAGGCCGAGACCGCCGCGCGCGAAGGCCTGGCCCTGCGGACCACCTACCTGGGTCCGAACGATCCCTACACCGCCGACACCTTGAACCAGCTGGCCAATGCCCTGATGGCCCAAGGCCGTTTCGCCGAGGCCGAGCCAGCGTTCCGCAGCGCCCTGGCCATCTATGAGGTCGCCTATGGCCCCGACAATGAGAACGTCGCCCTGGCCCTGAGTAACCTGGGCAATATCCTGCGTCGCACCGGTCGGGTGGATGCGGCCGAGGGGGCCTATCGCCGCGCCGCCGCCATCGCCGAGGTCGTGGGCGACCCCTTCCTGCTGGCCCAGTGCCTGACCAATCTGGGCTGGCACCTGCATGTCACCGGGCGCGGCGAGATGGCCGAGCCGATCTTTCGCCGGGCCCTGGACCTGGCCGTCGAACTGGTCGGCCCCGACCACCCCTTCACCGGCGTCGCGCGCGGCAACCTGGCCATCAGCCTTCAGGACCAGGGCCGCCATGCCGAGGCGATCGAGGTGTTCGCCGTGGCCCTGCCGGTGCTGGAGGCGGGGCTGGGTGCCGACAGTCCGGACCTGGTCACGGCACTGGAAGGCTATGCCGCCGCCCTCAGCGGCCTGGGCCGCGATACCGAGGCCGAGGCCGCCCATGGCCGCGCTCGGGACATCATCGCCGTCCGCCTCGCCCCCGGTCATCCCGAGGCGATCCGCCAGACCGGCGCCATGGCAGCCTTTCTGACCGAGCGCGACCGTCCGGCCGAGGCTCTGGCTCTGTTGCGCCCGGTGCGTGACGCCCTGTTTCAGCGGGCCGGTTCGGGACTGGAGGGGGGCGATCCCCTGCGCCGTGCCGTGCCCCTGTTCGCCCAGCAGGTCCGGGCCGACTGGGCCTTGGCTGAACAGCTGTCGGGCAACGGCAGAAAATAGCCGCTTTCACGCTCGCGGCGCACGGGCGCGCCTTGACGATGGGGAAGGGCAGGACTATCTGCCCAGCGCGTTAGCACTCTCAGGCCTTGGCTGCCAAAATGCCGGTCGCGGGTGCTGAACGAAGAAACTTTGGAAGTCCAATCGGAGAACTCAAAGATGGCGTTTCGTCCTCTCGGCGATCGCGTGCTGGTCAAGCGCGTTGAAGAAGAATCCAAGACCAAGGGCGGGATCATCATCCCAGACACGGCCAAGGAAAAGCCCCAGGAAGGCGAAGTCGTCGCCGTTGGGCCCGGCGTCCGTGACGAGCGCGGCACCGTGAACGCCCTGGAACTGCAGGTCGGCGACCGCATCCTGTTCGGCAAGTGGTCGGGCACCGAGGTCAAGCTGGAAGGCGAAGACCTGATCATCATGAAAGAGTCGGACGTCCTCGGCGTCCTGTAGAGTCTGGCTTGGTGAAAAGTGAGGAGTGCTAGTGAGCCGATCGGCCGCAAGCACAGTCCACACTTTCGCTCACCCCTTGCTCACTAGCACTTTTCACTACTTTCAAGGAGCTGCCTCATGGCTGCCAAACAAGTTCAATTCTCCACCGACGCGCGCGAAAAGATGCTGCGCGGCGTCAACGTCCTGGCCAATGCGGTCAAGGTGACCCTGGGTCCCAAGGGCCGCAACGTCGTGATCCAGAAGTCCTTCGGCGCCCCGCGCTCGACCAAGGACGGCGTCTCGGTGGCCAAAGAGATCGAGCTGGAAGACGCCTTCGAGAACATGGGCGCCCAGATGATCCGCGAAGTCGCGTCCAAGACGAACGACAAGGCGGGTGACGGCACCACCACCGCGACCGTCCTGGCCCAGTCGATCGTCCAGGAAGGCCTCAAGGCCGTGGCCGCCGGCATGAACCCGATGGATCTGAAGCGCGGCATCGACAAGGCGGTCACCGCCGTCCTGGCCGACATCAAGGCCTCGGCCAAGAAGGTCTCCAACAACTCCGAAATCGCCCAGGTCGGCACCATCTCGGCCAATGGCGACTCAGAAGTCGGCGAGATGATCGCCAAGGCCATGGAAAAGGTCGGCAACGAAGGCGTCATCACGGTTGAAGAAGCCAAGACCGCCGAGACCGAGCTGGACGTCGTCGAAGGCATGCAGTTCGACCGCGGCTACCTGAGCCCCTACTTCATCACCAATGCCGACAAGATGGAGGTTCAACTCGAAGAGCCGCTCATCCTGCTGTTCGAGAAGAAGCTGTCGTCGCTGCAGGCCATGCTGCCGATCCTGGAAGCCGTGGTCCAGTCGGGCCGTCCGCTGCTGATCATCGCCGAGGACATCGAGGGCGAGGCCCTGGCGACCCTGGTCGTCAACAAGCTGCGGGGCGGCTTGCGCGTCGCCGCCGTCAAGGCGCCGGGCTTCGGCGATCGCCGCAAGGCCATGCTGGAGGACATCGCCGTCCTGACCGGCGGTGAGGTCATCTCGGAAGACCTGGGCATCAAGCTGGAGAACGTCACCCTCGACATGCTCGGCAAGGCCAAGAAGGTCACCATCACCAAGGACGACACCACCATCGTGGACGGCGTCGGCGGCAAGGACGTGATCGAGGCCCGCATCGGCCAGATCAAGAAGCAGATCGAGGACACCTCCTCGGACTACGACAAGGAAAAGCTGCAGGAACGTCTGGCCAAGCTGGCCGGCGGCGTTGCCGTCATCCGCGTTGGTGGCTCGACCGAAGTCGAAGTGAAGGAAAAGAAGGACCGCGTCGACGACGCGCTGAACGCCACGCGTGCAGCCGTTGAAGAAGGCATCGTCCCCGGCGGCGGCATCGCCCTGCTGAAGGCGACCAAGGCGCTGGACGGCCTGACCGGCGACAACGCCGACCAGACCGCCGGCATCGCCATCATCCGCCGCGCCATCCAGGCCCCGATCCGTCAGATCGTCGAAAACGCCGGCGTCGAAGGCTCCATCGTGGTCGGCAAGGTGCTGGAAAATACCTCGGCCACCTACGGCTTCAACGCCCAGACCGAAGAGTACGGCGATCTGGTCGCCATGGGCGTGATCGACCCGGCCAAGGTGGTCCGCACCGCCCTGACCGACGCCGCCTCGGTGGCCTCGATCCTGATCACCACCGAAGCTGCCGTGGCCGACGCCCCCAAGAAGGGCAACGGCGGCGGCGGCCCCGACATGGGCGGCATGGGCGGCGGCATGGGCGGCATGGACTTCTAAGTCCGACGCTCAGTCACACCGGCTGAAAACGAAGAGGGCGGGTCCGGCAACGGGCCCGCCCTTTTTGTTTAGCCGATCCCCACGATCTCCGCCGTTCTTCCCGCCACGGTGACCTCGTCGCCGAGGCGGCGGCCGAGGACGGCTTGGGCGAGGGGGGAGACATAGGCGACCTTGCCGGCCGTGGGGTCGGATTCGTCCTCGCCGACCAGGGTCCAGGACTGGATGCGGCCGTCATCGCGTTCCAGGGTGACGGTGTCGCCGAAGCGGACGGTGTCGCCGGGAGCCTCCTGCGGCGGGACCAGCTGGGCCGAGGCGCGGCGCGCGGACCAGTAGCGCAGATCCCGCGTCGCCCGGGCCATGGCGGTGCGGTCCGTCTCGATCGAGCCGCGGGTCTGGGCGGCGGAATAGGCGGCGCGGGCGCTGGCCAGGGCGGCGTCGATCGCGGCCATGCCCCCCGGCGTGACCAGGTTCGGATGGGGCGAGATCGGGCGGTCGACCAGGTCGGCGGCCGTGGCCTCCAGGTCTTCCTCACGGGTAAAGGCGACGCTCATGGGGACAAAGCGTATGCCGTGCGCGGACGTTCCGGTCTAGGAGAGCGACATGACCCAGACTCAACCCACCGTTCATGTCGTCGGCGCCGGTCCGGCGGGCCTGATGGCGGCCGAAGTCCTGGCCACGGCGGGCATCGCCGTGGTGGTGCACGACCACATGCCCTCGGTCGGGCGAAAACTGCTGATGGCCGGGCGGGGCGGGCTGAACCTGACGCATTCGGAGCCGGTGGAGGCGTTCACCGGCCGCTATGGCGCGGCGGCGCCGCAGGTGGCCGCTTGGCTGGAGACGTTTTCCGCCGCCGACCTTATCGCCTGGGCCGAGGGGCTGGGCCAGCCGACCTTTACCGGATCCAGCGGTCGGGTGTTCCCGCGCGCCATGAAGGCCTCGCCCCTGCTGCGGGCCTGGCTGGGGCGGCTGGAGGGGCTGGGGGTGCAGATCCGCACCCGCTCGCGCCTGATCGGCATGGCGGATGGGGCCCTGACCTTCCGCACGCCGGACGGTGAACGGACGGAGCAGCCGGGCGGCGTGGTCCTGGCCCTGGGCGGGGCCAGCTGGCCGCGTCTGGGCTCGGACGGCGGCTGGACCGCCATGCTGGAGGCCAAGGGCGTGGCCGTCTCGCCCCTGCGCCCCGCCAATATGGGGGTGGACGTCGCCTGGTCCGACATCCTGGCCGATCGGTTCGCGGGACAGCCGCTGAAGCCCGTCGCCCTGACCCACGACGGGGTCACTGTGCGGGGCGAAGCCATGGTCACCCGTTACGGGCTGGAGGGCGGGGCCGTCTATGCCCTGTCGGGGGCGGTGCGCGAGGCGGTGGCGCGAGAGGGGTCGACGACCCTGGTCCTGGACCTGCGGCCCGATCTGACGATCGATGCCCTGGCCGAGCGCCTGTCGCGCCCGCGCGGCAAGGACAGCGCGACCAACTGGCTGAGAAAGGCGGCGGGTCTGTCGCCGGTGGCGGTCGGCCTGCTGCGCGAGATACCGGGCGATCTGCCGACCGGGGCGGACAAGCTGGCCCGGCGGATCAAGGCGGTGCGGCTGAAGGTGACGGGGGTCCAGGGCCTGGACCGCGCCATATCCAGCGCGGGCGGGGTGCGGCTGGAGGCCGTCGATCCCGGCCTGATGCTGACCGCCCTGCCCGGCGTGGTGGTGGCGGGAGAGATGCTGGACTGGGAGGCACCGACCGGCGGCTATCTGTTGCAGGCGGACATGGCGTCGGGCGTCGTAGCCGCGCGGACGCTTGCGGGGTGGATGGCGTCACAAACCATGGTTAAGACGCCCGGATGACCGGTGCCTCCCCTCCCGACATCCACGGCTCCTGCCCCGAGCGCTTCGCCCGGGTGCGCGACGCCTTCGCCGCGAACTTCACCGATGCGCCCGAGGGACTGAACGAGCTGGGCGCGCGGTTCAGCGTCTGTATCGCCGGAGAGCCTGTGGTCGACCTGTGGGCCGGACATGCCGACACGGGCCGGACCCGACCCTTTGCCACCGATACCCTGGTGCCCGTCTTTTCGACCGGCAAGGCGATCATGGCCCTGATGATGGCCACGGCGGTCGAGCGCGGCAAGCTGGCCTATGAGGAGCGCGTGGCCGACCTGTGGCCCGCCTTTGGCCAGGCGGGCAAGGACCGGGTCACCGTCGGCCAGATGATGAGCCACCAGGCCGGTCTGCCCGGCTTTGCCGAGGCCGTGCCGCCCGAGCTTTGGTTCGATCCGCCCGCCGTGCTGGAACGGCTGGCCGCCCAGGCCCCGATGTGGGAGCCGGGCACGGCGTCGGGCTATCACCCCATCACCATCGGCTATCTGGCGGGCGAGCTGTTCCGCCTCGTCGAGGGGCGCAGCATGGGCCAGGCCCTGCGCCAGGATTTCGCCCTGCCCCACGACCTGGACCTGTGGATCGGCCTGCCGGAAGCCGAGCACCACCGCGTGGCCCAGATGCGAAAGCCCTCGGCCGCACCGGACCTGGGCATCATCGACGATGTGAAACGGGCCGCCTTCCTGGACCGGGGGTCGTCGCCGGGCGGCCGCGGCTCGGCCGAATGGCGGGCGATGGAGATTCCTTCCGCCAATCTGCACGGCACGGCCCTGGGCCTGGCGCGGCTGATGTCGGTCATGGCCATGGGCGGGGTTCTGGACGGCCGAACCGTCCTGTCGCCCAGCGTCCTGCATCAGGCGACGCGCGAGCGGATCCAAGGCCAGGACCGGGTCGTGCCCTTCGTCATGAGCTGGGCGGCGGGCTTCATGCGCAACAAGGGGCGCGGCATCTTCGGCCCCAATCCCGAGACTGTGGGCCACGCCGGATGGGGCGGCAGCTGCGCCTTCGCCGATCCGGCGCGCGGGGTCTCGGCCGCCTATGTCATGACCCGCCAGTCGCCCCACCTGATGGGCGACCCCCGCTCGCTGCGCCTGATCGAGGCGCTGTACGCGGCCCTCTAGACCCATCGGCGCTCCAGTTGGCGCATGGATGTGAAGCGAGAAGGGTTCATCACAGCGAGCACAACGACGACACGGCGAACACGACGGGATTTGGACTGCGGCCCGATCGCCTCTCGCGTCTTCCAGGATCGGCGGCGAAGCCGCCCATTCTCTCGCGTACAACGCCGGGAGTGGGATCGAAAACCTCTACAACAACTCGGTCCCGTCGTGCCCGTTGTGACCCCGTTGTGCTCGCTGTGATGAACCTCTTGCGACCGCAGCCCGATTCAACGGGCGAACGCTCTAGATCGGCTCGGCTGCCCGGATCGCGGCCTGAGCGGCCCGCACCCGGTACCAGGCGGCCAGGGCAAAGACCGCCGCCCCCAGCCAGATGAAGCCGAACGACAGCCCGCGCAGCAGGGTAAAGGCCTCGCCCGTCGCCACCCCGATCGCGAACTGCAGGGTCGGGGCCAGGAACTGGACGAAGCCGATCGTCGACAGGGGCAACCGCCGCGCCGACCAGGCGAACAGGGCCAGCGGCAGCACCGTCGCCAGGCCGCTGAACAGGCCCCAGGCGAAACCGGACGGCGAGGCGAAGCCATGCCCCTGCCCCGCCATCTGCAGCCACAGCACATAGGCCAGACCGAACGGCAGAAGCATCAGACATTCGATCAGCAGGCCGGGCTGGGCCTCGACCGCCACCCGCTTGCGGATCACGCCGTAAGCGCCAAAGCTGAAGGCCAGGGCCAGGGAAATCCACGGCGGTCGCCCCAGGGCCACGGCCTGGATCGCCACCCCCACCGCCGCCAGCCCGATCGCCACCCAGCCCCAGCGATCGATCCGCTCGCGGAACAGCCACAGGCCGACGATCATGTTCAGCAGCGGGTTGATGTAATAGCCGAGGCTGGCCTCCAACGTCGCATGATGGGTGGTGGCCCAGACATAAAGGCCCCAGTTGATCGCGATCAGGGTGGTCGACAACGCCAGCCAGGCCAAGTTGCGCGGCTGGGCCAAAACGGTCCGCACCTGGGCCGACTGCCCGGCCAGCAGCACCAGCCCCGCCGCGAACAGCACCGACCACAGGGCCCGGTGCGACAATATCTCGGCCGCCGTGAACCCGGCCCCCGCCATCGCCATGAACAACAGGGGCATGAACCCCCACATCACATAACACCCCACCGCCGCCATCATGGCTGCACGATCGGGCGCGGCAGGCGCGGTGGCGGGAGAGGCAGCAGGCGAGGAGGATGGCATCGCCGCATCTGGGGCCTTTCGCCCACAGGAACAAGCACCGGGTCGGCGGATATCGGACGCGGCTTGTCATCGAACAAAGTTCGTGATTTGTTCCACCTGCAAGGGCGGAGGGATCGCATGGTCGCGCGGGTGGTGACGGTGGCGTTCGATGGGGTGGAGGCCCGGCGCGTGGACGTCGAGGTCCAGCTGGTCGGCGGCACCGGCCAGACCAGTTTCACCATCGTCGGCCTGCCGGACAAGGCGGTGGCCGAGAGCCGCGAGCGGGTGCACGGGGCCTTTGCGGGCATCGGCCTGGCCCTGCCGCCGCGCCGGATCATCGCCAATCTGGCCCCGGCGGATCAGAGAAAGGAGGGCAGTCATTTCGACCTGCCCATCGCCCTGTCCCTGCTGGCGGCCATGGGAGTGATCGCCCCCGATGCCCTGGACGGCTGGGCGGCGGTCGGGGAACTGGGCCTGGACGGCCAGATCGCGGCGGTGGGCGGCACCCTGCCGGCGGCGGTCGCGGCGGCATCCATGGGGCTGGGCCTGATCTGTCCCGAGATCAACGGCCCGGAGGCGGCCTGGGCCGGGGATGTGCCCATCCTGGCCCCGCGCTCCCTGATCGGGCTGATTAATCATTTCAAAGGCACCCAGGTGCTGCGCGCGCCCGAGCCCGGGCCGATCCGGTCAGGGGCCGCCGTGCCCGACCTGCGCGAGGTCAAGGGTCAGGAGAGCGCCAAGCGGGCGCTGGAGATCGCGGCCGCCGGAGGCCACAATCTGCTGTTCGTCGGTCCGCCCGGATCGGGCAAGTCGATGATGGCCCAGCGCCTGCCCGGCTTGTTGCCGCCGCTGACGCCGCAGGAGCTGCTGGAGACCTCCATGGTCTGGTCGGTGGCCGGGTTGATAGAGCGCGGGGCCCTGACCCGCGACCGGCCCTTCCGCAGTCCGCACCATTCCGCCTCCATGGCCGCACTGACCGGGGGCGGGACCCGCGCCAAGCCGGGCGAGGCCTCGCTGGCCCACAATGGCGTGCTGTTTCTGGATGAACTGCCCGAATATTCGGCCCAGGCGCTGGATTCGCTGCGCCAGCCGCTGGAGACGGGCGAGATCGTGGTGGCCCGCGCCAATGCCCACATCCGCTATCCGGCGCGGTTCCAGCTGGTGGCGGCGATGAACCCCTGCCGCTGTGGCCTGGGCGGTGCCGGGCGCGGGGCCTGCGGCAAGGCTCCCCGGTGCCAGCGCGACTATCAGAACCGCATCTCCGGCCCGATGTTCGACCGCATCGACCTGACGGTCGAGGTGCCGCCGGTGACCGCCGCTGACATGGCCCTGCCTCCCCCGTCCGAGGGCACGGCGGAGGCGGCAGCAAGGGTCCATGCCGCTCGCGCCATGCAGGAGGACCGCGTCCGCGCCGCTGGCCTCGACCCGGCCCAGGCCCTGAATGCCCGTTCGGGCGGGGATGTGTTGGACCGGTTCGCCACGCCTGACACGGCGGGGCGCGCCCTGCTGATGCGGGCGGGCGAAGCGGGCAGCCTGACCGCGCGCGGCTGGACCCGGACCCTGCGTCTGGCCCGCACCATCGCCGATCTGGATGGGTCCGAGGGGGTGCTGCGGCGTCACATCGCCGAGGCCCTGATCTATCGCCGCACCACCGTCGGGGCCCAGGCCGATTTCGATCGCCAGACCATGCCTGCTGGCCTGGGGGCGGCGGCCTTCTGATCAACCGGCCTTAACCCCTTCTGTGCCAGGGTCGGCCCATGGCCCCCCGCCCGACCCGAACCCGCAAGACCAGCGCTGCCCCCGAGACCGCCCCGGACACCGCCGGGGCCGCGCCCGAACAGCAGTTCCTGCGCCTGATGAGCCATGAGATGCGCACCCCCCTGAACGGGGTGATCGGCATGCTGGGCCTGTTGTCGCGCACGCGCCTGGATGGGGCCCAGCGGGCCTATGCCGAGGCGGCCCAATCCTCGGCCGAGCACCTGCTGGGGCTGGTCAACGACCTTCTGGACTATGCGCGGCTGGAGGCGGGCAAGCTGGAGTTCGACACCGCCCCCGTCGATGTCGAGGCCTTGGTACGCGGCGTGGCCGAACTGCTCAGCCCCCGCGCCCACGACCGGGGACTGGAGATCGCCTGGTCCGTCGCCGCCGATGTGCCGACCGTGCTGGCCGACGAGGGTCGCCTGCGCCAGGTGCTGTTCAACCTGGCTGGAAACGCCGTCAAATTCACCCCGGAAGGCGGCGTACGGATCGCCGTCTCGGCCGATCCCGCAGGCGATGGCCGCGCCCGCCTGACCTTTGCCGTCGACGACACCGGGCCCGGCGTTCCGGCCGAGGCGCGGGCGCGAATTTTCGAGGAGTTCGGCCATGTCGATGCCTCCGATGCCACCCGCTTTGGCGGGGCCGGGCTGGGGCTGGCGGTCGTCCAGCGGCTGGCCCAGGCCATGGACGGCACGGTCACCGTGACCGACAGGCCCGGCGGCATGGGGGCCCGATTCCGCTTCACCGCCGCCTTCGACGTCGTGGCGGGAGAGGCGCAGCCGTTGCGGCCCCTTCTGGGCCAGGCCGTCGCGGTCCAGTCACCCGACCCGTTCGTGCGCGCCGCCGCCGAGGATCAGATCCGGGCCTGTGGTGGACAGGTATCGCCGACCGCCCCCGTCGTCCTGATCGACCACGCCCTGGCCGCCGCCGAAGGCCGCCCCCTGGCCGCCCGGCCACCACAAGGCCATGCAATCATCCTGCTTCGGCCGTCGCAACGCGACCTGATCGGGCCGTATCGCGCGGCCGGGTTCCACGGCTATCTGATCAAGCCCCTGCGCCGCGAATCCCTCGCCGAGCGTATCCTGGCGGCGGCAGGCTCAGCCGTACCCACGGGCGCGAACGGCACGCCGATGGAGGATGACCGCGTCGCCCCCGCCCGGTTCGCCGGTGTCCGCGTGCTGCTGGTCGAGGACAATCCGGTCGGGGCCTTGCTGGCCCGCACCCTGTTGCGGCGCGAGGGCTGCACGGTCGAGACCGCCGCCACCGGGGACGAGGCGGTCGCCGCCTGCGCCCGCGCGCGCTATGATCTGGTGCTGATGGACATGCGGATGCCGGGCATGGACGGCCCCGCCGCCACCCGCGCCATCCGGGCCACGGGCGACGACACCCCCATCCTGGCCCTGACCGCCAATGCCTTTGCCGAGGACCGCCGGACATGCCTGGAGGCGGGCATGAACGACCACCTGGTCAAGCCGCTGGAGCCGGAACGCCTGCGCGCCGCACTGGCCCGCTGGACGAACCGCTCGGACCGCGCCAAGGTCGCGTCCTGAAGGACGACGCCGGGTGGGCGTCGGGAGACGCATCCATGACCCATACGACGACCCCCGCCAAACCGGCACGCGGCCTGGGTGGCCTGGCGGTCTATGGCGAGCGGCGGGTCTTCGTCATGCTGCTGCTGGGCTTCTCGGCCGGCCTGCCGAACCTGCTGATTTTCGACACCCTGTCGGCCTGGCTGCGCGAAAGCGGCCTGACCCTGGAGGTCATCGGCTTCTTCGCCCTGGCCACCCTCAGCTATTCGCTGAAGTTCATCTGGGCCCCTCTTATCGATCGGACACGCATTCCGATTCTGTCGAATCTTCTGGGGCATCGGCGATCTTGGATGCTGGTCACCCAAGGTGTGATCATCCTGGGCCTGTGGTCCATTGCGGGCCTCAATCCAGCGACGTCGCTGGGAGCTGTAGCCATATTTGCCGTCCTGGTCGGATTCTCCGGGGCGACCCAGGATATCGTGATCGATGCCTGGCGGATCGAGGCCGCAGACGACACGCGTCACGGGGCCATGGCCGCTGCCTATCAGTGGGGCTATCGCATCGCCATCATCGTGGCGGGGGCGGTGCCGCTGGTTCTGGCCGACCTCTACAACTGGAACCTGTCCTATGCCGTGATGGCGGCCCTGATGGGGATTGGCGTGGCCGGGGTGCTGTTCGCGCCGCGTGAGACGGCCCATGTGATCCGCCCCATCCCGGTGGGCGACGTGCCGTCCCGACCGGCGCTGGAGGTTACCGAATGGATCGTGCGGTTGGCGCTGATCCTGATCGCTGCCCTGATCGTCGGCTCGGGCCTGACGGGGCAGGCCGATTTGCTGGCCAGTGCCTTGGGCCTGCTGGGGCAATCCGCAGCGGACGGCGAGACCTTGAAGGCGGCCTGGAGCGCCAAGCCCGACGGCACCTACTACCAGGTCGCGGCCACCTTTGGGGGCCTGGGCCTGCTGGTTCTGGCCTGCTGGCCCATCCCCCGCGTGCCCACGCGGCCGGGGGCCTATCTCGCCGGATCTTTTGGTGCGCCGCTGAGGGATTTCTATGTCCGGTTTGCCGGTGTCGCGACCCTGATCCTGGCCCTGATCTGCGTCTATCGGCTGGCGGATTTCGTGCTGAACATCATGAACCCCTTCTATCTGGACCTGGGGTTCACCAAGACCGAACTGGCCGAGGTGCGGAAGGTGTTCGGGGTCGTCATGACCACGCTTGGCGTCTTCATCGGCGGATGGTCGGTGGCGCGACTGGGGCTGATCCGCACCATGGTGATCGGCGCCTTCATGAGCCCGGTATCCAACCTCGTGTTCGCCTGGCTGGCGACACAGGGACCGGATTTGGGGGCCCTGACCATTGCCATCGGCGTGGACAACATCGCCACCGGATACGCGGGCACGGCCCTTATTGCCTATATGTCCAGCCTGACCTCCCTGGGGTTCACCGCGACCCAGTATGCGCTGTTCAGCTCCCTCTATGCCCTGCCCGGCAAGCTGATCGCCTCCCAGTCCGGCCGGATCGTCGAGGGGTCGGCCCGTGCGGCGGAGGCCGGGGGACTGTTCGCGCCGCTGAAGGGTCTGTTCGTCACTCTGCCAGCCGGGTCTCTGGTGCAGGGGGCAGCAACCAGCGGCGTCAGCCCGGCGGCCCTGGGGGCGGGCTATGTCGTGTTCTTCCTGTATTCGACGATCATCGGCGTCTTCGCCATCGCCCTGGCCTTCGTCGTGGCCGCCAAACAGACTGCGATCCAGGCGCGCCAGACCGATCAGACCGCCGTCGATGCGACCGAGGCCCAGCCCTCCTGATATGATCCGCCGACCGGCTACAGCTCGGTCGGCGGCACGGCAGTCGTCAGGACGGGGCGGGTCTCCACCAGCGGCTCCATCGATCGCTCCACCGCCGGGGTCGGGTGAGGCGGAGTGACCTCGTCCTCGGGCTCGAACTCGACGCTGATCCCCTCTTCATAGGCGGCGAAGGTGGCAGCGGTGATGATCTCGCTGACCGAGGCCCCCAGCGACACGATCTGAACCGACTTCTCCAGCCCGACCAGCAGCGGCCCGATGACCGTGGCCCCGCCAAGCGCCTGCACCAGCTGGCTGGAGATGGCCGCCGAATGCAGGGCCGGCATGACCAGGATGTTGGCGTCGCGGCTCAGGCGCATGAACGGATAGTTGGCGCGCAGGCCCGGATCCAGCGCCAGCTCGGGCGGCATTTCCCCCTCATATTCGAAGTCGACGCCGCGCTGATCCAGGATGCGGATCGCCTCGCGCACCTTTTCGCCCCGCTCGCCGGGAGGATTGCCGAAGGTCGAATAGGACAGGAAGGCGACGCGCGGCGTGCGCCCCAGCTTCCGGACCGTGGCCGCCGCCTGGATGGCGATCTCGGCCAGTTCCTCGGCGCTGGGCAGCTCGTGGATCGAGGTATCGGCCACAAACAGGGTGCGGCCCTTGGCCAGCACGATCGACAGGCCGATCAGGCTTTCCTTCACGTCCAGAACGCGGCGGACCTCCTTCAGCACCATGTTGAAGTTGCGGGTCGTGCCGGTCACCACCGCATCGGCATCGCCGCGCGCCAGCATGGAGGCGGCGAAATAGTTGCGGTCCTGGTTGATCATCCGCTGCACGTCGCGCTTCAGATAGCCCCGGCGCTGCAGCTTGGCATACAGGAAGTCGGTGTATTCGGCGTTCTTGTCCGAGACGCGGGCGTTGACGATCTCGATGCCCAGGCTGTCGAAATCCAGGCCTGCCTCGGCGGCATTGCGGCGGATCAGATCCTCGCGGCCCAGCAGGATCGGCGTGCCCAGCTCGGCCTGTTTGAAGGCCCAGGCCGCACGGATCACGGTCGATTCCTCCCCCTCGGCGAAGACGACCCGCTTGTTCGGCGCCGCGCGCACGGCCGAACTGATCTTCTGCATCAGGGCCGCCGACGGATCGACCCGCTCGCGCAGGCGGGCGCGGTACGCATCCATGTCGTCGATACGGACCCGGGCCACGCCGCTGTCCATCGCCGCCTGGGCGACGAAGGGCGGAATGTACCAGATCAGGCGCGGATCGAAGGGGGTCGGGATGATGTAGTCGGGGCCGAACTTCAGCTTGCGCCCGCGATAGGCCACGGCCACCTCGTCCGGCACGTCCTCGCGCGCCAGCTGGGCCAGGGCCTGGGCGCAGGCGATCTTCATCTCGTGGTTCACACGCCGGGCCCGCACGTCCAGCGCCCCGCGGAAGATGTAGGGAAAGCCCAGGACATTGTTGACCTGGTTCACATAGTCAGAGCGTCCGGTGGCGACGATGGCGTCCGACCGCACGGCCTTGACCTCTTCGGGCGTGATCTCCGGATCGGGATTGGCCATGGCGAAGATGATCGGATTGGGGGCCATGGAGGCGATCATGGACGGGGTGATGGCCCCCTTGGCCGACAGGCCCAGCACCACATCGGCCCCGACCATAGCCTCGGCCAGAGTCCGGTGCGGCGTATCGGTGGCATGGACCGACTTCCACTGGTCCATGGCGACCTGGCGACCGCGATAGACGACACCGTCCAGGTCCACGACCGTGGTGTTCTCGTGCTTGACGCCCAGCGACTTCATCAGGCTGATCGAGCTGAGGCCCGCCGCCCCGGCCCCGACCAGCACCAGTCTGACATCCTCCATCCGCCGCCCGGTGATGTGGCAGGCGTTGATTAGGCCGGCAGTCGAGATGATGGCCGTGCCATGCTGGTCGTCATGGAAGACGGGAATGTCCAGCAGGTCCTGAAGTTCGCTCTCGATGATAAAGCATTCCGGGGACTTGATGTCCTCCAGATTGATGCCGCCCCAGGTGTCGCCGATGTTCTTGACGACGGTGATGAACTCTTCGGGGTTGGTCGTCTTGACCTCGACGTCGAAGCTGTCGACGTCGGCAAAGCGTTTGAAGAGCACGCATTTGCCCTCCATCACCGGCTTGGAGGCCATGTGGCCCAGATTGCCCAGGCCCAGGATGGCCGTGCCGTTCGAGATCACCGCGACCAGATTGCCCTTGGACGTATAGTCATAGGCCCGGTCCGGATCGGCGGCGATCGCGCGCACCGGCACCGCCACCCCCGGCGAATAGGCCAGCGACAGGTCCCGCTGGGTCGCCATCGGCTTGATGGGGGCCATAGAGATCTTCCCCGGCGCCGGCAGCCGGTGGAAATCCAGGGCATCCTCGTCGGAAAACGTCTGTTTGTCGGTCTGGTCGGGCATGGGTTCGCGTCGGCTCGTCAGGGAGGCCTGAACCCTAGAGGGGCATCCCTTAAGGAACAACCGCAGTCGCGCGCCGGGCGCTATGGATCAGGCCGAAAGCCGTCCCGTCCGCTCGACCTCGACCGGTCCGGTCATCAGCACATGGTCGGTCGCCTCGTCCCAGTCGATGACCAGCTCGCCGCCGTCGACCACCACCGTGGCCCGCCGCGCCGACAGGCCCCGCCGCGCCGCCGCGACCAGGGCCGCACAGGCCCCCGTGCCGCAGGCCCGCGTCAGCCCCGCCCCCCGTTCCCATACCCGCAATCGGATACGGTCAGGGGCCAGAACGTGGGCAAAGCCGACATTGACCCCTTGCGGAAACAGCGGGTGATGCTCGATCAGCGAACCAGTGCCGCGCACGAAAGCGTCGTCCGGCACATGGTCCATGAAGAAGACGACGTGCGGATTGCCCATGGAGACGGCCCCCGGCGTATGCAGCACCGGATCGTCGATCGGCCCGACCTGAAGCTCGATCCCCCGCGTGTCCATGTCCTCGGCGAGAGGGATTTCGGCCCAGTCCAGCCGCGGCCGACCCATATCGACCTCTATTTGCGCCGCGGTCGTCGGCCCTGCGGGACCTCCCGATCCGACGCGGCCTGAAATCTGCGCCGCGGTCGTCGGCCCTGCGGGACCTCCCGATCCGACGCGGCCTGACACCCGTCGCGCCGTCGTCGGCCCACCCAGGGTGTCGATGGTGACCTGATCCTTGCCGGTCGATTCCATCAGCATCCAGCCGACGCAGCGCAGGGCATTGCCGCAGGTCTCGACCACGCCGCCATCGGCATTCCACACCCGCATGAAGGCATCGGCCCGGTCCGAGGGCGCGATGGCGATCAGCTGGTCACAGCCCTGCCCCGTTGCCCGATCCGAAATCGCACGTGCCTGCTCGGCCGTGGGCGCGAACGGCTCGGTCAGGGCGTCGACGACGACGAAGTCGTTGCCGGCCCCATTCATCTTGACGAAGGGTCGGGTCATGGGACCGCATATAGGCCGGGACGGTTTCTTGCGCGAGCGACGCAGGCTATCGGTGGAGCATGAGCCTGTCGTCACCGACCGAAAAATCCGAAGGATTGCGCCTGCGGGCCCGGCTGAGGGCCCTTTATCACGGCACCTCCCACACCGCCGTGCGGTTCCGGGTGGCGGTCCTGGTCATCGACCTGGCCATCATCGCCTTCTTCATCGCCGGCCCGATCCTCAAGGAAGGCGGGATCGTCTTCTATATCGTCGACTATATGATCGCGACCCTGCTGGCAGCCGATCTGGCGGCGCGGGCCTGGTGCTATTCCAACATCAGGGACTGGCTGAAGAAGCCGATCGTCTGGATGGACCTGTTCATCCTGGCCACCCTGCTGTTCCCGGCGTGGCTGTTCAGCCTGGGCTTCCTGCGCGTGCTGCGGCTGTGGACCCTGATCAACTCGGACTTCTTCTGGCGCACGATCGGGCGGCGCTATGACGATACGCGGGTGGAGGACGTGACCAAGGCCCTGGTCGCCCTGGTGACCTTCGTCTTCGTGGCGACCGGCTTTGTCTACACCAGCTTTCTGGGACAGGCTGAGGGGCTCAGCGGCTATGTCGATGCCCTTTATTTCACGGTGACCAGCCTGACCACCACCGGCTATGGCGACATCCTGCTGCCCGGCACCTGGGGCCGGGTCGTGTCGATCGTCATCATGCTGACCGGGGTGACCCTGTTCGTGCGGGTGGGCCAAACCCTGTTGCGGCCGCACAAGGTCCGCTTTCCCTGCGACCGCTGCGGGCTGCAGGTCCACGACCCGGACGCGGTCCACTGCAAGGCGTGCGGCAATCTGCTGTGCATCCCCGACGACGGCGGCCACTGAGCCGGGCTTGCCGGGGCGAGGCAGGAGCTTAAGGTGCGCCTTCCCCTGTATCGAGGCCTTCGTCCATGACCCGTTCCCGCTCGCTCGTCCTGCTACTTGCCGCCACCGCCCTTTCGACCTCCCTTGCGAGCGTGACCATGGCCCAGACGACCCCCAACCCCCCGCTCGAGCCCGGGGCCTTTGCCACCTCGGACGCGACCGACCCCTATCTGTGGCTCGAAGAGATCGAGGGCGATCGGGCCATGGCCTGGGTCGAGGCGCAGAATACCCGCACCCTGGGCATACTTCAGGGCGACCCCCGCTATCAGCCCCTGCACGATCAGGCCCTGGCCATCCTGGAGTCGCGCGACCGCATCCCCCAGCCCGGCCTGAACCGAGACGGCACAGTCGACAACTTCTGGCAGGACGCCACCCATGTGCGCGGGATTTGGCGGCGCACGACCCTGGACAGCTATCGGACCCAGGCCCCCGAATGGGAGACCATCCTGGACATCGACGCCCTGTCGGCGGCCGAGGGCAAGAACTGGGTCTATAAGGGCGTCACCTGCCTGCCGCCCGAAGAACGCCTGTGTCTGGTGTCCCTGTCGGACGGGGGCAAGGACGCCACCACATTGCGTGAGTTCGACAGCGTCAGCCGCACCTTCGTCGAGGGCGGCTTCAACCTGGCGGAATCCAAGGGGGAGGCCAGCTGGCTCGACGCCGATACCCTGCTGATCGCGCGCGACTTCGGCGAGGGCACCATGACCTCGTCCGGCTATCCGATGGTGGTCAAGCGCCTCAGCCGGGGCCAGTCGATCGATCAGGCCGTGGAGCTGTTCCGGGGCGAGGAGACCGACGTCCTGGTCGGTGCCCGTGTGCTGCGCGACGCGGACGGGGCGATTCAGGCCACACTGATCCAGCGTGCGATCAATTTCGACGACAATGAATTCCACTGGCTGCGGCCCGACGGCAGCCTGACCCGCCTGTCACTGCCCGAGCGGACGGACATCGAGGCCCTGGTGGGCGGGCAGATGGTGTTCACCACCAAACAGGCCTGGACCGCGCCCTCGGGCCAGGCGTTCCAGCCGGGCGATGTGATCGCCTATCCGCTCCAGGCCTGGCTGGCCGATCCGGCCACGACCGCAACCCTGGTGCTGCGTCCTGGCCCGCGCGAGGCGGTGGAAGGCATCACGGCCACCCGCAACCGCCTGGTCGTGGCCCTTTATGAAAACGTGCGCGGCGGGGTCTATGTCTATCAGCCGACCGATGCCGGTGCGTGGACCCGCACCCGGATGGACCTGCCCCAGGACATCGCCATCAACCTGGGCTCGGCCTCGGACGCCGACGACCGGGTCTTCGTCAATGTCACCGGCTATCTGAACCCGTCCAGCCTGTGGCTCGCCGATGCGGCGACGGGTGAGGCAACGAGCCTTAAATCCCTGCCCGAGCAGTTCGAGACCGAGGGCCTCGTGGTGCACCAGTATGAAGCCCGCTCGGCCGACGGCACGATGATCCCCTATTCGGTCGTGCACCGGGCCGACATGCCGATGGACGGCTCCAACCCCACGCTGCTGTACGGCTATGGCGGCTTTCAGATCTCCAACCTGCCCGGCTATTCGGCCACGGTGGGCAAGCTGTGGCTGGAGCGGGGCGGCGTCTATGTGCGGGCCAACACCCGCGGTGGCGGCGAGTTCGGACCGGCCTGGCACCAGGCGGCCCAGCAGCAGAACCGCCAGCGCGCGCATGAGGATTTCCAGGCCGTGGCCGAAGACCTGATCGCGCGGGGCATCACCTCCCAGCCGCGCCTGGGCGTCATGGGCGGCAGCCAGGGCGGCCTGTTCATGGGGGCGATGCTGACCCAGCGGCCGGACCTGATCAACGGGGCCATCATCGCCGTGCCCCTGTTCGACATGCTTCGCTTCCACAAGCTGCTGGCCGGGGCCTCCTGGCGCGCCGAATACGGCGACCCGGACATTCCCGAACAGCGCGCCTGGATCCAGGCCTATTCGCCCTATCAGAACCTGCGCGCCGGCCAGCCCTATCCCGAGGTCTTCATCCACACCTCGACCAAGGACGATCGCGTCCATCCCGGCCATGCCCGAAAGGCGGCGGCCCGCCTGATGGAGCTGGGCTATCCGGTGCTGTTCTATGAAAACACCGACGGCGGCCACGCGGCCAGCGCGAACCTGCGCGAATCCGCCCGCCGCATCGCGCTGGAATACACCTATCTCAGCCGCCGCCTGATGGACGATCCGGCACAGGAATAGGGGTCCTCTGCCCGTCCCGGTCGCTACGGCGGCCGGGACATTCAGCCCGGCCGGAAACAAGAAAAGCCCGGTCGCGGGGACCGGGCTTTCTCGAAACGACTGGAGCGGGCGAAGAGATTCGAACTCTCGACCCCAACCTTGGCAAGGTTGTGCTCTACCACTGAGCTACGCCCGCACTTCAGTCGGAGGCGGGCGTATAGCGGAGGTGCCGGACCCCTCGCAAGTCCCCTGCAGCACAATTCCTGAATCTATCGTGACATCATGCGCATGGGGGCTCAAGCCGAGAGGCTCCGAGAGCCGCGCGATAGCCCCGAGCACGGCTGCGCTCAAGCCGCGAGACTCCGCGCGCCGAGCATAGCGCCCAACCCCTTCCGATCAACGAGGCGCCAGGCGGATCGCGCCGTCCAGGCGGATGCATTCGCCGTTGATATAGACGTTCTGCGCCAGATGCAGGACCAGCGACGCATAGTCGGCCGGGGTGCCCAGGCGTTTGGGGAAGGGAATGGCGGCGGCCAGGGCGTCCTGAACCTTCTGGTCCATGCCGGCCATCATCGGCGTCCACATGATGCCCGGCAGGATGGTGTTGACCCGGATGCCCTCGGACGACAGGTCGCGTGCGACCGGCAGGGTCATGGCATAGACCCCGCCCTTGGACGCCGAATAGGCCGCTTGGCCGATCTGGCCGTCCTGGGCCGCCACCGACGCCGTGTTGACGATCAGGCCACGCTCGCCGTCAGCCATCGGCTCGGCCGAGGCCATGCCCAGGGCCGACTGGCTCAGCACCCGGAAGCTGCCGAACAGATTGATCCGCACGGTCCGCTCGAAGCTGGCCATGTCGTGGGCCCGCAGGGAGCCGTCTTCGCGTTTGCGGCTGACGGTCTTCTGGCCCGTGGCGATGCCGGCGCAGTTGACGGTCAGGCGCTCCTGGCCATGGGCGGCGCGCGCCTTGGCGAAACCGGCGGCCACGTCCTCGTCCGACGTCACGTCGACGGCGCAGAAGATCCCGCCGATCTCGGCCGCGACGGCCTCGCCGCGCTCGGCATTCATGTCGAATAGGGCGACCTTGACCCCCTGGGCCGCCAGCGCCCGCGCCGTGCCCTCGCCCAGGCCCGAGGCCCCACCCGTCACCACCGCTGCGATCGACCCGTCGAGTTTCATGGCGTCTGCCCCTATATGTTTTGAACCGAAGATTTACCGCAGGGCTTTAGCCGCCATGACCGCGAATGCCAAACCGACCCCGCAAGACGCCATCGACCCCGCCAAAGCGCTGGTTCCCCAGGTGCTGCAGGTGAACGAGGCGCGGGTCAAAACCGGCTTCTGGCCCAAGGTGACGCGCACCGCAGCCTCCATCCCCTTCGCCGACCGTCTGGTCAGCGTCTATTACGCCGCACGCGATCCCCAGACCCCGGCAGCGGCCAAGGGCATCATGCTGGGGGCCCTGGCCTATTTCGTCCTGCCCGTCGATGCCATTCCCGACGTCCTGGCCGGGATCGGCTTCACCGACGACGCCGCCGTCATCACCGCCGTGATCGCCACCCTGGGAGCCAATATCCGCCAGCGGCACACTGAGGCGGCGCGTCAGGCCCTGGCGCGGCTCAAGGGCCGCTAAGGGCCGCTGAGGGCCGCTGAGTCTCAGCTTTCGACCGTCACCACGATCTTGCCCATGGCCGTGCGGTCGCCCAGGGCCTGGATCGCCTCATGCGCCCGCTCCAGCGGGAAGGTGCGGCTGATGCGCGGGCGGATCTTCTTTTCGGACCACAGCCGCATGAGATCGGCCATGTTGGCGGCATGGGCGGCCGGATCGCGCATGACCGCTGCGCCCCAGAAGACGCCGATCACGGCGACCGACTTCAGCAGGGTCAGGTTCAGCGGCAGGGCCGGAATGCCCGCCGGGAAGCCCACCACCAGATAACGCCCGCACCAGTCCATGGCGCGCAGGGCCGGTTCGGCATAGTCGCCGCCGACCGCATCATAGACGACATCGGCCCCGTCCCGGCCCGAGGCCAGCTTCAGCTCGCCCGACAGCGCCTTCTGGGCCGCCTTGTCCATCGGCCCGGACGGATAGATCAGGCCGTTGTCGGCCCCCAGTTCCAGGGCGAACTCGACCTTGTCGTTGGTCGAGGCGGCGGCGACCACATGGGCCCCCATGGCCTTGCCCAGTTCGACGGCGGCAGCCCCCACGCCCCCGGCGGCCCCCAGCACCAGCAGGGTCTCGCCCGGCTGCAGCTTCGCCCGGTCCTTCAGGGCGTAATAGCTGGTGCCATAGGTCATGATCAGGGCGGCCCCCTCCTCGAACGACATGCCGTCCGGCATCTTGACCACCGAGGCGGCGGGCACGGCGATCCGCTCCACCAGTCCGCCCCAGCCGGGCACGGCGATGACCCGGTCGCCCTTGAACACGCCCTTGACGCCCTCGCCCACGGCCTCGACCACCCCAGCGATCTCCGCGCCCGGCGAGAAGGGACGTGCAGGCTTGAACTGATATTTGTCCTCGATGATCAGGGTGTCGGGAAAGTTGATGCCGACCGCCTTCACCTCGATCACCACCTCGCCCTTCATCGGCGTGGGATCCAGCACATCCTCGACCACCAGGGTTTCCGGGCCACCGGGGGTCTTGGACAGGACAGCGCGCATCTTTGGTCTCGCTTTGCTCGAGGGCCTACCGCGCGTTCGCGCTGTTTCAGGCCGGTGTGTAGGGCGTTGGTTTTTTGTTCGCGCAAACGCTAATCAGCGGCAGGCCCGAAGGAAAGAGGCCATTGCAGGAGATGCCCCATGACCCGACCCGCCCTCATCCTGCACGGCGGAGCCGGGGCCCGGCGCGAGAAGAACTATGACCGCGAGGTCGTCCACATGCGCGCCGTCGTCGAAGCGATGCGGGACCGCCTGCTATCGGGGGCCAGCGCCCTGGACGTCGTGGTCGAGGCGGTGACGATGCTGGAGGATTCGGGCCTCTATGTCGCCGGACGCGGCGCCTCGCCCAATCTGGCCGGGGCGTTCGAACTGGATGCCAGCCTGATGGACGGGACCACGGGCAAGGCCGGGTCGGTGGCCGCCCTGCAGGGCTTCACCAACCCCATTCGTGTGGCCCGCGCCGTGATGGACCACACGCCGCACGTCATGCTGGCGGGCGAGGGGGCGGCCCTTTTCGCGCTCGACCAGGGGCTGGACCGCATCGGCGACGAGGCCGAATGGTTCACCCGCGCAGGCCAGGGGGAGGATAACCACCCGCCGGGCACTCTCAGCCACGGCACGGTCGGCTGCTGCGTGCTGGACAGCCAGGGGCGGCTTGCGGCGGGCACCTCGACCGCCGGGGTGTTCGGCAAGATGCCGGGACGGGTCGGTGACACCCCCCTTCCCGCGGCAGGCACCTGGGCCGACGGCCAGGTCGCGGCCTCGGCCACCGGCCAGGGTGAATATTTCATCCGCACCGCCGCCTGCGCCCGCTTGGCCTGGCAGGTCGAGGCTGGTCAGACGCTGGATGTCGCGGCGCGGGGGGTGATCGACCGCATCGGGGCCCTGGGCGGAGACGGCGGCCTGATCGCCCTGGACCGCGAGGGCCGCATCGCCCATCCGTTCAACAGCCAGGGCATGAAGCGGGCCTGGCTGACGCCGGAGGGTGAAATCGGGGTCGAGGTCTTCGGTCGCTGATCAGAGGGCGGCTATTGCGCCGCCAGGGCCTCGCGCTGGCGTGCGACCTCGGCGTCCTGGGCGGCCCGCTGCTCGGCCAGGTTCCGCTCGATCTGCAGCAGTTCGCGGTTCTTCTGGTCCGAGGCCTGGGCCCGGGTGACGCCTTCGGGGCGGCCTGTGATGTCCGGCAGATAGATGGGCGTGACACACCGCCGTTCTTCCTCATACCACCACTGACCCTTGGCGGCGCAGCGCTGTTCCGGTTCGACCTGGAACCGCTGAAACGCCACAGCGCCCAGAGCCAGTAGGCCGAACGTCAGGACAAACAGGACGCCCAGGCGCTGGAACGTAAGAAAGCGGTTCATTGTCGCAGTCCGAGATAAGCATCGCCGAAACGATGAGGTTCGAGCCGACCGGAGTTGACCCAAGGTTACATTGACAGACCTTTCAGGCCGTTCCATTGCCTCGCCCAGGATTCTGGCGATTTCACGGATAGACCCATGAAGGTTCTCGTCCCCGTCAAACGGGTGATCGACTATAACGTCAAGGCCCGCGTCAAGGCGGACCAGTCGGGCGTCGACCTGGCCAACGTCAAGATGAGCATGAACCCCTTCGACGAAATCGCCGTCGAAGAGGCCGTTCGCCTGAAGGAAGGCAAGGAACATCACGCCGCCGGGACTGCGACGGAGATCGTCGTCGTCTCCATCGGCGTGACCCAGGCCCAGGAGACGATCCGCACCGCCCTGGCCATGGGCGCGGACCGTGGCATCCTGATCCAGTCCGACGCCGACCTGGAGCCGCTGGCCGTGGCCAAGCTGCTGAAGGCCGTGGTCGAGGAAGAAAAGCCGGACCTGGTCCTGCTGGGCAAACAGTCGATCGACGGCGACAATAATGCCGTGGGCCAGATGCTGGCCGCCCTGCTGGACTGGCCCCAGGCCACCTTCGCCTCCAAGATCGAGATCGCGGACGGCAAGGCGAAAGTGACGCGCGAGATCGACGGCGGGCTTCAGACCATCGCCGCGACCCTGCCGGCCGTGGTCACGGTGGACCTGCGCCTGAACACGCCGCGCTATGCCTCCCTGCCCAACATCATGAAGGCCAAGAAGAAGGAGATCGCCATGAAGGCGGTCGCCGACTATGGCACCGATGCCGCCCCGCGCCTGAAGGTGCTCAAGGTCACCGAGCCGCCCAAGCGTTCGGCCGGGATCAAGGTGGCCGACGCCGCCGAACTGGTATCCAAGCTCAAGACTGCGGGAGTGCTGTAAGATGGCCATCCTCGTCATCGCCGATCACGACGGCACCGCCGTTCGCGACACCACCCACAAGACCGTCACGGCCGCCCAGGGGCTGGGGGGCGACATCGACATCCTGGTCGTCGGACAGGGGGCTCAAGGCCCGGCCGATTCCGCCGCCAGGATCGCCGGCGTCCGCAAGGTGCTGCTGGCCGAAAGCGCCGAACTGGCCAAGGGCCTGGCCGAGGCCGTCGAGGCCGTCGTCCTGACCCTGGCTGGCGGCTATGACGCCATCCTGTCGCCCGCCACCATGGACGGCAAGAATTTCATGCCCCGGATCGCCGCGCGTCTCGACGTCGCCCCGATCTCGGACATCATCGAGGTGGTGTCGGCCGACACCTTCGTGCGGCCCATCTATGCTGGCAACGCCCTGGAGACGATCCAGACCTCGGACGCCAAAAAGGTCATCACCGTGCGCCCGACCGCCTTTGCCCCCGCGGCCGAGGGCGGCTCGGCCTCCGTCGAGACCGTGGCCGGGGCCGATGCGCCCAAGACCGACTTCATCGGCGACGAGATGGTCAAGTCCGACCGTCCCGAACTGGGCGCGGCCAAGATCGTCGTCTCCGGCGGGCGGGCCCTGGGCTCGGCCGAGGAATTCCACGCCGTCATGGACCCCCTGGCCGACAAACTGGGTGCCGCCGTCGGCGCCTCGCGCGCCGCTGTGGACGCCGGCTATGCCCCGAACGACTATCAGGTCGGCCAGACCGGTAAGGTCGTGGCCCCCGGCCTCTATATCGCCATCGGCATTTCCGGCGCGATCCAGCACCTGGCCGGGATGAAGGATTCCAAGGTCATCGTCGCCATCAACAAGGATGCCGACGCCCCGATCTTCCAGGTCGCGGACTATGGCCTGGTCGGCGACTACAAGACCATCGTGCCCGAACTGATGTCCGCCCTGGGCTGACTGCGTTCTCCTCCCCATCGCAACGCGATGGGGAGGTGGCGCGGCGGCTGCCAAGCCGCCGTGACAGAGGGGGAAACTGTCGTATCAGACAGGCACCTTACCTCCACCATCCCCTCGCCCCCTCCGTCACGACGCGTGCCGCGCCGTGCCACCTCCCCACGTCAAGACGTGGGGAGGAGACGATCACGACCGGTGGTGGATCGCTTCGTCCACTCAGTCCATCAACTGTTGCGCCAGATAGACATAGTGGCGAGCCCAGCGCCGGGCATTGGCCACCGGGTCGGCGTCGTTGGAATGCCCCCCCGCCGTCTCTTCGTAATAGAGGTGGTCGTGGCCCATGGCCCCCAGGCGCGCCGCGAACTTGCGAGCATGGCCGGGGTGGACCCGATCATCGCGGGTGTTGGTGGTGATATAGACGCGCGGATAATCAACGTCCGGCCGCAACTGTTGATAGGCCGAATAGCCCGCGATCCAGGCCGCTTCCTCGGGGATGCGCGGATCGCCATACTCCCCGATCCAGGACGCCCCGGCCGGCAGCTCGTGATAGCGCAGCATGTCGATCAGCGGGCTTTCGATCACCGCCGCATTGAACAGTTCCGGATGCTGGGTGATCGAGACAGACGTCAGGACCCCGCCGTTGGACCGGCCATAGATGCCCAGGCGACGCGGACTGGTGATGCCGCGATCGATCAGGTCCTCGGCCACCGCCGCGAAATCGTCGAAGGCCAGTTGGCGGTTCTCGTTCAGCACCGCCTGGTGCCACTGCGGGCCGAACTCGCCGCCGCCGCGGATATTGGCCTGGACGAAGACCCCGCCGTTCTCCAGCCACAGCTTGCCCATCTCGGGCTTGTAGGCTGGCGGGAAGCTGACCTGGAAGCCGCCATAGCCGAACAGGATGGTCGGCGCCGGGCCGCGCATCTCGCGTGGACGGGTGACGAAATAGGGGATCTTCGTCCCGTCCGACGACGTCGCCTCAAACTGCTCGGTCACATGGGTCGAGGCCTCGAATTTGGCCGGGGCCGAGCGCAGGACCTCCAGATCGGCCTGCCCGACGTCCATCAGGCTCAGCGTCGGCGGCGTCAGAAAGCCCTGGGTCGAAACGAAGGCGCGGCCAGAGCTGCGCGACACGTCGCCCAGACCCACGGCGCTGTTGTCCGGAACGGCGGCGTCACGGCGGACCCATCCGCTGGGGGTGTCTGAGAACACCGCCAGGCGGCCCCGCACATTGTCGCTGAGACCGACGATCAGGGCCTGGTCTGTGACCCGGACATCGCTGATCGACTGGCGCGGGCCAGGCGTGAATGAAAAGGCACGCGACGGCGGCAGTGCCGAATGGTCCACACCCGCCATCAGGGCGTTGAATGGCACGACCGCCAGGGTGCCAGCCGACACCGGCTGCCAGCCCGGAATGCCCGGCGTCCAGTCCTGCTCGGCGGTCAGAACCAGCCGATCGCCGATGATGCCATGCAGGTCCACCCGGTCGGGCAGGCTCAGCCGTTGCGGCGCGGTTCCCGGGCTCCAGGCCCAAGTCTCGGCATTGAAGGTGTCGAGCGGGCGGCGGAACACCACGGCCTGCAGTCCGCCAGCACCATCCCGGAAAACCACCGGACTGACGCCATATCCCCCGTCGCCCTGTTCGCCGCGATAGATTTCGGTGGCCTGGGCCAGGGTCTGGCCGCGCGCCAGCGACTTGACGATGAAGGGATAGCCGCTCTCGGTCAGGGTGCCGGGGCCGAAATCGGTGGCGACCAGAAGCGTATTCTGGTCCAGCCAGCTGATCCGGTGCTTGCCCTCGGGCAGGACGAACCCGTCCGCAATGAACGCCCTGGTGGTCAGATCGAACTCACGCACCACCACCGCGTCCTTGCCGCCATCCGACAGATTGATCAGGCAGCGGGTCTCGTCCGGAGCCAGACAGGCGGCCCCCTTGAACACCCAGTCGCGCCCCTCGGCCCTAGCCAGGGCGTCGATGTCCAGAAGCGTCTCCCACTGGGTGTCCGCCGACGCATAGGAGGCCAGCGTCGTGCGGCGCCAGACGCCCTTGGGATTGGTCGCGTCCTGCCAGAAATTGCCGATGCCGTCGCCCAGGAAGGCCGGGGCCGGAATGCGGTCCGTCGCCGTCAGGATGGCCTCGGCCTGACCGCGAAAGGTCTCATAGCGGGGATCGCCGGTCAGGGCGTCCAGGCTGGCCCGGTTCTCGGCCGCGACAAAGGCCATGGCCTCGGCCCCGTCCACCTGTTCCAGCGCCAGGTGGTCGTCCGCCGCCCGCACGCCTGCGGGCGACAGATCGGCGGGGAAATGGGGCGGCGGCGCCCGCTCTGCCGTCTGGACCACGGGGGCCGATCCCGTCTGCGCCGTGGCGCAGGCCCCCAGCAACAGGGCCGGAATGGCGGCGGACAGGATCAATCGGTTCATGACGCTCTACTCTCAAGCCGCCCCGCGCGGGGCCTCACATCGTTGAACGCAAGGGTGTCAGGAAGCCGAACCCTCGTCGAGAGGCCTCGGCTCACCTGTTGGGCAACCATTGATTCTGGAGGGCGCGACCGACCGACGCGTCAGTCGAAGATGTCGAAGATGCTGTCGCGCTTCTTTTTCTTGTAGCGATAGTCGTCATCATCGCGATAGCGCGGCTCGGGCCTGCGGTCGTCGCGATAGGACGGCTGACCACCCCAGGGCTGCGAATGGGCCTGGGCCTGCGGCGGCGGCGCGGGCTGGACGTACGGCTGGGGCGCGGCCTGCTGGGGCACGGAGGCGCGGCCTTCGTCGGTCGCGGCGGTCATCAGCTTTTCCAGCTCGCCGCGATCCAGCCAGACGCCCCGGCAGGTGGGGCACATGTCGAACTGGACGCCGGCGCGTTCCAGCGTCTGCATCGGCGCATCGTCGTTGGGGCACATCAAAAGGGGCATGTCGGGGTCCGGGCTAGGTCGTTGAAACGATGCGGTCCGACATCGCGCACTGAAGGTCAGCACGCCAGAGGGGCCCGGTCCGCAGCCCTGAACCTAGGCAGGGCGGGGCTCTGCTTCAAGCGCCGTATCGCCCTGGCGTCAGCAAGCCTGCCCCGCCGCCCAGCCCGAGGACCAGGCCCACTGAAAATTATAGCCGCCCAGCCAGCCGGTCACATCCACCGCCTCGCCGATGAAGAACAGGCCCGGCACCGTCGTCGCCATCATCGTCTGCTGGTCCAGCGCCGCCGTATCGACCCCGCCCAGGGTCACCTCGGCCGTGCGATACCCCTCCGATCCCACCGGCTTGACGGTCCAGGCGTTCACCGCCGCGTCCAGGCGGCGCAGGGTCTTGTCGCCCAGCTCGGCCAGCTTGCCCCGCACGCCCTCGCGCCCACAGACGTTTTCGGCCAGGCGGCGCGGCACGATATGGCCCAGGGCCGTATGCACCATCTGCTTGCCGTTCTCCTCCTTCGCCGCCTTCAGCCCGGCATGGATGTCGGTGCCTGGCGCCATGGACAGGGCGATCGCCTCTCCCTCGCGCCAGTAGGAACTGATCTGCAGGATCGCCGGACCGCTCAGGCCGCGATGGGTGAACAACATGGCTTCTTTGAAGGTGGGCCTATCGCCCTCCGCCACTCCGACCACCGCCTCGACCGCCACCCCGGCCAGGTCCCTCGTCTGCTCCAGCAGGCCGGTCTCAAAGGTCAGGGGCACCAGGGCCGGGCGGGTCTCGGTGACCCGCAGCCCGAACTGGCGCGCGAGGTCATAGGCCCAGCCCGTCGCCCCCATCTTGGGGATCGACTTGCCGCCCGTCGCCACGATCAGGGAGGCGCAGGCCACCCGGCTGCCGTCCGACAGCTCGACCTCGAACCCCGCCCCGGCCCGCTGGACCCCCGCCACCGACACACCCAGCGACAGCACCGCCCCCGCCGCGCGCATGTCGTCGGTCAGCATCCGCACGATCTGTTTGGCGCTGTCGTCGCAGAACAGCTGACCCAGGGTCTTCTCGTGCCAGGCGATGCCCGCCCGATCCACCCGTTTGACGAAGTCGTGCTGGGTGAACCGCCTCAGGGCCGAGGTGGCGAACCGCGGGTTCTCGCCCAGGAAATTGCCCGGTCCCGTCCCCAGATTGGTGAAGTTGCACCGCCCCCCGCCCGAGATGCGGATCTTCTCGCCGGGGCTGCGGGCATGGTCCACCACCCGCACCGACCGCCCCCGCCGCCCCGCCTCCAGCGCACACATCATCCCCGCCGCACCGGCACCGACGATCAGGACATCCACAGTCTGGGGTTTCATCGCGCGGCCTTAGCACAGCCCACCCTCAAGCCGCGAGCAGGCCGCCGCGAACTGCGGCCCCCGCAGACTGTCCGGGTCCTCGGCCGAGAACACCCGCGCCACCGCCCCCCGGAACCTCGTCCGTCCCCATCGCCTGTGCCTGATCGCTCAGCCACATCGCCCCCGCCAGAGTCTTGCCCGCCCCGCGCCCACCCAGAAACAGCCAGGTCGTCCAGTCCCCCTCGGGCGGCCTCTGGCTCGCCCGCAACACCGGCTCCGGCACAGCCGCCTCTCCCTCCCCCTCCGGGCCAGAGTCGTGGCCAGCGTCGTCGCCAGGGGCGACGGGGTGGGCAGGGCCCGGCGACCCGAACACCGCCCGCTGCACCGACAGCTTGGCCTTGCACGCCATCGCCACGCGCATGAAGGCACCCGCCGCCCCGGCCTCGGCGATCGCCGCATCAAACGACGCCATCGTCCGCACCGGATCGCTGGTCACGATCTTGACCCCGCTCAACGCCGTCGTCGCCTCCCCCTCACTCAGCATTGGAGAGGGACAGGGGGTGGAGGCATCCTCGCCGCCCCACGCGTCCTGCGCCGCACCCGTTGCCGCCCGCACATCTGCCCGCCGAATCCCCCGCACTTGCGCCTGCGAACAGATCGTCGCCCGATGCACCCCGAACCGCACGCTCAACACCGTGTCCGGAACCCCCTGCGCCTTCAGGGCGAACAGAGCCCGCCACGCCCCCTCATCCAGCCTGGAGTTCGGATGCCGGTAATCGTCCGCCCGGTCCGCAAACGCCGGAACCCGCCGCCGCGCCGGATGATCGGGTGCCAGGTCGCAGAGCCGCATCCCCAGACGCGCCGCATGGGCCGACCAGGTATCGCGCGACACCCCCGCCTCGGCCCTCAGCGCCCGCGCATCCTGCCCCGCATGCCAGCGCCGGAACAGCCGCACCCAGGTCTCGTCCTCATGTTTGGCATTGAAGTGTTTTCCCATGCGGACCAGCCTAAGCCACCCGCCGACCAGGGCGCGTTCAGCCCCCAAAACGCCCCGCAAATCCCGAGTGCGTGAGGAATCGGGGTGTGCGGTACAAAGTTCGGACTGCGTTGTTCGTGATCAGTACGACTAAGAGCGGCCCAAAATTTCCGCGTCCGGATAGTTGTCCTCGACCTCGCGGTACAGCAGTAGTTGGTGGAGGAACGCCGTGGCCTGCCATCCTGGTGGCAGTTGACCGACAAGTGCGGCCAGAAGCGCCCGCGCCGTCGTTGCGTTCGCGGGAATACGGACAGCCGTTGAAGCCAATTCTGCGGCGGGACGTCGCCCTGCTTCCAACTCATATCGGAAGGTGTAGGGAAGCGCCTGCTTCAGCCGCGCGACCACCTCACCTGCTGTCGCCGCGTCTGAGAAATCGATCCCCAGTTCCCAATCCAGATCGATCGGATAGATGGCGTCGAAATTCGTGGGTTTCACCCTCGTCATGTCGCGTCGCCGGCCCGGGTCGTTGGCGCCGAAACCCCGGTTGTTCCAGCGCGTGCCCCCACTCGCATAGTGACGGATCAACTGCGTTTCGAGATCGATCGCCGTGAACACGAAAATTCTCACGGCCTTGAACGAGACTCGAGTCGGATCGAGATTTCGACGATGCTGAATCTTGAAGGCGTGACGCTCCAGCCGTTTGCGCAGCCCCGCCTCCGCGTCGGTCTTGCCGATATAGACGATCTGATCGTCCAACAGCAGTTGATAGACCCCTTGGGCGTCGGGGATGCGCGCCAAGGACGCGGAAGACAGCGGTGCGGTCGTCAGTCCATCGAGCACGCGGATCAGGTGCGTCAGCAACGCCTCCGGCAGATCGAACTCGAAGTCCGTATAGCCTGCCGTCACGCCGCCAGCCTCAACACCCGCTCCACATCCCGCCCCACGATTTCCGCCAGCCTCACCGGCACGGCGTTCCCGAGTTGCCGCATCGTCTCCGACCACGACCCGTGGAATACATAGTCATCGGGGAAAGTCTGCAAGCGCGCGCTCTCGCGCACCGTGAAGTATCGCACCTCGCCGCTTGGCTTCAGCAGCATGTTCTCGCCGCCCGGCACCCCATGCACTCCGGCCTTCAGCGTCTTGGCCGGCTCATCCAGCGGACTTCCGGTGTGTCCGGTATAGCTCCGCGCTCCCGCTTGAAAGCGATGGTTGGCGATCTTGCCCGCCTTATCCGGCTGATGCTGCGGATCGGGCAGGTCAGAGATCGCGTCGCGCACCGTTTTCCATGCCAGCCCGGCCGGCTTCTCGCCCATCCGCTCAGCCCGCGCTTTCAGCATGGCGTTTTCCCGCCGGTACTTCTTTGCCACTTTGTGCCGATCCCAGTACGAGCCGTCGCCATACTGTTCCCAGATCAACGCCTCGGCGCTGAACAACTCTTTGGGAAAATTCCACTCCTCGGCCAGATCCGACCGGAAGCCGACGAACAGCACCCGCTCGCGCCGCTGCGGCACCCCGTGGTTCGCCGCGTTCAAAAGCCGCGTCACCAGATGATAGTTCAGCCCATCGCGCGAGCCCGAGGTATGATGCTGCTCCAGCCGCGCGTGGTGGTCGCTCCAGTCCTCGCCCTCGCGCGCCGCCACCTCCGGATGCCGCATCTGCAGCTGGATGTACTCGTAGTAATTCTGGAAGCTGGCCCGCGTTAGGCCCTTCACATTCTCGAACACGAAGGCCTTCGGCTTGGCCTCCCGCACTGCGCGGATCGCCTGCGGGAACATGTCACGCGCGTCGTCATAGGCCTTGTGCTTGCCGCCCATTGAGAACGGCTGACAGGGCGGGCCGCCGGAGATCAAATCGACCTGACCTTCGTAGCCGCTGAAATCGATCTTGCGCACATCGGCCTGTTGCAGCAACCAATCGGTCACCAACGAGCCGATGCGCCCCTGGTTTTCCCGAATGGTGTCGCAGCAATAGGCGTCGCGCTCGACAACCAGCTCGGGATGGAAGCCCGCGCGATGCAGCCCCATGCCCAGCCCGCCAGCGCCGGCGAAAAGCTCTATCGATTTCATGGATGTCCCCGGGTAGCCGCGTGTTTCATGCGTCCAAGAATGTTCTAATTTTGTTCTCGAGTGAAGGCCGATCCTGAAGTTCACATTCCCGAGCCGTCATCACACCCCATTTCGGACCCGCTCACGTCCGCTAAGCAAGTTTCAGAAATTCACCAAGCGTACTCACTCGGGACTTAATCGACGCGGCATCGTTCGATGATTGAGCGAGTTCATCGTACTCAATCAACTTAAAGTCCACACCTTCAGCTTCTTCCTTAAACATCTCTCTATTCTTGGCCCTTAAGTCCTCAAACGACACAATATCAGACCTAGTGACTGTATAGGCCTCGCCAGCCGCGCCCATGAACAAAAGGAAATATACGGGAATAGTTCCTGATGACCTCAGCAACTGGTCCTTATGGCCGAAAACAGAGGCCATTGCATCTAGCGTAGCCGTAGCCTTTTTGACGGCACCGTCAAAGCGATCATCCGGCGCTTCTTTGTGAGATTTGAAGAACGTGTCAACTGTCGCTTTCTTTGTGTCAGCAACGTCCTCTTCCTCGATCATATTGTAGGTCAGCCACAGCAACTTCCCGGCCATATCCAAATGCCGATACCTGCTCGGAGAAATTCGAACCCGATCTGAGAAAAACTGGTGCTGTGCCAGATCGCGAGTAATCTTAGGAAGTGGACCGCCAAAGGAATTTCGCTTCTCCGCAGCGTTCAACGGCGCGCCATCGTTTAGGCGCGTAAACATATCCTCAATATAGTCGAGGTCATCGGTCGTAACGACCATTACAGTTAAAGATCGTCCAAATAGTCTTGTCGAAAGGCGAGCGTTTACCGCATTAAATTCCTTGAAATACTTGCCCTTCAAATCAATCAAGGGGTCCTCGAGGAAGACAAAATCTCCTGAAAGGGGGAACTTGTTGCCTAGGAAATCCCAGATTGATTCGAGCCTCTGTCGACCGTCGATGATGGAATAACCATATCCATCTCGCGCGTTCGGACCCGTCAGTCTATGAAAGTAAAGTTTAGGAACATCGTATCGGTTAAGAAGCGTGTCTATAAACAGTTGCTTTTTCTCAAGAGACCAAATTTGTCCTTCTCTTTGATATTCCGGATCAATTACAATACTGTCTCGCATGTCGTCGAGCGACAACACAGAAGCGTCCGATAGGGGCGAAATATCGAACTCGATGCTCATAAATCCACCGCGTGTAGGGCTACGTTCGTGAGCTCCGGGAATAGAGCCAACTTACCAACGTTCAAAAGTGCCAATTCGCGCCGTATCTCGGACTTGGCGGCAGCGGGAATGATATACCGCCATAGCGCGTCTGGGCTGCGCTCATCGAGCGGAACGGCTTCGCGGCTAACGGTGAAGACGCCCTGTTGGGCTTGAATGCGAAGGTTGTTGCGCATCCCGATGGCAGCCATGGGGCCGAGGTCCATTCTGCCGGTGAAAGTGGGCAAGTAGGCGTCGAGAAATTCATCATCGCCAAATGCGGGGATTTCCTGTTCATGAGCCGCGCGAAAACCTGTGGAGCGGTTCAGTTCGAACGGCGCCAGCGACCACAGAGCAGCGTCCTCAGCAAGCTGATTATCATCTTGAACAGCGAAATAAAGCGCCACCAACGGACTCTCCGTCCAATCCATCAATCGTGTGGGCAGTTGATGGTGCTGCATCACAAAAAGCCATTCCCAGTCGTCGGCCGGGCGCTGCAGCATGAACTGTAGGGCGTTCTGCTTGAACCTCTTGAACAATGTGACTTCTGCGCTCGCGTGTGCGTGCCTCGCTATGCTCGAGGTTAATAGCCACTGGGCGTTGTCCTGGCCTCTGTACCAAACGGCGCGCCCTTCGGGCCGCTCAGCTGACATCGCAGTGAGGAGGTCCGATACGGAGCGGACCTCTCGATCTCGGTACTTCATTCACGCCCCCTCGACTCCGCATAGATTGTGGAACTCTGCTCGCGTGTCGAGCGAAAGATGTAGCTCCATTTCCAATCTCTTTTGGCACGAGGCCCTCAATGCGCCTCGTCCCAATTCCCCGCCGCCCGCGCCTCCACCACCAGCGGCACCGTCAGGGCCACGGCAGGTTCCGCCGCCCCCTCCATCACCCGTTTGATCACGGCGATGGCGCGGTCGGCCTCGGCCTCCGGCGCCTCGAAGACCAGTTCGTCGTGGACCTGGAGCAGCATCCGGGTTGAGAGACCGGCGTCGGTCAGGGCGCCCGGCATGCGGATCATAGCCCGGCGGATGATATCGGCGGCGGCGCCCTGGATCGGGGCATTGATGGCGGCGCGTTCGCCGAACTGGCGCTCGGCCCCCGATTTGGAATGGATGGCGGGGATGTGGATCTTTCGCCCGAAGACGGTCGAGACGAAACCGTTGGCCCGCACCTCGGCCCGGGTGGCGTCCATATAGCTGCGAATCCCCGGGAAGCGCTCGAAATAGGTCTTGATATAGGCCCCGGCCTCGCCCTGATCGATCGACAGCTGGTTGGCCAGGCCAAAGGCGCTGATGCCATAGACGATGCCGAAATTGATGGCCTTGGCGCGGCGGCGGGTCTCGGGGTCCATCTGGTCGACGGGGACGCCGAACATCTCGCTGGCCGTGGCGGTGTGAATGTCGATGCCCGCCCTGAAGGCGCGTTTCAGCTCGGGGATGTCGCCGATGTGGGCCAGAAGGCGCAGCTCGATCTGGGAATAGTCGGCGCTGATCAGGACATGGCCGGGGGCGGCGATGAAGGCCTGGCGGATCTGGCGGCCGGTCTCGGTCCGTATGGGGATGTTCTGAAGGTTGGGGTCGCTGCTGGCCAGGCGGCCGGTGGTGGCGGCGGCCAGTTGATAGCTGGTGTGGACGCGGTCGGTGGCGGGGTCGGCGGCCTGGATCAGGGCGTCGGTATAGGTGCCCTTCAGCTTGGACAGCTGGCGCCAGTCCAGAAGGACGCGGGGCAGGGCGTGGGTGGGGGCGAGCGTCTCCAGCGTGGCGGCGCCGGTCTCCCACTGGCCGCTGGCGGTCTTCTTGCCGCCGGGCAGGTCCAGCTCGCCGAACAGGATGTCGCCGATCTGGCGGGGGCTGCCGATGTTGAAGGGGCGGCCGGCGATCTGGTGGGCCTGGGTCTCCAGCTCGGCCATGCGCATGCCGAACTCGGTCGACAGGCTTTGCAGCCGGTTGGGATCGACGCGGATACCGGCCAGCTCCATGTCGGCCAGGACGGCGGGCATGCCGCGCTCCAGCGTCTCATAGACGTTCAGCAGGCCTTCCTCGGCCAGTCGGGGTTTCAGTATCTGCCACAGGCGAAGGGTGACGTCGGCGTCCTCGGCGGCATAGGCGGTGGCGGGTTTCAGCTCGACGTGTTTGAAGCTTTTCTGCGCCTTGCCGGTGCCGGCCACCTGTTTGAACGGGATCGGCTCGTGGCCCAGGTGCAGGCGGCTCAGCTCGTCCATGCCGTGGCCGTGCAGCCCGCCCTCCAGCACATAGGAGATCAGCATGGTGTCCTCGATCGGGGACACGCGAATGCCGCGCCGGGCCATGACGGCCAGGTCGTATTTGCCGTTCTGGGTGACCTTCAGGACCGCCGGGTTCTCAAGCAGGGTCTTCAGCCGCGCCAGGGTCGTGGGCTTGTCCAGCTGGGTCAGGGGCTCGCGCGTGTCCGGCGTGTCGCCGAAATCCAGCCCCCCGGCCCCCGCCAGCGGCGGATGCTCATGCGTCAGCGGAATATAGCAGGCGTCGTTCGGCCCGATCGCCAGCGACACCCCGCACAGCCCCGCATGGGTGGCCGACAGGGCGTCCGTCTCGGTGTCGAACCCGACGACGCCCGCCTCTGTCGCCCGCGCGAGAAAGGCGTCCAGCGCCTCCAGCGTCTGGATACAGCCAAAGGCCTCGCGGTCGAACGGCTGGGCCTCGACCGGAACCGCCAGGGCCGTCGGTGCATAGCGGGGCGTCAGGACAGGGGCAGTCATTGGTTTAGGCGCAAAGGCCGAGCCCTCCTTGGCCGGGGCCTTGCCGTCGCCGACCCGCCGCGCCAGGGAGCGGAATTCCATCAGGTCCAGAAAGGCCGACAGGGTCGCCGGGTCCGGATCGCGCACGGCAAAGTCGTCGATCGCCTCGGGGGCGGGCGCATCGCAGGTCAGGCGGACCAGCTCGCGGCTCAGCCGGATCTGGTCGGCGAAGGCGATCAGGGTCTCGCGCCGCTTGGGCTGTTTGATCTCGCCCGCCCGCGCCAGCAGGGTATCCAGGTCGCCGTATTCATCCAGCAGCTGGGCCGCCGTCTTGGGCCCGATGCCAGGGGCACCGGGGACGTTGTCGACGCTGTCACCGATCAGGGCCTGAAGGTCCACCATCTTGTCCGGCGTCACGCCAAACTTTTCCATCACCGCGTCTTCGGCCAGGACCCGGTCCTTCATCGGGTCCCACATGACGACCCCGCCGCCGATCAGTTGCATCAGGTCCTTGTCGGAGCTGACGATCACCGCCTCGCCGCCCGCGTCGCGCGCCTTGCAGGCATAGGTGGCGATCAGGTCGTCGGCCTCATAGCCGGGCAGCTCGACGCAATGCACCCCGAACGCCGCCGTGGCCTCGCGCACCAGGGCGAACTGCGGCACCAGATCCTCGGGCGGCGGCGGCCGGTGGGCCTTGTACTGGTCGTACAGGGTGTTGCGGAACGTCTTTTCCGAATGATCGAAAATGGCCACCAGATGGGTCGGGCCGTCCTCGCCCTTCATGTCCCGCAACAGCTTCCACAGCATGTTGCAATAGCCCTGCACCGCGCCGACCGGCAGACCGTCGGACTTGCGCGTCAGGGGCGGCAGGGCGTGATAGGCCCGAAAGATATAGGCCGAGGCGTCGATCATCCACAGGCGCAGCGGCGGGCCGTCCTGGGTCAGGGCACGTTCGGTCGTGGAGGCGTCGGCATCGGTCATCCGGCGATCATAGACGCCGCCGGAACCGGCGTCATGGCCGACGTCAGCGCCGAACGATCAAAGCTCGGAAACGTCGACCCGGGCGGCATGCCGCTTGAAGATCAGGCCTTCGCGCTTGGAAGGCTCGGCCCCCTCGACCGGGGTGCCATACAGTTCCAGCTTGTGCCCCACCAGTTGGAAGCCCAGCCGTTCGGCGATCTCGGTCTTCAACCGTTCGATCTCGGCGTCGAAGAATTCGATCACCTCGCCGGTGCGGGTGTCGATCAGATGGTCGTGGTGATCGTCGCCGGCCTCTTCATAGCGGCTGCGTCCGTCACCGAAGTCGTGCTTCTCGACCACCCCGGCCTCTTCGAACAGGCGGACGGTGCGGTAAACGGTGGCGATGGAAATGTGGGGATCGATGGCCGAGGCCCGGCGGTACAGTTCCTCGACGTCCGGATGATCCTCGGCGGCCGACAGCACCCGCGCGATCACGCGCCGCTGCTCGGTCATTCGCATGCCGCGGTCGGCGCAGAGTTTCTCGATCCGGTCCATGTGATCAGAATAGGGGCTGGAGGGTCGCTAGGGAAGCGTGGCTGGCAAGTTGAGAACCAGAATCAAGGCGTCCGCCGCCGCGCCGTCGGCTCGGGCATAATATCGGGGTCGGCGACCGACCGCCTCGAACCCGGCGCGGTCGTAGAGGGCGCGGGCGGCCAGATTGTCCTCGGCCACCTCCAGCAACAGGCGGCTCGCCCCCAGCCCGGCAGCCATGGCCGCGGCCGCCTGGATCAGGCTGCGGCCCAGACCTTGGCGGCGCGCGTCCGGACGGACCGCCAGGGTCAGGATCTCGGCCTCGTCGGCGACCGCGCGAATCAGGATGAATCCCCGCGCGTCACCCAGAACGAAGACGCCTGGCTGACCGACCAGGGCGGCGAAGTCCGCCTGGGACCAGGCTCGGCCGGTCGTGGGGCCGTTAAAGGCCTCAGCGTGGATCGCTTCCAGAAGGGCCACGGTCAGATCCGCCCCCGCGCTCATGTCCGTTCCGCGCGGGCTTGGCCGGGCAGGCGGGTCGGCGGGGCGGCGTCGGGCGCGCGCAGATAAAGGGGCCGGGCGGGGTTCCGCGCCGGATCAGCCTGTCGGGTCAGATGGGCCAGGGCCTCGGCCGAGGGTCCGGCGAGAGGCATCACGCCGGTATCCGCTCGGTCGTCCTGGATCAGGCCAGCACCGGATCCGATGAGCCAGCGAGCGTTCGGCAAAGCCCGGACGCGATCCCGGGCCGTTTCAACGGACAGGGCCTCGGCCGGGCCTGTCGCCGTACCGCCAGACCAGAACCGGGCATAGACCTGACCCCGGCGGGCGTCGATCAAGGCGATCAGGTCATCGCGCGCGCTGGCCGGTGCCGAGGCTGCCAGGGCGTCCAACGCCGACAGTCCGATCACGGGACGACCCAGCGCCGTCCCCAGACCCAGGGCAAAGGCGAGGCCGACCCTCAAGCCGGTAAAGGAGCCCGGACCCACCACCACACCGATCCTGGACAGGTCACCGAAGCCCTGGCCCGCCTCAGACACGACATCGCGGACCAGACCGGCCAGCCGTTCCGAATGGCCCTTGGTCATGGGCTCCTGGCGAGAGGCGATCACGCCCTGGTCGTCGCACACGACGACGCTGCAAAGGCCCAGAGCCGTGTCTATGGCCAGGGCCCTCATGCCCCCGCCGCCCGGCAAGAGATCAGGAGGCCGGCGCCGCGAGGGCCAGAACGATCGCGGCGACCGCCTGCCTTAGCGCACGATCGGAGATCAGGGGAAAACTGGCCGCGACCGCCTGTCCTTCGGTCGTGGCCGACATGAACCGCAGCCCGGCGGGCCACTCCGGGTCGATTGCGCCCTGCGAATTCGCGTCTTCCGCCTGAGGGAAGAAGGCGGTGATCGGCATGCCCAAAAGCTCCGCCACCGCATGCAGGCGGGACGCTGAAATACGATTGGTGCCGCGCTCGTACTTCTGCACCTGCTGGAAGCTGATGCCCAGCTTTGCGGCCAGGGCGGTCTGAGACAGACCCAGTGCAGAGCGACGCAGAGCAATGCGCGCGCCAACAAAGGCGTCCATGCCCGTTCCTGTGCGCGGTCCACCCGCCATCCGTCACCTCGCCGTCAGAATGACGAGAGTGTTTCATGTCGCGCGCCAAATCACAACTGTTTCGTTTCATTTATCGTTCCAGCCTGGCCGTCACCGCCGATACGCTGCGAATGTCCGATCGCGCGATTCGGGCCACGACACCCAGCCCACCCTCACCACCCCGGACCGTCAGGGTCTGGGAATCGGCCCCCTCATAAAGCCGGACCAGGACAGTATCGTCGACGGTCTCGATCACGCAGCCCTGATCCCGGCGCGGCCATTGCTGCGGGTCGAATTCCAGCACGACGCCGGATGCGGCCCAGGGGGCCAGGTCGTCATTCGACAATTGCAGCCGCCGCACGCCGCCGGGGGCCGGCTGGAACGCTCTGCCAGAGGCGTTCAGGCCCAACGCGGGCGTGGGCCTTTCCGGCGCCTCCTGCTGTCGGGATCGCGCCAAGGCCAGGTCTTCGGGCGAGGCGTCCAGGGCAGCGACCAGCCGACGCTGGACATCCGGGCGAAACAGACCCGGACGGCGGCCGGATTCGTACAGGCCCCAGCCCTGGCTGGTCATTCCCGCCCGGCGGCCAGCCTCTGCCTGGCTCAGGCCCCGCTCACGGCGCAGCAAGGCCAGGGCCTCACCCAGGGCGCGGATTTCCGGATCGGTCTCGAAACGCGGCATGACGACAGAATGGCAGTCACCGCCAGCGATGGCGAGGACGAAAGCGTTTCATCGGCTCAGCCGCCAGACTGACCCATCAGGCGGGTCATCAGCGCGCCGGTCGAGGGATCGAGGGCCTGCGAGGGGCCGCCCGCCGCCACATCGGTCAGGATCGCCTTGGCCAGGACCTTGCCCAGCTCGACCCCCCACTGGTCAAAGCTGTTGATGTCCCAGATCACGCCCTCCACGAAGGTCTTGTGCTCATAGAGCGCGAGCAGGGCCCCCAGGGCCTGGGGCGCCAGCCGCTCCATGACGATGGCAGTGGACGGGCGGTTGCCGGGGAAGGCGCGGTGCGGGGCCAGCCGGTCCGCCTCGGCGGCATCGGTCCCGGCGGCCAGCATTTCGCTGTGCGCCTGATCGGCCGTCTTGCCCAGCATCAGGGCCTGACCCTGGGCCAGGGCATTGGCCCACAGCGGGGACTCCGTGGCCTCACCATGGGTCCGAGCCACGATCACGAACTCGGCCGGGACGGTCTGGGGGCCCTGGTGGATCTGCTGGAAGAAGGCGTGCTGGCCATTGGTGCCCGGCTCTCCGAACACGACGGGACAGGTCTGGCGCGTCACCGGCGTGCCGTCGCGGTGCACCCGCTTGCCGTTCGATTCCATCTCCAACTGCTGCAGGAAGGAAGGCAGGCGGCGCAGAGCGTGGGCATAGGGGGCCACGGTACGGGCGCTGCGGCCGAGACCATCGACATTCCACACCTGGGCCAGCGCCATCAGCACCGGGGCGTTCCGTTCCAGCGGCGCCTCGGCGAAATGGCGATCCATCGCCGCCGCCCCGTCCAGCAGACCCTGGAACGCCTCCCAGCCCAGGGCCACGGCGCAGGACAGGCTGACCGCCGACCACAGCGAATAGCGCCCCCCGACCCAGTCGCGGAACGCAAAGGTGCGGCCACAGCCGAAGGCCGCCGCCTTTTCCGGTGCCGCCGTCACCCCGATGAAATGGTCCGCAATGCTTTGGCCAGACAGCCCCGCCGCCAGCCAGGCCTTGGCCGCCTCGGCATTGGCCAGGGTTTCCTGGGTGGTGAAGGTCTTGGACACCACCACGACCAGGGTCGTCTCGGGAGCCAGTCCGGTCAGGGCCTCGGCCATGTCGCGCGGATCGATATTGGCCACGAACCGCAGGTCGATGGCCGGTTCCAGCGGCTTCAGCGCGTCCCAGACCAGCCGGGGCCCCAAGTCCGATCCCCCGATGCCGACATGGACGATGGCCTCGAACCGCCGGCCCGTCGCGCCCGTCGCCGCGCCGGATCGCACAGCCTCGGCATAGGTCTTCATCTCGGCCCGCACGGCCTCGACCTCGGCCGAGACCGGCTCGCCCAGCGCATGGTAGTTCGACCCGTCGGGCGCGCGCAGTGCCGTGTGCAGGACGGCCCGCCCCTCCGTTCCATTGACCGCCTCACCCCCGAACAGGGCGGCGCGCCGCTCGACCAGGCCGCACGCCTGCGCCAGGGCCAGGCAGGCCTCGAAACCCTCGCGCGTCCAGCTCTGTTTCGACAGATCCAGATACAGGCCCGCCGCCTCCAGGCTGAGACGGGCCAGGCGGTCGGGGTCGGCGGCGAACTGGTCCGCGATCCTGGCGGAAGCCGAGGCGGTTGCGGCGGCATCGAACGCGGCCCAGGCATGGTCGCGGCTGACATAGGGATCGGACATGGTCGGCTCCGGTCGGGACGGCCGAGAACGGCCTGCGGTTTTCTACGAGCGGCAACTCACCACCCGATCAAGCTCTCGTTTACGGGTGTGCCCTATGCCGGTTCAATCGCTGATTCCCGGATCGCCCGGGAAAGGAGCCGTCCGATGTCCTGTGGTCTCGCTGTCGCCGCCCTGCTCATGCTGAGCGACCCCAATGTCGCTTTGGCCGCCGCCCAACCGCCCGCCGTCGCCGGAGCCCCCGTGTCCGTGGCCGAAGAGCCCTTCTTCGCCGATCTGGCGACCCGCGCGACGGGACTGAAGTCCATCGTCGATGGCTGGAGCGCCTCGGGGACCGCCGATCAGGCCGGTTTCTTCGACAGCCCCGCCTATGCCGCCTTCAAGACCCAGGCGGGGGACCTGGCTGCGCGCGACATGCAAGGGCACGTCATCCTGCGCGACCGGGGCACCGACGGCGATCTGAAATGCATCCTGCGCGGCATTTCCGAGGACATGCCCCTGCGCATCGCCGCCTTCGAGGCCGCGACCACCCCGGCAGAGCGCGCCGTCGCCCTGGCCGAGCTCAGCCATCTGCTGGACGACAATGCAGCGGTCATCTTGGCCCCGCCCCAAAGCTGATCGACAGATCTGATCTGACGCAACGGCCTCAGCCGTACATGTCACCCAGATAGACGCGGCGCACTTCCGGATCACGGATGATGGCGTCCGCCGCCCCTTCGAACAGGACCTCGCCCGCCGAGATGATCGAGGCGTGGTCGATGATGCCCAGGGTCTCGCGCACATTGTGGTCGGTGATCAGCACCCCGATCCCCTCCCCCGCCAGATAACGGATGACCTGGCGAATGTCGGCGATGGCCAGGGGGTCGATGCCCGCGAACGGCTCGTCCAGCAGCATGAAGGACGGCTTTCCGGCCAGGGCGCGGGCAATCTCGACCCGCCGCCGTTCCCCGCCCGACAGACCGGCCGCAGGGGCATGGCGCAGGTGGTCGATGCGCAGTTCTTCCAGCAGGCGGCTGGTCTCGGTCTCGATCGCGGCGGCCGAGCCATTGTGCAGCTCCACCACCGCCTTGATGTTCTGCTCGACGGACATGCCGCGAAAGATCGAGGCCTCCTGCGCCAGATAGCCCAGGCCCATGCGGGCGCGCTGGTACATCGGCTGGGGCGTGATGTCCTCGCCGTCCAGCCAGATCGAGCCGGAATCGGCCGGGATCAGGCCGGTGATCATGTAGAAACAGGTGGTCTTGCCCGCCCCATTGGGACCCAGCAGGCCCGCCACCTCACCCCGCTGGACGTTCAGGGAGACGTCGCGCACGACCTGACGGGGGCCGAAGCGCCGGGCGATGTTCTTGACCCGCAGGCCCGTGTCGCGCGTGGGCGGGACCGCGGCGGGCGTCGCCGGAGCCTGATCCAGATTGAGGGCGGAAAGTTCCTTGCGGGCCAAGCGTCACACGACCGGGCCGGGGCCTCAGTCGTTCCCCTCGGGATAGAAGACGCCCTGAACCCGGTTACCAGCCGCCGTCGGTGCCCCCTCGACCCGCGCCGAGCCAGTGCGGGTGTTGTAGGTCAACCGCGATCCGGTCAGGACGTTCTGGCCCTGGGTCAGGATCACATCGCCGGTCACCACTATGGTGTCGTTGCCGGTGGTATAAACGGCGCGGTCGCCCCGGATCGTCTGTTCCGGGGTCACGAAATAGACATTGCCCGCCGCCTCCAGCCGACTGTCGCCGGTCTGGTTCAGGCCCGCGATGCGGTCGGCCCGCAGCCGGTTCTGGCCTTGCAGAAGTTCGGCATTGCCCACCAGGGTCAGGGTGTTGCCCTCGACCTCCAGCAGGTCGGCCCCCCACATGATGGGCGCGCGGCTGGACGCGCCGGGCACGGACTGGGCACCGCCGAGGGTGGGCACCGCCAGCAGGGCCAGGGCGAGCAGGCTCGCCGTCATCGTGGTCTTCGTCATCCGCCCGATCCTCAGGGATTGATGGTCCCGCGCACCTTGTTGTCGCCGGAGCCTCGGAACTCGATCCGTTCGCCCTGGTCCCGGATGACATAGGACGAAGCGCTCAAGGTTCCAAGCGGGCCGGTGCCCTGAACGCCCTTGGATCCCGTCACGATGCCGGTACTGGTGTCGACGACCGCCTCGGGCGTCGCCAGCGAGAATCCGGACCCGCCGTCGGAGATCCGCACATTGGGGCCGATCGTCACCGTCCTGGCCACCTGGTCATAGGTACCGCCGTCGGCGGTGATCTCGGTCACCTTGCGTCCCCCCAGATTGAGCCTCAGCACCGGCCCGACCAGCCGGAACCGCCCGGTGTCGGGGTCGCGGACCGCGCCCTCGGCCCCGATGACGAAGCGGCGGCCCTGGTCGTCCTGGCCGTGGAACATGGCCCGGTCCAGGCGGATTTCCTGGTCCTGACCCGCCTTGCGCTCGGCCCCCGAGATGACGGAGCGATAGACCACCCAGGTCACGGTACCCCCGGCGATCAGCAGGATCACCACCGGCAGGACCCGCCGCAGCATCTGCACCCGGCGCGAGCGCTGCCGCCAGCGCCGTCCGGCAGCGGCGACGCGCGCCTCGTCCTCGCCGTCACGCGCCTCTGGGGTCTGCAGGGGGTCCGGGGCGGTCATCGGGCGGTCAGCTGTGGGCGAATACGTCGATCTCGTCCCAGCCCTCGAGATCGAGGCGGGCACGGACCGGCAGGAAGTCGAAACAGGCCTGGGCCAGGTCGGCCCGGCCCTCGCGTGCCAGCATCACATCCAGCTGGTCGCGGACCTTGTGCAGATGCAGCACGTCCGAGGCGGCATAGTCCAGCTGGGCCTGGCTCAGCTCGGTGGCCCCCCAGTCCGAGCTTTGCTGCGCCTTGGACAGGTCCACCCCGGCCAGTTCGCGCACCACATCCTTCAGCCCGTGCCGGTCCGTATAGGTCCGGGCCAGTTTGGAGGCGATCTTGGTGCAATAGACCGGCCGGGTCTCGACCCCCAGATGCAGCTGGATCATGCCGATGTCGAACCGCCCGAAGTGGAAGATCTTCAGCACGTCCGGATCGGCCATCAGCCGCTTCAGGTTCGGACAGTCATAGGCGGGGCGGTTCAGCCGCACAACATGGGCATGGCCGTCGCCGGACGACAGCTGGACCACGCACAGCGGATCACGCCGGAACCGCAGGCCCATCGTCTCTGAATCAACGGCCACGACGGGGCCCAGATCGAGATCGTCGGGCAGGTCGCCCTGATGCAGGTAGGTGGCCATATCGGACTTGTGTCAGTGAAAAGTGCTGGTGAGCAAGAGGTGAGCCTCGGCAGAGTGGCCAGACTGACCGCTCACCCCTTTGCTCACTAGCACTTTTCACCCCAGCAGCGGACCGTGTTGCGCTCAAGTAGCGCGAAGCGCGATAGCGCCCAAAACAGGAGCGCTAGCGCCGAAAACAGAAACGGCGCCGTGTCTTTCGACACGACGCCGTCTGAAACTGGTGCCCAGGAGAGGACTCGAACCTCCACGACCTTTCGATCACTGGCACCTGAAGCCAGCGCGTCTACCAATTCCGCCACCTGGGCCCGGACGTCACGCGAAGGTCGCGTTTCCGTCTGGAAGGCGCGGACCCTTAAGGTAGACCAAGGGGTCGGTCAACAGGGCACCGCGCCGAATTTGTGCCGCCGATCAGGCCGCTTCCGCCAGACGGTCCATGTCCAGCACGAAGCGATAACGGACGTCGGACTTCTCCAGCCGCTCATAGGCTTCGTTGATCTGGTGCGGGGCCAGGGTTTCGATGTCGCAGGCGATGCCGTGCTCGGCGCAGAAATCCAGCATCTCCTGGGTCTCGCGGATGCCGCCGATCAGCGACCCGGCCACGCTGCGGCGCCGCCACAGCAGGCCCATGGCATAGACCGGCAGGCCTTCGGTCGTCAGGCCCAGCATCACCATGGTGCCGTCCTTGGCCAGAAGCTGGACGTGGCTGGCGATCTCGTGGGTGGCCGAGACGGTATTGATGATCAGGTCGAAGCTCTCGGCCGCCGCCGCCATGGCCGCCTTGTCCGAATTGATCAGGAAATGTCTGGCCCCCATCCGCTCGGCATCGGCCTTCTTGCGATCCGAGGTCGACAGGACGGTCACCTCGGCCCCCATGGCCGCGGCCTGTTTGACCGCCATATGGCCCAGGCCCCCCAGGCCGATCACCGCCACCTTGGATCCCGGCCCCACCTTCCAGTGACGCAGCGGCGAATAGGTGGTGATGCCGGCGCACAGCAGCGGCGCTGCGGCATCCAGCGGGAGGTTGTCGGGAATGGTCACGACATAGTTCTGATCCACCACGATGGCGCTGGAATAACCGCCCTGGGTGATCTTCTGGCCGACGGCGGCCCCCTTGGGATCGGGCGATCCATAGGTCTGGGTCATGCCCGGCACGCAGTACTGCTCCTCGCCCGCCTTGCAGGGCGCGCAGGTGCGGCAGCTGTCGACCATACAGCCGACGCCGACGCGGTCGCCGACCTTGAAGCGGCTGACGTTCTCGCCCACCGCCGTCACCAGTCCGGCGATCTCGTGGCCCGGCACGATCGGATAGGTGGTGTTGCCCAGGTCGTTCTTCACGATGTGCAGGTCCGAGTGGCAGACGCCCGCGAACTTGATCTCGATCGCCACATCGTCCGGCCCCGGGTCGCGCCGGTCAAAGCTGTAGGGCGTCAGGGGGGCATCCGAAGACGTGGCGGCAAAGGCGCGGGTGGCGATGGGCATGGGGATCTGTCCTGCTGAGCGGCGGTGCCACTCAATTGTGGCCGCCGACCGCCGGGCGCAAGGGTGGCGTCAGCCCAGCCTTGCGATCAGGGCCTTGGCCGCCGCCGGATTGCGGACCTTGGCCCCGGCGATGAAATAGGCGAAGACGTCGCCGCGCTTGGCCCAATTGGCGGTCTGATCGGCGATGGCCTCAAGTTCCTTTGCCGTCATGCCGGTCGGTTCGTCCTCGCGGCTCGACATCAGCCGGGCATAGCTAAAGTCGGCGGTCGGCTGGTCGATGCACGGCCATTCGGGGGCTTCGTCGTCCACGGCATGGACGATGGCCGCCCCGTATTTCGCCGCCAGATCATAGAACTGCGCCGTATCGAAACTGGGGTGCCGCACCTCCAGCGCATGACGCAGGCGCAGGCCGTCTTTTTCCTGCGGCAGCAGTTTCAGGAAGCCCTCGAAATCGACCGGATCGAATTTCTTGGTCGCCATGAACTGCCAGTTGATCGGCCCCAGCTTGGGCCCCAGCACCGTCAGCCCCTGATCCAGAAAGCGCTGGAAGCTCTCGCCCCCTTCGCTCAGCACCTTGCGATTGGTGCAATAGCGGCTGGCCTTGACCGAGAACACGAACCCCTCGGGCGTTTCATCCCGCCATTTGGCCCAGCTGTCCGCCTTGAAGGTCGAATAATAGGTGCCGTTGATCTCGATCGAGGTCAGGGCCCGGCTGGCGAACTCCAGCTCCCGCTTCTGGGTCAGATCATCCGGATAGAAGACCCCCCGCCACGGCTCATAGGTCCAGCCGCCGATGCCGATGTGAATCTTGCCGGTCATGGTCAGCTTTCCGATGGGGTTTGAGCTGCCTTCAATGCCGCGCTCTCGGCCTTCAGCGGCTTGGACACGGGGCAAACCTCTTGGGCATAGGCGTTCAGGGTATTGGCCAGATGATCTGGAACCAGGCTGTAATGGACATACTGCCCCCGCTTTTCACTGGTCACCAGCCCGGCATTTTCGAGCACGCTCAGATGCTGGGAAACCGCCGATTTGGAAACCTCGAAACGCGCCGCGATTTCGCCCGCCGTCAGATCGGCATGGGCCAAATAGGCCAGTATGCGGCGCCGGATCGTCGAGGACAGGGCTTCAAACACGCGTTGCATAGCTGGCAATTAAGCGATTTGCGAAACACTTGCCAGAGGTGGTGCGCTGTGTTTAAGTGATACCTTAATTACCGAATAGGTATGCCATGTTGAAGTCCCCATCCTATCGGCTGTCCGCCCTGATCGTAGCCAACTGCGCTGCAGCCCTGACCGTGGGCGCCATCACTGCGGTCGTCGTTGTGGTCGCGTCCTTTATCATGCCGTTTGGTTTGCCGGGGGTAGGGGAAGTGATCTTCTGGGCGTTCTTGGCAGCATTTGCAGGAGCGGTAGCGTCATTGCCCTTCTTCTGCGCAGGACTGGCAACGGTTGGCATACTCACATGGTGGGTTCTCGAACGACTGGGGCAGACTGGCCGAGCAACCTTTGCGGCAATTTCCGCGATTGAAAGTGTACTGGGCGGACTGGTGGTTTTTCACACCTTGTTTTCATACCCAGCTGTTTTCGCCCTGCTGCTCGCCATTCCAGGAGCCGTGGCGGGCCTCATCATCCGATCACACGCTTACGGCCCGGATATCAAGCCGCCGCCTGGTCCGCCCGTCTGACGCTGGCGCGGACCTTTTCGCTTTCGGACTTCAGCTGGCCGCAGGCGGCCAGGATGTCGCGGCCGCGGGGGGTGCGGATAGGGCTGGCATAGCCGGCCTTGTTCAGGATGGCCGCGAACCGTTCGATCGTCTTCCAGTCCGAGCATTCATAGTCGGTGCCGGGCCAGGGGTTGAACGGGATCAGATTGACCTTGGCCGGAATGCCCGAGATCAGCTTGACCAGGGCGCGGGCCTCGTCCGGGCTGTCGTTGATCCCCTTCAGCATGACGTATTCGAACGTGACCCGGCGAGCGTTGGACAGGCCCGGATAGGCGCGAATGCCCGCCATCAGGGCCTCCAGGTCGTATTTCTTGTTCAGCGGCACCAGGACGTCGCGCAGCGGATCATTGGTCGCGTGCAGGCTGATGGCCAGCATGGCCTGGGTGCGGGTACCCAGGGCCTCCAGCTGAGGCACCACACCGCTGGTCGAGACGGTGATCCGGCGCCGCGACAGGGCGATGCCCTCATTGTCGCTGATGATGTCGATCGCATCGGCGACGTGGTCCAGATTATAGAGCGGCTCGCCCATGCCCATGAAGACGATGTTGGACAGGCGGCGGTCCTCCTTGGGCGAGGGCCATTCCTCCAGATCGTCGCGGGCCACCTGGACCTGGGCCACGATCTCGGCGGCGGTCAGGTTGCGGACCAGGGCCTGGGTCCCCGTGTGGCAGAAGGTGCAGTTCAGGGTGCAGCCGACCTGGGACGAGACGCACAGGGCCCCGGCGCGGCCGACGTCGGGAATATAGACGGTCTCGATCTCGATCCCCGGTGCCGTGCGGATCAGCCATTTGCGCGTGCCGTCGTTCGACACCTGGCGCTCTACGATCTCGGGCCGGGCCAGGGTAAAGGCGGCGGCCAGGCCTTCCTGGGTGGCCTTGGCGATGTTGCTCATGGCCGAGAAGTCAGTCACACCGTGATGGTGGATCCAGCCCCAGACCTGGCTGGCGCGCATCCGGGCCTTTTCCGGCGGGCAGATGTCGGCGGCGATCAGGGCCTGGCGCAGGCCCTCGCGCGTCAGTCCCGACAGATTGACGGGCTGGGGGACCGGGGCCTTGGCGGCGGCACGGGAAAGGTCGAGCGTGACGCTCAAGGGACGGCTCCTGATGATCTGAAGCCGGTCTCTATAGCGACAATTGCGGCATTTGTCGCTCGCCCGGCCCCAAGACCGAGAGGATCAGAAGCGGAAGGTCGATTCCAGGCGGACGCGCGGCTGGGTCCGGCGATCGACCTGCGGCGGTTCGGCAGGGTCCGCAGCGGGGGAAGCCAGGCCAGCGGCCGCCCCGACGCGCAGGCGCGGATTGACGCTGTAATAGGCACCGGCCTCGACGTCGCCCCAGTCGCTTTCGCGGCCGACCGGCGATGTCAGATTGAAATCCAGGCCCCAGCGGCCGTTGCTGGTCAGGCGCAGGCCACGGCGTTGCGAGCCGGTGCGCTGGCCGGCCGCCTGGGCGGCATTGGCCTCTGACAGGGTCACGACGGGGGCGCGGCTGCGCGATGGTGCGGTCTGGGCCGAGGCGGACATGGCTATGCCGGTCAGCGAAACCGCCGCCACAACACTCGCGATGATCGCGATCGCCTTCATCATCCCTGCCCTTCGCACGGCTTCGGTCATGCCGTGCCGTATTCACCCGGTGATTAGACACCGCCGTCCAGCCCGGTCAACGCAACGAGGCATTGCCGCATCGGTTCCACGCGACTCTATCGGCCTTATGTGTCTCAAGCGTCACGGGAATGGGGCCGATATGGGTTCTCCAGGCACGCGAGTGCCTCTTCTGCCACCATCGGCGCAGTCCGTGGCCCGACAAGGACCGGAGACTTGCGTCCACTGTTGCCTTGTCATCGCCCCTTTTCACCGTGTTATAGAGCATCGCCGACGTCGAAATGACGCGGCGTCGTCTCTGCGCCTCCGATGGATCGGGGCCGTATGGGCGTCCCTTTTCTTACGGAGAGTGTCTTTATGGCCCTAGTTCGCGGCGCTGCGGTGGCCCTGGTGGCTTCGGGTCTGCTCCTGGCGGGATGCGGCGGCCTGCCCCGGCTGGGCGGATCAGCTCCGGCCCCGACGGCCGAGGCCGGGATCGGCGTGAACGGCTTCCTGTGGCGCGCCACCCTGGACACCCTCAGCTTCATGCCCCTGGCCAATGCCGACCCCTGGGGCGGCGTGATCAACTACGACTGGTACACCAATCCCCAGACCCCGGACGAACGCTTCAAGGCGACTGTCTTCATCCTGGACACCCGTTTGCGGGCCGATGCGCTGAACGTGTCGATCACCAAGGAAGTGCGCGGGGCCGATGGCCAGTGGACCGCCGCCCCGGTGGCCGCCCAGACCGAAACGGACCTGGAAAACGCGATCCTGACCAAGGCCCGCCAGCTGAACCTGTCGAACGCGGGCTGACGTCCTTTTCCCCTCGGGGGAGAAGATAGCAGGCGCAGCCTGACGGATGAGGGGGCTGCCGCATCCGGACACACTATTGGACGCAAGGCGCACGGATAGAGCCCCCTCATCCGAGACGCTTCGCGTCCCACCTTCTCCGCCAAGGGGAGAAGGAAGATCGGAAGATTGACCGTGGCCCGTTACGACCCCAAGACCACCGAACCGCGCCAGCAGGCCCGCTGGGCCGAGGCTGAGGCCTTCATCACCCCGACCGCCGAGACCGGACGGCCGAAATACTATGTGCTGGAGATGTTCCCCTATCCTTCGGGCAACATCCACATGGGTCACGCGCGCAACTATGTGATGGGGGATGTCGTCGCCCGGTCCAAACGGGCCATGGGTTATGACGTTCTGCATCCCATGGGCTGGGATGCCTTCGGCATGCCGGCCGAGAATGCGGCGATGGAGCGGGGCATCCACCCCGGCGACTGGACGCGTTCCAACATCGCCACCATGCGCGATCAGCTGAAGCTGCTGGGTCTTTCGCTGGACTGGTCGCGCGAGTTCGCCACCTGCGATCCCGAATATTATGGCCAGCAGCAGGCCTGGTTCCTGGATCTGTACCGGCGCGGCCTGGTCTATCGCAAGGATGGGGTCGTCAACTGGGATCCCGTCGACAACACCGTCCTGGCCAATGAGCAGGTCATCGACGGGCGGGGCTGGCGATCCGGCGCGATCGTCGAGAAACGCAAGCTGAACCAGTGGTTCCTGCGGATCACCGACTACGCCGACGACCTGATCGACGGCCTGGCCGAACTGGACCGCTGGCCCGACAAGGTCCGGCTGATGCAGGAAAACTGGATCGGACGATCAAAGGGCGCGACCCTGTGGTGGGACATCGCCGAGGTGCCGGCCTTCCTGGACAGCGCGCCTGAGGGGCAACCCAGCCACGATCGCGATCCGATTGAGGTCTATACCACCCGCCCCGATACCCTGTTCGGGGCCAGCTTCCTGGCCCTGGCCCCCGATCACCCCCTGACACGGGCGATCGCCGAGCACCGTCCGGAGGTGGCCGCCTTCGCCAAGGCGTGCGCCCAGACAGGGACGTCCGAGGCGGATATCGAAAAGGCCGAGAAACAGGGAATCGACCTGGGGATCCGGGTTCGTCACCCGTTCGACCCGGACCGCACCCTGCCCGTCTGGTCGGCCAATTTCGTGCTCTCGACCTATGGCTCGGGCGCCATCTTCGGCTGCCCGGGACACGACCAGCGCGACCTGGACTTTGCCCGCAAATATGACCTGCCCGTCGTCCCTGTCGTGCGCCCCGACGGCAGCGACGACGTCGAGATCGGCACCGAGGCCTATGTCGGACCCGGCCGCATCTTCAACTCGGACTTCCTTGACGGCCTGACGGTCGAAGAGGCCAAGGCCGCCGCCATCGCCCGGCTGGAGGCCTCCGGCCACGGCAAGGGCGCAACCATCTATCGCCTGCGCGACTGGGGTGTCAGCCGCCAGCGGTACTGGGGCTGCCCCATACCGATCATCCATTGTCCCACCTGTGGCCCGGTGCCCGTCCCGGCCGATCAGCTGCCCGTGGCCCTGCCCGAGGACGTGACCTTCGACGTGCCCGGCAATCCACTGGACCGCCACCCGACGTGGAAGCATGTCGATTGTCCCAGCTGCGGGACCAAGGCCCTGCGCGAGACCGACACCCTGGATACTTTCGTCGACTCCAGCTGGTATTTCGCCCGCTTCACCGACCCGACGGCGTCCGAGCCCATTGCGCGCGCGGCGGCGGACAAGTGGCTGCCGGTCGATCAGTATATCGGCGGGGTCGAGCATGCCGTGCTGCATCTGCTGTATGCACGCTTCATCAGCCGGGCCTTGTCCGATGCCGGGCTGATGTCGGTGCGCGAGCCCTTCGCCGGCCTGTTCACCCAGGGCATGGTGGTCCACGAGACCTATTTCGAAGGCACCGATGCCGTCGGCAAGCCGCAGTGGGTCGAACCCACGGACGTGCGGATCGAGACGCTCGAAGGCCAACGGATCGCCACCCGGCTGTCCAACGGCGCCCCCCTGTCGATCGGCGACATCGAAAAGATGTCCAAGTCCAAGAAGAATGTCGTCGCCCCGGCGGAAATCCTGGAAAGCCATGGCGTAGACGCCGGGCGGCTGTTCGTCCTGTCCGACAGTCCGCCCGAACGCGACGTGCAGTGGACCCCCGGCGGGGTCGAGGGCGCCAGCCGCTTTGTCCAACGCGCCTGGACCCTGTTCGACAGCTACGACCCCGACTTTTCGGGCGATGAGGCGGCCAATACGGCTCTGTTGCGTGAGACCCACAAGGCCATCAAGGCCGTGACCGAGGGCGTCGAGGGGTTCCGCTTCAACGCCGCCATCGCCAAACTCTACGCCTTCGTGGCCACGGTCCGCGACAGTGAAAAAGCGGGCGGCACAGCGAAACACCAGGCCCTGTCGGCACTGGCTCGGCTTATCGCCCCCTTTACCCCCCACTTGGCCGAGGAATGCTGGACGCGGCTGGGCGAACAGGGGATGATCCTGGACGCGCCCTGGCCGGTCTGGGACGCGGCCCTGGCGGCGGACGACGAGGTGGTCCTGCCGATCCAGGTCAACGGCAAGCGCCGGGCCGAGATCCGCGTCGCGCGGGGCACGGAGCCCGCCGAGGTGGAGGCGCTGGTCCTGGCGGACCCGGTCGTCCGGGCCCGGCTGGAAGGACAGGAGATACGCAAGATCGTGGTGGTCAAGGATCGGATCGTCAATCTGGTGGTGGGCTGATGCGCCCGCTACGTCACCGCGCCGTCACGCTTGTCGCGCTGATGGGACTTTCCCTCAGTGTCTCGGCCTGCGGCTTCACGCCCCTGTATGGCCAGACCGCGGCGGGATCGGGCCTGACCCGTATTGCCGTCACCACTCAGGACGACCGTCTCGGCTATCGTCTGCGCGAACAGCTCGAGGATGCCCTGGCCGTTGATCGGGCCCAGCCCCCGTTGTGGCGACTGTCGACCCAGGTCGAGCAGAGCCGCCGTCCCCTGGGTCGCCGGATCGACGACACCGCCTCCCGCTATGAGCTGACGGTCAAGGCCGACTGGACTCTGACGCCCCTGTCGGGCGGAACGCCCCTGACCGGCACCGAGACGGTGACCACCACCTATGCGGCCGCCGACCAGCCCTATGCCGCCATTGCTGCCCAGCAGGACGGCGAGGACCGCGCCGCCGCCGAACTGGCCCGCGTGATCCGGCTGGACCTTCTGCAGGCTCTGGCCGAGTGACCGCGATCCGATGATCCTCGCCAAACGGCCGGAGGTTGATCGCTTCCTGAAAAGCCCTGACGCGGGCATCCGCGCGGCGGTCATTCACGGCAAGGATCGATCCGGCGTGGCCGAGCGGGCCGACATCCTTTGCCGGTCCATCACACCCGACCTGAACGATCCGTTCAATGTCACAGTCCTGACCGACAGCGACATCGATGGCGATGAGGCGCGCCTGGAAGAGGCCCTGACCGCCCTCAGCATGATTGGCGGCCGCCGCCTGGTCCGCATCCGCCTGTCGGCGGACAAGGCGGCGATCGACAAGATGCTGGCCGCGGCCCTGAAGGTGCATGCCGACGGCGGCTATAATCCCGATGCCATGCTGGTGATCGAGGCCGGGGCCCTGGGCCGCGACTCTGGTTTGAGGAAGGCCGCAGAGGCGTCCAAAGGCGCTGCCGCCATCGCCTGCTACGAAGACGAGACCGGCGACGTGGCCCGGATGGTGCGCGAGGCCTTGGAGGCGGACAAGGTCGGGCTGACCCGTGATGCCCTGGACCGATTTGTGTCGCGCCTGCCGCGCGAGCGGGGGCTGATGCGCCAGGAGATCGAACGGCTGGCCCTCTATGTCGGCCCCGGATCGGGCCGCACCATCGATGTCGAGGAGCTGGAAGCCCATCTGGGGGTCGAGCCGGACGCCTCGTTGCAGGATGCCGCGCTCCAGGCCTTTGGCGGTCGCCCGGCCCCGGCCCAGGCGGGTCTCAGACGCGCCCTGGCCGAGGGTGAATCCGCTGTCATGGCTGTGAGACAAGCCGCGATCCATCTCGGAAAACTGCGCCGGATCAATGTCCTTCAGGCCTCGGGAGCCGGGGCCAAGGAGGCGGCCAAGGCCGCCGGCGTCTTCTGGAAACAGGAGGCGGAGATGCTGCGTCAGGCCCGGGTCTGGCGGCTCGAAGCGCTGGATCAGGTCCAGGACAGCGTCAATGTCGCGGACCTGGCCACAAAGACCACCGGCCTGCCCGAACACCTGATCGCAGAGCGCCTCCTGCTCGAAATCGCCGCCCGCGCCCGCCGTCTGGGCATCTAGCGCCTAGGCCATCACCAGCGACCTGTGGGCGGCGACGCCGGCAAGGACCCCTGCGGCGGACGCCATCGTCGCATTGTGCATCTGGAACGCCGCGTCGCCCGCCGCGAACACGCCCGGCACGCTGGTCTGCTGCATGGGATCCACCTGGATATGCGGGCCTGTCATGCCTTCGGTGAAGGCGCAGCCGAGGTCGGCCGCCAGGGGACCGGCTGGCCGGGTCTTTGGGGCGGTGAACACCGCATGGGCGGCGACGTCGCGGCCGTCGGCCAGACGCAGCGCCTCTGTCGCCGCACCCTGGCCCAACAGCTCCACGACGGGCGTCCTTTCGATCTGAACGCCGCGCGCTGCAAGGTGAGCGGCCTCCTCATCCGTCGGGTCGAAGAGCCCTTGGGTGAACAGTGTGGTCGGCCCCCAGTCTGGCAGCAGAAGCGCCTGATGCAGGGAGCCGGGCAGGGTCGCGATGACCGCCAGCGGCCGATCCCTGACCTCGTAACCATGGCAATAGGGACAGTGCAGGACGCTGACGCCCCACCGCGCCTTCATGGAAGGCAGAAGAAGTTCGTCCGTGACGCCGGTCGCCAGGATGACACGCCGCCCCTCGACCTCCCGGCCGTCCGAGAGCGCCAGCTGATAGCCGTCTTCGACGGCCATCGCGGCCCTGGCCACTCCATGGAAGAAGAAGACGGTGGGATAGGCGGACAGCTGCTCCAGCCCAAGGCGCATGATCCGCGCCGGCGCGACGCCGTCCTGACCCAGGAAGCCGTGCGCGGCCGCTGCGAAGCGATTGCGGGGCTGACCGGCATCGACCAGCAGCACCGACCGCCGGGCACGCGCCAGCTGTATGGCGGCCGACAGCCCCGCGAAACTTCCTCCAAGGACAACGGCATCATAGGTCATGGCGATCTCACGCATCATTATGAGTTGCGTAAAATAGCGCGAACGGCCGATCACGCAACCCATGGCGTTACATGATTTTCGCGCTAGACCTTCGGCCATGCCCGCCGATCAACGCCTGTCCCGGATGCTGCACGTACTGATCCACATGGATCAGCGCGACGGACCCGTGACCTCAGAAACCATCGCCCAGATGCTGGGGGCCCATCCGGTCGTGATACGCCGGACCATGGCGGGGCTCAGATCGGCCGGATACCTGACGTCGGACAAGGGCCATGGCGGCGGCTGGCGTCTGGGTCGGCCGCTCGATCAGATATCCCTCTTCGATATTCACCAGGCGCTGGGCAGCCCCACCATCTTCGCCATCGGTCTGGCCAACGACGACCCTCGCTGCCTGGTCGAACAGGCCGTCAATGCCGCGCTGGACCAGGCCCTGACCGAGGCCGAGCAGCGGCTGCTCGCCCGCTTCAAGGAGGTCACCGTAGCTGACCTGGCCGCCGATTTTGCCGATCGCTATACCCGTGCCGGCGGGGCGTCAGGCCCCCCACCCTCTCGAAACCCCTAGCGAACCGGCGTCGCCAGCACCCGCTCGATCACGCGGCGATAGACAGCGGTCAGGGCATGGAGTTCGGCGACCGGCACGCGCTCATCGACCTGATGCATGGTCTGTCCGACCAGACCCAGTTCCAGCACGGGGCAAAGGGCGCGGATGAAGCGGGCGTCCGATGTCCCACCTGTGGTCGACGCCTCGGGCCTGATGCCCAGCTCGGCCTCCACGGCATCCTGAACCGCTGCGACGAAGTCGCCGTGAGGCGTCAGGAAGGCATTGCCCGAGCACAGGTGCTCCAGACTGATCTGCAATCCCGTCTCGGCCTGGACTTCGCCGGCAACCCCGTTCAACCAGGCCATCAGGTCATCGCCGGTGTGAGACGGATTGAAGCGGATGTTCAGCCGCGCCCGGGCCTCGGACGGAATGACGTTGGTCGCCGGATTGCCGATGTCGATCGTGGTGATTTCCAGGTTTGACGGCTGGAAGGCCTCATAACCGGCGTCCAGCGCATGGGCGTCCAGCCGAGCCAGCAGCCGGACCAGTACCGGAGCCGGATTGGCGGCCCGCTGCGGATAGGCCACATGCCCCTGTTTGCCATGGACGGTGATCCAGCTGTTCAGGGAGCCGCGGCGGCCGATCTTGATCATGTCTCCCAGGCGGGACTGGGACGACGGTTCGCCAACCACACAGGCGTCGATGACCTCGCCCTCGGCCATCAGAGTCTCGACCACCCGTTTGGTGCCGTGCAGGGCCGGGCCCTCCTCGTCACCGGTGATCAGGAAGGACAGGGAGCCTTCCGGCTCACCCTGCGCCAGAATCTGCGACACGGCGGCGACCCAGGCGGCGATCCCGCCCTTCATGTCTACCGCCCCGCGTCCGAACAGGATGCCGTCCCGGATCTCGGCCTCGAACGGGTCGGCGGACCAGGCCTCGGCCGCGCCGGTCGGGACCACGTCCGTATGACCGGCGAAACACAGATTGGGCGAGGCGGTCCCGCGCCGTGCATAGAGGTTCTCGATCCGCGCCTCCGCGCCCAGACCACCGGGCCCTTCGAACGCCATGCGACGGCAGGTGAAGCCCAGGTCGGTCAGGATCCGCTGCAGGGTGTCCATGGCCCCGGCATCGGCGGGCGTGACGGACGGCCTGCGGATCAGATCGCGGGTCAGTTCGGCGGGATCTACGACAAGGAGAGGTGCAGCGCTCATGGACCTATGCTTTAGGAGGATCGAACCCTCCCGAGAAGATGGCGCAGAGGCCCGACGGCTGCCCTGACGTCGCAATCGGCCGAACCGACAGAGCATGACCGACTCTCCTGAAACGCCCGAGCCGATCACCCCCGCCGTGTCCGAGGCCGCACGGTCCGCGCACGGGACCAATCCCTGGGCGGTGCGTGATTTCCGCCTGTTGTGGCTGGGCCGTGTCGTGGCCGTGCTGGCCATCCAGATCCAGTCCTCGGCCCTGTTGTGGCAGGTGTACGAGATTGCGCGCCGGGATCATCCGATCGCCGAGGCCAGCCTGTATCTGGGCCTGGTCGGCCTGGCCCAGTTCATCCCCCTGCTGGCCCTGACGCTTCCGGCGGGCGAGATGGCGGACCGCCGCGACCGCAAATGGACCGTCGCCGCCTCCATTGCTGTTGAGGGGTTGTGCGCCCTGGCCTTTCTGGGGATGGCCATCCACGGCAATCCCCCTCTGTGGGGCCTTCTGGCGGTCGCCGTTCTGTTCGGGGCCTGCCGGGCCTTTCTGGCCCCCGCCAGCCAGGCCTTTCTGCCCATGGTCGTGGGCCGTGCTGCCCTGCCGCGTGCCATCGCCGCCCAGTCGATCGCCTTCCAGACCGGAGCCGTGGCCGGCCCGGCCCTGGGTGGGGTGATCGTCGGCCTGTCGATCCCCCTGGCCTACGCCACGGCCCTGGTCCTGTTCCTGACCGGCCTTTCGGCCTTCCTGCTGATCCGCACCAGCGGGCGCCCGCCCCGGCTGGAAAGCGACATCGGCCGCTGGGCCGCCGTCAAGGAGGGGCTGAGCTATGTCTGGTCCAACAAGATCGTCGCCGGGGCCATCTCGCTGGACCTGATCGTGGTGCTGTTCGCCGGAGTCGCCCTGCTGACGCCCATCTTTGCGCGCGACATCCTGCATGTCGGGCCGCAGGGGTTCGGCTTGTTGCGGGCCGCCTTCGGCATAGGAGCCTTTGGCATGGCGCTGTATCTGGCCCGGTTCCCGATCGTGCGCCGGGCGGGGGTGTGGATGCTGTCGGCGGTCGCCGCCTTTGGCATCTGCACCATCATCTTCGGCCTGTCGAAGATCGTCTGGATCAGCGCCCTGGCCCTGTTCATCGGCGGCGCGGCCGACATGATCAGCGTCAACATCCGCCAGAGCCTGATCCAGCTGTCGACGCCCGACCACATGCGGGGCCGGGTCAGTTCGGTCTCCATGCTGTTCATCGGGGCCTCCAACGAGTTGGGCGAGGCCTATTCTGGCGTGGCCGTACGGTTTCTGGGCCCCATCGGGGCGGCGGTATTCGGCGGGGCCGGTGCCCTGGCCGCCACCGGCATCTGGGCCAAGCTCTTTCCGGGGCTGCGCAAGGCCGATCGGCTGAGCTGAGGACATCTGATGTCGCATTCCCCCCTTCCCGACGCCGGATCAAACTGGGTCGACCGCCACGCTCCCGCCGGGCTCAAACCCTGGCTAAAGCTGGGCCGGTTCGATCGACCGATCGGCATCTGGCTGCTGCTGTTGCCCGGCTGGCAGGGCATCGCCCTGGCCCTGGCCCAGTATGGAGCCCGGCCGGACCTCTATGCCGTCTGGCTGTTCGTCGGCTTTGGCCTCGGGGCCTGTCTGATGCGAGCGGCGGGCTGTGCCTTCAACGACATCGTGGATCGGGACATCGATGCGCGAGTGGCCCGCACGGCGCTGCGCCCCATTCCGGCAGGCCTGATCTCGGTGAAACAGGCGTGGGCCTTTGTCATCGGCTGTTCGCTGGGGGGGCTGGCCATCCTCCTGACCCTGAATCTGACGGCGATCCTGCTGGGGGTCGGGTCGCTGGCGCTGGTGGCCGCCTATCCCTTCATGAAGCGGATCACCTGGTGGCCCCAGGCCTGGCTGGGCCTGACCTTCAACTGGGGCGCGCTGATGGGGTTCGCAGCCGCCCTGCCGCTGGCCGCGTCGGTCCTGCTGCCGCCCGACATGGCGGGTGAACTGCGGCCCTTCTGGTGGTCGCAAGGTGATGCGGCGCAGGAGGAGTTCGTCCTCGTCATGGCCTGGCAGGCCTATGTCCCGGCGCTGTTCCTCTACCTTGGCGGAGTGTTCTGGACCCTGGGCTACGACACCATCTATGCGCTGCAGGATATCGAGGACGACGCTATGGTCGGTGTGAAGTCCTCGGCCCGGCGGCTGGGGCCGCAGGTGCGCTCCGGCGTGGTCGGCTTCTATGTCCTGGCCATCATGTTCCCAGGCGGCGCCGGCCTGATGGCAGGGCTGGGGCCGGTCTTCTGGCTGGGCCTGGCTCTCTATGCCGCCCATCTGATCCGCCAGACTGTCCGGTTGCAGCCCGACGATCCCGCCTTGGCGCTGCAGCTGTTCAAATCGAACCGAGAAGCGGGGCTGATCCTGCTGGCGGCCATCGCCCTGGGGGCCTTGGGCTAGGCCTGATCGACATCTGGAACCTTCGATCCTCGCCTTCCCAATCGCCGTCATTCCGCGGCGCTCACAGAGCGAACCCGGAACCCAGGAGGACGTAGCGCGACGCGCGGTAGCGTTCTAACATGCGCCCATGATGAACCCGCGCATTCTCATGGTCTCCGCCGCCGCCGTCCTGGCCCTGTCAGCCTGTAATCGTGAGGCAGAACAGGCCGAGCGTCCCGCCGCACCTCTGCCCGGCGCACCAGCCGCCAAGATCACCCCGGCTGACGCCGCTGCGCCGCTGACGTTCGCCAACGCCACGCCCTATGCCTCGGTCAAGCTGACCTTGCCGGAGGCGATCAAGCCCTATCCGGATCTGCACGCCCGCCTGTACGGCGAGGAAGTCGGCAAGCTGCGCCAGTTCGTCGAGGGGGCCCAGGCGGATCGTACCGAGGCCGGGGGCGACGAGGGCCTGCCTGCCTATGAGAAGACCGTCACCTTCTCGGCGTCGGGCGAGACCGGCAAGCTGTTCAGCCTCCAGAGAGTCGATTTCGACTATTCCGGCGGGGCTCACCCCAATACTCTGGCTACCGGCATCCTGTGGGACAAGGCACTGAAGCGCCTGATCGGTGCCAGTGATCTGTTCCGAAAGGGGGCGGATCTGACACCGCTGGACCAGGCCCTGTGCACCGCCGTCAATGCGGCCCGCCGCGCCCGCGTGCCCGATGCCCGCAGCATCAGCCTGAACGGCGGCGGGGACTTCACCTGCCCGCGCGCGGCGGACACGCCCTTCGTCCTGGCCCCCGGCACGGCCATCGGAAAGGCAGGGGGACTGGTCTTCCTGATCGGGCCCTATCAGGTCGGACCCTATGTGGAGGGCTCCTATGAGATCGCCATTCCGCACGCGGTCTTCCATAGCCTGCTGATACCCGCCTATGCGGACGAGTTCGCGGGCCAGTTGACCAATACCGGCGACCTCGGCGCGCGCTGATCGGCTTCAGTATGTCCTGACCGGCGCGCCCGCCAGGGTCACCAGATGGACCAGGAACAGAAAGGCCAGGGCGGCCGACATCATCATGATGAACCGCCAGGGCATCAGCCGCGGCCCTCGCCGCAGGTCCGGCGGACGCGACCCGCGCCAGCCCGCGAACAGGGTCAACCCAAGGGCAAGGACGAACAGGCTGAGCGTGACAGGCAGGGTCATGCGGCGCAGGTGGTCGCATCCTGCCGGTTTCGCAAGTTCCAACCCTTGCTGACAGGTTAATCTTCACCGTGCGTTAACCATGATCGGGCGACAAATCCGGCGGCGTGACACGGTGTCCACAGGAACTTGCCCCGACCGCAAGATATTGCGGTTAAGGGCGCGTTTACACGCTTGATCTGGATCAGGTAACGTCCAGCGAAAGGTCGGGAGGCGAATCAGTGAGCGCAGCCGCGCCGTGGAGCGTGAAGGGGATAGACCCCAAGGCTCGCGAGATCGCCAAGGACCTCGCCCGTCGTTCGGGCATGACGCTGGGCGACTGGCTGAATTCGATGATCCTTGAAGACGACGACGACGGGGTCATCCCCCTACCGCGTCGCTCGCATGCCGCCGAAACCCACGAACGTCGCGGACGCTCGCGGCGCCTGGACGACGCCTATGGCGACGATCAGGAACTGTGGCAGCGCCTGGCCGCCTCGGTGGATGCGATCGCCGGCCGGCTGGAAGCGGCCGAGCGCCGCTCGACCATTGCCATCCAGGGTGTCGATCAGGCCGTCAATGGGCTGGTCCGGCGGATGGACGGGCAGGAAAAGCAGGACGCCACCGTACTGCGCAGGATCGAGAGCCTGTCGGACGAACTGAAGGAGGGCCATCGCCGCCTTCGCCGCTTCGAACAGGAAACCGGTCCCGCGACGGCCGAGACCTTCGGCAAGGTCGAGGCGACCCTGGGGGCCTTGGCCGGTCGGCTGTACGATATCGAGGAGCGTCAGCGGACGGGCGTGAACGAGCTGCGCCAGCGGATGGACGCGGTCGAGACCGTCGCCAAGGCCCTGCCCACCCCCGGCCTTCCGGCCGAGGCCCTGTCCCATGTCGGCGCACGGCTGGATTCGGCCCAGGCCCAGACGACCGAGGCCCTCCGCAGCCTGGAACGGTCCTTTGCCGGCCTGGACCAGCGACTGCGCGCGGCCGAGGGCCGGGTCGAACCCGAAGGTGCGCGCGAGGCGGCGCGCTTCGAGAAACTGGCCGAGACCCTGGCCCGTCAGGTCGAGGCTAACCGCACCGAAATGATGCGGCGGCTGGACACGGCCGAGACCGAAGGCCGCATCGACCGCATCGAACGCGCGGTCCTGTCCATCGGCGAACAGATCAAGGCGTCCGAAACGCGCGGTGCCCAGGCGGTCGAAGCCATGGGCCGCGAGGTTCTGCGCATCGCCCAGAACCTGAACGGCCGGATGAAGACGGTCGAGGCCGACGGCGCGACCCGCATGGCCACGCTGTCTGGCGAACTGTCGGGCAAGATTGATCGCGAGATCAGCCGCGTCGCCCAGGGCCTGGATCAACGGTTGATTTCGGCGGACGACCGGCATGCCTTGGCGATCGAGAAACTGGGCGGGGAAATCACCCGCATTTCCGACCGGCTGAGCGACCGGATCGCCCAGTCCGAGCGCAAATCGGCCCAGGCGCTCGACGAGATCGGCAAGAAGCTGACCGAAGGATCCGAGCGCATCGAGCAGCGCTACGACCGCGCCTCGGGCGAACTGGCCGAGCGGATGCGCCTGTCCGAGGAACGGACGGCCCGCCTGCTGGCCGAGGCCAAGGAGAGCCTGGAACGCCGCGCTGAGGCAGCGACGGTTCGCGACGCCCCCCTGGACGGACCGCTGGCCGTGCCCGCTGCGCCGATCAGCCCCGCGGCCACCCCGGCCCAGCCCGACTGGCGTGCTGCCGCCTTCCCCGGCGAGTCCTTTGACGATGGCTGGGCCGACGACGGCTTGGGCCTGGAGGCTCCGGCCCCGATCGAGCCGGAGCCGGCTCCCTTTCCGACGGCCTTCCCGGCCGCTGCTGCATCCCCCCCACCGCAGATCGTCCATCCGGCACCGATCCCGCCCGCATTCGAGCCGGCCGAGACCCCTGCCACGCCGCAACCCTTCGGTAGCCGCACCCGGTTCGGCGGCGCGGACGTATCCGATGCCCTGTCGGCGACCCGGCCCGACGCCTTCGACCCCCAGCCCTTCGATGCAGGTGTCGACGACTATGCCGCCGAGACCGATTTCGTGGACGAGCGCACCCTGCGCGCCGCCGCCACCGCCGGACGGGCCGCTTCCTCGACACGCCAGACCATCGACGCCGCCCGCGCGGCCATGGCCCCCGGCGTTGCAGAAGACGCTCCGCGCTCCGGCTTCGGCCTGAAGAAGGGCGGCAAGTCCAAGCTGCAGGAACGGCTGGACCGCCAGTCCAGAAAGGAAGGCTCAACCGTCCGCAAGGCGCTGGGGGCCTCGGCGGTCGCTGCCGTCCTGACCAGCGGGGCCTATGCCTATGCCGAACTGACCGGCCAGAGCCTGCCCTTCCCCGGCCTGGACGAACCCGCGCCCGGCTCGGCCCAGCCGACGCCGATCGCCGCCCTGGCCATTGCGCCCGCCGAGGCCGTTCCCGCCGGGGAAGCCGAAGGCCTGTTCATTCAGGCGCTGGAACAGCTGGACGCCGGAAACACGGCCGGTCTCGCTGATCTGGAGCGTGCCGCCGAGATGGGCCTCGTCCCGGCTCAGCTGCATCTGGCGGGTCTGTATCAGACCGGCGACAGCGGCGTGCCGATCGACGCGGTGGCCAGCCGTCGCTGGGCGCGCCGCGCCGCCGAAAGCGGCGACGCCAAGGGGATGCACGCCTATGGCATGTATCTGTTCGACGGTGTCGGCGGCCCCCGCAACCGGGCCGAGGCCATGACCTGGCTGCTGAAGGCGGCGAACCTGGGCCTGATCGACAGCCAGTATAATGTGGCCCGCCTCTACGAAAATGGCGACGAGGGCATTCCGGTCAATCGGACGGACGCCCTGCGCTGGTATCTGATCGCGGCCCGGGCCGGCGATCCCGATGCTCAGGAGGCGGTGACCCGCCTTACGCCCCAGACGTCTGCCGCAGCCCAGCGGACGGCCCGCGCTGCCGCAGAAGCCTTTGCGGTCGAGCCGCTGGCCTGATCGACGATCCTTTCGCGTGCAGGGCATGGTTCCCGGCGCGCAATCGGGCTAGACCTCGCGGGTGCCGTCCGGTGCCTTGACTTTGTATCCAGCCAGGGCTGCGTCCTTTGGATCTCTATCTGCCGATCGCCGAGGTTTCGGTGAACTGGCCGTCCCTGGTTCTGCTGGGCGCGGTGGTCGGGTTCGTGTCCGGCCTGTTCGGAATCGGCGGCGGGTTTCTGATGGCCCCCATCCTGGTTTTCATGGGCATTCCACCGACCGTGGCCGTGGCCAGCCAGGCCAGCCACGTCGTCGCCTCCTCGACGTCCGGCGTGATCAGCTATGCGGGCCAGGGCGGGGTGGATTTCCGCCTGGGGGGCATCATGGCCCTGGGCGGGGCGGTGGGCGCCCTGGCCGGGGTCGAGCTGTTCCGCTATCTGCGCCTGCTGGGCCAGGCTGACCTGGTGGTGGCGGTCTCCTATCTGGTTTTTCTGGGGGCTATCGGCACCCTGATGCTCAAGGAAAGCCTGACTGCCATCCTTCATCGCAAACAGGGCCGTCCCGCACCGCGCCGCGACCGTCGCCGGCCGCTGTGGCTGTACGGCCTGCCGTTCAAGATGCGGTTTCCGCGTTCGGGCCTCTATATCAGCGTCATTCCCCCCCTGGCCCTGGGGGCCTTCGTCGGAGTGCTGTCGGCCATCATGGGCGTGGGCGGCGGCTTCATCCTGATCCCGGCCATGCTCTACATCCTGCGGATGAAGGCCGGGGCCGTGGTCGGGACCAGCCTGTTCCAGATCATCATCACCACCGCCATCACCACCGTGCTCCAGGCCGGCCGGAACCAGACGGTGGACGTGGTCCTGTCGACCCTGCTTCTGGTGGGCGGCGTGGTCGGGGCCCAGTATGGGGCGCGGCTGTCGGGCCGTTTCCGTGCGGAGGAGATGCGCGCAGCCCTGGGGCTGATCGTCCTGCTGGTCGGCATCCAGATGGGACTGGAACTGTTCGTGCGGCCCTCCGATCCGTTCGAGGTCGCCCCCGGGATTGCGGACGGATGATCCAGGTTCCGCCTCCCCCACCCCCGGCCGTCGAGATTCCACCGCCCGAACGTTCGGTCGGCACACAGGACGAGGTCCGCGTCGCCGCGGCCCTGACCGACGCTCGGGTCCGGGTCGATTCCAGCTTCAGCGGGGCCTCGATCGTGCTTTACGGCGCGGTCTTCAACCCCGGCGACACCCCGGCCGACGTCGTCGTGGTGGTCCGAGGGCCCGAGGCACCGGTCCGTCTGGTCCGCAAGACCCGCACCTTCGGCATCTGGCTGAACAGCCGCCCGGTCCTGTTCGAGGGCGCGCCCGGTTTCTATATGACCGCCTCGACCCGCCCTCTGTCGGATATCGCCAATTTCGGCGAGTTGCGTCGCCTGGGCGTCGGGGTCGATCACCTGCGGATCGCCGCGCCGGAGGAACGGCGCACCGTCACCCGATATGGCGTGCGCGACGTCGTGGTCAGTCGCCTGGGCGAAGACTATCTGGACTGGCGCCGCGCCGTGATCCGGTTGAAGGAGGCGACCGCCCTCTATGACACCGATCCGGACGGGGTTTCCTTCGTCGACCGCGGCCTGTTCCGGGCCGAGATCGAACTGCCGGCCGTCGCCCCGACCGGCCAGTATTTCGCCGAGGTCTGGCTGTTCCAGGACGGACAACCGGTGTCGGTTTCCAACCTGACGCTGACGGTCGAAAAAGTCGGTATAGAGCGCGACATCTATGAATTCGCCCACCGCCGCCCCTGGACCTATGGCGTGCTCTGCGTCCTCCTGGCCGGGCTGATGGGGTATGTCGGTTCGCGGGTGTTCCGCCGCAGCTAGGCCGTCTAGAGGAAGGCCATGCTTCGTCTCGCCACCTGGAACATCAACTCCGTCCGCCTGCGCATCGATCAGGTTGCCCGTTTCGTGGAACAGGCCCGGATCGACGTCCTCTCGTTGCAGGAGATCAAATGCCTGGAAGACCAGTTCCCCCGCGCCGCCTTCCAGGCCATGGGACTGCCCCATCTGAAGATCGGCGGACAGAAGGGCTGGCACGGGGTGGCCATCGCCAGCCGCCGTCCGTTCACCGAGGCCCCGGCGCTGGACGTCTGCCGCGAACGCCACGCCCGGTGCGTCGGGATCACGGTGGACGGGGTCGAGATCCAGAACTTCTACATCCCGGCGGGCGGCGACCTGCCCGATCGGGCGCTGAACGCCAAATTCGACCACAAGATGGACTTCTATGAGCGGCTGACGGCCGAGGTCTCGCGCCGCGACCGGTCAGCCCCGCTGCTTCTGGGCGGGGACTTCAATATCGCGCCGGGCGAGAACGACGTCTGGAACCACCGCTATATGTCTAAGGTGGTCAGCCATACCCCGATCGAGGTCGAGACCCTGAACCGGCTACAGGCGACCGGCGGCTTTGCCGATGTGGTCCGCGACGCCCACCCCGATCCTCAGAAACTGGCCAGCTGGTGGAGCTATCGGGCCCAGGATTTTCGCAAGTCCAACCGGGGTCTGCGGCTGGACCATATCTGGACGTCGCCGGGCCTGACCCCCGCCGTGATCCCGCACAGCGCGACGATCCATGACACGGTCCGCGAATGGACCCAGCCCAGCGACCACTGCCCGATCACCGTCGACCTGGATATCTAGATCAGAACGGGAAGAAGATCGGGATCGCCACCATGGCCGCCACCCAGGTGACCAGGTTCAGCGGCACACCTACCCGCACGAAATCCATGTAGCTGTAGTTGCCCATCTGGAAGACCAGCACATTGGTTTGATAGCCGAACGGTGTGGCAAAGGCAGCCGAGGCCGCCATCATCACACACACCAGAAAGGGCCTGGGATCGACGCCGAAACTTTCGGCGAGGGCCACCGCGATGGGGGTGATCAGCACGGCCACCGTGGCATTGGACAGCAGTTCTGTCGCAAACAGGGTCACGCCATACAGCACGAACAGCGCCCCAAGCGGTCCCAGCGGCCGGATGATGTCGATTAGACGTTCCGCTCCTGTGGCGGCCAGACCCGTCACCTCTATCGCCGTGCCGATGACGACCATGCCGGCGATCAGCAGCAGTATCTCGGGCCTCAGACCGGCATAGGCCTCTTCCGGCGTGATAACCTTCAGCAGGATCAGCGCCACCGCACCGGCAAAGGCCGAGGCCGCGATCGGGGCCAGGCCCAGTCCCGCCGCCGCGATGACGGCCAGGAAGATGGTCAGGGCAATCAGCGCGCGGCGCAGGTCGAACGGCCGGTCGGCGGCCCCGAACAGCGCTACGTCCCCCAGATGCGCGTCACCCGATCCGTCTTCATGGGTGCGGGCCTCGCCCAGCCGGGGCAGGCGGAACGGCAGACGCAGCCGCTTGCGCGCCAGCCGCTGGGCTTCGGCCTCCGCCTCGGCCTTGCGACGATCTTCTTCCAGCTGGGCCAGACGGGCCGCCTCGGCCTCGTCCTGGGCCACTGAGCGGCCCAGTTGCCGTGCTCCCACGAAATACAGCCACGCCGCGCCCGCAAACGCGATCACCAGTCCCACGGGGGTAATCTCGAACAGGCCAAAGACCGGCTGGCCCGCATTACGCGCCATGTCATTGACCAGAAGATTGGTCGAGGTGCCGATCAGGGTCAGCAGCCCGCCCAGAACGGTGACGTGGCTGAGCGGCATCAGGAACCGCTTGGGCGACAGCTTCAGCGAAGTGGCGACATCCCGGATGACCGGCGCGGCGAGAACCACCACCGGCGTATTGTTCAGAAATCCACCGACCGATCCGCAAAGGCCGATCACGATCCAGATGCCGCGTGCGCCGATCCGCGACGCCAGCGCCGTCGCCTGACGGATGATCAGGCCCAGCAGACCGGACAGTTCGATGGCATAGGCGATCACGAACAGACCGGCCAGGGCGATGACGGCGGGGCTGGCAAAGGCGCCCTGCACCTCGACCGGTCGCACAACACCCATCAGCAGCAGGGCCGCCGCACCGCTGAGAGCGACGACATCGGCCCGGACCCGGCCGTGGATCAGCACCCCGACCACAGTCACCAGAACCGCCAGGGCGGCAATCTGTTCGAAACTCATAGGCCCTGAAAACCCTGCCTGTCCTCTGAGGTCAACCATTGAGGCCATGGAGGTCGCCAGTCCAGTCCGCCGATGCTAGGCTGGCCCCATGGTTGACCGGAACGTGAACGCCCGACCCGCCTTCGCCGCCTTGGCCGTTGGTGCGATCCTGGCCCTGAGCGCCTGCGATCGTCCCGCCGAGAAGGCGCAGAATGTCCCTGCTCCGGCCCCGCAGGTCGTTCCGGCCCCTCTTCCGACCCTCACGGCACCGACGCTGGGCCGCCTCGACTTCATTCAGGCCAAGGCCCGCGCCGCCGATCGCCAGTCCGCCGGTCTGACGACCCCCGCCAGCCCCGATGCCCTGGTCGGACGCAGTTTTTCGATCGTCCTGCCGTTCGGCTGTTCCGGCCCCCTCCCCGCCGAGGCCCCGGCCAACGGACGCCAGGGCCGCCCCGAGGCCCGCTGGGCCGCTGACGGCCGCGCGATCACGCTCAGCCTGACCGCTGCGGACTGGGTGGCCGCCTCTCCGGTTGGAGACATGCCCGAGGCGTGGGAGGCGATCGACGGCGTCTGGATCGAGCGGCCCTGGATCACGCGGGACACCTGCCCGGTCCGATCTGAGCCGGTGGCTGGCCCAGTATTGCTGGCCGAGCCGCCCTCCGTCGGGCTGGCGGTGGTTTTCGGTGCCGAGGATTCGCGGCTGGGCCGTCGGAACGGCCGCCCCTATCTGCACACGGTCCGGGCCGAGGGGGACGCCATCCTGATTCCGCCGCCTGCTGGATGGCGTGTGCGACTGGAAGGGCGTGTCGTCGGCTATCCGGACGGCCAGGCCTTTCACTGTCGTTCGGGCGGGATCGACACGCGGCCGGTCTGCGTTGCAGCGGTCCAGCTGGACCGCGTCGCGTTTGAGGACGCCGACGGCGTGATGCTCAGCGAATGGCGGCCCGGCTGAACGGTCTTACGGCTGAAGCCTGTAACCGCCCGCGTCGGTAACCAGGATCCGTGCCGCGCCGGGCTCGGGCTCGATCTTCTGGCGAAGACGATAGATGTGGGTTTCCAGGGTGTGGGTGGTGACCCCGGCGTTATAGCCCCAGACCTCGGCCAGCAGCTCCTCGCGCGACACAGCCTTGGCCCCGGCGCGATAGAGGTATTTCAGGATGTTGGTCTCTTTTTCCGTCAGACGGATCTTCTTGGCCTTGTCGTCCATCAGCATCTTCGCGGCCGGGCGGAACTCATAGGGGCCGATACGGAAGACCGCGTCCTCCGACTGTTCGTGGCTACGCAGATGGGCGCGGATCCGGGCCAGCAGCACGGCGAACCGGAAAGGCTTGGTGATATAGTCGTTGGCCCCTGAATCCAGGCCCAGGATGGTGTCCGAATCGCCGTCCTGCGCGGTCAGCATGATGATCGGCGTCGAAACCCCGGCCTTGCGCATCAGGCGGCAGGCCTCGCGGCCGTCCATGTCGGGCAGGTCGACGTCCAGCAGGATCAGGTCCGCCCGGCTCTCGCGGCCCAGGCGTACCCCGTCGGTGGCGTTGGACGCCTGAATCTGGCGAAACTCTTCGTGCAGGGCCAACTGCTCGCCCAGCGCCTCGCGCAGGTCGTCGTCGTCGTCGATGATCAATATGGTCTTGGGCGTGGGCATGAGCAGACAATGGCGAGGCTTTGTGTCCACGCCAAGGGTCAGCGTGGACTTTCAGGGTCGAACCTGACGCCAGAATCGTCTTCAGGCCGGTTTTCGTTCCCCGAAAAGGGCCGTGCCCAGCCGCACATGGGTCGCGCCATGGCGAATCGCCGTTTCGAAGTCGCCGCTCATCCCCATCGACAGCACGTTCAGACCGTTGCGCGCCGCGATCGACGCCAGAAGCTCGAAATGGGTCGAAGGGTCCTGATCGGCCGGCGGAATGCACATCAGCCCCTCCACGATCAGGCCGTGTGTGTCGCGGGCCGTGGCGATCAGGGCATCGGCCTGGTCAGGCAGGACGCCCGCCTTCTGGGGTTCGGCCCCCGTGTTGACCTGGATCAGGACCCGCGGAATGCGACCCTGGCGCCGGCCCGCCTCGGCCAGGGCGGCGGCCAGTTTCTCGCGATCCAGGGTCTCGATCACGTCGAACAGGGCCACGGCCTGTTCTGCCTTGTTCGACTGCAGCGCGCCGATCAGCCGCAGCTCCAGTCCCGACCGATCACGATCCTGCCAGCGGGTTTGCGCCTCCTGCACCCGGTTCTCGCCAAACACCCTCAGCCCGGCCGCCAGGGCCGCATCGATCGCTTCGGGCGGCTGGGTCTTGGACACGGTGGTCAGAACGACGTCCGAGCGGGCCCGCCCGCAATCGCGACAGGCGGCGGCGATGCGGGCCTCGCTCGCGGCCAGCCGATCAACCATGGACGCGGTCGCAGGGACGGGGGATGAAGGGGTCATGACGATGTCCTCCGACGCCGACCGCCTGTGGCGGACCGCCCAGGCTCTAAACCGTGCCGCCGCCGGTGTCAGCCCGGCCGCGGGTCGCATGCCGCCCCTGCTGTTCCTGACCGATCCGCAGCGCACGCCCGAGCCCTGGATCACGGCCGCCGCCCTGCCGCCCGGTGCCTGGATCGTCTATCGCCACTTCGGCGCGGATGATCGCCAGGCGGTCGCCGAGCGTCTGCGGCGCGTCACCACGGCCTCCGGCGTGCGGCTGCTGATCGGTCAGGATGCCCGCCTGGCAGAGGCGGTGTCGGCCGACGGCGTTCACCTGCCCGAGCGGGACCTGGGTCTGGCGGCCCTGCTGCGCGTGACCCGTCCCGACTGGCTGCTGACGGGGGCCGTGCACGACAGGGACGCGATTGCCAGGGCACAGGGCCTGGATGCCCTGATCCTGTCGCCCGTGTTTCAGGCTGGAGGCTCGTCCGCCGACAAGACCGCCCTGGGGATCGAAGGCTTTGCCGATCAGGTCCGTGCCGCCCGCCTGCCGGTCTATGCCCTGGGCGGGATCGACGCCGACAATGCCGAAGCTTTGATCGGCAGCGGGGCCTGCGGGATTGCCGGGGTGGATGGGATCCAGCGCGCCTTCGGTTGAAACTGGCGAGAACTGCGACCGCGCCGCCTCTGGACGCCGGGCGGCGACGGCGCGACAAGCGGTCATGATCGCGAGCGCTTCTCCCTCCTGTGACGTCATCATCGTCGGTGCCGGCCTGACCGGCGGGGCCCTGGCCCTGGCGGCGGCGCAAGGGGGCCTCCGGGTCGTGCTGATCGATCCCCAGCCGTTCGACGTCCAGCTGGCCCCGACCTTCGACGGTCGGTCGACCGCCATCGCCTATTCCACCTTCCGGATGCTGGATGCCCTGGGCCTGGGCGAGGCCCTGCGGCCGCATGCCTGCCGGATGGACCGGATTCTGGTCACAGATGGACGCAGGCCCGGCGCCGCCACCCCGCCCCCCCATTCCGCCTGGCTGAGGTTCGACGCCGACGAGATCGGCGAACGCACGGGCGGAGAGCCGCTGGGCTATATGGTCGAGAACCGCCGCATCCGCGCCGCCCTGGCCCAGCGACTGACCGACATCGGCATCGAGGTTCGCGCACCGGCCACGGCCAGGGCCGTGACCGTCGATGCAGGCCGCGCGACGGTCACACTGTCCGATGGCACGCAACTGACGGCCCCCCTGGTCGTGGGGGCCGAGGGTCGGGGCTCCCTGGTCCGCGCCGCCGCCGGGATCGACACCCTGGGCTGGTCCTATGGCCAGAGCGGCGTAGTCGCCACCGTGGCTCTGGGCCGCGACCACGGCAATGTGGCGCATGAGCATTTCCTGCCCGGCGGGCCGTTCGCCATCCTGCCCCTGACCGAACAGCGTGCCAGCCTGGTGTGGACCGAGACCACCCGCCGGGGCGAGGCCCTGCGCGACGCCTCGGATGCGGCCTTCCACGCCCATCTGATGCGCCGGTTCGGCGACTTCCTTCAGGATGTCACGGTTCAGGGACCCCGCTTCGTCTATCCCCTGTCGCTCAGCCTGGCCGAGCGGATGACGGGCCCGCGCATCGCCCTGATCGGCGATGCGGCCCACGCCGTACACCCCGTGGCAGGACAGGGGCTGAACATGGGACTGAAGGATGTCGCCGCCCTGGCGGAGGTCCTGACCTATGCCGTCCGCCTGGGCGAGGACATCGGATCGGAGATCGTGCTGGACCGCTATGCCCGCTGGCGCCGGTTCGACAATACGGTCTTGGCAGCCGGTTTCGACGGCTTCGTGCGACTGTTCTCCAGCGATGTCGCGCCGGTGAGACTGGCCCGGGACCTGGGCATGGCGGTCGTCAACCGCGTCCCCGCCCTGCGCCGCGCCTTCATGCAGGAGGCGGGCGGTGCCAGCGGCGACCTGCCCAAGCTGTTGCGGGGCGAGGCCTTGTCTTAGGGGCTACCGCTCGGCTCGCGCAGCCTCGCTGCCTCAGCCTATTGTGCGTTGTTAATCCAGCGTCCGCGCTTCTTCGGGCAGCATGATCGGCACGCCGTCGCGGATGGGATAGGCCAGCTTGGCCCCCTTGGACACCAGTTCGCCGGTCTTGCGGTCCAGCGTCAGCTTGCCGCGCGTGACCGGGCAGACCAGAACCTCCAGCAGGCGCGGATCGACCGAGACGGGGGTGTGGAAGGTGTCGCTCAAATGGGGTGTCCGGACTGGGAGGAGTGAAGAGTGCTGGTGAGCAAGAGGTGAGCAAGGGGCCATGTTCGGGCTGCGATCTCGCTCACCCCTCGGCTGACTAGCACGCTTCACCCCCTACTGCATCGACGGCGGCGTGTCGCCATCGCCCAGATCGGCCGCGTCGATGCGCAGCAGGGCGGTCAGGGCCTCGGCCCGGTCGGTCAGGGTCAGGGCTTCCAGCAGGGCCTGTTTCTCGGCCGGATCGAAGGGCAGGGCCATGGACAGGCTGTTGATCAGGGCCTCGGACGGCGCGCCATGCGCTGTGTCCCAGTCGATCTCCAGCCCCCGGCTTTCCAAGTACAGCCTCAGCGCGTCCATGAAGGGGGCACGCTCGAACGGAGCATCGGCTTCCGGTGCCATCAGGTCCAGTTCGAACGGGGCGAAATCGGCTCGCGCCTGGCGATAGGGCGAAGGACCCGGCATCTCGCCCGCCAGTCGGAAACGGCACACGCCCGTCAGGGTGATCAGGTAACGCCCGTCGGAGGTCTCGGCAAAACTGGTGATCCGGCCCGCGCACCCGACCGGCGAAAGCGTCGGCTGGGCCGGGTCGCCGCCGATCGACTGCACCATGCCGATGATGCGGTCACCCGCCATGGCATCGTCGATCATGTTCAAATAGCGCGGCTCGAAGATGTTCAGCGGCAACTGCCCCCGCGGCAGCAGAATGGCCCCGGGCAGGGGAAAGACCGGAATGACCTGCGGCAGGTCGGCCGCTTTCACATAACCCTGGGCCATGGCGCAATCCTCAGGCGAACAGGATGGACGACAGGCGGCGACGCCCGTCACGGGCGATTTCCGAAGTGCCGCCGGCCGCTTCGAACACGGTCAGCAGCTGTTTGCGCGCGGCCTGCTCGTTCCATTCCCGGTCCGCCGCCACGATCAGCAGCAGGCTGTCGACCGCCCCCTTCAGATCGCCGGACGCGGCCTGGGCCAGGGACAGGTCATAGCGCGCCTGATGATCGGCCGGATCGGCCGCGACCCGGGCCGACAGTTCGTCGGTGGGTCCCGCCGGTGCCGTCGCCGACAGCGCCAGCTGGGCCCGGACACTGACCACCGAGGGCTCGGTCGAACCGACCGGAGCCATGGCGATGGTCTGACGCGCCTGATCGGCGTCACCGCCCGCCAGATAGACCCGTGCCATTCCGGCGATCGCCTTCTGGTTTTCGGGCTCGATCGACAGGATGTGGGCAAAGGCCTGGGCCGCACCGCCGAAATCGCTGAGTCCCAGCGATTCTTCGCCCAGCTCCAGCAGCTGTTCGACGTCGGAATTGATGCCCGCACCGCCGCTCAGCTTTTCGATGAAGGCCTTGATCTGGCTCTCGGGTACCGCACCCTGGAAGCCGTCGACCGGCTGGCCGTCGACGAAGGCATAGACGGTGGGGATGGACTGCACGCGGAGCTGGCCTGCATAGGCCGGGTTCTTGTCGACATCGATCTTGACCAGTTTGACCGCGCCGCCGGCGGCCCGAACGGCCTTTTCCAGTGCCGGGGTCAGCTGGCGACAGGGACCGCACCAGGTCGCCCAGAAGTCGACGATGACCGGCTGGGTTTTCGACGCCTCGACCACATCGGCCATGAATCCGGCATCGGACCCGTCCTTGATGAGATCTGCGGGCGGGGCGAGGTTGGGATCGGCAAAGGTCATGGGCGGTCCATAGAGATCGGAAAAGCAGGAAACGCGACAGCGGTCAGATGGTCGCGCGGGGGCAAAGACTCAAGCGCGCGCGAAGTCGACCACGACCGGATCGCGCCCGATCCGGCTCAGGAAGCGCCGGAAATCGGCCTGGGCCAAGGCCGTGGTGGCCGTATTGGTCAGCGGATGAAAGTTGACGAAGTCCGCCGCCCACAGCCGCGCGTCCAGCACGAACCGCACCCGCCGCTCCACATCATTGATCAGTCCCAGTGCTGTGACAGAGCCAGGCCGCACGCCCAGGGTCTCGACCATCAGGGCCTCATTGCCGAACGACAGCCGGTCCGAACCCATCAGGGCGGGGGCCCGCTTCAGGTCGATGACCGTGTCCTGGGCCGCCGAGATCAGCCACAGCAGACCCTTCTTGTCCTTCAGGAACAGGTTCTTGGTGTGCAGGCCGGGCATTGCCGCCTTCAGCTCCAGCCCCTCCTCGACCCGGAACACTGCCGGATGGTCATGGGTCGTGTGTGCAATGCCGTGATCGGCCATCCAGGCCAGCAGGCTGTCGCGGTCATGAAATGGGGCGGCTTGAGCGGACATGGGCGACCGGGCTAGGGGTGGGGTCTGTCGATAGACGATAGGAGTAGGGCGTTGGAACTGGAATGCTATCCGATGACGGCGACGCCGCCGGACATGGTGCCGGGCCGCCAGTCGCGGAACTGGATGGACGCCTTTGCCAGCCGGCATCCCTATCGCTGCCTGCCCCTCAGCATGGCCAATACCACGGGATGGGAAATCCTGTGCCCTGTCGGTTTTTCGGCCGAATGGAACGGCGGCCCGCGCCAGGAAGACATCGTCATTAAGGCCGACCGTCCGACGCCGGACCTGCACCATCTGGTGACGTCGCATTTTTCGCGCGGCGTGCTGACCATGCATCCGCAGTATCTGTTCCGGACCCCGCCGGGCTGGTCGATGATGTGTTCGGGGTCGCCCAATCATGTGAAGGACGGCATCCAGCCTCTGGTCGGCCTGATCGAGACCGACTGGCTGCCCTTCCCTTTCACCATGAACTGGATCTTCACCCGGCCCGGACGGATAAGCTTCGAACGGGGCGAGCCCTTCTGCTTCATCACCCTGGTCGAGGCCAAGAAGATGGAGGCCTTCCAGCCGGTCGTGCGGTCGCTGGAATCCAACCCCGGCATGAAGGGTCAGTTCGAGGCCTGGAACCGTCAGCGGACCGATTTCAACAACCGACTGGCCTCCGGTGACCCCGAGGCGGCCAAGGAGGCGTGGCAGCGCTTCTACTTCAAGGGCGAACTGCCCGAAGACATGGGCACGGCCCCCGCAACCCACGCCAACCGACGCCGGATGAAGAACATCCGGATCGGCTGACGCAGATTCTGGGCCTACCGCGCGTCGCGCTACTTGAGGCCGGATCTTTGGCCTACCGCGCGTCGCGCTACTTGAGGCCGAGCAAATCTCTCGCACTCAAGTAGGGCGAAGGCCGATAGCGCCCTTAATAGGCCGCCCGGGTCACGCGCGGACCCAGGTTCTGGATCACTTCGCGGGCATCGAACGCGTTGGCGTCGCCGGCAGGCTTGGGGCCGCGACCCATCAGGATTTCCGACGAGGCTTCGAACCGGTCGATCTCGCGGACATCGACATCCGGCCCCCAGAAGGCATTGCGGCTGGACCAGGCACCGCGGCGATAGAAGCTCCAATACGGGCTCCAGAACGGGCGATATCGGTCGTAGTAGAAGGGATCGGGCGACACCGAATAGCGCACGTCCCGGTCGGTCGCACGGTCGACGGTGGCAAACCAGTCATAGCCGTTCTCGACCGTCAGTTCGGCGGCGCGCAGCAGCAGGCCCATCTCGACCTGTTCGCGCGAGGTGACGGAATTGCCGGCAAAGCTGACGCGGTAGCGGTCGGCATCGACCCGCTGCTCGGCGTATCCGCCGCGCTGCCCGTTGACCCCGGCGGGCTGATATGGCGTTGCGGTCGCACAGGCCGAAAGGGTCAGCGCCGCCGCTGCGATGATTGCGGATTTCGTGAAGACGGACGTCATGAGAGAAATCTCCAAAGCTTGATGAGGCGCTTCGTCAGGTGAACGGGACATGAATGGCGCAGTTCCATTCCGACATAAGCCCTTACAATCGTGTGACAATCAGAACCGCGGCCAGCAGCAGCATCGACCCGACCACAATGCCGAATCCACGCTTGAATTCAGGCTTCGTCATGCGCCGGGCCAAGGCTGCACCGCCCAGACCGTATCCGCTCATCGACAGGACATCCATGCCGATCGTCGCCAGAGCGAACAGCGCGAGCTGAGGCACCACCGGCCGGTTTACGTCGATGAAGGGCGGCAGGACGGCGGTGAAGAACAGCACCGCCTTGGGATTGGCGATCTGGACCATGAACCCGTCCACCAGGGCCGATCGGCGAACCGGCGCAGCCTGCACGACGGGATCGGGATCGGCGGCCGTCGCAAAGGCTCCGCGAAACGCCTTGATCCCCAGCCAGGCCACATAGAGGGCCCCGCCGATGGCGATGATGCGAAACGCCTCGGGAAAAGCCACGACCAGCGCCCCCAGGCCCAGGGCGGCGGCCCCGAACCAGACCAGGGTCGCGGCATTCATGCCCACGACCCCGGCCAGGGCGGCCCTGCGCCCTCGCGACAGGCCGGTGGCCACGGCGAACAGATTGGCCGGTCCCGGCGTCAGGGCCATGACGATCATGACGCCCAGAAAGGCGAGATAGCGATGAGGATCGACAGGCCAGTCCATGCCCGCCCATCGGACAGGCCGGACCCCGCGTCAACCGCGAAGAAGGGGCGTCAGTCGTCGCGGGCTGCGGCCGTGGCCTCTGCGGCGGCGGCCTCCGCCTCGACCCTGTCAGCCTCGGCGTCCATTTCGTCGGAGACCTGGCCCAGGGCATAGTCGGCCATCAGGCCATAGGTGGCCATGTGTTCGGGGTCCTGGGACGCCCAGGCCCCGTTCTGGGCCATGGCCATGGCCGCCCCGATAGAGGGATCAGAAAGCGCCTCGGCCACCAGGGCCTCGACATCGACCTCGGCCAGGGCTTCGGAGGCGATCTGGGGCCCCAGGGCGCTGGCGGCGGCGGTGAAGGCCAGCACCTCGGGCTGATATTCCGCCCACAGGGCCATTATGGCAGCCTCGCGCTGGTCTTCGCTCAGGCTCTCGTCCTCGGCGATGGCTTCGGCCCGGGCTCCTAACTCTTCCATGCGCGCTTCAAACGCAGCACCCGCAGCCTCCAGAGCCGCCTCGGCCGAGGCAGGGTCAAGCGACGCAGGCGTCTGGGCCAGGGCGGCGGACAGCGGCAGAAGGGCGAGGGCGGCGGCGAGGGAAAGGGCGCGGATCATGACGGGGGGTCCTTCAATGTCGCTGTGAAGGTCCGTCGAACGCCGTCCGACCTCAAGTGAAATTGCGGTAAGGCGGGAAGCCGCAGATCCCCGCCTTACCGGGTCGTCTTACTGCGCGGCGGGCGCGGCGGCAGGCTGTTCGCTGACGAAGCCGGCCCGGATCTGGGCCGGGATGGTGCGGATCGCCGTGCCCAGCTCGGGCAGAGCGGCCAGCATCTCGGCCTTGCGGGCCGGGTCGGTTTCCTTGTCGGCCTCGCCCTGAATGAAGGCTTCCAGCTTGGTGGCGAAGGCGTCGAACTCGGGCTGATAACGGACCAGGATGGCATCGACGTCGGCCGTCGCCTTGGCCTGGTCGCCATTGGCGGCCTCGACGGCGGCGACCAGTTCGGCCTGCATGGTCTCCATCCGGGCCTGGAACGCCTCGGCTTCGGCCTCGATGGCGGCCTCTTCAGGCGACTGGGGGGCGGGCGCGGCCTGGACCGGGGCCGGCGGCGGGGTCTGGGCGAGCGCCGGGGCGGCCACGAAGGCGGCAGCCAGGGCGAGGGGGGCGAGGATACGCATGGATTGAACTCCGGGAGGGTTGGACGGGCATTTTCCTTCGCCTTTGAGGCCGGAAAAAGCCCGCCGCCCTCGGGGCCTCATTCGCCGGACCGCGCGTCCCGCCGGGCCAGCACCCGCAGGCGCAGGGCATTCAGCTTGATGAAGCCCGCCGCATCGTTGTGGTCATAGGCCTGCACACCCTCTTCGAAGGTCACCAGATCCTGGTCGTACAGGCTGTTGGGGCTTTCGCGGCCGATGATGGTGACATTGCCCTTGTAGAGCTTGACCCGGACGGTGCCCGACACCTTGCGCTGGCTGTGATCGATGGCCGCCTGCAGCATCTCGCGCTCGGGCGCGAACCAGAAGCCGTTGTAGATCATCTGGGCGTATTTGACCGCCAGCTCGTCCTTCAGGTGCATGGCCCCGCGATCCAGGGTGATGGACTCGATGCCCCGGTGCGCCGCCAGCAGGATGGTGCCGCCCGGCGTCTCATAGACCCCCCGAGACTTCATCCCGACATAGCGGTTTTCGACCAGGTCCAGACGGCCGACGCCGTTGTCGTGGCCCAGTTCGTTCAGCCGCGTCAGGAGGGTGGCCGGGCTCATGGCCACGCCGTCGATGGCGACGGCATCGCCCTGTTCGAACGACAGGGTGAAGACCTGCGGCCTGTCCGGCGCAGCTTCGGGGCTGATGGTACGCTGGTGCACAAACTCGGGGGCCTCGACCGCCGGATCCTCCAGCACCTTGCCCTCAGAGGAGGAGTGCAACAGGTTGGCGTCGACGCTGAACGGAGCCTCGCCGCGCTTGTCCTTGGCGATCGGGATCTGATTCTTCTCAGCGAATTCCAGCAGGGCCTCGCGGCTGCGGTATTCCCATTCGCGCCAGGGGGCGATGACGTGGATGTCCGGGTTCAGGGCGTAATAGCCCAGCTCGAACCGCACCTGGTCGTTGCCCTTGCCGGTCGCGCCGTGACAGACGGCGTCGGCCCCGACCATGCGGGCGATCTCGATCTGGCGCTTGGCGATCAGCGGCCGGGCGATGGAGGTGCCCAGCAGATACTGGCCTTCATACAGGGCATTGGCGCGGAACATTGGGAAGACGAAGTCGCGCACGAATTCCTCGCGCAGGTCATCGATGAAGATGTTTTCCGGCTTGATGCCCATCTTCAGCGCCTTTTCCCGCGCCGGGCCCAGTTCCTCGCCCTGGCCCAGGTCAGCAGTAAAGGTCACCACCTCGGCCTGATATTCGGTCTGCAGCCATTTCAGGATGATGGAGGTATCCAGCCCGCCAGAATAGGCGAGGACGACCTTCTTCACGGGCTTGTCGGCGGGGCGGGACATGGCGGCATCCTGTCTGGAAAGCGCGGGGAGGCGTGTTCGCCGCGCTTAAAGGGCCAGACGGCCTGCGATGCAAGGGCGCGATTGCGGCGATCAGCCGGACGACGGACGCCGCAAGCGAAACCAGGTGACGGACTTGCGGATCAGCCGGACACCGGTGCGCGCAAAAAGGAAGCTGAGATACGACAGCCCGGCGACCTGAACAGTATCGGCGATCAGATCGCTGCCCGGCTCGAACTTCCAAACGCCCCACTGGGCTATGACCTGCCAAACCGCCAGTACGGGAAGAGCCATACCGATGGCGAGGATCATCACGCCGTTCAGAAGTCCGGCAGTAGCGTCTTCCACCGTCTCAGGCCCACCGATCATGGATCGAGACTAGGTCGGCACTAAGCCTCGCGCAAGCGTCAGCCCCACGGCCCCTTAGGCAGCGCCGCGGTTGTCGGCACGCTTGTCGTTCCTGCGGTGAAAACCGCCTTCGCAGGCCGCTGGGCCCTTCCCACGCTGACCCCCAGCGCCATCAGCGCCTTGACGCGGTTGGCGGTCGCCGGGTGGGTCGAGAACAGGCTGTCCGCCCCCTTGCCCGCCAGGGGGTTGATAATGAACAGCTGGCCCGACGCCGGATTGCGCTCGGCGACCGGATTGTGGATCCGCCGGGCATGGGCGTCGATCTTCTGCAGGGCAGAGGCCAGGGCGTTCGGATCGCCAGCGATCTCGGCCCCCACGCGGTCGGCCTCATATTCCCGCGACCGGCTGATCGCCATCTGCACCAGGGCGGCGGCCATCGGGGCCAGGATCATCAGGGCCAGGGTCCCTAGTATGCCGCCGGGCCGGTCCCGGTCGCCGCCAAAGAACAGGGCGAAATTGGCCAGGGCCGAGATGGCCCCCGCCACCGTCGCCGTGACCGTCATGGTCAGCGTGTCGCGGTTCTTCACATGGGCCAGTTCGTGCGCCATCACGCCGCGAATTTCGTCGCGGGTCAGCATGTCCAGCAGGCCCGTCGTGGCACAGACAGCAGCATGGGCCGGATCGCGGCCCGTGGCAAAGGCATTGGGCTGGTCCGACGGAATGATGGCGATGACCGGCCGGGGCAGGCCCGCGTCCTGCGCCATCCGCACCACATCGGCGACATAGGTCCGCACCACGCCGTTGGGATGGGTCTCGTCCACCGGCTGGGCCCGGTACATCTTCATGACGATCTTGTCGGCGTTCCAATAGCTGAACAGGTTCAGCCCGCCCGCGACGACCAGGGCGATCGCCATGCCGGTGGTGCCGCCAATCAGATAACCGACGCCCATGAACAGGGCCGTCAGTGCCGCCAGCAGGATGAAGGTCTTCACATGGTTCATCGGTCGAAAACTTGCCGTCAGACGTGGCCCCCGAGCCATGAACGCCTATGTGCGGATCAGGCTTCCCTGCCTCAAGAGGACAACCCTGTGACCGAAGCGCCCACCCCCGATGACACCCTGCCGCCGGAAGCCGAGGCCCCGCGTCCCCTGAGCGACGCCGCCCGCCGCGCCCTGGCCGAGGCGGAGGCCCGCCGCGCCGCCCGGATGGAGGCCGAGGCGGCGATCGAACACGGCGGGCCCTCCGGGCCGGAGCCGACCCGCTATGGCGACTGGGAGAAGAAGGGTCTGGCGGTCGATTTCTGATCCCGGCGGGCGAAAAGTCCCGGTTCAGGCGAATTGCGAACGATCGGCGCGATTTGGCGTTAACCTTGCTGCTCTGGGATGAGGGAGAGGGGCCATGCGCCTGGTTTGCCTGTCGGTCGCGTCTGCGGCTGTGGTCATGATGTTCGGCGCGGGCACGGCTGCGGCCCAATCCTATTACGCCCCCCCGCCGCCGGCCTCGGCCTATGGCGTCGGCAGCTGGGGACAGCCCTATCAGTATGGCGGTGGCCATCCGGGCGGGGCCTGCTGCCAGCCCGGCGGCTATCAGCCGCCGCGTCACGATCCCCGTCCGGTCTGCTGCTACGGCGGTCCGCGCCAGGACGATTATGCGTATCAGGGCCGCCACGATCGCGGTGGTCGCTATGGCTACAGCGACAGCCGCCGATACTACTACGGCGAACAGCGCTATGAGCACCGCGAGTATCGCCGCGAAGCCCGGTATGAGGGCGATCACGATGCCTGGGGCTATGACGACGACCGCCCGCCCTCGGCGCGCGGCTACCGCAACTATGATCCGCCGCGCCGTCCGCACCGCCACGATGCGAACTGCGGCTGCGGCGATGTCTATCTGTACGACCGCTAGGGCGTCTCGACCGTCAGCATGTCGGCGGCGATACGGGCGGCGGCCATGATCGGGCTTTCGTCGGCAATGATCGGTCGGGCCACGACCAGATGGGTTGCCCCGGCCTGCAGCGCCTCGATCGGGGTGGCCACCCGCTGCTGATCACCCTTGTCGGCCCCCGCCGGTCGCACGCCAGGGGTCACGATCAGGAAGTCGGGACGCCCCGCCTCTGTCGCCAGACGTCGAACCATGGCCGCTTCCAGCGGACTGGCCACCACCCCGTCGACGCCGCAGGCCAGGGCCTGGTCCACACGCCGCTCGACCAGGGCAGAGGCGGTCATGCCATAGCCGATCTCGGTCAGGTCCGCGTCCGACAGGCTGGTCATCACCGTCACGGCCAGGATTTTCGTGTCCGATGCGCCGCGACCGCGCACGGCGGCCTCCATCACCTGGGGTTCGGCATGGACAGTCAGGAAATCGCAGCCGCCCTCGGCCACCGATCGCGCCGCGCGTTCGACCTGGGCCCCGATGTCATGCAGCTTCCAGTCCTGAAAGACCCGCTTGCCGCGTTCGCGCAGGGCGTGGGCAAAGGCGACGCCGCCTGGCTGGGCCAGCAGGGTCAGGCCGACCTTGTAGAAGGTCACCCCGTCGGCGATCCGGTCCACCAGGCTCTGGGCCGCCTCCACAGAGGGCAGATCCAGCCCGACGATCAGTCGGTCGTCGCTGAGAAGGCGAGAGGTCATCGACGGGCTCCGGTCAAGCGGCTATCAGAAGAGCCGACGATGGATGCGTCGGCCCCGGCCGGCGGGGGATTACGGACTTGAGGATCAGGCAATGAACGCGCTCGACCTGGGGGTCAATCTGTTCGTGACCCTGTTCGCCCTGATCGATCCGATCGGCAACATCCCCATCTTCGCGGCCGCCACTGTCGGGGCCAGCGCCATGCAGCGCCGCCTCGTCTCGACCTATCTGGTGGCCCTGGTCGTGGTCTTTCTGCTCTTCTTCTATTTCACAGGCCTGGCGGTTCTGGAGTTCTTCGGCATTTCCCTGGCCGCCTTCCGCATCGCGGGCGGCATACTTCTGCTGCTGCTGGGGCTGGAAATGGCCCGCGAGGACTTCCTGAAGATGTTCGCCGACATCGATCCGACCCACGATGCGGGCGATGTGCGCGGCTATGCCAAACGCCGGTTCCAACGGCTGGTGGTGCCCTTTGCCATCCCGCTGATGATCGGCCCGGGTGCCATATCGGCGGTGATCATCGGCGCGGGCGAGGCCCAGGCGGTGGGGACCGAGGCCACGGTGGGTGGCGTGATCGCCATCTTCGCTGCCGGCCTGGCCACCCTGGCCTGTTTCTGGCTGACCGGCCCCATCAGCCGGGCCCTGGGCGACGTCGGCATGGCCATCATCGTCCGCGTCCTTGGCCTGATCCTGTGCGCCCTCGCGATCCAGTTCATTCTGGCGGGTCTGGGCGAGGCCATCCCCGGCATGTTCTCCGGTGCCGTGACGGCCCCCTATCCGGACAGCGGCCACTAGATCCGCTTCAGCCGCTTCGCATGGCCGCCGACCAAGCGCAGGGCGACCGCGTCGGGCAGGTGTTTGGCCAGGCTGGCCAGGACATTGTTCATGACCCCGGGCGTGACCTGGGGGCGGTTGGCCTCGACGGCGTCATAACCGACGCGGGCGACATGATCCGCCGTCTGCCACATCCAGGCGGGATAGGCGGCCGACACCTCCTGGCGCGTGCCGTTGGCATCGTGGAACTCGGTCAGGGTATAGCCGGGACACAGGGCGGTCACGTGCACGCCCGTTCCTCCAAGCTCCAGATGCAGACCCTGGGACGCCTTGATCAGGAAGCTCTTGATGGGACCATACAGGGTATCGCCCCCGGTCGCCGGCATCTGTCCGGCCAAGGAGGCGACGTTCAGGATGCGGCCGAAGCCCCGCTGGACCATGGCTGGGGCGACCAGGCGGCTGAGCGTCACCGGGGCGGACAGCATGACCGCGATCATGGCGGCATGGTCGCCCGGATCGGCTTTTAGAAAGCCTTCTGTCCGACTGAAGCCGGCATTGTTGATCAGGCCGTCGACGACCAGGCCGCGCCGCTCGATTTCGGCCATCAGGGCGGCGGGGGCCTGCGGGTCCGCAAGGTCCGCCGGGATGACGACGGCATCGATGCCTTGCGCAGCCCTCAATTCGTCGGCCAGGGCCGCCAGCGCCGCCTCTCGCCGCGCCGTCAGGATCAGGTCCCAGCCCTTTTCGGCATAGACGCGTGCCAGGGCCGATCCGATGCCGGACGAGGCCCCGGTGACCAGGACCCGGCGACAGCTCATGCCGAAACCTTGGTCCGTGCAGGGGTCCGGACGGTCTTCGTCGCCGGCTTGGCCGGGACGACCACGATCCCGGCCAGCGAGACCGGGTCGTCGGCCAGGAGGTCGGCGATGGTGATGCGCGACAAGGCCTCGGCGGCGGCGCTGTCGGCAGCGCTGAGGGCCTTGGCCACCTGGCGCGGGATGTGTTCACTGACGGGGCAGCCTTTTGCCCCCGAGGGCGGCGACCCCAGATGGGCGCATCCGTTGACGGCCCGCAGCACCTGGTCCAGCCGGATATCCTGCGGCTGTTTCAGCAGCCAGGCCCCGCCGCAGGCCCCCGGACGGGTCGCGATCAGACCGGTGCGGGCCAGCATGGCCGTGACGCGGCGCACCACCACCGGATTGGTCGGGACAGACGCCGCCAGCACCGCACTGGGCACGGCCTGGCCAGGACCATAGGCCCCCTTGTGAGCCAGATAGGCCAGGGCGTGGGCGGCGACGGGAAAGCGTTGGCTGTCTGACATGGATGATCCTTGATCCATCAAGGTAGGCCTTCGGTTTGTGTTTCACAAATACCGGGCCTAAAGGCGGCGGGGGGAACGGTCCTTTCGCGCCGCGATTGAACCCCCCGTGGAAAGGGTCTAAAGGCCCGCCGCTCTGGAAGGGCCCGCCTCCCTCGCGGTGCCCGGAGATACCGAATGGTCGGGGCCAACCCCCGCGGCGACGAAACTCCGTCAGACGCCGCTCGCAATCCTTCAGCCCCCGTCGCCCCGGCCCACCCGCATCCCGCGGCCGCCGGCGAGGGCGGTCACGTCAAGGCTGGCAAATGGGGCCTGATCATTGGGGCCATCGGCGTCGTCTTCGGCGACATCGGCACCAGCCCCCTCTACGCCCTGCGCGAAGCCATCGCCCATGCCCAGGAAGGGGTGGGGATCGGATCGGAGCTGGCCATCCTGGGCGTCGTCTCCCTGGCCTTCTGGGCCCTGATGATCGTGGTGACGTTCAAATACGTCTTCTTCCTGATGCGTGCCGACAACAAGGGCGAGGGCGGGACCCTGGCCCTCATGGCCCTGGCCCAGCATGCGGTCGGACGGCGCAGCGCCTGGATCTTCATCCTCGGCGTCTGCGGGGCGGCACTGTTCTATGGCGACGGGATCATCACCCCGGCCATCTCGGTCCTGTCGGCGGTCGAGGGCGTCAAGGATGCGCCCGGTATCGAAGGGGCGCTCGACCCGTTCATCGTGCCGATTGCGGCGGGTATCCTCATCGGCCTGTTTCTGGTGCAGTCGCGGGGAACGGCCAAGCTGGCGCGGTTCTTCGGCCCGATCACGGCGGTCTGGTTCCTGGCCCTGGGGGGGCTGGGCCTCTATCACATCTTCGACGACATCAGCGTGCTGCGGGCCCTGTCGCCCCACTACGGCATCATGCTGTTTGCGGACGACTGGTTCCTGGGCTTCATCATCCTGGGCAGCGTCTTCCTGGCGGTGACGGGGGCCGAGGCCCTGTATGCCGACATGGGCCATTTCGGAAAGTCGCCGATCCGGATCGGCTGGCTGTATTTCGTCCTGCCCTGCCTGACGCTGAACTATCTGGGCCAGGGGGCGCTGATCCTGGCCTATCCGGAGGCGGCCGAGAATCCGTTCTGGAGCATGGTGCCGACCGTCGCCTATTGGCCGATGCTGGGTCTGGCCACCGCCGCGACGGTGATTGCCAGCCAGGCGGTAATCACCGGGGCCTTCTCCGTCACGCAGCAGGCGGTCCAGCTGGGCCTTCTGCCCCGTATCGATATTCGCAACACGTCCGAGACCCAGGCCGGGCAGATCTTCGTCCCAGCGGTCAACTCCCTGCTGCTGATCGGGGTTCTGGTCCTGCTGTTCGTGTTCCAGAGCTCGCACAACCTGACGGCTGCCTATGGCGTGGCGGTGACCGGGACCATGCTGGTCAACACCCTGATGAGCTATTCGGTCATCACCCAGAAGTGGAAATGGCCGCTGTGGGCCGTGGCCGGGACCCTGATCCCGTTCGCCTTCATCGACACGGTCTTCCTGACCTCGAACCTGCTCAAGATCCCGGACGGGGCCTGGATGCCGCTGGTGCTGGGCGCCGGTCTTGTGCTGATCATGTGGACCTGGGTGCGCGGCACGCAGATCCTGACGGAGAAGACCCGCAAGGACAGCCTGCCGCTGGCCGACCTGATCGAGATGCTGCGGGCCCGTCCGCCGCACAGGGCCCCCGGTACGGCGATCTTCCTGACATCGGCCCCCGACATCGCGCCGGTCGCCCTCATGCACAATCTGAAGCACAACAAGGTGCTGCACGAGAAGAACGTCATCCTGACGGTACGCACCACCGACCGGCCCCGCATTGCCGAGACCGAACGCATCGCCATCGAGCCGATCAATGACGATTTCAAGCGGCTGACCATCTCCTATGGCTTCATGGAAACGCCCAATGTGCCCAAGGCACTTGGTGTCTGCCGCAAGCAGGGGCTGAAGTTCGACATCATGTCGACCAGCTTCTTCCTGGGTCGCCGGTCGGTGGTGGCGGCCGCCAGCCAGGGCATGCCCCTGTGGCAGGACAAGCTGTTCATCTTCCTGACGCGCAACGCCGCCAACCCCACAGACTTCTACCACATACCCCCCGGTCGCGTGGTCGAACTGGGCACGCAGGTCAGCGTATGACGCCCGGCAACAACTCCGGGGCGCGCGGTCGCCGCATGGCCGAGAAGGCACGCGGACCCCGACCTGCACGCCCGGTCGAGGCCTTGGCCCCGTCCGACGACGCCGCCGATATCGGGGTCGAGGCGCGGATTGCGGCCGGCCTGCTGCTGAACGGAGCCCTGGAAAAGCGCGGCGGTCTGGACGAAGCCCTGTCCAACCCCATCGTCTCGGCCCTGCCGGGCCCGGATCGGGCCTTTGCCCGCGCCGTGGCCATGGCAGCCCTGCGGCGGCTGGGCGAGATTGACCAGATCCTGGATCGCCGGCTGCAGAAAGCGCCGCCGGCCCCTGTGCGCACCCTTCTGCGGATCGCCCTGGCCCAGACCCTGGTGTTGGAAACACCGGCCTTCGCTGCTGTCTCGACCGCGGTGAAACTGGCCGAGCGCGACCCCAAGACCCGCCCGTACAAAAACCTCGTCAACGCCGTCCTTCGCGGGATCGACCGCGACGGGCCCGGCATGACTTCCCCGATCGGCAATCTGCCGGACTGGATCGCGGCGCGCTGGCGGGTCACCTATGGCGACGCGGCGCTGCTTGGCCTGGCCCTGGCCGGCCGCGACGAGCCCCCAACCGACCTCTCGTCAAAGCCCGGCACCGACACGGCTGCCCTGGCCGAGGCCACGGGCGGTACCGTCCTGCCGGGCGGCACGGTGCGGACCAACCGCCGGGGCGATCTTGCGACCTGGCCGGACTATGAGGCTGGAAATTGGTGGGTTCAGGATGCCGCCGCCGCGGTCCCTGCCCGCCTGCTGGGCGTGTTGTCCGGCCAGACCGCCCTGGACATGTGTGCCGCCCCCGGCGGCAAGACGCTGCAACTGGCCGCCGCCGGGGCCTCGGTCGTGGCCCTGGACCGGTCGGAGGTCCGCCTGCGTCGTCTGCGCCAGAACGTCGAGCGCGTCGGTCTGGAAGCCGAGGTTGTGGCCATCCCGGCCGAGGACTGGCAGGATTCCCGTACCTTCGACGCCGTCCTGCTGGATGCGCCCTGCACCGCGACCGGCACCTATCGCCGCAACCCCGAGGTTTTGCGCGCCACCAAGCCGGCCGAGGTGGCCAAGCTGGCGGATGTGCAGCACCGGCTGCTGGACGTCGCCGCCGAACGGGTCAAACCCGGCGGCCGTCTGGTCTATTGCGTCTGTTCGCTGGAGCGGGAAGAGGGCGAGACCCAGATCATCGCCTTCCTGCGTCGTAACCCGGCCTTCCGCACCGTCCCGGCCGATCCAGCAGAGGTCGGTGCCCCGACCGAAGCGCTGACGCCCGAGGGCTGGCTGCGCATCCTGCCCTCGATGTGGGCGGACCGGGGCGGCGTGGACGGCTTTTTCGCTGCCCGGCTGGAACGGGTCCTCTAGGCGACCGTCCGCTCGGGGGCCGTCGCGGCCTTGCGGGTGTCCTGGCGACGCGGCAGCCGCCAGACCTTGTCCGGCTCGAACCGGGTGCCGCGCCAGGCCATGACCGTCACGACGATCTCGCGTGCGTCCCATTCGATGCGGTTGAAACTGGGCGCTGCACCGCGTTCCCGACGCGACAGGGTCCCGCACCCGACGGCATAGGAACAATGGTCGCTCAGCTGAATCGGCAGGGCGAAAGGCACATGTACGTGGCCGGTGGTGATCAGATCGACGCCCGCCTCGGCGAAGATCAGCGCCGCCGCATCGCCGCGCTTGACGTCGCCGGTCATGGGCGTGCCGATCATTTCGATCAGCGGATGATGGCAGGCCAGGATTCGCAGGGCTCCGGTCGGAGCCTTGCGCAGCGCCTCTGCCGCCCGCCGGGTCTGATCCAGGTCGATCACGCCCTTGGACCAGTTGGCGCGCGCCTGCCAGCCACGGGCCGTCGTAACGCCTCGGACCATCAGCTTGTCGCTGACGAACTGATGATCATGGGCCGGGTGGCCGGTGGCCTTTTCGAAGGCACGCCAGGGCCAAAGGACGCGGGCGATCAGATCGCCATAAGGCACGTCGTGGTTGCCGACGCTGACGAACACCGGGTCGGGGAGACGACGCAGCCAGTTCGCCGCCGCCTCGAACTCCGGCTTCAGCCCGTGCTGGGTGATATCGCCCGTGACCAGATTGAGGTCGGCCCCGGCAGAAAAGGCGTAATCCAGGGCCGCAAAACAGGCCTTGGCGTTCTCGGCCCCGAAATGGATGTCCGAAAACTGCAGAACCAGACCCACTAGACACTGTCTCCAGCCGCAGGCGGCAGGGGCGCCAGGGCACGGAAGGCCTTGGGCACAAAGGTGATCCTGGCCTCATGACCCAGCAGGCTGGGTTCACCGTCGATTACCACCGGAATGCGCGACCGCGCCCGCACTGTCGCCCGGCGCGTGGCCTTGGTCGTCACCGCCGGATCATGGCGCCAGTCGTTGAAAAGGGCATGGGCCGCCAGTCGGAACGCTTCGGATGCACCGGCCGTATTCATGGCAGCGGCTTCCAGGCCCGCAGCATCGTCCACCGCCCGCGAGATCATCGGACTGATGAAGACCATGGCTTCGGCCCGGCGGACCGCAGACCCGTCCAGTGAATAGCGGATGCGACCCGAGAAGGCCCGGCGCATGGCGACGCGGGCGTGGTTCCAGGCCTTTTTCAGCTTGCCGGTGCGCACCGCCTCGCGGGCCGGGGCCCACAGGGCCGGGGCCCCCAGGATGGCGGCACAGTAGAATTCCTGGTCATCGACCTTTCCGCCCGAAACCGGTTGCGGCGCGCCTTCCTCCAGTGCCCGGCGCAGGGCGACCTTCCAGTCGGCCGTGCCGTACAGTGCCTTGGGCAGCATGTTCATGGTCCCGCCCGGCAAGGGCGCGATCAACGGCCCGTCCGGTCCGGCGCGCGATGCGATTGTCCCCGCCGTCCCGTCGCCCGCCAGCACAAGCAGGACGTCAGGACAGGCTGTCAGGGCGTCATCAATCTGCTTGTCAAACTGACCGCCTTCCAGGGCGACAACCGTCGCCTCGACGTCGTATTCTGCCAGGATGGCCTCAGCCTCACCGGCCGCCTTGGGCCCGACGCTCCCGGACAGCGGATTGACCAGCATCATGATCCGTTTGAGCGCGACATGCGGCGTCAAACTGGGTCGCTCAGCCCCCTCGGCTGAGGGCTGGATCGGAGAGGGCTCGGACGTGGGCACAGCCTGAACTGCCCCAGTCCCATCAAGGGTCTCGGTCATGCCGGGGCCAACGCGCCCGCCGATCCACGGTTCCGGATCGGCGAGCAGAAAGCTTGACTATTGCTTCTTGAGCTCGTCGGCGGTCTTTTCGGCACCGGCCTGCAGGGCGTCGCCGGTCTTGGCAGCCGTCTCTCCGACCTTCTCCGCCGCCTCTTCGCCAGCTTCAGGGGCTTGGCCCACCAGGCCCTTGGCGCTGGTCCAGGCACTGGTGATCCAGCCGTCGAGGATCGCACCCCCCTCGGCCAGCGACCGCTCCTTGATGCCCAGCACGCCCGTCAGGGCTCCGAACAAGGCCAGCAGTGTGACGAGGAAACCGATCGGCGAGGCCCCGCCGGAGCGGCGCTTCGAGCGTGCCCAAACCGGGCTGGCTTCGCCTTCGGCCATATGGACGGGTTGAGAAAAACGCATGAAAAACCCCCTGGTACCGGGCCCCTACAGCCCCCGGGCAAAGGCCTTCGGCCTGCCCGTTCATGAGTGTTGCTACACTCTTGACGACGAATATAGCCGTGGAACCTGAGCTGTGGTCCAGCGTTCTCACCCCAGGGGCGAACCCTCGGATTTTAAGGACAGACCCATGAACAAGGCAATTCTCGCCATTGCGGCGGCTGGCTTGCTGGCCTCGGCCTGCGCCAGCGATGGATACGGCTACAACAACAACAACGAAGCGTACCGCCAGGGCGCGATCGGTGCCGGCGTGGGTGCCGTCGCCGGTGCGATCATCGGCAACAACGTCGGTGACGGCAATGCCGGACGCGGTGCGGCCATCGGTGCCGTCGTCGGCGGTGTCGCCGGGGCTGTCCGCGGCTCCAGCCAAGACCGCGCCAACCAGAACCGCCGCTACGACAGCGCGCGTGGCGCCTACTACTACTGCTATCCCGAAGGCGATTGCTATTGGGAAGACGGCCGTCGTCGCTGATCGGCGGTAGTGTCAGGTCACGGACCTGATCACCGATGACGAAGCGGGCGGTGCGTCGAAAGGCGGGCCGCCCGTTCCATATGGGCCGCGCATTCTTGCGGCGAGATTTGAGGGGGATGGACGATGAAGCGGGTTTTGGGGGTGGTGACGGTGGTTGGCCTGGGGGCAATCCTGGCAGGTTGTTCGGGCGGGATGGGGATGTTCAGGGACAGGGATGCGCTGGTCGCGGCACCCACGACCTGCACGCCCAAGAGGTTCGAAGTCTATTTCGCCGAGGGCGAGGCGCGGCTGACACCTGCGGCGCGCGAGGCCATCGGCATGACGGCGGCGCAGTTGCAGGGATGCGACATCCGGGCGGTTCAGGTTCTGGGCCTGGCGGATGCCTCAGGCGGATCCAGCGCCAATCAGAGCTTGTCCGAACGACGCGCCGTGGCGGTGGCCGAAGCCCTGCAGGGTGCGGGCTGGCCTGCGCCGGCTTTCGACGTCACCGCCGTGGGCGACGAGGGTGCTGTGACGGCCGAGGGGACGCAGGAGCCCATGCGGCGCCGCACCGAAGTGCTGGTCGAGGCCATGCCGCCCCGCTGACAGCCCGGAACGGACGCGCCGACGTCGCACGACCGCACCGGGCGCTGACGCGACGCGGTTTTGCCTTTAGGACAGCGGGGCCCGTTCATGGCCAAGGGTCCCGCCGTGCCGCTTCGTCCCCTCCTTCTGTCCCTGCTTCTGCTGTTTGGCGTTTCCCCCGCCTGGGCCCAGCCCGTGCTGGACGGACCGCGCCGGACCGAGCGGATCGAGGCGGAACTGGTGCCCCTGTCCCAATGGGTCACGCCCGGCTCGACCGCCATCGTGGCCGTTCGGCAGGACATCCAGCCGGGCTGGCATACCTATTGGCGCAATCCGGGCGATTCCGGCGGGCCGACGTCCCTGACCTGGACCCTGCCCCAGGGCGTGGTGGCCGAGGACATCGTCTGGCCCCTGCCCGAGCGCCAGCCGCTCGGGGACCTGATGAATTTCGGCTATTCCGGCCAGGCTTATCTGCCGGTGCCGATCCGCATTCCGGCCGAGGCCACGCCCGGATCCACCCTGGTCCTGACCACGCAGGCGCTGTTCTTCGTGTGCAGCGACCAGATGTGCGTGCCCGAGACCCTGACCCTCAGCCTGACCCTGCCGGTGCGCACCGGGGCCGCGCCGCTGGACCCCCGCCATGGCAGGGCGATCCAGGCCGTTGTGGAAAACACTCCCCGCCCGGCCGGGATCGAGGCCCGGGCCCAGCTGGAAGGTTCCATTCTGACCCTGACTGCCACCGGAGGCCCCCTGGCCGGGGCGGACCTGACATCGGCGGTCTTCTTTCCGTTCGAGGCGGGCGTGATCGACCATGCCGCCGACGCTCCGGGCGAGCGGGGGCCGCAAGGCCTGACCCTGCGCCTGACCGCCGGGCCGGACAGCCGCACGGCGGGCCGACTGACGGGACCCGTGGCCGGGGTCCTGGCCACCGACATCGGGGCCTTTGAGATTTCGGCCATCCCCGGCCCCCCGCTGGCCGGGGCCTCGGGACAGGGAAGGCTGACCACCGCCACCACCGCAGAGACCGGACTGGCCGGCTTCGCCCAGGCGGCCCTGTTCGCCCTGCTGGGCGGTCTGATCCTGAACCTGATGCCCTGCGTCTTCCCCATACTGGCCATGAAGGCGGCGGCCCTGGCGGCAACGGCGCATCAGCCCCGGGCCGCAGCCCGCGACGGCTTGGCCTTTCTGGCCGGCGTGCTGGTGACCTTCCTCTTGCTGGCAGGGCTGCTGCTGGTGCTGCGGGCGGGGGGAGAGGCGATCGGCTGGGGGTTCCAGCTGCAGGCGCCCGCTGTCACCGCCGCCCTGGCCCTGTTGATGCTGGCCGTGGCGCTGAACCTGTCGGGCGTCTTTCATGTCGGGGCCGGTCTGCAAGGGGCAGGGTCCGGCCCACTGGCGCGTTTGCCGGGCGGGATCGGGGCCTTCTTCACCGGGGTGCTGGCGGTGGTGGTGGCGGCCCCCTGCACCGCCCCCTTCATGGCCCTGGCGCTGGGAGCGGCCCTGGTCATGCCCTGGCCCATGGCCCTGGCCGTCTTCCTGATGCTGGGTCTGGGCCTGGCCCTTCCCTATCTTGCGATTAGCCTGTCGCCCGGCCTGCTGCGCCGCCTGCCCCGGCCCGGCGCGTGGATGGAGCGGCTGAAGGCCCTGTTGGCCTTTCCCATGTATGGCGCGGCCCTGTGGCTGGCCTGGGTGGTGTCGCGCCAGTCGGGCGGCGATGCCCTGGCCCTGCTGCTGGGCGCAGGCCTGATGCTGGCCCTGTCGCTGTGGCTGACCGGTCAGGCGCAAGGGCAGCGCGTCAACGGCCACCGGGGCACCCTGCACCTGATCGCCGGCCTGGTGGTCCTGATCGTTGCGGGGGGCCTGGCCGTGCTGGCGGCCCGTGTCCCGCCGACCACCGGTGAAGGGGCCAGCCAGACGGCCCTCGCTTCCCAGCCCTGGTCGCCCCAGGCCGTCGAGGCGGCCCTGGCCGAGGGGCGGCCCGTTCTGGTCAATTTCACCGCCGACTGGTGCGTGACCTGCAAGATCAATGAGGCCTCGGCCCTGTCTTCGCCCCGCACGGCGGACGCTCTGGCACAGGCGAACGCCGTCTATCTGGTCGCCGACTGGACGCGCCGCGACGATGCCATCACCGCCGAGCTGGAACGACGCGGCCGTTCGGGCGTGCCCCTGTATCTGCTGTTCACGCCGGGCCGCGCAGAGCCCCGCGTCCTGCCCCAGCTGCTGAGCGAAGGCGTGGTGGTCGAGGCCCTGACCGCGCAGTAGGGCATTCGTCAGCTGAGTTGGTGCGGCCGTTTGAAAAGGTTCATCACGGCGAGCACAGCGAGGGCATGGCGAACACGACGGGACTGAGCGGTCATCAAGGTCGTCGATCACCTGCTCCGAGTGGTTTGCACAAGAGAAAGGGCGGCTTCGCCGCCGATGCTGAAAGACGCGATAGGCCATCGCAGCCCCAGTCTCGATCCCGTCGTGTTCGCCGTGCCCTCTTTGTGCGCGTTGTGATGAACCCTTCTCATCTCACATCCTTACGAAAGTGGATGGGCCCCCACCCCCTACATCAGGTCGACAGGCAAGGTCTGGCTGGACAGCAGGGTCGCCATTCCGGCCCAGTGATCGGGTCCCTGGCGCTCCACCCAGGCCTGGACGGTGTCGCGGCCCAGTCCATAGTTGATGATGTAGCTGCGATAGGTGTCGATGAAGGCCAGCCGCTGGGTCGCCCGCTCGCGCGAGGTCAGGCCATAGGTCTGCAGCCGGTCCAGGGTCGTTTCGCGATCGGCCCGACCCGACAGATAGTCGTCGGCAATGGTGTATTCCGCCCGGCCCAGTGCCCGTGTCAGGGTCAGAAGCTCGCCCTGGACGGCGGCCTGAGCCGGATCCAGCCCGGCCAGGGGATACAGCACCTCGCGCTCGAACGCCCCGCGCTCCGCTCCCGGAAAGGCCAGGTCGATGCCATAGTTGGCGCTGCCCTCGGCGATGAAGGACATGGGGCTGTACAGGGGATAGACGCTCATCTCGACCCAGCCGCGCTCACGCACGAAGGTCCGCTCCAGCAGCAGATTATAGACATGGTGGCCGGGGTAGCCCTCGTGACAGCCCAGGTCGACCGCCCGGTCGATGAAGATGGGCAGGTCGGTGTTGATCTGGATCAGGCTGTTGGCGTCGCCCTTGTAATAATTATAGCCGGACCAGGCCTTGTCCGTGACGAACTCCAGGGTGAAGCGCTCGTTGGCCGGCAAGGGGATGCGGCGCACGGTGCGGGCCCGGCACTCGGCGATGGCCGCGCGCATGACGACGTCCAGCCGGTCCTTGGGAATCGCAAAGGTGCCCCGGAACGCCGCCACCCGGTCGGCCAGGGCTCCCTCGCCGGGGACCAGGGCCGCGATCCGGGCCAGGACCGGGTCGAAACTGGACAGGGGTGCCAATTCGGGCCGCACGCCGAACAGGGCAAAGGCCTCGTCGGCAAAGCCCATCTTTTCGCCCGACAGCATCCGCAGACGCGCCTCGGCCGCCGAGACATGGGCCAACAGATAAGCCCGCCGCTGGCGACGGTCGGGCTCCAGCCCGGCGGGCGTGATGGCGTTCAGCCGCGCGGTCAGGCCATGCGACGCCGCGATCAGTTCGGGCACCGGACGCAGATTGTCCTTGGCCGCCTGGGCCCATTCCGGCGGACCATAATAGGCATCGACATAGCCCGGCTCGTGCTCGCCGATCTCCAGGATCAGGGCCACATAGTCGGCGGCGATCGCGTCCAGGCCATCTGTGGCAGGAGGGGACGCCCCCGGCGGCGAGGCCGACATAGGGGCGCAGGCCGCCAGCAGCAGCACGAGAGACAGCATCAGGCCGCGCATCGGCATCCCCTCCTCGATCGATTTCGGCGTGAGGCTAGAACGGGTCGCGCCACAGGCCAAGGGCGCGGTTTGGCATTGAGGCCGCCGCCGTCATCCTGTAAGCAGCCGCTCTGCGGCCCTCCGGGCCTGTCAGCACCCGTAGCTCAGCTGGATAGAGCGTTGCCCTCCGAAGGCAAAGGTCACACGTTCGAATCGTGTCGGGTGCGCCATTCTTCTCATCGCGTTTCGGTCTTCAGCCCGGCGGACAGCGGCTTCGCGTGGCGAACCGGGCGTGATCGCATGACCTTTGCCTTCGTGCCTGTTTCGCCAGCCGGCTTCTCTGCCCCTTGTTCCAAACGGAAAGAACCGGGCGCTGCTGGAGCGCCCGGTTCTTTTTCGTGCGGCGATGGGCTCGCCTAGAATCGATAGTTGATTCCGACCCGCAGATTGCGGCCCGGCATGGGGGCGATGTCCTTGAGGAAGGAGACGTGTTCGCGGGCCTCCTCGTCGAACAGGTTGCGGCCTTCGGCAAACAGGGTGATGCGGTCATCCTGGAACGGACGCCAGGCCCCGGCCAGATTCACCAGCGTATAGCCGTCGGTCGGCAGTTCGAACGTGGCCACCTCATCCTGTTCGTCCACGCGGCGGACTTCCAGGCTGACGTCGAAGGGGGTCGAGCCATAGCGGACGCGGCCCGTCACCGACCAGGGCGGAATGCGCGAGGCGGGACCCAGATCGGTGTCGGCATCGACATAGTCGGCGGCGGCCTCCAGCGTCACCACGCGGCGGCCCGAGGTCCAGACGTCATAGGCCGCCTGGGCCTCGAAGCCCCGGAAGTCGGCGTCGGTCTGGACATAGGCGAAGATGGGGAACAGCTCGATCTCGCCATCCTCGTTGAACGGGGCCTCCAGGCCGGTATCGCGCTGGTCGATGAAGCCGTCGTATTGGGCGGCATAGACGTGCAGGTCGCCGCGGAAGGCACCGCGGTCATAGTGGACCGTGCCCTCCAGGGTCACCACCGTCTCGGTGTCCAGGGTGGTGTCGCCCAGTTCATAGACGGCGGTCGCCAGGTGGAAGCCGTCGGCAAACAGCTCGACCTCGGACGGGGCCCGCTCGGTCCGCGACAGGCTCAGGCCCAGGAACAGTCCGGGCTGGGGGCGTACGAAGACGGCGCCGGATGCCGACCAATTGTCGAACTCGCGCTCCACCTCGGCCCCGCCCGCCAGGGGCGTTGCACTGAGCGTGCGGCGGTCATAGCGAAGGCCGCCCTCGAAGCCGTAGCCGTCCCGATCCAGCCGCTGGACCGTATAGAGGCCCGCCTCCTCGATGTCGGTGGTGGGGACGAAGGCCTCGTCGCCGATGGCCTCGAAATTGCGCGACAGGGCCTGGACCCCGACCGCCCCGTTCCAGCCGCCGACCGGGCGCTGGATCAGATCGGCGCGCGCCTCCCAGCCATCGGAGTTGAAGACCGTGCCCGGCTCGCCCACGTCTTCGAATTCGGTGTGGGTATAGTCGGCTTGGCCATAGGTGGCGCGCAGCGCGCGGAAGGGGCCGGTGTCGAAGCGGTATTCGCCCCGGGCGTCGAACCGCTCCTGCTGCAGGTCGATGAAGACCGTCTCCTCGGCGACGATGCCATAGGTGCTGTCCGTCTCCTTGTAGGATAGGCCAAAGAAGCCCTGGTCCCCGATGTAGGACCCGCCGATGCCGAAGGTCTCCAGCTCCGAAAAGCTGTTGGGCAGGACGCCGGTCTCGTCGCGGTTGATCCCCTCCGCATCGGCCAGCCGCTGGGAGATCGGCGAGGACGGGATGTCATAATCCTCGGCGTCCTTTTTCAGGGCATCCACGTGCAGGGCGAACCGGCCGAGACCCAGGGTCGCCCGGCCGCCGAAGGACCGTCCGTTATCAACCGTTGACCCCTGGGCGGTGAGGCGACCCTCCAGTCCGTTTTCCGGCAGGGTCTCGGGGATGCGTCCGTCCAGGATATTGACCACCCCGCCGATGGCCGATCCGCCATAGGTCAGGGTGGCGGGACCGCGCACGATCTCGATGCGATTGGACTCGCCCGGGTCGGCGGCGACCTGGTGATCGGGCGAGACCGAGGAAGCGTCGATCAGGCCGACGCCATTGGTCAGGACCTGGACCCGCGGACCGCTGAGCCCCCGGATGACCGGACGGCTGGACCCCGGCGCAAAGCCGCTGGAGCGCAGGCCCGGCAGGGTCGACAGCAGATCGCCCAGAGAGGCGGCGGGGGCTGTGGCCAGGATCTCTTCGTCCAGGACGGAGGTGGCGATGGTGGTGGCGTTGCGGCTGATACCGAAGGGCACGCCGGTGACGATGATCTCTTCGACCGTCGTGGCCTGATCCTGAGGCGCGGTCTGGGCCAGGGCGAGGCCGCTCATGGCGCTCCATCCAGCGGCGACGAGCAGGACGGAACGGAGGGAACGGTGGGCGGTCATGGGGAGGAAACCTGTCCAGAGAAAGCGGAGAGGCAATGTGTTATGAAATAACATTCCTTAGCGCAAGCCTTCGTGTCTCCGGGCCCGAAATCTTGACGTTTGGGTCAATCCGCCCTACCTGCGGGGGCATGGCTATCCGTCGCATCCTGACCATCGACAATGCTGCCGACCTGGCGGTGCTGAAGCGTATTTCGGTCCCCGTCGAAGGCGGGGTCACGCCGGAACTGCGCACCCTGATGGATGACATGCTGGAGACGATGTATGCCGCGCCGGGCATCGGCCTGGCGGCGGTCCAGATCGGCGACACCCGCCGGGTCATCGTCATGGACCTGGGCGATGGTGTGGTTGAGGGCGATGTCCAGGCTGTCGGAGACGCGGGCGAGGCCGCCGATGAGCAGGCCCGCCGTAATCCCCGCTATTTCGTCAATCCCGAGATCGTCTGGGCCTCTGACGAGCTGTTCACCTATGAGGAAGGCTGCCTGTCTGTGCCCGAGGTGTTCGACGCCGTCGAACGCCCGGCGCGCATCCGCCTGCGCTACCTCGACTATCACGGCCAGTCGGTGGAGGAGGAGGTCGAGGGCCTCTATGCCGTCTGCATCCAGCACGAGATGGACCACCTGGAAGGCGTGCTGTTCATCGACCACCTGTCCCGGCTGAAGCGCGATCGCGCCGTGGCCAAGGTCAAGAAGGCCGCGAGGCTGGCTGCCTGATGGCCCGTCGTCACGCCCCCACCCGGATCATCGACGTCTCGGGCCGCCGTCGCCTGACCCGGTCGGAAAAGATCGGCATCGGCAGCCTGGCCACGGCCCTGGCGCTGACGGCCGTCGGCGTCGTCGCTGGCATCCTGATCGATCGCCTGCTGAGTTTCGATGACGCCCTGGATGCGGGCGGAGAGTGGGACGAAGGCGGCGGCGTCGGCACCCGCTGGGAATAGCCGACCACCCCCGCCTTCTCAGGCGTCCCTAGCCCATCGTCGGGATCACGAAAGAGCTGTCGGCGTGCTCCAGCTCGCTGTCCGGCCAGCGGGCGGTGATCGTCTTGACCTTGGTCCAGAACTTCACGCCTTCCATGCCGTGCTGGTTGGTGTCGCCGAAGGCCGAGCGCTTCCAGCCGCCGAAGGTGTGATAGGCAACCGGCACCGGGATCGGCACATTGATCCCGACCATGCCGACATTGACCCGGGCGGCGAAGTCGCGGGCCGCGCGGCCGTTCTGGGTGAAGATGGCGACCCCGTTGCCGTACTGGTGCTTCGAGGGCAGGCTCAGCGCCTCCTCGAAACTGGCGGCGCGAACGATCTGCAGAACGGGGCCGAAGATCTCTTCCTTGTAGGATTCCATCTCGGGCGTGACGTGGTCGAACAGCGACGGGCCGATGAAATAGCCCTGTTCGTGGCCCTGCAGGCTGAAGCCCCGGCCATCGACGACCAGTTCGGCCCCGTCCTTGACCCCCTGCTCGATCCAGCCCTCGACACGCGCCTTGTGCTGGGCGGTGACAACGGGTCCGTAGTGGGCGCCCGCGTCGGTAGAGACGCCCACCCGCATCGACGGAATCTCGGCTACCATCCGCTCGCGCAGTTCATCGGCGGTCTTCTGGCCCACCGGCACCACGACCGGCAGGGCCATGCAGCGCTCGCCGGCTGAGCCATAGGCCGCCCCCGACAGGTCCTTGATCACCTGATCCATGTCGGCGTCGGGAAGGACGATGCCGTGGTTCTTGGCCCCGCCCATGGCCTGGACCCGCTTATGGTTGGCGGCCCCGGTCTGATAGACATAGTGGGCGATGTCGGACGAGCCGACGAAGCTGACCGCATGGATCAGCGGATGGGTCAGGATGGCGTCGACCGCCGCCTTGTCGCCGTGGACGACGTTCAGCACCCCGGCGGGGGCACCCGCCTCCATCATCAGCTCGGCCAGACGGACCGGCACCGACGGATCGCGCTCCGACGGCTTCAGGATGAAGGTATTGCCGACCGCGATGGCCACGCCGAACATCCACATCGGGATCATGGCCGGGAAGTTGAACGGGGTGATGCCGGCGACGACGCCCAGCGGCTGGCGCATCGAATAGACGTCGATGCCCGGACCGGCGCCCCAGGTGTATTCGCCCTTCAGCGCATGGGGGATGCCGCACGCGAACTCGATCACCTCCAGGCCCCGCTGGATGTCGCCCTTGGAGTCGGCGATCACCTTGCCATGCTCGGACGAAAGCAGCTCGGCCAGTTCGGTCATGTTCGCCTCGACCAGCCGCTTGAACTCGAACATCACCCGCGCGCGGCGCTGGGGATTGGTCGAGGACCAGCCCTCGAAGGCGTTCTGGGCGCTCTGGACCGCCCGATCCATCTCGGCCTCTGTGGCCAGCTGCACACGGGCCTGGACCTGACCGGTATTGGGATCGAAAACGTCGGAGAACCGACCCGAGGTGCCGGTGAAGACGGCTCCGTCGATGAAATGGTTGATGTCGCGCATACTGGCGTTTCCCGGATAATCGATTGTTCTTGTTGGGCGCGGTTTAGCGCCCGGCACACCGCCTGACCAGACCCGCTCTGGCTGACCGGATCAGTCCGGCACGATCGTCAGGACGGGCTTCAGCCGCCGCCCGTCGTCCAGGTTCAGCCGGGCCTTGACCTCCAACAGGTCCGCCCCCGCCGGGACGATAAGCATGGCCTTGGGATTGGCGGCGTTGATCGCCACAACCGCATTCTTGGGGCAGATGTCGAAACAGTCGGTCTCGCGCACCACCAGTTCGGCCTTGCGGCCCTTGCCCACCTTGTACTGGCCTGCCTTCAGATAGCGGCGCAGAGCTTTCTTCAGCGTCTGGTCGCCGTCGGGGCCAAAGCCGCCGTCCAGCTTTTTGGAGCATTTGCGGCACACCAGAACCACATCGCGCCATTCGGATTTCGCGGTCTTGATCGCCATGGGTGTCAGATCGTGGTGTTCGCCGTCTTGCGCAAGACGGACAGGTCGGCGCACCCTGGTCTTTCAGAGGGGAAACCGCCATGTCCATCCGTCGCCTTATGTCGTCCGCAGCTCCGAAGCTGCTTCTAGCGCTGGCCCTTGCGAGCGGGAGCCTGGCCGCACCGGCACTGGCCCAGGCCCCAGCGAGCGAGATCTCGGCCGCCGTCGAGGGGGTCATGCCCCAGGTCGTGGCCTGGCGGCGCGATTTCCACCAGCATCCGGAACTGGGCTTTGCCGAAACCCGCACGGCGGCCGCCATCGCCGAGCATCTGCGCGGCCTGGGGCTGGAGGTCCGGACCGAGGTCGGCAAGACCGGGGTGGTGGCGATCCTGCGCGGTGGGCGGCCCGGCCGCACCGTGGCGCTGAGGGCCGATATGGACGCCCTGCCGGTGCTGGAGGCGACCGGCCTGCCCTTCGCCTCCACCGCGACCGGCACCTATCAGGGCAATACGGTGCCGGTGGCCCACGCCTGTGGCCACGACGCCCATATCGCCATGCTTCTGGGAGCCGCGACGGTTCTGGCCGGCATGCGCGAGGATCTGGCGGGGACCGTGGTCTTCATCTTCCAGCCGGCCGAGGAAGGCGCGCCTCCCGGAGAGCCTCTGGGCGGGGCGGCCCTGATGATCGCGGAGGGGGTGCTGAAGGATCCGGCACCGGAGGCCATCTTTGGCCTGCATGTGGTGCCGGGGGTGCCGGGGACGATCTTCTATCGGCCGCAGGGCTTCATGGCCGCCTCGGACCGGGTGGATATCGTCATCCACGGGCGCCAGACCCACGGGGCCTGGCCCTGGAAGGGCATCGACGTCATCGCCGTGACCGGACAGGTGATCCAGACCATCAACACCCTGACCGCCCGGACGATCGACCCGACGACCACGCCGACCGTCTTCACCATCGCGACCCTGGATGCGGGCGTCCGCTACAACATCATTCCCGATCAGGCGACCCTGTCAGGCACCCTGCGGACCTTCGACACGGCCCAGAGGGACGATCTGGTCCAGCGGGCCGAGGCGGCAGTGGACCATGTGGCGGCGGCTTACGGCGCGACCGCAGACTTCTCGATCCGCCAGAACGCGGCCCTGGTCTATAATGACGAAGGCCTGTCAGACTGGCTGGCCCCCGTTCTGGAGGAGGCCGCCGGAGCCGGAAAGGTCAATGCCGCCTCTCCCCCGACGACGGTGGCCGAGGACTTCAGCTATTTCCAGCGCGAGATTCCGGGCGTCTTCTATCACCTGGGGGCCAGCCCCGATGGCGTCGATCCCGCCACCTCGGCCCCGAACCATTCGCCGCAGTTCGACGTGAATGAAAAGGTCCTGGTGGTCGGGGTGCGCGCCCATGTGTTCAGCGCGCTGAGGTTCCTGGAGCGGTAGGGCTTCGGCCGTCCGGCCCCTGCCCTACCCCCGCTTTGACGCCTTGCGGAAGGCGGGCTTGGCCAGGGCGGCGCTCTTGGCGGCCACAGCACGTTCCTCGGCCTTGCCGCCATCCAGTCCGGCGTGAGCAGGCCCTGAGCCCCGCTTGGCGGCCAGGGCGCGTTTCAGGGCTTCGGTGGCGGGATTGGTCGGCTTGTCTTCAGTCATGCCGGCCTTCTAGCACAGACCGGGCTCTAAAGCCGCATCAACCGGCGGCAGAGGTCGTCCAGCTGTTCCAGGGTCTTGTACGACAAAGTCAGCTCGCCCCCGGCGCGGGGGCCGCGATCGACCAGATCGACCTTCAGACCCAGGGCATCGGAGAGGTCCTGGCGCAGGGCGGCGATATCGGCGGACCAGGGTGCGCCATCGGACTTGGATGCGGGGGTCTTGGCCTTTGACGGCCCTTCGGCCGATCGGCGAGCCAGAGCCTCGGTCTGACGGACATTCAGTCCCTTGGACAGGACCTCCTGCGCCAGGGCGGCGGGATCGGCGGCGGTGATCAGGGCCCGGCCGTGGCCAGCCGACAGCCGCCCCGTCATGACATGATCGATCACCGACTTGGGCAGTTGCAGAAGGCGCAGAGTGTTGGCCACATGGCTGCGGCTCTTGCCCACGACGCCGGCCAGGGCGTCCTGGGTCCGGCCGAACCGGTCCATCAGCTGATGATAGGCCTGGGCCTCTTCGATCGGGTTCAGGTCGGCGCGCTGGACGTTCTCGATGATGGCGACTTCCAGCACCTCCAGATCGTCCATCTGGCGCTCGATGATCGGCACCTCGGTCAGACGGGCCATCTGGGACGCGCGCCAACGGCGTTCACCGGCGATGATCTGCCAGGTGTCCGGCGCGTCGGCCAAGGCACGCACCAGGATCGGCTGCAGCACGCCCTTGTCGCGGATGGAGCTGGCCAGTTCCTCCAGTTCCGGCTGGGTGAAAACGCGCCGCGGCTGGTCCGGGTTGGGCTTCAGCTGTTCGATCGGCACCAGACGGACGCCGCTGGGCACGGTGCCGTCGCTGGTTACCGGCGCGGCTTCGGCCACCTGTTCGCCCAGCAGGGCCGACAGACCCCGACCCAATCCGCGTTGTTGACGATCCGACAAAGGCTTGATTCCGCTTCTACTGGCTGGCTCAGAAACTTGGGGGTCAGGCTGCGATCAGGCGACGCTGCCGCTCGCGCGCGACGACTTCGCGGGCCAGTTTCAGATAGGCCTGGCTGCCGCTGCACTTCAGATCATAGATCAGGACCGGTTTGCCGAAAGACGGTGCCTCCGAGACCCGCACGTTTCGCGGTATGACCGAGTCATAGACCTTGTCCCCGAAATGAGCACGGACGTCGGCGGCAACCTGGCCCGACAGGGCGTTGCGGCGGTCATACATGGTCAGGACCAGACCCTGGATTTCCAGCGCCGGGTTCAGACTCTGGCGCACCATCTCGACGGTCTTCATCAGCTGGGTCAGGCCCTCGAGGGCGAAGAACTCGCACTGCAGCGGCACCAGGACAGCATCGGCCGCAGCCATGGCGTTCAGTGTCAGCAGGTTCAGCGAAGGCGGGCAGTCGATCAGGACATAGTCATACCGGGTATGACCCCCGGCCCCCTGAGCCGCCAGGGCGTCGCGCAGGCGAAAGGAACGCCGGTCGGCCTGGCTGAGCTCGATCTCGACGCCTGACATGTCGGCATCGGCCGGAATGATGTCGAGGCCCGGCACCGTTGTAGGCACGGCCGCCTCGTCGACCGAGCGCCCATCGACGACGACGTCATAGATGGTGATCCGGCGTGTTTCACGTGGAACACCCAATCCGGTCGAGGCATTACCCTGAGGATCCATGTCCACGATCAGGACGCGCTCACCGATCGCGGCCAGGGCGGTACCCAGGTTGATCGCCGTCGTCGTCTTGCCCACCCCGCCCTTCTGGTTGGAAACGGCCAGGACGCGGGTTTTCTTCGCTTCAGACACGGCGGAGGCTCCGGACGGCGACGATGCGACCGCGTGGGTCGCTGCGCGAGGGGAAGAGGTCAGACTGGAAATGCCAGACCTTACGGGCTGCGATCAACTCGTCTTGGGCCCTCTCTCCCTTAAGGAACACGGCTTGTGCACCGCGAACGACATAGGGCTGTGCATAAGCCAGCAACCGTTCCATCGGGGCCACGGCGCGTGCGGTCACCACATCGACCTTGATGGCTTGCTCTTCGGCGCGGCCGTTGACGACGGACGCGGGCAGATCGAGGGCGGTGACGATCTCTTGAAGAAAACGACAGCGCTTGCCCAGACTGTCGATCAGCCAGACATGGGCCCCGGAGCGCCCCTTCAGAAGTAGGGCCAGTATGACCCCGGGAAAACCGGCTCCGGCTCCAAGATCAGCCCAGGTCCGTGCCTCGCCGGCATGATCCAGCAGCTGGGCGGAGTCCCAGGCGTGGCGATTCCAGAAGTCGGGCAGGCTGTCGGGGCCGACCAGGTTCATCACGGCGTTGGCCTCGATCAGCCGCAGGCGGAAGGCGTCGATGTCTGCCATCACCGCGTCGGAGGCGCGGGTCAGGGACTGGAATTCTGCGGGGGTCAAATCGCTGCGTCCTGGTGGGCCTGTCTCCTCCCCGTTCGCGCAGCGAATGGGGAGGTGGATCGGCGCGTAGGGACGAGACGGAGGGGGCCTTGTTGAGGCCGTATCCCCTCAACCACTCCGTGGTCCCGCTCCCCTTCTTCGATGGGGAGGAGAAGGGGCACCGCCACCCCCATCACGCCGCCACCTTCGTGCGTTTCACGTAGGACAGCAGGGCGGTCAGGGCACCCGGCGTCATCCCCTCGATCCGGCCGGCCTGGCCCAGAGTCAGGGGTCGGATGCGGGCCAGTTTCTCGCGAACCTCGTTGGACAGGCCACCGACCGTGCCGTAGTCCAGATCGTCGGGCAGCCTCAGGGCCTCCTCGCGGTTCAGCGCGGCGATGTCGGCCGTCTGGCGATCCAGGTATCCGGCATAGGCGGCGTCGATCTCGACCTGTTCCCGAACCTCAGGCGCCCAGGTCGCGATAACGGGACAGACCGTCACGAACGCGTCCAGCGTGACGCCGGGATAGGACAGAAGGTCTCGGATCGAGCGCGGCCGCCCATCGGCATTCACATTGACCCCGAGGGCCGTCGCGGCCTTGGGCAGGAAGGTCGTCTCACGGGCCAGGGTAAAGGCCTGATCGAGGCGCGTCTGCTTGTCACGGAACCGCGCGGACCGGTCCGCCCCGACCAGACCGGCCGCCATCGCCAGCGGCGTGAGCCGCTGGTCGGCATTGTCGGCCCGCAGGGTCAGGCGATACTCGGCCCGGCTTGTGAACATGCGATAGGGCTCGGTCACGCCCCGCGTCACCAAGTCGTCGACCATGACCCCGATATAGGCCTGATCCCGTCCCAGAATCATGGGATCGCTGCCCGCCGCCGCGCGAGCCGCATTCAGCCCGGCGATCAACCCCTGGGCTCCCGCCTCCTCATAACCGGTCGTGCCGTTGATCTGGCCGGCCAGGAACAGGCCGGGACGGCGCTTGACCTCCAGCGCCGGCGTCAGTTCGCGCGGATCGACGTAATCATATTCGATGGCATAGCCGAAGCGGAAGACGGCCACCTGTTCCAGTCCCGGTATGGTCCGCAGGAAAGCCTCCTGCGTCGCGTCCGACACCGACGTGGAAATGCCGTTGGGATAGACCGACGGATCGTCCAACCCTTCCGGCTCCAGAAAGATCTGATGCGAGGTCTTGTCGGCGAAGCGCACGACCTTGTCCTCGATCGAGGGGCAATAGCGAGGGCCGCGCCCGCTCAGATGCCCACCATAGACGGCGCTCTCGCCGAGATTATCGGCAATGATGCGATGGGTCTCTTCGGTCGTATGGGTGATGCCGCAGGCGATCTGGGGCACATCGATCCGGTCAGTCAGGAAGCTGAACGGCACAGGGTCGGCGTCGGCCGCCTGCATCTCCAGCCGATCCCAGGCGATGGTCCGTCCGTCCAGACGGGCCGGCGTGCCGGTCTTCAGGCGGCCCATGGCCAGGCCAGCACCGTAAAGGTCGGCCGCCAGGCCCGTCGAAGGCGCCTCGCCATGTCGTCCCGCCGGTATCCGCTGGTCGCCTTTGTGGATCACACCGTTCAGGAAGGTGCCCGTGGTCAGGACGACGGCACCCGCCGCCAGGGTCTGTCCCGCATCCGTGACGACCCCGACGACCCGTTCGCCGTCGAGCACCAGACGCTCGGCCGTGCCGGCCATCAGGGTCAGGTTCGGCGTCTGCGCCAGTTCCACCTGCATCGCCTCGCGATACAGGCGGCGATCGATCTGGCTGCGGGGCCCCTGAACAGCCGCGCCCTTGGACCGGTTGAGCATGCGGAACTGTATGCCGGACACATCCGCCAGCCGCCCCATCAGGCCGTCCATGGCGTCGATCTCGCGGACCAGATGCCCTTTGCCCAGGCCACCGATGGCTGGATTGCAAGACATCTCGCCGATTGTTTCCAGCTTCTGGGTCAGCAGAAGGGTGCGCGCACCCGTCCGCGCGGACGCCGCCGCCGCTTCGCAGCCGGCGTGGCCGCCGCCGATCACGATGACATCAAAGCTTTTCATGCGGCGGGACATAGGCGATCACTGCCATTCTCGCCAGCGAGACATGCGCAGAGTTTCACGTGAAACACTCTATTTGCCGATACAGAAGCTGGCGAAAACCTCACCCAGCACATCCTCGACATCGATCGCCCCGGTGACGCGTGCCAGGGCCTGGGCTGCGCGTCGCAGGTCATCCCCCGCCACCTCGGGCGCGATGGCCAGTGCGGAGCGAGCAGCCAGAACAGAGTCGCGGGCCTCCATCAGTCGCCTGCGATGCCGTTCGCGCGTAACGGCGGGAAAGTCCGCCCCGGCCAGGTCGTGGGAAACGCGCTCTGCGATCCAGTCGTACAGTTCCGCCAGGCCGTGGCCGGTGACCGGACTGACCGACAAGGACTCAAAGCCATCGACCGACGTCGCGGACCCCAGATCAGCCTTGTTCAGAATCACCAGATCGCCTGGCCGGGCGTGATCGGCCGCCGCCCCTGTCGGATCGCCTGGCGCGCGGACCCACAGGCGCAACTCCGCCTCTCCCGCCCGGACCTGGGCCCGGCGCACGCCCTCGGCCTCGACCGGGTCATCGGACGGGCGAAGCCCGGCGGTGTCGGACAGGGTGACGGCATAGCCGCCGATGACCAGCTGGGCATCCAGCACGTCGCGGGTCGTGCCCGCGATCGGGGTGACGATCGCCGCCTCCCGCGCCACCAGGGCGTTGAACAGGGACGATTTGCCGGCATTGGTCTCGCCGATCAGCACGATGCGATAGCCGTCCCGAATGCGCTCTCCCCGCCGACCGTCCTCAAGCGCCCGGTCGAGGTCGGACACAAGCCGGTCCAGCACAGGTCCGGCCGTCGCGGTCAAATGATCGGGCACATCCTCATCGGGAAAGTCGATCTCGGCCTCGACCAGGGCCAAGGCTCGCAACAGATCGCGCCGGAAACCCTCATAGGTCGCGGACAGGGCTCCCGCCAGCTGGCCCAGGGCCTGACTGGCCTGCGCCCTGGTCTCGGCATCGATCAGATCCGCGACAGCCTCGGACTGCGCCAGATCCATTCGGCCGTTCTGAAAGGCGCGGCGTGTAAATTCGCCCGGTTCCGCAGGACGAAGGCCCAGGGCGATCAGGGCCGCACTGGCCACCTCCACAATCGCCCGGCCCCCGTGCAGGTGAAGCTCGGCACTGTCCTCACCCGTGTAGGAGTTCGGACTGACGAACCGTAGCACCAGGGCCTGATCGATCCGGTCTCCGTTGTGGGACAGGGTCGTCAAGGTGGCCAGGCGGGGCTTGGCTCGACCTGCGCCCAGGGCATCGAGGGCCTTGTCCGTGTCCGGCCCCGACAGGCGGATCACGGCAATCGCCCCCCGGCCGGGCGGCGTGGCAAGGGCGAAGATGGTGTCCGTCATCGATGGCTCACGTAGGAAAGATTATCCTGTCTCCTCCCTGTTCGCGCAGCGAATGGGGAGGTGGATCGGCGCGAAGCGACGAGACGGAGGGGGCCCTTGCGGAGGCACCGCCTCGGCCGCCACCGATTGCTTTGCAGTCGGCCCCTCCACCACTTCGTGGTCCCCCTCCCCATCTGCGATGGGGAGGAGACGAGCGTTCACCCCTTCGCCACGGCGCTTTCCATCAGGCGGCGGAACTGATCCTGAGCCTGAAGGCCAAAGCTGGTCCAGGTTTTCATCAGCTCTTCCGGCTGCATGGCCGACATATTGGCGTCCATCCGCTTCTGCATCTCGGCGACCAGATGATCGTTCAGAGGCTCGACATTAGGCAGACCGAGAAAGGCGCGGGCTTCGGCCGGTTCGCATTCAATCTCGATATTGACCTTCATCATGGCCTCCGTGTTTCACGTGAAACAGCCCAGGGGGTGAAGAGTGCGAGTGCTCCTCACTCCAACCGACCTCAGGTGTTCATCGACTGGAAGAAGTCGCCGTTGTTCTTGGACTGACGCAGCTTGTCCAGCAGGAACTCGATCGCGTCCTGGGGCCCCATGGGGTTCAGGATGCGGCGCAGGACATAGGTCTTGGTCAGCTGGTCCTTCGGCGTGATCAGGTCTTCCTTGCGGGTGCCTGACTTGAGCACGTCGATGGCGGGGAAGATGCGCTTGTCGGCCACCTTGCGGTCCAGCACGATCTCGGAGTTGCCGGTGCCCTTGAACTCTTCGAAGATCACCTCGTCCATCCGGCTGCCGGTGTCGATCAGGGCGGTGGCGATGATGGTCAGCGAGCCACCCTGCTCCACGTTGCGGGCCGCACCGAAGAACCGCTTGGGCCGCTGAAGGGCATTGGCGTCCACACCGCCGGTCAGGACCTTGCCCGACGACGGCACCACGGCGTTATAGGCCCGGCCCAGACGGGTGATGGAGTCCAGCAGGATGACGACATCCCGCTTGTGCTCGACCAGGCGCTTGGCCTTTTCGATCACCATTTCGGCGACGGCGACGTGGCGGGTGGCGGGCTCGTCGAAGGTGGAGGCGATGACCTCGCCCTTCACCGTGCGCTGCATGTCGGTGACTTCTTCGGGCCGCTCGTCGATCAGCAGCACGATCAGGAAGACCTCGGGGTGGTTGCGCTCGATCGACTTGGCGATGTTCTGCAGCATCACCGTCTTGCCGACCCGCGGGGGAGCGACGATCAGACAGCGCTGACCCTTGCCCAGCGGCGCGACGATGTCGATGACCCGCCCGGACCGATCCTTCAGCGTCGGATCGTCGATCTCCATATGCAGCCGCTCTTCGGGATACAGCGGCGTCAGATTGTCGAAATTGACCTTGGTGCGGACCGTTTCCGGGTCCTCGAAATTGATGGTGTCGACCTTCAGCAGGGCGAAATAGCGCTCTCCCTCACGTGGGCCGCGCACCGTGCCATGGACCGTGTCGCCCGACCGCAGGCCGAACCGGCGGATCTGCGACGGAGACACATAGATATCGTCCGGTCCGGGCAGATAGTTGGCGTCGGGGCTGCGCAGGAAGCCGAATCCGTCGGGCAGGACCTCCAGCACGCCATCGGCCGAGATCTCGACCTCTTCGTCGGCCAGGGTCTTCAGGATGGCGAACAGCAGATCCTGTTTGCGCAGGGTCGAGGCGTTCTCGATCTCCAGCTGTTCGGCAAAGGCCACCAGATCGGCCGGCGTCTTGGCGTTCAGCTCGGCCAGGGTGATCCGGCCATTGGGCACGATCGGCTCGCCGTCGTCCTCATCGGCTTCCTGGTCGACCAGGCTGGTGTCGGGCACGGACATGTCGCGTGGGGCCTCGACCTCGGCAGCCTCTTGCGCCTCGGGGATTTCGGTCTCGGGGGTGTCGGTAGGGTCGGTCATGGGCATGCGATCATGAGCAGCGCGCCGCGCGACACGGGGTCAGGCGGGCGGAGAGGAAACTGGCAATGTGTGGCCTGTCGGCCCGGTGGGAAGGCGACGGTCGTCCCAGGCCGCAAGGGGCGAGGGCATCGCAGGAGAAAGGCACCCCTGCCGATCCGGAAGGGGCTCGCCCCAGCGAAACCACGGACCGGGGGTCCGGGTCAAGCGGGGCCTCAGCCCAGCGTCCATTCCGTCGTGACCGACAGCACCATGACAATGGCCATGACGAAGGGGATTTCATTGGTCATGCGCCAGAACCGCCCGGTACGGACGCTGGTGCCGGCGCGGACCCGGCGGCCCTCAGCCGTCAGGAACCCGTGCCAGCCGGTCAGGGCCAGCACCCCGACCAATTTGGCGATCATCCAGGGCTCCAGCAGAAAGCTCCAGCCGCGCCCCGTCCCATCCAGCCAGATCAGCCAGCCCCCGAACAGCCAGGCCGCCCCCATCGCCGGCCCCAGGATGATGCCGGACAGACGCTGTTGCCAGGTGCGCAGCAGGGATCGCATCTCGCTGCGCAGGGGCTCGGTCTTGTCGGCCTGTTCGGCGTCATAGGCATAGAGACGCGGCAGGAACAGAAGACCGGCCATCCAGGCGATCACCGCCAGGATGTGCAGCCCGCGCGCCAGGTCATAGGCGCTCACGCCGGCTGCCTCTTCTCGGCCAGCCTGCGCTCGGCCTGACAGGGACAGGCCTTCCACCGGCCTTGGCATCCGGGGCCGAACGGCGCTGTGCCCGTACGACCGAGTGACTGGGTCACGGCCTCGGCCAGGGTGTCGATGAAGGCCGGGGCGACACTGACCGTGGGGGTCCGCAGATAGGGGCTGACGCCCTTTTCGTGGGCCAGTTCGGCATATTCCTGATCCAGTTCGACCAGGGTCTCGATATGTTCGGACACGAAGGCCACCGGCACCACCACGGCACCGACGCCATCGCGGCCGGCCTGTTCGATGGCATCGGGCGTGGAGGGTCCCAGCCATTTCATCGGCCCGACGCGGCTCTGGTAACAGACGGTCCAGTCGGTCAGCCCCGCCGCCTGGGCGACAGCGGCCACCGTGCCCTCGACCTGTTCCTGATAGGGATCGCCCTTCCTGGTCACCAGCATTTCGGGGATGCCATGGGCCGAGAACAGCACCCGCATGGGCCGGTCGCCCGCCTGGGCCAGGGCGGTGCGGATCGCCTCGGCCTGGGCCGTGACCCAGCCGGACCCTTGAGGATAGCAGCAGATGGTCCGGCTGCGACCCGATCCGGCATAGGCCGCGTTCCAGGCCTGGAGCGAGGATTCCGTCGTCGTGGTCGAGAACTGCGGATAGAGCGGCAGCAGAACGACCTCGTCGGGTCCCCAGGCGGCCACGTCCACCGCCGTTTCCTCGGTCAGGGGGTGCCAGTAACGCATGGCAATGAAGGTCTTGACCTCATCGCCCGGCAGGCGCGCGGACAGGGCCGCACCGAGCGCTTCGACCTGGGCCCGGGTCTCCGCCAGAAGCGGCGATCCGCCACCGGCGTCCATCAGGGCATAGTTGGCCTGGGCGCTCGATTCCCGGCGCGAGGAGATCAACCGGGCCAGCAGGGTGCGAAACGGCTGGGGCAGGCCGATGATGGCCGGATCACGGAACAGATTGAAAAGAAAGGGTTTGACCGAGGCCGCATCGTCCGGGCCACCGAGATTGAACAGGACCACGGCCACACGACGACCACCGGTTCCGGCACCGACGGGTTCCAGGCTCATTGTGCGCCGATCCGTTTCAACACCTGCTCCACATGGGCCACCGGCACGTCCGGCAGGATGCCGTGGCCGAGGTTGAAGATCCATGGACCCTGGCCCCAGGCCTCGACAAGCTGATCGACCCTGCGGTCCAGTGCCGCGCCCCCGACGCGCAGCAGCAGCGGGTCCAGATTACCCTGGATCGGTTTGATCGCCTGCACCCGCTTGCCGACCTCCAGGGGACAAGCGGTATCCAGCGCGACGGCCTGGACATCGACCTCGGCCGCATAGCGTTCGGCATGGGCCGCGGAGCCCCGCGGAAAGCCGATCAGCGGAACGGTCACGCCCAGTTCCCGAACCCGAGCCACCAAGGCCTGATGCGGGCGCAGGACCAGTCGGTCGAACAGGTCGTCGGGCAGACCCTCTGCCCAGCTTTCGAAAATCTTCAGCACCTGGGCGCCGGCATCGGCCTGCATCTTCAGATAGCGGGCGGTCGCCTCGACCAGAACGTCCAGTGTGCCGTCGACCTTATCCGGCTCGGCATAGGCATAGGACCGGGCGGTGGCCCGTTCACCCTTGCCGATCGTGTTGTGGTGACCGTCCAGCATATAGGTGGCCACCGTCCAGGGCGCGCCGGCGAACCCGATCAGAGCCCGTTCCGGCTCGGGCTCCAGGGCGGCACGGACCAGGCTGAGGGTCTGTCCGACCTGATGCAGATAGTCGCCGGCCCCATCGGCCAGTTCCTTCATCCGGCCGACGGAGGGCATTTCGCCCAGACGCGGCCCCTCCCCCGTCTCGAACCACACGTCCTGTCCCAGGGCGCGCGGGATCAAGAGGATGTCGGCAAAGACGATGGCGGCGTCGAAGCCGAACCGCCGCATCGGCTGCATCGTCGCCTCGGCCGCCATCTCCGGGTTCAGGCAGAAGGCGATGAAGTCGGGGGCCTCGGCACGCAGGGCCCGGTATTCGGACAGATATCGCCCTGCCTGGCGCATGAACCACACCGGAGGCCGGTCCGGTGTCCGACCGTCCAGCACCTGGAGAAGACGAGACGGGTTGGCCACGAGAGACTGGGACTGGATCATGCATCGGGCTTTACGAGGCCCGGTCCCAGGCCTCAAGCCCGGCGTTCTTCCCTTCCCTGAACAAGATTAGAATCGAAAAGTCGAAGAAGCAGGCAGGGCGCGGGATGGCGGGGATAAACCCACCCGAAAAAGGACCGTGCGGCCTTGTGTCCACGGGCCGCGAGGGGGCTCCAGGACGCCGGGACAATCCCTGTTGAGTGCGGGGACAAATCTTAATCAGGTCTTAAGATCAATGGCATCGGTCGGCAGATCCTCCGTATGCCCCCGGTGTGTCGTTAAGCCTTCATTAACCTTTTCCCCAGGCGGATCGGTCCGAGCGCCGCGCTGGGGGACAAACAGGCTCCAGACCGAACGATTTCTCCCTCACGATCCCCGCTCGCGGCAGGGCCATGGCGGCGCTATAGGATTCCACACACCGGTCGGCGGCGATCCCTAACACCGCTGTCCACAGAAACAGGGTCTTGGCCCCCAGCACTGCCCCGGATCATGATGACCGCCCGCAATACCGTCTGCCGCATGAGGGCCCCCCGATGAGCCCCGCCCGTCCGCCGGGAGCCCACAGGCTGGCCACCTATTTCCATGTCCACCTGGTCTCCGACTCCACCGGAGAGACCCTGAATGCCATGGCCAAGGCCGTGGTGGCCCGTTTCGACGGGGTCATCCCGATCGAGCACATCTATGCCCTGGTCCGATCGTCCAAACAGCTGGACCGGGTGCTGGAAGAGGTGGCGGCGGCACCCGGGGTGGTGCTGCACACCCTGGTGGATCGCGAACTGCGTGAACAGCTGGAGGAAGGCTGTCGGCGGCTCGACATGCCCCAGATCGGGGCGCTGGATCCGCTGGTCGGGGCCCTGTCCCGCTATCTGGGGGCGGCGCTGTCGACGCGCGTCGGGGCCCAGCATGCGCTGGACCATGAGTATTTCAACCGGATCGCCGCCCTGGACTATGCCATGGCCCACGACGATGGCCAGGGAACGGCCGAGCAGCTGGAAAGTGCAGACGTCGTCCTGTGCGGGGTCAGCCGCACGTCCAAGACCCCCACCTGCATCTATCTGGCGCACCGGGGCATCCGGGCGGCCAATGTGCCCCTGGTGCCCGGACAGGAGGACGGCGAACGGCTGGTGGCCCTTCGCAACCCGCTGGTGGTGGGACTGACGGTCTCGCCCGACCGGCTGGTGCAGATCAGAAAGAACCGCCTGGACGGGCTGAACGCCAATCGGGCCTCCAACTATGTCGACCACGATGCGGTGCGCGAGGAGACCGTCAAGGCACGGCGGGCGTTCGAGCGGCGTGGCTGGCCCGTGATCGACGTAACGCGCCGGTCCGTTGAGGAAACCGCGGCGGCCATCGTCAATCTGTTGAGCGAGCGCCGGACCCATCGCCTGGGGACCAGCTGGTGAGCGGCCCGATTGTTCTGGCCTCCGGCAGCGCGGCGCGGCGGGCCATGCTGGCGGATGCGGGACTGACCTTTTCCGTGCAAACCTCCGACGTCGACGAGGACGCGCTGAAGACTCCCGGCGTCGATCCGGCCGATCTGGCCCGCCGTCTGGCCGAGGCCAAGGCGCTCGCGGTGTCGGCTGCGCTGCCAGGGGCCTGGGTGATCGGGGGCGACCAGACCCTGGCCTTCGACGGAGGACTGGTGTCCAAGGCGCGCTCGATGGACGAGGCCCATCAACGGTTGATCCAGATGCGGGGGCGGACCCATGCCCTGCACTCAGGGGCCGCCCTCGTGCGCGATGGCGCGGTGGTCTGGTTGGGCGTGGACACCGCTTCCATGGTGATGCGCGACATCTCCGACCGCTTTCTCGAATCCTATCTGGCGACCGAGGGCGAGGCGCTTCTGGCCTGTGTCGGGGCCTATCGGCTGGAAGGCCTTGGGGCCCAGCTGTTCGAGCGGGTCGACGGGGATTACTTCACGGTCCTGGGCTTGCCGCTGTGGCCATTGCTGGCGGCATTGCGAAAAGCCGGAGCCATCGCCTCGTGACGACGCGATCGATCAGCGGTGCCGCGGTCGTGGCCGGCGTGACCGGGCGTCCGATCGCCCAGTCGCTGAGCCCGCTGCTGCACAATGCCTGGATCGCCGCGGCGGGCCTGGATGCCGCCTATGTGCCCTTCGCGCCCGGGGACGAGGCGGGATTCGACGCCCTGATCGCGGCCGGGCGGGCCGGACTGATCCGGGGCCTCAATGTCACCGCCCCGTTCAAGGCGCGGGCCCTCGCCTGTGCCGATGATGTGCTGCCCACGGCGCGGGCCTGCGGATCCGCCAATCTTCTGGTGTTCGAGGACGGCCGGATCACGGCCGACAGCACCGATGGCGAAGGCCTGGTCCTGGCCCTGGCGGAACAGGCCCCGGCCCTGGCCTTGAACGGCGCGACGGCAGTGGTACTGGGGGCTGGAGGGGCGGCGCGCGCCGCCGTGGTCGCCCTGTCGCAGGCCGTGGCCGAGGTCTGGATCGTCAATCGGACCGAGGCGACGGCCCAAGCCATGGCCGAGGAACTGTCCAGGCCGGACCGCCCAGTGCAGGTCGGCGATGCGGCCTTGGGTCAGGCCGATCTGGTCGTCAATGCGCTCAGTGTCCCCCCGGTGATCAACATTGACGGGCTGAAGGCCGGGGCCGTGTTGATGGACATGACCTATCGCCCGCTGGAGACGGCCTTTCTCGCAGCGGGCCGGGCGCGGGGACTGGTCGGTGTCGATGGGCTGGCCATGTTGATCGGACAGGCCCGGCCCTCCTTCCGGGCCCTGTTCGGCGTGGATGCGCCCGATATCGATGTCCGTTCTCGGGCGGTGAGTTTCCTGGAGGACCAGGGATGATCCTGCTGGGCCTGACCGGATCGATCGGCATGGGCAAGTCGACCACTGCCGCCCTGTTCGCCGAGACGGGAGCCGTGGTCTGGAACGCGGACGAGGCGGTCCATGCCCTCTATGCCCCCGGCGGGGCGGCGGTCGCCCCGATCGATGCGGCCTTTCCCGGCGTGGTCAGCGACGGTGCCGTGGACCGGACCCGTCTGGCGGCGGCGCTCGGCAGCGATCCGGCGGCCTTTGCCCGGCTGGAGGCGATCGTCCATCCCCTGGTCGCCATGGGTCGGATGCAGCAGCTTCAGGCCGCCGCTGCAGCGGGCGTGAAGCTGGCCGTGCTGGATATTCCCCTGTTGTTCGAGACGGGCGGCGAGCGGTCCGTCCATGCGGTGGTCGTGGTCACGGCCCCGGCCGAGGTCCAGGCCGAGCGCGTCCTGGCCCGGCCCGGCATGACGCGCGAACGGTTCGAGGCGATCCTGGCGCGACAGGTGCCCGATGCCGAAAAGCGCCGCCGGGCCGACTTCATCGTCGATACCGGTCTGGGCATGGAGGCGGCGCGAGAACGGGTCGGCGAAATCGTGGGGACGGTTCTGGCTCCGGGCTGGACCTCGCCGCGCGAAGCAGCGCACTAGGGGTCATGGCCCGCGAGATCGTTCTGGACACCGAAACTACCGGCATCGACCCGAAACAGGGGCACCGGCTGATCGAGGTCGGTTGTATCGAGATCGAGGACCTGATCCCCACGGGACGGACTTTTCACAGCTTCGTCGATCCCGAGCGGCTGATCGATCCCGATGCCATCCGGGTGCATGGCATTACCGATGCCAAGGTGCGGGGCGCGCCCAAGTTTCGCGACGTCGTCGGCGACCTGATGGCTTTCATCGGCGACGCGCCGGTCATCGCCCACAATGCCGCCTTCGACCGGGGGTTCATCGATCATGAATGCGGTCTGTGCAGCCATCCCATCCTGCCCGCCACCCGGTGGATCGACACCCTGGCCCTGGCGCAGAGACGGTTTCCGGGCATGGCGAACTCGCTCGACGCCCTGTGCCGCCGGTTCAAGATTTCCCTGACCGAGCGAACCTTGCACGGGGCCTTGATCGATGCCCGGCTGCTGGCCGAGGTCTATCTGGAGCTGAAGGGCGGCAAGGCGCGGGCTCTGGACCTTTCGGCCGTGCGGGCTCCGACCACGGCGGAGACGGTGGCTGCAGGCGGCTATGGTCCCCGGCCCCGGCCGATGCTGGCGCGATCGACCGAAGAGGAACGCTTGGCCCATGCGGCCTTTCTGGCCAAGGTGCTGAAGGACCGGTCCCTTTGGGCGGCCTATGGCGTGGACACCGAAGGCCGATAGCCCGCAGCGCCGGGCTCAGGCATGCCGAAGGCCGGTAGCCCCTAGATCAAGCTCAAGTAGGCCGAAGGCCGAGAGCCCCTGAAATCAGGCTCAAGTAGGCCGAAGGCCGATAGCCTCTAAAATCAGGCCTGGCCGACTTCGTTGGGGGCGCGGGCGATCTGGGCCTGGCGCTGCGTATAGATGCCGGCGAAATCGATCGGGTCCATCATGAAGGGCGGATAGAAGCCGCCGTCCGCCGTCGCCTTGGCCACCACTTCGCGGGCGAAGGGGAACAGATAGCGCGGGCATTCGATCAGCAGCATCGGCTCGATGTCCTTCTCGGCCACGCCGGTCAGCTGGAACAGTCCGCCATAGACCAGTTCCACGTGGAAGACCGGGGTGTTCTCGGCCGTGGCCTTGATCGACAGCTTCAGGTCGACTTCGAACAGGCCGTCGGGGCGTCCCTGGGCATTCATCTCGACGCCCAGGTCGATGGCGGGCTTGCCCTCGACGCGCAGGCTTTCGGGGGCTTTGGGGTTTTCGAACGACAGGTCGCGGACATACTGGACCAGGATGCGGAAGCCCGGCGTGGGCGGCGTGCCCTGGACAGCACCGTTGGCGGAGGCGTCGGCGGGGGTGGTGGTGTCGGTCATGAGGGCGCGGCCGGATCTGTGATGTGGGTCGGGCGCCGCCTGCGGCACCGCGATTGAGGCGCGGCGACTAGCATGGGCTCCCGGACGGGGCAACGGCGCGCGAATCGCCGCACCGGGCGGATTCCGGTTCGCCTGACGGGCGTTGGACGGTGCGCGGTGCCTTGCGCCGCCCTATATCAGCCCCTAATCCAAGTCCTCCGCGTCATTCGCGCCAGTCAGGTATGCCCGTGCCGGTTCAGTTCCAGCTCGTCATCTTCGCCGCCATCGCCGCCTTCGTGCTGTTCCAGCTGTACAATGTGCTGGGCAAGAAGGTCGGTCGCCAACCCGAGGACGACGCCCGGGCCAAGCCGCCCCTGGTCGGCCCCAACCCGGCGACGGCCGAACCGGAGCGCAAGCTGCCGGTGCTGGACGCCGCGACCCAGGCCGCCATCGCCGGTCTGAAGGCCCGCGACCCGGCGTTCGATCCTCACCGCTTCCTGGAAGGGGCGCGCCAGGCCTATGAGACCATCGTGCGCGGCTATGCCAGCGGCGATCGGGCGGCCCTGACGCCGCTGCTCAGCGGACCTGTCATGGCGTCTTTCGAACATGGCATGGCCGCGCGCGAGACTCGGGGCGAGACCGAGGTGGTCGAGTTCGTCCACCCGCCCCGCGCCGACCTGGAAATGGCTGATGCGGCTGGCGACACGGCAAAGGCCCGTGTCCGCTTCCTGGCCGAAATCCGCAGCCGGATCACGCCGGAAGGCAGCAGCGAGGAGCGGATCGAGGAACGCCGCACCGCCGAACAGTGGACCTTCGAGCGCACCCTGGGTGCCAGCGATCCCAACTGGGTCCTGGCCCGCGTCGAGCCCGCCGCCGCATGATCGGCGGCGGCGACCGCCGCCGGGATCGACCCGAGGTGGCGGTCAGACGGCCGTGGCTGATCGGGGCGTTTGGGCTGGCGCTGGCCGTGGCCGGGTGTGCGGGGACGGTTCCGACCCCCTCGCCAATCCCCCCCGGGCCTGTGGTGGCACCGGTGACGCCGCCCCTGACGCCGCAAGCGCCCGTCGTCCAGGGGGACAGCCCTGCCAGCCTGCCGGGCTGGGACCAGGAAGACCATTTCGCCGCCTTCAACGCCTATCTCGCCGGATGCAGTGCGGCGCGCGACGGAGCGGGCCGGGCCGCCTGTGCCCGAGGCCGCGCTCTGGCCGCCGCCGGACCCGTCAGCCCGAGTGAGGCCCGCCGCTTCTTCGAGACCCAGTTCCTCGTCGTGGAGGCTCGCACGGCGGACGGCAGCCCTGGACGGCTGACCGCCTATTTCGCACCGGAGTATGCCGCCCGCCGCGTGGCCGATGCGGTGTTCGACACCCCTGTTCTGGCCGCGCCCGCAGACCTGAGCCGCACGCCCCAGGGTGTTGTCCAGGTCCGGGCCGATGGCACCACCGGCCCCTATCCCGACCGTGCGGCCATCGAGGCGAGCCCGCCGCTGTCCGCCGTGCTGGGCTGGATGAAGGCCGAGGACCTGTTCTTCATGCAGATCCAGGGGTCGGGCTATCTGACGTTCGAGGACGGGGGACGGACCCGCGCCGCCTATGCCGCCGACAACGGACGACCGTTCCGGGGCATCGCCACCCCCATGGCCCAGCAGGGCCTTCTGCCCGCCGACGGCACTTCGGGCGAGGCGATCCGGGCCTGGCTGGCCGACCACCGGGGGGCCGAGGCCCGCGCCGTCACGGCGCTCAACCCCCGCTATATCTTCTTTCGGGCCGACCCCGACGACGGGGGCCATCCGGCGGGGGCGGCGGGCATCCCCCTGCCCGCGCGCCGCGCCATTGCGGTCGATCCGGCCAGCTGGACGTATGGCGACCTGGTGTGGATCCAGGCCGAGGGGGGCAATCTGATCGGGGCGCGCGCCAGCTATCACGGCCTGGTCATGGCCCTGGACACCGGCTCGGCCATCCGGGGTCCGGTCCGCGCCGACCTCTATCTGGGCCGGGGCGAGGCCGCCGGGCTGGAGGCGGGTGCCGTGCGCCATCCCCTGCGGATGTGGCGACTGGTGCCGAAGGGCTGAACAGGCGGTCATCGATCGTCATTCTGGAAGGGACAGCGCCCTCCACCACTTCGCGGTCCCCTTCTCCATTCGCCAGGACGAACGGGGAGGAGACGGACGCTCCAACGGTCCCGTTCACCGCCGCCGCAGGCCGCCCAGCACGCCGCGCAGGAGTTCGCGGGTCAGGGTGGAGCCGGCGGTGCGCAGGACCGATTTGGTCAGGGCCTCGACCGGGGTTTCGCGGGTGGAGCGGCGCGCGGCGGGTTTGGCGCGGGCGGCCTCGCGGTCGAGGCGGACCTGTTCCTTTTCGCGGGCGGCGGCGGCCTTTTCGGCTTCACGGGCTTTGAGCGCATCGGCCTTGGCCTGAGCGGCGTCGGCGGCGGCCTGGGTCTGGGCCTGATCGGCCGCGGCGTGGCGGGCGGTCAGGACCTCGTGCGCCGACTCGCGGTCGATGGCGGTGTCATAGAGGCCGCGCACCGGGCTTTGGGCCATGACCTGGGCGCGCTCGGCCTCGGTCGCGGGGCCCAGGCGGCTGTCGGGCGGGCGGATCATGGTGCGGGCGACCACGGTGGGGGCGCCCTTTTCGTCAAGGACCGAGACCACCGCCTCGCCCACGCCCAGGGCCTGGATCACCTCGGCGGTGTCGAAGGCGGGATCGGCGCGGAAACTGTCGGCGGCGGCCTTCAGCCCGCGCTGTTCCGACGGGGTATAGGCACGCAGGGCGTGCTGGATGCGGTTGCCCAGCTGGGCCAGGACGCTGTCCGGAATATCGGCCGGGTTCTGGGTCACGAAATAGACGCCGACGCCCTTGGACCGGATCAGGCGGACGACCTGTTCTACCTTTTCCAGCAGGGCCTTGGGCGCATCGTTGAACAGCAGGTGGGCCTCATCGAAGAAGAAGACCAGCCGGGGTTTTTCCGGGTCGCCGACCTCGGGCAGCTGTTCGAACAGTTCCGAAAGCAGCCACAGGAGGAAGGCCGCATACAGGCGCGGGCTGTTCATCAGCCGGTCGGCGGCCAGGACATTGACCTGGCCCCGCCCGTCCAGGCCAGTGCGCAGCATGTCCTCCAGCCGCAGGGCCGGTTCGCCGAACAGGGACTGGCCGCCCTGTTGCTCCAGCTGCAAGAGAGAACGCTGGATGGCGGCGATGGAGGCGGGGGCGACGTGACCGGCCTCGCGCCCGATCCGCTCGGCATTCTCGCCCACATGGACCAGCAGGGACCGCAGATCGTCCAGATCCAGCAGCAACAGGCCTTCCTTGTCGGCCACATGGAAGGCGACGGTCAGGACGCCCTCCTGAACCTCGTTCAGGTCCAGCATCCGCGCCATCAGGACGGGGCCGATCTCGCTGACGGTGGCGCGGACGGGGTGGCCCTTTTGCCCGTACAGGTCCCAGAAGACGGTGGGGGCCCCGCGCGGGGTCAGGGTCAGGCCCATGGAGGCGGCGCGGGCGGTCAGTTTTTCGTTCGGCGAGCCGGCCATGGCGATGCCCGACAGGTCGCCCTTCACATCGGCGGCAAAGACCGGGACCCCGGCGTCGGAAAACCCCTGGGCCATGATCTGCAGCGTCACTGTCTTGCCCGTGCCGGTGGCCCCGGCGACGACGCCGTGCCGGTTGGCCCGCTTCAGCAGCAGGTGCTGGGCCTGGGTGGCGGCATCCTGGCCGGACTGGCCCAGGAAAAGGCCGGGGACGGGATCGGTCATGGCGCGGGGGCTCTCCTGAAACTTGGTCCTGATTAGCTGAGCCGGGTGCGCCGCTCCAGCCCGGCCGACCGGCGATCTGTGGGCAGGGCCGTTAACCGTGTATAGGAACAGCGATCATCGGAGGTGGCGTGATGAAGATCCTGCGTTTCGTGCTGATCCTGGCCGTCATGGGCTATGCGGGCTGGCTGGCCTGGCCGCTGCTGTCGCCGCTGCTGGACGGGACGGGCCTGTCGCTGGACGGCGAAGGGCCGTTCGGCATTCCGGTGGCCGCCCTGTGGATCGGGGCGGCGGTGCTGTATCTGGTCGCGGCCCTGATGCTGGGGGCGGGCAATCCGCGCGCGGCGGTGGCCTATTTCCTGGGGTTCGTGGCCGATGCCGTGCTGAGACTGGCCATCGACCAGGGCCGGTCGGCAGCGCCGGACGTGGCGGCCCGGTCGGGCAAGCCGGGCGACTTCCAGGCGCAGGATGGCGGACCGATGAGTCTGCCGGGCGAGGTGTCGTCCAGCCTGGGCATCGATCCGACCTGGCTGGTGCTGGGGGTTCTGGTCCTGATCGGGGTGCTGGTCTTCGTCGCGAGCCGTCGAAGGCGCCGCGTCCGCATCCCGGGCCGACTCGCGGCCTGAGCCTTCGTCCCCATATGAGGCCCAGACAGAACCTGGGCGGTTGATTCCGGCGGATGGAACGCTAGGGTCCGGCCGCTCGCCTCCCCCGCGACCCATGCCCGAGGATTCCATGGCCGACACCGCCTCCAAGACCGCCGCAACCGCCTATGACGTCGTCATCATCGGCGGCGGGCCGGGTGGATACAATGCCGCCATCCGCGCCGGTCAGCTGGGTCTGAGCGTCGCCTGTATCGAGATGCGCGAGACCCTGGGCGGCACCTGCCTGAACGTCGGCTGCATGCCGTCCAAGGCCCTGCTGCATGCCTCCGAGATGTATGAGGCCGCCCATACCGAATTCGCCAAGATCGGCATCGAGGTCGCGCCCAAGCTCAATCTGGACCAGATGCACGCCTCAAAGAACGAGAGCGTCACCGCCCTGACCAAGGGCATCGAATTCCTGTTCAAGAAGAACAAGGCCGTCTGGATCAAGGGCAAGGGCAGGATCACCGGACCGGGGACGGTCGAGGTCGAGGTCGCGGACGGTTCGAAGACGACGCTGAGCGCCAAGGACATCGTCATCGCCACGGGTTCGGAGCCCACGCCCCTGCCCGGCGTCGATTTCGTGCCGAACAAGGTGGTGGATTCCACCGGTGCCCTGTCCCTGCCCGCCGTGCCGAAAAAGCTGATCGTCGTCGGTGCCGGGATCATCGGGCTGGAGCTGGGCTCGGTCTGGCGCCGCCTGGGGGCCGAGGTGACGGTGGTGGAATATCTGCCGCGCATCACGCCGGGCATGGATTCGGACCTGGCCACCGCCTTCCAGCGCGTGCTGACCAAACAGGGGATGACCTTCAAACTGGGGTCCAAGGTCACCGGGTCCAAGGTGACGGACGCGGGCGTCGAGCTGACGGTCGAACCGGCCGCCGGCGGCGCGGCCGAGACCCTGACCGGGGATGTGGTCCTGGTGGCCATTGGACGGCGACCCTATACGGCGGGCCTGGGTCTGGAGACGGTGGGCGTCCAGACGGACAAGCGCGGCGTGATCGTGGGCGACCACTTCAAGGTGGCCCCTGGTGTGTGGGTCATCGGGGACGTCACGACCGGCCCGATGCTGGCCCACAAGGCCGAGGAAGACGCCGTCGCGGCGATCGAGCTGATCGCGGGCAAGGCCGGTCACGTCGACTACAATCTGGTGCCCAGCGTGGTCTATACCTTCCCCGAGGTGGCCTGGGTCGGCCAGACCGAGGACCAGCTGAAGGCCGACGGCGTCGCCTACAAGTCCGGCAAATTCCCGTTCAGCGCCAACAGCCGCGCCAAGATCAACCATGAGACCGACGGCTATGCCAAGGTCCTGGCCGACGCCGTGACCGACCGCATCCTGGGCGTTCACATCATGGGGCCCCAGGCCGGCGAGATGATCGGCGAGGCCTGCATCGCCATGGCGTTCGGCGGTGCCTCGGAAGACATCGCCCGCACCAGCCACGCCCACCCGACCCGCTCCGAAGCCGTCAAACAGGCGGCCATGGGCGTCGAGGGCTGGACGATGCAGGCGTAAAGGCTTCTCCCTCCCCTTTATGGGGAGGGATGATCGCGAAGCGATCCGGGTGGGGAAGTGTCCAGCCGGAAAGACTCTCGGGTTGCTCTGAACATCCCCACCCGCGCTCGCGAGGCTCGCGGTCCCTCCCCATGAAGGGGAGGGAGAGGGGCTTCGCTCACGCCCGTGGATGGGCCGCCGCATAGGCGGTGAGGAGGCGGGCGGCGTCGACACCGGTGTATTTCTGGGTGGTGGAGAGGCTGGCGTGGCCCAGGAGTTCCTGGATGGCGCGCAGATCGGCCCCGGCCCCCAGCAGATGGGTCGCAAAACTGTGGCGCAGGGCGTGGGGGGTGACGCTGTCGGGCAGGCCGAGGCGTCCGCGCAGGCGCTGCACCGTGGCCTGGACCTGACGGGGGCTCAAGCGCCCGCCGCGTCTGGCCCGGAACAGGGGCTGGTCCGGGGCGGAGGGCCAGGGCGTCAGGGCTTGGTAGGCCTCCACCGCCGCACGGACGGCCGGCAGGACCGGGGCCATCCGCGTCTTGCCGCCTTTGCCGGTGATCCGCAGGGCCTCAGGCAAGGGGGCGTCCGCCCCGGTCAGGGACAGGGCCTCGGAAATCCGCAGGCCACAGCCATACAGCAATGACAGGACGGCTTGGTCGCGGACGGCCTCCCACGGTTCGGCGTCGGGGTCCAGGGCCGGTTCGTTCAGCAGGCCGCGCGCCTGATCCTCGGTCACCGGGCGGGGCAGGCTGGCCTTGACCCGGGGACCGCGTACCAGGGCCAGTTGCGGGGCAGGCGTGCCGCAGCGCCGGTCCAGGAAGGTGTGAAAGGTGCGGATGGCCGACAGGGTCTGGGACAGAGAGCGGGCCGCCAGGGAGTGATCGCCGCCGCGCCGCTCGGCCAGATGGGCCCGAACCTCGGCGGCGGTGACGGTGCCCAGGTCGGACAGGGTCAGGGCCTCGCCCCGATGGCGCTCCAGAAAGGCGACATAGAGGCGGCCGATATGGCCATAGGCGTCCAGGGTGCGGGGCGACAGGCGGCGCTCATGAGCCAGATGCTCCAGCCAGGCGGTCAGGGCTTCGGGCGCGGTCAACCTGCCACCGGCCAGCGTTCGGCCATCCGTTCGACCACGCGGGCGATGAAGGCGGCCAGTTCGCAACCCATGGCGGGGGTGAAGCCGTCCGCCTCGGTCGAACCAAAGGCGCACAGGGCGTGGCGGGCGGCGCCGTCCGGCCCGATGTGCGGGGCCATGCGGATCAGGGCAATGGACTGGATGGTGTCCTCGACCGCGCCGAACAGACTGAGCCCTTCGATCCGGGGGCCCAGCCAGTGCAGGCCGTCCTCGCCCATCAGGCGATCGACACCGCCGGGGTCCAGGGCGCGCCAGCCGAAGGGGATGGCCCCTGGCTTTTCCAGGGCGACGGCGGCTCCGGCCACGCCGAACCGGGCCTGGGCCACGCCGTCCAGACGCCGGGCCAGGTCCGAATGGCCCGTGGCCTCCATCAGATCGAGGGCGGCGACGTGGGTCTGGGTCTGGGCGGCGAAATTGGCGCGGGCGATGGTTTCAATGCGGCGGCGGGCATCGGTTTCGCGCTCCACCACCGCTTCCAGCCGGGCCTCGACCCGGCCCAGGGCGGCGGTGCCGAAGTCCACGACATTGCGGCCCGTGGCGCGCAGTCCCAGCTCTTCCAGCAGGGCGCGGTCCTGGGTCAGGGGATCGGGATGGGCGTGCAGCCAGTCGCGCACGCGCGGCCAGTGCAGGCCGTCAGATGGAAGATCGTCGCCGTTTGCGGCGTCTTCGAAGAGGTCCAGCGACGTGCCCACCGAAACTCCTTCGAAGGAAAAACGGGCGTTTACAGAATCGACTGACCGGTCTTGCCCCAGTCCGCCAGGAAGGCATCAAGCCCCTTGTCGGTTAAGGGATGTTTTATCAAGGCCTTGAAGGTGTCGGCTGGAAGGGTCGCGGCGTCGGCCCCGGCCAGGGCGGCGGCGCTGACATGGGCCGGATGCCGCAGGGAGGCGGCCAGGATTTCGGTCTCGAACCCGTGGATGTCGTAAAGGGCGCGGATCTCCTCCAGCAGCACGCTGCCGTCCGCGCCGTGGTCGTCCAGCCGTCCGACGAAGGGCGAGACGAAGGTGGCACCCGCCTTGGCCGCCAGCAGGGCCTGGGCCACCGAGAAGCACAGGGTGACGTTCGTCTTGATGCCCTTGTCGGCGAAATTGCGCGCGGCCCGCAGTCCGTCCCAGGTCAGGGGCAGTTTGACGACCACGTTCGGGGCGATGGCGGCCAGCTTGTCGCCCTCCTTGACCATGGTCTCATAGTCGGTGGCGACGGCCTCGGCCGAAATGGGCCCCTCGACGAGGGCGCAAATCTCGGCGATGACCTCGGCGATGTTCCGACCCGACTTGGCGATCAGCGACGGATTGGTGGTGACACCGTCCACCATCCCGGTGGGCAGCATCTCCTTGATGACGGCGACGTCGGCGGTATCGAGAAAGAGTTTCATGGGGGTGGTGTTTAGCGGGACAGCGAGAGGGAGGCGAGGGCCTTTCTCCTCCCCGTCGCCGTTTCGCGATGGGGAGGTGGCTCGTGGCGACCCGCCGCGAGACGGAGGGGGTGACCGGGTTTCGAAGATGAGGGCGACCGCTGTTCCGGCACCACCTCGCCCCCTCCGTCACGGCGCATATCTGCGCCGCGCCACCTCCCCAGACGCGATGCGCCTGGGGAGGAGACAGGGGAGGGCCCTCCCCGTCGCTGGGCGACAGGGAGGAGACATCCTTTGATCGTCGCCACCGTTCTCATTCCCCTGCCGGTGCCGGAAGCCTTCGACTATGAGGCGCCGGAGGGGGTGGTGCTGGCGCGGGGGGATCAGGTGGCTGTGCCGCTGGGGCCCCGGACCCTGCGCGGCATCGTCACCGAGGTGCGCGAGACGACGGGATCGAACCGGCGGCTGAAGGCGATCGAGGCGCGGCTGGACGATCCGTCCCTGCCGCCAGGCACCCTGGACTTCGTCGAATGGGCCGCGCGCTGGACGCTGAGCCCGCCGGGCGAGATGGCGGCCATGGCGCTGAAAGGCCTGCGGGGGCCCCGTCCCCGGCCGGAGCGGCGCGTGCGACGGGTCGGCGAGCGGGCTCCGGCGCGGCCTACCCCGGCGCGGCAGGCGGTGCTGGCGGTTCTGGATGAGGGGGGCCTGGGCGAGCGCGCCATGGCAGCCGCCGATCTGGCGCGGGCTGCCGCCGTCTCCCCCGGCGTGGTCAAGGGGCTGATCGACGAAGGGGTGCTGGAGATCATCGAGATCGCGGCCGAGGCGGTTCTCGACGCCCCCGATCCGGACCATGCCCCGGCCCGCCTGAACGCGGACCAGGCGGCGGCGGCGGTGGCGATCGGCGAGGCGGTGACCGGCGGTGGCTTTCGACCCTTCCTGCTGGACGGGGTGACCGGCTCGGGCAAGACCGAGGCCTATCTGGAGGCGGCGGCGCGGGCGCTGCGGGCCGATCCGGGGGCGCAGATCCTGATTCTTCTGCCCGAAATCGCCCTGACCCAGGCCCTGATCGCGCGCATCACCGACCGGTTCGGCACGACCCCGGCGGAATGGCATTCGGGCATCGCCCCGCCGCGCCGTCGGCTGGTGTGGGAGGCGGTGGTCGCGGGCCGGTGCAATATCGTGGTCGGGGCGCGATCGGCCCTGTTCCTGCCGTTCACGAACCTGAAGCTGATCGTGGTCGACGAGGAGCACGACGGCTCGTTCAAACAGGAGGACGGGCTGGTCTATCACGGGCGGGACCTGGCCGTGGCGCGGGCCCGGATCGAGGGGGCAAGCGTGGTCCTGGCCTCGGCCACCCCGTCGCTGGAGACCCTGGCCAATGCCCAGGCCGGTCGATACGGCTGGCTGCGGCTGGAGGCCCGGCACGGGGCGGCGGTGCTGCCCGACATCACCCTGCTGGACCTGCGCCAGACCCCGCCCGATCCCCAGACCTGGCTGTCCGAGCCGCTGCGCACGGCGATCGCCGAGACCCTGATGGCCGGGGAGCAGACCCTGCTGTTCCTGAACCGGCGCGGCTATGCCCCCGTGGTGCTGTGCCGGGCTTGCGGCCACCGGATGACGGCCCCCGATACCGACAGCTGGCTGGTCGAGCATCGCTATACCGGGCGGCTGGTCTGCCACCTGACGGGCTTTTCCATGCCCCGGCCCAAGCATTGCCCGGCCTGCGGCGCCGAGGACACCCTGGTTGCGGTCGGACCGGGCGTCGAGCGGGTGGAGGAGGAGGTCAAAAGCCTGTTTCCCCAGGCTCGAACCGCCGTCTTCAGCAGCGACACCGTGCCCGATGCCCGCGCCGCCCGCGCCCTGATCCAGGCCATGGCGGACGGAGAGATCGACATCCTGGTAGCGACCCAGGCGGCGGCCAAGGGGCACAATTTCCCGCGCCTGACCCTGGTCGGGGTGGTGGATGCGGACCTGGGGCTGAGGGGCGGGGACCTCCGGGCGGCGGAGCGCACCTTTCAACTGTTGACCCAGGCGACCGGGCGGGCAGGCCGGGCCGACCGGCCGGGCCGGGCCCTGCTGCAGACCTGGACGCCGGAACATCCGGTGCTGATCGCCCTGGCCGCCGGAGATCGCGATGCCTTCGTCGCGGCCGAAATGGCCGAGCGCGAGGCGGCGTCCCTGCCGCCGTTCGGGCGTCTGGCGGCCCTGATCCTGTCGGGCGAGAACGGCGAGGCGGTCGAAAAGGCGGCCCAGGCCCTGGCCGCCTCCATCCCCAATGCCGAACGGCTGGAGGTCTACGGCCCCGCCGACGCCCCCCTGGCCCTGGTGCGGGGGCGACGGCGCAAGCGGCTGCTGGTCCGGGCCGACCGCGACGTCGACCTGCAGGGCTTCCTGCGCGCCTGGCTGGCGCGGGTGAAGGTCCCCGCCTCTGTCCGGCTGACGGTCGACGTCGATCCGTACAGCTTCCTGTAGCCAGGATGATGCAGCCCTTCTCCCCCGAGGGGAGAAGGAAGAGGTCACAAATTCAGCAGGGCCGGGTCGCCGCCCTGGGCGGAGATGTTGTTGCTGATGGCTTTCTCGGAGGCGTAGCGGATCAGGCTGTTGGGGCCGCCGGCCTTGGGGCCGGTGCCGGACAGGCCCTCGCCACCGAAAGGCTGGACGCCGACGACGGCGCCGGTGATCGAGCGGTTGATATAGACATTGCCGGCGGGGACCCGGGCGATGACCTCCTCGGCGAAGGCCTCGATCCGGCTGTGGACGCCCAGGGTCAGGCCATAGCCGCGCGCCGCCAACCTGCGGGCCACATTGGCCAGGTCGGCCGGGTCGTAGCGATAGATGTGCAGGATGGGGCCAAAGACCTCCCGCTCCAGGAAGTCGGGCGTGGGGATTTCGGCGATGGTGGGGGCGAACAGGTCGCCGCGGGTCGCGCCCTCAGGCATGGCGGCGCGGGCGATGACCTTGGCCTCCTTTGACAGGCGCTCGACATGGGCCTCCAGCGCCTGACGGCTCTCGGCGTCGATGACCGGACCGATGTCGGTGGCCGGGTCGGTCGGATCGCCCAGGCCCTGGGCCGCCAGGGCCCCCTTCAAGCCCTCGATCAGGCTGTCGGCCGAATCCCTGGGGGCATAGAGAATGCGCAGGGCCGAACAGCGCTGGCCCGCCGAGCCGAAGGCCGAGACGATGACGTCGTCGATGACCTGTTCGCGCAGGGCGGTGGTGTCCACGAACATGGCGTTCAGCCCGCCCGTCTCGGCGATGAAGGGCAGGATGGGTCCGGGCCGGGCCGCCAGGGACCGGTTGATGGCGGCGGCCGTGTCGGTGCCGCCGGTGAAGGCCACGCCGTCGATGCCGGGATGGGTGACCAGGGCCGCGCCCACGGTCTCGCCCCGGCCGGGGACCAGGGCCAGGAGGTCGGGGTTCAGACCGGCCTTGTGGAACAGGCGTACGGCCTCGGCAGCGATCAGGGGGGTCTGTTCGGCGGGCTTGGCCAGGACGGCATTGCCGGCGGCCAGGGCGGCGGCGACCTGGCCGGTGAAGATGGCCAGGGGGAAGTTCCACGGGCTGATGCAGGCGAAGACGCCGCGTCCGTGCAGGACCAGGCGGTTGGTCTCGCCCACCGGGCCGGTCAGGGGCTGGGGCCCGCCGAAATCGCGCTCGGCCAGAATGGCATAGTAGCGGCAGAAGTCGGCGGCCTCACGCACCTCGGCCACGCCGTCGTTCAGGGTCTTGCCCGCCTCGCGGCTGAGCAGGGCGACCAGGCGGTCGAGGTCTGCCTCCAGCGCATCGGCCATGGCCCGCAGAACGGGGGCGCGCTTCGTTCCACCGGCGCGGTCCCAGCCGACCTGGGCGCGGGAGGCGGCATCGATGGCGGCGTCGAGGTCGGCGGTCGAGGCCTCGGATACATGGCCCAGGACCTGATGGCGGTCATAGGGATTGGTCACGGTGCGGGGATCGGTCCCGGCCAGCAGACGCCCGCCGACGATGGGGCCGGAGGTCCAGGTTTCGGCATCCGTACGGGCCAGGGCCGCCGCATGGCGCTCGCGGTCGGCCTTCTGGGAATAGTCGCGGCCCAGCGAGTTCTGGCGGTCCATATAGATGTCCTTGGGCGTGGGGATCTTGGCGTGGCGGTCGGGGTGGGCCTCGACCGAGGCGATGGGGTCGGCGGCGACGGCGGAAGCCGGTACCCGCTCGTCCAGCAGGGCATGGACGAAGGAGGAGTTGGCCCCGTTTTCCAAGAGGCGGCGCACCAGATAGGGCAGCAGGTCCTCATGACCGCCCACGGGGGCATAGGCCCGCACCGTGATGGGGCCGAAGGTGTCGATGGCAGCGTCGTACAGCGCCTCGCCCATGCCGTGCAGGCGCTGGAACTCGATCTTCACGCCGGAATCGCGGGCCATCCGGTGCACGACGGCCAGGGAGTGGGCGTTGTGGGTGGCGAACTGGGCATAGAGATGCGGGGCCGCATCGATCATGGCCCGTGCACAGACCAGATAGTTCAGGTCCGTCGCCGCCTTGGTGGTGAAGACCGGATAGTCGGTCCGGCCCAGGACCTGGGCGCGCTTGATCTCGGTGTCCCAATAGGCGCCCTTGACCAGCCGGACCATCAGGCGGCGGCCTGACGTACGGGCGAGTTCGGCGACGCGGGCGATGACCTCGGGCCCCCGCTTCTGATAGGCCTGAACGGCCAGGCCCAGTCCCTTCCAGTCGCCCAGGTCCGGTTCCTGGGCCAGCCGGTCCAGCAGTTTCAGCGACAGGGCCAGACGGTCGGCCTCCTCCGCATCCATGGTGAAGTTGATGTCGTGGGACGCCGCGATCCGGGCCAGCCGCAGGATGCGGGGATAAAGCTCGTCCCACACCCGCGTCTCGTGGGTGGCTTCGTAGCGGGGCGACAGGGCCGACAGCTTGACCGAGACGCCGTGTCCGGCCTCCGGCCCCTGGCCTTTGGCGGTCTTGCCCACGGCGGTGATGGCGTCGGCATAGATGCGTTCATAGCGCTCGGCGTCGGCGGCGGTGCGCGCGCCCTCGCCCAGCATGTCGAAACTGCACAGCCAGCCCTCGCGCGCCGAGCGTTTCAGCGCCGCCTCGATGGTGCGGCCAACCACGAACTGTTCGCCCATGATGCGGACGGCGGCGGCCACGGCCTCGCGGATCACCGGCTCGCCCAGGCGACCGACGACGCGCTTGAGGAAGCCAGGCAGGTCGCTGCGGGCCTGATCGTCGACATCGACCAGCTTGCCCGTCAGCATCAGGCCCCAGGTCGAGGCATTGACGAACAGGCTGTCGGACTGGCCCAGGTGGCTGGCCCAGTCGGCCGAGCCGATCTTTTCGGCGATCAGGCGGTCGCGGGTGTCCTCGTCCGGTGTCCGCAGCAGGGCCTCGGCCAGACACATCAGGGCCAGGCCCTCGCGGGTGCCCAGCGAAAACTCCTGCAGGAAGCTCTCGACGACGCCCTGTTTCTTGACGCTGGCGCGGGCATGTTCGACCAGGGCCACCGCCTCTGCCACCACGGCGCTGCGAGTGGCGGTATCGAGGGGATTATGGCCCAGCAGGGCCCGCACAGAGGCCGCTTCGTCCGCATACTTGCCGTGATCCAGCGTATCCCAGTCCTGGGTCAGGGCGATCGGGGACGAAACGTGTGCGCTCATGATCCCCACATACGCCCTTCTCCCGTGCGGGGGGAAGGGCTATGGGTTGCGGCCTCGCCCACGGTGAAAGTCGCCGCCCGCAATGCGCATCGTCCTGGCCACAGACGCCTGGGAACCCCAGGTGAACGGCGTCGTCCGCACCCTGACCCGCACCGTGTCCGAATGCCTGGCCATGGGCCATGAGGTCGAGGTCATCGAACCCAGCCAGTTCAAGACCATTCCGGCCCCCACCTATCCCGAGATCCGCCTGGCCCTGGGGGCGGAGGAGGAGATCCGCGAGCGGTTGCGCGCTTTCGAGCCCGAGGCCGTCCATATCGCTACCGAAGGGCCGATCGGCATCGCCACGCGGCGCATCTGCGTGGAATGGAAGCTGCCCTTCACGACCAGCTATCACACGAAATTTCCCGAATACATCTCGGCCCGTTTCCCGGTCCCGGTGCAGGTCGGCTATGCCTATATGAAATGGTTCCACAAGCCGTCGGGGCGGCTGATGGTGGCCACGCCGACCCTGCGCGACGAACTGCTGGAACGGGGTTTCCGCAACGTCTCGCCCTGGTCGCGGGGGGTCGATACCGAACAGTTCAACCCTGATCTGGACCCCATCTATGCCGAACTGGGCGGGGCCGACTGGCCGCGGCCTTACTGGTTGAATGTCGGGCGGGTGGCGGTCGAGAAGAATATCGAGGCCTTTCTGGAAACAGACCTGCCGGGGACCAAGATCGTGGTCGGCGACGGCCCGGCGCGGGCCGAACTCGAGGCCAAATATCCGGAGGCGAAATTCCTCGGGGCCAAGTTCGGCCAGGAGCTGGGCCGGTGCTTCCGCGACGCTGACGTGTTCGTCTTTCCCAGCTGGACCGACACCTTTGGCCTGGTGATCCTGGAATCCATGGCGGCAGGCACGCCGGTGGCCGCCTATCCGGCCCATGGGCCCATCGACATCATTCCCGGATCGAATGCCGGGGCCATCGATCCTGACCTGAAGACCGCCTGCATGGCCGCGCTGGAGTGCGATCGCGCCAGGGTGCGGGCCTATGCCGAGAAATTCAGCTGGCGCGCCTCGGCCGAACAGTTCGTCGAGAACCTGGAACCCTATCCGGAACCGGATAGGGGACGGTTCTGGCGGCGTCTGCGCCGGATCGCCCGGCTGCGGCGACGTCAGGCCGCCTGAGCCACCGAACGACGCCCTCTGGCCTTTCGCGCCGCACCCCTGTATGAGGCGCGCGCTCCCCGCATGACGCTTTTCCTTAAGCGGCCCCGCTTCTGCCCGGCCGCGTTTTCGCATTGAACGACCGACATGAACCTTCGCAACGTCGCCATCATCGCCCACGTCGACCATGGCAAGACCACCCTGGTGGACCAGCTGCTCGCCCAGTCCGGCGTGTTCCGAGCCAATGAGGCGACGACCGAACGGGCGATGGATTCCAACGATCAGGAAAAAGAGCGCGGCATCACCATCCTGGCCAAATGCACCAGCGTGCTGTGGAACGGCAAGGCGGGCGAGACCCGGATCAACATCATCGACACCCCCGGCCACGCCGATTTCGGCGGCGAGGTCGAGCGCATCCTGGGCATGGTGGACGGCTGCGTCATCCTGGTGGATGCCGAAGAGGGCGTCATGCCCCAGACCAAGTTCGTTCTGACCAAGGCGCTGAAGATGGGCCTGCGCCCCATCCTGTGCATCAACAAGGTCGACCGGGCCCACGCCGATCCCGACCGCGTCCATAACGAAACCTTCGACCTGTTTGCTGCCATCGGCGCGACGGACGAGCAGCTGGACTTCCCGCACATCTATGCCTCGGGCCGAAACGGCTGGGCGACGCTGGATCTGGCCCAGCCGAACGACAACCTGGCCCCTCTGTTCGACCTGATCGTTGACCATGTCCCGCCGCCCAAGGTGCAGGAAAACAGGGACAAGCCGTTCCAGATGCTGAACGTCCTGATCGAAAGCGATCCGTTCCTCGGCCGGATCCTGACGGGCCGTATTCAGTCGGGCAAGGCAGTTCCCGGCATGGCGATCCACGCCCTGGATCGCGAAGGCAAGGAAATCGAGCGGGGCCGGATCACCAAGGTGCTGGCCTTCCGCGGCCTGAAGCGTCAGCCGCTTGACGAAGGGTCCGAGGCTGGCGACATCGTCGCCATCGCCGGCATGAGCAAGGCCACCGTGGCCGACACCCTGTGCGCCATGGAGGTCACCGAGGCGCTTCCCGCCCAGCCGATCGATCCGCCGACCATCTCCATGACCGTCTCGGTCAACGACAGCCCCCTGGCCGGCCGCGAGGGCGACAAGGTCCAGTCCCGCGTCATCCGCGACCGCCTGCTGAAGGAGGCCGAGGCCAATGTGGCCATCCGCGTGTCCACGACCGAAGGCGGCGACGCCTATGAGGTGGCCGGCCGCGGCGAACTGCAGCTGGGCGTGCTTATCGAAAACATGCGCCGTGAAGGCTTCGAAGTGTCGATTTCGCGTCCGCGCGTCGTCTATCAGCAAGGCGAGAACGGCGAGAAGCTGGAGCCGATCGAAGACGTCATGATCGACGTCGACGACGAGTTCTCGGGCATCGTCATCGAGAAGCTGTCGGCCCGCAAGGCCGAGATGACCGACATGGGACCGTCGGGCGCCGGCAAGACCCGCATCCAGCTGAAATGCCCGTCGCGCTCGCTGATCGGCTATCAGGGCGAATTCCTGACCGACACCCGCGGCTCTGGCGTGCTGAACCGCGTCTTTTCGCACTACGAACCCTATAAGGGCGAGATCGCCGGGCGGCTGAAGGGCGTGCTGATCTCGAACTCCGACGGGGAAACGGCGGCCTTTGCCCTGTGGAACCTGGAAGATCGCGGCGTGATGTTCGTGGGCGCCGGTGAAAAGACCTATCAGGGCATGATCATCGGCGAGAACGCCCGCTGGGACGACCTGGACGTCAACCCGATCAAGGGCAAGCAGCTGACCAACGTGCGGGCCAGCGGCAAGGACGAGGCGGTCCGCCTGACGCCGCCGCGCCAGATGTCGCTGGAACAGGCCATCGCCTATATCGACGAGGACGAACTGGTCGAGGTGACGCCCAAGTCCATCCGCCTGCGCAAGCAGACGCTGAACCCCAGCTTCCGCAAGAAGCGCGTCCGTCCCGACTGATCGGGACCTGCGTCAGCCAAAGGAAAGGGCGGCCCCCGCAAGGGAGCCGCCCTTTTTCGTCCTGTAGGACGGTGTCGCGCTTAGCGGCGCTTCACCAGACCCAGCAGGAACAGCAGGATGATCGCGCCGAGGGTGGCGACGATGGTCGAACCGATCCAGCCACCGTACGAGAAGCCCAGCGCACCGGCGACGAAACCGCCGATGACGGCGCCGACGATGCCGACGATCAGGTTGGTCAGCAGGCCGTGGTTGCGGCCCATGATCTTCTCGGCCAGCCAGCCAGCGATGATACCGACGATAATCCAGAAGATGATATTCATTGAGTAGTCCTTCCATCCAAAGCCTTGGTCCGCCCTAAATGCGCCACAGGGGATGGGGTTGCACGGTAACGCTTGATCGGTTCGCGCAAGCGTCACCGCAACGCTAATGAGTTGAGCGCTGCATCCGCCTCGTGTAACCCCGCCTCCTGAGCAGAACCGTGCGGAGCGTGCCGAATTGACCCAGACCCAATATCCGTCGTCCTTTGACAAGGAAGCCCTGCTGGCGTCCGGTCGGGGCGAACTGTTCGGTCCGGGCAATGCCCAGCTGCCCGCCCCGCCGATGCTGATGTTCGACCGCATCACCCAGATCAACGCGGACGGCGGGGCCCACGGCAAGGGCTATGTCGAGGCGGAGCTGGATATCCATCCGGACCTCTGGTTCTTCCAGTGTCACTTCATCGGCGATCCGGTCATGCCCGGCTGCCTGGGCCTGGATGCCATGTGGCAGCTGGTGGGCTTCTATCTCGGCTGGATCGGTGGTCCGGGCCGGGGACGGGCGCTGGGCGTCGGCGAGGTGAAATTCACCGGCCAGGTCCAGCCCGACGTCAAGAAGGTGGTCTACAAGATCGATCTGAAGCGCGTCATCAACCGTCGCCTGGTCATGGGCATCGCCGACGGGGTGCTGGAAGCCGACGGCGTGCCTATCTATAGCTGCCAGGACATGCGCGTCGGCCTGTTCGGGGGCGCTTCCGAACCAGTCGGCGGCTGAACACCCTTCAAAAGACCGCGATCCACGCGGCGACTGAAAGACTGACAAAAGGAAACACCATGCGGCGTGTCGTCGTCACCGGCCTGGGCATCGTCTCTTCCATCGGCACCGGACAGGATGAGGTCACCGCCTCCCTGCGCGAGGCGCGCTCGGGCGTGGTCGCTGCTCCCGATCATGTGCAGCATGGCTTCCGGTCACAGGTCTGGGCCCCGCCGTCGCTGGGCGTGACGGCCGAGGACTGGGCCCCGCATGTGGATCGCCGCGCGGCCCGCTTCCTGGCCAACGGCACGGCCTGGGGTCACATCGCCTTTGAAGAAGCGCTGAAGGATTCCGGCCTGACGCCGGACGAGATCAAGTCCGAACGGATCGGCCTGATCGTCGGCGAAGGCGGGCCCTCGACCCAGGTCATCCTGCAGGCGGCGGCCACCACGGTGGAAAAGGGCTCTCCCAAGCGGATCGGCCCGTTCGCCGTACCCAAGGCCATGGCCTCCGGTCCCTCGGCCGTGCTGGCCACCTGGTTCGAGCTGAAGGGCGTCAACTATTCGATCAGCTCGGCCTGTGCGACCAGCGCGCACTGCATCGGCGCGGCGGCGGATCAGATCGCCTGGGGCCGCCAGGACGTGGTCTTTGCCGGTGGGTGCGAGGACATCGACTGGTCCATGTCCAACATGTTCGACGCCATGGGCGCCATGTCGTCCAACTTCAACGCCACGCCGTCGGTCGCCTCGCGCGCCTATGACAAGGACCGGGACGGCTTCGTCATCGCCGGCGGGGCCGCGATCGTGGTGCTGGAAGAGTATGAGCGGGCCGTGGCGCGCGGGGCCACCATCTATGCCGAGGTCCTGGGCCATGCCGCCAACTCCGACGGATACGACATGGTCGCGCCGTCGGGCGAAGGGGCCGAGCGCTGCATGAAGCTGGCGCTGGAAATGGCCGGCAATCCGCGCATCGACTATCTGAACCCGCACGGCACCTCGACCCCGGTCGGCGATGCCAAGGAAATGGGCGCGGTCCGCAATGTGTTCGGCGACGACCTGCCGATGATCTCCTCGACCAAGTCGCTGACGGGCCACAGCCTGGGTGCGGCGGGCGCGCAGGAGGCGATCTATTGCCTTCTGATGATGAAGCACGGCTTTGCCGCCGAAAGCGCCCACATCGAAAACCTCGATCCCGAGTTCGAGGGCATGCCGATCCTGCGCGAACGCCACGACGGCGAGCTGAAACACGTCATGTCCAACAGCTTTGGCTTTGGCGGCACCAACGGGACGCTGATCTTCGGCAAGGTCTAGGGCAAGGGAACCGATGGCGGGCAGGCGCGTCCCTGAGGCGGCCGATCGTTCTGGCCGTGGCCTGGCGGAGCGATGCAGCTGACCCCCGATCCCTATATCCTGTTCCTGCTCGGCCTGGGGGCCGTGGTCCTTCTGGTGTCCTGGGCACCCAAGGGGCTGAGCCGTCTGCCGTTGTCGCTGGCCATGATCTGCGTGGCCCTGGGCTGGATCATCTTCGGCACGGGGGTGCTGTCCTTCGATCCCGATCCGCGCACCTATGACACCCTGACCGAGCGTCTGACCGAACTGGTGGTGATCGTCTCGCTGATGGGGGCGGGGCTGAAGCTGGATCGACCACTGAGCCTGAAGACCTGGGCTCCGACATGGCGGCTGCTGGCCATCGCCATGCCGCTGACCATCGTCGCGGTCGCGGTGATGGGCGTGCTGGGCCTGGGGCTGAGCCTGGCCATGGCGATGTTGCTGGGGGCGTCCATGGCGCCGACCGATCCGGTCCTGGCCTCTGACGTCCAGACCGGGCCGCCCGGCACCGGCGATGAGAACGAGGTCCGGTTCGGACTGACGTCAGAGGCGGGGCTGAACGACGCCTTGGCCTTTCCCTTCGTCAACCTGGCCATCCTGGCCGCGGCGGGCGGCGTCACGGCGCTGAGCGGCTTTCCATCGTCCGGCCTGCTGGAGTGGCTGGCCATCGATGTGGCCTGGAAGCTGGTGGCGGGGGCGGCCATGGGGGTGGTCGTCGGCTGGGCCATGGGATGGCTGATCTTCCGGTCACCCAAGCATGGACTGTCGCGCCATGCCGACGGCCTGGTGGCGGTGGGCGCGACCTTCATCGCCTATGCCGCGACCGAGCTGGTTCATGGATACGGATTTCTGGCCGTGTTCGTCTGTGCCCTGACGATCCGGGCCCGCGAGCGCCAGCATGACTTCCACGAGGAAATGCACGACTTCGCCGAACAGATCGAACGGCTGTTGATGATGCTGGTCCTGGTCCTGTTCGGCGGGGCCCTGGCCAATGGCCTTCTGGAGGCCCTGACCTGGCGCGACATGCTGATCGGCCTTGCGGTGGTGCTGGTGGTCCGGCCCGTGGCGGGCCTGTTGTCCCTGATCGGGTCGCCCCTGCCGCGCCGGGACCGGGTGGCCCTATCCTGGTTCGGCATCCGGGGCCTGGGGTCGGTCTATTATCTCGCCTATGGGCTGAACCACGCCGATTTCGGCGTGTCGGAGCGGCTGTGGGCCATCGTCGGCTTCATCATCCTGGTGTCTATCGTCGTCCACGGGGTGAGCGCTGCCCCCGTCATGCGGCTGATCGAGCGGATGGGGGGCCGGGCGGCCTGACGGCATCGATCCAGAGGGTTTCGTCCGTCCTTCGCCCCTGCTAACCCTCCGCGTTCAGAACACGGAGACGCGATCATGGCGAGCGACAGCGGCTGGACCTTTCCCACCGGCGAACTGATGAAGGGCAAGAAGGGCCTGGTCATGGGGGTGGCAAACGCCAACTCCATCGCCTGGGGCATCGCCTCGCAACTGGCGGCCCAGGGAGCCGAGCTGGCCTTCACCTATATGGGCGAGGGGCTGGAGCGCCGGGTGCGGCCGCTGGCCGAAAGCGTCGGGGCCAAGCTGCTGATCCAGGCCGATGTGACCGACGACGCCTCGATGGATGCCGCCTTCCAGCAGCTGGAAAAGGAATTCGGCACGATCGACTTCGTCGTCCATTCGGTGGCCTTCGCCAACAAGGACGAGCTGAAGGGCAGCTTCATCGACAACACCAGCCGCGACAGCTTCCTCTTGGCCATGAACATCAGCTGTTTCAGCTTCGTCGACGTGGCCCGGCGCGCGTCCAAGATCATGCCGAACGGCGGATCGATGATCACCATGACCTATCTGGGGTCGGAGCGAGCCATCCCGAACTACAACACCATGGGCGTGGCCAAGGCGGCGCTGGAGGCGGCGACCCGCTATATCGCGCGCGACCTGGGCCCCCGCGGCATCCGCGTCAACGCCATCTCGGCCGGGGCCATGCGGACCCTGTCGCTGGCCGGGATCTCGGGGGGACGGGGCATGATCGCCCAAGGCCGCGCCATGTCGGCGATGAAGGAGGACACCTCCATGGAGGGCGTCGCCGGGGCCGCCCTGTGGCTGTGCTCGGACCTGGGCTTCTCGACCACGGGCGAGGTCATCCACGTCGACGCCGGCTTCCACATGATGGGTCTGGCGAGCGACGACGAGGGCTGAGCCCCTTTCAGGGGGTCACGTTAGGACACGGGCGCAGACGCTGATCAGGCGCTCGACGTCGTCCGCGTCCTGATAGAGACCAAAGCCGAAGCGGATGGTGTCGTCGCGCACGTCGGTGACGACATCGGCGGCCAGCAGGGCGGCGCGCCAGGCCTGGGCCTCCGGGTGGCGCAGGGCCAGGAAACGGGCGCGGGGGGCATCGCCTTCGACCGGATTGACGATCCGCGCCTGTGACAGCCGTCCCGCCGATCCGGCCTGCACCGCATCCTGGAACTGGCGCTGCAGGCCCAGCGCATGCTCAGAGATGGCGGCGGTGGTCAGACCCTGGTCGTCCAGCATCGTGCGGACGGCATTGAACCGGTACAGCGGCGTGGCATCGAAGGTCGCCCCCCAGAAGCGGCCCGCGTCGTCCCGGTACTGCACGCCATCCGGCGGGCCCATCAGATTGCCGAACTCGGCGAACCAGCCCGTCTCGACCGGCCGTTCGCAGAAGCCCGGCGGAGCGTGCAGGATGCCGGCCCCCTCGCCCGTCATGGCGTATTTATAGCCGCCGGTGACATAGAAGACCTTGTCCTGCACCGCCGACAGGTCGGTCGGGGTGGCCATGAAGCCGTGATAGCCGTCGACCAGCACCCAGGGCCCTTCTGGCCGGGCCAGGGCGGCCAGGGCCTCCAGCCCGTCAAAGGCCTGGCCGGTCTTGAAGAAGACCTGGCTGACGACGATCCAGTCGAAACTGGCGGCTTCCGCCTCGCTGACGAAACGCTGGGCGAAGGTATCGAACGGTTCCAGCGGCACGCGGTGCACCGAGGCCAGGCCCGCCTCCTCCCAGCGCTCGGCCTGGCGGCGGAAGGAATGGAATTCGCCGTCGGTAGACAGGATCCGCACCGGGCGGCGCTCGAAGCCCGAGAAGATGCGCAACAGGAAGTCGTGGGTATTGGGCGAGAACACCACCGTCTCGGGATCCGACAGGTTCAGCTCGCGCGCCAAATGGGCCTGGGCCTGAGGAATGGTCTCTCCGAAGATCAGGTCCCATTTGCGATCGGCGTGCTGGTTCGCCTCCATCCAGGCCCGCATCTGCCCGTCGAACGAGGCATCGGGCCACAGGTGGTGGCTGTGCGCGGCGAAATGCAGCCGCTCGGGAGCCAGGGACAGGGCGCGGGAGAAGAGAGACTTGTAGGTCATCGGGCACGTCTAGCACGGTCGGCGCGCTGTCTCCTCCCCGTTGCGCAGCAAGGGGGAGGAGGACCGCCGCAGGCGGTGGAGGGGTAGCGCCCCCTCCGTCTCGTCGGCTGTCGCCGCCGATCCACCTCCCCATCGCTCCGCGATAGGGAGGAGACGGGGAGGCCAGAGCCTTAGACGAGGGCCCCGTGGCAGTGTTTGAACTTGCGGCCCGAGCCGCAGGGGCAATCGGCATTGCGGGGGGTGCGTTGCCAGCCGGGGGGCAGGGCCTCGACCGGCAGGCGGGCGCGGTCGTCGCCTTGCAGCATGCCTTCCGGCGACTGGGCGGCGGGATTGGCCATCTCGTTCTCGCCGGTACCGGGGTTCAGGTGGATTTCCTGGAACTCGGGCAGTTCAGGCGGCGGCTGGAAGCGGAACTCCACCGTCATCAGCCAGCGGGTGACGTTGTGGCGCAGGTCGTACAGCAGGCTCTCGAACAGGCTGAAGGCCTCGGTCTTGTACTCGTTCAGCGGATCGCGCTGGCCATAGCCGCGCAGGCCGATGACGCCGCGCAGGTGGTCCAGGTGGACCAGGTGCTCGCGCCACTGCATGTCGATCATCTGTAGCAGGAACTGCTTTTCCAGACCGCGCATCTGGGCGTCGCCGATCTGGCCCAGGCGCTCGGCCACGCGGGCGTCGGAGGCGGCCAGCAGACGCTCTTCGATCTCCTCGTTGGACACGCCCTCCTCGGCGGCCCAGTCGTGCAGCGGCACCTCCAGACCCAGGGTGGACTTCACCTTCTCGTCCAGGCCGTCGATGTCCCACTGTTCGGCATAGGCCTTGGGCGGCATGAACCGCTCGACCAGGTCGTGGATGGCGTCGTTGCGGAATTCGGTGATCAGCTCGGACGAATCCTCGGCGTCCATGAACTCCTGGCGCTGTTCGAACACGGCCTTGCGCTGGTCGTTCACGACGTCGTCGTACTTCAGCAGGTTCTTGCGGATGTCGTAGTTGCGGGTCTCGACGCGCTTCTGGGCGGTCTCGATGGCGCGGTTCAGCCAGGGGTGGGTGATGGCCTCGCCCTCGGCCACGCCGAAGGAGCGCATGATCGAATCCAGCCGGTCGCCGGCGAAGATCCGCAGCAGGTCGTCCTCGCAGCACAGGAAGAATTTCGACGTGCCAGGGTCGCCCTGACGGCCGGTCCGGCCGCGCAGCTGGTTGTCGATGCGGCGGCTTTCGTGGCGTTCGGTGCCCAGGACGAACAGGCCCCCGGCGGCCAGGGACACCTGGCGGCGCTCCTCGATCTCGGCGCGATACTGTGCCTCGATGGCGGCCTCGGCCTCGGGCGTGATCTCGATGGCCATGTTGCGCTGGTCCTGGCGCCAGCGCTGCATGCGCATTTCCAGGTTGCCGCCCAGCTGGATGTCGGTGCCGCGTCCGGCCATGTTGGTGGCGATGGTCACGGCACCCGGCAGGCCCGCATCGGCCACGATGAAGGCTTCCTGTTCGTGCTGACGGGCGTTCAGGACATTGTGGGGGATGCCCCGGCCGGTCGCCCAGGTGATGTCATAGGCCTCGTCGCCGATCTTCTGGGCCTCTTTCTCGCGCCCGACATATTCCGGCTTGAGCGTCCGGCCCGTCTCGACCTTGTACTCATAGGTCTGAAGCACTTCGGACAGGGTCTCGGACTTTTCGATCGAGACGGTGCCGACCAGGATGGGCTGGCCCTTCACATGGCACTGGGCGATCTGGTGTGCGATGGCCAGATTCTTTTCGGCAAAGGTCCGATAGACCTCGTCATCGTGGTCGATGCGGATGACCGGGCGGTGGGTCGGCACCTCCAGGACGTCCATCTTGTAGATGTCGAGGAATTCCTGGGCCTCCGTCGCGGCCGTGCCGGTCATGCCGGACAGTTTTTCATAGAGGCGGAAATAGTTCTGGATCGTGACCGAGGCCAGGGTCTGGTTCTCGGGCTGGATCTTGACGCCCTCCTTGGCCTCGATCGCCTGGTGCAGGCCCTCGGACAGGCGGCGGCCCTGCATCATCCGGCCGGTGAACTCGTCGATCAGCATGACCTCGCCGGCCTTGATGATGTAGTCCTTGTCGCGGGTGTACAGGGTGTTGGCGCGCAGGGCCTGGTTGATGTGGTGCACCAGGGTGATGTTGGCCGCGTCGTACAGGCCGGTGGTGTCGGCGGCGAACAGACCACGTGCCTCCAGGATCTCCTCGATCTTCTCGGAGCCTTCCTCGGTCAGCAGGGCCTGGCGCTGTTTCTCATCCAGGTCGTAGGTCGACTTGTCCTGGATCAGTTCCTTGATGATGCCGTCGACGATCAGATACAGGTCCGAACGGTCCTCGGTCGGGCCTGAAATGATCAGGGGCGTGCGGGCCTCGTCGATCAGGATGGAGTCGACCTCGTCGACGATGGCGAAATGGTGCGGACGCTGGACCATCTCGCGCCGGTCATAGACCAGGTTGTCGCGCAGATAATCGAAGCCGAACTCGTTGTTGGTGCCATAGGTGATGTCGGCGGCATAGGCGGCCTGACGCTGGCCCTGGGACAGGCCATTGACGATGACCCCGACCTCCAGCCCCAGGAAACGATAGACCCGGCCCATCCATTCGGCGTCGCGGCGGGCCAGGTAATCGTTGACGGTGATGACGTGGACGCCCTTGCCGGTCAGAGCGTTCAGATAGGCCGGGGCGATGGCGACCAAGGTCTTGCCTTCGCCGGTCCGCATCTCGGCGATGCCGCCCTCGTCCAGGATCATGCCGCCGGCCAACTGCACGTCGTACTGACGCTGGCCCAGCACCCGCTTGGAGGCCTCGCGCGCCACGGCAAAGGCTTCGTTCAGGATCTGGGCGGTGGTTTCGCCCTTTTCCAGCCGGTCCTTGAAGGCGTCGGTCATCATCCGCAGTTCGCCGTCCGACAGGGCGGCGAATTTGGGTTCCAGGGCATTGATCTTCTGCACCTGGGCCATGAAGCCCTTGACCTTACGGTCATTGGAGGAGCCGAACATTTTCTTGGCGAAGCCGAGCATGGGGTATCCGGTAAGCGGTCGAGCGGTGCGAAAGCTCTGAACGGGGGCCCGAGCGGGCCGGGAATGAAACGCGGGGGGTCGGCGAGCCGTCCACGAGCCCCGGACGCCTTCAAAGTGAGGCGCGCGTCATGGGGCCGCGCGGACGATCGAAAACCCCTCGACTTGGGCGCAGGCGGGACTTAAGCACCGGCCTTATCCCTGTCAACGCGAGGGGCTTTTTGCGCCGGGCGCAATTCGCCCGCAGGATCAGGGGACAGGAGCGCGCCATGGCCCTTTTGAACCGGTTCTCAAAAACCCCGATCCTGTCCATACTGATGGTGGCGACCCTGGCCCTGGCGGCCCTCTCGTTGGCGGCCTGTGGCGGCGGGGGCGGTGACGACCGCGCGCCCGAGCCGGGCGACCGGGCGGTGGCCCGTGTCCAGGGCGAGACCATCTGGGCCTCCGACGTGCGGCGCGAGGCGGTGGCCCAGGGCCTGATCGGTGAGGGCGAGCCCTTCGACGTGACCTCGGTTCTGTTCCGCCGCGTGCTGGACGAGGTCGTCGACCAGCGCCTGCTGGCCGCAGAGGCCGAGCGTCGGGGGCTGGACAACAGTCCGCTGGTGCAGCGGCGGTTGCAGGCGACGCGCGACCGGATCCTGGGCGACGTCCTGATCGAGACCACCATCGACGGGGCCATTTCGGACCAGGCGGTCGAGACCCTTTATCAGGAGCAGCTGCGCCTGGCCCGCAGTTCCGAGGAGATCCGCGTGCGGCTGATCCTGTCGCGCACCCGGGCCGAGGCCGATGCGGTGATCGGCATGCTGGGGCAGGGGGCGACCTTCGAGGCCCTGGCCATGCAGCGCTCGATCGACCAGGCGACGCAGTTTTCGGGCGGTGACCTGGGCTATTCGACCCTGGATGTGATGCCCCAGGCCTATGCCAGCGCCCTGCGCGACAAGCCGGCAGGGTCGACCGTCGGCCCGTTCCAGACCGAGGGCGGTTGGGCCGTGCTGCGGGTCGAGGACCGGCGCCGCGAAAGCCCGCCGACCCTGGAACAGGCCCGGCCCCAGATCGTCCGCTACCTGACCTATGAAGGCGTGCGCCAGTTGCTGGAAGAGCTGCGCGGCGGGGCCGAGGTCGAGATCCTGCTGTCCGGCGATGCGGCCCCCGAACTGCAGGAACCGGCGTCGGCGCCACGCGTGCCCGCGCCCGCCCCGGCCCCCGCTCCGGCCCCCGCGCCCGCCCCGGTCGAAACCCCCGCGCCCAAGGCCGCTTCATGAGCCGAAATCCAGACAAGTCCGGCACCGGCAAAGCCGCGACCTCCAAGACCGGTCAGTCCATCGAAGCGGCGCTGGAAAAGGCGCTGGATCCCTTGGCCACTGCGCTGAAACGGGCCACCACCCGCCCGGCCCCTGCCGTGGCGACGCCGCCGGCCGCACCGGGCAAGCCGGGCCTGGCCGTCTCGCCGCTGGCTGTGCCGTTTCCGGTCATCCCCCCAATCGCCGGGGTCGAGATGGCGACGGCCCGCGCCGGCTTCTACAAGCACGAACGCGACGATCTGGTGGTGTTCCGGTTTGCGCGCGGGACCACCTGCGCGGGCGTCTTTACCCGGCACAAGGTCGGATCGGCTCCTGTCGACTGGTGCCGCCGCCATCTGGATGCCGAGGACGGTGGCAAGGACGTGCGGGCCCTGGTGGTCAATGCCGGATGCGCCAATGCCTTTACCGGAAAGCCGGGGGCCGATGCGGCGCGCCGGACGGCCTCGGAAGTGGCCAAACGGTTCGGCTGTCGCCAGCGTGATGTGATGCTGGCGTCCACCGGGGTGATCGGGGTCCTGCTGGACGATCGCAAGATCGCGACCCGGCTGGGTGATATCGAGGCGCGGCTGGATGCCGACGTCCATCCGACCGAGCAGTGGGCTGCCGCCGGTCGGGGCATCATGACCACCGACACCTTCCCCAAGGGGGCCTATGCCGAGGCCGAGATCGAGGGCTACAAGGTCCGGATCGCCGGGATCGCCAAGGGGTCGGGCATGATCGCCCCGGACATGGCGACCATGCTGGCCTTCATCGTCACGGACGCGGCCATCGCTCCGCCGGTGCTGCGGGCCCTGCTGGGCCTGCATGTCCGCACCACCTTTAACAGCGTGACGGTGGATGGGGACACCTCGACCAACGACACCTGCCTGCTGTTCGCCACCGGGGCTTCGGGCGCGCCGCGCATCGGGCGGGTCGGCGACCGGCGGCTGAAGTCCTTCTCGGCGGCCCTGGACAAGGTGATGCTGGATCTGGCGCACCAGCTGGTGCGCGACGGCGAAGGGGCGACCAAATTCGTCAAGGTGACCGTGGACGGCGCCGCCAGCCCCGCCTCGGCCCGCAAACTGGCCAAGTCGATCGCCGACAGCCCCCTGGTCAAGACGGCCATTGCCGGCCAGGACGCCAACTGGGGCCGGATCGTCATGGCGGTGGGCAAGACCGACGAACCGGTCGACCGCGACCATCTGGCCATCCGCTTCGGCCCGCATCAGGCGGCGATCGACGGGGCCGTCTCGCCCACCTACGACGAGGCGAAGATGACCGCCTATATGAAACAGTCCGAGATCGACATCACCGTCGACGTGGGCGCAGGCCGCGCCTCGGCCACCGTCTGGACCTGCGACCTGACCAAGGGCTACATCGAGATCAACGGCGACTATCGCTCGTGAGCGAGCCCCTGCCCACCGTCCTGGTCGTCGCCGTGGCCCTGATCGACGCCGACGGGCGGGTGCTGATCGCCCAGAGGCCGCAGGGCAAGTCGCTGGCCGGGCTGTGGGAATTTCCAGGCGGCAAGGTCGAGCCGGGCGAGCGGCCGGAAGACGCCCTGATCCGCGAACTGCACGAAGAACTGGGCATCGACGTCAATGCCGCCTGCCTGGCCCCCTTCGTGTTCGCAAGCCACGCTTATGAATCGTTTCACCTTTTGATGCCACTGTACCTGTGTCGGCGCTGGTCCGGGATCGTCCAGAGGCGCGAGCATGCGGCCCTGGCCTGGGTCAGGCCGAACCGGCTGTCGGATTATCCGATGCCGCCCGCCGACGAACCCCTGGTCGCCTGGTTGCGCGACCTTCTGTAAAGCCCGGAGGGCCGATGCGACGTCTCATCGCCCGTTTCCTTCAGGACCGCTCCGGGGCCACGGCCCTGGAATACGGGATCATCATGGCCCTGATGTTCCTGGTCATGCTGGGCGCGCTCAGCGCCTTCGGCGGCACGGGCAGCGGCATCTTCACCCGCGCCATGGATGCGATCCGCCAGGGCATGGGCGGCTGAGGCCGGGGCTTATACGGTCTTGCGACCGACCTCCTCGACACCCAGCGCATCGGCCAGACGCATCTTCGCTGAACCGCGCGGCAAGGGCTTCTGCTGGCTGTCGTGGGGGGCCCAGCCGGCCAGGTGGACGATCTCGAACGTCGCAGGAATGCGGCCGTCCGGCTCGGCATGGCGTTCGGCATAGAGGGTGGCGGCGCGGGCCACGATGTTCCGGGTCAGGGGCCGTGTGGGCCCCGCCAGGACATTGGTCTCGCCCATGGCGCGCAGGTCGCGGATCAGGGCGAACAGATTGGGGTAGCGCACGGTCACCCGGTCCACGTCTGACACCGGCAGAGCAAATCCGGCCCGTTGCAGCAGGGCGGCCCCGTCGAACCCGTCGGCAAAGGGCGAGACGCGGGCCTGGGCCCCGCCGCGCTCAGCCAGCTCCGCCTCGGTCAGGACGCCGCGCAACTCCTTCAGCGTCCCGGCCCCCAGAAGGGTGCCCAGGAACAGGCCGTCCGGCCGCAGGGCCCGGCGGATCTGGCTGAGGGCGCCGGGCAGGTCATTGGCCCAGTGCAGGGTCATCAGCGAGACCACCAGATCGGCCGCGCCGTCTGCCAGCGGCAGAGGGGCCCCACCGGGGGCCGAAGGATCACCCGCCTGCCGGACGGTGCCCACGCGCGGTGCCGCCGGGCTGTCCGACAGAACGTCTGCGAAGACGGACGGATGGGCCGACAGGTCGACGGCCCCGTCGAAATCGCGCAGGATCGCCTCCAGGCTGTGCACCGCATTGTCGGCGGCGCGGCGGTGCAGGAAGTCGGCCGCGCCGATCGTGGTCTGCGACCGGGCCAGACGGCCGGCGCGTCGGCGGGCGTCGAAGATGACGGGCGGGCCGGCGGAAGGGGAGGGGTTCGAGGTCATGCCGTCCTACGATGGGGGCTGGAGCGACGGATGGAAAGCGGCGGGTGACCGGCTGAGCCTTGCCGCGCGGTCCCTGGGGCGGGGGATGGCCGACCTGATCCTGCCGCCGCTGGCGCATGACAGCCCCGAGGCCACCGCCTCGGCGGGGCTGACGCCGGGAGCCTGGAGCCGGGTGATCTTTCTGGAGGCGCCGGTCTGCGACGGTTGCGGCGCGGCCTTTGATCATGACGGCGGGGCGTTCGCGGCCGATCGCTGCCCGGCCTGTCTGGCGGCTCCCTATGCCTTTGGTCGGGGCCGGGCGGCCTGTGTCTATGACGAGGCGTCGCGAGGGCTGATCCTGAAGTTCAAGCATGGGGACCAGCAGCAGTTCGCGCCGCTGTTCGCGCGCTGGATCAGCCGGGCCGCTGCCGATCTTCTGGCCGATGCCGATGCGGTGGTGCCCGTGCCGCTGCATCGGATGCGTCTGCTGTCGCGGCGGTTCAACCAGGCGGCAGAGGTGGCCCGCCCGCTGGCCCGGTCGGCCGGGCTGGACTACCTGCCCGATGCCTTGGTGCGGTCCCGCCCCACGGACAGCCAGGGCGGCAAGAGCGCTCGGGGACGGCGGATGAACGTCCGCACCGCCTTTGCCGTGACCGAGGCGGGACGTCGCCGGATCAAGGGTCGGCATCTGCTGCTGGTCGATGATGTGCTGACCACAGGGGCCACGGCGGAAGCCTGTGCCCGCACCCTTCTGGGCGCCGGAGCCCGCGCCGTGGATCTGGCCGTCATTGCCCGGGTGCGAAACGCGCGCGAACTGCCTAGATAGTGGGATCAGTCCGAACGAGGAGTTTTGAAATTGGCCGACGTCGTCCTCTACACCAAGCCCGGTTGTCCCTATTGCACGGCCGCCAAGTCGCTGTTGCAGAAGAAGGGCGTCGAATTCACCGACATCGTCGCCTCCAATGATCCGGAAAAGAAGGCCGAGATGGTCCAGAAGTCGGGCGGGCGCACCACCTTCCCCCAGATCTTCGTCGACGGAAAACACATCGGCGGGTCCGACGACATCCATGCCCTGGATGCGCGGGGCGGTCTGGATCCCCTGCTGGCGGCCTGATGTCACAGGCGCTGGACATCGCCTTGATCCAGACCCGCACCCCGGCGACGGCGCGTGCGGGGCTGGAGCATGTCACACCGCTGATCCGGCGGGCGGCGGCGGACGGTGCCCAGCTGATCCTGACGCCGGAGGGCACCAACTTCCTTGAACAGCGCCGCGATCGCCGGGCCCTGGTCCTGAGCGATGAGGACCAGGACGTCTGCGTCCTGGGTCTGCGAGGTCTGGCAGCGGAACTGGGGGTATGGCTGCTGATCGGCTCGGCCATCGTGCGGTCCGGCCATGCCGGGGACGACCGGGCGGCCAACCGGTCGCTGCTGATCGATCCCGGCGGTGGCATCGTGGCCCGCTATGACAAGCTGCATGTCTTCGACGTCGATCTGCCCAATGGCGAGACCTATCGCGAGAGCGCGGGCATTCGTCCTGGAGACGCCGCGACAGTCGCCGAAACGCCTTGGGGCCGCCTGGGGCTCAGCATCTGCTACGACCTGCGCTTCCCGCAGCTTTTCCGCAGCCTGGCCAAGGCCGGGGCGAGCATGATCGCCGTGCCTGCGGCCTTCACCGTCCCGACCGGGCGGGCGCACTGGGAGACCCTGCTGCGGGCCCGCGCCATCGAGACGGGGGCCTTCGTCCTGGCCCCGGCCCAGGGCGGTCTGCACGAGGATGGCCGCAGCACCTGGGGTAGGACCCTGGCGGTCAGCCCATGGGGCGAGGTTCTGGGTGTGCTGGACCACGACGCGCCGGGCGTCCTGTCGCTGCGGCTGGACCTGTCGGCAGTCGAGACGGCGCGGCGGTCTGTGCCGCAGTTGTCTCATGACCGAGACTTTGCGGGTCCGGCATGATCCGCTACGCCCTTCACTGCGAGGCCGAGCACCAATTCGAGGCGTGGTTCGGATCATCTTCGGATTATGACGATCAGTCGGCCAGGGGACTTGTCGAATGTCCCATTTGCGGGACCAAACGGGTCGGCAAACAGATCATGGCCCCGGCCGTGGCGGGCACCCGGCGCGCCGATGACCAGCAGGCGATGGCCCGCATGCAGGCGATGATGATGACGGCGGCGCGCGAGGTGCGCGCCCATCTCGAGGCCAATTTCGACAATGTCGGCGACGCCTTCGCCCGCGAGGCGCGAGCCATCCACGAAGGCCGCACCGAAAAGCGCGACATCTATGGCCAAGCGACCCCGGCCGAGGTCCGCGCCCTGAAGGAGGACGGCATCCCCTGCGCCGCCCTGCCCGCCGTTCCGCCCGATCCCGAAAGCCTGAACTGATGAGCCCCTTTGGCTGGCGGGCGATGCAGACCGAAGACCTGGACGCCGTGGCCGATGTCGCGCGGGTCGGATTTCCGGACCATTTCGAGGGGCGGGACTGTTTTCAGAACCGGCTGACGCTGAATCCTGCGGGCTGTTTCGTCCTGTCGGACGAGGCGGGCACCGTCGGCGGATATCTGATCGCCTATCCGTGGCGGCACGAGGGGGTTCCTGCTCTGAACACCCTGATCGAGGCCCTGCCGGAGGATGCCGACGTCGTCTATCTGCATGACCTGGCGATCACGCCGTCCCTGCGTGGCGGGGGGCATTCCCGGCCAATCGTCGAACGGCTGGCGCAGCAGACGAGGGCGGACGGCTGGCCCGCCCTGACCCTGGTGGCGGTCAACGATGCCGTGGCCTTCTGGCAGGGCCACGGCTTCGTCGTCCACGACAGTGAGGCGCTGCGGGCGCGCCTGGCCGGATATGGCGAGAGCGCCCGCTACATGGTTCGCCGACTGGACTGATCAGTCGCGGGTCCAGCCTTTTTCGGCCATGCAGGTGATGAAGCCGGTGCTGGCGCTGTTGTCGCCATGGACGGCTTCGCAGGCGTCCTTGGAGGCCTCGAAGGGCTGGGCGTTCTGGCCGTTCCAGTTCACGCCGTCGCTGTCGCCGGCATCGATCACGGTGATGCAGCCGCTGGTCATCAGGGCGGCAGTGAGGGCGGTCAGGGCGACAAGGCGTTTCATGGAACAGCTCCGTTTGAGAGAAGCCATGTCATTCCACGGCACCGCTTGGCTGTCCCGTTACTTCGATGTCAGGTCGATGAACCCGAAATGAACCGCCTCAGGCGCGGGTCGCGACCATCATATAGTTGATGTCGTCATCGTCCCCCTGGATCCAGCGGTCCGCCAGCGGATCATAGGCCAGGCCGAACGGGCCGGTGACGGTCAGGGGCTCGCTCGCCAGCATGGCGCGCAGTTCGCCCGGCTTGATGAACTGGCGCCAGTCGTGGGTGCCCGCCGGAACCCAGCGCAGGATGTATTCTGCGGCCACCTTGCCCAGGGCCAGGGCCTTCAGCGTGCGGTTCAGAGTGGCGACGATCAGGATGCCGCCCGGCGCGACCAGGCGCGAACAGGCTCGGATGAAGGCGGCCGGATCGGCGACATGCTCGATCACCTCCAGCGTCAGGACGACGTCGAAGGGCCCGGCCCCCTCGGCCTCCAGCTGTTCGACGGTGGCGGCGCGATAGTCGATGTCCAGCCCCGACTGGTCGGCATGGGCCCGGGCCGTGCCAATGTTCTCGGGCGCGGCATCGACGGCAGTGACCGCAAACCCCATCCGGCGCATCGGCTCTGCGATCAGGCCTCCGCCGCAACCGATATCGAGCAGGGTCAGTCCGTCGAAGGTCGCGCGCGCCCTGGGGTCGCGGCCGAAATGGGCGGCGGCCTGGTCGCGGACGAAGGTCAGACGGGCCGGATTGAAGCGGTGCAGGGGGGCGAACGGGCCCTTCGGGTCCCACCATTCCGCCGCCTGGGCCGCGAACCGGGCGACATCGGCCGGGTCGATCGAGGCTCCGTGCGGTCCGACGGGCGTTTCCACGGTGTCGCTTTGGGGTTTGCGCTGCGAAAGGGGGTCGTTAGAAGCGGCCATGGGCCGAGGGATGAACCGGCGGGCCCCTTCATGCAAGACGGAGCGGCTCGCCACGATGACGCGGATGCCATCAGATCGACTGGTGATGAAGTTCGGCGGGACGTCGATGGGCGACCTGGAGCGGATTCGCCGGGCGGCCCGGATCGTGGCGGCAGAGGCTCGGGCCGGAAAACAGGTCGCCGTCGTCGTCTCGGCCATGGCGGGAAAGACCAATGAACTGGTGGCCTGGACCGACGGGGCGGGGCCGGCGGCGGCGGGACTGCCCCTGTCCGACGACGAATACGATGTGGTGGTCGCCTCGGGCGAACAGGTGACGGCGGGCCTGCTGGCCCTGACCCTGCGCAACATGGGGCTGAATGCCCGCAGCTGGATGGGCTGGCAGATCCCGATCCTGACGGACGACGCCCATGGCCGGGCGCGGATCGAGGACGTGCCGGGCGAGGTCCTGGGCGCGGCCATGGACGCTGGAGAGATCGCGGTGGTGCCAGGATTCCAGGGTGTCACCCGAGGGGGCCGGATCACCACCCTGGGGCGCGGCGGCTCGGACACCTCGGCGGTGGCCGTGGCGGCGGCGCTGAACTGTCCGTGCGACATCTATACCGATGTGGACGGCGTCTATACGACCGACCCGCGCATCGAATCCCGGGCGAGGAAGCTGAACCGCGTCTCGTACGAAGAGATGCTGGAAATGGCCTCCCTGGGGGCCAAGGTGCTGCAGACCCGCTCGGTCGAACTGGCCATGGCCAAGCGGGTGCCGGTGCGTGTCCTGTCCAGCTTCGTCGAACCCGACGAGGACGGAAACCTGCCCGCCGGTGCCGGCACCCTGATCTGCGACGAGGAGGAAATCGTGGAAAAACGTATCGTGTCGGGGGTCACCATGAGCCGCGACGAGGCCCGGATCACCCTCCTGGGTCTGTCGGACCGCACCGACGCCCCTGCCGACGTCTTCACCCGCCTGGCCGAGGCCAGCGTCAATGTGGACATGATCGTGCAGAGTCAGGCCCGTACCGAGGGCACGGTGAACCTGACCTTCACCACCGGCCGCCGCGACGCCAGCCGCGCCGCCGATCTGATGCGCACCCACCAGAGCGAGATCGGTTTCGAGGAAATCCGCGTCGACGAGGACGTGGCCAAGGTCTCGGTGGTGGGGGTGGGCATGCGCAGCCATGCGGGCGTGGCCCAGACCATGTTCCGCGCCCTGGCCGACAAGGGCGTGAAGTTCCAGGCCATCTCGACGTCCGAGATCAAGATCAGCGTCCTGATCGACGCCGCCTATGCCGAACTTGCCGTCCGCGCCCTGCACGCTGCCTATGGGCTGGATGGGGTTTAAGTTCACGCATTCGGCCTATGGGCTGGCGGTCCTATAGGGATAGGATGATCGACATCGGCGCCCGATGGATGGGTCGCGAACGGGAGAGGCCATGCTGAAAGGCGGCGGATTGACGACGAGGGGGCCCAGAAACCTCCTGCGCCAGATCCGCGAGGCCATGGCCGGGGGCGGTCCGGCCCAGGAGCGGCTGGATACAGTCGTGCGGACCATCGCCCAGTCGATGGTGGCCGAGGTCTGTTCCATCTATCTGCGGCGCGGCTCGGGCGAGCTGGAGCTGTTTGCCACCCAGGGGCTGAACCCCAAGGCCGTCCACGCCACCCGTCTGCGTCCCGGCGAGGGACTGGTGGGCGAGGTGGCCCGGATGGCCCAGCCGATCAGCCTGTCGGACGCGCCCAGCCATCCCAGCTTCTCGTATCGACCGGAGACGGGCGAAGACCCCTATCACGCCTTCCTGGGGGCACCTCTGCTGCGCGGTGGGCGCGCGATCGGCGTTCTGGTCGTGCAGAACCGGGCCGAGCGCCGCTATGACGAGGATGAGGTCGAGGACATCCAGACCATCGCCATGGTCCTGGCCGAGACGGTCGCCTCTGGCGAACTGCTGGCCCAGGACGAGCTGCGCGACGTCGAGGTGGCCCCGCACCGTCCCGAACGGCTGAAGGGCCAGAAATTCGCGGAAGGGCTGGCCTTCGGTCATGTGGTGCTGCACGAGGCGCCCCTGCCGCCCGAACGGCTGCTGTCGGACGATCCGGTGGCCGAGGAGGTCCGACTGAAGGACTCGCTGGCCGCGCTAAAGGCCAGCATCGACGCCATGCTGGACGGCGGCCAGGGCAAGCTGGCGGGCCAGTCGTTCGAGGTGCTGGAAACCTATCGGATGTTCGCCGACGACCGGGGCTGGAACCGGTCGCTGGAGGAGGCGGTGCGCTCGGGCCTGACGGCCGAGGCCGCGGTGGACCGGGTCCGGAACGAACACCGCGCCCGCTTCGCCAAGGCACGCGACCCCTATATCAAGGAACGGCTGCACGATTTCGAGGACCTGGCCAACCGGCTGCTGCGGGTCATGGCGGGCGACCGTCCGGGCGAGCGGGACCTTCCCGACGACGCCATTCTGGTGGCGCGCAACCTGGGCCCCGCAGACCTCTTGGAATATCCGCGCGACAAGCTGAGGGGCCTGTTGCTGGAGGAAGGCTCGGCCGCCAGCCATGCCGCCATCGTCGCCCGCGCGCTGCAGATCCCGTGCGTCGGTCGCCTGATGGGGCTGCGCGACCGGCTGAGCGAAGGCGATCTGGTCATCGTCGATGGCGAGACGGGCGAGGCGCATCTGCGGCCCCGGCCCGACATGCTGGATTCGGCCCAGTCGCGCATGGCCGTGCGCGATCAGCGCCAGGCCGAGTTCGCCAAGCTGCGCGATGTGCCCGCCGTCACCGCCGACGGCACGCGGATCACCCTGCTGACCAATGCGGGACTGGCGGTCGATCTGGAGAACCTCGACGAGACGGGGGCCGAGGGCATCGGCCTGTTCCGCACGGAGTTCCAGTTCATGGTGTCCGAGGAACTGCCGCGCCTGAACACCCAGACGGCGCTGTACAAACTGGTGCTGGACGCGGCGGGGGACCGGCCCGTCACGTTCCGGACCCTGGACATCGGCGGGGACAAGGTCCTGCCCTATCTGGAATCCGAGCGGGAGGAGAACCCGGCCCTGGGGCGGCGCGCGATCCGCCTTGGCCTGGACCGTCCGGCCCTGTTGCGGATGCAGCTGCGGGCCCTGCTGGCGGCGGGGGCCGGGCGCGAGCTGCGGGTCATGTTCCCGATGATCGCCACGGTGGACGAGTTCCGCGCCGGGCGCGAACTAGTGGACATCGAATGCGAATGGGCGCGGCGCCGGGGGCGGGCCCTGCCGGCCCTGCTGCGGGTCGGGGCCATGATCGAATGCCCGTCCCTGCTTTGGCATCTGGACGCCCTGCTGCCGCTGACCGACTTCGTCTCGATCGGGACCAACGACCTGTTACAGTACATGTTCGCCGCCGACCGGACCAATCCGCTGGTCTCGGACCGGTACGACCCGATGTCGCCGCCCGCCCTGAGGGCCCTGGCCGAGATCCAGAAGAAATGCCTGGAGACGGGCACCCCCGTCTCGGTCTGCGGCGAACTGGCCGGACGGCCGCTGGAGGCCTTTGCCCTGCTGACCCTGGGCTATACCCGGCTGTCCGCTCCGGCGGGAGGCGTGGGGCCGGTCAAGCGGATGATCCTGTCCACCGATCTGCCCGCGGCCCGGCGCGGCATGGCGGCCCTGCTGGGATCGTCCGCCGGATCGATCCGCAACGAGCTGGAGTCTCTGGCCCGGAAGTTGAACGTCGCTGTCTGAGCCGTCCCGCAGCGGGATTCAGGCTTAACAAACCGTTGAACGGGCGACCCTTATGAGTTATCCACAAGACGCGTTCGGTATTCCTCCGGGGGGAGGCGAGAACCGTCACCCAGATTTGGTAAACGGTCCTCGGTTGAGTACGGCATCACCCCTGAGGGTCGTGCCGAGTATAGGGTCAGGCGTCATGGCGCTGGATACGGGGAATGTCCCCGACGAGTTTCGGGCACATCCCGACTGGAAGGACCCTGTGCCTCCTGTCACTGATGCGGCGACTCTGGGAGACGCCCTGCGCGGCGCGCGCGAACGCTCCGACCGATCCCTGGCCGAGCTGTCGGCCCTGACGCGGGTCCATGTCCGCTATCTGACCGCCCTGGAACAGAACGACTGGTCGATCCTGCCGTCGCGGGTCTTCTCGATTGGCTATGTCCGCTCCTATGCGGCGGCCCTGGGCCTGGACGAGCAGCTGGCGGTTGAGCGGTTCAAGCGCGAAAGCCCCGATCCATCCGTGCCGCTGCAGGCCCCGGTCGGCGTCGCCTTTGAAGAGGTCAAACGCTATTCGCCGCGCGTCATCGGGGTGATCGCCCTGCTGGCTGTGGCCATCATCGGCTGGAACGTGTTCCAGCGGGTCAGCCTGATCCGCACCGTCCAACCCTCCGACATCGTCTCGACACCCGAAAGCTGGACCCTGGGTGCCGTTCCCGGCCAGGAAGGCCTGGTACGCCTCAGCGGCCCCCAGCCTGCCCCGCCGGACCAGACGACCCCCGCCCTTTATGTCACCCCGGGGCTGGAGGCCCAGCTGACGGGTGTCGATCCCAATGATCCCGCCGCCGTCGCGGCTGCCGCCCTGGCCGCCAATGCCCCGCCGGTGCAGAAGGCGTTCAACCCGCGCGGTGCCGTCTATGGCGCGGCGGCCACGGCCTCGCAGGTGGTGATCCAGGCGCGCAAGGCGGCAGGCATCGTCGTTCGCATGTCCGATGGCCGGGTCCTGTTCGCCCGCCAGCTGGCGGCCGGCGAGGCCTGGCGCGCCCCGATCGGCGTTCAGGCGGTGGTCGACGTGTCCGATCCCGCGGCCTTCGACGTCTATCTGAACGGCGAGCATGGTGGCATGCTGGAACAGGCGCTGACCCCGCTGGCCCAGCTGAACAACCGGGCCCAGGATCTGGCCCGTCAGGCCGCCGCCGAAGTGGCCCTGCGCACCGAGGCCGCCCGCCAGGCTGCGTCCCAGGTCCTGGTGGACACCCGCCAGGCCATGGCCGGGACCACCGGGGGCTGACCCTTTTTGCTGAACGGGGGCCCCGTCTTGCCCTTGGTCGTGGTCTTGTCGTGGATCAGCGCCTATCTTGTCGGCTGACATGAGCGACCATTCCCATATCCGACCCTGGCGGCACATCGAGCGCCGCGTCAGCCGCAAGATTCGCGTGGGCAGCGTGGAGGTGGGCGGTGGGGCGCCGATCAGCGTCCAGTCCATGACCAACACCCCGACCACCGACGCGGCGGCGACGATCGATCAGATCCGCCAGCTGGAAGAGGCCGGGGCCGACATTGTTCGTGTCTCCTGTCCGGACGAGGAGTCTACCGCCGCATTCCGCACCATCGCCCGCGAGGCGCGCGTGCCGCTGGTTGCCGACATCCATTTCCACTACAAGCGCGGCATCGAGGCGGCCGAGGCGGGCGCCGCCTGTCTGCGGATCAATCCGGGCAATATCGGCAATGCCTCGCGCGTCCGCGACGTGGTCCAGGCGGCCAAGGACCATGGCTGTTCAATGCGGATCGGCGTCAATGCCGGGTCGCTGGAGCGCGAGCTGCTGGAAAAATACGGCGAGCCCTGTCCAGAGGCCATGGTCGAGAGCGCCCTGAATCACGCCCGCATCCTGCAGGACCACGACTTCCACGAGTTCAAGATCTCGGTAAAGGCGTCCGACCCCTTCCTGACGGTGGCCGCCTATCAGCAGCTGGCCGAGGCGATCGACTGTCCGTTGCATCTGGGCGTGACCGAGGCGGGACCGCTGCGGGCCGGGACCATCAAGTCGGCCATCGGCATGGGGAACATGCTGTGGGCCGGGATCGGCGACACCATCCGGGTCAGCCTGGCCGCCGATCCTGTCGAAGAGATCAAGGTCGGGTTCGACATCCTGAAGTCGCTGGGTCTGCGTCACCGGGGCGTCAACATCATCGCCTGCCCCTCCTGTGCCCGGCAGGGATTCAATGTGATCGAGACGGTCGCCGTGCTGGAAGAGAAGCTGGCCCATATCTCGACCCCGCTCAGTCTGTCGATCATCGGCTGTGTGGTGAACGGACCGGGAGAGGCCCTGTATACCGACGTCGGCTTCACCGGCGGCGGCAAGGGGGCGGGCATGATCTATCTGAACGGCAAGATTGCCCACAAACAGGCCAATGACGGCATGATCGACGAGATCGTCGCCCGCGTCGAGGAAAAGGCGGCCGAACTGAACGCGGCGCGAGCGGCGGCCCTGGCGGCAGAGTAGGCCCCGGCCACAACCTTTGGATGGTTGCAGCCGGTCCGGCCGGAGCGCATATTCAGCCCATGCCCGCTCTGGACCCCATCGTTTCCGAGTTCGCCTCGACCGAGGAAGAGGCGGCCTATGACCTGTGGTTCCGGGCCAAGGTCCGGGAGGCGCTGGCCAATCCCGGCCCCGACATTCCGCATGAGGATGTCGTCGCGAGAATAAAATCGCGTCTGGCCAGTCTGGCGTCCTGATCCTTGCTGAGCGTCGTCTGGACCAGCGAGGCCCTCATCGACCCGGCCGAGAACCCACGACACGCGAGGCGGTGGTCCATCCCAACTACATCGTCGTCTATACTGTCGGGGCCGAATCCGTTCGGATCCTTCGCGTCCTGTACGCCAGCCGCCAATATCCCTGATCGGTCTCCATGAAACTCTACATCACCACCCCGTCCCCCTTCGCCCGCAAATGCCGGATCGTGATCCGCGAGAAGGGGCTGGCCGCGCGGGTCGAGGAGATCGCGGTCGATCCCTATGCCAATGCGCCCGAGCTGCTGGCTACCAATCCGGTGGTCCAGGTGCCGACCCTGATCGCCCAGGATGGCCTGCCGATCACCGACAGCCCGCTGATCTGCGACTATCTGGATGGGCTGGGCGAAGGCCCGCGCCTGTTGCCACAAGGCGGAGCCGAGCGGCTGCGAGTGCGGCGGATGGAGACCCTGGGTTCGGCGGCGCTGGAAATGGGGGTCAAGCTGGTGCTGGAGAAGCGCCGTCCCGAGCAGGAGCGCTCGCCCTCCTGGATCAACCGATGGACCCTGAACATGGGCCGGGCCCTGGATGCCATGGAGGCCGCCGTCCAGTCGGGAGATATCTCGGCCGATCCGCTGGACCTGGGCGGGATCACCGCCGGGGTGGCGGTGGGCTGGATCGGGTTCCGGCATCCCGACTATGACTGGCGCACCGGTCGCCCGGGCCTTGTCGCCCTCAGCCAGACGCTGGAGGCTCGGCCCAGCTTCATCGACACCCGGCCGGCCTGATCGATCAGCCGATCAGCCCCGCCAGCTGGGCTCCCTGGAACAGCGACAGGAAGATCAAGAGGCCGCCGACCGCATAGGTCAGGGCCCGGCGCGGCACGCGCTTGGTGATCAGACCGGCGAACGGGGCGGCGATCAGGCCGCCCACCACCAGCCCCCCGATGGCGGCGGCATGATTCTCCAGCGCCCCGGCCTCGCTCCAGTGGCCCGTAACGATGGCCCAGATGAAGGTGGCCGAGATGGCGACGGTCAGAAAGAATTCCGCCGTATTCACCGTGCCGATGGCGCGCCGCGGCTCCTGGCCCGCACCTACCAGGCTCGAGGTCACCGTGGGCCCCCAGCCGCCCCCGCCGATGGCGTCGAAGAAGCCCCCGATGACGCCCAGGGGGCCGACGATCCAGGTGGGGATGCGGCGCGGCTGGATGTCATGGCCCGCCCGCCACAGGATATAGACCCCGATCAGGGCCAGATAGGCGATGACGAAGGGCTTGATGACGTCGCCCTCGATCCCGGTCAGGACATAGGCCCCCAGGCAGCCACCGATTACCCCGGCGATGGCCAGGGGCACGAACAGCCGCCATTCGATGTTCTTGTGCCAGACGTGGCTGCCGGCCGAGGCGGCGGTGGTGAAGACCTCGGCCCCGTGGGTGCTGGCCGAAGCCATGGCCGGGGGCACGCCCAGGGCCAGCAGGACCGAGGACGAGATCACGCCGTACGCCATGCCCAGGGCACCATCCACGGCCTGGGCCAGGAAGCCGACCAGCAGAAACAGGAAGAAGGTGTCCATCGAGCCCCCGAAAATCGACCCTTAGCCCACAGACCGTGCCGACCGCAGCGCAATTTAACTGTCAGCCGCCAAGAGCGTTGCTGTCGATCGCCGGGACGATGAAAGGGGTCAGCGACGCGCCTCGATCGCGCGCCACACGCGGCTCACCGCGTCCAGCACCTCACGCCCGCCATAGGGCTTGATCAGTATGGCCTCGGCCTGGTCCGCGTCGCGGGCCGTGGCGGTGACATCGCCTGACAGGAACAGGCTGGCCACGCCCCATCGGCCTTTCAGCGTGCGGGCCAGGGCGACGCCGCTCTGGCGGCCCGACAGATTGACGTCCAGCAGGGCCAGATCGACCGGATGCAGGGCGGCGGAGACCTCGGCCGCCTCGGCGCTGTGAAACGGGCCGATGACGCGGTGGCCGGCCTCGGTCAGGACATCGGTCAGATCGGCCGCCATCTCGGGATCGTCCTCGACCACCATCAGCGTCAGCGAGAGAGACCGGTCATCCTCTGCCGTGGGTAGTTCGCGCCGGGCGGGCGAATGGCGGGTCAGCACGGCTCTCAGATCGACCCAGACCTCGGCGGACGGACGCGCGGGGTCCAGGTCGAATATGGCGGCCAGGCCCTTCAGCTCCTGCTCGGCGCGGGGCGACAGGGCGAAATCGGCGTCGGTCAGCAAGGGGTCATAGATGGCGCACAGTCTGGCGACGCTGGATTGCGGGTCCACCGCCGGATCGGCAGGCCCGGCAGGCGGCATTCGGTCGGCATCAAACATGGTCGGCCCTCCCTTGGTCCGGCCCACAAGATAGCCATGCAGGGCCAGAGGTATCAGGCGGCTGACGCGGTTGTTATCGGGGTCTGCCGCCCGATCACGATCCCGGCATGACCGCCGCATGTCCCGCAGACCTCGCCTCCGCGCCGATTTCGCTCTAAGGGTCCGGCCCTTCGATCATCACGGATATCCTTCCCTTGCGACTGCCCCAGGCCCGGCTCGATCAGGTTCTCGACCGCTTCCATCAGGTGGAGGCGCGGATGGGCGCGGCCACGGACGGGCAGGAGATCGTGCGCCTGTCGAAAGAGCATTCGGAAATGAAGCCGGTGGCCGATGCGGTCATGGCCCTGGCGCGGGCGCGAGCCGAGATGGCGGATCTGGAGGTCATGTCGGCCGATCCCGAGATGGCCGAGATGGCTTCGGAGGAACTGCGGGCCCTGGGCGATCGCCTGCCGGAGATGGAGCGCGAGGTCGCCCTGCTGCTGGCCCCGCGCGATGCCGACGAGAATGCCAGCGCCGTGCTGGAAGTCCGGGCTGGGACCGGCGGCGACGAGGCGGCCCTGTTCGCCGGCGACCTGTTCCGCATGTATTCGCGCTATGCCTCCACGCGCGGCTGGCGGGTCGAGGTCGACAGCGCGACCGAGGGCGAGGCCGGCGGCTATAAGGAAATCATCGCCACCGTCACCGGCGATGGCGTGTTCGGGCGGCTGAAGTTCGAAAGCGGCGTGCACAGGGTGCAGCGCGTGCCGACGACGGAGGCGCAGGGGCGTATCCACACCTCGGCCGCCACGGTCGCGGTCCTGCCCGAGGTCGAGGATGTCGAGATCGACATCCAGGACAAGGACATCCGCATCGACACCTTCCGGGCCTCCGGTTCGGGCGGACAGCACGTCAACAAGACCGACTCGGCCGTGCGGATCACCCATTTCCCGTCCGGCATCGTGGTGACGTCGTCGGAGAAGTCCCAGCACGTCAACCGCGACAAGGCGATGAAGAACCTGCGCGTGCGGCTGTACGACATGCAGCGTCAGATGAAGGACAATGCCCGTTCGGACGCGCGCAAGTCCCAGGTCGGCTCGGGTGACCGGTCCGAACGCATCCGCACCTATAATTTCCCGCAAGGCCGCGTGACCGACCACCGCATCGGCCTGACCCTGCACAGCCTGCCCCAGATCCTGGAGGGGGACATCGATCCCCTGCTGAACGCCCTGATCGCCGAGGACCAGGCCGCCCGCCTGGCCGACCTCGAGGCCGAGTTCGGCTGAGACCGGGCCTATTTCCGGATGCGGCGGCGCATCAGCCGGTCCGACAGGGCCTCGGCGTGTTTCAGGGTGAAGGCCAGGGCAGCGGGGTTGCCGCGCCGGGCTCCGACCGTATCAGCCACCACCGCGCCCCGCTCGCCGATGGGCAGGGGCTGGCCGGTGGTGGTGTCCATGGCCGTCTGGTGCTCGATCTCGGCGTTCAGCTCGGCCCCCATCAGGATCACCTGGGCCGAGATCCAGGTCCACAGCAGAAAGCCCATCATCGCCGCCAGCGGACCATAGGAATCGGTCCGCACGAAATTGGTCAGGTACCAGCTGAACAGCAGGGACACGATCAGGCTGACCAGGGCGGCAAAGATCGCGCCGGGCGTCAGCCAGCGCCAGCGCGCCCTCTGACGACAGGGGCCATAGCGATAGATCATGGCCAGAGCCCCGGCATAGACGACCAACAGGACCGGCCAGCGCAGCGGCGCCAGATGGGCCCATTCATCCTCCAGCCCGAACAGGGACAGGGCGATCGGCACCCCGACGACCAGGGCCGCACTCAGCAGGACGGCCAGAAGGCCCGTGAGGGTAAAGGCCATGCAGATCAGGTTGTAGCGGACGATATTGCGCTTCTCGACCTCGTGATAGGCGACGTTCAGCCCATAGAAGAGGGTCTTGATCGCCCCATTGGCGACCCACAGCGACAGCCCCAGCGTCCAGACCAGGGTGAAGGTGAGATTGCCGTCGGAATTCTCGGCCAGCCGCTGCATCTCCCCGGCGATGAACTGGGCCACATTGGAGGGCAGGACCGAATAGAGGAAATAGAGGCGCTCCGCCGCGTCCGCCGGATCGGCGAACAGGCCATAGATGGTCACCAGCGCCCCCAGGGTCGGGAACAGCGACAGGACGGCGAAGAAGGTCACGCCCCCCGCCACAAACCCCACCCGGTCGCCGAAATAGGCCCCGCCCAGCCGCCACAGGATGTCGATCCAGCCCTTGAACGGGATGTGGTGCGGTCGTTCGGCCAAGCGGCCCCGGCCCGGCTCGCGGAACTCGTGGTCCATGGGGGTCGGCGGCGGGGCCGGGGGCTCGGCCGGTTTGTAGCGCCGCAGGTCCAGTCCGATGCGATAGCCCTGGCGATGCAGCAGATGCGCCCCGCCCGCCCCCGCCGCCAGACCTCCGACCAGGGCCGTGGCCAGTCGCCACAGTCGGGACGGGGGGCGCGGCGACGACTGGGGCATGGGACTCCGGCAGACTGAGAAGGAACGACAGGTCGGAAAACGACCCGGCCCCTCGCCCGTTCCTGGGCCCGGCCTTGTCGTCGCCGATGGCGCGGGGCAGGAAGGTGAGGTGACCGCCACCATTGCCGCCCTGTACCGCCATCCCGTCAAGGGATTCACGCCCGAACCCCTGACCGAGGCCCGGCTGGAGACGGACGGCTGGTTCCCCGACGACCGGCTTTATGCCGTCGAGCATGGACCATCAGGGTTCGATCCCCTGGCGCCGGTCCATCTGTCCAAGATGAGGTTCGCGGTCCTGGCGCGCGATGCCGTCCTGGCCCGGGTCCGCACCCGCTATGACGCGCTGTCCCGGACGCTGTCGGTCGAGGCGCAGGGCAGGCCGTCCCTGAGCGTGGTGCTGGATCAGGCCGAGGGTCGCCAGGCCTTTGCCGACTGGCTGACCGATTTCCTGGGCGAGGACGCGGCGGGTCCGCTCAGGGTGCTGTCGGCGCCGGGCCACCGGTTCATGGACAGCCGCCGGGGTCATGTCTCGATCCTGAACCTGGCCAGCGTCCGCGATCTGGAGGCGCGCGTCGGGCGAGCGCTGGACCCGCGCCGGTTCCGGGCCAATGTCTGGGTCGAGGGCTGGCCTGCCTGGATCGAGATGGAGGGAGCAGGACGCGACCTGCGGCTGGGGGCCGCAGGCCTGGAGGGGCTGAAACCGATCGTTCGCTGTGCCGCCACCCATGTCGATCCGGACACGGGCGAGCGCGATTTCGATCTGGTCAGCGCCCTGTTCACCCATTACGGCCACCGCGACTGCGGCCTGTATGCCGCGATCCGGACCGGCGGCACGATCGCCGTCGGCGATGCCGTGGAGATGATGCCATGACCCAGACCCCGACCCTGCTGACGGCCTGGAAATCGGCCCAGGCTCGGCTGAAGGCCGGCCGCATCGACAGCCCGTCGATCGACGCCCGGCTGCTGCTGGAGGTCGCGACCGGGGCCAGCCGCGCCGACATCCTGACCGATCCCTACCGCGTCCTGACACCGGAACAGGACGCCGCCTTCGAGGCCATGGTCGAGCGGCGACTGCGCCGCGAGCCGGTGTCGCGCATCCTGGGCCGCAAGGGTTTCTGGAAGATCATGCTGAACGTCACCCCCGACGTGCTCAGCCCCCGCCCCGACACCGAATCCCTGCTGGACGTCATCCTGCCGGCCTTTCCTCCACACCAGGCGTTCCAGATGATCGACCTGGGGACCGGCTCGGGGGCGATCCTGCTGGCGGTGCTGGCTGAGCGGGCCGGGGCGACGGGCGTCGGCACCGACATCTCGTTCGAGGCCCTGGCCGTGGCCAAGGAGAACGCCGCCAGCCTGGACCTGGACGGCCGGGCGACCTTCCTGCGCACCGAATGGGCGGCCGGGTTCGGGGACGACAGTTTCGATCTGGTGGTGTCCAACCCGCCCTATATCCCGACGGGCGACATTCCCGGACTGGACCCGGAGGTGCGCGATCACGACCCGCACCTGGCCCTGGACGGCGGCGAGGACGGGCTGGAGGCCTATCGCCTGCTAGCCCCGGAAATCGCGCGCATCCTGCGGCCCGGCGGCATCTTCGCGGTCGAGATCGGCTGGGACCAGGGCCCGGCGGTCAAGGCCCTGTTCGAAGCGGCGGGCCTGAACGACGTCAAGATCGTCAAGGACCTGGGGGACCGGAACCGCGTCGTCACCAACGGCCCGGACCCGCGCGCGGCCCCTGTCAGCCTGTCTTGAACAAACCCCTTGGAATGCGGACCGGGCCGCGCTAAGTCTTGCGTCGCCTCCCACCAAATGCAGCGTCTTGAACTCGATCGGGTTCGGTGGCCCTGTGTCTGGCGCGCGTGAAGGCTCCGGGTCTCGACCCTGGGCGGACCACGACCGGGCAGGCGACGTCTTTCCGACAACATCGCGACCGGGGATCGGCCCCGGACGAACGGATCGACGAACCCCGACGAGGTCCGGCCGCTGGTGGCCAGGACCCGCCATCCCAGAACGGTAGCGTCTGATGAGAGATTTCAAGGGCATGAAGCGTCAACGCGGGCGCAACAGAAAGCCCGGCGGCAGTCCCAACAACGCCAACAATGCCAATCCGAACCGGTCCTGGGACTCGCAAGGCCCCGAGAACATCAAGGTCCGGGGCAATGCCCAGACGGTCTATGAACGCTACCAGCAGCTCGCGCGCGACGCCTCGTCCGGCGGGGACCGCGTTCTGGCTGAAAACTACATGCAGCATGCCGAACACTATTTCCGGGTGTTGAGAGCGCTTCAGCCGATGCGACCGGTGTCAGAGATCGCGGCGCGTGAACTGTCCAACCAGGGCTTCGACATCGATTTCGAGGACGAGTCCGGGGCCCAGGCTGCGGCCATGATGGCGGCTCACCAGGCCGAGCTTCAGCGCCAGCAGAACCAGAACGGCGGCAACACCAACGATGGCCATGAGCCGCGCGAGGGTCAGGCACAGCGCGAGCCCCGCGAACCGCGTGAGCCTCGCGAGTGGCGGGACCGCGACGACCGCGAACCGCGCGGCGACAATCGCAACGATCGCCAGGACACGCGCAACGAACCGCGCGAGCCCCGTGAGCCTCGTCCCGAGACGGCCGCTGATGGCGAACAGCCCCGCGAGGGCGGTCGCCGCGAGACCCGCCGCGAACGCTGGGAGCGCCGCCGCGACGAACGCAACCGCCGCTTCCCCGACAATCCCTCGACCGAGGTCTATGTCGAGGCAGGCGAAGGCGATCCCGCCCCTGCCGTCAGCGAATCCCCTGAGGCGGCTGAGGTGCCAGCGACGACCCAGGAGCGTCCCGCCCGTGCGCCTCGTGCCCCGCGTCCCGAGCGTGCCGCCCGAGCGCCGCGTGACACCGGGGACGACGGTCCGTCCGCCCTGCCCGGTTTCCTGACCCGGTCGACGGCCCCGACGGCTGCGGCCACTGCGCCGGTCGAAGCGGCCCCCGACGCGACAGTCGAAGACGTGCCTGCGCCCAAGCGCCGCGCCCCGCGCCGCAAGGTCGAGGCTCCCGCCGCCGAGGACTGACGCAACTTTCGCGCGTATATTAACATCCGCGCAATCTGATGGTGCGACGCTTCCCCTTCCGATGATGGAAGGGGAGGTCTATCGATGGAACTGGTTCTGGTCATTGTGGCCCTGGTGCTGTCGGGTGCCCTGGCCGCCCTGAGGCTTGCCATGCGGGCCAGGGGCGAGGCGGCACGCCTGCGGGCGCTGAACAACGCTCTGGAGGCGCGGATCGCAGAGCGCACCCGTGACCTGCGGCAGGCTCTGGAGGCTGCCACGATGCAGTCCCGGGACCTGAGTGCCGCAGAAACGGCCCGGTCCGCCTTCCTGGGGCGGCTGTGTCACGAACTCCGTACCCCGCTGAATGCCGTCGTCGGCTTCTCGGACCTGATGGCGCGCGCCGACGCCGAGCCCCTGACGCACCGTCAGGCGCAGGGGATGGAGCATATCCGCCAGGCGGCGCGCCGCCTGTGCGACCTGGTGGACTGCGTGCTGGACCTGGAAACGGCGGGCACGGTGCCGGGTCTTCCGGTCGAATCGGGTGTCGATGCCGAACAGGGGCTGGCGCCCGCCGTGGTTCTCTATGTCGAGGATCACCCGGCCAATGCCGATCTGATGCGCCACATCCTGCCGCTACTTGGGCCGCTGACCCTGCATGTGGCGACCACGGGTCGGGCTGGACTGTCGCTTGCCCGCGATCTTCAGCCAGACCTGATCCTGCTCGACATCAACCTTCCCGATATGGACGGTTTTCGGATCAAGGCGCAGCTGGATGCCGACCCCCTGACGCGCGGTCTGCCCGTGGTGGCCCTCACCGCCGATGCCCGGGCCGAGGCGGCGCGCCGGGGCCGGGAATCCGGTTTCAGCGGCTGGCTGACCAAACCGGTCGGTATTCCTGCCCTGGCCAGCGCCCTGACGCGGGCCCTGGCCGATCGGTCGCCGCCGCGACGCGCGTCGTCCCTGGCGGCCTGATCGTCGGTCCCGCTTGACGGCGGCGGCATCGATGGCCTTAACCCGCAGCATAGCCGCCACAGGATCAGTCCATGCGCCGCCTGCTGACATCCGCTTCCTTGAGTCTGATCGGGGCCGTTCTGGTCCTGGCCGCCTGCGCCTCGACCCCGCCGCCGCCGCCCCTGCCGACCGGACCGGGAGCGGGCGGCGTTCTGCGCGACTGGCGCGGCATCATCACCTCCTACGACCGGGACCGGTATCAGCGTGTGGACGCGGCCTGGAGCCTGGCCCTGCAACAGGCCCGGCGTCAGGCGGGATCGGGCGACCTGAGCAGCCTGGGGGCCCTGATCGACCCGGATGCCGGGCGCGGCGGGGTTACCCCGCCGGTCGGCGACTATCGCTGTCGGACCGTCAAACTGGGGTCCCAGGGCGGCGAAACGGGCCTGGGCTATGTCGTCTATGGCTGGTTCGACTGCCGCATAGAGATGACGCCTAACGGGCTGAAATTCTCCAAGCTGACCGGATCCCAGCGTCAGTCCGGCCTGCTGTTCCCCGAGAACGACCGCCACATGATCCTGCTGGGATCGCTGGCTTTGGCCGAGGAGCCGCCGGCCAACTCCTATGGTCAGCGCCCCGAACGCGATCTGGTGGCGGTGCTGGAACGGATCGGCGACCGCCGCTGGCGACTGGTGATCCCCTGGCCCCAGTATGAGTCCAACCTGGACCTGATCGAGCTGGTCCCCGCCTCCTGATGTCCGCTTTCGCCGTGGTCGGAGCCGGGCCGTCCGGTCTGGCCGTCGCCCTGATGCTGGCACGTCAGGGACACCGGGTGACCGTGTTCGAGCGGTTTCAGGCCGCCGGGCCGGTCGGGGCCGGTTTCATGCTGCAGCCGACGGGGCTGGCGGTGCTGGACAGCCTGGGCCTGACCCCGGCGGTCGAGGCCCTGGCCCAGCCGATCGACCACATCTTCGGCCGCGAAGCGCGAGGCGGCCGCGTCGTTCTGGATGTCCGCTACAGCGATCTGAAGGATCCGCGCCAGGCTCTGGGGGTCCATCGCGCCGCCCTGTTTCAGGTGCTCTACGACGCCTGCGTGGCCGAGGGGATCGACATCGAGACCGGCTGGGACGTGGTGGGGACCGAGGGTGGACGGCTGACCGACGTTCGGGGCCGGATCAGCGCCATCTTCGACCTGATCATCGACGCCTCGGGCGCACGGTCGGCCATCGCCCGCAGCCTGGGGGCCAGGCCCAGGGCGCTGGCCTATGGGGCCCTGTGGGCCACGGTCCCCTGGCCCGGCGCGCCGTTCGACGAGGGGGCCCTGCAGCAGGTTTATCGGGGAGCCTCGACCATGATCGGCGTCCTCCCGGTCGGGACGCGGCCCGGATCGGCGGATCGGCTGGCAACCTTCTTCTGGAGTCTGAAGTCGGCGGACTATCCGCGCTGGCGGGCCGATAGCCTCTATGCCTGGAAGGACGCGGTGCGCCGCCATTGGCCCGAGGTGGCCCCGGCCCTGACAAGCCTGCGCACGCACGAGGAGCTGACCCTGGCCCGCTATGGCCACCACACCCTGGCCAGGCCCTGGGCGGAACGGCTGGCGGTGATCGGCGATGCGGCCCATTCGACCAGCCCTCAGCTGGGCCAGGGGGTGAACATGGGCCTGCTGGATGCCTTTGCCCTGACCCAGGCGCTGGAGCGGCATTCGGACCTGACCCAGGCCCTGCCGGCCTATGCCGCCTCGCGCCGCTGGCACGTGCGGCTGTATCAGGCCCTGTCGATGGGGTTCACCCCCTTCTATCAGGCCGACGGCCGGGTCCGGCCCTGGGTGCGGGACCACATCCTGGGCAAGGTGGCGCGCCTGCCCCTGGCCCCGCGCCTGCTGGCCGCGACGGTGTCGGGCCTGATGCTGGACCCGCGCGTCAGACCCGCGTCAGGCGCAGGTCCTGGTAGTCGTAGCTGAAATCGATATCCGGGCTGACGCCCTTCATCGTGGCCGTGCCCGCCGTCAGGTCGAAGGTGATGAAGGCGTCCTCCTCCCGCTTGTCGGGAAAGCGGGTCCGCATCGTCTCGCCGTCATAGGCTTCCAGCGGGCCTTGCAGGGCAGGCGTCCGGGAAAACGCCAGCCACAGCCCACCGTCGCGCGGCGTGACCGTGATGTCGCCATACCAGGGATCACGCCAGGTCCCGACATAGGCCGACAGCGGCTGTGAGGGCGGCGATCCGGCCGCCTGTTTCGCATCGATCTCTACGGCTGCGGCCAGCGAAGCGGCATTGCCCTCGGCCTCGATCCGCTTGGAATCGGCGATCCAGTCGAAGCCGGTCTTTTCCATGACGATGTCGGCGATGCCGCTGCGCAGGGCCCGCAGCAGATAGCTTTCCTCGGCATTCGAAAAGATCGCGAAACCGACGTTGCGGCCGGGGATCAGCACCGTCGCCGAAATGCCACCGGGCGAGCCGCCGCCATGGCTGATCAGGCGTTCGCCGCGATAATCCTGGACCTGGAACCCCATGGCATAGGTCGAGGCGATGGCCCGGCCGGGCAGTTCCGCCGTCGGTCCGGGTGAGGAGCCGGTGATGATGTTGGGCCGCCACATCTCGCGCGCCGTCGCCTCCGAGAACAGGCGCGAGCCGTCGGGCAGGGCCCCCATGGCCAGGCGCACCGCGATCCATTTGGCCCAGTCGGTGGCGGTGGTGCAGAAGCCGCCCGCCGCCCCGGCCGCGTCCCAGTTCCAGATGCCTGCGATACTGTCGCTGAGTAGGGTCATCTCCCCCTGATAGCGCAGGGGAGGCCCCACCCGTCCGTGTGGCAGGGCCGACTTGGCCGGATCGGCCATGGAGGTGAAGGGCACGGTTTCGGTCATGCCGACGCGGTCCAGGATGCGGGTCTGGACAAAGTCCTCCCAGGACAGGCCCGAGACGTTCGCGATCACCTCGCCCGCCACCACGAACATCAGGTTGCAGTAATGATAATTGGCCCGAAAGCCGTCCTCGATCGGCACATGGGGCACCGCCGCCATGATCTCGGCCCGCGTCCGGTCCGAGTTCGGCCAGAACAGCAGGTCACCGGCGCCCAGGCCGAACCCCGCCCGGTGGCTGAGGGTATCGCGCACCGTGATCCGGGCCCCGATCACCGGGTCCGACAGGGTGAAGCCGGGGATATAGGTGGCGACCGGCTCGTCCCATTTCACCCTGCCCTCATCGACCAGTATGGCCAGGGCCGCGGCGGTGACGTTCTTGGTGTTGGAGGCGATGGCGAACAGGGTGTGTTCGTCGGCGCGCGCCGCCGCGCCTTGCCGCTTCACGCCATAGCCGCGCGTCAGCACCGGCTGGCCGTCCTTGACCACGACGATGCCCAGGGCCGGCTGATCGGGCCAGGCCGCCATGGCCGAGGTCACATAGGCGTCGACCGCCTGGGCCAGGGTCGCGTCGTCGTTCGCCGGGGCCCCCGCGGGGGCCAGGGCCCAGGCCGTGGACGGCAGAGCGACCGCTCCGGCAGAGGCGAACAGGGCGGACCGGCGGGACAGGCGAACGGACATGGGGCACTCCACAGACGACGCGGCCGACGCTAGCCGCTCCTGTTGCTCGCGTCATCCTCCGGCAAGCCGCCCCCGCCACCCCTTGTGTGGCCGCTTCGCCACACCCAACTGAGGCTCCAGCGGCGTTGCTCTTGAGAGGACGCCGCGCCACCATCGCCCATCAGGGGATAGCCGCATGAACATCGACCTCTATTCCGACCGCGCCAAACAGGCCGTTCAGTCCGCCCAGTCCCTGGCCCTGGCCCGGCGCCACCAGCAGTTCGCGCCCGAGCATCTGCTGAAGGTGCTGCTGGAGGAGCGCGACGGACTGGCGCGCAATCTGATCACCGCCGCCGGGGGCGATGCGGCCCGCGCCGAGACCGCGACCGAGACCGCCCTGAAGAAGCGCGCCCAGGTCAGCGGCGGCAATGGCCAGCTGTATCTGGACGGCGACACCGCCCGCGTCTTCGCCACGGCGGAGCAGGCGTCCAAGGCGGCCGGCGATGCCTTCGTCACCACCGAGCGGCTGCTGTCGGCCATCGCGCGCGAGGGCGGCGTCGCGGCCGAAATCCTGAAGTCCGTCGGGGCCACGCCCGAAAAGCTGGACGCCGCCGTCGCCGACATCCGCAAGGGCAAGACCGCCGACAGCGCCGGGGCCGAAGACGCCTATGACGCGCTGAAACGCTATGCTCGCGACCTGACCCTGGCCGCGCGCGACGGCAAGATCGACCCGGTCATCGGCCGCGACGAGGAGATCCGCCGCACCATTCAGGTCCTGGCCCGGCGCACCAAGAACAACCCCGTCCTGATAGGCGAACCCGGCGTCGGCAAGACCGCCATCGTCGAGGGGCTGGCCAAGCGGATCGTCGACGGCGACGTGCCCGAAAGCCTGAAGGACAAGGTGGTGATGGCGCTCGACATGGGCAGCCTGATCGCCGGCGCCAAATATCGCGGCGAATTCGAGGAGCGGCTGAAGGCCGTCCTGGCCGAGGTTACGGCGGCCGAGGGCGGCATCATCCTGTTCATCGACGAGATGCACACCCTGGTCGGTGCCGGTAAGGGCGACGGGGCCATGGATGCCTCCAACCTGCTGAAGCCCGCCCTGGCGCGGGGCGAACTGCACTGCGTCGGCGCCACCACGCTCGACGAGTATCGCAAGCACGTCGAAAAGGACCCGGCCCTGGCCCGGCGGTTCCAGTCGGTCTTCGTGGACGAGCCCTCGGTCGAGGACACCGTCTCCATCCTGCGCGGGCTGAAGGAGAAGTATGAGGTCCACCACGGGGTCCGCATCAGCGACAGCGCCATCGTCGCCGCCGCCACCCTGTCCAACCGCTACATCACCGACCGCTTCCTGCCGGACAAGGCGATCGACCTGATCGACGAGGCGGGCAGCCGCGTCCGCATGGCCGTGGATTCCAAGCCCGAGAGCCTGGACGAGATCGACCGCCGCCTCGTTCAGCTGAAGATCGAGCGCGAGGCCCTGAAAAAGGAAACCGACGCCGCCTCGCGCCAGCGGCTGGAGCGTCTGGACGACGAGATCGCCGATCTGGAGGGACAGTCCGACGACCTGACCGCCCGCTGGAAGGCCGAAAAGGACAAGGTGGGACAGGGGGCCCAGCTGCGCGAGACCCTGGACCGGCTGCGCGCCGAACTGGCCGCGGCCCAGCGCGCCGGCGATCTGGGCCGCGCGTCAGAGATCGCCTATGGCCAGATCCCCGGCATCGAGAAACAGCTGGCCGAAGCGGAAGTCAACGAAGCCGACAAGTCCGGCCCCCTGACGCCCGAGGTCGTCGACGCCGAACAGATCGCCGCCGTCGTCAGCCGCTGGACCGGCGTCCCGGTCGACAAGATGCTGGAGGGCGAGCGCGAAAAACTGCTGTCGATGGAGAACGCCCTGCGCGCCCGCGTCGTGGGTCAGGACCCTGCGCTTCAGGCCGTGGCCGATGCCGTGCGCCGGGCACGCGCGGGTCTGAACGACCCCAACCGGCCCCTGGGCAGCTTCCTGTTCCTGGGCCCCACGGGCGTCGGCAAGACCGAACTGACCAAGGCCCTGGCCGCCTTCCTGTTCGACGACGAGGCGGCCATCACCCGCATGGACATGTCGGAATACATGGAGAAGCACTCGGTCAGCCGCCTGATCGGTGCCCCTCCCGGCTATGTCGGCTATGACGAGGGCGGGGCCCTGACCGAGGCGGTGCGCCGTCGCCCCTATCAGGTCGTCCTGTTCGACGAGGTCGAAAAGGCCCACCCCGACGTCTTCAACGTCCTGTTGCAGGTGCTCGACGACGGCCGCCTGACGGACGGGCAAGGAAGGGTGGTCGATTTCCGCAACACCCTGATCATCATGACCAGCAACCTGGGCTCCGACGCCCTGGCCAACCAGTCCGAGGGCGAGGATGTCGAGGCCGTCCGCCCCTGGGTCATGGACGCCGTCCGCGCCCATTTCCGGCCCGAGTTCCTGAACCGCATCGACGAGATCATCCTGTTCCGGCGCCTCGGCCGCGATCAGATGGCCGGCATCGTCCGCATCCAGCTGGCGCGCCTGGAAAAACTCATGGCCGACCGGCGGCTGACCCTGTCCATCGACGACAGCGCCTTGGCCTGGCTGGCCGACAAGGGCTACGACCCCGTCTATGGGGCCCGGCCCCTGAAACGCGTCATTCAGAAAGACCTGGTCGACCCCATGGCGAAGAAGTTGCTTGCGGGGGAGATCGCGGACGGGTCGGTGATCGCGGTATCAGCGGGGGAAGGCGGGCTGGAGATCGGGAAGGCGCGGGTGCATTAGGCGAACGCGCCCCCTCGTCTTTCCTTTCGTCATCCTCCGGCAAGCCGCGCCTTCGCGGCGTAGACCGGGGGACCCAGCGGCCTGCGGGAGCAGGACACTGTCGCGGACGCCAGCCGTCGATATGGTGCGTGAACAGGTCGCCTTCGGCGCCGCTGGGTCCCCCGGTCTTCGCTGCGCTTCGCGGAGGATGACGAGAGGAGGGGGGTAGGCTTAGGTTGTGCGGATGGGGACGCACCGGACCTTCATCGCGACCTATATTATGGCCAGCGGCCGGAACGGCACCCTCTATGTCGGCATGACGTCGAACCTGCAGGCGCGGGCGTGGAAGCATAAAAACGGGACGCATGACGGCTTTTCGGCCGAGCACGGCTGCACGCAACTGGTCTGGTACGAACCGCATCAGTGGGTGACCGAGGCAATCCGGCGCGAGAAGCGGTTGAAGAAATGGCTGCGTGACTGGAAGCTCAAGCTGATCGCGGAGGCGAACCCGGACTGGTGCGATCTGGCCACCGACTGGTATCCTGTCAACGATCCGAACTGGGTTCCGCCCGTCGAAGCGGACTAAACGTCTCCTCCCTCGAAATGAGTGAGAAGCCGCCCCAGAACCGCGATGGCAGCGGCTTGGCGGATTTTCTGGTCTTCGGATGCCGCCGACTTGATTTCGGCCCGTCGCATCAGTTCCTGTGTGATGGCCAGTCCACGGCGATCCTTCTCTTGGCCCTTGCAGAACGCGGCGTTCAATCGATCGAATTCCTCGGTCAATTTGACGGTGTGCTCCACCAAGTCTCGGTGGTCGTAGGCCCCCCATGTCGCGACGACCGACGCGGCGCCCAGCCGTGTCGGCACCTCGTCTTCATGGGGGTCGAACAGTTCCGCGCGGTTCGGGAGGATTGTCACGTCCAATTCCTGGCCGATCCGGGGTGTGACCTTGGCTTCGTCGAAGTCAGCGAGCTCAAACTTTACAACGAACACGCATTTTGCGTCGGTCTCGGGCGAGAACACGAACGGGTAAAAGCGCAGTTCGGCATCCCCGGCGTTTATTGTGACGCGCCCGAGCACGCCATAGAAGTCTGATTGTTTGGATGGCTCGCTCACCGGATCACTATGGCACTGGGGGTTGGTCGGCGCACGGTGTGTGGTCGCGATTTGTACCGCCTCCGATTCCACCTGATCCGAACAGGCCTTCTTGCAGGCCGCGGGCATCGCATGCGCCTGAACGGCCCAGAGCGGGATGTGCCCGTCGTGGTCAGATGACACAGGATGACGCGCCTTTGCCAAATAGGAGAATTATCCTATCTCGGCAAAGCGGGTCTTTGACATCGCCTGCACTCGACCGCGCCGAGATGGACTGAGTGGACGGAGTGGACGCTGTTTTTCGCGTCCGGTTTTCCTGCGGCACCGGCTTTCGGCTAGGCTGATCGGATGTGTGCCTCCTATGAATCCCGGTTCACCGTGCGCCAGCTGGTCGAGGCCTTTGGCCATGCGGGGATCGCCATCGGCATGGACGGGGGCGGGCTGCCCAATCTGGAACCACGCGAGGAGGTCCGGCCCACGGATGCCGACCGGGTGGTGCGGATGGCGGGGGATGGGTCGGTGGTCTATGCCGCCGCCCGGTTCGGCCTGGTACCCGGCCAGCCGAAGCGGCCGCCGGTCATCAATCTGCGGTCGGAGGGGCGGACGGTGGCCAATGGGGCCGGGGGCGGGCGGGCGCTGCTGCCGGTCTCTGGCTTTTACGAGTTCACCGGCGACGCCTATCCCAAGACGCGCTGGCGGCTGTCGGCGGCCGACGGATCGGTGCTGATGCTGGCCTGCGTCTGGCGGGCGCAAGGGCCGGGCGAGGGGTTTGCCCTGCTGACGGCAGAGCCGGGGCCGGACATCGCCCCGTATCACACGCGCGGCGTCATCCCCCTGCCGCCGTCGTCCTGGCCCGACTGGCTGTTCGATCGGGGGCCGGGCGAGCGGCTGCTGTTGCCGCCGCCTGCCGGAACCCTGGTCGCCACCGCCGCGCCGCGACCGGTGACGGGATCGGCGCCGTCGCTGTTCGACCTGTAAGGGTCTCAGTCGTTGCGCAGACGATCCGAGCTGCCGCCCCGGATCTGACAGGCATTGTCGACTTCGGCGCGGCCGGTATTGGCACCGGAGTTGATCAGGATGCCGCCGCGCTCACGGCATTCGGCAGTCAGGCGCTGCATATCGGCGCCATAGCCGCTCTCCGACGGGGCGGTGGCGCAGGCTGCGGTCGAAAGCAGCAGGGCAGCGGCGCAAAAGCTGAGGGTACGCATGGTCGGCTCTCCTTGGGTGGGGTGAGGATCAGGGCTGGCATTGAGGGGGGCGGGTCTCGTTCGGGCCGTACTGGGCGCAGGATCGGTCGATCTCGCCCTGGATCAGGGCGCACTCATTGGCGACATTGCACGGCGGGCGGGTCGCAGGACTGACGGCGATACAGCGCTTGACCAGGACGGCGGCTGCGGCATCGCCGATCTCGGCGGCACAGCCGGTGCCGATCGGGATGGCGGGCATGGTGGCGGGCGCGGCCGGGTCAGGGGTGCCGGCGCCGGTCGGCGGTGTGGCCTGTTGCAGGGCCACCTCTTCCTGGGGCGGGGCGTCCGAGGGCATCCCCGGCGCGTCGGCCGGGGTGGCGGCCACCGGCGTGGCCGTGTCACTGGCGCCCTGCGGCCCGCAGGCGGACACCAGGGGCAGGGTCATCAGCAGGGCGGCGGCGATCAGGGGGATCAGGCGCATGGGGGGCACTCCGGATACGGAACCGGGCCGACGATGACCCGGTTCCGATCCGACGTACAGACTACCGACCCAAAGCCGACTTTTGCATGGCAAACAGGGTCTGGCAGCCACCGTCGGCCAGGGCGAACAGATGGTCGAACTCGGCGCGGGAGAAGCCGCGCTTCTCGCCCGTGGCCTGGATCTCGACGATGGTGCCCGAGCCGGTCAGGACGAAGTTGGAATCCGCCTCGGCTGAGGAATCCTCCTCATAGTCCAGGTCCAGCACCGGCTGGTCGGCACAGACCCCGCACGAGATAGCGGCCACCTGATCCAGAATGGGGTCGGTCTTCAGCACGCCCTCGGCCCGCAGATAGTCAAAGGCGCTGGCCATGGCGACCCAGGCCCCGGTGATGGCCGCGGTGCGGGTGCCGCCATCGGCCTGGATCACGTCGCAGTCCAGCACCACCTGCCGCTCGCCCAGGGCCTTCAGATCGACCACGGCGCGCAGGGAGCGCCCGATCAGGCGCTGGATCTCCTGGGTGCGGCCCGACTGTTTGCCGGCGGCGGCCTCGCGGCGGCCGCGGGTGTGGGTGGCGCGGGGCAACATGCCGTATTCGGCGGTGACCCAGCCCTGGCCGGTGTTACGCATCCAGCCGGGGACCTTTTCCTCGACCGAGGCGGTGACCAGCACCTTGGTATGGCCGAACGAGACCAGGCACGACCCCTCGGCATAGCGGTTGACGCCCGTCTCCAGGGTCACGGTGCGAAGCTGGTCGGCCAGACGGCCGGACGGGCGGGGAGCGGTCATGAGCGATGGTCCTTGGAAGCTGGGGCGGTGGTGATTATCCTGAAATCATGCCGCTGTATCCCCCTGGGCCATCCTCCGCGCCGTCCGTCGCCGTCCGGCTGCGCCCGGCGACGGCAGATGATGCCGAAATCCTGGCGGCCTGGGACCGGGAACCGCATGTCATCGCTTGTTCCAGCGACGACCCGGACGCGGAGGTGGCCTTCGGCAGTGACTGGCGCGACGAGATCACCAGCTCCGCCTATGAGCTGACCTATGTGATGGCCGAGGTCGACGGTCAGCCGGTCGGGGTCATGGCGGTCTGCGACCCCCATACCGAGCCCAGCCATTACTGGGGCGAGATCGAGCCGGGCCTGCGGGCGATCGACATCTGGATCGGTCCGGCCGAGTGGCTGAACCGGGGCGTGGGCACCCAGATGATGGGCCAGATGATCGATCGCTGCTTCGCCGAGCCGGGCGTCAGCGCCATCGTCATCGATCCGCTGAACACCAACACCGCCGCGCACCGCTTCTATCAGAGGCTGGGCTTCCGGGTGGTCGGGCGGCGGATGTTCGATGATGACGATTGCCTCGTCATGCGGCTGGACAAGGCCGATCGGCTTGTCATCCCGGCCGGAGTGCATCGCCGATGACCTTCATGACCAGCCCCTCGGCCTCGCTGTCCAGCCTGGACCAGAGGGCCCGCGACATCTTTCGTCATGTGGTGGAGACCTATCTCGAGACGGGCGAGCCGGTGGGATCGCGCACCGTGTCGCGCGGCGGGGTGCATCTGTCGCCCGCCTCGATCCGCAACACCATGCAGGATCTGACCCTGGCCGGTCTGCTGGCGGCCCCGCACACCTCGGCGGGACGGATCCCGACCCATGCGGGCCTGCGGCTGTTCGTCGACGGCTTTCTCGAGATCGGTGACATCGGGGCGGAGGAACGCCGCGAGATCGATGCCCGTCTGGCCGGAAAGGGGCGCGGCTTCGACGAGGCGCTGGATGCGGCATCCAGTCTGCTGTCCGGCCTTGCGGGTGGGGCGGGCATCGTCGCCAGCCCGGTGCGGGACGCCGGCGTCAAACACGTGGAGTTCGTCGCCCTGGGCCAGGATCAGGCCCTGGCGGTTCTGGTCGGGGACGATGGCTCGGTCGAGAACCGGATCATGACCCTGTCGGCCGGCGTGACGCCCTCGACGCTTCAGGAGGCATCGAACTTTCTGAATGCGCGGTTGAAAGGCCGGTCGCTGGCCGAAGCGCGGATCGAAATGCGGGTCGAACTGGATGCCGCGAGGGAGCAGTTGAACGCCGCCGCTGCCCGGCTGGTCGAGGACGGAATGGCCGCCTGGTCCGGCGGGGCGGACCGCGATCGCTCCCTGATCGTGCGGGGCCGCGCCAATCTGTTGCAGGACCGCGAAACGGCCGAGGACCTGGAGCGGGTCCGCGTGCTGTTCGACGACCTGGAGCAGAAGGAACAGCTGATCGGCCTGTTGGACGGCGTCAATGCTGCACAGGGCGTGCGAATTTTTATCGGGGCGGAAACGCGACTGTTTTCGCTTTCGGGTTCCGCCGTGATCGCGGCGCCCTATATGAACGGTCGCCAGCGGGTGCTGGGCGCCGTCGGCGTCATCGGCCCTGCGCGACTGAACTATGCCCGGATCATACCGTTGGTGGACTATACCGCCCGGGTGCTGGGCCGAATGCTGGACGGACAAGAGACTTGAGCGACATCAACGACACCGAATTCGACACCGCCGCCCCGGCCGACGCCCCGTCGGGCGAAGCGCCTGCGGCCACGGACGACCTGGCCCCGCTCGATGCCGTAATCGCCGAACGCGACCAGTGGCGGGACCGGGCCCTGCGCGCCGCTGCGGAGGCCGAGAACGTCAAGCGACGCTCTGAAACCCAGATGAACGACGCCCGCGCCTATGCCATCCAGCGGTTCGCGCGCGACCTGCTGGGCGTGGCCGACAATCTGGAGCGGGCGCTTCAGGCCGCGCCCAAGAATGCCGAGGGCGGTGAGGCTGGCCTGGTCACCGGGCTGGAGATGACCCAGAAGGCCCTGCTGACGGCCTTCGAGACCAATGGGTTGAAACGCGTCGCGCCCGAGCCGGGCGAGGCCTTCGATCCCCATCTGCACCAGGCCATGATGGAACAGCCCTCGACCGCCGTTGCCGGTGGCGGAGTGATCCAGACGTTGCAGGCCGGATATGAGCTGTTTGGTCGCACCGTCCGCCCGGCCATGGTGGTGGTGGCGGCCAAGGGATCTGCGGCTGCGACCGCCGCCAATCCCTATGCCCAGACCGAGACGCCCGGCGGCAACGTCGACGCCAAGGCCTGATCGCAGCACTCCCAGTTCGTCATTCCGGGTACTTGGCTTCGCCAAGCCCCGGAGTGATGGATCTTAAGTGGCGGCGAACTCGGACAGGGCGTCGATCACGGCGCGGTTCTGATCCTCGGTACCCACCGTGATCCGCAAACAGTCGGGCAGGCCATAGCCCCCGACCGGCCGCACGATGATGCCCTTGGTATTCAGATAGTCGTTGGCGGCTGTCGCCCGGGCGACGTCGGCGAAGCGAACCAGGACGAAATTGCCGGCGCTCGGCAGGACGTCGAAGCCGAAGCCGCGAATGGCCTGGGTCAGGCGCGGTCGCCAGGTATGGATCAGATCGCGCGAGGCCTTCTGATGGGCCGCATCGCCCAGGGCCGCCACTGCCGCTTCGATCCCCGGGACCGAGACATTGAAGGGCAGGCGGATGCGGTCGATGGCCTCGGCCACCGCCAGCGGCGCATAGCCGAAACCGATCCGCAGGCCGCCCAGACCGTGAATCTTTGAGAAGGTGCGGGTCACCACGATGTTTGAGCTGTCGCGCGCCAGGCCAAAACTGGTCTCCCAGTCGGGCTCGGTGACATATTCGGCATAGGCCTCGTCCACGACCAGCAGGACGTGGGGTGGCAGGCCCTCGTGCAGCTGCCGGATTTCCTCGGGCGTATTGTAGCTGCCGGTCGGGTTCGAGGGGCTGGAGACGTAGACGATACGGGTCCGGTCATCGACCTGGGCCAGCAGGGCGTCCGGCGTGGCCTTGTAGTCGGGTTCGGGCGCCGACTTGACCTCGGCCTGATTGGCCAGGGCGCTGATCCGATAGGCCAGGAAGCCGTACTGGCCGCTGACGATATTGTCGCCCGGCGTCAGATAGGCCTGGTTCAGAAGGGCGAACACCTCGTCCGAGCCATTGCCGAAGATCAGACGCTCGGGCTCCAGCCCATGATGCTCGGCCACGGCGGCGCGCAGCTTGCTGGCCCGGCCATCGGGATAGATGTGGATGTTTCGGATCGCGGCTTCATAGGCGGCACGGGCCTTCTCGCCAGCCCCCAGCATATTCTCATTGGATGACAGCTTCATCGGCTCGGCCACGCCCTCGATCCGGGACTTGCCGCCGACATAGGGGGCGATGGCCATGATGCCGGGTTTGGCCACGGGCGCGACGGCTTCGGCTGCCGAATGGGGGGCGTCGGTCATGGTCATCCTCAAAAAAAGGCGAACGGGATCAGAACTGGGGGGCCGCGCCGATCACGCCGCTCAACAGGCCGGGGGCGGCGGTCAGCCGCGCGTCCTCGGCCTGCACATAGCCCGCCAGCATGAACAGCTTCAAGCCGCCTGCGGCCGCCAGCGGTGTCGCGGCCAGGCCAGACATGCCCAGAGCCTCGACAATCCGAAGATCGTTCTGGTTGGCGTCGGTGACCCAGAAGGTGCGGTCGTCTCCGGTTGGACCCGTCGGCCGGGCCGCGACCATCAGGGATTGGGGCAGGCCCGCGCGATCGTCTGGCAGGGCCCCTATGATCCGCAGATGGGGCAGGGCCAGCAGGCGACCCCACCAGGGCCGGACGCCCGACAAGTCGATCAAGGCCTGGCCGCCCGCGCCGATGGCGGTCAGGGCGGCTTCGGGCTCGGCCACGACCTTTCCCCCCAGGCCATAGCGGTCTGCGGCCAGCAGGCGGGACAGGCCCCCGCACAGGAGGGGCGCTCCGGTCTGTGCCGCCTCGATCCGTCCCCAGACCGCGCGAATCACGGCCCGCGTCGCCGGGTCTGACTCGTTCAGGAGTGAGCGCAGGGCCAGGGCTGCGGCGTCCGCCGCCCGGTCGGTCCCGGCGCGGAGGCGGGCCGTCACGGCCTGACGGACGGCCTGATCCAGACGCCCCCGCTCGGGGTCGTGCGGGGGCTCCTGCAGCATCAGAACAGCTTGGGGGCGGGGGCCAGAGCAAAGGGACCCAGCCAGGTGCGGCCATCGCGGAAGACGATGGTCAGGTCCACATCCTGATCCCCGCTCGCGGCGGAAACGGCCGCGGCCCCCGCCGCCCCGACACGATCGACCGAGCCCGAGCCCGACCGTGCCAGGCCCGCGATGGCGGACATTGGTCGCTCGGCCTTCAGGGCGAGCTGTCCCTGAAGTCGCCCGTCAGGCCCGGCGTTCAGCTGATCGCTGGACAAGAGGGCCCGGCTCTCGCCCGCCTCAAGGCTGCCGCGAACGCCGGTAAACCGCCCGCCCGCTCGGGTCCAGGCAGCGAACAATCCGGCGGCGTCGGTGCCGCGCAGGGCGCGTGCATCCTCGACCACGCCCTCGACCTGGGCCGTCAGACGCCCGTTCTGGGCCAGACCCTCGACCGGACCGCCAGAGCGCCCTTCCGCATCGGTCATGCGGAACAGCACGTCCAGGTCGGTGACCTCGACGGCATTGGGCCGGGTATAGAGTTCGATCTTGGCGGCCCGGCTGATCGGAAAGACCTCGGCCCCGGCCTGGGCCGTGAAGACCGGATTGACCAGTTCGACCGCCATGGTCGGGAAGGGGGCGGCAAAGCCGGACGCGCTCAGCCGCAGGGCATCGCCCCGGATATCGACGCGGCCCTTGTCGCCTCGAACCAGAGACACGCCTTGCGGGGCAATCACGACCCATTTGCCGGGGTCATAGGCACTCGCCTCTGCGACCAGGACCGCGCCGGACAGGCCCTGTCCGGACGGAGCCACGATATCCGTATCGGCGATCTGGACCCTGACCCGGAAGGGCCAGCCCGTCGTCTGGACCGGGCCATAAGCCACGCTCCATCCGGAATCCTGCAGGGCCTGGGCCTGAAGCTCCAGCCGGGTCTCGACCTCGCGCGCCAGCCAGAACCACCAGCCGGTCCAGCCGGCCAGGGCGACCAGGGCCAGGACCAGTGGGACATAGAGGCCCAGGCGACTGTGACGGGCGGACGAGGGACGATCGGTCATGACCAATCCCTAACGCGTCCCTCCCTGTCTCGCTACCCGGAGCACCAAACCCAGGGCCGGCAGCGCCAGAACCCGCGCTCAAGTCGCGCGAAGCGCGGTAGCGCCCCCTTAGAACGTCTTCCTCAGCCGGATGGAATAGAAGGTGCGGGGATCGACGGCGCGGCTTTCGGTGAAGGCCACGGCGCGGGTGGTGCGGTCGGCATAGACGACCCGCTCGAACTCGATGTCGTTCCAGATGTTGACCTGGGCCCGGATCGACAGGGTCGGGGTCGGCTTGTACTCGGCCCAGGCCTCGAAATAGTCGTGACCGATAAAGCCCGAGGTCTGGTCAGGGTCGTAGTCGTATTCCCCCAGCTTGGGGATGAAGGCCGCACCCCACTGCAGTTTCCACGTCGTGACGTCCTGGGACACGCTGATCACGGCCTGCGAACGCCGGACGTCCGAGATGGGGCGGACCTTGCCGGTGGTAGGATCGGTGACCTCGGTGCTGTTCCAGGTGTTGCGGAAGCCCAGCTGTCCGCCGGAAAACCCGGCCCAGTCCATGGGCAACAGGATGTTGAGCGCCAGCTGATCCAGGGTCCCGTCACCGATATTGCCGACCGCCGACAGGCCGTCGTCCAGGGGGATGACGTCGATGACGTCCGAAATCTCGTCGCGACGCAGGCCGATCGAGACGATGCCGTCGTCCAGGAAGCGCCGCTCCAGGGTCAGTTCGCCGATCCAGCGCTGTTCCGGCTCCAGGTTCGCATTGCCGCCGAACACATTCTCCTCATCCAGATCGGCCGAGGCGGCGAAGTCGCCGAAGTCCAGCTGCCCGACCTCGCGCTCGACCCTGACGCGGACCTGGGTCTGGGCCATGGGGGTCCAGGTGGCCAGGAAGCGTGGCTTGGCGAAGACGAAGCTCTTGTCCTGATCGGCGTCGCCAGACTGGGTGATGGTCGAGGCCTCGACGCGCAGGCCGCCTTCAAGCGTCAGGTCTGTGCGGGGGCGCCATGTGCCCTTGCCGAAGACCTCGCCTCGGGTTTCCTCGACCGTCACCGAGGCTGACGGCAGGGGAATGGGCACGCCGCCGATACTGAAGGCCTGTTCGGTTTCCAGGCGGTTGTAGGCGACCTCGCCCCCGCCCTCCAAGGTCAGGGCGGCGGACCGCTCGAACCGGAGCGAGGAGCGCAGGATGGTCTCGGACGCCTGGCCGTCGCTGGCGAAGCGTTGTTCGGGGCTGTCGACGCCGCCGACGCGATTGCGCGACAGGGACACCGCCTCGAAATCGCTGAACTCATGGATGAAGCGGGTCTCGCTGCTCAGACGGTCTCCCATGGGGCGGGTATAGACGGCCCCGAACTCTCCGCTGGAGCCCTCTTCCTCGAACAGGCTTTCGCGCAGGATCGAGGGCGCACTCTGTATATAGCTGGCGGTGAAGTCGTTCACGCCATAGCGAGCGGTCAGATCGATCTTGCCGCCCAGCAGGGGGGTGGCGAAATTGACCCGGGCCGAGGTTCCGCCGCCATAGTTGCTGTCGGCCGTAGCTTCGTCACGCAGGACATTGCCGTTGGCATCGACGCGGCGCACCCGGCCCACGCCGTCGGAATCGCTCATCGATATGCCGTCCGACAGGGTGATGCCCCAGCTGCGCTCCCCCTCCTTGGCCGTGAACTGATAGGAGGCGCCGTACAGGTCCTGGCCCCCCTCGAACAGAGCCGCGTTCCAGCTGAGAATGGACTGGCGGCTGGACTGGCTTTTCAGGACCACGTTCACGACAACGGAATAGCCCTGCATGTCGATGCCGGGGGCCCCGCCCCGGATCAGCTCGATCCGCTCGACATTGGCGACCAGGGTGCGCCCCAGGACCGAGGAGCCCGCGTCGTTCTTGGACGCCGGTCGCGACCCGTTGATCAGGACATTGCCGACCGAGCCTTCGAAGCCCCGGCTGCCGTCCCCGTCCGAGATGGAGAAGCCCGGCACGCGGTTGACCATGTCCAGGGCCGTATTCGGCCGCTGCTCGGCAAAGAAGTCCGGCGTGAAGATCAGCACGCCCTGCTGGTCGGCGTCGGCGGTCACGGCGGGCGCGGGCGTGGCCGGCGCGCTCTGGGCCAGGGCGGCCGAGCCGCTGAAGATCAGGGCGGTAGTGGCCAGCAGGATCGTCTTGGTCATGATGCGATTTCCCCTCGTCATGGACGGGGATGTGCCGGGGCACGGTCGCGATCACCAGTTACAAGACGGACAGGTGGATTAAATAAGCGACAGAAATACAGTCACTTGACGTGACCATCCTGTAATGTTCGTGGCAGATTCAGGGTGAAGGCCGATCACACGGCCGTGCCGCCGACGGTCAGGCCGCCGATCTTCAGCGACGGCTGGCCGATGCCGACCGGAACCCCCTGTCCCGCCTTGCCGCAGACGCCCACGCCCGGATCGAAGGCGAAGTCGTCGCCGATCATGGTGATGTTGGTCAGGGCCGTGGCGCCATCCCCGATCAGGGTAGCACCGCGGACGGGTGCGGTGATCTTTCCGTCCTCGATCAGATAGGCCTCGGTGCACTGGAAGACGAATTTGCCATTGGTGATGTCCACCTGGCCGCCGCCGAAATTGGCGGCATACAGGCCGCGTTTGGTGGAGGCGATCATGTCGGCCTTCGAATCCCTGCCCCCCTCCATGAAGGTATTGGTCATGCGCGGCATGGGCATGTGGGCAAAGGACTGGCGACGCCCGTTGCCGGTGGCGCGGGTGCCCAGCTGCCGCGCCGACAGGCGGTCGTGCATCAGTCCGACCATGATGCCGTCCTCGATCAGGACGGTGCGCGATGTTGGCGTGCCCTCGTCATCGACCGACAGCGAGCCCCGGCGATGGGCGATGGAACCGTCATCGACCACGGTCACGCCAGGCGCGGCGACGCGCCGGCCCATCATGCCGCTGAAAACGGAAGAGCCCTTGCGGTGGAAATCGCCCTCGAAGCCGTGGCCGATCGCCTCGTGAAGCAGGACGCCGGGCCATCCGGCCCCCAGGACCACATCCATCTCGCCCGCCGGGCAGTCGACCGCGTCCAGATTGACCAGCGCCTGGCGCAGGGCCTCGTCCACCTGGGCCTGCCAGCGCTCGGGCGCGACCCAGGCCTCGAACCCGGCGCGGCCGCCGGCGCCGGACGAGGCGCTTTCGCGGCGACCGTTCCGTTCGACCGTGACCGAGACGTTCAGGCGCACCAGGGGGCGGATATCGCGCATCATCAGGCCGTCTGCGCGCAGGATCTCAATCGCCCGCCGCTCGCCGACGATTGAGGCCGACACCTGCACCACGCGCGGATCGCGGGCGCGAGCCCAGGCATCGATCTCGCTGAGCAGGGCGACCTTGTCCGAAAAGACGGGAGAGGCCAGGGGATCGACCGGCTCGTACAGCACCTGGTTGGTGGCGCGGGGCCCCTCCGCCGTCACGGCAGCGTGGCCGGCCTTGGCCAGGGCGGCGCTGTCGGCGGCGCGGCGAAGCGAGGCGGCGGAGATCTCGTTGGCGTGGGCATAGCCGGCGGTCTCGCCCGCCACGACCCGCAGCCCGAAGCCTTCGGACGCATCATAGGCAGCCGATTTCAGCCGCCCGTCGTCGAACACCAGGGATTCACTCTCGGCGCGTTCCAGAAACAGTTCGCCGTCATCGGCCCCGTGCAGGGCTCCCTGAAGGATTTCGAGCGCTTCGCTGGAATCAACGCCCGAGGTTTCGAGCAGGGGCGGAGGGGCGGCATGCGGGGTCATGGTCCCTAGATAGGGGGTGCATGCGCCGACGTCACCCGGCACTTCATTCTCCCTCCCCTTATTGGGGAGGGACGGCAAGCCCCGGACTTGGTCCGGGGCGAGCCAGGGTGGGGCAGTTTCGGACATCCCCACCCGGACCGCTGCGCGGTCTTCCTCCCCATAAGGGGAGGGAGAGGTCTGACTCTACTGATGCACTTCGCCCGATCCGGAGATATCGGACTGCACCGAGGTCGGGCGGGTATCCAGATAGACGTCACCCGATCCGGCGATGTCGATCCGGGCGGTGCCGGTCGGGGCGACGCGCGCCTCCCCGGAGCCCGAGATGGTCACCTCGGCATCGGTGGTGGCCAGGTCCGACAGGTCGGCCTCGCCCGATCCGGAGATGTCGATCGACAGGGTCTGTACCTTGCCGGACGCCGTCACCTCGCCGCTGCCCGAGACGCTCAGGGCCAGCCGGGGCTGGTCATAGTCGCGCAGAACCAGCTCGCCCGACCCCGACAGCTCGAACTGGCTGACCGCAGGAGCGGTGACGCGGATCTTCAGCCCGTCGTGATCGCTCCAGGGCCCATTGCGGCCCCAGCCGACGACGACCTCGTCGCCCTGACGGTCCAAGAAGATGCGGCCGTTTTCGACCCGGATCTGATCGACCATGGCCTGGGCCCCGGTGATCACCACCCCAGCCTCGGTTCCCTGCACATAGGTGACCTCGGCCGGCAGATCGATCGACAGGCGATCCCCCCCGGTCCAGGCCAGGGTGCGGCTGACGTCCGGACCCCGGTCGGCGCGGTCGACCCGCTCGAAGCGGACGGTCTCGCCGTCGCTATCCTGAAAGGTCCAGCTCCATCCGTTGCGTTGCAGATCCTGACCGCCCAGGGCGGCGGCTCCGCCCAGGCTGGCCAGGGCCAGGACCGTGCTGGCCCCGGCAATGATGACGAGATTGCGGATCATGACCGATCTCCAGTGGTGTCAGTGGCCTGGGCGTCCAGCGCCGGTTTCAGCAGGCGGTAGTGAAGGCGGGCGAACCAGACCAGGCCGTTGACCAGCCAGATGGTCAGGATGGTCGTCAGGGCAGCCAGGGCGGTTGCTGCGGCCATCAGCCCCAGTCCTCCCAAGATGGCGGCCAGGGCCCCACCGGGGAACCCGGCGAAGGGACCGCCGATCATGACGGCCCCACCGCCTATGAACAGGCCGAGCGCCGCCATGTAGAAGCCGAACAACACCCCGATCACGCTCATCAGAATGGGCAGGAGGATCAGGATGTCGATGGCCCCAAGACCCAGGACGGCAAAGACGGCCCCGGCGGCGGCCGAGGGGTTCTGCTCCTGGGTCCAGCGCCGAATCCCGGCCTCGGCCTTCAGTTCGCGCGCCAGCCGGTCCGGATCGCCCAAGGCCTGGGCCACCTCGGCCTCGCTGCGCCCCGCGGCCTTGCCGTCCTCGAAATGGGTTTCGTAGTCGCTCAGGATGTCTGCGGCGGACGAGGTCGGCATACCGACCAGCCCTCGCTTCAACCGGGCCATGAAGTCGGCACGGGTCATTGTTCAGCTCCCCTGTCAGTGGTCTCTTGGGTGGATTGGGCGATCGGTTCGGCGACGATGCCGTCCACGGCGCGGGCAAAGGCCTGCCATTCGGTCGTCTGGGTGCGCAGGGCGTCGCGGCCGGCGCCGGTCAGCCTGTAGTATTTGCGTGACGGGCCGGCCGAGGATTCGACCAGATAGGTCTCGACCAGACCCTCGGACTGCATCCGCCGCATCAGCGGATAGATGGTGCCTTCGCCCATATCGATCGCGTCCGATAGCCGGGCGGCGATTTCATAGGCATAGCTGTCCGAGCGGGCCAGCAGGGCCAGGACGCACAGGCCCAGCACCCCTTTCTTCAACTGTATCTCGATGGTTTCAGGCACCGCGATGTCTCCTTGTGATGAAGATCGTCTATCGCAAGGTATCGTGTGGTGCAAGGTAGCTGTCATTGCATGACGAAGGTTTAATCTTGGGCTGCGGCGTCATGGTTCATGCGATATCGGCATGGGTCGCTTGGCAATCGTCAAGCAGGGGGATATGGACCGGCTCTCTAAGGCCGTGCCCGTGAACCGAGGTCCGGCCTGCATTTGCGACCCGCTCGCAGGTGGTTGTCGTGCAACGAATATGAGGACGTCTCGAATGGGGATGGGCAAGCGAGCCCTGGGGGTTGTGGGAGGCGTTGTCGCCTCGGCGTCCCTCGCCGTTTTCGCCGCTGCGCCTGCCTGGGCGCAGGACCTGATGGGGCAACCGACCCCCGGCGGCATCGACCTGCAACCGGCGGCGTCGCCGCTGAAGCATGAGGCGATCTGGTTCCACAACGCCATCCTGCTGCCGATGTGCTTCGGCATCAGCATCCTGGTGCTGGGCCTGCTGGCGTGGATCGTGATCCGCTACAACAAGAAGTCCAATCCGACGCCCGCGCGCTGGAGCCACAACACCCTGATCGAGGTGATCTGGACCGTGGTGCCGGTGATGATCCTGGTGGTCATCTCCCTTTTCTCGTTCCAGCTGCTGTTCAAGTACCACGACAACCCGGACCCCTATCTGACCGTCAAGGTCACCGGGAACCAGTGGAACTGGGCCTATGAGTATCCGGACCAGGGCATTGCGGAATACATCTCCAACATGCTGCCCGAGGACGAGGCGCGTGCGCGGGGCGTGCCCTACCGCCTAGCTGCCGACGAGCCGATGGTCGTGCCGGTGGGCAAGAACATCGAGCTGCTGGTGACCGCCGCCGACGTGATCCACTCCGTCGCCCTGCCAGCCTTTGGCCTGAAAACCGATGCCGTTCCGGGCCGGGTCAACAACACCTGGTTCCGCGCCGAGCGCGAAGGCGTCTTCTATGGCCAGTGTTCGGAACTGTGCGGCGTCGATCACGCCTTCATGCCGATAGAGATCCGCGTCGTCAGCCAGGCCGAGTTCGAAGCCTGGGTCGCCTCCAAAGGCGGCTCCATGACGCCGCCGCCTGCGGCGGGCGCCGCTCCAGCTGGTGCGCCAGCTGCCGCCGCCCCGACCGCCGATGCCGCCGCGACCGCTCCGGCCGCCACCCCGACCGCTCCCGCCGCGACGCCAGCCCCTGCGGCTGTGCCAGCGGCTCTGTAACGACGCGAGAGCCCCAACACCATGGCCACCGCACACGCGCCCGCCCACGACATCCACGGTCATGATGCCCATGACCACAAGCCCGGCTTCTTCACGCGCTGGTTCTTCTCCACGAACCACAAGGATATCGGCACCCTTTACCTGCTGTTCGCCATCATGGCGGGCATCGTCGGTGGGGCCCTGTCCGGCCTGATCCGCTGGGAACTGGCCGAGCCCGGCATTCAGATCTTCCGCGAAGGTTCGGTGATCCAGCAGCTGGGTCTGATCGAAGCCTCCAAGCATGGCTATAACGTCACCGTGACGGCCCACGCCCTGATCATGATCTTCTTCATGGTCATGCCCGCCATGATCGGCGGCTTCGGCAACTGGTTCGTGCCGATCATGATCGGTGCGCCGGACATGGCTTTCCCGCGCATGAACAACATCTCGTTCTGGCTGCTGGTCTCGGCCTGGGTCCTGCTCTGCCTGTCGATGTTCGTCGATGGCGGCCCGGGCAAGGGCTTCGGCGGCGGCTGGACCATCTATCCGCCCCTGTCCACCAGCGGCCACACCGGCCCGGCCATGGATCTGGCCATCTTCTCCCTGCACGTCGCGGGGGCCTCGTCGATCCTGGGCGCGGTGAACTTCATCACGACCATCTTCAACATGCGCGCGCCGGGCATGACCCTGCACCGTATGCCGCTGTTCGCCTGGTCGGTGCTGATCACCGCCTTCCTGCTGCTGCTGTCGCTGCCGGTTCTGGCGGGTGCCATCACCATGCTGCTGACGGACCGTAACTTCGGCACCAGCTTCTTCGACCCCGCCGGTGGCGGCGATCCGGTGATGTTCCAGCACCTGTTCTGGTTCTTCGGTCACCCGGAAGTGTACATCCTGATCCTGCCGGGCTTCGGCATCATCAGCCACATCGTCTCGACCTTCTCCAAGAAGCCGGTCTTCGGTTACCTGGCCATGGCCTATGCCATGGTGGCGATCGGCTTCGTCGGCTTCATCGTCTGGGCCCACCACATGTATACCGTCGGCATGACGGTGAACCTGCGGGCCTATTTCGTCGCCGCGACCATGATCATCGCCGTGCCGACCGGGGTGAAGATATTCAGCTGGATCGCCACGATGTGGGGCGGCTCGCTGGACTTCAAGACGCCCATGCTGTGGGCCATCGGCTTCATCTTCCTGTTCACCGTCGGCGGCGTGACCGGCGTGGTCCTGGCCAATGCCGCCATCGACTACAGCCTGCACGACACCTATTACGTCGTGGCACACTTCCACTATGTGCTGTCGCTGGGTGCCGTCTTCGCCATCTTCGCGGGCTTCTACTACTGGTTCGAGAAGATGTTCGGCGTGAAGTACAACGAGTTCCTGGGTGCCGCGCACTTCTGGATCATGTTCATCGGCGTGAACCTGATCTTCTTCCCGCAGCACTTCCTGGGCCTCCAGGGCATGCCGCGCCGGTATATCGACTATCCGGACGCCTATACCCTGTGGAACCAGGTTTCGTCGGTCGGCTATCTGATCACCGTCGCCGGTGTCGTGGTCTTCCTCATCATGCTGGCCGAGGCGGCGATCCGTCGCCGGGTCGGCGTCGCCAACCCCTGGGGCGAGGGTGCCACCACCCTGGAGTGGACCCTGTCCTCGCCACCGCCGCACCACCAGTTCAACGAACTGCCGGTGGTGAAGGCGGACGAGCACTGAGCCTGATGGCCTGCGGCCGTCCCTCCGGGCTCTGACCGGGGGATCGGCCGGGGCGTAAGGTAAACAGCAAGACGGGCCCCGGATGTTTGCGCGTCCGGGGTCCCTTTCTTTCCCGGACCACGCTCGACCCTCGCGTCGGGCTTTCGGATGACGGTAAACTGGACTGAATGGCTCCCTCTGCGACCCCCGCCCTGTCCACCGCCCAGCCGGAAGACTTCTTCCAGCTGTTGAAGCCGCGCGTGATGTCGCTGGTGATCTTCACGGCGGTCACCGGCCTGGTGGTGGCCAGAGGCGAGACCGACTGGCTGTCTTCGGCCATCGCCATCCTGTGTATCGCTGTCGGGGCCGGCGCTGCCGGGGCCCTGAACATGGCGCTGGAGGGCGAGACCGACGCCCTGATGCGGCGCACGCGCGGCCGCCCCGTGGCCGCCGGACGGGTCAAGAAGTCCGACGCCCTGACGTTCGGCATCGTCCTGTCGATCTTTTCGGTCATGCTGTTGGGCATGGCGACGAACTGGCTGGCCGCAGGGCTGCTGGCCATGACGATCGTCTACTACGCCGGCTTCTACACCCTGCTGCTGAAGCGGCGGACGCCCCAGAACATCGTCATCGGCGGGGCCGCCGGGGCCTTTCCGCCCGTGATCGGCTGGGCTGCGGCCACCGGATCGGCGCCGTGGGAGGCGTGGCTGCTGTTCGCCATCATCTTCCTGTGGACCCCGCCGCACAGCTGGGCCCTGGCGCTCTATTCGACCGGAGACTATGCGCGGGCGGGGATTCCCATGATGCCGGTCGCGCGCGGTGCGCGATCAACGCGGCTGCAGATCCTGATCTACAGCCTGGTCTTCGTGCCCGTGGCCATTGCTCCGGGGCTGACGGGTCTGGGTGGGCCCATCTATCTGACGGTCTCGGCCTTCGGTGGCTTGGCCTTCCTGGGTCTGGCCGTGCGCCTGTGGCGGTCGCGGGCGGGCGACGAACCGGACAAGGCTGAGGCGGTGGGGCGAGAGGCCGCATTGTATGATGTCCGTGCGGAGGCCAAACCGGCTCGCAACCTGTTCGCTTTTTCGATCCTGTATCTGATGGCTTTGTTCGCCGCCCTGCTGGTCGAGACCCTGACTGCCCAAGCCCCGATTGTCCAAACCCTGGGCCGGACCCTGATCCCATGACCTTCGTACGCCTGACCCCGGAACAGCTGACCGCCCGCAACCGCCGTAATCGCGCGATCGCCGGAGGCCTGATCGCCTTCATGGTCCTGATCTTCTTGGTCACAGCCCTGAATCTGAAACGCAACATCGACGCACGCGCGGCCCTGAACGCCCCCAGCCAGGCCTCCGCCGTCTCGGGAGATCGCGCCGGATGAACCGCAAGAACCTGATCGCCCTGGCTTGCGGCGGCGTGGTCATGGCCATGACCGGCGCGGCCTTTGCGGCTGTGCCCCTGTATCAGCTGTTCTGTCAGGTCACCGGCTTCGACGGCACGGTCCGCAGGGCCGACAAGGCCCCGGACACCGTCCTGGATCAGACGGTCATGATCCGGTTCGACACCAATGTGCGTGGCCTGCCCATGACCTTCCGCGCCGAACAGGCAACGCAGCGCGTCCGGATCGGCGAGACCGGCATTGCCTATTTCGAAGTGACCAATACCTCGGACCAGCCGATCGGTGCGACCGCAGCCTATAATGTCGTGCCCGAGCGGGCCGGGCCCTATTTCCAGAAGCTGCAGTGCTTCTGTTTCGAGGGCCAGACGATTGCGCCCGGAGAAACGCGGTCCTTCCCAGTCCAGTATTTCGTCGCCCCCGAAATGGCGACCGACCCAGAGTCGCGCGGTGTGCGCGAAATCACCCTCAGCTACACCTTCTATCCCACCAAGGGATTTGATCCCACTGGCGCAGCGGGATAGGCGAGGCTATAGCCGTTTCCAATCCTACCGACCGCCTCAAGAGACCTTCGAGAATGGCCGACGCCCACGCCGCTCCGCATCACGACTATCACCTGGTCGATCCCAGCCCGTGGCCGCTGGTGTCCTCGCTTGCCACGACCGTCATGATGGTCGGGGCGGTGGCCTGGATGAAGGGGGTGTTCGGTCTGCCCGAGGGCACGTCGTGGCTGTTCTTCGCCGGTTTCGCCGGCGTCCTGTATGCCGCTTTCGGCTGGTGGGCCGATGTCATCAAGGAAAGTCAGAGGGGCGACCACACCCCCGTCGTCTCGATCGGCCTGCGCTACGGCATGGTGCTGTTCATCGCGTCGGAGATCATGTTCTTCGCGGCCTTCTTCTGGATCTTCTTCGAGATGGCTATCTTCAACGAGGCCCGCGCCTTTGTGCCGGAAGTGGGCAACTGGGCCGACACGGCCGCCGCTTGGTCGACCTGGCCGCCCCAGGGCATCGAGACCCTGGATGCCTGGCAGCTGCCGCTGCTGAACACGGTCATCCTGCTGCTCAGCGGCACGACGGTCACCTGGGCGCACCACGCCCTGCAGGTCGGGGACCGCAAGGGGGCCCGCATGGGCCTGATCATTACCGTGGCCCTGGGCGTCATCTTCACCGCCGTGCAGGCCTATGAGTACGAGCACATCCTGCACGAGAACCTCTTCTTCAACGAAGAGGCGCTGAACTCGGGCCTCTATGGTTCGATCTTCTTCATGGCGACCGGCTTCCACGGCTTCCACGTCCTGATCGGCACCATCTTCCTGGCGGTCTGTTTGCTGCGCCTGATGGCCGGCCAGTTCACGCCTCAGAAGCATTTCGGCTTCGAGGCTGCGGCCTGGTACTGGCATTTCGTGGACGTGGTCTGGCTGTTCCTGTTCGCCTTCGTCTACGTCATCTTCGGGTGACGACAGGCCCCTCGGGTCCAGACCTTCAGCCGGCGCGGACCGATCCGGTCCGCGCCGGTCTGCTTTGCCGGTGCCCGCATTGCGGGCGTGGCCCTTTGTTTGCGGGTTTTCTGAGGGTCGTGGACCGATGCAAGGCCTGCGGTCATGACTTCAGCCATCTGAACACCGGCGACGGTGCGGCCGTCTTTGTCATGCAGATCGCCGGCGGGATCGTCGTCTTCGGGGCCCTGTTCATCCAGATCGCCTACAATCCGCCGATCTGGGCCCTGCTGGCGGTGGCCACACCCCTGGTCGTGGGGCTGTCGCTGGGTCTGATGCGACCCGCCAAGGGGGTGATGATCGCCTTGCAGATGCGCAACCGCGCCGGACAGTCACGCCATGACGGCTGAGCCGGAGCCCAAGATCCGATTCCCCTGGCTGCTGACCATCGCTGCGGGTGTGGCCCTGTGCCTTCTGGTCGGCCTGGGCAGCTGGCAGGTCCAGCGACTGGGCTGGAAGCAGGACGTGATTGCCCGCGCCGAGGCTGCGGCCAACCTGCCTCCCGCACCGATCGAAGACGTCCTGCAGGAGGACGGGATCGAGTATCGGTCGGTGATCCTGACATGCCCCGGTCTGGCCAGTGCGCCGTTCGTCGAACTGAAGACCATTCACGATGGCACGTCCGGCGTCCGGTTGATCTCGGCCTGCCGTGCGGACGAAACCCTGCTGGTGGATCGCGGCTTCGTGGCTGACACCGTTTCGGCTCGCCCGCCGGTCCAGGCCTCGACACACCCTGTCCGCCTTACGGGCCAGATCCGGAGAACCGACCGGAACCGCTGGGCCCCGCCGCCACAGGGCGGCGTCTTCTATGACCGTGACCTGGCAGCCATGGCCACGGCCCTGGGCATGGCGGCCCCCGTATCCGACATCACCGTCTTTGCCACGACATCGTCCAATCCTGACTGGCCCGCTCTGGAGCCTTCAGCCCCGCCTGCCGCCTTCTCCAACAACCATCTGGGCTATGCCGCCACCTGGTTCGGCCTTGCGCTGGCTTTGATCGGCTTTTACGTCGCCCTGCTGAGAAGAAGGTTCAAATCCTGACCCAGGCCCGACTTCACGCCCTGTCCAACGGTCTTCGCGTCATTTGCGATCCGATGCCGGGCCTGCGGACCTTCGCCCTGACCGTCGCCGTCCAGGGCGGGGCCCGGTGGGAGCCGCCGGAGCGGTCTGGTTGGTCGCACCTTCTGGAACACCTGGTCTTCAAGGGCGCGGGGGACATGGGGGCCCGCGAGATCGTGGAGCGAATCGAGGCCGAGGGTGGGTCGATCAACGCCGCCACCGGCTATGAGCGGACCAGTTTCGACGTGCGCGGACTGGATGGCTCGCTGGGTCTGGCCCTGCAGGTAGTTTCGGATCTGGTGTTCCGCCCGCGACTGGATCCCGCCGAGATCGAACGCGAAAAGGATGTGATTGCCCAGGAGATCGCAGAGGCCTTCGACACGCCCGACGACCATGTCTTCGAAATGGCCCAGACGCGGGCCTTTACCGACCAGCCTCTGGGCCGTCCGATCCTGGGCTCCATCGAAAGTCTGGCCCCGGCAGACGCGGCCAGCGTCGCCGACTGGCGCGCGCGGCTCTATTCCCCCGACCGGATGGTGGTGGCCGTTTCCGGTGCGGTCGACGAAGATCAGTTGCTGGCCATGGCCGAGCGCTGGTTCGGACAGGCCAGGTCACAGGCCGCTCCGGCGCCCGCCCCGGCCGTCTTCCACGGCGGTCATGCGACCCTGACCCGCCGGATCGAACAGGCCAATCTGGTGTTCCAGCTGCCTGCGCCGGGCGCGACCGACCCCGATTTCCCCGCCATGCGCCTGCTGACCGAGATCCTGGGTGGGGGGATGGCGTCACGCCTGTTCCAGAGTGCGCGCGAGGAACGCGGCCTGGCCTATGCGATCGATGCCTATCACGACCCCTATGCCGACCTCGGCCTTTTGGGCGTCTACGCCGGGGCTGCGGCCGACCGCGCCGTCGAACTGGCCCAGGTCTGCGCCGCCGAGTTGCGTGCCCTGGCGCAACAGGGGCCGACCCCCGCTGAACTCTCCCGGGCCAAGGCCGTCATCAATGCCGGCCTGTGGATGTCCGACGAGGGACCTGCCAGCCGCGCGGGACGTGCCGCGACCCAGACCCTGATATTCGGTGCGCCGATTGCGTCGGAAACCACCCAGGCGACGGTGATGGCCCAGACGGCAGACGATCTGCGCCGGGTCGCCGCCGCTGCCCTGGCGCCGCGCCGGACCGCCACTGCGGTCCTGGGTCCACGCGCTGCCCTCGGAGCCGGGGCTGCCTTCACCGACGCTCTGTTCGGCTGACCGGCAGGGAGATAGCCTGACCCCCATGGCGTTGTTCGACTGGCTGAACGAGACAGCGGGCCCCGATGTGGCGGGTGAAGGCATCCGCCTGCGCCCGCCCGGCCCGACGGATTATGCCCCTTGGGCCGAGCTGCGCCATCTGTCGCGAGACTATCTTCAGCCGTGGGAACCCGCCTGGCCTGCCGACGATCTCACCCGGCCCGCCTTCAGGCGTCGCCTGACCATCTATGCGCGGGAGATGGAACAGGCCACGGCCTGGCCCTTCTTCATCTTCGATGCGCGGGACGACACCTTGGTCGGGGCCATCACCGTGTCGAACATCCGGCGGGGCGTCGCCGAGACCGGGACCCTGGGGTATTGGGTGGGCCAGCCGTACGCCGGGCGGGGGTATGCCAGCGCCGCCGTCAGGGCCATGTGCCGCTTTGCCTTCGACACCGCGCAGCTGCACCGGATCGAGGCGGCCTGCGTCCCGACCAATGCCGCCTCGCGGCGCGTGCTCGAAAAATCGGGCTTCCGATTGGAGGGACGGGCGAGGGCTTATTTGAAAATTAACGGCGCATGGGCAGATCATCTGCTGTTCGGGCTCGTCTCAGACGAGTTCGGGCGCGGCACCTGACCCGGGTTCCGCCCCAAGAGGTATCGCAGGCGCGTGAGTAATCGATCCAGGACCATGCTCTGGGATGCCACCACGGCGATTGAAGCGCTCGCCGCAGCGGATGCCGCCTTGTGGATTTGGACGCCCGCCGAGGATCAGATCCGTTTCACCGGGGCGACCCGGTCGCTGGGGCTGGGGCCGTTGGCTCCCGAATGCACGGGCGCAGCCTTCATCGCGGTGACCGCGCCCCAGGACCGATCGCTGGCCGAACGCATCCTGAAACCCCAGGCCGAGGGAACCGAGGTGGCGATCCGCCTGCGGATGCGTGATTCCGAAACCTGCCTGTGGCGCGGTGTCTGGCTGGAGGACGGCCTGCGCGCCGCCGGGGTCGTGGCGCGAGAGGCAAAGTTCGCCGGAGCCGATCGTGACCCGTTGACGGGGCTTCTGGACCGACGCGCCTTCCTAACCCAAGTGGGCGAGGCCCTGACCGTACCGGGGGATTATGAACTGGTGGTCGCCGACCTGGACCGCCTGCGCCGCCTGAACGAAGCCTTGGGGCATGCCCGGGCCGACATGGTGCTGTCGGCGCTGGGGTCGCGCCTGGCCGCGGCCTTTTCCGGGGAGGCCTGTCCCGCGCGCATCGGAGAGGACGAGTTCGCCGTCCTGGCTCCGCGCGCACAGGGTTCGGTTTCGAACCGTATGAGAGCCGCGTTGGAACAGCCCCTGCGCGTCGCTGGCTTCGACATCTATCCGACCGTATCCATTGGCGCGGTATCGACGGAAGGCGGCCCGGACGCAGCAGACGCGGCTGAACTGCTGCGCCGTGTCGAGCTGGCCGTCGAACAGGCCAAGACCGCAGGCCGGGGTGGAGCTGCGGCCTATGGCAGGGCTCTGGAGACCGACAGCCTGTCGCGCCTGGCCATGGAGGCGGACCTGCGTAACGCCTTCGTACGCGGGGAGATCGAGCCCTTTTATCAGCCGATCGTGAACCTCGACACTGGCGCGGTTGCCGGGTTCGAAGCCCTGGCGCGCTGGCGGCATCCGAAGCGGGGGATGGTGCCGCCCGACGAATTCCTGGGCCTGGCCGATGAAATGGGCCTGATGAACGACCTGGGTCTGCTGATGATGACCCAGTCGGCCCGACAGCTGGCCGAATGGCTGCATCGCCATCCTGGCGCAGGAAAGCTGTTCTGCAGCGTCAATCTGTCGGTCGGCGAGATCGAGCGGCCCAATCTGGTCGAGGACGTCGCCCGGATTATCGCCGAATCCAACCTGCCCAAGGGAGCCCTCAAGTTGGAGGTGACCGAAGGCGACATCATGCGCGATACCGCCCACGCGGCCGAGGTCCTGACCCGCCTGCGCGAGGCGGGGGCCTCGCTGGCGCTGGACGACTTCGGCACCGGCTTCTCGTCCCTGTCCTATCTGGCCCGTCTGCCGTTCGACACGCTGAAGATCGACCGCTATTTCGTTCTGACGATGGACAAGGACGAAGGCTCGGCCAAGATCGTCAAATCCGTCGTCAATCTGGGCCGGGACCTGTCACTTGAGGTCGTGGCCGAAGGGGTCGAGAACGCCCATCTGGCCCGATTGCTGCTGGATGCCCACTGCCACTATGGCCAGGGGTTCGGCTACGCGCCCGCCCTGCCGGCCCAGGAGGCCGAGGTCTATCTGAACGAGTCCCTGGCCGACGGCACTGCCCCCATCAAGGCGCGGTCCGCCTGATCTGGACCGTCTCATCAAGCGCGCCCTGACTGGGCGCTGAGCTGAGCGGCATTGACGCCTATGCCGCGCAGGGCCCGCGCCCATTTGGTCTCGTGATCGGTGTCGAAGACGACGTCCAGGTCCAAATCCGCGATCAGCCAGACGTTCTCGGCCAACTCCTCTTCCAGTTGTCCCTCGCCCCAGCCCGCATAGCCCAGCATCAGGACCGACCGCCGAGGCCCGGAGAGCGGATCGGTCATGGCGGCCAGGGCCTCGCGTGTGCCGGTCACGGCCAGTCCTGGCTCGAAGGCGACGCTGGCATCGGGGGCGACCCAGTCGTCGGTATGCAGGACAAAGCCGCGCTCGCCTTCCACAGGACCACCGATCATGACCGGTCGGTGTCCGGCGTTTTCGGGAGCCGCCGTTTCCAGCTTGGTCAGGACGGTTGCCAGGTCCACGCCGGGCACGGGCCTGTCGAGCCGCAATCCCATGGCGTGATCGGGGCCATGGGCGCAGACCAGGATGACCGCCTGTTCGAACCGGGGGTCGCCGATGCCCGGCATGGCCACCAGCAGACGACCGACGAGGGAGTTGAACGCGTCCATGACCTGATGATCGGCATGGCAGGCCGGGCACGCAAGCACCACCGTCGAAAAACCCTGCTTGGCGGGGTGGCGGCGGGTCTCTATCTGAGGCTCGGACCCATCCGGGCCCGCCCTTCCAGACCCGTCTTATCGGAGCGCTACCATGACCATCCAGATCGGCGATCGCCTGCCCGCCGTCACCCTGGCGCGGGCCACGCCCGACGGCCCCCGCCCGATCACGACGGAAGAGCTTACGGCCGACAAGACCGTCGCCCTGTTCGCCGTCCCGGGGGCCTTTACCCCCACCTGCTCGGCCCGCCACCTGCCGGGGTTCAAGGATCATGCGGCGGATCTGAAGGCCAAGGGCGTGGACACGATCGCCTGCGTTTCGGTCAATGACGCCTTCGTCATGCAGGCCTGGGCCGAAAGCCAGGGCATCGACGGCGACGAGATCCTGATGCTGGCCGACGGCAGCGGCGATCTGACGCGCGCCCTGGGTCTGACGATGGATGCCAAGGGTTTCGGCATGGGCGAGCGCTCGCAGCGCTACGCCATGGTCGTGCGTGACGGCGTGGTCGAACGCCTGGACGTCGATGCCGGCGGCGAGTTCAAGGTGTCGTCCGCCGAACACCTGCTGGCGGCGCTCTAGGGGCTTCCCGACATTGTGCCGAGGCCGTCCTGCTCAGGCGGCCTCGGTCTCGTGTTCCGGCACAGGCTCGGCCTTGCCGGACAGGACGTGGGTCACGGCCCCCAGAAGGGTCGCGGGCGTAATCGGCTTGGGCACGAAATAGGTCATGCCAGCGGCCATGCAGGCGGCGATGTCCTCGGCCGAGGTGTCGGCGGTGACGGCGATCACCGGCGTCGGCGCGTTCGGGCCGCCCTGGCTTCGGATCCGCCGCGTCGTCTCCCGGCCGTCCAGCTCCGGCATGCGGACGTCCATGAAGATCAGGTCGAAGACCTCGGTCTCGCAGGCGGTCAAGGCCGCCATGCCGTCCGCCGCCGTCGTCACGTCGCAGCCCAGGGGCTGCAGGATCAGCTGGATCGCACGGCGGTTGATGTCGTGGTCGTCGACGACCAGGACCCGCAGCGGACGGCCTTCCACGTCATCCTGCGACGGCTCGGGTTCGGCTTCCGCGGCCGGAGCCTGCTGGATAGCGACCTTCTGAGGCTCGGCCGCCTGAATGGGCAGCGGTGCCACAGGCGCGGCCGCAGTCGGGGCCAGGGCGCGGGCCACGACGGCGCGTGCTGCGGGATCCAGAGCCGCCACCGGCTCGGCGACCACATCGCTGCGGCCAAACCGGACCGACAGGGTGAAGCTGGCGCCTTGTCCCGGCGCGCTGCGGGCGGTCAGGCGGCCACCCATCAGCTGGGCCAGATCGCGGCTGATCGTCAGGCCCAAACCCGTGCCCCCGTGGCGGGCGCTGACGCCATCGGCCGTCTGGTCGAACGGCGTGAACAGCCGGGCCAGCTGCGCAGCCGCCATGCCGGGCCCTGTGTCACGCACCTCGATCAGCACGGCATGACCGTCGGTTTCGTCCTGCCAGGCGGTCAGGACCAGGGTGATCGCCCCCTGATCCGTAAACTTCATCGCATTGGAGATCAGGTTGTTCAGGATCTGGCGCAGGCGCATCGCATCGCCGCGAACCATGCCCGGCACCTGGGCGGCCCCCTCGATCCGCAGCTTCAGGCCCTTGGCGCGCGCCGGGCCCTGCCATAGGCGGGCGGTCTGGGCGATCAGGCTGCGCAGGTTGAAATCGCCGTCTTCGACTGTCATCCGCCCCGCTTCGAGCTTGGCGTGATCCAGCAGGTCGTCCAGCAGGGCCTTCATCATCAGACCGGCGTCGCTGATCAGATGGGCATGGGAGCGGGCGGTGCTGTCGCCAGCCCCCCGCTCGAGCTCGGCCGATCCGGCCAGGATGGCGCTGATGGGGGTGCGCAGGTCGTGCCCGACGGCGGCCAGAAAGGCGCTGCGGCTCTCCATCACCCGCTCGGCCTCGACGCGGCGACGGTCGGCGTCGATGCTCGCCTTCATTTCCGAGCGCCGCGACGCATCCATCCGCTGCCAGGTGCTGACGCAATAGGCCACGAAGACCCCGACGGCGATGCCGGCAGCGGTCGCGAAATTGGTCGAGGAGCCGTTCATCAGCATGAAGAAGGGCGTCGCCGCCAGATACAGGAACTGGCCCAGGGAGGTCAGGATCATGACCAGATTGGACCGCGGCGCATTGATCACCGAATAGATGGCACCGGCCGACAGCATGATGGCGGCGCAGACCCCGCCCATCGGCCCACCGACCAGCCACAGCGGGATCGACAGACTGCCAAAATAGGTGCCGTTGAGCACCAGCATCAGCCCGCCCGCCGCCGACCGGGCCACGGACATGCGGTCCGTCTGGTTCCTGTTGATGGGGGCGAACACCAGCAGATCGACGAGCTGGATCAGGAAATAGCCGCTGACCCACAGCAGGCCGAAGGTCCAGCCCAGCAGGGGGCTGAACACCAGGGCGCAGGCGGCTCCCATGCCGACGCGCTGCAGCAGGGCCTTGCGGCGCTGGCGTACGGCCACGGCCCAGCCGTTAGACATTTCGGCTTCGGCCTGTGGCATGCATTTCCCCGGATCGGCCTTCTGGCCCTTTGCGGTGAAGATGCCAGCCTTAGGCTAACGCTCCGTCAACGGGTGGTGCCGACCGCTTGCTTTACTGTTGAAAACCCGTCCGCACGCAGACGGCGAGCCAGATCGCGCTTGATCCGCCCGACCAGGCCGGGCCCCTCATAGATCAGGGCGGAATAGACCTGGACGGCCGAGGCCCCGGCACGAATGCGCGCATAGGCGTCTTCGCCCGAGCCTATGCCCCCCACCGCGATCAGGGGCAGCCGCCCCTGACCTGCCTCTGCCGCCGCCCGCAGAGCATGCATCGCCCGTTCCTTCAGTGGCGCGCCTGACAGGCCCCCGCTCTCGCCGCGATCGCGTGAGCGCAGGCTTTCGGGGCGGTCCAGGGTGGTGTTGGACACGATCAGCGCATCGATCCGGTGCGCCAGGGCGGCCTCGACGATCATGCCGATCTCGTCAGCCGTCAGGTCCGGCGCAATCTTCAGAAAGACCGGTCCCGCGCCGGGCGCACGCGCCGCATCGACCCGGCCCAGCAGGTCGTCCAGTGCCGCCCGCCCCTGCAGCGCCCGCAGGCCAGGCGTATTGGGCGAGGAGATGTTGACGGTGAAGTAATCGGCCAGTCCCGACAGCCGCTGCAGCCCAGTGACATAGTCGGCGGCGCGGTCCTCCGTCTGCTTGTTGGCCCCCAGATTGGCCCCGACGACGCATCCCGCCGGGCGGTGCGCCAGATGGCCGGCAAAGGCCTCCAGCCCGGCGTTGTTGAACCCCATCCGGTTGATGATGGCGCGGTCCTGGCTCAGCCGGAACAGGCGCGGTCTGGGATTGCCGTCCTGAGCCAGGGGCGTGACCGAGCCGCATTCGACGAAGCCGAAACCCAGGCGCGACAGACCGGCCAGGGCCTCGGCATTCTTGTCAAGTCCTGCCGCCAGCCCCACCGGATTGGACAGGTCCAGACCCGCAAGGGTGGTGCGCAGAACCGGATCGGCGGCCGGGGCGGCGGGTAGAGGCAGAGTCTTCAGGGCTGTGATGGCCAGGCCATGCGCCGTCTCCGGGTCCAGCTGCCGCAGGGCGAAGGCCCCGAGATCGTTCAGGCCCACGGCGCCGGCCCCTCGACGATGGGTGTGCCGTCCGCCGACACCGACAGGGCCTGCGTTGCCGTTACGGCACTGGCGGGTAGAGGGGCATAAAGGTGCGGAAACAGCGCCCCGCCGCGCGATTCCTCCCAGACGGGGGGCTCGTTCAGCCGGGTCAGATCGACCGTCAGCGCCAAAAGGTCCGACCGCCCGGCATAGTGACGGCGGAGGGTCTCGACCACCTGTTCAGCCGTCGACAGATGGATGTAGCCGTCCGCCCGATCGACTGCAGAGCCGTCATAGAGGCCGGAAGGCAGGGCGGCTTCCCATTCGGCCCGGTCCACGATCTTGAAGGCGACCGACGGTTGGGCGTTCATTCGTCCGCGCCCCCGCCCAGAGCACGGGGCGTCAGGAAGCCTTCGTGGACGCATCGACCGGCGACATCGACGCCGAACAGGGCGGCCGCTCCGGTCGGGAACCCCCCGCTCATCCGGTCCAGAACCGAGGGCGATGCCGCCGATTCCGTCAGATACTCGACCGCCAGCAGGTGGATACCCGGATTGTGGGCGACCACGATCAAACAGCCGACCTCGTCCTCGGACGCCTCGACGAAGCGGCGCAGGGTGTCGGGCGAGGCGTTGTAGAGGGCCGGATCGGTCCGCACCTCGACGTCACCCAAGCCCTCCTGAACCAGGTCCCAGGTCTGGCGGGTGCGCGTGGCGGTCGAGACCAGGGCGCGGTCGGGGCGCCATCCGCGCTCGGCCAGGGTCCGGCCCATCAGGACGGCATCGGCCTGGCCGCGCGGCGACAGCGGACGGTCCTGGTCGCGCCCGGACGGGGCGTCCCGCTCGGCCTTGGCGTGGCGCATCAGAATCAATCGGTGCATGCGGTCCCGTTTACGGATGTTCGGAGGCGGTATCCAGAGGATCGCTGTCGCCCGATGCCGTCTGGGTCGCGGGTCGCGGGGCCAGGGCCGGGGCCATGACGGGCAGGCGCTGGGCATGGCCCTGGGGCCGGATACGGGCATAGGCGTGACGGCTGGCTTCCAGCAGGATCAACCCGGCCGCCCCGGGCAGGACATGCTTCCCGACCTGTTCGATCCCGTCCGACAGCGGTAGCAGCGGCGCCCAGGGCGGGGTGTAGAGGGTCTGGGTCCAGGCCGTGGGCTCCAACCCCACCGCGCGCACCAGCTGTTCCAGCTGTCGCCGGGTGAAGGGCCGTCCGTGGCCAAAGGGTGTGGCCTCCACCCGGGCCCACAGACCGCCGCGCGCCGCCGCTGCCAGGATGATGCGCCCCGCCGGGGCCAGGGCCCGCACGGCCTCGGTCAGCAGGGCCTGGGGATCGTCCGCCTCCTCCAGGGCATGGACCAGAAGGATGCGATCGAACGTCCCGGCCGCGAACGGCAGCCGCCGGTCGTCGACCAGCAGGGTGCGATTGCGCCCGACGACCGGCCATTGCTCCACGCCCTGTCCGCCGGGCATGGCCGCGACCACACGACGCGCCCCGACGAAGGCGTCCAGCCAGGGCGTGGCATAGCCGATGCCCAGGACGTCGCTGCCGACCGCCTCGCCCCAGGCGTCGTCCAGTCGCCGCGCCAACAGGCGTCGCACCAGCACCCCGGCCGGTTCGCCGTAAAAGGTTCGAAGCTCGTCGATGCTGCGGCGCATGGGATCAACATAGGCCGGGCCGGGCCGCCCTGCTACACAGGTGGCCATGACCCTGACCCACAGTCTGTCCGTTCACCTGTTCCCCTGTCTCAGCGACAACTATGGCATTCTGGTCCGCGATGACGCGACCGGCATGGTGGCCACGGTCGATACGCCGGACGCCGACCGGATTCTGGCCGAGCTGGAGACCCTGGGATGGGGACGGCTGGACCTGATCCTGAACACCCACTGGCATCCCGATCACACCCAGGGCAATGCGGCGATAAAGGCTGCGACCGGCTGCCGGATCGTCGGCCCGGCCGAGGTGGCCCGCGTCGCGCCGCTGGACCATGTGGTGGCGGACGGAGCGGCGGTGGACCTGGGCCAGACGCCGCTGGCCGTGACGGAAGCGCCCGGCCATACCCTGGGTCACATTGTCTATCGAGCGATCGCAGCGGGTCAGGCCTTCGTCGGCGACGTGCTGTTTCCGCTGGGCTGCGGGCGTCTATTCGAGGGGACGCCGGAACAGATGTGGGACAGTCTGTCGGCCATCGCCGCCTGGCCGGACCAGACCGTGATCTGGTCGGCGCATGAATATACCGCCGCCAATGCGCGCTTTGCCCTGAGTGTCGATGACCGGCCCGAGATGGCGGCCCATGCCCGGTCGATCTTTGATGCGCGCGAACGGGGCGAGGCGACGGTGCCGACCACGGTGGGGATCGAACGGGCGTTCAATCCCTTTCTGACGGCCGGGGACGCCGCAACCTTCGCTGCCCGACGGGCCGCCAAGGACAGCTTCAAGGGCTGACCGGTTCCAGCGCCTGACGCATCAGGGCGACGGCTGCGCTCCGAGCCTGCGGAACATAGGGGATGGCCGGTCCGCGCCCCCACACCGGATCGGGCCACAGGCCATCGTCGCGGCGACGGCCCACCACATGGACGTGCAGCTGAGCCGTGACATTGCCGATGGCGGCGACGTTCAGCTTTTCCACCGGTCGCCCCGCCAGTTCGCCCAGGGCGCGCACGAGGTGTCCCGCCTGAATGACGGCTTCCATGACGTCCACGCGCTGCACCGGCGACAGGTCTTCCAGCTCGACCGCTCCGGTGACGCGGGGAATCAGGATCAGCCAGGGAAACCGCGCATCGTCCTGCAGCCTGACCTGACACAGGCCAAGGTCGCCGACGGCCAGTGATCCGGCGTCGAAGGCGGGATCGGCCACGAAATCGCTCATCCGCGCCTCAAGCAGCGCGAAGCGCGACAGGCGACGCTCAATTGCTCAGGCCATAGACGACGCAGGCGCTGTCGGTGATCTGGCGCAGTGGTGGCTGCAAGGCCAACCGGGCTGCCTCGATCTGGGCTTCTGAAGGGGCTGCACCGGGCGGCGGAGGCGCAGGCGGCGGCGGCGGCGCAGAGCTGCGGGCGCTGATGCGAGACCCGGTCACGACCACGTCCGAAGAATCCACCGTCGTCGCCAGGCCACCACCGGATGAATAGGAAGGCCAGCCCGCCAGCACATCGGTCTGGCAGGCGCGTCCCGTGGGGTCGATCACCCGCACAGGCCCCAGGCTGGCCCCCGCATTGGCGGCTGCGGCGCGGGCACGATTGGCCGAATCCTTGACCGCTTCACCCGACAGCCAGGTGATCAGTTCATTGTCCGGCTCCAGGTTGAAACCGACCTGGCCGACCGAGGTCGGGGATGAGGCGAGGACGGTGGCATAGACCCGCTCCAGCACCGAGATGTCGCGGATGGTGATGCTGACCGTGGCATCGGCCTGATAGCGTTCGATCCGGTCCGACCGGACATTGTCGCGCAGCACACCGCTCTCGTCGCGATACTGGTCATAGAGCGGACGGGTGGTCAGGGTCGTCTCGACCCGCACCTTGTCCACGCCATAGGCGGCCAGGGCCTGGCTGAGGGCGCGCACCCGGTCGGCGGCGGCGCGCGATGCGTCGGTGGCGCTGCGATCCACGACCTGGAAGGTGGCGGAAAACCCGGCCCGGTTGGCCTGGACCTCGGTCCGCACGAAGCCCATGGAGGCGATCACGGGATCACGCATCCACCAGGGCGCGGGCACATAGCGTTCCCCGATCGTGGCAGGAGGTGTCTGGGCCAGGGCCGGAGCGGCGATACCGCCCGCCAGCAGGGCCAGGGCAGCGGTCGAAACGAGGCGGCGGATCATGGCGTGTCTCCCATTTGCCATGGACCATGCCCGGCGGACCGGGCCCGGTAAACCCGCCAATCCTGACGACCGGCCGCAACGTCGACCTATGGCCAGTTGCAGCGCGGCCCTGCCGGGTCTAGACCGCCGCCACGGTTTTTCTCCCATCCACTTCAGCAAACGGCCTCAAGTCGCGCGCCAGCACGGCAGGCCCCCACCAACCGGCCTCAAGCAGCGCCAACGCGCGGCAGGCCCAGGAGAACATTTCATGGCTCGCGCGAAGATTGCCCTCATCGGTGCCGGTATGATCGGCGGAACCCTGGCCCACGTCGCCGCGCGCGAGGCGCTGGGTGATGTGATCCTGTTCGACATCGCCGAGGGCACCCCCCAGGGCAAGGCGCTGGATATCGCCGAGGCCACCGCCGTGTTCGGCTCGGACGTCGCGCTCAAGGGGGCCAATGACTATGCCGACATCGCCGGTGCCGACGTCTGCATCGTCACCGCCGGTGTGCCGCGCAAGCCGGGCATGAGCCGCGACGACCTGATCGGCATCAACCTGAAGGTCATGAAGGCCGTCGGCGAGGGCATCAAGGCCCACGCCCCGAACGCCTTCGTCATCTGCATCACCAACCCGCTGGACGCCATGGTCTGGGCGCTGCAGAAATTCTCGGGCCTGCCCAAGGAGAAGGTCGTGGGCATGGCCGGCGTCCTGGATTCGGCGCGCTTCGCCTATTTCCTGGCCGAGAAGACCGGCGTGTCGGTGCAGGATATTCACGCCTGGACCCTGGGCGGCCACGGCGACGACATGGTGCCGATGGTGCGCCACTCGACCGTCGGCGGCCTGCCCCTGCCCGACGCCGTCGCCGCCGGCCTGCTGAGCCAGGGTGACCTGGACGCCATCGTCGATCGCACCCGCAAGGGCGGCGGCGAGATCGTGGCCCTGCTGAAGACCGGCTCGGCCTTCTATGCCCCGGCCGAAAGCGCCATCGCCATGGCCAAGTCCTATCTGCTGGACCAGAAGCGCGTCCTGCCCTGCGCCGTCTGGCTGTCGGGCGAATACGGCCTGTCGGACCTGTACGTCGGCGTTCCCGCCCTGCTGGGTGCCGGCGGCGTCGAGAAGGTGATCGAGTTCACCACCAACGACGACGAAAAGGCCATGTTCAAGAAATCGGTCGAATCCGTCCAGGGCCTGATCCAGGCCTGCAAGGACATTGATTCCTCGCTCGCCTGACGGCGAGCGCGCTAACGCTCGCGACGCGGTCGCTCGCTGCTTGAGCGAAGCGACCGCGTTCGAGAGATCTATTGCGCCGTGGCGGGCGGCGTGGCGGCGAAATAGCCGATGTGGGTGCCGAAGGTTTCCAGCAGCTCCACCCACAGGATGGTGTGGTCGCCCAGCTGATCGACGCCCAGTCCGCCCATGATCAGGACATCGTACTGGACGATGGCCAGGGGCTTGCCGTCCTCGCCCATCATGTAGAAGGCCTTCAGGAAGCGGTGGTCGCGGTTCCAGTCGTTGACCTTTTCCAGGGTGACGCCCGGATTGGTGAAGACCGCGCTGAACTGCACCGCGCCGCAGATGTCGGCGGTGTTGCAGGCGTTGAACAGGATGGTCCAGCCGACATTGCCGTCCGTGACCTGGACGAAGGTCTCGCCATCCTGGCGCTGGACCTCCCCGACCTGGGCTCCGACCGAGATCAGCCAGTCGCGCACGGCCGTGACGGACAGGCCCGGTTCCGCCGCCTGGGTGACCGGCGCCGCAGGGGCCGTCTGGGCTGCCGCGGGCAGGGCAGTGGCACCGAACGCCGCGGCCATCAGGGCCATCAGGGTCAGGGGACGGGACGGCGGGACGATACGCATGGGTGGGACACTCCGTTCGCCCCTATCCTATGCCTGACGACCCCGATTGCGCCAGCCACGCCTGGCCGGTCATTTCATTGAGGCGCGAGATGGTGCGGGCGAACTCGAATGCGCCCAGCCCTTCGTTGTACAGGGCCTCCGGAGCCGCCTCGGCCAGCACCACCAGCCGCGTCCGGGCCTCGTACAGGGCGTCGATCAGGGTCACGAACCGGCGGGCCTCGACATGGCGTCCCGCGTCCATCACCGGGACATCCTCGATAAACAGGGTGTGGAACCGGCCCGCGATCGCCAGATAGTCCTGTGGCCCCAGGGGGGTGCCGCACAGCTGGGCAAAGCTGGCGCGGGCCAGGCTGCCGGCCGTGCGCTGGATCACCACGTCGCGCCCCAGGACGATCAGATGGGCGGGCTCTTCCGGTTCGTCGCCCTTCAGGTCGTCCCACAGTTTTTCGAAGGCGATCTGGCGGCCCATGTCGGAGGGCGCATACCAGACGCGCGAGGTCGCCAGCCGGTCGATGCGCCAGTCCTGGGCCCCGGCCACCTCGATCACCCGGCACCGGGCCGTGATCTGGTCGATGAAGGGCACGAACAGCTCGCGGTTGATCCCGTCGCGGTACAGGTCCGTCGGCACCCGGTTGGACGTGGCGGCCAGGACCACCTTGTGTGCGAACAGGGCCTCGAACAGCCGCCCCAGGATCAGGGCGTCGGCGATATCTGTGACCTGAAGCTCGTCGAAACACAGAAGCCGTGCCTCGGACGCGATCAGGGCCGCCACCGGGCCGATCGGGTCGTCGCCCTTGACCTGGCCGAAGACGGCGCGGCGGGTCTTGCGGTCGCCCTCGCGCCATTGCCGGATCAGGCCGTGGACGCGGGCCATGAAGGCATGGAAATGGGCGCGGACCTTACGCTTCTCCGGCGCACAGGCGAAAAACAGGTCCATCATCATGGACTTGCCCCGTCCCGGCGGCCCCCACAGATACAGGCCCTGGACCTGCGGCACCCCCCCGAACAGCCCCCGGCGACCCAGGTCCTTCTCCAGCTGAACCAGGGCGTCCAGCGCCACAGCTTGCGCCGGATCAGGCTTGATCCGCCCCTGTTTCAGGCGGGCGTCATAGGCGGTGCGAATGCGGGATCCCATGGTGATCGGCCATAACCGCAATGCACAATGCTGAAAAGCGATTGCTTCGCGGACGCGAAAGACTACATCGATCTCTCGCCAACAAACGAAATCGCGCGCTCAAGCTGCGAGGCTCCGTCAGCCGAGCAGAGCGCGTCCGAAGAAGCACCAACCGCGCTCAAGAAGCGAGCCGTCGCACGGCGAGCGTTAGCGCAAGGAAGAGTATCATGGGCTATCGCGTCGCTGTCGTGGGTGCCACCGGCAATGTCGGCCGGGAGATGATGAACATCATCGAGGAGCTGAACTTCCCCGTCGACGAAATGCACGCCATTGCCTCGCGGAAATCGCGCGGGGTCGAGGTGTCGTTCGGCGACCGGACGCTGAAATGCCAGGACCTGGAACAGTTCGACTTCTCCACCGTCGACGTCGTGCTGATGAGCGCGGGCGGCAAGGTCTCGCGCGAATGGTCGGAAAAGATCGGCAAGGCCGGTCCGATCGTGATCGACAACTCCTCCACCTTCCGCATGGACCCGGACGTGCCGCTGATCGTGCCGGAGGTGAACCCCGACGACATCAAGCTGGCCACGAAGAAGAACATCGTCGCCAACCCCAACTGCTCGACCGCCCAGCTGGTGGTGGCGCTGAAGCCTCTGCACGATGCGGCCAGGATCACCCGGGCGGTGGTCTCGACCTATCAGTCGGTTTCCGGCGCGGGCAAGGAGGGGATGGACGAGCTGTGGACCCAGACCAAGGCCATCTATGGCCTGGGCGATGCGCGGCCCAAGAAATTCCCCAAGCAGATCGCCTTCAACGTCATCCCCTACATCGGCAGCTTCCGCGACGACGGCTATACCGACGAAGAGGCCAAGATGTGGGACGAGACCCACAAGATGCTGGACCCGTCGATCAAGCTGACCGTGACCTGCGTGCGGGTGCCCGTCTTCGTCGGCCATTCGGAATCGGTGACGGTCGAATTCGACCGCCCCATCACCCCCGAAGAGGCCCGCGAGATTCTGCGCGAGGCGCCGGGCGTCCAGGTGATCGATAAGCGCGAGGCCGACGGCTATATTACCCCGGTCGATGCCGCCGGCGAGCACGCCGTCTATGTCAGCCGCATCCGCAAGGATCACACGGTCCAGAACGGCCTGTCGCTGTGGGTCGTGTCCGACAACCTGCGCAAGGGGGCGGCCCTGAACGCGGTCCAGATCGCCCAACTGCTGGACGAGACCGGCATGATCAAGCCCAAGAGCGGCTATCGCACCATCACGGTCTGATCCCGCCAGCCTTTATCGAGTCAGCCCTTGTCAGGCCGAGGGGATGTGCCGCGCCTCGATGACGTCCCACATCAGGGCGGCGGCATCGATGCCGGTGAACTGTTTCAGCTGCTGGGCCCCGGTGGGCGAGGTGACGTTGATCTCGGTCAGATAGTCGCCGATCACATCGATGCCGACGAAGATCAGGCCGCGCCGCTTCAGCTCGGGGGCCAGGGCGGCGCAGATCTCGCGGTCACGCTCGGTCAGCTCGACCGGCTTGGCCGTGCCGCCGACGCGCAGGTTGGAGCGCACAGCTCCCAGGGCGGGCACCCGATTGATCGCGCCCACCGGCTCGCCGTCGATCAGGATGATCCGCTTGTCGCCCTTTTCCACGGCGGGAATGAATTTCTGGATCAACAGGGGGTCGCGCGATCCGGTCGCGTGAATTTCGACCAGAGCCTCCAGGTTCGGATCGTCGGCCTTCAGCCGCACCACCCCCGACCCGGCCGCGCCATGCAGGGGTTTCAGCACCACATCGCCGTGCCGCGCATGGAAATCGGCCAGGGCGACTGGATCAGACGAGATCAGGGTCGGCGGCTGCAGGCCCGCGAACCGGGTCGCGAACAGCTTTTCGGGGGCGGAGCGGACCTCGGCCGGGTCGTTGACGACCAGGGTGCGCGGATGGACCGTCTCCAGCAGATAGGTGGCGGTGACATAGGCCATGTCGAAGGGTGGATCCTGGCGCATCAGGATCACATCGACGTCGTTGCCCAGGTCCAGCCGGACCTCCTCGCCGAACACCACATGGTCGCCCTGCACCGGCTTCAGCGTCACCGGCCGTGCCCGGCAGAACAGCGAGCCGTCCTCCAGAGCCAGGGTGCGGAAGTCATAGACCCACAGCGGAAAACCCCGGTCCTGGGCCGCCATGGCCTGCATGAAGGTGGTGTCCGAGCGGATGTCGACGCCCTCTATGGGGTCCATCTGGATCGCGACCTTCAGCATGGCAGGCTTCCTTGTGGGCGACGCAGCGGGGGCCATGTCGATCATCCGCTCCAAATGGACACGCTCGCCCCCCGCCTCAAGTAGCGCGAAGCGCGATAGGCGAAGGATCAGCCCTTAGTTCAGCTGCATCCGGACCCGTTCGAAAATCTGCACCCGGCCGACCTCGGCGGGGCCATCGACGCCGCGCGCACGGGCCAGGGCCTCCAGCGCGCTGGTCAGGGCACCGCGTTTCTCGCGGGCGGCCGCCACGTCCAGCCAGGGGCGGTGATCCTCGGGATCCAGAAGGGCGCGGCGCAGGGCCGACCGTTCGGCCGCTTCGTAATCGCCCGACTTCAGCGCGCGGCTGAACAGGATGTTCTGCAACCGGATCAGGGCCGCACGATCGGTAACCGGGGCCATCAGCACGTCCAGACGGTCGGCGATATGAGGCGTCAGTCCCGCCCGCAGCGCGCGGCGCGTCAGTTCGGACGGCATGACGACCCGCCCCTCGCTGAACGGATCCAGGGCGATCGGCCCGTCCGGTGTCTCGACCCGCAACAGGATATGCCCCGGAAAATCCACCGCCGCGCATATCAGGCCCGTGCGCCGCGCCGCATCCAGATAGAAGACCGCCAGCGCCGCCGACAGCCCCCGCCGCCGTTCGGCCACGTCGATCAGGTCGGTATTGGCCGGATCGTCATAGCGCAGCAGGTCCCCGTTCAACCGCAAATCCCCCGCCAGGGTCTCGGCCAGGGCGTCCTCGGGTCTTTCGCCGCCGATCCGCTCGGCCAGCCGTTCGGCGGCATAGGCGGCCAGGACCCGTGCCGGTGCTGCCTGGCGAAACGGCTGATCGTGAATCGCGCAGGCGATCGAGGCTTCCAGAAGCGGAAATGCGTCGTCCTCGGCCAGTCCGGCCTCGGTCAGCACAGCCTCTGCCTCGTCGCGTGTCATCTGAGGTCGACCTCCGCCGGAACCACGCCGCGACGATGGACCGGAACCCGACCGGGCGCCAGCGCCACCAGGTCGATGCGAAGGTCGAAACCTTTCAAGGCGGGGCGTCCGTGCAACACCGCCTGACCGGCCGACAGCAGGCGGCGATGCTGATCAGGCCCCAGGGCCGCCAGGGCTGCCTCCAGCGTCGCGCGGCGCTTGACCTCGACCACCGCCAGGACCCGGCCCCGGCGCGCCAGGATGTCGATCTCTCCGGCCCGGCTCCGCAGGCGGAACCCCAGGATCTGATACCCCTTGGCCATCAGCCACAGGGCCGCGATCCACTCCGCCCCATGCCCTTGCCGACGCGACCGTCCGCCCCGCACGCTGCGTGGGGAGGGCGGCCCCGGTGTCATCCCCGACCTTGCAGGGCCAGAGCGCGGCGGTACAAAGGCTTGCGCGGCAGGTCCAGGGCCCGCGACACCTCGGCGGCGGCCTCGCCGGGCGGCAGCCGGGTCATGGCCTCGACCAGGGCGGCCTCGGCATCGGCCTCGCTGGCCACCTCTGCCGTTCCGGGCCCGATGACCACGACGATCTCGCCCTTGGGGCCCTGGCAACGTGCATCGACGGCCAGCGCATCCAGCGACCCGCGCACGCACTCTTCATAGAGTTTGGTCAGCTCGCGGGCGACGGCGGCCGGGCGCGGCCCCAGGACCGCAGCCATGTCGGCCAGGCTGTCGGCCAGCCGCGGTCCGCTCTCGAACAGGACCAGGGTGTGGGGCCCCTTCAGCGCCTCCAGCGCCGTGCGCCGGGCCCCGGACTTGGCCGGCAGGAAGCCGGCGAACAGCACATGATCGGCGGGCAGGCCGGCGATGCACAGGGCGGCCAGCAGGCTGGACGGGCCGGGGATGGGATGCACCGGCAATCCCGCCGCGATCACGGCCCTCGCCACGACGAAGCCGGGATCGCTGACCAGGGGCGTGCCCGCATCGGAGACCAGGGCCACCACCGCGCCGGATTCGATGCGCTCGATCGCGACCTGGGCCGCCCGTTCCGACGCGTGGTCGTCGCAGCGTTCAAGCCTCGCCTTCAGCCCATAGGCCGACAGCAGCTTGCCCGTGACGCGCGTGTCCTCAGCCAGGACGAGGTCAGCCGCCGCCAGCACATCCAGCGCCCTCAGCGTCATGTCCCGCAGGTTCCCGATCGGGGTCGCCACCAGATACAGGCCCGGCGCGACCGGCCGCGGCGGTGGGGCAGTAGGCGGAAAAGGCGAAGGTTCAGTCATCGGCGGGACCGTGCCAGTGGCCGGGGGCGGGCTCAAGGGCAGATCCCCATGCCGTTCGACACTTCGGGGTCTCCTCCCCACGATGTGGTGAGGAAAAGGCAGGAGGCGCTTCTATGTCAGCAGGGCGCGCAGCACCCCGTCCAACACCGGACGCCCCTGCGCCGTCGCGATGATGCGGCCCTCCCTGAGCCGTAGGAACCCCCCGGTAACCAGATCGGCCAACGGTCCCGAGGCCATCGTCCGCCCCAAGGCGACCAGATCGTCCAGCGCCGCCCCCTCGACCGTGCGCAGACCCAGCAGGATGCGTTCCTCGGCAGCACCGGTCGGGGACAGGGCCTCCCGCTCGCTCCAGGGTTCACCGTCGGCGACACCGGCGACATAGGCCCCGATGCCGCGATGGGCGATCGTGGCAGTGCGGTTGCCGCCCAGCGTCAAGCGGCCATGGGCGCCGGCCCCCAGGCCCAGGTAATCGCTCCCGCGCCAGACATGCATGTTGTGGCTGGACCGCGCCGCTGGACCCCGCGCGTGGTTGGAGACCTCATAGGCCTCGAACCCTGCCGCCTCCAGAACCGCTTGCGTCGTCTCATACAGGGCCGCGGCCTCGTCCTCATCCGGAGGGACCAGGGTGCCGCGCGCAAAGGCCCGGCCGAAGGCGGTCGTGGGCTCGATGGTCAGCTGATAGGGCGAGATGTGCTCGAACCCCATGTCCAGCGCCTGCGTCAGCTCATTCGCCCAGGCGACAGGGGTCTGTTCCGGTCGCGCATAGATCAGGTCGATCGACAGCCGGTCGAAGGCGCGGGCGGCCACGGCCACGGCCCGCCGCGCCTCCGCCGCGGAATGGTTGCGTCCCAGAAGGGAAAGGGAGGCGTCGTCCAGAGCCTGCACCCCCATCGACAGCCGGTCGACTCCGGCGGCTCTCAAGGCATCGAACCGGTCGGCCTCCGCATCGGTGGGATTGGCTTCCAGCGTGACCTCGACGGGACCCGTGGGCGGAAACAGACTGCGGGCCCGCGCCACGATGGCGGCGACGCTGTCAGGGTCCATCAGGGAGGGGGTGCCGCCCCCGAAGAAGATCGAGGCCAGGCGGCGGGGGCCGACCAACTCGGCCTGGGCCTCCAGATCGGCCAGGATCGCCGCCGCCAGCCGCTCTGCCTCATCTGTCCGCCCCCGGTCGCGCACGACATTGAAGTCGCAATAGGGGCAGATCCGCGCGCAATAGGGCCAGTGGACGTAAAGCGCCAAAGCCTCAGTCAATCAGCGCGGCCTTCAGCTTGGCGAAGGCCAGGGCGCGGTGGCTCATGGCATCTTTGATCGCGGGATCCATCTCGCCGAACGTCTGGTCATGGCCATCGGGGATGAAGATCGGATCGTATCCGAAGCCCCGGTCGCCGCGCGGAGGAAAGGTCAGGCGGCCATCCACCCGGCCCTCGACCACCACGCTGGGACCGTTGGGCCACGACACGGCCAGCGCCGAGGTGAACCAGGCCCGTGTGTCGCGCGACCCCCCCTCTTCCAGCCGTTCCTCCACCTTGCGCATGGCCAGGGCAAAATCCTTTCCGGGTCCGGCCCAGCGGGCGGAAAAGATGCCTGGCGCCCCGTCCAGCGCCACGACCGACAGGCCCGAATCGTCGGCCAGGGACACGATGCCGCAGCGGTCTGCCGCGTGGCGCGCCTTCAGCAGGGCATTGCCGACGAAGGTGGTCTCGGTTTCGTCCGGTTCGGGCACCCCTGCGTCGGCGGCCGTGACGATCTCGTAATTTCCGTCCAGCAACGCGGCGATCTCGCGCGCCTTTCCCGGATTATGGGTCGCCGCAACCAGCCGCATGCCCTTGATCAGTCTCAACATTTTCGGCCCGTCCTGCACAGCAACATTCTATTACCAAGGTTTAATATCGTTAAACGATATGTAACGTGATTTTCGGCCCTGCACGGCCTATCTCTATTTTCAAGAACGGAGGGTCACACCGTTCCCAAGACAAGCCCAGATTGGAATGTCTTCAGACCCAAACTCACGAACTGGGGCATATCAGACCCCTAAAAAGAACCGATGGAGAAATACGATGGACACCATGAACGCTTCGCTCTGGATGGAAAAGGTCGGCCACGCGATCGTCAATGCGGCACTGCTCGCCGCCCTGCCGACGGCGATCGTCGCCATCCTGATCCAGTCCTTCTGAACGTCTGCCCTTTGACGGACATGACGAAGACCGCGAAACATAGAGCCACGCGCGGGTCGGCCGGACCCCGCGTGGCCCCCGCGCCCCTTCGCCCGGCCTAGAGGGATTGATGTTCGAATGCCGCTTCCGACCCCCAGGCCGCGCGGAATTCGTCCCGGACTACTGACGCGCCTTCGGGTTCCCGGTTTCCGAACCCTGGGCCCCAGCTCCGTCTCCAGCCTGCTGAAGGTGGCGCTGGACGTGGCCTATGTACTTCTGGCCCTGATCACGGGCCTGATGCTGATCCTACTGGTCGTCGGCATCTTCATTCCGCTGGAGAACCTGGACGTTACCGTCTCCAACGACGAAGGCGGGACCGCGCAGCCCCTGACGCGCGCGCTGCTGGTCTTCGCGCTCGGCGCCATCAGCGCCTATTTCGGGGGCTTCCTGCTGATCCTGACCCATCTGCGCAAGATTTTCCGGACCCTGACGCTCGGCGATCCGTTCCAGCCCGACAATGTGCGACGGCTGCGCCAGATCGGCCTGATCCTGGCCATCGTCACCGGTGGTGTCTGGCTGGTTCAGGGCCTGGTCGCGGCCCGGCTGGCTCCGGGCATCATGGACCCGCAGGGCGTGGGGGAGCTGTTGACCCCGGTCTTCTCGGTCCTGGTGGTCTTCGTCCTGGCGGAAGTCTTCCGCGAAGGGGCCCGGCTGCGGCGCGAGTCGGAGCTGACGATATGAGTGCCGCGCGTTCAAAAGGCTGCGCCTTTTCGACCCGACGCGCGGGAGGTATGTCCACGTCATGACCGTTCGCATCCATCTGGACCGACTGCTGGCCGAGCGGCGGATGTCGCTGACCGAGCTCAGCGACCGCGTGGGCGTGACGGTAGCCAATCTGTCGATCCTGAAGACGGGCAAGGCGCGCGCGATCCGGTTCTCCACCCTGGACGCCCTGTGCCGGGAGCTGGACTGCCAGCCGGGCGATCTTATTGCCTGGACCCCCGGCCCTGCCATGATCGAGGAAGAAGACGTCGGCAAAGATCCGGGCGAATGACCCGGCGCGGCGACCCGCTGAGCCCCGAGGACCGGCGTCTGTGGGCCCGGATCACCGGCACGGTCGCGCCCCGCCGCGCGGTCAAGGCGGCCCGGATCGACCCTCCGGCACCTGCTCCCGCCACCGTGGCTGCGCCCGTGGCCCGGCGATTGCCTGTGGCCGTCGTTCCCGCCGCGAGCAAGGTCGATCAGACGCCTACGCCGCACCGCCCCCGCGCGGCGCCCGAGGCGCTGGAGCCACGCCGCCAGCGCCGTCTGGCCCGCGAGCGCGATCCGATCGAGGCGCGCATCGACCTGCATGGCTTCTCGCGCTTCGAGGCAGAGGACCGGCTGAAGGCCTTTCTGACAGGGGCCCAGGCGCGGGGGTGCCGCTCGGTTCTGGTCATCACCGGCCAGGGACGGCGAGGCAGCGGGGTGATCCGGGCCTCGATCCAGGAATGGTTACAGGCGGCGCAGCTGCGCGGCGTGGTCAGCGGCTATGCCGTCGCCCACCGTCGGCACGGCGGCGACGGGGCCATCTATGTGACCCTGACCCGTCGCTGAATATAAAGCGGTCCGGCCTCAAGCAGCGCGACTGCGCGATAGGCTCAATCTAGACCGTGCTGCCGAAATCCAGGTCCTTGCGGGCTGAGATGATGGTGACGATGAAGCCCGCCAGCACGTCCAGCATGACCATGACCACGATCAGGAAGAAGGTGGAGGTGGCGAAACCGCGGATCAGCAGGAATTCGACCAGGCAGACCACGAACAGGATCATCGACAGCGCGTGGTTGACGATGGCGACCTTCTGGCTGGACGTCGACTTCAGCAGTTCGAAGAACAGCAGGATCAGCGACAGGAACAGGATAAGGTCGCCGACCCCGACGTTCCAGCGCGCGCCCGACGCCATGGGGATTGAGAACAGCGCCTCGCGCAGCACATCGTCCGGCACGACCTGGCCCCCGCCGCCAAGCACCCCGGTCAGGATGATGATGTTGTAGAGCACCACGGGGATCAGAAGCAGGGGCAGGGCGATCAGCATGGGTCGATCCTCAGACGGGACGAAGCGCGGGCGGGCCGATGGTCGGGCCATTAACCCTGAATACCCCGGTTCGCTCCAGACGGCTACGCTGGTTCGCCTGGTTGGAGTCTTTGAGGGTCGTTGGGTTTCACCGGATCGACCCCGACCCTTCAGGCTGTCAGGCACACCACCTGGGCGACGCGCAGGTCCCGGCGCAGGTCGTCCGAGACGCGGCCGTAGTTCTCGACGGTGACCGGCTGGCCCAGGATCGGCTCATCCGCCCGCTGCAGGCCCCGCACGGCTGGCCCGAAGGTGTCGGGAGCGGTGGTATAGATCCGGCCCCGGCGGGGGGCCTCGGCGATCGTTACGCCGACCACTCGACCCTGACGGTCCAGGGCCGGAGCGCCCGACAGTCCCGACAGGGTGCCGCGCAGGGTCTCGGTCCGGCCGACCTCGGCCCAGGCCAGGACCGGCTCGTCACGCTCGCCCCGACCCCGCACCTTGAACGTCTCGCGCCCCAGAAGGCGTGAGGTGACCTCTCCGGGCGACCCTTGCGGAAATCCGGGATGAAACGCGCGCTGTCCCCGGCGCAGGGGGCGGTCGATGGCCAGCGGCAGAGCGGCCGGGCCACCCTGCGTCAACAGCACGGCGACATCGGCGCGCGGGGCCAGGCGGACATCGGCGGCCACGGCCCGCCCGCCTCCGACGACCAGAGCGGGGCGGCGGCATCCCTCGACCACATGGCGCGCGGTCACCCAGCGACCCTCGCCCGCGATCGAAAAGGCCGTGCCCGAGGCAGGCTGGAACGGGATGTCCGGCGCATTGACGGTCATGGCCGGGTCAAAGGGGGTGATCGGCCCCAGGAGGGCCCCCTCGACCTCGTCCGGAGGTGGCGGAGCGGGCGGGGCGTCGGCCTGTTCCTGACTGGACATCGACCAGACCACCAGCGCCCCGACCAGGGCACCATAAACCAGCCAGTCCGGGGGCCTGAAACCCGCCATCGGCTCAACCCGTGAGGGCGGCGGACAGGATCAGCGCCGTGGCCAGCTTGGCCCCGACCAGGACCACCGCCGCCGGGATCTCGCCGTCCTGAATGCGCTGCGGCAGGCCCGTCAGGATCATGTCCACGATCCGGAAGGCCAGAAGCTGCAAGGTGATGGTGGCCACGCCCCAGATGGCGATCTCGGCCAGGGAGGTCGACACCGACAGCGACACCGAAAGCGGTATGGCCAGCCCCACCAGCACACCGGCAAAGGCCAGGGCGGCGGCGGCATTGCCGTCGCGGATCAGGGCGATCTCCTTCCACGGCGTCAAGACGGCATAAAGGGCCGCGCCCCCGCCCATCAGCACCAGGGTCGCGGCCAGATGCAGGACCAGGATGGGAAAGCCGCTGGCAAAGGCCTGAACCTCTGGGCTGGCCAGAACATCGGAGAAGAAGGACGAATCCATGGAGGGCCCAGGCACCAGAGCGATGACGATCCCTGATGCCCGATTGTTGCCCCAATCCGCAAGCGCCACAGGGCCACACTCCGTTGGCCTTCGTCCGTGTTCAGTCGCCGAACAGATCGCGCACAAAATGGTCCAGGTCGCCGCCCTCGAAGCGGAAGCCGGGAATGCCCGCGCGGCGCGCCGCCTCGATGTCTGATGGCTGGTCCCCGATCATGAAGGCGCGCTTCAGGTCGATGCCGTGATCGGCTGCGGCCTTCAGAATCATGCCTGGATTGGGCTTCCGGTCCGGATGGTCAGGGTGAAAATAGGCAGGATCGCGCGCCTCATTGTGGAAGGGGCAGGCATAGACGGCCTGGATCCGGGCCCCTTTTGCCGCCAGCCGCCGCACGAGCAGGGCGTTGAAGGCGTGCATCTGGTCCTCGCTGAAGAGGCCTCGTGCCACCCCGGACTGGTTGGTGACGATGACGACGACATAGCCCATGGTGTTCAGACGACGGACGGCTTCGGCCGCTCCGGGCATCATGACCAGCTGATCCTCCCGATGGGGATAGCCGCTGTCCTCGATCAGCACCCCGTCACGGTCCAGGAAAACGGCCGCGATCCCGGCCGGTGACGTCTCGACGTTCAACGCTCAACTCCATGACGCTGCCGTTCTGATCCCGGCCGCGAGCCAACGGGCTTAATCCTCATCGTTGCAAGCCGCAACGCGAAGTGACCCTGCCGTGTTTGGCCAGCGGGGGATGGCTTTGGTAGGAGGCCGGGGAACGGCCTGCGGTTTGGGCCGAACGGAACGACGCGCTAGGGTGCGGCATCCGTAAGAATCGAGAGCGTTTCATGAGCATCGCCTTCATCGACCTTCAGGCCCAGCGGCTGCGGCTGAACGGAGCCATCGAAGCCGCCGTCCAGGAGGCGGTGACGGGAGGGGCCTGGGTCATGGGTCCGCAGGTTCGCCAGTTCGAGGCCGATCTGGCGGCCTTTGGGCGGGCGAAGCACGCCCTGGGCTGCGCCAATGGGACCGATGCCCTGATCCTTCCGCTGATGGCGTGGGGACTGCGGCCCGGCGACGCCATCTTCGTGCCCAGCTTCACCTTTGCTGCGACGGCCGAGATCGTGCCGTGGCTGGGCTGTACGCCGGTCTTCGTCGATATCGACGCGGCGACCTACAATATGGACCCGGCGCATCTGGAGGCCTCGATCGAGGCGGTGAAGGCCGAGGGCCGGCTGATGCCCAAGGTCGTGATCGCCGTCGACCTGTTCGGTCAGCCCGCCGACTATCCGGCCATTCGCGCCATCTGCGACCGCCACGGGCTGAAACTGATCGCGGATTCGGCGCAAGGGTTCGGCTGCACCCTTAACGGCGAACACCCGTTGAAATGGGCCGACGTCACGACCACCAGCTTCTTTCCGGCCAAGCCCCTGGGCTGTTACGGCGACGGCGGGGCTGTGCTGACGAACGACGACGACCTGGCTCAGGAAATCGACAGCCTGCGCGTCCATGGCAAGGCCGTGGCCAAGGATCTGGTGGGTCGCACCTTCGACCACGACCCCAAATATCTGAACATGCGGATCGGCATGAACTCGCGTCTGGACACGATCCAGGCGGCCGTCCTGATCGAGAAGCTGAAGGTCTTCGGCCAGGAGATCGAATGGCGAAACCGCATTGCCGCCCGCTACAACGAACATCTGGCCGCCCATGTCAGCGCGGTGCCACAGGTGATTTCGGGCGGGGTCTCCAACTGGGCCCAGTACACGATCGAGCATCCCGACCGGGACGGCCTGGCCGCCCACCTGAAAGCCCAGGGCGTGCCGACGGCGGTCTATTATCCGATCCCCTGCCATCTTCAGCCGGCCTATGCCCGGTATCCGCAAGGCGCAGGCGGCCTGCCGGTCACCGAGGCCAAGAAGGATGTGGTCATCAGCCTGCCCATGCATTCGGACCTGGACGAGGCGACCCAGGACACGATCATCGCCGCCGTCGCCAGCTACAAGGCCTGACCATGCCCCAGCAAATCCCCTTGAAGGTCGGCGTTGCCGGGGCCGGCGTCATGGGCCGGAACCACGCGCGGGTCGCCACCGACGTCCGCGACTTCGCCCTGACCACCATCTTCGATCCCGACGCCGCCGTGGCGACCGGCGTGGCCGAGGCCTATGGGGCAGCGCCCGTGACGACGGCCGAGGCCTTCGTGGCCGCCGGGCTGGACGCGGCCATCGTCGCCACGCCGAACCGGCATCACGCAGACCTGTCCGTGGCCTTGCTGGAGGCGGGCGTCCACGTCCTGGTCGAAAAGCCGATCGCGGCGACGGTCGCCGATGCTCAGCGGATGATCGACGCGGCCCGCGCCAACGACCGGGTCCTGATGGTGGGTCAGGTCGAGCGGTTCAATCCGGCGGTCGAGGCGGTCAAGCGGGCGGTGGACGGCGACGACATCATCTCGATCCAGATCACCCGCGTCGGCCCCTTTCCCCCGCGGATGGGCGAGGTCGGGGTGGTGATTGATCTGGCTGTCCATGACATCGACATCATCCGGCACCTGACGGGATCGGAGATCGTCGAGGTCCAGCCGCAACTGGCCCGCACCCGTGCCGACCGCGAGGACACGGCCTTGCTGCAGTTCCGGCTGGAAAACGGAGTGATTGCCCACATCACCACCAACTGGGTCACCCCCTACAAGGTCCGCACTCTGCAGGTGGCGACCAAGACCAAATTCGTCGTCGCCGATCTGATGACCCGCCAAGTGACCGAATATTTCGGCCAGCAGTCGGACGGCAGCTACTCGACGCGGGGGGTCATGAGCTGGCCCAACGAGCCGCTGAAGAAGGAACTGGAGGCCTTTGCCCACGCCATCCGCACCGGTGAAACGCCGGCCGTGACGGGCGAGGACGGCCTGCGGAACCTGGAGGTTGCCCTACGCTGTCTCGGGGAGTGATCCCGGCAACGGCCTGGGCGACGTCCTGAACGTCAGCCGGGCCCGCAGGCCGTCGGGGCGATAGTCCATGTCGACCGTCCCGCCCAGATCGCCTTTCAGGCTGGTGGCGATCAGGCGCGAGCCGAAGCCGGTCCGGCTGGGCGGCGTCACCGGCGGGCCGTCGCTTTCGCTCCAGTCCATCGTCACCCGGCCCTCGGCATCGACATCGGCCCATGTGATCGTCACGCAGCCGCTCTCCAGCGACAGCGCCCCGTATTTGGCGGCATTGGTGGCCAGTTCGTGGGCGATCATGCCCATGGCTAGGGCCTGGGGCGCCTCCAGCCAGACTTCCGGCCCTTCCAGGCGGATCTGCTCGCTGGAATAGGGCCGAAGTTCCTTGGACAGCAGATCGCGCAGCGTCGCCTTTTCCCAGCCCGAGGCTGTCAGCAGGTTGTGGGTGTCGGACAGGGCCATCAGCCGCGCCTGGAACAGCGTGAAGAAATCCTCCACCCCGTCAGCGCGGCGGGCGGTCAGGGCTGCGATCGACTGAATCGTGGCCAGGGTATTCTTCACCCGGTGATTCAGCTCGTTGATCAGCAGCTTCTGCCGGCGCTCGCTGGTTTCCAGGTCGGCAAAGGCATGTCGGCGATCGGTGATGTCGCGCACAACGCCCGCCAGCTTGATCGGACGGCCCGAACGAGAGCGGATCAGGCTGCCGTGGGCCTGCACCCAGCGACTGCCGTCCCCGACCGGGAACTCGACGTCATAGGGGGCCTCTCCGGCAAGGGCGCGGCGCAGGGCGTCCTGGCGCGTTTCAACATCTTCCTCGCGCAGCCAGGGCGGCGAATCGAAGGCATAGCTGGTCTGGCCCGGCGGCAGGCCGAGAAGCGCCTGGGCCCGCGCCGACAGGCTGACCGCCCGGTCCCGCAGCCCGATCTCCCAATAGCCGACCCCGCCCGCTTCGATCACGTCCAGCAGTCGGGTGCGCTGGTCGGCTATGGAGACAGCCAGGGTGGTCAGCAGGATGACGATCGTCATCGATGCCACGCCGATGGCAATCGCCAGCGACGGGGCCCCGGCCTCACCCATCGCCATGGCGGTCGGTTGCAGTCTCAGGGCCGACATGCCGGTGTAGTGCATGCCTACGACGGCCAGGCCCAGGATGCCGGCTGCAAGGGCGCGCCGGGGGATCGAGACGTCCCGCCCCGCCGCCCACAGGGCCGCCATCGACGCCCCGATCGCGATCAGGACCGAGACCAGGACCAGGTCCGGGCGCCACCCCACCGTGGCCGTCGTCCGCATCGCGGTCATGCCGACATAGTGCATCAGGGCGATGGCCAGCCCCATGGCGACCCCCGCCGCCGGCACCTGACCTCGCCCCAGCCGGGCCCGCGTTGCCGCAAAGAAGGCCCCGGCCGTGCCTGCCACGGCCAGCAGGAAGGACAGAAGGGTCAGGCCGACGTCATATCGAACCGGGGCGCCAGGATCGAAGCCCAGCATGGCGATGAAATGCATGGCCCAGACGCCACCGCCCATCGCCAGGGCCGCCGTGGCCAGCCAGGGGGTCTGTTCGGCTCCGGTCCGCGTCCTGACCCGCTGCAACAGGTCCAGCGCCGTCCATGCGGCCGTTACGGCGACCACATAGGAGAGGGCAGCGAAGACAAGGCCGTGATGGTGATGCAAGCGGACTATCCAGAAGGGCGTCGATGTCTATCGACCGAACGGGCGGGACCGTCCATGCGTCATTCGACCATCTGCATGCCTAGCCATTCGGCAATCAGGGCCGGTTTGCTGCTGCCGTCGATCTCGACCGTCAGTTCGTGCTTGATCAGCCAGCGGTGCCCACCCCCCGGATTTGGGCCCTTGTCCTCGGCAGACAGCAGCTTGAACCGCCCGCGGACCTTCGACCCGGCGGGCACGGGCGCCAGGAAGCGCAGCTTGTCGAAGCCGTAGTTGACCCCCATCACCACGCCGTCCAGCGGCGGCACGGCGTCATAGGACATGGCCGAGGCCAGGCTGAGCGTCAGGAACCCGTGGGCAATGGTTCCGCCGAACGGCGTCGCAGCGGCAGCTTCCGGGTTCATATGGATGAATTGCCAATCCTCAGTGGCATCGGCGAAGGCATTGATGCGGGCCTGGTCGATCTCGAACCATTTCGAGACGCCGACCTCGGTGCCGATCAGGGCGGCCAATTCGCTGGGTTTGGTCATGCATCAGTCTCCGGTGAAACGATCTTCGATGATGGCGGAAAACAGGGCCGGATCGACATTGCCGCCCGACAGGATGACGGCCGTGGTCCGGCCCTTCGTCTCGACCTTGCCGGCCAGAAGGGCGGCCAGGGCCGCGGCCCCGCCCGGCTCGACCACCAGTTTCAGGGTGCGAAACGCATAACGCACGGCCTCCGCTGCCTCCTGATCGGTCACCGACAGCGCGCCGGCCAAGACCCGCTGGTTGATCGGAAAGGTCAGGGCACCGGGCACGGGTGTCTGCAAGGCGTCGCAGATCGAGGGCGAGGCGGGAGGGTGGCCGACGCGGGCCCCTGCGGCCAGGGACCGGGCTGTGTCGTCAAAGGCCGACGGCTCGACCGCCCAGGTCCGGGTGGCGGGGCGCAGCGCCTCGATGACCAGATTGATCCCGGCCATCAGCCCGCCGCCCGAACAGCAGCACAGCAGCTGTTCGATGGCGGCACCCTCCGCCTGATCCAGCAGTTCAAGGGCCGTGGTGCCCTGACCCTCGATTACGAAGGGATCGTCGAAAGGCGGCACCAGGATGGAGCCACGCTCAGCGGCGACCGCCGCGCCAATCTCCTCGCGGCTTTCGGTCCAGCGATCGTAAAGGCGCACCTCGCCACCGAATGACCGGACCCCCTCGATCTTGATGGCGGGGCTGTCGGCGGGCATCACGATCAGGGCCCGTGTCCCGACCAGGGCGGCCGCGGCGGCCACGCCCTGGGCATGGTTGCCGGATGAATAGGCGACAACCCCCCGCGCCCGCTCGGTCTCATCCAGGCGGCTGATCCGGTTATAGGCCCCCCGGAATTTGAAGGCCCCGGCGTGTTGCAGGTTCTCGGCCTTCAGCAGGACCCGGCCGCTGACACGCGCATTCAGGGCGGGGCTTTCGATCAGCGGCGTTCTGACGGCGACGCCCGCGATCTGTCTGGCGGCGTCCCGGACGCCCTCGAAGGAAGCGGTGTGCATCGGGGCACATAAGCCGATCAACGCCCCACTTGGAAGAGTCGGCCCGGCCACCACCTTGCAAACCCGGTCAGAGCCTAAAGGGCAGCGTGATTTCGCGCTCAAGTAGCCCGAAGGGCGATAGCGTCCTGACTACGCGCTCAAGTAGCCCGAAGGGCGATAGCGTCCTGACTACGCGCTCAAGTAGCCCGAAGGGCGATAGCGCCCTAAAAGACTGCCATGAGTCAGCTGATCCTCGCCATCGACCAGGGCACGACCTCGACCCGGGCCATCGCCTTCGAGGTCGGCGAGGGGGGCGTGTTCAGCGCCGTCGCCGTCTCGCAGATCGAACTGCCCCAGCATTTCCCGCAGTCCGGCTCGGTCGAGCATGACGCGGCTGAAATCTGGACTGCAACCCTTCAGACCTGTCGCGAAGTCATCCGAAAGGCGGGCGGCGTCGGCCGGTTCGCCGCCATCGGCATCACCAATCAGCGCGAAACGGCGGTTCTGTGGGATGCCGCCACGGGCCGACCCCTGCACCGCGCCATCGTCTGGCAGGACCGCCGCACGGCCGAGGTCACGGGGCGGCTGGTGGCCGAAGGACGAGAGCCCGAGGTCCAGGCCGCGACGGGCCTGATCCTGGATCCTTACTTTTCGGCCACCAAGTTCGCCTGGCTGCTGGATGCGGTGCCGGGTGCCCGCGATCGGGCGGCGCGCGGGCAGGTTCGTCTGGGCACGATCGAAAGCTGGCTGATCTGGAACCTGACGGGCGGGGCGTCCCACGTCACCGACGCGACCAATGCGGCCCGGACCTCGCTGATGGACCTGGTGGAGCGGTCTTGGCGGCCGGATCTGTGCGACCTGTTTCAGGTGCCGATGGCCGCCTTGCCCGAGATCCGCGCCTGTTCGGATCATTTCGGCGACACCGAACCCTCGCTGTTCGGCAAGGCCCTGGCGATCCACGGCGCGGCGGGGGACCAGCAGGCGGCCCTGGTGGGCCACGGGGCGCTGGCGGCGGGTGATGCCAAGATCACCTATGGCACCGGGGCTTTTCTGGTCGCCAATGTCGGCGCGGTGCCCGTCGTCTCGACACGGCGGCTGCTGGGCACCCTGGGCTATGCGGTCGGAGGCGAAGTGGCCTATGCGCTGGAAGGCTCCATCTTCTCGGCCGGGTCGGCGATCCAGTGGCTGAGGGATGGACTGAAGGTCCTGTCGGAATCGCGCCAGTCCGAGGCAATGGCCCGGACGCTGAGCGACAATGGCGGGGTCTATCTGGTGCCGGGCTTTACGGGCCTGGGAGCGCCGTGGTGGCAGCCGGAGGCCCGCGGCACCATCGTCGGCCTGACCCGCGACAGCGGTCCGGCCCACATGGTTCGGGCGGCGCTGGAAAGCCTGGCCTATCAGACCGCCGACCTGCTGGACGCGCTCTACAGCGACGGAGCCCCACCGTTGAAGGTCCTGAAGGTCGACGGCGGCGTGACGGCCAATGACTTTGCCATGCAGTTCGTGGCCGACATCTGTCAGGTCACGGTCGAGCGTCCGGCCTTTCAGGAGATGACGGCCCTGGGAGCGGCCAAGCTGGCGGCCCTGGGGATCGGGCTGATCGACAACCTGTCGGCCACCGCACGAGAGGCCCCGGCCGTGTGGACCCCTCGAATGGCCCCGGATCAGCGCCAGGTCCTGCTCAGGGGCTGGCGCGGGGCCGTCAAGGCGGCCATCATCGCCGCAAAACTGGACGAAGCGCCCGAATGACCGACCCCACGACGATCGACCAGAACCAGGACCCTCAGGCCGCCTTTGCCGGCACGCGAGAGGTCGATCCCCGATATGCCCTGGACACCGCCGCCCTGGATCGCTGGCTGGCTGATCACGTGGAGGGCTATGCCGGACCGCTGACGATCCGTCAGTTCAAGGGCGGACAGTCCAATCCGACCTATGAACTGGTGACGCCGGGCGCGGCCTATGTGCTGCGCAGAAAACCTCCGGGCGTCCTCTTGCCCTCGGCCCATGCGGTGGACCGCGAATATACGGTGATCTCGGCCCTGCATGCACAGGGGTTCCCCGTGGCGCGGCCCCATGCCCTGTGTCTGGACGAGGCCGTCATTGGCTCGATCTTCTATGTCATGGACAAGGTCGAGGGGCGGGTGTTCTGGGACCTGAAACTGCCCGGCCTGACGCCCGATCAGCGCCACGCCATCTATGACGCCCAGGTCGATACCCTGGCCGCCCTGCACCGGTTTGACCCGGCCGAGATCGGCCTGTCCGACTATGGCAAGCCGGGCAATTATTTCGAGCGTCAGGTCGGTCGCTGGACCAAACAGTATCGGGCCTCCGAGATCGATCCGATCCCGGCGATGGACCGTCTGATCGACTTCCTGCCGCGCGGCCTGCCCGCCGATGGACCGACGCGGATCGTTCACGGCGACTTCCGGCTGGACAATATGATCGTCGCTCCGGATGGGCCGGACGTCCGGGCCGTTCTGGACTGGGAGCTGTCGACCCTGGGCGATCCGATGGCCGATTTCTCCTACATGCTGATCGGCTGGGTCATTCCCGCCAGCCAGAGGAACGGCCTGGGCGGGGCGGACCTGGAGGCGCTGGGCATCCCCACGGTCGAGCAGACGGTGGCCCGCTATGCCGCCCAGACCGGCGGACCGGTACCGGGCAATCTGGACTGGCTGTTTGCCTACAATCTGTTCCGGCTGGCGGCGATCTGTCAGGGGATCGCCGGCCGCGTCCGCGACGGCACGGCCGCCAGCGCCCACGCCCGCAGCATGGCCGCCCAAGTCGGGCCGCTGTCGGATGCGGCGTGGAGCTTCGCGCAGAAGGCGGGAGCCTAGAGCCAGCCCTTCTTCTTGAAGAAGGCGAGGGGCAGCAGCGCGGCGACGACCATGGCGCCCAGCGCCGCCGGATAGCCCCAGACCTGAGCCAACTCAGGCATATGCTCGAAATTCATGCCGTAGATCGAGGCGATCAAGGTCGGCGGCATGAAGGCTACCGCCGCCACCGAGAAGATCTTGATGATCGACGACTGCTGGATGTTGATCAGACCCAGGGCCGCGCTGAGCTGGAAGTCGATGCTGGCCGCCACCGCGTGGTTGTGATCGGTCAGGCTGCGGGCGTCGCGCGTCAGGGAGCGCAGATGTTCGGCAGACTCGTGATCGGCCTCGATCCGGTCGTCCAGGCCGGCAAAGGCAAAGACGCGCGTCAGTCCGGCCAGGCTCTGTTCGATCCGCGCATTGGCCATCCGCGCCCGGCCCAGCTTGGTGATCAACCGCTCGAACCCGACCGTTTTCTGTTCGCGGGTGGAAAAGACGTGTTCGGCGATCCCCTCGACATGGACAACATTGCGCGACAGCACGTCCGAGGCGCGGTCGATGACCGTCTCCATCAGATGCAGGAACAGCATGGGCGCGGTCGCGCACAGCTGGGGATCGCGGTCCAGTATCGCGTCCATCATGGCAAAGGGGCGCGGGTCGAAATAGCGGATGGTGACCAGGGGCCCGGCCGTCAGGACGAAGGTCACCGGATCGATCGCCGGGATTTCTGCATCGCCATTGTGGATCAAATCAGCCGTCAGGAAACTGGCACCGCCCTCCCGATAGACGCGGCTTGAGGCTTCCAGCTCGGCCATTTCCTCGCGGGTCGGCAAGGGCAGGCCCCCCAGGGCGGCCTCGATCGCGGCCTCTTCCTCGCGCGATGGCGCAACCAGGTCGATCCACAGGATGTCGGGGTCCAGGCGGAAGGCTTCGGCCGTCGTCTCGATCGCCTCACAGGCCGCGCTACCGCGTCGATAGACCCGGATCATGGCGCAGTCTCCGAAAGGCGGTGGATCAGTAGCCCGAGGCCGCCCCGCCGACCGAGGCCATCTGGTCCTGGCGGGTCAATGCGGGCGTGTCGTTATAGATGAAGCCATAGGTCGGATAGACGGTGGTGCCGAGAGCATTGCTGGGACCGTACCAGACCTTGACCGCGCTCCAGTCGCCAGCCTCGGAGACGTCGGCGACGGTGACGTTTTCCTCGACCTTGCCACGGCTTCCACCCCAGTTGGCATGGGTGACGCGGATGATGCGGTCGGTCAGCACCTCGGACACCACGGCGACGTGGCCGCGCGTCATCCGTCCATGCGGACGGAACACCAGAACGGACTGGGTCGCGGGGCGGTTTCCGGTCTGAAAGCGGGCTACGCCCTGCTCCCACCAGGTCCAGGCATCGCCCCGGATCTGGATGCCCGAGAAGAAGCGGGCAAAGGTCACGCACTGCCAGTAGACGTCGTCGGCTTTGACCGGGATCGTTCCGATGGCGGAAAATCCGAGGGTCGCCGCAACCAGTGCGGCTGTAAGCCGTTTCGACATCAGGCAATCTCTGCGCTGCTTCGGGGATGTGCGGTTATAGGCGAAGTCCGGAGGGATTTCCCACCCCTGTCAGGCGAGTTGCGCCTGCGACTTTTGTGCGGTCCGGCGCCGATTGCGCCGCTCGGCCATGTCGCGAAAAGCCTTGCGGGCCGGGCGTTCGACCAGATGATAGGTCACGGCGGCCGCGACCGGAATGGCCGCAATCACGGCCAACCACACGAAAAGTTGAAGCTTCTTGTCCTCGGCCCCGGTCGCCCGGGCGGCCAGATTCACGGCCAGAATCTGCCAGGGCGCGCAGATCATGTAGATGGAATAGCTGATCTCGCCCAGATAGACGGCCGGGGCCGAGGCCAGGACGCCCGCCCGATCATTGGACAGCGAGCCCAGCGACAGGATCAGCCCGCCGGCCAGCAGGACGGTGATGCCGTCCCACAGCATGAGGGACGAAGAGGCGACGATCAGGCCTCCGAACACCACCGCGGCGATGCCGGGACGCGGCACGCCGCCGCTGCGGTGGACGAGATAGAGGGTACAGCCCAGGGCGAAACAGGGCACGATCCGCAGTGCACCCCATCGGATGGTGGCCTGGGTCAGGGGAAAGCCCGCCATCAGCTGGAAGACGGCATAGAGGCTCAGCAACAGCACCGCTGCGCCCAGAACGGCCAGCCAGGGCCGCTCGCGCAGTCGCCAGGTGACGAAGGCAAAGGCGGGGAAGCACAGATAGGCGAACCATTCCGCCGAGATGGACCACGACGGGTGGTTCCATCCGGCCTCGGGGGCCAGGCCCCAGGCATGCAGCAGAAGAAGATTGGCGGGCAGGGATTCCCAGCTCAATACGCTGCCGTCGATCGCCATGCCGGCGGCTGTCGCGGCCAGACCCAGGGCCATGACGCCCAGCAGGGTCACCAGATGCAGCGGATAGACGCGCGCCAACCGGGCCCAGAGGAAGCTGCCATATTTGAAGCCGCCCTCGCCCGCCGCTTGCAGATAGACGTGGCTGAGGATGAAGCCCGACAGGACGAAGAACAGCTCGACGCCCAGATATCCCTTGGCCGCCAGATTGGGCAGGAAGCCCACGTCCAGATTGGGCCAGAAGGTATAGAGGACGACCCAGGCCGCTGCGATGAAGCGCAGCGCGGTCAGGGGGCGAAGATCGGCGGGTGCGAGCGACAGGGTCATGAAGACACCATCGCCCATCACGATGTGAAAACCGTTAAAGCAACCTGCGCGAGACTTTGGAGTCCCGGCTCAAGTCAGGGCTGTCCGTCAGCCTTGGGCGGGACGCAGGCTGGACGGCGCAGCGCGGCGTTCGCCGCCCGCGGCGATCACGCGGTCGATCCGAGCCTTTTCGGCACGGAAGGCCGCCAGATCGGAACCCGCCAGGATCGTGCCCTCTTCGGTGCGGACGCCGGACGGATTGATCCGCTGACCACCGCGCCAGATCTCATAGTGCAGGTGCGGGCCGGTCGAGGCTCCGGTCGAGCCGACATAGGCGACGACCTGTCCCTGGCGCACGCGCTGGCCGGCGCGAATGCCCGAGCCATAGCGAGACAGGTGACCATAGCCGGTCTCGAGCCCGTTGGAGTGGCGGATGCGCAGCCAGTTGCCATAGCCGCCCCAGCGACGGGCCTCGACCACCACGCCATCGGCCGGGGCCAGGACGGGGGTGCCGGTTCCGGCCGCGAAATCGATGCCCTGGTGCATCCGCTGGTATCCCGAGATCGGGTGACGACGGAAGCCATAGGAGGAGCTGACGCGGAAGCCCCGGTCCAGCGGAGTCCGCATAAAGGAGGACCGCATGTTCTTGCCGGAGGCGTCGAAATACTGGGCCTCGGAGGCACCGGCGGGCTTGAAGCGATAGAAGGCCTGGCCCTTCAGCTCGGCATAAAGAAGCTCGCCTGACTCGACGGTACGGCCGCTCTCGGTCACCGACCGGTCGAACACCAGGACGAAGTCGTCGGAGGCGCGGATGTCGCGATCCAGGTCGAACTTGCCGGAGAACAGCTGGACAGCGCGGCGCGTGACCTTGGGCGTCGATCCCATGCGCTGGGCCGTGGCATACAGGGAGCCGCTGACGTCGGCCTTCAGAACCACCGTCTCGTGGGTTACCCGCTCTTCGAGCGACCGCAGACGCAGGGCCCCGTCGAAGGTGCGCGACACGGTCAGCTGGGTGGCGGGACCGGTCCGCATGGTCAGGCCGATCAGGCGCGCATCGCCACGCCCGCCACGCGGCTGGGAAATGGCGGTTTCGAATTTCAGGCCGGCCCGCAGTTCGGAGAGGTCGAAGACGCCGGCGATGGTGGCGGCGACGGCGCGGGCCTCATCGGCCCCGATGCCGGTGCGGCGAACAGCCTGCTCGAAGGTCTCGCCGCGGCGGATCTGGACAGGGATGGCTTCCGGTGCCGTCAGACCGGCGGGCGTGCCCGCGGAGGCAAAGGCGCTGACTTCCAGCGCGGCCATCTGCTCGGCAGTCAGGACGGGGGCTTCGTTCGCCTGGGCCGGCTGATAGACGCGACCTGCGAGCAGGGCGACACAGACGGCGGCGGCGGCGGTGAAAACGTGCGGTGCCAGTCGCATCGGCTGGCGTCGCGGATCGAACTGAGCCATCGGTCCCCGGCAGTCAACGACGCCGAGCGGCGCCAAACCCACTAAAGCAAGGATCGCGCCCGAAAACCCTTCAAGCGAAAAGGTTCCCTGCGCGAGACGAGCCCTATAGCGCGTCGCAGCGGTTATGGGAAGCCAGGAGGTTACAAACCATTAACCGCAGCGGTTCTCGCCTGTAAAAGAGCCACCGGTCTGCCCAAAACTACTGGTTTCGACAGTCTAGTGTTCGCAATGTTGGAGCGATGACGAGGCTGTGATGTTGTGTAATCGCGCTCCGACTCGCATCAGATTGAAAGTGTCTTCCTTGCCACTCGATTGTGCCCCCAGGGCAACGATTTTAGACCTGGGCTGTTCTGTCACGGGACGAACCGGCCCGGCGCGTCCCGTATCGGGACACCCGCGGGGCCATGCCGGGGCGCTGACCTATGCGTGACCCGAAGACCCCTCGCCGGCCGCGCGGGCGACGGCTCGCCAGCGTTATCCTGATCGTCCTGATCGCGGTCGGTCTGTTGCTGGCTGCGCTCTATCTGAACCGGCGGGCTGCCGCGCGTGTCGCGCTGGTCGGCTGGCTGGAGAGGCAGGGGATCGAGGCCGAGGTCGAGGTCGACCGGATCGAACTGGACGGCTTTGTAGGCCGTATCCGCATCGGCGATCCGCGAAACCCCGACTTCGTGGTCGAGCGGGCCGAGGTCGACTATGCCGTCGCCCTGCCTTGGGCCCCCGGAGGGCTGGGGCTTGCGCCGAGCCGCATTCGACTGATCCGACCGGTCCTCAAGGCGACCTGGACTCAAGGCCGGCTGTCGCTCGGCTCCCTGGACCCCTTGATCGAAGACTTTACCCGGCGTCCCGTCGGACCGGATCGCGGTGCGCCCATCGTGATCGTGGAGACCGGCCGGGTCCGACTGACCACGGAATACGGCCCGGTGCAGATTCTGGCCGATGCGAGGACGGAGGACGGGCGTCTGATGCGGCTGAGCGCCCGGATGCCAGCGGCCTCTCTGAAAAGTGGAGAAGTCGAGGCAAGGTCCCTGGAGGGCAGGCTGGATGTAATCACGACCGGCGATCGGGTCGGCGTGCGGATGGATGTGGCGGCGGAGCGGTTCGCCGCCGGTGGGTCGGGCGGGACGGACGCACGGATCCTGCTGAACGGGGACCTGCCCTATCCGGACCTAAAGGCCCAGCGGGCCGACGGCACGGCGCGGCTGTCGGTTGTCCTGACCGGGTCTGAACTGACGGCTGGGGGGACCTCGGCGACCCAGACCCGGCTGGGGACGACCTTCGACGGCCGGGTTTCGGGCTGGATCGAGACCTTCGGTCTGGAGGGTCGGGTCGACGCGACCCTGTCGGCCCGCCGGCTCACCGGGCCGGAACTGGACGTCACGGGGATCGATGCCACCGTATCCGGCGCGGACCTGACTGTGACCGGGAATTCCGAGGGCGTGACCTGGCGCGGCCAGGGCGGCGTTCGCGGTGATGCGACCTCGGGCCGGATCGGGGGACTGCAGGGGCGCGGTCTCACGGTGTCATCGACGGACTTGACCCTGGGCGGGCGAGGATCTGCATTCGAGGTGGGCGGGCCGGTGCGCGCCCTGGCCGATCGCATGGCCATGGACGACCTGGCCCTGAGGGGTGTTTCGGCCGATCTGTTGCTGGACGGGGTCCAGGACGGGGCTCTGAATATCAGCGTCAGCGGATCGGCACGGGCCCAGGGCGGGTCATGGCCGCTGTTCGGCCCGGTCGCCGGTGACGACATTCCCGAACTGGCGGCCATGAAGACGGCCCTGGGCGATTTTGCCGTGAACCTGCCTGCCTTCCGCCTGACGACAGGCGGCCAGGGCACCCGGCTGACGCTGCAGGCCCCGGCGCGGATCACGCCGCGCAACGGCGGTGCCCTGACCCTGACGGCCGCCGCGGCACCCTTGTTCGAGGCCGAGCCGGGACAGGCCGGCGGTGGTGCTGTGAACGTGACGGCGACGCGGGGCGCTGGCCTGCCCGAGGCGACCTTTGCCATCCCCGCCTGGCGACTGACCCCGGGCGGGTTCAGCGCGACGCTGGACGGGCGCGCGGCCCTGGACTTCGGCCTGGGCCGGGGCATTGTCCTCAGTACGCGCGGCGAACTGGCCAGCGACCGCGGGCGGCTGACCTATGTCGCCCGCGAATGCATCCCCCTGACGGTCGAGCGGCTGGAGCTGGACGAGAACGACATCACGGAGGTGGCGGGGTCTTTCTGTCCGCCCTTGGGCCCCATGGTCACCGTGGCCGACGGGCGCTGGCAGGCGCGCGGCACGCTGAAAGACATTTCGGCCGAAGCGCCCTTCCTGGCCCTGCGTTTCTCCGAGGCGCAGGGCACTCTGGTGGTCGATGGCGGGCCGGCCGGACTGACGCTGGATGCGCGCATCGCCACGGCCCAGGTCGAGGATGCCACCCAACCGCGGCGCTTCAACACCGCGACCGCCTCGGGCGGGGCGCGTCTGGACGGCGAGCGTTGGAGCGGGGCCTTCGATCTGGCGATCGGACCTCATGCGCTCGGCACCCTGACGCTGGCCCATGACGGAGCGACGGGGGTGGGCGGGATCGTCATCGCCTCGCGCGACCTGACCTTTGTCGAAGGGGGGCTGCAGCCTGAAACCCTCACCCCCCTGGTCGCCGATTTCGTGCAATCCCCCGTCACTGGTACGGCCCGGTTCGACGGTCGCATCGACTGGGCCGGGACGGAGGGCACCAGCAGCGGCGTCCTGACCGTGCCGGATCTGAACTTTACCAGTCCCGCCGGTGGGGTGACCGGCCTGTCCGGCCGGATCGTGTTCGACAGCCTGACGCCCCTGGTCACGGCGGCGGACCAGAGCGTGAGAATCGCCCGTCTGGAAGCCATTGCGCCCCTGACCGACCTCGACCTGACCTTCAGCCTGGACAAGGCCGCGATCAATGTCGCGGGCGGCGAGCTGAATGTCGGGGGCGGCACCCTGCGGGTCGAGCCCTTTGCCGTTCCGCTGGACCCGTCCCAGTCCTGGAGCGGTGTCGTGACCCTGGACCGGGTGCAGCTGGGCGAGCTGATCGCGGGCTCCGGCTTTGGCGACAAGGTGACGCTGGATGCGGTGGTGTCGGGGCGCGTTCCCTTCTCGGTCGACCCCGCTGCGGGACCTCGCGTATCGGGCGGCCGCCTCTATGCGGTTCAGCCCGGACGGCTGGAGATCAAGCGCGAGGTGCTGAGTGGACTGGAAGCGGGGGGCGGAGGCGAAGCCGTGCCCCCCGGCGTGGTCGAGGACCTGGCTTATCAGGCCATGGAGAACCTGTCCTTCGACACCCTGACCGCCGATGTGGACAGCCAGGATGGCGGACGTCTGGGCGTTCGGTTCCATATCCTGGGCCGCCATGATCCACCCCAGAATCAGGAGTTGCGCCTGACCTGGCTGGAGCTGATCCGGCGCGACTTCCTGAACCGGAACCTGCCGTTGCCGTCCGGGACCGGAATCGATCTGACGCTTGATACCACCCTGAATCTGGATCAGCTCATCAGCGACATGATCGCGCTCAATCGCGCCAGGAACGGCGATGCCACGACGGTGTCGCCAGACTGAGGCGATCCGTTCAGAACCCATTCACCCTCATCGGCGTTAGATCGCCGCGACGATCCACCGGAGACCGCCCGTCATGTTCAGCAAGCGAGACCTCATCGGCGTTTGCGGCGTCATCGCCCTGACCGCCGCCGCCTGCACTCCGACGGTCCGGCTGGAGGTCGCGCCGATCCAGATCTATGCCAAGCTGGATGCCGATGTGCGTGTTCGCCTCGACCGGGAGCTTCAGGACCTCCTTGTCGAGAACCCCAACCTGTTCTGATGCGAAAGACCGCCATGACGTTCCGCAAATTCTTCGTCGTCAGTGCCGCCGTCGTTGCCTTGGGCGTAGCGGCCGGTGCCGCGTTTGCACAGGACGACACCCAGAAGGCCGCGATCGATGCCGCCAAGGCCCAGGGCATCGTCGGCGAACAGGCCGACGGTTATTTGGGAATCCGCACGACGGCCAGCCCTGAAGTGCGCGCTGCGGTCGAAGCCACTAACGCCGGCCGGCGACAAGCCTATGCCCGCAGTGCGACCGCCGCTGGTGTCGCTCCCGAGGTCGCAGCAGCGCGGATGTTCGAGGGCCAGTTGTTCCCCCGCATCAGCTCCGGCCAGTGGTATCGCAATGCCCAGGGCCAGTGGGTTCAGCGCTGACACTCGCGGACGGCGGGCCTTCATCCTAGAATGAATATTCCACTCGCTCAGGCCGACCGATGACCCCCAGCTTTGCCGACCGACGCTTCACCTCGCCCGACGGCCTGTCGCTTTATGCCCGCGATTACGGCGGCGCGGACGGGCCTGCACGTCTCCCGGTCGTGGCCATCCATGGGCTGACGCGAAACAGCGCCGACTTTGGCACGATCGCCGGTCTGCTGGCCCAGAGCGGTCGGCGGGTTCTGGCGCTCGATGTGCGCGGGCGGGGACGGTCGGATCGGGCTCCCGATCCGATGACCTATCGTCCGGACGTGTATGCGCGGGATGTCCTGGCCCTGCTGGAACAGGCGGGCATAGAGCGCGCGGTCTTCCTGGGCACCTCCATGGGCGGGCTGATCACCATGGCTCTGGCGGCTTTGAAGTCGCGGGTGATCGCCGCCGCCATCCTGAACGACATCGGCCCGGAGGTCTCGCCAGAGGGTCTGGCCCGGATCGCGGCCTATACGGGACAGCCGGTGGACACACCGACCTGGGCGGACGCCGCCGCCTATGTCCGGCGCACCAATGGCGTAGCTTTTCCCCACTATGGCGACGACGACTGGGACGCCTTTGCCCGCCGCGTCTTCCGCGAGGGGACGGAAGGGTCACCGGTCCTGGACTATGACCCGGACATCTCGGTGCCGATCCGGGCGGCAGGGGCCAAGGCCCTGGTGCCCAATCTGTGGCCGATGTTCCGGCGACTGGCCAAGGGTCGGCCGATGCTTCTGGTGCGCGGCGCGACGTCTGACCTGCTGGGGGCCGATATCGCCGCCCGGATGCGCAAGGCGGCCCCGAAAATGGCCTATGCCGAGGTTACTGGGGTCGGCCATGCCCCCATGCTGGACGAACCCGAGGCCCGGGCCGCGATCTTCGAATTCCTGCGCGAGGTTCCTTAAGCGGTCCCAGTCGGGGTAAGGGGCGGCATGGTTTCCGATCCTGACGACGACATCGCCGCCCGCCCCTTGCGTTCCTTTGGCCGCATCAAGTCCCGCGCCATCAAGCCGCGCCAGGCCGCCCTGTTCGACACCCTGCTGCCCGGCATCGCCCTGCCGGACCCCAAGGCGGGGCCGATCGATCCGGCGGCCCTGATGCCCGGTGCGACTGGCGCATGGCTTGAGATTGGCTTTGGCGGCGGCGAGCATCTGGCCGCCCAGGCGGCGCGGCACCCCACGATCGTGATGATCGGCTGCGAGCCCTTTCTGAACGGAGTCGCTTCGGCCCTGCGCCATGTGGAGGAGGGCGGGCTGACCAATGTGCGCCTGCATGCCGATGATGCGCGCGATGTGATCGCGGCCCTGCCGGATGCCTCGCTGGACCGGGTCATGATTCTGTTCCCCGATCCCTGGCACAAGGCGCGACACAACAAGCGCCGCCTGCTCAGCGATGCCGTCGCGATCGAGATCGCCCGACTGCTGAAGCCCGGTGGGACCCTGCGGTTCGTCACCGACTGGGCCGACTATGCCGACTGGGCGCTGGAGCGGCTGGAGCGCACGCCGGGGCTGGTCCGGATCGGTGACACTGACGACTGGCACGCCGTCCCGCCCGATCACGTCGTCACCCGCTACGAGGAAAAGAAGCTGGGCGATACGGTGCCGATCTTCCTGGAGTTCAAGCGCGCCTGAACGGAGCCAATCGCTCCAGGCCCGCCGCGATCACGACGACGGCAACGGATTTGACGACGGCTCCGATCAGAAAGGGCAGGAAGCCGGCCTCCAGCGCTGCGGCCCAGCCGATTTGCGTCGCCAGCCAGCCCGTGCCCAGACCCAGGATCAGCAGATGCGCCCCCAGCATCAGCGCCACCCGGCCCACGGGATGCCGCAGCCCATCGCGATCGATGACAGCCCCGACCAGCCACGCCGCGATCGGAAAGGCGAACAGATAGCCTGCCGTGGCCCCGGTGAAGGGGGACAGCCCGCCCGATCCGTCCGACAACACGGGCAATCCCGCGGCCGCGAGCGCGAAATACAGAATGACCGCTGCCGTTCCCCGCCACGACCCGAGGACCGCCCCCGCCAGCAGCACCGCCAGGGTCTGTAAGGTCATCGGCACCGGAACCATCGGCACGGTGACCTGGGCCGACAGGGCCATCAGGACGGCGAAGACAGGGATGAAGACCAGGGACACAATCGGGCGCATGGCGCTGACCACCACGGACGGGCGCGATGCGCAACTGTCGAACAGGGGGCTGACAAAGCCGTTTGGCCCGTCTATATCGGCTCCCACATCGTTAGACCGGCGTCCAACGGCGCCGATTGAAGCGGCGGCCCTGGATGGCCCGCCGCTTTTTTATTGCTCTGGACCGAACGCCTTGCGCGCCAAGACCGCTGAAGACCGCCATCTGCTGGAATTGATCGATCCCATCGCCGAGAGCCTGGGCCTGGCGGTGGTACGCGTGCGTCTGATGGGCGGGACTCTGCGCCGCCGGTTGCAGATCATGGCCGAGCGACCCAGCGACAACGACATTGCGGTCGAGGAATGCGCTCGCCTGAGCCGCGCCGTGTCCGAGGTGTTCGATGCCGCCGATCCGATCGCCGGGGAATATCTGCTGGAAGTGTCGTCGCCCGGCGTGGACCGCCCCCTGACGCGGCTGATCGATTTCGACCTGTTCGATGGGTTCGAGGCGCGCCTGGAAACCGACCGCATGATCGAGGGGCGCAAACGCTTCAAGGGTGTGCTGGCCGGTGTCGACGGCGAGAACATCGCCATCGACCTGGATGGCGAGGATGACACCGCTTTGATCCCGTTCGAATGGATCGTCGATGCCAAGCTGGTACTGACCGACGCCCTTCTGAACCGGGGAGCGGCCATCCGCGCTGCGCGTGGCGAGCCCGAGGACGTCGCCGACGATGGGCCGTCCGCATCAGACGTAGAGCCCGGCCGGGGCGTGCCCCAGCCCAAGAAGACGTTCAAGAAGATCCCCAAATCCACCCCGTCCAAGACCAACAAGCCCAAGAGGGACCAAGCCTGATGGCCGTCACCGGAATTTCCGCCAATCGTCTCGAACTGCTGCAGATCGCCGACGCGGTCGCGCGTGAGAAGAACATCGACAAGGAAATCGTCGTCGAGGCGATCGAGGAGGCCATCCAGAAGGGGGCCAAGTCCCGCTATGGCGCGCACCACGACATCCGGGCCAAGATCGACATCAAGACCGGCGAGCTGAGCCTGACCCGCCACGTCACCATCGTCGAGGACGACTGGCAGCCGGAAGACGAGCTGGAAGAGTTCAACGACAGCGCCATGGTGCGCCTGAAGGACGCCTCCAAGCGCGATCCGGAAGCGGTGGTCGGCAAGGAGTATGTCGAGGACCTGCCGCCGTTCGAGTTCGGCCGGGTGCAGACCCAGATGGCCCGCCAGGTCGTGATGGGCAAGGTTCGCGACGCCGAGCGCGCCAACCAGTACGAAGAGTTCAAGGACCGCGTCGGCGAGATCGTCAACGGCACCGTCAAACGGGTCGAATACGGCAACACCATCGTCGACCTGGGCCGGGGCGAGGGCATCATGCGCCGCAACGATTCCATCCCGCGCGAGGTCTTCAACCTGGGCGACCGCGTCCGCACCTACATCTATGACGTCCGGCCCGAGGCCAAGGGGCCGCAGGTCATGCTGTCGCGCGCCCACCCCGGCTTCATGGCCAAGCTGTTCGCCCAGGAAGTGCCCGAGGTCTATGACGGCGTGATCGAGATCCGCGCCGCCGCCCGCGACGCCGGTTCGCGCGCCAAGATGGCCGTGCTGTCGAACGACAGTTCCATCGACCCGGTCGGCGCCTGCGTCGGCATGCGCGGCTCGCGCGTGCAGGCCGTGGTCGCCGAGCTGCAGGGCGAGAAGATCGACATCATCCAGTGGAACCCGGACGAGCCGACCTTCATCGTCAACGCCCTGGCCCCGGCCGAGGTGTCCAAGGTCGTGCTGGACGAGGAAGCCGACCGCGTCGAGGTCGTGGTGCCCGACGAGCAACTGTCGCTGGCCATCGGCCGTCGCGGTCAGAACGTGCGTCTGGCCAGCCAGCTGACCGGCTGGCAGATCGACATCATCACCGAAAGCCAGGACAGCGAGCGTCGCCAGCGCGAATTCAGCGAGCGGACCCAACTGTTCCAGGAGGCCCTGGACGTCGACGAGGTCATCGCCCAGCTGCTGGTCACCGAGGGCTTCGCGACGGTCGAGGATCTGGCCTTCGTGGAAGCCTATGAAATCTCGGACATCGAAGGCTTCGATGAAGACACGGCCGAGGAATTGCAGGCCCGCGCCCGAGACTTCCTGGACCGCCAGGCGGCCGCACTGGATGCCAAGCGGGTCGAGCTGGGCGTGCTGGACGAAGTCATGGCCGTGCCCGGCGTGACCGGCGCGATCGCCGTCGCCCTGGGCGAGGGTGGCATCAAGACGGTCGAGGACCTGGCCGACCTGGCCACAGACGAGATCCGCGGCGGCTTCGAGGTCAAGAACGGCGAGCGCGTCAAGGTGCCCGGCGTGCTGGAATCCTTCGGCCTCAGCCAGGAAGACGCCGAAATGCTGATCCTGCAGGCCCGTGTGGCCGCCGGCTGGATCGACGCCTCCGAACTGCCTCAGCCGCCCGAGCCGGAGTATGAGGAAGAAGAGGAACTGGCCGAGGGCGAATATGACGCCGACGCCGTCTTCGCCGCCCCGGCCGCCAGCGGCGACGAGGGGCTTGAGCACGCCGAGCTGGACAACGGCGATGCGGAGGTCTTCGCCGAGGATCTCGAAAAATCGCGCGACGCGTGATGGAGGCCCGGACCGTTCATGGGATTGCGCGACGCGACGACTGATCGAGACCGCCGCGACCTGGTCACCCACCAGGTCATGGACGAATCTCGCCTGATCCGTTTCGTCGCCGCCCCTGACGGCAGCGTCGCCCCCGACCTTGGCCGCAAACTGCGGGGGCGGGGTCTTTGGGTCGCCGCTGACCGGGCTTCGGTCCAGGCGGCGATCAAGAAGAACCTGTTCGCCCGTGCGGCCAAGGCTCCGCTCAGGCCGGCGGCGGACCTGGCCGATACGGTCGATGCCCTGCTCTATCGGCGCTGTCTGGACCAGCTGGGTCTTGCCCGGCGCGAAGGCGTGCTTATCTCCGGGTTCGAGAAATCCGCTGCGGCCATTCGTGGCGGTCGCGCGGCTTGGCTGATCGAGGCGGCGGACGGGTCCGCCGATGGTCGCGGCAAGCTTTTTGGCCTTATCCGCCATGCCCGGCCGACCCCGGGAATCTGCGGCGCATTCGACGCGGACGATTTGAGTTTGGCCCTTGGGCTGGAAAATGCGATACACGCCGTCCTGCTCGCGGGTGGGCGGGCCGATCGCTGGACCATGGAGGTCGGGCGGCTGGCCGGATTTCGACCGCTGCGCCCACGGGACTGGCTTCTGGACGAACCGGAAGGCGGCTCCGAGAGCGGGTCAGTGGAGGCCGCGGAACAGGCTGTTGGCGGGCGGGGTGCCGTCTCCTGAAAGGGAGGCGGGGCTGCGCACGTCCTTTTGTATTTGACGACGACGACTTTTGACCAAGACCGGGCGGACCTCTCCGCCCCCCAGTAAAGCGACCGGATGAGCGACGAGAACGACAAGACGAACGAAGGCCAGGGCACGAGCCAGGGCGGTCAGGGCCAAAGCGGTCAGGGAGCGGCAACGCCGTCCCAGACGGGACCGCGCGCGCCCCTCAGCCTGAAGCCGCGCCAGGCGGGATCGGTCTCGACCGGCACCGTGCGCCAGAGCTTCAGCCACGGCCGCACCAAGACGGTGGTGGTCGAGACCAAGCGCCGCGTGGGGGCCACGCCGGGTCACCAGCGCCCGCAGGGCTTTGATGTAGCCGCGCGTCGTTCCGAGCCTGCGCCTGGTTCCAGCGCACCCCGCCCGGCTCCGCGCGACGTCGCTGCGGGCAATCTGTCCAGCTCGGAACAGGAAGCACGCCGCCGCGCCATCGAACTGGCGACCCAGCAGCAGGCCGAGCGCGAGCGCAAGGCCGCCGCCGAGCGTCTGCAGCGTGACCAGGCCGCCCGCGAACAGGCCGCCGCCGCTGATCGTGCCGCTCAAGCCGCGCGTGACGAGGCCGCCGCAGCCCGCGCTGCCGCGGAGAAGGCCCGTGCGGAGGCTGAGAAACTGGCCGCGCCCAGCGCCAAGCCTGCCGCTCCGGCGACGACGCCCGCGCCCGCTCCGACGCCAGCGCCGGTCGCTGCGGCCCCGGCGGCTCCCGAGCCGACGCCGGCCCCGCCTGCCCCGGCCCGCCCGGCACCCCCGGCGCGTCCGGCGGTCAATTTCGGCCAGCGTGTGCCCAAGCAGCCGAGCGGAAACCCCGGTCGCGCCCCCATTGATCGCCCCGCCTTCGGAGGCCGATCGGCTCGCGAAGCGGCGCTCGGGGGTGGCGAGCGCGCCTTCACGGCACGTCCCGGTGCCGAACGCGCTTCCGGTGCCGCCACGCCGCGCCCGACCCAGACGGTCCGTTACTCGGCCCTGACGCCCAAGCCTGCCCCCAGTCCTGCCGCACGGGGTCCCCGCCCCGGGTCTGGCGGCGCTGCGACCCCGCCGGGAGAGACCAATGTCGCCCGTCCGGCCCGCGCGCCCGGTGCCGGCTTCACCCGCCCGGCCAAGCCGGAGGATGATCGTGACCGCCGTTTCTCCGACGCCGGACCGGGCAAGGCCGTCTCGCGTCAGCGAGGCGAGCCCAAGCGCCGCGAAGGGCGCCTGACCATCCAGGCCGTGGCCGGTGGCGACGAGGATGCCGCCGAGCGGATGCGCTCGCTGGCCTCGGTCCGCCGGGCCCGTGAACGCGAGAAGGAAAAGCGCAAGGGCGGAGCCACCGAGGCACCGCGCACCGCGCGTGAAGTCGTCATCCCCGACGTCATCACCGTGCAGGAACTGTCCAACCGGATGGCCGTACGCGGCGTCGACATCATCAAATTCCTGATGCGTCAGGGCCTGATGATGAAGATCAACGACGTCATCGATTCCGACACTGCCGAACTGGTGGCGGACGAGTTCGGCATGACCGTTCGCCGCGTATCCGAAAGCGACGTCGAAACCGGCTTCCTCGATGCTGCGGACGACGAAGGGGCGACCCAGCCCCGCGCGCCGGTGGTGGCGATCATGGGCCACGTTGACCACGGCAAGACGTCTCTGCTGGACGCGCTGCGCACCACCGATGTGGCCGCGGGCGAGGCCGGCGGCATCACCCAGCATATCGGGGCCTATCAGGTGCGCCTGGAAAGCGGCGATCGCGTCACCTTCCTGGATACGCCGGGCCACGCCGCCTTCAGCGCCATGCGTGCGCGTGGAGCGAATGTGACCGATATCGTGGTCCTGGTCGTGGCTGCCGACGACGGCGTCATGCCCCAGACCATCGAGGCCATTCAGCATGCCAAGGCCGCCAACGCCCCGATCATCGTGGCGGTCAACAAGATCGACAAGCCGGACGCCAATCCGCTGAAGGTCGTCAACGAACTGCTGCAGTATGAAGTCATCGCCGAAAGCCTGGGCGGCGATACCCAGATCATCGAACTGTCGGCCAAGAACCGCACCAATCTGGACGGCCTGATCGAGGCCATTCTGGTGCAGGCCGAGGTGATGGACCTGCGGGCCAATGCCGATCGTTCGGCCGAGGGCGTGGTCATCGAAGCCAAGCTGGACAAGGGACGCGGCCCGGTGGGCACGGTCCTGGTCAAGCGCGGCACGCTGAAGCGCGGCGACATCGTCGTGGCCGGTTCGGCCTGGGGCAAGGTGCGCGCCCTGCTGAACGAGCGCGGTGAGCAGCTGACGGATGCCGGTCCGTCCGTGCCGGTCGAGATACTGGGTCTGGACGAAGCGCCTGGCCCTGGCGAACCCTTCGCCGTGGTCGAAAGCGAGGCCCGTGCCCGCGAACTGACCGAGTATCGCGACCGCGTGCGGCGCGAGAAGGCGACCGGCGGCATCAACCAGGTCTCTCTGGCCGACATGATGTCCAAGCTGGGCTCCAAGAAGATCTCGGAACTGCCGGTCCTCATCAAGGCGGACGTGCAGGGCTCTGCCGAGGCCATCGTCGGCTCGCTGGACAAGATGGGCAACGACGAGGTCCGCGCGCGGGTCATCATGTCCGGTGCCGGCGGCATCACCGAAAGCGACGTCAACCTGGCCAAGTCGGCCGGGGCACCGATCATCGGTTTCAACGTCCGCGCCTCGAAACAGGCCCGCGACCTAGCCGACCGCGAGGGTGTCGAGATCCGCTACTATGCGATCATCTACGACCTGCTCGACGATCTGAAGGGCGTGCTTTCCGGCATGCTGGCTCCGATCCAGCGCGAAACCTTCCTGGGCAATGCCAAGGTCCTGCAGGTGTTCGACATCTCCAAGGTCGGCAAGATCGCCGGCTGCCGGGTGTCGGAAGGCGTGGTCCGCAAGGGCGCGCGCGTCCGGATCATCCGCGACGACGTCGTCGTTCTGGAACTGGGCACGCTCAACACGCTCAAGCGCTTCAAGGACGAGGTCAACGAAGTGCCTTCGGGCCAGGAGTGCGGCATGCATTTCCAGGGCTTCCAGGACATCAAGGAAGGCGACTTCATCGAGTGCTTCACGGTCGAGGAAATCAAGCGGTCGCTCTAGGTTTGGGCGCTACCGCTCGGCGCTCGGAGCCTCGCTGCTTGAGAGCCATTGGTGGTTCTCCCTCCCCTTCATGGGGAGGGATGACCGCGAAGCGGTCCGGGTGGGGATGTTCTCAAACGACCCCACCCTGGCTCGCCAGAGCTCGCCGTCCCTCCCCATAAAGGGGAGGGAGATGTGGGATCGGCCCCGCTTCCGCCGCAGTCGTTTCGGATGTCATCGTCCATGACCCGTGCCCTCGTCGCTTTCCTCGTTGCACTTCTGGCTGCCACACCCGCCGTCGCCGAGACGCGGCTGTGGGCCTATGATGCCGCCGACCGGGTGACACAGGCCCTGACGCGCGGCGTGACCCTGAGGGTCCAGCGCGGGCTGTTCGGGGCCGTCAGCATCGAGACCCTGTTCTCCACCTCGGCTCGCGGCTCGGCCGAAATGCGCCGGGGCGGCCCTGACGGCGTTCGCCGCGCCCTGCCGGCCGGAGCAACCCAAACCACTGTCTATTCCATCGTGTCGCAAGGCGACGGACGGGGCCTGTCGCGTGCCCTGTGCCCCGGTTCCGACGAGGCCTGGCTGGTGCTCGGCCGGGTCCGTCAGGGCCGCCCCCTGGTCATGCAGGCCGTGGGTCGGTGGGCGGACGGCACATTCCGGCACTGTGTCCAACTGAGCTATTCCTATCGCGGCGAATGGGCCGGACCGCCCAACAGCCTGGGTTCGCCCGAAGAACCTTCCCTTTCCGAGCGATAGGGTTCGCGCTGTCACGAGACGGCGTTACGGTAGCGGGCATGAACCAGCCCCGCCATCCGGTCTGTCCGTCATGAAGCGTGCCGCGGCCTTTCTGGGGACGTTGTGCCTTGTCCTGCTTCTGCTGGCCTTTGACGAACGGGGTGCAGAGCGCGCCTACCACGTTGTCCGCGACGGCGTCGGCCGGGCCAAGGTCCTGCTGACGCGTGCGGAGGCACCGCCGGCACCCGCGGCGCGAGGCGTCGTGCTGATGGGCCGCTTCGAGCCCGTGGCAGAGAGCGCGGCGGCCGAGGTGACCGGGGCGGTCGATCTGGTGGCCGCCGAGGTCCGCTTCGAAAAGGCTGGCGTGCTGAAGACCCAGCCCCACCGCATCGCCTATGGCCGCGAAGCCTTCGCTGCCCCCCTTGGCGCCTCGCCCACCGATCAGCTGGAGCTGCGCCGGATCGTGCCGGGCAGGGGTCAGGAAGCCGTCGCCACCACCCCGGCCTGCTCGGGCGAGGCACCGGGCTGGATCGCCCTGCTGTCACGGGGCCAGCGCCTGGACGTGCTTCTGTTTCGCCCCGGCCCCGCACCGGGTACCACGGCCTCGGAAGGCACCCTGTGCGGGAGCTATCGCTTCGAGGGACAATGAGCGGCAGACATCGATCCTCCACCCTGTTGATGCCCCTTCTGGTCGTCGCGGCCCTGGCGGCGGTCGCCGCGACCTGGACCTGGAGTCGGGCGGGCGATCCGGCGCTGTATCCGGCCACGGATGCCGGGGTCACGGTCCATATCCTCGATAACGGGTTTCATACCGATCTGGCTGTGCCGCGCGCCGCCCTTCTGGCGCAGCCGGGGCCGCTGGCCGATGCCGTGGCCACCCTGCCGCCGGGGGACTGGATCCTGATCGGCTGGGGCGACGCCAAATTCTATGTCGAACAGACGCCGATCCAGCAGCGTCTGCCGGACGGGCTGCGGGCCTTTTTCCGTCCCGGCAATGCCTCGGTCGTCATGCTGGACCCGGCGCAACGCGATCCGGCGCTGCTGTTCGCCGAGGACGGCCGGGCGTCCCTGATCCTGTCGCGCGCAGGGTTCGCCGCCATGACGCGACGGATCGAAGAGTCGCTGGCCCTGACCGAGGGGCGTGCCGTGGTTGTCACCGCCCGCCCGGGCGACGATGCCCGGTTCTTTGCCAGCCATGAGCATTTCTGGATCGGATATCTCTGCAACAACTGGACGGCGCGTGTCCTGAATGCTGCGGGCCTGCCCATCCGGCCGATGCGGGCAGCGACCTCCGGCGAGGTCATGAATACGGTTACGCGCGCTGCGGGCCAAAGACGCGTGCAACTGGACACGGCGATGCCGCACGACTAGACCGCCCCTCCTGTTTTGGCTGGCCCTTCAAGATTTCCAGCCTTGATTTCCCACCGGGTCCGACCCCCGGCTGCGTGAAGGATCACCTCCCATGAGCAATCGCAAACCCAAATCCTCCAAGGGCAAGGCCGGAGCCGGACTGGTCAGCCAGCGTCAGCTGCGTGCCGCAGAGTTGATCCGCCATGCCCTGGTCGAGGTCCTGCGTGAGAACGAGATTCGCGACGAGGCTCTGGTCGGGGTCTCGGTGACGGTGACCGAGGTCCGCCTGTCGCCGGACCTGAAACATGCCACCTGTTTCGTCGAACCCCTGGGCGCAGGGATCGAGACCGCGCCGGTGGCCGGTCATGAGTCCGAGATCATCAAGGCGCTGAACGCCCACGCCAAATTCCTGCGCGGGGCCCTGGGCCGGCATATCGACATGCGCTTCACCCCGGATCTGCGTTTCCGTCACGACGAAAGCTTCGAAGCGGCCGAGCGTCTGAACCGCCTGCTGGACGATCCCCGGGTGCGGGCCGATGTCTATGTGTCCCCGTTCGATGACGAGGATGACGACGCCCCCGAGCCTCAGGGCCAGGCCTAGTGGGCCGTCGCAAGTCGGGGGAGGTCGTCAACGGCTGGGTCTGTCTGGACAAGCCGTTCGAACTGGGATCGACCGATGCCGTGTCGCGTGTCCGGCGTCTGTTCAATGCCCAGAAGGCGGGACATGCCGGCACGCTGGACCCCCTGGCCAGCGGCATACTGCCCATCGCCCTGGGTGAGGCGACCAAGACGGTGCCCTATCTGATGGAGGCGCAGAAGGTCTACCGGTTCACCATCAACTGGGGCGTCTCGACCGACAGCGTGGACCGGGAGGGCGACATCATCGCCCGATCCGACGTGCGGCCGTCGCCCGAGGCCGTGCGGGCGGCCCTGCCGGCCTTCGTCGGCGAGATCGACCAGACCCCGCCCCGGTTCAGCGCCATCAAGGTGGACGGCCAGCGGGCGTATGACCTGGCGCGCGAGGGCGCGGAATTCGAATTGGCGTCCCGTCGCGTGACCATTCATGAGGCCGAGGTCACGGCAACGCCGGACACAGACCACGTCGAACTGACCATCCGCACGGGAAAGGGCGTCTATGTCCGCTCCCTGGCCCGCGACCTGGCCGTGATGCTGGGGGCCGAGGGGCATGTTTCGGCCCTGCGGCGCGAGGCGGTCGGGCCGTTTTCGACGCAGAACGCCGTAACACTGGATATTCTCGCCGATCTGGTGCATAGGGACGCCGCCTTGGAAGGCTTGCTTCCCGTGGCGACCGCCCTGGACGACATCCCGGAGCTGGCCGTGACGGATCAAGACGCCTTCTCGCTTCGGCAGGGACGGCCGATCGTTCTGCTCCCCAGACAGGTCGAAACGCTCAAGGGTCGTCTTACCGACGGCTCCAGAACCGTTTCGGTTTTTCAGGGTCAGACGCTCGTCGCTCTCGGTCAGTTGCGGGCCGGACGGCTAGAACCCGACCGCATTTTCAATCTCTGATACTGGAGAATTCCGATGTCGATTACTGCTGAACGCAAGCAGGAAGTCATCAATGACAACGCCCGGTCGTCGGGTGACACCGGCTCGGCCGAGGTCCAGGTCGCGATCCTGTCGGAACGCATCGCCAACCTGACCGAGCACTTCAAGACCCACAAGAAGGACAACCATTCGCGCCGCGGCCTGCTCAAGATGGTCTCGCAGCGTCGTCGCCTTCTGGACCACCTCAACAAGGTCGATCGCGAGCGTTATACCGCCCTGATCACCAAGCTGGGCCTGCGTCGCTAAACGCTGTCCAGGACTAGGATTTCGAGGCGCGGGCCATGTCCGCGCCTCTTTCCATACCTAACGACCACCGGCGCGCCGCCGGAAGTACGGCGCAAGACGCGAGGGCCAGAGCGGTCCTCTTTTACTCCCGGACCGATCGCCATGGGGCGGCCGGTCCATGGATCGAAGGACTGAACGCCCGACGCATCCGCCCCCACTGAAGGGACCCCGCCGGGAATACGCCCGCCGGGATACGAAAGACGAAACATGTTCGATATCAAACGCAAGACGATCGACTGGGCCGGGCGCCCGCTGACGCTGGAAACGGGCCGTGTCGCCCGTCAGGCGGACGGCGCCGTGCTGGCGACCTATGGCGAGACCGTGGTTCTGGCCACCGTCGTTTACGGCCGTGCGCCCAAGCCGGGCCTGGATTTCTTCCCCCTGACCGTCAACTACCAGGAAAAGACCTTTGCCGCCGGCAAGATCCCGGGCGGTTACTTCAAGCGTGAAGGCCGTCCGACCGAGAAGGAAACCCTGGTTTCCCGCCTGATCGACCGCCCGATCCGCCCCCTGTTCGTCAAGGGCTTCAAGAACGAGACCCAGGTGGTCGTCACCGTCCTGCAGCACGATCTGGAGAACGATCCGGACGTCCTGGCCATGGTCGCGACCTCGGCGGCCCTGACCATCTCGGGCGTCCCCTTCATGGGCCCGATCGCGGCTGCCCGCGTCGGCTACATCAACAACGAACTGGTGCTGAACCCGACCCTTGACCAGCTGACCGAGTCCGACCTGGACCTGGTCGTCGCCGGCACGACCGACGCCCTGATGATGGTGGAATCGGAAGCCAAGGAACTGTCGGAACAGACCTTCCTCGACGCCCTGATGTTCGCCCACAAGGGCATGCAGCCGGTCATCGACGCCATCATCGAACTGGCCGAGCACGCCGCCAAGGAGCCCTTCGACTTCCAGGCCGAGGACCACTCCGACGTCGTCACCGCGATCCAGAACCTGGTCGGCGAGGACATCAAGGCCGCCTATACGCACACGGGCAAGCATGACCGCCACAACGCCGTCGGCGCCGCCAAGAAGAAGGCCGCCGAGGCCCTGGTGAAGACCGACGAGAATCCGGACGGCGTCGAGCCGGCCAAGTTCGGGGTCGCCTTCAAGGAATGCGAAGCCCACGTCCTGCGTCGTGACATCATCGACAACGGTCACCGTGTCGATGGCCGCGCCCTGGACAAGGTCCGCGACATCGTCTCGGAAGTCGGCATCTTCCCGCGCACCCACGGCTCGGCCCTGTTCACCCGTGGTGAAACCCAGGCGATCGTTGTCGCGACCCTGGGCACCGGCGAGGACGAGCAGTACATCGACGCCCTGACCGGGACCTACAAAGAGAAGTTCCTGTTGCACTACAACTTCCCTCCCTATTCGGTCGGCGAGACCGGACGGATGGGCGGTGCCGGTCGCCGGGAAATCGGTCACGGCAAGCTGGCCTGGCGGGCGATCCGTCCGATGCTGCCGTCGAACGAGGACTTCCCCTACACGATCCGCCTGGTGTCGGAGATCACCGAGTCCAACGGCTCGTCATCCATGGCCACGGTCTGCGGTTCGTCGCTGGCACTGATGGATGCGGGCGTGCCGCTGAAGAAGCCGGTCTCGGGCATCGCCATGGGCTTGATCCTGGAGCCGTCGGGCGAGTTCGCCATCCTGTCGGACATCCTGGGTGACGAAGACCACCTGGGCGACATGGACTTCAAGGTCGCCGGCACCCGTGACGGCATCACCAGCCTGCAGATGGACATCAAGGTCGCCGGCATCACCGAAGAGATCATGAAGAAGGCCATCGCCCAGGCGTCGGCCGGTCGCCTGCACATCCTCGACGAGATGGACAAGGCCATCGACGGTGCCCGGACCGAACTGGGCGAGTTCGCGCCCAAGATCGAGTCCATCAAGGTTCCGGTCGACAAGATCCGCGAAGTGATCGGCACCGGCGGCAAGGTGATCCGCGAGATCGTCGAAAAGACCGGCGCCAAGATCAACATCGAGGACGACGGCACCGTCAAGATCGCCGCCTCGGACCAGGAAAAGATCGACGCCGCCAAGGCCTGGATCCAGTCCATCGTGTCCGAGCCCGAGCCCGGCATGATCTATTCCGGCAAGGTCGTGAAGGTCGTCGACTTCGGCGCCTTCGTGAATTTCTTCGGGGCCAAGGACGGCCTGGTCCACGTCAGCCAGATCGCTCTGGAACGCGTCGCCAACCCGGCCGACGTCCTGAGCGAGGGCCAGGAGGTCAAGGTCAAATTCCTGGGCATGGACGATCGCGGCAAGACCAAGCTGTCGATGAAGGTCGTCGATCAGACTACGGGTGAAGACCTGACGGACAAGATCAATGCCGAACGGGCCGAGCGGGGCGAGCCGCCTCTGGCCGAGGATACCGGTGGCGGTGGCCGTCCCAAGCGGGACGGCGAGCGTGGCGGCGACCGTGGTCGCAGCCGTCGCTGATCAGCGATCGAGTGAAACGGGCCCCGCTGGAAACAGCGGGGCCTTTTTTCCTGGCGCATTCGTCAGTTGAGTTGATGCGGCGGTTTGAAGAGGTTCATCACGGCGAGCACAGCGGGGGCACAGCGAACACGACGGGACTGAGCGGTCATCAAAGTCGTCGATCCTGCTCTCGAGGCCCGTGCGCAAGGGAAAGGGCGGCTTCGCCGCCGACCCTGAAAGACGCGAGACGCAATCGTCCCCCCGGTCTCGATCCCGTCGTGTTCGCCGTGCCCTCGTTGTGCTCGCTGTGATGAACCCTTCTCGCCTCACATCCATGCGTCAACTGAAGCGACGATGGGTCTAGGACGCAGAAATCAATGCATCATCCAGGGCGCGCGCACGGACGGCGGCCTCACGTGCGGTGATGCGGGCGGCATAGGCGGCAAAGGCCGGGCGTTCGGGCAGGGATTTGAACTGCAGACCCCAGGCGATCTGGCTGCCGACATAGACATCGGCGGCGCTGAACGTCTCGCCGAGGATATAGGGACCGCCGCTCACCGCGGTCTCCAGGGTGTCGACCATCGTATCGAAGGTGCCGTAACCGACCATGCCGGCCTTGTCTGCCGGGGCCAGCACACCAAGCGACTTGGCCGTCACCGCCGCCTCGACCGGACCGGCGGCAAAGAACATCCAGCGTAGATAGGCCCCACGCAACGGGTCATCCAGGGCCGGTGCCAGCCCGGCCTGCGGAAAGGCATCGGCCAGATAGGCGCAGATGGCCGCGCATTCGCTGATCGCCACGCCGCGATGGGTGACGGTCGGGACCTTGCCCATCGGGTTCAGCGCCCGATAGTCGGGGGCCTTCATCGTGGTGCCATAGTCCAGGACGACCGTCTCGTACGGCTGGCCGACTTCCTCCAGCATCCACCGGACGATCCGACCCCGCGACATGGGGTTGGTATAGAAGACGATCTCTTCGGCCATGGCGCTTCCCTCAGTGTTTCACATCGAACATAAACGGAACATCTGTTGCTGAACAGACCCGGTTCAGGGAACCGTCCCCGACCATTCCGCCAGGACGCCGGGATCGGTTTCGGCCCCGACGGCCGCGTCCCGCCAGGCGTCGTACTGTGGGGCGTCGACCAGTCGCGACAGGGCCCAGACCGCCGCGCCGCGAACCAGGGCCGAGTCATCCGTAAGCCGTGCCTGCACCACGGGGATCAGGGCAGGATCGCCGCTGTTGCCGACGGCATACAGGACGTTGCGCACGAACCGGTCCCGACCGATCCGCTTGACGGGGTTTTTGGCGAATAGAGCGCGGAAGGCGGCGTCATCCAGGGCCGCCAGGTCCGACAGCCGCGGCGACACCAGGGCGGCGCGGGCCATCAATCGTCCCTCGCGCGCCGTGCTGGCGAATTTGTTCCAGGGGCAGACGGCCAGACAGTCGTCACAGCCATAGATGCGGCTGCCGGTCGCCGAGCGGAACTCGACCGGCCATGGCCCGGAGAACTCGATCGTCAGATAGGACAGGCAGCGCCGGGCATCCAGCTGATAGGGGGCGGGAAAGGCGTCGGTGGGACAGGCCGTCAGACAGGCGGTGCAGGATCCGCAATGGTCGATCTCGGCCGCGTCAGGCTCCAGCTCGGCCGTGGTCAGGATGACGCCCAGGAACAGCCAGTTGCCGTGCTGACGCGACAGCAGATTGGTGTGCTTGCCCTGCCACCCCAGGCCGGCACGCTGGGCCAGCGGCTTTTCCATCAAGGGGGCGGTGTCAACGAAGACCTTGACGTCCTGGCCCGTCAGGGCGGCCACCTGGCCGGCCAGGGTCTTCAGGCGGCCCTTTATGACCTCGTGATAGTCGTCGCCCCGCGCATAGACCGAGACATAGCCCGCGCTGCGGTCAGCCATTTCCGGCAGGGGATCGCTATCTGGGCCATAGTTCATGCCCAGCACGATCGCCGTCCGGGCCCCATCCCACATGGCCGTGGGGTGGGCGCGGCGGGCCAGGGTGGTTTCCATCCAGCCCATCTCTCCGTGACGCCCGGCCTCGACGAAATGGGCCAGCCGCTCTCCGGCGTTCCAGGGCTCGGCCGCCGAGGCGAACTGGCAGGCGTCAAAGCCCAGGGCCAGGGCGCGTTCGCGAATGGAGGGACGGGGATCGACGGCCATGCCAGGCGGTCTGGACGCGATCGGCTCAGAAATCCAGATCGGCGTACCAGGCAACGGCCGCCACGCCTGGAAACCGGTCGGTCAGCAGCGGCCGGAAACAGGGCCGGGACTTGATCTTCATGTACCAGGTCTTCAGCGACGGCCAGGACGCCCAGGGCACCTCGCCGAAATAGTCCAGGATCGACAGATGGGCAGCCGCCACCAGGTCCGCCTGACTGAGGCGACGTCCTGCCAGCCAGTCGCGTGCGGCTGCCAGAGCTTCCAGAAGAGCCAGGTGTGCCTTCAGGGCCTCGCGGCCCTCGCGCAGGGCGCGGGCCTCGGGCGGACCCAGCCGCAGAAGCGGCTTCTCCATCCGCTCATGCAGTAGGACGGCGTCGACCTCGTCGGTGAAGCGCCGCTCGAACCAGGCCACAAGACGCCGGGCCTCGGCCCGCTCGGCGGCATCACCGGGCAAAAGGACGGCGTCCTTGGTCCTGTCCTCGATCCATCCCAGGATCGCCCCGATCTCGCACAGAGTGAGGGGGCGGCCCTGATGCGTGGTTTGCAGGACAGGCGGCATACCTGACGGGTTCAGACCCCGCAGCGGGCAGTCCGCTTCCCAGGGCCGGACAGGGGTGTCGGTCCATTCGATTCTGGCTTCGCCCAGCGCCAGCCGCGCCGCGCGCGACCCGGGGTCGAAGGCAAAATGATACAGCAGGGTCTCGGCCATGGCGCAGTCCTGCACCCCAGGCCGTTAATCCGGCGTTTACCGCACCCTCCGCGAGGCGTTCAGGACCAGGGACCCTTGGGCGTGGCTGCCGCAGGTCCGGTAGACGGGTCAGACGGCCTCGCGGGCACGGCGGGTGAGGGTGCAGAGACCTGGGGGGCCGGGTGGGTTTCCGCCCGGCCGCGCGGATCGGGGTGGATGATGATGTCGGCTCCCGGCCGAACGGCCAGCACCCGGCGCTCGGCCTCCACCACGATGTCATGGGCCTGAACCAGGGTCAGGCTGGGCTCCAGATCCACATGCATCTGCACCATCAGGGTCGGTCCGGCCTGACGGGTCCGCAACTGGTGAACGCCCGATATGCGGGGATCGGCCAGCACTGCCGTTGTGACCGCGATCCGATCCTCGTCCGGGGCGGCGCGATCCAGCAGCTGTTGGGCGGCAATCCGCAGCATGCCTGCCGCGCCCCAGAACAGCCAGACCGCCACGACCAGACCGGCCGCCGCATCCAGGCCGGGTGCGTTCAGGAAGGCTCCCGATGCGACGCCGATCAGGGCGACCAGATTGGCTGCCATGTCCGCCGCATAGTGGGCGCGGTCCCCGGCCACGGCGATGGAGCCGCTGGCCTTGACGGCCCGGGTCTGCATCCACACCAGCCAGCCGGTCAGGGCCATGGAGACCAGCATGACACCGACGCTCCAACTGCCGGCGGTGATCGGTCGCGGGTCCAGGATGCGGTTCACAGCCGCCCAGCCGATGAACAGGGCCGAGGCGAAAACCAGTCCGGCCTGGACCAGGGCGGCCAGAGCCTCGGCCTTTCCATGGCCATAGCGATGCGCCTCGTCGGGCGGGGCGGCGGCCCAGCGCACGGCGTAGAAGGTGGCCAGGGACGCGATCAGGTCCAGCCCGGAATCCGCCAGGGTGGCTAGGATCGACACCGAGCCGGAAGCCCCCAGCGCAAAGGCCTTGAGGGCGATCAGGACGACCGCCACTGCGACCGACAGGCCGGTGACCCGGCGCACGGTCAGTTGGGCGTCGATCCGGGCCTGATCTGTATGGCCCGAGGGGGAGGGAGCGGTCATTCCGCCTTGTCGCCGAAAGCGACACCCTTGCCAATGCCAGGCTGCAAAACGCCGTTCGATACGTTAACCTTAGCGATCTGGTCACGAAACCGCTTCATGGTCGACCGTGAATCGCGACTGACACGCAATCGACGGAAAGCTCATGGACGCCGGAGGGCGCTGGATCGGACGAGGCGAAGCTCTGACCCGCCTGGGCGTCAAGGCTCAGACGCTTTACGCCTATGTCAGCCGGGGACGGATCGCGGCTCGGCCCGACCCGGCAGACCCCCGACGCAGCCTGTATGCCGTCGACGACATCGCCCGAATGGCGTCTGGACAGGCCGCGGTCTCGGGGGCCGACAGCCTGGTCCTGGTGCCGGCTCAAGGCGCGGCGGCCAGGGGTGAGGCGAGCATTCTGTCCTCGGTGTCGGTCGTGGCTGGCGGGCGACTGTTCTATCGGGGCCTGGACGCGGCCCAGCTGTCTCAAAACGCCACGGTCGAGGACGTCGCCCGCCGCCTGTGGTGCCTGCGCGAGACCAATCCCTTTCCGGGGCTGAAACCGCGCGTCGATGCGGTGATGGGCGGATCGGCCCGCGCCCGGCTGTATGCCGCCCTCGGCCGCCGGGCCCAGGAAGATGCCCCCTCATTCGGTCGTGCTGCGGCGGACCTTCGCCATGATGCGGCATCGGTTCTGAACGAGGCCGTGGATGCGGTTGCAGGGCCGGGGCCCCGCCTGCATTTCCATCAGCGCCTCGCGCGGGGGTGGAAGGTTCTGGAGCGGGACGCCCATCTGATCCGCCGGGCCCTGGTCCTGCCGGCCGATCACGACCTGGATGCCGCCGTTCTGACCACGCGTGCGGCGGCCGGTGGCGGGGCGCCGATGGCAGGTGCGTTGCTCGCCGGGATCACCACTTTAGCGGGGTCGTCCCTGGCGATCGAGGTTGCGTCCGTCTCCGCCTGGCTGTTCGAGGCGCGCCGCGACCCCGCCGCCTCCGTCCGCCGCCGGTTCGAGACCGAGGGTGCCGTGCCGGGCTTCGGCCCGTCGGACTGGCCGGAGGGCGACCCGCGCGCGCTGGCTTTGCTGGGCGCCGCCGACTTGCCGACCGATCTGGCGGCCGTGCTGCATCAGGGACGGGCCGTCAGCGGTCGCGAGCCCGGACTGGCCCTGGCCCTGGCCCTGATCGCCCGCCGCCTGGACCTGCCGCGCGAGGGGGCGTCGGACCTGTTGATGATCGGGCGGCTGACCGGACTTCTGGCCCATGCGCTGGATCAGGCGATCGATGGCTCGCCTATCCGGGCGCGATTGCGCTATGTGGGGCCCGAGCCCGGCGCGAACTGATCCGCGGGCAGCGATCGGGGGATTCATGACGGACTGGCTGGCGGCGATCATCCTGGGCCTTGTCGAGGGTCTGACCGAATTCATTCCCGTCTCCTCGACCGGCCACCTGCTTCTGGCCAAACAGGCCCTGGGCTTGGAAAACGAGCCCTGGGACACCTTCATCGTCATGATCCAGCTGGGAGCGATCCTGGCGGTGGTGGCCCTGTACTTCCAGAAGCTGTGGAAGGTGCTGCTGGACCTGCCGGGCAAGGATCCGGCCGCCCGCCGCTTTGCGATCTCGGTGCTGCTGGCCTTCATTCCCTCGGCCATCGTGGGGCTGCTGTTCCATGGCTTCATCAAGGAGGTGCTGTTCAACACGACGATCGTCTGCATCACCCTGATCATCGGCGGCTTTGCCCTGATCGCGCTGGAGCGCTGGGCCCCGGTGCCGCGTGAATATGATGCGATGAAATTTTCGTGGAAGACCGCGCTCGGCGTCGGCCTGTTCCAGTGCCTGTCGATCGTGCCGGGCGTTTCGCGCAGCGGGGCGACCATCGTCGGTGGCCTGCTGCTGGGTGTGGACAAGCGGGCGGCGGCCGAGTTCTCGTTCTTCCTGGCCATTCCGACCATGGTCGCGGCCTTCGGCCTGGATTTCTGGGAAAGCCGCGAGCTGATCACGGGCAATGTGATCGGCCTGATTGCGATCGGCTTTGTCGTGTCCTTCATCAGCGGACTGTTCGTGGTCCGGGCCCTGGTGGACTTCGTCGGCCGCTATGGTTTTGCGCCCTTCGCCTTCTGGCGGATCGTCGTCGGTACGGTCGGCCTGCTGGGCATGTGGCTGTACTGACCCGCCGGCCCTCCAACTGCCGTGGCGGGGGTCATCACAGCCAAGGCTCGGGCCAGGTTCATATCGTAACCGTCGACCCGTTGTGCGGTCAGCGCCCGGTGGCCGTCGGCAGGGGCCTTGCCGGGGCCTGCATGGCATCCACCAGCCGCTGGACGTCGCGATCGTCGATCAGGGGCCCGGAGTGCTTGGCCACCACCCGGCCCATGGCATCGACGGCAAAGGTCTCGGGCACGCCCGATACGCCCAGGTCCAGCCCCGCCCGTCCCTCGGCATCGACCAGGACCATGGCATAGGGATCGCCCAGCCTGTCCAGAAAGGCCCGCGTTGCAATCGGATCGTCCTTGTAAGCCACGCCGACGATCGCCACCCCCTGGGCCCGCAGCGCCATCAGCTTGGGATGCTCCACCTGACAAGGCGCACACCAGCTGGCGAACAGATTGACCAGCATTGGTCGCCCGACGCCGGCGGTCTTCAGATCGACCATGCCGGGGCCTGCCGTGTCGCCGGTCAGCATGGGTAGGACCGTCTCGGGCACCGCCTGTCCGACCAGGGCATCAGGCTTGAACTCGGGGTCGCGCTTCAGCGACCAGCCGACGAACAGCACGGCCAGGGCGACCAGGATGACGAGTGGGATCAGGGCCAGCCAGCGGTTCATTGTTTTGGCGCTACCGGGCTTTGCCCTACTTGAGCGCGGGATTCTGGCGCTATCGGGCTTTGCCCTACTTGAGCGCGAGGAGAGTTCAGGTCGGCATCAACGTCGCGGTTGGCCTCCAGCCGCGCCAATTCCGTCTTCCACTGACGGGCCGTCATGACTGCGCGGGCGACGACGGCGCTGAGGGCCAGGGCGCTGATCGCCCAGGCGGGCCAGACGAAGGCGGCATAGGGGCTCGTGTCCAGATCCAGCATCAGGCCTCCATCGCGCGCCGCGCCCGCAGGGTCATCACCCGCCGTCGACGCACTTCGGACCGGATGGCGGTCATCCAGACCGCCCCGAACAGAGCCCCATAGGCGGCCATCATCACCAGCAGCGGTGCCAGATAGGCTGGGTCCAGACTGGTCCCCCCCATCCGCAGCAGGCTGGCGGGCTGATGCAGGGTATTCCACCAGTCGACCGAAAATTTGACGATGGGCAGGTTGATCAGCCCGACCAGGCCCAGCACAGCCGCCGCCCGGGCACCCCGCACCTCGTCATCGATCGCGGACCTCAGGGCCATATAGCCGACGTAGAACAGGAACAGGACCAGCACCGAAGTCAGTCGTGCGTCCCAGACCCACCATGTGCCCCACATCGGCTTGCCCCACAGGGCCCCGGTGACGAGGGCCAGGGCGGTGAACACCGCACCCGGCAGGGCCGCCGCCCGCGCCGCCGCATCGGCCAGGACGTGGCGAAACACCAGGCTGAAGAAACTGGCCACGCCCAGGGCGCCATAGGCCATCAGCCCCAAGCTGGCGGCCGGCACATGGACGAACATGATCCGGACCGTGTCGCCCTGCTGATAGTCTTCCGGCGCGGTGAACGACAGCCAGGTGCCGACCACCAGCAACAGGCCCGCGACTGCCCACAGCACGGGCGTCAGCGGGCGGGTGAACCGCATGAAGCGATCGGGATTGGCCAGGCCGAACATGATGGGGGTCTTTAGCGACCTATTACCCGCCGCGCTACTTGGGCCCGTGTCGCACACGCATTCGACAAGCGGACTCGTCGGCTGAGTTGGTGCGGCGGTTTGAGAGGTTCATCACGGCGCGCACAACGTGATCACAACGAACACAACGGGACCGAGCGGTTGTCGAGGTCGTCGATCATCTGCTCCGAGCGGTGTGCGGGAAAGAAAGGGCGGCTTCGCCGCCGATCCTGAAAGCGCTAGCGGCGATTGGATCCCAGTCTCGATCCCGTCGTGTTCGCCGTGCCCTCGTTGTGTTCGCTGTGATGAACCCTTCTCGCCTCACATCCATGCGTCAACTTAAGCGACGATGGGTCTAGCCTTGCGCATTGCGGATGGCGGCGGCGGCGGCAAACGGGGCGATGACGGCAGCGAACAATACATAGGCTCCCAGCAGGGCCAGGCCGGACAGGGGGCTGAGGCCCTCTGCCGCCCGGTCTAGCGCCCCGGCCCCGAACACGATCGGCGGAATGAACAGCGGTAGCACCACCACCGCGATCAGCAGCCCACCGCGTCGTGCTCCCAGCGCCAGGGCCGCCCCCATGGCACCGGTAAAGGCGAAGCCCAGCCCGCCGAGCGCCGCCGTCAGACCCGTCAGCACGATCAGGGACGGCACCTGGCCCAGGATCAGCGCCGCCAGGGGCGCGGCCAGGGCCAGGGGCAGGCCGGTCGCCAGCCACTGGGACAGGGCCTTGATCACTACGACGGCCTCAAGGGGCAGGGGTCCGGTGGCCAGAAGATCCAGCGCCCCGTCCTCCAGATCCCGCTCGAATAGCCGCTCCAGCGACAGCAGCGAGGCCAGGGCCAGCGCCAGCCAGGTCATCCCCCCCGCCACCGGCTTCAGAACCGCCGCATCGGCCCCCACCGTCAACGGCAGGATGCCGGTCAGGCACAACAGGAAGCCGCAGGCCAGCAGCGGGCCGCCGCCCCCGCCCCAGGCCAGCGACAGCTCGCGCCGCAAAAGGATCGCGACCCCGCTCATCGCCCACCCCCCAGGTCCAGCGACCGGGCAGGGATCGGCAGGGGGTCGTGGACGGCGGCCAGGATCAGCCCACCTCCGTCCAGATGGTTCTGCATCATCGCCCCGACCGCCTCGCGCCAGCGGGCATCCAGCGGACTGAGCGGCTCGTCCAGCAGCCACAGCGAGCGCGGCGCGGCGATCATCCGGGCCAGGGCCAGACGCCTCCGCTGTCCGGCCGACAACTTCCTGACTTCCAGATCCAGCAGGGGCGCTAGGCCCAGGGCGGCCACCGCCGGGCCAGTATCGGCACCGCCCAGCCAGCCAGCCTGAAAGGCCAGTTCCTGGCGTGCCGTCCGCCCGCCCTTCAGTCCGTCCAGATGCCCCAGCAGGTGAATGCCCCGCCCCCGCGCCACCTCGGCGTCCATCTCGCCCTGGGGGCCCTGGAAGGCGACCGTGCCCGCCTCCTGCCGGATGAATCCCGCCACGAAGCGCAGCAGACTGGTCTTGCCCGCCCCGTTGGCCCCGGTCAGGGCGACGGCCTCGCCCGCCCGTATCGACAGGTTCAGATCCCGGAACAGCAGGCGCTCGCCGCGCATGATCGACAGGCCGGAGAGGGTAAGGGCGGCGATCATGGCTTCTCCCTCCCCTTTATGGGGAGGGAAGGTCGAGGCGGAGCCTCGGCCAGGGTGGGGTACGAATGGGCCAAGGAAGATATGATGACTTCCCCACCCGGATCGCTGCGCGATCGTACCTCCCGATGAAGAGGAGGGGGAAAAGAAGTGCGAACCTTTCGCAATGTCCCTTCACACGTCATGGATACATGGACGAATGGCCGCGCCGGGATTATGAACCCCGTCGCCGCAGCAGGCTTTCTGCGCGCGCGTCGGGGACCTGTGTGCCCCGATGTTCGCCGCGCGAGGGCGCGACCGGATGTCCGGGCGGCTTTGACCAGAGGAAGCTCTCCATGCCGTCAGTCGACAGCCTATCCACCCGCCGGGACCTGACCGTCGGGCGTAAGAAATATGCCTATTACAGCCTTCCTGCCGCTGAGGAAGCCGGTCTGACCGGGATCGGTCGCCTGCCGCGCTCCATGAAGGTGCTGCTGGAGAACCTGCTGCGCAACGAGGACGGCGTCTCGGTGACCCAGGACGACCTCAAGGCCGTCGCCGCCTGGATCGAGAACAAGGGCGCGGTCGAGCACGAGATCGCCTTCCGCCCGGCCCGCGTCCTGATGCAGGACTTCACCGGCGTGCCCGCCGTCGTCGACCTGGCCGCGATGCGCGACGCCATGGCCGCCCTGGGCGCCGATCCGGCCAAGATCAATCCGCTGAACCCGGTCGATCTGGTCATCGACCACTCGGTCATGGTCGATCATTTCGGCACGCCGGGCGCCTTTGGCCAGAACGTCGAGCGCGAGTATGAGCGCAATATCGAGCGCTACAAGTTCCTGCGCTGGGGTTCGTCGGCCTTCAACAATTTCCGCGTCGTGCCCCCCGGCACCGGCATCTGCCACCAGGTGAACCTGGAGAACCTGGCCCAGACCGTCTGGACTACGCCTGAGGGCAAGGCGACCGTCGCCTATCCCGACACCGTGGTCGGCACCGACAGCCACACCACCATGATCAACGGCCTGGCCGTCCTGGGCTGGGGCGTCGGCGGCATCGAGGCCGAGGCCGCCATGCTGGGCCAGCCGATCCCGATGCTGATCCCCGAGGTCATCGGCTTCCGCCTGACGGGTCGCCTGCCCGAGGGTGCCACCGCCACCGACCTGGTGCTGACCGTCACCCAGATGCTGCGCAAGAAGGGCGTGGTCGGCAAGTTCGTCGAGTTCTTCGGCGACGCCCTGCCCACCATGACCATCGAGGATCAGGCGACCATCGCCAACATGGCCCCGGAATACGGCGCCACCTGCGGCTTCTTCCCGGTCAGCCAGGCGACCATCGACTATCTGACCGCCACGGGCCGCGACAAGGCGCGCGTCGCCCTGGTCAAGGCCTATGCCGAGGCCCAAGGCCTGTGGATCGACGAGACCAGCGAAGACCCGGTCTTCACCGACGTGCTGGAACTGGACATCTCGACCGTCGTGCCGTCCCTGGCCGGGCCCAAGCGGCCCCAGGACCGGGTCGAACTGACCGTCGCCGCCCCGTCGTTCGAAACCGCTCTGGGTGAGGTCTTCGGCCGCGCCACGGATGCCGAGCGCGTGGCGGTCGAGGGTCATGACTTCACCGTCGGCGACGGCGATGTGGTCATTGCGGCCATCACCTCCTGCACCAACACCTCCAACCCCTCGGTCCTGATCGCGGCGGGTCTGGTGGCGCAGAAGGCCAATAAGCTGGGCCTGAAGGCCAAGCCCTGGGTCAAGACCTCCCTGGCCCCCGGCTCGCAGGTCGTCACCGACTATCTGACGGCCGCTGGCCTGCAGAAGGAGCTGGACGCCCTGGGCTTCAACCTGGTCGGCTATGGCTGCACCACCTGCATCGGCAACTCCGGCCCGCTGGACCCGGCCATCTCCAAGGCCATCAATGACGCCGGCGTCGTCGCCACCAGCGTCCTGTCCGGCAACCGCAATTTCGAGGGCCGGGTGAACCCCGACGTCCAGGCCAACTATCTGGCCTCGCCGCCGCTGGTGGTCGCCTATGCCATCGCCGGTTCGATGCGGATCGACATCACCAAGGACCCGATCGGCCAGGACAAGAAGGGCAAGGACGTCTTCCTGAAGGACATCTGGCCGACCTCGGCCGAGATCGCCGCCATCCAGAAGAAGAACGTCACCCCGGCCATGTTCGCCAAACGCTATGCTGACGTCTTCAAGGGCGATCAGCACTGGCAGGGCATCGCCGTCGAGGGCGGCCAGACCTATGCCTGGGACGACGCCTCGACCTATGTGGCCAACCCGCCCTATTTCGAGGGCCTGTCGATGGATCCGGCTCCCGTCGCCGACATCATCGAGGCGCGCGTCCTGGCCATCTTCGGCGACAGCATCACCACCGACCACATCAGCCCGGCCGGTTCGATCAAGAGCGCCTCGCCCGCCGGTGTCTATCTGACCGGTCGCGGCGTCGAGGCCAGCGAGTTCAACTCCTACGGCGCTCGCCGCGGCCATCACGAAGTCATGATGCGCGGCACCTTCGCCAACATCCGCATCCGCAACAAGATCACCCCGGACATCGAGGGCGGGGTCACCCGTCACTTCCCGTCGGGCGACACCATGGCCATCTATGACGCGGCCATGCGCTATTCGTCGGAGGGGCGTCCCCTGGTCGTGTTCGCGGGCAAGGAATACGGCACCGGCTCGTCGCGCGACTGGGCGGCCAAGGGCACCCGCCTCTTGGGCGTCCGCGCCGTCATCGCCGAGAGCTATGAGCGGATCCACCGGTCCAACCTGGTCGGCATGGGCGTGGTCCCGCTGCAGTTCAAGGCGGACGGCTGGCACAAGCTGGGCCTGACCGGCGAGGAGATCGTCACCATCCGCGGCCTGACCGACGTCAATGTCGGCAAGCTGAAGCCGCGCCAGGATCTGTGGGTCGAGCTGTTCCGCCCGTCGGACGGCAAGATGGCCCGCTTCCCGGTCCGCTGCCGCATCGATAACGCCACCGAGCTGGAATATTTCCGTGCCGGCGGCGTCATGCCCTACGTCCTGCGCAACCTCGCGCGCGGCTAAGAGGCGCCACCACACCTCTCCCTCCCCCTCCGGGGGAGGGTGGCCGGGCGTCAGCCCGGCCGGGTGGGGCGGACTCAAGCAAACGGACTCAGCCTCTCACGGCCACGCCTCCGCCACCCCGTCCGGCAGTTCCACCTGCCGCCGCCAGTCCTCGCGGAACAGCCGCATCAGCGCCGCGTCCAGCACGGGCAGGGGCTTCAGCCGCCCCTCGGCGTCCCAGAACGCCTGGGCCCATTCCCGGTCCTGCGCCCGCTCGCGGTCCATCGCCGCCACCTCCGGCCCCATGTGCCGCGCCCGCCAGTCATAGAGGAAGGGCATGTGCCACAGCGGCGCCTCCTCCATCGGCCCGCCCTGCATCACCCGCACCAGGTCCAGCGCCAGCTCGCGCACCGCCTCCCGCTCGGCCTCGAACGCCTCGACCTTGCGCGCGGCATAGCGGTCCCAGCCCTCGACCGGCTCTGGCGGGGCGTCTGCGGGGCGTCTCTGCCACCCCTCCTTGGCCCGCCGCCGCCACAGATTGTCCATCCCGACGTCATAGCGCCGCGCGACGGAGGCCGCCGTCTCCCCCGCCTCCCACGCCCGCCGCACCTCCTCCCAGATATGGCCGGACCGAATTTTCTGGGGCGCGCGCGGGGTCATGGGGCGAAGGAATCCCGGACAGCGGCGTCAGGCGCGGAGACAAGGCCCCGCCGCGTCACAGCTTCACCCGCTTCAGGGCCCGGATCCCCCGCTCGATCCTGGCCCGTGCCCGGCGCTCCGCCGCCGATCCCTCGGGCAGGTCCCACGCCGCCGCCAGCGCTTCGGTCAGGCCGATAATCGCCTCCGCATGCCGCGACGCCCGCTCCACCCGCCGCGCCCCCCTTGCCGCCGCCCGCCGCTCCGCCGTCGTCGCCGTCCTGACCGCCTCTGCCATCCGATCCTCCCTTGATCCGAAGACCAGACCCTGCCCGACCCCTCCGTCAGGATCGGACGTGGGGGTGGATCAATCGGCCGACATTCGCATCAGCAGGTCCACCAGCGGTCTATTGACGTAGTAGTTGTTCCGCCCCGCCTGATGCTTCTCCACGAACCCGGCCTCGGCCAGCTGATCCAGCCGCTTCGATGCCGTCTGGCGGGTCACGTCCAAGTCGGTCTGAAGGAATTCGATCCGCGTATAGGGGTGACGGAACAGGTTGTTCAGCAGGTCCTGCGAATACCGGATCGTGGGATGCGCCCGTAGGCGCAGCTTGTAGTCGGCCATCAGCCGACCCATGCCGTCGATCAGCTCTAGCGTCTGGCGCGACGTGGTCCCGACGGCGTCCAGCATATACAGCAGCCAGGGTTCCCAGTCCCCGTCGTCGCGCACGGCTTGCAGCAGGCGATAGTAGTCGGCCTTGTTCGCGGTGACATAGCGGCTGAGATACAGCACCGGGATTTCCAGCAGGCCGACCCGCGTCAGATACAGCACGTTCAGGATGCGCCCGATTCGCCCGTTCCCGTCTGAGAACGGGTGGATGCTCTCGAACTGATGATGGATCAGCGCCATCTTCACCAGCGGGTCCAGCGGGCTCAAACTGTCGTCGTTGATGAAGGCTTCCAGTGCCGTCATCGCTGCCTCGATCTCGATCCGGCTCTGGGGTGGCACGTAGACGATCGCGCCGGAACGTTCGCTTCGCAACGCCGTGCCGGGGGTGGCGCGGAACCGTTCGTCGGTGCGCTTCAGCACCTGAAACATATCGATCAGGCTGTTGTTGGAAATCACACCTTGGGCGGCATGCAGTTGTTCGAACCCGCGTTTCAAGGCGACGACATAGTTGGCGACCTCCTTCGCGGCAGGCGATTCCGCGTCCGCCCAGGACAGCCCCGCCCGGAATAGTTCGTCCTGGGTGGTGACGATGTTCTCGACTTCCGAACTGGCCTTGGCCTCCTGAAGCGCCAGGGTATCGATCAATATGCCCTGATTGGGGATGGCTCGGGCACGGCCCTTCAGTTCGGCCAGATGCCTGTGCGCCTGCGCCGCCGCGCGAAGTACGGCGGGCGTTTCCAGCTCTACGGGCGGTGGCAGCCGGGGAATGACATAGGTCGACTTTAACATGACGCCTCGAACATGTTCGGTTTTCCCGAACTTTTTAACACGTCAGGTCGAATATGTTAAATGCGCGCGGTCAGAGGCGTGATCGCCGTCCAGCTCCAGCAGACGATGAAGACCTAGGGCCTCACCCGCCCCGCCATGGCCGCAGAGATGGAAACTAGCCGCGCCCAACTGAACCGCGTGCTGGACCCCGGCACCTCGAACGTAACGCTGGACACCCTCAGCCGCGCGGCGCGGGTGCTGGGCCGGTCGCTGAAGGTGGAGTTGGTTTAGGCGGTGCTTATTGTCTGGGAGGCTAGGGCCTGAGGCGCAATCGCGACGGAAGGCGACAAGATAAAATCAACCTCGGCGATTATGATGGAGCTCTCGCCGATACCTGCTAGCTTCGGTACCGACGTTTTCCCGAGCAAGCGTGATCCTTATGGCTACAGACCAACCTCTTCCTCAAGAGCCGGCCGAAGAAGTCAGTGGAAGTGAACGAGCTAAGCCAGACCGCCGAGAAATTAAGGGAGGCATCCCGTATGTATCGTCTCCCGGTGTTCTGAAGAAAACGCTCGAACTCATCATTCCCGCTGAACGTCCTGACAACTTCAGCGGAAACTTCATGTCGACTATACTAAAGCTTACGGGCGGTTCAGCCCGAGCAGTGCCGCCATTCTTGAAGAAAATGCAGTTTATCGGGTCCGATGCGACGCCGACTGGATTGTATTCAAAGTTCAAAACGGACGGAGGGCGTTCTCAAGCTGCTTACGATGGCCTGAGGAATGCTTTCTCTGAGCTGTTTAAGCGAAATAGTTTTATACACAAAGCTGACGAAGCCACGGTTAGGGACCTCATCGTCGAGATAACGGGCCTGAAGAAAAGCGATCGTATTGTTGCTCTAATGTATGCGTCATTTGATGCCGTTAGAGTATTTATATCTGGTGATGTAGGTCAAAAACAAGACGATGTTGAGGAAGTAGAAAAGTCTGAAAGATCCGAGAGTATCGGGTCTGATCGCAGCAGACGCTCGGACGGATTTGGTATTGGTCTTGCCTACAACATAAATATTATTCTTCCGGAGACGGAGAACATCGAGGTGTTTAATTCAATATTCAAAAGCTTGCGCGACAACTTACTGAAATGAATGACATTGAAAAGATCAGGTTGTTTCTTTTGCAGAATGCAGTGGTGACTAAGGGTGTCGAAAATGCGTTCGCGAAAGAAAATCTTGTAGCGACCCGTGGGGCTCTAGAGTCCCAAGCCGACTCATTGGTTGCGGACTATCTCAGACAGATAGACCTGAAAACTATCGCCGAAGCCGATAGGATGAGCGAGTTCTACAAGCTATTTTACGCGTTGGAGAACGATATCAGAGATCTTGTCGAGCAAACTCTATCTGAGAATTCTGGGTTTGATTGGTGGGAAAAATGTGTCCCTCAGGCGGTCCGAGAAAATGCAAAGAAGAATGCAGATAGAGAGGCGTCAGAAGGGCTTCCTCCAAGATCAGATCGCCTGATCGACTATACTACATTTGGAGAACTAGGAGAGATCATAAAGGACAACTGGGAAACGTTCTCAGGAATGTTCTCCAACGCCAGTAAGAACAGAGTGCTTCGCGTCCTAACAAGATTGAATTTGGCTAGGGGTCCTATCGCTCACTGCAACTTCTTGCCGGAAGAAGAAGCGATACGGCTCAAAATCGCTGTCAGAGATTGGTACAAACTAATGGAGTGATGCGCCGGGTTGCATCAGCTTCTCTACAGCCGCCCCTTCCTGAACGCCTCCGCCTTCTCCACCTGAGCCTCCTTGCGCCAGCGTTTCGGGGCGGTCTTGTCGACCTCTTCGCCAGCGCCGGTCAGGACTTCGTTGGCGAATTCCAGGTCGAGCAGTTTCAGCTTCTTGATCTCGTCGCGCAGGCGGCCGGCTTCCTCGAATTCCAGGTTGGAGGCGGCTTCGCGCATCTTGGCCTCCATGTCCTTCAGCGTGGCCTGGAAATTGTTGCCGATGAAGGGTTTGGCGTCTTCGCGCACCCCGGTGGTGGGGATCAGGACGCGGTCCTTCTCATAGGGGCTGTTCAGGATTTCCTTGATGTCGCGCTTGACGCTTTCCGGCGTGATGCCGTGTTCGGCGTTATAGGCCTCCTGCCGTTCGCGGCGGCGGTTGGTCTCGGCGATGGCGCGCTCCATCGAGCCGGTCATGCGGTCGGCATACAGGATGACGCGGCCGTCGACGTTGCGGGCCGCGCGGCCGATGGTCTGGATCAATGAGGTCTCGGAGCGCAGAAAGCCCTCCTTGTCCGCGTCCAGGATGGCGACCAGGCCACATTCGGGGATGTCCAGCCCCTCGCGCAGCAGGTTGATGCCGATCAGCACGTCGAAGGTGCCCAGTCGCAGGTCGCGGATGATCTCGATCCGCTCCATGGTGTCGACGTCACTGTGCATGTAGCGGACGCGGACCCCCTGTTCGTGCATGTATTCGGTCAGGTCCTCGGCCATCTTCTTGGTCAGGACGGTGACCAGGCTGCGATAGCCGAGCTGCGCGACCGCCTTGACCTCGTCGATGACGTCGTCGACCTGGTTGCGGGTCTGGCCGGTGACCGGGCGGATGTCGACGGGGGGGTCGATCAGGCCGGTGGGACGGATCACCTGTTCCACGAAGATGCCGCCGGTGCGCTCCATCTCCCACGATCCGGGGGTGGCACTGACGTGCACGGTCTGGGGGCGCATGGCGTCCCATTCGTCGAACTTCAGCGGGCGGTTGTCGATGCAGGAGGGCAGGCGGAAGCCGTATTCGGCCAGGGTCGATTTGCGACGGTAGTCGCCCCGGAACATGGCGCTGATCTGGCCGATGGTGACGTGGCTCTCGTCCACGAACAGCAGGGCGTTGTCGGGGATGTATTCGAAGAAGGTGGGTGGGGGCTCGCCGGGCGCGCGGCCGGTCAGCCAGCGGGAATAGTTCTCGATCCCGGCGCAGGAGCCGGTCGCCTCCATCATCTCCAGGTCGAAGCGGACGCGCTGTTCCAGCCGCTGGGCCTCCAGCAGCTTGCCGTTCTCGACCATCCAGTCGAGCGTCTCCTTCAACTCGGCCCGGATGCCGCCCAAGGCCTGGTTCAGCGTCGGGCGCGGGGTGACATAGTGGCTGGCGGCATAGACGGTGACCTCCTCCAGATCGGCGGTCTTCTTGCCGGTCAGGGGGTCGAACTCCTGGATGCTCTCGATCTCGTCGCCGAACAGGCTGACCCGCCAGGCGCGATCCTCCTGGTGCACCGGGAAGATCTCGACCGTGTCGCCGCGCTTCCTGAACATGCCGCGATCGAAATTCAGGTCGTTGCGCTTGTACTGCAACGCGATCAAATCCGCCCTCAGCTTCGCCTCATCGATCTGGCCCCCGACCTTCAGATCGAACGTCATGGCCGTATAGGTCTCGACCGAGCCGATACCGTAAATGCAGCTGACCGACGCCACAACAATGACGTCATCGCGTTCCAGTATAGAGCGCGTCGCCGAATGCCGCATCCGGTCGATCTGCTCGTTTATGCTCGAATCTTTCTCGATATAGGTGTCAGTACGAGGAACATAGGCCTCGGGTTGATAGTAATCGTAGTATGAGACGAAATATTCGACCGCATTATCGGGGAAGAAGGCCTTGAACTCGCTGTACAGCTGGGCGGCGAGCGTCTTGTTGTGGGCGAGGATCAGGGCCGGGCGCTGCGTAGCCTCGATGACCTTGGCCATGGTGAAGGTCTTGCCGGAGCCGGTGACCCCCAACAGCACCTGATCGCGTTCCGACCCCTCCAGCCCCTCGACGATCTCGGCGATGGCCGAGGGTTGGTCCCCGGCCGGCGTGTAGTTCGTGACGAGACGAAAGGGCTGCTGCTGACGGCCTTTCAGCGACTTGGCCGGACGATCGGGACGGTGCGGAGCCCAGTCGTCGGGCTTGCCGGGGGCCTCCTCCGGCGTCAGGCGCGGGCCGGTGACGGGCGCGAACATCGGCATGTTGCGCATGGCCTGAGGCATCGGGGCCGTATCGTCGCGCAGGAAGGCGGCCGGGGCCTCCGACACGCCCGGCTGAGGCACATGGACGGGCTTCTTGGTGCGGGGGGCCGCCCCCTTGGGCGTCGAGGAACGGTTCATGAACACAACTTAGGATGCGGGGGGGCGGATCGCCAGAGGCCTGTTGCGGACCGGCGACTTGACGAATCAGCCCTGGGAGCCTGCCTTTGGCCATGCTCAGCGGACGGACAGGCGCATATGCGGTGGCGATGGGGGCGTGCCTCGTCCTGATGTCCTGCGCACCCAGGGGCAGCGACCGGCCCTATGCGCCCGGCGACGGCACACCGCGACCCGGCCCGGTGGCTGCCGCGCCTGCGGATGCCGGCCTGATCGATGCACCGCTCGATGGCCAGACGCGGGCGCGGATCGCGCAGGCCGCCGGGGCGGGGGTCGCGGCCTGCGCAGCCAGCCTGGGGGCGGCGCGGGTGACGTTCGACCCGGTGCCCGACCGCGTGGATTCGGCGACCTGCGGCCTCAGCCAGGCCGGTGTCCTGGCGGTGGACCTGGGCACGGTGGCGCGGCTGGTGCCGGCCGCCCCGACCATGACGTGCGAGACCGCCCTGGCCTTCAGCGTCTGGCGGCGACAGTCGGTCGAACCGGCGGCGCGCGAGATCTTCGGCCAGGACGTCGTCCAGATCGACCATTTCGGCACCTATGCCTGTCGCAGCGTCAGCAACCGACCCGGGGCCCGGCCCAGCGCCCATTCCCTGGCCGCCGCCATCGACTTCGGCGGTGTGCGTCTGCGGGACGGGCGACGGATCACCGTGGCGGCCGACTGGCGCGGCGATACGGACGAGGCGAGGTTCCTGCGCCGCATCCGCGACGACGCCTGCCGCATCTTCGGCACGGTGCTCAGCCCCGACTATGACGCGCCGCATCAGGATCACCTGCACCTGGAACCGGGGGCCCGTCCTTTTTGCCGCTGAGGTGCCGGGCGCGAGATCGGCGGCCGCTGATGAGGATTTCGCAGGATGTCGCTCCCGCCGCGGACTGCTAGCGTGCGGCCATGACCCATACGTCCGCCCCCACGCCATCGCCTCGCCGGTCCAGGCTGCCGTCGCTCAGTCTGATGGTGCTGGGGGCGCTTGCCGGAGGTCTGTTGGTGGGTGCCTGGGCGCAGACGGCCGGGCTGCCGGGTGGTGCGGCGACGGCAGAGATGATCGCGGCCCTGGGCCAGCTTTGGCTGAATGCCCTGCGGATGACGATTGTGCCGCTGGTCTTCTCGCTCCTGGTGGTCGGCATCGCCTCGATCGCGGATGCGGCGCGGACGGGGCGAACGGCGGCCCGGGCCGTGGCGATCTTTGCCGCGCTGATCGTGGGAGCCACCCTCTATGCCGTCGGTGCAGCCTATGGCCTGCTGGCCCTATGGCCGATCGATCCGGCTGGCGGTGCCGCCCTGGTGGCAGGTGCGCCGACTGCGCCAGAGGGTATCGGCCAGAGCGCGCCCTTTTCGGCCTTCGTCCAGACCATTGCCCCGGCCAATCCGATCCGCGCGGCGGCTGAGGATGCGATCCTGGGCCTGGTGGTCTTCGCCGTCTTCTTCGGGTTTGCGGCTTCGCGCCTGCCCGAGCGCCTCAGAGTGCCTCTGGTGACGGTGTTCGAGGCGGTGGCCGAGACCATGATCGTCATCGTGCGCTGGGTCCTGGCCTTCGCGCCGCTGGGGGTGTTCGCCCTGGCCCTAGGGGTCGGGCTGTCTGCGGGGATCGGCGCGGCGGGAACCCTGGTCCATTATGTGGCCGTCATCTCCCTGTCCTGCCTGGGCATCACCCTCCTGATGTATCCGCTGGTCGTGTTGTTCGGTCGGGTGGGGCTGTTCAGCTTCGCGCGGGCGGCGGCTCCGGCCCAGGTCGTGGCCTTTTCGACCCAGTCGTCCCTGGCCAGCCTGCCCGTGATGGTCGAGCGGGCCGTCGATGCCCTGGGGATCAGCCGACCCGCCGCCGGTCTGGTGCTGCCTTTGGCCGTGGCTGTGTTCAGGATCACCAGCCCGGTGGCCAATCTGGGGGTAGCCATTTACGTGGCCCATCTGTTCGGACTGGAACCGTCGGCGGGCCAGCTGGTCGCGGCGGGGCTGGCGGCCATCCTGGTATCGATCGGCACGGTTGGCCTGCCCGGCCAGGTGTCTTTTTTCGCGTCCATCGCCCCGATCTGCATCGCCATGGGCGTGCCGCTGGAGGTTCTGCCTCTGTTGCTGGCTGTAGAGGTCATCCCCGACATCTTCCGCACCGTCGGCAATGTGACCGCCGATCTGGCCGTGACGCGGCTGGTCGAGCCCTCCGCCGCCGAACGCCGATAAACGAAGCCGTTGACTTCTCCGCACAGTATGCGGCATACACTGTGTGTCACACACTATGTGGCGGACAGGACGGACCATGACGCTCGATCCGGAACAGTTCGATTCCATGCGGTTGGAGCTGCGGCGTGGGTCGCTGGTCCTGGCCGTCCTGGCCCGGCTGAGAGAGGAACGCTACGGCTATACCCTGCGGCAGGCTTTGGCCGCCGAGGGGCTCGAGATGGAGGAATCGACCCTCTATCCGCTGCTGCGGCGACTGGAGAGTCAGGGGCTGCTGATCAGCGAATGGCGTGAGGAGGACAAGCGCAAGAAGCGCTTCTATCGCCTGTCGCCGGGCGGGGTCGCCATGCTGGCCGAGCTGACCGCCGAATGGCGCGGCATCAATGCGTCGCTGGACAAGATTTTATGACCGATCAACGGGTTGGGGAACCGACATGAGCATGCTCGACACCTATCTGGATGCCGTCGCGGCGCAACTGCCGCGCGACACCCGCGACGACATCGTCGCCGAATTGCGCGACACCCTGCTGAACCAGTTCGAGGAGCGCGAAGCCGATCTGGGCCGCCCGCTGACCGACGACGAACGCGAGGAGATCCTGCGGGCCATGGGCCATCCGCTGGTCGTGGCGGCGCGGTATGGAAAAGGCCCGCAGAGCCTGATCGGGCCGGAACTCTATCCCTACTGGCTGTTCGCGGTGAAGGCGGGTCTGTTCATTCTGCTGGCGGTCCAGGCGCTGGGGCTGATCATCCATCTGGTGTCGGGCACGCCCGATTTCGGCCAGTCGATCGCCCAAGCCTTCCACGGCTTCTTCGGCAGCGCCTTGACCCTGATCGGGGTGGCGACGGTGGCGGGGGCCGTTCTGGAGTGGCAGGGCATACGTCCCGAATTCCTGACCAAGTGGAAGGTCAAGGACCTGGCGGCGTTGCGCCTCAGCGACCCGGCGAACTGGGCCTCGGGCATGGCGGGGGCCGATCTGAACGTGAGGTCCTCGCCGCATACGCCGCGCCCCGTCCTCAAACCCATGCCGGGGGCCGATGCCCTGTGGAGCGTGATCGCCGGTATCGTCTTCGTGCTGTGGTGGATCGGGGCTCTCCGGGGACTGGGCGTGACGGCCGTGTCCATCGGACGCGAAGACATGGTGTTTCAGCCTGCTGCGATCTGGGCCGGGCTGTTCACGCCGATCCTGGCCTATGCCCTGTCGGGCATAGCGGTCGATCTGCTGGGCGTCGTGCGGCCCGAGCCGGTCAAGCTGAGGGCCCTGTTCAAGATCCCGTTGGCGGCGGCGGGGCTGTGGCTGGCGTCGGTCCTGTATCAGGCTGGGGAATGGTTCACGCTCAGTCAGGACGGGGTGACGGCGGTGGTGGGACCGGCAGGGCAGTATCTGGCCCCGGACGCCTGGCCCCGGATGGCGGCCGCAAGCTCGGACATCAATGGTGCGGGTCTGGTGCTGAGCACCATCCTGACCTGGGTGCTGGCCGTCGTCGCCCTCAGTCTGGTTGCGTCGATCCTGCTGAACCTGTGGCGGCTGGTGCGACCGGAGGGGCGGGCCGTCTGACAGCCATGTCCGAAAACCGCGAGACTTGAGGGGCGGCCGGGCGCATCCTGCATCGTATGGAGACCGCCCCGCCCCCGCTGGACCAGGACGCCTGCTATCGCGCGGTCCTGACGCGTGATGCGCGGTTCGACGGGCGGTTCTTCGGCTGTGTGAAGACGACGGGCATCTATTGCCGTCCCGTCTGTCCGGCGCGGACACCGCTGCGGCAGAACATGGTCTTCGTGATCTCGGCGGCGGCGGCGGAGGAGGCGGGTTTCCGGGCCTGTCTGCGCTGTCGGCCCGAAACCGCCCCGGACATGGGCGCCTGGCGCGGCACCTCCAGCAGCGTCAGCCGGGCCTTGGCCTTGATCGAGGCCGGGGCGCTGGACACCGAAACGACCGAGGCCCTGGCCGCGCGGCTGGGGATGGGGGCCCGCCACCTGCGTCGCCTGTTTCGCCAGCATCTGGGGGCCGCCCCGGTCAGCGTGGCCCAGACGCGGCGCGTGCTGCTGGCCAAGACCCTGCTGCATCAGACCGACCTGTCGATGGCCGAGGTGGCCCTGGCCTCCGGCTTTGGCAGCGTGCGGCGGTTCAACGAGACGTTTCAGGCCCTTTACGGCCGGCCGCCGTCGTCACTGAGGCGAGGCGGCGAACGCCCCGGAACGACAGGCGGGATCGCACTCGGCCTGTCCTATCGCCCGCCCTTTGACTGGGACGGCATGATCGCGGCCATGAAGGCACGCGGCGATATCGTGGAGGCCGGGCGGTGGTCGAGGAACCTGTCGTTCGCCGTCGACGGCACCGAGGGCAGGGTCAGCGTCGGGCACCGCACCGAGGGGCGGCTGGACCTGCGCGTAGAGGCGTCCGACTTGCGCGCCCTGCCCGCCATACTGGCGCGGGTGCGCCGGGTGTTCGATCTGTCGGCGGATCCCGAGGCGATCTGCCGGGACCTCTCCGCCGATCCCTTGCTGGCCCCCCTGGTCGCGGCCCGCCCGGGCCTGAGGCTGCCGGGAGCCTGGATCGATACGCATTTCGACGCACCGAGCGACCGGCTGGCGGACGACGCGCTGACCGCGCGCGCCGAGGCCTGGCGGCCCTGGCGGGCCTATGCCGAGCGGCACCTGCGGCTGGCCGGTATCATCATCACGGAGGACGACCATGGCCGCTGTGCCGCCTGACAGCCTGACCCTGGACCGCATCGCATCGCCGATCGGCGAGGTGCTGCTGGTCACCGATGCGGATGGCGCGGTCCGGGCGCTGGACTTTTCGGACTATGAGCCGCGCATGATGCGGCTGCTGGGGCGTCATGCGCCGGGGGCGGTGCTGGTGCCGGGCCAGGCACGCGAGGCCGTGCGGGCGGCGGTTCTGGCCTATTTCACCGGCGATATTCGGGCCCTGGACGCGCTGGCGGTGAAGACCGGCGGCACGCCCTTTCAACGCGCGGTCTGGGCGGCGCTGCGGGCCATTCCGGCGGGGCAGACGCGCAACTATGGCCAGCTGGCCGCGTCGATCGGCGCGCCGAGGGCCGTGCGAGCTGCGGGTCTGGCCAATGGTCAGAACCCCATCGCGGTCATCGTGCCCTGCCATCGCGTCATCGGCGTGAACGGCACCCTCACCGGCTATGCAGGGGGTGTCGAGCGCAAGCGGTGGCTGCTGCGACACGAGGGCGTGGCGATTTAGCCTGCCCTTGCAATCCGCCGCGATCGGCCTAGATTGCGCCTGCTTATGCTAACTGTGAGCATAAGGGTGCGGAGGCGACGATGGCAGACGGTGCGACGATGGCGCGGTGGACCACGGTTCAGGAGGTCACCGACCATGTCTGGCCCAAGGTGCGCGACCATGTCACGCCGATGGAGTGGCCGGTTCAGGCCGAGCTGATCGCCGAGATCAATCGGCTGAAGGCCGATCGCGACGCGGTCATCCTGGCCCACAATTATATGACGCCCGACATCTTCCACGGGGTCGGCGATTATGTCGGCGACAGCCTGGGCCTGGCCAAGGAGGCGGCGCGTTCGACGGCGAAGATCATCGTCCAGGCCGGGGTTCACTTCATGGCCGAGACGTCCAAGATCCTGTCGCCGGACAAGACGGTGCTGATCCCCGACCTGCGCGCCGGCTGTTCGCTGGCGGCCTCGATCACCGGCGCGGACGTGCGACTGATCAAGGCGCGCTATCCGGGCCTGCCGGTTGTGACCTATGTGAACACCACCGCCGATGTGAAGGCCGAGACCGACATCTGCTGCACCAGTGCCAATGCGGTGCAGGTCGTTGAATGGGCCGCCAAGGAATGGGGCGTTGATCGGGTCATTCTGATCCCCGACGAATTCCTGGCGCGCAATGTCGCGGCCCAGACCACCGTTGGCATCATCGCCTGGAAAGGCCGGTGCGAGGTGCACGAGCGCTTCACCGCCGCCGACATTGCCGACATGCGCGCCGCCTATCCGGGGGCCGAGATCCTGGCCCATCCGGAATGTCCCGAGGATGTGCTGGCCGCCTCCGATTTCGCGGGCTCGACAGCCGCGATGACGGACTATGTCGCAGGGCGAAAGCCCAAGCAGGTCGTCCTGATCACCGAATGTTCGATGGCCTCCAACATCGCCGGCGACGTGCCCGGCGTGCAGTTCATCGGCCCGTGCAACCTGTGTCCGCACATGAAGCGGATCACGCTGGAGAACATCCGTGACTGCCTGCTCAACATGCAGTTCGAGGTGACCGTGCCCGAGGCTATGGCCGAGCGTGCGCGGCTGGCGGTGCAGCGGATGGTCGATCTGCCGCCGCCGGCGATCCCGGCCCGCTATGACCTGTTCAAGGCGCGCCACCATGTGGCGGTGGAGCTGATCTGATGCACTACATTGCCCCCGTGCACGCCTCGGTTCAGGTCGATCGCAAGACCTTGCGGCTTCTCGCCCTCCTGGCCTTGTGGCTGAGGTCGGACAAGGCCACGTCCGAGCGATGACCGATCCGAACGATACCGTCCGCCGTGGCCCCTGGGACCGCCCCGCCGACCCGGCCGTCGTCTCGCCCGCTCCGGTGGAGCGCCCGCCGATCCAGCCTGATCTGGTCAAGGGCCAGCATCCGGCCTGGGCCCTGGTTTCGACGGCGCTGCTGAGCGGGTTCATCTGGTGGATCAGCGGCAGCTGGGTCATCGCCGTGGCAGCCATCTTCGGCCTGCTGGTGCATGAATATGGCCACGTCCTGGCTATGAACCGGCTGGGGATGGGTCCGGCCAAAATCTATATCATTCCCTTCCTGGGCGGCGTCGCGCGCGGCCAGCGCATGCCAGTCAGCGAGTGGGACGGGGTGCTGGTGTCCCTGGCTGGCCCGGCCTTTGGCATATTGGCGGCCATCCCCTTCTTTGCCCTGGGGGCCTATACCGCCCAGGCGGAATGGTTCGTGGGCGCGGCGGCGATCGCAGCGATCAATCTGATCAACCTGGCCCCCGCGCCGCCTCTGGATGGCTCAAAGGCCCTGGGGCCCGTGCTGGCCCGCATCCATCCGATGGTCGAGATGGCGGTCATGGTCCTGATCGGGCTGGCGGTCGTCGCCTGGGGCGTGATGAACGGCAGTTATATCTTTGCGGTGTTCCTGGCCCTGGCCCTGATCGGGCATCTGCGGCGCGGCACGTGGCGGCCGGAAGGGCGTCAGCTGACCTGGCGTGAGGCGGGCATGAGCGTCGGCCTGTTTTTGGTCACCGCCATCCTGTGCGCCGGCGTTGGCGTCGCGGCCCTGGCTCCTCTGACCGACGGCTCGATCGGCGGGGCGCTGGAGATCAGCGGCCGCTATTTCGGTATCGGTCGATGACGGCTCCGATCATTCATGACGGGCCGCTGATCATCGGCGGCGGGCTGGCGGGCCTGTCGGCGGCTCTGGAGGCCGGGCCCCGGCCGACGCTGGTCGTCACCCCCATGCCCCTGCTTCAGGCCTGTTCCTCCGCCTGGGCGCAAGGCGGTGTGGCCGCAGCCCTCGGCGACGACGACAGCGCCGCCCTGCATGCCACCGACACGGCCCTGGCCGGGGCGGGACTGGTGGAAGCCCAGGCTGTCCGCACCCTGACCGACGACGGCCGCGCGACGGTCGAGTGGCTGGCCGCTCTCGGGGCTCCGTTCGACCGCGCCCTGGAGGGCGGCTTTGCCGTCAGCCTGGAGGCGGCCCATTCGCGGCCGCGCGTGGCCCGCGTGGGCGGCGATGGTGCGGGCCGGGCCATCCTGTCGGCCCTGGTCGCGGCGGTGCGCGCCGCCCCGCATGTCACGGTGTGGGAGGACGGACGGCTGTGCGGCCTGATCCAGGACGCCTCGGGCCGGGTGCGCGGGGCTCTGATCGAACGGTCGGACGGGCGCAGGGTTCAGGTTCTGGCTGCCTCGGTGGTGCTGGCCACGGGCGGGGCCGGCGGCCTCTATGCCCAGACCACCACCCCCGCCGCCCTGTTGGGCGAGGGTCTGGCCCTGGCCTGGCTGGCCGGCGCCGACATCCTGGACCCCGAATTCGTGCAGTTCCATCCCACGGCCATGGATGTGGGACTGGACCCCATGCCACTGGCGACCGAGGCGTTGCGGGGTGAGGGGGCGCGTCTGATCGACCGGGACGGTGGCTTCCTGCTGGGACCAGCGGACGATGCGGACCTGGCCCCGCGTGATGTGGTGGCCCGTGCCGTCCATGCCGCCAGGGCCGAGGGCCGCGGGGCCTATCTGGATGCGCGCTCGGCCATCGGCGAGGCCTTTCCGCATGAGTTTCCGGCGGTCTTCGCGGCCTGCATGCGGGCGGGACTGGACCCTCGCGAGACGCCGATCCCGGTGGCGGCGGCCGCCCACTATCACATGGGAGGGATCGCGGCGTCGCCCGATGGGCGGACCAACCTGCCCGGCCTTTTCGCGGTGGGTGAATGCGCGGCGACCGGGGTGCATGGGGCCAATCGCCTGGCCTCCAACTCCCTGCTGGAAGCGGCGGCCTTTGGACGGCGCACGGGCCGGGCGGCGGGGGCCGAGACGGCTGGACTGACGCCGGTCCTGCCGGTCTTGGCCAGCCCTGTGCTGGCGGACATCGACTTGCAGACCTTGCGCCGTGCCATGAGCGACCATGTCGGCGTGGTGCGCGATGCCCAGGGTCTGGCCCAAGCCCTGGCGGTCATCGCCGAACTGGAGTCCAGGACGCCGGATGCCCTGCCTCTGATTACCGCCCGGCTGATCACTCAGGCCGCGCTGGATCGTCAGGAGAGCCGGGGCGGACATTATCGACGCGACTGGCCGGGCCTGTCCGATGCGCCCCTCCACACTCGTATCCGGCGGGACCCGGCCGCCCAGATCGCCGCCGAGTAAAGGATGCACCGATGATCGCTCGCCTGCCGGACATTCTGATCGATCCGATTGTGCGTATGGCCTTGGCCGAGGATCTGGGGCGTGCCGGGGATGTGACCGCCGCCGCCTGTATTCCTGCCGATGCCCGGATGCGGGCCGTGTTCGCGGCACGCAAACCCGGCGTGCTGGCGGGGATCGACACCGTGCGTCTGAGTGTGCTGGCCATGGACCCGCAGGCGACGATCGAGCTGAAGCTCGCGGACGGCGCGGCCTTCGTCGCAGGCGCTGTGCTGGCCGAGGTCGAAGCCAATGCGCGTGCCTTTCTGGCAGCGGAACGGACGGCTCTGAACCTGCTGGGTCGGCTCAGCGGTATCGCGACCCTGACGCAGGCCTATGTCGAGGCGGTCGCCGGTACGCGGGCGCGGATCGCCGACACGCGCAAGACGACACCTGGCCTGCGGGCGCTGGAGAAACATGCCGTCCGCTGCGGCGGTGGGGTCAACCATCGGTTCGGCCTGGATGACGCCATCCTGATCAAGGACAATCACGTCGCCGTCTGTGGTGGAGTCGGAGAGACGATCCGCCGGGCCCGGGCCGCTGCCGGTCATCTCATGAAGGTGGAGGTCGAGGTCGATGGCCTGGATCAGCTGGACGAGGCCCTGATCGAGGGCCCCGATGTCATCATGCTCGACAATTTCACCCTGCCCATGCTGCGCGAGGCCGTGGCGCGGGCCAAGGTCAATCCGTTCGGGCGTCCGGTGCTGGAGGCCTCTGGCGGCGTGACCCTGGACACCGTAGCGGCCATCGCGGCGACAGGCGTGGATGTGATTTCCGTGGGTGCGCTGACGCACTCGGCGGCGTCGCTGGATATCGGCCTGGACGCTGTGGACGCGTGACGTCGTTATGGAACAGGCCGGAATCCAGGGGGTTGTGAGAGCAGAGGACAACCTGCCGATGACCGACCTGACTTCTGAAAGCCGCAGCTTCGCCACCACGGAGATGACCCAGCAGCGCCTGTGCGTCGCCAGGTCAGGGCCTGAAGACGGCTTCTATGCCAGCTGGACGCCCGTGGGTGCGCACGGTGCCGACCGAGCGTCATTTGGCAATCTGAACCGTAACCTGACGACGCAGTCACAAGTCCGGCAGCGCTGACGTCGATCAGGTGGCGGGGACAGTCTCTGTCGAAATCGCCGGTGCAGGCGTGACCGCAGCGGCTGGGGGAGCTGCCGGTGTCGGGTCTGTCGCGGCCTCGCCAACCCCCAGGCCTTCCTGAGCCAGAACCCAGGTATAGGCCACGGCCTGACCCGCCTGACGGACGGGGCCAGTCGGGTCGAGGCTGGCCTGCATCATCTGAGGCGGCTGTTCGGACGAGGGGCGGGGCGAATAGCTGAAGGCATTGCTGGAGCCCGACCGACCGCCGAACCGGTAGAAGACGTGATCGCCAACCTGACCGACCTGGATCAGTGACGTGCGCCAGCGCGGTGAGACGCCCGTGGTGTGGAAATGGGTGGCATTGCCCACGCGCGAATACACTGTGCCCGAGAGGGCCTGCGATGCCACGTCGCGGGCGCGGTTCCAGGCGGCGCGATTGACCGGCGCGCGCATCGAGCCGTCGCAGGTGAAGCTGAACTGACATCCGGTGCGCCGGCCGGCCCCTTGGAAGACGACACTGCAGACAGTCTTGGGGAAAGCCGGGTGGCGGGCGCGGTTCAGAACGACCTGAGCCACGGCGCGCATGCCGTCTCGGCCCTCACCGCGGGCCTCATAATAGACGGCCTGTGTCAGGCACTCCAGGTCGCGCGAGGCGTCCAGGGCGTTGTCCAGGCGGAAGGGCCGAGCAGCCGGGTGGGCGGCACCCAGGCTGACCTGGCGCAAATTGGAATCGGGTGTGCCGCGCAGGCGCTCCAGCCGAGCGGTCATCAGTTCGGCCTGGCGGTCCCGCTGGGACGGCCCGGCCACGGTATAGGGGTCATGCCGACGGGCGATGGCCAGGGCGCTGGCATCCATGCCGCCAGCCGCCGCCGACAGCGCCTCTTCGGTAAAGCCGGCAGATGCCGCCCCATCAATCCGTTCCGCCTGGGCGCGCACCGTCGTAGCCTTGGCAACCGTTCCGCCCAGATAGGCGCATCCGATCGCGAGGCCGACCAAACCGCCGAAGGCCGCCGCCGCCGCTGCAGGGCGGATTTTTGCGGCACGGTCGGCGCGTGTGGTGACGCGCGTGGGCGAGGGGGTCGACAAAGGCCTTATCCTGATCCGCAGGGCGCAATGCCGCCCCTTAATCTCGTATCGAAAACCCCGCGGATCGAGTCCGAGGGGGTCATCGAAGAACCGACGGTCGGCGAACGGCCGGACATCGGGGACGCGCCTTAAGCCAGCCCTTTATGGCTTCAATGTGTTTGATTCGCAAGATTGGTGTGCAGCGCAGCAATTTGCCGCGACGCCAGCGTGTTCGGCCCGAAGTTCAGAGTTTATGTTCGAATATGAGACAGGCTTTCATGTCCAATACTGTATTTCTGCACACGGCCATTGCCGGTGGTGCCGGGCCGCATGCTTTATCAGACTAAAGCATGCTTTATCAGACTAAAGACGGCGGACTCTGTTGCATTCGGTAGGGTCGTCGGGGTGGGGCGTGATCTCTGATCGGGGACGCGGGGAACACAGCGGCAAGCCTGACGTTATCGGGGGGTAATTCTGGAGAGAAGCTGATGACCCGTACCCTGATCGCCATGACCTTTGCCGCTTCTGCCCTGGCCCTGGGTGCCTGCGGCTCCACCATGGAGCAGCGCGCTGCGACGGGTGCCGTCGCCGGTGCCGTGGTGGCTGGCCCTGTCGGCGCTGCCGTTGGCGGTGCCGCCGGTGCCGCCGTCTCGCGGACCCAGGGCGAAGACTGACCCCTCTTCGCCTGAAGCGTAGAAACGGCTAAGACGGCGCAGCACCATCCGGTGTTGCGCCGTCCATTCTGCGTTGAATGGCCTCGCCGGTAAGCCCGCCCTTGATATGTGGCCCTGTTTTCGCGTAGCCAGCCGCCCGGAGCGGGCGTTTGGCCCCTCATCAGCGGCATGACCGCACCACAAGGACAACCGACCCTCGCATGCGAGATCTGAAACAGACCGGCTTTGCCGACAGACTGTCCACCCAGGCCGAGGCCAAGAAGGCTCTGCTGGCCAAGTTCAAGCCCAAGCCTGCCGCCCCGGACCCCGAATTCGAAATGCTGGCCGCCAAGCGCGCCGCCGAGAAGGAAGCCATCCGCCAGCAGCATGAGGCGGCCAAGGCTGAGCTGCGCCGCGAAAAAGAAGTCGTGCAGCAGCAGGTCGTCGAGGCCAAGCGTATGACAGAGGAAGAGCAGGAAGAGGCCCGCCGCAACGAGCGCCGCGAGCGGAAGGCTGCCGTGAAGGCCGAACAGCGTGCGCGGCGGGCGGACAAGAAGGCCCAGCGCGGTCGCTGATCGATCGTCTAGCCGACCACTTCATGGATGATGGCCTTCAGCGCCTCGGCCGAATAGGGTTTGCGCAGGAACGGCCAGGGCGCGTCGGCCAAGGCCTCGTCCACATCGTCCCCGGCATAGCCCGAGGCCAGCACGATCTGCATCGCAGGCCAGGTTTCGGCACAATGCCGGGCCAGCTCGATCCCGGTCATGCCGCCCGGCATGACGATGTCGCTGAGCATCACGTCAAACTGTGCCTCTGCCAGCACGGCCAGGGCATGGGGCGCGGTTTCGGCGGACGTGACCTGCATCCCCATGGCCTCCAGCAATTCGACAGCCACGGCGGCAACCCCGGCGTCGTCCTCGACCAGCAGCACGCGTTTGCCAGCAACCGAGCCGCGCGGCACGGCTGTGGGTGCGGCCTCAACCTTGATCGCATCGTTGCCTAGCGGGGGCAGGTACAATCGGATTTCCGTACCCTGTCCCGGCGTCGATGTGATTGCGGCACCGCCGCCGCTCTGGTGGGTGAAGCCGTGGACCTGGCTTAGACCCAGGCCCGTGCCCTTGCCGACCGGTTTGGTGGTGAAGAAGGGCTCGAACACACGGTCGATCACATCGGGGGTCATGCCGACCCCGTTGTCAGTCACCGTGACGCAGACATAGGGTCCGGGGGCCAGGCCCGTGACGTCGCCCACGTCAATGTCGCAACTCTGGGTCTGGATCACCACCCGGCCCCTGTCACCCAGCGCATCGCGGGCATTCACGACCAGATTGAGCAGGGCGGCCTCGAACTGGGCCGGGTCGACATTGACCCTGGCCCCGCCCCGCCGCAGCTTCAGCTTCATGTCGACGGCCTCGCCGACCGCCCGGCGCAGCAGGGGTTCGCTCTCGCGGATGAGGGCGTTCAGGTCCACCGCCTCGGGGCGCAGGGCCTGACGCCGGGAAAAGGCCAGAAGCTGATGCGTCAGCCGTTCGCCGCGTCGCGCCGCCGACAGGGCCGCCTCGCCTAGCTTCTGGCGTTTGGCCGCGTCGTTCGGCGATCTCAGAATGATGTCCAGCGCCCCGATGACGACGGTCAGCAGATTGTTGAAGTCGTGCGCTACCCCGCCGGTCAGGCGTCCGACCGCCTCCATCCGCTGGGCGTGCATCAGATCGGCCTCAGCCTTGGCCTTTTCCGCCAGGGCCTCCCCGACCCGGTCTTCGAGTAACTCGTTGATCCGTTTCAGATCCTGTTCGGCCTTCTTGGGATCGGTGATGTCGAAAGCAACGCCGACGAAGCCGACCACCGCTCCGTCCGGTCCGAGGCGAGGGCGCGAGAACGACCGAAGCCATCGATAACTGCCGTCATGACGCAGATAGCGTGCCTCCATCGAGAAGGGGCGACCGGTCGCCTCGCCTGATACCGACTCGGTGAGGATGCGCGCCTGATCCTCGGGGTGGACCGCCGCGCGCCAGTCGGCGGCCAGGGCGTCGTCATAGGTGCCGCCGTAATAGGCGACGTAGGCCTGGTTCACGAAGGCCCGGGTGCGATCGGCATGGGTGACCCAGATCAGGACCGGCGCGGTATCGGCGATGGCCCGGAACCGCTGTTCGCTCTCGCGCACCTCGGCCTCGGCCCGCGCCCGTTCCAGCTCGGCCCAGGTCCGGGCGGCGACATCCTGCAGCAGGGTGACATCGTCGTCGGGCCAGTCGCGCGCTTCGGTAGCATGGGCGAACAGCAGCGCCTTCAGCACGCCGCCCCGCATCAAGGGCACGCTGAGCCGGGCGCGAACGGACTGGGCTGCGAAGACCGAACCGGAATGACCCTCGCCATCCGCGTGGAGATCGCGGCTGCGAATGGCAATGCCGTTCTTCAAATCCCAGGCTTGGGCTTCGCCGTGGTCCGCCAGTCGCCACGTCCCGTTCAGAGCATCCAGACCCGCGCGCGCCCAGGCGTTCCGCACCGAGACCGTCTCGCCGTCGGGCTGGGCCTCTCCAAAGCCGACTCGGTCGACACCCAGCTTCTGACCCATGGCATGGCTGACGTGACCGATGATGTCGTCGGGATCGGAGAGCCCCCGCAACTCGTCCGACAGGCGCAGCAGGAAGCCTTGTCGCCGTTGCTGTCGCTCCAGCCGCTCGAGCGCCTCGCGGGCCTCGGTCACGTCGAAGGACATCCCGACATAGCCCAGGAATTCACCGTCGCCGTCGAAGCGCGGATTCACCGAGACCCGCATCCACCGCCACGCACCGTCCGCGCGCATGAACCGGCACTCGAAACCATAGGGCAGGCGCTCTTCGCGCGGGGCCTGGGCCCTGGCCACGTCCTCGATATCATCGGGATGGATCGCCTGTTTCCAGACGTGGCCCAGAATGTTTTCGGCCGCCTGGCCGTAGAAGGCTTCCAAGGCCTTGTTGACGAACTCCACCTCGCCGGCGGCATTGGTCAGCCAGACGGGCGAGGGGGCGGTGTCGGCCATCAGGCGGAACCGCTCCTCGCTCTCGCGCACGGCGGCCTCCGCGTGGCGCTGGTCGGTGACGTCGGTATTGGCCCCGATCATGCCGAGGAAGGCTCCGTCAGGTCCCAAGCGCGGCTGGGCCTCGGTCGCCAGGATTCGCCACTCCCCGTCGTGACGCCGATAGCGTCCCTCGATGAACAGCGGGGTGCGGGTCTTCAGGGCATTCAGACTGGCCTTGAACACCCGGTCGCGGTCTTCGGGATGGATGGCATCGAGCCAGGGCTTCAGATTCAGCACGTTGAAGGGCCGCTCGCCCCAGAACCGGCGGAAGGCCGCGTTCAGATAGACCCGCCCCTTGGCATCGGCCGTCCACAGCATGACCGGGGCGGCATCGCTGATGTCGCGGAACCGGGTCTCACTCTCATCGATCCGATGCTCGGATCGATGCAGGTCCGACAGACGGGCTTCTGCCAGCCTCAGCGAGTTCCTCAGTGATCCCGCGACCAGTGTCATCAGCATCGCAACGGCGACATAGGCGACGCCGCCCATGGTGAAGCCGGCCTGCGTGAGCGCTGCCGTGCCGGTGGCGCTGGCCACGATCACGCCATTGCCCAGAAGGCTGATCACCGTCACCGCCATCCCGCCGCGACGCCCGACCCAAAGTGCCGCCAGGACGACCGAAGGGATCAGGATCACAAAGGCCGGGAAGTCCCCGAGGACCGGGCTGAGCGCCAGCCGGATGGCCAGCCCGCCGATGGCACAGCCCGCGATGACTGCGAGGGTGCGCAATGCCCCCGACGGCGGCGTCAGCGCAATGCTTCTGAAAAAGGCGTCGGCGCCCATTCGATCCCCGTCTGGCCAATCGCCGACCCATGCAACGCCTTGCTTGATGACACGTTCGCCGTCTTGTCAAACTTGACCATATGCGACGATACGATCTTGGCTGAGGGTGCAGGGCTCCCTAATTGCCGGGGGCGGCGCGATCGCCATCGAAAATTTTTTCCGAAGGATACTCCCATGACCGCGACCATCGACACCGGCTTGACCAAGGGTGAACGCAGCGGCGTGGTGCAGGAGCTGACCAAGGTCCTGGCCGACAGCTATGCCATCTATATGAAGACACACGGCTATCACTGGAATGTGCGTGGGCCGGAATTCTTCAGCTATCACAACCTGCTGGAACTTCAGTACCGCGAGATCTGGGCGGCCCTGGACGATATCGCCGAGCGTATCCGCGCCCTGGGCGAACTGGCTCCCCAGGGATATGCCACCTTCGCCAACCTGACCTCCATCAAGGACGGTGATCCGGAAAAGGACGCAGCCGAGATGCTGAAGGAGCTGATGCGCGACCACGAAACTGTCATCGGCACGGCGCGCGCGGCCCTGGATGCGGCGGACGAGGCGGGCGACGAGGCCAGCGTCGATCTGATGACCCAGCGACTGGCCGCCCATGAAAAGGCCGCCTGGATGCTCCGATCCAGTCTCGGATCGCGCTGATCGCGCGACAGAACGGCGTCATCCGCCCGAAAATCGCCGCCAAGCGAAGGCATCAGCCTTCGACCCCGGTGCCCGGGCACCGTCATCCGGACCACAGATGCGCGTCATCGACTGGACAGTCGTGAAGGCAAAGGCCCGGCGGTTCGCCGCCGCGGCCCCCGCTGCCATGGCCGCCTTCGGTGTCGCCCTGGCTGCCAGCTCGACCCCGCGTCCCGATGTCGATCAGCGTGCCGAGGTTCTGGCCCGGACCACCCAGGGTGACCTGGGGCCGGGCGGGCTGCGGGCCCTGACCGCGCGCTACGACCCGGCCCTGCTGTCGCTGGTCGGCCGGTTCGACCCGGGCTCGGTTCGCCCGACGCTGCTGGGGCTGACGCCGGGTTGGGAAAACCTGTCGCTGGGCGGAAAACCCACGCTGGACGGCGCGCCCCAGGGGCTGGATGCCCAGCGCATCAACGCCGCCCTGCCGGTGGCCAGTGGCGTGCTGCGGCCGGCCAAGCCGTTTGTCTTTCGTCCCCGCACGGCCGACGACCGCCGCCGTGCCCTGCGCTGTCTGACCCAGGCCATCTATTATGAAGCGGCCCTGGAGCCGACCGAGGGTCAGGAGGCCGTGGCCCAGGTCATCCTGAACCGCGTGCGTGACCCCAACTATCCCGACAGCGTCTGTGGGGTGGTGTTCCAGGGGGCCGAGCGCGTGACGGGTTGTCAGTTCAGCTTCACCTGCGACGGATCGCTGGCCCAGGGACCGGTCGCCTGGGCGTGGGACCGTGCGCGGATCGTGGCGGAGCGCGCGCTTGCCGGTCATGTGGCCGTGCGCGTCGGCACGGCGACCCACTACCACGCCGACTATGTGCACCCCTGGTGGGCTCCGACCCTGAACAAGATCACCCAGATCGGCGCGCACATCTTTTATCGCTGGAAGGGCGCCTATGGCGAAACGGCCGCCTTCCGCCAGGCCTATTCCGGGCGCGAGCCTGTGATCGACGAGGCGCGGTTCTCGCGGCCCCGGGTGATGATGGCGACAACCGCAACGCCGACCGACGCCGACGCCGCCCTGGCCCAGGCGGCGGCCAATGGCGACAGCGCGGTCCGCACGGTCGAGATCGACGGCCGGACCCGCGTCGTCGGTGTCACCAGCCTGGGCGGACGTCGCCAGCCGACCCCCGAGGAAGTGGCCGAGATCAATCGGAACCTGGCCGCCTATGAGGCCCCGCGCCCCGCCTTGGCCCCTGCTGCTCCCCCACCCGGCGTGACAACAATGGACGTCGAGGAGGTAGGCCGTCCGGGCGGTTGAACTCCGAAACCGTCGGTGCTTTGCAACGGCTCCGGTTCATGCGCATTTCATGTCGTCAACCGCGCCCAGGGCGCTCCACCCAGGCTTGATCGTGCTGGCTGAGACTCAGAAGATCGACGAGAATGCGCGGCTTGCGGCGCTGTACGATCTCGACATCCTGGATTCGGGACGTGAGCCCGCCTTCGACGATCTGACGGCCCTGATTGCCAGCATCTGCGAGGCACCGATCGCTGTCATCAATCTGATTGCCTCGGACCGCCAGTGGTTCAAGGCCGAAGTGGGCCTGGGAGTCGACGAGACGCCGCTGGAAACCTCCTTCTGTCGGCATGCCCTGCTCGAGCAGGATCATCTGATCATTCGCGATACGACCCAGGATCCCCGGTTCAACTGTAATCCGCTGGTAACGGCAGACGGGGGAATTCGCTTCTATGCCGGGGTGCTGTTGAAGACGGATGAGGGCCTGCCGCTGGGCACGCTCTGCGTGCTCGACACGCGTCCGCGGCCTAATGGGCTGACGGCATTGCAGATGCAGGCGCTGGAGACGCTGTCACGTCAGACTATGGATCTGATGAAGCTGCGCCGGGCGCTGAAGGCCGAACGCCAGTCCGCCGAAGAACTCGCCGCCGTCGCCAGCAAACTGTCGGACAGCGAGGGGCGTTTCCGCGCCATCGCCGATTCTATGCCCCAGATGGTCTGGTCGACCCTGCCCGACGGCTTCCACGACTATTACAATGCCCGCTGGTACGAATTTACCGGAACTCCGCCCGGCAGTACCGATGGCGAGGGGTGGGCCGGGATGTTTCACCCCGACGATCAGGAGCGCGCCTGGGACCTATGGAACCACTCGCTGGAAACGGGCGAGCTCTACGAGATCGAGTATCGCCTGCGTCGGCACGACGGCATCTATCGCTGGGCCTTGGGCCGGGCCGCCCCGATCCGCGACGAGGACGGGCGGATCATCCGTTGGTTCGGCACCTGCACCGATATCGACGACCTGAAACGGGTGGATCAAGCCAAGGAGCTGCTGAGCCAGGAGCTGAGCCACCGGATCAAGAACATCTTCGCCGTCGTGTCGGCCCTGGTGGCCCTGTCGGCGAGGCAGTTTCCGGAGGCAAGGGCCTTTGCCCAGTCGCTGCGGACACGCATCAATGCCCTCGCCCAGGCCCACGAGTTCGTGCGACCGCACTCCGAGGTATCAAAGCCGCTTATTGGCAACACCACCCTGCACGACTTCCTGGGGGCCCTGTTCAAGGCCTATGCCGGAGCGGATGGCGAGCCGCGTGTCGTCATCAGCGGGGACAATGCCGTCTTCGACGATCAGGCGGCGACCTCGGTGGCCCTGCTGTTCCACGAGCTGGCGACCAATGCCTCCAAATACGGCGCTCTGTCGAACGATCAGGGGCGCATCACGCTGGATACCCGGGCCGAGGGCGATCGTTTCGTCCTGGTCTGGACCGAGCAGAACGGGCCCGCGATCCCAGGCCCTCCGACCCGCGCCGGCTTCGGCTCTTCCCTGGCCACGCTTTCGGTCGAGGGCCAATTGGGCGGACGGCTGGAACGACATTGGCTCAAGAGCGGTTTGCGTGTCGTGGCTGATCTGCCAGCCACCGCCTTGTCCCGCCGCAGGGCGGCACAGAGTGTCGCATAGGCCGTTGGCCTGAAACCTGCACCGCCGTCGTGCGTTGGCACTGTTCGGTTCCGTACAGGAACAGTGTTCGATCCAGAGGAAAAGACCCAGACGGTTATGACTGCGCGTATCTTGATCATCGAGGACGAGGCTCTCGTGGCCATGGAACTCCGCTTCGTGCTGGAGGACCTGGGTCATGAGGTGGTCGGCACCGCAGCCGATGCCGCGACCGCGCGCGATATCGTGGCCGAGACCGACGTGGATCTGGCCCTGGTTGATATCCACCTGTCCGACGGTCCCACCGGCATCGGCCTGGGCCGGGAGCTGGGTCAGGACCGGGGCGTCAGCGTCCTGTTCATGACGGCCAACCCCGGCATGGTCCGCGACGGCGTGGCCGGGACCATCGGCGTCCTGTCCAAGCCGACAGACGAGCGCGCGGTTCAAAAGGCCGTCGACTATGCCCTGTGCCGCCGTCAGGGCCGCCCGGTCGAATATGCCCCGCCGGAGCTTCAGCTCTTCGGCTGAGTACGGTCTTTACCAGACGCCGATCTTTTCAGCCTCGTGGTGACTGATGGGATGACCTTGGGCCGCGTGATCCTTTTCCGCCAGGAAGCGCACGGCCTCCAGAGCGGCCATACAGCCCATTCCCGCCGCCGTGACCGCCTGGCGATAGACGTCGTCGGTGACGTCCCCCGCAGCATAGACGCCCTCGACGTCGGTCTGGGTCGTGCCCGGCTTCACCACCAGATAGCCCCCGGCCTTCGTCGCCAGCTGGTCCTTGAACAGCTCTGACGAGGGCGCATGGCCGATGGCGATGAAGACCCCGTCGGCGGCCACTTCTTGGGTCGATCCGTCCTGGACGTTCTTCAGGCGCGCGCCGGTGACGTTGGAGCCGCCGTTCTCGGTGACGCCCAGGATCTCATCGACGACGTGGTTCCACACGACCTCGACCTTGGGATGGGCGAACAGCCGGTCCTGAAGAATCTTTTCGGCGCGGAACTCGTCCTTGCGGTGCACGACCGTGACCTTGGAGGCAAAATTGGTCAGGAACAGCGCTTCCTCGACGGCGGTGTTGCCACCACCCACCACGATGACCTCCTTGCCCCGATAGAAGAAGCCGTCACAGGTGGCACAGGCGCTGACGCCAAAGCCCTGATACTTGGCCTCACTCTCGATCCCCAGCCATTTGGCCTGGGCTCCGGTGGAGATGATGACCGTTTCGGCCAGCATCTCGGCCCCCGAATCCAGCTTCAGGTGGAAGGGCCGCCGCGACAGGTCGGCCGAGACGACGATGTCGTGAATGATCTCGGTGCCGACGTGCTCGGCCTGCTTCTGCATCTGTTCCATCAGCCATGGGCCCTGGATGACGTCGGCGAAACCGGGATAGTTTTCCACGTCGGTGGTGATGGTCAGCTGGCCGCCCGGCTGCAATCCGGCGATGATGACGGGCTTCAGCAGGGCGCGCGCGGCGTAGATGGCGGCGGTCCAGCCGGCGGGGCCCGAGCCGATGATGGCGACGCGGACGGTACGGATGTCGGAAGGGAGCTTGGTCATGCCCCTATTTAGGCGCTGATTCCGCTGTGCGCGATGCTAGGATTGCGGACATTCACAGACGAAACGGACGATTGGCCATGCAACAGCGCAGTTTCATCGGAGTCGGCCTGGCGGTCGGCGTCGCCGTAGGGGCGGGGCTGGGTCTGTTAATGGGAAACCTGCCCATCGGCCTGGCCATCGGCTTGGCGGTCGGGGTGCTGGTCGGGGTCTTGGCCGATCTTGGCGACAAGCGCCGGTCGGCCAGGCGGAGCGACGGCGGTGACAGTGGTTATGTCTCCGATACCGGCTCGCAGGGTGGGCGCAGCAAGAACACCGCCGATCAGGACGGCAGCGATGGCGGGTCCGATGGCGGCGGTGACGGCGGCGGCGGTGGTGGCGATTAAGCGCGCGGGCTGACGAACCGGTCCACGATCGCCCGGGCCGCGCGGTCGGTCTCGGCCAGGGGCGGATAGGTCCAGGGTTCCAGCGACCCGTCGAAGGGCCGCGCCGCGCCGCGGTCGCGCAGGTCGGCGTGCAGCCGTGCGAACTTGCCCGCCGGCTTGCGGGCGATCATGGGCAGGATATGGACCGGCTTTCCTGTGGAGGCGGCCTCGGCGGCCATGTTGGCGCTGTCCTCGGTCACCAGGATGTGGTCGGCCGCGGCCAGGAAGGCAAAATAGGGGTTGGAGCCGGTCCCGTCCCAGATCAGGCCCTCAAGGTCTTGCAACCGATCTGTCATGGCCATGCGGGCATCCTCGGGCGTGCGCCGCGAGAAGGTCAGCATCAGCGATCCCCCCGTGGCCTCGATCGCGGCCGCGATTTGGTCAGCCAGTGATCGGGCATGAACCGGCGTCAGGTCATGGCTGCGAGACCGCCCCCCGATCAGGGCCGCCACGCGCGAATGAGGCAGGGCGTCGATCGTCTCGGCGAAAGCTGTCGCAGCCTCCGCCAGTCGCTCCGGCATGATCCTGTGGGGAGACCCGGTGATCGACAGGACATTGGGCCCTTGGACGCCGTCATGGCGCGGGGCGATCACCATGTCGAAATCGGCGGTGCGCCAGCGGGGGTCCTGGGTCTGGATCACCCGCGTTCGGCCCCCCGAGCGGGCCCTGGCCCACAGGCCAAGCGGCAGGGTGGCCCGACCCGTCCCGATCCAAAGGTCCGGCCAGGGCTCGCCCGGAGCAGGGAAGGGCCGGTCAGCCGCCGGGTCCAGCATGGCGGGGATCTTGAATGCGGACGGAAGCCGGTCGAACAGGGGCCGCCAGCCAATGCGCCGCACGTCGATTTGAGCGGGCACGAGACGGGCGATCGCCTCGGCCAGGCCCAGGGCCTGGTTTTCCATGCCGATGCGGCCGTCAGAGACGACCTGGATCAGAAGCAGGGGCTTATCGGCCCCTATTTCCACTCGACCTTGAGAATTTCATAGGCCTTGACGCCGCCGGGCGTGTTCACCTCGACCACATCGCCGACCTCCTTGGAGATCAGGGCGCGCGCGATCGGGGATGAAACGGAGATCTTGCCCTGTTTCACATCGGCTTCGTGCTCGCCGACGATCTGATAGCGGCCTTCCTCCTCTGTGTCCTCGTCCACCATGGTGACCGTGGCCCCGAACTTGACCCGATCGCCCGACAGCTTCGACACGTCGATGACCTGGGCCCGCGAGATCTTGTCCTCGATCTCGGCGATCTGGCCCTCGATCCAGCCCTGGCGTTCCTTGGCGGCGTGATACTCAGCGTTTTCGCTGAGGTCGCCGTGGGCGCGCGCTTCGGAGATAGCCGCGATCACCGCCGGTCTTTCGACCGACTTGAGTTGCTTCAACTGATCGTCGAGGGCGCGATAGCCCCCGGCCGTCATCGGCACTTTTTCCATGTATCGTGAATTTCTTATGCCGCCCGAAGGGAAGGACCTGAACGCTGTACGATGATCGCTGGGCGTGGGCGACCGGGCGGAGAGGCTAGGCCATCAGGCCGTCGAACTCAAGCGGGGTGTCGGTGCTGGCGGCGGTGAACCTGTTTGACCAGGCTCCAGGCCAGCCAGGCGACGGCTGCCAGGCCCGCCAGCATGAACGCGCCCGACACCAGGGCGATGCCCGCCACCACGAAGGCGAGGACGAAGGCAACAATGGCGGCCAGGGCGGCGGTGATCTGGAGGGTTCTCAGGCGCATATGCGGTTAACGCGCCCCATGGCCGGAGGTTGCCGATCAGGCGTAGGCGTAGGGCCCGCCGCGTTCCAGGGCCCGCTGATAGGCAGGGCGGGCGTGAATGGCGGCCAGGAAGGCCTCGACATGGGGCCGGTCGTCATAGGGGGCTCGGCTGCGTCCGGCCTCCAGTGGGAAGCTCATCATGATGTCGGCGGCGGAGAACTGATCGCCCGCAAACCAGGGCGACTTGGTCAGTTCAGCCTCCCAATAGGCCACGTGGGCGGCGATCTGAGGGTCAATGAACCCCTGCTGCGCCTTGTTGGACACGGCATTGACGATGGGTTTTACCAGGCCTGGGGCCCGTTTGGGCAGTTGGCCAAACACCAGCTTCAGCAACAGGGGGGTCATCGCTGACCCCTCGGCATAGTGCAGCCAGTAGCTGAAGCGGCGCGCCTCCGCCGTGCCGGGCGCGGGCCGGAGCCGACCCTGGCCATGGGCGTCCAGCAGGTATTCGACGATGGCCCCGGTTTCGGCCACCCGGACTTCGCCGTCGTCGACGACCGGCGACTTGCCCAAGGGGTGGATGGCCCGCAGCTCCGCGGGGGCCAGCATGGTCTTGGCGTCACGCTCATAGCGCTTCACCTGATACTCCACGCCCAGCTCCTCCAGCAGCCAGAGCACGCGCTGCGAGCGTGAGTTGTTCAGGTGGTGAACGGTGATCATGGCGGCGGCCTCGTCATCGGACTGGCGTGTCCGGATGTTTCGCAGCCACGCCTAGCTCGCCGGTTCGGCAGCGTCCAGCCGCAGGCCTCAGACCCGGCGACCGCTCCACCGGCGCGACGGCCCGGCCTTGGGCGTCGATCCGGGCTTGACGGGATGTTTCGACGCCTGACGCTGCTGCCACAGTTGCAGGGCCAGGGTGGCCAGGGCCAGCTTGCCCGCATGACGGCCCGCCATCCGGCGTCCGCCTCGGCTCAGCAACAGACCGCCCAGAACGGTGGCAATCTTGGGAATGGGCATGTCTGATCTCCTTGTGAGCGACCCCAACGCCGGGGATTCGATCCGGTTTCCGGTCTGCGGCGATTGAACCGGCGCACAGATTGGATCACTCCAGGGGCATGACTGACATCGAACCCTCCCTGACCTCCCTCGCTCACGGCGGCGGCTGCGGCTGCAAACTGTCGCCCGGCGTCCTGCGCGACATCCTGAAGGACATGCCCCAGGGCGCGATGTTCGCCGACCTGATGGTGGGGAATGAGACCAGCGACGATGCGGCCGTCTGGCGGTTGAACGACACCCAGGCGTTGGTGGCCACGACCGACTTCTTCATGCCCGTGGTCGATGATCCGTTCCACTTCGGCCAGATCGCGGCGACCAACGCCCTGTCTGACGTCTATGCCATGGGAGGCACACCGATTCTGGCCCTCGCCCTGGTGGGCATGCCGATCAATATCCTGTCGTCCGAGACCATCGGCCGGATCCTGCAAGGCGGGGCCTCCGTCTGCGCGGCCGCTGGCATTCCTGTGGCGGGTGGGCATTCGATCGACAGCGTCGAGCCGATCTATGGACTGGTGGCCCTGGGCCTGGTTCATCCCGACCATGTGATGACCAACGCCGGGGCCCGTCCGGGCGACCGGCTGGTGCTGACCAAGGCGCTGGGCGTCGGCATTCTGAGTGCCGCGCTCAAACAGGGACGGCTGGACGAGGCGGGCTATGCCACCCTGATCGCCTCCACGACGCGCTTGAATCGCTTTGGGGGCCAGCTGGCCGGACGGGCCGGGGTCCATGCCGTGACGGACGTGACCGGCTTTGGCCTTCTGGGTCATGCGCTGGAGATGGCCCGGGGGGCGGGGGTGACGGTGGAACTGAGCGCCGAGCCGCCGCTGTTGCCGGGCGTGCGGACCCTGCTTGAGGCGGGCGTTCGCACCGGGGCGTCCGACCGCAACTGGGCCGCCTATGGTCAGGATGTGCACGGCCTGGACGAGGGTGCGCTGCGGACCCTGATGACCGACCCCCAGACCTCGGGCGGGCTTCTGATCTCGCTGGCGGAGGCCGAACTCGCCGCGCTTCAGGCGGCGGCCCAGGCCGAAGGCGTCGAGACCGTGGTCGTCGGCCGCGTGGTGGAGGGGCCCGCCAAGGTCCGCGTTCGGCCCTCGTGATCCGGCGCACGACCGATCTGGGCCCCGTGGCCCGCGCCGCCTTCGACGTCATCATCGATGTGCGCAGCCCGTCGGAGTACGCCCTGGACCACATCCCCGGTGCAATCAATCTGCCGGTTCTGGACGACGAGCAGCGGGCCATGGTCGGCACGGAATATGTCCAACGCTCCAAATTTCTGGCCCGGCGCATGGGGGCGGCCTTGGTGGCGCGAAACATCGCCGGACACCTGGAGGGCGCACTGAAGGACCGGGACGGATCGTTCCGACCCCTGGTCTATTGCTGGCGTGGCGGACAGCGGTCCGGGGCCATGGTCACAGTGATGGATCAGGTCGGCTGGCCGGTCACCGTGCTGGAGGGCGGCTATCAGACCTGGCGTCGGCGGGTGTCGGCGGGCCTGTACGACACCCCCCTGCCGCACCGGCTGGTGCTGCTGTCGGGGCCGACGGGCTGTGGCAAGACCGCGATCCTGAACCGGCTGGCCGATCACGGGGTCCAGTCCCTGGATCTGGAGGGTCTGGCTGGGCATCGCGGCTCCTTGTTCGGGGCCATGCCAAAGGGGCAGCCGTCGCAGCGGGCATTCGAGACGGCCCTGCTGGTAGCGATCGAGGGGCTCGACCCGGCCCGCCCGGTGGTGGTCGAGGCCGAATCCAGCCGGATCGGGGCCCGCACCCTGCCGCCGCAGCTGTGGGCCGCCATGGGCACTGCGCCTGTCATCGAGATGACCGCGCCGCTGTCGGCCCGCGCCAGCCACATCGTCCAGACCTATGTCGAGATCGCTGCCGACCCGGAGCGCCTCGATCAGGCCCTGACGCGTTTGCCGCGCCACCATGCCAAGACGAAGATCGCGCGCTGGCGTGACCTGGCTGCAGACGGTGAGATCGAGACCCTGGCGACCCAGTTGATGCAGGACCATTACGACCCCGCCTATCGCCGCTCGCACGGTGACCGGACGCTGCTGGCCACGCTGGACCTGGCCAGACTGGCACCGGACGACCTGTCCGATGCCGCCGCCCGGATCGCGCGGGTTCTGTCGCTCGCTCCCGCAGGTTAGGAAGGCCCATGCGCCAGATGACCCGGACCCTTTTCGTGATCGCCGCCCTGCTGTTGGGCGGCGGGGCCGTGCAGGCCCAGGATACCGCCTCGCGCGTCCTGCCTGTCCATGTCGGCGGGCGGGTGATTGTCGATCCGGACGGCGGACTGACCTTCGGCTGGCCCGGTATCTATTTCGAGGCGCGGTTCAGCGGCACGGCGGTGCGGGTGCGGTTCGAGGCCCCTACTGAACACATGCGCCTGCTGATCGACGGACAGGAGCGCGCAGCCTTTCGCCGTCCGGGCCTGGTCGATCTGACGCTGGACGGCCTGTCTCCCGGCGAACACGTCGTGCGGCTGGAGAAACAGACCGAGAGCCAGACGGGCGGCGGCCGCTTCATCGGGTTCGAGGCGGTGGGCGACGCTGTGGCCCTGACCTTCATGCCCCGACCGCGCCAGATCGAGTTCATCGGCGATTCCTTCACCGTCGGCTATGGCAATACCTCGGGACGGCGCGAGTGTTCGGCCGAGGAAGTCCACGCCTTCACCGACACCCAGCAGGCGTTTGGCCCCCGCGTCGCCCGCCATTTCAACGCCGACTACCGGACCCATGCCTATTCCGGCTTCGGCATCGTGCGGAACTATGCCGGCACCTCTCCGGACCTCAGCCTGCCGACCCTTTATGGCCGCCTGAAGCCGGATGATGCGGAGCGGTTGGTCGATGGGCCGGGCGACTGGCAGCCCCAGGTCATCGTCATCAACCTGGGCACCAACGACTTCTCGACCCCGATCGGGGTGGGCGAACGCTGGGCCGACGAGGCCGGGCTGCGCGCCGACTATCGCCAGCGCTACATCGGCTTTGTGCGCGACCTGGCGCGGGACCAGCCCCAGGCGCGCTTCATCCTGATGGGATCGGACGCCTTCTATGGCGACGTCCAGGCGGTGGCCGCCGCCGTCAATGCCGACCAACCCGATCGGGCCGCACCCCTGGCCTTTGGCGGCCTGGAGCTGGGCGGCTGCGACTGGCATCCCTCGATCGACGACGACGCCCGCATCGCCGACCTGCTCCAGACGACGATCCAGACCATGGGCGTCTGGAGCGACGAGGTCACGACGCCCTGATCAGCGCGGATAGGCCTGCAACGGCCGGACATCCAGGGCGTCTGCCTGGATCGCGCCGATCGCCTGGGAGGCGGCCAGGGCTCCGGCCGAGGTGGTGTAATAGGGGATCTTCATCATCAGGGCGGTGCGACGAAGGCTGAAGCTGTCCTGCAGCGACTGCTTGCCCTCGGTGGTGTTGAAGACCAGCTGGACCTCGCCGTTCTTCATGGCATCGACGATGTTCGGACGCCCCTCTAGCACCTTCTTCACATGGCCGACCGGCAGACCCTGTTCGACCAGATAGGCGTGCGTCCCGCCGGTGGCGATCACCGAGAACCCCTGTTTCAGCAACAGGGTGACGGCCTCGGCGATGAAGGGCTTGTCGTCGTCCTTGACCGAGACGAAGGCACAACCGGCCGTCGGCAGGGTGGTGCCGCCACCGATCTGGGATTTGGCAAAGGCGCGGGCAAAGGCGGGGGCCATGTCCGCCTCGTCCTCGCGCTTCCAGTCCAGGCCCATGACCTCGCCGGTCGAGCGCATTTCCGGGCCCAGGATGGTGTCGACCCCGGCGAACCGGGCGAAGGGGAAGACCGCTTCCTTGACCGCGATATGGTCATAGGGCCGGTCGGCCAGGGCGAAGGATTTCAGCGGCACCCCGGCCATGACCTTGGCAGCGATGGCGGCGATCGGCTGGCCGATGGTCTTGGCCACGAACGGGGCCGTGCGGCTGGCGCGCGGGTTCACCTCCAGCACGAAGATGCGCGGGTTGTCGCCGTGCGGCTCCTCGATCGCGAACTGGACGTTCATCAGGCCGCGCACCTTCAGCGCCCGGGCCATGGCCTCGGTCTGACGCTTCAGCTCGGCGACGATCTCGGCCGACAGCGAATGTGGCGGCATGGAACAGGCGCTGTCGCCCGAATGGACCCCGGCTTCCTCGATATGTTCCAGGACACCGGCCACGAACACCGTCTCGTCGTCACACAGGGCATCGACGTCCACCTCGGTGGCGCGGTTCAGATAGTGGTCGATCAGGACCGGATCGTCGCCCGATACCAGCATGGCCTCGCCGACATAGCGGTCCAGCTGCTCGCGATCGTGGACGATCATCATGCCGCGTCCGCCCAGCACATAGGACGGCCGCAGAACGACGGGATAGCCGACCTCGTCCGCCTTGTCGGCGGCTTCCTGGGCAGACCGTGCCAGGCCGTTGGGCGGCTGCATCAGGCCGATGTCGTTCAGCATGACCTGGAACCGTTCGCGGTCCTCGGCCAGATCGATGGAGTCCAACGATGTGCCCAGGATGGGAATGCCGTCCTCATGTAGGGCATGGGCCAGCTTCAGCGGCGTCTGGCCGCCGAACTGCACGACCACCCCGATCAGCTCGCCCTTCGACCGCTCGACCTCGATCAGCTCCAGCACGTCCTCGGCGGTCAGCGGCTCGAAATACAGCCGGTCGGAGGTGTCATAGTCGGTGGAGACGGTCTCTGGGTTGCAGTTGACCATGATGCTTTCGACGCCGATGTCGGCAAAGGCGAAGGCGGCGTGGCAGCAGCAATAGTCGAACTCGATCCCCTGGCCGATCCGGTTGGGACCGCCGCCCAGGATGATGGCCTTGCGGGCACCAGACGGCTCGGACTCGCACTCGGGCACCTGGCCCAGGGCCCCGGTCTCATAGGTGGAATACATATAGGCGGTGGCCGATGCGAACTCGGCCGCGCAGGTGTCGATACGCTTGAAGACCGGGCGGACGGACAGGCCACGGCGCTTGTGCCGGACCTCGCGCTCGGTGGTGCCGGTGAGGTGGGCCAGGCGGGCGTCAGAGAAGCCCATGGCCTTCAGGCGGCGGAAATCGGCAGGCTTGGTCGGCAGACCCTTGACCCGGACGTGGCCTTCTTGCCGCACGATGTCGGCGATCTGGCGCAGGAACCAGGGCTCATAGGAACAGGCGGCCTGGACCTCTTCGACCGTCAGTCCGTGACGGAAGGCCTGGGCGATCACCATGATACGGTCGGGCGTCGGCTGGCCCAGGGCCCGCACGACGGCGGCGCGCGCTCCGGCTTCGTCATCGACATCGGTCGTGCCTTCGATCTCGACCTCGTCGAAGCCGCTCAGGCCGGTCTCCAGCCCTCGCAGGGCCTTCTGCATCGACTCCTGGAAAGTCCGCCCGATGGCCATGACCTCGCCCACCGACTTCATCGAGGTCGACAGGGTGGCCTCGGCGCCGGGGTATTTCTCGAAGGCGAAGCGGGGGATCTTGGTGACGACGTAGTCGATCGACGGCTCGAAACTGGCCGGGGTGACCATGGTGATGTCGTTGGTCAGTTCGTCCAGGGTGTAGCCGACGGCCAGGCGCGCCGCGACCTTGGCGATGGGGAAGCCGGTGGCCTTTGACGCCAGGGCAGAGGACCGCGACACACGCGGATTCATCTCGATCACCACCATCCGGCCGTCGGCGGGGTTGATGGCCCACTGGACGTTCGATCCGCCCGTCTCGACGCCGATCTCGCGCAGGACGTTGATCGAGCCGGTCCGCATGCGCTGATATTCCTTGTCGGTCAGCGTCAGGGCGGGGGCTACGGTGATGCTGTCGCCCGTATGGACCCCCATCGGGTCGATGTTCTCGATGGAGCAGATGATGATGCAGTTGTCCGCCTTGTCGCGGACGACCTCCATCTCATACTCCTTCCAGCCCAGAACCGATTCCTCGATCAGCACCTCGGTGGTGGGGCTGAGGTCCAGGCCGCGCAGGACGATCTCTTCGAACTCCTCGCGGTTATAGGCGATGCCGCCGCCTGTCCCGGCGAGGGTGAAGCTGGGGCGGATGATGGCCGGCAGGCCGACGAACTCCAGCCCCTCCAGCGCCTCTTCCATCGAATGGGCGGCCTTGGACTTCGGCGATTCCAGGCCCAGCTTGTCCATGGCGTCGCGGAATTTCTGGCGATCCTCGGCCTTGTCGATGACGTCGGCCTTGGCCCCGATCATCTCCACGCCATACTTCGCCAGCACGCCGGACGCATCCAGCGCCAGAGCCGTGTTCAGCGCCGTCTGACCGCCCATGGTGGGCAGCAGGGCGTCGGGGCGTTCCTTCTCGATGATCTTCTCGACCATCTCGGGCGTGATCGGCTCGATATAGGTGGCGTCGGCCAGCTCGGGATCGGTCATGATCGTGGCCGGGTTGGAGTTGACCAGGATGACCCGGTACCCCTCGGCCTTCAGCGCCTTGCAGGCCTGAACCCCCGAATAGTCGAACTCGCACGCCTGGCCGATGACGATGGGCCCGGCGCCGATGATCAGGATCGACTGGATGTCCGTACGTTTGGGCATCTCAGCCTCCTCTAATTGGTCACGACCGCACACTCCCAGCCGTCATAGTCCAGCTGAAAGGCCGCGGCCCAGGATTGCATCATGGCGCTGACCGGGGCGAAGGACGCCTCGTCGACGGGGATGGTGGTTTCGAGCACGGTCGCATCGTCCGCGCCGCGGGTGATGAAGCCGGCCCGGCGCGCGACCTCGTTCAGGTCGTCGTGATCGCCGTCACCATGGAAATAGAACAGGGTATGGCGCGGCGTGACGCCGGAATCGCCATGGGCCGCCAGGGAGGCGCGAACGGCCGCGTCGCGCTCTTCGTGCGGGACCTCGTTCTCGTCCACCTTGATCGGCTCCTGGCGCGCGCGGCCGAGCCGCGACAATGCGCCGCGCCAGCCGTTCGGGTTGTCGGTTAAGCGGCTCGTTTAGAGCCCTGCGTGGCTACGATCAATGCGTTTCTTGGGGCCCGATGTCGCCCGCTCGGGGCGCCGAATTCTATGACGCAACGCAACAACACCATTTCCGAAAAGCGTCGAATCCGTGACGAAAAAGCGTCCGCAGGGTTGGTTTCGTCCAAACCATCAGCCATGGTCATTGTCTATGTCACGGTCGGCGGCTTTCTCATGCCGATCTCACGGAGGGTTCTTAATGTCTGCACGTCGTCTTCGCGCCTCATCAAGTTTGGCGGGTGGCACGCTCGCCGCTGTGCTTCTGCTCGTTCCCGGTCTGGCCGTTGCGCAGGCGCAATCTCCGCAGGACCCTGAGGAGGATGAGGCGACTGAGGTCGAGGAACTGGTCGTTACCGGCTCCCGCATTCCGCAGAACGAGTTCACAAGCCCCTCGCCGATCCAGGTTCTGACGACCGACCGCGCCCAGCAGCGCGGGATCAGCGACACGGCCCAGCTGCTGCAAAGCTCCACCCTGGCGGCTGGTTCGCCCCAGGTGAACGCCGCCATCTCGACGGCATTTGTGACCGACGGCGGACCGGGTGCCTCGACCATCTCCCTGCGCGGTCTGGGGGCCAACCGGACCCTGGTTCTGCTGAACGGTCGCCGCGCCGGACCGGCCGGCACCCGCGGCGGCGTGTCCGCCTTCGACCTGAACGTCATTCCTCAGTCGTCCATCGACCGTATCGACGTACTGAAGGATGGTGCCTCGTCCATCTATGGTTCGGACGCCGTCGCCGGGGTCGTCAACCTGATCACCCAGCGTTCGCGCGATGGGGCCGAGTTCTCGACCTATGCCAGCGTCCCCTTTGAACAGGGTGGCGAGCAGTACAACATCTCGGGCACCTTCGGCAAAAGCTTCGACCGGGGTTATCTGAACGTCTCTGCCGACTATTACCGCCAGGAAGCCCTTCGTGCCGGCGACCGCGAAGACCTGATCTGTACCAACCAGTTCGTGTTCGAGCCCGGCACCCGCACCCGCGCGGACCGTATCGATCCGCGCACCGGCCAACCGCAGTGTACCGACCTCAGCTGGGGTCAGATCTACGTCTATGGACCTGATTTCTCGGGTCGGGCCGGTCGCTTCCAGTTCGACTATGACGGGAACCTGGGCAACTTCATTCCCACGCGTCCGACCAACCCGGCTGTCAGTGCCCAATATCCGAATGCCCCGGCCGGCTTCTATCTGGTCAACTATGACACCCCTTCGCGCGCGGTGACCAACAACCTCAGCGAATATGCCTATGAAGCGACCATCATCCCGGAGATCGAACGCTATACGGTCTTCGTGGACGGTGCCTATGAACTGGGCGGCGGTGTCGAAGCCTATGCCGAACTGCTGCTGAACCGTCGTGAGAGCCGGACCGACAGCTATCGCCAGTTCTGGAACTACACCTACACCAACGACTTCCTGGACTTCTATTATGGCCCGGGCGCCGGCGGCGATCCGCTGACCGGCTTCAGCGGCCTGAACCTGCTCAGCGCCACGCCGATCACCGACCACTTCGATTCCGAGCAGATCGTCGACTACGCTCGCGTCGTCCTGGGTCTGCGCGGCGACATCGGGGGTGGCTTTCTGGACGGTTGGTCGTGGGACATCTACGGCCAGTACAGCCGCTCCGACGGTGACTACAGCCAAGACGTCATCCTGCAGGACGCCGTCGACTCGACCAGCTTCAAGACGTCGTCCTGCGTCGGCACCAACCTGCCGGTCAGCGGTCGTCCCTGTATCGATGTCGACTTCACGGATCCCGATTTCCTGGCCGGCCGCCTGACCCAGGCCGAGCGCGACTTCCTGTTCGACAACGAGACGGGCAACACCCTCTACGAACAGACCTATGTCGAAGGCTCGATCGCGGGCAATCTCTTCGAGCTGCCGGCGGGGCCGCTCGGCCTGGCCGTCGGTTTCCACCTGCGCAAGGACGAGATCAACGACACCCCCGGCGAGATCACCCTGGCGAACAACAGCTGGGGCCTGTCCGGCGCGGGCATCACGGCCGGCGACGAGGAGACGAAGGAAGTCTTCGCCGAAGCCGCCATTCCGCTGCTGGTTGATGCGCCCTTCGCGCGCAGCCTCGATCTGTCTCTGTCGGGTCGTTACACCGACACCAAGACCTCGGGTGATGCCTCGACCTACAAGATCGGCTTCAACTGGGCGATCAATGATGCGGTCCGCTTCCGGGCGACCCACGGAACGTCCTTCCGTGCACCGGCTCTGTTCGAACTTTATCTCGCCGACCAGACCAGCTTCATCGCCCAGCGCAGCATCGATCCGTGTCTGAACCTGGCGACGCGCGTGGCTGACGGCCAGATCTCCGTCACCGATCCGATCTACGTCAACTGTACCAATCCGGCCGGACCGGGCGGTGGTGTCTCGCCGACGTTCACTGGCGGTGTCGTGACGGCCACGGTCGTGACCGGCGGCGGCCTGGGTGTCCTCGAACCCGAAACCTCCAAGTCAACGGTGATCGGCGTCGTTCTGACCCCGCCGGACAGCAACCTGAGCCTGGCGATCGACTACTTCGAGATCGAGATCAACGATGAGGTCGCGGTCCTGGGTGCGGCCGGCATTCTGCAGGCCTGCTACCTGTCCGAGAACTTCCCCGCCGATCCGATCTGCAACCAGTTCGACCGGAACGCTACGTCCCGCTCGATCGACGAGGTGCGCGATTCCTACATCAACATCTCCCAGCAGAATAACCGTGGCCTGGACTTCACCGCTCGCTGGTTCGGTGATTACGGCTGGGGAACCCTGACCCTGGACAGCCAGACCACCTGGACGCTGGAAGACGTGACGGCGACCTTCGCCGACTTCACGACCGATCCGCGCGGCAACATCGGCAACCCTGAACTGGTCGGCAACATCAACGCGACCGTTTCGCGTGGACCGTGGACGGCCTTCTGGGGCTTCGACTGGATCGGCAAACAGGACAATACCGCTGACATCATCCGCCTGGGTGGCACCCCGACCCAGCTGATCGACGGACGCCTGACCGAACAGAAGGCCTCGGCCGAGTTCACCGGCTTCCACAGCGTGTCTCTGTCCTATGAGTTCGAAGGCTGGACCCTGTCGGGCGGTGTCGCCAACCTGTTCGACGAGCGGGCTCCCGCTGCCTCTTCGGCACGGGCCTCCGTGCAAGGGAACTCGGTGTTCTCCTCGCAGTACACCGAAGCCTATTACGGACGCCGCGGCTTCGTGCGGTTCAGCAAGTCGTTCTGATTTCGATCGGATCGATCTGACAGTGAAGGAGGGCGGCGGCGCGATCCGCCGCCCTTTTTCTTTTGACCTGAGCGCTGGTCTCAACCAGACGAACAGCCAAACCACACACTGAGGCAGGCATGGCGATCATTCGCGGCATAAAGGATACCTTGGACGCGCAGGTCGCTCGCTTTGAGCAGGTACCGCTGTCACAGCCGGTGATGCTGAACAGCATTCCCAAGGGCGGTACCCACCTGATCCGCAACATCGTGCGGATGTTCGTGCCGGTGGAGCAGCATCACGACCGCGACTTCGTCCAGATCCCCAATATGCACCAGCATCTGGACGCGTTCGATCCAAATGCACCCAAGCTCTCCAGCGCCCATCTCCTGTTCAGCGATCAGTCCGCAGCCAATATCCGGTATGCCCGCCATATCCTGCTGATCCGGGACCCCTATGACTGGGTGCTGGCCCGTGCGCGCTTCTTCGTCTCGGACGCCTTCGAGCAGGAGAACATCAAGCATCTGAAGACGGGGCTGTTTTCGGCCGAGCAGATCATCAACATGATGATCTTCGGCATCCATCAGAAATCACCATCCCTGATCGACATCTATACCCACAATGCCGTCGCCTGGCTGGGCACAGCGGTGACGGTGATCCGATACGAGGACATCATCGCGGCGCTCCGGGACCTGGAGGCTGCGAAGTCCGAGGCCTTCTTCGCTGGTCTCCTGGGGGCCGCGGGGATCGCCATCCCCGCCGACTGGCGCGAACGGGTACGGATCGGATCTGACCCGCGCCTCAGCCGCACAGCGCGCGAGAACCTCAAACTGCCGGACGGCCTGACCTTTCCGAGCCGCTTGTCCGACACCCAGAAAGCCCTGGTCGACTTCCAGGCACCGGGCCTGCGCCACGCCCTGGGCTATGCCTGATCGGTCCGCGCCGCGATCCAGGCGGGCAGGTCGGATATGCCTTCAAGCGCGCCATAGCGGGGGTGGCCCTCGGGGGCGGCGGCCAGTTCGTGGGCCCAGGTGACGACATAGGGGATGTGCACGGCGAACGCCCCCGCTTCGATGGCAGGCAGGACGTCCGACTTCATCGAATTACCGACCATCACGGACTCTGCGGGGCCCGTCCCGTGGCGATCGAACACCCGGCGATAGGTGCCGCTGTCCTTTTCCGAAACGATCTCGACCGCCGCGAACAGTTCGCCCAGGCCCGAGGCGGCCAGCTTGCGCTCCTGGTCCAGCAGGTCCCCCTTGGTGACCAGCACCAGCCGGTAGCGTTCGCCCAGGATCGCCAGGGTCTCGTCCACGCCGGGCAGGGTCTCGACCGGATGGGCCAGCATTTCGCGCCCCGCCGCCAGTATTTCGCGCACGACCTCGGGCGGAGCACCGCCGTCGCACAGCTCCATCGCCGTCTCGATCATCGACAGGGTGAAGCCCTTCACCCCATAGCCATAGAGCCGCAGATTGCGCCGCTCGACTTCGGCCAGCCGCGCCTCGATGGTCTCGCGGTCGCCATGGTCGTCCAGCAGATCGACGAACCGCGCATGGGTCAGGCGAAAGATCGTCTCATTGTGCCAAAGGGTATCATCGGCATCGAGGCCGACGGTGGTGATGGTCATGGTCGCGGCTCCAGGCAGGGCCCCGCTCTGGCCCGACGCCGCGCCGTGCGCAAGAGCGGGGGTGTCAACGGGCCACGTTGCGATGTCCGGATACGGCGCGCCTAGATGCGCGCCGGGGCCCAAGGCCTCGCCAGAGCGATGAAGGCACAGCATGACGGACGAAGCGGCGGTGGTGATCGGGGCCACGGGGGGCGTGGGGGCGGCCGTGGTTGAACGCCTGCGGGCCTCGGGCCGATATGCGGTGGTCCATGCCCTGTCGCGCTCCGGCACCGGCCTTGATCTGGAGGACGAGGCGACCATCGCGGCGGCGGCGGGAGTCGTGGCAGATGGTCCGCCACCGACCCTGGCGTTCGTGGCCACCGGCGTCCTGCATCACGGCCAGGCGCCCGAGCGCACCTATCGCGCCCTGACGGCCGAGCATCTGCTGCGGGACTATCGCGTCAACACCGTCGGCCCGGCCCTGGTGGCGAGGTATTTCCTGCCCCTGTTGCCGCGCGACCGCCGCGCCGTCTTCGCGGCCCTGTCGGCGCGGGTGGGGTCGATCGGCGACAACCGGCTGGGCGGCTGGCATGCCTATCGGGCGTCCAAGGCGGCGCTGAACATGATCCTGACGAACCTGTCGATCGAACTGGCGCGCAGCCACCCCCAGGCAGTGATCGCGGGCTTGCATCCCGGAACCGTCGATACCGGCCTTAGCCAGCCCTTCCAGAAGGGGGTCTCGCCCGAGCGGCTGTTCACCCCGGATCGATCCGCCCAGGCCCTGCTGGCGGTGCTGGACGGGCTGACGCCAGCCGACAGCGGCGGGGTGTTTGCGTGGGACGGGGTGCGCGTCCCGGCCTGAGGTCGGAGACCCCGTGCATTCACCGTCTTCGTTCACCGCCTTCCTTGGAGATTTGTCAGCGAACGGGGCGCAATTTGAGGGCTGGTATTTCCTTGCGTGTCGCAGGAGGCGGTCATGGCCTACCCAGGCGGCCCCGCGCCGCATGCGCCGGAATCCGGGCCCGCGCCCGCATCGCCGATCGGCGACGGCTCGGCCTATGCTGCACCTTATGAAAGCCTGACCTTTCCCTATCTGACGCGCGGTCGGCGCGAACTCTGCGTGACCCTTGCGGCCCAACCGGTGTTCGATCTGGTCGCCCAGCGCGCGGTCAGCCGCCGGGTTCGCCGGATCATCCGTCACAAGGGTGGCGAACGCAGCCTGCTGGGTCGCCGGACGCTGGAGGCCGCGGACCTGCGCCGCATCGACCTTCAGACCCTGGGCCACGGTCTGGACCTGTTGCGCCTGAACAGCGAGGACAGCGGCGTCCTGCCCGCCTTCTGGCGGACCGCGGCGACCAGCCACGGCCGGTTTGCCCTCTTGTATGCCGGGCTGCAGCACCACAGCGCCCCGGCCATGCTGCTGCTGGAAATCATGGGTGGCCCCGAGGTGGCGGGCGTCGAGGCCCTGGCCGAGGCGATTGGCCATCTGCAGACCGAGCGTCTGAATGTGATCCTGCATGTCGCGCCCGATGCCGATCTGATCGCGGGCATGGGCGGCACCGAGGCTCACTGCCTTGCGATAGATTTCGCGGGCGTGGATCAGGCGGGTGCCAGAGGCTGGGAAGAGGCGACCCGCCTGATCGCAGCAGCCCGACAGGCGGCGACCCAGGTCCTGATCCTGAATCTGCGTCCAGAAAGCGGCACGGCCGCCGCCGCCGCCGGGGCCACACATGCGGTCTTTGCGCCGATGGAATTGCTGACGGTCTGACTCTGCGGTTGACGCCCCGGCCTGCGTTGGGCCTTTGATCATGCCCACGGCCCGATCCTGGGCCGGTCAGTCGGGCGCAGGCATGAGCGACAATCCCCTGGTGGCCAACACCCTGTCGGTCAACGAATTGTCGGACCGGCACAAGCTGGGCTGGGGTCTGGCCGCGCTGGTCGTCGCCGGGAACATGATCGGCTCGGGGCTTTATCTGCTGCCCGTCAGTCTGGCCCCCATCGGCGCGTCCTCGGTGATCGGCTGGATCGTGGCGGCGATCGGCGCGGCGACACTGGCCCTGGTGTTCGGCGCGCTTGGCCGCCTGCGGCCCGAGGCCGATGGCCTGGCCGGTTTTGCCGAGGCGGGTCTGGGCCGGTTCGCTGGCTTCCAGGTCTCGCTGGCCTTCTGGATCGCCTGCCTGGTCGGCAATGTGGCCGTGGCGGTGGCGGCGACCGGCTATCTGGGCTTCTTCTGGCCAGTCCTGAAGGATCCGGTGGCGGCCACCTTGTGCAACCTGGCCCTGATCTGGACCGCGACCGTGGCCTATATCGTGGGGGCGCGCACCGCCTCCTGGCTGGCGGCCGTGGCCCTGGTCGTCGGCCTGATCCCCATTGTCATCGCTGTGGTGGCCGGGGTAGCGGCCTTTGATGCCGACCTGTTCGCCGCCTCCTGGAATCCGGCGGGTGGGTCGCTGGTCCAGTCGGTGCCTGCTTCCCTGGCCGTGATCTTCTGGGCCTATCTGGGGCTGGAGAGCGCGGCGGCCCTGTCGCATCGGGTGCGGCACCCGGCCCGCGACGTCGGGCGTGCCTCCATGGTGGGGGTGGCCCTGGCGACGGCCGTCTATATCGCCGCGACCGTGGCCGTATTCGGCGTGGTGCCGCTGGCCCAGCTTTCGACCTCCACCAGCCCCTATGCCGATCTGGCCGGACAGGTGTTCGGGGCCTCCATCGCCGGTTTCGTCGCCCTGTGCGCCATCGCCAAGACATTCGGCACCATCGGCGGCTGGACCATGATGGGCGGCGAGACAGCGCGCGCGGCCGCGCGAAAGGGATATATGCCCGCCGGCTTCGGCCAGGGGGACCGCACCCCGATCGCCAATCCCCTGCTGGGGGCCGCCCTGATGAGTGTGGTCGTGGTCCTGTCGGGCCAGCCGACCCTGGGCGGCCAGTTCGGCATGCTGGTGGGGGTGACCTCCGTGCTGGCCCTCTTGATCTATGCCGTCTGTTCGATCGCCCTGTGGCGGCTGGCCCGGCGGTCCCAGGCCCGGATCATCGCCGCGGCCGGACTGGCCTTTGCCCTGGCCGCCGTCGCCTTTGCAGCCCCCGGCTACATCATGCCGTCGGCGGGATTCTTCGTGCTGACGACCACGATCTGGTTCTGGCGGGTGCGCCGGTCCCTGCCGCCGGTTGACCGGAGCGCTCCGGCCCCTTAGCAACGCCGCCGCCCCATTCCCGGTGACTTTCGACTGGGATTCGGTGCTAAGGAGCCCGTCATGACCCCTCAGCATCCCCATGCCCCCCTGATCGAAGGCTGCACCGGCGTTCTGGCTCTGGCCGACGGCACCATCCTGCAAGGCATCGGCGTCGGGGCGACCGGCACGGCCCTGGGCGAGGTCGTCTTCAACACGGCCATGACGGGGTATCAGGAAATCCTGACCGACCCGTCCTACATGAGCCAGATCCTGGCCTTCACCTTTCCCCATGTCGGCAACACCGGCACCAATGTCGAAGACATCGAGCAGATGGGCGGGGGTTCCGATACCTCCGCGCGCGGGGCCATTTTCCGCGATCTGCCGACCGATCCGGCCAACTGGCGCAGCGATGCGACGCTGGATGGTTGGATGAAGCGCCGCGGCGTCGTCGGCCTGTCGGGCGTCGATACCCGCGCCCTGACCCGCATCATCCGCGAGCGTGGTGCCCCTCATGCCGTGATCGCCCACGACCCGCAGGGCCGCTTTGACCTTGAAGCCCTGGTGGCGCAAGCACGCGCCTGGACCGGCCTCGTCGGTCTGGACTTGGCCAAGGCCGCCTCGACCCTGCAGTCGTTTCAGTGGGACGAGGGGCTGTGGGACTGGCCTGCCGGCCATCCGCGCGTCGATGGAGCGGGCAAGTCCGTCGTGGTCATCGACTATGGGGTCAAGCGCAACATCCTGCGGGCGCTGGCCTCCAGCGGCGTCGCCATCACCGTTGTTCCCGCCACGACCTCCGCCGAGGAGATTCTGGCCCGCAATCCCGATGGTGTGGTCCTGTCCAACGGGCCTGGCGATCCGGCGGCGACGGGCGAATATGCCGTGCCTGAAATCAAGAAGCTGGTGGACTCGGGCAAGCCGATCTTCGGCATCTGCCTGGGCCATCAGATGCTGGCCCTGGCCCTGGGCGCCCGGACCGTCAAGATGGAGCAGGGCCACCACGGGGCCAACCATCCGGTCAAGGACCTGACCACCGGCAAGGTCGAGATCGTGTCCATGAACCACGGCTTCACCGTCGATCGCGACAGCCTGCCCGATGCGGTGATGGAAACTCACGTCAGCCTGTTCGACGGCACCAACTGCGGCATCGCGCTCAAGGACCGCCCGGTCTTCAGCGTACAGCATCACCCCGAGGCCTCGCCGGGCCCCACCGACAGCCTGTATCTGTTCCAGCGCTTTCGCGACGCGATGGGCGTATAATCGTCTCGGGCGCCCCGGCACCCTGTGACCCGCTGCAAGGAGATGGCCGTGCGTATTCACTCACGCGTGCTGGCGGGCCTGGCCCTGTCCTTTCTCCTGACGGCCTGCGTCAGCGGTGCACGATCAGACTTCGCGGTCGAGGATCGCAGCGGTGCCGTGCCCATGGGTGTGACCGGCACGGACGATCGGCCCCTGCGCTTCTATCTGGACGATGAAAGTCGTGTCGCCTTCTTCGAGAAAGAGGTGCGGGACGGCCTGCCGGTCGGGCCGGACGGCCATCTGGATTTCGTCGCCCTGTCCGGCGGCGGTTCGAACGGAGCCTTTACCGCAGGCCTGATGGTCGGCTGGACCGCATCGGGGGCCCGCCCGGACATGGAGATCGTCACCGGGGTCTCGACCGGGGCCCTGGCGGCACCCTTCGTCTTTCTGGGTCCCGACTGGGATGATGAACTGACCGAGGCCTATACCGGCGGGGCGGCCAGCCGCCTGCTGCAACGCCAGGGCCTGGGTGCCTTTTTTGGCTCGGGCATCTATCGCGGAGAGCCGCTGCGGGCTCTGATCGAACGCTATGTCACCGAGGAGATGCTGGTGGCGGTCGCGGCAGAGGCCAGGAAGGGCAGGGTGCTGCTGGTCGCGACCACCGATCTGGATTCGCAGCGAGGGGTCAGTTGGGACATGGGGGCCATCGCCATGCGTGGCGGGCCGGACGCCCTGGCTCTGTTCCGCAATGTCCTGATCGCTTCGGCCAGTATCCCCGGTGCCTTTCCGCCAGTCCTGATCCCGTCGGAAAGCGGGGGGCTGAGGTTTGAGGAAATGCACGTCGACGGCGGGGTGGCGACCCCCTTCCTGGCTCTGCCCGATACCTTCTGGTCGTATCAGGACGATGCCGGTCGGCTGCGCGGGGCGCGGCTGCACGTGGTCGTCAACGGCCGGATCGCGCCCAGCTTCGGCATCACCCGGGACAGCATGCAAGGGGTTCTGGGGCGCAGTGTGGACACCATGCTGCGCACCTCGCTGGTCTCGACCCTGGCCGGAAACCGAGCCTTCGCCGACCGCAACGGTCTGGTCTTCCGTTTCGCCGCCCTGCCGGACGACAGCACCGCCGATCCGCTGGACTTCGATGTTGAGGCGATGCGCGCCGTGTTCGAGGTGGGCCGGACCGGTGCGCTGGACGGCTCGATCTGGCGTTAATCCCGATGGTACGGCGATCCGGCCAGGATGGTCACCGCGCGGTACAGTTGTTCGGTCAACATGGCGCGGGCCAGGGCGTGAGGCCAGGTCTGGGGACCGAAGGCCAGGGTCGAACCGGCAGCTGACAGGACGCTGGCGTCCAGCCCGTCCGCTCCACCGATCGCGAACACCAGCCGCCTTTCGCCGCGATCCCTCAGCCCGGCCAGATGATCGGCAAAGGCGCGCGACGAATAGGTCCGGCCGCGTTCGTCGCAGGCGATCAGATGGGCCCCCTCCGCTGCCTTCAGGATCAGCTCCGCCTCGGGGGCCTTGCCGCTCTTGCGCGGTTCCAGATCGACCAGCTCCAGCGGACCCAGCCCCAACGCCCGCCCGGCCAGGGTCGCACGATTGGCATAGTCGGCCGCCAAGGTCGCCTCGGGTCCGCGTCCCGGCCGGCCGATGGCAACGATGGCCAGCTTCATCGGGCCGGGCTCACGCTCAGGGGATCAGACGCGGGCGGTGCGGTGCGCGCTGTCGACCGACCAGATCTTTTCGATGTTGTAGAAGGTCCGAACCTCGGGCCGGAACAGGTGGACGATGACGTCCCCTGCGTCGATCAGAACCCAGTCGCAATGCGGCAGGCCCTCGACCTTGGCCTTGCCCAGGCCATGATCCTTCAGCGTGCGCAGCAGGTGGTCGGCCAGGGCGCCAACATGGCGGTGCGACCGGCCGGACGCCACGATCATGGCATCGGCCATGGGCGACTTTCCACGCAGGTCGATCAGGACGATGTCCTGGGCCTTGTCGTCATCCAGCTTGGCCAGCAGGGCCTCTTCCAGGGCGGTGCCGCCCACGGGCAGGGCTTGGCGCGGCCCATCGAAGCCGGGGCCGTCAAAGCCCGGACCATCAAGGTCGGCCTCTGCGAAATCGGGGGCTAGGTCCGACCCGTCTTCGTCGTGAATGGGCGCAATCGCATCCATTTCATGGGCCGTGTTCGATACGGCTTCATTCTGCGCGTCATGCGCGGGCGAGGGGGTCAGGGGAAGGCTCCGGGACGGTGACTAAAGCGGACGTCTAGCACGGATGGCGCGAAACGTCACGCGCCAGCGCGGCCTGCCCGGATCGCCGTCGAAGACTTGGGATTCAGCGGCGCGGTCAGATAGGTCCAGGCCGGGGCCGGAAGATACGGCAGCATCCGCGCGCGCTCCTGTGGCACGCGGAACGAAGCGAACCGCGCGGCGGCCGGCGAGGTGCGGCTTTCCAGCAGGGATCCCGGGCGCGAGATCACCGCAACGGGCACCGATCGCATGATGTCTGTCCACCCGCGCCAGCGATGAAAACCGGCCATATTGTCCGACCCCATCAACCAGACAAACCGCACACCGGGATGCCGGGCCTGCAAGGCCCGCAGGGTATCGACCGTCCAGGTCGTGCCAACCCGCGTCTCGAAATCCGACACCACCATCTCTGGCCCGGTCGCCAGGGCGCGGGCTCCGGACATGCGCTCGGCCAGGGGGGCGGTATGGGCGCTGTCCTTCAACGGATTCTGCGGCGAAACCAACCAGACCACCCGGTCCAGACCCAGCCGGTTCAGGGCCGTCTCGGCCAGGTGCAGATGGCCGTCGTGTGCCGGATTGAACGATCCGCCAAACAGGCCGACCTTCATGCCCGTGGCCACGCCCAGTCCATCGCGCAGGGCCCCCGCACGCGGGCCCTGGGCTTTCGGAGCGGGACCGGCGTGGAACAGCGGCAAGAGGGGCTCTGGACGAAACGGGAGTTATGCTCAGTCGCGCCCTAACATGCCGGATCGGCGATGTCGCCCTCTACGGTGCCCAGGCGCCGGCCGGGCCGATAGCGTCGCCGTCGGCATCGACCTCGCCGCGCGTCTTGCGGACCTCGGCCCAGGCCGCGCGCAGCAGTTCGGGCACCCCCTCGCCGGACACACCCGACACCAGCATGGGCCGGCGACCGGCCACCGCCTGCAACTCCGCCGCCTTCTCCTCGCGCGCCTCGGGCGTCAGGGCGTCGACCTTGTTCAGCGCCAGGATCTCGACCTTGTCGGCCAGGCCTTCGCCGTAAGCTTCCAGCTCGGCGCGGATGATGTGATAGGCCCCAGCGACGTCGTCCTGGGTTCCGTCGATCAGATGGATCAGCGAGGCCGACCGCTCGACATGGCCCAGGAACCGCGTCCCCAGGCCCGCGCCTTCGGACGCTCCTGCGATCAGTCCGGGAATGTCGGCGATGACGAACCGCTCGGTCGGGCTCAGGTCCACCATCCCCAGATTGGGCACCAGGGTGGTGAAGGGATAGTCGGCGATCTTGGGCCGGGCTGCGCTGGCCGCCGCCAGGAAGGTCGACTTGCCCGCATTGGGCAGGCCGGCCAGGCCGATGTCGGCGATCAGCTTCAGCCGCAGCCAGACCCATTTCTCCTGGCCCTCCTGGCCCGGATTGGCGTGGCGCGGGGCCTGGTTGATCGGCCCCTTGAAGTGGACATTGCCCCAGCCGCCGTTGCCGCCGGTCAGCAGCTTCACCCGCTGGCCCGCCGTGTCCATGTCCAGCAGGACCGTTTCCTTGTCCTCGTCCAGGACCTGGGTGCCGACCGGCACGCGCAGGACGACGTCCTCGCCCTTGCCGCCGTGCATCTGGCGGCCCTGGCCGTGGGCCCCGGTCGCGGCCTTGAAATGCTGCTGATAGCGGAAGTCGATCAGGGTGTTCAGACCTTCGGCCGCCTCAATCCAGACGTCGCCGCCGCGCCCGCCATCGCCGCCGTCCGGTCCGCCGTTCGGAATGAATTTCTCCCGCCGGAACGAGACGGAGCCGGCACCCCCGTTGCCGGAGCGGATGTAGATTTTGGCCTGGTCGAGGAATTTCATCGGGGATTTCTGAGACAGGGGCGCGATGGCTCGCGGCTTGATCGGGGCTTATGCCGCAAGACGACGGCGAATTACAGGCAGGCGCTTAAGCCCATTGAAACGCCCGGTCCCTAGCTTGGCCGCAGACATTCACGGAGAGATCAGAATGATCTCGCTGACGGCCCCTGCCGCCTCGCCCTATTCGGCGCTTCGGTCCCTGCGCGATCCGGCCCCGACGGCGCGGGACGAGACGCCGCGCGTCGCCCTGCCCAGCCTGTCCGAAATGCGCGATGCCCAGAAGGCGCAGAAGAAGGCGATGGCCGCCAAAAAGGTCCAGGCCGTACGCGAACGCATGGACGCGCTGAAGCTGATGGTGCGGATCGACCAGAAATCCGCGCTGAAGATGACCGCCGAATTGGCCAAGGAACTGAAGTCGGCGGTCACCGACTATGTCGAGGCGGGCGGCAAGAACGTCACCGATGGCGACATGGCCATGATCCGCAAACAGGCGTCCGAGGCCCGTGACGCGGCAGAGACCGCGGCGGATGGCGTGCCTGCCGCACCGGCGCAAGCCGATGGGGCACAGGCTGCCGCCGTCGATGCCGAGGCCCGGCGCGCGCAACAGGCCTATGCCGTCGCCGCCGAGGTCGCTCAGAGCCAGGACCACCGTGCCGACCGCCTGGATGCGGTGGAAAGTGCCGCCTGGGCGGACCGGGGCTTCTTCGATCAAGTCAAGCTGGCACTCGGTGAGCTGAAAAAGGCCCGCGAGGACATCAAGGCCGACTGGGCTCACACCCGCAAGCCGGGCCAAAAGGACTGGGAAGCCTCCGACCAGGCCATGGCCGAGCTGGAACGGTCGATCGACTTTGCCCCCACCGGAGCACCGGAGCCGCTTTCCAGCGGGGCGTCCGTCAAAGCCTGAACCCCGGAACGATCGACAGTCGCCCACTCGCTCTCCGTCACTCCGGGGCTTGGCGCAGCCAAGAGCCCGGAACCCAGGGCCTCAGTCCGTGTCGGCGAGTTGAGGCCGGACTGCTCTCGTGGATTCCGGGTTCGCTCTGCGAGCGCCCCGGAATGACGGTGACCTGACGGCGGGGAAGGATCAGCCCTTGGCCCAGACGCCGAACGGGTCGCTCCAGTCCAGACCCAGGGCCTGGGCCACGGCCGGATAGGTGATCTCGCCGCGCAGGACGTTCAGGCCGCGCGCCAGGTGCGGATCGGCCTTCAGCGCGTCCAGGCCCTTGTTCGCCAAGGCCAGGCCGAAGGGCAAGGTGGCGTTGTTCAGGGCCTCGGAACTGGTGCGCGGCGCAGCGCCCGGCATGTTGGCGACGCAATAGTGGACGACGCCGTCGACGGTATAGGTCGGGTCCTCGTGAGTCGTGGCGTGGCTGGTCTCAAAACAGCCGCCCTGGTCGATGGCCACGTCGACCAGGACCGAGCCGGGCTTCATCAACTTCAGATGCGCCTTCTTGACCAGCTTGGGTGCCTCGGCCCCGGGCACCAGGACAGCCCCGATCACCACATCCGCCTTGACGATTTCTTCCTCGATCGCACCGATGGAGGAATAGCGGGTGATGACCCGACCGCCCGTGACTTCGTCGATATAGGCCATGCGCGGGATCGACCGTTCCAGAACCACGACTTCGGCGCCCAGGCCCATGGCCATGCGCGCGGCGTTCAGGCCGACCACGCCACCGCCCAGGACCAGCACCCGCGCCGGAGCCACGCCCGGCACGCCGCAGAACAGCAGGCCCATGCCGCCGTTGTGCTTCAACAGGGTCTCGGCGGCGGAAAACACCGCGATCCGCCCGGCGACCTCGGACATCGGCGCCAGCAGCGGCAGGCCGCCCCGCGCGTCGGTGACGGTCTCATAGGCGATGGCCGCGCATTTGGACGCGATCAGGCCGCGCGTCTGTTCGGGGTCGGGGGCCAGATGCAGATAGGTGTAGAGGATCTGGTCCTCGCGCAGCATTTCCCACTCGACCTTCTGGGGCTCCTTTACTTTCACGATCATGTCGTTCTGGGCAAAGACGGTCGCGGCATCGGCGACGATGGCGGCACCGGCGCGCACATAGTCGTCGTCGGTGAAGCCGGCACCCAGGCCCGCTCCGGTCTGGATCGCGACCGTGTGGCCATGGGCGACGTATTCGCGCACCGCCGTGGGGGTCAGGCCGACCCGGTGTTCGTTCTTCTTGATTTCCTTGGGCACACCGACGCGCATTTCACTCTCTCCCTATGGGGCGCTCCACCCGACGGGATGGACGCCGTTTGACGGCAATCTAGCGCCGCCCGAAACGCAGCATCCTGTTCATTTCGACGACTGAACGGCGTAAAGTCGCAGAAACCCGCTAGGATTGCCGCAATGAAGACCGTTTCTGCTGTCGCGCTGGATACCACCGACAGAAAGATGTTGCGCGCCCTGCAAGGGGACGGGCGCATGACCAACACCGACCTGGCCCGGTCGGTGAACCTGTCGGAAAGCGCCTGCCTGCGCCGCCTGCGCGCGCTGGAAGCGGCCGGGGTCATCAACCGCTATGCAGCCATCATCAACGAACGGGCCGTGGGCCTGCCCATCAGCGTCTTCGTCACCGTCACCCTGTCGTCCCAGGCCGAGAGCGCCCTGACCGCCTTCGAGACCGCCATCGCCACCGTGCCGGAGGTGGTGGAATGCTATCTGATGACGGGGGGCTCGGACTATCTGCTGCGACTGGTCCTGCGTGATGTCGACGATCTGGAACGGGTGCATTCGCGAGAGCTGACCCGCATCCCCGGCGTGACTCGTGTTTCCTCCAGCGTGGCCATGCGCACCGTGGTCAAGCGCGGTGCGCTGCCGGTTTAGGTCAGGACTTGTGCCGCACCGGCTTGCTGCCCACGTCCCTTCGATGCAGGCAGGGACCGTTCAGATGGATCGCGAGACTTGGCGCTGGGGACTGGTGTCTGTCGCCTGCGCGCTGGTGCTGGCGATCAAGGGGCTGGCCCTGTTGCCCCTGGCCCCGTTGCCTCTGGGCCTGTTCGCCTTGGCCGTCGTCTGCGCCGCCCATCGTCCAAGCCGCAATCGGGTGACCGAGCCCCTGATCCGCTTCGTCGAGGGACGGCCCCATCGCTGGCTACTGATCGGCTTGGGTGCTGCCCTGCTGTGGCAACTGGTGGGGGTGGAGTTGGCGTTGCTGCTGGCCGGTGATGTCCTGGCCTATGTCGAGCTGATGGCTGCGGTCGGCCTGATCTCGGCCAATGCCCGTCTCGCTCCGGTCAAGGCGGCGGTGCGTGGGCAAGTTCAGCGGGTGCAAACAGGCATCGCTGCCGGCGCGCACCGCTTCGCCCGCTCGGTCCGCGCCCCGCGCCAGTCCCGGCCTCGCCGTCCGGCGGTCAGGAGTGATGACGGCGCGGCGGCTTGGGCTTACGCCTAAAGGTCTGAAACACCGCCACCATCAGCCAGACAGCACCGATCGCCGCGACAAGCTCGCCGAGCCCCTGCACCAGACCATAGCTGTAGAAGCCTTCGATTCCTGCCAGGATTTGCCAGGGCGATCATCGCCGCGCCCTTGGCCAGCAGGACCAGGGGCCAGACGAACGGCCCGGATTTCATCTCAGGGCCAGGGTCACGGCCTTGACGTCCACATATTCGTCGATGCCGTGGATCGAGCCTTCGCGACCATAGCCCGACTGTTTCACCCCGCCGAACGGAGCCACGGCCGTTGAGATCAGGCCGGTGTTGACGCCGCACATCCCTGCCTCGATCCGGCGTCCGATCCGCATGGCCCGGTCCAGGTCGCAGGTGAACAGATAGGAGGCCAGGCCGAAGTCGCTGTCATTGGCCTTGCCCACTACCTCGTCCTCGGTCCCGAAGGCGAACACGGGGATCAGCGGCCCGAACGTCTCCTCACGCCGGAACAGGGCGTCGTCGCCGCCCAGGGTCACGGTCGGCTGGAAGAAGCGCCCGCCCAGGGCGTGCCGCGCCCCGCCGGTCAGCACCCGCCCGCCCGAGGCTGTGACCTGTTTCAGGTGATCCTCCACCTTGTCGACCGCCTTGTCCTCGATCAGGGGACCAACCTTGACCCCCTCTTCGAAGGCGGGCCCCACCGGGATCTTAGCCACTTCCGCGGCCAGCTTTTCGGCATAGGCCTCGGCCACCGAGGCCTCGACATAGACGCGGTTGGGACAGACGCAGGTCTGGCCGGAGTTCCTGAACTTGCCCTTGATCGTCTCGGCCACGGCCAGGTCGATGTCGGCATCGGCGAATACGATCAGCGGGGCCGCCCCGCCCAGCTCCATCGAAACCCGCTTCAGGCTAGGCGCGCACTGTTCGGCCAGTTTGCGTCCCACCGGCGTCGATCCGGTGAAGGACAGTTTGCGGATCAGGGGTGACGCCGTCAGCACCCCGCCGATCGTCGCCGCATCGCCTGTGACCACGCTCAACGCCCCCTTGGGCAGTCCGGCCTCATAGGCGAGTTCGGCCAGGGCGATGGCCGTGAACGGTGTCTGGCTGGCCGGCTTGACCACTGCCGTACAGCCCGCGGCAAAGGCCGGGCCCAGCTTTCGCGTCAGCATGGCGGCGGGGAAATTCCACGGTGTGATCAGGGCGCACGGCCCGACCGCTTGCCGGAACGTCAGGATGACATGGCCCAGCGGGCTGTCCTGGGTCTCGCCGATCAGCCGCTCCGCCTCGCCCGCGAACCACTTCAGAAAGCCGTTGGCATAGGTTACCTCGCCCTTGGCCTCCTCGAACGGCTTGCCGTTTTCCAGCGCCATGAGCGCGCCCAGTCCGTCCAGATGATCGTCGATCAACCCGGCCCAGGTCCGCAGGAAGGCCGCCCGCTTGTGCGGGTCCGACGTCGACCAGTCGGCAAAGGCGTCATGCGCGGCCTGGATCGCGCGCTCTGTCTCTGCCGCGCTCAGGTCGGGGATGTGGCCCAGCACCTCGCCGGTCGCCGGGTCGTCCACCGTGATCCCCTTGCCGTTCGCTGCAATCGGCTCGCCCGCGATCAGGGCGTGCTGGCGCAGCAGTTTCAGACCGGCGTCGCGGGCGGCGGTGTTCATCGGACGATCTCCAGACCTCAGCGGATGAAATGGGGCACGAAGCGCGAGGTATTCCGCGTTATGCGCCCCTTGTCCTCGCGTAACGCCAGACCCGCCGGTTCGTCCCCGACAACCCACGATCCGACGATCACATGCTGGCCATCAAACCGCGGCGGGGCATGCAGGGCTTGAAGAATGGCCGTGCCGTCATAGCCTGCGTCGATACCCTCCTCGCGCGCCTCTCCCTCGACGATGGCGATATTGGCCCCCTCGCGTGAGAACAGCGGCTTTCGCACATGATCGGGGCCCAGCCGCGACGCCGCCGGGTCGTTCTCGAAATAGGCTTCCAGCAGATTGGGATGGCCAGGGTGTCGCTCCCACAACAGGGGCAGGATGCCCTTGTTGGACAGGATGGCCTTCCAGGCCGGTTCCAGCACCGTCACCCCGGCCCCCGGCAGCGGCTCGGCATAGTCGTCGCGCAGCATCTGTTCCCAGGGATAGAGCTTGAACATGGCCTGGATCAGCCAGTTCTCGTCGTCGACGAACTGGCCGTCCGCGTTCAGCCCGATCTGGTCGATGGCGATGAATTTCGGATCCAGCCCCGCCTGCCGCGCCAAGTCCTCCAGGAACCGCACGGTCTGGCGATCCTCGACGAAGTCCGCGTCCGAACTGAAATGTACGAACCCGCCGTCCGGGAAAATGGCCCGAAACCGGTCGACCAGCTTCTCGTGCAGGCTGTTGAACTGGTCGGCATCGGCCGGCAGCGTCCCGTCCGCGATCCGGTCCTCCAGCCACAGCCACTGGAACACCGCCGTCTCGAACACACTGGTCGGGGTGTCGGCATTGTATTCGTAAAGCTTGGCCGGGGACTGGCCGTCATAGGCGAAGTCGAACCGGCCATACAGCGACGGCTCGGCCCGCTTCCAGCTGTCGGCGACATAGTCGCGTGAGGCCTCTGGAATTTCCAGCAGGCTCATCAGCCGCTCGGACTTCACCGCTTCATCGACCAAGTCCAGGCACAGGCCATGCAGTTCCGCCGTCGGGGCCTCGATCCCGTCCTCGATCTGTTCGAGGCTGAATTCATAGGCCGCACTCTCGTCCCAGTACCGCTCGCCGGAATCGTGATGCCAGGTGAACCCCACGGCATCGGCCCGCGCCTGCCAGTCGGGTCGGGGGTCCAGGGTCAGACGCTTCATGGATTACTCCGTCTCCTCCCCATCGAGGATGGGGAGGGGGACCACGAAGTGGTGGAGGGGCTCTTTCCGCCACACGCTCGCGTCCAGTTAAACACCCCCTCCGTCACGGCGCGAAGACGCGCCGCGCCACCTCCCCATCGCTCCGCGATAGGGAGGAGACAGTTCAGTTCCGGTCCTTCTCCACCGGCACGCTGGTGCCGATCATCGGCGTGACCACTGTCACCGGGCGGGCCGACAGCCGGGCCAGGACGTCGTCGGCCGAGGAGTGGCCGGGCAGGATGCCCGCGTCGCGCAGCTTGGCGTCCAGGTCGGCCCCGGTGCGCTTGTCTTCCAGCTCCTGGCCGGCACGCAGTTTTTCTTCGTTGATGGCCTGGCGCTGCTTGATGCGTTGCAGGCTGTCGGCCGCCGATCCGATCCGCGACTGGGCCCCTGCCGACTGCAGAGCGACCGAGGTCTGGGCCCGCTGGACCGAGTCGTTCACCTTCACGATGTCGATCTCGCGACGCAGGGTCTCGATCTTCTGGTCGGTGGTGGCGATGGCTGTGCGCAGGCGGGCTTCCGCCGCCTTCATGTCCTCGATCAGCGGCCCACGCGTGCCGATTTCGGTTTCCAGCTCGGCGATCCGCTGGGCGACCTCGCGCGCCAGGTCCTCGCGGCCCTGCGACAGGGCGCTGCGGACCGAGCTTTCGTATTTGGCGATCTGTTCGCCGAAGCTCTTCAGTTCGTTTTCGGCCATCCGGCGACGGGCGACCAGTCCGGCCAGGTCGTCGCGGGCCTTGCCCTGGGCGTTGTCGGCGTCGCGGATCTCCTGGTCCAGGATCTTCAGCGCATTGGCATCGACGACTCCTTGCGCGGCGTCATGGGCGGTGCCGCGGAACAGGGCGGACAGTTTGGCGAGCATGGACATGTCTTTGATTCCCCGGGGTGGATCAGGCGGCCGTGTCGGCGCCGAAGGTTTCACGCAGCTCGGTCGCATCGATGGCGTTCTGGGCCAGGGTGCGCAGTTCGATCAAAATGGTCTGCAGGCTGGTCCGGCACGACAGCTCGCCCATCAGCTCATAGACGTCTTCTCCACCGACCGAGGTGATGGCAAAGTTCGACAGGGGCACGATCCGCTGGGCCTTCAGCAGGAATTCGTTGAACGCATGTCGGTCTTTCTGCTCCGCCACTGGCCACAGCAGCACCGAACAGACGATCTGATCCCCGCCGACGCTCAGATAGATCGGCAGATCGCCGAAATCGTGCATGGTGGCCAGAAGGACCGGATCGGCCCCCTCCACGACCCGCAGGCTCAGTTCGCCCTCGCGAACCAGGGGGGATGTATCCAGCGCGGCCTTGATGGCGGGGACGGTCCAGGCGGTTTCGATCACGGCATCCATCAGTCAGTCGGCTCCGAAAGCGGGTGTGGCCTTAAAGGTGTGGCGTTCCTCGGCAATGGCAAGGGTCGCGAGACTTCCCATCTGTCATTCGCGTGGCCACGGCAACCGTCGATAGCGCTCGCAGCGATGTGCGTTCCGCGATAGGGAGGTGTCATGTTCAAGCGTCTGTTCGGACAGAAGGCGGCAGAACCGGTCAGGACCCTGGCCGAGGTCCGCAACATCACGGTCGGTCGGACCGTGGCCCTGGACCCCTTGGCCTGGCGGCGTCTGGGTGCGGATACCCATTTTGCTCTCGATCGCGACGCGCTGGAAATCACGGCCCAGGGCGTCGTGGCCCTGGACGGCGGCACTTTCGTGCACCGGTTCTATACCGACGACCACGTGATGCTTCAGGCCATGAGCGACGACGAGGCCGGGCAGGTCGCCTATGACTTCACCCTGTTCACCCCCTGGTCTTCTGCCTATCCGCCCGACGATCGCGCCCGGCGGCTGTGGCGAGACAGATTGTCCGAGCCTGTGTTCAAGGGCGCGCCCGAGGGCCTGCCTGAATATCCCCGCTTCTGGTTCGCCGAGGATGACGCCCGCCAGCCGCCGGTCACCCTGTGGGAGACCGTCTATGACGATCGCACGGCGACGACGCCCTATGCGAAGATCTTCCAGACCTGCATGCTGTATGCCCGCGATCTGCCGGACGGACGCGAACTGATGATCGCCCTGGAGCAGGAGCCCGAAGGGGGCGACGTCAGTCACGAGATCATGATCGGCATTCCTCTGGAAATGGCGGAATTCCGGGCGTGAACGACCCTCACTCTCTTCGTCACCCCCCATCGCTGCGTGCCAGCGGATGACGGAAGCCAACAGGAGCTAAAGCCATGGACTGGTTCGCGTTTCAGACGGGGGCGATCGCCTTCATCATCGCCTTTGCTGCGGCGGTGGTCTTCTTCGTGGCGTTCAAATACGTCTATCAGTGGGTCACGCCCTATCATGAGCGGGATCTGATCCGTCAGGGCAATACGGCCGCTGCCGTCGCCCTGGGCGGGGCCCTGATCGGCTATGTCCTGCCGCTGGCCTCGGCCCTGTCGCACACCGTCAGCCTGCCCGAGTTCGCCGCCTGGGCCCTGCTGGCCGGGGTGATCCAGATCGTCGCCTTCATCGTCGTCAGCCGCTTCGTATACAAGGCGCTAGCCGCCCGGATCGAGGCGGGCGAGATGGCGGCTGGGGTCTATCTGGCCTCCATCTCCATCGGCGTCGGCCTGCTCAATGCCGCCTGCATGACGGCCTGAGGCGCACCATGACCGGCCAGACACTACCCCAGACCACCACCTTCCGCCGCCTGAAGCGCTCGCGCACCCTTCAGGTGACCAGCCTGATGGCCACCACGGCCTTTTCGCTGTCGGCCTGCAACTCGCCCCAGGTCGCCGCGCCCTCCGGGCCGCCGCAGCCGACCCTGGCCTATACCTCGCTGGTGGAGTGCAAGGCCGAGGACGTTATCGCCGATGCCGAGTGCGACGCCGCCTATGCCGAGGCCCAGAAACAGGCCGAGGCCACCTCGCCCCGCTATGCCACGCGCGAGGAGTGCGAGGGTCAGTGGGGCCCGTCCCAGTGCGAGCCACGCGGCAACGGCTCCTTCTTCGGCCCCCTGGCCACCGGCTTCATCATCGGCCAGCTGCTGAACGGCGGCGGGTATCGCGGCGGAGGCCCGCTGTATCGCGACCGCGACAACCGTTATTCCAACGGTTACGGCGGCGGCTATCTGGCGCGTGACTATCGCACCGGCCGCACCATCACGGACGCACGGGATCATACACCGGCGGCCCGCCAGGCCCCCTCGCGCGTGCAGAGCCGCACCACCGTCGTCTCGCGCGGCGGGTTCGGTGGCGGCGGGCGCAGCTACGGCGGGTGATCAGTCGCCGATGGTGTCCAGGTCGCGGCCCCGTGTCTCGGGCAGCCAGATCAGGCTGACGATCACCGCCAGCAGGGTGAAGCCGACCGAATACCAAAGGCCGAAATAGATGTTCCCCGACCAGGCCACCAGGGCAAAGCTGGCCGCGGGCAACAGGCCGCCGATCCAGCCGGTGCCGACGTTGTAGGGCAGGCTCATGGCCGTATATCGCACCCGGGTCGGGAACAGCTCGACCAGGGCCGCCGCCTGAGGTCCATAGAGGGCGCAGGCGGCGATGATGAAGATCATCATGATGCCGAAGACGGCGGGCAGGTTGATCCGCGCCGGATCGGCCCGGTCCGGATAGCCCGCGCTGACCAGGGCTGCCTTGATGCGGCCGTCCACCTCGGCTCGCGCGGCCTTCAAGGCGGCGGGGGCCAGGCCCGCGCCCTCGACAGAGGTCACTTCGACCGCGCCGATCCGCACGACCGCGACCGTGCCCGCCGGGGCCGCCCGGTTGTCATAGGACACCCCGGCATTGGACAGCACATTCTTGGCGATGTCGCACGAACTGGCGAAGGCGGTCTTGCCCACCGGATCGAACTGGATGGCGCAGGTCGCGGGGTCGGCCACCACCACCACGGGCGATGAGGCCTGGGCCTCGGCCAGGGCCGGATTGGCCGCCCGGGTCAGGGCATGGAAACCGGGGAAGAAGGCGATCAGGGCCAGGATCATCCCGCCCAGCATCACCGGCTTTCGCCCCACCTTGTCCGACAGCCAGCCGAAGAAGACATAGAGGAAGGCCGAACCGACCGTCACGGCCAGCACCAGCTGATCGACGGTCGACACCTCCACCTTCAGCACCCGCTCCATGAAGAAGCGGGTATAGAAATATCCGCAGTACCAGACCGCACCCTGGGCGATCATGATGCCGAACAGGGCGATCAGCACGAATTTGCCGTTCTTCCAGGTGCCGAAGGCCTCGCGGTATGGGGTCCGGCGCGCTCCACCTTCCGCCTCCATCCGCTTGTAGGCCGGGCTCTCGTTCAGCTTCAGCCGGATCCACAGCGACACGATCAGCAGAAGCAACGACAGCAGGAAGGGGATACGCCATCCCCATTCGTCGAACGCCTCGGTTCCCAGGATCGCGCGGGTCGTCAGGATGACGCTGAGTGCCCCGATCAGGCCCAGGGCCGCCGTGGTCTGAATCCAGCCGGTCAACAGGCCGCGCCTTGGGCGTGGTGAGTGTTCGGCGACATAGATGGCGGCTCCACCGTATTCTCCGCCCAGAGCAAAACCTTGAAGGATCCGCATCAGGATCAGCAGGATCGGGGCGGCGATGCCGATCTGGCCATAGTCGGGCAGGAGGCCGATCGCGACTGTGGCAAACCCCATCAGGCTGATGGTCACCAGGAAGGTGGTCTTGCGCCCTGTCCTGTCGCCGAACCAGCCGAAGACCAGGGCACCCAGGGGCCGCACCACGAACCCGACGCCAAAGGTCAACAGCGCCAGAATATAGGAAGCGGCCTCGCCCACATCGGCATAGAAATGGCGCGCGATGACGGTCGTCAGCGACCCGAAGATGAAGAAGTCATACCATTCGAACGCCGTGCCCGCGGCCGAGGCCCCCACCACGGTCGTCAGTCCCGGCTCGCCCTTTTCAGCGTCTTTCGACGCTTCGATATCGGCCATCGTCTTCCCCCAGCCTTGCGCTTCTCCTGAGCGCCTCGCGGGATGCTAGCTTGACCACAGACAAACGAAAACCCCGCCGACCTTGCGGTCGACGGGGTTCCTAGCTCACGGCCGAGGTCGGGGGGGAGCCGGCCGCGAGTGTTGGTTGATCTCAGATCAGCAGGTGCGGCCTTCGGCGCACTGCTCGACAGCCTGGCCAGCGGCTTGCGCGTCTTCACCCACGCCGGCGACGGTGTTGCAGGCGGCGGTGGTCAGGGCGGCAGCGGCGGCGATCAGAACGAAAATCTTGCGCATGGGATGGCTCCGGTGAATGAAAGAGGGCGGGCGAGAACCTTGGCCGTCGTTCTCGTCTGCCGCATCAACGCGATGCCAGCGCCGCGGTTCCGTAGGGTGTCACTTCTCCGGGCGGACGCGTCGCCTCCGGCGTGGCGAAGGTCATTCGGGCGATGGTCCCGCCGCCCGGCGCCGGCGACAGATCGGCCTCTCCGCGCAGCTGTTTTGCAAAGGCCCCCATCAGGGTGCGGCCCACCCCGGCGCGGGTCGCCTCGTCCAGGCCGGGGCCGTTGTCCTGGACCTCCAGCACACTGGTCGCCCCGTCGACGCGGAAACGGACCTTCAGGTCGCCGCCCCGGTCGGCAAAGGCGTGCTTCTGGGCATTGGACACCGCCTCGACCAGCCACAGCGCCAGCGGGGCCAGCTTGTCGGGATCGACCAGCAGGGAATCGGCATCGACCGCACTGGTCACCACCGGCCCGCGCATGGCCTCGCCCGCCACCAGCTGCCCGACCAGTTCGGTCAGAAAGACCTTGGCGTCGGCGTGGCGGATGTCGTCGCTCTGGTAGAGGGTGCGATAGATCAGCGCCAGGGCCGCGATCCTCTGGCGCGTGTCGCCCAGTGCCGCCTTGGCCGGTGCGTCCTTCAGCGCTCGCTGCTGCATGCTGAGCAGGGACGAAATGATCTGCAGGTTGTTCTTCACCCGGTGATGGATCTCGCGCATCAGCGCGTCCTTTTCCTCCAGCGAGTCGGTCAGCGACCGGTCACGTACCGTGATCGCTTCGGCCAGTTCGTCCAGCGTCCGGGCCAGGACCCGGATCTCGGAGGGGGCATTGACCGCCTGAACCGGCCGCACCGAGAACCGACCGCGCGCATAGATGGCGGCGATCCGCTCCAGATAATCCAGCCAGCGGATCACGATCCGCTCGGACACCAGCATCACCGCCGCGAAGGCCAGAAGCCAGGCCCCCAGCGGCAACAGCAACGTCCCGATCGGGTTGAGCCGCGCCCAGGACAGCCAGCCCGGAGCCGGTGCGGACAGCAGCACATAGACATCGCGCCCGGCCAGGGCCGCCCCGGCATAGACCCGGCGCTGGCCCGCCGTATCGACCGCTTCGAACTGTGCCGAGGACCCGGCCCGCGCTCGCTCGACCCAGCCAGCCACGCTGTCACCACGGCTGGCCTGAAACGCCTGGGGGTCTGTGGCGATCAGGATGTTTCCGTCCGCATCGGTCAGGGCAGCCTCGGACCCTTTGGGCAGGGCCCGGTCGCGCGTGTCCGGTTGAAGGGCGCTGAGCGGGATGATGGCCGCCATCGCCCCGTCAAAAGCCCCCAGCGGTCGCTCCAGCCGGATCGCCGCGATGAGGGCCGGACCGTTCGTGGCGCCGTCCGGGGCTCGGGCGACCGTCATCGGCTCGCCCAGTCGCAGTCGGGTGAACCAGGGATCGCGGCCGGCCTGCGCTTGCCAGGCCGCTGCCGTGGGCCGGGGGTCGGAGGCGCAGGTGGCCACGCCCGTCGCGCTATAGCGTACTAGCCCCGAATAGCCGTCCAGTCGCTCGATCAGCCCGGTCAGGCGCGGCCCGCAGAAGGGGCCCAGCGTCTCGGGGCGCAGGGCTTGCAACAGCACCGCTGCCCCATCCAGTCGGCTCTTTGCCGCTGCCGCGCTGCGTTCGGCGGCCAGGGTCAGGTCGGTGCGCCGGTCTTCGGCCTGACGCCGGAAATCGTTCACCGTCTGGACGGCGCTCAGTATCAGAATGGGGGCCAGGGCGACGGCCATGGCCATGCCCATACGAAAGCGGATGCCCTGAAACCGCGGCGCGGCCAATCCTCGCCCCAGTGACCGTCCCAGACGGACCACCGACTCAGCCTTGCCTGGCGCCGCTCAGGCGGTCCGCATCGGCCAGGATGGAGCGCATGGCGTCGCCGGCCGCCTTGCCGTCACGGGCGTAGCCGCCACGTTCCAGCGTGGCCAGCAGGGCGCGCCGTGCCCGGCTGACGCGGCTTTTCACCGTGCCAACGGCGCACTGACAGATGTCGGCCGCTTCTTCATAGGCAAAGCCGCCAGCCCCGACCAGGATCAGCGCCTCGCGCTGTTCCTCGGGCAGGGTGTTCAGGGCCATGCGCAGTTCGTCCAGGGCGACGGGGGCCTCGGGGTCATCAACGGCGACCAGGGTCCGCTCGGCGGCCTCCTGGTCCAGCTGCGACTGCCGCCACGAGCGACGCTTTTCCGAATAGAACTGGTTGCGCAGGATCATGAAGGTCCAGGCCTTCATGTTCGTGCCCATCTGATAGCTGGCGCGCGCGTCCCATGCCTTCATCATGGCATCTTGGGCCAGATCGTCGGCAGCCGTCGGATCCCCCGTCAGGGTGCGCGCGAACGCGCGCAGATGCGGGATCAGGGTGATCAGCTGCGCCTTGAAGGCATTATCGTCCGCAGAGGGCGGCTTGGGGGCCGGTCCAGTCATGCGCCACCCTTGCCGGCGCGATCATCCGCACGGCGCAGAATATCCAGGAACTCGTCCGGCACCGGCTCGTTGACGACCTCATCGAACATGTGGCGCAGCTTGACGCCGATCGCCTGTTGACGAAGGCGTGCTTCTTCCAGTCCGGCCTCGCCGTTCGGTGTGGCCGGATTTCGCTCGGAAGAGTTCGGATTTTCAGTCATCGATGGATCGATCGCCGTCTTGGCCGCAGGGATGTGGTCGCCGGAACGCCACCATTGTGCTGGGGTTCCGACATTGCTTCGCTTTAATGTGACGGGTTTTTCCTACAAGCGGAACCGTTGCGGATTTGATACGTTTGCAGCGCCTACGGCGACCTCATGGTAGGGGTCGTTTCCTGTCGGGGATTTTTTGAACATGAGCCTACTCGCCCGTCTCGCGCCGCACCTGCCCTATGTGCGCCGCTACGCCCGTGCCCTCACGGGCGATCAGACCACGGGCGACAACTACGTCCGCGTCGCGTTGGAGGCTCTGGCCGCCGGCGAGCGTCAGCTGCCGTCCGACATGACACCGCGCGTGGCGCTGTATCATGTGTTTCACGCGATCTGGTCCTCGACCGGTGCGCGGCTGGAGGACGCCAGCGGCCTGGAAGTCGGCGACGACGCCGCCAGCCGCCTGATGCGGATTTCGCCCCGTTCGCGCCAGGCCTTTCTGCTGACTGCGCTCGAAGGCTTCACGCCATCGGAGGCGGCTCAGATTCTTGGCGCAGACGCCCATGACGTCGAGCGTCTGATCAGCGAAGCCCAGGCTGATATCGACGCCGAACTGGCCACCGATGTCCTGATCATCGAGGACGAGGCCATCATCTCGGCCGACATCGAAAGCCTGGTGCGCGAACTGGGTCACAACGTCACCGCCACCGCCACGACCCATGACGAAGCGGTCGATGCCGTGGCCCGCCACCGTCCGGGTCTGGTGCTGGCTGATATCCAGCTGGCCGACGGTTCCTCGGGCATCGATGCGGTCAAGGACATCCTGAAACGCTTCGACGTTCCGGTCATCTTCATCACCGCCTTCCCCGAGCGTCTGCTGACCGGAGAGCGGCCCGAGCCGACCTTCCTGATCACCAAGCCGTTCCAGCCGGAAACGGTGAAGGCCGCCATCAGCCAGGCCTTGTTCTTCCACCCCACGCGCCAGAAGCAGGCCGCTTGAGGTCAGGGTCGGAGCGGAAGGGTCTTCCCCTCCGACCCGCACGCTTTGCCCCTCGTCGCTGCATGCGTTAGGCAGGGGCCAAGAAAGTGCGAGGGTTTTGATGCGTGTCTTGATTCTGGGCGGTGACGGTTTTTGCGGATGGCCCACCGCCCTGCATTTGTCGGCGCGGGGCTGGGATGTCACCGTGGTCGACAATCTGTCGCGTCGGAATATCGACAATGAGCTGGAAGTTCGATCTCTGACGCCCATCCGCACGATGGGCGATCGGATCGCCGCGTGGCAGGCGATCAGCGGCCGCAAGATCGACTTCGTCAACATGACGGTGGGCAAGGAGTTCGACCGCCTGGTCGCCCTGATCCGCGATGTCCGCCCCGACAGTGTTGTGCATTTCGCCGAACAGCGCGCGGCCCCCTATTCGATGAAGTCGGCGCGGCACAAGCTCTATACCGTCGACAACAACCTCAATGCGACCAACCACCTGCTGGCGGCCATCGTCGAGAGTGGCCAGGACGTGCATCTGGCGCATCTGGGCACCATGGGGGTCTATGGCTATGCGACGGCGGGGCTGCGGATCCCCGAGGGCTATCTCAAGGTGACGGTCGAGACGGACCACGGACCGACCGAGCAGGAAATCCTTTTCCCGCCCAATCCGGGGTCCATCTATCACATGACCAAGACCCAGGACGCGTTGCTGTTCCAGTTCTATGCCCGCAACGACAACCTGCGGATCACCGACCTGCACCAGGGGATCGTGTGGGGCACTCAGACCGAAGAGACCCGCCAGGATGAGCGGCTGATCAACCGGTTCGACTATGACGGCGACTATGGCACCGTCCTGAACCGTTTCCTGATGCAGGCAGCGGTTGGTCATCCCCTTACGGTGCATGGCTCTGGCGGACAGACCCGAGCCTTCATTCATATCCAGGACACGGTCCGCTGCGTCGAACTGGCCCTCAAGAACCCGCCCAAGGCAGGCGAGCGGGTCAAGATTCTGAACCAGATGACTGAGAGCCACCGGGTCCGCGATCTGGCCGCCATGATCGCCGGCCTGACCGGGGCCGAAGTCGCTCAGGTGCCCAATCCCCGCCAGGAGGCCGACGAGAACGATCTGGTCGTCGCCAATGACCAGTTCCGCGACCTGGGCCTGAAGCCCATCACCCTGCGCCAGGGTCTGATGGACGAGGTCACCGACATCGCCCGCCGCTATGCCGACCGCGTCGACATGACCAAGATTCCCTGCGTTTCCAGCTGGAATACCCGCCGGGCCGAGGTTCTCAAGGTGGAGACGCCCGTCGCTTCGGCGTCCCGACCCGAACCCAAGGCGGTGCGCGCCTGACCACGTCCCTGCTGATCTTTGGTGGCGGTTACCTGGGCCAGGCCGCAGGGCATGCCGCCCTTGCGGCGGGGGAGCGGGCCGTGGCGACCTCGCGCGATCCGAACCGACGCGCAGCCCTGATGCAGGTGGGCATGGAGGCGATCGACCCGGCGGACGAGGCCGCCCTGGCTCGTGCCGTTGCGGACTGCAGTCGGATTCTGGTCACCGCCCCGCCCCAGGGGCCGGGTTGTCCGGGGGCGCGGGCGCTGATCCCGGCTGTTGCGGCGACCGGCACCTATCCGGACTGGATCGGCTATGTCTCCTCGACCGCTGTCTATGGCGATCGTGATGGCGGCTGGGCGTTCGAAGGCGATGCCCTCAATGCCGCCAGCCTGGAGGGGGCCCGCCGGGTCCGGGCCGAGCGCGACTGGCTGGACGCCGGCCAGGGCATGGGTCTGACGGTCCAGATTTTCCGACTGCCCGCCATCTATGGACCGGGCCGCTCGATCGTCGATCGGCTGCGTGCCGGCACGGCGCGGACGGTGATCAAGCCGGGCCAGATCTTCAACCGGGTCCATGTCGAGGATGCTGTCGACGGCCTGTTCGCCTCCATGGCCCAGCCGCGCCCGGGCGCAGCCTATAATCTTTGTGATGATGAACCGGCCGCGTCCGACGTCGTCACCGCCTGGGCCGCAGCGCGTCTGGGCCTTGAGGCCCCGCCCCAGGTGGACTGGACCGATCCGTCGGTCTCGGAATCGATGCGGCGCTTCTATCGGGACTCAAAGCGGGTCTCGAACGCTCTGGCCAAGGCCGAACTGGGCTGGCGACCGCGCCATCCGACCTGGCGAGAGGGGCTGGAGTCGATTATCGCACAGTCAGATCCGTCCGGGGCCGATCAGGCGTAAGGGTCGACGCCCGTGGCCCGCGCGATCGCGGCTCGCAGTTCGGGCAGGCCGCCACCCTTCTCGGCCGAAGTCACGGCCACTTCGGGAAAGGCGGCCGGGCGTTTGGAAATGGCCTTCAGGGTCGCGGCAGCCACGGCCTCAGCCTCTCCGGCCTTCAGCTTGTCGGCCTTGGTCAGGACGATCTGATAGCTGACGGCGGCCTTATCCAGGGCATCCAGCGCCTCGGTGTCGACCGCCTTCAGGCCGTGTCGGCTGTCGATCAGCAGATAGACCCGCTTCAGGGTCACCCGGCCCCGCAGATAGTCGCGGCCCAGGTCCTGAAACTTCTTCACCGTCGTGCGTGACGCCTTGGCCCAGCCATAGCCCGGCAGGTCGACCAGCCGCATCCGCCCGTCCAGGTCGAAGAAATTGACCTCGCGCGTCCGCCCCGGCTCGTTCGAGGCCCGCGCCAGCTTGTGCATCCCGACCAGGCCGTTGATCAGGCTGGACTTGCCGACGTTGGACCGTCCGGCAAAGGCGACTTCGGGCAGGTCCGGATCGGGCAGTTGCTCGATCTTGGCGCAGCCCATGACGAAGGTCGCAGGCCGCGAGAACAGGACCCGTGCAGCCTCGATCTCCTCGCCCGTGAAATCGGTCAAGCGGCTGTCTTCTTGATGTATTTGTCGATGAACTGGTCGATCGGGTTCTCGGCCTTGAAGCGGTGCATGATGACGTACTGCTGCAGGATCGACAGGATGTTGTTCCACGACCAGTAGACCAGCAGGCCCGCCGCAAACGGGGCCATGATGAAGGTGAACACCAGCGGCATGAAGGCGAAGATCTTGCGCTGAACCGGATCGGGCGCGGGCGGGTTCATCGCCTGCTGCAGCCACATGGTGGCGCCATAGAAGATGGCCAGGACGCTGAGCGCCAGGGTGAATCCGCCGCCGCCGTGGATCGAGATCAGCCCGCCGATCAGGGGCACGGTCGACGGATCCCACGGGATCAGGCCGAACAGGGTCCAGATGTTGGACGGATCGCGCACGCTGAGGTCCTGGATCCAGCCGAAGAAGGGCGCGTGGCGCATCTCGATGGTGACGAACAGCACCTTGTACAGGGCATAGAAGACCGGGATCTGGATGATGATCGGGATACATCCGGCCAGCGGGTTGATCTTCTCGCGCTGATACAGAGCCATCAGCTCCTGCTGCTGCTTGGGCGCGTCGTCGGCGTATTTCTTCTTCAGTTCCTCCATCTTGGGCTGGAGGTTCCGCATCTTGGACAGGCTCTCATAGGCCTTGTTGGCCAGGGGGAACATGATGACCTTGACCACGACGGTCAGGGCCAAGATGGCCAGGCCGAAGTTGCCGAACACGCCGAAGAAGAAGTCCACAACCAGGAAAATCGGCCGCGTCAGGAAGAACAGGAAGCCCCAGTCGATCGCGTAGATGAAGCGCGGCAGGTCCAGCGTCTTCTCGTAATCGGCCAGCACCTCGTTGCGCTTGGCCCCGGCGAACAGGCGCTGGGTCTCCACGATCTGGGCCCCGGGCGCGACGGTGCGGACCGAGCCCTGAAGATTGGCTTCGTGGACGTTCAGGCCATTGACGTCGCGAACGCGGAACTCGGCACCCACGGTCTCGGCCTGATCCGGGATCAGGACGGCCATCCAGTATTTGTCGGTGATGCCCAGCCAGCCGCCGGTCGTTTCGTGCTGGACGCGGCCCTTCTTGACCCAGTCGTTGTATTTGACCTGTTCGGTCGAGAATCCGGACCCCCGGGAGAAGGTGCCAATGGCCCCTTCGTGCAGGATCGGCTGTTTGCCCAGGTCCGACGGAATGCCCTGACGCTCGACCCGGCCATAGGGGCGCAGGGTGATCGGCTGGGTGCCCAGGTTGGCGACCGTGTCGGTCACGGTGAAGACATAGCGCTCATCGACCGCGACCACCCGCGTGAACCGCAGGCCCTGGCCGTTGTCCCAGGTCAGAGTGACCGGCGTGGTCGGCGTCAGGACCGAACCGGCCGTCAGCTGCCAGGGCGTATTCGGTCCGGGCACGCCTCCGGCCACATTGGCTCCGATCCAGCCGAACTGGGCGAAATAGGCATGGTTCATGCCCTGGGGCCGGAACAGTTCGACCGGGGGCGAGCCCTCGGCCAGGGTCTCGTCGTATTCGGTCAGGAACAGGTCGTCGATCCGGCTGCCGACCAGCGATAGCGAGCCGCGCAGGGTCGGCGTCTGGATCGGCACGCGCACGGCAGTGCCCAGAGCCTGGCGACGATCGGTCAGGAAGACGGTGGGCGCTCCAGAGGCATCGGCGGCCGTACCGGCCTGGCCGGGCACCGGGGCTGACTTTTCGGCGGCGGCCATCTGGGCGGCGCGGCGGGCATCGGCCTGGGGCTGCAGCACGAACGCCTGATAGGCGAACAGGAAGAGGACCGTGATCACGATGAAGATGATCGTGTTCCGGCTGTTCTCGCTTTTCATGGAGGTCAAGAATCCTGGCCGGGAGCGGCACTGTCAGAAGGCGCGTCGCGGAGCGCGGGCCGGGGCGTCGCCAGCCTTGTAAGCGCCGATTTCACATCGTCAAGCAAACGGTCCCACGGACGGTCCGCCGTGCCCATGCGGGCGATGAACACATAGTCGCAGCCAGGCCGTCCATGCAGGGGCACCAGGGCCCGCGCCGCCTCGCGCAGCCGCCGCTTGGCGCGGTTGCGGATGACCGCCCCGCCGACCTTTCGTGTGGCCGTGAAGCCGACCCCGATGGCGTCCGCCTCGTCGGCGCGATCCAGCTGCTGCACCACCACGGCGCCCCGGGCCTGGGAAACGCCTTTCGCGGCCGCCAGGAACTGGGGCCGCGAGGTCAGGCGACGAATTGTCGGAGGCGAGGTCATGCGTCCGGATGGACGCGAGGGCGCAATCGACTGACTTAGGCGGTCAGGCGCTTGCGGCCCTTGGCGCGACGACGCGCAACGATCTTCTGTCCGTTCTTGGTGGCCATCCGCGAACGGAAGCCGTGACGGCGCTTGCGCACGAGTCGCGACGGCTGATAGGTCCGCTTCACGGTCGGCTCCTCAAGACTGAATACAGGAAGCACCGGACATGAAGGCGTCCAGCGCAGGAGGGCGGGCGTATAAGGCGGCAGAAGGTAGGTGTCAACGCCGACATCGCACAGATCGACCAAGGCGTAACCCGGATGCCATCCGGGCAGGGTGGAGTGAAGATGGATAAGGTCCGGCGTTTCGCGCCCCTGATCGTTCTGGCGGCGGTGATCGCCCTGGTGTTCGGCATGGGCTGGAACCAGTACCTGTCATTGGAGACGATCCGCGACCATGGCCAGGGCTTCCGCGACTTCACGGCTGCCAACTATCTGCTCAGCCTGCTGCTGCTCATGGCACTGTTCACGGCGATGACGGCCAGCGTCGTGCCGGGTGTCTTCTTCATCACGATTACGGCAGGCTATCTCTTCGGACCCTGGGTGGGGGGCGTATCGACCGCCATCGCGGCGACCCTGGGCGCCCTGGCCATCTATTGGGTGGCGCGCACGGCCCTGGGGCGATCGCTGCGGGAACAGGCTCAGGCCAAGGCCGGGTTGATGCAGAAGGTCTGCGACGCCATCGACCGCGATACCTTCTGGTACGTCCTGGCCTCGCGTCTGGCAGTGGTGGTGCCGTTCCATATGATCAATGTCGCAGCGGGCCTGATGGCGGTGCGCCTGGTCCCCTATACCACCGCGACGGTGATCGGCCTTTTGCCGGCCCATATCATCTATTGCTGGATCGGGGCGCGGCTGAACCAACTGCTGGTCAGCGACCCGGATCCGGACTTCCAGGCCCTTTTCAACCAGTTCTGGGCTCCGATGGTGGGTGTCTTTGTCCTGGCGGTCGTTCTGCCCCTCGCCCTGAAGCGCGCCCAGGCCGCCTTTCAGAAGCGCCGTCCGGCATGACGGATCTACCGCTCCATCTGCGGGTCCGCGCTGCGATCCAGCAGCGGCTGCATCGGCCGTCGTTCGATGGCCTTTCGGGCCAACTGCTGATCCTGACCGCCGCCTTCACCCTGGCGGTCGAGGCCCTGATCATTGCGCCGAGCGCGGCGTCGTTTCACGAGCGCTGGCTGCTGGACCGGTTGCAGGCCGCCGAGCTCGCTTCGGTGGGGGTCGAGGCCCTGCCGTACTCCATGGTGGAGGAGGAGACGGCCGAACAGCTGCTGACCATCGGCGGGGTTCAGGCCGTGGTCGTCGGCGAGCAGGGCGTGCGGCGCCTATTGCTGCAGGCCCCCAATCTGCCGCGCGCGCCCGATCTGATCGACCTGCGCGATCGCGGCGTCTGGGCCCGTCTGGCCGATCCGTGGCGGACCCTGGTCGGCCACCCCGACCGGTCGGTGCGGGTCCAGGCTCGGCCGCGCTACCGGTCCGGCGACTTCATCGAGATCCTGGCCCCGGCCGAGCCGCTGAAGCAGGAACTGCGCGCCTTCCTGCTGAACAGCCTCCTGATGTCCTTGCTGATCTCGGCGGTGGCGGGGGGACTGCTGTATGCAGCCCTGGCGTATCTGGTGCTGCGGCCGCTCAGCCGGGTCACCCGCTCGATCGAGCGTTTCGCGGCCGATCCGGAGTCGCGGCCCGAGGCTCCCAGCGCTCGTCGGGACGAGATCGGCCGGGTCGAACGCGAACTGGTCCGCATGCAGCAGGAAGTCCGCGATTCCCTGCGCAGCCGGGCTCGCCTGGCCACGCTGGGCGAGGCGGTGGCCAAGATCAATCACGACCTGCGCAACATGCTGACCTCGGCCCAGATCGCCTCGGATCGTCTGGCCGTATCGGCGGACCCCCATGTGGCCAAGGCTTTGCCCCGGCTGGAGCGGGCACTGGGCCGCGCCGCTGCTCTGACCCGCAATGTGCTCGACTACGGCAAGAGCGAGGAACCGGCTCCCCAGATCCAAAAGGTCTCGCTGAGCCGCGCCGCCATCGCCGCCGCCGAGGATGCTGGGCTGGAAGGCGACGGGGTCCGACTGGCCCGCGCCATCCCCGGACGCCTCTCGGTCCAGGCGGACCCCGACCACCTGCATCGCATCCTGGTCAATCTGATGCGCAATGCCCGTCAGGCGATCGAGACCGACCCGATGCGCAACGGGCGCCGTCGCGGCGTCGGCACCGTCCGTATCTGGGCCAGCACCGAACCGGATCTGGTCCTGATCCAGATCGCCGACGACGGGCCGGGCATCCCCGAGCGCCTGTCCAGCCGACTGTTCGATCCTTTCGTCAGCGGCGGCGCTTCGGACGGCACGGGGCTGGGCCTGACCATCTCGCGCGAACTGGCCGTGGCCCATGGCGGGGAATTGCGGCTGGTTGAAACCGGACCCCACGGAACCACGTTCGAACTGCGGCTGCCGCTCTGAGCCCGGTGCGGGCCTTGCCACGCAACGGCCCCGTTTGAAGCCGAGCTTGACCGTGATCCCTGGGAGACCTCCGATGAAGCTGATCCTGTCCCTGGCCTGCGCCGCCCTTGCCTTGTCTTCTCTGCCGGCCGCCGCCCAGACGGTCCCCGATCCCGAGGCGGACGCCCGGATGCAAGCCCGAGGCGAGGCCTATTCCCGTGCCGAGGATTCCGAACAGGACCCGGCCGAACTGGAACGCACCCGCCTGCTGAACGCCGAGATCGCCGCCCGCAATCTTGCGGCCGAAGAGCGTGAGGCCGCCGACCGGGCCGCCTATGCCGCCGCGCTGGAAGCCTCGGCCCTGGCCGAAGAGGCCTATCGCCGGGACGTCGCCGCCGCCGAAACCGCCCTCGCCAACCATGAGGCCGCAGTCAGCGCCGCAGATGCCGCTCGCATGGCGTGGGAGGCCGACCGCGCCGCCTGGCTGGCCGACTGCCGCGCCCGCCACAACGCCTCTGTGTGCGTGGTGCCCGACTGATGATCCGCCGCGTCCGCATCCTTCATGGCGACATCGGTTCCGGAAAGACGACGCGGGCAAGGGATTGGGCGACGGAGCAGGCTCTGGCGGGACGCCTGGTCGGAGGTGTGCTGGCGCGAAAGACCGGCGAGGGTCGCCGGTTCGGCGACCTGATGACTGGCGACGAGGTCTCGCTGGAGCATCCTGCGGACGGCGAAAAGGCGTTGGCGGTCGGTCGGTTCCTGTTTCGCCGCGCGGCCTTCGACTGGGCTATCGCCCGGGTCGAGGCCGCCGTTTCGGCGGGGGCACAGGCCGTGATCATCGACGAGGTCGGACCACTGGAGGTGCGCGGGGACGGCTTCGCGCCGCTGCTGGATAGGCTGGCGCACGACTATCCGGTGGTGACCCAGGTGCTGCTGGTCCGGTCCTCCCTCACGCAGACGGTGGTGGAGCGGTTCGCAGCGGGGGCGGATGTGGAATTCGATCCCGGTCTGTAACCTGTGGCGTCGTCCTGGCGAACTCAACGTCCTGAGACGTTGAACGGACGGGCTGGGCATGACACCGTCTGGTCCGGCAACCGGATCACCGGGAGGGGCCCCATGACCGAGATCACCGCCGAGACGGCACCGGACCGGCCCGTCGAGGGACACGCCGATCGATCCCTGCCGGGCGGACGCACCGACACCTATCGCCACCCGCCCCTGGTGCGGATCAGCCACTGGCTGAACGTCATTGCCGTGGTCGTGCTGATCATGAGCGGTCTGAACATCCTGGCCGCCCACCCGCAGCTCTACTGGGGCCTGCGGTCCACCTTCGCCGATCCCTGGGTTGCCTTCGGGACGATCCCGAACTGGGTGATGCTGCCGCAGGGGCGGAACCTGGCCGAGGCGCGGCACTGGCATTTCTTCTTCGCCTGGGTCTTCGTCATCAACGGCCTGATCTATCTGGCCTATGGCTTTATCACCCGCCGGTTCGGACGGCGGCTGTGGCCGACCGGGGCGGACCTGAAGGGCTTCTGGCCCTCGGTAAAGGAACACGCCCGTTTCCACTTCCCCAAGGATGAGGAGGCCAGGACCTATAACGTCATCCAGAAGCTGACCTATGTGGCCATGATCCTGGTCGTTCTGCCGATGATGCTGATCACCGGCCTGTCGATGTCACCGGGCTTCAACGCGATCGGCGGCATACTTCTGGACCTGATGGGGGGGCGACAGTCGGCGCGGACGCTGCATTTCATCTCGGCCGCCCTGATCGTGGGCTTCATCGTCATTCACGTCGGCCTGGTGATCTGGACCGGCCTCTACAACAACATGCGGGCCATGATCACAGGCTGGTTCGTGATCGAGCCCAGCCCCCGCAAGGACGAGGGAGACCCGTCATGAACCGCCGCGACTGGCTGAGCCGGGCCTTGGCCACGGCGGGCGTGATGACCCTGGCAGCCTGCGAAAGGGCAGGGCAGGCGGGCCAGCGTCTGCTGGTCAGCGCCGAGGAACTGACCCGCCGGGCCCAGCGCCTGATTATCCCGCGCGACGCCCTGGCCCCGGAATACGACATTACCGAGATTTCCAGCGACTTCCGGGCCAATGGATCGATCAATCCGGCGGCGGCCGACTATGTCGCGCTGAGGGACGCCGGGTTTGCCGACTATCGGCTAGAGATCGGGGGCCTGGTCGAGCGGCCGCTCAGCCTGTCGCTGGCCGAGCTCCGCGCCCGGCCGTCGCGGACCCAGATCACCAAGCACGACTGCGTCGAGGGCTGGACCTCCATCGGCCAGTGGAGCGGGGCAAAACTGGGTGACCTGCTGGACGAAGCCGGGCTGAAGCCCGAGGCGAAATACATCGTCTTCTACTGTTTCGACGCCCTGACCCAGACCGAAGCCGGGCCGCGCTATTACGAGAGCATCGACCTGATCGACGCCTATCACCCTCAGACCATCCTCGCCTATGACATGAACGGCGAGACCCTGCCCGTGCCGCACGGCGCGCCGCTCAGGCTGCGGGTCGAGCGGCAGTTGGGCTATAAGCACGCCAAATATATTCGCCGGATCGAGGCGGTCGAAAGCTTCGATCACATCGCGGGCGGCAAGGGCGGCTATTGGCCCGATCGCGGCTATGAGTGGTACGCGGGCATCTGACGGACCGGCCTTGCGGATGGCGGGCCCTCAGGGCTCCAGCTCGATGTCCCAGTAGAGGTAGTCCAGCCAGCTCTGGTGCAGGTAGTGCGGCGGGAATTTGCGGCCGAATTCCTGAAGCTGCCAGGCATTGGGCCGGTGCGGGGCGCGGCGGATGGGCATGCCGGCCTGGGCGGGGGTCCGGCCGCCCTTTCGCAGATTGCAGGGCGAACAGGCCGCGACGATGTTCTCCCAGGTCGTGCGGCCACCGCGTGAGCGGGGCACGACATGGTCGAAGGTCAGTTCGGCCGAGTCCCCGCAGTACTGACAGGTGAAGCCGTCGCGCAGAAAGACGTTGAAGCGGGTGAAGGCCGGCTGGCGGTCCTGATCCACATAGGACTTCAGCGCGATCACGCTGGGCAGGACGATTTCCATCGAGGGGCTGCGGACGACCTTGTCATAGGTCGAGACCACGTCGACGCGATCCTGATAGACTGCCTTGACCACATCTTCCCACGGCCAGATCGACAGTGGGTAATAGGACAGCGGTCGGAAGTCGGCGTTCAGCACCAAGGCGGGCCAGCCGGACGGCGGACGGTGAAGGGCCTGCATCAGGGCCTCCCTGTCCGGTAAGGGATCATCGACGCGACAGGACTGAAGACAGGTCTCCTTCCGTGGCTGGCCTTGACCCTATCCCTGATTCGACGACGCCGCCATGACCAGCAGATCGCGGTTTCGTGACGGCCTCATCCCCGCGTCGGTGTGCCCGGAAAGGCGGGCAGGCTCCAGCCCCAGACCAGGGCCCCGGCCCGCAGGGCAAAACCGCAAGGGGCCGCGATCAGGGCGGCCGGCCAGGCGTCAAGACCCATGAACCGCCCCACCACGAACAGGGTCGCGGCCAGCAGGGCCGCCGAGACGGTGATCTCTCGCCGCAGCAGGATGGAGGGCTGCCCGGCCAGAAGGTCGCGAACAATGCCGCCGAAACAGGCCGTCAGGGCCCCCATGACGATGCAGATCAGCGGCGCGACACCTACGGCCTCTGCCTTGGCCGCGCCCATGACGCCATAGGCGGCCAGGCCGATCGCATCCAGCCACAGCAGAGCCCGGAACCGCCAGTCGCGCGCCCCGACCAGCCAGACGGCCAGCGAGGCCATCAGGCAGACCGCGATGTATCGCCAGTCCTGTACCCAGAAGACCGGTGCGCCGATCAGCAGGTCCCGCAAGGTGCCGCCCCCGACGCCGGTGATGGCCCCGAAGAAGGCAAAGGTGACCAGGTCGTGCTTCTGGCGGGCGGCGGCCAGGGCCCCGGTGGCGGCGAAGACGGCCACCCCTGCGAAGTCCAGGGCACCCAGCACCGTCTCGGGGTCCGTCAGCGCCGGATCGACCAGGATCGTCATGGTTGGCCCCTAACGCCTCGCGCGCTGCGCTCGCCTGCTTGAGGGGCGGGAGTGAGGGTCTCCAGCACGACCTCGCCGCGTTTGACTGCCCCGTACCAGCCCCACAGCAGATGGGCCGCCACGCCTCGGTGGGGACGCCAGATCTCGGCCCGCGCATAGGCGGCTTTTTCATTGGGGCGGACGTCCGACTGGTCGGCCCAGCGTATCGCCTCCTGCAAGGCAACGTCGCCGCCGGGAAACACGTCCAGCCGCCCTTCGCAGAACATCAGAAAGGTCTCGGCCGTCCATTTGCCGACCCCCTTGATGGCCGTCAGGCGGGCAATCGCCTCCTCGTCCGACAGCCGCTCCAGATGGTCGAAGTCGATCAGGCCCTCGGTCTGGGCGCGGGCGATCTCATGGCCATAGCGGGCCTTCTGACCCGACAGACCGAAGCCGCGCAGGGTCTCGATATCCAGGGCCAGCACGGCCTGCGGCGTCACTTCACCCAGCCCCACCACGACCCGCGCCCAGATCGAGGCGGCGGCCGCGACCGAGACCTGTTGCTCCACGATCATCCGGAACAGGCCCTCGAACCCGCCGGGCCGCAGACGCCATTCGAAAGGCGGCATCTGGGCATGGGGGCGCGCCAGGGCCGGGTCGGCAACGGCCAGGGCAGCCCGTGCGGCAGCGATGTCGGCAGGAGAGGGGGCAAGGACCATGACGCGCGACCCTAGAGCGAGGACCGCTTCACGCAAAGAGACGCTGACGGCGACATCCGCTTCCCGCTAGTTTGCACCTCGATGATCACCCGTTTCGCGCCCTCACCGACCGGCGGCCTGCACAAGGGTCATGCCTTTTCCGCCTTGACGGCGTGGACGGCGGCGCGGGCGGTGGGCGGACGGTTCCTGCTGCGGATCGAGGATACCGACTTCACCCGCTGCCGGTCCGAGCATGAGGCGGCGATCCTGGACGACCTGACGTGGCTGGGTCTGGACTGGGAAATTCCTGTCCGCCGCCAGTCGGATCACCGGGCCGAGTATGAGGCGGCGCTGAAGGGCCTGCGCGATCGGGGCCTGCTGTACCGATGCTTTCGGACCCGCAAGGAACTGATGGCCACGGCGGGCGTGGCCCCGCACGGCGACGATCCCGTCGACGTTCAGGCCTTTGCCCATGGGCCACACGATCCGGCTGAGGAAGCCGAACGCCTGGCGCGGGGAGAAGCCTTTGCCTGGCGGCTGTCGCTGGACCGGGCGCGCGAGGTCCTGGGCGGTTTCGACGCCCTGACCTGGGTGGAGGAGGCTCATCGACCCGGCCTTCACACGGCGCGGCCAGAGCGGCTGGGCGACATGGTTCTGGGCCGCAAGGACATCGGGGCGGGCTATGTTCTGGCCGCCGTCATCGACGACGCGGCGCAAGGGGTCACCCATGTGATCCGCGGCGAGGATCTGGTCGAGGTCACCTCGGTCCAGCGGGTGCTTCAGGCCCTGCTGGGCCTGCCCACCCCCGTCTATCACCACCATCCGCTGATCCTGGGCCCCGATGGGCGCCGCCTAGCCAAGCGGGACCGCTCGGCGACCCTGGCCGATATCCGCGCCTCGGGCGTCAGCGCGGCGGACCTGCGGGCCGAACTGGGTTTCTGATCAGGGCGCCAGCCGACCTGCGGCCTGATCGCCCGGAAAGACGATCGCCTTGTCGGGACGGTGATGAACCTGGCCGGGGCAGTCCAGCCGGGTCAGGACGTGGCGGATGACGTTAAGCCGCGCCAGCTTCTTGTCGTCGGTGGCGACGATGGTCCAGGGGGCGCGCCTGGCATGGGTGGCCGCCAGCATCTGATCCCTGGCCAGGGAATAGGCATCCCATCGCGCCTGGGCCTCCGCATCCAGGGGCGAGACCTTGAAGCGTTTCAACGGATCGGCGACCCGCTCGGCCAGACGTCTGGCCTGTTCCTCGCGGCTGATGTCCAGCCAGAATTTGATCAGGACGACACCGTCGTCGGTCAGCATCCGTTCGAACAGCGAAGCCTCCCTCAGAAAGGCTTCATGTTGGCCAGGGGTGCAGAAGCCCATGACCGGCTCGACCCCGCCGCGATTGTACCAGGACCGGTTCAGAATGACCGTCTCGCCCGCCGCGGGCAGGTGGGCGACATAGCGCTGGAAATACCACTGGCTGGTCTCGCGCTCGTTCGGCTTGGGCAGGGCGACGACACGGGTCTGGCGCGGAGACATATATTCCGTCAGCCGCTTGATCGCCCCGTCCTTGCCCGCGCTGTCGCGGCCCTCGAACACGATCAGGGTCCGAAGCCCGTGTTCGATGGCCCAAGCCTGGGCCTCGACCCACTGGATCTGAAGTTTCTCCAGCGTGCGGTCGTAGTCGTCTTTTTTCTTGCCCATGGGTTCACTGTGGGTGCCCGGCGCGGCAACGGCAAGAGACGGTCGCCCGATCGTGGAAATCCGGTTATGAGCGATCGATGAAGCGGGACCTGGCGGACTTCTGGAATCTGGTTTGGGAGGTTGCGCTTTGCGTCTGCGCGGCCTTCGCCCTGCTGAACGCCTTTGCTCCGCATCAGGACCTGCCCTGGAAGCCGCTGGACCTGAACCGGCCGATCGGACAGGCGACGGCAGCCAAGGTGGCAGATTTCGAACTGCCGCCAGCCGCCGCCGCCGAACAGATCGAGGCCGCGACCGACGCCTGTATCCAGGTATTGCGCGAGGCCGGGGTGATCGTCGAGCGCGCGCCCGACGTCGACGACGGGGGCTTCTGCCAGGTGCGGGGGGCGGTGCGGATTACCGGCGGCGACATTACGCCGCTGTCGCCGGGCGGCCTGACCATGCAGTGCCCGCTGGCCGTCCGCTATGTGATCTGGGACCGTCAGGTGCTGCAGCCCGCCGCGCGCGAGGTGTTCGGATCCGAGGTGGGCCAGGTCCAGAATTTCGGCACCTATTCCTGCCGCCGTATCTATGGCCAGACCGATGAGTCCGCCCGGCCCAGCGAGCATGCCCGCGCCAATGCCCTGGACGTGTCGGGCATCCGGCTGAAGGACGGGCGGGTCGTCAGCGTGCTCGGCGACTGGTCCGGCGAGGGGACGACGGGCCCGGACGGATCGCGTTTCCTGCGCCGTCTTCGCGACGGAGCGTGCCGGGTCTTCGCCACCGTCCTGACGCCGGATTACAACGAGGCGCACCGCGATCACCTGCATCTGGACGGGGCCTCAAGGGGCCTGTGCGCCTGACGCAGGCGGTAACCGTCTTCGCGCGCTGGGCGAATCGCTTTCGGGTTGACCGACCCGTTTTCCCATAAGACAACATCACCGCAGTCCGGATTTCGCGTGGGGTCCAAACCCGCGTTTCGCTCCTTCGCCTGAACGAGCTGTCCAGATGGACTGACGGGCGTCCGCTGGCGGGCGTCTGCCTGGAAAAGCGCGTTGACGGAGAGCGCAAGATGGCGACCGGCACGGTCAAGTGGTTCAACACCACCAAGGGCTTCGGATTCATCCAGCCCGATGGCGGCGGCAACGATGTGTTCGTGCACATCACCGCCGTGCAGAAGGCGGGGCTTACCGGCCTCGATGAGAACGCCAAGGTCGAGTACGAGCTGGAATCCCAGCGCGGCAAGACGGCGGCGGTCGATCTGAAACTGCTCTGATCCAGACCTTCCGGTTCAGAGGTTGACGGGCGCGGGACCAGCCGGTTCCGCGCCCGTCTTGCTGTCGGGGCGAGCCGGCCACTGGGCCAGGACCACGGCGGCCAGGACGACCGCCCCGCCCAGCATCTGGATCGGGGTCATGGTCTCGGCGAACACCAGCCAGCTCAGCCCGGCAGCCACGACCGGCTGGATCAGGATGGTCACGGCGGTGATCCCGGCGGGCAGCCGCCCCAGGGCCCAGGCCACGCCGCCCTGACCCACCACATGCATGGCCCCCAGGGCGAGGCAGGCCATCCAGCCGCCCGGCCCGGCGGGCAGGATGTTCTCTCCCAAGCCGAGAGCCACGATCAGCAGCAGCGGCGTGCCGATGCCGGTGGACCACAGCATGACGCGGCTGGCGCTCATGGTCCGGCGGGCGGCCTTCACGGCCAGGAAATAGCCGCTGTACCAGACCGCCACCGACAGGGAGAACAAGTCGCCCAAGAGGGGGTTGGTGCCCTGACCGCCATCGGCCCCGGCGGCCATGGCGAAGGCGCCACCCAGCGCCAGGGCCAGGGCTAGCAGGAACAGTCGGCCGGGCCGGTCCCGGAACGCCAGCCAGCCGAACAGGGTCACCACCACCGGGGTCAGGTTGCACAGGACCGTCGCATTGGCGACCGAGGTCATCACGATCCCATAGTGCCAGAACGACAGGTCCAGCACGAAGAACAGGCCCGCCAGCGCCGCCCAGCGCCCGGGTCGGCCCGTCCCCTCCGCCCCCGGCCGGGCCGTGACCAGAAGCAGCAGCGGCATGGCGAAGGCGAACCGCCAGAACCCCGCCGCCGCCGGTCCCGTCTCGGTCAGCCGCACCAGGATCGGCGCCAGCCCCAGGACGCAGGCCGCCCCGATCAGGACGATCAGCGCCATGGCGCGCGGCGAAAGGGATGAAACGGGTGCGGACGACATGGCCCTTCGCCTACAGTCCCGGCCGCGCCGCGCAAGCCCCGTCGGCCGGATTAACGAGGAATGACCGGGCCACGGAACAGGCGCGAAACGAATCAGGACCGAATCGCCGACCTGATCCGATTCAGGCTTTGTTCCCTACAAGATGTTGTATGCCCAGGGTCTTCATCGCCTAGGCCGCAACGCGTCGGCGGGCGGATCAGGCCGGAAATCGCCGCCCCTGCTTCCCCTCCTGCCCATCAGACGCTAGGTCAGGCGCACGTGGCCCCGTAGCTCAGCCGCATAGAGCAAGGCTTTCCTAAAGCCGAGGTCGCAGGTTGGAGTCCTGCCGGGGTCGCCACCTCCTTCATTTTCGACCCGAGTGCGCCGTCGGCGGGTTGGCGGAGGTGCGCGAAGAAAAAACAGTCCACTCAGTCCACTCAGTCCACATGGTCGGCGACGCGATCTGCGCCGTGCAGGCACGTATGCCGTCCCGGATGATCGGACATCCCCGCCCCTGACGGGAGACTCCGCGCTGCTGCTGTCAAAGACCGGGCACCCCCGAGAGCGCAGACCCGAACATGGGCAGGAAGGGAGCGGGATCAAGGCCGGAAGAGGAATAAATTCCTGCGCGACGCAAGGGTCGGCCTGTCCCTGAGCGTTCGATGGACCAGGAGGCCTCCGCCAGGGCAGATATCCACACCACATGGGTGTCGCCATGGCATGGGCAACCTCAGACTTGGGTTTCGGTCTGTGTATTGGGCGGCCACACCGAAGCGGACGCTCTCAGCGTCGGCTCAGGGTGGAAAGCGGACATCGCGTTTAGGCGGCGCGATCCTCACGCCAAACAACTTGATTGCCCCAATACCGGATCAGTGGTGGGATATCGCTGAACCGGAGCTCGAACCAATACTGGTTGCCCCACAGCGGCCCGCTTCCGCCGGTCAGACCGCCTAAAACGACGGCCCCACTGGCTTCTCGTTCGGCACCTTCTACGTGCCATAGCATCGGCAGTCCGCCGATGGACACGTCAATCACACCGTTCCAGTAGTCGTCTGTTGGCTCGAAACGGATTGTGTAAGGTCCGTCAGGTCCCGTGAAATCAAGACTGAAAGCTTCTGGAGTGGCCGTTTTCATGGATCCAGTTTGAAGCTGGGGCCTAAAGTCTGCAATGGGTCGAACGCGGCCCATCGTGCCGTTCCGCAAGGCGGACGCTCATCGGTTCGTGAAACGCGGATCACAAGGTCGGAAGGCTCATCGGCCAAAGTAGCCAGCCAACTCTCGGCACCTTCGTCTTTTTCCAACCTGAGCCGGATGATGTCGTTGCCACGGCGAGCCGCTACGTCAGGAAAAGTCGCTCGCACGACGTCAAACAGCCAGCCCTGCGGGTTGCTCTTCCTGAGAACGGTGAACCTCGTCTCATTCCCACGCGTAAGGCTGTAGCTAAAACTGGGCATCTCAATCCGCGATCAGGAGGAGAGGGTAACCGGGAAGCCTGACTGTCCGCTCCAGGGCGGGGGCAGTCAGTCGCCCGAAGGCGTAAATCGGTCGTTGCAGCTAAGGCCAAGGAACGGTCGAAGAAGGCTCATCTTCCTCGACGTTTTCGCTAAACCGGCCCCGTTCCAACATCAGGTCCAAAGCAGATCGCGCGAGGGGTTTGATCCTTTCGGGCCAACCGGTAGCAATAAGTTCGTGGTTCGACGCCCGTTTTGGAGTGGCGTCGAAAGCCTCATCCAAAGCGGTTCTGACTTTGAGGATCGAGGCAATTTCATTCTCAGTCAGCGCGCTATTTGGTCCGATGCCTTCGCCATGGTGCGGAACCCAATCGGTGAAGGCTTCGAAGTATTCTGCGGCTCCGAGTTCGCGAACGTTCTCGTCGCCGCCTGACAGGCCGAGCAGTTCTTCCATGATCCGATTGCGAACGCGCTGGTCGATGATCCGAAGTGAAGGGAGCGCTTCCATGGAGTCATTTGCCACCGCAGGTTCAGTGTCTGCAATGGGTCGGGAGCGGGCGTTAGGCTTCCTCTTTGTCGCTCCCCCAGATGCGCGGGCTTAGATCGGTCATTGTGGGATTGCCGCTGACGATCACGCTTTGCCTCTGGTCTTCTGACATCGACCAAAGATCATCCGCACGGGTTTGGGCTAGCGCAACATCTGAATAGCCCTCGAACCAAACTAGGTTGTCCACGCCAAACTTCGCGATCCATTCCATGTCGAGGAGCGATGCCGAGACGCCGACGTAGGATTGGGTGAGGCCCTCGCTGGTCGCGATGTAGACGTAGCCGGAGGTTGGGGTGCCCATGGAGGCCAGCTAACCGCCAATCCGGAATGTCTGCAACGGGTCGATGTGGCCGCTGCTGGCGGTGCCCTGTGTCTATTAATGATGCACGGCGCGCCCCTTGGTCACGAGAGTCCGTGCCCCTTTGAAGGACGCGCGCCGTGTCATCCCCCCCCGTCACGCCTTGTCGATAGCCGCCGCGATCTGGTCGGTGGAGTGGCCGGTCAGGTCCTTGGCGATTTCGCCGACCAGGCGGCCTTGCGTTTCCTTGTGCCAGCCCTTGCGCAGCTGACCCAGGGTCTTGGGCGCGGCGATGACCAGCAGGTGCTGGACCTTGTTCGTCAGGACCATCTTGTTCAGCACATCGGCCACGCCCATCGCAAAGCCGTCCTCGGCCTGGGTGTCGTTGTCGGGGTTGGCCTCGCTGGAGATGCGGCCGGCGGCACCCGAGGCGCGATCCTCGATCGCCGGGGTGGGACGGGCGGTCAGGGCGATGTCCTGCTGGCCGGTCTGTTCGAACAGGGCGAGTTTCTCGCCGTCGACGACGGCCACGAGGGTGCCTTTGGACAGGATCATGGGGCAGCTCCGATTTGTTGAGGGTCTTCATCAACGAACCTGCGGCGGTGTCGGTTGCCGGATCGGGCGATCTGCGTTGACAGCGGTGGTCAACTGCGGCTTGCCTAGGGGCTCATCTCACCGCCCCGGCGCAGGGCGACCGGAGCGCACGTCCATGACCCTTCGACACAGCCGCCGATCGGTAATGGCCCTGGGGGCGGCAGCCGGGCTGGCACCCCTGCCCACCTCGGCCTGGAGCCAGGATCGGCCGGAGCGCAAGCTGGGCTATGCCATCGTCGGCCTGGGTCAGTATGCGGATGTCATCCTGCCGCGCTTTGCCGAATGCCGGCATTCGCGGGTCACGGCCCTGGTCAGCGGATCGCCGGAAAAGGCCCGCCGTTACGGCGCGCAATACGGCGTGCCGGACCATGGCCTTTATGACTATGGGACCTTTGACACCATCCGGGACAATCCGGATGTCGACATCGTCTATGTCATCCTGCCCAACGGCATGCACCACGAATACACCCTGCGGGCGGCGGCGGCGGGCAAGCATGTGATGTGCGAAAAGCCGATGGCCAATACGGCGGCGGAAGCCGAGGACATGATCCGGGCGTGCCGGGACGCCGACCGCAAGCTGATGATCGGCTATCGCTGTCGGTTCGAGGCGGGCAACAAGGAGGCGATCCGGGTCGTGCGCGAGGGCGAGATCGGTCCGCCCCGCATCGTGACCGCCGACCACGGCTTTCCCATCAGCCCGAACCAGTGGCGGCTGAACCGGGCGCTGGCGGGGGGCGGGTCGCTGATGGATATCGGCATCTACAGTCTTCAGGCCGCGCGCTATCTGACGGGCGAGGAGCCGGTCGAGGTCAGTGCGATCGAATCGACCGATCGTAGCGACCCCCGGTTTGCCGAGGTCGAGGACACGATCAATTTCCAGCTGAGGTTCCCCTCGGGTGCCGTGGCCAACTGCGTCTCCACCTATGGCTCGCACCACAACCGCTATCGCGTGACGGGAACGAAGGGGTGGATTGAGGCCGAGCCGGGGACCGCCTATGGCGACAACACGCTGCGGCTGCACCGCGACTGGCAGACCCGGCCCCATGCGGCACCGATGGGCCAGAACCAGTTTTCGGCCCAGTTGGACCATCTGTCGATCTGCGTCATGACCGGGGCCGAGCCGCTGGTTCCGGGCGAGGAAGGCCTGCGCGACATGCGGATCATCGAGGCCATCTATCGCGCGGCCCGCGAAGGCCGGTCGGTCACGCTGTAGGCCGTCCCTTTCTGTTTCCTGTCCCGGAGTTCCCCATGCGTCCCTCACGCCGTCTCGCCCTGGCCGGTGGTCTCGCCGCTGCCGCCTGCGCCGGGCGACCCGTGGGGGCGGTGCCCGATCCCCGCTTTCGGACCCTGGGCCGGGTCGAGCGGCTGTCGCCGGCCATGGACGGCATCGTGGCGCGCGATGCCGTGATCCAGGTGCTGGCCGAGGGCTTCACCTGGTCGGAGGGGCCGGTCTGGATCGCTGAGGGCGGCTATCTGCTGTTCAGCGACGTGCCCAACAACCGGATCCATCGCTGGTCAGAGGCCGACGGCCTGTCGGTGTTCATGGAGCCGTCCGGCTATGACGGACCGGCGACCGACGCCTTTCGCGAAGCCGGGTCGAATGGCCTGATCGTGGGGCCCAAGGGCTCCATCCTGATGGCGGACCACGGCAACCGCGCCGTCGCCCGGCTGGACCTGGCGACGCGGAACAAGACCCTGTTGGCGACACAGTTCGAGGGACGGCGGTTCAGCTCGCCGAACGATCTGGTCCAGGGTGCCGACGGGGCGATCTTCTTCACCGACCCGCCCTATGGTCTGGCCGGGATGGACCAGTCGCTGCTGAAGGAACAGGGGCACAATGGCGTCTATCGACTGGATGCGGACGGCGCGGTCTCGCTGCTGGTCCGTGACCTGACCTTCCCGAACGGCATCGGTCTGTCGCCGGATCGGCGCACCCTGTACATCGCCGTGTCGGACCCGGCCCATGCGGTGGTGATGGCCTATAGCCTGGACGCGCGGGGAGGGGTCACCGACGGGCGGGTGTTGAGGGATTTCGCCGCCATGGTCGGCGCCGAGCATCCCGGTCTGCCGGACGGCCTGGTCGTGGACGAGGCGGGGCGGCTGTTCTGCACCGGGCCGGGAGGCGTCCATGTGCTGGCCCCGGACGGCCAGGCCCTGGGTCTGATCCGCACCGATGGCCCGGCCGCCAACTGCACCTTCGGCGAGGACGGGCGGACCTTGTTCATCACGGCGGGGGCGAACCTGCTGCGGGTCCGGACCCTGACGCGCGGCTGAGGCGGTTATTCGCGCAGGATCTTCTGCATCGGACGGCCCTTAGCCAGTTCGTCGATCAGCTTGTCCATATAGCGGATCTCCCGCATCAGCGGATCCTCGATGGTCTCGATGCGGACGCCACAGATCAGGCCGGTGATCGCGGTCCGGCGGGGATTGAGCCGGGGGGCCTGGGCGAAGAAGGTCTCGAAATCGGTCTTGTCCGCCAGATGAGTGTCCAACTGGTCCTGGGTGTAGCCGGTCAGCCAGGTGATGATCTGATCGACCTCTTCACGGCTGCGCCCCTTCCGCTCGGCCTTGGCGACATAGTGAACATGTACGCTGGCGACGCTCATCCGATAGACGCGGTGCGGGACCTCCGTCATCCGTGCACCACGCCGTCCTGACGCAGGGCCGCGATCGCCTCGGTGTCGAAACCGGCCTCGGCCAGGATGGCATCGGTGTCGGCGCCGATGGGGCGGGGTGCGCGCGGCGGGCCGGGCGGGGTCTGGGACAGGCGCGGCGCGGGCGCGGGCTGGGTGATGCCGTCCAGTGTCACGAAAGTCTGGCGCGCCGCATTGTGCGGATGGTCAAGGGCCTCGGGCATGGACAGGACGGGCGTCAGGCAGGCGGCATCCGCCTCGAACGCCTCGGCCCATTCGTCGCGGGTCCGCGTTAGAAAGACTTGCTGAAGCCGCGCCTTCAGTGCGGGCCAGTCGGCGGGCGACATCTGGGCATCGAAGGCCGGGTCATCGGCTAGGCCCGCGACGCGGCGCAGGGCCGCGTAGAAGGCCGGCTCGATCGCGCCGACTGACACATGACCCCCGCAGCGGGTGCGGTAGGTGTCATAGAAGTGGGTGCCGCCATCCAGCAGATTGACCCCTCGTTCGTCGCGCCACAGCCCCTGGGCCCGGAAGCCCCAGGTGATGGCACTGAGCAGGGCCGAGCCGTCGGTCATGGCGCAGTCCACCACCTGGCCCCGGCCGGTGGTCCGCGCCGACAGGATGGCCGCCAGCAGGCCGAAGGCCAGCATCATGCCGCCGCCGCCGAAATCGCCCAGCAGGTTCTGGGGCGCGATCGGTCGCCCACCATTCTCGCCGATGCCATGCAGCACGCCGGACAGGGCGATGTAGTTGATGTCGTGGCCCACGCGCTGGGCCCAGGGACCGGTCTGGCCCCAGCCGGTCATCCGGCCATAGGCGAGGGCGGGATTGACGGCCAGAAGGTCTCCAGGCCCCAGACCCAGCCGCTCCATGACGCCCGGCCGGAAGCCCTCGATCAGGCCGTCGGCGTCCTTGACCAGGGCCTTGATTACCCCGGCGGCCTGGGGCGATTTCAGATCCAGGGCGATGGACCGGCGCGACCGCGACAGGATGTCGGCCGGTCGGCCCGAGGCAGGTTGCAAGGGATTGCCGCCCGGACGCTCGACGCAGATCACCTCTGCCCCATGGTCGGCCAGCATCATCCCGGCGAAGGGGCCGGGCCCCAGGCCAGCGATCTCGATGATGCGAATGCCGGAAAGTGCGCCTGTCATCCCTGCGTTCTAGCGAAGAAGGCAGCGGATGGGCAGATCAGCGCGGGTGTATTGAGCGGGGTCTGGCCAAAGGCGATGAGATGTTCCAGACCCCTCGCAGACGAGCGTGCGCCGGGATTGCCCGGCACCTTACCGGAGCTGTGACCATGCAGGACAAGATCGTCGTCATCACTGGGGCCTCTGGTGCGCTTGGCCGGGTCGTCGCCGCGCGGGCCGCCGCCCTGGGCGCGCGGGTCGTGGCGGTCGATCATGCGCCTGAGGCTCCGCTGGGCCTGGTTGAGTCTCTGGGCGAGCACGGTCTGATCCGGGGGGGTGTGGATCTGACCGACGCCGCCGCTGCACAAGCCGCGATCACAGCAGCCGGATCGGTCGATGTCCTGATCAATATCGCGGGCGGCTTTGCCTGGGAGACGGTATCGGACGGCGAGGTCACGACCTGGGACCGGCTGTATCGGCTGAACGTCGTGACGGCGCTGAACGCCTGCCGCGCCGCCCTGCCGCACCTGGCGGCCAGCGGTGCAGGCCGGATCATCAATGTCGGGGCCAATGCGGCAAACAAGGCCGCGACCGGCATGGGTGCCTATGCCGCCTCCAAAGCCGGCGTGCATCGCCTGACCGAGGCCCTGGCCGAGGAATACAAGGGTCGCGTCACGGTCAATGCCGTCCTGCCCTCCATCATCGACACCCCGGCCAATCGCAAGGACATGCCCGATGCCGACTTCGGAACCTGGGTCACGCCGGACGAACTGGCCGAGGTGATCCTGTTCCTGGCGTCCGATGCGGCCAGTGCGGTCACCGGGGCTCTGATCCCAGTCACGGGCCGGGTCTGACGCTATGACCTGGCGCGGCTACAGAGCCCGCGGGTATGGTCCAGGCATCGGCTGATTATGGAAGACACTTCGTCCTTGACCATGCCCGTCGATACGACGACCTATTGGCACATGATCCAGGAAAAGACCGGCACCCAGGGCTGATGGGCAACAAGGGCGCGCCGAGACCCTCGCTGCTGGACCTGTTGGATCTGCAGGACGTCGGATCCGACTATTTCCGCTCGCGCCATACCGAGCCGAACCTGTCGGGGGCCCTGTTCGGAGGGCAGGTGCTGGCCCAGGCACTGCGGGCCTGTCTGTTCACCGTCGCAGACCGGCCCGTGCATTCGCTGCACGGCTATTTCATCCGGCCAGGGGCCGAGGCAGAGCCGGTCGTCTATCAGGTCGAGCGGACGCGGGACGGCCGCAACTTCACCACCCGGCGGGTGATCGCCCTGCAAAACCGCAAGGCCATCTTCCACATGGAAGCGTCCTTTCACGACGGCGGCGAGGGCATCAGCCATTCGCGGGTCGCGCCGGTGGTGCCCGGCCCGGATCAGGTCTCGACCGAGGATCCGTTCGAGCGCGCCATGCACGATGCCTTCGAGCCGAACGGCGAGGTGCTCAAGCTGCTGCCCCTGGTCGAGCGACGGATGATCCCGCTCGACGTCGGGCGTCGCGAAGCCGAGGGCGAGGCGCGGCGGCTGCTGTGGATGCGAGCACGCGAACACGGCCTGTCGGACGATGCCTTGCGGGCCTGCGGCCTGGCCTATCTGTCCGACTTCTGGCTGGGCGGGGTGGCCAAGATCCTGCATCCCGATGCGGTGCGACAGAAGCTGACCAGCGTCGATCACGCCATGTGGTTTCACCAGCCGACCGATCCCTCGCAATGGTTGCTGTACGACATGGAAAGCGACTGGGCTGGCTCGGCACGCAGCCTGGCGCGGGGACGGATCTTTGACCAGGCTGGCCAACTGGTCGCCTCGGTGGCGCAGGAGGTCTATCTGTTCCCCGGCCAGATGCACGAGGCCCCCCGGCGCGGCGATCTGATCGCCTGACGGAAATCGCTTCAGCGGGCCGCTGGTCTTTCGGGCGGCGGATCAACCGCGCCGGGCACAAGGAACCGGCTAGGCCCAGGCTCATTCCCGATGGGAGACACACCCCATCAGGAGATGCCCCCATGGCCGACAAGGTCCTGTCCCCCGCCGATGCCGAAGCCGAGTTTTGGAAGCATCTGAAATCGTCCAACACCGGCATGCTGGGCCTCGATCAGCCCGGCTATCACAGCCAGCCGATGACCGCCTATCGCGAGGAAGAAACCGGCACGATCTGGTTCTTTACCCGCGACGACACCGATCTGGCCCGCGACGCCGCCGTGCCGGATCAGTCGGCCATGTTCACCTATGGCTCAAAGGATCAAGAGGTCTGGGCCTGCATCCACGGCGCCCTGTCGGTCCATGGTCCGGATCGTCAGATCATCGACAAGTTCTGGAACCCGGTGGTGGCCGCCTGGTATCCGGAGGGCAAGGACGACCCGCACCTGACCATCCTGCGCTTCGACGCCGACGACGGCCGGATCTGGGTGTCCAAGCAGGGACCGGTCAAGTTCCTGTACGAGGTCGCCAAGGCCAATCTGACCAAAACCATGCCCGACGTCGGCGGCGTGGCGGACGTCAATCTGCAGTAGGTGGTTCATGGACTGCCCGCTCCGGCGGGCAGTCCCTCTCTGTTCAGCCTGCGAAGCACCAAGCCAGGACGGCCTTCTGGGCGTGGATGCGGTTCTCGGCCTCATCCCACACCAGGGAAGCAGGCCCGTCGATGACGGCGTCGGTGACTTCCTCGCCGCGATGGGCCGGCAGGCAGTGCAGGAAGGCAGCACCGGGGGCGGCCAGGTCCATCAAGGTTTGATCCACCGTATAGCCGTCGAAGGCCTCCAGCCGGGCCTCATAGTCGCCGTCACCCATGGAAACCCAGGTGTCGGTGACCACGACATCGGCCCCGGCCACCGCCTCGCGCGGGTCGGCGGTCAGGCCGACGAAGGTGCCGCCGCGTTGCAGGTCCAGCAAATCCGGATGGTATTCGGCGGGACAGGCGACGTTCAGATGAAAGCCGAATTTGGGCGCCGCGTGCATGAAGCTGGCGCAGACGTTGTTGCCGTCGCCGACCCAGGCAATGGTCTTGCCGGCGACCGGGCCGCGATGCTCCTCGATCGTCAGCAGGTCGGCCAGGATCTGACACGGGTGGCTGCGGTCGGTCAGTCCGTTGATGACCGGCACGGTCGAGACGCGGGCGAAATGCTCGACGTCTTCATGGACATTGGCGCGGATCATCACCGCATCGACCATGCGCGACAGGACGCGGGCGGTGTCCTCGACCGGTTCTCCCCGGCCCAGCTGCATGTCCCCGGCATTGGCGATGATGCCCGACCCGCCCAGCTGGCGAATGGCGGCGTCGAAGCTGAAGCGCGTCCGGGTCGAGTTCTTCTCGAAGATCATGGCCAGGACGCGGTCCCTGGCCGGAGCATCGGCATCGACCCAGCCCATGGGGCGGCCCTTGCGGGCGGCCTTGCGGGCATGGGCATCGTCCAGGATTGCGCGCAGACCGGCCGCTTCCAGCCGGTGGATGTCGAGGAAGTGGCGGACCACCGTCAGGCCGCCATCTTGCCGCGCGCGAAGGCGCAGGCTGTCTCGAACCGTTCCACGACCTCGCGGGCTTCTTCCAGGGTCAGGTTCAGCGGCGGCAGGATGCGGACCAGATTGTCGCCGCCCCCGGCCACCAGCAGCTGGGCCTCGTCGCGGGCCCAGCCCATGAATTCGCGGTTGTTCGGGATCAGCTTGACCCCCATCAACAGCCCCTTGCCGCGCACCTCGACGATGATGTCGGGATAGCGGTCCTTCAGCCCGTTCAGCTGCTGCTTCAGATAGCCGGCGATCTCGTTGACATTGGCCAGGGTCGCCTCGCTGGCGATCTCGTTGAACGCGGCCAGGCCCACGGCCATGGCCAGGGGGTTGCCGCCGAAGGTCGAGCCGTGGACGCCCGCGACCATGCCGCTGGCCGCCTCGGTCGTGGCCAGGCAGGCCCCGATGGGGAAGCCGCCGCCCAGGGCCTTGGCGATGGCCATGATGTCCGGGGTCATGTCACCCCATTCATGAGCCCACAGCTTGCCGGAGCGGCCCATGCCGCACTGGACCTCGTCGAAGATGATCAGGACGCCGTGCTCGTCGCACAGCTGGCGCAGGCCGCGCAGGCAGACCTCGGGGATGGCGCGGCACCCGCCCTCGCCCTGGACCGGTTCGACGATGATGGCGGCGGTGGTCGGGCTGGCGATCGCGGCTTTCAGGGCCTCGTGATCGCCGAAGGTCAGCTGGTGGAAACCCTCCATCGGCGGGCCGAAGCCGTTGGTATAGCTGGGGTTGGCCGCGGCATTGATGGCACCATAGGTCCGGCCGTGGAAGCTGCCGTCAAAGCCATAGATGTCGATGCGTTCGGGCTGGCCCTTTGCCGAGAAATGCTTGCGGGCGGTCTTGATTGCGCATTCGACCGCCTCGGTGCCCGAGTTGGTGAAAAAGACGACGTCGGCGAAGCTGGTCTCGCACAGCCGGTCGGCCAGAGCCTCCTGGCCGGGGATGCGGAAGATGTTGGAGACGTGCCACAGCTTTTCAGCCTGATCCTTGACGGCCTGCACCAGGACCGGATGGGCATGGCCGAGGGCATTGGTCGAAATGCCCATGACGCAGTCCAGGTATTCGGTCCCGTCCGCCGCCCACAGACGCGCACCCTGACCGCGCTCGACCTCCAGGGGTGCACGGTTGTAGACGCCCATCAGGTGTTCGGTGGACACGGTCGGTCTCCGTAAAAGTCAGACGGCCCCGCCGCTGGATTGCGCCGGGACCGCCGAGAGAAAGGGTTCCTGCCTTGTCAGGCGAGGGACAGGGTGAGTCAACACTCTGCGGGCATCAGCTCTTCAGACGCCAGCCCGACCGGAAGACCAGCCAGCAGGCGGTGGCCATGGCCAGGGTCAGGACGCCGCTGAGGACGACGCCGATCAGCAGTGACCCCTCGGCCTGGCCAATGAAGCCGGCGCGGAAGCCGTCGATCAGATAGAAGATCGGGTTCCAGTGGCTGATGGTGGCGAAGGGCTCGGGCAGGTTTTCGACCAGATAGAAGGTCCCCGACAGAAAGGTCATCGGCATGATGACAAAATTCTGGACCGCCGCCAGCTGATCGAATTTCTGCGCCCACAGACCGGCCAGAACCCCCAGCATCCCCATCAGCAGCGAGGCGATCAGGCCGAACCAGACGATCAGAGCCAGATTGGCCAGGCCCAGCCGGGCGAAGGGGGCAACGCACAGCGCCGTCACCAGCCCGACCACCAGGCCCCGGGTCGCGGCCCCCAGCGAGAAGCCGACGGTCAGTTCCAGCGGGCTGAGCGGCGGGGTCAGGAAGTCGGTGGCCGTGCCCATGACCTTGGCCTGGATCAGGCTGGACGAGGCATTGGCGAAGGCATTGTTCAGAATGGCCATCATGATCAGGCCGGGCGCGACGAACTCTCCGAACGGCGTCCCGTGCAGCGGCGGCCGCGCGCCCTGAAGGGCGACCACGAACACCAGCATATAGAGCAGGGTCGTCACCACCGGACCGGCCACGGTCTGGGCCCCGACCTTCCAGAAACGCCGCACCTCGCGCAGGTAGAGGGTTCGCACGCCGATCCAGTTGACGCCGTCGTAGCGACGCGGCTGGGGCAGGGCTTCGGGGCTTTGAGAGGCGAGATCGGTCATCCCGCGCAAATGCGCGGTCACGGGGCTGCGCGCAAGGGTCGGGGACGCCCTATCGGCTCATCGAGCGAACGCCGATTCAAGATGTGGTTCCTGTGGACGATCCGATTCGCACATATTGCGTCTGTTAAGGAGTGCTTTACGATTAGTTGTGGGTTGGAGGCAGCAGTGAAGCGGCCTGGCGCCATATGTTGAATCATTTGCCGACGGAGGGTGTCGTGAACCTGGGCTGGACCGAAGACCGCGTTGGCGCGCTGAAAAAGCTTTGGCTCGAGGGCCAGTCGGCCAGTCAGATCGCCAAGCAACTGGGTGGCGGCGTGACCCGCAATGCCGTGATCGGCAAGGTGCACCGCCTTGGCCTGTCGGGCCGGGCCGCCCCGTCGCAGCCGGCACGCACGACCTTCCGCCCGGCGCGTCCGCGTCCGGCCCAGGCCCCGGTAATGGCCCAGCCCTCGGCCCCGCGCCGGATCGAGGCGGCTCAGCCGCGCCCGGCCGTGCCCGTCGTTCACCAGCCTGCCCCCATGCCCGATCTGCCGGGCACAGCCACGGTGCTGACGCTGGGCGCCCACATGTGCAAATGGCCGATCGGCGATCCGTCCTCGACCGAGTTCAGCTTCTGCGGCCGCCGCGCCTCCGAAGGCGTTTATTGCGTTGAGCACGCCCGCGTCGCCTATCAGCCCCAGGTCCGTCGCGGCACCAAGGACGGCGCCTCCGAACTGGCCCGGTCGCTGCGGCGGTATATCTAGGGCGCTATGCTCGGCTCGCGGAGCCTCGCGACTTGAGCGCGACAGCTGTAGCGCAGCGGTAAGGGCTCAAGCAGCGCGAAGCGCGATAGCCCACGACCGCCAAAGTATGCCCGCAAGGGCTGAGCTCCACCCCGCCGGGTTCGCCCCTTGGCGGGAAGCGGGGCGGGGCTGCGGTTATCCGGGTTGACGCAGCCCCGTTCGCCCCGGCCTCAGTTCAGGACCCGCCGTCCGCCCGGCACGTCCAGGCTGAAGGCCGGGATCTCGGCCTCGAAGGTGTGGCCGGCTTCATCGGTCATCGTATAGCCGCCAGCCATGGAGCCTGACGGGGTCGTCAGCGGACAGCCAGAGGCATAGGCGTATCGGTCGCCGGGCTGAATCACCGGCTGCTCACCGACCACGCCCGGACCGCGCACTTCCTCGACCCGGCCCAGGGCGTCGGTAATCAGCCAGCGACGGGCGATCAGCTGGACCGGGCGGTCACCGCGGTTCTCGATCTCGATCTGATAGGCCCAGACCCAGCGGCCGTCCTCGGGTGCCGACTGGCCCGCCAGGAAACTGGGCCGGACGCGGACGACGATGCCTGAGGTTTCGGCGACATAGGCGGGGGTGTCATGCATGGGCGCACCCTCGCCCCAATGACGTGCGGGTTCAAGCGGCGTCGCGCATCGGGAGAGGTTGCAGGTTCAGACAGGGGAGACGGCGTTCAAAACCGTGTATGTCGGGGCCATGCAAGCCTTCGAATCCTCCGTTTCGGGCATCCTGCCCTGCCAGTCCATCGAAACCCTGATCGCCACGGGCGCGATCGCGTCCGATACCCCGTTCGACGCCGATCAGGTGCAGCCCGCCAGTCTGGACCTACGCCTGTCCGACCGGGCCTGGCGGGTGCGGGCCAGCTTCCTGCCGGGTCAGCGCAAGGTCGAGGATCGGATCGCCGACGTCTCCATGCACCCGATCGATCTGTCCGGCGGCTATGTGCTGGAAAAGGGCTGCGTCTATATCGCCCGGCTGCAGGAGAGGCTCAGCCTGCCCTCCGGTTTGATCGCGCGCGCCAATCCCAAGAGTTCGACCGGGCGGGTGGACGTCTTCGTGCGCTTGCTGACCGACCGCGGCGCGGCGTTTGATGATGTGGACGCGGGCTATGAGGGGCCGCTCTATCTGGAAATCGCGCCCCAGACCTTTTCCATCCTGGTCCGGCCGGGAACGCGGCTGAACCAGCTGCGGCTGAAGGCGGGCGAACCGCCGCGCCTGGAGACCCGCAGCGTCGGGGTCGACCTGGATAGTGGCGAGGGAGGCATCGTCGGCTTCCGGGGTCGGCGTCATGCGGGCGTGGTCGATCTGGACCGGATCGACGGCCACGATCCGCGCGACTTCTGGGAACCGCTGTCGGCCCCTAGGGGCGAGCTGCTGCTGGATCCGGGTGAATTTTACATCCTGGCCTCGCGCGAGGCGGTCGAGATCCCGGTCATGCAGGCTGCCGAGATGACGCCCATCGACCCGTCGGTGGGCGAGTTCCGGGTGCATTACGCCGGCTTCTTTGACCCCGGCTTCGGCACGGACGAGGCTCATGGAGCAGGATCAAAGGGGGTGCTGGAGGTGCGGACCCACGACACGCCCTTCCTCTTGGAACACGGCCAGATCGTCGCGCGCCTGGTCTATGAACCGCTGACCGAACGGCCGGACCGCCTGTATGGCGAGGGGGGCAGCCACTATCAGCGGCAGGGGCTGAAGCTGAGCAAGCATTTCCGGGCCTGGGGGTAGGGGAGAGTCCCCTCCGTCTCGTCGACTGAGCGCCGCCGATCCACCTCCCCGTTCGCTGCGCGGACAGGGAGGAGACAGGCCTCCAGATCGCCTCAAGCAGCGCGAAGCGCGGTAGGCAGACAACCCCGGCAACAGGCGGCTTTGCCGCCTATTGCGCGAGCATGCCGCCGTCGATCTTGAACTCCGAGCCGGTGACGAATTTGCTTTCGTCCGAGGCCAGGTAAAGAACGCAATAGGCCACGTCGTCCGGTTCGCCGATCCGCTTGAGCGGGATGCCGCGGGCCAGCCGCTCGTGCGCCTTGTCCTCGTCACCGCCGGCCATGGCGATGAAGGGGTCCAGGATCGGGGTCTTGATGAAGACCGGATGCACCGAGTTGGCGCGCACGTTCCATTCGGCCTTGGCGCATTCCAGGGCGACGGTCTTGGTATACATCCAGACGGCGGCCTTGGTGGCGTTATAGGCCCCCATGCCGGGCGCCGCGGCCAGTCCCGCCACCGACGAGATGTTGACGATCGAGCCTGCGCCCGAGGCCCGCAGGTGCGGCAGGGCGTATTTGCAGCCCAGCATGATGCTTTCGATATTGACCGCCTGGACGGTGCGCCAGTTCTCGATCGAGTCCTGTTCGGCCCAGACGAACTGGCCGCCGATCCCGGCATTGTTGATCAGGATGGACAGGCCGCCCATGGCCTGAGCCGCCGCCTCGACCACGCTGGCCCACTGACCCTCGTCCGTCACATCCTGGGCAAAGGCAAAGGCGCTGCCGGCGATTTCGCCATTGATGGCGGCGGCCAGGGCCTCGGCCCCGGCCAGGTCCATGTCGGTGACGGCGACTTTTGCGCCTTCGCGGGCCAGCATCCAGGCCATGGCCTGACCCAGACCCCCGGCGGCCCCGGTGATCAGGGCTGTCTTGCCCTCGACGCGACCCTTGCGTGAGATGGTCATGATCCGGTTCCCTTGCTGGAGGCGATGTCGTCGATGAAGCGGGCCATCCGCACGTCCCGCTCGGTCAGGCCGCCCGCGTCATGGGTGGTCAGCAGGATGTCGACGCGATTGTAGACATTGGACCATTCGGGATGGTGATCGATGGTCTCGGCCAGGAGGGCGACGCGCGCCATGAAGCCGAAGGCGGCGTTGAAATCGGCAAAGATCAGGGACCGTTCGATCGCTGCGCGGTCTCCGCCGTGCGCGCGCCATTGCGGCAGATCGGCCAGAACCTGGCCGAGGTCGAGCGGCGTTTGTGCCATGGCGGTTTCCTTTTGTCCCTGCAGCCTGCCTATCGTGGCCCCGACGCCCCTACAAGATCACGCAGCGGCAAGCGCGGTGCCGCCCGTGGAACGCGGTTCAAGCTCTGGCGTTACCAAGCGTCACCGTTTCCAACCCGAGTCTTGTCATGGACAATCTGTGGATTTCGCAACTGGAGCCTGCCGATCGCAACCGGATCGAGCCGCACCTCAGCGAGAAGGCGTTCACAGCCGGACAGATGCTCTATGACGCGGGCGAGGCGGTCGACGAGGTCTGGTTTCCCATGCGCGGCGTAGTCTCGCTGATGACAGTGCTGCCCGACGACCGCATGGTCGAGACCGCAGCCATAGGGCGCGAAGGATTGGTGGGTGTGACCTGTGGGCCGCTGAACGCACGCGCAGCCAGTCGTGCAGTGTCCCAACTGGACGGCGTCGCGGCCTGCTGCCCGGCCGATGTCTTCTCGGCCGCCCTGGAAAAGAGCGAGCCCATGCGGATGGCGCTGGCCAAATTCACCGAGAGCCTGTTCGCCCAGGTTCAGCAGACGGCCGCCTGTAATGCCCAGCACAGGCTGGACGAGCGGTTGGCGCGTTGGTTGCTGACCTTGCATGACCGGGCTGACGACGATCGCTTCAACCTGACCCAGCAAGACATCGCGGGCATGCTGGGCGTGCGGCGGGCAACCGTGTCCGAAGTCGGAGCCGAGCTGGAAGGCCGCCATCTGATCAAGCGCGGCCGCGGCTGGGTCGAGGTCCTGGATCGCAAGGCTTTGGAGGGGGCAGCCTGTGGCTGCTATTCGATGATGCGCGGCGTGATGAAGGACTTGGGCGTGCCGCGTCCCCGGCACGGGCAGTAGCACAGGCAGCTTGCTGCGCGCCGCGGCGACACGGCCCGGTGACGACGGCCTCGCGACCCGCTAAAGCCCGAGAATGACCGATACCGCCCCGCCTTCCGACCGGCCTTCCGGCAAGACCTCAACCTTCGGCTTTCGCGACGTGGAGGCGGGTGAGAAGGTGCGTCTGGTGCGCGGCGTGTTCGACAGCGTGGCCTCCAGCTACGACCTGATGAACGACCTCATGAGCGCGGGCGTGCACCGCCTGTGGAAGGACGCGGCGGCGGCCAAGCTGAACCCCCGGCCCGGCGAGGTGATCCTGGACGTCGCGGGCGGCACCGGCGACATGGCCCGCCGTTATTCGAAGATGGCGCGCGCGGCCCAGCAACGCCGAGGGGGCGAGGACGCCCGGGTCATCGTGCTGGACTACAACGCCGAGATGATCCTGGCCGGCGTCGACAAGGGCGGCGAGCCGGAAATGACCTGGACCGTCGGCGACGCCATGGCCCTGCCCCTGCCGGACGCCTCGGTCGACGCCTATTCGATCAGCTTCGGCATCCGCAATGTGGCCGACATTTCCCAGGCCCTGTCCGAGGCGCGGCGAGTGCTGAAGCCCGGCGGACGGTTCCTGTGTCTGGAGTTTTCGCGTCCCACGACAGGCGCACTCAGAAAGGCCTATGACGCCTGGTCGTTCAACGCCATTCCGCGCATCGGCGGATGGGTCGCGGGCGACCGCGACAGCTATCAGTATCTGGTCGAAAGCATCCGCCGCTTTCCCGATCAGGCGACGTTCAAGGCCATGATCGAAACCGCCGGCTTCAGCCGGGTCAGCGTCACCAACCTGTCCGGCGGGATCGCGGCCATCCATCACGGGTGGGCGATCTGACCGGCCGCCTGCATCCCCTGGTACCGCCCGATGCGCCCGCGGCCCTGCCCGTGCGCGACCCGCTGGGTGCGGCCGCGCGGCTGATCGGCTGGCTGCTGGTGCTGGCCCGGCATGATGCCCTGGCCCCGCGCGAGATCACGCCGATCCTGCCCGGCTGGGCCCGGCCGATCGCCCATCTGCTGCATGTCTTTGCCGGGCCCGAGGGGCGCGCCGGTCGCCCCGGCCAGCGCCTGGGCAAGGCGTTCGAACACCTGGGCCCCGTGGCGGTAAAGCTGGGGCAGGTGCTGGCCACGCGGGCCGACATCTTCGGCATCGAATTCGCGCGCGACCTTGGCCGCCTGAAGGACGCCCTGCCGCCGTTCTCCACCGATCAGGCGCGGGCCGAGGTGGAGCGGTCGCTGGGGCGGCCGGTCGACAGTCTGTTCACCGATTTCGGCGATGCAGTTGCCGCCGCCTCCCTGGCTCAGGCGCATCCGGCCTGGCTGGCCGATGGGCGCAAGGTGGCCGTCAAGATCCTGCGGCCCGGCGTCGAGCGGCGCGTGGCCAGCGGTCTGGATGCCATGCGGCTGGGGGCTCGGCTGGCGCATCGGCTGGTGCCCGTGGCCCGGCGGCTGGAACCTATCGCCTTCGTCGAGACCATCGCCCAATCCATGATGCTGGAACTGGACATGCGGCTGGAGGCGGCAGCGGCATCAGAGATGAAGGATGTGCTGGCGCGCCCCGTCAGTGGGGGCGGCGGCCATATGTCGGCACCAGCGGTCATCTGGGATGGCGTGGGCAAGCGGGTTCTGACGCTGGAATGGGCGACGGGCATCGCCATGACCGACCCGGCGTCCGCAGAACAGCCTGGGCTGGACAAGAACGCCCTGGCCGACAACGTGGTGCGGTCCTTCCTGAGCCAGGCCCTGGACCACGGGGTGTTCCACGCCGATCTGCACGAGGGCAATCTGTTCGCCAGCGCCCCCGCCGAGGTCATGGCTGTAGACTTCGGAATCGTGGGACGGCTGGGAAAGGCCGAGCGGAGGTATCTGGCCGAGATCCTGTGGGGTTTCCTCAGGCGTGACTACGATCGCATCGCCCAGGTCCATTTCGAGGCCGGCTATGTTCCGCCGCGTCACTCGGTGCAGGTCTTCTCCCAGGCCCTGCGGGCCGTGGGCGAGCCCGTGATCGGCAAGGCCGCGTCACAGGTCTCGATGGGGCGTCTGCTGGGGCAGTTGTTCGAGATCACGGCCCTGTTCGACATGCATCTGCGTCCCGAACTGATCCTGTTGCAGAAGACGATGGTCTCGGTCGAGGGGGTGGCCCGGCGTCTGAACCCCGATCACGATCTGTGGGCCGCTGCCCAGCCGGTGGTCGAACAGTGGATCCGCCGCGAACTGGGCCCCGCCGCCCAGGTGCGGGACGTGCTGGCCGATGTCCTGACCACCGCCCGCGCGGCCTCCCATCTGGTACAGAACCCGCCGGTGGCCGAGACGGTGATCGTGCGCGAGGCGGTCGCGCCGGTCTGGCTGGTGGTGACCGCCACCCTGGGGGCCGTGATGTCGGCAGCTGCCCTTGTTCTGTCGCTTTGGCCCGGCATCCTCTCCTGAGTTTTCCGGAGTTTCCCCGCATGTCCGCCCAACTTTCCGCCGGTCTGATGGCCGCCAGCCTGTTCGTCGCCCTTGCCGGTAGCGCCGCCGCCCAGGACGGCGTGGCGGCGGCACGCCTGCCGAACAGTTTCGACCAGCCTGTCCGCGTCGCGGCGGCGGCCCAGCCTGCGCCCGCCGCACCTGTGCCGACCGAGGCGGCGGACCCTCGGACGGAGCCGGCGCTGCGCGGCGTGATCGCCGCAGCCCAGGCCGACAGCATCGACTATTCGGTCTTCACCCCCGGCGTCGGCGAAACCATGCGCCAGGGCCAGGGCGCGACCCTGTCCGACATGGTCGAGAACATGGGGGCGTTGACGGCGGTTACCTTCGTCGGTGGCCAGGACGGCGCCGACCTTTACCGCGCCCGCTTCGAGGCAGGCGACACCCAGTGGATCATCGGCCTGGACGAGGCCGGGAAGATCGGTGTCTTCCTGTTCCGCGAGACGCCGGTGGCACCGGAGTGAAATCCGTTCCGGTCCGGACCTGCTGGTCTCAGACCGGTTTTTCGGCGAACTGGCCGCCGCGGCGATAGCGCCACAGATAGGACGGGGCGATGGCCTCGATCCCGGTGGGCTGGATGTCCAGGGCGGCCAACCCCTCTGCGCCCGGCGTGACGATATTGTCGCTCTGCAGCATGACCACCTGATCCTGGGTCAGGACCGGGGGGATGCCGACGATGGCCGTCAGCTGTGCCAGCGAGCCGATCGCGCGCGCGGCGAAGAAGGGGAGGGGCAGCAGCAGCCGCTGGCGGTTGGTCTCGCGCAGGATCAGTTTCAGCACCTCCTCGAACGTCATCACGGCCGGGCCGCCCAGTTCGAAGGTGCGGCCAGCGACATCGCGGCGGACCACGGCGCGGGCGACAGCCTCGGCCACGTCGCCGACATAGACGGGCTGGAATTTCGTCTGACCGCCGCCGATCAGAGGCAGGGCCGGTGCAAAGGAGGCCATTTCGGCAAACCGGTTCAGGAAGCCGTCCCCAGCGCCGAACACGATCGACGGGCGCACGATCACCGCGTCGGGACGCACAGCCCGGACGGCGGCCTCGGCCTGACCCTTGGTACGGCCATAAGCTCCGGCCGCTTCGATATCGGCACCGATCGCAGACATCTGGACCAGTCGGGTCACACCGGCATCGGCGCAGGCCTGGGCCACGATGCGGGCCCCCTCGACATGCAGGGCCTGGAATTTGCGCGACGGCGTCTCGAACAGGATGCCGACCAGGTTGACGGCAGCATCGGCGCCGACGAGGGCGGCAGCGACCTGATCCTTGTCGGTGACATCGCAGCGGATCGGCTGAATCTGGCCGACGTCGCCCAGGGGGCGCAGATCGAAGGCCAGGCTGGGACGACGTACCGCCACGCGCACGCGCCAGCCCCGACGGGCCAGGGCTCGGACCACCTGGGTGCCGACGAAACCGGACCCTCCGAAAACGGTGACCAGACCGGGCGATATCTCAGCCATTGCGGGCTCCAACGGGACGAGGCGACGAAAGGCCCGCAACCGCGAAGCCTGTAGGGGCGGGATAGACGATGCGCCCCGCCCTCGCAATGCAGCGGGGGCTTCGATGACGCTGTCACCGTCTGTGTCTTCTCGCGCAACCGCTTGCCCGCTAAAGTGTAATTCGGACAGGTCGCGCGATCAGAGACGCGGCCGTCAGGGACAAGGAAACGCATATGGCTAGAACCGCTTTCGTCACCGGCGGCACTCGCGGCATCGGCAGGGCAATTGTGCAGCGTCTCAAGGAAGACGGCATGCAGGTCGCGGCCGGATACTCCGGCAATGTCGAGGCGGCGGAAGCCACGGCGCGCGAACTGGGCGTCATGGTGGTGAAGGGCAATGTCGGGTCCTATGACGACTGTGCCCGGGCGGTGGCCGAGGTCGAGGCGCAGCTGGGCCCGATCGACGTTCTGATCAACAATGCCGGCATCACCCGCGACGGCTTCTTCCACAAGATGAGCGCCGATCAATGGTCGGACGTGATCCGCGTCAATATGGACAGCGTCTTCAACATGACCCGTCAGGTCATCAACGGCATGCGCGATCGGGGCTTTGGCCGGATCGTCAACATCTCTTCGATCAACGGCCAGAAGGGCCAGGTGGGCCAGACCAACTATTCCGCCGCCAAGGCCGGGATGATCGGCTTCACCAAGGCCCTGGCCCTGGAAAATGCGCGCAAGGGCGTCACGGTCAACTGTATAGCGCCGGGCTATATCGACACCGAAATGGTCGGGGCGATGGACGAGAAGGTTCTGGCCGGAATCGTTGCCCAGATCCCCGTCGGCCGTCTGGGCAAGGGCGAGGAGATCGCCGACATGACTGCATGGCTGTGCGGCGAGCGTGCTGGATATGTCACAGGTTGCACCCTGTCGCTGAACGGCGGTCAGTATCTGGTCGGCTGAGGCCATCCTTGCCCAAAATCCGCCGGGGTGAGCGCGCAACTCTGAAACCATGAAGTCGACGGTCAGGGTCAGAACGACGGACAGGTCGGTCCTGTCCGCCATGGCGCTGTTCGCCATGGTGGTGGCAATGCTTGCGGGTGCTGTGGTGCCGTCGAGCGCCGCCGCCCAGATTCGCAGCAATGCCCAGTCGGAACAAAGCCGAGGCCTGCGCAACCGCCCCTCTATGCCTGCCGCGCCCGGTCCAGGTCGCTATGTCTCCGAAAGCGGTCAGGCCTTTGTGCTGGACCGGTCCGGCCCGCGCACCCTGATGCGGTTCGAGCAGGGGGCCGAGGTCTGGGTCCTACGGCCCAGTCCGGCACCGCGCGGCGACGTCATCTATCGCAATGACGCAGGCGATCAGGTGCTGCGGGTCACGCCAGACGGCGGCATGACCGTTTTCACGACCCGCGCCCCCCAGGGTGCCCCTGTTGCGGCGGCCGGTCCGGCACCGTCCCTGCTGCCGCCTACACTGACGGCCATACAGCTGTGGAATTTCATCGTCCGCCAGAGCGACCGCGCCAGTCGGGCCCTGGGGCGTCTGGTCGTGGTCGATGTGGACATCGAGCCGGGATCCGAAGCCGTGGCTGCCGATGCCTTGAGCACGGCGGTTGACGCGATTGCCCGCATGGCCCGGTCTGCCACCCTGCGCCGCGAGGTGGCCCAGGTGCGGCGCATCCTGGTCAGCGACGAAGGCCGCCCCTCCGTCTCCTTTTCCCAGGGCACGCTGCGGATCACCATCGATGCCGACGCCGGTTACGCCGGACGCCCCTCTTCGGCCCGTATCGTCCGCGTGATCGCCGAAGGCGGCTAAACCGGCCAGGGTCCTGCGCGACTGAGGGCGCTGGGGGCTGGGCGACCGATGGCTTGACCGATCCAGCGCGCGGTCTCGATCAGGGCATCCAGGTCGTAGCCCGTCGGGAAACCGGCCCGCTCCAGCATATAGACCAGGTCCTCGGTGGCGATATTGCCGGTGGCCCCCGGCGCGAAGGGACAGCCGCCGATCCCGCCGACCGAGGCATCCAGTACGTCGATCCCCGCCTCGACCGCCGCATGGGCATTCGCAAGGCCCGTATTCCGAGTGTCGTGGAAATGCAGTCGCAGGACGGCGTCGGGCGCGGCGGCGCGGGCGGCCTCGATCTTTCGGGTCACGCTCCACGGATCGCCGACCCCGATCGTATCGGCCAGGGCGATTTCGGCGACCCCCAGGGCGGCAATCCGGGCGACCAGATCGGCGACCTGAACGGTGCCGACTTCGCCATCGAAGGGGCAGCCCCAGACGCAACTGATCGTGGCAGACAGCGAGGGTGAGCCGCCGCGCTCCAGCTGGGCATTGGCTCGGCCCGCCATGATCTCCGACAGCATGCCGACCTGCTGATCGACCGACAGGCCCTGGTTCTTCAGCCCGAATCCGTCGGTCGCGCTGAGCGCCAAATTGACCTCGTCCACCCCGGTTCCCAGGGCGCGGTCATAGCCCCTGCCGTTCAGGACGAGGCCGATCCGGCTGTGGCCCGGTGAAGGCGGCAGGGCGGCCATTACCTCTTCGGCCCCGGCCATCTGCGGCACATATTTCGGATGGACGAAGCTGACCGCCTCGATCCGCCTGGCCCCCGCAGCCTCCAGCCGCCGCACGAAGTCGGCCCGCACGGCGGGGTTCAGCACAGACTTTTCGTTCTGTAGGCCGTCGCGGGGTCCGACCTCGACGATCTGGATCGGGCGCCGACCCTTTGCCGTGCTCATTCGGCCACCTCGGCACTGGGCGGCATCTCAGGCGGAGCGTAGATCGTCAGGCTGACGTCGTCGCCGCTGGAATAGTTCTGACCCGTCACGGTGCCGACCGCACGGCCCATGACGCCCAGGTCAGAGGACGCCGAGCGGAACGCCTCGGCATCGCGCGCCTCTACGATGACGGGCCGGCCCTCGGCCAGGGCTCTGGCGGCCCCTGTGGCATCGGTAAGCTGAGTTTCACGCCCCGTCAGGAAGACGAAGCTGGGCTCATGGAAGGTGGTGATGGCGACCGGGCCCGGTACGCGGCCCTGGGCGGGGTTCAGCCCCGCCTGGTCCAGGGTCTTGACCAGTTGCGGCGCGATCGAAAGCGGACGCAGCTGCCGGATCGTTCCGGCCAGGGCGGCATGGGCCACGATACCCATGATCAGGGACGCCAGGATCGCGGTCACCGCCTCCTTGTTCAGCAGAAGGAAGGCCCCAACCGCCGCTGCCGCCGCCGCCGAGACGATGGTGAGGGTGGCCCAGGTCTGGGCCGTCGATGTGCCGAACTCGGTCAGGCCATAGATCGTGATGGCGATGATCAGGGTGGCGGCGAAAGCGGCGAGGACCGCCCCGGTGATCCGCGAGACCCGGCCGATCGGCTGCATCAGGGCCGCTGCGGCCAAGAGGGCCAGGGCTCCGAAGGTCGGCAGGGTATAGTGCCACAGCTTGGTCGGGGCGATCTCGAAGATCAGCCAGGCCGGCACCAGCCAGCAGACCAGGAACCGGATCGCCGGCTCTGCGCGCCTGTGCCAAGCGGTCGAAAGGGCGGCCGGCAGCATCAGGGTGGCGGGAAACAGCAGCAGGGGGGCCAGCACCAGATACATGCCCGGAAAACCACCATGGCTTTCAGCCGCGCCCGTGACCTTGGGAGCCAGGTCCCCGCCGATCGCCTCGCGCCAGAAGCCGCCGTCGGTGGCGATGGTAATGGCGATGGCCCACGGTCCGACGATCAGGGCCACAAGCGGCAGGCCCCAGCCCCAGCCCAGCCGCTTCAGCCAGCCTATGTCCCGGTCCCAGACCGACAGGGCGATCATGGCGGGCACGACGACGATCAGGCTGATCGGTCCCTTGATCAGGATCGACAGGCCCAGGCCGAGCCAGAAGGCGAATTTGTATGGGCGGATCGGGGCCTCGCCCGCCCGGTGGGCCATATAGATTCGGGCCAACCCGGCCATGGCCAGGGTCACCGCCCCGCACAGCATGGCGTCGGTCTTGGCTATTCCCGCTTCAGACGACAGCAGGAAGGTCGCGCCCAGCATGGCTCCGGCCAGAAAGCCGGCCCGTCGCCCGAACAGGGCGGCACCCGCCCAGGCGGCAGCGGCGGCGGCCAGCATGGCCCCCAGGATGGACGGAATGCGATAGGGGGCGATGTCGCGCGCCTCGACGGACGATGTCACGGCCACGGCCGCCGCCTGCATCCAGTAGATGCCGATCGGCTTCTTCCAGCGGGGATCTTCCTGGAAGCGGATATCGACGTAGTCGCCGCTCTCAAGCATCTGGGAGGTGGCCTGGGCATAGCGGCTTTCGTCGCGGTCCAGAGGCGGCAGCAGCAGGAGGCTGGGCAGGCCCGCGATCAGGGCCACCAATGCCGCCAGCAGGGGGCCACGCCATCCGGCAATCCAGAGATCGAGGTCGGGTCTTGTCATGGGACCTTCCTAACATGGTCGTCGCCGGAACGTCAGCGGGCTCGCAGCGTGGCCGTGGCGCCCTCCCGCATCGTCAAAAAACCCGTTACAGACCCGCCCATGAGCCAAGCAGCCAGCCCCGATATCTCCGTCGTCGTCCCCGTCCATGACGAGGCGGGTGCCGCCGGTGCCCTGGCGCGCGAGATCGCCGCTGCGTTTGCGGGCCGGGCCTATGAGATGATCTTCGTCGACGACGCCAGCCGGGACACGACCCTGGCCGAACTGCGCGCCCTTCAGACCGAGCTGCCGACCTTGCGGGTACTCAGCCACGGTTCGAATGCCGGTCAGAGCCGGGCGGTGCGCACGGGTGTCCTGGCCGCGCGCGGGGCACTGATCCTGACGCTGGACGGTGATGGCCAGAACCCGCCCGCCGATGGTCCCGCCCTGATCGACCTGCTGTCGGCCTCCCCCGCGACGGTGGGGATGGTCGGCGGGCGGCGGGCCAGTCGGATGGACTCCGAGGCCAAGCGCTGGGCCTCGCGCTGGGCCAACCGCATTCGCCGCCGGTTGCTGGGCGATGACGCGGACGATACCGGCTGCGGGCTGAAGGCCTTCCGCCGGGACGTCTTCCTGCGTCTGCCCTATTTCGATCACCTGCACCGCTATCTGCCCGCGCTGATGATCCGTGAGGGGTATCAGAACCTCTATGTCGACGTGGGCCACCGGCACCGCGAGACGGGCCGGTCGAAATACACCAACTGGGGCCGTCTGCGTGCCTCCATCTCGGACCTCTTGGGCGTGATGTGGCTGAAGTCACGCTCGCGCCGCCCCGGCGCGATCTCTGAGTTTTAAGAGGGAGCGCTACACCTTCCTGACAGGCGGGCGCTACGCTCGCGACGCGGGCGCTCGCGGCTTGAGCGCCGATACCCTGCGGTCAAGCCGCGCGAAACGGCAACGCCCTCTTTGCGCTCAAGCCGCGAGGCTCCGCGAGCCGAGCATAGCGCCCCCTCCTATGTTTAATGCCGGAAGACGCGGACGCCGGTGAAGGCCATGGCCAGACCCGCTTCGTCGGCGGCGGCAATGACCTCGGCATCGCGCATGGAGCCGCCGGGCTGGATCACGGCGGTGGCTCCGGCGGCCGCGGCCTCGATCAGGCCGTCGGCGAAGGGGAAGAAGGCTTCGGAGGCACAGGCGGACCCCTGTGCCAGGGAGTGGGCCAGGCCTTTCGCCTCACCCGCCTCGCGGGCACGAATGGCGGCGATCCGAGCCGAGTCGCGCCGGTTCATCTGGCCCGCGCCAATCCCGGCCGTCTGGCCGTCCTTGGCATAGACGATGGCGTTGGACTTGACGTGCTTGGCCACGGTGAAGGCGAACAGCATGTCCTCGATCTCCTGCGGCGTCGGCTGGCGGCGGGTGACGATCTTCAGGTCCGCCGCCGTGATCCGGCTGCGATCGCGTCCCTGAACCAGAAAGCCGCCCGCGACTGAGCGAAACACCTCGCCCGCCGCCAGCGGATCGGGCAGGCCGTCGGTGATCAGCAGGCGCAGGTTCTTCTTGGCCGCAAAGACGGCTTTCGCCTCGTCGTCGGCGCCCGGGGCGATGACGACCTCGGTGAAGATGTCGGTGATGGCGCGGGCGTCGGTCGCGTTCAGCGGACGGTTCACGGCGATCACCCCGCCAAAGGCCGAAACGGCGTCACATTCCAGTGCCCGGGCATAGGCCTGGGACAGGTCCGCGCCCACGGCCACGCCGCAGGGGTTGGCGTGTTTGACGATAACGCAGGCCGGGGCCTCGAACTCGGCCACCAGCTCATAGGCCGCGTCGGCATCGGCGATGTTGTTGTAACCCAGTTCCTTGCCCTGGATCTGCTGGGCATGGGCGACGCCGGGACGGGCTTCTCCCGTACGATAGAAGTGGCCGGTCTGATGCGGGTTCTCGCCATAGCGCAGGGTCTGGGCCAGGGAACCGGCGACGGAGCGGCGGGCAGGGGCCGCGTCTTCGACCTGACCGGCGAACCAGCCGGACACGGCGGCGTCATAGGCGGCGGTGCGGGCAAAGGCACGGGCGGCCAGCCGCTTGCGCAGGGCCAGCGAGGTCGTGCCGTCGGCCTTGAGCGCCTCGACGATCCAGCCGATCGATTCGCCATCGACCGCGACCGCGACATAGCCATGGTTCTTAGAGCCCGAGCGGATCATGGCCGGGCCGCCGATGTCGATGTTCTCGACCACGGCATCGAAACCGCCGCCCGAGGCCACCGTGGACTCGAACGGATAGAGATCGACCCAGACGATATCGATCGGGCCAATGCCGTGGGTCGCCATGGCCTGGGCATGATCGGCGGCGTCGCGCACGCCCAGCAGGCCGCCATGGACCACCGGATGCAGGGTCTTGACCCGTCCGTCCATCATCTCCGGGAAACCGGTCAGATCGGCGACGTCCTTCACCGGCAGGCCGAACCCGGCGATGGCGGCGCGGGTGCCGCCGGTCGAGACCAGTTCGACCCCCGCCTCATGCATGGCGCGCGCGGCCGCTTCCAGTCCGGTCTTGTCGGACAGGGAAATCAGGGCGCGGACCGGGCGGACGGCGTCGGGCGCGGGCGGAAAATCGGGAGCGGCGGGCATGGTGGGATCGGTTCCAGACGACAGCGGGGGAGGGTCAGGGGCGGGACGGCCGCCTCCTAGCATCCCAGCGGCGGCCTGCCATCCCCGAACGCCACGACGAAGGGCGCGGATACGCCATTGACGCGGCATCGCGCCACACCGACAAGTCGCAGGATGAAAGATGCCATCGCCATTCCCCCCTCGGCCGTTTCGCGCAATGCGCTGGTATTGCTGGCCTGTGTCGCGGGCGGGGCCGCCCTGTTCTGGTTGCGAGGCATCCTCACGCCCCTGGCCATGGCGCTGTTCCTGCTGATCATGATCGATGGCGTGAAGCGCTCGATCCAGGAACGACTGAAGCTGCCGTCCCATATCGCGGGCATCGCGGCCCTGATCGGGGTTGTCCTGGCCTTCTTTGGAGCGATCGCCATCATTGCCAACGGGGCCCTGGGTTTCTTTGGCGAAGCTTCGGGAGTCTCGGCCAATATCGGGCCCCGCATCGACCGGATCATCCAGGACGGTGCCGCCTTGTTCGGCCTTCAGGAACAGGCCCCGACCGCATCGGACCTGATCAGCCAACTGGACATTCGGCCTTACCTGGCTCAGGCCGCGACACAGGTTCAGAGCGTCCTGGGCGGGGCCTTCTTCGTGCTGGTCTATCTGGGATTCCTGCTGGCGGCCCAGTCGGGGTTCCAGCGCAAGATCGTCTCCATGTTTCCCCGCCGTACGGCCCGTGACGAGGCGGTCGAGATCTTCCGCCGTGTCCGGTCCGGGGTGGAAGGCTATCTGTGGGTCCAGACGGTTACCGGCGTCATGATCTGCGCCGCCGCCTGGGCCCTGATGCGGGCGGTCGGGCTTCAGAACGCCGAGTTCTGGACCTTCGTCATCTTCATCGTCGGTTTCATTCCTGTGCTGGGCGGCGCAGTCGCAGGCCTGGCACCGCCGCTGTTCGCCCTGGTGCAGTTCGAGAGCTATTGGCCCGCGCTGATCCTGCTGGGCGGGCTTCAGGCCATCCTGTTTATCGTCGGCAACTTCATCCAGCCGCGGATGCAGGGCGAGAACCAGAACATCGATCCGGTGGTGGTCCTGCTGTCCCTGGCGCTGTGGGGTCAGTTGTGGGGCGTGGTGGGCATGTTCCTGTCCACACCGCTGGCGGTGATGGCCATGGCCATACTGGCCGAGTTCAAGGGCAGCCGGTGGGTCGCCATCCTGATGTCCGGCGACGGCGAGCCCTATGCCGACGAACCCGCCGAAAAGACGTCACGCAAGCCCCGCGTCAAGCCGCCGCAGCCGGAGGCGGCCATACAGGGCTGAATACCCTTGAACCTTTCCGCGTGAGACCCATTTCCACCTGGTCGGCGCGGCATCCCCTCCCCTCCTAGCCGCGACGATAAGAGGTCGGTGCACTCCCCCCTCCTGCATCGACCCAAGCAGGCCGCCGGACGAAAGTCCGGCGGCCTTGTTCGTTTCATGAGCTAATTGGCCCGAGCCGGGGTGATGCAGGCGCGCCACAGTCTCTCGAGACCCGTTTTGCTCCCGGGGAATCCGCGATCCCCTCTGGAACGGTCAAGCCGGGTCCACGTTCTCGCCGCTGGTAGGGCACTTTCGAAACGCTCCCCAGCGGGGCAAAGGAACACACAATGAAGACAATGATTTCTGCTGCGTCGCTGGCGCTCCTGGTCGTCGCGGGCGCTTCGCCCGTTCTGGCCCAGGACTGGTCCGGCCCGTACGTCGGCGTTTATGGCGGCTATCTGGAAACCGGCGAAGAAGAAGACGAGCGTCTGATCTTCGACCGTGATTTCGACGGCCAGTTCGACGACACCGTCGTCCTGAACGGCACCAACAACAGCGCCTTCAGCCCCGGTTCCTGCGACGGCGCAGGCCTGAGCAACAGTGCGGCCGGCGGCTGTGATTCCGACAGCAACGGCGTCGAGGGCGGCGTTCGGGCTGGCTGGGACTGGCAGTTCGGCAATTTCGTCGTCGGTGGCGTCGCTGAAATCAGCGCCGTGAAGTCGGAGGACAGCGTGACCTCGTTCAGCACCACTCCGGCTTCCTACATCATCACCAGCGAGATCGAGCACATGGCCGCCCTGCGCGCCCGCCTCGGCTACGCCTTCGGTCCGGTGCTGGTCTATGGAACGGGCGGTGCCGCCTATGCCAAGGTGAACAACAGCTTCTACACCACCAACGGTGCCAACACCTTCACCGCCCGCACGGACGAAGACGATGCCGACGGCTATCAGGCCGGTGCCGGCATGGAGTGGAAGCTGGCCCCGAACCTGAGCCTGGTGGGCGAATATCTCTACACCAGCCTGGAAGCCGATCCCTATGTGATCCGCGTCGGACCGGGCACGGCCCCTGCGACCAACCCCTTCATCCTGCCGCCGAACACCGCCGGTACGGACCTGCGTCGCAGCAACGACAACTATGACATTCACGCCTTCCGCATCGGCATGAACGTCAGCTTCTAAACCCTTCGATCGGGCTTGCCCGCAGAAGGAAGGAGGGCCGGAACCGGGCGACCGGGTTCGGCCTTCGACGTTTTCCGGCTTCCCGAGAGGCCTGCGACGGCCTAACCATCGCGGTCGAGACAGCGGTGCCAAGCCGCGCCACCCAGAGACCCTGCCCATGTCCGGCGAAGCCCGTGCCCCGATCCCTCAGCCGATCACGCTGGAGGCGCTGGGACGGGCGTTTTCCACCGCCTTGGGCCGCGACAGCGGTCCGGACGCGGCACAGGCCGACTATCTGACCCAGGCGCTGGAAGACTATGTCGCCGACGAAACCCCCGAGATCGACGGGCCCGACCTGGCCGCCGTCCTGGCCGCCGCCTGGCGTGCGGGCGAGGACCGGTCTCATGGCGAGCCGGCCCGAATCAGCATCGGCCCCCTGACCGGCTCGGCAGGGCGGCGCGCGGCCTATGACCTGATCCAGATCATCCAGGACGACCGGCCCTTCCTGGTCGACAGCGTCATGGGCGAACTGGCCGAACGCGGCGTCACGGCGCGGGGCATGTTCCACCCGGTGGTCGAGATGGGCGGCGGCCGCACCTCGGTCATTGTGATCGTGGCCGACCCATTGTCCCAGGAACGCCGTGACGAACTGGGTGACGGCCTGGCCAGCACCCTGTCGGACGTCAGCGCCTCGGTCAGCGATCACGAGGCGATGAACGCCCTGATGACCCGCTCGATCGCCCAGCTGCGGATGTCGCCGCCGCCGATCGATCCGGCGATGGTCGAGGAGACGATCGCCTTCCTGGCCTGGCTGAACGCCGACCATTTCGTCTTCCTGGGCGCGCGCGACTATGAGTATCCGCGCACCGACGACGGGGACTATGAGGCTGAGGCCCCGTTGAGCCAGTCGGGTGAAGGGCTGGGTGTGCTGCGCGATCCGGAACGCACCGTCCTGCGCCGCGCCAACGAACCGGCGGTTCTAACCAAGTCGATGAAACGCCAGCTGGACCTTTCCGAGCCGGTGACGGTGGCCAAGGCCAACATCCGGTCCCGCGTCCATCGCCGGGCCTATATGGATTATGTCGGGGTCAAGCGGTACGGGCTGGATGGCCGGGCCTCCGGCGAGACCCGCTTCGTCGGCCTGTTCACGGCCGAGGCCTATGATCGGGGCGCGGGTGAAGTGCCGCTGGTCCGGCGCAAGGTCGCCAATGCCCTGTCCCGCGCGGGCAAGGCGATCGGCAGCCACAACCACAAGCGCCTGAAGAACATCCTGGAGAATTATCCCCGCGACGAGCTGTTCCAGATCGGCGAGGACGAGCTGCTGCGGATCGCCTCGGGCATTCTGCATCTTTATGATCGGCCGCGTATCCGCATCTTCTCGCGGCGGGATCCTTTCGACCGTTTCGTCTCGGTATTGGCCTTCATCCCGCGCGAGCGGTTCGATTCATCGGTGCGCGAGCGGATCGGGCGCATCCTTGCACGGGCCTGGGGCGGGCGGCTGTCGGCCTGGTATCCGCAACTGTCGGACGCGCCGCTGGTGCGTATCCACTACATCATCGGCGTCACGCCGGGCGAGCATCCCTGTCCTGACCATGCGGCCCTGGAGGCCGAGGTGGCGGAAGCCGGGCGCGGCTGGGTCGAGCGCTTCGAAAGCGCGGTGCGCGCCGCCGACATCGAGGAGACCCTGGTCGGGCCGCTGAGCGCTCGCTGGGCCGAGGCCTTCGGGGCCGGCTATCGCGATCGCTATGATGCCGCCGAGGCGGTCGAGGACCTGACCCAGTTCGACCGGCTGAACGACAGCGGTGTTCTGGATGGGGGCGAGCCGGTGGCGGTGCGGGCTTTCCGCACGCCCTCGGACACGCCGCTTCAGTTCCGGTTCAAGCTGTATCGCCGGGGAGCCGCCGTGCCCCTGTCCGACGTCCTGCCGATCCTGGCCGACATGGGCCTGACGACTCTGGAGGAATGGGGTCACGCGGTCACGCCGACGGGGGGGCAGCCCATCCATGTGCACGAATTCCTGCTGGAAGACCCGCGCGGCGCGGACCTGAATTTCGCCGACGTCAAGGACACGTTCGAGGCGGCCGTGTCCGCCGTCTGGACGGGCCGGACCGAGAGTGACGGTTTCAACCGCATGGTGCTGGAGCTGGGCGTTGACTGGCGTCAGGCGGCGCTGATCCGCACCCTGGCCCGGTATCGCCAGCAGACCGGCCTGGACCCCAGCCAGGCAGTGCAGGAAGAGGCCCTTCGCGACTATCCGGCCGTGGCGCGGGCGATCCTGTCGCTGTTCGCCTGCAAATTCGATCCGGCCGGGCCGGCCCAGGCCGAGCGCGAAAGCGGTGCCACCGAACTGGTCGAGAAGATCAACGCCCTGCTTCAGGACGTGAAGAGCCTGGATCACGACCGGGCCCTGCGCCGCCTCTCCCTGCTGGTGCAGGCGATCAAGCGGACCAATTTCTATCAGACCGGCGCGGACGGCGAGCCCAAGCCTCATATCTCGATCAAGATCGCGTCGCGCGAGCTGGACGACCTGCCCCTGCCCAAGCCCTATCGGGAAATCTTCGTCTGGGCCCCCCATGTGGAGGGGGTTCACCTTCGCTTCGGTCCCGTGGCGCGGGGCGGTCTGCGCTGGTCGGACCGACGCGACGACTTCCGCACCGAGGTGCTGGGCCTGGTCAAGGCGCAGCAGGTCAAGAACGCGGTGATCGTGCCGGTCGGCTCCAAAGGGGGTTTCTATCCCAAGGGTCTGCCCGCGATCGTCCGTTCGGGTGGGGATCGCGACGCCCAGCAGACCGAGGCCATCCGCGCCTACAAGACCTTCCTGTCGGGCCTGCTGGATATCACCGACAACCTGGGCGCCGACGGCGCGGTCATCCATCCAGCCAACGTCGTGGCTTGGGAGGGGGACGACCCCTATCTGGTCGTGGCGGCGGACAAGGGCACGGCGACCTTCTCGGACATCGCCAACGGGGTGTCGCGCGACTATGGCTTCTGGCTGGACGACGCCTTCGCCTCGGGTGGATCGGTCGGCTATGACCACAAGGTCATGGGCATCACGGCCCGCGGGGCCTGGGAGGCGGTCAAGCGCCATTTCCGCGAGGCGGGCAAGGACATCCAGAGCGAACCCTTCACGGTCGTCGGCGTCGGCGACATGAGCGGCGACGTGTTTGGCAACGGCATGCTGTTGTCCAAGGCCATCCGCCTGGTCGCGGCCTTCGATCATCGCGACATCTTCATCGACCCCAATCCCGATCCGGCCACCAGCTGGATCGAGCGGGAACGAATGTTCAAACTGCCGCGCTCGTCCTGGGCCGATTACGACACCAACCTGATTTCAGCCGGCGGCGGCGTCTTTTCGCGCAGCGCCAAGTCGATTCAGCTGTCGCCCGAGATCAAGGCGGCCCTGGATATCAGCGACGACGTCCTGGACCCTGCCGGCCTGATGAAGGCGATCCTCAAGGCCCCGGCCGAGTTGCTGTATCTGGGCGGCATCGGCACCTATGTGAAGGCGCCGAACGAAAGCGACCTTCAGGTCGGCGACAAGGCGAATGATGCCGTGCGCGTCGATGCCGGCGACCTGCGCGTGAAGGTGGTGGGCGAGGGCGCCAATCTGGGCCTGACCCAGGCCGGGCGCATCGCCTTTGCCCAGGCTGGCGGCCGGATCAACACCGATGCCATCGACAACTCCGCCGGGGTCGACAGCTCCGACCATGAGGTCAATATCAAGATCCTGACCGGGACGGCGATCGCGTCGGGCAATCTGCGGGCCGAGGATCGCGACGCCCTTCTGGCCTCGATGACCGACGAGGTGGGTCTGAAGGTGCTGGTGCACAACTATGACCAGACCCTGGCCATCAGCCTGCAGGAGGCCGAGGGCCCAGGCGGGCTGGATGCCCAGACCCGCTTCATGCAGGCGCTGAGCGCGCGCGGTAAGCTGGACCGCAAGGTCGAGGGGCTGCCCGACGATGCCCGGCTGGCCGAGATGAGGGCGGCGGGTTCGGCCCTGACGCGACCCGAACTGGCCGTCCTGACGGCCTATTCCAAGATCGAACTGTTCGACGAGATCGTCGCTTCTACGGCTCCGGACGACCCGTTTTTTGAGGAGACCCTGGTCCGCTATTTCCCCGAGCCCCTCGCCCGGTTCGAGGAAGACATGAAGCGTCATCGGTTGCGGCGCGAGATCGTCTCGACCGTCATGGCCAACGAGATCGTCAACATGGCCGGGGCGACCTTCCCCGAACGGCTGAAGCAGAGCGCGGAGTGCGACACCGCCGCGATGGTCGTGGCCTTCGAGGCGGCGCGCCGCGTCTTCCGCCTGGACGAGGCCTGGGACGCCGTCTCGGCCCTTGATCTGAAGATCACGGCCCAGGCCCAGACGGCTCTGTACCGCGAGATCGCGACTGTCCTGCGGCGTCAGACCTCCTGGCTGGCCCGGCGCGCGGCGCGCCAGGAGACTTCGGTCGGGGGCCTGATCGCCACCTATCGCCCAACCGCCGACACCCTTCGCCAGGCGGGCGGGGACGTTCTGTCCCGGTTTGAACAAGGGCGTCTGGAGGCCAGGGTTGCGGCCTTTACCGATCTTGGCGCGCCAGCCGAGTTGGCGGCGACTGTGGCCCTGCTACGGCCCATGGTGGCCACGGCCGATATCGGCGACTTGGCGCGGGAAGCCGGCTGGGGTGCCCCTGAAATGGCCCGGCTGTATCATCAGGTCGGGGCCGCCTTCGACTTCGACCGGCTTCGGGCGGCGGCGGGCCAGGTGCCCTCCGTCGATCATTTCGACCGGCTAGCGGTGCGACGTCTGATCCGCGACCTGATGTCCGAGCAGATGATGCTGACCCGTGCCGTGGCCAAGGCATCGGACGCCTCGGTCGGTCGCAGCGAGGCCGCAGCCGAGACGGCCGTTGATGCCTGGATCGGTCCGAAACAGGCTCTGGTCGAAGGCGTCCGCGCCTCGGTTGACGAGATCGAGGCCTCTGGCCTGGGCTGGACCTTCGCCAAGCTGACCATCGCCAACAGCACCATCCGCGATGTTGCCTCAGCCGTTGGCTGAGGTTTGATCCTTGGGGCGCTATCGGCCTTCGGCCTACTTGAGCGCGTTGTTCCACGCTATCGGCCTTCGGCCTACTTGAGCGTGGGGTCGAGTGATAGGGTGCCACACGATGCGACGTGAACGGAGACCAACCCATGCCGCGTAAGTTCCTGGTGGTCGCGGACGACAGTCCCGAATTCGAGGCGGCGCTGCGTTATGCGTCGCGGCGGGCGCGATCGACCGGTGGCCGCGTGGCCCTGCTGCGTGTCATCCCGCGCGGCCTGGACGCGCATTGGTCCGGAGCCCGCGACGACATCGAGCGTGAGCTGAGGGCCGAGGCCGAGGCGCTGTTGCAGCGGCTGGGACAGGAAGCGGCCGAGCGCTCAGGGGCTCCGCCCCTGTTCCTGATCGAGCAGGGTGAGCCCCAGGCCGCCATCCGCAAAGTCGTGGGCGAGGATCCTGAGATCAAGATTCTGGTCCTGGCCTCGGCGGGCGGGGGGCGCGCGCCCGGCCCCCTGGTTGCGGCGGTTCTGAAACAGGGCGCCGCCTTCACCGGCCGCAAACTGCCCGTCACCATCGTCCCCGGCGAACTGACCGAGAAGGACATTGAGGATCTGGCCTAGGGTGTCCTTCCACGGTGGAGGAGGGAGAGGTCCGAGGCCTTGAAGCGGGGGTCCGCAAGGCGCATCTGGGGCCCATGTTCATCCAGACCGAACCGACCCCGAACCCGAACGTCCTGAAATTCCTGCCTGGTCGGGACGTCGCGCCCGAGGGGCCCGTCGAGTTCCGCTCGATTGACGAAGCCACCGCCTCGGCCCTCGCCGAAACCCTGTTTCAGCTGGAGGGGGTGGAGGGCGTCTTCTATGGCTCCGACCACATCTCGGTGACCCGCGCGGCCCAGGGCCCGGAGTGGGTGCAGATGAAGGCACCGATCCTGGCTGCGGTCATGGATCATTTCGTCTCGGGCGAGCACCTGTTGCGCGGAGCCGCCGGATCGTCCGACGGCCACGCCGGGGGCGGGGACGACAGCGAGATCGTGACAGAGATCAAGGCCCTGCTGGACAGCCGTATTCGCCCGGCCGTGGCGCAGGACGGCGGCGACATCCTGTTCGATGCCTTCGACGAGGCTTCGGGCGTTCTGTCGCTGCGGATGCGCGGGGCCTGCGCCGGCTGCCCGTCGTCATCGGCCACGCTGAAGGCCGGGGTCGAGCAGATGATGCGCCACTATGTGCCCGAGGTAACCCGCGTCGAGCAGGTGCTCTGAAGCCCTAGGCCGCCAATCCCGCCGCCTTGATCAGTCCCTTGAGGGGCACCATCGTCTCGGGCGCGGCGGACAGGGCGGCACGGGTTTCCGGGGCCCGCATCAGACGGATGGACTCGGCTCGGGCCCGGTCCGTCACTGGACCTTGTGGGGCTGTCTCTCCCGCCGCCAGTCTCAACAGAGCCTGAAGCTTCTGCGGCACGGGAACGGGCGCGCGCACGATCTGGGCGATGATCCGGCTCTCGCCTTCGATGACCCCGCCGACGTTCCCGATGGCGGTCGAGACCTGGGCGTTATCCATCTCCGACAAGCCCGCTCCGCCAACGGCGCGTTGCAGTGCGCACAGCACCATCAACCGCTGAGGCACGGGCTGGGGAGACTGACGCATCTCAGTCTCGAACCGCAGCGAGGTGACGCAGGCGACCAGCCAGCGTGCGGCCGACCGCTTGTTCCCGGCACCCGTGACGTTTTCGCAAAGCCGGGTCAGTTGCTCGGCCTCGCACATTACGGTTTCGCATCCGGCGACATAGGCGGCAACGAAATCGGCGGTGATCAGGCCCTTGGAGCGCTCGCCAAAGGCGGTCTGGACCTCTTCCAGTGTCAGCAGCCGCCCGGCCGTCGCCGTCAGGGCCAAGGCCAGGGTCCGCAGGATTTCGATCTCGCCCGCTGCATCGCGAGGTCGAAGCCGGCGCGGCGACATCAGTTCCCGCAGGACCAGCCGCGCCAGGACGGAGGCCAGCATCGGAAATTCACCCGCCTCGATCCGTGCGCCCAGCCGGATGGCCGGACCGTCCACGGTCGGGATTTGCAGACGCTGGCGCGTGTCGCTGGCGATCATGGCCTCGATCTCGCGCGGGGCCACCATGCGGACGACGGCAGCCAGGCTTGCCCCCTGATCGAGGGACGGTCCCAGGATCTCGGCCAGGGCCGTCCGACTGGACAGCAGTTCGGACAGGATCTGTTCCAGAGCGACCATGACGATGGCGCGGGGCGCGCCGTCCATCGGGGCCCGGTCGGCCAGATCCATGAGCCGTTCCAGGCGCGCGCGAGCGCCCTTCAGCCCCACGAGCGCTCCCGAGACCACACCCCCCATGATGAAGGCGCGGTCTGGCGCCCCGGCCAGCCGGTGGGCCAGGTCCGCCAAGGATACGCTGTCCAGGCTGGGAAAGGCGTGGCGTCGACCGGCCCCGATCAGACGTTCGATCGTCTGGTCCGCCAGCTTCTGATAATGTCTCAGCAGTTCGTGCACCGGCTGGCCCACGGCCTGGCTCTCGGGCACGGCCACCTTCTGCATCGCATGCTGAAGCTCGACGCCGGAGGCTTCCAGCCGCTCCGCCAGGTCGGGGCGGTGCAGCAGTTCGAACGGCGTCACCCCTTGGCGGGCGAGCCAGTCTTCCAGCACCCGCCCGATCAGTTCGCGGGCATGGGGAGCGTAGAGGTCGGCGGGGGCATTGCACTGGGGCCCGACATGGTCGTCGGCGACCACCCGCTTGCGCTTGATCTCGGGCGCACCCTTGGTCAGCAACGTCAGGCTGGAGAACTCCATGGTCGCGGTGTCCAGGGTCTCCTTGGTCACGCGCACTGCGGCGGCGCGGTCGTCGCGCAGCATGTCCTCTGCCGTCTCTGTCGCGACCGTTCGATCCTCGGTCGCCATCAACAGCGACCAGGGCGCGGGGGCTGTCTTGCGGATATAGACTTCGTAGTGGACGGGACCGGCCATGACGCCTTCAACGCTGTACAAGCCGGTATGCTGGCATGACAGGCTTTAAGACGGCGTTTCACGCCCCCATATGGTCCTGACGCGAGCGCGGTCGTAATGTGACCGTGATTCCATAAGAACGGTTACGCTTGTCGTGCGTTCAGACGGATCGGTCCCCGTTGGGCCGTGAATGAGGAGAGCCCCTTGGCCAACATCACCCTGGTCGACGACGACGAGAACATCGTTGCCTCCGTCTCCCTGGCGCTGGAGAGCCATGGCCACAAGGTCACCGCCTATCATGACGGGGCCACCGGCCTGGAGGCGCTGGAACAGTCGCCCCCAGATCTCACGATCCTGGACGTCAAGATGCCGCGCATGGACGGCATGGAGGTGCTGCGCCGCCTGCGTCAGACGTCGCAGATCCCGGTGATCATGCTGACGTCCAAGGACGAAGAGATCGACGAAATCCTGGGCTTCAACCTGGGGGCCGACGACTACATCACGAAGCCGTTCAGCCAGCGGTTGCTGATCGAGCGGGTCAAGGCGCTGCTGCGCCGTGCGGGTGTGGATGGCGGTGAGCCCGAAGCCTCGGCCGATAGCTCGATCAAGGCCATCAAGCGCGGCAAGCTGACCATGGACCCCGCCCGTCACGAGTCCACCTGGGACGGCAAGGCGGTCAAGTTGACCGTGACCGAATTCCTGCTGCTTCAGGCCCTGGCCCAGCGGCCTGGCTTCGTGAAAAGCCGCGACAATCTGATGGACGCCGCCTACGACGATCAGGTCTATGTCGACGATCGGACGATCGACAGCCACGTCAAACGGATGCGAAAGAAGTTCCGGGTGGTCGATCCCGAGTTCGACGCGATCGAGACCCTGTATGGCGTCGGATATCGTTACCGCGAAAGCTGAGGCGCAAGCCCCGCCCGAGCCCCGTACAGGCGAGGGGGCTCGGGCGCGTCGCCTGTTCCGCTTCGGGGGATCGAGGCTCGGCGGGCTTATCCTCGCGCTCAACCTGCTCAGTCTTCTGATCCTGTTCGGGGGGGCGCTAGCCCTGAACGAGTGGGATCGGGGTCTGGTTGAAGCGCGCCAGGAATCGCTGACCGTCCAGGCCGAACTGCTGTCGAACGTGCTGGGCGAACTGGGCATCACCGAGGGTGAGCCCGTGCCGGTGTTGGACGGCCTGGCCGCAGCGCAGTGGCTGAGAGACAATTTCATCCCCCAGGGCCAGCGTGCGCGGCTCTACGACATCGACGGCGTTCTGGTGGTCGACAGCTATGTCGTGTCCGAGACGATCGGCGGCAGCGACCTTCCGCCCGCCCTGCCGGCGGGAACGCCACCCGAACCGGTCCAGCCGGAGGCCGAGGCCAAGGAAGCTGCCCAGTCCGAGCGCGCCCGCGCCCAACTGGCCGCCGAGGTTGAGGCGGCCCTGGCCGGCACGCCACAGGCGGGTGTGCGTCTGTCAGAGGCGGGCGAGCGGGTGGTGTCGGTGTCCATCCCTGTGCGCCATGTTCGCCAGGTATTGGGCGTGCTGACGCTGGAGGCCGGCGATGTCGATGCCATTCTCTCGGCCCAGCGGCGGGCCCTGGTGCCCTTTGCCCTGGTGGCCCTGGCCGTCTCGCTGTTCTCCTCGCTGTTGCTGCATGTCTTCGTGGCGCGGCCGGTGATGCGGTTGTCGGCGGCCGCCGACCAGGTGCGGATGCAGCGCGCCCGCGCGATCTCCTTGCCCGATCTGGAGGGCCGCAAGGACGAGATTGGCGATCTGGCCCGGTCGCTGGAGACCATGACCCTGGCCCTGTCCGACCGAATGGATGCTATCGAACGCTTCGCTGCGGACGTCAGTCACGAAATCAAGAACCCGCTGACCTCCATCCGCTCGGCCCTGGAGACCTTGGATCTGGTCAAGGACAAGGCTCAGCGGGAGCGGCTGACGGCCCTGTTGCAAGCCGATGTGCGCCGTCTGGACCGGTTGATCACCGATATTTCCAATGCCTCGCGGCTGGATGCCGAGCTGTCGCGCGACCGGCCCAGAGCCGTCGATATGGGCCGATTGCTGACCGAGATCGTGGGCGTCTATCAGACGACGTTGAAGCCGGGCGAGCCTGCGGTACGATTGTCGCCTCTTCCGGCGGAGACCACACGCGTGTTGGGCCGCGACGGACCACTGGGCCAGGTCATCCGCAACCTGATCGACAATGCCCGCTCGTTCAGTCCGGCGGGCGGGCAGGTGCGGGTGGCGCTTGGACGGGAGTCGAACGATCCGGTCCGCCCCCTTCAGATCACGGTCGAGGACGACGGTCCCGGCATTCCGCCCGAGAATCTGGAGACGGTGTTCGAGCGGTTCTATACCTCGCGGCCCAAGGGCACGGCCTTCGGGGCCAACTCCGGCCTGGGCCTGTCGATCGTGCGCCAGATCGTGGAGGCGCACGGCGGCAAGGTCTGGGCCATCAACCGCAAGGCCGAGGACGGCACGGTCCAGGGCGCGCGGTTCGAGATCAACCTGCCACTGCCGGGACGGCGCGCATGACGACACAGGCCCTGCATGGCACCACCGTGGCCCGTCGCGGTGTGGACGGCTGGCGAGGCCTGCTGATCACGGGGCCTTCGGGAGCCGGCAAGAGCGATCTGGCCCTGCGGTTGATCGCCCGTGGCTGGCGGTTGGTAGCGGACGACTACACCCACGTCTGGGCGTCGGGCGGGCTGGCCTATGCCACGGTTCCCCACAGTATCGCCGGTCAGATCGAGGCCCGGGGTGTCGGTATCGTGCCTGCGCCGACGCGTGGCCTGGTCCGGCTGGCGCTGACGGTCGAGCTGTCGCCAAACACGCCCGAACGTCTGCCCGAACTGCAGTTTCGGCCCGTTGCCGGGGTGTCGGTGCCCTTCCTTCAGCTTGATCCGCGTCCGGCCTCTGTGGTCGAAATCGTGACATCGGCCATCGCCCGGCTTTAACCGGGCTCCGCTTTGGGCTATCGGACGCGGCTTGCGCGCGTATCGGACGCAAGCCGCTGGGGGGCGCTGACTTTGGTGAAGCCTTCATGATCGGGCTGGTGATTGTCACCCACGGGGGCCTGGCCACCGAATTTCTGGCGGCCATGGAGCATGTGGTCGGCCCGCAGCGCGGGGTCGCGGCCATCTGCATCGGGCCCGAAGACGACATGGAGCGTCGGCGCCGCGACATCGTCGATGCGGCGGCGGCGGTCAACGACGGCGACGGCGTCATCCTGCTGACCGACATGTTTGGCGGCACGCCGTCGAACCTGGCCATATCGGTGATGGAACAGACCCATGCCGAGGTCATCGCCGGACTGAACCTGCCCATGCTGATCAAGCTGGCCAGTGTCCGCGTTCGCGAACCTTTGGAGACCTGCGTTGCCCATGCCCAGGATGCAGGGCGCAAATATATCTCCGTCGCGTCCTGGCTGCTGGCGGGTGAGAAATGAGCACGGCATCTTCCCCGATCGTGGCGACCGCCGACATCTGCAACAGCCGGGGGCTGCACGCCCGCGCCTCGGCGAAATTCGTCAAGCTGGCTTCCAGCTTCGATGCTGAAATCCAGGTCACACGCGACGGCGTCACCGTGGATGCCCGCTCCATCATGGGCCTTTTGATGCTGGGGGCCGGCAAGGGTTGCGGCATCGAAATCTCCGCCAGCGGCCCGGAAGCGGAGCCGGCCGTCGAGGCGCTGAAGGATCTGATCGCCCGGCGGTTCGACGAGGACCAGTGATCGCCGGGATCGCGCGTTACGCGATTTGACTGATTATTGACCCCTTCTGCGGCTATATCGGCCTGCCCGCCTTCTCTCGCCGGACGGACCCGAGCATGCGCTATCTGCACACCATGGTCCGCGTGACCGACCTGGACGCTTCCCTGCGGTTCTATGTGGACTTGCTGGGACTTCGGGAGGTCCGTCGCCTGGAGAATGAGGCCGGGCGCTATACCCTGGTGTTTCTGGCCGCTGCAAAGGATCTGGACCGGTCGGCGACCGAACGGTCGCCCGAGGTCGAACTGACCTTCAACTGGGATCCGGAACCCTATGATGGCGGCCGCAATTTCGGCCATCTGGCGTATAAGGTCGACGACATCCATGCGGCCTGCCAGCGGCTGATGGAGGGTGGCGTTGTCATCAACCGTCCGCCGCGCGACGGTCGCATGGCCTTCGTCCGTTCGCCGGACGGCATCTCGATCGAGCTGTTGCAGGAAGGGGAGCCCCTCAGCCCTGTCGAGCCCTGGATCTCCATGCCCAACACCGGGACCTGGTAGGGGTGCGCGGTTCCGTCGTTGCCTTCATGGGGTTGCTGGCCACGGCCTGCGCCTCCACGTCCGAGACCTATCCCTCGCGCACGGCGACCGAACAACTGCTGGTGGCCCGAGCGGCGGATGAGGCGGTCGAGGGCCTGACCGTGCCGGTGCCCAAGACGTCGCGGATTTTCGTCGACGACGCCTATTTCCGGGCCGAGAATGCCGCCTATGCGGTCAGCGCCATCCGCGGCGCCCTGTCGGAGGCGGGCCATGCCCTGGCCAGCAACAGGGCCGACGCCGATGTGATCTTCGAGATCCGCGCCGGGGCCCTGTCGATCGAACAGATGCGCCGGGTCTTCGGCATTCCCGAGGTGCGGGTGCCGATCAATGACAGCTTCAACGTCGTCTCGGTGCCCGAACTTTCGATCTACAGCCGCCGGGACCGGGTGGGCGTGGCCGAGTTCTCGGGCTTCCTCTACGACGCCAAGACGGGGGCACCGCTTGGGGCCGTGGTGCCGATGACGGGCGAGTTCCGCATCCGGCGGCACAATTTCCTGATGATCTTCGCCTGGGGCCAGCAACGGATCGATCCGGGCGACCGTGATCCGGGCGACAGCTGGCGGGAGTTTTAATGGGGCGGTTTGCGCGCTAAGACAGCCGCGCATGACCGAAACCCTCGTTTCCCCTGCGGTCGAACCGGCCGACACCCCTGCGACCAAGCGGCTGTTCATCAAGACCTACGGGTGCCAGATGAATGTCTATGACTCCGAGCGTATGGCCGATGTCCTGCGCCCGCTGGGTTATGCGCCGACCGATACGCCCGAAGGCGCCGATTTCGTCATCCTGAACACCTGCCACATCCGCGAGAAGGCGGCCGAGAAGGTCTATTCGGAACTGGGCAAGTTGCGGCTGATGAAGCTGGACAAGGCGGCGTCCGGCGACGGCACCATGACCATCGCGGTGGCGGGCTGCGTGGCTCAGGCCGAGGGCGAAGAGATCATGCGCCGCCAGCCGGCCGTGGATCTGGTCGTCGGCCCGCAGGCCTATCATCAACTGCCCGAGCTGTTGACCCGCACGGCGCGGGCGCGGGGCGAGCGGATCGGGGCCGATTTTGCCCCCAATGCCAAATTCGATGCGCTCAGCGCCCCGCGTGCGGTCTCCGGCGTCACGGCCTTCCTGACGGTGCAGGAAGGATGCGACAAATTCTGCAGCTTCTGCGTGGTGCCCTATACGCGCGGGGCGGAGTGGTCGCGGCCCGTGGCCGACATCGTCACCGAGGCGCGGCGGCTGGCCGGCCAGGGGGTGCGCGAGGTGACCCTGCTGGGCCAGAACGTCAACGCCTATGACGGCATCGGCCCGGATGGTTCGCCCTCGACCCTGGCCCGGCTGGCCCGGGCCCTGGCGGACATCCCTGGCCTGGACCGCATCCGCTATACCACCAGCCACCCCAACGACATGTCCGACGACCTGATCGCCGCCCATGGCGAGCTGGACGCCCTGATGCCCTATCTGCATCTGCCGGTGCAGTCGGGGTCGGATCGAATCCTGCGGCTGATGAACAGAAAGCACGGTCGCGCCAAATACATCGACCTGATCGGTCGTATCCGCCAGGCGCGCCCGGACATGGCGATCTCGGGTGACTTCATCGTCGGTTTTCCGGGCGAGACCGATCGCGATTTCGAGGACACGCTCGATCTGGTTCGGACGGTCGGCTATGCCTCGGCCTTCTCCTTCATGTATTCGCCACGCCCCGGAACCCCGGCCTCGACCATGGGCACCCAGGTGCCGGACGATGTCAGCCGGGCCCGCCTGCACGCGCTCCAGGCCCTGCTGACCGAACAGCAGGCTGCCTTCAATGCGGCCCAGGCCGGGCGGACTCTGGATGTGCTGTTCGAAAAGGTCGGCCGCCATGGGCGTCAGGCCATCGGCCGCTCCCCCTATCTGCAGTCGGTTCATGTCGAGGACGCCGATCATCTGATCGGCCAGATCGTGCCGGTGCGGATCGTGTCGGGTGCCCAAAACAGCCTGGCCGGAGCCCTGGCGGCTTCCGGAGGGGATCATCCCGTTCCCCGGGGCGTTCGTCCCTCAAGCCGCGACGCCCTGCGGGCGGAGCAATAGGGACCCATCGAACGAATGTCGCGTGAAACCGAATTCTTGGCTCTGGACGACGTCGTCGCGCGCGCGGTGATCGGTCCGCACAGTCGCCATGTCGCCCTGCTGGAAAACGCCTTCAAGGTGCTGATCGAGGCCCCGGGTGGGGGCCTGTCGATCAATGGCTCGGCCAAGGATCGCGCCGGTGTGCGCAAGGTCATCGAGACCCTGGCCAAGCGCGCGGCCCAGGGGGCGGAACTGAACGAGGCGGACGTCCGCACGGCCCTGGGCACTGTCCGCTCGGGTGGGGCCTCGGCCGACGGCATGGCCCTGCCGATCGGGCGACGCGGGGCCATTGTGCCCAAGACCAATGCCCAGGCCCGCTATGTCGAGGCCCTGGCCCGGTGCGAACTCACCTTCGGCGTCGGACCGGCCGGAACGGGCAAGACCTTTCTGGCCGCCGCCTATGGGGCCTCCTTGCTGCGCAAGGGGGCGGTGGACCGACTGGTCATCACCCGCCCGGCGGTCGAGGCGGGCGAGAAGCTGGGCTTCCTGCCCGGCGACCTGAACGAAAAGGTCGATCCCTATCTGGCCCCGATCTGGGAAGCGCTGAACGACATCCTGGGGGCCGACGACGTGCGCCGTCGCCGTGACAAGGGCGAGATCGAGGCTGCGCCCATCGCCTTCATGCGGGGGCGGACCCTCAGCCATGCCTTCATCATCGCCGACGAGGCGCAGAACCTGACCCGGCTGCAGATGAAGATGGTCCTGACCCGGCTGGGCGAGGGCGCGCGCATGGTCGTGACCGGCGACCCCTCACAGATCGACCTGGTCAATCCGCGCGATTCCGGCCTGGCCCACGCCCTGCGCATTCTCAAGGATGTTCAGGGCGTGGGCATCCTGGCCTTCGAGGCCCAGGATGTCGTCCGCCATGCCATGGTGGAGCGGATTGTGCGCGCCTATGACGCCGACACGGAAACGCCGGAACGCCGATGATCGAGATTGAGGTCGAGGCGGGCGACTGGACCCAGGGCGTGCCCCAGGTCGAGGTGGTCGTCACCCGCGCGGCCCAGGCGGCGATGGGGGATCAGGCGGGCGATGTCGTGGTCCTGCTGACCGACGATGCCTCGGTGCGCGACCTGAATGCCCGGTTCCGCGACCGGGACCGGCCCACCAATGTGTTGTCCTTTCCCGCCGCCGAAAGCGCCTTTCCGCACCGGGGCGATCTGGTTCTGGCGTTCGAGACCTGCCGCGACGAGGCGGTGGCCCAGGGCAAGACCCTGGCCGATCACCTGAGCCATCTGGTCGTCCATGGCGTGCTGCACATCCTGGGCCGCGACCATGAGGACGAGGCCGAAGCCGAAGCGATGGAGGCCGAGGAGCGCACGATTCTTGCTGGGATCGGGGTTTCGGATCCCTACAGGTTCCAGAATGACCGATGACGCCGTGATGGCCCCCGCCGTACTCCCGGACCGCAAGGCCCAGCACCGGAACCCGCTGCGCGATCGGCTGGTCCGGATCGCCCTGGCCTTGCTGGCGGGTGTCGCGACGGCCCTGGTCCATCCGCCGTTCGGTATTCTTCCCGGACTGATCGGCTATCCTCTGCTGATGCTTCTGGCCGAGCGGTCGGGAACGGTCAAAGGCGGCTTCTGGGTCGGCTGGCTGGCCGGGTTCGCCTATTTCTTCGTCGGCTGCTGGTGGGTGGCCGAAGCCTTTTTCATCAATCCCGAACAGGCCTGGATGGCCCCGTTCGCGGCCAGCCTGCTGCCGGCCGGCCTGGGGCTGTTCTGGGGGGTGGCCACGGCACTTTATCGTCGGTTCGCCCCGACGGGATCGCGCCGCATCCTGCTGTTCGCAGCCTTGTTCTGTCTGATGGAGTGGGTACGGGGCCATGTGTTGACCGGGTTTCCCTGGAATCCGGCGGGTGCGGGCTGGGCGGCGGGATCGGCCCCATCCCAGTTTGCTGCGGTGGCCGGTGTCTATGGCCTTAGCCTGTATACGCTCGTGGCGGTGTCGGCGTTCGGGCCTCTGGCCGGATTGGGGCCCCGCAAGGAGCGGATCGGTGTCGCCGTAGCCGGAGCCCTGGCTTTGCTGGCCTTGTTCATCGGCGGAACAGTGCGGCTAGACCGCGCCCAGGTCACCTATACGGACACGGTGGTCCGGATTGTCCAGGCCGATGTCGATCAGCAGTCCAAATGGACGCCCGAGGCCTATTTCGGCATTGTCGATCGCTATGTGAATTTGACGGCAAGGCCGGGGGCGGTGGTGCCCGACGTGATCCTGTGGCCGGAGGGGGCGCTGCCCAATACCTTCAATCGCGTTTTCGCAACCGGAGCCGAGGAGGGCGCTGCCATTGCCCGGGCGCTCCAGCCGGGCCAGACCCTTCTGGCGGGGCTCAGCCGGGGTCAGGAAGACGCCTCCGCCCCGGAGGGGGCTCGCTATTTCAACAGCCTGATCGCCTTGCACAGCCAGGGTGCGCAGGGCCTGCGGGTCGCGGCGGTCTATGACAAGCACCGGCTTGTTCCTTTCGGGGAATACCTGCCGGCGGGCAGCCTGATGAGCCTTCTGGGCATTCGCAGCCTGGTGCACGTGCCGTCCGATTTCAGTGCCGGTCCGCGTCCGGCACCGATCGACCTTCCCGGCGTTCCGCGCGTCCAGCCGCTGATCTGCTACGAAAGCCTGTATCCCGGCTTCACGCCCGGTGGGGTGGGGCGGCCGGAATGGATCGCCAATGTGTCGAACGACGCCTGGTTCGGAAAGACGTCGGGGCCGCTGCAACACCTGAACCTCGCCTCCTATCGCGCCATCGAGACAGGCCTGCCGCTAGCACGGGCGACCCCGACCGGCGTGTCCGCCATGATCGATCCCTGGGGCCGTGTGGTGGGGGACAAGCGGATCGATGCCGGCGAAAGCGGCGTCATCGACGCACGCCTGCCGCATCCCACGGCGGTGACCCTGTATGGCCGGTTCGGTGACGCGCTGTTCTGGCTGGGGCTAGTCCTGGCCGTTGCGGCCGCGACGGCGGTCCCGGGCTGGCGCTTCCGGCTGAAATCGTAAGCTTTGGCATTCGGCCAGAACAGGCTTATTCTCACGCCTGGCGTCTGGAAAACGGCCATAATCGTGATGCTCTTCGCCCTGACGATAAATGTGTGGGCGAATTCCATCGCTGGCTGACAGCCGGGGCTCCAGAGCGCACATCGATCTGTGACTGATCAAAGGGACGTGTCTAACGATGGCCAGAGGCAAGGGCGAGGACGGACCCCATCCGGTGGACCGCCATGTCGGACGCAGGGTCTGTGAGAAACGGATCAGTCTGGGCTTCAACCAGAGCGACCTCGGCCGCGCGCTGGGCCTGACGTTCCAGCAAATTCAGAAATACGAGAAGGGGTCCAACCGGATCTCGGCCTCGAAGCTGTGGGACATTGCCCGTTTCTTCAAGGTGGATGTCGCCTATTTCTTTGAGGGCCTTGCGACCGGACAGCCCGGAATGGCCGAAGAGACCGCCAGCGGTTTCGACCACGATTTCCCTGCGACCCGCTATACGATCGAGATCGCCAAGCTGGCGCCGCAGCTGCCCGTGGCCAAGCAGAAGCTGGCGCTGGACCTGATGAAGAGCATGGCGACCCCTGCCGCCGACGCCTGATCCAGTAGCCAGTGCGATAGGCTCTCCAGTTGACGCATGGATGTGAGGCGAGAGAGTTCATCACAACGAGCACAGCGAGGGCACGGCGAACACGACGGGATCGGGACTGGGGCCCCGAATGCCTCTCGTGTCTTTCAGGATCGGCGGCGAAGCCGCCCTTTCTCTCGCTGACAGTGCTCGGAGCAAGATCGGCGACCTCGACAACCGCTCCGTCCCGCCGTGTTCGTTGTGGTCTCGCTGTGCTCGCCGTGATGAACTTGCAAACCGCCGCACCAAATCGACTGTCGAATGCTCTGGGCGGCCTCAGCCCCGGGCCATGGCCCGGCGGATCAGTTCGGCCGACTTGTCAGGGCCAAGGTCGTGGGCGATGGCGCTGCGGAATTGACCGTCCGGGCCCATCAGATAGACCGTCAGCGAATGGTTCATCGTATAGGCGTCGCCCTCTCCGACCTTCTGGAAATAGGCACGGTAAACCTTGGCCGCCGCCGCCACTTGATCAGGCGTGCCGGTCAGGCCGATCACTCCCCGAGGGAAGCCGTCCGATGACAGATAGTCTTTCAGCGCCTGGGGCGTGTCCCGCTCGGGGTCGATGCTGATGAAGACGATCTGCATCTTTTCGGCATCCGCCCCCAACTGCGCCTGGGTCGCGGCCAAGGTCGCCAGGGTGGTGGGGCAAAAGTCGGGACAATAGGTGAAGCCGAAGAAGACCAGGCTCCAGCGTCCCTCCAGCATCGTCTGGTCCACGGTGCGGCCTTCCTGATCCACCAGCTGGAACGGCCCGCCGACCATGGGCTGCCCTGTTTCGCTGGACGCCGATAGCGACGGGGCAGACTGTTCGCGGCCCGTCACGACAACCATGGTCACCACGGCCAAGGCGGCGGCGATGGCGATACAGGCTCCCGCGAACAGCAGGACGGTGCGACGCGGCATCGCGGTTCTCCAAAATCATCACAGGGACGGGCCAGACGGGTCTATAGAGGCACAGTGATCCCGAATGAAGCCGATCCATCGTCGCAATCGTCGCAAGGCCCCGGGCTCGACTCTGGGGCCAGGCCGCTGGCTGGCTGGCGCAATCTGCCCCGTCGTGGACGGGGCCTGTCGCTGCGGACCCTGATCATTCTGAGGTGGCTGGCCGTGGCGGGCCAGAGCGCGACGGTGGTTGTGGCAGTCGGCTTTCTGCATTTCGACCTGCCGCTGTGGCCCTGTCTGGCGGTGATCGCGGCCAGCGTGCTGATGAACCTCCAGGCCACGGCGCGGATGAAGCGAACCGACGGCGGCCTGTCGGACGGCAGCCAGACCGCAGCGCATCTGGGCTTCGACATCCTGCAGCTGGCGGCTCTTCTGGGGTTGACGGGCGGGCTTGAGAATCCGTTCTGCCTGCTGTTGGTCGCGCCGGTGACGGTGGCGGCGGCCTCCCTGCCGGGGCGTCAGGCCGTGGCCCTGGGGGTGCTGGCTCTGCTGGCGACGGCGGCCCTCTTTTATCTGGCCCTGCCCCTGCCCTGGGCGGCGGGGGCAGACCTCAACCTGCCACCCCTCTATCGGTTCGGCATCGGGCTGGCCCTGGTGACGGGCGTTGTCTTTACGGCTGCCTATGCCTGGCGCGTGGCCGCAGATGCAGAGAAGCTGGAACTGGCGCTGGCCACCACCCAGGATGTCCTGCAACGCGAGCAGAGGCTGGCGGCCCTCGGAGGTCTGGCCGCGGCCGCGGCGCATGAGCTCGGCACACCGCTGGCCACCATCCAGGTCGTGGCCCGCGAAATGCTGCGCGCTTCGGCCAAAGACGGGCCGGAAGCCGAGGATGCGGCTCTGATCCTTCAACAGGCCGAGCGTTGCCGCGACATCCTGAAACGCCTGTCCCAGGAACCGGAGGAGGGCGACGCCCTCTATGCGGACGTCGAGCTGAAGACCCTGCTGGAAGAGGTCGTCGAACCGCATCGGGGCTTTGACCTGGTGTTCGAGACCGGGGTGCGAACGGCTTCGGGTGAGCCTGCGCCCCGCGTCCGGCGCCTGCCCGAGGTGATCCATGGCCTGTCCACCCTTGTTGAAAATGCCGCCGACTTCGCCGGATCGCGCGTCCGCGTCGTCGCCTTGATCGATGCGGGCTGGATCGAGGTGGAGGTGGTGGACGACGGCCCCGGCTTTTCGTCCGAGATCCTGCCCCGCCTGGGCGAGCCCTATGTGACCAGTCGCCCGCAGGGCAAGGCGCGACGCGCCTTGGCGGCTCAGATTGCCGCCGCCGCTGCCGGGGCGGCCAAGCCCCGCCAGCGAGCCAAGGCCAAGGCCAAGGCCGCAGTGGCCCCAGATCCGGCCCCCATAGCGCCCAGTCAGGGCGGCATGGGTCTGGGCTTCTTCATCGCCCGCACCCTACTGGAACGGACGGGCGGCAAGGTTACGGTCGGGGCGGGCGACGGGGGCAGGGGACAGCCCCGCGGCGCGCGCGTCAGCATCCGCTGGCCCCGCCCTGCGCTCGAAGTGTCGCAGGGGGGTGGGTGAACCTTGACCTTACCCCGGGCCATGACGACTTGATCGCCAAGGAGACACCACGACCATGCACGATACCGAAGCCCGCATAGCCGCCCTGACCGATCGGTCCCTGTTGCTGCTGGACGACGACAATGCCCTGCGCACGCGCCTCGGCCGTGCGCTGGAATCGCGAGGGTTCCAGGTCACCCTGGCCGCCTCGATCGCGGAGGCACAGGAGGCCCTCAAGACGGTCGTGCCCGCCTTTGCCGTGCTGGACATGCGGCTGGAAGACGGCAACGGCCTGAAGATCGTCGAGGCTGTGCGCGAGCGGCGCGAGGATGCCCGCATCGTCATGCTGACCGGCTATGGCGCGATCGCCACGGCGGTGGCGGCGGTGAAGGCCGGGGCCGTGGACTATCTGCAGAAGCCCGCCGATGCGGACGATGTGGTCAAGGCCCTGCTGATGACCGGCGAGGCCCCCGAGCCGCCGGACAATCCGATGAGCGCCGACCGGGTGCGCTGGGAACATATCCAGCGCGTCTATGAGCTGTGCGACCACAATGTCTCGGAAACCGCGCGCCGCCTGGGCATGCACCGTCGCACCCTGCAACGCATCCTGGCCAAGCGCGCCCCGCGATAGGGCCCGGCTAAAGCCGCATCGACCGCATGGCCCCCAGCCGTCCAAAGGCGATGGTGAGGGCCTTGCGGCGGGCAGGGGAAAGCGTCTCCACCGGGGCGTCGCGCACCACCGCCCCGCCGAACCCGTCCGCCACGATCAGGCCCGGCTGGTCCGGCAGGACGTCGACCGGAAACTCCGGCGCGACCGCGAAATAGAAGGCATCGCAGAAGGGGCCGTATTCGCCCCATTTCCGGTCCACGCGATAGTCGTCCAGCCCCGACTTGACCTCGCAGATGACGATGTCCCCGCGCGGCCCCATCGCCATGACGTCGGCCCTGCGCCCATTGGGCAGGCAGACCTCCATCAGTGGCGCATAGCCCATGTCCAGCAACAGCCGCGCCGCGCCCCGCGTTACCGCCTGGGTGGTCTCGGGCCGTGAAAAGACAAGTTCCAGATGGACGGCAGCAGCCATCCCTGACTTATGTTCCGCTTGTGTTCACGGATCAAGCGGGATCACCGGCCCGTGTGCACCACATTGCCGGTGTTGAAGCCCAGGGCGCGGGCGCGGCCGATCAGCTGGGTGCGGGTGGCCTCCGACGGGCTCTGGCTGCGGTGCCAGATCCACCAGTCCGACTTGTTCGGCAGGCCCATGATCGCCCAGCTGTAGTCCGGCGCATGGTCCCAGACCCAGTAGTTCTGGCCCGCCAGGCCGCCGAAGCTGAGCAGGCCAGTCAGGCTGAAACGGAATTTGGCATTGGTGGTGGTGTCGGTCACCCGGGCATTGGCGCGCAGGGTCTCGACCCCGCCGTCGGCGCGGCGGGTGCAGGTCACGACGATGCCGTATCGGTCGGCCCGGTTGGTGGCGTTGAAGTCGATCTGGGCCCGGCTGCAATCCTTCTGGACGTCGTTGTGGCTGCGGACCACCTCGAACCACCGACCGTCGAACTGGCCCAGGTTCACATTGGTCGCCTGGGCGGCGGCAGGCCCGGCCACCAGGGCCAGGCCGAAGGCGGTGGCGACGGCGCTCATGCGGATCGGGGTCATGCGGGCTCCTGGATCGAAGACGATATCGTCGGTCGTGCGATCAGATACGCGCCGGAGGGCCCGGCGGTTGCCTTCACCGCGCTCGGCCTTGCCATTGCGCCCGGGTCTGGCCCCAGCGATCCACCCGCACCGCGTCGAACGGGGCGGGCAGGCGGGTGGGCCCCAGGTTGGCCGACCCCAGTCGCTCGGCCAGTCGCTGTGATGGGGTATTGTCGGGGTCGATGCAGTGGATCACCTCGGTCCAGCCCAGCACATCGAAGGCATAGTCCAGGCTGGCTGTCGCCGCTTCCAGCCCATAGCCCTTCCCCTGGGCATCGGGATGGAGGCCCCAGCCGACCTCGGTCCCCGGCCAGCCCAGCGGCTGCCACGGCCCGATGCGGCCCATCCACCGGCCGCTGTCGCGCTCGATCACCGAGAACATCGCCACCCCGGTCAGGCTCCAGGCCCCGGCCATGGTCATGAAGCCCCGCCAGGCCGCTTCCGCATTCTGGGGCCCGCCGATGAAGTGCGACGCTTGGGCGTCGGCCATCAGCTCCGCCCAACGGGGAAAGTCCTCCATCGCCGTGGGGCGCAGGATCAATCGCTCGGTGTTCAGCACAGGGGCGTCGGTCACAACAGGTACTCCCGCTCCAGGGTGTAGACGCCGCCGTCGTCGGTCACGACGCTGGAATACAGGCCGAACCGGTCGACCCGGATCGGCGGCGAATGCAGGAGATTGTGCCCGGCCATCCACGCCCCGATCCGGTCGGGGTCCGCCTGGGGCTTCACATAGGCCAGTGTGACATGGGGCCGATAGGTGCGGCGCTCCATCACCACCCCCGCCCGCTCGGCCGCCGACCGGCAGCGCCCGGCCAGCACGCCCAGCCGTTCGTTCGTCGCGACCCCGGCCCACAGGGTGCGGCTGCGGTGGGCATCGCCAAACGCACCGACGCCTTCCAGTTCGATCTCGAACGGTTCACCCGTCGCCGCCCGCTCCAGCTCGACCACCAGATCGTCGGCCCGCCGCTCGTCGATCTCGCCATAGAAGGCCAGGGTCAGATGCAGGTGATCGCGGTCCCGCCAGCGCGCGCCGGGCAGGCCGGACTGACGGCGCGCCAGCGTCTCTGCAACGTCGTCGGGCATGTCTATCGCGGTGAACAGTCGGATCATGCGACCGAAGGTAGCGACCGCAACCGATCGCCGGAAGTCCGGTTTTCCTTGCGTAAAGGGCGCACCGCCCCGATATTTGACGCCAGACCGGGGCAATCCCGGCTTTTTGGGAGAAAGAACTCGCGATGAGCGACTTCAACAATGGATATGCCCGGCCCCTGCCGACACGCGCCGACATGGCCGTGGACGCGGGCCTGCGCGCCTTCATGCTGGGCGTTTACAACAAGCTGGCCCTCGGTCTCGCCGTCGCCGGCGTGCTGGCCTATGTGACCGGCAATGTCCCGGCGGTGACCGAGCTGTTCTTCACCCGCACTGTCGACGGCCGGGTCGGCCTGACCGTGCTGGGCATGGTGGTGCAGTTCGCGCCCCTGGTCCTGCTGTTCGGCTCCATGTTCTTCATGAAGAACCCGTCGGCGCGCGGCGTGAACCTGCTGTACTGGGCGGTGGTCGCCACCATCGGCGCGGGCATGGGTCTGCTGTTCCTGCGCTACACCGATGCCTCGATCGCCTCGACCTTCTTCGTGACGGCGGCGGCCTTCGGTGGCCTCAGCCTGTTCGGCTATACGACCAAGCGCGACCTCAGCCCGATCGGCACCTTCCTGATCATGGCCGTGATTGGCCTGATCATCGCCTCGGTGGTCAATATGTTCCTGGGATCCAGCACCCTGTACTGGATCATCATGGCGGCTGGCGTGCTGATCTTCTCGGGTCTGATCGCCTATGATACCCAGCGCCTGAAGATGACCTATTATGCCCTGGGCGGCGATCAGGTCGGCCTGGCGGTGGCCACCGGATTTGGTGCTCTGGGCCTGTTCATCAACTTCGTGAACCTGTTCCAATTCCTTCTGGCCTTCATGGGCAACCGGGAATAACGACCGACCTCACGACCGACGACAAGAAGGCCCCGGTGGAAACACCGGGGCCTTTTCAGTCTACGACATTGAACCGCCGGGCGTCGAAGACACGCAGCACCTGGGCCAGGTCGCGCCCGCGTTTCAGGATCTGGCCACCCTCGCCGATGACCGACCACTGGCCCTGGCGGGTCTGCAGGGCCGGGCGTTTCTCGATACGATAGGCGGGGGCGTCGCCGCTGCGGCGGAAGACGGCGAACTCGGCGGCGTCCTTGCCCGGCAGCATGGCATAGTCGCGCCATTCGCCGGCCGCCACCATCCGCCCATAGACCCGCAGGATCGGGTCCAGCTCGCGCCGGTCGAAGAAGACGGGACCTTGCGGACTGTCGGCGGGGGCATCCGGGCTCATGCCCCTCAAGATATGCCGCCCCAGGCCGGACGCCAGTCCCATCTGCCCTCGGCTCAAGTCGCGCGAAGCGGTAACCGCAACCGTCCGGGCTCAAGTAGCGCGAAGCGCGATAGCCCCCAACAAAGACAGCCCGCGCAAAAGCGCGGGCGACACGAAATGGCCCCGTTTCGGTCCATCGCCCGCCGCCTTGGACGGCGACAAAACATCATCGGCCTGTCGGAGTTCGGACGCGTCCCGGATCCTGAACAGCCCCCCCAGCCCCTCCTGGATGTGTCCAGCAAGGATTTCGGCGGGCCGATGCTTCCTCCAAGCGAGACGCCCGGTCTGCCGACCCTCCCCCCTCCTGGCAGCCCGGGCGTTTTGCTGTCCGGGGCAGGGGTCGGGACGCTAGACGGGGTCGCCCGCCGCGCCGGCCGGGTTCAGCTTCCAGCGGATACGGGTCTCGGCATCGGTGCGGGCCGAGCCACGCACCACGATCTGCAGCGAACGCCGCGTCAGTCCGTCATCGACATGAACCGACGGCTCGATGGCCACGTCCGGCCCATCGGTTCGGAACCACCAGCCTCGCCCCGAATGGCCACGCAGCAGGATCGAGCGCCGGTCGCGCGCCAGCGAGGCCTGGACGCCGGGTTCCAGGTGGAAGCGCGCGGCATAGGGGGTGGCGATTGCCCGCACCGTACCCGCCTGTCCCTCCGCCGGATATAGCCGCTCCTCGGCGCGAAGTTCGTCCAGCTTCTGATCCAGATACAGCCGCCGCTGATGCTTCAGCCCGAACAGCGGCACCCAGCCGTCGTGCTCGATCTCCAGCCAGACCGCGCTGTCGCTTTCCCGCTGCTCGGCCGTGACGGCATAGGGACGGCTGATCAGCCGGGGCCCCATCAGTTCGGCCCGCCAGCCGCCCAACGGCTCGCCCAGCGACGTTTCGCCCAGGGTGACGGTGGAGTGACCAGGCGTCAGCCGCAGGCCTTGTCGATCCGCCGCGCGGGGCGTCCAGCCGCAGCCCGACACCAGCCGGTCGCGACCGCACAGAATTTCCAGTGCCAGTGGCTGGGCACAGGCGGCTCCGGCCCAGGCTTTGCGCGCGGGGGCCGCCGTATCGGCGATAACGGTCAGCAGCGGGGTACGAATCCGCGTCAGCCCGCCGACTGAGCCGGTGATTTCTGGCGACACCGTTCCTTCGTCGTGGGACCGGGCTGCCGCGACGCGCGCGGGGCTGGACGCGGCTCCGCCCTGGAAGGCTGCCAGCCGACCGTCAGGCAGGGTCAGAAGGCGGAGAGCTTCTGTCAGCCGGCCCACGGTCGCCGACACCGGCGGGGGCAGGGTCTCGGACACCTGGCTCAGCGCGTCGTCCAGTGTCAGCAGGTCCAGCAACAGCTCCATCCCGGCCTCGGGCGAGCGCGAGGCATGGGCACCATCGGACGCCACCGTGGCGTCCAGCGACCGGGGCAACCGGCCCAGGGCGATGCGGCGCAGGCGTGCGCCCGTAGGCCCGGCCAGGACGCAGCCGGACACCGCTGCCGCGATCAACCGCTCGGCCTGCCCTGCCAGACCGCCGGGTGGACGCAGCAACTGACGGGTCTGGCGCACCAGCAGATCGGCCAGCCTGAGCCGTTCCTCCTCGGTTGCGACGGCCCCCATCCGCCGGGCCGCACAAGCCAGGGCCAGAACGCGGCGGGCCAGAACCTCGGGTCCCCAGGCGAAGGGCGACCAGCGGGTGAAGGTGGTGCCCCAGGCCAGCGTCAGGCGCAGCGCCTCGCGTGCGCCCCGGTCGCCCTCCTGCATCAGTGACGGCAACCAGGAGAAGGCGTGGAGTTCGGTTGCAAAAGTGCGGGTTGGACTGGCCCTGTTCCAGGGGTCGGCAGGGGCGGGGACCTCCATGCTGGCGCCGGCGAGCACGAAGCGCCCGTTCAGGATGGACTTGCCCGCCGTTCCATCGACGGGTCGAAAGTCGCGCGGCGTGACGGCAAAGGCCGTGACGCGGCCGCTACGCAGCGTCTGGGCATAGCCGGGCAGGCCATACAGTTCGATCCACAGCTGGCGGGTCAGCATCCGGCCGACCACGGCAGGCCACAGATCAGGGCCGATCGCGGCACCGCTGCCGCGGATCGGCGTCCGCACCGGTGCCCCACGAAGGCCGGGAATGTCGCCGGGGGCTGCCCCGACGTCCGGCTTGGAGAACGGTCCGGCTGGACTCACGCGCCGACCCCTGGGGCAGGAGCCGTGCAGGCTGACCGAATGGCGGCGATATTGGCGGCATAGGCGGCTTCTCCGCCCTTGAAGACAGCGGTCCCCGCGACCAGAGCGTCGGCGCCTGCGGCGACGCAGGCTCCGGCATTTGCAGCGGTGACACCGCCGTCCACCTGAAGGGTGGCAGACGACCCGGCACGGTCCAGGATGGTCCGTGCACGGGCGATCTTGTCCAGGGCCGAGGGGATGAAACCCTGGCCGCCAAAGCCCGGGTTGACCGACATGATGAGCACCAGATCGACCAGGTCGACCACCTCCTCCAGAATCGACAGGGGGGTGGACGGGTTGAACACCACCCCCGCCTTGGCTCCCAGCTGCCGAATGCGGCCCAGGGTGCGATGCAGGTGCGGCCCGCTTTCGGGATGGACGGTCAGGACGTCAGCCCCCGCATTGCGATAGGCTTCCAGCCAGGAATCGACCGGCGCAACCATCAGATGGACGTCGAACGGCAGACGGGTGTGTGGCCGCAGGGCCTTCACGATGTCCGGACCCATGGTGAGATTGGGCACGAAATGCCCGTCCATGACATCGACATGGACCCAGTCCGCGCCCGCCGCCTCGATCGCGGCGACCTCCTGGCCCAGTCGGGCGAAATCGCTGGCGAGGATGGACGGACAGATCAGGGGGGATACGGCCATGGGCGTGGGATAAGGCCGCATTGGCACGGGGGCAAGCCAAACGCCCAATAGAAAGGCCGCGACCCTTTCGGATCGCGGCCCGCAGCTGGCAGGAGGGTCACCCCTTAGACGCGTCGACCTCGCAGGCCGCCTGCGACCAGGGAGATGACGAACAGTATGATGGCGATAACCGCCACGAATTTGGCGATCTCGAACGAGAAATTGGCGATGCCGCCAAAGCCGAGAACGGCAGCGACAAGCGCGACAACGAGGAAGATGATGGCCCAGCGCAGCATGGAATATCCTTTCGGGTGACATCCTGACCGATCAACGTCTTGCGACCGCGGCCGTTCCCGAACAGATCGAATCAGCGGCGGCGTCGGATGTGGCTCTTTTCGGTGAAAGCCGCGGCCACCATGGTTGCAAGAGCCGGGTTGCGCAGGAAGATCCAACCTCCCGCCAGACCCGCCACCGTGCCCAGGATCGGCCGTTGGCGGAACAGGTGATAGGCGCGGGCAGCCAAGCCTTCCGGCTCCTCGTCCTCGTCCGCATCATCCCCTTCGGCGGCGCGCAGGAAAACCATGGCAACCACAAGGGCGACAACGGCGAACAGCAGGGCCGTGATGGCCGCAGCCGCCAGCGGCGGAACGACCAGGGCGAGGGCGTAGAAAATAGTCGCGCCCAGGGCCACGATCGCCACGAAGCCGGACCCTGCCGCGACCGCAGTCGCGACAGCCCGGCGGATCAGCGTCTTGCCGAACATCAGCGGCGGCGACCGGCCAGCAGCAGGCCCAGAACCACGCCTACACCCAGGGCGATCGCGGTCGACTGGACCGGGCGCTCCTGAACCCGTTCGACGACATAGCGCTGGGCTTCGTCGAAGCGCTCGGCCGCGTCGTCGTAATATTCGCGGCCACGGTTACGGGCCTGGTCGTAATAGGCGCGAGCCTTTTCACGGGCCTCTTCGCTCTTTTCGCGTACCAGGGCCTCGGCCTCGGCGGCCTTTTCGCGCAGGCGCTGGGTTTCCTCGCGCGCGCCGACCTTCAGGTCCTCCTTAAGGGTCTTCAGGTCGTTCTTGATGTCTTCTCGAGCCTTGGTGGTGGCCATGATGATGCTCCCGGTCTTTAAGCTTGACGGTTCAAATAGAGAATTCGGAGTCGGAACGCCACTGCACCGGCCCGGTTCCCGCGATGCAACATGGGGCGTGGTGCGGCGGGTGGTCAGTGGCGAGTGGCGAGGAGGACCCGCAAGGCGTTTGAACCTCGTTTTCCGGGAGCAGAGACTGGACCCGCGCCCCGCCACCGACCACTAATCACTCGCCACTCATCACTCGCCATTCGAAAGCCCCATGACCGACTGGATTTTCCCGCCCGCGCCTTTCCCGTCCCTGCCTGTGGTCGGACAGGGCGGGCGATTTCCTGTCCGGCGCATTCTCTGCGTAGGCCAGAACTATGCCGCCCATGCCCGCGAGATGGGGGCCGACCCCGACCGGGCCCCGCCCTTCTTCTTCGCCAAGCCCGGCGATGCCCTGGTCTCGGACGGGGCCGATCCGGCCTATCCGGGCGAGACCGGGAACCTGCATCACGAGGTGGAACTGGTCTGTGCCATCGGGCCGGGCGGCGGCATCGCCGGCTGGGCCGTCGGCTGCGACCTGACCCGCCGCGACCTTCAGGCAGCGGCCAAGGCCAATGGGCGGCCCTGGGATGCGTCCAAGGGCTTTGACCAGTCCGCGCCCTGCGGTCCGCTGACGCTGGGGCCCCTGCCGGATTACCAGGGAACGATCGCCCTGTCCGTCAACGGCGTCGCTCGCCAGTCCAGCCGCCTGTCGGACATGATCTGGAGCCCCGACGAAATCCTGGTCGAGGCGGGCAAGCTGTGGGCTCTGAAGCCCGGCTACCTGATCTTCACCGGCACGCCCGAGGGGGTCGGACCCCTGGTGCCGGGAGATCGTGTCGAGGCCACGGTGGATGGGCTGTCCCCACTGATCTTCACGGTTCAGCCCCGGGTGGCACCGTGACCGCCGTCCTTTACGGATACTGGCGTTCGGGCGCGGCCTACCGCCTGCGAATCGCCCTCAACCTCAAGGGCGTGGTCTATGAGACGTCCGGCATCGACCTGCGGACGGGGGCCCAGCGGTCGCCGGCCTTCCTGGTGCTCAATCCGCAGGGCATGGTTCCCGCGCTGGAGATCGACGGCCTCGTCCTGACCCAGAGCCCGGCCATCATGGAATGGCTGGAGGAGACCCATCCCAACCCGCCGCTGCTGCCCGCCACGCCCCAGGCGCGCGCCCGCGTCCGTGCCATGGCGGCCCTGATCGGCTGCGACATCCATCCGCTGAACAACCTGCGGGTCCTTGGTGCCATTCGCAGCCGCTTCGGTGCCGGTCAGGCAGCGGTGGACGACTGGGCCGGAAACTGGATCGGCGCGGGCTTCACGGCGCTGGAGGCCCTGGTGGCGCGCGACGGTGCGGGCTGGTGTTTCGGTGATTCGCCGACCCTGGCCGATGCCTATCTGATCCCACAGCTCTATTCGGCGCGGCGGTTCAACGTTTCGCTGGAGGCATTCCCGCATCTGCTGGCCGTCGAGCGAAAGGCCCTGGAACACGAGGCCTTCGCCCGGGCCCACCCCGATCGCCAGCCCGACGCGGACGGCTGAACATCGGTCTGCGGGTAAGACCTTCTTAGGGTCCCGGTCAGGCCCCCTTAAACATTGCCCGTCACACTGGCGGGGTGAAGCCCACAGCCGCGCCCTTTGTGAAGTCCAAGCTGGCCCTGGCCGTCGTGACCGAGCCCGAGCGGACCGAGACCGCATGGAATGCCGGCGGCCCAGCCGGTGCACGCGAGGATGCCTTGCGCCTGTTGCTACAGACGGCGGCGGATGGCGGCATGGCCCTGGTCGCGACGCGGCCGGAAGGTGACGTGGAGCGGCTGCTGGGCCAAGCCTGGCCGTTTCCCACGCCCTTTCAGGTGACGGTGCGCACCGTCGCCCTGTCCGAAGGTCTCGACCGGGTCGAGGCGCGCGCACGGCGCTCGCTGGAGCGGATGGGCCTGCCGCGTGGGGACACCCTGCTGGTCGGTCACGCCTGCGATCTGGCGGGGGCAGAGGGACGCGCGCTGTGGGACCGGCTGCGGGCCTTGAAGGATCGCGGCCTGTTCCGGCGCATCGGCTTCTGCGCGACCATGGAAGACTCACCGGCTCTTCTGGCCCGGCGATATCAGCCCGACGTGGTCCAACTGCCCTGCAACCTGCTGGATCAGCGGGCGCATCGCACGGGCGTGCTCGACACCCTGGCCGAGGCGGGCGTTGCCGTTCATGCCTCGTCCGTCTTTGCCGACGGCCTGCTGTTCATCAGCGGCGACAGCCTGCCGCCTGAGATGGCGGTTCACGCCCATGCCCTGTCGCGCATCCGGCGCCGTCTGGCAGAGGCTCGTATCGATCCGATGCAGGCGACCCTGGCCTATACCCTGGGCCTGCCTCAATTTTCGGCGGTGATCGCCAGCGTCGCCTCGGCGGCGGAGGTCCGTGCCGTCCTGGCCGCCTCGCATGCGCCTGCGCCCGCCCATCTGGACTGGGCGACCATGGCGCTGGAAACGGGCCTGCCCGAGAGTGGGGCGGCGCAGTCGCTAAGCCATCGCGCCGCCCTTTCCCGCATCAGTAGCGCAGCCTGATCCCGACATAGGCCGAGCGGCCCGGCTCGCCATAGCCCAGCACCTGCTGATAGCGTTCGTCGGCCAGGTTCTCGATCCGGGCGGTGACCGCGACCTGATCGTTCACCTGCCAGGCCCCGTTCAGGTTGGCGGTGACGAAGCCTTCGCGGACCCCACCGGCATCGTCCTGATCGCCCTCGGCTCGCACCGTCAGAGCTCCCGACAGTCGCTCGCCGGTCCAGCCCAGGGTGGCCGACCCCGAATGCTCGGGCACCCGCAACAGGCGGTCGCCGTCCGATTCGTCGCGCGCATCGGTCCAAGCATAGGCCAGCGTCAGGTCGATGCCCGCGCCCAGTGCCGCCCGCCCCTCGACCTCCAGCCCGTCGGTGCGGGTCCGGTCGATGTTGTCGTAGTAGGAATCGAAGGTGACCGGATCGAAGACATAGATGATCTGGTCCTCCACGGTCAGCCGGTACAGGGTCGCGCGACCCTCGATCCGACCATCGGACGAGGCCCAGCCCAGGGCGACCTCCACCCCTTCGGCGGTCTCGGGCCTCAGCACCGGGAAAGGCTGTGACGAGAAGCAGAAGTCGCAGACCGACTGGCTGATCGACGGCGCCTTGAAGCCCGTGCCCCAGACTCCCGACAGGATCAGACCCTCCGCCAGGTCCAGCGCCGCCGAGATCCGGCCCGTGGTCTCGCCGCCATAGTCGTCGGTCTCGTCATGCCGCAGGCCGCCGGTCAGGGTCAGGCGGTCGGACGGATCGAATCGGGCAACGCCGAAGACCGAGGTGGTCCCCAGTTCTTCTGTCAGCCCGCTGGACAGGCTGCCGCTGGTGTCCTCGCGCTCGGCACCGAAGGCATAGGCCAGCCGCGCGTCCAGGGCCGATCCGTCCGCCTGCCAGCGCAGGGCCAGCCGGTCGGCCTCGAACACCGAGGGAAAGGCCGAGACCGTCTTGCGCTCGATCTCCATGGCCGAAGCGCTGAACTGGTGAGACAGGCCGAAAGCGTCGAGCCGCAGGCGCGCGAACCCGGAGGTCTGCTCGCTGGTCTGGCGATCCAGGGTGTCGGACAGGGCAAAGGTCGGGGCCGGGAAGCCATCGGTGTCGGCTTGGCTGTCGGTCCAGCGCAGCGATCCATCCACCGTGGCGGAAGGCGTCACGGCATAGCGGCCCTTCAGGGTGATCGTCGTGTTTTCGAACCCGTCGGCCTCGGGATTGCCGTCGGCCTCGTCGGCGGCCGAAATGCCGTCGGTGTCGAAGCGGGCGACCTGGACGCTCAGGGCGCGGCGCTCGTCGGCGACACCCAGGGCCAGGCGACCGCGCAGGGTGTCGTACGACCCCGCCTCGGCCTCGGCGGCCACGCCGTCGATCTCGCGCGTGGTGAAGGCGATCACTCCGCCGATGGCGTCCGACCCCCACAACGAGGACTGCGGTCCGCTGAGCACCTCGATCCGCTCGACGTCACCCAGCGAGAAGCCGGAGAAATCGAAGGCGCCATTGATTTCGGCCGGATCGTTGACGGGCACGCCGTCGACCAGGACCAGGGTCTTGCCAGGCGTGGCCCCTCGCATACGGACCTGGGCGACGCCGCCAAAGGCGCCCGCCCGCACCACCGACAGTCCGGGCACATCGGCCAGGATGTCGGCGGCGAAGACGGCTCCGCGCTGGCGGATGGCCAGGGCATCGATGACCCGCGCGCCGGGCGTCCGGGCGACAATGGCCGGGATGCGGGTCGCCGTGACAACGACCTCGGGCACGTCGGTGGCTTCAGGCTGGGACTGTGCCAGGGCAGGCAGGGCAAAACACGCCGCCGACAGGGCGACGGTGGAGAAAAGGATAGACCGCTTCATTTGAGCGTGACTCCGTCAGCCCCCGCGACCACGCGCGCCGGGACTTGTGAACAGCGACCGACCCACCACAGGACCCAAGGGGTCCAGCGGCGACGCAGGGGCCGGGTCGCTTCGACGGAACGGACCTGATGGAAATCAGGCCGAGGGTCCCCGCGTCTCTGTCTGTTCCCGGACAGCGGACGAGCGACGTCGGCGGCCAGGTCTCCTGGCTTGCGGGTCAAAAACGGGCGTCCACGCCTTCCCAGGTCTTCACGCAAATGAAGCCCCAGTGACGCCGGATCATCGCTGACCCGGATCGGACGACCGTCTCGCCGCCTACAGTTGCGGGCACAGCCACGGTTTCGCACCGTGTTCCCTTAACCGCCTGCGCGTCTTGTCGCAGTGCAGCACAGCTTAGGCAAGCCGCGATCCCCGCTTGAGCCCGGGCGCGGCTTGCCTCACCCTGTCGCCCTTCCATGAACGCCCCCCTGAACCATCCGCCGAAGACCGTTGCCGAGCCGGGCGTCACGCCGGTCATGGCGCAATTCCTGGACGCCAAGGCCAAGGCGGCGGATGCGATCCTGTTCTTTCGCATGGGCGATTTCTACGAGCTGTTCTTCGACGATGCGGTCCAGGCCTCGGCGGCCCTGGGGCTGGCCCTCACCAAGCGGGGCAAGCATCTGGGCGAGGACATTCCCATGGCGGGGGTGCCGGTCCATGCCATGGAAGGCTATCTGGCCCGCCTGATCCGTCAGGGCTTCCGCGTCGCCGTCTGCGAACAGATGGAAGACCCGTCCGAGGCCCGGAAACGTGGCTCAAAGGCGGTGGTCCGGCGCGACATCGTGCGGGTGGTGACGCCTGGCACCCTGACCGAGGATGCCCTTCTGGACGCGCGCGGCGCGAACCGTCTGGCGGCCGTGGCGATCCGCAAGGGGCGGGCCGCCGTGGCCGTGGTCGAACTGTCGGCCGGGGCGGTCGATGTGGTGGCCTGTGCGCTGAAAGACCTGGGCGCGACCCTGGCCGCCTTTCGCCCATCCGAGGTTCTGGTGCCCGACCGCCTGTTCTCGGACCCGGAGGCCAAGGCAGCGCTCGATGGCTCGGGCGGCGTGGTCCAGGCCCTGCCGCAGGCGCAGGCCGAACCGGTCGGCGCACGAGCGCGGGTCGAGCGGTTGTATGGGGTCGCGGCCCTGGACGGCTTCGGCGCCTTTGAGGAGGCCGAGGTCTCGGCCCTGGGTCTGATCGCGGCCTATCTGGAGACCACTCAGGCCGGGCGGATCCCGGTCCTGTCGCCGCCCCGACGGTCGGGCGAGGCCGGCTTCCTGGCCATCGATCCGGCGACCCGGCTCAGCCTCGAGATCGACCGCACCCAAAGGGGCGAACGCGAAGGGTCGCTGCTGTCGGTGATCGATCGCACGGTGACGGCGGCGGGGGCCCGGGCCCTGGCCGAACGCATCGCCCGGCCGCGGCGTGATCCCATCCTGATCAACCACGGCCTGGACGCAGTCGAGTGGCTTCTGGAGCGCCGCGATCTGCGCCGCGATCTGCGATCCTCACTGCGGGCCTGTCCCGATCTGGCCCGCGCGGCGTCGCGACTGGCGCTCGGACGCGGCGGGCCGCGCGACCTGGGCGCCATCCGCGCGGGACTGTCCACGGCCCAGGCGTTGTCGGCCCTGTTCGCCAGCACCACGCACGAGCCGATCGCCGGGCCGCCCGAGCGCATCGGTGTGTGTCTGGATCAGCTGGCGCTCGACCCCGCCCTGGGCCATCTGCTGGGCGATCTGGTCGACGGCCTGGTCGAGGAACCCCCGCATCTGGTGCGCGACGGGGGCTATGTGCGGCCCGGCCACCGGCCGGAACTGGACGCGGCCCGCACCCTGCGTGATGACAGCCGAAAGGTCGTGGCCGAACTGGAGGCCCGCGCGATCAGCCAGTCCGGCGTCGCCTTCAAGGTCCGGCACAATGCGGTGCTGGGCTATTTCCTGGAAGCCTCGGCCAAGGCGGCGGAACCTCTGTTCCGCGCCGGTCCCGACAGCCCCTTCATCCACCGCCAGACCCTGGCCAATCAGGTCCGCTTCACTACCGTCGAACTGTCGGAACTGGATGCGAAAATCAGCCAGGCGGGCCACCGGGCCCTGGCCCTGGAAGCCGAGACCTTCGAGGCGTGGCGGCGTTCGGTCGAGAGCCTGGCGCTGAAACTTCAAACCCTGGCCGAAGCCCTGGCCGAGCTGGATGCCCATGGCGCCCTGGCCGAATGGGCCGAAGAAGTCGGAGCCGTCCGGCCCGTCGTCGACTCCAGCCTGGGCTTCACCGTCGAGGCCGGTCGCCATCCGGTGGTCGAGGCGGCGGTCAAGGCGGCGGGCGATCCCTATACCCCCAACCCCTGTCGGCTGGACGGGTCGGGCGTGGGCTGCGCGCGGCTGGCCATCGTGACCGGGCCGAACATGGCGGGCAAGTCGACCTTCCTGCGCCAGAATGCGCTGCTGGTCATCCTGGCTCAGGCCGGGGCGTTCGTGCCTGCGGCCTCCATGCGGCTGGGCGTCGTCGACCGGCTGTTCAGCCGGGTGGGGGCGGGGGACGACCTGGCGCGCGGCCGGTCCACCTTCATGACCGAAATGGTCGAGACCGCCGCCATTCTGACCCAGGCGACCGAGCGGTCCTTTGTCGTTCTGGACGAGATCGGGCGCGGCACCGCCACCTACGACGGACTGGCCATCGCCTGGGCCGTGGCCGAGGCCCTGCATGACGTGAACCGGACGCGGACCCTGTTCGCCACCCACTATCACGAACTGGCCCGGCTGGAGGATCGGCTGGACCACGTCTGCAACCTGTCGATGCGGGCCCGCGAATGGAACGGCGACCTGGTCTTCCTGCATGAAGCGGCACCTGGCGCGGCAGACCGGTCTTACGGCGTCCAGGTAGCGCGTCTGGCGGGCGTGCCGCCCCCCGTCGTGGCGCGGGCCAAGTCCGTGCTGGCCCGGCTGGAGGGCGAGAAAGCCGCCCATGGCCGACTGGACGACCTGCCCCTGTTCGCTGTCGCCGAGCCTCCGGCACCCCCGCCGCTGTCGGCACTGGACCTGGCCCTGTCCGAGCTCGATCCCGATGCCCTGTCCCCGCGCGAGGCGCTGGAGGCCCTCTATCGGCTGAAACAGATCGCGCCGTCCTGAGCGTCAATCGGCCGAGCCGGTCAGGGCCTGTTTCAGGGCGCTGATCTTGACGACGGTCTCGGCCAGTTCGGCTTCCGGATCGCTGTCGGCCACGATGCCTGCCCCGGCCAGGGTGCGGAAATGCCATCCCCGACTATCCTGAACAAAGCTCGCCGTGCGGATCAGGACCGAGGCGGTCAGGCTGCCCTCATCATCGACCATGAACAGCGACCCGCACCATGGGCCGCGGGGCGGTTCCAGATCGGCGATGACCTTCATCGCCTGATGCTTCGGTGCGCCGGTAATCGATCCGGGTGGAAAGGTGGCCTCCATCAGTGCAGCAGGACCGGTGCCCGGCCGGGCCAGGGCTGTCACCGTTGAGACCAGATGGTGGACGGTCGGCAGGGTTTCGACCTCGAACAGCCGCTCGACCTTGACCGAACCCGGCGCGGCGATGCGCGACAGGTCGTTGCGCATCAGGTCGACGATCATCAGGTTTTCGGCCCGGTCCTTGGCGCTGGCGATCAGGTCGGCGGCCAGCCGGGCATCGATCGCCGCATCCGCATCGCGGCCCCGCGTCCCCTTGATGGGGCGTGTCTCGATCCGGCCCGTTGTGGCATCGAAGTCCAGGAACAGCTCGGGAGAGTTGGACACCAGGGCCCGGTCGCCCATCCGCCAGAAGGCCCCGAAGGCTGCGGCCCGCGATCTCGCCAGCCGCACGAAGACGTCGAATGGATCGGCCTCTGCCTTCAGCCGACCGGACCAGGCTCGGGCGATATTGGCCTGGAACAGTTCACCCTCGCCGATCCGCCGCACCACCTCCGCCACGGCGTGGCGGTAGGCATCGTCCGGTGCCTCGGTGTGAAAGGTCTCTGCGGGCGGGACGGGCAGGTCGGGGCTGGTGGCCAAGCCCAGCCATCCTTCCGCGCGGTCGGCCTGGCCTTCCGCCTCGGCCGCGCTGGCCCCCAGGCCGATGGCCGTGGCGATCCCATCTTGAAACCGCAGCAGGGCCGGATAGCGGGCCAGCATCAGGTCGGGCCAGGTGTCGCCTGCACCTTCGCCGACCCGCTCGCCCGTCGCCGGTCGTGCCCCGCCGTCATAGGTGGCCAGGCCCACCACGCCTCTGGCGAAGTCAGGATCGTTCAGGATGCGGAACGGGGCCTCCGGCGGCATGGGGCCGACGAACAGCAGGTCCGGCTCGGCCGCCACCCAGGAACGCCCGGCGCGGACGTCGCCGTCCGAAATCAGGGCCAGGGCACCCGGCAGGCGGTGAAGACCACAGGCGACCGCCAGCGGATCGTGCCAGTCCACCCGCCGTTCGACCCGGTGCACGGTCACGCCGACAGACGCTCCACAATGCGGTCGCGGGCGGCTGCATCGACGCCCAGAGCTTGTTCCAGATAGGCGTCCAGCGATCCATGAGCCTGGACGATGGCCTCCAGCCCTGCGTCCAGAAAGGCGGGCTCGACCCCCAGGAAGGCGACCACGGCGCCATGCGAGGCCGTCCGCCCGGTCATCTTTTCCAGCTGCCTCGCCATGTCCGGGGCGCGTGCCTCCAGATCGACCGCGACATTGGTCAGCAGATAGTCCTCGACCATGTCGTCATGACCGACCCCCAGCAGGTGATGGGTCAGGGCCGCCAGCATGCCCGTGCGGTCCTTGCCCGCCGCGCAATGGATCAGGACGGGCCGCGCGTCCTCGGCCAAGGCACGAAAGTATCGCCGGAACAGGTCCAGGTGCGACGGCTCGAACGCCAGCTGACGATAGGTCTGCGTCATGAAGCGCCGCCCCGACTCCTCGGTCAGGTCGGCCGTCTTCAGAAAGGTCAGGTGCGGGGCCTCGCCGCCGTCGTCGTGATCGCTCTCGATGACCTGGGCCGCAAAGCCGTCGTGCCGCCGCGACGGCTGACGCACCCGCTCGCTGGGCCGTCGCAGATCGACCACCGTCCCCAGGCCAAACGCCGCCATCCGGTTCAGATCGGCGGGGGTGGCCTTGGCATGATGGCCGGACCGGAACAGCACGCCGGGCCGGATCCGCCGCCCGGCCGCGGTGGCATAGTCGCCATAGTCGCGGAGGTTCTCGACGGCGTCGAAGGGGTGCAGGCGAGGGTTCATGAACGGCCTATAGCAGCCACCCGAACACAGAACACCTACCCCCGTGTCACCAGCCCCGACATGGCGTCCAGATAGGCGACGAAGCCCCGGCGGCCCGCCTCGGTCATTGAGGCTTCGGTGACGGGCTTGCGCCCCTGGAACCGCTTGCTGACGGAGACGAAACCGGCGTCCTCCAGCTTGCGCAGATGGACCGATAGATTGCCGTCCGTCGTCTGCAGCCGGGCCTTCAGGGTGTTGAAATCGGCGCTCTCCACCCCCGACAGCACCGCCATGATGCCCAGGCGGACCCGGCCGTGGATCACCTCGTCGATCCGGTTGATGTCGAAATCATCGGCCATGGGCTCAGGCCTTTCCCGCCCGGCGCATGATCTGCCAGCCGGGCAGGGCCATCAGGCCGAACAGGGCGACGGCATAGGCCAGGAACTGCCACGACGATCCGGTCAGGGCAGCCAGAGCTGGCGCGGCGAGAAACGAGACTGTGGCCAGGGTCCACAACGTCCGGGAACGCCCCATGGCCGCACTGACGGCCCAGCCCAGGCCATAGAAGACCATGACGATCGACGGGGCCAGTCCCAGCACCGTCATCACATCGTCTCCGACCCTAAGCCCCAGCACGAAGACCGAGGCGAACAGAGCAAATATGCCCAGCCCCACCGCCATCCAGGCGGTTGCCGAGGCTCGGTTGGCCGCCGTGTGCACGCCCTGATCCTTCAGGCGGACGCTGATCACCGCCACCAGGATCAGGTGAAGAACGATCGCCCCCATCCAGACCGCATTGATCAGCTCGCCGCCCCCAGGCAGCAGGTCGGTCGCCGCGGCCCAGTGGGTCAGTGCGGCCAGTCCATAGATCAGGCCGGCCCCGAACAGGATGGACCCGCCCTTCATCGGGGCCTGGCGCCCCTCTTCGGCGAGATTGCGCATCCAGGCGATATCAGTGGCGTCTTGGTCGGTCATGGTTCGCTCCCGGCAAACATCAGAGTGTGAAGCCAGACTGATCTATCGGCTTTACATTGTAAAGTGCTTTTTGATCAGGCGGTCTGTCCGCCTCCTGTATGGACGGACCATGCGCACCAATTTCCATCGCATCGCCTATGAGGGCCTTTCCGTCTGCAATGCGGTCCGGCTGCCGGCCCTCGCCGGTGCCGTCGAGGTGACGGGGGTTCGGCCGGGCGACCGGGCGCTGGACATCGGCACCGGCAACGGCACGGTCGCCGTGCTGCTGGCGGAGGCGTTCGATCTTCAGGTCGTCACGGTCGAGGCCGATCCTGTGATGGCCGACCTGGCCGCGACCCGGATCGCCGCCAGTGCAGCCGCCGACCGGATCGACCTGCGGATCGGAACCTCCGGGGCCGTTCTGAAGGCGCTCGAGCCGCTTGACCTGATCGTCGCCATCGGCGCGACCGACCCCTGCGGTGACGGCACGCGGGAGCCCCAGGCCATGCTCGCTGGCCTATCGAGGCAATTGAAGCCCGGCGGGCGTATCCTGTGGGGCGACCTCTTCTGGCGGAACGACCCGCCCGAGCCACTTCGGCAACTGGTCGAGATGAACAACACCTATGCCACCCATGAGGGATGGCAGGCGGCGGCCCGTACGGCCGGATTCGAGGTGGCCCTGGCCGAGGTCTCGGACGAGGCCGTCTGGGACGACTATCTGGCGACGATGGACCGCGCCGCCCGGGACTGGCTGGCGGCCCATCCGGATCGGCCCGAAGCGGCAGGGGTGCGGGCCTCGGCCGATCGGGTCCAGGCCCTGTTCCGCTTCGGGCGGCCCCATCTGGGCTTCGGCCTGTATGTCTTTCCGCGCCCGAACCACGCATAGTCCCGTCCGGCCATGACCGAACTTGATCCCCTGGATGAACGCCTGGCCGAAGCGGCGCAGGCTTCCGACGTGCGCGGGGCGGTGTCCCAGGTCCTGCGCGAGACCTATGAGGCCGCGCGGGCGCGCGTCGCGCGCAAGCTGGAGACTGGCCTGGGCGGGGTCGAGGTCGCGCGTCTCTACTGCGCGGCGGCGGACGACCTGCTGTCGTCCCTGTGGCGGTTGGCGACCGAAATCCTCTATCCGGCTCCCAATCCGACCGAGGGCGAGAAGCTGGCCCTGATCGCGGTCGGCGGCTATGGTCGCGGCGTCCTGGCCCCCTTTTCCGATCTGGACATCCTGTTTCTTCGACCCTGGAAATCCAGCGGACGCAGCGAACAGGTCACCGAATTCATGCTCTATGTCCTGTGGGACCTTGGGCTGAAGGTGGGGGCGGCATCGCGCTCCATAGACGACTGCCTGAAGCTGGGCCGCGACGACATGACGGTGCGTACCGCCCTGCTGGAAGCCCGCTTCCTGGTCGGGGACGAAGACTTGGCCCAGGGCATGATGAGCCGGTTCCGGGATCAGGTGTCCAAGGCCGATCCCCGCCCCTTCATCGCCGCCAAGCTGGAAGAGCGGAACCAGCGCCAGATCAAGGCCGGGGCCGTACGCTACAAGGTCGAGCCCAACGTCAAGGACGGCAAGGGCGGCCTTCGCGACCTGAACACCCTGTTCTGGATTGCCCGGTCGCTGGACCCGGCCAGTCCCCTGGGGGCCTCGGTGCTGGAGGCCCTGCTGACATCGCGCGAGCGGCGCAGTTTCGAGGAGGCGTTCGACTTCCTGTGGCGGGTCCGGGCCCATCTTCACCTGACGGCGGGCCGAGCCGAGGAAAAGCTGACCTTCGATCTTCAGCCCGAAGTGGCGCGGCGCATGGGCTGGCGGGGACGCGGTGACGAACCGGCGGTCGAGCGCTTCATGCGGCGATATTTTCTGGTCGCCCGGGACGTCGGAGCCCTGACCCGCTCCATGAGCGCCCAGCTGGAGGCCCGCCAGCAGAAGAACACCCTCAGCCTGTCGCGGCTGATCCCCAATCGCCGCCGCCGGCTGGATGTCGAGGGCTTCGTCGTCGAAGAGGGGCGGCTGTCGATCACCGCCCCCGACGTTTTCGCCCAGGATCCGACGCGGCTGCTGATCCTGTTCGTCCTGGCCGACCGGCATGACCTGGACCTGCACCCCGAGGCCTTTTCGGCGGTCAGCCGGTCCCTGTCGCTGGTGACGCCGGCCCTGCGGCGCGACCCGGTGGCGGCCGAGGCCTTTCTGGACGTTCTGGCGCGGGGACAGAGACCCTATCGCGTCCTGACCCTGATGAACGAGACCGGCCTGCTCGGCCGGTTCCTGCCGGAATGGGGCCGGATCGTCGGCCAGACCCAGTTCAACATGTACCACGCCTATACGGTCGACGAGCACACGCTCCAGGCCGTCGGGATCATCAACGACATCATGCGGGGCAAGCTGAAAGGGGATCACCCCCTGGCCACCGAGATCGTTCACCGGATCGCCGATCCGGAGGTGCTGATGCTGGCCATGCTGCTGCATGACGTCGGCAAGGGTGGCGACCGGGGCCAGCTGGAGGACGGGGCCATATCGGCGCGCAGGGCCTGCGAGCGTCTGGGCATCGACAGCCGCCGGATCGAGCTAGTGGTCTGGCTGGTGCGGCATCATCTCGCGCTCAGCGATTATGCCCAGAAGCGCGATGTCACCGATCCCGACACCATCGCCGCCTTTGCGGCCCTGGTCGGTGATCCCGAGCGGTTGCGGATGCTGCTGGTGCTTACCGCCGCCGACATTCGGGCCGTGGGACCGGGCGTCTGGAACAGCTGGAAGGGGTCGCTGATGCGCGACCTCTACAGCCGCGTCGATGCCCTGTTCCGTGGCGAGGCTTTCACCGGGCCAGGCCCGCTGGAAACAGCACCCGACCTGATGGCCCGCGCCGGCCAGAATGGCGCGGCAGCTCAGGCCCTCAAACCCGAAGGTCTCGAAGTGCAGGCCGCGACCCGGATCGTCGTCGCGGCCAAGGACCGGCCCGGCCTATTCGCCGACCTCGCCACAGCCCTGGCGGCCCAGGGCGCGGATGTCGTCGGGGCCCGCGTCGCCACGGCACCCGATGGTATGGCTCTTGACCTGTTCGAGGTTCAGGACGGGGCTGGCCTGGCCTATGGCCAGGCAGAACCGCGTCGACTGGCCCGTCTGGTCCAGGCGCTGGAAACCGCAGCCCTTGGACGCGACAGGCCCGCCGCCCCGGTCGATCGCCCGATCAGCGCCCGGCGCGCCGCTTTCGAGGTTCGACCGGTGGTCATGATCGACACGGGGGCCAGCGGCGGAGCCACGGTCATCGAGGTCTCCGGAGCCGACCGGCCCGGACTCCTGGCCGAACTGGCGCGGACCCTCGCGGCGCACGGCATTTCGGTCCGTTCGGCCCATGTGGCCAGTTTCGGGGCCCGGGCCGTCGATGCCTTCTATGTGACCGACGGGGCCGGTGCCGCCCTGATCGAGGGGGCCGCGCCCACCGTCGCCCTGCGTGCGGCGCTGGAGGCGGTGCTGGACCAGGCCCCGGTACCGCCCGAGGGCCGCCGCATCGTGCCCGTCCGCGCCTCGACCCGCGACGTGTCCGACCTGGGGCGAAAGCTCGCGCCCCTTGTGCCGCAGGGATCGCCCGACTAGAGCCCTCAGGCCCCCTTCCGGAACCTCGCCGATGAGCCTTGCGCGCAATACCCTGGTCCAGGCGACCCTGACCCTGGGCAGTCGCATCCTGGGCTTTGCCCGCGACATGGCCCTGGCGGCACGGTTCGGCCAGGGGCCACTGATGGACGTGTTCGCCACGGCCCTGATGCTGCCCAACCTGTTCCGCCGCCTGTTCGCCGAAGGGGCCTTCGCCCAGGCCTTCGTGCCCGTCTATGGCGGGGTGCGCGAACGCGAGGGCGAGGCGGCGGCCACGGCGACGGCGTCCGAGGCCATGGCCTTCATGGCGGCCGTGGTGGTCGGTTTCTGCATCGTCTTGCAGATCGCCATGCCCTGGATCATGCCGTGGCTGCTGTCGGCCTATCGGGACGATGCTGGCATCATGCGCGTCGCTGTCATCGCGACCCAGCTGGCCATGCCCTATCTGGCCTTCATGACCATCGCCTCCCTGCTGTCGGGGGTGCTGAACACGGGCGGGAAATTCGCCCTGACAGCCGGGGTGCCGGTGCTGCTGAACATCTGCACCCTGGTGCCTCTGCTGGCCCCTCTGGTCTGGCCCCAGATCGATCCGACCCTGACCCTGCTGGCCGTCACGGCGGCGGTCACCGTGTCGGGCGCGGCCCAGGCGGGACTGCTGTGGTGGGGCGTGCGGAAACTGGGTGTCCGGCTCCGGCTGCATCTGCCGCGCCTGACACCAGCGGTGAAGCGGGCCCTGGCCCTGGCCGTGCCGGGAGCCCTGGCGGGTGGGGCGATGCAGATCAACTCCGTCGTCAGCCAGGTCCTGACCGGATCGGACGAGGGCGCGCGCTCGGTCCTCTATAATGCCGACCGGCTGTATCAGCTGCCGCTGGGGCTGGTTGGGGTGGCGATCGGCCTGGCCCTGGTGCCGCGCCTGACGCGGGCCTTCGTCTCCGGTGATCACGAGGGCGGTCGCCGCACCCTGGACGACGGCCTGACCCTGGCCATGGCCTTCACCCTGCCGGCCGCCATGGCCCTGCTGGTCATTCCCTTCTTCATCATCGACGCCACGGTCACGCGCGGGGCCTTCACCAGCGAGGACGCGGCCCGCACCGCCGATGCCCTGCGACAGTTCGCCTGGGGCGTCCCCGCCTTCGTCCTGGCCAAGGTCCTGACCCCGCCCTTCTTCGCGCGCGAAGACACCCGCCGCCCCATGATCTACGCCATGAGCTCGGTCGCCCTGAACGTCACCGTCGGAGCCGGGCTGTTCTTCGTCCTGTCCGCGCGGGGCCAGGACGGGGTGCTGGGACTGGCGGCGGCGACCAGCCTGGCGGCCTGGGCCAATGTCATCCTGCTGGCCGGAACCCTGATGCGTGAGGGGGCCTGGCGGCCGTCGCCCGCCTTCCTGTCGCGCATGGCCCGGGTGCTTGCCGCCAGCCTGGGCATGGGCGCGGTGCTGTTCGTCGCGGGCCTGAACTATGAGCGGCTCAGCGCCCTGCTGCTGGCCAAGGAAGTGGCGGTGGTCGCGGTCTGCGGCGTCGGGGCCCTTGTCTATGCCGTGCTGGTCGTGCTTTTCCGCGCGGCGAGCCCCGCCGAACTGAAGGCGGCCCTGCGCCGCGAACCGGGGGCTGCGGCTCCGACTGGACTGGACTGATGACTGAAGACGTTTCCTCCGCCTATTCCGGCCCGCGCCGCATCCTTTCGGGCATCCAGGCTTCCGGTGCCCTGCACCTGGGCAACTATCTGGGCGCGCTGAAACGGTTCACCGCCCTCCAGGACCAGGGCGCGCCTTGCTTCCTGTTCGTGGCCGACCTGCATGCCATCACCGTCTGGCAGGACCCGGCCCTGCTGACCGCCCAGACGCGAGAGATCGCCGCCGCCTATCTGGCCAGTGGCCTGGATCCGGCTCGGTCGGTGATCTTTCCCCAGTCGGCAGTGCGCGCCCATTCCGAGCTGGCCTGGATCCTGAACTGCACCGCCCGTTTGGGCTGGCTGGACCGGATGACCCAGTTCAAGGAGAAGTCGGGTAAGCACAAGGAACGCTCCAGCGTCGGCCTCTATACCTATCCGGTGCTGCAGGCGGCCGACATCCTGCTGTATAAGGCGACCGAGGTGCCCACGGGCGAGGACCAGAAGCAGCATCTGGAACTGACCCGCGACATCGCGGCCAAATTCAACACCGACTTCGGCGTGCCGGGCTTCTTCCCCCTGCCCGAGCCCCTGACCCAGGGGCCGGCCCCGCGTGTCATGAGCCTGCGCGACGGGTCGGCCAAGATGAGCAAGTCCGACCCGTCGGACCAGTCGCGCATCAACCTGACCGACGACGCCGACACCATCGTCTCCAAGATCAAGAAGGCCCGCACCGATCCCGAACCCCTGCCCGAGACCCTGGACGGCCTGGCCGAGCGGGCCGAGGCGCGGAACCTGGTCACCCTCTATGCCGCCCTGGCCGACATCAGCCGCGAGGCCGTGCTGGAACAGTTCGGCGGGCAGGGTTTCGGGACGTTCAAACCGGCCCTGGCCGATCTGGCGGTCCAGTCATTGGCCCCCGTCACCGCCGAAATGCGCCGCCTGATGGCCGCCCCGGACGAGATCGACCGGGTGCTGAAGGACGGGGCCGAGCGGGCCGCGGCCGTCGCCGATCCGGTGGTCGATGAGGTCAAGCGGATCGTGGGATTCTGGAGGGGATGATGCTGGAACTGCTGCTGGCGCTGATGGTCGCGGGCCTGCCTGCGCAGGATCCCCCACCCCCGCAACCGGACCCCCTCCCGCCTGCCGTCGTTCAGTCAGGCGACCTGACTCTGAGAAATGCGGGCATGATGGCATGGAACCGGGGCGGAATCCTCGAAGGTCAGGTCATGGTGGTGGTCGTCAATGCGGGCCCCGAGGCGGACCGCGTGGTCTCGGTCTCGACGCCCTCGGGCACGGTCGGAAAGATCACGGTCAATGTCCGCCGCGACGGGCGAGGCGTGGCCCTGCCGGATGGGGACACCACCATCCACGGCCTGCCCGAGCAGCCAGCGGATCAGTGGGCCAACCAGTCCTATGTCGTGGCCGAACTGACGGACATCGCCTCGGGTCGACCCATGCCCGTTCAGACGCCCGTGACCTTCACCTTCGAGCGGGCAGGGGCGATGACCGTCCTGGCCATGCCGACATCGCCCGCGCCACCTCCGCAGCCCTAGAGCGGTCGGGCTTCAGGCCTTGACGGCCGGGGCGGTGTCTTCCAGCAGGCGCCGGAACCGGTCCAGGGCCTGACGGGTCAGCTCGGGATCGTGCCGCATCGGCGGGGCGTTCATCGGCTCGTCGAAGGAATGGGTACCCTCGGCAATCCAGGATTCCACCTCGGCCCCGCAGGACCGCAGCATGGCATTCACCCGCTCGGCGTTCGAGACGGTGGTCAGGTGATCGCGCCGCGCCGTGACGGCCAGGATGCGGGGGCAATGCCGCCAGGGGCGCATCCGGTTCGGCGCGGCGATCCCGACGTACGGATAACAGAGATAGGCCGCCTTGATCCCCGACAGGTCGCAAGCCTGGGCATCCACCACTCCCATGGCCCCGCGCGGGGCCGGATCGGCGCTCATCGCCTCCATGATCGACCAGCCGCCATGGCTCCAGCCAGCCAGGGCCAGGCGCGAGGCATCGACATCGGCCCGGCCTGACACGCCGTCGATCGTGGCCAGGACATCGCCTGCCCGTTCCCATCCGCGCAGCGCCACCCCCGAACAGACGGCCCCCAGAGCGAACATCCGGCTCCACCCGCGCGGCGCATAGGAATCGACGATCACCGCCCGCCAGCCCGCCGCCACCGCCGCCTCGGCATACAAGGGCAGGTGATCCCGCAATCCCCCGCATCCGTGGAACAGCAGCACCGCAGGGCGCGGACGGTTGTCGCCGGGCCCGAAAACCTGGGCGAAGGGTTCCAGTCGGGCCCAGCGGGCGCTCAAGGTGTCCATGCCGCTCGGCTTCCCTGATGGTGTCAGCGCGTCGCGCCGGGCTTCCACAGCACATCGCCGCTGCCGCCCGCATTGGCCCGGCGCGAGGCGACGAACAGATGGTCGGACAGCCGGTTCAGATAGCGCAGGGCGTCGGGATTGATCACGGCCCCCGCCTCGATCAGGCGCACCGCCTCCCGCTCGGCCCGGCGGCAGACGGTCCGCGCCAGATGCAGATGGGTCGCCAGTGCCGAACCGCCGGGCAGGATGAAGCTGTCGAGAGGCTTCAGGCTCTCGTTCATCCAGTCGATTTCGCTTTCCAGGCGATCGACCTGCGAGGCCAGGATCCTCAGGGCTTCCCAGGCCGGGGGTGGGTCATGGGGCGTGGCCAGGTCGGCCCCCAGGTCGAACAGCTCGTTCTGGATGCGGCCCAGCATGGCGTCGATGCGGTCGTTCTGGCCCGAATGCAGCCGGGCGATGCCGATGACGGCGTTCAGCTCGTCCACCGCGCCGTAAGCCTCGACCCGGGCATCGCTCTTGGACACCGTCGTGCCGGAGGCCAGGCGCGTTGCCCCGTCATCCCCGGTGCGAGTATAGATCTTGTTCAAGGTGACCACGGCCTCAGCCCCCTTGGGTGGATTTCCACCACATGCCGGCGACCAGAAGCACGATCGCCACGGCCTGCAGGCCGACCCGCAGCCGCATCAGCTTGTTGGAATTGGTCCGCGCGTAATCCCCGCCGCGATACAGCGAATAGATGCCGAACCCCAGGGTCACGGCGACCGCCAGAATGGCGAGGATGACCAGTATGTCGAAAACATTTCCCATGGCCGCAAACTAGGCCCGGCCGGGCCCCGACGCCATAGCGACGAATTGGCTCGCCAGCTAAGCCGTTGGTCATCAGTTGGTGGCACGGTTGCTGATCTCGAGGGGATCGATGACCGACCGCACCATCCGCAACCTGGCCCATCTGCGGCGCTCGGCCTCCACCGCGCGCGTGCTCAACCTGCTGAAGGTGTCGGAGGACAATGCCTCCAGCCCGGACTGGGCCGCCCGGCCCATGTTCCGCACGCCTGCCCTCAACCGGTCCCTGATCATCAAACACCGGCTTCGCCGCAACGAGATCGACCTGTTGCGCAGCCGTCGTCAGGTGGCGACCAAGGTGGTGATTCCCATCGACATGGCCGATCTGAAAAGCGGGGGCCGTTATGTCTTCGTCGACCAGCACGGGTTCGAACGGGCCATGCGCGAGGCCTTTGGCCTGCACCCCGACGATCCGGACATGGGCACGCTGCGGCTGATGGACACCGTCCCGTCGCTCGACCCCTTCCTGCTGCGGGAGCAGTTGCGCCGGGGCGGGGTCGATCCGGCCCCCTGCTATTTCGCCATCAGCGACGCGGATCTGCTGCGCATGGCCGCCTTCGTCGAGCGTGAAATCCAGCCCCTGGTGGCCCTCAGCGCCCAGAGCTTTGGCGATGTGGCCATTGAGCAGTCAGTGCGGCGGATGGCGGCCAAGATCCTGTCCAATGCGCCGGGCGACCGGATGGAGGCCCTCGGCGTGACCCTGCGGCTGGAGCCGGACGAGTATCAGGAGGGTGTCTTCTGCTGGAAGGGCTTCCTCTATTACAAATGGCTGCTGACCACCCTGCTGTTCGAGGCGGCGGTCGTGGCCGATGCGGTCTGGAACGTCCGGCCCGCGGGTCCGATCGACAAGGCGGCCCGCGAATATCTGGATCGCGGACGCGGCGTCCTGCGCCACCGTATCGGGCGGGCCTGCGACGCGGTGGGCGAGACCCTGCGGATCTATGACGACGCCTATGCCGCCCTGACGATCGACGGGCGGCCGATGCTGTTCCGGGACTTCCTGCTGCGCGCGCCCGACATGTTCACGGCGTTGGGCGAACAGCTGGGGGCCATCCAGCACATCGTCAGCTTCTGGCGTTTCCGCTTCAGCCCCGGCGCGGCCCAGGTCTCGACCGAGGAGCTGATCGACATCTTCATGGATTTCGAGACCGGGCTGCGAGGCCGCGACGAGGCGATGATCGATTACGCCAGCGTCGCAGCCTGACGGTCTCTATTCCTCGGGCGGGGTCTCGGCGGGGGCTTCTGCCACCTCGGTCCCGGCGGGGGTGACGATGATCCCGGCGGGCGCGGCGGCCAGCTGGCTCAGGTCGCCACCGGCGCGCAGCACGTCGAACGCCCGTTCCAGCTGATAGTCCTTGTCCTCGGGCCAGTCCTCGCCGGGGGCTTCTACCGGGGTATGCGGACCGCGCCGCTCGGCCCCGATGGAGGCATCCAGAGCCGTGGCATAGGCCGCCTCCGAATAGGTGAAGTTGGACCGGGACACGATCCGCGCCTCCTCGACCGAGCGCGAGACCTCCAGGTCCGGCTCGATGCCAATCTTCTGGATGGAGCTGCCCGAGGGGGTGTAGTAGCGGGCCGTGGTGATCGACAGGGCCCCGTCCGCACCGTTGCGCAGCGGGATGACCGTCTGGACCGATCCCTTGCCGAAGCTGGTCAGGCCCACGACCGTGGCCCGCTCGTGATCCTTCAGCGCGCCGGCCACGATCTCGGACGCCGAGGCCGAGCCATAGTTGATCAGCACCACCAGAGGCAGGCCGTCGATCAGGTCGCCGGGCCGGGCCGAATAGCGTTCGATCTGCTCGGGGCGGCGCCCGCGCTGGCTGACGATCTCGCCGCGTTCCAGGAAGGCGTCGGACACCGCGACCGAGGCGGTCAGCAGCCCGCCCCCATTGTTGCGCAGGTCCAGCACATAGCCTTTCAGCGCGGGGTTCTCGGTCTTCAGCCGGGTGATGGTCTCGGTCAGTTCGCGCCCGGTGTTTTCGTTGAAGGTGGCGATGCGGATATAGCCGAAGTCGCCCTCGACCCGGCCGGTGACCGATTCTACCTTGATGATCTCGCGGGTCAGAGTGACCTCCAGCGGATCGGAGCCGTCGCGCAGGAAGGTGACCGAGACGCTGGTGCCGGTGGCCCCGCGCAGCTTGTCCGACACCTCCGACACCGTCAGGCCGGCCGCGTTCTGGCCGTCGATGACCGAAATCACGTCGCCGGGCATGACGCCCGCGCGCGCCGCCGGGCCGCCGTCCATGGGCGAAATGACCTTCACCAGGCCGCCCTCGGAGCTGATGGTCAGGCCGACGCCCGAATATTGACCCTCTGTCCGCTCGCGCAGATCGCCGAAACCGTCCGGCGGCAGATAGTTGGAGTGCGGGTCCAGGGCCGTCATCATGCCCTGTAGCGCCGCCTCGATCAGCTTCTTGTTGTCGACCGGCACCACATAGGCCTGTTCGACCATGGCCAGGACGTCGCCGAACAGCTCCAGCATGCGGAAGGTTTCGTTGCGGGGGGTCTGGCTGGCCACGGCCGCGGCGCTGCCGCCCAGAACCAGGGCGGCGCATCCGACGAGAAGCAGTTTACGCATTCGGTCTCTTTCAGTGGGGCCCCGAACTTGGGGAGGTGGCCCCGGAAGGTTCAAGATGTCGGCTCAAGATGATGGGGCGCTCGCGACCAAATCGTGGCGCGACCGCCGTTACCGGATAAAATCAGCGTCATCGGCCCCTGCATAGCGATTTCGCCGATCAGCGTAGCCAGGGGGAGGGATCGACGGGACGTTCGTCGCGGCGCAGCTCCATGTGGATGTCTCCCGACCGGCCTGCGGTGCCCAGGACCTGGCCGTCCCCGACCCTGTCGCCGGTCTCCACCGAGACGCTGCCCAGGCCCGCCAGCACCACCTGCCAGCCCGGCCCCAGATCCAGGATCACCACCTGGCCCCAGCCGTCCAGCGCCCCGGCATGGACCACGCGCGCGGCAGCCGGTGCCCGCACCGGACCGCCCGTGGCCGCCCAGCGCCATCCCCGGCTTGATCCGCCGAACCGCTGGACCGGAGCCCCGGCGACGGGGGGTGTCAGGCGGCTGCGGCCGCCGGGCAGGCGGGTCACGGTCCGGGCCGTCTCGCGATCCGGCACCGGGACGGTGCCGCCCAGGGCCAGGATGCGGCGCTCCAGCACCCCGGCGGCCCGCTCGGCCTCGGTGGCTTCGGCCTCCAGCACCGTCGCCAGGTCAGACTTTCGCGCGATCGTCCCCTCCAGTTCGGCCCGGCGGTCGCCCTGGTCGCTCTCAGTGGTGAACAGCCGTTCGCTGCCCAGCACGGCCAGACGCCGGATGCGGCCCAGCTCGGCCTGCCGCCCGGTCAGCCCCTCGCCCTGGGCCTTCAGCGCCGGGGCCATCGCCGTCATCAGTATGGCGGCCCGCACCGTGTCCACCGCCCGGTCGCTCGGGATCAGCAGCGGTGGGGGAGGGCGAAGCGTCATCATCTGCAAGGCGCCCAGCAACCGCGAATGCCGGGCCCGGGCCCGCGACAGCTGTGCCACCAGCACCGCTTCGCGCGCGCTGAGTTCGCGCAATCGGTCACGTTGCAGCGACAGCTGGTGGTCCTCGCCCGACATCTCGCGGCGCAGGCCGGCCAGGCGGCGTTCCAGGTCGGCGACCTCAGCCTCTGCCTCTGCCGCATCGGCCCGCAGGCGACGCGCCCGTGCCGCCTCGTCGCGATACTCGGCCTGAAGCCGCGCAACCTCGTCGGGCACAGCCTCCACGGCCCCCAGGGCGGGTGCGGCGATCAGCAGGCCGATGGCGGCGAGGGTGGGCAGATGTCGCAACAGGGGGCTCCTTGCGGGCCAAGGGATACCGCCACGATCGTAACGGCGCATTAAGCCTGTCCACCGATCTTGTGGGGCATGGACAGGCGCGCGATCCTCGGACTTTCCGGCTCAACGGCCAGCGGCCCCGGCGAGGCGGCCCAGGCCAGCTATATCCGCTTTCCCACCGTCACCTCGACCATCGTCCGTCGCGACGGACGGCGCGGGGTGATGTCGGTCGAGACGGGGATCGACGTCGCCGACGCTGCCCTGCGCACGCGCGCCAACCAGTCCGCACCCCGTCTGAGGGCCGCCTATAACGAGGTGGTCCAGCGTGCGGCCGGGGCCTTGCCGCCCGGGATGCCGCCCAACATCGACCGCCTGGCCCAGCAGTTGCAGGCCGCGACCGACACGGTCCTGGGCCGGGCGGGCGCAAGGGTTCTGCTCGGTACGGTGATGGTGGTCTGACGCCGGTTGGTGCCAGCGCCGTTCGCTGGTCAGTCCTTCGTCGGATCAGCCTGGTCAGCGTCGCCATAGGTCAGGGCCAGGAAGACGTCTTCCAGGTCCGGGTCCTCGGTCGTGATATCGGCGATGGTCACGCCCGCCGCCCGCACCGCGGCCAGCACCTGTTCCACCGACGATTGCCCCTTGCGATAGGTGACCGCAAAGGCTCCGTTGGGCCGGGCCAGCGCCTCGAACCCGTTCAGGTCGGGCAGGCCGTTCAGCGGGTGCTCGGGGGTCACGACCACATTGCGGGTGTCCAGGCGACGCAGCAGTTGCGGCGTCGGCTCGCAGGCCACCACCCGCCCCCGGTTCATGATGGCGATGCTGTCGCACAGCTCCTGCGCCTCCTCCAGATAGTGGGTGGTCAGCAGGATGGTCACGCCGAGGGCATTGATCCGCCGGACGTAGGCCCACAGCTGGCGGCGCAGCTCCACATCCACCCCGGCGGTTGGCTCGTCCAGGATCAGAATGGGCGGATTGTGGACCAGGGCCTTGGCCACCATCAGGCGCCGCTTCATCCCGCCCGACAGGGCCCGGACATAGGCATCGGCCTTGTCCGACAGGCCAACGGCGGCCAGCAGTTCGTCCGAGCGCCGCGCGTTCGCCGGCACGCCATAAAATCCCGCCTGAACCTCCAGCGCCTCGCGCGGGGTGAAGAAGACGTCGGCGGTGATCTCCTGCGGCACGACCCCCAGGGCGGCACGGGCGTCGCGGGGCCGTTTGTCGATGTCGCGGCCCCAGATCAGAACCTCGCCTTCCGACTTGTTGACGACGCCGGCCAGTATGTTGATGAGCGTCGACTTGCCCGCCCCGTTCGGACCCAGCAGGCCAAAGATCGAGCCCCGCGGAATGGTTAGATCGACCCCGTCCAGAGCCGTCTTCGGGGCCGCCTTCTTGGAAGCCGCATAGGTCTTGCGCAGCCCCCGGATGGCGATGGCGTCATCGGGCAGGGCGTCGGTCTGGGTCATGGAGAGATCCGGGGAGCAGGGTGGCGTCTAGTTAGGGCGGCGGCATCGCTTCGCCAAGCCGGACGGGAAAAGGGGCAGTCTCATATGTCAAAGACGCTTGACTAATAGGGCGGGAGTGTCTAGCGTGCTTGTCATAGTGACAATCACACTTGACGGAGGCCGGGCATGAGCCGGATCAAGATCATCGGTTGGACCGCCATGGCGGTATGCGTCATCGGCTATGTCGGGATGGCCGCCTTCATCGTGCTGGGCAAGATGGAGCATCTGCCCCTGACACAGGCCATGATCCTGGCCGGGATTTCCGCCGTGGTCGGCGAGATCGGACTGTGGGTGGGCGCCGGCTGCCTGGGACTGTCGCTGTTCAAGAAGCGCAAGGCCATGTTCGACCGCCTGTTCCGGCGCAAGGCGACCCCGGCACCCGAGGCCTGAACCCACCGGGCGCTTCCCAAGCGGGTGGCGAGGCATTAGGAACGCGGCGACAGGCCCACCTGCAGGATCCGCCATGCCGCCCCGCCATCCCGACACCCTGGTTCCCCCGCCCGAAGACGTCGTCGTGTCGTCCAAGCGCGTGGCCTGCGATGGCGGCAGCCGCACCCTGGGCGCGACCCTGGGGCACCCGCTGGTCTATCTGGACATGGGCGAGGATGATTTTGTCGAGTGCGGCTATTGCGATCGCCGCTTCGTGCTGTCGGCCCATCCCCATGCCGAGAACGAATACCTCGACCCCGCCGCCCGCCCGCCCGAGGCGCACTGATTGGCCCTTCGCCCCGGAACCGCCGGTCAAGCCTGACCGTTGGGCCCGCATGAAAATGCCCGCTCTCAAATCTCTGGCCCTGACGGCAGCGGCCGCCCTGACCCTGTCCGCCTGTGCGGCCCTTCAACAGGGTCCGGTCGGGAATGGTGCCGTGCCTGCCCCGGCCCGCAGCGTCGATCTGAGCCGCTATGTCGGCACCTGGTATGAAATCGGGCGCTATGAGGCGGGCTTTCAGCGCGGATGCGAGGGCGTCACCGCCACCTATACCCAGCGCGAGGACGGCCTGATCGGCGTGGTCAACACCTGCCGTCAGGACGGTCTGGACGGCGAACTGCGATCCGTCGAAGGCCGGGCCAGGGTCGTCGAAGGCAGCGGAAACGCCAAGCTGAAGGTCTCCTTCTTCGGGCCCTTCTATTTCGGCAACTACTGGATCCTCGACCATGCCGAGGACTATTCATGGTCGATAGTGGGCGAAGGATCGGGCCGATACCTCTGGCTGCTCAGCCGCACGCCCCAGCCCAGCGACGCGGTCCGCCAGACGATCCTGAACCGCGCTGAGGCGCTGGGCTATGACATGACCTTGCTGCGCCCGACGCAACAGCCAGTGCTTTAGGGCCAAGGTTCCTCAGTGTACCGACCTACGGCACATGGGCGTCCAGTTCGTCCAGCCACACGCGCGCATTGCCGTCCGACGGCGCACGCCAGTCGCCGCGCGGCGACAGGGAGCCGCCGGTCACGACTTTCGGACCATTGGGCAGGGCCGAGCGTTTGAACTGGCTGGTGGCAAAGAAACGCACCAGGAATTTGCGCAGCCAGGCCTTGATGGTCGCCAGGTCGTATTTGACCTTTTCGTCTTCCGGCGTGTGGGCGGGCCAATGACCGCTGGAGGCATCGCCCCAGGCCTGATGCGCCAGGAAGGCGATCTTGGACGGCGCGGTGCCGAACCGGGTGACGTGGAACAGGAAGAAGTCGTTCAGCGCATAGGGGCCGACCGTCCCCTCGGTCGACTGCGTCTTGCCGTCGGCGTCGGCGGGCACCAGTTCGGGCGAGATTTCCGTGTCGAGGATGGCCTGCAGCACTCCGGCCGCCCCGGCCATGTCCTCGCGGTTGGCCACCCAGCGGATCAGGTGCCGGATCAGCGTCTTGGCCACGCCGCCGTTGACGTTGTAGTGGCTCATGTGGTCGCCGACGCCATAGGTGGCCCAGCCCAGCCCCAGTTCCGACAGGTCGCCGGTGCCCAGCACCAGGGCCCGGTTCTGGTTGGCCAGCCGGAACAGATAGTCGGTCCTTAGCCCCGCCTGCACGTTCTCGAAGGTGATGTCGTGAACGGGCTGCCCATCCGCATAGGGATGGCCGATATCCTTCAGCATCTGTTCGGCAGTGGGGCGGATATCCAGCTCGCTGCCGGTGACGCCCAGGGCCGTCATCAGGGCCCAGGCATTGGCCCTGGTGCCGTCAGAGGTCGCAAACCCCGGCATGGTATAGGCGAGGATGTCGCTGCGCGGCAGTTCCAGCCGGTCGAACGCCCGGCAGGCGACTAACAGGGCCTGTGTCGAATCCAGCCCGCCCGACACTCCGATGACCAGTCGCTTCGTTCCCGTCGCGGTCAGGCGCCGCATCAGCCCCTGAACCTGGATGTTGAAGGCCTCGAAACAGTCCTGGTCCAGCCGGGCCGGATCGTCCGGCACGAAGGGGAAACGATCGAGGGGACGAAGCAGACCGCCGGTCGCGGTGCTCTCCCCGGCATCGAACGGCACGACCGTGGCGGCCTCGCCCTCCTGCCGGGCACAGTCGGCAAAGGTGCCATTCCGCAGGCGGTCCAGGCCGATCCGCCCGACATCGACATCGGCCACGGTCAGTTGCGAGGCCATGGCGAACCGCTGGCTCTCGGCGAGCTTCGCCCCCAGTTCGTGGATGGTGGCCTGGCCGTCCCAGGCCAGGTCGGTGGTGCTCTCGCCCCAGCCCGAGGCGGAGAACACATAGGCGGCCATGGCCCGCACAGACTGGCTGGCGCACAGGACGGCCCGTTCCTCCGCCTTGCCGATGACGATGTTGGAGGCCGACAGGTTGCAAAGGATGCGCGCTCCGGCCAGGGCCGCCCGGGTCGATGGCGGCAGCGGGGCCCAGAAGTCCTCGCAGATCTCGACCGCAAAGACGAAACCGGGCCGGTTGGTCGCCTCGAAGATCAGGCCTGGCGCGAAATCCACCGTCTCGCCGTTCAGGACGACCGTGTCCTCGCTGCGGGCACCGGACGGGGCGAACCAGCGTTTCTCGTAATATTCCCGATAGTTGGGCAGATACGTCTTGGGCACCACACCCAGCACCTCGCCCCCGCTCAGCACCACGGCGCAGTTGAACAGGGCATCGCCATTGCGGATCGGGGCGCCGATCACGGCGATCACGCCGGTTTCGGTCGTCGCCTGGGCCAGCCGGGCGATCTGGCGCTCGACCTCGACCAGAAGGGCGTCCTGCATCAACAGGTCGTCGATGGCATAGGCGGTCAGGCTGAGTTCCGGAAAGACGATCAGGTCCACCCCCCGATCGCCCGCCCGGCGGATCAGGGCCTCATGCTCGGCGGCATTGGCCAAGGGATCGGCGATGTGCACGACGGGCGTTGCGGCGGCGACCCGGACGAAACCGTGGGTCCGGGCCGAATGAAAGGGATGGGTTTTCTGGGGCAAGGCGGCGATCCTGAGCTTTCCGCTTTGTAGCGCGCAGAAGGGGTCAGGGAAAATGCGCAGTGACGCCCGACCCCGGCCCGGTTAAACCCACGCCATGACTGACGCCCCCAAGAAAGGCTGGTTCTCGCGCCTCAGCGAGGGCCTGTCGCGATCCTCCCGGCAGATGACCGAACAGGTCGTCTCCGCCTTCGTCAAGGAACCGCTGAGCGAAGCGGCCCTTGAGGGGCTGGAGGAGCATCTGCTGGAAAGCGACCTGGGGCCGGCGGCCACCGATCGGATCGTGGCTCGGTTCCGGGACCTGCGCTTTGCCGCCGGGGCCAATGAGCATGAGGTCAAGGAGGCCCTGGCCGAAGCTGTCGCCGCCGAATTGAGCGGGCATGAGGCCCGCTATGCCCCGCTGGACGGGCCTCGGCCGTTCGTCACCCTGTTCGTCGGGGTCAACGGTTCTGGCAAGACCACGACCCTTGGCAAGATCGCTTCGGACCTGACGGCGCAAGGGGCCAAGGTCATGATCGTGGCGGCCGACACCTTCCGGGCCGCCGCCCGCGAACAGCTGAAGGTCTGGGCCGAGCGGGCCGGGGCTGATTTCGAAAGCCGCCGCGACGGCGCCGACCCGGCGGGCCTGGCCTTCGATGCCTATACCAAGGCGCGGGCCGAGAACTACGACGTCGTCCTGATCGATACGGCCGGGCGGTTGCAGAACAAGTCCGCCCTGATGGACGAACTGCTCAAGATCGTTCGCGTGCTGAAGAAGATTGATCCGGATGCCCCGCATGAGACGCTGCTCGTGCTGGATGCTACCGTGGGCCGCAACGCCCTGGCGCAGGAACAGATCTTTGGCCGCACCGCCTATGTTTCGGGCCTGGTCATGACCAAGCTGGATGGTACGGCGCGCGGTGGTGTCCTGGTGCCTGTGGCCCAGGCGTCGGATGCCCCGATCAAGCTGATTGGGGTGGGCGAGGGGGTCGACGACCTGCAACCTTTCGACGCCCGCGCCTTTTCACGTTCCCTCGTGGGGCTGGAGAACTGATCATGACCGAGGTTGAGGCCACAACTGCCCCCAATCGCCAGTGGATCCGCCAGGCCGTCGATTTCGGCGCTCTGGTCGCCTTCGGGGCGGCCTATATCGTGCACCGTGCGCGCGGGTTGGAGGGCGGCGAGGCCCTGGTCCAGGCAACCTGGGTCCTGGTCGCCGCCTCGGCCATCGCCCTGATCGTCGGCTATCTGGTGGAGCGGCGCCTGGCCCCCCTGCCGCTGCTGGCGGGCGGATTCGCCCTGATATTCGGGGTTCTTACCCTGTTCTTCCACGATCCGTCGGTGCTCAAGATCAAGCTGAGCATCCAGAACGGCCTCTTGGCCGCGATCCTGCTGGGGTCGCTGCCGCTGAAGAAATATCCGTTCAAATATCTGCTGGGGGATTCCATCCGGGTCACCGACGCAGCCTGGCGGACGCTGACCCTGCGTTACGGTCTGTATTTCGCGGCCATCGCCATCACCAACGAGATCGTCTGGCGCAACTATAGCGACGACACCTGGGTCGCCTTCCGGGGCATCATCTGGATCGCCGCCTGCGTCTTCGGCCTGGCCCAGGTGCCCTTTATCCTGAAGAATCTGATCAAGGACGATGAGCCGGCCGTGCCCGGACCGACCTCGCCCGACCCGGGACTTTAGCCGACGCGGACGGAACGCCTGTCGTCAAACCGTAAAGGGCCCCTGATAACTGTCCGTGCGCGAACGCATGGGGACACGCACAGATGGTCAAATCCGGGAAACAGGCGCGTCGGGCGGGGGCCCTGGCCGAATCGCCTAGCCACCTGATGCACCGCGCGCTGCAGCTGGCCCTCGATATCTATTCAGAAGAAATGGGGCCGGGCGGCCTGACCCAACGCCAGTTTGCCGTGCTGGAGGCCGTCTCGGTCAAGTCCGGCCTGACCCAGACCGACCTGGTCCGGGCCACAGGCATCGATCGCTCGACCCTGGCCGACCTGGTGTCGCGCATGACAGTCAAGGGCCTGTTGGAGCGGGAACGCTCGACGCTGGACGCCCGCGCCAAGGCCGTCCGCCTGTCGGCCGCCGGGGCCGAGGCGCTGGAAACGGCGCGCCCCCGTGTCATTGCCGCGGACAAACGCATCATGGCCCTGCTGCCCAAGGGCAAGCGCGAGGGCTTTATCGAGCTTCTGGGTGAGCTGGGGGCCGCTGCCGACGCCGCTCCCGAACTGGCCAAGGACGAAGCCAAGGCCCTGAAAAAGGCTCAAAAGGACGCCCGCAAGGCCGAAAAGGCGGCTCGCAAGGCCGAGCCCAAGCCGGAAAAGGCGCCCAAGCCTGCCAAGGCCGAAAAAGCGCCCAAGGCCAAGAAGGCCAAGGCCGCTCAGGTGCCGGATAGCGAACCGGTCGGCTAGACGCGGATATCCAGCAGGCTGCCCGGACGAACGTCCCGTTCCGGGTTCGCCGGGCGGGTCGGGGCCTGGGTCTGGACCTGTGGGCTGGCCTGCGGGCCCTGTTGGGCGGTCACCGAAGGCGCGGCCTGGGCCATCGCCGCACGGAAAAAGGCCGCCTGGGCCGAACGCGCAGCCGTGCCCGGTTCAGGGCGCAGAGCAGGCGTGGCGGGCAGATCGGGGCGAATCGCGGACATGATCCCAAGGTTAACGAAACCTGTCTGAAAAGGGTTAACGCTCTGTCGCCGCGGCTGAGATGCTCAACACCGGGCCTAGTCTGATACCGGTCGGCCCCGGCCGCTCTTGATGCCCGAACGATGCGATTTGGCGACCAGCCGTCGCTCCTTAGATGCCTTGGTCGGGCGGGTCGCCACGCGGCGGATCGGCGCGATTGCGGCCTGATCGACCAGGGCCTTAAGGCGTTCGATAGCGTCCTGGCGGTTTCGTTCCTGGGTGCGATAGCGGACGGCCGTGATCAGGATGACCCCGTCCTGGGTCAGGCGCGACCCGGCCGCCTTCATCAGCCGCTGGCGCGTACCTTCGTTCAGCGAGGGTGAGTTCAGGGCGTCGAACCGCATCTGGACCGCGGTCGAGACCTTGTTGACGTTCTGGCCCCCAGGTCCGCCCGCGCGGAAATAGCGGAACTCCAGCTCCGTTTCGGGAATGATCGTCATGGCGCGGTCCTGCGCGCCTTGACCACGGCCTGGTCCAGCGCCTGGAGGAAGTTCGACCGGTCACGCGGCCCGAAGGGCGGCGGGCCCGACGTGGCGACCCCCATGGAACGCAGATGCTCGCCGACCATTCGCCCGGCCAGGGCCGAGCCGATGGAATCGGGCGTGAAGAACTGGCCGTTCGATTTCAGCGCCAGGGCACCCGCCTTGAGGCAGCGGTCGGCCAGGGGGATGTCGGCGGTAATGACCACATCGCCCGCCACGGCACGCTCGGCGATCCAATCGTCGGCGATGTCGGGCCCTGCATCCACGACCACCTGTTCGATCCAGGTCTGGCGCGGCGTGTTGATCCAGCTGTTCGAGACCACGAAGACGTGCAGGCCGTAACGGGCGGCCACGCGATAGACCTCATCCTTCACGGGACAGGCGTCGGCATCGATGAACAGGCGGGTAGGCATGGGACGGCTTATACCTCTCCCTCCCCCGCAGGGGGAGGGAGAGAGAAGCCTGTGCCCCTACCTCGAATAGGCCGGAGGCATCGCCCCTTCGCCGCCGTCGCGGTAGCGGTCGCGCAGCAGCAGGGGTCGGCTGGTCAGGGGCTGTTCGCGGCCCTGGATGAAGATGGCGACGGGCTGGGAGAGGGGCTCCAGCGGATCGCCCGACCAGACCACGACGTCGGCCTCCGCTCCAGCGACCAGGCCGCCGAACCGGCCCTCCATGCCGAAGATGCGGGCCGGATTGACGGTGATGGCCGCGATCGCCGCCGGATAGGACAGGCCGTGCGAGACGGCATTGCCGGCGTTATAGCGGGTCTCGCGCGCACGGTGTACCGAACCCTCATTGCCCTTGATGGCGATCAGCACGCCCGCCGCCTCCAGGGCCGCGGCATTCTGCATACGGGCGGCCCGGCGTTCGAAATTACCCGGCAGGTTGGTGATCGGGTTCAACAGGACCGGCACATTGGCCGCGGCGATCTGGTCCGCGACCAGCCATCCCTCTTCGGCTCCATCCAGAATGACCTTGATGCCCTCCTCGCGCGCCAGGCGCAGGACCTGAAGAATGTCCGCCGCGCGGTGCACGGTGACGATCAGCGGCATCCGGCCCTCGGCGACGGGAACCAGGGCCTCCAGATCGGCCCGCGACAGCGACAGGTCGCGCAGACCGGCGCGGTCGTAGGCCGACCGATTGCGGGCATAGAGGCGGACCTCGGCCATGGTCTCGCGGAACAGGACGAACTCGGCCCCGCGCGCGCCGCCCGCGACATTGGCCCCGGCTTCGCCGAAGGGGGCCACCATGGCGACCCGCGACTGGACGACGATCTCGGTGCCGCCGTTCCGTGTATCGGGCCCCAGGTGGATGATCGAGGCCTGGCCCGCAAACAGGCCGGGGGTGTGATAGCCGCCGTCACCGGCCCCGGCCATGTCTTCCTGCTCATGGGCATGGCCGCCCGACGAGCCGGGATGGTTCGGCACGACGATGGCCCGTGTCACCCCGCCCAGGCGCGCGACCGGCAGGGTCATGGACCAGGGGTCCAGCCCCCAGGACACGTCGAAGGCGGCGCTGAGGGTGTTTGAGGCATTGGACAGGTCGTCAGAGCCTCGCACGGAGGAGACCTCCGACCCGCCCAGGCCCGAATCCACGGCGACGAAGCCGGGGGCCACCACCTGGCCGGTGGCATCGATGATGCGGGCCCCGGTCGGGGCGGCCCCGGTGCCGACCGAGACGATGCGGCCCCCCCGGATGACGACGGTACCGTTCTCGATGACCGAGGTGCCGGTCAGCACGCGGCCACCGGTGATCGCAGTGGTTTCCTGGGACACTGCGGGTGTCGCCAGAACGAGTGCGGCGACGGCCAGAAGGCCCTTGATCGACAGGGATGCGGTTTTCATCAGCGGGCTCCCTGGCGGGTGGCGGCGGCGTCCTGGCCATAGCCGGGCTGGCCCAGTTCGAAGTCGGACAGCGGTTGATAGGCGGGATCGAAGCGGTCGAAGGCCAGTCCGCCGTCGATGAAGACCTGATCGGCGCGGGCATAGACGCTGAAGGGATTGGCGCTCCAGATCACGACGTCGGCCCGCTTTCCGGCTTCCAGCGATCCGGTCTGGTCGTCGATGCCGATGGCCTTTGCCGCATTCAGGGTGATCCAGCCGATGGCGTGTTCCTCCGAGATGTCCAGACCGGCGCGGCGGCCAGCCGACAGGGCGGCGGCGGCCTCCTGATTCAGGCGCTGGATCAGTTCGGCGTCATCCGAATGGACCACGGCGCAGGACCCTTGGGCCGCGTCGACCAGGGCGACGTTCTCCTCGATGCCGTCCAGCGACTCCATCTTGAAGCCCCACCAACCGGTCCACATGGCCGCGCAGATGCCTTCGCGCGCCAGTGTCGGGGCCAGTTTGTAGGCCTCAGTCGCGTGGTGGAAGGTGGTGATCCGGTATCCGAACTCGCGCGACATATCGATCATCAGCGCCATTTCGTCGGCGCGATAGCAGTGGTTCTGCACCAGGATCGAACCGTCCAGCACGCCGGACAGGGTCTCGTTCTGCAGGCTGCGGGTCGGGGGTGTGCCCTCTCCGGTCTCGCGCCAGCGATCCCATTTGTCCTTGTAGTCGCGCGCCGCGATGAAGCCGGCACGATAGCCTGCCATATTGCCCATGCCGGTGGCGGGCGAGCTGTTGCGTCCGCCATAGACGCGCGACGGGTTCTCGCCGCAGGCCATCTTGATCGTATAGGGGGCACCGGGGAACTTCATGCCCTGCATGGTCACCGACGGCACGTTGCGCAGTGTCACGCCGCGACCGCCGAACAGATTGGCCGATCCGGGCAGGATGTGCAGCGTGGTGATCCCGCCCGCGCGTGCGGCATTGAAGCCGGGGTCCTGGGGCCAGACCGAGTGTTCGACCCAGACCTGGGCCGTGTTCGGATTGGTGGGCTCGTTGACGTCGCTGTTGCCCTGCACGCCCGGCGAGGGCCCGGCCCCGAGATGGGAGTGGACGTCGATGATGCCGGGAGTGACAAAACGGCCCTGGGCATTCACGACGCGGTATCCGGCGGGGACCGGGGTGGAGGCGTCGCCGACCGCCGCGACCTTTCCGTCCGTCACCACGACGGTGCCGTTCTCGATCCGCTGACCCGCACCGGTGAAGACCGTGCCGCCGACGATGGCCATGTTCTCGCGCGGCAGGCCGCGATAGGTCGAGGGGTAGGGATCGAGGTTTGTCGCAGCGTCCAGACCGGTGGGCAGGGCGCGGGCCTGACGGGTGGGCGGCGTCTCTGCCTTGTCGCCGTCGGTGGCACCCGTGGTTGCGCAGGCCGAGACCGCCAGGGCCCCCGCCACGGCGCAGGCCAGGATCCTGAGGCCTGAGCCCGGAGTAAGATCGGTCGTCATCGGTGAACCCCCTTGCCGCCCGCCGCCGATTCCGTGCGGGAGCGTTCGAAACAGGGCGGCATAGAAACGGCTGGACCCATGCGCGTAAAGCCCCTTTCGTCCGGTGCCGGAGGGTCCGGGCGGCCCGGCACCGCCCCTGGGGACAAGCGGGGTCTCTCACGCGAAAATGAACGGCGTCCGGCGATGGGGCGGTTAAGGTTTGTCGCATGACTCCGAGGGGCCTGATCCTGCCGCTAGCGGTTCTGACCGCAGGCCTGCTGACCGCCGTGTCGGCGGCACAACCGAACGCGTCCCAACCTGTCCGGCGACCCGGCACGCCTGTCGAGCCGGTGGTCGTGGAGCTGTTCACCGCGCAGGGATGCAGTGGCTGCCCGGACGCCAATCGTGTGTTCGAAACCCTTTCCGCCCGCCCCGGCGTGATCGCCCTGACCTATCCGGTCGACTACTGGGACTATCTGGGTTGGGCAGACACCTTTGCTCGTCCCGAGTTTACACGGCGCCAGCAGTCCTATGGACAGGCTTTGCATCTGAGGGCGGTGTCGACGCCACAGGTCATCATCGATGGGCGCCGTGCCGCCTCTGCTGCGCGCGAGGCCGAGCTGACGCTGGCCGTGGACGAGGAAGCGGCGCGCCGCGACTATCCGCCCGAGATCGAGTTTCGCGCAGACGGTGCGCGAGTCGGCGTAGGGTCCGGGACAATGCCGCCCGGCGGGGCCGATGTGGTCGCAGTCACCTATGTGGCCGGGTCCCAGGTCGTTCAGGTCGGCGGTGGCGACAACCGCGGCAAGGCGGTGCGACAGGTCAATGTCGTGCGCCGCATCATCCGCCTGGGCGACTGGACCGGCCGCCCGGCCCTGTTCGACCTGCCCGCAACCGGGGCGGGCAACGAATCGATGGTGATCCTGGTCCAGGGTCGCACCGACCGCCGTATCCTGGCCGCGGCCATTCCCGACTGACCGTGTTATCCCGGACGGCTAGCGGCGACCGTCAGCTTCGGTCAGTATCCTCGTTCCGCCGGATGATCTGAAACGGCGTCAGGGGCCCCGTATCCGTCGGGCCGTGTCGGGATCGATGTCGATGGCTGGGGTCAAACTGGGCAAGAGCGTTCAAAGACTGGGTCTGGGCCTGACGCTGGTCGCAGCCCTGACGGGCGCATCACCGGTCGGCGGCTCTGCCCCGGTCCAGGACCCGTCCGCCATGCCGCCCGAAGCCATCGGGATCGGCCAGGTCGTGACCGCCGCCGAGCTGGCCACCTGGGGGCGCCGGCGGGGTGATCCCGGTGCCCTGATCCTGGCCGCGCGCATGCTGGACGAAGTCCCGGTACGGGTAGGTGAGGGGGAGGCACCCTTTCTGACGCCCGACCGGCTGCTGGACGAGGCGGCGGCCCTGTCGCTGGGCCAGCCGGCCTGGCTGGATGCCATCGACCGGGTGCGCGAGCACGGCGCACGCGGCGTCGACTCCTCCTCATTTGGCGAGGGGCCGATTTTTACAGTCAAGGAAGTCCGCGCACGGGCCGTCTATGGATTCGAGGTCGAGGCACGCGGCGGTGAGGTCCTGCGGATCGCGGCCATCGGCGATGGCGACACCAACATCGACCTGTCCATGCGCGACGCCCAGGGGGCGGTCATCTGCCGCGACGGATCGGGCGATCACTATCCGGTCTGCACGGTCGTGCCGCCTCGCGCGGGGACGGTCCGGATCGATATCATCAATCGGGGCGACGTCTGGACCAAGGTCCAGATCCTGAGCAACTGACTGGCCAGATGACGGGGGACTGAGGATGGGCAGGGGGCGAGTTCTGGCAGGCGCGCTGGCAGCGGTTCTGGCCATCGTCACTTTGGGCCTGATGCTCAGGACCGACGCCGTGGCCACGGTTCGTGACGACACGCCCGCCTCCCTGCGCGCAGAGGCCTTCGAGGCCGCGCAATGGGCTATCGCCTCCGATGCCGCCGACGCCCTGGCCAAGGTCTCCGCACGGTTCGCCGCCGGCGACGACGCCCTCGGCCGACTGGCCGAAGAGCGCGAGGTCCTGATCGGTCGCCGCGATCGTCTGGAGCGCCAGTTGGAGGGCCTCTATGGCCTTGCTGGCGAGGAAGGGGTTCGGCGCCGTGCCGAGAGCCGCGCCGAATATGACAGCGTGCTGGAGCGGCTGGGGGCCCTGGATGCTCAGATCGCGGTCCAGTTTCCAGCCTATGCCGAGCTGACCCGTCCCCGGGCCCTGACGGTCGAGGAGACGCAGGCGCTGCTGGGGCCCGACGAGGCCCTGCTGCTGGTCCTGGTCAATCCGGAGGCGACCTATGTCTGGGGCGTGTCGCGCGACCGGATCGAATGGGCACGGGCGGCTGACCTGGGCGATGCGGCCATGTCCGAGGCGGTCGGACGTCTGAGGGCATCATTGACGCAGGCGGCGGCGGCGCGTGGTGATGAGCCGGACTTCGATCCCATGATCTTCGAGGGGCGCCCCGTTCCCGCCTATGATCGCGCGACCGCCCACCGCCTGTATGCCGAGTTGATCCGACCGGTAGAGGGTGTGTTCGAGGGCAAGTCGACGCTGATCACTGTGGTCACGGGCGCGCTGACGACCCTGCCCCTGGCGGTGCTGATGACCGAGCCCTCGACGGGGCTGGATACCGACCGCGACGCCCTGAACGGAGCCTCCTGGCTGATTGATCGATATGCCCTGGCCAGTCTGCCGTCGGTTTCCAGCCTGAAGGCCCTGCGCTGTCATCTGGTCGTGGCCGCCGCCGACCGTCACCCAGGCTGCCCGCCCGGTACGATCGAACCCACCCGGGCCACCGCGACTGTGCCGGACCGGATCCAACTGGCCGCCTTTGGTGCGCCGATGCTTTCAGGGCAAGCCGTGCGCGGCTCGCGCGGGACCGAGCCTGCGGACCGGGTCATGGGCGAGGGACGGCTGGCCAATGTGGCCCTGCTGCGCGCCCTGCCGGACCTGCCGGGCTCGCGGGCCGAGCTGGCCGCACTGGGGACGCGATATCCGAACAGCCTGGTCCGCACCGGGGCCGAGGCGACCGAGGACGCTGTCCGGCGGACGGACACCGTAGCCCTGTCCAATGCGCGGTTCGTCGTATTCTCGACGCATGGTCTGATGGCGGGGGCCTCGGTGGCTGAGCCCGGTCTGGTTCTGACGCCGCCGACCACGGCGTCCGAGGCGGATGACGGATACCTGACGGCCTCGGAGGCGGCGCAGTTGCGGTTGAGCGCCGAGTTCGTGGTGCTGTCAGCCTGCAATACGGCGGCATCGGACGGCCGGCCGGGCGGCGAGGGGCTGTCCGGTCTGGCGCGGGCCTTCTTCTATGCCGGGGCGCGTTCGGTGCTGGTTTCGCACTGGGAAGTGTCGGATCTGGCCACCACGGCCCTGATCACCGGGACCTTTGCGGGTCTTGATGCGGCAGCTTCTGGTGACCCGTCGGCGCGCGCCAAGGCCTTGCAAGCTGCGATGCTGGCCGTTCGTTCGGAGCGGCGCTGGGGCCACCCGGCCTATTGGGCCGCCTTCACCCTGGTCGGCACGCCGGGCTGAGAGATCAGGGGCGAACCAGACGGACGGGGCGCTCGCGACCGCCCTGGCTGAGAATAGCCCTTAATCCTGTCGCGCCGGGCGTCAGTCGGAGCGTGCCCGCGTCGTTCAGGACGATTGTTGCCGAATCGATAGAGGCAGCCACCCCGGTGTCGCCCGATGCCGCGCGCCAACCGCCCTCGATCGGCGTCGTGTCGTCGGCCGCGTCCGCCAGGATCAGGTCGTACAGGACGCTGCCGTCATCGCCCGTCACGCGCCAGCGGCCATCCAGGGGGCCCATCCGCTGATCCATCCGGATCTCGGCGGAGGCGACGCCCTGATCATAGGCCAGCTCGATATCCGTAGGGGTCGCCTCGTAGTGGCCGACATAGGCATCGACGACCACGGGCGCGACGATCGGGCGACGCCAGACCTCGGCCCCTTCGGCCCCTTGCGCGGCTTCGCGGCCAAATGTGGAGGACGGCTCGAACGGACGGATCGGCGGTGGGGAATAGGCGGTCCGCGGCTGGGCGGAAGGCGGCGTTCCCGATGCAGCGGGATCCTGTGGGCCGGAAATCACAAGCGCGATGGCAAGGGTCATCAGCATGCGAACAGACTGCCGCAGGGCGTTGCGAAAAAGCAAGCGTTCGCCACGCACTGGCGAATTCGTGACTGGTCACCCCCTGCGTCAGGGTCGCGCGTTGACATGGGTCGCGACGCGTCCCTAAAGCCTGTGCCCTGTCCACGGATATCAGGGATTGACTTCCCTCCGCTTTTGAGAAGCACTCGCATGTCCCAGCCCTCCCCGGCCGACGGCACCGCCTCTGACCTCACCGGTCTCGAGACGATCCAGCCCAACGGCCGCGTCCGCCCGCTGTCGCCCCACCTCCAGGTCTGGCGCTGGCACATCACCATGTTGGCCTCGATCCTGTTCCGGGTGACGATCGGTGCCGCCAGCTTTGCCGCGATGTTCGTGGTCGCCTGGCTGGCCGCCATCGCCTTCGGACCCGAGGCCTATGCATCGTTCCTGGCTGCCGCGGCTTCGCCGCTGGGCCTGTTGATCGGCATCGGGCTGACGCTGGTGCTGTTCTCCTTCCTGCTGAACGGTGGTCGTCACCTGATCAACGACACGGGCAATGGGCTGACGGTCCCTGCGGCCAACACCCTGTCGCAGATCTCGGTCTGGGGGCCGGTCGTGCTGACGGTGGTGTTGTGGGTCGCACTGTTCGCCACCGGGAGGGTTTCGTTGTGAGCAGTCAGGTTCGCTATCACAAGGGGATCAAGGTCTCCGAGCACCACGGCACCGTCGAATGGACGGTCGAGAAGGTCGCCCTGGCCATCCTGATGCCTCTTGGCGTCTGGGCTGTCTGGAGCGTCTTCACCCTGGCGGGCACCGACTATCAGAGCGTCATGGACTGGTTCGCCAACCGGCTGAATGCCGGCCTGCTGATCCTGACGCTGGTGACCTTCTTCCTCTATGTCAGCCTGGCCTGGAAGGTCATCATCGAGGACTACATCCACAAGCCCGGCACCAAGGGGGCCCTGCTGGGCCTGGTCAACCTGATCTGTCTGGTTCTGGTCGCGGCGGCGATCTTCTTCATCGTGCGGCTGGCGCTGGGCTCGGCGCCGCTGCCGGCTGGTTTCGGAGTTTGACTGCCTGATGGCTAGCTATCAATTCGTCGATCATGAATATGACGTCGTCGTCGTCGGTGCGGGGGGCTCAGGCCTGCGCGCCGCCCTCGGTGCCGCCCAGCAGGGGCTGAAGGTCGCCTGCGTGACCAAGGTGTTTCCGACCCGGTCGCACACGGTCGCGGCCCAGGGCGGCATCTCCGCCTCGCTCGGCAACATGGGCGAGGATTCCTGGAAATGGCACATGTACGACACCGTCAAGGGGTCGGACTGGCTGGGTGACCAGGACGCCATCGAATACCTGGTCCGCGAGGCGCCCAAGGCGGTCTATGAGCTGGAACACTGGGGTGTGCCCTTCAGCCGCACTGAGGATGGCAAGATCTATCAGCGCGCCTTCGGCGGCATGACCAAGAACTATGGCGAAGGTCCGGTCCAGCGCACCTGCGCCGCTGCCGACCGTACTGGTCACGCGATCCTGCACACCCTGTACGGCCAGTCCGTACGGCGCGAGGTCGAGTTCTTCATCGAGTATTTCGCGCTCGATCTGATCATGCAGGACGGTGCCTGCACCGGCGTCACGGCGTGGAAGCTGGATGACGGCACCCTGCACCGGTTCCGCGCCAAGCTGGTGATCCTGGCGACCGGCGGTTATGGCCGCGCCTATTTCAGCGCCACCAGCGCCCACACCTGCACCGGCGACGGCAATGCCATGGTGCTGCGCGCCGGCCTGCCGCTGCAGGACATGGAGTTCGTCCAGTTCCACCCGACCGGCATCTATGGTGCCGGCTGCCTGATCACCGAGGGTGCCCGCGGTGAGGGCGGATATCTGACCAACTCCGAAGGCGAGCGGTTCATGGAACGCTATGCGCCCTCGGCCAAGGACCTGGCCAGCCGCGACGTGGTCAGCCGGTCCATGACGATCGAAATCCGCGAGGGCCGGGGCGTGGGCCCGAACAAGGACCACATCTTCCTGCACCTGGACCACCTGGATCCCAAGACCCTGCACGCGCGTCTGCCGGGCATTTCCGAAAGCGCCAAGATCTTCGCCGGGGTCGATGTGACCAAGGCGCCCATCCCGGTGCTGCCGACCGTTCACTACAACATGGGCGGCATCCCCACGAACTATCACGGCGAGGTCCTGACCAAGGTCGGCGACAATGCCGACACCGTGGTGCCCGGCCTGATGGCCGTGGGCGAGGCGGCCTGCGTCTCGGTTCACGGGGCCAACCGCCTGGGCTCCAACAGCCTGACCGATCTGGTTGTGTTCGGCCGCGCCGCCGGACTGCGGGCCGGTGAGGTGGTGGACAAGGCCTCCAAGGTTCCGGACGCTCCGGCCAGCACGACCGAGGCCCATCTGGCCCGGCTGGATCGCTTCCGTCATGCCTCGGGCAGCACGCCGACGGCCAAGCTGCGGATCGAGATGCAGCGGGCGATGCAGTCGGACGCCGCGGTGTTCCGCACCGGCAAGACCCTGGACGAGGGCGTGGCCAAGCTGCGCGCCATCCATGCGGCGGGCGACGACATCCGCACCACCGATCGCGGCCTGATCTGGAACACCGACCTGGTCGAGACCCTGGAATACGACAACCTGATCGATCAGGCCCTGGTGACGATCGAGAGCGCCGCCAACCGCAAGGAAAGCCGCGGGGCCCATGCGCGCGAAGACTATCCCGATCGCGACGATGCCGAATGGATGAAGCACACCCTGGCCTGGAAGCGTCAGGGCCAAGGCGTGGCGATCGATTACCGTCCGGTCCACCAGTACACGATGTCCGACGAGATCGAGTACATCAAACCCAAGGCGAGGGTTTACTAAACATGGTTCAGCTTACGCTTCCGCGCGGTTCCAAGCCCAGCAAGGGCAAGGTCCACAAGGCGCCGGCCGGTGCCAAGAACGTCAAGACCTACAAGGTCTATCGCTATGACCCCGAGGTCGATGCCGCGCCGCGCTGGGACGAGTTCCAGGTCTCGGCTGACGACCACGGGCCGATGCTGCTGGACGCCCTGATCCACATCAAGAACGAGATCGACCCGACCCTGTCGTTCCGGCGCTCGTGCCGCGAGGGCATCTGCGGCTCGTGCTCGATGAACATCGACGGGCGCAACACCCTGGCCTGCACCAAGGGCTGGGACGAGTGCCAGTCCTCGACCATCGCCATCGCGCCCTTGCCGCACCAGGCCGTGGTCAAGGACTTGGTCACGGACCTGACGCTGTTCTACGCCCAGTACGATTCCATCCAGCCCTATCTGCAGTCCGACGATCCGGACCCCACGACCGAGCGGCTGCAGTCGCCGAAAGATCGGGAAAAGCTGGACGGGCTTTACGAGTGCATCCTGTGCGCCTGCTGCTCGACGTCCTGCCCCAGCTACTGGTGGAACCAGACCGAGTATTTGGGCCCGGCGGCCCTGCTGCAATCCTATCGCTGGATCGCCGACAGCCGTGACGATGCGACCAACAAGCGGCTGGACGATCTGGAAGACCCGTTCAAGCTGTACCGCTGCCACACGATCATGAACTGTGCCCAGGTCTGTCCCAAGGGGCTGAACCCGGCCAAGGCCATCGCCGAGACCAAGAAGCTGATGGTCAACCGCCCGGCGGATCGCAAGAAGACGGCGGCCAAGGTCCCGGCCTGATCGCCCACACGAAGTCCTCATGCGGTGGCATTGTCGCCATGCGCAGCAACCCCTAAGCCTGCGCCATGGCCAAGATTACCTATATCGAATTCGACGGGTCCGAACATGTCGCCGACGTGAAGCCGGGGCTGTCGGTGATGGAGGGCGCGATCCGGAACAATGTCCCGGGGATCGACGCCGACTGCGGCGGCGCCTGTGCCTGCGCCACCTGCCACGTCTATGTGGATGAGGCCTTTCAGGAAGCTACGGGCAAGCCCAGTGCGATGGAGGAATCCATGCTGGATTTCGCAGAGAACGTTCAGCCGAACAGTCGCCTGTCCTGCCAGATCCGGGTCAGCGATGCCCTGGATGGCCTAGTCGTTCGCCTGCCCGAGAGCCAGCACTGATCGCCGGACGTATCTGAACGATCTGGAAACTCTTCCGTCGTTCTGTGTTCTGACATGATGCCGTCTGAAAACCGCCGCCTGGAAGTCCGCACGCCGTCGCGGGTCAATGGCGTGGTCCTCGCCACGGGGCTGGAAGTCGCCTGCGTGATCGCAGACCGTTCGGCCAGCGGCATGCGGGTGCGGTTGGAACGCAATCTGTCCCTGCCCGCGCAGGTCACCGTCATCGACGTTTCACAGGCTACGGCCCACGATATGGATGTGATCTGGCGCAAGGGACAGGAGGCCGGCCTGAAACAGCGCAGCCAGTCTTCGCTGAAGGGGCTGATCCCATCACGCCTGACCGCCGCGCGGGCCGCCCTGCTCCGAGCGGGCGGGCGTTGAGCGTGCCCTCTTCGAGCACCGCGTGTAGCGTCGCGCGGGGTGCAGCGGGAACAGGCTCAAGCAGCGAGCGACCGCGTCGCGAGCGCTAGCCGAAACCCCCTCTAGATATCCTTCATCGTCCCGGCATTGATGGCGATGCGGCCGATCAATCCCTTGACGATCAGGTCCAGCGGCTGACCTTCGCGATAGTCGGCGGCAGCGACGAAATTGACCCGGTCCTCCGAGATCAGGCCATAGATCTTCTTCTGGTCCTTCTCGGAATTGCGCGGATCATAGACGGCGATCGAAAAGCCGCCCTTGGTATGCATCATCTTCATGGTCGGCACATCGGTGTCGCCATCGCCCAGGAAGATCATCCGCTCGAACGGCACGGCCCGCTCGTCGTCGGGCACGAATTTGTTGATCCGCTCGTGGTCCCAGTGGTTCAGCACACCCTTGTTGATGCGGAACAGATACTGGGTCTTGGTCGTGTAGTTTACGCCGACCGCCGGCCAGATGGCGACGCCGTGGTCGTCATAGGCGAATTTGGATGCAAAGACGTGGTGAAAGGCCTCGCGGATCGGACAGCCGTCGATCATCTCCTCCAGCCCGGCCGAGATGATGTAGTGCTCGATCTCCAGGCCATATTTGGCCCCGATGGCATCGATACGCTCGAACCAGCCCGGACCCGTCAAGTCCGACTTCAGTCCATCGAACAGCTTCACGTCCTCGCCGTGCTCGCGCAGCAGCTTCCTGGTGATCGGCTGGCCGTTCTCGCGGGCCCGCTGCAGCATCAGCTGCATGTACATCAGGATGTTGTCGCCATCGACCGACTTGGTCAGACGGTCCGCCTCGCCCCAGAAATCACCGATGCCCATGCCCACCGAGGGTATGAAGGTGACCTCCTGCATATTTCCCCGGGCCAGGGTGCCGTCGAAATCATAGATGAGGGCGGTCTTGAGAAGGTCGGGCATGGTGTTGGTTCTGCGAGGCCTCGGTGAAGAGTGCTAGTGAGCGAAGGGGTGAGCGGCGCAGCGTGCGCGGTCTCGTTCTAGGCTCACCTCTTGGCTCACTAGCACTTTTCACTCATCCCAGCGCCAGTTCCGGCACCGCTGCCTCTCCCGCCGCCTCGAGAGGCAGGTGCAGGATGAAGGCGGCACCCTTGCCCGGTTCGCTCTCGACTTCGGCCCAGCCGCCGTGCAGTTCGACCATGGCCTTGACCAGGGCCAGGCCGACGCCGGGGCCGCCGCGCTCGCGCTTGACGAAGCGGTCGAAGACGTGGGCCTGCAGGTGATAGGAGATACCGCGCCCGGTATCCTCGACCCGGATGCGCACCTCGCCCGCGCCCGCCTCGGCGATCAGGGCGACATGACCGCCCTCGGACACGGCGCGCGCCGCATTCTCCAGCAGGTGATCGACGACCTGGCCCAGACGGCGACCGTCCGCGCGGATGGGTGACAGATTGGCCGGAATGGTGACGGCCAGGGTCGCGCCACGGCCCTCGACACGGGCGCGGACCCGATCACCCGCCTCGGTCAGAAGATCGTTCAGGTGGACGTCGCCCAGCGACAGCTCCATCTCGCCGGCGTCGATCTGGGCCATGTCCAGGACATCGTCGATCGACCGGGCCAGCTGGCTGGCCGCGACGCGGATGGCCCCGGCGTGCTGGCGGCTGCGCTCGGGCAGATCGCCCATGGTTTCCAGCAGTTCGGAATAGCCGACGATGGTCGTCAGCGGTGTGCGCAGTTCATAGGAGACACTGCCCACGAACTCTCGCTTCAGGGCCTGGCTTTCCTTCAGCGCCGCCTCGCGCTGGGCCAGGGCCTGTTCCAGCTCACGCCGGGCCGTGACGTCGGAGAACGCCACCAGGGTCGCCCCATCGGGCAAGGGGCGGGTCTGCCAGGCGGCGATGCGGCCGTCGCCGGTCCGACCTTCGCCTGAGATCGGCACGCGGCTTTCCGGATCGGGATCGGCGACGCGCGCCTTCAGGCCCAGCCACAGGGCGGGATCGGGCAGGCTGGCCTTGCAGAGCGATGCCACGGCCTCGAAATCGCCCGCCTCGGTCAGCTGTTCGGCGGACAGGCCCCAGAAGGCCTCGAACGCCTCATTGTGGAGGCGCAACCGGCCATCCGATCCGAAGACCGCCACTGCGTCGTTCAACTTGTCCAGAGTGGCCGTCTGGACCTGAATCTGTGCGTTGAACCGCGCCCTCAGCTTCAGCTCGTCGGTAATGTCGGAAAAGATCAGCAGGATGCCGCCCAGCGGGTGGGGCTGCCGCACGACACGCAGGGTGCGGCCGTCGGGCAGGGACCAGCTGTCATCCGGCGACGCCTTGGCCTCACCATAGAAGTCCAGCTCGTGCGCCTTCCACCCGGCATAGTCCATGACCTCGGGCAGCAGCCGGCGCTGGCGCAACCGGTCCAGCAGTTCGGCATGGGTCGGCCGCTCGTCCAGCCAGGCGGGGTCCAGCCGGAACAGGGTCTGGAAGGCAGTATTGTGGAAGGCCAGCCGCTTGGACGGACCAAAGATGGCGACGGCGTCCGCCAGATGGTTCAGCGTCTCGTCATGGGCGGTGACGTGACGGCGCAGGGCGTCGCGGGTTTCCTCGACGTCGGTGGTATCGATGGCAAAGACGGTCACGGCCCCGGTCCCGCCCGGTGCCGGTTCGGCCACGATCCGCCAGGCCCGGCGGCGACCATCGGCGGCGGTGGTCCAGCGGAAGCCCTCGTGACGGGCCCCCAGCCGCGCGGCCTCTGCGGCGACCGCATCGGCCCCGCGATCGAAGCTCAGGCCCTGGGCCTTGGCGGCTTCCAGGCTGTCGCTGCGGGTTTCGGTCAGCCAGGCCCGATTGGCCCAGGCCAGGGCCCCCGACGCATCCATGACCCAGGTCGGTACCGGCGAGGCATCGACCAGCAGACCCAGGCCGCTGTCGGTGCCCTCGGTCACCGCCTCCAGCGGCGAAAGACGCAGCCAGGCCTGGCCAGCGACGGCGCGTCCCTCAATGCGCCAGGCCCGGGGGCCGATAGCGGCGACCCTGTCGAAGGGGCAGCCTTCCTGCGCCAGGGCGGTCAGGGCAGCGGGGTCCACAGCATCGCCCAGATCGGCCACGGCCGCGACCGCCTCGGCGTCGCCCATCGGCGGGCCCAGAGTGCCATCCGGGTGAACGACCATCCGCACGTCGGCAAAGGCTGCCAGGGCCGCCTCGCGCCGGGTCATGTCTTGTGTGAGATCCGTCACCTGATCGGCGAGCAAGGACCGGGCCGCCGCCGCGCGCGCGGTGAACCGCCATGTCCAGGCACTGACCGCCAGAGCCAGTCCCGCCGCTCCGGCTGCGGCTACATAGGCGATGTCCGCTTCAGCCATCCCTGCCCCGGCCCATGGCGCCGATGCGCCGATCCGTAACGATTCGATCACCATAACGCATGCAGCGCCCATTGCGACCCGATCACGTGCGGACGATATCGCCAGAATGACCCAAACTGCCCTCTCCGGCTGGACCGACCTGACGGCGCCGTCCCTGGACGATTTCGCCGCCGTGGCCCGGGCGGCCTTCGATGCCCTGCCCGAGCCGTTCCGCAGTCTGTCGGGCGAGGTGGTGATCCGTGTCGACGACTTCGCCGACGAAGCGACCTTGGCGGAAATGGGAATGGAGGATCCGTTCGAGCTGACGGGACTCTATCACGGTGTCGACATCGGACGCCGCGACAGCCTTGGCCCGGCGGCCGAGCCCTCGCGCATCTTCCTTTATCGCCGTCCGATCCTGGACGAATGGTGCGAGCATGGCGGGATCACGCTCAGCGAACTGATCGCCCACGTCCTGATCCACGAGATCGGCCACCATTTCGGTCTGACCGACGACGACATCGATCGCGTCGAGGCGGACTGAGCGATAACTGTTATCGGGCAACCGATGCTGTGCTAGATGATCGAGCATAGTCGGAGGTGCGCGATGGCCAGCAGTGTCGATCTCGGCAGTCAACTCGAAGGCTTTGTGTCCCGCCTGGTGAAGACGGGTCGCTACAACTCGCGCAGCGAGGTCATGCGTGAGGGGGTCCGATTGATCCACGAGCGGGAGACGCGGCTGGCGGCTCTGGATGCTTCCATCCAGCGCGGTGTAGCCGACGCAGATGCGGGCCGTGTGCATGACCTTGATGCGGCGATGGACGAGCTGGACAGCAAATATGCGGCCCTGGCCGAGAAGGCTAAGCTGCAATGAAAGTCGTCCTCTCGCGCGAAGCGCGGGACGACCTTGAACGTATCGGGGACCACATTGCCCAGGACAGCCCCCAGCGTGCCCGCAGCTTCGTTCGCGAACTGACTGAAGCGGCCCGTGCCATTGGGCAGAGTCCCCAGGCCTTCCAGCAGGTGGCCCGCTACGGGGAGATGGGCATCCGCCGCCGTGTCCATGGCAACTATCTGATCTTCTCTCGGATCGAACCGGAACGCGTGGTCGTGATCCATATTCTGCACGGCGCGCAGGACGTCGACGGACTTCTGTTCCCAGAGCCCTAGGTCCACCTGGCGTCGCGCTCATTACGAAAGTGTAAGGTCGCCTGGGGTTCCGGTTGTGCAACCCTGTCGTCCAGACATTTTGGCGAACCTGGGACGATTTCGATGCAGACCATGAAGATGACGCGCCGTTCGATGCTTGCGGGCAGTCTGATGGCGGGGGCGGCGCTGGCCGCGTTTCAGCCCGGGCTCGCCCTGGCGCAAGCGGCCGCTCCGGCGGGGGACATCTATCCCTTCCCGACCCACATCCGCGACCTGCCCAACGGCCTGCGCGTCATCGTGGTCGAGACGGGCTTTCCGGACATCGTCTCGCTGCAGATCCCGGTCTCGGTCGGGTCGCGCAACGAGGTCGAGCCGGGCAAGTCGGGCTTTGCCCACTTCTTCGAACACATGATGTTCCGGGGCACCAAGACGCTGTCGGGGCCCGAGTACAATGCCACGCTGAAGAGCATGGGCGCCGACTCCAACGCCTATACGTCGGATGACCGCACCAACTATCACATGACGATCAACAAGGAGGACCTGGAAACGGCCCTCCGGATCGAGGCCGACCGGTTCCAGAACCTGGACTATTCCGAGCCCGACTTCCGCACCGAGGCCCTGGCGGTGCTGGGCGAGTACAACAAGAACGTCGCCAATCCGATCTCCAAACTGTTCGAGGTCCAGCGCAACGCCGCCTTCACGACCCACACCTACAAGCACACGACGATGGGCTTCATCGCCGACATCGAGGCGATGCCGGATCAGTTCGACTACAGCCGCCAGTTCTTCGACCGCTATTACCGCCCGGCCTATACGACCATCATCATCGCCGGCGACGTGCAGCCGGACGCGGCCTTTGCCCTGGTCGAGAAATACTGGAGCGACTGGCAGGCGGGCCCCGAGCTGCCGCCGGTCCCGGCCGAGCCCGCGCCCAACGGCCCCCTCTACGCCCATGTGCCGTGGGACAGCGAGACCCTGTCCTGGGTCAGTGTCGCCTTCCGCGGACCGGGGGCCTATCCGACTGCCTCCAATCCCGCCGCAGGCGACATGCAGGCGCTGGACGTTCTGAGCGCCTATGCCTTTTCCCCGTCCTCGCCACTGTATCAGCGGCTGGTCGTGACCGAGCAGAAGCTGCAGGCCCTGGCCGGCTACTTCCCCGACAGCCTGGATCCCGGCCTGATCGGCGTGCTGGCCCAGGTGAAGGACAAGGCGGACGTCCCCTATGTCCGCGAGGCCATCCAGCAGGAACTGGCCACCATGCGGACGACCCCGGCCGATCCGGCCCGTCTGGCCGCGATCCGCAGCTCGCTGAAGTATGGTTTTGCCGCCGGCCTGGACAATACCGAGTCCGTCGCCGACGCGATCGTGCCGGTGGTGGCCGCGACCCGCGATCCGGGCACGTTGAACGCCGTCTATCGGGCCTATGACGCCATCACGCCGGACGACATCCTGCGCGTGGCCAACACCTATTTCACCGACAAGGGCATGATCGTCACCACCCTGGCCTATGGCGACCTGCCCGAGGGCGGCGATGCCAAGGGCAGCGTCGACGCCAAGGTCGGCGCGGCGTCCGCGGCTCCGGTCGCGGCCCTGGCGGCCCCGGCGGCGATCGCGTCCCGCCCCGTGCTGGCACCGTCCGCGCGCCAGGCCTTCCGCGAACTGATCGAGCCCAGCGCATCGCCGCTGGTCGATGTCAGCCTCAGCTTCCGCACCGGCTCGGTCGACGATCCCGAGGGCAAGGAGGGCCTGGCCGCCCTGACCGCCGAGATGGTCACCGGCGCGGGCAGCAAGGCCCTGACCTATGCCCAGATCCAGCAGGCCCTGTTCCCGATGGCCGCCGGTTTCGGTTCGATCGTCGACAAGGAGATGACCACCTTCTCGGGCACCGTCCACCGCGACAATCTGGATGGCTGGTACGACGTCGTCATGGGCCAACTGCTGGAGCCCGGCTTCCGTGAAGAAGACTTCCGCCGCGTCAAGGCCGCCACCGTCAGCGGCATCCGTGTCGCCCTGCGCGGCAACAACGACGAGGAACTGGGCAATGAGGTGCTGTACGAGCACCTGTATGCCGACCATCCCTATGGCCATCTGTCCACCGGTCACGCGGCGGCGGTCGAGGCGCTGACGCTGGACGATGTCCGCGCCTTCCATGCGGCTCACTACACCCAGGCGGCCCTGACCGTCGGCGTGGCCGGGGCACCGGGCGACGCCTTCCTGGACCGTCTGCGCGGCGACCTGGGGGCTCATCTGCCGACCGGCCGCCCTGCCGATCGCCGGATCGCGGCGGCCGATCGTCCCAGCGGCCTGAAGGTCACCCTGGTCCAGAAGGACAGTCGCGCGGCGGCCATCTCGATGGGCTTCCCGATCGAGGTGAAGCGGGGCCACCCCGACTTTGTGGCCCTGTATCTGGCCCGCGCCTATCTGGGCGAGCACCGCTCGTCGTCGTCCTATCTGTACCAGCGGATGCGTGAGATCCGGGGCATGAACTACGGGGACTACGCCTATACGGAATACTTCCCGGCGGGCATGTATCTGACCGCCCCGCCCGCCAATGTGGCCCGCAGCCAGCAGGCCTTCCGCATCTGGATCCGCCCGGTCCCGCTGGAACAGACCCATTTCGCCATCCGGATCGCCAAATACGAACTGGACAAACTGGTTCGAGAGGGCATGAGCGAGGCCGACTTCGAGGCAACCAAGAGCTTCCTGGTCAAGTCGACAGGCCTTCTGACGGCACGCCAGGGTGTGCACCTGGGCTACAGCCTGGATCAGGCCTTCTATGGTCTGGGCACCTTCACGGCTTACATCCGGGACGGCCTGGCCAACCTGACGCGGCAGCAGGTGAATGACGCGATCGCCCGCCACCTCAAGAGCGACGACATGGCCATTGTGGTGGTGACCTCGGAGGCCGAGGCCCTGAAGGCCGCCCTGGTCGACGACGTCGCCTCGCCCATCACCTACGCCTCCGAAAAGCCCGCCACAATCCTGGAGGAGGACAAGGTGATCGCCGTCTATCCGCTGGACCTTGATGCGGACGATGTCCGCATCGTGCCGGTGGGCGAGGTGTTCGAAAAAGACCTGTTCGGCTGATCGCCGGACATCCACGAAATGGGGCCGGATCTTCGTGAGAGGGTCCGGCCCTTTTTCGTTTGCGGCAGGCGCGTTCGTTCGCGCTTCGCCAGTGGACGGACGTGGTCATTGGCGAAGGCGGCACGGCCACCGCCGCAAGTCCGCTGGCGGGGTGGGCCGGGCGGGGTGAGTGTCGGGACGTCGAGGCCCGGCGGTCGGGTCTCTCGCTCTCAGACCCCACAGGAACCTACGCCATGAAGACCTTCGCCATCGCCGCCTCCGCCGCCGCTCTGATCCTGTCCGCTGGTGCGGCACTGGCCCAGGAGCCTACCTCCGTCACCTTCGAGTTCGAGACCGGCGAGCGTGGCGGTACCGTGATGGTGGCCCTGTTCGACAATGAAGCAGGTTACGAGGACAGCCGCCCCCTCGGCGCCCAGACGGTGTCGGTGTCGGGCCGCATCACCCGTGTCACCTTCGAAGGCCTGGCTCCCGGTGACTATGCGATGAAGGCCTTCCACGACGTCGATGGCGACGGCGACATGGACACCAACCCCTTCGGCATGCCGACCGAGCCCTATGCTTTCTCCAACAATGCGGTTGGCAACATGGGCCCAGCCCGCTGGGACCGCGCCCGGTTCGAAGTGGCTGGCCCGACCGTCCAGACCATCAGCATTCGGTAGATCCAAACGCCCCAGCGTTCTCGCCATCTCAACCGTCATTCCGGGGCGCTCGCAGAGCGAACCCGGAACCCAGGGGGACAGCTTGAATGCCAAGTGCAAACTCGGGGCCTGCGACAGGCTCCTGGGTTCCGGGTTCTTGGCTTCGCCAAGCCCCGGAATGACGGATCAGACGCAACCCTCGACTGATCCAAGGCTATCCTCAACCTCTCGGAACCCCTGCCATGATCCCTTCACGTCGATCCTTCCTGATGGGGGCTGCGGCCCTGTCCGCCGCTGTCGCCACCCCCGAAATGGTCCGCGCGGCGGCGGCCCAGGACATGGCCCTGGCGCGAGGCGGAGCCGACTGGGCCCTGGCCACGGCTGACTTGGAGGGTGACATCGCCACCCGGGCCCTGTCGCTGGTCCGGGGGCGGGCGCCGGTCGAGCTGGTAGGGACGCTGTTCCGTAACGGGCCGGGCAAGTTCCGACGTCCGGGTGGATCGGCGACCCACTGGTTCGACGGCGACGGCCTGATGCGCGCCTTCCGCATGGAGGGGGGCCGGGTGACCCTGGACGCCCGCTTTGCCGATACACCCAAGCGCCGGACCGAAACGGAGCTGGATGCCGTAGTCACGCCCGGCTTCGGCACGGCGGGCGACGACCGGGCCCGCCTCGGGTCAAACGACGACGGCAATGCGGCCAATACCTCGGTGATGGTCGCGGGGGATCGGATCTGGGCGCTTTGGGAGGGCGGCTCACCCTTGGGCATGAGCGCATCAAATCTCGGCACCGAGGATTTCATCACCCTGCGCCGCGACCTGAAGGGCATGCCGTTCCAGGCCCACCCCCGCCATGCGCCCGACGGCACTCTATGGAACATCGGCCTGAACGGCGACAAGGCGATCGTCTGGCACCTGAATGCTTCTGGCAGCCTGATCGATGCTCAGGTCCTGGCCCTGCCGCGCGCCAGCTATATGCACGACTTCACCGCCACGGCCCGGCATCTGGTGATCGTGCTGCAGCCCTGGGTGTTCGAGCGGTCGGGCATGCCGTTCGCCAGCCAGTTCGCCTGGCACCCCGACATGGGCACCCAGGTCATGGTGGTGGACAAGGCGGACCTGAGCCGCAGCCGCATCTTTGAACTGCCGACCTTCTCCTATTTCCACCTGGGCGATGCCTGGGAAGATGGCTCCGGCACGATCCGGTTCGATGTGGCGGCGGGCAAGGATGTGGCCTTCGCCGTCGAGGGGGCGCGGGTTCTGGTCGAGGGACGCGGCACCGTGCCGGGCGAACCGGCGGTCATGTCCCTGGTTTCGCTCCATGCCGATGGCCGGGCCGAAATGGTCTCCAGCGGCGTCAGCGGCGAGTTTCCCAAGGGCGACCCGCGCCGTGCGGGCCTTGCGCGCACGCGGACCGTCCATGTCACCGGCGAAACCGGGGGCCGGCCCCTCGCCACCGGCCTGGCGGCTCACGACTGGTCGACCGGTCGCTCGGACGCCTTCGATTTCGGCCAGGATCACGTGGTCGAGGAAATGCTCTATGTCCCCAAGCCGGGCCGCAGCGGAGAGACCGACGCCTGGCTGGTCGGACCGTCGATCAACCTGCGCCGGGGCGTGACCGAACTGCATGTGTTCGACGCAGGCCATGTGTCCGATGGCCCCGTGGCCACCTGGCGCGCAGACGTCGTTCTGCCCGCCGGGTTTCATGGGACCTGGAAGGGGTAGGAGCACTTTCCCTCCCCTCCGGGGGAGGGTGGTCGCGCAGCGACCGGGTGGGGAGGGCCCGGCGACCCGATCACAGTCCGATTTGCTGAGCCGCCCCCACCCCGTCTTCGCTGCGCTCCGACGACCCTCCCCCGGCGGGGGAGGGAGAGGAACGCGGTCTTCAGTACCAGCCCGCGTCGCGAAGGCCCTTGGCGTGGCGGCGGCTGACGGGGGCGGACAGGTCGCCGTCCAGGGTCAGGGTCGCCCGCCCATCGCCCCGGCTGACGCCGCGCACGGCGGCCTTGGCCACCCACCAACTGCGGTGGGTCTGGGCGCCCTCCAGGCCTTCCAGCTCCTCCAGGGCGTCGGACAGCCGCATCAGGATCAGATCCGATCCGCGATCGGTATGGATCCGCAGATAGTGGTCCTCGGCCTGCACGGCCCGGATCGTCGCGCCCCGCAGCTTGGGCGGCAGCCGGTCGAGGAAACGGGACGGTGCCGACCCTGTCGGAGCCGCATGGGTCTGGTGCGGTTCGATGCGCGCCAGGAAGACGTTGATCGCGCTGACGGCGGCCGTCACCGTGACCACCGGCCCGAGCATATAGGGCAGGGCCTCCAGCGGCATCATCGCGCCGTTGAAGATCGGTCCGGTGACCGCCCAGACCATCACTGACAAGGGCCCAGAAATGACCAGGGTCAGCACCAGCACCGACACCCAGGGACGCTCGTCCAGATCGATGAACCGGGCGACCAGCAGCGAACAGGCATGGGCCCACAGGCCCCCGGCGAACATCAGGGGCACCCAATAGACCAGTCGCAGCCACAGGGGTGCGCCCCCGGTGTTGAAGGCCCCCGTGAGAGCCAACACCAGCCCCGCCGCCCCGGTCACGACCAGTCCCCGGATCAGGAGACGCCGTCGCCGATGGGAATCGTTCTGATTGTTCGCCGTCATCCGCCCCCCTGGTCCGACCGTCTGAGACCACGAAACCGCGCCGGTTTGAAGGGCGGATATCGCCCTATGTTCGGTCGGTGCAGACGGCCCTGAAACCAGCGGCAGCGAAACGCACCATGTAGTCGCAGGCGCTGTCCAGATCGCCCGACCGGCACAGCCCCCCCGACAGTCGGTCCAGCCTGCCCGTCTCGCCCAGGGTTAGGGTCAGGGCGCCGGACAGGTTGTGATAGGCCCAGTAAAGATCCACCTCGGCCGCACCGGGCAGGGCCTGTTTGATCAGTTCGATCAGGCGCCGAATCGCGGGGTCGAAATATCTGGCCATCGTCTCGCCGCCAAAGGCCGGATTGGCATTGGTCTGGGCCACCAGGGCCGAATAGTGTTTCCAGCCAGGTCCGCCCTTCAGCGACCATTGAAAGGGCGGGCGCAGAAAGGCTTCCAGCAGCCCTTCCAGAGTCATGGCCTCGCCCGCCTCGCGCGCATAGCGGTTGATGGCATCGACACGGTCGTTGTTCCAGACCTCGGCCCGCCTCAGGAAAACGGCATCGAATAGGCCGCGCTTGGCCCCGAAATAATAGTGGACCAGGGCCGTATCGACGCCAGCCTCGCGCGCCACCTCGCGGATCGTCACGCCATAGAAGCCGTGCTTGGAAAACAGGTCCTCGGCGGCGTCCAGGATCATGTCGCGCGTATCGCCCGCCGCCGCTGCGCGCGCCTTGGGCGGCCGTCCGCGGCGCGGCAGGCCGGGTTCGGCGTCGGGGGCAGGCGCAGTCAGCTTGGTCATGACGCCAACGCTAGGCCGATGTCGCCCCCCTGTGCAACGGGGCCACACGGTCCGCGAACTTTCCGCATGGGCAAGCGCCACCGTTTGACAGGGGCGGCGATTGCGGTCATTTTGCGAAAAATCATTGAACGCTGAATAAAAGCGTCATCGGGAACGACACACAGGAACTGGGGACTTCAATGAATAAATTCGTCAAGACCGCCTTGATGGCGGGAGCCGCCTGGAGCGCGCTGTCCACATTCGCCATGGCGCAGGACGTCGCCGGTCCGGGAGAAGAGGCGACCAGCGTCGATGAGATCGTCGTCACCGCCCGTCGCCGCGATGAAGCCCTGAAGGACGTGCCGATCGCGGTCTCCGCTATCAGCTCGGAACGCCTGGAGCAGACCGGCGCCTCGGACATCACGGCCCTGCAACAGCAGACGCCGAACGCCACCGTTCAGATCGCCCGCGGCTCCAACTCGACCCTGATCAGCTTCATCCGCGGCGTCGGCCAGCAGGACCCGCTGTGGGGCTTCGAGCCCGGCGTGGGCCTGTATATCGATGACGTCTATGTGGCCCGCCCCCAGGGTGCGGTGCTCGACATCTTTGACGTCAGCCGCATCGAGGTTCTGCGCGGACCCCAGGGCACGCTTTACGGCCGCAACACCATCGGCGGCGCGATCAAATATGTCACCAAGCGCCTGGGCAATGAGCCCAGCTTCTTCGGTCGCGGCACGATCGGTTCCTATGACCAGCGCGACTTCCTGATGTCTGCCTCCGTGCCCCTCAGCGACACCTTCGCCATCGGCGGTGCCGTGGCCGTTTATAACCGCGACGGTTTCGGCCAGAACCTGACCACCGGTCAGGAGCACTATGACAAGGACGTCAAGGCGTTCCGCGCCAGCGCCGAATGGACGCCCAGCGACAGCTTCTTCCTTCGCCTGGCCTATGACCGGGTCGAGGACGATTCCAGCCCGCGTCACGGTCACCGCGAGGTCAACTCCACGACCGGCGGCTTCACCCCTCCGGCTGACATCTATGACACCCAGGCGGGCCTGACCGGCGAACAGTCGGTGGTCACCGAGGGCGTCGCCCTGACGGCCGAATACGTGCTGAGCGACACCCTGACCTTCAAGTCGATCAGCGCCTATCGCAGCGGCGACACGGCCACCGTCATCGACTTCGACCAGACGCCCCTGCCCACCCTGGACGTTCCGGCCATCTATTCCGACGACCAGTTCACCCAGGAACTGCAGCTGCTGTTCACGGGCGAGCGCTGGTCCGGCGTCGCGGGACTGTTCTATCTGGACGGCACCTCTTCTGGCGTGTTCGACACCATCGCCGGTAACCTGGGCGTCGTGATCGCGGCGGCGGGCTCGGTCGAGACCGAATCCTTCTCCGCCTTCGCCGACTTCAGCTTCGACCTGTCGGACCGGCTGCATGCCTCCATCGGCGGCCGCTACACCCGCGACGACAAGACGGGTGAGGTCTTCCGCGCCTTCTATCTGGGTGCGACCCGTTCGCCCCTGACCGGCGGCACCCCGCGCGCCATCCTGCAGACCCGCACCAACTACACCGCCTCGGACACCTTCGAGCAGTTCACCCCGCGGGCCAGCATCTCCTATGACTTCAGCGACGACATCACCGGCTATGCCTCGGTGGGTCAGGGCTTCAAGTCGGGTGGCTGGGACATGCGCGGCGATGCCTTCCTGGTGCCGCAGACGGTCAATGGCTATCAGCCGGAAACGGTCACGACCTATGAAATCGGCCTGAAGGGCTCGGCCTTCGATCGCCGCCTGTCCTTCGCCTCGGCGGTCTTCTATTCGGACTTCAAGGACCAGCAGATCACGACCCAGCAGGTCGCGACCCCGCCGGCCACGGGCATTGCCTCGGTGGTCGACAACGCCGGTGCCTCGACCATCTATGGCTTCGAACTGGAAGGCACCGCCTTCCTGACCGACAGCCTGACCTCGACCGTCTCGCTCGGCTATCTGAAGAACGAGTTCGACGAGTTCATCACCCTGGTCACCGGCACCCCGGTCGATATCTCCAGCAGCCGCACCCCTCAGAACTCGCCCGAATGGTCGGCGTTCTGGAGCCTGACCCACACCAGCACTGTGGCGGGTGGCGATCTGCGGATCACGCCTTCGGTCTCGTATCGTTCGGACTTCCACCTGTTCGACGCGCCCGATCCGGTGCTGGACCAGGACGGCTATGCTCTGGTCGACCTGGCCATCATCTGGCGCGCGCCGTCTGGTGCCTATGAGTTCGGCGTCGTCGGTCGCAACCTGACGGACGAGGAATACAAGGTCGGCGGCTATAACTTTGCCGGTGCCACCTTCAACAACTCGATCTCGGCCTTCTATGGCCCGCCGCGCACGGTTTCGGCCTCGGTCACGCTGCGGTTCTGATCCGGCCCGGTATCTGAAACGAGAAGGGGCGGCGGTTCGATCACGGACCGCCGCCCTTTTTCTTGGCGTGGCTGCAAACGCCCGCTACCGTCCTTTCAAAGATAGAAAACAACGGGAAACGCCATGAGCACGACAGAGGCCATCGAGCGCGGCATCGGCCCAGCCGCCAACCGGGGCTATCGGGCCTATGTGCTGGCCCTGTTGATGGTGGTGTACACCTTCAACTTCATCGATCGGCAGATCCTGGCGATCCTGCTGCCCTACATCAAGGCCGAGCTGAACTTCACCGATGGCCAGCTGGGCCTGCTGGGCGGGCCGGCCTTCGCCATCGTCTATTCGACCCTGGCCCTGCCGATCGCCTGGTTCGCGGACCGTGTCAGCCGCGTTTCGATCGTCGGGGTATCCTTGGCGGTCTGGAGTGGATTCACCGCCGTCTGCGGCTTTGCGACGGGCTTCTGGACCCTGTTCGGCGCGCGCATGGGCGTCGGTGTCGGCGAAGCCGGGGGCGTGGCTCCCTCATACTCCTTGGTCGCGGACTATTTTCCCAAATCCCAGCGGGCACGTGCCCTGGCTTTTTATTCGTTCGGCGTCCCGATCGGTACGGCCCTTGGCTATCTGTTCGGAGGGCTGCTGGCCGAACATATCAACTGGCGCATCGCCTTCATGATCGTCGGCGGTGTGGGCGTTCTGCTGGCCCCGCTGCTGAAGTTCACGGTCAAGGACCCGGTCCGGGGCGGGTTCGACCGCGTCGCCAGCGCCGAGGGCACACCGGAGGTGAGCCATGTTCCGACCAAGGCCGCAGGTTTCAACGAGGTCTGGGGCGTACTGCTGAAGAAGCCCAGCTTCTGGTTCCTGGCCTTCGGGGCCGCCTGTTCGTCGGTCTATGGCTATGGCGCGGCATTCTGGCTGCCCAGCTTCTTCCAGCGGTCACTGGGGATGGAGGGGGTGGACCGCGCCCTCTATATCGCCGGCATAGCCTTCATCGGTGGCACAGTGGGCATCTGGCTGGGTGGCTGGCTGGCCGACAAGCTGGGCAAGGGCACGAAAAAGGCTCCCTATCCGCTGGTTCCGGCGGTCTGCTTCATTATCGCCGTGCCCATGTTCTTCCTGGCGATGAACGTCCAGGACAAGTGGTTGGCGTTCGCCCTGTTCCTGATCCCTCAGGCCCTGTCCCTGGCCTGGCTGGGCCCGGTCGTCACGGCGGTTCAGCACCTGGTGCCGGCCCACATGCGTTCGACGGCCTCGGCCAGCTTCCTGCTGATCAACAACCTCGTCGGGATCGGTCTGGGCATCTATCTGCTGGGCGCAGTGTCCGACTATCTGACCCCTCGCTTTGCCGAGGAGGCCCTGCGCTATTCGCTCTATGTGGGACAGTGGTTCTATGCCCTGGCGGCGATACTGCTGATCATCGCAGCTCGCAGCCTGAAGCGTGACTGGGTCGACTGAGGCGGGGCAGGCGGACCGGGACGGCAAGGTGTCGGTCCGGCCTGTCAGTGGACCGACACCGGCTCCAGCTCGTGGGCCACAGCGGCAGCGAAGGCGGAGGCGCGGTCGATCATGACTGCCAGACGCTCACCGTCCGCGCTGTGGACGGCATAAAGGGTCTGGGTCGGGTCGATCTCCAGCCCGCGGGCCTCTGCGATCGGGGTGTCGGCCAACACATCGGCCGCACTGATTTCTCGCACATAGACGAGGTCGGGTGCGCCAAGGCCGGCGAAATCTTTTTTTGTCATCATGGGCGTCATCGTCGACCGCCTCCTTCTGTTTCACTAACGCCGCTGAGAGCCGGCGGTTCTATGGCGGCGATCAGCCTGCCGTGATCGGGATGCGGCGCACGGTCTGGACGTCGTCGGGGCGGGTCAGGTCGACATGCAGCAGCCCATGTTCGAGCCGGGCCTGCTCGACTTCCAGACCGTCGGCCAGGACGAAGGTCCGCACAAAGCCGCGTGCGGCGATGCCGCGATGCAGGAAGGCTGCGCCATCAGCGTCGGCGCTCTTGCCGACCCCGTCGCGCTTGCCCGCAACGACCAGCTGGCGCCCTTCCAGCGTCACAGCCAGGTCATCCGGCGCAAAGCCAGCCACCGCCAGGGTGATCCGGACAGCATGGGAGCCGCGCTGTTCGACATTGTAGGGGGGATAGCTCTCGGCCGCAGCCTTGGCGGCCCGATCGATCAGGGCCCGGGTGTGGTCGAAGCCCAGCAGAAAGGGGCTATCGAACAAAAGGGTTCGTGTGGTCACGGCGCGTCCTCGAGCAAGCGACTGCGGGTCCGGCCCCCACCCTGAAGCGGCACGGGAGCCTTTATGGACGACGGATATGGGGCGCGCGGCCCTGTCCGGCAAGCGCGCCGCGATGGGCCTGGAAATGGAAAAGGCCGCCTCCTTTCGGAAGCGGCCTTTATGGTGGAGCTTAGCGGAGTCGAACCGCTGACCTCTTGCATGCCATGCAAGCGCTCTACCAGCTGAGCTAAAGCCCCGAACCCTGAGCCAGAAGCCCTTGGATCGGATCGTCAGATATTCCGAAATCGGAAGGCTCCGGCGAGGCGGCGGAACCTATGTCAGGGTCTTTTGGCGATCAACCCCAATCAGAGGATTTATTTGGTGTGTCGGCCTATCGCGCTTCGGGGGGGGGGCCAAAGGGCGACAGGCCCACCGGTCATCAGTCCTCGTCGTCGCCCGGCTTGACGATCTCGTCCTCGAAGCTGTCGTCGTCCTCGTCCTCGATGAAGGGGACGGAATCGTCGTCGTCATCGTCGAGAACATCATCCTCGCCGGCCTCGCCCATGCCGGGCTCCTCGGCAGGATCGACGGGGGCCTCGTCCTCGTCGTCGGGCGTCAGGATCGGCTCATGGCCTTCCTCGTCGATTTCCGGCGTGACGACGGCTTCGTCTTCCTCGTCCTCGTCGGCATCGGCGGCCTTGTCCTTGACCTGATCCTCGGCCTCGTCGTCGGCGGGATAGCCGCCGGGACGCGCACGGCGGCTGCGCAGCTTCAGCGCCTCTTCGGGATCGAAGTCGGTCGCGCATTTGGGGCAATGGGCCGGGCGGCGGCCCAGATCATAGAATTTGGCCTGGCAGTTCGGACAGACCTGCTTGGCGCCCAGTTCGGGATTGGCCACGGATAAGACCTTTGGCGGGGAGTGGAAATCGGGGGCGTCCCTTGCCACTCGCCGGGCCCGCTGTCAAAAGCCATCTTCCGCGCCGCCTCCCCGGCTGGGCGTCTCGCCGCCAGCCCGGAGCCGATCCCCGGTGACCCAGCCCTCTCATCTGACCGCCCGCACCGCCCCGTCGTTGAAGGGCACCGTCCGCGCGCCTGGGGACAAGTCCATGTCCCACCGCGCCCTGATCCTGGGTGGAATGGCGACCGGCACAACCGAGATCGAGGGCCTTCTCGAAGGCGACGACGTCCTGGCCACGGCCCGCGCGGTCCAGGCCTTCGGTGCCGCGGTCGAGCGATTGGGCGTCGGTCAGTGGCGGGTGACGGGCCGGGGCGGGTTCCGCACGCCAACGGAGGTCATCGACTGCGGCAACGCCGGAACGGGCGTCCGGCTGCTGATGGGGGCGGCGGCGGGATATCCGATCACGGCGACGTTCGACGGCGACGCCAGCCTGCGCAAGCGGCCCATGGGCCGAGTGACCGATCATCTGGAGCGGATGGGCGCGCGCTTCGCCTGGAGCGGAGCCAAGGGCCTGTTGCCTGCCGATCTGACAGGCGGAAGCCTTTCGGCCATCGACCATGTCCAGACGGTCGCCTCGGCCCAGGTCAAGTCCGCCATCCTGCTGGCCGGGCTGAACGCCGTGGGCATCACCGCCGTGACCGAGCCGGAGCCCAGTCGGGATCATACCGAGCGGATGCTGCGGGCCTTTGGCGCTGTGGTCGAGGTCGACGCGCTGGACGAAGGCTGGCGTGTCTCTCTGACGGGCGGACAGGCCCTGACTGGAACGAGCATTGCCGTGCCAGGCGATCCGTCGTCCGCCGCCTTTCCGCTGGCGGCAGCGCTGCTCGTGCCGGGATCCTCGGTGACGGTGGAAGGGGTCATGCTGAATCCGCTGCGCACGGGCCTGTTCCAGACCTGGATCGACATGGGGGCCGACCTGACGATCACAAACCGGCGCAGCAGCGGCGGCGAAGAGGTCGGCGACGTCACCGCCCGCCATTCGGCCCTGAAGGGGATTGTGGTCCCGCCCGAGCGTGCCGCCTCTATGATCGACGAGTATCCGATCCTGGCCGCGACCGCCGCCTTTGCCGACGGTGCGACCGTCATGCGCGGCATCGGCGAGATGCGGGTCAAGGAAAGCGACCGGATCGCCCTGATGGCGGCAGGCCTGGCCGCCTGCGGCGTCGCGGTCGAGGAAGAGGCCGAGGGCTTTACGGTCACCGGTTCGACAACCGTGCGCGGCGGGGCGACCGTCACCACCCACGGCGATCACGGTTCGACAACCGTGCGCGGCGGGGCGACCGTCACCACCCACGGCGATCACCGCATCGCCATGAGCCATCTGATCCTGGGCCTGGCCGCCGAGCAGGCGGTGACGGTGGACGAGCCCGGCATGATCGCCACCAGTTTCCCCGGCTTTGTCGCGCTGATGCGTGGGCTGGGTGCCGACATCGCGGAGACCTGACCGATGCGCCGCCTGATCTCCTCCGGCTCCAGTTTCGAAGCCCAGATCGGCTATTCCCGCGCCGTCGTGGACGGGGAATGGGTCTTCGTGTCGGGAACCACCGGCTTCGACTATGCCGACATGACCATTTCGGACGATGTCGCGGTCCAGGCCGAACAGGCGCTGAAGAACATCGCCGCCGCCCTGACCGAGGCGGGGGCCAGTTTCGCCGATGTCGTGCGGGTGCACTACCTGTTGCCTGCCGCCGCCGATTTCGAAGCCTGCTGGCCCGCCCTGGGCCGGGCGTTTGGCGAGGTGCGGCCCGCCGCGACCATGATGCAGGTCGGTCTGGCCGATCCCCGAATGAAGATCGAGATCGAGGTGACGGCACGGCTGCGCCTTGACCCATTGTCGTCTTTGGACGACAGTGTTTGAAGTCGTCGAGACCGAAGAATTCGCGGACTGGCTGTCACGCCTTCGCGATTCATCGGCCAAGGCGATCATAGCCCGACGGCTGTTGCGCCTGTCGCGGGGCAATCCCGGTGACAGCAAATTTGTCGGGCGGGACGTGAGCGAACTGCGGATCCATCATGGTCCGGGCTACCGAGTCTATTACACGCGAAGGGGCGAACAGTTGATTTTGCTGCTTTGTGGGGGCGACAAGGACAGCCAGCAGCGGGACATCGCGCGCGCCCAAGCCATGGCGGAACGGGACATATGACGCAGGGAAAGCTCAAGACACGGCCGTTCGACGCCGCCGCCTATCTGGACAGCGACAAGGCGATTGAGGCCTTCCTCGACGACGCTTTCGCTTCGGGTGAGGCTGTGGAAATCGCGGATGCCCTGGGGGTCGTCGCGCGGGTCAAAGGGATGGCCAGTATCGCCGAGGAAACCGGTCTGTCCCGCACGGCGCTTTATCGCACGCTGAGCGCCGCGGGCCGACCCGAACTCTCAACCCTGATGAAGGTCATGGATGCCTTGGGTCTGCGGCTCGCCGTGACGACGAAGACCGCCGCTTGATGAACGTCATCATCGCCGTCGATGGACCCGCCGCCTCGGGCAAGGGGACGATCGCGTCTCGGCTGGCGCAGGTCTATGGCCTGCCTTTCCTGGATACCGGCCTGCTGTACCGGGCGGTCGGCATGGGCGTGCTGTCCGCCGGGGCGGACCTGTCGGATGAGGCGGCGGCCGAGCGGGTGGCGCGGGCCCTGGATGCGGACGGCCTGTCGGACGATCCTCGGCTGACCACAGGCGAGGCGGGCGAGGCGGCCAGCCGGGTTGCGGGTTATCCGGGCGTGCGGGCCGCCCTGCTGGAACTGCAGCAGGCCTTTGCCAGCCAGCCGGGTGGGGCCGTGCTGGACGGGCGCGACATCGGCACGGTGATCGCGCCGAACGCCCTGGCCAAACTGTTCGTCACCGCGACACCGCAGGTCCGCGCCCGCAGGCGCTGGAAGCAGTTGCACGACCGGGGCGATGCCATCACCTATGAGGCCATGCTGGCCGACATCCAGCGGCGGGACGAGCGGGACGCCGGGCGCGGGGCCGCCCCGATGGTCCAGGCTCCAGACGCGGTCTTGCTGGATACCACCGAGATGGATATAGAGACGGCCTTCGATGCGGCCCGCCGTATCGTCGAGGCCGCGCGCGCCCGGTACAGTCTCTAGTCTCCCTCAAGTAGCGCCTAGCGCGATAGGGAAACAACAAGGCGGTCGGGCAAATCCAACGCGCAGGGCTCGGCCACCGCGGGCGTTCTGACGGCCTGATCGTCTCGTGTCCTGCGACCGACGTCCAACCTCCACCTTCACCTCGCGCGGGGCCATCCGGTCGTGCGCCACAGCCTTTTAGAAACCCCAGAGCTATATGACCGATACCATGACCCCCTCGCGCGACGATTTCGCCGCGCTCCTCGATGAGACCCTGCAGGGCCGCGACCTCGGCGAAGGCCAGGTCGTCCACGGCCGCGTCGTCGGCATCGAGAAGGACATCATCATCATCGACGTCGGTCTGAAGACCGAAGGCCGCATCGCTGCCCGCGAGTTCGGCATCGGCGAAGGCGCCGTGATCCCGAAGGTCGGCGACAATGTCGAAGTCTATCTGGAGCGCGTCGAGAACGCCCTGGGTGAAGCCGTCATCAGCCGTGACAAGGCCCGCCGCGAAGAAGCCTGGACCCGTCTGGAAGTGGTCTTCGCCGAGCAGCAGCCGGTCATGGGTGCCATCGTCGGTCGTGTGAAGGGTGGCTTCACCGTCGACCTGGGCGGCGCGTCCGCCTTCCTGCCGGGTTCGCAGGTCGACATCCGCCCCGTGCGCGATGTCGGTCCGCTGATGGGCAAGGAACAGCCCTTCGCCATCCTGAAAATGGACCGTCCGCGCGGCAACATCGTCGTCTCGCGTCGCGCCATACTGGAAGAAGCCCGTGCCGAGCAGCGCACCGAACTGGTCGGTCAGCTGCAAGAGGGTGAAGTCCGCGACGGCGTCGTCAAGAACATCACCGACTACGGCGCGTTCGTGGACCTGGGCGGCATCGACGGCCTGCTGCACGTCACCGACATGAGCTGGAAGCGCGTCTCGCACCCCTCGCAGGTGCTGGCGGTCGGCGACACGGTCAAGGTTCAGATCGTCAAGATCAATCCGGACACCCAGCGCATCAGCCTGGGCATGAAGCAGCTGCAGTCGGACCCCTGGGACGGCGTCGAAGCCAAATACCCGGTCGGGGCCAAGTATTCGGGCCGCGTCACCAACATCACCGACTACGGCGCGTTCGTGGAACTGGAAGCCGGCGTCGAGGGCCTGGTGCACGTCTCCGAAATGTCCTGGACCAAGAAGAACGTCCATCCGGGCAAGATCGTCTCCACCTCTCAGGAAGTGGACGTGGTCGTCCTGGACGTCGACAGCTCCAAGCGCCGGATCTCGCTGGGCCTGAAGCAGGCGCAGGACAATCCGTGGGATGCGTTCGTCGCCGCCAACCCGATCGGCTCGACTGTCGAGGGCGAAGTCAAGAACGCCACCGAGTTCGGCCTGTTCATCGGCCTGGACAACGACATCGACGGCATGGTGCACCTGTCCGACCTGGACTGGAACGTCTCGGGCGAAGAAGCCATCCAGCGCTATCGCAAGGGCGAGATGGTCAAGGCCAAGGTGCTGGACGTTGACGTCGAGAAGGAACGCGTCTCGCTGGGCATCAAGCAGCTGGGCGGCGATCCGATGGAAGGCGACACCTACAAGAAGGGTCAGATCGTCACCGTCACCGTCACCGCAGTCGAGTCCGGCGGTATCGAGGTCAAGTTCGGCGAAGACGACGCGCCGGTTTCCAGCTTCGTTCGCAAGTCGGATCTTTCGCGCGACCGCGGCGAGCAGCGCCCCGAGCGTTTCTCTGTCGGCGACCGGATGGACGCCATGATCACGGGCATCGACAAGGCCACACGCCGCGTCTCCGTTTCGGTCAAGGCGCTGGAAATGAAGGACGAGGCCGAGGCCATCGAACAGTTCGGTTCGTCGGACTCCGGTGCGTCGCTGGGCGACATCCTGGGCGCGGCCCTTCGCGAGAAGACCGCTCCCAAGGAATAGTTTTCCTTGAGGCCTTCCGGATCGGCCTCGCTGATCCGGTGACTTGAATGAGAGGGCGGCCGGAGCGATCCGGTCGCCCTTTCTGTTTGTCCGGCGCCTGTCTATGGTCGAGGCCTGATCGGGGAGAACATCATGGATCGCAGACAGGCTCTGTTCGGGCTGGCGGCTCTGGGCGCGGCTCCCCTGATCGGCGGCGCGCGTCGGGGCCAGGATGCCGCCGACCTGTGGACCCGCATCCGGGCCATGGGCGATGCCATCATTGCCGAAGGTCTGACGCCCGGCCTTCAGCTCAGCGTCCGGCGCGGGGCGGATGTCGTGTTCCAGCACGGGTTCGGCCTGGCCAATGTCGAAACCGCCACCCCGATGACGGCATCCAGTGTGCTGCGGATCGGCTCGCTGACCAAACAGTTCACGGCCGCCACCCTGCTGCTGCTGGAGGCCGAGGGGCGGCTGTCCCTGGCCGATCCGCTGTCGCGCTTCCTGCCCGACTTTCCGCGAGCGGCCGACCTGACGCTGGAGCGGATGCTGAACCACACCTCGGGCCTGGGCAACTATACCGATGCGGCCAGCCTGAACGCCTTTCTCCAGGCTGGTCGGCCCGATCGCTCGATGGCCGAGATGGTCGAGATCATGAAGACCTCGCCCAATCTGCAGGCGTTCGAGCCCGGCACCGGCTGGGCCTACAGCAACACCGCCTATGTCCTGTTGGGGGCCGTGATCGAGAAGGCGTCGGAGCGTCGCTATGACGTGGCGATGAAGGACCGGCTGTTCGCGCCGCTGGGCCTGACTGACACCGCCGTCGACGATGCGGCCCAGGTCGTGGCGCAGCGTGGCTCTGGCTATACGCCCACCCTGGCACCGGGCGTGTTCCAGAACGCCTCTTTCATCTCCATGTCCTATCCGGGTGCCGCCGGATCGATGCGGTCGACGACCACGGACCTGTGCCGCTGGCATCAGTCCCTGCTGGGCGGAAAGGTGCTGTCGCCTCAGGCCCTGGCGCGCATGCTGACCCCGGCCACCCTGTTGGACGGCAGCCTGCCGATGGAGGGTGGTTCCCCCATACGCTATGGACTGGGGCTGTCGATCGGCGAGGTGGCTGGCCGCCCTCTGGTCAGCCATTCCGGCGGCATCCAGGGCTTTTCGGCCTATGTCGGCACCTATCCGACCGAGGACCTGACTATCGCCACCGTCATCAATATCGATGGCGGACCAGCCGGAGCGCGCGTCCAGGCCATGAGGGTCGCGATCCGCGACGGACTGCTGTCCTGAAAATTCCCTTTGCGCATGAGCTGCGGTCAAGCTTAACTGTACGGGACCGGACGCTTAAGCATGATTTGACCGGTCAATAGACCTTTGGACCCTTTCTCGCCCGGCAGGCGAAGGCTAGGGTAGTGCCGCGGCCGCGTCAGGAGCCGCACCGCGAGCCTGATGAGACGGGCATAGAGGGCGGGGGCCCATGACATGATCAAATCCGAACTGATCGAGAAACTGGCGGCCGAAAACACTCATCTGACCCATGCCGAGGTCGAGCGGGTGATCAATATCGTGCTGGGCCGGATGGTGGACACCTTGGCGGAGGGCGGCCGCGTCGAACTGCGGGGCTTCGGCGCCTTCTCCGTCCGCAGCCGGCCAGCGCGAGCCGGACGCAACCCCCGCACCGGCGAGACGGTGGACGTTCCAGCCAAGTCTGTGCCCTTCTTCAAGAGCGGCAAGGAACTGCGTGAACGCCTGAACGCTTCCGGCGACGCCTGATTCACGGAGATAGGATTTGAGCCTGCTGACCGAATTCAAGGAATTCGCGGCCCGCGGAAACGTGGTCGATCTGGCCGTCGGGGTCATCATCGGTGCGGCCTTCGGCAAGATCGTAACCAGCCTGGTCGAACAGGTGGTGATGCCCCCGATCGGCCTGGTCTTGGGGCGCGTGGACTTCTCGGAGCTTAAACTGGTCCTGGCCGCCGAAAATCCGGCCACGACCGATATCGAGGAGGTCGCCATTCAGTATGGCGCCTTCATCAACACGGTAATCCAGTTCCTGATCGTCGCCTTTGTGGTGTTTCTGATGGTCAAGGCCATCAACAGGCTGCGGCGCCAGCAGGCAGCGGAGCCTCAGGCCACCCCGCCGGCCCCGACGCCGACGGAAGCCCTCTTGGCCGAGATTCGCGACGAACTTCGTGCCGGAGCGGTCAGGGGACCGGAGAGCCGCTGAGCGGCACGGGCCTGAGGCAGATCAGGTAATCCCCGTCCAGCGGCGTCGGCGACCAGCCGGTGGGATCCAGGCCATCGGCGGCAAAGGAAGCGTGCCCATGGCCCCAGCCGCCCTCACGCCGAGCCCGCCGTTCCCATCCGCCCAGTTGCGACAACAGCCGGGGTGACACCACCTGAAGCCGGACTTTGGCAGCCCCCAGGACGGCCGCCGTATCGATCAACGCCTGCATGAGGGTCGGGACAGCGTCTGGACAACGGTCCAGAGCGATCAGGTCTATGACCTCCAGAACGATAGGCGAGATGGCATTCTCCTTGGCCAGGACGGCCAGTGCATGACCGGCCACCTGACCTTGGTGGGACCATGTCAGGGCAAGGGGATCTGTCGTGAAATCGGGATTGGACAGGCGCCATCGCAACATCGCCGGACTGCGGTCGGCAACAAGCCGCCTCTCGGCGACCAATGCCTGCCAGAAAAGAGCGTAGGGCGAGGTGTCTGTCACGTCCGTGAGCGCCGCGACACCCGCCGGAAGCCGCAGGGGTCGGCTCCGCTCGGAGCGGCGATTCATCAACCGCTCGCCAATGCGTGGGGCCAGGCCGGGCCAGCGGTCGTCGATCTGCCTCAGGCCGCGCCCGGCCGCGCACACCAGCGGATCGATGATCCATGACAGTTTGAGGCCGTGCGTGCCAATCGGCCACGGCTCCAGCCCGATCCGGTCATAGATGCGTGCCGCCGCCGGATTGGCGTTGAGGGTGTAGTGGGCGAACATGCCCGGCTGGGTCATCAGGGCCTTGACCAGACCCCGGCTGCGCCCGGCCTTTTCAGGCGGAACGATCAGCGAAAATCCCGTTGCGCCATAGACGGTCCGGTCCCCCCGACGAAAGGCATGCACCAAGTTGCCCAGGAAAGCCGTCGGCCGGTCCTGGTCGTCGGCGAGGACGTAGCCGGACGGTGCTCCGACCGCGTGACGGGCGGGGTTCTGCGACAACCATTCCCAACCGGAGGCGGATCGGACAGGCCAGCCGACGCTGCGATGAAGGTCGTCGACGGCAGGGATGTCGGCAGGTGCGAAATGTCGCACAGGCATGACGGAAGGGCTCCGGGCGTCCGCAGAATGACGCGACCGGCTCAGGATAGGGCACCGGCATCAACCAAAGATTGATGCCGGTCGTTTCCCGTCGTCAGGCGTCTATTCGACGCCCAGTTCGGCCAGCAGGCGCGGCTGGCGATAAACTGTCCGCAGGGCCTCGGTGATGGCAGCGGTCGAGACCGTCACCGTCCGGTTCAGCGCGGCATCATAGCCATAGCTGCCGCCCAAGGAGTGGATGTTGCCGTCGAAGGCCGCACCGATCACCTCGCCCTTGGCATTGACTACCGGAGAGCCCGAGTTGCCGCCGATGATGTCGTTGGTCGAAACGAAGTCATAGACCGTCTGCTTGTTCACCCGATCCTCGGCCGCGGCGAAGGACGGCGCCAGGTTGAACGGTTCCGATCCCGTGGCGCGCTCATAAAGTCCGCCGATGTAGGTGAAGGCCGGAACCTCGACGCCGCGATAGGTCCAGCCCTGCACCTGGCCGTAGGAGATACGCAGGCTGAAGGTCGCGTCCGGATACTGGTTGGTGCCATAGACGGCGAAGCGGGCCTGGGCCACCCGTTCAGCGGCCTGGGCCGTGGGTGCGGTGACTTCGTTGTTCCAGCGGGCACCGATTGCCTGTGCGGCCTCGTCATTGGCCAGGATGAAGGCCAGCAGCGGATCGGCGGCAGCCATTTCAGCCGGGGTCATGGTGGCGACCTGGGCGCGGAAGGCGGGATCGCCCAGGCGAGTCGTCGAGACCAGCCGGTCGGCCAGGGCCTCCGGGCTTTCATTGCCCAGCAGAGCCTTCACCTGCGGATTGTCGACCGTCAGATACTCGCGGGTCTTGGACAGCCAGAAGCCCAGATAGACCTCTTCCAGACCGGCATCGATCGGCAGTTCGGCGCTGACGCGCTGGCCGAACTGCGCCATCTGGGCATCGCTGACGCGGCCCGCCTCGCGCGCCTTACCCGTGCGGACGATGGCCCGGCCGATGGCATAGAGGGTCGAGCGGCTGCCCGCCCCCTGCTCCAGCTGGCGATAGGGCAGGTAAAGGTCGCGGGCCACGGACTGGATCTGGGCCAGCTCGCTCCACGGGTCGCCGATCCGCTGTTTCAGGGTCGGGTCAGCCTCGACGGCGGCGCGCAGGGCGGCCTCTTCCTCACGCTTCTTGCCCATGAAGGCGGGGTCCAGCAGCGCCTGGTTCTGGCCGTACCAGACCTTGAAGCTGTTCTCGAGGCTGAAGATCGGGTCGGTGGCGACCCGCTTGGCCTCGGCGCTGGTGGCGGCATAGGCCAGCATGCGTCCGCGCAGTTCCGAGCCCTGGATCAGGGTGATGGGCAGCTGCTGGTCGCGGGTCCATTCCAGCTGGCTCATGGTCAGCAGGCGCGAGGTCGATCCGGGGTTGCCGACCACGAACGTCACGTCGCCCTCGGACGGAGCAGAGGGGTTCCAGACCAGGTGGTTGGGTGTCTCGACCGGCTTGCCGTCCTCATAGGCGCGCAGGAAGGCGGCATCGAGGGCATAGCGGGGGAAGTTGAAGTTGTCGGGATCGCCGCCGAAGAAGGCCGCCTGAAGCTCGGGCGCGAAGACCAGCCGCACGTCGTCATATTTGCGGAACTTGTACAGGGCGTACTGGCCGCCGCGATAGAAGCTGATGACCTGGCAGGTCAGCTTGGGATCGCCGTTGCAGTTCTCCTGCTGGATCTTGGCGGTTTCGGCGCTGCGGGCCTGGGTGAACTCGGCACCCGTCAGACCCTGGCCGGCGGCCAGAACGCGGTCGGTGACGTCAATGATGTCGGTCAGGACCTCGGCCGTCTGGCCCAGGCAGGTCTTTTCTTCCTCGCGCGTGGCGGGCATCCAGCCGTTCTGGACATAGTCGTTCTCGGCCGTCGACAGTTCCTGTACGCAGCTGAGGACACAGTGGTGGTTGGTCAGGATCAGGCCTTCGCCCGACACGAACGAGGCCGAGCAGCCGTTCAGGCGCACCGAGGCCGAGCGCAGATTGTCCAGCCAGGCCTGGTCGATGTTGGTGCCGTATTTCTGGTTCACCAGCGCGATGGGGAAGTTGTTAAAGGTCCACATCCCCTCTTCGCGGGCCATGGCGGGCGCGGCGGCCAAGACGAAGGCGACACCGCCCATGGCGGCAAAGGAGGCGGTCAGGCCAAGACGACGAAGCGACATCGATGAAACTCCCTGTGGCCGCGCATTGGATTGGCGCCGGCTGTTATCCTGTAGCTACTCCCGAAGACCACCGGGCGTCCACTGCCTGCGATGCGCAGGCCATCACGCCCTTTTGTGGCCTCACCAGTGGGGGCTGGGCGGGAGGCCCTGGAATATCTCGGCCAGGCGATCGCGGCTGCCGCGATTGACGTCCGGGGGCAGGTCGAGGGGATCGAACCAGTTGACGGCATCGATCTCGCCCCGGCTGTCGGAAGGTCCGGCTTCGAAGGCGTCCACGCGATAGATCAGGACATGGTCGCCGCGAAAGAACCGCTCGTTGGAGTGGATGGAGATCAGGCGGGGTCGTACGGTCGCGATCAGCCCCGTCTCCTCGCGCAGTTCGCGCACCGCCGCCTGATCGGTCGTTTCGCCGCGATCCACGCCGCCGCCCGGCAGCCACCATCCCGGCAGATAGGTGTGGCGGACCAGCATGACCCTGCCTGCCCGATCAATGGCGACCACCCTGACGCCCAGAGTCATGCCGCGCGTGGCCCGAGACAGGGCAAAGAACAGCGGACGGGTGAAGGGCTCGATGCGGGCACGCCAATCGGTCATGCGATGACGATAGGGCCGCAGGCGATGGCTTGAACAGCGGGCTCAGGCCCTTTATTGCCCGGCCCTGAAACAGGAGTGCTTCCCATGCTGGCTCTCGCCATCATCCTCGGCTTCGTCGCCGTTCTGGCCGCGGTCAATGCCTTCGAGTTTGGCCGGGTTGACTGACGTCTCTGACCGGGGCGTCGCCCTCGTCACCGGGGCTGGTCGCCGCATCGGGCGTGCCATCGCCCTGGAACTGGCCCGGGCCGGTTTCGACATCGCCGTGCACCACCGCGAGCCGCAGGGCGGCGGGGCCGCCGACGCTCAGGCACTGATCGCCGATATACAGGCCCTGGGTCGACGCGCCGCCGCCGTCACGGCCGACCTGTCGGACGAAGCCGCCGTGCGGACCGTCGTCCCTGCGGCGGTCCAGGCCCTGGGACCGCTGACCCTGCTGGTCAACAATGCCTCGGTGTTTCAGGACGACCGCGTCGGGGGGCTGGAGCGCGACCTGTGGGACCGGCACATGGAGACCAATCTGCGGGCACCGATCGTGCTGGCAGAGGCCTTTGCGGCCCAGGCACCGGCCGGATCGTCGATCGTCAATCTGCTGGACCAGAAGGTCGCCAAGCCCGATCCCCGATTCTTTTCCTACAGCCTGTCGCGGGCCGGCCTGTGGTGGGCGACGCGGACCCTGGCCCAGGCTCTGGCCCCGGACATCCGGGTCAACGGCGTGGCACCCGGCCCGACCCTGCCGTCCATCCACCAGACCCAGGCCGATTTCGATGCCGAGGCCGCAGGCACCCTGTTGCAGAAGCCCGGCAGCCCCGAGGCTGTGGCGAGCGCTGTGCGCTGGCTGGTCGATGCCGGCATGGTCACCGGCCAGATGATCGCCGTCGACGGAGGCCAGCATCTGGCCTGGCATACCCCCGACATTGTGGAGTAACCCCCGCGCCATGGCCCCGTTTCCGACCGTGACCGCTTTTCCAAACACCGACCTGCCTCGCCGCGAAGGCCTGATCGTCTTCGTGCGCGGATTGTCGATCCAGGCCGGGATCGGCATCCACGACCATGAGCAGGGGCGGTTCCAGACCCTGGTGATCGACGTCACCCTGGATCTGGGTCCGGCACCGGTCGATCGGCTGAGCGATACCGTCAACTATGAGACCGTCGCCCATGCGGCCCGCGAGATCGCGCGGTCGGGTCACGTCGGCCTGGTCGAGACCTTTGCCGAGCGCCTGGCCATGGCCTGTCTGGACGATGCGCGGGTTCGGGCCGTGACTGTGCGGATCGAGAAGCCGGGGGCTCTGGACGGGGCTGTCGCCCCGGGATGCGAACTGCGTTACGTGCGCTGACGGTTGCACCGGACAGGCCGGGCCGTCATTGTCGAGCCTGAGCAGGCTGCCCCGCGAGGGCAGGATGGAGCCGCGCCGCACGATGTCGATGGCCAAACCCGGACCCCAGGACGCCTCTCCCGGCGTGGACCACGATCTGGACGATCTGGTCGGCTTCAGCACGCCCCGGTCGCTGGCCGGTGCGCCGGTGCGCGATCCGGTCGAACCGGTCGAACTGGAGTTTCCCTCCGAGGCGGAAGCCGACCCGCCCAAGAGCGAGCATGTCGACGCCGAGCCAGGGACGCACGACCCGACTGCCTTCACTCTGTCCCCTTTGCCCCAGGCCGAGCCCGAAGCGGACAAGACGGTCGCGCAGGAAGCAGTGCCCGTCTCCACACCGGAACCTGAACTGGATCTGGGCCTTTCTCTGATCGCGTCATCGCCCGCCGTTCTGCCGGTGGTCGAGCCCGGCCTGAAGCCCGGTTGGCGTGAACAGCTGCGCCAAGCCGAATCCACCATTGCGCCGGTCCAGACCATGGCGCGTCGCAAGACCGCGTCGATCGAGGGCATCATGGGTCTTTATTCCGTCTATGCGCTGATCCTGTTCGCCGTGCCGACGCTGGGCGTCTCGGCGGCCATCGGCCTGCTGGCCGTGTTCGGACGCGAGGGCCCCAGCGACCCGGTGGCCCGAAGCCACTTCATCTATCAGCAGCGCACCCTGTATGCCGCCGCCATCACGGCCCTGCTGGGTGTGATCCTGATCGTGATCGGCCTGGGTGTCTTCGTCCTGTTCGTGCTGGCCGTCTGGACCCTGGCGCGCGGCGCCTGGGGCGTCTGGCGGCTGAAGGCCGACCGGCCCATCGACAACCCCCGACACTGGCTGTTCTGACCCATGACCGACCTGCCCCCGTCCAGCCGGCCTTCGTTTCAGTCGAACGAATCGGAAGGCAAGCCTGCCGCCCTGATTGCCTGGGGCCTGTATCTGCTGTCCCTGCCCAGCGCCAACACCCTGGTGCTCGTCGGGCTGGTCGTTGCCTATGCCACGCGCGGTTCGGCGACCGGCGTCGCGCGCCAGCATCTGGATGCACAGATCGCCCTGTTCTGGCAGACGGTCTGGTGGACGATCGCGCTGTGGATCCTGATCGCGGTCAGCTTTGTCTTCTCGTTTGTGTTGATCGGGATTCCGTTCCTGATCCTGTTCGCCATCCTGTGGTTCCTCGTGACGGTGTGGTTCACGGTCAAGAGCGTGCTGGGGCTGTTGAACCTGCTGCAGGATCGCCAGGCCTGAGGGGAACCGTTCGACCTGCCACAGGCTTGGGTCAGGGCAGGAGCGGAGACGCAATCATGACGGCCTTCACCGACGATACCGGGGCACAGCGCTTTCACCAGACCGAGCCGGACGCCCAAGGGGCCGAACGCCCCGTCTGGGCCGACTATGCCGTCCAGGGCGGCACGCGCGTCATCTTGCATGTCGAGGCCGACGAGGCCCTGCGCGGCACCGGCGCGGCGGGTCGTTTCATGCAGGCCCTGGCCGATCACGCGCGCGCCGAAGGCCTGAAGCTGGTCCCGCGATGCAGCTATGCCGTCGCCTGGCACAGGCGGCACAAGGCCTATGACGACGTGCTGGCCTAGCGATGCCTCAAATCGACCTTTCCACACTGACCGGAGCCGACAGTACCTGGGCGATCTGGATTCTGCCGGTCCTGCTGGGCCTGGGGCTGGCCTCGGCGACGGGATTGCGGACCTTCCTACCGCTGCTGATGCTGGCCGGGGCCGCGCGGTTCGGTCTGTTCGGCATCGATCTGAATGACCAGATGGCCTGGTTGACGTCCGATGCGGCCATGATGGCCCTGGGCATAGCAGCGGTGGTGGAGTTCACCGGCGACAAGATCCCGGTGGTGGACAATGCCCTGTCGACCCTGGGTCTCATCACCCGACCCGTGGCCGGGGCGGTGGCGGCGGGCAGCGTCTTTGCCGGGGTCGATCCGACCACGGCGGCGGTGGCGGGCGTCATCATCGGGGCCCCGACAGCCCTGGCCTTCAATGCGGCCCAGGGCGGAGCCCGCTTGACCTCGACGGCCACGACCGGCGGGCTGGGCAACCCAGTGCTGTCGTTCCTGGAAGACGTTCTGGCCTTCTTCACCGTCATCCTGGCCTTCCTGGCCCCGATCCTTGTGCCCGTTTTGCTGGTCGTGCTGGCGGTGGTGGTGTTCCGCCTGGCGCGCCGTCTGCGAAAGCCGAGGCCGGAGCCGGCTTGAACCGGTCAGTCCAGGGCGCAGATGTCGGCCAGGCCACGCCAGGCGCCGCCATGGTCCAGGCCATAGCCGACCAGAAAGCGGTTCGGGGCCTCCCATCCCACGAAGTCGGGTTCGGGCGCGCGGGGCAGGGGCCAGGGCTTGCGAGCGAAGACGCAGGTCAGAACCTGTGACGCGCCCGCCTCGCGGATGATCCGAACCGCCTCGGCCAGGGACAGGCCGGTATCGAACACATCGTCCAGGATTAGGACCTTCCGACCCTCAACCGACCGTTGCAGCGGGGCGTGGACATCGATCCGGCCCCGGCTGGTCGTCTCGTCGCCATAAGAGGCCAGCCACAGCGCATCGAAGCGGACATTGGCCCCGGCACGGGCCAGGGCGCGGGTCAGATCGGCGGCGAACCACAGGCCGCCGGTCAGAAGCACGACCGCCACCGTCTGGTCATCGACCACGGGTGCGATCCGGGCCGCCAGGTCGTCAACGACGCGGCGAACCTCCGCCTCCGGCAACAGGACGGTCGGGTCGGCGCGGGTTTCGGGATCAGCCATGATGCGAGGCGGATACCGCCTCGTCATGAGACTTGTCGAGAGGGGCCGCCTCGACCGGCACCGCATCCAGCGGCCGCATGGTCGGCAGATCGCCTGATATCGGTGACAGGGCGGGTCGGAGGGTGCCTTGATCCGGGGTTGGCAGGGGGCGCGGCGCGGGCGTTGACGGGGCATGATCGTCGCTCGCGGCCGGGCCATGATCCGCACCGTGGCCAGCAGCCGATGGCGTGGCCTTCGGAGCTGCCGCGCTATCCGTCGCCAGCACGAAATCGACGCCGACGCCGGACGCCTTGCTGCCGGGATCGGGGATCAGCACGGCAAAACCCTGGACGCCGCCGGGCAGGACCGGGGCGGCATCGATCGGGACGACGGCATGGCCGATCTCGGCTCCGTGGGCGTCCAGCAGAGCCACACGAACCGCAGGGGCGCTGACCTCGCGATCGCGCACATTCCGGAGTGCCCCGGACACCACGACCGTCCCGGGGTCGTTCGGCACGGCACGGGCGCTGACGGCTTCGAACTCCAGCCCTGTCGGATTGACCGGAATGCCGACGGCGGCATAGGCGGCGGCGGTGCGGGGAGCCATATCCACCACCTCGACCCGGAACAGCCATGCCGCCCCCATCAGGGCGACAAAGACGCTGGCCAGTCCGGCCCAGGCCACGCCATGGGTGGCCGCCCGGCGCACGCGGCGCTGCTGCTCGGCGCGGGCGCGATAGGCGCGAGGCAGTTCGGGGGCTGGAGTCTCGGCCAGGGTCTCGGGCGTCTCGTCCCGACGACCAAAGGACGGCGCGGGTTCGTCCTCGGCGCTGGCGGTCAGTTCCAGGGGTTCGTCCAGGGTCGCGCGCCAGGTGTGGGCGCAGGCCTTGCAGCGGACGGTGCGGCCGCCCGCCCCGATTGCCTGATCGGGCGCGAAATAGCTGGTGGCGCAGGACGGGCACGTCAGTATCATGATCGCTGACTGCGAGGCCGCATGTGCCCCCTCCCGCCGAGGCTCGCGGCCCCGTTGAAACCTGAAAATCCGATGTCCGTCACGCCCCGCCGCGCCGCCCGCTCCCCATCCCTGCCCGCCGCCGTCGTTCTGGACGGGGTGGACTTCGGCTATGCGGAGACGCCCGGCGTGCTGAAGGGCGTTAACCTCAGTCTGCCTGCGGGCTCTTTCCACTTCCTTACCGGACCGTCCGGAGCGGGAAAGACGTCGCTTCTCAAGCTTATGACCCTGACTGAGCGGCCTAATGCGGGGCGGATCGCCCTGTTTGGTGATGATGTGACCGGGATCTCGCGCGGTGCCCTGCCGCTGATTCGGCGCCGGATCGGGGTGGTGTTCCAGGATTTCCGGCTGCTGGATCATCTCAGCGCTTATGACAACGCCGCCTTGCCGTTGCGCCTCGCGGGCGGGCGAGAGATCGACTACGGCCCCGACGTCGAGGAAATGCTGCAGTGGGTCGGGCTGGGGCACCGGATGGGCGCGCGTCCGACCGCCCTGTCCGGCGGCGAAAAGCAGCGACTGGCCATCGCCCGCGCCGTGGTCGCCAAACCGGACCTGATCCTGGCCGACGAACCGACCGGCAACGTCGATGCGGCCATGGCGGATCGCCTGATGTCCCTGTTCCAGACCCTGAACCGGATGGGCACGACGGTGCTGATTGCCGGTCATGACGAGGCCCTGGCCGTTCGATCCGGGGCCACCGTTCTGCAGTTAGTCGACGGACGGCTGTTCGGGGGTGTGCGGTGATCCGGCGCTGGTTCCCGTCCCGTCCCACGTTGCTGGCGCGCGACCGGGCGAGCGAGGGCTGGCTTGTGGGACTGATCGCGGTGCTGTGCCTTCTGGCCTGTCTGGCGGCGGTGGGCGGGGTCGCGGCGGAGCGTGCGGCCTCGGGCTGGACGCGCGCCCTGCGGACCGAGGCGACGGTGCAGGTGCGCCCGCGCGTCGGCGAAACGGGCGATGCCGCCGCCGCTCGCGCCGCCGAAACCCTGTCCGGCCTGGACGGGGTTCAAGAGGCGGCGGTGCTGGACCGGGCGGCGGCCGAGGCCCTGTTGCGGCCATGGCTGGGCGAGGCGGCCCTGCCGGACCTGCCCTTGCCCTATCTGGTCACCGTGCAGTTGGACCGGGCCCAGCCGGCCAGTGCGGTGACCCTCAGCCGTGCCCTGGCCGAGGCGGGGCTGGACGCCAGCGTCGACGATCACAGCCTATGGCGCGAGGAGGTCGAGCGTTCGGCCGGCTGGATCACCGCACTGGCTCTGGCGATGTTTGCCATCATGGCAGGGGCGGCGGCGGCCGCTGTGGCCTATGCGACGCGCTCGGGGCTGGCCGCCCAGGCGGCGGTCATCGAGGTGCTGAGCCTGAACGGCGCGGCGCCCGGCACCATCGCAGGCCTGTTCCAGCTGCGTTACGGCCTGCTGGCGGGGGCAGCGGGCGCGATCGCCGCCCTGATCGCGGCCCTGTTGATCCTTGTGCTGAGAATACTGGGCGGCAGCGATGGCATCATCCCGGCCTTGCCCCTGACCTGGAGCGACATCATCCTTGTATCGCCAACGCCGCTGGTCGCGGCTACTGTGGCGCTTGTGACGGCGCGGGTGACCGTCCTGCGGCGTCTGGCATAAGGGAGCGGATCGGCTTGCGTTTGAAGTTTCTGACCGTGGTCGCGATCGTCGTGCTGGTCTGGCTGGTGGGGCTTTTCGCCTTTGCCGACCGGGTACGCGGCTTCACGCCCGCCCAGGAACCGGTACGCGCCGATGCCATCGTCGCCCTGACCGGCCCGTCGGCCGAGCGCGTCAATGCCGCCGTCAGACTGCTGGAACAGGACAAGGGCCGACGCCTGCTGATCTCGGGCGTCAATCGCGAGGTGCGTCGCCAGGAGTTGCGCGACCTGACGCCGGGGTCCAGCCGCCTTTTCAACTGCTGCGTCGATCTGGGGTTCGAGGCCGAGAACACCATGGGCAATGCCAGCGAGATCGCCGCCTGGGCCCGGTCGCGCGGCTATGACAGCCTGATCGTGGTGACGTCCGACTATCACATGCCGCGCAGCCTGGTGGAGATCCGCAGCGCTGCGCCGGAGATCGAGCTGATCCCCTATGCGGTCGAGACGCCGTCGCTGGACAATTCCCGCTGGTGGCGCGCGGCCGTCACGGCGCGGCGGATGACGCTGGAATACATGAAATACCTGACCGTCCTGATCCGCGAGGGCATTCGCAAGGTGGCCGGGGACGAACCGGCGCGCGCGGTGCAGGACACGGCCGAGGACGTGGCCAGAAAGGCTGCCTGATTTGACCGCCCTGCGTTCCCTGCTGTTCGTGGCCTGGCTTTATCTGTCCATGGCCCTGTTTGCCGTCGGCCTGTCGCCGGCGCTGCTGATGCCCTATCGCCAGGCCATGTGGGTCATCCGCAACTGGGCCCGGTTCTGCCTGTTCGGCCTGCGCTGGATCGCCGGGGTCAAGGTCGAGTTCCGGGGACTGGAGCATATGCCGACCGGTGCCGCCCTTCTGGCCGGTAAGCACCAGGGGATGCTGGACGTGATCGCCCCCTTCGCCATCCTGCCGGACAACTGTTTCATCATGAAGAAGGAGCTGATGCCGCTGCCCTTCTTCGGCTGGTTCGCATGGAAGACCAAGATGATTGCGGTGGACCGCTCAGCCCATGCCAAGGCCTTGAAGGACATGGTCAAACAGGCCCGCCTGCGTCATGCCGAGGGTCGCCAGATCCTGATCTTTCCCGAGGGCACCCGGGCACCGGTCGGCGCAGCCCCGGACTACAAGCCGGGCATCGCGGCCCTGTACCGCGACCTGGACTGCCCCTGCGTTCCGATGGCGACCAACTCGGGGGTCCATTGGCCCGCCCACGGCTTTCGCCGCTATCCGGGCACGGTGGTCTATGAGTTCCTGCCGGCGATCCCTGCGGGCCTGAAGCGGGCCGAGTTCATGGCCCGGCTGGAGACAGAGCTGGAGGCGGGGTCAGGTAGTTTGTTGCAACGGGGCGTCGAGACTGACGTGGTTCTGGGTTGTTCAGAGCCGATCGAGGGCCGCATCAAAACGACTAGCGAGATCTAAAAATTCATCACCCCAGCCGTTACTCATGCTCACCTCTTGTATCGAGCCGGTGGGAGCGAACAGGACAGCTAATGAAAGGCGAGAACGTAGAGATTCACCTTCTGTGATCTCTGCAATTATCTGGTCGATTTCTGCGAGAGCCTCTCTAGGGCCACTCCACTTGGACCATAAGAAATCATTGCCTGGTCGTTCGAGAAGTTTTCTGGCTTCTAAGAATATGGTTTTAAGTTCAATAAATTCAGGGTTCGCGCTACTCTGAGAATGTTCAGTCATTTGCTGAGGCGCTGGGTCACCAACAAGCGCTAGATTGCCGAAAATCGTGATTTGGCCGCCCTCGGCCTTAAAATTGTCGACGGTCTTACGCCACACCTCTCTAGTGCGTCCGCCGCTACAGCAGGGGCAGGCATATTGGACAATGGTTGGCTTTCGGCTGGCAAACGTGCGGGAGAAGAAGCGCCTTTGCGGTTCTATCGCGGATAGAGTGACCGTCCTCAGGTCGCTCCTGAGAGCTTCTGATACGCGCGTTGAAAACGCCTTTTGGCCACTCTCTCCGGCGTTCCATTCGGCTGCGGTCATCTCCGAGATGACCACATCGTTTCCGAGGCATGATGATAGCGATCCAAGGCCCTCCGTCGCCATATCCGTGTCACCTGCGAAAACGAAGTGGTGAAAGGTAGTGCCACATTGGTCGCAGCGAAACCCGACTACGTGCCCTTCAACTAGCCTCATCCTAACCCTCCATATCCTCTCGCAACCGGCCGATCTGGTGCATCCGTTCGTGCAGGATGGTGACGATGCCGATGTCGCCGTTCGACAGGTAGCGCCAATAGACGAAGTGGCGTTCGTAGCGGAAGACATAGCCGTCCACCTCGAACGCGGCGGGGATCGGTCGGGAGGCCACGCCGTGGGTCTCGATACGCCCAAAGGCCTCGAACAGGCCCGTGATGTAGCGATCCGCCTGGGCCGCGCCCCAGCGGTCTCGGGTGTAGCGGTAGATGTCGTCCAGCCTGTGCGACGCGGCTTGCTGGACGCGGACGGCGGCCAACCGATCAGTCCCGGTTACGGGCGATGACGTCCGCTGCGCTGAGGGCACCGTAGGTGCTCTCAGGTGCGGCAAACGCCTGGGTCAGTTCGGCCTTCAGGCGGTCGAAGGCCTCTTGCTCGCGGCGCTCCTTGTCGCGTCTGATGAGGTCGCGGACGTATTCGCTGATATTCTCGTAGGAGCCGTTCTCGTCGACGTTCGAGGCCACGAACTCGCTCAGAGCGCCGCTGAGGCGGACCGTCATCGTTGTTGTCTGCGCCATGGTCACCTTTCCAGTTTTGTCTTCAGGATACACAAGATCGAAGACGCCAGTAAGGCGGTCCCTCACGCCTTCCTGAAAAAAGCGTGGATGCGTTCGGCCAGGGGCTGGTTGATGCCGTCCACCTTGACCAGGTCGGCGACCGCGGCGCGTGACACGCCCTTGGCCGAGCCGAAGGCGTGCAGCAGGGCTTTCTTGCGGCCGGGACCGACACCCTCGATCTCGTCCAGAGGGTTCTTCTTGATGTCCATGCTGCGACGGGTGCGGTGGGCCCCGTTGGCGAAGCGGTGTGCCTCGTCGCGCAGGCGCTGGACGTAATAGAGGGCCGGCGATTTCAGGGGCAGCATGAAGGGCGGCTTGCCCGGCACGAAGAACCGCTCCATTCCGGCATCGCGGTCCGGCCCCTTGGCCACACCGACGGCGGTGATGTCGTCCAGGCCCAGGTCCGCCAGGACGGCCAGCACCTCGGCCAGCTGACCCGCCCCGCCGTCGATCAGCAGAAGGTCGGGGCGAACCACGTCCTCGGTGCCCTCTTCCTCGTCCTTGACCAGGCGGCTGAACCGACGCCGCATGACCTCGCGCATCATGCCGTAGTCGTCCCCGGGGGTCAGGTCGGTGCCCCGGATGTTGAACTTGCGGTACTGCGACTTCTGGAAGCCTTCGGGGCCAGCCACGATCATGCCGCCGACGGCATTGGTCCCCTGGATATGGGCATTGTCATAGACCTCGATCCGCTCGGGGCGGGCGTCCAGGCCGAAGGCCTCGCAGACTTCGTCCAGGATTTTGCCCTGGGCCGAGCCCTCCGCCATCTTGCGCCCCAGGGCCTCGCGGGCGTTGGTCAGGGCGTGATCGACCAGGCTCAGCTTGTCGCCTCGCATGGGCCGGGCGATCTCGACCCGACGCTCGGCCTTCATGCTGAACGCCTCTTCCAGCAACTCCAACTCGTGAGGGCGGATGTTGGACAGGATCAGGCGCGGGATCGGCTTGTCTTCATAGAACTGGCCCAGGAAGGCGGCCAGGATCTCCGGGTCGGTGTCGGTCTTGTCCACGCGGGGGAAATAGGCCCGCCCGCCCCAGTTCTGGCCTGCCCGATAGAAGAAGACCTGCACGCAGGCCTGACCGCCTTCGCTGAACAGGGCAAAGACGTCGGCCTCTGCCACGCCTTCGGCACTGACGCTGGATTCCATGGTGATGGCCGATAGGGCGCGGATGCGGTCGCGGACGCGGGCGGCCTGTTCGAAGTCCATGGCCTCAGCGGCGTCGGTCATCTCCTGCGACAGCCGGGCGATCACGGCGCGGGACTTGCCCTTCAGAAAGGCCGAGGCCTCATCCACCAGCTCGCCGTAATCCTCCAGCGAGATCAGGCCTGTGCAGGGGGCCGAGCAGCGCTTGATTTGATGCAGCATGCAGGGCCGGGTGCGGGTCTCATAGACGCTGTCCGAACAGGACCGCAGCAGGAAGGCCTTCTGAAGCGTGTTCAGCGTCCGGTTCACCGCCCAGGTCGAGGCGAACGGCCCGAAATAGTCGCCCGGCGTCGTATGGGCTCCGCGATGTTTCCGGACCTGGGGCGCGCGGTGGTCCTTGCGGATCATCAGTTCGGCAAAGGACTTGTCGTCGCGCAGCACGACGTTGAAGCGCGGCTTCAGCTTCTTGATGAAGTTGGATTCCAGCAGCAGGGCCTCGGTTTCGGACGCCGTGACCACCAACTCCATCGAGCGCGTCAGACTGACCATCAACCCGATGCGCTGGGTGTGGAACCGCCCCTGGGCATACTGCAGGATACGCTTCTTGATCGACTTGGCCTTGCCTACATAAAGGCAGGTGCCGTCCTCGCCATACATACGATAGACGCCGGGCCTGTCCGGCGCGCGGCGCGCCTCGTCGCGGATCAGGTCGGCGGCGACCAGCGGGCTTTCGGGAATCGGGACCTCGGTCATCCCCCCGGATATAGGACAGGCCAGCGAGATTTCCTCCCCATTCGCTTCGCGAACAGGGAGGAGATTTAGCTGCGTCGCACCAGAACCACCCCCGCGATGACCAGGGCCACGCCGGCGACCCGGCCCAGGTTCATCGGCTGGCGCGGTACGCCCAGGGCTCCGAAATGATCCAGGGTCAGGCTCAGCAGCAACTGCCCGGCGACCATCAGGGTGACGGTCATGGCCACGCCCAGGCGGGGCACGGCCCAGGCGGCGGCGACCACGAAGACCACGCCGTACAGACCCCCGGCCCAGGCCCAGGCGGGCAAGGCTTTCGCCGCCTGGACGTCCGGCCGGGTCTGAAGCGCCAGGGCCATGATCCCCAGGGCCGCCGTGCCGACCGCAAACGATACAAACGCCGCATTGACCGGAGAGGCGACGGCAGTGGCCAGTCGCGCATTGGTCGGGGCCTGAAGCGCCGTCGCGCCGCCGGCGATGATGATGGCGATCATGGAGAGCAGCGTCGGGTTCATGGCCTTGGGGCTAACACCGAAGGCGGCAGGACGGGAAGGGCCATGGCGGATCACCCGTCGCCTTACCCCGATTTAACTTGGCCCTTACGCCGGGGGTCGTCACATAGCGGTCAATCTGAAGGGCCTGTCGGAACCGCATGTCTCTCGCACTCTCAACCCTGCTGTACGAATGGCGCCGCTACATGGCCGCCGTGATGGCGCTGGCCCTTTCGGGTCTGCTCGTGCTGGCCATGACCGGCGTCTTCATCGGCATCGGCAAGGGCTTCACCGCCACGATCGAGCGGTCCAACGCCGACATCATGATCATGCAGCCGGGGGCTACCAGCCTGATTGGCGGCCCGTCGGGTGTGCCGCGCCGCTTCATCCCCATGGTCTATCGCAACCCGGAGGTGGTCGAAGTCCAGCCGCTGGACGGCGCAGGCGGCACGTTCCAGTCGGTCAAGAACGTTGACCCGACCCTGTCCCAGGCCGAGCGCGCCAAGATGGGGGCACCGCGCCAGGAATTCGTCCAGGCCAGCATCATCGACACCACGCCCGATGCCGTTACCATTCCACAGGATTATTCCCAGGACCTGGTCGATGCTCTGCGCCAACCCTACACGGTTGCGGTCGATGAGACGGCCCTGCCCAAGCTGGGTGTCAAGCTGGGCGACAAGGCCCTGTACAACGGTCAGACGGTCACCGTCGTCGGTGTGACGCGCGGCTATCCGAACATGATGCAGGCCACGGTCGTGATGTCGCGCGACACCCTGCGGATGTTGGGCCAGGCCGACAACGGACCACGCGTCGGACCGTTGATGGTCAAGATCCGTAACCCGGAGCGGGCCGAGGCGGTGGCGGCACAGCTCAACGAGCTGGGCAATGGTCAATGGAAGGCCTGGACCCGCCAGGAATTGGCCGATGCCAATGCCGGCGCGATGTTCCAGGAGGGCATTCTGGTCATCATCATCGGCGGCTGCGTGGTTCTGGGCACCATCATCGGCATCGCTATCACCTGGCAGACGCTGCGCGGGGCCATCATGGCCAATATCAAGGAGTTCGCCTCGCTGCGTGCCCTGGGTGTCGGCATGGGGTCGCTGCGCCGGATCGTCATGGAGCTGAGCTTCTGGGTCGGCTGCGTCGGCGTGGTCGCAGCGATTGGCCTGACTTGGCTGGTGTCGCTGTTTGCCATGTCCAATGCCGTCATCATCGCCCTGCCGCCCATCCTGCTGATCGTGGTCGGCGGCGGATTGATCCTGATCGCCATGCTGTCAGGCTTCCTGTCGCTCGGCATCCTGAAGAACAGCCAGCCTGCGGACCTCCTGCGATGACCACGAAGGTTCACGGCAATCACGGCGACTTCGCCATCGAGGCCAAGGGCCTGGTGAAGCGGTTCAAGTCCGGCAAGAGCTTCATCGAAGTTCTGAAGGGCGTGGATTTCGACGCCCGCCACGGCGACCTGACCATGGTCATGGGGCCGTCGGGCTCGGGCAAGTCGACCCTGGTCGCGGCCCTGTCCGGCCTGTTGCGGCCCGAGGAAGGCCGGGTCGATATGCTGGACGTCGACGACCTGTGGAAGATGTCGCCTGGCAGAATCGACAAATTCCGCCTCGATCACTGCGGCTTCATCTTCCAGGGCTTCAACCTGTTTCCTGCCCTGACCGCCCTGCAACAGGTCGAGGTGGTGCTGAAATTCCAGGGCCTGTCCTCGGGTGACGCCAAGCGCCGCGCCACGGCGGCGCTCGAGGAAGTCGGCCTGGGCCCCCGCCTGCATCAGCGGCCGACCATCCTGTCCGGTGGTGAAAAGCAGCGCGTCGCCATTGCCCGTGCCCTGGCCAAGGATCCGCAAATCCTGTTCGCCGACGAGCCAACCTCGGCCCTGGACGGCGAGAACGGTCAGATCGTGATTCGACTGCTGCGCCGTGCCGCAACGGAGCACGGGGCCGCCGTCATCTGCGTGACCCACGACCCCCGGCTGGAAGCCTGGGCCGACCGGGTCATCAAGATCGAGGACGGCAAGATCGTCGACGATCAACGCCATACGCCCGATCCCAACGCCGTTCTGGCGTCCCATCACTGAATCCCACCTCAGTCTTAAAGACCGAAAGACCCCGCCATGCCCGCCTTCCTGAAGAAAAAACGGATCTGGATCGGCCTCGCCCTGATCATCGTCCTGGTGGTCGGCTTCCTGATGATGCAGGGCGCCGGGGCCGCCAAGAAGGCCGAGGACGAAAAGGCCGCCGCCAATGCGCCGGTCAGCCCCTATTCGGCGATCGCCAACGGCAAGGCGGACGTCGAGGGCGGCATCATCCAGATCGCGGCGCGGCGCGGCGGCATCGTCAAGGAAGTCCTGGTCCAGGAAGGCGACCGCGTCGTCGCCGGCCAGATCCTGGCTCGCCAGGAGGATGACGAACCGCGCCTGGCCTATCAGCGGGCCCAGGCTGAAGTCGCCCAGGCCGAAAGCCAGTTGGCGACCATCCGCGTCGAGGTCAGCACGGCACGGCGCGAATACGATCGCCTGGCCCGCCTGGTGGACACCAACTTCGTCGCCGCCCAGCGCATTGACCAGGCCCGCGACGCGATCGCCACGGCCGAGGCGCGCCTGGCCTCCCAGCAGGCTTCGATCATGACCGCCCGGGCGCGGTTGAACGAGGCCGCCTACAACCTGGAACTGACCGTCATCCGCGCGCCGATGGCCGGTCGGATCGTGCGGCGCTATGCCAATCCCGGCGCCGGCGCCTCGACCCTGAACGTCTCGACCATGTTCGACCTGGAACCCGATGCGCCCCGCATCGTCCGGGCCGAGATCGTCGAAGCCGACATTCCAAATATCACCCCCGGCCAGCAGGTCGAGATCAGCCCCGAGGGTGATCCGTCCAAGGTCTATGTGGGGCGGGTGCTGCGCCGTGCCGCGGTGTTCGGCGCGAGGAAGCTGGCATCGGACGATCCCTCGCAACGCTCCGACGAGCGGGTGGTGGAGGTGGTGGTGTCGTCCGACGACGCGCCGCTGCTGATCGGTCAGCGGGTGCTGGTGAAGTTCATGAAGCCGGGCGAAACCGCCGGGGCACCGCGCCAAACCACGGTCGGCGTCGGCCCCGACCGGGCCATGCGCTCACCGGGATGACGATCAGCGGCCGGTGAAGTCCCCCGGCCGCTTCTCGAGAACAGCACTGACCCCCTCCAGGTGATCGTCGCTGAGGTGGGCCAGGGCCTGGATGGCAGCGGACATTTCCAGGATCTGGTCGAAGCTTGCCTCACGACCCTGGCGCAGCAGGCTCTTGGCCATCCGCAGGGCCTGGGGCGGTTGGGCGGCGATCTGGGTCGCGGTATCCATCGCCTCGGTCATCAACTGGTCATGCGGGACAACGCGATTGACCAGACCCCAGCGCTCGGCGGTCTCCGCATCGATGGACCGGGCCGTAAACAGCATTTCCGCCGCGCGGACATAGCCGATGTTGCGCGGCAGCAGCCAGGCCCCGCCGTCGCCGGGGATGATGCCCAGCTTGAGGAAGGGCACGCCGAAGCTGGCCCGGTCCGAGGCGATACGGATGTCGGCCAGGCCGGCGATATCGCACCCCAGCCCCATGGCCGGACCGTTGACTGCGGCCACCAGCGGCATCTCCAGCTCGTAGAGCGAACGCACGATCCGGTGCACGACCCGCCGATACCGGTCGCGGATGGCGGTGCCTGCCCCCTCGAACAGATCGGCGCGCGCCTTCATCGCCTTCAGGTCCCCGCCGGCCGAAAACGCCCGCCCGGCCCCGGTCAGGACGACGCACCGAACCTCTGGATCCCCATTGATCGCCTCGCACGCCTCGGCAAAGGCCTGACCGTCGTCGAGGTCGGGCAGGGCGTTCAGCCGCTCCGGGCGATCCAGCGTCCAGATCGCGATCCTGCCGCGCCGTTCCTGGGTGATCAGTGACATGGGACCCCTCTCCACTTCGATCGGCGATCTATATCGCGCTTTGCCCGCATGGCGACGGGGGGTAAGGCGTGCGGCATGACGATCATTCTTCATGGGCACCCGCCCGCCGTGTTCGACCCGCCCGCCGGGGCCATCCAGACCTCGCCGCTCATTCCCGGCTCCGCGTCTCTGGACGACATGCCGCCCGGCTCGGTTTCGGAAGCCATGGTCTATGCACCGCCCGGCGTACTGGAGCGCCGCCACACCCTCGCGCTGGCTCTGCGCGCGCTGCGGCCGGGCGGGCGGCTGGACGTGATGGCCCCCAAGGATCGCGGCGGCTCGCGCCTGAAGAAGGAACTGGCAGCCTTTGGTGTCGCGGTCGAGGAAGCGGCCAAGGCGCACCATCGCCGCTGTATCGCCATGGTGCCCGATGCGCCGACAGGACTTGAGGCCGCGATCGCAGCAGGGGACCTGCAATGGGTCGATCCAGTCGGAGCCTGGTCTCAGCCGGGCGTCTTCGCCTGGGACCGGATCGACCCCGGCACGGCGCTGCTGGCCAACCATCTGCCGTCGCTGAAGGGGGCGGGAGCAGACCTGGGCTGCGGCTATGGAGCCCTGGCGACCGTGGTGTTGCGATCGGAGGCCGTCACCGGTCTGCGGCTGGTCGATCTGGACCGCCGTGCTGTCGCGGCGGCCCGGCGCAATGTCGAAGATCCGCGCGCCAGCTTCGACTGGGCCGATGCACGCACTCTGCCCACCGAGAGCAATCTGGATTTCGTGGTCATGAACCCGCCCTTTCACGAAGGAGGTAGCGAGGATCGCCGCCTGGGTCAGGCCTTCGTTCGCCAGGCTGCCGGGATGCTGCGGACCGGCGGGGTGCTGTGGCTCGTCGCCAACCGGCACCTGCCCTATGAGGCCGAGCTGAGCGCGGCGTTCAAGCGGTTCTCACCGGTGGCGGACACCGGAGGCTACAAGGTCATCGAGGCGGTGAAGTGAAAACGCCCACTTCCCGCGTGGACAAGCTGCTGGGGTCGATGGGCTATGGCTCTCGCACCGAGATGGCCCGTCTGGGCAAGCTGGGCGGCATCACCCTGGACGGCAGCGAGATCCGGGACGTTTCCGTCCGAATCCCCATCACGCCCGACCTGCCGTCGCGCATGCACGTCGATGGCCAGCCGCTGGACCCCGTTCCCGGCCTGGTGATCCTGCTGAACAAGCCGCTGGGCATGACCTGTTCGCACAAGGAGGACGGCGAGCTGGTCTATGATGTCCTGCCCGAGCGTTGGCGGCGTCGCGACCCGGCCATCTCGACCATCGGCCGGTTGGACAAGGCGACAACCGGACTGTTGCTGCTGACCGACGATGGCGATCTGTTGCATCGCGTCATTTCGCCCAAACGCCATGTGGCCAAGGTCTATGTGGCCACTCTGGCCCGACCGCTGGTCGGGACCGAGGGCGAACTGTTCGCGGCGGGGGGGCTGGTGCTGGAAGGCGAGGCCAAGCCTCTGGCCCCCGCGACACTGGAGGTGTTGTCGCCCACCGCCGATGGACGCCAAAGGGCCCGGCTGACCGTGACCGAAGGCCGCTATCACATGGTCCGCCGGATGTTCGCGGCGGTGGGCAATCACGTCGAGGCCCTGCACCGTGAACGCCTGGGCGGCCTGACCGTGCCGGACGATCTGGCGGCAGGTGAGTGGCGGTTGCTGGCACCGGACGAGGTTGCGCAGATCTTCCTGTAGCGCAGGCTGGAACCACGCGGGCCCGTAAGTCTTATTGCTCCGCTTGAACGGGGTCTGATAATGACGGGTGCCACCAACAAACGCGACCTTCGCACGGGTCGGTCGGTGTGGGCGGACAGTCCGGGCCTGGGCGTGCCCGTTCGGCCCTTGACCGAGGCCGTCTCCGTCGATGTCGCCATCGTGGGCGCGGGTATCAGCGGGGCCTTCATGGCCAGGGAACTGGCGCGGGACCATTCGGTCGCCGTGCTGGATCGGCGCCCGCCGCTGATGGGGTCGACCGTCGCCTCGACCGCCATGTTGCAGTGGGAGATCGACCTGCCTCTGACCGCGCTGGCGGACTTGATCGGCATGACCAAGGCCAGGCGGGCCTATGGCCGGTCCCGCGCTGCGGTCGATGACCTCAAGCGGATCGTGGCCGAGGAGGGCATCCGCTGCGGGCTGAAGGACAAGGGATCGCTCTATCTGGCGGGCGATGATTACGGCCGTCGCGCCCTGGAGGCCGAGGCCGAAGCCAGGGCCGGGATCGGGCTGGACAGTCTCTTTGTCGGGCCGGCGGATTTGCGCGACCGTTTCGGCATCAAGCGGACAGGGGCGATCGTATCCCAGGGCTCGGCCAGCGCTGATCCCGCCAGGCTGGCCGCAGGCCTGTTGCGGCGCGCGATTGCCGATGGAGCAAAGGTCTATTCACCGGTCGAGGTTCTGCAGGCGGCCAGCGACCCCGACGGTGTGACCCTGCTGACCGATGCCGGCCATGCGGTGCGGGCCCGGACGGTGATCTTCTGCTGCGGCTATGAGTTCCCCAAGGGCGTACCGACGCCGGGGGCCGAGGTCATCTCCACCTGGGCCCTGGCCACCAAGCCCCGCAGCGTCTGCCCCGCCTGGCTGAAGAACATGCTGGTGTGGGAGGCGTCCGACCCCTACCTCTATTTCCGTATGGGACACGACGGTCGGCTGATCGTCGGTGGCGAGGACGAAGCCGATCCCACGGCCCACGACGACCCTGCCAAGCTGAAGCGCAAATGCGAGACCATCGCGCGTAAACTCAAGGCCCTGATGCCCACGCTGGAGTTCGAGATCGACTACACTTGGGCCGGCGCCTTCGGGACCAGCGCGACCGGCCTGCCGTCGATCGCGCCCGTGCCCGACATGGACCACGCCTTTGCCGTCATGGGCTTTGGCGGAAACGGCATCACCTATTCGGTCATCGCCTCGCAGATCGTGTCGGCGGCCGTGCGCGGCAGGCCGGACCCGGATGCAGACTTGTATCGACCCGATTGACGGGGACGGTGGGTTGACCCATGACGCCGCGCGGCGGTCGTCGCCCGGATTGACCGGCACCGCGCCCGCAGGTTCGGAGCATGAACGGTGACCCAAGCCAAGATCTGTGGCCTGACCACACCCGAGACCCTGGATGCCGCGCTCGACCATGGCGCAGCCTTCGTCGGGGCGGTGGTGTTCCCGAAAAGCCCCCGCCATATCGAGCCCCTGCATGCCGCGACCCTGTTCGAGCGGGCGCGCGGGCGGGCCGGAATTGTGGCGGTGACGGTCGATGCCGATGATGCCCTGCTGACCGAGATCGCCTTGATCCTGAAGCCGGACATGATCCAGCTGCACGGGCGGGAGACGCCAGAGCGTGCAAGGCAGGTCCGGACCCTGACGGGGGCCGGGATCATCCGGGCCCTGCCGGTGTCGACCGCCGCCGATCTGGAGGCCGCTGCCGATTGGCACGACGTCGCCGACCACCTGATGTTCGACGCCCGCCCGCCCGCAGGATCCGTCTTGCCGGGCGGGGTGGGCCATGCTTTCGACTGGACGCTGCTGGCCGGGCGGTCCTGGCCGAGGCCCTGGTTCCTGGCCGGTGGTCTGAACCCGGACAATGTAGCGCAGGCGATTTCGCTGACAGGCGCGCCCCTGGTGGACGTGTCCTCTGGCGTCGAAAGCGCGCCGGGTGTTAAGGACGCGGGCCGGATCGCGGCCTTCATGGCGGCGGTCAACCGGTCCTGATCTCGCTTCTCCCCGCGCGAAAGTCCTGCCTGTGAACGCCATCCTGCCGAACCAGTATGCCATGCCCGACACGGAGGGGCGGTTCGGCCCCTATGGCGGTCGCTTCGTGGCAGAGACCCTCATGCCGCTCGTTCTGGAGCTGAACCAGGCCTATGAGGCCTGCAAGGCGGACCCGTCGTTCCAGGCCGAGCTGGACGACTATCTGACGCACTATGTCGGCCGACCCAGCCCGCTGTATCTGGCCGAACGCCTGACGGCGCACTACGGGGCAGCCAATATCTGGCTCAAGCGGGACGAGCTGAACCATACGGGCGCGCACAAGATCAACAACTGCATGGGCCAGATCCTGGTCGCCATGCGGATGGGCAAGAAGCGGATCATCGCCGAGACCGGGGCCGGTCAGCACGGCGTGGCGACGGCGACCGTCTGCGCCCGGTTCGGCCTGCAATGCGTCGTCTATATGGGCGCGGCCGATGTGCAGCGTCAGTCGCCGAACGTCTTCCGGATGAAGCTGCTGGGCGCCGAAGTCGTGCCGGTCACCAGCGGTCGCGGGACCCTGAAGGACGCGATGAACGAGGCGATGCGCGACTGGGTCACCAATGTCGCCGACACCTATTACCTGATCGGCACGGCAGCGGGGCCGCACCCCTATCCGGCCATGGTGCGCGATTTCCAGAGCGTGATAGGCCGCGAGACCCGCGTCCAGATGCTGGCCCGGCGCGAGAAACTGCCCGACGCCTGTGTCGCGGCGATCGGGGGTGGATCCAACGCCATCGGCCTGTTCCATCCCTTCATCGATGATACCGGAGTGCGGCTGATCGGGGTTGAGGCGGCCGGGCGCGGCCTGGACGGTCCGGATCATGCGGCGTCACTGCAAGGCGGGCGGCCCGGCGTGCTGCACGGCAACCGCACCTATCTGCTGCAGGACGAGGACGGCCAGATCCTGGAGGGCCACTCCATTTCCGCCGGTCTCGACTATCCGGGCATCGGTCCCGAGCATGCCTGGCTGAAGGACATCGGCCGGGCCGAGTACCGCGCAGCCACCGATGCGGAGGCGCTGGAGGCGTTTCAGCTGTGCTCGCGTCAGGAAGGCATCATTCCGGCGTTGGAGCCCAGCCATGCCTTGGCCCGGATCGGCGAGATCGCGGCCGAGGTCGGAACCGGCGGCGACGTCGTGCTGAACATGTGCGGAAGGGGTGACAAGGACATCTTCGCCGTCGCCGAACATCTGGGGGTTAAGCTGTGACCACCGCCCGCCTCGATACCTGTTTCGCGCAAACCAACGGCCGGGACGGCAAGGCCGTCTTCGTCGGCTATGTCATGGCCGGTGATCCGGACCTGGAAACGACGTTTCAGATCCTGAAGGATTTTCCGGGCGGCATCATCGAACTGGGCCTGCCCTTCTCCGATCCGATGGCCGAAGGCCCCAGCATCCAGCGTGCGGCCCAGCGGGCCCTGGCGGCAGGTACCACGACACGCGATGTCCTGGCCCTGGTGCGTCGCCTGCGAGAGGTGAACACCGAAACGCCCGTGGTGCTGATGGGCTATCTCAATCCGATCGAGAGCTATGGCTATGATGCCTTCGCCGCCGACGCTGCAGAGGCGGGGGTCGACGGCCTGATCGTCGTCGATTGTCCGCCTGAGGAATCGGCTCCGCTGGTCGAGGCGCTGGAAGCCAACCATCTGTCGCTAATCCGCCTGGCGACGCCGACGTCCGACGATGCCCGGCTGAAGGTCATCGCCGAGCGGACGTCGGGCTTCATATACTATGTCTCCGTCGCCGGCGTGACCGGGGTCAAGGAAGCGCAGGCGGCGGACGTGGCACCCGCCGTGAGCCGCGTCCGCGCCGCCTCCGGCTTGCCGGTCGCGGTCGGTTTCGGCATCCGTACGCCCGAGCGAGCGGCCGAGATCGCCCGCGTTGCCGATGCCGTGGTGGTCGGCTCGGCCTTTGTCGATGAAGTGGCTGCTGCCCTCGAGGCGAACGAACCGGTCGCCCCGCGCGTTCTAGGCCGCATGCGCGCTCTCGCTGATGCGGTGGCGTTGGCGCGGCAGAGCGAAAACGTCTAAAGGCCCGCCATGGTCGACAAGAACAAACCCCAGATCGAGAAGCGCGGCGGTTGGCTCAGCCGCTTTGCGCCCGGCGTCCGCAAGATCGTCAGCCGCCGTGACACCCCCGACAATCTTTGGGTCAAGGACCCCGACACCGGCGAGATGCTGTACCGGTCGGACCTGGAAAACAGCCTGTGGGTGACCCCGACCGGGCGTCATATGCGGATCGATGCTCCGACCCGGCTGCGCTATACCTTCGATGACGGGGCTTTCGAAGCCATCGACACGCCGGACGTGCCGGAAGATCCGCTGAAATTCTCGGACGGCAAGCCCTACAAGGACCGTCTGGCTGCGGCGCGAAAGGCGGCGGGCCGCAAGGACACCATGGCCATCGGCTTCGGGTCGATCGACGGCACCCCGGCGGTCGCCATCGTCCAGGACTTCAGCTTCATGGGCGGATCGCTGGGCATGGCGGCGGGAGAGGCCTTCATCGCCGCGGCACGCGAGGCGGTTCGGCGCGGCGTGCCCATGGTCTGTTTCACTGCGGCGGGCGGTGCCCGGATGCAGGAAGGGGCCCTGTCCCTGATGCAGATGGCCCGCACGACCCTGGCCATCCAGGAGTTGAAGGCGGCACAGCTGCCGTTCGTGGTGGTCCTGACCGATCCGACCACGGGCGGGGTGACCGCCAGCTATGCCATGCTGGGCGATGTGCATCTGGCCGAGCCGGGGGCCCTGATCGGCTTTGCGGGGCCGCGCGTGATCGAGAGCACCATCCGAGAGAAACTGCCGCCCGGCTTCCAGCGTGCCGAATATCTGCAGGAAAAGGGCATGGTCGATCGCGTCGTGACCCGTGCGGACCTGCCCCGCGTGCTGGGACTGATCCTGTCCATGTTGATGGGTGGGACCCGGGCCGCAGCGTAAGGGCCGATGGATCCGATCTCCCAGCGCCTTCGGGCCCGGCATCCCCAGCGGATCGACCTGTCGCTGGAGCGGATGCGAGCCCTTTGCGCGGCCCTGGGCGATCCCCAGGACCGGTTGTCGCCCGTGATCCACGTGGCCGGAACCAATGGCAAGGGGTCGACCGTTGCCTTCCTGCGCGCCATGGCCGAGGCGTCCGGGCTTCGGGTTCACACCTATACCTCGCCGCATCTGGTGCGGTTCAACGAGCGGATCCGACTGGCGGGCAGTCTGATCCAGGACGATGCGCTCGGCGCCATACTGGACCGGATCGAGGCGGTATCCGGCGAAGCCACCGTCTTCGAAAGCACGACGGCGGCCGCCTTCGTGGCGATGTCTGAGGTGCCCGCCGACCTGGCCATCGTCGAGGTGGGACTGGGGGGCGTGCTGGACGCCACCAATGTGATCGCCCGGCCCCTTCTAAGCGTCATCACCCCCGTCGACCTCGATCATGCCGAGTTCCTGGGCACCGACCTGGCGACCATTGCCGGTGAGAAGGCGGGTATCTTGAAACTGGGCGCACGGGGCCTGGTCGCGCGCCAGTCCGAGCCGGCCATGGCGGCGATCGAGGCGGCGGCGATCCGGGTCCAGGCCCCCCTGACCGTCATGGGCACCGATTTCGATGCCTGGGCCGAGCGGGGTGGTCTGGCCTTTCAGGATCAGGAGCGATTCCTTGATCTGCCCGCCTCCGCCCTGCATGGCCCGCATCAGGTCGCCAATGCGGGCCTGGCGATCGCCGTTGCCCTGGAGCTGGACCTGCCCGAGGCCGCGATCGCGAAAGGGCTAAGTCAGGTCGTCTGGCCCGCCCGGATGCAGCGTCTCAAGGAGGGCCCCTATGGCGAAGCGGCGCGCGCGGCGGATGCCGAGCTGTGGCTGGACGGCGGGCACAATCCGCATGCCGCCCAGGCCCTGGCCCGGACCCTGGAGGAGCGACAGACGCGGGCCCCCCGACCCCTGGCCCTGATCGTCGGCATGCTGGCCAACAAGGATGCAGGCGGCTTCTTCGAGGCTTTGAAGGATACGGGGGCCCAGGTCTTCACGATCGGGTTCGACGGCGCGGCGGCGGATCCGGCCGCCTTGGCATCCGTGGCGCGGGGCCATGGCCTGGGGGCGGTGGCGGTGGGATCGGTCCAGGAGGCTCTCGACCGGGCCTTGGCACTGGGCGCAGGCCGCGTCGTGATCTGCGGCTCGCTGTATCTGGCGGGCGAGGTGCTGGGCGCGGATCCGGCGACCTGGCCGGTCTAGGCTGCGTCGAAGGTCAGGGGCGCGCCCCAGAACTGGGCGACCAATTCGGATTGGGGACCAGGCTGGCCGGTGGTCAGGAAATCGCGGCGGCCGCTCTTGCCCAGGTCGAACTCCGGGTGCCGTTCGAAATAGCGGTCCAGAGAGTCTGAAACCGCTTCGGGCTGGTGGATCACCGGCGTTCCGGGCGGCAGGGCCTGGGCAAAGATTTCGGCCACGATCTCATAGTGGGTGCAACCCAGGATCGCCTTGTCCGGATGGCGACCGATGCGGCGGCGCAGGGCATCGACATGATCGCCGACGACCACCTTAAGCTCATCGGCCGGAGCTCCCAGCTCGATCAGCCCGGCCAGGCCCGGGCAAGGCTCGGAAAAGACCGCGAGGTCCTCGCGCCGCTTGTCGATCTCGATCTCATAGACCCGGCTTATGGCGGTGGCGGCGGTGCAGAAGACACCGATGACATCGATGGCCTCGACCTTGTCGCCCGCCCGTTCAGCCTCATAGGTCCAAGGCAGGCCGGTGGCCGCCTCGATGGTCGGGACGATGATCCCCAGCACATTGACCGCGCGTCCGCGGCGCTGGCGCTCTGCCGGGATCCAGGTCTGCTGCAAACGGCGCAGCGCAATGGCCGAGGCGGTGTTGCAGGCCAGGACGACGACCGAAGCCCCGGCGTCGAACAGCCGTTCGCAGCCCGCGCGGGTCAGATCGACGATCGCCTCACCGCCCAGGCCGCCGTACGGGGCATGGGCCTGATCCGCCAGATAGACGAAGTCGCGGTCGGCGAACCGCCGCGTCAGTTCGCGGTGGACCGTCAGGCCGCCCACGCCGGAGTCGAATACGCCTATCGCCATGCGCGGGCTTTAGCGGCTGCGACCGTTCGCCGTCCATCGGCAAGATCGTGATCCGTTTAATGTGACAGAGCCCACCGCCCCGGCGTAAGGTCCGGCAACGCATAAGTTTACGGAGTTTCCAGTATGCACAGACGCCAGTTTTTTGCCGCAGGGGGCAGCCTGATGGTGCTTTCGGCCTGTTCCGCCACCGGCATGGACATGATGGGCGCGACGCCTGTCTCCACCCTGGCGGACGCCGCCGCCGTGGCGCGTGCGGTCCTGCCCGTTCAGTCGCCCCAGGCGGAACTGTTGCAGGTGTGGACTGGCCCCTATGAAGGCGTTCCGCCGTGGGACCGCGTCACGGCCGAGAAGCTGAAGGCGGCGATGCTGGAAGGCATCGAACTGCGCCGTGCGGAATACGCCGCCATTGCCGACAATCCCGAGCCGGCGACCTTCGCCAATACCCTGGTCGCCATGCAGATGGCGGGAGAGCCGATCGGCCGCGCCTTCGCCCTGTTCGGTGTGATGACCGGCAACATCGGCACGCCCGAGTATCAGGCCGTGGCGCGCGAACTGTCGCCGATCCTTTCGGCCGCCGGTGACGAGATCACCTTCAATGAAAAGCTGTTCGCCCGCGTTAAGGCTGTTGCCGACGGTGCCGGGGCCGCTGGCCTGACGGCCGAGCAGACTCGCCTTGCCGAGCGCAGCCGCGACGGCTTCGTCCGCAGCGGTGCCGCCCTGAACCCTGCCCAGAAGGCCGAGTTGGGCCGGATCAACACGGCCCTGGCCAATGCCTTCACCGCCTTCGGCCAGAAGGTCGTTGCCGACGAGAATGCCTGGACCCACATCACCGACGAGGCCGGCGTGGCCGGTCTGTCGACGTCGGACAAGGCCGCCGCTGCTGCCGCCGCGCGCAGCCGGAACCTGCAGGGCTGGGCCATCGTCAACACCCGTTCCAGCGTCGACCCCTTCCTGACCCTGGGGTCGGACCGGGCGCAGCGTGAGATCGTGTGGAAGAAGTTCGTCAATCGCGGCGACAATGGCGATGCCAACGACACCAATGCGACCATCGCCGAGATCGTGAAGCTGCGTGACCAGCGCGCCAAGCTTCTGGGCTATGCCAACCATGCCGAACTGCGCATGCAGGACACGATGGCCAAGACGCCGGATGCGGCGCGAGAGCTGATGAACCGCGTCTGGGCCCCCGCCAAGGCCCGTGTCGCCGAGGAAGTGGCGGACATGCGCGCCATCGCCGGTCACGACATCGAGCCGTGGGACTACCTCTTCTATGCCGAGAAGGTGAAGAAGCAGAAGTACGACCTGGATCAGAACGAGCTGAAGCCGTATTTCGAACTGGGCAACGTCAAGCGCGGGGCCTTCTACATGGCCGAGCGCCTGTATGGCTTCTCCTTCACGCCGCTGGCGGCCGGGACCGTGCCGGTCTTCCATCCCGACGTCGAGGTGTTCGAGGTCAAGGACAAGGCGACCGGCCGCCACGTCGGCCTGTTCTATTCCGACGACTTCTCGCGCACCGGCAAGCGGTCGGGGGCCTGGGCGACGACCTATCGCAGCTATTCGACCTATGACGGCGTCAAGAACGTACTGTCGTCGAACAACAACAACTTCACCAAGGCCGAACCGGGTCAGCCCCTGCTGATCTCGCTGGACGATGCCGAGACCCTGTTCCACGAGTTCGGCCACGCCCTGCATTCGCTGTCGGCGGCCTATACCTATCCGGCGCTGGGCGGCACGCCGCGCGACTATGTCGAATATCCCTCTCAGGTGCACGAGCACTGGGTGCTGAGCCGTCCGATCCTGGACGGTTTCATGAAGCATGTCGAAACCGGCCAGCCCATGCCCCAGTCCCTGGTCGACAAGATCGAGGCGGCCGCCACCTTCAACCAGGGCTATGCGACGGTCAGCTATCTGTCCTCGGCCCTGGTGGACATGGACCTGCACACCCAGGCCACGCCGCCGACCGATATCGATGCCTTCGAGCGCGAAAGCCTGGCCCGCTATGGCATGCCCAAGGAGATCGTGATGCGGCACCGCCTGCCGCAGTTCAATCACCTGTTCACGTCGGACGCCTATTCGGCCGGCTATTACAGCTATCTGTGGTCCGAGGTTATGGACGCCGATACCTGGGCCTATTTTGAAGAGTCGGGTGACGTCTTCAATCCGGACATCGCGGCACGCTACAAGGCCATCATCCTGGCCGAGGGCAATACGACGGACCGGGCCGAAGCGTATCGCCGGTTCCGTGGTCGCAATCCCGACGTGGCGGCCCTGCTGCGCGTCCGGGGCTTCCCGGTCAGTTAAGTCTGGGCGACAGTGACGAGGTGCGAGGCCCGCAGGACGATCGTCCTGCGGGCCTCCTTCCGTTTCAGCCGCTGTTGCGCAGGCCCGCCGCCACGCCGTTGATAGCGATCAGTATGCCCTCGCGGACGCGGGGGTCGTCGTCCCCGGCCCGGCGGCGACGGATCAGCTCGATCTGGACGTGGTTCAGCGGCTCGACATAGGGCATGCGCATGCGGATCAGGCGATCCAGCTCCGGCTGGCCGGCCAGCAGTTCAGTCTGGTCGGTGATGGTCAGGACCGCATCGCGAGTGCGGGTCCACTCGGACTGGATCTCGCCGAAGATCCGCTCGGCCAGGGCGCGGTCGGGCACAAGGGCAGCATAGCGGCGGGCGATGCTCATGTCCGACTTGGCCAGGATCATCTCCATGTTCTGGACCAGGGTGCGGAAGAAGGGCCAGTCGCGGGCCATGGTCTTCAGCTCTCCGAGGTCTGCCCCCTGGATGGCCGATCCGAAGCCGAACCAGCCGGGCAGCATGACCCGCGACTGCGACCAGCTGAACACCCAGGGAATGGCCCGCAGATCCTCGATGGCGGTCGAGGCGGTGCGCGAGGCCGGACGCGAGCCGATCTTCAGTTCGGCCAGTTCGGCGATCGGCGTGGCGGCGCGGAAATAGTCCACGAAGCCCGGCGTCTCATAGACCAGGGCGCGATAGGCCGCCATCGAGGCCGAGGACAGGGCCGAGGCGGTGGCACCGTGTCTTTCCGTCAGGCTTTCGTCACGAGCGGGGGCCAGCGAGGCCAGGAGGACGCCGCACGTCAGGGCGTCGAGGTTCCGCCTGGCGACATCGGGCTCGCCGTATTTATTGGCGATGACCTCGCCCTGTTCGGTGATGCGGATTCGGCCTGCGACCGTGCCCTGGGGCTGGGCCACAATGCCGGCGAAGCTGGAGCCCCCGCCGCGCCCGACCGCCCCGCCGCGTCCATGGAACAGTTGCAGCCGCAGCCCCGCCTTTTCGGTGACCGCCAGCAAGGCGCGCGACGCCTCGTGCAGTTCCCAGGTCGAGGTCAAATAGGAGCCGTCCTTGTTGCTGTCGGAATAGCCGATCATCACTTCCTGCACGCCGCGCGCCTTGGCTACCGCCAGGGCCGACGGCTCGGCCAGCAGCCGTTCCAGCGTCGGACGGGCGGCCCGCAGGTCGTCGATGGTCTCGAACAGGGGCGCGGCCTGGATCGGGCAGGCGGCCGGGTTCTCGGGCCGATAAAGTCCGACCTCCTTCAGCAGCAGATAGACCTCCAGCAGGTCCGAGGCCGCATCGGTCTTGGACACGATATGGGTCCGGATCGCCTGTGGTCCGAACCGGTCCAGCGCCTGGGCGGCGGCTTCCAAGATGCGGCGTTCCTTCAGCGTTTCCTCGGCATAGTCGGCATAGGGGCTGAACAGCAGACGGCCCGAGACCAGTTCGGCCGACAACAGGGCGATACGCGCCTCCTCGTCCAGACCGGCGTAATCGGCCTCGACCCCCGCAACCTTCAGCAGGTCAGCGACCACCCGCTCGTGGACGTCCGAGTTCTGGCGCAGATCCAGCGTCGCCATGTGGAAGCCGAAGATGTCTAGGGCGGTGATCAGACGGGTCAGGCTGTCGTCGGCGAAGACGGCCCCGTGGCTGGCCACCAGACTGTCGTGCAGGATGGCCAGCTCCGCCCGGAAGCCGTCCGGCCCGTCATAGGGCGCGGCCTCGTAGCGAGCGGGCCGGGGCGCGGCCAGGCCGGTCAGCCGGACGTGGGTCGCCGCCAGTCGCGCATAGATTTCGGTCAGGGCCCGGCGATACGGCTCGTCGGTGCGATGGGGCGACCCATCCTCGGACGCCCCGGCCAGCCGCGCCAGCTCGGGCGTGACGCGGGCCAGGGTGCCCGACAGGCTCAACTCCGCCCCCAGGGCATGCACCTCGTCCAGATAAAAGCGCATGACCGCGCGGGCCGCCGTCGCCATGGCCGCCGTCAGGGTCGTGCCGTCGACATTGGGATTGCCGTCCCGGTCGCCGCCGACCCAGGCCCCGATCCTCAGGAAGGGCTTCAGGTCCGGCGCATCCAGCCGCCTGCGCCAATCCGCCAGTTGATCCGGCGCAACCCGCAGAAAGACCCGTTCCAGGAACGACACCACGGTGTCGATCTCGTCCTGCACCACCAGGCCGGTCATCCGCACCAGTCGCGTGGCCCACAGGATCACCGTCTGACGACGCAAGCCGTTGGTCAGGACCTCGGGCGCGCAGCTCAGCGCGTCGCGGTCGCAGGCATCCAGCAGGGCCGAGACGGAAGCGATCCGGTCCAGCACACTCTTGCGGCGGACTTCCGACGGGTGGGCGGTCAGGACCGGCGAGATCAGCGCGTCCGACAACAGGTCGCGTGCGTCCTGCGGCGTGCGACCAGCTTCAGCCAGCCGAGCCAGGGCACCTTCGGGTGTATCGGCACGCGCAGCCTCGCCCGATCTGGCGGATTGGGTTTGAGTCTGGGCGCGGCGCTTGCCCGCGCGGTCCTCGGCGACATTGGCCAGCAGGGAGAAGACAGCAAACCCGTGCGCCAGTCCGACCGCCTCGTCCAGGCTCAGATCCGCCAGCAGGGCCTCCAGCCGCGAGGCATCCTTGGACGCGGGGTCGCGGTGATAGGCGACGGACGCCTGGCGCACCGCCTCGACGCGGTCATAGAGGACCTGACCCCCTTCGTCGCGAATGACCTCGCCCAGCAGGCCGCCCAGCAGGCGCACCTCATCTCGCATCCGGTCGTCTGTGGCAGGGGACATGGCAGGTCTCGCAGCGGGGAGGCTGAATGAAAGAACACAGTGATCGATTGTGCGGTGCCGCGCGACCCGTGGAACGCGATTTGATTAGGTATTAATCCGTGATACCATCAAGCCATGAACGGCAGGCACGGCAAGACCCTTGAAGCCATTTTTGCCAAGCCTGTCCGGGCCAATGTTCTCTGGTCCGACGTGGAGGCGCTGTTTCTTGCTGCAGGCGCGAGTGTGAGCGAAGGCCGCGGATTCCGCGTTCGTGTCAGCCTGGATGGTGTCGATGCCGTTTTTCATCGTCCTCACCCCCAGAAAGAGACGGACAAGGGCGCGCTGAAGTCCGTGCGCCGATTTCTGACAGAGGCGGGCCATACGCCCGAAATCCAATCATGACGACCATGACCCACGACGGCTATCTGGCGACTGTCGAACTCGATGAGGATGCGGGCCTGTTCCATGGCGAAGTGATCAACACGCGCGACGTCCTGACCTTTCAGGGGCGAACTCTGGCGGAGTTGAAGATCGCCTTTGCGGACACGATCGCCGACTACCTCGACTGGTGCCGTGAGCGCGGAAAGACACCGGACAAGCCTTTCTCCGGGACCTTCTCGGTGCGTGTGGCTCCCGACATCCACCGCCGGGCGGCGGCGGCGGCGGCGCGAGAAGGCAAAAGCCTGAACGGCTTTGTGGCCGAGGTGCTGGAAAGGGCGTCGTCCGCCTGACTGACCAAACTTGCCTTCCTGCCGCTTTTCCCGCATAAGCCGCCGCTTCCGGCGCAAGTGAATCCTGCGTCTCCACCTGCACGACCCCCAACAGCTTGGGACGAGGCAGGCGAGAACCCCCTGCCGACGTGATCGTCGCCAGGGGCCGTTGTCGTATGGAGCCGCCTCACCCGCCCAGATGAGGTGTTCATGTTCGAGGCTCTGAACGAGCGACTGACAGGCGTTTTCGACCGGATCACCGGGCGCGGAGCCCTGTCCGAAAAGGACGTCACCGAGGCGATGCGCGAAGTGCGCGTGGCCCTGCTGGAGGCCGACGTCGCCCTGCCGGTGGTCAAGGACTTCATTGCCTTCGCCACCGAACGCGCCACGGGCGAAGACGTCATCCGCTCGGTCCGGCCCGCCGATCAGGTCATCAAGATCGTCTATGACGGCCTGGTCGAGATGCTGGGCGGCGAAGAGCCGACGCCGATCAATCTGAATGCCACCCCGCCCGCCGTCATCCTGATGGCCGGCTTGCAGGGGTCGGGCAAGACGACGACCTCGGCCAAGCTGGCGCTGCGACTGACCAAGTTCGATCGTAAGAAGGTCATGATGGCCTCGCTGGACACGCGCCGTCCGGCCGCGATGGAACAGCTGGCCACTCTGGGCAAGCAGATCGAGGTTGCCACCCTGCCGATCGTGGCGGGCGAGAGCGCGGTGCAGATCGCCAAACGCGCCCTGACCTCGGCCAAGCTGCAGGGCTTCGATGTCCTGATCCTGGATACGGCCGGGCGCATCACCCTGGACGAGGCCCTGATGGCCGAGGTGGCCGAGGTGGCGCGGGTGGCGAACCCGGTCGAGACCCTGCTGGTCGCCGACAGCCTGACCGGTCAGGACGCGGTCCGCACGGCCAAGGCCTTCCACGAACGTCTGCCGCTGACCGGTCTGGTCTTGACCCGCGCCGACGGCGACGGGCGCGGCGGGGCCATGCTGTCGATGCGGGCGGTCACCGGCCTGCCAATCAAATACATGGGTGCCGGCGAAAAGGTCGATCAGCTGGACGTCTTCGACGCCCGCCGCGTCGCCGGTCGTATCCTGGGCCAGGGTGACATCGTCGCCCTGGTAGAAAAGGCCAGCCAGGAGCTGGACGCCTCCAAGGCCGAGGCCATGGCCAGGAAGCTGGCCAAGGGGCAGTTCGACCTGAACGACCTGGCGGCCCAGCTGCAGCAGATGAAGCGGATGGGCGGGCTTCAGGGCATCATGGGCATGCTGCCCGGTGTGGCCAAGATGAAGGCCCAGATGGCCGACAACAACGTCAACGACAAGCTGATCGCCCGCCAGGAAGCCATCATCAGCTCCATGACCAAAGCCGAGCGCAAGAAGCCGGACCTGCTGAACGCCAGCCGCAAGAAGCGTATCGCGGCGGGCGCGGGCGTGGACGTTCAGGACATCAACCGGCTGCTGAAACAGCACCGTCAGATGGCCGATATGGTCAAGTCCCTGTCCAAGGGCGGCCCGCGCAAGATGCAGCAGATGGCCGCAATGATGGGCGGCCTGGGCGGTGGCATGGGGGGCGGTCCGGACATGGCCCGCCTGAAGGCCATGGGGGGCGGCAAGATGCCCGAGCCCAGCGCCGACGAATTGAAAGCGATCCAGGACCGCCTGTCGGGCCTGGGTGGCGGACAACTTCCGGGAGGCCTGCCTGGTCTGCCCGGTTTTCCAACCAAGAAGAACTGACTTCGATTTCCTAGAAAGAGACTGAAATGCTGAAGATCCGACTGTCGCGCGGTGGCTCCAAGAAGCGCCCCTACTACTATGTCGTCGTCGCCGACTCGCACGCTCCCCGCGACGGCAAATTCCTGGAACGCGTCGGCACCTACAACCCGATGCTGCCCAAGGACGGCGACAAGCCGCGCGTGACCCTGAAGGCCGACCGGATTTCGGAATGGCTTGGCAAGGGCGCTCAGCCGACCGATCGCGTCGCGCGCTTCATCAGCGAGAGCCAGGACGAAGCCCTGGTCGGCAAGGTCAAGTGGGCCGCTGGCCAGAACCTGAAGAAGGGCGAGCCGGGCAAGAAGGCCCAGGAACGTGCCGCCGAGCGCGCGCAGCGCGAAGCCGATCGCCTGGAAGCCGAAGCGGCTGCCAAGGTCGAGGCCGCCGAGGCCGCTGCTCGTGCCAAGGAAGAAGCCGCCGCCGCTGCTGAAGCCGCCGCCAACGCCCCGGCTCCGGAACCGGAAGCCGCTGCCGAGGAAGCCCCTGCTGCCGAGGCCGCTGCCGAAGAGGCTCCCGCTGCTGAAGAGCCCGCGGCCGAGGAAGACAAGACCGAGGCCTGATTTCCTGCGGAAATCGTCTAAGGAGGGCGGTGCCGGATGCCGGCATCGCCCTTTTTTGTGTCTGGAGCTGACATGAACCCCAACCCCCTCATCCTCGTTGCCCAGGTTGCCGGGGGTTTTGGCGTCAAGGGAGAGGTGCGGGTCACGGCTTGGACCGCTGATCCCATGGCGCTGCTGACCTATGGGCCGCTGCTGCGTGCAGATAGCTCCGTCGGCCTGACCCTGACCAAGGCGCGGGCAGAAAAGTCAGCCGTTGTCGGGCGCGCCAAGGAGATCGCGACCAAGGAACAGGCCGATGCCCTGCGCGGGCTGAAGCTGTATGTGCCGCGCGATCGCTTTCCCCCGGCGGACGAGGACGAATTCTATCTGGCGGACCTGGTGGGGCTGGAGGCCCGCGATCCGGCCGATGCCGTCATCGGGCGGGTCAAGTCGGTGCAGAATTTCGGTGCCGATGACATGCTGGAGATCGCGCCCGCGGCGGGTGGCCAGACCTGGTATCTGCCCTTCACACGCGATGCCGTGCCCGAAATCAAACCCGCCGAAGGCTGGCTGCGCGCCGTTCGTCCGGTGGAGGTCGGCGAGCGCGAACCGGACCAATAGCAGCCGGATCAGTAGAAGGTCGTGTCGTCCTGCTTTTCGGCCTTGGGTGCCGCACGGGGCTGGGCCGGCTCGGTGGGGCGTGCCGGGGCCGGAGCCGTGGGCGCCGGAAGGGTGCCCTCCGCAGGCGGAATGGTCGGCAAGTTGGGATAGGGCAGGCTGCCGTCCGGGCCGATATCGGGGCTGATCGCATCGGGCATGGGCGGGGCGTCGCCCGGCACGCCCTGGGCGCCAACCTGGTCCGGTGCGCCGAGGTCGTCGCGGATGAAGGCCCAGGACCGGGCATCCGAACAGGCGCAGGCCTTCAGGAAGCCCTCCCGGTCGCGCCAGATGATCAGCGGATAGCGGGTCTGCAACCCGGCCCCGCCCAGCAGTTCCGAAAGCCGATCGACGAACTGACGGCTGGCTTCGACCACGGCCGATCGGGCCAGGTTGTTGTCGGCCTGCGGAATGCCGGCTGCCGTCCAGGCGCTGGCCGGGGTGGCCGTCCAGCGTTGATAGAGGCCCCAGTCCCGGCTGAGCCAAAGCTCGGCCACGGTCGTGCGTTCAGCGGCGGTCGACTGCGGGGCACCCTCGCGGTCGGGCCGGGCAAACAGGATGAAGCGGGCCTCGACCCCGCCCGCCCTCAGCTTGGCCACTTCCTCGCGCTCATAACGGGCCATGGCCCCACTGTCGCGATAGCCGACGATATAGAGGGGTTCGCCGCCGCCCCCGCCGGATACCCAGGAGGCCTCATCCAGCAGGGCCTGGATTTCGGCCTGGTTTTCGGTGATCACGACGGGCTGGAACCGCGCATGGAAATTCCAGTAGGCCCAGTAGCCGCCACCTGCCAGCAGCAGGCCGATCAGGGCCGCCAGGGCCGACCACACAAAAAACCGCCGCATCGTCACGCACGCTCCAGCTTCACTGCTCGGACAGGTTAACGCATATCACCGAAAGGTGTTTGGCTTAAGAATCGGAAGCCGGGCGCTTTTCACGCGGGCGTGGCAACGAAGTCGCCAGCGCCTCGAACCCCTACCGTCCCGGTCGCTGGGTCATGGCGGAGGCGGGAGCCAGTTGCAGGCCGCGTGCGTCGAGGCCGGACGTCCAGCGGGCCACGGCCTCGACCGTGACGGGATAGCTGAAGCCCATGCCCAGGGCCGAACCGCGCTGTTTGGCGGCGGCCTCTACGGCGTTCAGCTGGCCCATGATGGCGGCGGGGTTCTGGGTCTCGTCGATCACGCGGTCGGCGCTGGCGCGAGCCCAGGCACCGGGGCGGCGACGCGCGGTGCCGTCATCGAGGAAGGCCAGGCCCCGCTGGCGCAGCACGCCCATGAAGGTGCCCATGCCGGCCTCGGACGTCACGAAGCGGTCGCCCAGATAGTTGGTCACGGCGAAATAGCCCGTCGCCCGGCCCAGGATCCAGGACAGGCGAGACTGGATGTCGTCGGGCCCGCCCGAGGACAGCAGGGTATAGGGGCCGGGATCGGTCGCCGGATAGCCGGTCGGTTCCATCGGGATTTCCAGCATCACCTCATGACCATGGGCGCGCGCCAGATCGATCCAGCCCTGCAGCCCTTCGGCATAGGGAACGAAGCTGAGGGTCACCTCGGCCGGCAGCCGCTCGATCGCCGCGCGGGTCGTGACGGCATTGAGACCCAGTCCTCCGACCACCACGGCCACCATCGGCTTGCCGTTCGAGCGGAAGGGCCGGGCATAGGCCTGGGCCGGGACGCGGCCATCGGGCGCGATGACCGGCAGGGGGCCGTTCGGCCCTGGTTGGCTGAGGCCCGCGATCGGGGCCTGGACCAGAGGATTGGAGGGCGCGCGAACAGGGGCCGTGATCGGGGTGCCGGAGCCTGAGACGCTGGCGCCATCGGGCAGGGTGATGACAGCATCGCCCAGCGGCGCGCCGTCGGGACCCAGCGGGGTTCCAGACAGATCCTGATAGGCACCCATCGCTCCGAAGGAGAAGGCTTCCTGTCCGGTCGGTGCCGGGCTTGCGGCCGGGGCGGTACGCTCCAGAGAGACGCGGGCCGATGGGGCACCGGCGCGGGGGTCGCCGAGGACGGCAACGAACAGCCCGCCTGCGGCAAGCAACAGCAGGCCTGCGCCCGCCACGGCGACGGGGGGCCGTTTCAGGAAGGCCAGGATTGGCGCGGCCGTCTCGGCCAGGCTGCGACGGACGGGCGGGGCCCCGGCGGCGGCGGCGAGGGCGGACTGACGTTTGGCGAACATGGACACGAGCGACGCTGAATCCCGAAGGACCGCGGGGGCGGACCTCTCTCGATTCTCAGTGTGCCGGGGCGCGGTTAAGAAACCCTAACGTCGGATTCACCATGACCCAGTCGGGCCAGAACATCCGCCGCAAAGTCCGACAGGGTGTCGTCCCGTGCGCCCATGACGATGATCCGATCGCCCGGCTGCGCCATCCGGACCAGTCGGTCGCCGCAGGCTGCTCGATCTGAGAGCGCTTCCGCCGTGCGGCCTGCGGCGCGCACGCCGTCCGCAATGTCCTGCGATCCCACGCTGCGATCCGTCGTGCCACCCTGATAGACAGGCTCCGGCATCAGCAGCACGTCCTCGGGCCGCATCAGTCCGGCAAAGCCGTCGATGAACGCCTGGCGCATCAGCCTCAGCGGCCCGAAACCGTGCGGCTGGAAAAGGATCAGCAGGCGGCCGGGGAAGGCATGCAGCGTCTTCAGCGAGGCGGCGATCTTGTCGGGATTGTGGGCGAAGTCATCGATGACAGTGACGCCGTTCGCCGTGCCGACCACCTCCATACGGCGACGGATGCCGCTGAAGGATTCCAGGGCCGCAAGGGCCTGGTCGAGAGGCACGCCCAGGGCGTGGACGGCCCCCAGGGCGGCCAGGGCATTGGCCACGTTATGGGCACCGGGGACATTCAGCACCACCGTCTGTTTTTGACGACCGCCTTTCGTCATCAGATCGAACCGCATCCCGGTGGGCAGGGGGTCCAGATTGTGGGCCGACAGGTCTGCCCCCTCGTCGCCCAGCGAAAAGGTCAGGGCCTGTCCCGGCTTCAGGGCCTGGGCCAGTGCCGCCGTCTCGGGGTTGTCGAGGTTCAGCACGGCGGTGCGCGCGCGGCGGGTGAAGCCGCCGAACAGATCGCGCAGTTCCTCCATCGACTTGTGGTCCAGCGAGATGTTGGAGACCACCGCCACGGTGGGATCGTAGCGGGCAATGGAGCCGTCGCTTTCGTCCACCTCGGACACGAACAGGTCCGGCTGCCCGATCAGGGCGCTGGCAAAGGTCTGGTCCGGGCTCATGAAGTTGCGCATCACCGCCCCGTTCATCACCGTGGGTGCCCGATCCGCCTGATGCAGGATCCAGGCGATCATTCCGGTGATGGTCGACTTGCCGCTGGTGCCGGCCACGCCGACCGAGGTGGGGGCCGCATTGAACAACTGGCTGAGCAGTTCGGGGCGCGTCATGACCGTGGCCCCGACCGACCGGGCGGCGGCGATGTCGGGGACGGTTTCCTCGACCGCGCCCGAGGCGACGACGATCTGATCCGGGTGGGTGATGCCCGAGCCGTCCTGGGGCGACAGGGTGACGCCGTGGGCCGAAAGCCAGGCGAATTTCTCCGGCGATCGCCCTTGGTCGCGTGACCGGTCGGAGCCGGCGATCGCGGCACCGCGCGCCTGAACGATTAGGGCCAGGGGCAACATGCCGGACCCGCCGATGCCGCAGAAGAAATAGGAGGCGTCTTGATTCATCAGGGCGAAACCGGGGAATGTGAGGTCCAGCCTGACTAGCACGGGCACAGCCGGAGGCCAGCCGTCAGCATGAAGATCGGTGTCGTCGCCGCCTCGTCGCGTTTTCCGCGTGATCTCGCCGACCGCCTGCTGGCCCAGGTCGCCGCCCGGGGCGACGGGATCGAGGTGGTGGTTCATCCCGACAGCTATCTGGAGCATGGCCATTTCGCGGGCGAGGACGCGGTGCGGGCCCGGGCTGTGCTGGACTTTGCCAACGACCCCGGCATCGATGCCGTCTGGTTCGGGCGCGGCGGCTATGGCGCATGCCGTATCGCCGAGGTTGTAATGGCGGGCGTGACCCCGGCGGCGCGGGACAAGATCTATCTGGGCTATTCCGATGCGGGCAGCCTGCTGGCGGGTCTTTACCGCATGGGCTTTCCGCATCTGGCGCACGGGCCGATGGTCGGGGATCTGAACCGGGAAGGTGGCACAGCGGCGATCGACCGGGCGCTGGACTGGCTGACGACCGGCACGGCGTCGGCACTGGAGGCAGGGCTGGACGAGCGCCCGACCGTCGCTTTCAACATCACCATATTGAGCGCCCTGCTGGGCACGGCATTGGAGCCGGACCTGAGCGATCATGTCGTGCTTCTGGAGGATGTGTCCGAGCCGCTCTATCGATTGGACCGTTCCCTGTTCCACATCACCAGCCAGCCATCGATGCGCCGAATCGCCGGATTTCGCCTGGGGCGGGTTTCGGATGTCATCTCCAACGATCCGGACTTCGGCCAGACACCGGAACAGATTGTGCGCGACTGGTGCGCGCGTTCCGGCATCCCCTTTCTGGGGCATGCCGATATCGGCCATGACGCCAGCAACAAGATCGTCCCTTTCGGCCGGGGCGGAGTGGCCGAACGGCCACGGTGACCGGCATTCGCGTCACACCCCTATCGACAAGACGCTGTTCGCCCGGCCAGATGCCGATCGGTCGGTGGGCGGGGCCCGCCGATCACGGGTTCGCGGACGATGGGGGTGTTGTCTCCGCGACGAGGGTCCGTCTGGCGTCGGGGGGCGTTGGACGGACCCCCAGCCGTCTTTATCCAGCAGATGCGACCGCCGGACCTATGGCGCGCGGGCCCCTGCTGGTCCATCTGTCATCCCATGAACCGTCGTAGCCTCCTGACCCGGCTGGGATTGATCGCCGGCGGCGTGGGGGCCGGCTGGTGGCTGAAGGACAATGTCCTGTGGCGGGGGCCCGACCTGCGCTTCGGCACCGAGGGTTCGACGGGCTGGATGCCGTTCGCGACGGACCGGACCCTGACCCCGACTATCGATCTGGTGCTGGACGGACGGCCCATACGGGCCCTGGTCGACAGTGGCGCGCAGTATTCCGTCATTGATCGCGCGGCCTTTGCCAGCCTGGGACGCACGCCGGGTTTCGACATGCCCCTGGTCGCCTACGGCCTCGGCGGAGAGCCGCAGCTAGGCAGGGGCGCGACGCTGGAACTGGCTCTGCCGGGGCTGGCGGTATCCGGCCTGCGGACCGCGATCCTGGACCTGGGGCCCCTGGCCGCTCCCGAAGGTCTGTCGACTCCCCTGATCCTGGGGCGTGATCTGTTGCAGGCCCTGATCCTGGACATCGACGTGGCAGGCCGGCGGCTGCGGATGGTCTCGAACGACACCCATGTCCTGCCGCCCCAGGTGACGACGGTGCCTGTCCGCCGTGTCGGCGGGGCACTGATGGCTGAGATTACGGTCGAGGGCGCGGTGATCGAGGCCCTGATCGATACCGGCTCGTCCTCCCTTCTGGCACTCGGCCGAGAGACGGCCACGGGAGCGGGCCTGCTGGACGGTCGCCCCCAGCAGGCGGGCTCCAGCCTGGTGCTGGGCGGTTCCCTGTCGGCTCAGGTGGTCGAAGCCCGCACCGTCACCCTGGGCGACCAGATCTATCGCGGCGTCAGCACGGCCATCTTCGAGGACGTCCGCGCGCCGGGCTTCCCCAAGGCCCTGCTGGGCATGGGGGCCTTCGAAGGGCGGCGCTTGGTCCTGGATCTGGGCGGCGGGGCCCTGCACGTCTCGACGGTGATGGAGGTGTCGGTCGAGCCGCGTCGGCGACGGCGCGGCTGAGCCGTCAGGGGCGCGTCTGGCCCTGGCCCCGGACGACGTATTTGTAGCTGGTCAGCTGCTCGGCCCCGACCGGGCCACGGGCATGCAGACGCGAGGTGGAGATGCCGATCTCGCCGCCGAAGCCGAACTCGCCGCCGTCGGCGAACTGGGTCGAGGCGTTCCACATGACGATGGCGCTGTCGACGGCGTTCAGGAAGCGGGCAGCGGCGGCGGCGTCTTCGGTGACGATGCATTCGGTGTGACCCGAGCCATGGCGGCGAATGTGATCGACCGCCTCATCCAGACCGGACACGATCCGCACCGCCAGGATGGGCGCCAGGTATTCGGTGGTCCAGTCGGCCTCGTCCGCCTCGGTCATTTCAGGCACCAGAGCCATGGCCGCCGCATCGCCCCGGAGCGCGCAACCCGCCGCGATCAGGGCCTGGGCGACGGGCGGCAACAGCCGCTCTGCCGCCTCCGCATCGACCAGCAGGGTTTCTGTCGCGCCGCAGACTGACACGCGCCGCATCTTAGCGTTCAGGGCCAGGGCCACCGCCATGTCCAGGTCGGCGGCGGCATGCAGATAGGTGTGACACAGGCCTTCCAGATGCCCCAGCACGGGCACCCGCGCCTCGGCCTGGACCCGGGCGACCAGGCTTTTGCCACCGCGCGGGATCAACAGGTCTACCGTGCCCTCCAGCCCCGTCAGCAGTGCACCGACCGCCGCGCGATCGGGCGTGGCGATCAGCTGGATCGCATCGGCGGGCAGTCCGGCGGACACCAGCCCCTGGGTCATGGCCGCATGGATAGCCAAGGACGACTCCAGACAGTCCGAACCGCAGCGCAGGATCGCGACATTGCCGGACCGCAGGCACAAGGCGGTAGCATCGGCGGTGACGTTCGGACGGCTCTCATAGATGATGGCCAGGACGCCGATCGGCGTGGAGACCCGCGCGATATCCAGGCCGTTCGGCCGGTTCCAGCGTGCCAGTTCCCGGCCCAGCGGATCGGGCAGGGTCGCCACCTCGGCGACGGCGGCGGCCACGGCCTCGATACGGGCGGGTGTCAGGGACAGCCGGTCGATCAGGGCCTCGCTGAGACCCGCCGCCCGGGCGCGGTCCACATCGCGCCGGTTGGCCGCCAGAATGTCCGCGCTGGCGGCTGTCAGGGCCTGGGCCGCCGCGACCAGGGCGTCGGTCCGGGCCTGGGCCGGGGCACCGCGCAGCGCCTGGGCGGCCGCCCGTGCGCGCCGACCCATGTCCAGCATCTGTGCGTGAATGGCGCTCATCCGCTCGGTCATCCGTCCGTGTCCAGAACCAGGTCGTCGCGGTGCACTGCGACCTGGGGGCCGCGATAGCCGACCAGGGCTTCCATGTCGCTGGTGTTGCGCCCCAGGATCAGGGCCATCTCCTCGGCCGGATAGGCGGCCAGGCCGACGCCGGCGCGCAGGCCGTCGGCGGTTTTCAGGATGACGCTGTCACCCTTGTCGAACCGGCCCTCGACCGCCCGGATGCCGGAGGGCAGCAGGCTGCGACCGGCCCTCAGCGCGGTCACGGCCCCGGCGTCCAGGGTCAGCGAACCGGCTGGTTCGACACTGCCCGCGATCCAGGCCTTGTAGGCGTCCAGCGGCGTGCCGGGCGCGGGAACCAGGGTGGCGCGGGCACCGTCCGCCACCGCGCTCAGCGGTCGCTCGACCAGGCCGGACGCAATCAGCGTCGCACAGCCCGCCGACCGCGCAATGCGCGCAGCCAGCAGCTTGGTGCGCATGCCGCCGGACCCGACGCCGGCCAGGGCATTGGCCTCGCCCGCCATGGCCATGATCTCGGGCCCCAGACTGTCGACGACGGGCAGGTGGGCCGCCGCCGGATCGCGCCGGGGATCTGCTGTATAGAGGCCGTCAACGTCGCTGAGCAGGATCAGCAGGTCGGCGCGCGCCAGTTGGGCCGTGCGGGCCGCCAGCCGGTCGTTGTCGCCATAGCGGATCTCCTCGGTGGCAACGGTGTCGTTCTCGTTGACGACGGGAACGGCTCCCAGCCTCAGCAGGGCCTCGACGGTCGAGCGGGCGTTCAGCCAGCGCCGACGACGTTCGGTATCCTCACGGGTCAGCAGGACCTGTGCCGGGATCAGGTCGTGCGGGGCCAGGGCGGTCTCCCAGGCCTGCATCAGCAGGGACTGGCCGGCAGCAGCGGCGGCCTGGGTCTCGTCCAGACGAGCGCTTTTCTTTAGGCCCAGCCGACCGCGCCCCAGGGCCACGGCACCGGACGACACCACGATAACCTCGACCCCTCGCGTCCGAAGCGCGGCCAGATCGAGGGCCAGGGCCGACAGCCAGCCGGTGGCGGGTCTCGCCTGGGTGACCAGCAGGGCGGACCCGATCTTGACCACGACCCTGCGCGCTCCGGCCAGGGCCGCAGCGGCGTTCAGGGGCAGGGATGTGGAGGCGGGTGCAGTCACGCTCCGACCATGCCCGCCCTGTTGCGCCGCAGCAAGGTGGGCGGATGCCGCCCGAACCCTTTCAGGCCCGGGCGGCAGACGTCGGGATCAATAGCGGTAGTGGTCCGGCTTGAACGGGCCTTCGGCGGGGACAGAGATATAATCCGCCTGTTCCTTGCTGAGGGTCGTCAGCTTGGCACCCAGCTTGGCCAGGTGCAGCATGGCGACCTTCTCATCCAGGTGCTTGGGCAGGGTGTAGACCTTGTTCTCGTACTTGTCGGCATTGGTCCACAGTTCGATCTGGGCCAGCACCTGGTTGGTGAAGGAGGCGCTCATCACGAACGACGGGTGACCCGTGGCATTGCCCAGGTTCACCAGACGGCCTTCCGACAGCAGGATGATCTTGTTGCCGTTCGGGAATTCCACGTGGTGGACCTGCGGCTTGATCTCGTCCCACTTGAAGTTCTTCAGGCCGGCGACCTGAATCTCGGAGTCGAAGTGGCCGATGTTGCAGACGATAGCGTTATTCTTCATCGCCCGCATGTGATCGACGGTGATGACGTCCTTGTTGCCCGTGGCGGTGACGAAGATGTCGGCGCGGCTGACCGAGTCGTCCAGGGTCTGGACCTCATAGCCTTCCATCGCGGCCTGAAGGGCGCAGATGGGGTCGATCTCGGTCACGATCACGCGGGCGCCGCCCTGGCGCAGCGAGGCGGCCGAGCCCTTGCCCACGTCGCCATAGCCACAGACCACGGCGACCTTGCCCGACAGCATGACGTCGGTGCCGCGACGGATCGCGTCGACCAGCGATTCACGGCAGCCGTACAGGTTGTCGAACTTGGATTTGGTGACGCTGTCGTTGACGTTGATGCCGGGGAAGGGAAGCTCGCCCTTTTCGGCCATCTGGTACAGGCGGTGGACGCCGGTGGTGGTTTCTTCCGACACGCCGCCGATGGCGTCGCGGATGGCCGAATAGAAGCCGGGCTTCTCGGCGATGTAGCGCTTCATGACCTTGAAGAGGGCTTCTTCCTCTTCATTCTGCGGGTCGGACAGGACCGAGATGTCGGCCTCGGCCTTCGGACCCAGCACGCACAGCAGGGTGGCGTCGCCGCCGTCGTCCAGGATCAGGTTGGGATAGCCGCCGTCGGCCCATTCGAAGATCTTGTGGGCATAGTCCCAGTATTCTTCCAGCGTCTCGCCCTTGGTGGCGAAGACCGGCGTGCCGTTCGCGGCGATGGCGGCGGCGGCGTGATCCTGGGTCGAGAAGATGTTGCACGAGGCCCAGCGGACGTCGGCGCCCAGGGCTTCCAGCGTCTGGATCAGCACGGCGGTCTGGATCGTCATGTGCAAGGACCCGGCGATCCGCGCGCCCTTCAGCGGCTTGTCCGAGCCAAATTCGTCGCGCAGCGCCATCAGGCCCGGCATCTCGGTTTCGGCGATGGCGATCTCCTTGTTGCCGAAATCGGCCAGGGAAATGTCGCGAACGATATAGTCGGTCATGAGGACGGGTCTTTCAGCGTCGGAATGAAGATTGCGGGCGCTATAACCCGGCACGGCCTGCGGCACAACAATCGTATAAGGATATCCTTATATGATGGACTGCGCGACAGCGATGTCGATCGCCCTTGGAACAGCAGGGGCTTGCCCTTCGCCGCCGAGCGTCGCAGGAAGCGGCATGACCCGTGACCTGACCCAACCCCGCCACGACTGGACCCTGAACGAGGTCGAGGCCCTGTTCGCCCGACCGTTCATGGAGCTGGTGTTCGACGCCGCGACGGTGCACCGGGCCTGGTTCGATCCGTCGCAGGTCCAGAAGTCCCAGCTGCTGTCGATCAAGACCGGCGGCTGTGCGGAAAACTGCGGCTACTGCTCGCAATCGGCCAGTTTCGACACCGGACTGAAGGCCGAGAAGCTGATGGACGCCTCGGCCGTGATCGCGGAGGCGATGGCGGCCAAGGCGGGCGGTGCCTCGCGCTTCTGCATGGGCGCGGCCTGGCGGGAACTGAAGGATCGCGACACGCCCAAGCTGGCCACGATGATCGCGGGGGTGAAGGCCCTGGGTCTGGAAACCTGCGCCACCCTGGGCATGCTGACCGCCGACCAGGCGCGCCAGCTGAAGGCGGCGGGGCTCGACTATTACAACCACAACCTGGACACCGGGCCCGACTATTACGCCGACGTCGTGACGACGCGGACCTATCAGGACCGGCTGGACACCCTGGAGCATGTCCGCGACGCGGGCATGAGCACCTGCTGCGGCGGTATCGTCGGCATGGGCGAGGCGCGCCGCGATCGTGCGGGACTACTGCATGCCCTGGCGACCCTGCCGGTCCATCCCGACAGCCTGCCGGTCAATGCCCTGGTGCCGGTCACGGGAACGCCGCTGGGCGAGCGCGTCCTAAAAACCGGAGAGATCGATCCGATCGAGTTCGTCCGCACGGTCGCCGCCGCGCGTATCGTCTGTCCGCGCGCTATGGTCCGGCTGTCGGCGGGGCGCGAGACCATGAGTGTGGAGATGCAGGCCCTGTGTTTCCTGGCCGGGGCCAACTCCATCTTCGTGGGCGGGCGGTTGCTGACCACGCCCAATCCGGAACAGGACGAGGACGCCCGGCTGTTCGCCCTGCTGGACCTGCGCGCGCTGGAACCGGCGACGGTCGAGGCCGCCGCCTGATCGATCAGTCGCGAAGCAGTTCGTTGACGCCGGTCTTGGCGCGGGTCTGGGCGTCGACGCGTTTGACGATGACGGCGCAGTACAGGGACGGGCCGCCGTTCGGATCGGGCAGGGCTCCCGGCACCACGACGCTGTAGGCTGGCACCTCGCCGCGGAACACCTCGCCCGTCGCCCGGTCCACGATCTTGGTGGATCCGGACAGATAGACGCCCATGGCCAGGACCGCGCCTTCGCGGACGATGACGCCCTCGGCCACCTCGGCACGCGCCCCGATGAAACAGCCGTCCTCGATGATCGTCGGATTGGCCTGGAGCGGTTCCAGCACGCCGCCAATGCCGGCCCCGCCGGACAGGTGGACGTTCTTGCCGATCTGGGCACAGGACCCGACCGTGGCCCAGGCATCGACCATGGAGCCTTCGTCCACATAGGCGCCGATGTTCACGAAGCTGGGCATCAGCACCACATTTCGGCCGATGAAGGCTCCCTGACGGACGATGGCCCCCGGCACGGCGCGGAAGGCGGCCGTCTGGAACTCGGTCGGGGTCATGTCACCGAACTTGTTGGGCACCTTGTCCCACCAGGGGCCGACGCCCGGCGCGTTCGAGGTGGCCGTGCGATCGGCGGCGCGCATCACCTGGTTGTCGTTCAGCCGGAAGGAGAGCAGCACGGCCTTCTTCAGCCACTGATGTGTGGTCCAGACGCCGTCCGCCCCCCGCGAGGCGACGCGGGCCTGGCCTGAATCCAGCAGGGTCAGCGCGTGCTCCACCGCCTCGCGGACCTCGCCGCGGCTGGTGGACGACAAGGACGCGCGGTCTTCCCAGCCCGCGTCGATCACGGTTTCCAGTGGGGCGAGATTGGTCATGCAACGGCCTTCAGCGTCAGGGGGGTCAGAAAATCGAGCAGGTCCGGGGCGATATGATCGACCCATGGGCCGATCTCATGCCCATGGCCGTCGCCGATCAGGACGGTGGTCATGCCCATGGCCTTGGCCGGTTCCAGGTTGCGCGGCGTATCCTCGAAGAAGACGGCGGTGTGGGGATCGATCTCAAAGGCCGCCAGAAACCGGCGAAAGGTCGCGGGCGCGGGCTTGGGCACCAGGTCCATGTCTTCGATCGCAAAGACACCATCGAACCGGTCCGGGATACCGATCCGGGCTAGAACGCGCTCGGCATGGCTGCGTGCGCCATTGGTCAGCACGAAGCGCCGGCCAGGAAGGTCGGCGAGGACCGCGTCCAGGCGTGGGTTCGGCTCCAGCCCGTCCAGGGGGACGTCGTGGACCTCTCGCAGAAAGCGGTCTGGATCGACGGCATAGTTCGCCATCAACCCGGCCAGGGTGGTGCCGTACTCGTTCAGGAACTGCTTCTGCAGGACGCGCGCCTCGGGTGCCGGCAGGCCGACCGCGTCGATCAGGAACAGATTGATCCGCTCCTGAACCAGCCCCATCACCCCCTGCTCGCGGGGATAGAGGGTGTCGTCCATGTCGAAGATCCAGGACGTGACGTGCGACAGGTCGGGCGCGCTCATGCCGCCTTCACCAGGGTTCCGGCCCCGTGCTCGGTGAACAGCTCGACTAGCATGGCGTGGGGGCGACGCCCGTCCAGGATGACCACAGCCTCGACGCCTGCGCGGACGGCCGCCATGGCCGTCTGCAGCTTCGGGATCATGCCACCGGTGGCGACCCCGTCCTCGATCAGCCGGGACGCCTCGCCGACCGTCATCTGGCGGATGATCTGGCCGTCGGCCCCGCGCACGCCCGGCACGTCGGTCAGCAGCAGCATCCGCTTGGCCCTCAGCTCTCCGGCCAGGGCACCGGCCACGGTGTCGGCATTGACGTTATAGGTCTGGCCGTCCTCGGCCACGCCGATCGGGGCGATGACCGGCACCCAGTCGGCGTCGGATTCCAGCAGGCGGGTCAACAGCTTGGCATCGACCTTGGTGGGGTCGCCGACAAAGCCCAGGTCGACCTCGTGCTCGATCATGCTGCCCGGGTCACGCTTGGTACGCTTGGTCTTCTCGACGGTCAGCAGGCCCGCATCCTTGCCGGACAGGCCGATGCCGCGCACGTCGGCCTCCTTGCCCGCCACGGTGATCCAGTGGGCGATCTCCTTGTTGACCGCGCCGGACAGGACCATCTCGGCCACGGCCATCGTGTCCTTGTCGGTCACGCGCAAACCGTCGACGAAGCTGGACTTCACCCCCGCCTTGTCCAGCATGGCGCTGATCTGGGGCCCACCGCCGTGCACCACGACGGGGTTGACCCCCATCAACTTCAGCAGCACCACATCGGCGGCAAACTGACGCGCCACGGCGCTTTCGCCCATGGCATGGCCGCCGTATTTGATCACGACCGTCTCGCGATCATAGACCTGAATATAGGGCAGGGCCTCGGCCAGTGTCCTGGCCGTATCCCAGCCGCGATCCTCGGATTGGCGCTCGTTCTCGTCCATTGCGCGCTGATAGCGATGAGGACGCTTCCTGTCACCGGCAAAGCCGATCGGGCCGTATCGAACGATCCGTGATCACCGACCCTTGAACCGGTGAACGACGGTCACGCTTGCCGTTTGCGGTGCGCCGTTTAGGGTGCTGCCATCGCGCAGTTCATTTTCGGTTGGGGTTCATCATGTTCGACAGTTTCGCCGGCGCCCGCAGCGGCTCCTCTACCTCGGGCCGCTTCATCGAAGATGCCGACGCCCCGCTCAACACCGCCGTCTTCAACACGCCCGCCGACACGACGGATTCGCTGTTCGGCGGAATCTCGACCTATGGCCTGTGCGGCGGCTGCGGCCGTTTCCACGGCGCAACCGATGGAACGGGCGGTGATGGCCAGGGTGCCATCGTCAATGCCGACGACCGCGGCGTGGTGCAGCCGAACGGCAAGCCGTCCCTGACCACCACAGAGGCAGGTCAGCAACTGAACCGCTCCGGGTCCGCCTGGTCGACGCTGGGGCAGGCGACCAATGTAACCTTTTCGTTCCGTGCCACTGCGCCGGACACGATGCCTAATGAAACCGGCGGTTTCAGCCAGTTTTCGGCGCTCCAGATCAATGCGACCCTGTTGGCGCTCGAGTCCTGGTCCGACGTGGCCAACATCACCTTCACGCGCGTGAACGATGCCGGCAGCAACTATTCCAACAACGCCACCATGGTGTTCGGCAACTACAGCTCGGGTGCCGAAGGCGCGGCAGCCTTCGCCTATCTCCCCGGCAATCCGCTGAACGCTGCGAACCGCAACGCGGGCGTGAACAACGGCGACGTCTGGGTGAACGTCTCGATCGGCTACAATGCAACGCCGACCATCAACCAGTACGGCCAGCTGGTTCTGGTCCACGAGATCGGTCACGCCATCGGCCTGAGCCACCCGGCGGACTATAATGCCAGCGAAGGCACCAGCATTATCTATGTGAACGACGCGACCTATTTCGAGGATTCGCTCCAGTACACGGTGATGAGCTACTTCGATGAGGGCTTCACCGGCGCTTCCTATGGCAGCGGGGCCAGCCAGCGCTATGCTGCCGCCCCGTTGCTCGATGACATTGCGGCCGCGCAGCGGATGTATGGTGCGAACACCAGCACCCGCACGGGCGACACGACCTATGGCTTCGATTCCAACAGCGGTCAGGCGTGGTCGAGCGCAACCAGTGCCGCCAGCGTGCTGATCTTTGCCGTCTGGGACGCCGGCGGTACCGACACCCTGGACTTCTCGGGTTACAGTGTCGCCCAGACGATCGATCTGCGGCAGGGGGCCTTCTCCAGCGTCGGCGGCATGACGGGCAACGTCGCCATCGCGGTTGGTGCGGTCATCGAGAATGCGAACGGCGGCCTGGGTGCCGATACGATCCGTGGCAGTTCCGGCAATAATGTCATCCGCGGCGATGCTGGCAATGACACGATCGACGGTGGCCTGGGTTCGGACACCGTCGTCTTCGCAGGCAATCGCTCTGCCTATACGATCACCTGGAACGGCCAGGTCGGCACGGTCACGGGGCCGGACGGCACGGATACGATCACCAATGTCGAATTCCTGCGTTTTGCCGATCAGACCATAGCGGCGGCACCGACGGGTGGCCTGGTCGTGGCGGGTGACCTGACCAACGAAACCATCAGCGGCAGCGCGCTGGCCGATTTGATCGGGGGTCTGGGAGGCAACGACACCATCAACGGTTTGGCCGGCAACGATGTGCTGAACGGTGGATCCGGGAACGATATACTGAACGGCGGCGACAATGACGATCTTCTGATCGGCGGGATCGGCAACGACACGTTGAATGGCGGAAACGGCAGCGATACCGCCGACTATGCGGGCGCGACCGGCCAGGTGTCGGTGAGCCTGGTAACGGGCGTGGCCACGGGTGCCGCAGGTTCAGACACCTTGACCCTGATCGAGAACATCACCGGGTCTCAGTTCAACGACACGCTGAACGGCGACGGTGCTGCCAATGTCATCCGCGGTGGTGGTGGCATCGACCTGATCAACGGCGGTGGCGGCAACGACACGCTCTACGCCGGTGCGCCGGGCGAAGGCGGCGGTGCCGACGACGTGGTCAAGGCTCAGACGACGGCGAATGGAACGATCGCCACCGCCGTCTCCCTGACCGGAACGTTCGATCTGCAAGAGCGCGCCGGCGTGGCGAATGCCGATACCGTGCCGCATTCGACGGTCCTGGCTACGGCGCACGGCGGGCTGGAATACTACGCGCTGACAGTTCAGGCCGGCGAAACGATCACGGTGGACATCGACAACGCCAGCTTCGACACCACGCTGCGCATCCTGACGGCGGGCAATGTCGAACTGGCCGTCAACGACGACGCAGGCTCGGCGGGTGATGGGGGCGCATCGACGGATTCCTTCATCACCCACACCTTCGCCGCAGCGGGTACCTATTATATCCAAGTGGGCCGCTGGCAGTCCGGAGCCGATGCGACCCTGGTCAGCGCGCCGCCCACGGCCGGTTCGACCTATACGCTGAACGTTTCGTCTCCCAGCCAGACGCCGGTCGCCACCTTCTTCTCCGGATCGACCATCAACGGTGACGATGGAAACGACACCATTTATGGCGGCACCGGCTTTGACGTGCTGTCGGGCAATGTCGGAGATGACACCATCTATGGCGGTGGCGGCGACGACCATCTGGGAGGCGGTGTCGGCAACGACACCTTCTATGTCGACTCACAATCCGACATCATTTTCGAAGGTGCCAACGAAGGCACCGACCGAGTGTTCTCGACCTCGAACTATTACCTCTATGCCAATGTCGAGGACCTGACCCTGACGGGGGATTCGAGCATCTTCGGTGTCGGCAATGCCTTGGCCAACGTCATCACCGGCAACGATGCCAGCAACCTGCTGATTGCCGGCGGTGGAAACGACACGGTCAACGGCGGCGACAGCAACGACACCCTGTATGGGCAGGACGGCAATGACACTCTGAACGGCGATGCGGCTATCGACTATCTGGACGGCGGGATCGGCAACGACACGCTGAACGGCGGCACCGAGGCCGACAATCTTCAGGGTGGTGAAGGCGACGACACCCTGATCGGCGGCGACGGTTTCTTCACCGACATCCTGGTCGGCGGGAACGGCAACGACACCCTGCGCGGGGACTCCGGCCTGGGCGACTACGATCGCATGGACGGCGGCGCAGGCAACGAC